>SCPN01001436.1_pt1 | contig 1175465 bp, 1367 predicted proteins | sample 6106831 | NCBI WGS metagenome assembly SCPN01 (sample SAMN10720447, study PRJNA508395) | human gut metagenome | isolation source: Participant 1, 0 month | reverse complement strand
GCACGGGATGGTGGCAATGGGGCCCTGGCCCTTGTCAGACGGGCCTCGACCACCGCACCCTTGGCGCGGCGGTTGGGGTTGGCCTTGAGCTCCATGACCTCAGCTTCCAGCGCGATGCGCTCCAGCAGGTCGTTGATGCCCATGCCGGTCAGGGCAGACACCGGGATGCAGGCCACATCGCCGCCCAGTCCTCGGTGATGATGATGCCGTACTTGGTCAGGCCTTCCATCACGCGCTCGGGGTTTGCGGTGGGCTTATCCATCTTGTTCATTGCCACGATGAGCTTGACGTTGGCAGCCTTGGCGTGGTTGATGGACTCGATGGTCTGGGGCATGATGCCGTCGTCGGCAGCCACCACCAGAACGGCGATATCGGTCATGTTGGCGCCGCGGGCACGCATGGAGGTGAATGCCTCATGGCCCGGGGTATCCAGGAAGGTGATCAGGCTGTCGTTGACCTTGACCTGATAGGCACCGATGGCCTGGGTGATGCCGCCGGCCTCGCCTGCGGTGACGTTGGTCTTGCGGATGGCGTCCAGGATGCTGGTCTTGCCGTGGTCAACGTGGCCCATGACGCAGACCACCGGGGGACGCTCCACCAGATCCTCCTGCGAATCCTCTTCCTGGGTGAACAGGCGCTCCTCGATGGTCACATGCACCTCGTGCTCGACCTTTGCGTGGAACTCCTCGGCCAGCAGAGATGCGGTATCAAAGTCGATGACGTCGTTGATGGCGTGCATCTCGCCCATCTGCATGAACTTGGCAATGACCTTGCCGGCCTGCTGCTTCAGGCGGGCAGCCAGCTCGCCGACGGTGATCTCGTCGGGGATCAGCACCTTCAGCTGGGCGTTGCGGGCCTTTTCCAGCTGGATGCGCTGCAGGCGCTCGAACTCGGTCTCGCGCTTGCCCTTCTGGAACTGCTGGCGCTGGCGCTGGCCGCGCTAAGGTGAACTTCTGCTTGTTGCCCTGCGGGGTGGGCTTGCGGCGGTTCTCGGTGTTCTTGGTGGAAGCCAGATCGTCGTAACGGGCATCGAAACGATCCACGTTCATGTCCACGGTGCGGGTGTCCACGGTCACCTGATTGTCCTCGCGGCGCACCGACACAGCCTGTGCCGGGGCAGTGGATGCCTTGGCACCGGTCTCACGGGCCAGCTCGCTGAGGGAAACGGTCTTTTCCTCACGCTTCTTGTGCTGCTCGTTCTTCTTGTCGCCGTGCTTGCTGCCGGCCTTTGCCTGCTGGTTCTGCTGGGCAGCGGGCTGTGCCTTCTGCTCCGGCTTCTTTTCAGCAGGCTTCTGGGCGGGCTTTTCCTCGGCCTTGGGAGCTTCCGGCTTCTTTTCAGTCTTCTTCTCCGCCTTCTTTTCGGCAGGTTTCGGCTCCTCCTTGGGGGCCTTGGCGCTATTCAGGAACTCGTTCAGGTCGGTCACGCTGCTGTCCTTGCTGAACTTCTCCAGCAGGTAGTTCAGCTCGTTCTCTTCCAGATTGGAGCTGTTCTTCTTGCCGGTGCTGCCCATGGCAGCCAGCTCGTCCAGAACCTTCTTGGCAGAGAGGTTCAGGTCCTTTGCAAAATCACTCACTTTATATTTTACGGTCATTCGCTCATATCCTCCTCATTTTTGATTGCTCCGCAGTCCGACAGGCGGTCGAAGCAGAGCTTTGCGAGGTTGCGGTCGGTCACCGCGTAAACAGCCACCGCCTTGCGGCTGATGTCGGCCAGCCGGTCCTGGGTCAGTGGCATGGTGATCACGTCCACCAGGTCGCCCACGGCGTAGTTCAGGCGCTGCACGGTCTTGGCGCTGGCGTCGGATGCGGTCATCACCAGCCAGGCCTTGCCCTTGACGCAGGCTTCCTCCACGGCGTCAAAGCCCATGGTCAGCGCACCGGCCTTGCGGCACAGGCTCACGGCCTGGAACAGGGCTTCTTCCGGGGCCAGCGCAGGTTTTGCGGGGGTGTTATTCTTTTTCGGCATTCCGGGCAGCCTCCTTTGCGGCTTCGGTCAGCTGGGCTTCCAGCGCCTCGTATACTTCGGCGGGAACCGGCTGCTCAAAGCAGCGCTCCAGCGCCTTCTTCTTTTGCCTCAGGCGGGGTCCGGGCAGAGGTATGCGCCGCGGCCCGGCTTTTTGCCCACCAGATCAATGCTGATCTCTCCGCTGGGTGCACGCACCACACGCACCAGCTCCTTTTTAGGGCGGCTGGTCATGCAGCCGATGCACTGGCGGGCAGGGATCTTTTTCTGTGCCATCCGGTTTCCCTCCTTTGGCATGCGGTGCCGGGCTTATTCGGCGTCGGCAGCTTCTTCCTTCTTCTTCGGCTCTTCGTCCTCGCCGTAGTAGCCGCTCTCCGGGCGGATATCAATGTTGTAGCCGGTCAGGCGTGCGCACAGGCGGGCGTTCTGGCCCCTTTGTTGCCAATGGCGGGCTCAGCTGCTGGTCAGGCACGGTCACGCGGCAGGAGCGGGCCGGGCAGCAGCTCCACCTTGACCACCTTGGCGGGGCTCAGGGCTGCGGAGATGAACTCGGAGACGTCCTCGCTCCACTTGACGATGTCGATCTTCTCGCCGCCCAGCTTCTCGACCACAGCGGCCACGCGGCTGCCGTGCTCGCCGATGAGACGGGGTTGACGTTGGGGTCCTTGCTCCACACGGCCATCTTGGTGCGGGCACCGGCCTCGCGGCTGATGGCCTTGACCTCCACGGTGCCGTCAAAGATCTCGGGCACTTCCAGCTCAAACAGGCGCTTGACAAGGCCGGGGTGGGTGCATGATCATGACGCGGGGCCGCGCTTCAGTGCTGACCACGTCCACAACATAGACCTGCAGGGTCTGACCCTCGGTACACCTCGCCGGGCACCTGCTCGTTGCGGGGCAGGATGGCCTCGCCGCCCTTGCCCAGGTCCAGGGCCACGATGCCCTTCTCCGGGTCCACACGGGTGACGGTGGCCTGCACGATGTCGTGTGCGCGGGACTGGATCTCGCTCAGCTGCTGGCTGCGCTCGGCCTCGCGGATGCCCTGACGGATGACGTGCTTTGCGGTCTGGGCGGCAATGCGGCCAAAGTCCTTGGTCTTGAGCGGGGTGATGATGCGGTCGCCCACTTCGTAGGTCTTGCGGATCTTCTGGGCCTCGGTGATGCCGATCTCGGAGTGCTCGTCGTACCAGTCCTCGTCGGCCACGACGTCCTGGATCAGGGCCACATCGAAGCGGCCGGTATCAGGGTCGATGTCCACCTTGACGTGGTCCTCCTCGACCTCGTAGTTCTTCTTGACGGCAATGATGATGGCGGCCTTGATCTTCTCGATCAGGTACTCTGCGGTGATGCCGCGCTCGTGCTCCAGTAATGCGAGAGAGCTTCAAAAAATTCGTTGTTCGCTGCTGCCATTTTTCGGGTTCCTCCTGTAATTTACTCTCTATTATAAATCCGATCAGTCAAACAGATCTTCGTCGTCGCACAGCTGCACGCTGGATGCGGCGTTCACCTCAAAGGCCACGGGGCCGTTGTCGGTGTCCAGGGTCACGGTGGTGCCCTCGCGGCCGGTCAGGATGCCGGCCAGCTCGCGCACGCCGTCGGCGTTGGGGCGGATGAGCTTTGCCCGGATCTTCTGGCCCTTGAGCTGCTCGTAGTGCTCCGGGCGGGTCAGCTTGCGGCCCAGGCCGGGGCTGCCCACTTCCAGATAGTAGCTCTGGTCGATGGGGTCGGCCTCGTCCAGGATGGGGTCCAGTGCGTGGGAAACATCTGCGCAGGTATCGGTGTCCATGGTGCCGTCCTTGTCGATGAGGACGCGAAGATACCAGTCCGGCCCTTCCTTTTCAAAAACGACATCCCACAGGCGCAGGCCCATGCCCTCCACGGTGGGGCGGACAAGCGCTTCGACTCTCTGGGCGGTGTTGCCGCCAGACTGCTTCGCCATAAAAAACCTCCTGACAAACAAGAAACGCGGACCTTGCGGCCCACGTTTCAGGTTAAACTATATCGTACTACTAGAATATAGCATACTCTTGCGCTTTATGCAAGCATTTTCTTGAATTTTTCGCATTTCCGGCCTTTTTACAGCACCCAGACGCCGTTCTGGAACAGCTGCACGGTGCGGCCGTCGCGGCATTTGCCGGTGATCTCGCTGTCCTCGGCACCGATCATCACGTCCTCGTGCAGGGAGGAGTGGTTCATGCCGCGTGCGTCCAGCTGCTCCCGGGTCAGGCCGGTGCCACCCACGGTGGTGCCGGGGTAGCTGTCGCCAAAGGCGATGTGGCAGGCGGCGTTCTCGTCAAACAGGGTGTTGTAGAACAGCTTGCCGCAGCGGTTGATGGGGCTGGAAGCGGGCACCAGTGCCACCTCGCCGATGTGGCGGGCACCCTCGTCGGTGTCCAGCAGCTGGCCCAGCAGATCGGCACCTTCCTCGGCACCGTGCTCCACCACCTTGCCATCCTTGAAGGTCACATGGAAGCCCTTGATGAGCTGGCCGTTGAACACATAGGGCTTGGTGCCGTACACGACGCCGTTCACCTTATCTTTATGGGGCGCGGTGAACACCTCCTCCGTGGGAATGTTGGGCAGGAAGGTGACCCCCTTCTCGTTCTTGCTCGCGGCGCTCTCCCACACGGCCTGGTCAGCGATGCCCACGGTCAGGTCGGTGCCGTTGCTGCTGGCAAAGTGCACGCTCTCCAGATCCAGGGCGTTCATCTTGTCCCGCAGAGCAGACAGCCGGGCCAGATGCTCCTGCCACTCGCCCACCGGGTCACCGCCGGTCACGCGGCAGGTGTCAAAGATCAGCTGCCACAGCGCCTCGATGGCGGCATCGGTGTCCAGCTCCGGGAACATCTTTTTGGCCCACGGCGCGGACGGGATGGCCGCGATGGACCACTGCACCCGGTCGTTCATGGTGTACTCGCGCCAGGGCTGCATGAAGGCGCGGTTGGCGCTGTTCACCCGGCTGATCTTGGCCCCGTCCAGCCCGGCAAACACCTCCGGGTCGTCGGCGATGAGGTGCAGCACGCAGTCAGTCCGATCAGATGGTCGGTCAGGGCCTCTTCGCTGCCCAGCTCCATGCGGGTGCGGGTGACGGCGTCGTCGGTCCAGTTCACCTGCACATCCCGCGCACCCGCCTCAAAGGCGCTGCGCACACACAGCCGTGCCAGCGGGGCACCTTCCAGCGCACAGTTGATGATCAGCACCTGGCCCGGCTGGGGGTTGACCCCCACCCGGACGATGAAATCGGCATATTTCTTGAGAAGTTCGTCAAAGTTTTTCACAGCTAAACCCTCCTGTGGTGTAAAACATCTGCCCCCAGTATACCGCCCGGCGTGGGTTCTGTCCACCTCCCGGCGCAAAAAAAGCAGGCCGCCGGGGGCAGGTTTCCCCTTTGATTTTTTGTCTTGATTTTTGGCAGAGAATCCGGTATAATAAATAATGTTCTGAACATCAGCCGATGTGGCGGAATGGCAGACGAGGGGGACTCAAAATCCGCTTCGTGGTTTCGTGTGCTCGTTTCAAAATGGCACGAAATCATGTTGGATTTTTGAATTTTCGGGAGATGGTTTTTGTTGCATCCCTCCTGAGCATCCCTCCAATCTTCTGAAACCGGTTCGGAAGTCTAAAACTGAATATCAGCCGATGTGGCGGAATGGCAGACGCAAGCGACTCAAAATCGCTCGGGAAACCATGTGGGTTCGAGTCCCACCATCGGCACTCCATCATAAAACAGCTTAGAATCGTTGGATTTTGAGCTGTTTTTCTTTTTGTTTAGAGGCTCTTATACTTTTGTGTTCTCCGGGAAAATACTGACGATTGCATTGGCAGAAGACACCTTGCTGGAGAAATCCAGATGGGTATAAATGTTGCTGGTTGTGCTGATGTCGCTATGGCGCAAGTCGTGGAAACGGATGCGCTTCATCTTGTGCGATACGAAGACCCGGATACGCTGGCGTGGATGTATGTTTCCCCCATCATCGTCCTGCTCAGTGTCTGCGACCGTCAGCCGGAACGGGAAGCAGAAAGCCTTGAAAAGCTGGACGCCCATGTAAGGCTGTTCTTCCGTACCTTTAACATTGAGGGAGGTGAAAAATGAATACAGCAGATGAAAAATGGATCTTGTGTCCTATTTGCGGCGCAAAGACGCAGTGCCGGTTACGGCCCTGCCATAATCTGCACTGCGTCTTTTTAATCCTCTGTATACGCAAACAATTCTTCCACTGTGGTGTGAAAGACCTTTGCAATGTCCATCGCCAGTTTCAGGGATGGGTTGTACTTGCCTTTTTCAAGGTTGACAATGGTTTCCCGGCGTACCCCGACCAGCTCGGCCAGCTCCGCCTGCTTGAAATTGTCCCGCTCCCGGTATTCTTTCAGTTTTGTGACCAGTGCCATGCTCAGAGTCCTTTCTCGTCCATCAGCCAGAATGCAACCGTGCGTACGACTTCAATCAGGATCAGCGTCCCCATCAGGCAGTAGCCGATGACCTCGGTGGTAAGCACGAGCCGACCGATGGCACAGGCAAAGCCAATCCCAATCAGGGCGGCCCTGCAGACCTTCAGACAGATGCTGTCGCATCGGTGGAGATTGGCCTCGGCCATTTCGTCGGCGGCTTCCTGCTTATATTTCCGCACCCGGATAGTGCGGAATACAAAATACCAGAACGTGAAGCCACCCACAACGGTCTGGATGGTGGGATAAAAATCCTTCCAGTCGTTCCGTGCCCACATCCAGTAGTAGAGCGCGACCAGAACGGCAAAGATGATCTTGTCGGCGACCAGTTCTTTCAACGTGACTTTTTTCATAGGAAAGTTCCTTTCTTGTGAATGAAGATATACCATACAATGAAATGAGTGAGAAATTTCGCACACCTTGTGTGATAAATATATCACATGGCACAGAGCATGTCAATAGAAAATGTGCGAAAAATATAACTTTTCCAGAACGCATGATGAACAATGATTTCAAAGGAGAGCTTTTTGAAACACAACAAATTTGCACTGGGACTTGTGGGCTGACCGGGAGGTCTGGCAAATACCACAAGCCACGCCTCCCGAAGACGAACAGACACAATTCTTCAGGAGGACCATACCATGAATCGTGAAAATAAACGTAAGACCTTTGAAAAAGGTTACTATAAGACCCACGCCTGCAACGATACCTTTACCTGCAAAGTCTGCGGACGGGTCTGCACCCCGCAAAATGCCGGCAGCAACCACCGCAACCATTGCCCCAACTGCCTGTCCAGCCTTCATGCGGACGAGGAACCCGGCGACCGTGCCTCCGACTGCGGCGGCATCATGGAGCCGGTGGCAGTCTGGGTACGCAAGGGCGGCGAGTGGGCCATCATCCACCGCTGCAAACGCTGCGGAAAGTTCAGCTCCAACCGGGTAGCGGCAGACGACAACCCCATGAAGCTCATGAGCATTGCCATGAAGCCCTTGTGCTCTCCGCCGTTCCCGCTGGACTATCTTGAAGAAATGACCGCCTTGATGGGCGGCGATGGACGGATGCGATAAGCCGTAGCCAAAAACGAAAAGGCCGCTGTGTCGGGGAAGCGCTCTGCGACACAGCGGCTTTTTGCAACTTGCAGCTCCCAGCGTGGAACATCCGGGCGCTGGGTGCTATATTGCCCTGCAAAATCGAAATGAGAAAAGGCAAAAAGAACCGAGGAGGGACCGCAAGATGGACTATACAATGGTGTTGGTTCTGAGAAGTTCACAGCCAGTGAGCTATACAGATGCCCAAACCTAAGCTACAATGAAGATATGCTGAGAGAACGAAGCATTGCTTGAGCTGAACGCTCGTACTGTTTGTGTTGTAGTTGGTTCATTGCAGTTTCAGCTTACAACAAAAATAAGATAGACAACCCCTCTCGGGGAAGTCTATCTCATTTTTTTCGTTGGGGCTATTTTGCAATAGCCCCTTCATTTTTGCTTGTTTCCGGTGAAAGCTGCGGCGCGGGAGCATTCCGTTCAGCGGCCTTTCTGTGGGGCGCTTTCGTCCGGGGCGCTGCCGCTGCCGGAGTTCAGGATCGCCACGAACTGCTGCAGCTGCTTGAGGGAGCTGACCCCCAGCTTTTCGTAGATGTTTTTATTATGGAAGCGCAGGGTGCTGTCCTTGATGTCCAGTTGCTGCGCGATTTCCCGGGTACGCAGCCCGGCGGCGTAGCCGTCAAAGATGCGGCGTTCGGTCTTGGTCAGGGTGGGGATGCCTGCCACAAAGGTCTGGAAGGCATCGGGCACCGACTCGTTGCGGCACACGTCTGCCAGCCGGGACAGCTCAGTCTGCATCTGCTGGCGTTCCAGCTGCAGCTCGTCCATCCGCCGCCGGGACTCCCGCCGGTCTTCCTCGAACTGCCGGAACGCCGGCGAGAGGATGTACCGGTGGAAGTTCATGCAGCAGAACACCACGAAAAAGGCGATGAACAGGCCGATGAGCAGCATCTGCAGATTGCCGGAAAAGACCAGTCTCCGGTAGTCTGCTATGGGGATGCACACCGCCAGCCGGTAGGACTGGCTCTCACTCAGGCGGCACAGCTGGGAGATGCCCGCATAGTCGCTGTCGGGGCCGGTCAACTGGGTCAGCCCGCCGCCCATGCTGTGCAGCACCAGCGTGTTCCGGGGGGCATGGTAGTAGCCGCCGGTGGTGCCGCTGCTGAGGGCGGCATCGGCGGCAAGGCCGTCCCCCGCCGGGGCCAGCAGGCAGCTCAGCCGGTCAAAGCCGGTGGGCTGGGCAAAGTTCTGCTTGAAATAGCTCTCACTGATCTCAAAGCCGCACAGCCCGTACATCGTGCCGTCCTGCCCCCGCAGGGGCAGCAAAAACAGCTGCACGTTCTCGCAGGTGCCGGGCAGCGCGAACCGTTCCGTCAGCATGTAAGACTGGTACAGCGGGGCATCGCCGGGGGCCATCCAGCGGTCGTAGTCCGGGAACTGGTCGGTCTGGAACTCCATGCGCCACTTGCGGTGGGGCATCACGCTGTGGGCCTTGCCCACCTCCGCACTGCCCCGGTACAGCAGCAGGGGCACGGTGGGGGTGTCGGCACCGCTTTTCTGCACATACAGCCCGGCACGGGAATGCTCTGCTCCCTCCACGCGGGTGTTGACGGTGGCATCCAGCAGCACAAAAGCGCCGGAACAGCCGGTCTGGCGCAGACGGCGGCACAGCGGCTCGATCATTTTTTCCTCCAGCGCGTTCAGCACCTCGGGAGAGTCGTTCAGCTGGGCAAAGGACATCTGCCGCAGAGCAAGCTCCTTGTCCACCTCTGCGCTCATGTCCTCGGACAGGTTCACGCCCATGACCGCCAGCTGGTCAAAATAGCGCTCCATATCGTTCTGGAACACCGAAAACTGGATCTGCAGACTGCGGCTGATGTCCTTTTTGGTGTTGTGCAGGCTGGCAAACAGGAACAATGCCGCGCCAAAGGTCAACACCAGCAGCACCACCAGCAGCAGGCAGGCCCACAGCAGCCGGCTGCTCATGGGGCTCTGGCGGATCTTTTCACGGTGCCGGTCAACAAAGTGCATCAAAGTCCCTCCTTTCCGGCTGAGCGGCAGGCTCAGGCATTGTCACACAGCAGCTGCCATGTTTCCTCGGCAAGGGCTTCCAGCGTTTCGCCGTCCGCAAGGCGCTGGGGGTAGTCCTTCTGGCGCTGGCGCAGGCTGTCGTACAAGGTTTTGGCCTTGGCGTGGTACCCCACGATGCCCGGTTCGGACAGGGGCGTGTTCTGGATGCGCATCTCGTTGTAAACATCGTACAGCCGCTGATAGCTCTGCTGCTCAAAGGGATAGTCCGCAATGGCATCAAAGGCGGCGCTGGACACCGGCATGTAGCCGGTATCGGCGGCAAATTCCAGATTGCGCTGCTGCTCGGTGAGCCAGCGCAGGAACACGGCGGCGGCTTCGGCCTTCTGGTCGGTGGTCTTGAAGGCACACAGGCCCACACCGGCCTGCGGCATCAGGGGCGTGGCGGTGCCTGCGGCGTGGGGCAAAGGAGCCAGCAGCAGGTCGGTGGGCTCGGTGGTGTTGTCCGGGTAGGTGACGAAATCATTGTAATAGAGGATGGCCGCAGAGCTGCCAAGACCCGCCAGCGTCTCGCCGGTCATCACCTGCGTGTTGGAGTACAGGTCCGAGATCAGAATATCGCCCTGCACCAGCGCCCGGGCAAACTCCATCCACGAAGCGCGGAAGGTCTCGTTGGTCAGATCGTACCAGCTGTCCTTGTACAGCTCTCCGCTGCCCTGTTCCAGCGCGTTCAGCTCCACCAGACGCAGCGGATAGTCCAGCGCGCAGAAGGGCTTGCCCTGCGACCACTGCCGGTAGCTGCCCGCCATTTCAAAAAAGCCGTCCCATGTGGCAAGGGTGGAAAGCTGTGCCCCGGTGTCCGCCGCAAACCGGGCGTACTGGGAGCCGTTCAAAAAGATGAGCTGGGTGGATTTGGACACCGGGAACACCACCTGTTTCCCGTCAATGATGCCGTCCTGCACAAAGCCGGGCACATAGGCCGCCATGTCCTCGGCGGTGAACCAGTCGTTCCAGTCCACAAGGTTCTCAATGCCCAGAGCGCTGGCGTCCGCGGAGTGGGCCGAGAACAGGTCCGGCAGGTCCAGCGCGCCGGGCTTGCCGGCCTTGGCGTCCTGCAGCTGGCCGCCGATGGCGGCGCTGTTGGTCATGTTGGTCACGTTGAGCAGGATGCCCTTCTCCCTGCCCACCGTGTCGTTGAACTCGGTCAGCAGGCGGTTCATGGGCGAGTCGGCCTGTTCGCCGTACACATGCCAGATGCTGAGCATGGTGGGGTCCTTGGGCGAGAGCAGGGTCTTGCTGCCGCCGCAGCCCGCAAGCGCCAGACCGGGGACGAGCGCCGCAAGCTTCAAAAATGTCCTTCGTTCCATTTTTCATGATTCCTTTCCACACATTGCAGCCAGAGGGGGAAAAACGGCACAGGCAGGGCTGCAGCTGCCTGTTTTGGTGGGAAAAACCCCAAAAATCCCCCCAATTTTGGGCTTTTTGGGGGGATTTTTTGAGGGGGAAGCCCCAAAACCCCAAAAATTTTTTTGGAATTGCCCCCCAAAAACGGCTTTTCTGAGGGGGCAATTTTTTCCCGGGTATGGTACAGTACAACCAGAAAAAGTCCTGCGCCGGTGCAGAAAGCCTGTCGCTGTGCACAAAACATGTCAACAGGCATCTGCGGATTCTATTCATAAGGATAGCATAAGATGGAGCGGACTGCAAGTGCAGAGAATACCAAAACCAGAGCCCCCTAAAAAGCAGAGGGGACCAACAGAAAGGAGCACCCCATGAAAAAGATGAACCGACGCGAATTCCTCACCCTTACCGGCGCAGCCGTTGTGGCGCTCTCACTGGCAGGCTGCGGCGAGCCCCCCGCACCTCCCGCAGCACCCACCCAAAAGGAGCTGGACCTCCTTAAGGCCCTCAACCAGATGCTCGAGGACTATTGGAAGGATATGGGAAATCCTGATAAGATCAGAACGCTGAGCTACAATCAGGATGCATCCGACTTCGCAAGACACTTTGTCAGTCCCTGCGTGAAGGCGGACCAGGCAGAGGTGGAGATGACCCCGGAGCAGGACGCTGCCTTTGAAAATGAGATGCAGGAACGACGGAAGGCCCTCCAAAATAAGTACGGATCAGAGATGGCTCTGCGAGAGGGGGTCGTGGGGTGCAGCTATGTGCTGGGCTACCCCAAATTCCATGACATGAAGCTGACGATCCCGTATGCTCTGAGCGGTGCGAATTTCGAAGAGGTGTTCCATACGATGCTCCATGGCATGGACATTGAAACCAGAGATCTCGGCATCTACTGCCCCACCGTTGCGGGAACGGACTATATGGTGGTAGTGCCCCTGACGGATAGACGGCACAATAAGTAGTTGTAACACCCCTGTCGGAACTGCGCTGAGCCGCAGCTGATTTTTAAAGCCATCACCCGCCCCGGGCACACTCCCCCTGTGTCCGGGGCTTTATAGAAAGGAGCACCCCCATGAAACGATATGACCGACGGACTTTCCTCAAGCTCTCCGGCGCATCGGCGGTGATGCTGGCGCTGGCAGGCTGTGACGATAGCTGCTCCTCCGGCTCCACAAGCTCCGGCTCTGCCACAGAAACGCCTCCCTCGCCGCCGATCCCTGTGATCCGGGACGGGCAAAAGATTTTGACCATCTTCAACGCAGAACTGGCCCGGCGAAAGGTGGAGAACATCAAGTTCGAGTACAGCAAGGGTCTGGAACACGCCATTCAGGCAGATGTGCAGATGTTTGTGGATAACGGCAGCCCGGAGTTCCCAGCGGACGAAGGGCTCAGGCTGCGGATGGAGGGCGACTATGCGGCAAAGATGTGGGAAGGTCTGAACGAAGCCGGTTACAGTGCCGGCTCCACGGCTATCTTCGGTATGCTCAATCAGTACCGGGTAGGCGTGGATTTCGACTACGAAGGAAAGCACCTTTACAGCATGGATCGCCTTTACCCCGCCACCGAGGCCCAGTTCCAGCAATTGGTGGATGAACTGATCAAGGACTACGGCGGTGTGCCGGGGCTTCATGAGGACGACCCGGTGGTGAATAAGGTAGGCATCACTGTGGTGGATATCAACGACAAGACCTATTGGGCCGCCTACATCATCGACAAGTGGCAAGGCATAGGAGACGGCTGAACCACACCATAGAAAAGGAGACAGCCATGAAACACAAATGTTTTGCTGCTGTGGTTCTGGCTGCGGCGCTGCTGCTGACCGGCTGCGGCGGCGCAGCGGCTCCCGCGGGGCCCGCAGGCTCCGGCGCAGCTTCCCAAAGCAATGCAGCCGAGGCGGTGCAGACGGCCCAGAAAGAACGCATCACCGACCAATGGAGCCTTGAAAAGACGGTGCGGGGCGAGATGATCGGCGTGCAGAAGTTGAGCATTCATGTACCGCAGTTTGTGTGCGACAGTCCGGATGCCGCCGCTCTCAACGAGGAACTTGCTGCCATGTATGCGGCGGAATACATGGATTATGAAAGCTATCCGGACGCTGAGGTGCCGCAAAGCGAAGACTGCGCACAGGTCGAGATCGGCTGGGACGCCTACTGGTACGGCGACTGCGTCAGTCTGGTGATGCGCAGCCACGATTACGAGGACGCCCCGTGGTATTACAGCGGCTGGTGCTTCGATTTTGCCACCGGCAAGCGGCTCACCACAGCCGAACTGCTGCAGCGCATGGGGCTGGACCCGGACGAGGTGCAGACACAGGTATACCGGCAGGCCATGCAGGCCTTTGACCGGGAGATGGCGCAGGGCGCGTATTACGAGGGCCTGCGCCTCGGCGGGAACCTGTCGGAAATGCGGATGGGCACGCTGGAATACAATGCGCTGGAAAACCTGTGCCTGCTGCTGCCCCAGCAGGACCGGCTGGTGCTCCGGGGCAAGTACTGTTCCGAGACCGACTGGGGCTGGCAACAGCTGGATGTGGAGATCCCGCTGGCCTCCGCCACCCCCGCCGACACCCCGGTGCTGACCGACACCTACGACGGTGTGCAGGTGCAGCTGAAGGGAACGCAGGGCACCATCACCCTGAGCCCCGCGCCAAAGACCGACCAATGGGGCGACATTGGCATCCGGGTGGAACAGACGCGCACCTACCCCATTCTTGGTGCCTACAATGAATATGTGGATGTGTGCATCGGGGAGCAGGAGGACGGCTTCTTCCGCCCGGTGGTCTATCTGCTGACCAAAGACGGCGTGGTGGAGTATGTGGACGTGCTGCGCTGCCTCATGTTCGGCAATGCCATGGTCTGCCAGGACCCCATCTACTTTGCCAACAACGGCGCTGCGCTGGAACGCAGCGGCAGCGAGGTGAACCTGCGCCGGGCGGATGGCTCTGTGCTGGAACTGGCTCCCCTGTCGGCAGAGTGGAGCGCGCAGGAGATCCCCTATTCCGTCACCGGCTCCTACAACTACACCGACGAAAACGGCTGGAACTGGCTGGATCTGGGCAGTGACGGCAGCGTTCAGCTGGGCGTGCAGGACAACAGCCGCATCTATCGGGGCGATGCCTCGTATCTGGGCGTGGTGCCCGAGGGCGTGGTACTGGGCATCTCTGCCGAGGAGACCGAAGCCGGACAGACGTCCATCGAGTTTGTGGCGGCGGTCAAGACCGACCTGTACTACGAGACCCTGAGCGTTACCATGATCGACGGGCAGAACCCCTTTGCCGAGGGCGAGACCCAGCTGCAGATGACCCGCAGCTACGGCTGAGAACACAGGAGAAGGACCATGAAACACAAACGCCTTGCCGCAGCGGTGCTGGCGGCGGCGGTGGTGCTGACCGGCTGCGGCGGCGCGGCGGCTCCCGCTGCCCCCGCAGGCTCCGGCACTGTCCCCCAGAGCACCGCAGACACGGTGGCGCAGACAGCACAAAAAGACCGCATCACCGAGCAGTTCGCGCTGGAAAAGACCATACGGGACGAGTACGGCATCACCCAGAAGTTGACTGTCCATGTGCCGCAGCTTGTGTGCGACGGCCCGGACGCTGCCTACATCAACGAGGAGCTGGCCGCCATGTATGCGGCAGACTTCCGGCAGTACGAGGACAGCTCGGATGCCGAGCTCCAACAGGACGAGTGGTGCCCGGAGACCTACATCAACTGGGATGCTTACTGGTACGGCGACTGCGTGAGCCTTGTGGTGTTCCGCTACGACGGCGGCTCCGACCCGGGGTATTCCCGGGGCTGGTGCTTCGATTTTGCCACCGAAAAGCAGGTCTCCGTGACCGAAATGCTGCAGCGCATGGGGCTGGACCCGGACGCCGTGCAGCAGCAGATGCTGCGCGAGGCCATGCAGACCTTTGACCGGCACATGGCGCAGGGCGGCTACTACGAGGGTCTGCTCAGCGGCGGAAATCTGGCAAGCATGCGGATGAACACGCTGGAAAACAACCAGCTGGAGGACCTGTGCCTGCTGCTGCCGGAACAAAACCGGCTGGTGCTCCGGGGTGGGTGCAGCTCCCCCGCCGGGTCGGGCTGGCGGCAGCTGGATGTGGAGATCCCGCTGCAGGCTGCTGATCCGCAGCCGCAGACGGTGCTGACCGATACCTACGGCAGCGCTTCGGTGCAGCTGGAAGGAACGCAGGGCACCATCACCCTGCGCCGCACGCCGGAGACCGCCGCATGGGACGCGGATTACGGCATCCGGCTGGAACAGGACCGCACCTACCCCATCCTTGGCATCTACAATGAGTATGTGGATGTGTGCATCGGAGAACTGGGCGCGTCCTTCCACCCGGTGGTCTATCTGCTGACCAAGGACGGCGTGGTGGAGTATGTGGACGTGCTGCGCTGCCTTATATCCGGAAATGTTCTGGTCTGTCAGGACCCCATCTATATTGCAAACAACGGCGTGGCGCTGGAACGCAGCGGCAAAGAGGTAATTCTGCATCAGGAGGATGGCTCTGTGCTGGAGCTTGCTCCCCTGACGGCAGAGTGGAACGCGCAGGAGATCCCCTCGGAGGCCGTCGGTGCCTTCAACGACATGTCGGACAACCAGTTTGACTGGATGGACGTGGAAAGCAATGGTTCCGTCCAGATGGGCGTGCAGGACAACAACGTTTTCTATCAGGGCTACGCCGACTATCTGGGCGTGGTGCCGGAGGGCATGGTGCTGGGCGTCTGGACCAGCGAGACGGCAGACGGGATGCCGGGCATCACCTTTGTGGCGGCGGTGAAGTACGACCTGTTCAACGAGACCCTGAACCTTACCATGATCGACGGGCAAAACCCCTTTGCCGAGGGAAAGACCCAGCTGCAGCTGATCCGCTGCCCGGATTATTGACCCCGGCGGGAGCCGCTGAGGACACAGGAGAACCACCATGAAACACAAAGCGTTCCGCTGGATACCGGCAGTTTTGCTGGCGGCGCTGCTGGCGGGCTGCGGGGCAGAGACTGCAGCCTCTGCCCGCCCGGCTGGCCGCCGGGAGCTGAAATCGACCCCGCCGGATTCCATGCACGCCACCGCGGCGATCACCGAGCAGTACACCCTTGAAAAGGTGGTGCAGGCGGAAAACGGCGGCACCGTCCGGCTGAACATCCATCTGCCCCGGCTGGAAAGCGACAGCGCCGACGCCGCCCGCATCAACGCCGAGATCGCCCGATACTACGAATACGATGTGCAGGAGTACGCCGACTGCCCGGAGGCAGCCGACCCGGAATCGTGGGATATCTGCATTGAAATGAACTGGGAAGCAAGCTGGTATGACGATTGTGTCAGCCTTGTGGTTAGCAGCAGCTACGGAGGTACCGATGCACCCTTCTATCAGGGCTGGTGCTTCGACTTTGAAAGCGGAAACCAGCTCACCGCCACCCAGCTGCTGGAGCGTATGGGGGCAGACCCCGCCGCGCTGGAAGAAGCGCTGTACCGTGACGTGAAGCGCCGGGATGAACAGGACCGGCAGGCCGCCTGTGAGCGGGGGCTGCTGCCTCCCGACAGCCTGAAAGAGGGCAACACCGCATGGTGGACTACGCTGGACGAACTGCCTTTTTCGCTGGACGGCAAGGGAAACGTTTCCTTTGTGGTCAGAAGGTTCAGTGCAGACTGGGAGCAGTATGTGGACGACACACCGACCATTCCGCTGGACGCGCAGCCGCTGCCGCAGGACTGGGAGTGGCAGGTGCTGGCCGAGTGGATGGCAGTCACGGCGGTGACGCAGGGTGAAAGCTATGCCCCCGCCGACCGCAACGAAAGCTGCACCCTGCGGCTGGAAAAGGCCGAGATCACCGGCACGGTGACCGTCTCCTTCATCCGGGAAACATACGTCAGCCCGCAGATCCAGTCCGCTGCCGAGACCCGCACCGGAGAGCTGAATGCCGGCGCTGTGACCGGCTGGGACGGGGAAAAAAGTCAGGGCTGGAACCTGACATGCCTCAGCGAGGACGGCAGAAGCCGCTGGATTATCTCCATGATGGAGGACGGCTCTTTGCTGATGCAGTCCACCGGCCTGAAAAAGGGCAGCACCGTGTGGTATGTGTTCCGGCGTACAGGAGCGTGGGACGACATCGGCTACACCGCCATCCCCCGCAGGCTGTGGGGCACTTACCGCGCCGGAGACGAGGCCGCAAAGGGCATCCGCTGGATGACCTTCCTGCCGGACGGCAGCTGCTGTATGAGCGTGGAATGGGACGGGTGGAGCGGCATTCTGACCGGCACCGCCGATGGAACACAGGGCCGCACCGAGGACGGCACTGAGCTGCATTTTACATTGACCGATCAGAACGGCAAGCCGTGCGAGTTCTGGGCCATTCTGCTGAACGATGACGGCAGCCCCAGCGGCTGCAGCCTGAAATACCGCGCCGGAGAAGTGCTGTTTGACCGGGACACGCGTCCCGTTTACTGGAAAAACGACTCCCCGGAACTTACCCTTGAACCGTGACCAAAACCGGAAACCATGCGATAACAGGAAGTTATCGTTTGCACAAATAAAACATACAGGAGGAAATTACTATGGGTCTTATCAAAGCAGGTATGGGCGCACTGGGCGGAACTCTTGCAGACCAGTGGAAGGAATTTTTCTACTGCGATTCTCTGGACAAGGATGTGCTGATGGTCAAGGGCCAGAAGCGCACCTCCCGCCGCAGCTCCAACAACGGCGAGGACAACATCATCACCAACGGCAGCGGCATCGCCGTGGCAGACGGACAGTGCATGCTCATCGTGGAGCAGGGCCGTGTGGTGGAGGTGTGCGCCGAACCGGGCGAATTCACCTTTGACGCATCCACTGAGCCCAGCGTGTTCACCGGCAACTTCGGCGACAGTCTGGCAGCTACCTTCCAGACCGTGGCCAAGCGCTTTACCTACGGCGGCGACACCGGCAAGGATCAGCGGGTGTACTACATCAACACCAAGGAGCTGGGCGAGATCCTGTACGGCACCGCCACCCCCATCCCCTTCCGGGTGGTGGTCAGCGAGGAGCGGGGCTACAAGCTCTCGGTGAACCTGCGGTGCAACGGCAGCTTCACCTGCCGTATCTGCGACCCGCTGCTGTTTTACACCAACGTGTGCAGCAACGTCTCTACCCAGTATGACGCATCCGAGATCGCACCCCGGCTGAAGAGCGAGCTGATGAACGCCCTGCAGCCTGCCCTTGCCACCCTTTCGGCCAACAAGGTGCAGTATTACGAGATCCCCGCCCACACGCTGGAGATCTCCGAGGCGCTCAACGAGCAGCTGTCCAACGTCTGGCGCAAAAAGCGGGGCATTGAGGTGTTCTCCTTCAACATCAACTCCCTGTCCATCCCGGAGGAGCAGCAGAAGAAGATCACCGAGTGGGAAGAGAACGCCATGACCACCGATCCCACCACCGCTGCCGCCCGTCTGGTGGGCGGTCAGATCGACGCCATGAAGACCGCCGCCGGCAACACCGCCGGTGCCATGACCGGCTTTATGGGCATGGGCATGGCAGCCGGTGCAGGCGGTATGGGCGGCATGAGCGCCCAGAACCTGTTCGCCATGGGCCAGCAGGCCCGTCCGGACAGCGTGGACGCGCCCCAGCAGGTCAGCCGCCCCGCACCCGCCCCGGCAGACAGCTGGAAGTGCAGCTGCGGCGCTACCGTTACCGGCAAATTCTGCCCGGAATGCGGCAGCAAAAAGCCGGAGCCGAAGCCCGCTGCGGACAGCTGGACCTGCAGCTGCGGTGCTACCGTTACGGGCAAGTTCTGCCCGGAGTGCGGCAAGCCCCGCCCGGCGGCAGCAGAGGGCTGGACTTGCAGCTGCGGCGCAGTGAACAAGGGCCGCTTCTGCTCCGAGTGCGGCAAACCAAAGCCTGCCGGTACGCCCAAGTATAAGTGCGACAAGTGCGGCTGGGAGCCGGAAGACCCTGCTCACCCGCCCAAGTTCTGCCCGGAGTGCGGCGACCCCTTTGACGACAACGACCGGACCTGACCTGACAAATACAGAGCAATGAAAGGAGCATACCATGATGGGATTCTTTTCCAACCTGTTCGCAAAACAGAACTGTGCGGTCTGCGGTAAGGAGTGCGGCACCCTGCACCGCTCCAAGCTCCGGGACGGACAGTTCCTCTGTGATGACTGCGGCAACAAGTGCTCCAAATATATCCGGCTCAGTGAGCTGACGCTGGACGAAGCAAAGGAGCACATGGAGTACATGGCCCGGATGAAGCGGGTATTCGACGAGGTGTTCGACAAGACCGAGTTCCGGGTCAACGCATACCCCTCCACCCCGTCGCAAATGGGGCTGGTGTTCTGCGATGAGCTGGGCATGCTGTACATCGACGACCGCACCGGCGGCCGGGGCAAGATGCCGGAGCTGATCCGCTACGACCAGATCGCCAGCTATGAGGAGTATCTGGACGAGACCCCCGCCAAGGAGCCGGGCCAGGAACCCACCCTCAACGGCGGCGGCCTGAAGCTGAAACTGGTGCAGCCCCGCAGCATCACCGAGGCCCAGACCCAGCGGGGCATGCATCCCCACCCCTACATCAAGCAGGAGCTGGTCATCTGCTTCAGCAAGCGGGACCGGCGGGAGATCGGCTATGCCCACATCGCACGGCAGCATCTGGACCACATCTTCGGGGTCCACGATAATGAGACCAGCATGTTCGGCCGCCGGATGTCCAAGGCCGAGGAACGGGAGCTGAAGGGCCAGGTGGGCATGATCAGTGCCATGGGTGCCGTGGCATCTGCCGCCATGAAGGGCGGGCAGCTCTCTGAGCAGGAAAAGGCCCGCTTTGTGGAGAACATCAATCTGGCAAACGACGCCCAGACCGGCGGCATGGCAGTGTACAGCCGCCGTGCTGACGAAGCCTTTGCAAAAGTGCAGTGACCCCAAAAGGAGGAACGGATATGAGAAAGATCCAGCGCAGAGATTTCCTCAAGGCCATGGGCCTTGCCACCGCCGCCCTCGGGCTGACCGCCTGCGGCGGCTCCGGTGCTACCAGCGCATCCAGCGTTTCCAGTGCACCGGCTTCCAGCAGCAGCAGTGCCCCGTCCGCTTCGACACAGCCGGAAGCAGCAGAGGACAAAGCCGCCCCTGCAGGGCCCCCTGTGACCCAGTTCCAGACCGGGGAACTGAAGATCGGCAAATACACCTTCAAGGCACAGTACATTCCCTTTGACGTCCGCCGCGAGGTATGCGGTGCCTATCATTTGATCCAAGCGGACAGCTACCGGGGCAATTACTTCTTCAGCTTCTACAACGAGGACGATGAAGAGCAGTCTGCCAAGATCTTCGAGTATGCCATCAAGGACGACCGACTGACCCCGGTGGAAGAGTACAACATTGACGGCAGCAACGCCCTCAGCATCGACCGCAATGGCATCCTGTACGCCATGGACCACTTTGATGTCTACTGCTACGATCTGAACAGCAGCGACCCGGAGGAGCCCAGCGACGCACTGGACTACTCGGGCAGCTGCTATTCCTCCAAGGACCGGGATCTGACCGTGATCTACTGGCCCTTCGCACCGGTGCTGGTGCAGGACGGCGAGTACACCGAGCTGACGCTGAAGGGCGATAACGAGATCGGCCCCTTCTACAGGATGTCCTCCCTGAACCTCAGCGGGGACGAGCTGCTGACGGTGGGCGAGCTGGAATCCAACGGCGATGATTACTTTGCTGCCTTTGATCTGGACGGCAATGAGCTGGCCCGCAGCTCGCAGCCGGTGGGCAACTTTGACGCCGTGATGATGAAGCGCCCCAACGGCTATCTGCTGGACACGGGCTATATGTGGGAGCTGTACGCGCCGGACGGCACTTTTTTGGAAAAGTCCTTTCCCGTGGGCGAGCGCGAGACCCTGTGCCAGCTGTGCGGCGACTTCTGCACCTTTGATGTTTTCCTGCCGCTGGAAGAAAACGCTTTCCTGGCAGTGGGCCACCACGGCAAAGCCACCGAGCCGGACGAGCCGGTGGTGTTCCGCATCACCACGGATTTCTGAGCCGACCGCTTCGGCGGGAAGACCAACACAAAAACAGCTGGGCCGGGGAAGAGCCCCCGGCCCCCTTTGGAACAACAGGAGGAAACGCTATGGCAGGAATGCTGGAATACAAGTGCCCCTGCTGCGATGGCGCCATCCAGTTTGACAGCGCCACCCAGAAGATGAAATGCCCCTACTGCGACACCGAGTTCGATGTGGATACCCTCAAGGGCTACGATGAGGAACTGAAGGACGAAAAGCCCAGCGAGATGGAGTGGGCCACTCCCGGCGGCAGCTGGGCAGAAGGAGAGACCGCCGGTCTGCATACTTACAGCTGCAAGAGCTGCGGCGGCGAGATCGTGGGCGACGACACCATGGCGGCGTCCGCCTGCCCCTTCTGCGGCAACCCCATCGTCCTCACCGGACAGTTTGCCGGGGCCCTGCGGCCCGACCTCATCATCCCCTTCAAGCTGGACAAAAAGGCCGCCAAGGCCAAATTGCAGGAGCATCTCAAGGGCAAGACCCTGCTGCCCCGGGTGTTCCGCAGCCAGAACCACATCGACGAGATCAAGGGCGTGTATGTGCCCTTCTGGCTCTTCGACAGCGACGCCGACGCCCAGCTGCGGTTCACCGCCACCCGGACCCGCTGCTGGTCGGACAGCAAATACGACTATACCGAGACCAACTACTACTCCGTCCGGCGGGACGGCACCCTGGGTTTTGACGCAGTGCCGGTGGACGGCTCGTCCAAGATCGAGGACGACCTGATGGAGTCCATCGAGCCCTTCGCCATGCAGGACGCCATCCCCTTCCAGACCGCCTATCTGGCCGGCTATGTGGCGGACAAATACGATGTGAGCGCCGAGGACAGCATCGAGCGGGCCAACAAGCGCATCCGCCGCTCCACCGAGGAAACGTTCCAGCAGACCGTTACCGGCTACGATTCGGTCAAGGTGGAAAACAGCAGCATCCAGCTGCACGGCGGCAAGGCAAAGTATGCGCTGTTCCCGGTCTGGCTGCTGAGCACCAGCTGGCGGGGCGAAAACTACCTGTTTGCCATGAACGGTCAGACCGGCAGATTCGTGGGTGACCTGCCCGTGGACAAGGGCGCTGCCCGCAAGTGGATGCTGGGCCTTACGGCTGCCCTTTCCGCCGCGTCCTACGGCGTGATGTGGCTGCTGTGGCTGGCACGGATCCTGTAAAGGAGGGACGAACGATGAAAAAGACTTCCAACCGACTGCACTCCCTCTTTGCGGCGCTGGCAGCACTGATTCTTGCGGCGGCGCTGGCTGTTCCGGCCTTTGCGGTAGAGGGCGGCTTTGCCGACCTGTACTACCGCATATTCGACGACGCTGAGGTGCTGACCGAGGACGAGGACAACGAGCTGGAGGACGCGCTGGAAGAACTGAGCCTGCGCCAGAGCTTCGATGTGACCATTGCCACCATCGAGTCGATGGAAAGCGTTGGTGCCGACAGCATGGAGCAGTTTGCCGATGATCTGTATGACTACTGCCAGTACGGCTACGGCCCCGATATGGACGGCGTGCTGCTGCTGGTGAGCGTGGGCGACCGCAAATGGCACATCTCCACCTGCGGCTACGGCATCACCGCCTTTACGGATGCCGGCATCCAGTACCTTGGCGAGCAGATGACCCCCTTCATGGCCGATGGAGACTACGCCGGTGCCTTCCGCACCTTTGTCCAATGGTCGGATACCTACATCGACGCTGCCCGGGCGGGCCACCCCTATGATGTGAATAACCTGCCCCGGGAGCCGCTGTCTCTCATGTACCTGTTCCTTGCGCTGGGCATCGGCCTTGTGCTGGCATGGGTCGTCGTCAGCGTAATGAAAAGCCAGCTGCGCAGCGTGGCGTTCCAGGAGAATGCCGCCAGCTATGTGCGGGAGGACAGCATGAATCTGACCAACAGCCGGGAGCTGTTCCTGTACCGTGACGTGCACCGCACCGAGCGACCGAAGGAGTCCAGCTCCAGCGATTCCGGCGGCAGCTCCACCCACACCTCTTCCAGCGGCACCACCCACGGCGGTGGAGGCGGCTCGTTCTGAAAGGAGTATGTTTATGAACCCTTATCTTTCGGAAAAAGCCCGCGGCGAGATTCCCCGTGTCCTCAAATGGCTGCGGAACGCGGGGCTTGCCTTCTGCGTGTTCTGCGCCTTTGGCGGGCTGTATACCCTCTGCCTGGACCTGCAGGTCAAGGACACCTCCCACGTTGTCGGGTATGTGTTCTGGGTCGTGGTGGGCGCAGTGCCCCTTGTTCTGTTCGCACGCAACGAAAAACGCCGCTACCATGCAAGAACCATCGCCCGCAGGGTGGAGAGCTACTCCGGGCCGGAGGTGCCCCTGCGGTGGCTGTGCAACAGCGTTGGCATGGACACAAAGGACCTTGCATGGTATTTTGAAAACGGTTATTTTGTAAACCTCAGTCTGGATCTGAACCAGAAGATGGTCCGCAGGCGGACCGTGCCCCGCCATGACCCGAACCGGAGCTGAACCCTTTACAGCTGAAACAGAAAGGAGTATTTTTATGGGACTTTTTGATAAGATGAAGCAGGCCACGGCTGCCACCGGCGGCAACCAGACCGTCACCTTTACCTTTCAGGCTCTGCCGGAAAGCCTTGCCCAGATGCAGGCGCTGCCGGAGGCAAGCCTGGACACCCCTTTTAAGACTGCGGCCCTCACCGTCTGTGCGCTGTGCGCCTACGGCGCCGACAAGAACATCGGAAAGGAGATGCTCAACTGGCTGCGGGGCCCCCGTCCGCTGAACGGGCAGGATATCTCCTTTTTGAACGACCGCTTCCGGGACGGCAAAAGCTACATCCCCTTCTCCTACTTTGTAGGGGCCTCGCCGGAAAACGGCTATACCCCCCGCCAGCCCTTCACCCTGCTGGTGGGCAGCAACCACACCTCCAACACCGAGGAGGGCTACTGCAAGCTGTTCATCCCCTGCGGCGGTGCCGATGATCCCCGGCCCATCAAGCTGCGCCGCAAGGGCAGCGGACAGTGGTTTTTGTGGGAGCAGTACCTGATGACCGGTATCCGCATCCCGACATCGGCCGACCCGTGGGCGTAAGATGAAGGGCGTGACCATGAAGCTGTTTGCCGCCGCACTGGCGTTGACACTGGGTCTTGCGGGCTGCGGGCCGGTGGACGGCGACCCCATCCGCTCCGGTGCGTCCGCCCCGGACAGCGTCCCCCGGCAGGACGCTGTGACCGTGGCGCAGCTGCGGCAGCTGGCCGGGGAAAACGGAGACCTTGCTGGGGTGCTCTATCTGGGCAGCGTCCCGGAGCGCACCACCGATGTGCACGCCGTGCTGGACAGCTTACCGGAACAGCCGTGGCAGTTTGTTGCGGACATCCCGGCAGACCGCTGGGTCGCAGCGCCGGGCGGCGGGCGGGAGCTGTACTGCATCTTTGCCGTGCGCAAGGAGGATACGCTTTTTGTCTACGAAAAGCAGGACCCCCAGTACCCGCACCAGACGGGCCGGGAGCTTTATTGCAAGCAGGATGGCCAGCCCATTCTGCTGCTGTGCAACGGCAGCCCGGACACCCCCGACATCACGGCGGTAGTCTACTGCACCACTGGCCGCGCGCTGGACTGGTCGCCTCGGCTTTCTGTCGGGACCGGCAGCCCGGAGCCGGTGGAGGGCGTAGACGATTTTTCCCAACACCCAACGTCCGGCGCTGCCCCCTGAGGTGCGCCCCGGCAGGGCATGAGAAAGGAGAACTTATGAAACGACTGAAACTTCTGGCAGCCCTGCTGGCGCTGACCATCGGTCTTGCAGGCTGCGGCAGGTCGTCCAAGGGCGGCAGCCCGGCCAGCTCTGCATCCCAAAATAAGCTGGACGGTGACGGCATGACCGCATCGCCCTCCGCCAAACAGGAGTACACCGAGCCGGAGGACGTGACCTACATGCGCCTTCTGGCAGGGGAGGACGAATACTGCGCCTGTGTGCTGTATCTGGGCGGCTCCTATGAGATCACTACCGATGTGCAGAAGGTGCTGGACAGCCAGCCGGACTTACGCCAGCTGTGGGGCTTCGTCTACGACATCCCACAGGATCACTGGGTCGTGGCGCCGGATGGCGGGTGCGACCTGTACTGCATCTTCCCGCAGGAGGCGCAGGCCACCCTGTTCGTCTACGAGACGAGCCTGACAGACGATGCCGAAAAACCGCTCCAGCGCGGTAAACAGCTCTACTACAGTGAGGACGGCCAGCCCATCCTGCTGCTGTGCAACACCAGCGATATCGTCCCCAACACCGAGGTGGAACTGTACCCCAGCACCGGCGAAGAGCTGGTATTCAGCCCCTTCCTTTCCGGCGAGAACGGCCATGTGGTGGAAGCCGAGGGCGTGTGCGATTTTACCATCTACCCGGAGGGGGACGACTGGGAAACCACCACCAGCCCCTGGTCGCTGGAAGGCAACTGGCTGGAGATCGCCCGCGACACTGACGAGGGCTATTCTGAGACCGACCCCGCAGACGCTGACCGGATGTGCTTTTTGCCCACAGATGCAGGACAGTGCGGTTGGGTGACTTAAGAAAAAGGAAAAAGAGACCTCATCTCGTTGAAAATTAAATTTTATGATCATTAAAGGAGTAATTCAAATGAAACGAAATCAGAATTCTGACCATAATCACTCTCAAAAAGCGCTTTCCTGCCTCTACAACATGGACACCAACCGGCTGGAAGCCCAATTTAATGATGGCACTATTCTTTCCATCGACTGTATCGCCGTTGAGGACGAATACGGCAACACCCCTACGCAGCGAGCAGAGCTAGATTGGCTGCTCTACAACAAGCCCTTGGAGTATGCCCAGCTTGTGCTGGGTAGTGAGATTGAGCATTATCTCTCGCTCGGCTGTGACCATGGCAGATTAGAAGATTGACCTTTAATTAAAATATTTCAAACAAACCAACAGCCCTCTACTTGCAGTCCTCGCAAATAGAGGGCTGTTGGTTTGTTGATGCTTCACTCCGAACCGTACCATCGACTGTCTTTTGATTTAGATGCTCAAATCATTAGAACACATAAGGCCGATTCTATATGTTTCCGAGTTACTATCAATAAAGCTTTGTGACACTGAAAGGACACGGGTTTTCAATTTTACACCATTGAATTTTAGATTTATGTAATATCCTTCCTTTTTTAAAACATTTCTGCAAACCATTTTATATATCGTATTAGACTTGCATAAAAAACTTATTAAAAAACTGTTTTTGTCTTCAAGCATTTTATTGTCAATAAAAATATCAGCCTGTATTAGCGTCCCTTCAAATTCGATTTCTCCTCGATAAGTATGAAATTGGGGAATATCAGTATTTTCCATATAGTGCCCCTTTATAACGATAATAAATAAAACAGCCCTACAACACAATGATATAAATTATTTAGTTCTCCATTTCCACCACTTTACCAGCATCACAATAACGGCAACCACGAAAACGGCTATAAACAGTACCAACGATATTTCATTCAGAACAATATTCTGCTTAAAAAAGAAAAGTACCACCAACCGTACTGCAAGAGCAACTAACAACAACACTCCTATAAATTTACTCATAATTTTTCCTTTTCGATGCTTTTTCGCAACCTTGATTTTCCGGGTTGAGAACTGTACTTCGGGTCGGATTCTTTGGGTCCACTAGAATTTTTATTGGCGTTCCTTTCGGAATACATGGATTGAACCAAAACCACTGCGACTTGCCATTATAGGTCTCACCTTTAACTTTATACTGATAATGCACCACATATGGATAGATTACATCTTCATCGGCAAGGTGGTAGGTACTCAAATGAAATTTTATATGCACTCGTTTTGTTGCGGTAACCTTTCCGGTGATTCTTGTTCCATTTTTCAAGAGTTCTGCCTTTTTATAGTCAGAAATAGTCGCCAATCCGATAATTATACCTGCTACAATCCATGCTAATATCGCAGCCACCCAAATTCCAGACTTACACGCTCCAACCGATATAATTGCCGCCGCAAACATTCCGACATACGCCAGTGTATGAATAAGATCTTTTGAAAAAAACATTTCATCTCGTGTGATTTTCATAAAGCGGCCTCTTCTTCAAATCACGCAGTTGATAATTAGTGACTCCGTAAAATCAATGTTTCCTAGATACTTAGCGAGTTTATTTCGTCCGTCAGTCGAATAACGTTCAAAGGTCTACTCACTTTTCCAAAGATACTTTGCAAATGCGAGAGTTCCTAAAATGTAAAAAGCGGCTGAATAATCATCAAAAACAGTCCCATCATATAAAATCCTCCTAATACGGTAATCAATTTTCTGTTTTATGGTCATATTGTATATTTTACTGGTGTTTCTTTTTATAGTAAAGGTAAGAGAAAAAAGATGGTACTCCAAGATATAACAGTACTGACCAAATCATAAGTGTTTTTGATTTATTGGGAAACATCTTGAGAATAACAATGCTAAAAAGGATAGCAGGAAAAGTCAGTTCATGTAAAAGTTTATGAGCATATCGCCATGTTTGGTAATCTACTAAAGTCCACGGCAAACGTAATCCAACATATTTATTAAAAGGAAGAGCATTAGCACAGCTACCAAAAAGAGCCATGAAAGAGAATACTAGAATTTCAGAAAAGAAATATTCTTGCGTATCCGACAGCGTAATAATTTGAAAATCTTTCAGTATTATGTATCCAACGATGATGAGTAAAAGTACAACGACACTAATGCACATTATAGAAATCGAATAATTATTCTCACAGTCGCTTTTTTCTAAAGCCATTTCATTTTTTAGCATCAGCAAGAAAATGACGCTCGTGATTGCAAGAATTAGGCCGAATAGTATGCCGCCTGTACTATTTGGAAATAGTACTTCTCCTATAATTCCAACCAAACATATAATTCTTATAAAAACCAACTTATCGTGTTTCATCTTTGCTCACCTCAAGCCTGAAATCATTCAGTCAATCTAAAAAAATGAACCATAATCATTATAACCACTCACAGAAGCACAAACCATTCAAGAATCACTATGCTTAACAAATTTTTCTTCATTATCAATACCGTTTTTCAAGTCAGTCTATTTGCGATTTTTGATGCTTTTAATTATAACAAAAGCTATCATAAGAACACAAACAATTCCACTTGATAAACAAAGCGCCTTATCTTCTGCCCTTAGAACACCCACAGCACTTCTCATGTTCCAATAATACAAATCATAAGACAAGCTCATGATTGCAAATGTAAGGAGGCCATAGTATGCTTTCTTCATTGGCAATCAGTGTCCTTTCAATTTTTGCGTAAAAACTTAATGGCATAGCGAATCAGATACTTTACAAGAACTGCCAGTACGATTCCTACGATTACCGCTATCGAAATAACCAGTAAAAGTTCCAATAGTGAAAACTTCATGCTTATCCTTTCCGGTTCTGAAATTGTAGAAACACTGATACTAATTTCAATATCAATGTACCATAGATTTTTCCGAAAGCAAGACCTTTGGCAAAACTGGTCGTTATAGTGGCAAAAGTGGTATGTCAAACCACTTGTCAGGCGCAAATGCACAGTTTATAATAGTGTCAGAAACATTACTTTGTGGAGGACGACAAAATGACGAGGTATCGAATTGCAGTCTGTGATGATGAACCGTCAGAACTTGAAGATATTGTTCAAAGCGTCAAGCGATACGATGCCCATGGCGACTTTGACATTGAAAATTACACAGACGGTGCAGTGCTTTTAAGTGATTTGCAACTAAAAAAGAAATCCTTCGATCTTCTGCTGCTTGACATCGAAATGCCTTCAAACGGATTCCAGATGGCGCAAACCTTAACACAGATGGAAAAGCATCCGTTGGTGATCTTTGTTACAAAGCGGCATGAATACGCTGTGCAGGGGTATGGCATTGCATTTCGGTATTTAGTGAAACCACTTGATGAATCGCTTTTTGCTGCTGCAATGGATGCAGTCGTTCAAGAATTGGATTCCAAACACTTTACCGTTGAATATGAAGGAGCCACACTCTCATTGGAAACATCGGACATTTATTATCTGGAAAGCCATGGGCATAAAGTCTTGATTCATTGTAAAGGTCAAGACCTCACTCTGCGAATGACGATTCCAGAAGCCTTAGAACAGTTGCCGAAAAGGTGTTTTGCTTCACCCCATAAAAGCTATCTTGTAAATATGGAGCATATTGTCTATGCTACTGGAACGGCCGTTGTTCTGTCCAGCGGAAATCAATTGCCAATCAGCCGGAGGAAGCGTCAGGAGTTCAATCAGAACTTTAACGCTTATTTGGGAAGATGATATATTATTTTGTTGAATTTGCTGGGAGCTTTGCCAACATCGCACTGCTTGTACTTTTCGTTGACCGTTTATTCCAGAAAAAAGATTTATCTTCACGATGGTTCTATCTTTATATTGCGCTTCTAATCGTTGGGCAATGTCTCTTAAGTCTGTTTCCAACTTGGGTGATGCCACGAACGATTTACTTTCTGCTGGGAGGCTTTCTTCTGGCCATTTTGTTTTATGAAGCACAAATATGGCAAGCCATCTTTGCAAGTGCTGCGTTTTTCACGCTTGTAGCAGTAGTTGAAGTTCTTGCGATGCTTCTTATTGGGCTACAAGTTTCTGATACTGATGCCTTAATGCAAGCAGGATCGGCCAGATTGATTTATGTGGTGTTCTCAAATCTGATTCAGATTCCATTGCTGATCCTAATCTCGCATTTTTTCAGTCGAAAAGAAAATGTTCTTCGTATTCTTTGGCTGCTGCCGATCATCGCTATCCAAATTGCCAGTATCGCAGTTTGTTATGTGGTACAGTACTATGCAGCGGATGAAAATTTTCCAGACTACCTGATTGGCTTGATGGTAGTGCTCCTCTTAATGAATATCCTGATTGTTTTCTATGTAGAAGCTCTCCGAAAAAATGAGCAGGAAAAATTCAGAGCGGAATTTAACGAGCAGCAATATCGCTTGCAGATGGAGTATTATCAGCAGCTAAAGGAACGGCAAGAAGAAACAAGAGCCCTTTGGCACGACATCAAAAAATATATTCTGGCAATGCAGGCAGTTGCGGAACGCGGGAATTCCGAAGAACTTCACAAAATTGTACGAGATGCAACGGATGCCTTTGAACGTTCCAAAAATATTTCTACGATTGGAAATCCAGTTGTGGACGCACTGCTGAATCAGTATTTACATATAGCAGAAGAAAACGGCATCAAAGTAACTCTGGACGTAACGATTCCAGAAGTTCTATCTATATCTCCGTTATCTTTAAGCATCCTGATTGGAAACACATTCGACAATGCAATTGAAGCTTGTTGTGGCTTGCCGCCAGAACAACGAAAGATTCATTTGCAGCTGCGCAAACAGTATCGAAGCCTTTTCTACCGCCTTGACAATCCATACAGTGATATCTCGCGCAGCCTTCGGGTTGGCAGCCACCATGGATATGGGCTGAAAAATGTAAAACGTGTGGTACGGGAAAGCGATGGCGATTTTTATGCCGAAAAGAAGAATGGAACTTTTACCGTAAAAGTTCGATTAAACTGCGAAAATTAAATATGTTTCCACAGCCAAATGATCAGCCTCCATACTGATTGTTTGGCTTTTTATTTTCTGAAAAGGAGCGTGATGCCATGACCCAACCGAAAACCGACCTTGCCTACCTCCGCAACGAAAAAGACAAAGCAGAACAGAAGCTGCGCTCTTGTCAGCACCGGGAGAAGATCCTTGAACGCCAGATATCAGAGCTGAATCGGAGAGAGCGTGTGCACCGTCTTTGTACCCGTGCCGGAATGCTGGAAAGTTTTCTGGTCTGTCCGGGAGAACTGACAGACGATCAGGTGATGGAACTGCTGAAAATCTCGTTCCGTCAACCTGAAGTCGTGCTGGCACTTGCAAAGATGGTGCATGATGTTCATGAACGCAGCAACGTCCAAAACCCTTTAGAATAAAGGGCGCAATTATACACCGTTCCGGTGAAATTGCGGTCTTGCAGACGGCTCGATGAAATCGAAGCTGGCGTTTGTGCGCCAGCCCGATTCCATCCCAAGGAAAACTGCATTTTCCTTGCGCTGCTTTGCAGCTATCCTTTTGCGGCTCCCGCCCAAGACCGAAGTGCACGGCACTCCGGTCTAAGGCGGTGAGCACAACCGAATACGATTCCAGACCGTTCACAAGAGCAATCTTGCTGGGCGGTCTTTTTGTTTGGGGGTGATGCCTATTCCGTGTCCGCATTTCAAAATTACCATCGTCAAGCGCAGCCAAGGACAGTCCGCTGTTGCCGGAGCCGCTTACCAGAGCGGCGAACGGCTGTTCAGCGAGTACGACCAGAAAACAAAATTCTACAACAAGAAGAAAGAACTTGTTCATGCTGAGATCATGCTGCCGTCCCATGCGCCGCCCGGATTTGCAGACCGGGCAACGCTCTGGAACGCTGTGGAAGCTGTGGAGAACCAATGGAACTCCCAGCTTGCCCGCCGCATCGTGCTGGCATTCCCGGTGGAGGTTCCGAAAGAACAGTATCTCTCCATGATAAAGGAATTTTGTCAGGAGCAATTTGTTTCCAAAGGGATGATCGCCGACTTTGCCATTCACGACAAGGGAGATGGGAACCCACACGCCCACATTCTGCTGACCATCCGGGCAATGGATGAACACGGCAAGTGGCTCCCGAAAGCTAGAAAGGTGTACGACCTTGACGAGAACGGCGAGCGCATCCGGCTCCCCTCCGGCAACTGGAAGTGCCATAAGGAAAACACCGTGGACTGGAACGACCAGAAGTACGCCGAGGTCTGGCGGCATAGCTGGGAGACCATCATCAACCGCTATCTGGAAGCTGCTGGCAGACCAGAACGTGTTGACCTGCGCTCCTTTGAGCGGCAGGGCATCCAGCAGATACCGACCGTGCATCTCGGCCCTGCTGTGCACCAGATGGAAAAGCGCGGCGTGGAAACTTTTCTCGGCAACCTGAACCGAGACATTCGAGCCGCCAACAGCCTGATGCAGTCCATCCGCAGTGCCATCCGTGGGCTGCAACGCTGGATCGCAGACCTGACTGAAAAGAAGCAGCTTCTTCTGGACGCACTGGAAAAGGCGAAGGAGCCCACGCTGTCCGACCTGCTGGTGGACTACTTCAATCTCCGCAACGAGCAGCGCAGCGATTGGTCTGGCAAGGCAAAACTGAAATGCACTGTCCGGGACTTTGAGGAGATTCGGCAGGCGGTGGACTACCTGAAAGCCCATTCCCTGAACACCATCGAGGATTTGGACACTGCAATTTCTAACCTGAACCAAACCGCCGTCCCACTCCGCAGACAGTTGAAGCAGAACGAAAACCGTATGCGGGCAATCGCCCAGATCAAGGACGCCGCTGCCGTCCATGCCAAGCTAAAGCCCATCCATGACACCTTTATCAAGAAGAACTTCAAGTTGACCAAGGACGCTTACGCCGCCCAGCACAAAGAGGAACTGGACACCTTCAATAAAGCTGTCCGCACCCTGATGAAGCTGAACGGCAGTACAGCGGTGGATTTTTCGGCATTGGATGCCGAATTTTCTGCGCTGCAATCGAGCAGCGCAGAGCTGCGCACCCAACTGGAAACCTTGCAGCCGGACATCTCTGCCCTGAAAAATATCCGCAAGTATATTGACATGGTGCTGAATAAGCAGCAGCTTTCCACACCGGGCGGCAAGCCCCCGGAGAAGGAATCGGTGCTGAAACAGCTGGAGCAGCTTCAGCAGAAAAAGTCCAACTACAAAACGATTTCTACCACCCCAAACCGCGAAGAATCGCTCTAAACGATCTTTCTGTCACCGATATGCCGTTGCAATCAGTGGCAGAAGTACATAATTCATTTGTTTTTTGCTGGCTTTTGGCTATTCTCGCTGGCTAGTGAGTAGAGGCGTACTTTTAAGGCAGAAATTTTCTCCAACACCCCCCATTTTAGGCCACTTTTTCTGTTAATAGTAGAAGCGCCTCTTTGAAAGCCGGTCATTTGTGACCTTTTTGTTAATTCTCAAAAAGATGGTTGTCTTTGGGCTGTTTTCGTTGCCTACCTATTGAGAGGATTTTTTCAAAAGCGGAGATTTGGTCTCAAGAATTACAATTCAATTACAAGTTTCTCACCAATGCTACGAAACAGGCGTTCTCGATGCCTACCAAGTGTAGGGCATCTTTTTCAAGACCATTCTCGGACTATTATGACGTTTTGTTTACAAAATTGCTTGCAATGCTACGAAATGGCCTTTTTCATCGGCTACCAAGTAGAAGGATGTTTTTCGTCCGTCAAAGTCCAGAAATCTTCCATATGTTCCTTGACAAGTGAATAGTTCAATCGTCCGGTACTTCACAAAAGGTACTTCTGTAACTCGCAGCCCGGTCATAACGAAGACGGGGTGGCTGAAATGCCAATGGTGCGGTGCAAGCCCGCCGCCGGACGATTCCCCACTCCTAGGGAAGTCGAGGACCAATATGGGAGACCTTAACTTATTAACGCAGTTGAGCACTTGTTTCGTGCTTTTCTGCGACTGGAGAATGGAACCCTCAATTCTCGTTACATACTCTTTGTTCCTGATTTCTGCTTCAGCTGGAGGTGATCAACATTTCAGAATATCTTACCACGCAAACTCCGCTGCCGCCGTTTCTCCCATACCCACGCTTCCCTTCTTGGAACTTGACCTGAGTCAGACTGCAAAAATGACTTATGTGTTGCTACTCGACCGTGCCACACTCTCGCAGAAAAATCTCTGGATAGATGAACGTGGATTCGTGTTTGTCATTTTTACGATTTGCTCTTTGGCTGAGCAGCTAGGGCGCAGCACGGTCAGTGTTTCCAGTGCGCTTAAGGAATTGGACGCTGCGGGATTGATTGAGCGCAGACGAACGCGGTTTTCTTCGCCCAATCACATCTTTGTGAAAATTCCAAATGTTGAATAGTTCTGCGTTTTTCACGATTCAAGAACCGCCAAAATCACGATTCTGTGATGCAGATTCTTAATGGCATCTGCAAAAGAGATTTTTCCTATGCAGTATAGCAGCCTTTAAGACTGTATCGAAGAAAACTTTCACCTAACCAACGTAATAAAACAAAAAGAGAAAAACGAATAGAATCCATCCATTCCTTTCCGTATTTGCACCACATGAATGAGGAGGTCTGCCCTTGAACAAAGAAAAATCTGAGAAGAAGCCCACTACACGCAAACGTGCGCCGAGAAGTCCGAAGTCTGTGCGCCTGATCGTGGAACGCCATTATATCGGCAATGTGCCGATGAATACGCTTTTTCAGCGGCTTGTGGAAGAAGAAATTCGTAAAACTGCCGAATCGTATCTCGCCGCTGGCTAATTGGACGTTTTACTGCGGAAAAGGGCTTGCATCGTCACGCAGCATCCGCTACAATGTGATTGATGAGGTCTCTTTTCCATTATGGAGGTACACATGGAAAAGGACAAAAAAGTAACTGCTTTATACTGCCGGCTGTCAAAAGATGACGGTTCAAACAGCGAAAGCCTGAGCATCCGCACTCAAAAGTCGATGCTTATGGGTATGCCACACGCAACGGTTTCGGGAATTGCCAGTACTATGTTGATGATGGTTACAGCGGTACGAACTCTGACCGCCCTGCCTTTCAGGAACTTCTGGATGATATCCGGGAAGGAAAGGTGGCAACAGTCATTACCAAAGACCAGTCCCGACTTGGACGCAACCACATCGAAACCGGAACGTATATGGAAATCTTCTTTCCTGAACACGGTGTCCGCTATATTGCAATCAACGATGGTTATGATTCCAACGAGCAATCTCAGATGGATATTGCCCCGTTCCGAAACATCATCAATGAAATGTACGCCAAAGACACTTCCCGAAAGATCAAGAGTGCCCTTCGGACACGCAAGAAAAGTGGAAAGTATATCTCCAGCGGCGCACCGTTTGGCTACCAGAAAGACCCTGCCGACCACAATCACCTTGTGATCGACCCGAACACCGCCCCCGTTGTTGAGTATATCTATTCAATGGCAGAGGAAGGGCTGGGGCTTCACCGCATCGCCAAGCGGCTCCACGATGAAAAAGTTTTGAAGCCGTGTTACTACAAGAAAGAGATGTTTGGCCGCTTTATTGATGATGAAAAGATGTATGATTGGGACAGTGCCTATATCAGTCAGGTTCTGCACAGCCCAGTCTACGCCGGACACATCATCTACGAAGCCAAGCCCACCGTGTCCATGAAATCCAAAAAGCGGCGTTATATTCCGTTTGAAGAACGCGCTATCGTTCCAAATACACATGAAGCAATCATCCCACAAGACCGCTGGGAAAACGTGCAGCGAATCCTTTACAGCCGTTCCGGTTGTTTTATGTGTGATAAGACCGACTATGACAATATCTTCAAGGGTATCGTCCGCTGTGCAGACTGCGGCAGAACGATGTTAGTCAAGGTCGAGCACAGGCGCAAACGTAACAGTGTTCTGGATCAGACCTTTTATTGTTGCAGCACTTATCGGAAATATGGTGCGAAAGCCTGTGACTCTCATAATTTGGAAGCACGTGTTCTGCATGAAGCTGTCTTTGCGGACATTCAGGCACACGCAAAGGCCGCTGTGAACAATCGGGAAGCCCTTGTGAAGAAGATTGCAAATCAGATGCACCTCCGGGTGTCCTCTGACCGGGCGCAGCACAAACGGGATTTGAAGCAGTGTAAAGCACGAATCGCAGAAATCGAAGACCTGTATGCAAAACTTTATGAGGACGTATCAAAGGGACTTCTCCCGGAGAAACGTTTTCAAATGCTTGCAGATCGCTACGACAAAGAACAGGCTGAACTGACCGAGAAGATTGAGCAGTACGAGCGGGAAGGCCGTGCTGAACACGATCAGCTGGACAAGATTCAGGATTTTATTGATGAAGTCAGCAAGTACGCTGGCATCACCGAACTGAACTATAAGATTCTGCATCAGCTGATTGACAAGATTCTGGTATCCAAAGCGGAAAAGGTTGATGGCGAATACGTCCAGAAAATCCAGATTTTCTACCGCTTTATCGGCCCATTGGATGCCATCGAGTAACAATGTCAGAAAAGTCACCTCCGAGAACTATCCTACAGACGCCGAGACCGAGGGCGACCAGCTGCCCTTCACCGCCAGCTACATCACCCCCTATCCGGAGCTGAACGTGGAGGAAGCGGACCTGTTCTACCACGAAGGCACCCCGGAGGTGCCCTTCCAGACCAATCAGGAGTGGTACGCTACCTTTACCGGGGAGGACGGCTCCCGCTACGCCGTCACACTGGAGGACGAGGACACCCTTGCCCTGAAGGTCTATCTGGACGGCAACGAGAGCTACCTGAGCCTTGTCAACACCGTCTACTTTGCGCGGCAGGAGGCCATGGGCTAAAGGAGAAAACAATGAGAAGGTTTATTGTCGATACGGATACGGCTTCTGATGATGCTGCGGCGCTTATGATCGCTGCTTTGAGTGAGGAGATAGATCTTCTGGGTGTGACGATTGTGGCTGGAAACGTAGGGCTTAAGCAGGCAACGGACAATGCACTGATGACCCTCGAGGTATGTGGAAGTGATGCACCGGTTTATCTGGGAGCGAAGCGTCCACTGTTCCGCGAACGACACGAAACGATCAGTGTCCATGGAAAAGATGGCATGGGTGACTGTGATATCATCCATCCCAAACGCTCACCCGAAGAGAAACGTGCGGTGGAATTTATTCTGGAGCAGGTGGAACGCTACCCGAATGAGGTGGAGCTGGTTGTGCTGGGACCTGCCACGAATATTGCACTGGCGATTCTGACCGATCGTGAGATCATGTCTAAGGTGAAACACATCTGGTCCATGGGAACACCGGGCTTTGGATTTGGAAATGCAACACCGGTTTCAGAATTTAATGTATTTATTGATGCAGAAGCCTATGCTCTGATGCTGGATCTGGAAATTCCGGTGACGATTGCCGGATTTGATCTCTGTGCCGGCAATATCGGTCTGGATCGCTATGAGCTGTCCTATCTGGCCCATGGATTCAAACCGGCACAGTTTTTGGAGCAGGCCACTTCCAAGCTTTTGCAGTTCAATCTGGATACCAGAGGGGTACATATGGTGGATCTTCCCGATGCCATTGCCATGGCAGCTGCAGTATGGCCGGAATTTGTTCAGGATAAGGTGGCATGCCACTGTCATTGCTGTACCGAGCCGGGGCATGCCTATGGCCAGGTGATCTTTTACCAGAAAGGCCGTACCTATGAGGCGATGCCGGAGATCAGTCGGTTTAATGCACAGGTCATTAAAAAAGTAGATGAAAAGCTGTTCACCGAGCGATTTATGGATCTGCTGATGGAGGAAGGGGGAAAAGAAGCATGAAACACACCAAAAAAATCACCATCCTCCACTCCAACGACCTGCACGGGGATTTTCTGGCAGAGCAGGTGGACGAAAAGCTGGTGGGCGGCGTCTCCATGCTGTCCGGCTACATCGAAAAGGTGCGGGCCGAAGAGCCCAACACCATCTACGCCATTGCGGGCGATATGTTCCGGGGCTCGGTCATTGATTCCGAATACAAGGGGCTTTCCACCATCGAGATCATGAACGCCCTTGCCCCGGACATCGTCACCATCGGCAACCACGAGGTGGATTACGGCATCGCACACCTGCTGTTCATCGAAAAATGTGCCCGGTTCCCCATCATCAACGCCAACCTCTACATCAAAAACACCCCCACACGGCTGTTCACCCCCTACAAGATCCTGCGGGTGGACGGCATGAACATCCTGTTCATCGGCATCATCACCCAGGATGTCATCAACCAGACCAAGTCCGAATCTCTGGTGGGGTCCTTTGTGGACACCGCCGCAGCTGCCGCCGAGGTGGGCAAGATCTGCAACGCCCACAACAGCATCGACATTGATTTTACCGTGCTGCTGACCCACATCGGCTTTGAGGAGGACAAGCACCTGGCCCGCCAGCTGGACCCGGCCTGGGGGGTGGACCTGATCATCGGCGGGCACAGCCACACCCTGCCAGAGCACGCGGTGGAGGAAAACGGCGTGGTCATTGCGCAGGCGGGCACCGGCACCGACCAGATCGGGCGTTTTGACATCATTGTGGACACGGACAACAACTGCATCGATTCCTACACATGGCACACGGTGCCCATCTGCGCCGAGACCTGCCCCCGCAACCCCGCCATGGAGCAGGTGCTGCACCGCTTCACCAGTCAGGTGGACGAAAAGTACAGCCACATCGTGGCGCACTTCCGCCGGGAGCTGACCCACCCGGAGCGCACCCGGGAGACCGAGCTGGGCAACCTGTTTGCGGACATCTTCACCCGCAGCCTTGGCATTGATATTATGCTCATCGGCTCCGGCAGCATCCGGGCCGAAAAGCTGGGCCCCATTGTCACCTACGGCGACCTCATCGAGGGCTTCCCCTACGATGACGGCGTGTTCATGTTCAAGGTGACAGGCCAGCAGCTGCGCCAGATGCTCCACTACATGCTGCGAGAGGAGGCCTACACCGGCCACACCGAGTTCTACCAGCTGCCCTCCACCCTGCGGCTGCGCTACGACCGCACCAAGGGCGACTTTGATTACTTTACCTACTGCGGCAAGGAGGTGGGCAAGGAGATCGGCGACGATGCCCTGTTCACCGTGGGGCTGCAGAACTACCACTTCAAAAACATCGAGAGTTTTTTCAACATCTCCTACGATACCATCTGCAAGCTCCAGAAGCCCCGCAGCGTGGCAACCTCCTGTCAGGATATCCTGATGGAGTATTTCCGGGAGCACGAGGTGGTGGACGCCGCCGTGGACGGCAGAATGACCATTCTGCCCTCTACCGCACAGATCGGCTGACCCCCGCAGGGTCAAAAACGTGGTTTCGCCCCGCAAAATCTGCGGGGAACACTTTGCAAACAGAAAGGAGCACCCCATGAAATAACAATTCTCAAAACGAACACGCCTTGTCAGTGCCCTTTTGACGCTGGCTACGTTCTGGATCACGACCACGAGGGCTTGATGCTCACGGCGCATGCATGGGATGTGGAGAGCACCTGCGAGTTCTGCGGCAGCTTCATCGCGGACGATTACATCTGCGACTGCGGAGAAGGCGGCGACCACTGCTCGGCAGAAAGCGGACGCGACTGCTACGAAGAGAACCACTGCGGTAACTGCTTGAGCGGTGTTGGCGAGGCTAACATCTGCGGAAACTGCGGGGCAGGCTGCAAAAACTGCGCCGAGATCTGCGAGGGCTGCGGGATAAGCTGTGAGAACTGCTGTGAACGGTTTTGCCAACTCTGCGGCTTGTGCTTCCCCTGCGTGGAAGATTACGGCTGGTGCTACAACTGCGATGTCTGCGGAAACTGTACGACCGTCTGCATCTGCGACGAAGGCTGCTCGGATTGTACGAAGGTCTGCCCGGAATGCGGTGAACATTGCGGAAAATGCTGGGATGATATCTGCCCGAACTGTGGGATCTGCTCCGACTGCGCCGACGGATACTGTACCAGCTGCGGCATGTGCTCCGAGTGCACCCTGATCTGCAAGGAGTGCGGCGATGCGTGTCTGGACTGCGCAAGCGAATGGTGCGGCAACTGTGAGGTGTGCGGCGACTGCGTGGATTGGGTCTGCCCCAACATCGACCATTGCTCCAACTGCCTCAGCGGCGATGGCACTCACTGCGAATCGTGCGGCACATGCAAGTACTGCGTCACCCTTTGCACCGAGTGCATGGCGATCTGCGATGATTGCATCGACTTCTGCACGAAGTGTCTGACCTGTGCGGATTGCTCGGAGTATCTCTGCCCGGACTGCGGCCGCTGTGACGAGTGCGTGGATCAGTTCTGCCATGACTGTGGAACGTGCAGTGACTGCACGGTGATCTGCAAGGAATGCGGAGAGATCTGCCGGGACTGCACAGACATGTGCCCCAACTGCGATGTTTGCCGGGACTGCGTAGGCGGCGAGCTCTGCCCCGAGTGTGGGGAATGCGAGAACTGCGGCAAGCACTGTCAGGGCTGCGGCACCTGCGAAAACTGCAAGGACATCTGCCCTGACTGCGAGGAGCACTGTGCAAACTGTGCGGTCATGTGCCCGGACTGCACCCGGTGCGAGGACTGCGTGGAGGACTTCTGCCCCAACTGCGGGACCTGTGCGGAGTGTGCCAGGGACGACAACGGAATGTGTGACGACTGCCATTACTGCGGCAACTGTGCAACGCTGTGCACGGACTGTGCTGCCCTCTGCCGGGACTGCGCCCAGACCTGTGCGACCTGCGGCATCTGCGAGCAGTGCGAGGCGTTCTGCGACAGCTGCGAGCTGTGCGTGGTCTGCTGCGCGGACGTGAGCAGCAGCTATGGCTGCAGCCACGGCATCTGCGTGGAAAGCGACGAGTGGAAGACGCATTACTGCACGGCGGGCGGACACTGCACCACCACATTGGGAGAACAGGACTATGATGATGACGAGCATTGGTACTGGTGCGGAGATGGCTGCACAGCCAAAGTCAATGTGGAACCCCATGTGTTCAGCAGTGCAGAGATCACAACGCAGCCCACAAAAACGGACGAAGGCGTTTTGACCTACTACTGTGATTGCGGCTACTCCAAGACAGAAACGATCCCCGTCATCACCGAGGAAGGCCATACCCATCACTGTGTGCCTGCCGTGGTTGCGGCTACCTGCACCAGCGGCGGCTATACCGTTTACACCTGCGAATGCGGCTACAGCTACCGTGCCAACGAAACGCCCGCTCTGGGTCATACCTATGAGTACCAGAAGGACGCCGGCGGTCACTGGCTGAAGTGCAGCTTCTGCACCGATGAAAAACCGGCCGCCGCACACAAGTTCGGTGCGTGGACCGTGACAAAGGATGCAACCTATACACAACCCGGAACGAAGCAGCGCACCTGCCTGACCTGCGGGTATGCGGACGAGGCAGAGATCCCTGTGATCGGACATGCGGGCCATTTTGTCATCTCGTTTGAAGGCACTGATATTGGCGATATGCTGAGCGTCGGAGCCAGCCACAAGGTCCCGGAACTGCCCGTGCTGCCGCCAAAGGAGGAAGGCAACCTCTTTGATGGCTGGACGGATCAGAAAACGGGCGCGCCTGTGAAGGCGGGCGATGTTCTGACCGGAGACATCGTGCTGACCCCGGTCTGGAAGGACTGCGGCGATGGCAGCCATACGGACAGCGATCACGATCTTGTCTGCGATGACTGCGGTAAAAAGCTCCCTGCTCCAGTAAGCTATCTCATTCTGGAGGGCGCGAACAGCACATGGAGAAAGGGCAGCCTGACCGGGCTGTCGTTCCGATCCAGTGCTGACGTTGCAAAGTTTGATGGTGTCACAGTGGATGGAACTGCGATCGACGCAGGGTGCTACTCGGCGGAACTGGGCAGCACAGGGATCACTCTGCGAGCAGAGTATCTGGAAACGCTGCCGGCAGGTTCTCACACGCTGGTCATCAAAGCCATTGATGGCACGGCAGATACGAGCTTCACGGTGCTGGAGGCGGAGACTGCAGAGCCGGGCGGCTCCAACGTTGTGGACGCAGATCTCTTCGCACTTGACCAGCCCTGCACCCGTGCACAGATCATCTTCCTGCTGTGGCGTGCAGCCGGTTCTCCTGAACCGAAGGCGATGAGCAGCTTCGTGGATGTTCCTGCGGATGCCTACTACGCAAAGGCTGTGGCGTGGGCCGTGGAAACCGGCATCGTTGCAGGCACAAGCGAAACCACGTTTGGCTCGGATGATCCCTGCACCCGTGCACAGATCATCTTCCTGCTGTGGTGTGCAGCCGGTTCTCCCGAACCGAAGGCGATGAGCAGCTTTGTGGATGTTCCCGCAGATGCCTACTACGCAAAGGCTGTGGCGTGGGCCGTGGAAACCGGCATCGTTGCAGGCACAAGCGAAACCACGTTTGGTCCGGATGAGATCTGCATCTGTGCACAGGCACTTGATGCTTTCCATCGCGTGAATCCCGAATGATGCGGGTGGAGCATTCTGGCCTGACCAGATGGCGAAAGCGCGGTGTTACCGACAAACTCCATAAGTAAATGAAGGAACGGCGCAGCGGACGGGCATTTGCCCTGAAGCTGCGCTGTTCCTTTTTGCACGCTGCCCGGGGGCAGCCTCTCCCTGTTTCTGCCGCAGGCAGCGGTCGCCGTTGTTGCACCGGGGCTTTTGTTGCCCCGCCTGCGGCGGTGCCGTGTTGTTCGAATCCCTCTAGGTCCCAAAGCCAGCGCGTGACTTATGTGTACGCAAAAAAGCAGTATCCCCGGTAGACATTCCTAGTGGTTGGGACCCACGGGCTAGGGGCTGTTGGCTTTCGTCCAGATAGGACAACTCCACAGCGGGATTGAAGGCAATTTTCTTTTCGTCTACCATGTCCAGCAGTTCGGGGATGAGGTTGGTCAGGCGGATGAATCGGTGCACCTGACGTTCACTTTCGTTTGCGTCTGCGCTCACTTGCGATACGCTCCACAACTTCTCGCCAACTTGGCGAGAAGTCAAATCCGACCTAGCACCTTGATTTTTTAGAGCCTCCAGCTTCATTTTGTAGGCAAACGCCCTTTCACTGGGCAAGATGTTCTCACGTTGGAGATTGCTGTCCACCATGAGCAAAACGGCGGCATCATCATCCATCTGACGGACGATAACAGGCAGTATATCCAGCCCGGCAAGCTGTGCAGCGTGCTGACGGCGGTGCCCGGAGATGATCTCGTAGCCACCCTCCGGGCGTGGGCGGGCGATCAGCGGAGACAACACGCCGTACTGCTCTACGCTTTCTATGCTGCACCGCAACCGCCTGGGCACCCTGTACTGCCACGAGGGCGACTGGAGCTGGATCTACTCTTTCAACGGCCAGTGTGCCGACGCCGTAGGCACCGCGCTCTGGCAGTGGCTGGGGCAGCAGCGGCGCTGAACATTTTTTGTCAAAAAGCATTGACAACTGCCAATGCGCATGATAGAATCACAGATGATTTTGAGAGACGACGCAGAACAGGGTCTTTTCAAAGCAATTTTCCCATGGACCGCCCAGCGGGGCTAAGGCCATACGGACAGCCGGGTCCACTGCCGACCGGCGGTGCAAGCCGCCATTATTGATTGAGTTAGAAGCTCAAATTTTATAAGTTGGTTCCTTTACAACCATGAAATTGTGCAGCCAGTGCGCAGACTTGTGAAACGGTCAATGTGAAACGGTCAATAAAGAGCAGTAAAAGCAGAATTGCTATATAGACTCTCATCATCCCGTCTTTTTGGATCATGCTGAAACGCGGCCCGTGGCTCCGGCACATCTTGTCCGGGGGCTTTCTCCGCGCAAAAAATGGCTCTTTTCCAAGCGCAGGTCTGCACTTTTTGGTGCGGCACCTGCGCTTTTTTGTTTGTCTTGGAACCAGGGACGGAGGAAAAAAGATGAGTGAGAACCGTACACGGTTCCGGCTGGACCAGCGCCGCGCGCCCATTTACGAAGCGCTGGAGCGGTTCCGGCAGATGCGTGTGGTGCCCTTTGATGTGCCCGGCCACAAGCGGGGCCGGGGCAACCCGGAACTGACGGCCTTTTTGGGCCAGCAGTGCGTGGGGGTGGACGTGAACAGCATGAAGCCCCTGGATAACCTTTGCCACCCGGTATCGGTGATCCGGGAGGCCGAGGAGCTGGCGGCAGATGCCTTTGGAGCCGCCCACGCCTTTTTGATGGTAGGGGGCACCACCAGCAGTGTCCAGAGCATGGTGCTCACCGCCTGCAAGCGAGGGGACGAGATCATCCTGCCCCGGAACGTGCATCGTAGCGTGCTGAACGCCCTGGTGCTCTGCGGCGCCGTGCCGGTGTATGTGAACCCGGAGGTGGACAAACGCCTGGGCATCTCCCTGGGCATGAAGCGTGAGCAGGTGGAAAAGGCCATCAAGGAGCATCCCAATGCCGTGGCGGTGCTGGTGAATAACCCCACCTACTACGGCATCTGCTCGGACCTCCGGGCCATCGTCAAGATGGCCCACGACGCCGGGATGCTGTGCCTGGCGGACGAAGCTCACGGCACCCACTTCTACTTTGGCGGCGGCCTGCCGGTGTCCGCCATGGCAGCCGGAGCCGACATGGCCTCGGTGTCCATGCACAAAAGCGGCGGCAGCCTCACCCAGTCCAGCCTGCTGCTCATTGGCCCCAACGTGCACCAGGGCTATGTGCGGCAGATCATCAACCTGACCCAGACCACCTCCGGCAGCTACCTGCTGATGTCCAGCCTGGATATCTCCCGGCGGAACCTGGCCCTCCGGGGGCGGCAGGTGTTCCACCAGGTGGCCGACATGGCCGAGTATGCCCGGGAGGAGATCAACGCCGTGGGCGGCTACTACGCCTTTGGCAAGGAGCTGTGCAACGGCAACTCGGTGTTCGACTTTGACACCACCAAGCTCAGCGTCCACACCCTGGACATCGGCCTGGCCGGCATCGAGGTCTACGACATCCTCCGGGACGAGTATGATATCCAGATCGAGTTCGGCGACATCGGCAACATCCTGGCCTACCTGTCCATCGGCGACCGGCCCCAGGAGGTGGAGCGGCTGGTCAGTGCCCTGGCAGAGATCAAACGCCGCTACCGCACCGACGGCTCCGGCCTGCTGAGCCAGGAGTACATCGACCCGGTGGTGGCAGCCAGCCCCCAGGAGGCCTTCTACGCCCCCAAAAAGAGCCTGCCCCTCCGGGACACCGAGGGCATGGTGTGCAGTGAGTTCGTCATGTGCTACCCCCCGGGCATTCCCATCCTGGCTCCCGGCGAGCGCATCACCAAGGAGATCCTGAACTACATCGAGTACGCCAAGGCCAAGGGCTGCAGCATGACTGGCCCGGAGGACCCGGAGATCCAGCACCTGAACGTTCTGGCATAAGGGAGGGAACGATATGGAATTTTGGTTTTCGGAATTTCACACCCCGGACGTAAAACACAGCATCCGGGTGAACAAGCAGCTCTACTCCAAGCAGAGCGATTACCAGCGCATCGACATCTTTGAGACCCCGGAGTTTGGCCGGGTGCTGACCCTGGACGGCAACGTGATGCTGACGGAACGGGACGAGTTTATCTACGACGAGATGATCGTCCATGTGCCCATGGCGGTCCACAAGGAGGCCAAGGATATCCTGGTCATCGGTGCCGGAGACGGGGGCGTTGTCCGGGAGCTGACCCGGTACGACCGGGTGGAGCGCATCGACCTGGTGGAGATGGACCCCCAGGTGGTGGAGGCCTGCCGTGCCTATCTGCCCGGAAACGCCTGCCGCATGGACGACCGCCGGGTCCATATCTACTTTGAAAACGCCCTGAAGTATATCCGCCGCTGCGAGGAGGAATACGACCTGATCATCGTGGATTCCTCCGACCCCTTTGGCCCCTCCGAGGGCCTGTTCACCCGGGAGTTTTACGGCAGCTGCTTCAACGCCCTGAAAGCCGACGGCATCATGGTGAACCAGCAGGGCAGCCCCTTCTACGCTGAGGACGCCAGTGCCATGCAGCGCAGCCACAAGCGCATTGCGTCTACCTTCCCCATCAGCCGGGTGTACCAGGCCCACATCCCCACCTTTGCCGCCGGGTACTGGCTGTTTGGCTTTGCCAGCAAAAAATACCACCCCATCGACGACCTGGATGCCGCTGCCTGGAAGGCTTTGAATATGCGGACCCGGTACTACACCACCAAACTGCATATCGGAGCATTCTACCTGCCGGCTTTTCTGGAGGAGATGCTGCGAGAAGTGGAGGAACACTGATGCGCCCCAATATTGAAAACTTTATCGGCTGCGACAGCAGCTACCGTGCCGCCAGCATCGTGCTGTACGGTGCCCCCTACGACTCCACCACCAGCTACCGCCCCGGTGCCCGGTTCGGCCCGGCGGCCATCCGTCACGAGAGCTACGGCCTGGAGACCTACAGCCCCTACCAGAACGCCGACCTGACGGACTTTGATGTGTTTGACAGCGGCGACCTGGAGCTGTGCTTTGGCTCCAGCGAGCTGGCCCTGGCAGACATCCGGGCCCGGGCGGAGGAAATTTTAAAGGACGGCAAGTTCCCCCTGCTGCTGGGGGGCGAGCACCTGGTGACCCTGGGGGCGGTGCAGGCGGCAGTGGAAAAGTACCCGGACCTGCACATCGTCCACTTTGACGCCCACGCTGACCTCCGGGACGACTACCTGGGGGCCAAGCTCAGCCACGCCTGTGTGCTGCGCCGCTGCCACGAGCTGGTGGGCGACGGCCGCATCCATCAGTTCTGCATCCGCAGCGGTGACCGGGCAGAGTTCGAGTTTGCCGCCCAGCACACCGAGATGCACAAGTTCGATTTTACCGGCCTTGCCGAACTGACGGCCCAGCTGTGCGAGAGCAAAGTGCCCGTGTACCTGACCATCGACCTGGACTGCCTGGACCCCTCCTGCTTCCCCGGCACCGGTACCCCGGAGGCTGGCGGCGTCAGCTTTTTGCAGCTGCTGGAGGCCATCCGCACCGTCACCAAGGCCAACATCATCGGTGCTGACCTGAACGAGCTGGCCCCCACCCTGGACCCCACCGGGGTGTCCACCGCCACCGCCTGCAAGGTGCTCCGGGAGACCCTCATTGCCCTGGACAAGGGCTGGCCCGGCTTTCAGGTATAACGACGAACCCACCGTTTTACAGATAAAGGAGTAACTGCTATGAGCAAAGTTCTGATCATCGGCTGCGGCGGCGTGGCCTCCGTTGCCATCCACAAGTGCTGCCAGGTGCCCGAAGTGTTCACCGAGATCTGCATCGCCAGCCGCACCAAGGCAAAGTGTGACAAGCTGGCCGCCGAGCTGGCCCCCAAGACCACCACCAAGATCACCACCGCCCAGGTGGATGCCGACAAGGTAGATGAGGTCATTGCCCTCATCAAGGCCTACCAGCCGGACCTGGTGATGAACATCGCCCTGCCTTATCAGGACCTGACCATCATGGACGCGTGCCTTGCCTGCGGCGTCAACTACATGGACACCGCCAACTACGAGCCGGAGAACACCGATGACCCCGAATGGTGCGCCGTCTACGAGAAGCGCTGCAAGGAGGCCGGTTTCTCTGCCTACTTTGATTACAGCTGGCAGTGGGCCTACGCCAAAAAGTTTGAGGAAGCCGGCCTGACTGCCCTGCTGGGCAGCGGCTTTGACCCGGGCGTGACCCAGGCCTACTGCGCCTACGCCAAGAAGCACGAGTTCGACACCATCGACACCATCGACATCCTGGACTGCAACGGCGGCGACCACGGCTATGCCTTTGCCACCAACTTCAACCCGGAAATCAACCTGCGCGAGGTGTCTGCCCCCGGCAGCTACTGGGAGAACGGCCACTGGGTGGAGATCCCGGCCATGAGCATCAAACGGGAGTACAACTTCGACCAGGTGGGCCAGAAGGATATGTACCTGCTGCACCACGAGGAGATCGAGTCTCTGGCCAAGAACATCCCGGAGGCCAAGCGCATCCGCTTCTTCATGACCTTTGGCCAGAGCTACCTGGACCACATGCGGTGCCTAGAGGACGTGGGCATGCTGTCCACCACCCCGGTGAACTTCAACGGTCAGGAGATCGTGCCCATCCAGTTCCTGAAGGCTCTGCTGCCGGACCCTGCCAGCCTGGGCCCCCGCACCAAGGGCAAGACCAACATCGGCTGCATCTTTACCGGCAAAAAGGACGGCAAGGATAAGACCTATTACATCTACAATGTCTGCGACCACCAGGAGTGCTACCAGGAGGTGGGCAGCCAGGCCATCAGCTACACCACCGGCGTGCCTGCCATGTGCGGTGCCCTGATGCTGCTGACCGGCAAGTGGACCACCAAGGGCGTCCACACCGTCGAGGAGTTTGATCCGGATCCGTATCTGGATGCACTGGATCAGTACGGTCTGCCCCGCAGCGAGAGCCACAGCCCGGCTCTGGTGGACTGATGCGGCTGGCAGACACCCGCCCGCCCTTTGCGGGGCTGGCGAACCTCTCCGCGGAAGCACTGGCATCCCTGCCCACCCCCTGCTACCTGCTGGACGAGGCCCAGCTGCGCCGGAACGGTCAGATCATGCTGGAGCTGCAGCAGCGCACCGGGTGCCGGGCCCTGCTGGCCCAAAAGGCCTTTTCCAACTTTGATGTGTACCCGGTGCTGGCCCCCTACCTGGCAGGCACCGAGGCCAGCGGCCTGTACGAGAGCCGCCTGGGCCGGGAGCAGCTGCCGGAAAAGGAAAACCATGTGTTCTGCGCTGCCTACCGGGCAGACGAGTTCGCAGAGCTGTTGCAGTACGCCGACCACATCGTGTTCAACTCCCCGGGGCAGCTGACCCAGTTTGGCCCGGCAGCCAAGGCCGCCGGCAAAAGCGTGGGCCTGCGGGTAAACCCCGAGTGCTCCACCCAGGAGGGCCATGCCATCTACGACCCCTGCGCCCCGGGCAGCCGTCTGGGCACCACCCGGGCCCAGTGGGATGTCGCCGTGGCGGCCCACCCGGAGCTGCCGGAGCTGCTGGATGGCCTCCACTTCCACACCCTCTGCGAGCAGGACGCCGACGCCCTGGCTGTGACCCTGAAAGCGGTGGAGGCAACGTTCGGGGATCTGCTGCCCAAGATGAAGTGGGTGAACTTTGGGGGCGGCCACCACGTTACCCGGCCCGGCTATGATCTGGCTACCCTGGAGCAGTGCATCTGCCAGGTGCAGGCAAAGTACGGCGTCCGGGTGTACCTGGAGCCGGGCGAGGCCTGGGCGCTGAACGCGGGCTACCTCGTCACCACCGTGTTGGACACCCTGTGCAACGGGGACACCAGCCTTGCCATTCTGGATATGTCGGCGGCCTGCCACACCCCGGATGTGATCGAGATGCCCTACCGCCCGCCCCTGCTGGACGCCGGAGACCCCGGCGAAAAGCCCTGCACCCTGCGGCTGGGCGGCCCCACCTGCCTGGCAGGGGATGTGATGGGCGATTACAGCTTCAACGCCCCCTTGGCCCCGGGCCAGCGGCTGGTGTTTGGAGATATGGCCATCTACACCACCTGCAAAAACAACACCTTTAACGGGATGCCTTTGCCGGATATCTGGCTTTTGCGGTCCGACGGCAGCCTGGCCCGGCTGGCCCACTTTGGCTACCAGGATTTCCGCTGCCGTCTGGGGGGCCGGGGAGACGGCACCTTGGACACAACATCTGTCCAAATTTGAGTGCACTGTCTCTGCCGGAAAAACAGCCCCGGCCTCCGGGCCGGTGGCAGAAAATTCCAAGCGGCAAAGGTTCTTTGCAAAGTTTGGTATGGCAGTTACAACAGCGCAACAAACATCACCTGTTTTCGTGACTTTTTTACGAATCGGCCTCTGATTTTTTAGGGAACTCCCCCATTGACAGCCCTGGCTTTTGTTCGATATAATTGAGACAAGGAAAGCGTCCCCGGCCGGGGATGCAGCTTCGTGAATCACGAAACATATCCACAAAAACAACCAGACTGGAGGGAGATCCTATGAAAAACCTGAAGAAGTTCGCGGCTCTGTTACTGGTAGGTGCTATGGCCCTGCTGATGCTTACCGCCTGTGGCGGCGGTGGCGGCGGTGGGTCCGTCAACAACCCTGAGGAGCAGAAAGTGCTGTCTCTGATCAAAGACCAGAAGGGCACCCAAGTGACCAGCGATGCACAGCTTCGTGCAAAGGCAGAAGAGCATCTGAGAAAGGATCTCGAAGGTGCGTTGCAGCTCGGCAACCACAAGTTCTTCACCAAGGTCCATGTGGATGCCGTGGAGGACGATTACGCAATCGTTACCGTTACCGCCAGCTACGTTTACAGTGATACCCTTCTGAGTGCCTTGCTGAAGGCCATTGAGACTTCCATGGATGTTCCGATCGGCGTCAAGGGCAATGTGAAGCAGAATGGTACCTGGTCCAAGGTCGGTATCGTGATCCTGTCCGACACCGAGCAGAGCTACATCGGCCTGTCTATCCGGGTCGAGAACCCCCACAAGTAAACAATAATTTCTCATCCTTCCTCCCCGGAGTGTGGCTGCAAAGCTGCCCTCCGGGGCTTTTTTGTGCCGGTTGGCAGGGGAGAGGCCCCGGCCCCTTTTTGCGCTGTGACAAAAGCTGCCGGTAAAGCAAAAGCAGCCGCGTGCCTTCCAAAAGGTACGCGGCTGCTTTTTGTCTGCCTTGCCCATAGACACAGAAAACCGCCGGAGGTTTCCCTGCCGACGGTTCTCTGTATGATGATAGGAGGATCAAAAATGATCGTCACATAATTGCAGCTTAGTTCAGGATGGTCTGCTCGGTCTCGATGTCGAACAGGTGGACCTTGTGCGGGTCAAAGGCAACGCGGACGGTGTCTCCGTTGCGGGCCTTGGAGGTGGGAGCCACACGAGCGGTCATCTTGTTGCCCTTGTACTCCAGGTACAGGTAGATCTCGGCGCCCATCATCTCAGAGACATCGACCTGAGCATCCAGCTGGCAGTCGGTGTGCTTTGCCATGAACTCGGGCTCATCGTCGATGTCCTCGGGACGGATGCCCATCTTGACCTTCTTGCCAACGTAAGCATCCAGCTTGCCGTCGGCGGTCTTTTCCTTGGGCAGGGGGATCACGTCGCCGCCCAGGTCAATGCCGTACAGCTCGCCCTTCTTGATCAGGGTGCCGTCCAGGAAGTTCATCTGGGGGCTGCCGATGAAGCCTGCAACGAACATGTTGCACGGCATATCGTACAGGTTCTGCGGGGTATCGACCTGCTGGATGACGCCATCCTTCATGACGACGATGCGGTCGCCCATGGTCATAGCCTCGGTCTGGTCGTGGGTAACGTAGATGAAGGTGGTAGCCAGCTTCTTGTGCAGCTTGATGATCTCGGTGCGCATGCTGGTACGCAGCTTGGCATCCAGGTTGGACAGGGGCTCGTCCAGCAGGAAGACTGCCGGGTTACGGACCATTGCACGGCCCAGAGCGACACGCTGGCGCTGACCACCGGACAGAGCCTTGGGCTTGCGGTCCAGCAGGTGCTCGATCTCCAGGATCTTGGCTGCCTCATGCACGCGCTTGTCGATTTCGTCCTTCGGGGTCTTGCGCAGTTCCAGACCGAAAGCGATGTTCTTGTAGACGGTCATGTGGGGGTACAGAGCGTAGCTCTGGAAGACCATGGCGATGTCGCGGTCCTTCGGGGGAACGTCGTTGATCAGGCGGCCGCCGATGTACATTTCGCCCTTGGAGATCTCCTCCAGGCCGGCGATCATGCGCAGGGTGGTGGACTTGCCGCAGCCGGAGGGGCCGACGAAGATGATGAATTCCTTGTCCTGGATCTCCAGGTTGAAATCGGTGACGGAAGGAGCCGTAGCACCGGGGTAGATCTTGTAGATGTGCTGGCAGCTAATCGAAGCCATAATCGTTTGCCTCCATAATCTTGTGTTTGCAGCGCCCTTGACGGCGCTTCGGTTCGTTGGTATTATAATAACAGATTATTTTGTGATATAAAATAGCATTTTATTGATTTGAGGTGTCGGATATTGCTGTTTGACTGGAATGCCGTGGCCGCGCCCGGTCAGGTGCAGGACGTGCAGCCCTGCGCGCCTCTCACCCTGACCGGCGACGGGCTGTGGGTCTGCCTTGTTTCCAGCGGGCGGTGCACCGCCAGTGTGCCCTCCGCCGGGCCCCTGCCCGCCGGGGCTGCGCTGCTGCTGCCGCCCCAGAGCGTCCCGGCCGGGCATCTGGTGCTGAGCCGCGCCCCGCTGGTGCTGGAGCCGGAGGGCAGCTGCCACCTGCTGTGCGTCCAGCTCACCGGGCAGGCCAGCGCCCAGTTTCTGGCCGGGCTGCACGAGCTGCCTTTTCTGGCCCGGGGCGAGACCTGCCCCGCCGCCGCCGAGCTGCTGGACCGCCTTGCCTCGGAGCAGGAATTGCCGGGCCGGGTGCGCAGCCAGCTGGCCTTTGCCCTGTTGTGTGAGCTGGCCGACGCCGACAGCGCCGCCCCCGCCCTGCCGCCGCTGGTGCAGGCCGCCATCGCGGACATCCGGGCCAACTACGCGGGCCTGTACGGCGTGGAGGAGCTCAGCGAGCGGCTGGGGGTGTCCAAGAGCCATCTGGTGCGCACCTTCACCGCCGCGCTGGGCATCCCGCCGGGGCGCTACCTGACCCGGGTGCGGGTGGAAGCCGCCCAGCGGCTGCTGCTGCACCGGGAGTACACGCTGGACGTGGTGGCCAGCCTGTGCGGCTTTTCCGGGGCCAACTACCTGTGCCGGGTGTTCAAAAAAGAAACCGGCCAGTCCCCCGCACAATGGCGGGCGCTGGCCGGTCACACTGCGCAGTCCGGGCTTTCGCCCGAAGAAGCTCTGCGCGAGCAGGAACTTTATATTTAAGATCTTGCCGCTGCCTTTTTCTCGTTCTTCACCCGGTACATCGCGGCGTCTGCACGTTCTACTCAAGCATTCTGTTTTTTGCGGATATTTCACCGCTGGAACTCACACAGTCTGCTTTTTCTTCCGCAACAGCAAAAACAGGGTCAGCAGCGCCGTCAGCAGCTCCGATGCCGGGAAGGCCGCCCACACGCCGTTCATGCCAAAGAGGGCGCTCATCACCAGCGAGCAGACCACAATGGCCGCCACGCCGCGGCAGATGGAGGTGACCGAGGCTTCCAGCGGGCGGTTGGTGGCGCTCAGGTAGCCCGCCGCCACGATGTTGAACCCGGCAAAGAAGTAGCCCACGAAGTACAGCCGCATGCCGTTGTGGGCAAACCGGGCCATCTGCGCCGAGTTTTCACTGTTGAACCAGCCCACCAGCGTGTCGGTCATGCCGAACACCACCGCGTACAGCATGGCCGCCAGTGCCAGCGCGGTGCAGCTGCCCAGAATGAGCAGCTTCCGGGCTCCGGCCCGGTCGCTGTGGCCGTAGCAGCGGCTCACCAGCGGCTGGGCACCCTGGGCCACACCGTTGAAAATGGCGGTGGCCACCAGCGCAAAGTTGGCCACGACGCCGTAGGCCGCCACGGCCACATTCCCGGCCAGACCCAGCAGCAGGAAGTTGAACACCGTCGTGGTCACGCCGGAGGACATCTCTCCCCACAAAGCCGGAGATGCCCAGCTGGCAGCTCTGCCCCAGCAGCTTTGCCGAGGGCAGCTGCCGCACGAACTGCACCGTGTTGTCTTTTTGGAAGAAGTGGCGGCTGCAGATGGCGATGCTGAGTATCGGCGAAACGGCGGTGGCCAGTGCCGCACCGGCCAGCCCCAGCCCCATGGGGAACATGAAGATGTAGTCGAACACCACATTGAAGAGGCTGCCGCACAGCGTGGCCACCATGGCCAGCGAGGGTGCACCGTCGTTGCGGACAAAGGCCGACACGATGTAGTTGCACATGAAAAAGGGCGTAAACAGCAGAAAGATTCGCGCATAGGGGATGCCCAGCGCCACGATGCCGGCATCGCCGCCCATGAGCCGCAGCAGTGTGCCGGGGCAGAAGATGCCCACCAGCACAAAGGGCACGGCCAGCAGGCAGGCGCAAAAGACGGCATTGGAGAAATACCGCTGTGCCGCCCGCTCCTCGCCCTGTGCGCGGAGGATGGCGTAGCGGGTGGCCGCACCCAGACCGATCATGGAACCGATGGCAAAAATGAAGTTGTAGATGGGCAGGCAGAGGTTGAGCAGGGTCACGCCGTCGGTGCCCGCCGCCTGCGAGATAAAATAGGTATCGGCCAGAATATAGCAGGACGTGCCCAGCAGACCGAAAATATTCTGCGATACATATTTAAAGAACTGCTTTGTCAGATTCATCTTGGTTTTCCCTTTTTCCCGGAAATTGTCATACACAAAGCGGTATTGTAGCACACCCCGCGCGTCAAGTCAATTCCAAAACTGCCCTGCAGCGCAGAAAGAGGAAGCATCAAGCAAAGGAGAAGTGCACTATGGATTACAAACACGCAGCACAACAGGTTCTGGACTGCATCGGCGGAAAAGACAACATCGTGTCGGCCGCACACTGCGCCACCCGCCTGCGTCTGGTCATCGCAGACAACGCAAAGGTCAACAAGCAGGATCTGGAAAACGCCGAGGGCGCCAAGGGCGTTTTTGAGGCACAGGGCCAGCTGCAGATCATCTTTGGCACCGGCACGGTGAACAAGGTGTACGACGAGTTCATCCAGCTGGCCGGCATCGAGGGCGGCAGCAAGGAGGACGTGAAGCAGGCGGCCGCCGCCAAGGCACCCTGGTATCAGCGGGCCATCAAGACCCTGGGCGACATCTTTGTGCCCATCATCCCCGCCATCGTGGCTTCCGGCTTCCTGATGGGCATCATGGAAGCGCTGAACTTCATGGTGAACAACGGTTTCCTGAACATCGACACCACCGGCTCGGTGTATGTGTTCGCCAAGCTGTTCTCCAATACGGCCTACACCTTCCTGCCCATCCTCATCGCCTGCTCCGCCGCCAAGGTGTTCGGCGGCAACCCCTATCTGGGTGCAGTCATCGGCATGATCATGATCCACCCCGACCTGCAGAACGCCTGGACCGTTTCCAACGGCGTCAACGTGATGCAGCCGGTGTTCGGCGGCCTGTACTCGGTGCCGCTGGTGGGCTATCAGGGCCACGTCATCCCGGTCATCATCGCCGTGTGGCTCATGTGCCAGATTGAAAAGCGGCTGCACAAGGTGGTGCCCGCCATGTTTGACCTGTTCGTCACCCCGCTGGTGTCCGTGTTCGTCACCGGTTACCTGACCCTGGCCGCCATCGGTCCCGTGTTCACCAAGCTGGAAAATGGCATCATCACCGGCGTGCAGACCCTCATCACCCTGCCCTACGGCATCGGCTCCTTCATCATGGGCGGCCTGTACGCGGTCACCGTCGTGGCCGGCATCCACCACATGTACACCCTGATCGACCTGGGCCAGCTGGCCCGCTACGGCTATACCTACTGGCTGCCGCTGGCCAGCGCCGCCAACGTGGCACAGGGCGGTGCCGCTCTGGCTGTGGCCCTCAAGAGCAAGGACACCAAGGTCAAGTCCATGGCCCTGCCCTCTGCCCTGTCCGCCTGCATGGGCATCACCGAGCCTGCCATCTTCGGCGTGAACCTACGCTACTTCAAGCCCTTCCTCGGCGGCCTGCTGGGCGGTGCCTGCGGCGCCCTGTACGCCAGCATCGTGGGGCTGGGTGCCACCGGCACCGGCGTCACCGGCATCTTCGGCATCCTGCTGCACCTGCACATGCCGCTGCAGTACATCATCATGATGGCCATCTCCTTCGGCGTGTCCTTCGCCGTGACCTGGGTCATCTGGAGCCCTGAGGAGGTCAAGGCATGAACGCACTCCAGCGCGACCTGAAAAAGCTGGTGCCTCTGGTGGAGTCGCTGGGCAAGGAAACCGTTGCCGCCGACCCCCACCGCCAGCGGTTCCACCTGCAGCCCCCGGTGGGCTGGCTGAACGACCCCAACGGTCTGTGCGTCTACAGCGGGCAGTACCACGCATTCTTCCAGTACGGCCCCTTCGACGTGAACGGCGGGGTCAAGCACTGGGGCCACGCCGTGAGCACCGACCTGCTCCACTGGGAGCAATTGCCGGTGATGCTCTATCCGGACGAGCCTTTTGACTGCCACGGTGCCTACTCCGGCTCGGCCCTGGTGGAGGATGGCACCATGTACCTCTACTACACCGGCAACGTCAAGCACCCCGGCAATTTCGATTACATCAAAGAGGGCCGCGGGCACAACGTCTGCCTGGCCGTCAGCAAGGACGGCGTGACCCTCGACAGCAAGCAGTGCCTACTGACTAACCGCGACTACCCCGCCGGGCTCACCTGCCATGTGCGGGACCCCAAGGTGTTCGCCTACGAAGGCCGGTACTACATGGTGCTGGGTGCCCGCACGCTGGAGGACAAGGGCGAAGTGCTGGTGCTGGAAAGCACCGACAAGCTCCGCTGGACCCATATCAACACCCTGACCACCCCGGAGCCCTTCGGCTACATGTGGGAGTGCCCGGACCTGTTCTGTCTGGACGGGCAGTGGTATCTGGCGGTGTCCCCCCAGGGCATCCAGTGCCAGAACGTCTACGGCTGCGGCTGGTTTGCCATCTACGGTGACTGGCGCGGGGACTGCACCCTGAGCGAATTCCACGAGCTGGACGCAGGCTTTGATTATTACGCCCCCCAGAGCTTTGTGGACGGCAACGGCTGCCGCATCCAGATCGGCTGGATGGGCATGCCGGACGCCGACTACGGCAACGCGCCCACCGTGGCCTACGGCTGGCAGCACTGCTTCACCGTGCCCCGCGTGCTGACGGCCGGGCCGGACGGCACCCTGCTGCAGAACCCGGTGCCGGAGCTGGACGCGCAGCGCAGCGCCGCCGCCCTGCACGCCGCCAGCGGCGAGGAAGTGTTCCTTGCCCCGCGCTTTGACCTGACCGCCGCACCCGCCGGAGACTTCTGCCTGACGGTTGCGCAGGGGGTGCAGCTGGTGTATACTGAACAGGACTGCACCTGCACCCTGCGCTTCACCGACCCCGCTCTGGCCGACGGCCGCACCGTGCGCCGCGCCCGGCTGGCAGCCCCCTGCCGCAGCCTGCGGGTGGTGGGCGACAATTCCTCGCTGGAAATTTTCCTGAACGGGGGAGCCACGGTGTTCAGCACCCGGTACTACCCTGCCCCCGGCGACGTGAGCGTAAAGCTGACCGGGGCAGCCTGTGAACTCTGCAATTTGTGATCTGGAGGTTTTCTATGCCCGGCAATACTCTGTTTTCCATCGGCGAAGCGCTGATCGACATGATCCCGTCCCGCGTGGGATGCACCTTTGACGAGGTGCCGTCCTTCAGCCCGCGCACCGGCGGCGCACCGGCCAATGTCTGCGCTGCCTTTGCCCGTCTGGGCGGTGCCAGCAGCTTTCTCACCCAGCTGGGCGATGACCCCTTCGGCCACAAAATCGCACGGGAGCTGGAAGCCTGCGGCATCGACCTGAGCCATCTGGTGTTCACCGGCAAGGCCAACACCGCCCTTGCCTTCGTGAGCCTGGAGGAGGACGGCAACCGCACCTTCAGCTTTTACCGCAAGCCCTCGGCCGACCTGCTGTATGCCCCGGAGCAGATCGACCTGGCCTGGTTCCGCGACGCTTTTGCCCTGCACTTCTGCAGCGTCTCGCTGGTGGACAGCCCCATGCGCCACGCCCATCTGGCCGCCATCGGAGCCGCCCGGGAGGCCGGTGCGATCGTGAGCTTTGACCCGAACCTCCGTTTTCCCCTCTGGCCCGACCGGGAGATGCTGCGCCAGACTGTGCTGCAGTTCCTGCCGCTGTCCAACATCCTGAAGGTCTCGGACGAGGAATTGGGGTTCCTCACCGGCACCGCCGACATCGAAGCCGCCCTGCCCCAGCTGTTTGCCGGGGATGTGCAGCTGGTGCTGTACACCTGCGGCAGCAAGGGGGCCTACGCCTACACCCGCGCCTCCCATGCCTTTGCCCCCTGCCAGAAGGTCAGGGCCGTGGACACCACCGGTGCGGGCGACGGCTTCATCGGCTCCTTCCTGTGGCAGCTGAGCCGGGACGGCGTGACGGTGGACAAGCTGGAAAAGCTGTCCTGCAAAAAGCTGGAGGAGTACCTGGACTTTTCCAACCGGTTCTGCGGCCTGAGCGTACAGAAGCACGGTGCCATCGACAGCTACCCCACCCTGCCCGAAATGGGCCTCTGATCCTCTCGCATCCTGCGCCCGTTCCGGCCTTTGCCGTCGGAACGGGCGTTTTTGCTTTCCGCATTGTAATATTGCACCACAATATAACAGATATAACTTATTTCTGCACTCCTGTTTTTTGCCTGCCGGGTTGTGGTGGGTCGGAAGATGTGTTACCATAGAACCAACAGACAGGAGGTTCTTTATGCCGTTTGAATTCGCATTTCTGGACTGGCTGCAGCAGTTCCACAACCCGGTGCTGGATGCGCTGGCCGTCTTTCTCAACTACGCCGGTGAGCACGGTGAGATCTGGATCGCGTTCACGCTGCTTTTGCTGCTGTTCCGCCGCACCCGCAAGGCCGGGTGCGCCATGGCCACGGCGCTGGTACTGTATCTGGTGGCCGGGGACTGCATCCTCAAGCCGCTGTTCGCCCGGCCCCGCCCCTGCGACGTGAACACGGCGATCACCATTCTGGTCAAGCGTCCCCACGGGCACTCCTTCCCCTCCGGGCACACGGCCTCGGCTTTTGCGGCAGCCTTTGCGCTCTGGCTGCAAAACCGGAAGTTGGGCGTCCCCGCGTTGGTGCTGGCGGCTTTCATCGCCTTTACCCGGCTGTACCTGTATGTGCACTTCCCCACCGATGTACTGGGCGGCCTTGTGCTGGGCATTGCACTGGGTGCCCTCGCCTCGTGGCTCGTTGACAGCCTGGCAAACAAGTTTAAGAAAAAACAAATCGTATAATGTAAAACACCCTCCGCCGGAGCAGAACGGCTCCAATGGAAGGTGTTTTTATTTGCTTTGTCGGCCACACTTTACGGTACCGGCCCACCACAGCACTTCCCTGTGAGGGCCGAAAAAAGAAGAACCGCCGCGTCGTTCTCTTGTGTGATGCAGCGGCTCTTCTTTTGCAGATGGGATCTTGCTTTTCTTCCTGTTGCAGGGGCTTATTTTTTAGCTTCGGCGCGCTTGCCCAGTGCGTAGGTTGCAACGAATCCCAGGACCACAGCCACAATCATCACGATGACCGAGACGATAAGGTTGTAACTGGAACCGGTGGGGTCAATGTAGGCAGGCAGGCTGATGAAGCCCGGCGTGGAGATAACGTACTGGGTCATGCCCAGGATACCGGCCAACAGACCACCGATGCCGCCACCGATCATAGCGCCAATCAGCGGGTAGGTCTTGGGGAACAGCACACCGTAGACGCCCGGCTCGGTGATGCCGCACAGAGCGGTGATACCGGCGGAAACGCTGACGGACTTTTCTTCCACATTCTTGGACAGCAGGGATGCGGCCAAGCAGGCACCACCAACGGCCACGTTTGCGGGAGCCATGCCAGTGCAGATCAGCGGGTCAGAGTTGACAGCTGCCATCAGGGCAAAGACCACAGGGTAGGTGGCGTTGTTCATGCCAAAGAAAACCATCAGCGGGGTGGTGATGCCGATGACCATGACGGCCAGCGCGGGAACTGCCTGGTACAGAGCGTAAACACCGTTTGCCAGCCAGGTGCCCACGGTGTTGCCGATGGGGCCAAGAACGATCAGGGTGACAGGCACCGTGATCAGCATGGTCAGCAGCGGCACGACGATGGTCTTGAGAAAGACCGGGAGATGCTTTTGCAGGAACTTGTAGACCACGCTCATGAACAGTACGCCCAGAATGACCGGGAACACGGTGCTGTTATAGCTGATAGCCTGCACCGGGATGCCGAAGAAGTCCAGACCTTCGGCACCATTGATGCTGGAGTACAGCAGGATCGCGCCCAGAAATGCGCCCAGGAAACCATTGGATTTCAGGCGGGCAGCGGCTGCAAAGCCGATGAAGATGGGCAGGAAGTAGAAGGTCGCCTGGTTGATGGCGTAGAAGATGGTGTAGGTGCCAGACTCCGCCGAGACGCCGAACACGTTGGTCAGCAGGGACAGCACCGCACCAGTCAGGCCGCCTGCCACCAGCACCGGGATCACCGGGCCGAACGTGCCGCCGATGAAGGAGAGGATCGCGTTGCCGATGTTGCCGTGATCCTGTGCCAGATCCTTGGCTGCGGCCTCATCGTCCTGCACGCTGCCGCCGGCCTGGATGCCGTCGATCTTGACGACCTCTTCATACAGGTCAGGGACATCCTGGCCGATGACCACCTGATATTCGCCGTTCTGGATGATGACGTTCAGCACGCCGGGCACCTGCTTGACGGCATCGGTGTCAAACTTGGATCTATCCCGCAGTACAAGGCGCAGACGGGTCATGCAATGGGTCGCGCTGACAATGTTGTCCGCTCCGCCGGCCTGCTTGATGATGCCGGCCGCCATGGCCTTATAATCCTTCTTTGCCATTATTTCAGCATCTCCTTTCCCCAGTCCTGACCGTTGGAACGGATCAGCTTGGAGTACCAGTAGAAGGAATCCTTCCGGATACGTTTCATGGACAGCTCTTCCACGCTCTTGGCCGCGTTCTGCTCCTCATCGGTGGTGTCGATGTACACCAGACCGTAACGCTTTGCCATGCCATTGCCGGTGGACAGCAGATCGGTGAAGGACCAGGGGTTGTATGCGATGACCTCGCAGCCGTCCTCGATGGCCATGCCCAGCTGATAAATGTGCTCCCGCAAGTAGTCGATGCGGCCCTGATCGTGCACCTGGCCGTCGGCGTCCTTCGTCTCATGGGCGCCGTAACCGTTCTCGGTGATCATCATGGGCAGGTGATAGTGATCCCACAGGTAACGCATCTCATAGCGCAGGCAGGAGGGGTCAATCTCCCAATCCCAGTCGGTGTACTCGACATAGGGATTGCGGGTCAGAGCGTAGCGGCCCGGCTCCACGGGGAACACCATCTGGCCCTTGACGCCGTTCTTATTCAGCAGATAATCCTGCTGTTTTGCGTCATGCGGCGCATACTTTGCAACGTTGCTGCGGTAGCAGTTGACGGCGATGAAATCGATTTTGGCGCTCTTCATCAGTTCTGCATCGCCGGGCTGCATTCCGATGTCGATGTCGCTCTCTTTCCAGTAGTGCTTGATAAAGTTGCTGTACTCGCCGTAAACATAGGTATCGATCCAGAACTTCTCGGTGAACTCCTCGGCGTTCATAGCAGCGATCTGATCCTCGGGGCGGCAGGTCTCCGGGTAGATGGGCACGCAGCCGGGCACAGGGCCGATCTTGCCGCCCGCCACCATCTCATGGCAGGCGTTGACAGCCTTGGCATGGCACAGGTTCATGATATGGTTGATCTTCCACTGATCCTTGAACCAGTCGTCACAGCCCTTGCTGACGCCCAGCCAGTTGCCATAGCAGATCTGCATATTCTGCTCGTTCAGCGACAGCCAGTATTTGACCCGGTCGCCGAAGTTCTCAAAGCAGACGCGGCAGTAGTGCTCGAATCTTTCCACGGTGTCGCGGCTTTTCCAGCCACCCAGCTCATCCACCCAGACCGGCAGGTCGTAGTGATACAGGGTAACGATGGGGGTGATGTTGTGGGCCACCAGCTCATTGATCAGATCATTGTAGAACGCGATGCCTTCGGGGTTCACCTTGCCGTCTGCATGAGGGATGATGCGGGACCAGCTGAGCGAGAAACGATAGCTGGAGAAACCGCACTCTGCCATCAGGGCCACATCTTCCTTGTAGTGATGATAGTGATCCGCCGCATAGGTGTTATCCGCAAACGGCTTCTTGGTCTTGGAGTTCAGGTCGATGATGGCCGGCGTGCGTCCGCCATCGGCGACTCCGCCTTCCACCTGCCAGGCAGCGCTGGAAGCGCCCCACATGAAGTTGTCCGGGAATTTGGGGTTGTGTCCGTAATACATAGTGTGATCCTTTCCATCTTTGTCAGTCTGTTCTGCCGTCGCAGAAGCCCCCGCGGGTTCAATTCTTTGCAGGACTATCGTAACACATCTCCGACAAAAAATGGGGTTCGCGATGCGAACCCCGTTTGGATGGTTGAACAATTTATTCTTTTGTTTTTGAGCAGTTCCACGGTTTCACCCGTCATTCTGCACATCTTTGCACCCGCATTTTTTGAGAATCCGACAAAGGCAGTTCAGAAATTGGACCCTGCAGCAGGTCAGTCTCCCGGTATTTATTCACATAGTAGCTGTACAGGATATCAAAGAAATAGGTCATACCATACTGGGAGTACACCGTGCGGGCACCGCTGTTGTCCTTTTCGCTCAGGTAGATCACCTGATCGTAGCTTTTCCACATTTTTATGGCGTGGTTGACCGTCACCAGCACCTTATAGGCTGCAGTCTTCTGCACCATTGGCTCCATCAGGGTGGCAAAGTTGCCGGTGGCTGAAACTGTAATGAGCAGGTCCTCCGGTGTCAGCACTTTCAGATAATCCAGCGTATAGTGGGCATCGGACACGATCTGCACCAGCTTGCCCATGACCACCATGGACTGCTGGAAGCTGCGAGCCGCCATGCCGGAAAAATCCGAGGTGAAGAGCACCACATGTCGGCTGGCATGAATACTTTCGGCCAGCTTATCCAGTACAGCGGGAGTGGCAATGCGGTTGATCTCCTCCATCATCTCCCCGATGCTGCCGGAAAGGTGTTCCTTGTAGTCCGGACGCACGCTGTAGCCGATGAAGTAGTTGCACTGGCGCTTCCATTCATCGGCCTCAGCCTTCAGGTCGGAAAAGTTGTCAAAGCCGATGGACTGGCAGAACCGCCGGATGCCGCTGCGGGACACATAGCAGGCATCCGCCACGTCGTAGATGTTCAGATCCCGCAGCTGGTCGAAGTGATACAAAAAATACTGCGCCAGCACATAGTACGGGTCTTTCGGTTCACTTTCGTTCATCACTGCCAGCAATGCCGTCATCAGGCTGAAAGCCGTATTTTTCATGGTTTTCTCCTTCTCTGTTTTTGCAGGAATCACACCCCAAAGAATTCCTTGGCGATGTCGGCGCTGCGCTTGGCGTCCTTGGCGTACCAGTCTGCGCCGATCTTTTCGGCGTATTCCGGGGTGAGCACGGCACCGCCCACCATGATCTTGCAGTCCAGTTTGGCTGCATGCAGGGCGGCGATGGTCTCTTCCATGCTCTTGAGGGTGGTGGTCATCAGGGCCGAAAGGCCCACCAGATGCACATCCTTTTCCCGCACGGTGTCCACCACGGTCTCCACCGGCACATCGCGGCCCAGGTCGATGACCTCAAAGCCGTAGTTCTCCAGAATGACCTTGACGATGTTCTTGCCGATGTCGTGCACGTCGCCCTTCACGGTGGCCAGCACGATGCGGCCCTTGCTGGCGCTGCCCTCGCCCTTCTGGGCAATGGCGGTCTTGATCTCCTCAAAGGCACTCTGGGCGGCGCTGGCGGCCTGCAGCAGCTGCGGCAGGAAGAGGGTGCCCTTCTCATATTTGGCACCCACGATGTCCAGCGCCGGGATCAGGGCTTCGTCCACCACTTCCAGCGGCTGCTTTTCGGCCAGCAGGGCGCGGGTCTGGGCAGCGGCGTCGCCCTTCAGGCCCTTTTCCACCGCCTTGATCAGCGCCGCATAGGGGCCTGACAGTTCCTCCTCCCCTGCCGGGGCCGGCACTGCCTGGGCTGCCTGCTGCAAGGCCGTGGAGGCAGGCACCCGGTTTGCGTAGCGCTCGATGTACTGCATGCTCTGCGCGTCCCGGTTGGTCAGCACGTTGTAGGCATATACGGCGGCCATCATCTCTTCACTGGAGGGGTTCATGATGGCCAGATCCAGCCCGGCATACATGGCCATGGTGAGGAAGGTGGTGTTCAGGTAGGGGCGGCAGGGCAGGCCGAAGCTGATGTTGGACACGCCCAGGATGGTGCGCACGCCCAGCTCCTTCTTGCAGGCTTCCAGCGCCTGCACCGTGGCCAGCACATCCTTCTGCTGGGCGCTGGCGGTCAGGGTCAGGCAGTCGATGTAGATGTCCTCGCGGGGGATTCCGGCTTCCAGTGCCGCCTCGGTGATGCGGCGGGCAATGGCCACGCGGTCCTCTGCGGCGGGCAGGATGCCCCGCTCGTCGATGGCAAGGCCCACGATGGCCGCGCCGTACTTTTTGCACAGGGGCAGGATGGCCTTGAGTTTTTCCGGCTCGCCGTTGGTGGAGTTGACGATGGGCTTGCCGTTGTACACCCGCAGGCCGTTTTCCAGTGCCTGCACGTTGGAGGAATCCAGCTGCAGCGGCAGGCTGACCACGCTCTGCAGGGCCTTGACCACCTGCGGCATCAGGGCCGGTTCATCCACGCCGGGGGCACCCACGTTCACGTCCAGCACCTGGGCCCCGGCTTCCACCTGGCTCACGGCTTGTTCCAGAACGTAGTTCATATCATTCTCTCGCAGTGCCTGCTGGAAGCGCTTTTTGCCGGTGGGGTTGATGCGCTCGCCCACCACGGTGATGCCGTCCACGTTGACATAATTCATGGGGGTGCACAGCACCGAGGGCATGGCGTGGGCCGGGCGGCCCGGCACACAGCCCTTGAACACCCCGTTCAGCAGCCGGATGAACTCCGGCGTGGTGCCGCAGCAGCCGCCAGCGGCAAACAGATTCAGCTCCCGGTAGGGCTTCATTTCCAGCGCAAACAGCTGCGGGGTAATGTCGTAGCCGCTGCCGTCGGCCCGGGGCAGACCCGCGTTGGGCTTGACGAACACCGGGAAGTTGCCGGGCACGGCCTCGGTCAGGCGCTTTGCCATGGGGAAGATCTCCTTGGGGCCCAGCGAGCAGTTGATGCCCACGGCGCTGGCCCCCAGACCCCGCGCGGTGACGCCGAAGCTCTCCACCGTGCAGCCGGTAAAGGTGCGGCCGCCGGCTTCAAAACTCATGCTGGCTAGGATGGGCAGGCTGGAGTTTTCCCGGGCGGCCAGCAGCGCGGCCTTGAGCTCGTACAGGTCGGTGAAGGTCTCAAAAAAGATCAGGTCGGCCCCGGCCGCCGCACCGGCCCGCACGATGCGGGCGTATTCCTCCACGGCATCCTCAAAGGCCAGGGTGCCGTTGGGTTCCAGCAGCTCGCCCAGCGGGCCGACATCCAGCGCGGCAAGCGCACCATAGGGCGCACAGGCCCGCTTGCAGTTGGCAATGCCCGCCGCAATGATCTCTTCCAGACTGTAGGCGCTGCCCGCCAGCTTGTGGGCCGACGCGCCAAAGGTGTTGGCGTTGATGATACGGCTGCCCGCTGCGGCATACTGAGCATGGATGCCCTCGATGAGCTGCGGGTCGGTGATGTTCAGTTCCTCCGGCCGGGCGCCCAGCTTCAGGCCGGCCGCCTGCAGCATGGTGCCCATGCCGCCGTCCAGCAGGATGGTATTGCTCTGCTTGAAAAGTTCACTCACTTGCACAGGTCTTTCCCCTCTTTCTGTATTCGCAGCGGGTGCGCAGCACACAGTGCCCGCACCCGGCCAGATGTCCCTTGACCGGATGGTCGCTGACCCCCAGAATGGCGGTCACGCTTTTGCGGGGGGTCATCAGGTTGGTATCGGTGACGCACAGCCCGGCCCGGCGCGCCGTGTCCAGCGCGGCGGCCACCAGCGGCTGCACCGCGATGTCCCAGTCGCCATAGCCCGGCGAGAACCGCCCGGTGAGGTAAGTCCCCTCGGCTGCGGCCAGCTGGCGCAGCTCGGCTTCCGCCGCGTCGGCGGTCTGCTCAGCCAGGGCGCTGCCCAGCGCATCGGACGCTACACCGGCGGCGATATCCCCCACCCCGGCGCGGCGGATCTGGGCGTCCACCCCGGGGCCAAGGGTCACGGCCAGCAGAATGGCCTGCCCGCAGCCCTCCAGATGCCGCATCACGTCGCTGCCCCGCAGGATGCCGGCTTCGGTCAGCGCCTTCACCTCCGCCCGCAGCCAGACGGCGCGGGGCGTCGCAGCGGCCAGCAACGGTACGGCGCAGCGCTGCAGCAGGGCCATGGTGGCGGTGTCCGCCTCCCCGCGCGCGCCGAAATACCGCGCTGCCTGCGCAAGGTCGATCTGCTCCGGTTTTTCCACCGGCAGGGTCCTGCTCTGCCCCAGCTGCATCTGCGGTTCCTCCTTGCTTTTTTGAAATAAAGTGGTTTTAAGTATACCGCAGCTATGGGATTTTATCAATCCCGGAGAATGCAAAAAATCCCTCCGTCACGGCTCACGCCGTGCCAGCCCCCTCGGGGAGGGGGCCTTGACGGTCCGGAAACGTTCCGCTTTCAACAGGAAACATCCCGGTTCCGTCAGAAGGCTCCATCTCAGAGGGAGCTGGCAAACCCGAAGGGTTTGACTGAGGGAGTACTCTTATTTGATGCAGGTGGAGCAGGGCGTGTAGCCTGCCTCGATGGCCTCGTCGTAGCTGGAGAAAAGGATCTGGTTCTTCTCGGCCGGCAGGTTGGGGCAGCTGGGCAGATGGAACTTTTTGCTGTTCACATTGCCGATGTACCCCTGCTGGGCGGTGCTGGAGGCGGCAGGGTCCGTGGGGTTCAACTCGGCATCGGCGGCAAAATGCTCGGTGCCCACGGTGTAGTTCTGGCCGTCGCTGCCAATGGTGATGGTGCCCAGCAGGTCGGTGCGGTACACGTTCACCCCGGCATCCCGCAGGATGCTCAGGGTCTCCTCATGCGGGTGGCCGTATTTGTTGTTCACCCCGCAGGAGATGATGCCCATCTCTGGCAGGACCGCGTTCAGAAAGGCATAGCCGGTGGAGGTGCTGGAACCGTGGTGGCCCACCTGCAGCACATCGGCTTTCAGATTGGCACCGCTGGCCACAAGGTCGCTCTCTGCGGTCTTTTCCATGTCACCGGTGAGCAGAAAGCTGGTGGAACCGTAGTCGATGCGCAGCACGATGGAGGTATCGTTGGTGTCGCTGTACTGCGCCACGGGGCCCAGCATGGTCACGCTAGCACTGCCCAGGGGCCAGGTGTTGCCCACAGCGGGCACCTCCACCGCCAGGCCCTGCTGCTGGGTGTACTTGACAAAATCCCGGAAGCACTTGGTGGAGGCCTCCGTCACCGGGCTGTATACATGATTGGCCGGGAAGTAGGCCAGCGCAGCCGCCAGGCCGCCTACATGGTCCTCGTGGGCGTGGGAGCAGAATACATACTGCAGCTCTTCCACCCCCTGCTTCTGCAGGTAGGACACCACCAGGCTGCCGTCGTCCACGTTGCCGCCGTCGTACAGCATGAACTGGCCGTCACATTCCACCAGCACGCTCAGCGCCTGCCCCACGTCGATGAAGTGCATCTCGAACGGGGCATCCACGCTGGCTGCCGTAGAGGAAGGGTTGGGCACCACGTCGGCACTGCCGCCCGGCACCACAGCCGAGGTACCACAGCCTACAAGGCTCAGGGCCAGTGCGGCCGCAGCGGCCAGCGACAGCAGCCGCTGCAGCAGGCCAGCTTTCTTTTTCGGGGTCACTTTTTCTTTGTTCCAGTTTTCCACGATGTATGCTCTTTCTGTTGATTCTTTTTGGGTTTGTGTCCGGGGGCCGAGTGCGGCGCAAAGCGGGCACCCGGGCTGGGCTGACGCCCGGCAGGGGCGGCGGTGCGGTTCGGGCCGTGGGCAGGCTTGCCCTTACCCTTCTGGTTGGGGCGCACAGTGTAGGTGCCGTCGTTGTGGATGGTCACCTCCGGGCTGTCGGCGCGGCGGGCCGAGCGCTGCACCGCGCGGCGGCCCTCGGCGGGCACCAGCAGGGGGATGAGGTCCTCCCGGTGGGTCATCCTCAGGGCCTTGACCACCTTTTCGGCGTTGCGGGGCTCATAGTATTGCAGCAATGCACGCTGCAGGGCCTTGCCCTCGGGGGTCTTTTCCACGAACACCGGCTTGAGGGTGTAGGGGTCGAGGCCGGTGTAGAACATACAGGTGCTCACGGTGCCGGGGGTAGAAATCCTGCACCTGCTCGGGGCGCATATGGTTCTTGTAGAGGTATTCGGCCAGATAGACGGCATCCTTGAGGGTGCTGCCCGGGTGGCTGGACATGAGGTAGGGCACCAGATACTGCTTTTGCCGGCCTTCTTGCTCAGCTCATAGAACTTATCCTTGAACTTGTTGAAGGTCTCGATGGGCGGTTTGCCCATGTAGGCGAGGGTGTTGGGGGCGCAGTGCTCCGGCGCGACTTTCAGCTGGCCGGAGACGTGGTACTCCACCAGCTCCTTAAAGAAGGTGTCGTCCGGGTCGGCCATGAGGTAATCAAAACGGATGCCGCTGCGGATGAACACTTTCTTCACCCGGCAGCTCCCGCACCCGGCGCAGGATCTTCAGGTAATCGCTGTGGTCCACGATCATGGGAGCAGGTGGTGGGGCCAGGCAGTGCTTGCCGCCGTTGCACATACCCCGCAGCATCTGCTCGCGGCAGGACGGGAAACGGAAGTTGGCGGTGGGGCCGCCGACATCGTGGATGTAGCCCTTGAAATCCGGCTCGTGGGTCATGCGCTCGGCTTCCTCCACGATGCTGTCCGCACTGCGGCTGGTGACCCGGCGGCCCTGATGCAGCTGGATGGCGCAGAAGTTGCAGCCGCCGAAGCAGCCGCGGTTCTGGATGATGGAGAACTGTACCTCCCGGATGGCGGGCACGCCGCCCATGGCCTCGTAGATGGGGTGATACCGGCGGGTGTAGGGCAGGGCGTAGACCTTATCCAGCTCCCAGCGGACGAGGGGCTTTGCGGGGATGTTCTGCACGAGGTACTTCTCGCTCTGCTTCTGGACGATGATATTGCCGCTGACCACGTCCTGATTGTCCATCTGGATGCGGCAGGCCTTGGCGTAGGCGGTCTTATCGCTGGCCACCTTTTGAAACCGGCACACTCCACATACCGCTCCGGCAGGTGGTCGAAGTCGGTCAGGTAGCAGGTGCCGTCCACATCGGTGATCTGCTCCACCGGTTCTCCGGCGGCCAGACGGCGGGCGATCTCCACGGTCTGGTGTTCGCCCATGCCAAAGCTGATGATGTCCGCACCGGAGCTCTCGGCGATGCTGGGCAGCACGGTGTCCATCCAGTAATCGTAGTGGGCAAAGCGCCGCAGGAGGCTTCCAGACCGCCGTGATGACCGGCAGGTCCGGGTAGGCCTCCTTGGCCAGTTTGGTGTACACGGTGGCGCTGCGGTCCGGGCGGGCACCGCCCTTGCCGCCGGGAGAATATTCGTCCTCGGCGCGGGGATCTTGGCCACGGAATAGTGGCTGACCATGCTGTCCACGTTGCCGCCGCCAATGAAGAAGCCGTACTTGGGTTTGCCGAACCGCTTGAAGTCCTCGCAGTCGGTGTAGCGGGGCTGGGCCAGCACGCCCACCTTGTAGCCCTCGGCTTCCAGCAGGCGGCTGATGATGGCAGTGCCGAAGCTGGGGTGGTCCACATAGGCGTCACCGCCCACCACCACAAAGTCCAGCTGGTCCCAGCCGCGTGCTTCCATGTCTGCCCGGCTGATGGGCAGAAATTCAGTGTAGATCTTTGGGGAAGAGTTGTGTTCCATATAACGTCCTTATTCGTCATCAAATTGCTTTCTGGTTATCGATTCGTTGGTCAATCTTGCATTTATCTGTTGTTAAGATCATATTCGACTTTTCCACCGGAGCCTGTGCAATCGTGTGGTTTGCGTACGTGTTCCATGTCGGTTCATAATCAGCAGTTGCTTGGTTGCCCCACATATCCCAGCCTTCTCTTACACCTCGTGCAAATAATTCAATTCGGGGTGCCTGACTACAGGCTTCAATAATGGGAATGATCTCATCCGGTTTTCGACTATGCTCTCGCTTCATTGCACGAATCAGATTAACTTGAGACCTTGCAGGCGAAAGGGTTCGATTTGGTGCGCTCTTTTCTTTATGCCGAACAAAATCAGCTCTGTGACATTTCTAAAATAGAACCCGACACCACGCCCATCCGGGCCGCCGTCTTTGCGTACTTTCTCCCAGACAATGTTTCCTTTGTACTCAAACCCCATGCATCCATGACTGCCAGCCCTCCGGAAGAAGCGCATTGGGCACCCACAAATACAGATGTGCTTTTCATCTGCGATGTCAGCAACCGGAAGTGCCTTGATATCATCAAGCTTCATCGTTTCATATCGCATGAGCTTTTATTTTCAGGCGCAACCTTTCCTGTTCTATTCTGAAACTGCCAGGAGGATCTGCATAAATTGTGTTGTATTTTTTCCGTTTGTAAATTCGCAGAAGTTGTCCCTTGTTGTCTTAAAGTCCGCCATAATCTTCCACGCATTCCTTTCTGATCCCAATTGCCAAAATCGGACACCCTCCATTACGACGGGATTCCAAACGGTATGTAAGTTTTCCCATCCAAGTCGTACTAGCACCATACTTGAGAGAATATCTTCCTTTTTGAAAATCTCGTTTAATTCCTCTGCTCGTGTCACAATCACGCCGACATCAACAAGCCCACAATCAAAATATGTTCTCATTGCCAGAAGATCCCGGTCAAACGTTTGATCCTTACTATTCCATTCTAGATCAAATGCCACACGATTTTTCAGGAAATCAATATTATGCCCGTCAATATAGCCTTCAATTGTTTCTGTCTCATACGGCTCTTTGGCAAATTTACCACGTCTCTGTGCAGTTTGGCGAGGGTATTTTTTTACTATAAGGTCCCCACTTATCCTTATTTCACGCCATCCGAAAGGATAAAGCACCTCATCAAATTTTTCGGAATGGGAGATTCGTTTCCTCCTGCTTTTTGATATCAGCCACTGTCAGCCGAAGATTCCTCAGACATTCTTGCAGCTCTCCATTCCTCCGGAAAGGCATCGTGAAGAATCTCCAACGCATGGCCATAATTTCTAAACTCAAATTTTTCAAAAGGTCGGCATCAATATAATTTTCAAACTGCATCCTGATGTTCCTTTCCTTTATTCCTGGGGCTGGTTCATCTGCATCTCCAGCCACTGCTGGCGGCTGATGAGCACAGCCCGGGGCTTGGCACCCTCGTGGGGCCGATGATGCCCCGCATCTCCATTTCGTCCATGATGCGGGCCGCACGGGCATAGCCCAGCTTGCAGCGGCGCTGCAGCAGGCTGGTAGAGGCCTGCCCGGCGTCAATGACCACATCCACGGCCTGCTGGAACATCGGGTCGGAGTCCGACTCGTCATCGGAATCGGCCCCGCTGCTGCCCTTCTTGCCGTCCTGAATGGCGTGCTTTCCATGGCCTCGATCATGGCCTCGTCGTACTGACGGTGGCGCTGGACTTGATAAAGTCCAGCACACGGCTGATCTCTTCATCCCGCACAAAGGTACCCTGGATACGGGTGGGCTTGGGTGCGCCCACGGGCATGAACAGCATATCGCCCTGCCCAGCAGCTTTTCGGCACCGGCACCATCCAGAATGGTGCGGCTGTCCACCTGACTGGACACCGCAAAGGCGATGCGGCTGGGGATGTTAGCCTTGATCAGGCCGGTGATGACGTCCACGCTGGGGCGCTGGGTGGCCACGATCAGGTGCATGCCGGCGGCGCGGGCTTTCTGAGCGATGCGGCAGATGGAATCTTCCACATCCTTGCCCACCACCATCATCAGGTCGGCCAGCTCGTCGATGACGATGGCGATATAGGGCATTTTTCCAGATCCGGCCGCTCCACCGCCAGCTTGTTGAAGGACTTGATGTCGCGCACGTTGTTCTCGGCAAACATGCGGTAGCGGCGCTCCATCTCCTGCACGGCGCTGCCCGGGCTCCGGCCGCCTTGCGGGGCTCGGTGACCACCGGCATGAGCAGATGGGGATGCCGTTGTATTCGGCCAGCTCCACCACCTTGGGGTCGATGAGCAGCAGTTTGACGTCTTCCGGGCTGGAGCGGAACACCAAACTCATGATGATGCTGTTCACGCACACCGACTTGCCGCTGCCGGTGCTGCCCGCAATGAGCAGATGGGGCATCTTGCACAGGTCTGCCACCTGGGCCACACCCGCAATGTCCTTGCCCAGAGCAATGCCCAACGGCGAGGTCATCCGCAAAAAGCTCTGGCTCTCGAAGACGCTGCGGATGGACACGGCACTGCGCTTGTGGTTGGGCACCTCGATGCCCACGGCAGGCTTGCCGGGGATGGGGCCTCCATGCGCACATCCGCCACGGCCAGGTTCAGGGCGATGTCATCGGCCAGCGAGGTAATGCGGCTGATCTTGACGCCCGCCATGGGCTGGACTTCATACCGGGTGACCGACGGGCCGCGGGAAATATCCAGCACACGGGTGCGGACGCCGAAGCTTTCCAGCGTGTCCACCAGCTTCTGGGCGTTGGCCTTCAGCTCATCCTCGGCGTTGGGGTCGCTTTCCTCCTTGGATTTTCAAACAGCTCGATGGGCGGGTACTGATACTGGTAGGTGTCCACCGGCTCGGCTTCCTCGGCAGGCCGTAGCGGCTGCCTGCTCGGAGGCCGCCGGTTTTCCATGGCTGCCGCCACCAGCGAGTTGATATCCTTTTCCTCCACCGGTTCGGCGGTGATGCTGATCCAGCCGTCCGCATCCGGGTCGCTACGCTGGGCCATGGCATGTTCGGCACTCACACGGGTCGGCTGGTCCGGCTGCGGCGCAGGCATCACGGGCTGGATGGGCGCAGCCGCGGCAGCCGGTTCCTCCGGAGTCGCAGGCCGTGCGATGGGCGTATCAAAGGGATTGCCGGGCACCGGCCGGGCTGCTGTTCCGTGGTCTCTGCCGCCGGGTCTCCTCCGGCTTTGCAAAGAAGTCCTCAGCCGCCGTTTCCACGGCATCCGGCACGATGGGCCGGATGGTGGGCTTGGTGCCGCGCGCAACGGGTCCATGCCAAAGGTGCCGCCCGGCCCGGATGAAGGGTTCGATGGGCTCACTGCCGCCCTCCTTCACCTCGGTGCTGTCCGGGCCAAGGTCCACATCAAGGGAGCGCGCGGGCGGGATGCCCGCACCCGCACCGGCGTCACGGCTGGGGCCGCCTGCGGTTCCGGCTGGGGCTGCACGGGCTGGTCCGGCGCTCCGGCCGGGCTGTCCGGGGCCTGCTCCAGCTCCTGGGTCACCTTATGGCCCCAGTGCAGCACACCGGACATCCAGTCCGGCAGACCCAGACGGAAGGGCTCTTCCGCTTCGGCTTCGTCCTCGTATTCTTCCAGGTCCTCCGTCTCGTCGTACTCGTCTGCGGCTTCCTGCGCGGCCTGCCGCTCGGCGCGGCGCTCGGCACGGCGGGCTGCGCCCTGCTCGTACACAGCCACGCCCTTTGCGTGCACCCGCCGGACACGTCGCACAGCCACTGCCAGACCTCAGCCGGAGTGAGGTCAAAATGTACAGGCTGACGCAGAGCGCCAGCACCAGCATGATGAAGTTTGCCGCCGGCCGGCCGCAGAGCAGCAGCAGGTTGCCGCCCAGCACCGCACCCAGTGCGCCGCCGGACAGCCACGCCTGATAACCGTTCTGGTAGCAGGCCGCCACCATCTGGAAGGCCGACAGCCCCTGCGGCTGGATGTCGGAAAACACGATCACCGTGCCGCTTGCAAACACGAGCCCCAGCGCCAGCTTGCAGATGTGGGGCAGCAGATCCTCGCCCGCGTGTACAGCACGGCCAGGCAGCACACCGCTGCACCCAGCACAAAACTGCCGCAGCCAAACAGGCCAAACAGCACCTGATGCAGCGTTTTCCACACCGAGTCGCCTTCCACAAAGGCAAGGCCCACCAGCAAAGCCCCGCAAACAGGGTCCCAAGCCCTGCCGGCAGGCGCTGTTCCGCGCGTTTTTGCGCGACGTTGAGCGCCGTGTCGTTGTTTTCGTTTCTTCGTTGCCATTCTTCTCCATTCCCCACAGTTCGCATAGACACAATTCTTGATTTTATTATTGTACCACGCACCGGGGCAAATGGCAAACCTATTGTTGTGTTATTCTCGGTTTCGATTGCACGGTGCAGCCAGTCCAGTGCATCCGAAAGACCGCCCAGCTCGTCGATGAGCTTTTCCTTCACGGCGCGGCGGCCGTCCAGCACGGTGCCCATATCCATGACCAGCTCCCCGGTGTGGAGCATCAGCTCGGTGTAGCGCTTCTCCGTCATGCCGCTGTGGGCCGCCACAAAGCCGGTGATGCGCTGCTGCATCTGGTCGAACCAGTGCATGGTCTGGGGCACACCAGGATCACCCGGAGTGCCGCACCGGGTGCACCGTCATGGTGGCGGTGGGCACGATGAAGCTGCGCTGTGCGCTCACGGCCAGTGGGATGCCAATGGAGTGCCCTCCGCCCAGCACCAGCGTGGCGCTGGGTTTGGACACGCTGGCGATGAGCTCCGCCAGCGCAAGCCCCGCCTCCACATCCCCGCCCACGGTGTTCAGCAATACCAGCAGACCCTCGATCCGGGGTCCTCCTGCACGGCGGCCAGCTGGGGATCACATGCTCATACTTGGTGGTCTTTTCCCTGCGGCGCTTCCGTGCCCTCGACCGGCCGATGACGGTCAGGCAGTGGATGGCATGGCCGCCCCGGGTCAGGGTGACCGTACCGTCGTCCTCGATGCGTTCTTTTCCAGCCGCTGCTGGTCCACAGAGGTGGTGTGTGTATCCGGCATTCTGTGTTCTCCTTTGCTCTGTTTTGCATCATCATGCCCCGTCCAACCGGCGGTTATCCCTCTGCGGCAGGGTCATACCACTTAATTTTTGTAATTTTTTTTTTTCGTCTGGTATTTGACATTCGTCTCCCGTGCAGTATACTTTATAATGATATGGAATTGACAATACGCGGTGTCGTACCCACCGCGCTGCACACGCCGGCGTTTTTCGTGCAGGGCAAACGCGGCGATTTTGCTTGAAAGGAGAATTTTTCTCATGAATACCCCGCAAAAGCCTCGCTCCCCGTGATCAAGCGCCTCCCGAAATACTACCGCTACCTGCGCTCTCTGCAGGCTGACGGCATCACCAGCATCTCCTCCGGAGCTGGCCGCCCAGATGGGCACCACGGCCTCCCAGGTCCGGCAGGACTTCAACTGCATCGGCGACGTGAACGGCCGACAGGGCATCGGTTACTCGGTGGAGAACCTGCTTTCCATTCTGGAGAGCCTGCTGTTCGGCAACGGCGACCGCCTGCCCACCATCCTGATCGGCTGCGGCCGTCTGGGCAAGCCGTGAGCCGCTTCATCACCACCGACGCCAACGGCTACAAGCTGATCGCCGCCTTTGATGTGGCCCAGAACGAGGTGGGCAAGGAGATCAACGGCATCCAGATCCGTCATGTGGACGAGCTGGAGGTCTTCTGCGCCGAGCACCACCCCAAGGTGGCCGTGCTCTGTGTGCCCCGCGACGGTGCCGAGCAGGTCAGCGGCCGTCTGGTGGACCTGGGCATCGAGGGCTTCTGGAACTTCTCCCACTACGACCTCTCCGTTCCCTACCCCGATGTGGTAGTGGAGAACGTTCACTGGGCGACAGCCTGATGAGCCTGGGCTACCGCCTGCGCAACCGGAGTGACGCCATGGCAAAACTGTATTTTCGCTATGGTGCCATGAACAGCGGCAAGAGCACAGCCCTGATGCAGGTGGCCCACAACTATGAAGAGCAGGGCATGCAGGTGCTGATCCTCAAGCCGCAGGTGGACACCAAAGGCGGCGGCGAACTGGTCAGCCGCCTAGGCGTGCACCGCAAGGCCGACCGCCTGATCCGCCCGGACATGGATGTGTTCGAGGTGGTGCGCGAAGCCAGCCAGGCCACCAAGCTGGCCTGCGTGCTGTGCGACGAGAGCCAGTTCTTTACCGCAGAGCAGGCCGAGCAGCTGTTCATGGTCACCGTAGACCTGAACATCCCGGTGATCTGCTACGGCCTGCGGGCCGACTTTTCGCTGCGGGGTTTCCCCGGCTCCACCCGCCTGCTGGAGCTGGCCCATACCATCGAAGAGATGAAAACCATCTGCACCTGCGGCCGCAAGGCCATCTGCAACTGCCGCAAGGTGAACGGCCAGTTCGTCTTTGAGGGCGAACAGGTAGCCATCGACCTGGAGAACGATGTCCAGTACGTCAGCATGTGCCCGCAGTGCTACTTCCGCGCGCGGCGGGCTTTTACGCAGGCCGCAAATAACACACTTTGTTCCGTCAGCCGCCGCACAGACTTCTGTGCGGCGGTTTTGTTGGATTTATCAGACATCCGACGTCATATATTTGCTGCTCTTATTTCTCCCGCAAAGCCGCCCGGCTCCGGTGCGGACTGATATATCACTCAAGGGCACCGGCGCACTTTTGCGCAATTGATATATCAGTTCTTTTCCGGCTTTTCCCGACTCCGGGTGTTCTCTGCCAGAGAGCCTTTTGCTGACGCAGCTACAAAATCCAGGTCCCAGGGCAAATGCTCCAGCTTTTCGCAGAAATTTTAACGTTCTTTCTCTCTTGCATCCCAGTTTTTATGCAAAACGTTGAAGTATACATGTTGCACAGTTTTTCGTCCGAAGTTTATTCATTTCAGCAATGGCGTCAAATCCGGCGCGAAAACAGAGCAATATTTGTACGTTTTCGAGTTGCATAACCACAATTTGCGTCTTTCTTTTTGTCCGCCTTTGTTATCATAATTGTATACAACGGGGTGTGCAGAACCCCGTGCAAGACGATGTTTTGATCATCTTTAGGAGGAGAACAAAATGAGCAAGGCAATTTCCGTCGTGATTTCATGAAGGTCACTGGCGTTGTGGGCGCAGCTGGTCTGCTGGCTGCCTGCGGCGGCAATTCTTCCAGCACTGCAGCCTCTTCTTCCGTGGCATCCGCTCCCGCTGCTTCCGCAGACGAGAGCCTGGCCCTGTCTGACGGCCCTGTTTCCATGACCATCAGCTGGTGGGGCGGCGACAGCCGTCACGAGGCTTACCAGAACGCCATCAAGGAGTTCCGGCTGAGCACAGCAACATCACCATCGAGCCCACCTTCGCCGCATGGTCCGGCTGGAAGAGAAGATGGCTGCCGCTTTCATCGCCGGCAACGCACAGGATGTGCCAGGTGAACTGGAACTGGCTGTACAACTACTCTGCTGACGGCAGCAAGTTCGTGGACCTGAACACCGTGTCCAACTTCCTGGATCTGACCCAGTGGGACAAGGCTGCCATGGATGCCTGCTACGTTGCAAACTCCCAGCAGTGCGTGCCCGTTTCCATGACCGGTCGTATCTTCTTCTGGAACATGACCACCTTTAATAAGGCCGGCATCACCGAAGTCCCCAAGACTCTGGATGACCTGATGGCAGCCGGCAAGGCTTTCAGGACAAGCTGGGCGCTGACTACTATCCCATGCACCTGGGCGCTTACGACCGTATGATCCTGATGGTGTTCTACCTCGAGTCCAAGTACGGCAAGGACTGGGCAGACCCGTCACCTCTACCCTGAACTACACCGAGGACGAGATCGCCGAGGGCCTGAGCTTCATCAAGAGCCTGGTCGATGGCCACGTCATGATGAACCTGAAGGACTACTACTCCGCAAACTCCGACACCGCTACCCACCAGTCCAACGAGTGGATCACCGGTAAGATCGCCGGCATCTTCGAGTGGGATTCTGCTGCCACCAAGTACTCTTCCGCTCTGGATGACGACAACAAGGACGGCTTCACCGTCGGCGAGGAGATCAAGTTCGGCGATTACAACGGCGGCTTCTCCAAGGTTTCCATGGCCTGGCCATCACCAAGACCTGCGAGCATGTTGCTGAGGCTGCTACCCTGATCCAGTTCCTGCTGAACGAGGAGAAGGGCGCTTCCATCATGGGTTCTGAGTGCGGCATCCCCGCTTCCAAGGCTGGTCTGGGTTACGCTCAGGCTGCCGGCGCTGTCAGGATCTGGTTGCTGATGCAAACGCCAAGGTCATGGCCTTCACCACCAACAAGCTGGATCCCTGTTCGAGAACAACGACCTGAAGGCTTCCGGCACCGGCATCTATCAGGAAGTGTTCGATAACATCGACTACGGCGACGAGACCCCGAAGAGGCTGTCAACGGCCTGCTGGACGGCATGGAGTCTGTCGGCTACACCATCGCCTGATTTCTCCCCAACGCTTTGATCTGATCCCGGGGCACCTGCCGCCCAAACGGCAGATGCCCTTTTATCAGAGATGTATTACAAATTTCTGACAAAATTGTATCAGATCTTTTTCAGACCTGCTCCGAAATTCCTTAAAAGGAGGATTTCCCAGATGAAAGAAAGCAACGCCCCGGTTATCGGGCGTACTCCGTTCCAGAAGTGGCTGGACAAGTATCAGGGCATCCTGTACCTGATCCCCTGGATCATCGGCTTTGTGGTCTTTAAGGCTTTCCCCTTCGGTCAGTCGCTGTACTACAGCTTCACCGATATGAACTTCTTCAAGTCCGGCACCACCTTCGTCGGCCTGCAGAACTACATCACCGCCTTTACCACCACCAAGATCACCAAGGCACTGATCATCACCTTCAAGTACGCCTTCATCACCGTGCCCTGAAGCTGATCTTCGCACTGTTCATCGCATACATCCTGAACTTCAAGATCGCATGCGTCAACCTGTTCCGTACCGTGTACTACATTCCCTCCATCCTCGGCGGCTCCGTTGCCATCGCCGTGCTGTGGAAGGCTGTGTTCAGCAAGGACGGCCTGCTCAACACCGTGCTGCGTGCCGTGACCTTCGGTCTGGTGCAGGGCCCGGTGGCTGAGCGACCCCACTACGCACTGTGGATCATCTGCTTCCTGCGTATCTGGCAGTTCGGCTCTGCCATGGTGCTGTTCCGGCCGCTCTGAAGGGCGTGCCCGCAGACCTGTACGAGGCTGCCACCATCGACGGTGCCGGCAAGTGGCGTCAGTTCTTCTCCATCACCGTCCCGATGATCACCCCATCATCTTCTACAACCTGGTCACTCAGATCTGCCGCATTCCAGGAGTTCAATGGCCCGTACATCATCACCAACGGCGGCCCCGTGGTTCCACCACGCTGATTTCTCTGCTGGTTTACAACTACGCATTCAAGTCGTATGACATGGGTATGGCATCCGCTCTGGCATGGATCATGTTCATCATCGTCTGCGTCCTGACGATCATTGCATTCACCAGCCAGAAGAAGTGGGTCTACTACTCTGACGAAAGGTAAGGTGACCAGTATGGGAATGAACGCATCGAACAAAATCGCAACCTTCTTTAAGTATTTCGTCCTGATCTGGTCGGCATCATCATGATCTACCCCTGCTGTGGATGATCAGTGCCACCTTCAAGGACAACAGCGAGATCTTTGCAGGCATCGGCCTGTGGATCAAGAACCCCACGCTGGATGGTTATCGGAACGCGCTGAACAACTTCGGCGGCTCCATCAACATCCTGCAGGCCATGCTCAACACCTACAGCTATGTGCTGCCCAAGGTGATCTGCACCGTCGTGTCCGCCTGTGTTGCCGCTTATGGTTTTGGCCGTTTCGACTTCCCCGGCCGTAAGCTGCTGTTCAACATCATGCTGGCCACCCTGTTCCTGCCCCAGGTCGTTCTGAACGTGCCGCAGTACCTGCTGTACAACAAGTTCGGCTGGCTGGACAGCCCCTTCTACCTGGCTATCTGGGTCCACTGCGCTTTTGCTACTGAGACCTACTTCGTCTACCAGCTGATCCAGTTCATGCGCAATGTCCCGCGTGACTGGACGAGGCCGCAGCCATCGACGGCTGCTCCTCCTTCCAGACCCTGTACAAGGTCATCGTGCCCATGCTGGGACCCGCTCTGGTGTCCTGCGCACTGTTCCAGTTCATGTGGAGCTGCAACGACTTCATGGGCCCGCTGCTTTACGTCAGCACCCCGGCAAGTACCCCATGTCCCTGTTCGTGAAGCTGTCCATGGACGGTGATACCGGTTTTGCCGGAACAAGATCCTGGCGCTGTCCCTGATCTCCATCCTGCCGCAGCTGATCGTTTTCTTCTGTGCACAGGACCAGTTCGTTGAAGGTATCTCTGCTGGTGCCGTCAAGGGCTAAGCCCTGTCCCGCTGCGCAAAGAGTATCTGACGCAAACAACACCCCTGTGCCGTTCCCGTAGAGGGCACAGGGGTGTTTTATTTGTGAATGATGTATACCCTTCCGGAACATGCTGCACGCTGCACAACATTGTGCCGTGAGGCACACCTCTTCTGCCGCAGGCAGACATCCTAGCCCGCTGGCTGCATCCTGTTTTCCGCAGGAAAACACATCATTCTTATGTGCCTTGCGGTACTGCAGCGGCCCGGTGCCCATCACCTCGTGGAACACACGGCGGAAATGGGCCGCGCTGGCAAAACCGGTCTGCTCGGCCACCGCACTGATGCTCAGTTCCGTGGTCTCCAGCAGCTTCTGGGCTGCCTCGATGCGGCGGTTGTTGATGTAGTCCACGATGGACTGTCCCGTCACCCGCTTGAACAGGCGGCTGAGGTAGTAGGGCGACAGGTAGAACCGCGCTGCCACCTCGCTGAGGGAGAACTTCTGGCGGTAGTTGGCGGCCAGATACGCACAGATGCGCTCCACCGTCTTATTGTGGGGTCGGGCCACCGCGCTGCTCTCCGCGATGCATTCCTGCTCGATGTAATGCAGCACCAGCAGCAGGTACAGCGCGCCCGGGTAATCCGGCTCCTCCATGGCGGTGCGCATCAGCTCCAGCAGGGTGCGCAGGCGGCTGTTCCACTGCACGGAACCGTACAGCACAGCAGACTGCTCCGGCTCAAACAGCCGGGAAAAATCCCGCTGGGTCTGGGTGCGCAGCTCGTGCAGGGCACTGAGCGGGAAACTGCAGCCCACCAGCTCCGGTGCCGCACTGCCCGTCTGCTGGATGCAGCCGCCGCCGGGTCCCAGCAGCAGCGCACTGCCCGGGTTGAGCAGCATGGTCTGCTCTGCGTACTGCAGGGTACAGCCGCTCCCTGCCACCAGCACAACGTAGCAGCTCTCCTCTTCGGCGGGCAGCTGCAGCTTGCCGCCGTTCAGGTGCATCGACACTGCCCGGACCTTTGCACTGATTTTTCCTGTTCTGCCTTCATTCTTTAATGTCCTCCGCGCACATCCGCTTTTCTTTATCATACCATGCCCGCCCGGTGCGGGCAAGCCAAACCATTTATCAGGAGGTTTTCTCATGAACCTGTCCCTTATCCGTTCCATGACCCGCAGTGCCGTGTTCGAGCTGGAAAACGGCCTGTGCTTCCGGCCCACCCGTTCGTCGTTACCCTGAACGGCAAGACTGTCTACGAAGCATGCAATACCAATGTGTTCTCCTGTTCTCCTGCTGCCGGTACCGAGTACACCGTGGGCGTGCAGGCCGAGGGCGAGACCCTGAGCCTGACCTTTGTCACCGAGGCCGAGAGCTTCTTTGTGGACGCATCCCGCTACGGCCTGGTCGCCGACGGCGAGACCGACAACACCGGCAGGCTGCAGGCCGCCCTGTCCACCTGCCCCAGGCGGCACCGTGTATGTCCCCGCCGGCCGCTACCGCACCGCCAGCCTGTTCCTGAAGAGCAACACCACCCTGTATCTGGAAAGGGTGCCGTGCTGCTGGGCGACAACGACCGCACCCATTACCCCATCCTGCCCGGCGTACTGCCCAGCGAGAACGAGGTGGACGAGTACTACCTGACCGGCTGGGAGGGCAACCCGCTGAACAGCTTTGCGGGCCTGCTGAACATCACCCAGGTGCATGACGTCGTCGTCACCGGCGAGGGCACCCTGGACTGTGACGCCCAGAACGGCGACTGGTGGATCGACCCCAAGGTCAAGCGCATCGCATGGCGTCCCCGCGCCGTGGCGATGGTGGACAGCGAAACGTCTGCCTCCACGGCATCACCGTGCAGAACAGCTACTCCTGGACCATCCACCCCATCTTCGTCAAACACCTCGACCTGCTGAACTTCAACATCAACAACCCCTACAACGCCCCCAACACCGACGGCATCGACCCGAGAGCTGCGAGTACACCCGCATCATCGGCGTGAACATCCACGTCGGTGACGACTGCATTGCCATGAAGGCCAGCAAGGTCTTCCTGGCATGAAGCTCAAGAAGAGCTGCGAGCACACCGTCATCCGCAACTGCCTGCTGGACAAGGGCCACGGCGGCATCGTCATCGGCAGTGAGATGAGCGGCGGCGTCAAGGACATGGTGGTCACCCAGTGCCTCATGGACCACACCGACCGCGGCCTCCGCGTCAAGACCCGCCGCGGCCGCGGCAACACCGCCGTCATCGACGGTCTGGTGTTCCGCAACGTGGAGATGCGGGGCGTCAAGGCTCCCTTCGTCATCAATATGTTCTACTTCTGCGACCCGGACGGCCACGGCCCCTATGTGCAGTGCCGCGACGCCATGCCGGTGGACGAGTACACCCCAAACTGGGCAGCCTGACCATGGAGGACATCGCAGCCACCGACGCACAGTTTGCCGGCTGCTACTTCGACGGCCTGCCGGAGCAGCCCATCGAGCGCGTCTCCATGAAAATGTCACCATCACCTTCGACCCCGACGCCAAGGAGGGTCAGGCTGCCATGGCCGACAACCGCCCGCTGGTCAAGAAGCTGGCCATCTACGCCGAGAACGTCAAGGAGATCGACCTGCACAACGTGAAGATCGAGGGCTACGAGGGCGAGCGCCTGCGCTTTGCCAACGTCGGCCATTTTGAGGAGGACTAATGCCATGACTCATGAAGAGATTTTGTCCATGCTGGGCGATTATGTGGACTACCTCATCGCCAATTCCAGCGCCGAGGCACCCATGTGGAACATCGAGAAGGTCCGCAGCGGCAAGCCCAACAAGTGGAACTACATCGACGGCTGCATGATCACCGCCTGCCTGAGCCTGTACCACACCACCGGAGACAAAAGTATCTGGACTTTTCCAAAGATTTCATCGACTGGTTCGTGCAGGAAGACGGCTCCATCAAGACCTACGACCCGAAGGAGTACAACCTCGACAACGTGAATCAGGGCAAAAACCTGTTCATCCTCTACGACATCTTCGGCGACGAGAAGTACCGCAAGGCCATCGACACCATCCGCAGCCAGCTGCTCACCCAGCCCCGCACCAAGGAGGGCAACTTCTGGCACAAGGACATTTATCCGTGGCAGGTCTGGCTGGACGGCACCTACATGGCCCAGCCCTTCTATATGGAGTACGAGACCCGCTACAACAAGATGCAGGGCTGCATCGACAGCTACAAGCAGTTCATGAACATCAAAAAGCACATGCGGGACGAGACCACCGGCCTGTACTACCACGGCTACGACGAGAGCCGCCAGATGTACTGGGCCGACCCGTCACCGGCTGCAGCCCCAACTTCTGGCTGCGCGCCATGGGCTGGTTCATGGTGGCGATGGTGGACGTGCTGGAGCGGATGGACGAGCAGCTCTACAACGAGTACCGCGGCATCATGGCGATGTTCAAGCAGACCATCGAGGACGTCCACAAGTTCCGGACGAGGAGACCGGCATGTTCTGGCAGGTGATGGACCACCCCGGCGTCGAGGGCAACTATCTGGAGACCAGCGGCACTGCCCTGTTTGCCTACGCGGTGCTCAAGGGCGTGCGCCTGGGCTACCTGCCCAAACGGATGGCAGCCTGGGCTGAAAAGGCCTTCTACGGCACCTGCGACAAGTACCTGTCCAAGAACCCCGACGGCAGCCTGCAGCTGGGCGGCATCTGTCTGGTGGCCGGTCTCGGCGGCAAGGACCACCGCGACGGCTCGCTGGCTTACTATTTCAGTGAGCCGGTGGTCTGCAACGACGCAAAGGGCGTCGGCCCGCTGGTGCTGGCCTACACCGAGATGATCGCCCGCAAGAACTGATCTTCCCATAACAAAGGGCGCCCCGGCACAGTGCATACAGACTGTGCCGGGCGCCCTGCTTTATCTTTACAGGGTCTCTACGCGGTCAAACAGCCTGCGGCCTCCACCGCGTCCCTGCTGCCAAAGGTCACCTTCACACCGGCAGCCATGGCATCGGCCAGACCGGCGGCCTGCTCTTTGAGCAGAGCTGCGTCCACGGCACACAGGGCCTTGCGGTCGGCAGCCTTCATTGCTTCGGTGATGCCGCAGAAATACTGCCGGTCCAGCTCCCGTGCCTCGGCGCGGGGTTGCGGGCGTGTCCAGCTTGGCCACGGCACCCACGATCAGGTCGTTCAGGTCCTTTTCGGTGTAATCGCGGGCGGCCAGCTCCGCCGGGCCCTTGGCAAAGGTGTCGTAGCTCTCGGTCAGGTGGGGTCCCGGTAGGTGTACAGGTACTCCACACCGTCCGACGACAGCATGCCGGTGCCGTAGGCGCCGCCCACCTCGCGGATGTTGTGCCACAGGTATTCGTAGCTCATTACGCGGGCCAGCACCTTGCGGTCGCTGCGGCGCTCCATGGGCCACACCTGCACCGCGTAGTTCACGCCGCCGTCAATCATAAAGGCCTCGTTCACCGGCGGGGTCAGCGGCTCCACATAGTGCGCCGCGTCGCGCTCCTGCGCCGCAAACCGGCTGCCCGGCAGCAGGGTGCGCAAGGTGTCCAGCGCCTGCTCCGAGCCGTGCAGGCTCACGGTGAGCTGGGCGTGCTGCAGCACCTGGGCCCGCAGGGTTTCCAGCTTTGCACCAAGGCCTGCCCAGTCGGCCTTTTCCAGCAGATCGCACAGGAAGCGATAATAGCTTACGCCGCTGCATCGCTCGCTGGCCGCGTTCTCCACATTGTAGTGGGCACTGGCACGGACCGCCGCATAGGCGTTGCCCTGCTGGATGAACTGCTGTTCCATGTTCAGTTTCTGCTGGCTCAGCACCCGGGCAAAGGCGGCTTCCGCCGCCGGGCCGGTGAGCTGCGTGTCATACAGCCACTCGCCGCCCAGCTCCACGGCCTTTGCAGGCTGCGTTCCAGCAGGCTCAGGCTCATGGTCAGTTTGGCATGGCAGGGTGCGCCCTCCTGCCGGCCGGTCCAGAAGTCCAGCAGTACGCGGCTGTCGCCGCTGCGCAGGGTGTTCAGCTGCTGGGCCGTGTGGGTCGGCGTGTCCAGCTCGTCCAGCACATCGGTGAGCAGGTCCAGATACGGCAGGTCCTCCGGGGCCACATGGCCCAGGTCATAGTAGAAATTCAGGTACAGGCTGCCCGCCGAGGGTGGCGCAGCACCGTGGCACCGGCCACCTGCTCGGTCTGCCCGGCCGCGCTGGGGCACCTTCGCCCAGGTCAGCCACGGTCAGCGGGTGATCCAGCACCAGTTTGGCGTCGGTTCGGGCCGGGGCCTGTGTCCCTTCCTGCTTCTTGGGCAGGGTGGGCACCTGCAGCACCTGCACCGGAGCCGGGGCAAACAGGCTGCGCAGCAGCTCGTCGAACCAGCCGTCCGCCATCTTGCTGCGCAGGGAGGCAAACAGCTTATCCGTGTGCAGCAGCAGTGCGGGATCCCCGGTGTGCAGCCAGCCCGTGGAAGCGTTGATGGCGTCCAGCACGCCGTCCGGCAGGCTGCCCGGCCGCTCCAGCGAGGCAAACTCTGCCGAATTCAGCGAGGCCAGCAGCAGCTCCTGCGGGATGCCCCGGGCCAGTACGTCATCCACTGCCTTGCGCACCGCCGGGGCAAACTTGCGGGCGCTCTCTTCGGTGGCACCCCGCAGCACCAGCTCCAGCGTGGGCTGCAGGGTGCTGTCATCAAAGCCCATGTCGATGTCCGCACCCAGCTTTTCGGCCAGCAGGGCCGCTTTCAGGGGCGAATTGTTGGTGCCCAGCAGCGCGTCCAGCAGGATCTCCACACCCAGCTGCCGTTCCCGGTCCGCAAAGGCACCGGTGTACCAGGCCAGTGCGCACTGCACCTCGTCCGGCTCCGGTTTCTCGGTGTAATAGGGCAGCTCCACGCAGGTGCGGCTGCTCGTCCTGCACCGTCAGGCGGGGCGGGTGGTGGTCCTGGGCATCCGGGACAGGTAATCGCGGTCCAGCATTTCCAGCTTTTCGGCCATGTCCATCTTGCCATACAGGGTGATGCAACAGTTGTCCGCGCTGTAGTGGCGGCGGTACACCCGCTGATATTTCTCATAGGTCAGCGCCGGGATGCTCTCCGGGTCGCCGCCGGACACAAAGCCATAGGCCGTGTCCGGGAACATGGCACGCTCCAGCGCATTCTGCAGCTGAGCGTCCGGGGTGGCAAGGGCCCCTGCATCTCGTTGTACACCACGCCGCTCACAGTGCCGTCGGCATCCCGGTGCCAGCCCTCCTGCTCGAACACAGCCCTGTCCACCATGGCCAGCGGGCAGAACACCGCGTTCAGGTAGACATCCATCAGGTTTCTGAAATCCGTCTCGTTGGGGTGGCAAAGGGGTACACGGTCTTATCCGGGAAGGTCATGGCATTGAGGAAGGATGCCATGCTGCTCTTGAGCAGCTGCAGAAACGGCGAGGTGACCGGGTATTTTCGCTTCCGGCCAGCACCGAATGCTCCAGAATATGAAAACGCCGGTGTCATCGGAGGGAAGGTGCCGAACCCGATGCCAAAGGCCTTGTTGTTGTCCTCATTTTCCACCAGCAGGATGGTGGCCCCGCTCACGTCGTGGGTGAGCACGGTCAGGGTACCGTGCTGCTCGGGGCAGTCCTCTGTGCGGACGAGGGTATAACCGGGAACCTGCTTCATCGCTTTATTCTCCTTTGTATTTTGGTCTGGCCCTATTGTATCATTCACCGTTCCAAAACACAATTGCCGGTTTGTAAACAAAAAGGCCCCTGTGCATGCACAGAGGAGCCTTTTAAAACGTGTGTTACACCTGCTTGGCGTGTTCCGTCCGGCACGACACCCGGAACAGCACAAAGCCGATGACGAACAGTACCGCGATGCTGCCCACGCCCACATTGGCACTGCCGGTAAGCTGGCTGCCCACACTGACGATCATGGTGCCCGGAAGGATGCCCCTTGCCGCAGATGTCGAACAGGCCGAAGTATTCGCCGGATTTTTCCGCCGGGATGATCTTAGCAAAGTGGCTGCGGCTCAGTGCCTGCACACCGCCCGGAACATCCCCACCATCACGGCCAGCACCCAGAACTGCCACTGCTGGGTGGAAGAAAGCAAACACCGCAATGCCGGTATAGGCCGCGATGCACACCGGGATCAACTGGCTGGAGGGTATTTTGCGCTCAGCCGGCCGAAGATCAGCGCCGAGGAAAGGCCACGATCTGGGTGACCAGCAGCGCCAGCAGCAGGCCGGTGGTGTCCAGACCAGGGCCGTGCCGTAAGCCGTGGCCATATCAATGATGGTGTACACACCGTCGATGTAGCAGAAGAACGCCAGCAGGAACCAGAACACCTGCTTGTCCTCATAGAGGTGCTTCAGGGTGTGGCCGATGCGCACAAAACTCTGCCGGATGGCGTGCTGCTCCACCTCCACATAGTTGACCTGCCGGTAGCGGAGCAGCGGCAGGGTGGTGACCAGCCACCACGCCGCCGTGATGAACAGTGCAATGGTCAGGGCGGTCATCTGGCTCATGCCGATGGCCCCGCTGCCCAGCACCAGCGCCAGACACACCACAAAGGGCACACAGCTGCCGATGTAGCCCCAGGCATAGCCGCGGGAGGACACCATGTCCATCCGCTCCGGGTGGTCACATCGCCCAGCATGGAGTCGTAGAACACCAGACTGCCCGAAAAGCCGATCTTGGCCACGATGAAGATGACCAGGAACGGCAGCCAGTGCGGGCCGCGCCCATGGCACAGCAGCCCAGCACACCCACGAACAGGCAGAGCATGAAGATGGGCTTTTGAAATTCTTGGTATCGGCCAGCGTGCCCAGAATGGGCCCCAGCACGGCGGTGATCACCGTGACCACCGAGCTTGCATAGCCCCAGTAGGCCAGATAGTTCACCTTGCTCACGCCGCCGGCCTCCGCCAGCGCATTGAAGAAGATGGGCACCAGCGTAGCGATCATCAGCACAAAGGCCGAGTTGCCCACATCGTACAGGATCCACGCACGCTCCAGCGGCGTGACCTTAAATTTTTTTTTGCATTCTTGTTCCTCTGCACCGCCGTGCGGTGCACTCTCTTCCCAGTTGTCTGAACGGCAGGAGTTTCTCCGACCTCCTGCTGGCCGCCCCTCAGAATTCCCCGAAGGTGTGGTCATAGGCCTTGTCCAGCGGGTGTCCGTGTCCAGCGTTTCCGCATAGGCTTCGATCAGCCGCACCGCCAGCGGAATGGCCTGCTGGTACAGGGCATCCAGTTTCTCATTGCTCTCGGTGCACTGCGGGTTGGCTGCGGGTTGGCCACAAGGCCGTGGAGCACGTCGTACTTGCCCACTGCCTTCATGCCGGTGAGCACCACCCAGCGCTTGACCGCGCCGGAGGGCAGCAGCCGGTGCATCGCGATCATCCCCTTGAGGGCGTCCAGCACCTGCAGGCCGGTCAGGCCCTCGTAGAAGGGCGCGATGACCCGGGCATTTTCCGCCGTGGGCCGGATATGGCTGGCCGTGAAGAAGCTCTTCGGGTCATGGCCGTCCCGGCGCAGCAGCATGTCGTCGAACTCGGTCTCGATTTCGCAGTGGCTCACCCGCTCTGGCGGGTGTAGGCCTCCACATAGGGTGACAGGTGCTGTCCAGCGCAAAATGACACACGAACCCCAGCACATAGGCCAGCGCGGCGTCCCGGTCCTTGCCTGTTGCACCACGCCCGGGCGCGCTCAAAGAACACCCGGCCCGGCTGCTCGTGCATGGCGTTGCCCAGGGCACTCACGGGGTTGGACTTGGCTGCATGATAGTAGAACAGCAGATCCGGCCCGTGCAGGCCCACGTCGAACAGGGCCCGGTTTTCCCAATCTGATCCTGCAGGGCTGCGGGCAGCTGCTGCAGAACATCCGCGCCGAAGTGGCGGTGCGCATAAGTTGACGGCATATGATCCCTCCTGTTTCCGTCGAGCGCAGTGCGCTCATAGTTTCAGTATAGCAGAAAGTTTCCCGACCTTCTACCCTTTGTGTCTGATTTCTGTAAAAGTTTGAATGATTCTTACTGCATTTGCCGGGTCGTTTCTGAAAATATGGGCTCTGCACGCAAGCGCAAAAGCACAGCCGTTCTCAGAACAGCTGTGCCTTCCGGTATCAATTCTTATAGGTTCTCGTAGCCCTGGGGCATCTCGTTCTTGCGGTTGCGGTCCATCAGGGTGCGCAGCGCGTCGCTGGCGCTCATGCCCTCCTTGACGATGGCGTTCACCGTCTGCACGATGGGCATTTCCACGTTGTACTTGGCGGCAAGCTCCATGGCGGCGGGCAGGGCGTTGATGCCCTCCACCACCATGCCCACTTCCTTCACGGCCTGCTCCGGGCTCGCCCTTGCCGATGAGGATGCCGGCGCGGTTGTTGCGGCTGTGCATGCTGGTGGCCGTCACGATCAGGTCCCCGATGCCGGCCAGGCCCGCAAAGGTGTGGATGTTGCAGCCCATGGCCACGCCCAGGCGGGCGATCTCGGCAATGCCGCGGGTGATCAGGGCCGCGCGGGCGTTGTCGCCGTAGCCAAGGCCGGTGGAGATGCCCACGCCAGGGCGATCACGTTCTTCAGGGCACCGCTCAGCTCCACGCCCTTGATGTCGGGGTTGGTGTACACGCGCATGCAGGTGTTGCTGAACACATCCTGCACAAAGCGGGCCGCCTCGTCATCCGGGCAGGCCGACACAATGGTGGTGGGCAGGTCCAGCGCCACTTCCTCGGCGTGCGTGGGGCCGCTCAGCCTGCAGTTTTGGGGCCGCCGTCCCTGTTCAGCTCGTCGGCGATCACCTCGGTCATGGTATATAAGGTATCCGGCTCCATGCCCTTGGCCACATCCACAAGGATCTGACCGTCCGGGATATAGGGCCGTGCCTTGGCGGTGGTGCCCCGCACGAACACCGACGGCACTGCAAACAGCAGCACATCCTTGCCGGTGCACACTTCCTCGATGCTCTTGGTGAACTGCAGCTCGGCCGGGATCTTCATGCCCGGCAGGTTGGGGTGCACCCGTGTAGTGGAGAGGTTGTCCACCTCCGCCTCAATGGCCGACCACACCTGCACTTCGTTGCCGCTGACGGTCAGCATCCGCGCCAGCGCCATGCCCCAGGTACCTGCACCCAGAACGCCAATCTTCCGTTTCGTCACGTTTGTGTCCTCCGTTTGCACCGGCAGCCGGGCCGCCGGTGAATTTGCGCGGCACCGGCAAACCCGGTGTGCACGTTGTTATGCCCATTGTACACGAAAGCGCCTGCCGCGTCAACCGGCTTGCCGCATTGCACAAAGTTCCCGCAGCGGCTGGGCCGTTTTGTTCACAATACGCGATTTTGCAAACCATTTGCACCGCCGGACGTTTCATGTTATAGTATTCTGGTAGGTTTTGTAGGAATTTCCGCAAACCCCTTGACTTTGAGTATACTCGAAGTTGTATAATACATTCACCGTTGTTTTCTGAGAGTATTTGAGGTACTGTGATCGTTCATGTTTGAAGCACTTTTATCCAACCGCACGGTCAGCGTGCTGGTGGAGGCCCTGCCCGCATCCTGACGGCCGGCCTTACCATGACCATCCCGCTGACGCTGGTGTCCTTCTTTTGCCATGATCATCGCGGTGGTGGTGGCACTGGTGCAGTACGCCAACGTGCCGGTGCTGCGGCAGATCGCCCGGTTCTACATCTGGGTCATCGCGGCACACCGCTGCTGGTGCAGCTGTTCATCATCTTTACGGCCTGCCCAGCCTGGGCATCATGCTGGACGCCTTCCCGCCGCCGTCATCGCCTTTGCCTTCAATGAGGGTGCCTACTGCGCCGAGACCATGCGCGGCGCGCTGGAAAGCGTGCCCCAGGGCCAGCTGGAAGCCGGTTACTGCGTAGGCATGAGCTGGGTGCAGATCATGCGCCGCATCGGCTGCCGCAGGCTTTGCGCACCGCCGTGCCCGCCCTGTCCAACTCCCTCATCGGCATGATCAAGGACACCTCGCTGGCGTCCAACATCACGGTGGCCGAGCTGTTCATGGCCGGTCAGCGCGTGGCGGCCCGCACCTACATCTTCCTGCCCATCTACTGTGAGGTGGCGGTGGTGTACCTGCTGTTCTGCACGGTCATCACCAAACTGCAGGCTGTGCTGGAGCACCGGCTCAACGCCCGGGGCTTCCAGTAAGAAAGGAGTGTGGAACCCATGGCAATGATGGAGATCCGGAACGTCCACAAGACCTTCCGCACCTACGCAAAGCCGGTCTGCGCCCCGGTGCACACAAGGTGGTCAGCGAGCTGCCGGTGCTGCAGGGCGTGGACCTGACCGTGGAAAAGGCGATGTGGTGGCCATTCTGGGCCCTTCCGGCTCCGGCAAGACCACCCGCTGCGCTGCCTGAATTTTCTGGAGACCGCCGACGCAGGCCAGCTGGTGCTGGACGGCGAGACCTTTGACTGGCCCATGCAGGCCGGGCCGACATCGCCCGGCTGCGCAAAACGGCCTTTGTGTTCCAGAACTACAACCTGTTCCGGAACAAGACCGCCCTGCAGAACGTGACCGAGGGACTCATCGTGGCCCGCAGGATGCCCGGGAGCAGGCCGACGCCATCGGCCGCCGCATGCTGGAAAGGTGGGTCTGGCCGACCGGGCCGACTACTACCCCGCCAGCTCTCCGGCGGTCAGCAGCAGCGCGTAGCCATTGCCCGTGCCCGGCCACCGACCCGGAGATCATCTACTTCGACGAGCCCACCAGTGCGCTGGACCCGGAGCTGACCGGCGAGGTGCTGAGCGTGATGCGCCAGCTGGCCGAAGAGGGCATGACCATGCTGGTGGTGACCCATGATGGGCTTTGCCCGCAACGTTTCTCCAAGACGGTGTTCATGGAGAACGGCGTGGTGGTGGAGCAGGCTCCCTCCCGCGAATTCTTTGCCGACCCGAAGGAGGAGCGCACCCGGGCCTTTTGCAAAAGATCGCCCACACGGAGTGATATACGGTCATCGGGGAGCTTCCTCCTCGGACACGAATACGGGTTGCGGCTCCCAGCGCATGCGGCGGCCCTTGAGCGAGCCTTGCATTCTGCTGGCCGCTGTCCCAACAGCAACTCCCTGTTTCCGCCGCTGGCGGCGGTCGTTGCCGTTGCAGGCCATTCCATCGCCCGCCCTATTGCCCTACGGGCAACAGGGTCCCACCCCAGCGGACGGTCCTCGGAGAAACTCCCCGATGGCCGCCTAGACAAACATTTTAACTGAAAGGATATCTCTATGAAACGCAGAACCTTTATTTCTCTGATGAGTGTGATGGCTGCCGCCGGTGTGCTGACCCTGGCAGGCTGCTCTTCCAATTCCGGCAGCAGCGCTGCCGCTTCCGGTGCGGCTTCTTCGGCTGCTTCCACCGGCGCTGCCGACCAGCTGGCCGCCATTCAGACCAACGGCAAGCTGGTGGTGGCACTGGAAGGTGCCTGGCAGCCCTGGAGCTACCACGACGAGAGCGACACCCTGGTGGGCTACGACGTGGAAGTCTCCCGCGCCATCGCCGAGAAGCTGGGCGTGGAGCCGGAGTATGTGGAAAGCGACTGGGACAGCCTGTTCGCCGGTCTGGACGCAGGCCGCTTTGACATCGTGTGCAACGGCGTCGAGGTGACCGACGAGCGCGCCAAGACCTACGACTTCACCACCCCTTACGGCTACATCCACACCGCACTGGCCGTGCGCAAGGACAACGAGGACATCAAGAGCTTTGAGGACCTGAAGGGCAAGACCACTGCCAACAGCCTGGCTTCCACCTACATGGAGCTGGCCGAGAGCTATGGTGCCACCGTGCAGGGCATCGACACGCTGGAAGAGACCATCCAGCTGCTGACCGCCGGCCGCATCGACGCCACCCTGAACGCCGATGTGTCCTTCTACGACTACCTGAATGTGCATCCGGACGCCGACTTCAAGCTGGTGGCCCAGACCGAGGACGCTTCTCATGTGGCCATCCCGGTGCGCAAGGGCGACGACAGCGCTTCTCTGCTGGAAGCCATCAACACTGCCATTGAGGAGCTGCGCGCCGACGGCACCCTGAAAGCTCTGGGCGAAAAGTACTTTGGGCAGGATATTTCTTCGGAGGACTAAGAAGCTCAGCCCTCTCCGTCTGCTCCCTTCGTTTCCATCCAGCTCCCCCGAAAGGGGGAGCTTTTTTGTTATCTGCCATATTTTTCTACGCTTCTCTATTGACTCATGTAATATTATATTATATATAATATTATAGAAACACGTCAACCAGAAAGGAGGCTGTTCCCACATGAGTTTTCCCATCAGTGCCGCACTGCTGGATGCCATTGTGCTGTCTGTGGTGGCGCAGGAGCCGGAGGGCACCTATGGCTACCGCATTACCCAGCAGGTCACCCATCCCCTGGAGCTCAGCGAATCCACCCTGTACCCGGTGCTGCGGCGGCTCCAGAAGGACCAGCTGCTGACAGTGTACGACGCCCCGGTCAACGGCCGCAACCGCCGCTATTACCAGATCACCCCGGCCGGGCGGCAGCAGCTTGCCGCCTATGCCCAGGAGTGGAGCCGCTACCGTTCTTCCATTGACACATTTTTCAGAGAGGTGGAATGATCTATGACCCGTACTGCATTTCTTGCTGCCCTGGAACAGCTTTTAGCCCCTTTGCCGGAGGCTGAGCGCAAGGACGCTTTGAGCTACTACGAGGATTATCTGGACGCCGCCGGGCCGGAAAAGGAGGCCCAGGCCATCGCAGAGCTGGGCACTCCGGAGGAGGTAGCCCACAAGATCCTGGAGGAGCAGGCCCCGGCTGACTCCTCTGCCGCCCCGACATCCCCTGCCCACAAGCCCCGGTCCACCTGGCGCATGGTGCTGGGCGGTGGGCTGGCGGTGCTGGCTATCTGCATCTTTCTGTTCCAGTATTCCAAGGCTGCCCCGGTGCAGCCGGTGGGATCCACTTCTCCTGCCTCGGAACTTCCTGCTCCCTCTGCAGAAGTGTCAGCTGAGAGCACCCAACCGCAAGCCGTGGATCCCGTTTCCGCCGCAGACGGCTTGACTTTCTCCCTCTCTGCTGAGATGGTCCACGAGAAGCTATCCCTGAAGTTGGATTATGGTAGCGTTCTCTTTGTTGTTGACCCAAATGCTTCTGACATCACCCTGCAGTTTGATGGCTTCAGGACCCGGTACCTCACCCATTCCAGCGAAAAAGCCGGGACCACAGAGTTTTCCTACCATATTCCCAAATACAACGCTCTCCCTGATTCCGACAGCGCTTTGCTCACCATTACAGCTCCGGAAAATATCCTGCATGAGGTGGACATTGATCTTGCCATGGGGAGCGTTGACCTTGGCACCCTCTCTCTGGATGAACTGGATCTGGAACTTGCCATGGGGAACGTCTCTGCCAACAGCCTAACTGTGAAGGAGGCAGATTTTGATCTTGCCATGGGCGGCTGTCACATTGACCATCTGTCCGCACCGGAATTCGATGCCGAACTTGCCATGGGGGACTGCACCATCGGTCTGCTGTCCGGTGCTCAGGATGTCAACATCTCGGTCACCCTTGGCAAGGCCGCCTTGACCCTGGAGGGCAGTGCCTCGGACTATACCCTCGTCACCAATGGGCTTATGGGCACCTCCATCCAGGATGGCAAGGCCAATCCCTCTCGTAAAATCTCCCTCAGTACCACCACCGGCGATTTCTCCATCTCCTATGCCAATTGACCCCTGAACCCAGAACGCCCCCGGCATCCGTTTTATTGGGATGCCGGGGGCGTTTTTATGCTTCTGTGTGGAAATACTCGTAGATAGTCTGTGCCATCTGCTTGCCCACGCCGGGGGTGTTTTCCAGCTGGTCCGGGGTAGCCTCCTTCACGGCCCCCACGCTCTTGAACTGGGCCAGCAGGGCCTTGGCCGTCTTGGGCCCCACTCCCGGCACCTCGGTGAGGGTGGAGGAGTAGCTTTTCTGCTTCATCTGCTGCTTGCGGTAGGCGTTGGCGAACCGGTGGGTCTCGTCCTGAATGGCGGTGATGAAGGTAAAGGTGCCCCGGTTCATGTTGATGGCGATCTCCCGGCCCTCGCTGTCCACCATGGCCCGGGTACGGTGGTGGTCATCCTTTACCATGCCGTACAACGGCACATCTTCCAAGGCCGTCCCGGCCAGGGCCTGCCGGGCGGCACTGACCTGTCCCCTGCCGCCGTCCATCAGCAAAAGATCCGGCTTCTGCCCGAACCAGTTGCCGCCGGGCTGATCGTTCTGGGCCTGGGCGGCGTATTTTTCGTATTCTGCCGCCCGGCGTGCCACCGTCTCCGCCAGGGAGGCGTAGTCGTCGGTGCCCACCACGGTTTTCATCTTGAACTTCCGGTAGCCGGCCTTGAAGGGCTTGCCGTCCTTGAAGGTGACCATGCCGCAGACGCTGGTGCCATCGCCCCAGTTGGAGATATCGTAGCTCTCGATGGCGCGGGGCGGCTTTGCCAGCCCCAGCACCTGGGCCAGCTCGTCCAGCAGTTTTTCCTCCCGGGCGTAGCGGCCACTCTCCCGCGCCAGACGCTCCACCGCGTTGGTGTGCGCCATCTCCACCAGACGGGCCTTGTCGCCCCGCTGGGGCACATACAGCTGCACTTCGCTGCCGCGCTTCTGGTTCAGCGCCTGCTGCAAGGCATCCACGTCCGGCGGCAGCGCATCCACTGCGATGATCTTGGGAATTTGCTCATCGTCCAGATAGTACCGGGGCAGAAATTCCTCCCGCACCGCGTCGATGTCGGAGGTGTCATGGAACAGGAACTCCCGCTTGTCGGTGAGCCGCCCTTCGCGGAAGCGCAGCACCGCCGCGCATACGCTGCCGGGCGTACCGGCCAGCGCCACCACGTCCATCTCTACGTCCGGATCCACGACCACCTTCTGCCCGGCACTGACCTTGGTGATGGCGTTGATCTGGTCCCGGATGAGGGCCGCCGTCTCGAACTCCAGCCGGTCGGAGGCCTCCCGCATCCGCTCGTTGAGAGTTTTCAGGATATCCTTTTTGCCGTAACGGATCAGGTGCACCGCCCCTTTTACCGCCTCGTTGTAGGTCTCGCAGCTGATCTTGCCGCTGCACACCGCCATGCACTTGCCGATGTGGGCGTTCAGGCAGGGCCGCCCCTTTCCGATGTCCTGCGGGAAGCGCTTGGAGCAGCGCGGCAGCAAAAAGGCATCCATGGCCGTTTCTGCCATTTGCCGTGCCGCAAAGCTGGAGGTGTAGGGGCCGATATACTCTGCCCCGTCCTCCTCCTTTTGCAGGGTGAAGGAAAGGCGCGGCCAGTCCTCCCGGGTCACCTTGATATAGCTGTAGCCCTTGTCATCCTTGAGCAGGATGTTGTATTTGGGGGTGTGGGCCTTGATCTGGCTGGCCTCCAGCACCAGCGCCTCGAATTCGCTCTGGCAGACAATGACGTCAAAGGCGTAGGCGTGGGCGATCATCTGGCTCACCTTGTTGTCGTGGGGCACCCCCTCGCGGAAATACTGGCTCACCCGGATGCGCAGGCGCTTGGCCTTGCCGATATAAATGATGGTGTCGCTTTTGTCCCGGATGATATATACTCCGGGCAGCAGCGGCAGCATACAGGCCTTCTGGTACAGCTCTGCCTTGGTCATTTGCTGCGATCCCTCCCAACACGAAAAAAGCGGCAGGGAACCCCCGCCGCTCTTTGGTTACATGATCTTTCAGACTTACTCTGCGAAGCCGGACTCCACCAGCTTGATCAGGCCGTCCACGGCAGCCTGCTCGTCAGCACCGTCTGCGATGATGCGGATGGTGGTGCCGCCCACGATACCCAGAGACAGAACGCCCAGCAGGCTCTTTGCGTTCACGCGGCGCTCTTCCTTCTCGACCCAGATGGAAGACTTGAACTCGTTAGCCTTCTGGATGAAGAAGGTTGCCGGACGAGCGTGCAGACCAACCTGATTTTCAACGGTAACTTCTTTTACGTACATAGTAAAGCGCTCCTATCTAATATCGTTTTGGTGTACAAAAGCATAGTGTGCCTGTTGTGTTACACTCATTTTAGCGCAAGTCGAAACCGTTGTACAGACCCCCGGCGCATTTTTGGCGGTTTCTCCAATCAGAAGGGGGCCATTTTTCATTATTTATACAAAGATAATAAAATTATTCCCGAAAGGTTATAGGGGTAACACAAAAGTTTTCAACATTTTTTCGACCGCGGCGCGCATTCTCGCCCGGTTTTGTGCGTTTGTGACACCCTGCGGCCCCCTTCGGCAGGAACGGTTCCCGGCCTGCTTCGCCGTCGGGTTCAGGCTTCTGCCGGGCCCTCGTAGCGCATTTCCAGCAGCTCGGCGCGAGCGGTGACAGAGCCGTCCTTTGCAGGGTCGAACGCCTCGGCCACGCCGCACACCTTCCAGCCCATGCGGCGGTAGAGGGCAATGGCCCGGGTGTTTTTGTCCAGTACCGTCAGCACCGGGTGCGCGTGCTCCGGCAGCTTTTTGCGGGCAAAATCCAGCAGTTTCTGCCCCAGCCCTTTGCCCCGGGCGTCTGCCGTGATGAACAGGTGCTCGACCTGCCCGGTCTTGTGGCTCACGGCCACCATGCCGTCCGGCACATCCTTGGTGCAGTGCAGGTAGACCGCCCAACCCTGCTGTTTTTCTTCTTTGAGCTGCGCATAGAAGAACTCCGGGGTCCACTCCGCCAGAGCTTCTTCCGTCCAGCAGCCCTCGCAGACAGTGCGCCGCCCCTCGGCAAACAGCCGGGCAGCGGCAGCAAACTGCTCCTCGGTTTTCACCAGCCGCATGTTCTCGCCCCGCTTCCACTTGGGCAGCTGGGTGATGGGGTGGGTCTCGCACCATTGCTCGTACAGCTCCGGCCGGCGCAGACGGGTACGCTCCCGGCTCTGCTGCCCGCGCCAGGTGTCGATCTTCTGGTGGTCGCCGCCCAGCAACACCTGCGGCACGGCGCGGCCCTCCCACACTTCGGGGCGGGTGTACTGGGGGTATTCCAGCAGACCGTCCCAGTAGCTCTCTTCCTCGTAGCCCTTCTGCTCAGCCAGAACGCCGGGCTTCAGGCGCAGCACGCTGTCCGCCACCACAAGGCTGGCCAGCTCGCCGCCGGTGAGGATATAGTCCCCGATGGAGATCTCCTCATCCGCAAAGGCGTCGATGACCCGCTCGTCGATGCCCTCATAGTGGCCGCAGACCAGGGTGAGGTTGTCGTACTGGGCCAGCCGCCGGGCGTGCTCCTCGGTGTAGCGCTGGCCGCCCGCCGTCAGGAACACGATGTGCGGGGCCGGGCGGCCCTGCGCGGCCACCTCCTGCTGCACGGCCCGCAGGCAGTCGGCGATGGGCTGGGCATACAGCACCATGCCGCAGCCGCCGCCGTAGGGGTAGTCGTCGGTCTGTTTCTGCTTATTCAGGGTGTAATCCCGGATCTGGTGGCAGTGCGTCTCAATGTAGCCGCGCTTTGCCGCCCGGCCAAGGATGCTGGCGTCCAGCACCTGCTGGCACATCTCCGGGAACAGGGTCACGATGTCCACACGCATGCCCATGGCTCATTCCTCCCCGTCGCGCTCGCTGTCAAAGTCATCGTCCAGCAGACCCGGGATGGGGGTGACCAGGATATACCCCTCCGGCGGGTTGCGCTCTTTCAGGAACGCGTCCACCCCGGGGAACATATATTCCTTGCCGCTGGGGGATTTGACGGTGTAGATATCCTGTGCACCGGGGTGGTCCACGCTGGTCACCACGCCGTATACCTTGCCGGTGTCGGCATCCCGCACTTCGCACCCGATGAGGTCGGCCACATACCACCGGCCTGCGGGCAGGGTGGCGTCATTGCGGTCAAAGTAGAACACCTGTCCCCGCAGTGCGCGGGCGGCGTCCATGTCGTTCACGCCCTCCAGCTGGAGCAGCGCCATCTGCCCCTGCGGGCGGATGGAGGTGATCTTATAGGCCCGGCCGCCCTGCGCCGAGGGGAACAGCCGGCCGGCTTTTTTCAGAAAATCCACACCGTCGCACCAGAGTTCCAGTTTCATTTCGCCGCGCACGCCGTGGGTGGTAACAACTTTTCCGGCTTCCAGATATTGCTGCATTGTTTTCTCCTCCAACAAAAAAGGCCCCTTGCCGCAAGGGCAAAGGGCCTGTAGGGTGCTCAGTCGATCTCAACAAGGACCTTTTCATCGACCCGCACAGCAGCCGCGCGCATCACCACACGAATGGCTTTTGCGATCCGGCCCTGCTTGCCGATGACACGGCCCATATCTCCCTCTGCCACGCTCAGGTGGTAGACGATGGTGCCGTCCTCGCGGGGCTCGTCCACCGTGACCTTGACGGCGTCCTTGTCCTCCACGAGACCGCGGGCAACTGCCAGCAACAGCTCCTGCATGAGTCAGCCCTCCCTACTTACAGAACGTTGGACTTCTTCAGCAGGACACGAACGGTATCGGTGGGCTGTGCGCCGTTAGCGATCCACTGCTTTGCCTTCTCGGCGTCGATCTTGATCTCAGAGGGCTCCTTGTTCGGATCGTAAGTGCCGATCTCCTCGATGAAGCGGCCGTCGCGGGGGAAGCGGCTGTCAGCAACAACCACACGATAGAAGGGAGCCTTCTTGGCGCCAACGCGGCGCAGACGAATCTTAACTGCCATAATAGATATCCTCCAGAAAATAGTGTTTTTTGATTTATGTTACAAACCCGGTGCGGGTTGTGTACCTTGATTATTTCAGGCCGCGGAAGGCATTGGGGTTGCCCATCATGCCGCCCAGCTTACGGGCAAAGCCCTTGGGGCTCTTCTTGAGCTGCTTCATCATCTTCTGCATCATTTCAAACTGCTTGAGCAGCTTGTTGACGTCCGCCACGGTGGTGCCGCTGCCGGCGGCAATGCGGCGCTTGCGCTTGGGATTGATGATGGAGGGCTTTTCGCGCTCTTCCTTGGTCATAGAATGGATCATGGCCTCGATGCGGTCAAAGGCCTTTTCGTCCATCTGGCTGGGGTCGATGCCCGCGCCGCCCGGCAGCATGTTCAGCATCGCGCCCACACCGCCCATCTTGCGGATCTGTGCAAACTGGTCCAGCATGTCGTTCATGTCGAACTTGTTTTCCATCATCCGCTTGGCGGTCTCGGCAGCCAGTTTTTCATCGGCGGCATCCTGTGCCCGTTCGATCAGGCTCAGCACATCGCCCATGCCCAGAATGCGGCTGGCCATGCGGTCCGGATGGAACACATCCAGATCGTCCAGCTTCTCGCCGGTACCCTGGAACTTGATGGGCTTGCCGGTGACGGCCAGCACCGACAGGGCTGCACCGCCGCGGGTGTCGCCGTCGGTCTTGGTGAGGATGATGCCATCCACGCCCACCGTCTCGTTGAAGGCCTTGGCCACATTCACGGCGTCCTGGCCGGCCATGGCATCCACCACCAGCAGCGTCTCGTCCACCGGAACGGCTTCCTTGATGTCCACCAGCTCCTGCATCAGCACTTCGTCGATCTGCAGACGGCCGGCAGTGTCCAGGATCACGATGTCGTTGCCGTAGTCCTTGGCGTGGGCCAGCGCCTTGCGGGCGATCTCCGGGGGCTTGGCACCCGGCAGGGTGAACACCGGCGCACCGGCCTGTTTGCCCACCACCTGCAGCTGGTCGATAGCCGCAGGGCGGTAAATGTCGCAGGCCACCAGCATGGGGCGGCGGCCCTGTTTGATGAAGTATTTGGCCAGCTTGGCGGCGTGGGTGGTCTTACCGTTGCCCTGCAGGCCGCAGAGCATGATCACGTTCTGACCCTTGTTCTTGAGGTTCAGGCGGGCAGCCTCGCTGCCGCCCATCAGAGCCACCAGCTCTTCGTTGACGATCTTGACCACCTGCTGTGCCGGGGTCAGGCTCTCCATGACCTCCTGGCCCATGGCGCGCTCCGACACCTTTGCGCAGAAGTCCTTGGCCACCTTGTAGTTGACATCGGCTTCCAGCAGGGCCATGCGCACTTCCCGCATGGCTGCCTTGATATCAGCCTCGGTCAGCTTGCCGTGGCCGCGCAGCTTTTTGAACACACCGGCAAGGCGGTCGGTCAGGGATTCAAATGCCATTGTGCGGTGCTCCTTTCGGTTCAGTCCTCATTTGCCTCGTCGATCGAGCGGATGATGCCCAGCATTTTGGTCAGGGTGTCGGCATACTCGGTGGTGGTCAGGCAGGCGCTGGGACCAGTGCACTCGAACCGTGCGTCGATCACCAGCTGTTCCAGCTCCTCCAGCTTCTGCTGCACCCGGCGGTACCGGGCCGCAAAGCCGACCTTCTCTTCCAGCTCCTTCAGGGTGGTCTCGCCATGCTTGATGGCGTCCCGTGCGCCCTGCCGGGTGATGCCGAAGTTCTCGCCGATCTCGCTCAGGGACAGGTCATCGTTGTAGTATTGGCGCAGCATTTCCCGCTGTTTCTCGGTCAGCACTTCGCCATAAAAATCGAGCAGATACCCCATTTCCAGATCTTTTGCCATTGCGCGTGACCCCCGGTATCCTGCTCGTGTTTCGCGTTCGTGATGTAAAGTTCATTTGCTTTACGGATGGAGTATACCAGAACACATGGAGCTTGTCAAGGCTTCCGGCGCAGTTTTTCCAAAAAATCCGGCAAAAATTCGCTGTTTTTGCCAAAACACTTCTTGACGCGGTGCGTGGTTTGCGTTACGATAAGGTTGTTGTATCCCACCCGAAAGGAGGCCTTCTGTGCCGATCTACCCGAATTTTTACCAGACGCTGACCCCCTGCCCCGTTGTGGAGCTGCGGGGCTACGCGGCCGCCAACGGGCTCAAGGGCCGCCTATTTGCGTATCTGGACTTCAACGGCCCCACCGGCACCGCCCGCGACGGCCTGGCCGAGGGCATGCTGGCGCTGGCCATCGAGCAGAAAAAGCTGGCTCCCGGGCAGCCCATCATTGAGGCGGTGTCCGGCCCCTTTGCCACTGCCCTCACGCTGGCGGGCCTGACCGCCGGGCACCCGGTGGTGCTGGTGATGCCGGAGGATGCCCCCGCTCTGCGGCAGGAAAACCTGCTGCGTCTGGGGGCACAGATCCAGCACAGCCCCGCCCGCAGCGGGCTGGCCGGGGCCCGTGCCATGGCCGCACAGACCGCCGCCGCCAACGGCTGGTACTACACCGACTGGCTGGCCAACGACAACAACCCGGAGTATCACCGCCGGGTCACCGGCCCGGCCATCCTGCAGAACATCGCCCGGGAGGGTGCCAGCCTGGTGGACGCCATCACCGTGGGGGTGGGCAGCGCCGGCACCGTGACCGGCGTGGGCGAGACCATCAAGGCCTGGACCAACGATGTGCGCATCGTGGCCGTGGAGCCTTTTGAGTGTCAGGCCCTCACCGGCGGCGTCACCGGCCCCCACAACATCCCGGACATCGGCTTCGGCCTCGTGCCCAAGAACTTCAACTCCTATGTAGTGGACAATGTGGCGGCAGTTTCCAGCAAGGACGCCCAGCGCGCTGCCCAGCAGGTGCTGCGCACCGATGCCATCCCGGCCAGTGCCAGCGCCGGGGCGGCCCTGCACGCGGCGGCTAAGCTGGTGGCCAACGGCATCAGCCGCTCGGCCCTGGCCGTGTTCAGCGGCCGACAGAATCTCTTATAAATCGGAAAGGATTTCGCATTCACCATGACCAAAGATATGACCAGCGGCAAGATCACGCCGCTGCTGATCAACTTTACCATCCCGCTGGTGCTGGGCAATCTGTTCCAGCTCACCTACAATGCCGCCGACAGCATCATCGTGGGCAAGTTCGTGGGGGAGGATGCGCTGGCTGCCGTGGGCACCGCCAACCCGCTGATGACTCTGGCCATCCTGTTCATCAACGGCATATGTCTGGGTGCCGGCATTCTGGTCAGCACCGCCTTTGGTGCCGGAGACACGGAGCTGGTGGAACGGCAGGTGTCCACCACCGCCATTGCCGGTACGGTGTTCTCGCTGGCCTTCTCGCTGTTGTGCATCCTGCTGGCAAATCCCCTGCTGCGGCTGCTGCAGGTGCCGGCGGAGATCCTGCCCATTGCCGTGAACTACCTGCGCATCGTGTTTGCGGGCCTGCTCTTCACCTTTTTTTACAATTTTCTGGCCGCCACGCTGCGTGCCCTGGGCGACAGCAAGAGTGCCCTGTACTTTCTGATGATCAGCGCCGTGCTGAACATCGGCGGCGATCTGTTTTTTGTGGAGGCCCTGGACTGGGGCAGCGAGGGCTGCGCCCTTTCCACCGTGCTGAGCGAGGGCATGTGCTGCCTGCTCTGCGCCCTGTACATCCGCTGGAAAGTTCCGGTGCTGCAGCTGGGCAGACGCTGGTTCGTGTTTGACGGCAAGCTGCTGCGCAAGACTGTAAGCTACGGCTGGGTCAGCGCCATGCAGCAGGCCACCGTGCAGCTGGGCAAGATCGCGGTGCAGGCCATCGTGAACACCATGGGCGTCAGCGCCATGGCTGCCTTTACCGCCGCCTCCCGCATCGACGACTTTGCCTACACTCCGCAGCAGAACATCGGCCACGCCATGACCACTTTCATGGCCCAGAACGAAGGTGCCGGGAAGAAAGACCGCGTGAAGGATGGCTACCGCTGCGGCATGCGCATCGAGGTGGTGTATGCACTGGGCCTGATGGCGGTCTGTCTGATCTTTGCAGAGCCCATCATCCGGCTGTTCGTCACCGACCCGGAGGTGGTGGACCTGGGCGTGCGGTTCCTGCGCACGGTCTCGCTGTTCTACCTGATGCCCGCCGCCACCAACGGCATCCAGGGCTTCTTCCGCGGCATCGGCGACCTGAGGATCACACTGATCAGCAGCATCCTGAACATGGCAGGCCGTGTGGCCGCCGCGTCCGTACTGGTGCTGCTGTGGAAGATGGAGATCGAAGCCCTGCCCTACAGCTACGCCTTCGGCTGGGTACTGATGCTGGCCTACGAGCTGCCCGCCATGCTGCGCTATCTGCGCAAGAATAAAATGTAACCCTCTCGATCGCATAAGAAAAGCCGCTGTATCGTTCGATACAGCGGCTTTTCTAGTACAGACTTCCGCAGGCTTATGCGCGCTTTGCCAGCAGAGCCTCGATCTTCTTCAGCGGATCAATGATGCTGGAAACGGACATGTCGTGGTTCAGGGCCACCACGAAGTAAGCAGCGTACTTGGACACATCCACGTCCACATACCAGTCGCGGGTCAGCAGCTCCGGCGTGCGGTAGGTCAGGTTGGTGCCCACCACATAGGTCAGCTTGCCCTCGGCCACAGCCTGGTCAAACTTGGCCAGGCCGCTGGTGAACAGCGGGAAGGTAGCGTTGGCGATGATGCGGGCAGCGCCGCGCTCCTTCAGGTTGCTGGCCACTTCCAGCATGCTCTCGCCGGAAGCGATGATGTCATCGGCGATAAAGACGGTCTTGCCTTCCACGCTCTCGCCCAGGTACTCGTGAGCCACGATGGGGTTGCGGCCGTTGACCACACGGGTGTAGTCACGGCGCTTGTAGAACATGCCCAGGTTGCAGCCCAGCACGCTGGAGAAGTACATGTTGCGGTTCATGGCACCCTCGTCCGGGCTGACCACGGTGAACTTACTCTTGTCGAAGGAGATCTCCGGGTCCTTCTTCAGCAGGCTTTTCAGCACCTGATAGGTAGGCATGGCGTTGTCGAAGCTCATCAGCGGCACAGCATTCTGCACGCGGGGGTCATGTGCGTCGAAGGTGATGATGTTCTGCACACCCATGGTCTGCAGCTCCTGCAGGGCCACGGCGCAGTCCAGGCTCTCACGCACCACACGGCGATGCTGACGGCCGCCGTACAGGCTGGGCATGATCACCGACACGCGGTGTGCCTTGCCGGCCACCGCCTGGATCAGGCGCTTCAGGTTTGCAAAGTGATCGTCCGGGGACATGTGGTTCACGTTGTCAAACAGCTTGTAGGTCACGCTGTAGTTGCCGGGATCCACCACAATAAAGATATCGTCGCCGCGCACGGACTCCTTGACCAGACCCTTGGCATCACCGCTCTGGAAGCGGGGGCAGTCGCAGGAGATGATGAAGGTCTCCTTGTCAATGCCGGCGTCCTTGGCCCAACGGACCAGGTGCTTGTCGATCAGGCCGGTAAGCTCCTCGGCACCGGGGCAGGCGATCAGCCGCATGTCTGCCACACTGGGCTGCTGGAAAAACGACTTGGGGGAAATTTCAATGGACATAATCACAACTCCTTATTGCTGCTTTCCAATCCGAACGATCTGCGTACAAATGCGCATATCTACTTTTATTTTATCACAATTTGACATTTGTGCCATATCAATTTGTTTCACCTGTTGATTTTCTGCGCCTTGCACATCTGTTTTGCCTTTTTCAAAAAGAGACTGTGTGTTTTCGACAAAAAGACAGCCATTTCCCTTCGCAGTCGCAAAAATCCACCGATTTTTCGAGAAAAGTATTACTTTTTTCATGTGGACACATCCCGCCGCCGCTTCCGGTCGCACCATGCAAAAAGGCCCCTCTGCCGGTCGGCAGAGGGGCCTTTTTCTTCATTTACCGGTTCTTCTTTACAGAGCAGCCACGGCAGCCTTCAGGGCATCCACGCGGTCGGTGTTCTCCCACTTCACGCCCAGGTCCTCGCGGCCCATGTGACCGTAGGCAGCCAGCTTGCGGTAGATGGGCTTGCGCAGGTCGAGGTCACGGATGATGGCAGCGGGGGTCAGGTCAAAGACCTTCTCCACAGCCTGCTCGATCTTCTCATCGGAGACCGTGCCGGTGCCGAAGGTGTCCACCATGATGGACACGGGCTTTGCCACGCCGATGGCGTAGGCCACCTGCACCTCGCACTGCTTGGCCAGGCCGGCAGCCACGATGTTCTTGGCCACCCAGCGGGTCGCATAGGCAGCACTGCGGTCCACCTTGCTGGGATCCTTGCCGGAGAATGCGCCGCCGCCGTGACGTGCGTAGCCGCCGTAGGTGTCCACGATGATCTTACGACCGGTCAGGCCGGTGTCGCCCTGAGGCCCGCCCACCACAAAGCGGCCGGTGGGGTTGATATAGTACTTGGTGTTCTCGTCCAGCAGCTCGGCGGGGATGGTGGCCTTGATGACCTTTTCCATCACGTCGGCACGGAGCTGGTCCATGCTCACGCTCTCGCTGTGCTGGCTGGAGATGACCACGGCGTCCACACGCACGGGCTTGTTGTTCTCGTCGTACTCCACGGTGACCTGGCTCTTGCCGTCCGGGCGCAGATAGCTCATCTCGCCGCTCTTGCGCACCTCGGTCAGACGCTTGGCCAGCTTGTGGGCCAGGCTGATGGGCATGGGCATCAGCTCCGGGGTCTCGTCGCAGGCATAGCCGAACATCATGCCCTGGTCGCCGGCGCCGCCCACCTGGTCGTTGGTGCCTAGGGCGATGTCGGGGCTCTGGCCGTCGATGTTGGAGATGACGGCACAGGTGTCGGCGTCAAAGCCGAACTTTGCACGGGTATAGCCAATATCTGCCACCACCTCACGGACCACCTTCTGGAAGTCCACATAGCAGTTGGTGGTGATCTCGCCCATGATGTGCACCAGACCGGTGGAAGCACAGGTCTCGCAGGCCACACGGGCATTGGGGTCGTGGGTCAGGATCTCGTCCAGGATCGCATCCGAGATCTGGTCGCAGATCTTGTCGGGATGTCCTTCGGTGACGGACTCAGAAGTAAACAGGTGTCTTGCCATTGGTTTTGCCTCCTAAACAGTTTTTACAACAGGGTGTGTATCTTGCAGCTTCTACCATTCATCAAGCCATGTACCATGAAAAAATAAAAGCGCCCAGAGCCGAAAGCTCTGAGCGTTGCACTCTTATCTTCCGGTTTCCCGCAGGATTTGGCACCTTATGCTTTCGCACAGGTTGTCGGGCTTCACAGGGCCTGTCCCCTCAGCCGCTCTTGATAAGTCGGTATTCAGTTGTTACGTTCAGTATTCTATCATTGCTTCGTCAGATTGTCAAGAAGAGTATCACTCTTTTTATACAACTCTCTGAAATTGATGGAGGTTTTGTCGGTTTTCTGCTGCAAAAAAGAAAGGCACAGCCTCCGCTGCGCCTTTCTTGCAGGATCTGATCAATAGCCCTTTGCCTGCTCGCCGTTCAGGATCTTGACGGCGCGGGAGGTGCCCAGGCGGTCAGCGCCCAGAGCCAGGAAGGTCTCCATGTCCTCCACGGTGGAGATGCCGCCGGCAGCCTTGACCTTGCAGCGGCCGTGCACGCCCTTGACCATCAGTTCCACATCGTGGAAGTTGGCACCGGCAGTGGAAAAACCAGTGCTGGTCTTGATGTAGTCGGCACCGGCCTCGCAGACGATGTCGCACATCGTTTCCTTTTCCTCATCGGTCAGCAGGCAGGTCTCGATGATGACCTTCAGGATCTTGTCGCCCACAGCCTGCTTCACGGCACGGATGTCCTCGCGGACGGCATCGTACTCCTTATTCTTCAGGCGGCCGATGTTGATGACCATGTCCACCTCGGAAGCGCCGTTTTCGATGGCAGTCTTTGCCTCAAAGGCCTTGCTGGCGGTGTCCATGGCACCCAGAGGGAAGCCCACCACGCAGCACACCGGGATGCGGCCTGCCATGTACTCCACAGCCTGCTTGACGTAGCAGGTGTTGATGCAGACGGATGCGGTGTGGTTGGCAATGGCTTCGTCACACAGGGTCTGGATCTGGGGCCAGGTGGCCTCCGGCTTCAGCAGGGTGTGATCGACATGGGAGAGAATTTCTTCGCGGGTCATGTTGTCGTCCTCCTTAATTCTTGTTGGCACGGCGCACCTTTGCCATGCCGACAGCGCTCAGGGCAATGGCCGTTGCCGACACCGTTGCACCGATGATGCCCAGCACCAGACCGGAGACCAGGAATGCAAAACCTTTCAGACCACGTTTCATAAGACCGTACCTCCTAAAAAATTATTTTTTCTTTTTAAAGATGATCAGCTTGCTGAACACATAGTTCAGCACGATCACCAGTACATTGGAAAAGACCTTTACGCACAGGCCCCACAGTGCCTGAGCATCGTAGGCGCTGGTGACGAAGATGGCTGTGGGGCCGTCCGCCCCGCCGATGACGGCAATGGCGGCGGAGCCATCTGCCACGGCGGCATGGCTCCCGGCAAAGCTGTTTGCCATGTAGAGGGTAGTATCCGGACCCAGCCAGCCCGCCACGGCGCCCAGCAGACCCTGCATGGCGGTGTCCACCAGCGCCGCCCCCTGTGCGGCAAAAAGGTTGCCGCCCACCATCATGATGACAGCATCCAGCACCAGTGTGCCCAGACGGCAGGTGACGAATGCACCGAACTCCTTCGCCATCTCCCGGCCCTGGGTCCTGCTGCGGAACACGAACGCCCGGTTGGTGGCGTAGGCAAACAGGATGCACAGGATGTTGTCCAGCACGTTGCCCCAGCTGTTGGCGGCGGTGTAGCCGAACAGCTTGTTGAACAGGGCATACAGCACGATGTTGAGCAGGGTGGTCAGCACGCCAAAGATCAGGTAACTGAGCACTTCCCAGTGCTTTTTGAAAAATTTAACCATAAAAAATACCCCTCTCCGTCCGCTCACGCTGTTCGCGTCCACCTCTCCCGAAAGGGAGAGGTTTTGCCGGTTTTCCTCAAACTTTTTCGTTCACTGTCAAAAGCTCGCCCTTCGGGAGAGCTGTCGCGGCGCAGGCCGTGACTGAGAGGGTTTCTCCCTTAACAAAAACAGCCCCGCCGCCGTTTTCCCGGCAACGGGGCTGTTGATCGCATGTGTCAGAAGCTATGCTTCAAACAGGCGGCTGATCACTCAGCGTCGTTGTTCAGCAGAGCCTTCATGGACAGGCTGATGCGCTTCTTGTCGAAGTCAACATCCAGCAGCTTCACATCGACCATATCGCCGACCTTCAGCACGTCAGAGACCTTCTCAACGCGATCATTGCTGATCTCGCTGATGTGGACCAGACCGTCAACACCCGGCAGGATGCGGACGAAAGCACCGAACTTGGTCAGAGACACGACCGGAGCATGGAAGGTGCTGCCGATGGGGTAGTTGTTCTTCAGCTGCTCCCAGGGGTTGTCCTCGGCCTTCTTGTAGCCCAGAGAAACCTTGTGGTTCTCGGTGTCGATGTCCTTGACATACACTTCGATGGTGTCACCAACGGAGACGACCTCGGAAGGATGCTTGATGCGGTTCCAGCTCAGCTCGCTGATGTGGCACAGGCCGTCAACACCACCGATGTCAACGAATGCACCATAAGAGGTCAGGCTCTTGACAACGCCGGTGTAGCTCTTGCCCACCTCAACGTTTGCCCAGAACTCCTCGCGCTTTGCCTTGTTCTGCTCAGCGGTCACCTTGTTGATGCTGCCGACGATCTTACGGCCGGAGCACTCGGTGACGACCAGCTGAACATGCTGGCCAACCAGAGCAGTGTAGTCCTCGTCGCGGCGCATAGTGGCCTGAGAACGGGGGACGAACACCTTGACGCCCTTGACGTTGACAACAACGCCGCCCTTATTGAACTCGGTGACGTCGCCCTCGACGACTTCGCCGGATTCAGCTGCCTTGGCGATCTCTTCCATGCCCTTGCGAGATGCGAGCTTCTTGCGGGAGAGCTGGATGACGCCGTCCTGATCCATAACCTTCTCGACGATGAGGTCCAGCTCATCGCCAACCTTCACCAGGTCTTCGACCTTGGCGGAGGAATCATCGGTCAGCTCGCTCAGCTTGACAAAGCCGGTCTGCTTCGCTCCGATATCCACCTGGATCTCGTTGGCAGAGATGCTGGTCACGATTCCTTTCACAATACTGCCTGCATGAACACGCTTTTCCTCGGATGCATTCAGCATCTCCTCAAAGCTCATGCTGTCATTGATTTCTGCGCTCATACTGTTAAGTACCTCCTCAATAATAGACGATGGCGTTGAAGCCCCGGCTGTCACGCCCGCCACTTTTACATCTGCAAACCATTCCGGCCGAAGTTCGCTCGCTGTCTCGACCGTTACGGCACGCGTGTGTTTTGCGGCGACCTGTACCAGCTTCTGGGTATTGGAAGAATGATGACCGCCAATGACAACAATGATGTCGCATTGTTGGCTGAGGTCTTCCGCTTCCTGTTGCCTCGCCCACGTCGCATTACATATTGTATCAAAAATTCGGGCGTTTGTATAGGCTTTTTGAGAAACTCCGAACTTTCTTTCCATTTTGTCACCTGAAATGTGGTCTGTGCAACTGCAAAGGGTTTTTGCGGGTCCGAGGGCCTTTCCAGGCCGCAAGCTCCTCAAATCGGCAAAACGAACACCTCTCCGCGGGTGTGCCCCACGATGCCCTGCACCTCCGGGTGGGTCTTATCGCCCGCCACCAGCAGCACGGCACCCTCTTTTTCGGCCTGTGCGGCAATGCGCTGGATCTTCTGCACAAAGGGGCAGGTGGCATCGTGGTACGCGATGCCGCGCGCCTCCAGCTCGTCGTACACGCTGCGGGGCCGTGGCTGCGGATGACCACCTCATAGCCATCCGGCACCTGAGGCACGCTGTCGGCCACAAAGGCCCCTTTGCCTGCATGTCGGCCACAGCCTGCGGGTTGTGGATCAGCGGGCCGAGGGTGGCCACCCTGCGCCCTTCGGCCAGCAGGCCGTAGGTCAGCTCCACGGCACGGTTCACGCCAAAGCAGAACCCGCAGTCTTTGCAACTTTGATCTCCATTACGTTCTCCTCACCGTCCCATCTTCTCCCACGCATCCAGCAGGGCCTGCTTGTTGGCACGCAGTTTTTCGTGTCGCGGCGGCCCTCCATGGCAAACTGCGCGGCGGGCATGGGTTCACCGTAGATCACCCGCACTTTGCAGAACAGGTGCATTTTCCCGTCCGGGGTGTCGTACAGAATGCGGCAGGGCACCACGTCCACCCCGCACCGGCCGCGATGACGAACAGGCCGCTCTTGGGCGGCAGCAGTTTTCCTTCTTTTCGCGGGTGCCCTCCGGGAAGATGAGCAGGGTCTTGCCCTGCTTGCAGGCCTCCACCGTCTGGGAGATGACCGCCATCTCGTCCTTGGTGCCGCGCACACACACCGCCGCAGCAGCGGAAGAACCACGTCAGAAAGGCGTTGATCTCGAACAGCTCCTTTTGGCGAACACCACCATCCGCCTGCCCCACCGGGTAATGACGATGAACACCGGGTCGATGGCGGAAACATGGGTGGGCGCCAGGATATAACCTTGGGTCTGCACCTTTTCAGGTTTTCGCGCCCTTCCACCCGGATGCGGAACCCGATGTGCCACAGCAGCCAGGCAAAAGGTATCAGAATATAATATAGCAGCATTTCGTTCTTTTCCCGTTTTATCCGTTCAGCTTTGCCGCAATGATCTCCTTCATGGCGGCAAGGCTCTGTTCAAAATCCAGCTCCGAGGTATCCAGCAGCACGGCGTCCTCGGCCTGTTTCAGGGAGCCGCGGCGCGGTGGGTGTCCTGATAGTCCCGCTGCTTCACGTCGGCCAGAACTTCCTCATACGGGGTGTTGACGCCCTTTTCCTGATACTCTTTCCAGCGGCGGGCAGCGCGGGCCTCCGGGCTGGCGGTGAGGAAAATTTTGACAGTGGCATCCGGCAGCACCACGGTACCGATGTCGCGGCCGTCCATCAGCACATCCTGCTTTTGGCCATGTCCCGCTGCATGCCCAGCAGGAAGGCCCGCACGGCCGGGTTTGCGCCCACGGCAGAAGCTGCCATGCCCACCTCTTCGGTGCGGATGGCGGTGCTCACGTCCTCTTCCTTTAAATAAACATGCTGCTCGCCGTCGATGAAAGCAAAGTGCAGCTCGATCTCCGGCAGCAGGGCGTTGACAGCCTCGTTATCCTTGGGGTCCTTGCCAGCACGCAGGGCATACAGGCCGATGGTGCGGAACATGGCACCGGTGTCCACATAGATGTAGCCCATCTCCGCCGCAAGGCGGCGTGCCAGCGTGGATTTGCCTGCTCCAGCAGGCCCGTCGATCGCAACAGATACCATTTTATATCTTCTCCTTTTTGAACTGAACGATTTAAAATGGCCTCCGCTCACGCTCTGGCCATCTTCAGCGGAAAATTATTTTAATATTTTTGTGTTTGTTGCGCTCTGCGGAGCGCTCCAAACACATTTTCACCGGAGGGTCGTAACGGAGAACTGCATTGCTGCCCGGGACAGCAGGCGGGGAGTTTCTCTGAGGACCGTCCGCCGGGTGGGACCCTGTTGCCCGTAGGGCAATAGGGCGGGCGATGGAATGGCCTGCAACAACGGCGACCGCCGCCAGTGGCGGAAACAGGGAACCGTTGTTGGGGCCGCGGCCAGCAAGATGCGAGCGACAGCGAAGCAGATGCTGGGTGCCGCAACCCGTACTCGTGTCCGAGGAGAAAGCTACCGGCTTGCTGGCCCCTCACAAGTTATTCGCAAACGCCTGTGCGGTACAGAAAGCGATCTGCAGGTTGTAGCCGCCGGTGTAGGCGTCCACGTCCAGCACCTCGCCTGCAAAGTACAGCCCCAGGGCCTTTTGCTCTGCATGGTCTTGGGGTCCACCTCCCGCACCGATACGCCGCCGGAGGTGATGACTGCATGGGCCAGTCGCCCGGGCGTCGATGGACACCCGCCAGTGCTTGATGAGCTGCACCAGCTCCCGCTTCTGCTCCCGGGTGATCTGGTTGGCCTTGGTGGCCGGGTCGATGCCCACCGTTCCACCATGACCGGCTGCATGCTGGAAGGCAGCAGCTTGACCAGCGCGCCCTGGGCCGCATGGTTGGCCAGCAGGGCAAAGTCCGGGTGATGCGGTCGTAGAGCTGCTCTTCGCTGAGGGCGGGCTTGAGGTCGATCTCCGCGTGATACTTGTGCTTTTCATGTCGCCCAGGTGGCTGGACGCGCTCAGGGTCAGCGGGCCGCTGATGCCGAAGTGGGTGAACAACATCTCGCCCTGCTCGTCAAAGATGGCCTTTCCGTCCTCGAACAGGGTCAGGGTGACGTTTTTCAACGCCAGACCCATCATCTTTTGCAGTCGGGGTCGTGGCTCACAAGGCTCACGAGACTGGGCACCGGCTCCACGAGTGTGCCCGGCCTGCCGGGCCAGCTTTAGCCGTCACCGGTGGAACCGGTGGTGGTAGCTCACGCCGCCGGTGGCCACCAGTACGGCATCTGCCCGGTATTCCGGCCCGAAGTGCCCCGCACGCCGATGCAGCGCAGGGCCGGGCCGGCCTTTTTTTTGGGATGGCGCGGGTTTTCCGGCACAGCGGGGCTTCCTCCGCTTCCGGCGGCAGCTCTTCCAGCAGCAGCTTTCTGGCACCGTCGTGCACGAGCTCGGCGTCCTGTGCATACCGCAGCAGGGCCTGCCGGATCTCCTCGGCCTTGTCCGACACCGGGAACACCGGCGTCCGCGCTCCACCTTCAGCTCCACACAAGGCTCTCGAACAGCTCCATAGTCTTTGCGGGTGGGAACGCCCCAGCGACGAGAACAGAAAGCGCGGGTTCGTGCGCACATGGTGCAAAACTCTTCCGCTGTGCAGTCGTTGGTCACATTGCAGCGGCCCTTGCCGGTGACCAGGATCTTCTGGGCCGGTTTGTCCATGTGCTCCAGCACCGTTACCTGATGCCCCTGCCGCACGGCAGCACCCGCCGCCATCAGGCCTGCCGCACCTGCGCCTACGATCAACACCTTTGCCATCTGTTTTCCTCCCAAAAGCCTAGTTCTACGTTTATATCATACCAGAATCGCCCCACAAAAGCAATGTGCTGCGGGCAGGCTCAGAGCAGCTCGGCCAGAATGCTGTTCTGCACGATGACCCGCCGGGGTCAGGGCCAGGTGGTGCCGTCGAAGGCGGCATAGCCGTTTTGACACAGTTACGGATAAACGCCAGCTGCACCGGGGAAAACTCTTTTCCGTACAGGGCCTTGTACTGCGGCAGCGACAGGCCCTTGCGCAGGCGCAATTGCAGGATCAGGTAATCCTCGGCCCCGCAGCCGCCGTCCATCACCGGGGCGGCGTTGTCCAGGAAAGCCGCCGTGTCGGCGGGTAATAAAACCGCTTGCCGCCCATGCAGGAATGGGCCGCTGGGCCAAGGCCAGATAGTCGCCGCAGTCCCAGTAAATCAGGTTGTGGCGGCCCTCATAGCCGGGCTTTGCAAAGTTGGAGATCTCGTACTGCCGGTAGCCGTGGTGCTCCAGCTGCTCCACGGCGTAAAGGTAGAAGTCCGCCGCCTCGTCACCGGTGGGCAGGCCCTCCGGGGCGTGCGGCCAAAGGCGGAATCCGGCTCGATCTTCAGCAGGTAAGCCGAAATATGGGTGGCGCCGCCCTCTTCGATGAGTTCCAGCGTCTCGTCGAACTCTGCCTGCGTATAATGGGGCAGGGCCAGCATGATGTCGCCGCTGATGTTCTCAAACCCTGCCCGGCGGGCCTGCCGCAAAGGCCGCGCGGGCCTGCCGGGCCGTGTGGGCGGCCCAGCGTGCGCAGCTGAGTGTCCCGGGCCGACTGCACCCCAAAGGAGATGCGGTTGACCCTGCCTCCCGGAAGCCCCGCAGGCTTTCCTCGGTGACGGTCTCCGGGTTGGCCTCCAGGGTCACCTCAGCCCCGGACACCGGGCAGGCGGCACGGATGAGCCGCCCGACCTGAGCCGGGCTGAGCAGGCTGGGGTGCCGCCGCCGAAATACACGGTATCGGGCCGCAGGGTGCGTCCGGCGCAAAGCGTGCCAGCTCCCGCAGCAAAGCGTCCACATAGGCGTCCGGCACGCCCGCTTCCGGGGTGGGAGTAGAAATCGCAATACCGGCATTTGGAAAGCAGTAAGGGATATGCAGATAAAGTCCGAGGGACATAAAACATCACAGCCTTTTCATGAAACGTTCATTTCTATGCAGTATACTATATTCCGTAGACCGGAGCAAGGGCGGCAAGACCCCCACAGCCCCGGCGGAACAAGAATGGAGGAACTTCCACATGGATTACAACAATTATAATCGCGGTTATGCAGAGCCCGCCATGACTTCGGCAGACTATATGTCCCGCACCTACCGCTGGATGGCCTGCGGTCTGCTGGTGACCTTTGCCGCCGCGTTCGTCACGGCCACCACCCCTGCTGTATGTGGTCAACTCCCTGTACCTGCTGTTCACCATTGCAGAGCTGGCACTGGTGTTCGTGCTGAGCTCCCGCGTGCAGAACATGTCGGTAGGCGCAGCCCGCGGCGTGTTCCTTGTTTATGCACTGCTCAACGGCATGGTGCTGAGCTACTACTTCATTGCGTTCTCGGTGAGCACGCTGGTGCTGGCCTTCCTGGCTACGTCGGTGTACTTTGGCCTGATGGCTGCCTATGGTGCCACCACCCACAAGGACCTGTCCAGCTGGGGTCCCAAGCTGATGATGGCTCTGGTGGCCCTGCTCATCACCGGGTTCGTGGGCATGCTGTTCGGCATGGGCTTTGGCTCCACGGTGCTGTACAGCGGCATCGGTCTGGTGGTGTTCATGCTGCTGACTGCTTATGACACCCAGAAGCTGAGCCAGCTGTACCCTACTACGCCGGGGACAGCGAGCTGGCCGAAAAGGCTTCCATCTACGGTGCGTTGACCCTGTACCTGGACTTCATCAACATCTTCCTGTATGTGGTGCGTCTGCTGGGCCTGAACAGCCGCAACAGCCGCAGCTGAACCGGAACCCGTAAACCGCAAAGAGCCTTCCCGCACCGGGAAGGCTCTTTTGATGCATAAAACCTGCGCCGCCCTCCCACACTAACCCCAGAAGCGAACCGTTTCCACGGGACAGATAGGAGTAACGCAAGATGGAGCAGATCAAAAATTTTGCACGGCAAGGGCTTTGCGCTGGTGCTGGCAGCCTGTCTGCTGGCCGCGGCAGCCGGGGTGTGGGCGGTGCGCACCGTCCGCGACGAGCTCAGGCAGAACCTGACCGACCTGACAAACCCGAGCAGCACCGCCCGGCAGACCATTCCGGAGCCGGAACCTGACCCCGATGTGGGGCTTGAGGAGGAAGAATTATGGTTGGACCTTCCCGATACGGCCGAGCAGGCCGCCAACAGCGTAGCCGGGTACCGCAGCCCGTGCCGGGCAGCCTCGAGTGCCTCGTCTGGTGCGGCATCTGGCTCTGGTTCGGTGCACGAACCCTCTGCCTTGCGCACCGACTCTGCACCTGCCGCAAGCTCAGCCGCGCCTGCCTCCACGCAGCCGTTCTCTGGCCGGGTGCTCAACGCCTACAGTGGTGACGAGCTGGTCTACAGCAAGACGCTGGGCGACTGGCGCACCCACAACGGTGTGGATTACGCCTGTGCCGAGGGCAGTGCGGTGAGTGCCCCTGCTCCGGCAAGGTGACCGAGACCGGCACCGACGGCCGGTGGAGCAGCGTGGTCACGCTGGAGGACGCCTCCGGCCGCCTGTGGCGGGTGTGCGGGTGAACAGCCCCGCCGTGAAACCCGGCGACACCGTGACCGCTGGGCAGAAGCTGGGCACCGTGGGCACCATCAGCTGTGAATGTGCCGAGGAAGCGCACATCCATCTGGAAGTGCTGCAGAACGGCCAGTACCTCGACCCGGCAAAATCCTGAACAAAATGCCCGCTGCACATTTCCGCAGCGGGGCATTTTGCATCCGTTTCCGAACCTTTTATGGTTTCTCCGAGGTGTCCTTTTCGTCCTTTGCCATCCGCATCAGGCCTGCCACCAGAAATCCCAGATTGGCACCCAGCACAAAGCACACAAGGCCTACCCACACGACCATTCTGATACCCCTTCTATTATTTCCACATTTTACCATATTTTCGTTGTCACTTCGCGGCGTTCTGTGTCGAGGGCCGGGCGTTCTCTGTTAATTATACCCCTCCCCGCATATTTTGTCAAGAGCCACCGTTCTTCTCTCGGCTTGCGCATCCCCGGCCGGACTGCTATACTTTATATGGTAGTAAACCGCAATAAACCGCCGGGCACCGCCCGCCGGAAAAGGAGTGTTTTGTCATGTCTGTTATGGAATCTCTGGTCACCCGCCGCACTTACCGCCGTTTTGCGCAGAAGCCCGTGCCGCAGGATGTGGTGGATGACATCGTGGAAGCTGTGCGGCTGTCCTCCGGGCCAACCGGCAGGCCCTGCGCCTTGTGGTGGTGCAGAGCCCGGAAATGGTGGCCAAAGTGCAGCCGCTGGTCAAGTGGGCGGCCTATCTGCCCCCGGAACAAGGCATGCCCAAGGCCGACGAGACGCCCACCCTGTATGTGGCCGTCCTGCAGGACAGCTCCGCTCCCGGCGACCTTTCCACCGACACCGGCATCGCCCTGCCAACATGACCCTGGCCGCCGGGACAAGGAGGTGGGCAGCTGCATCATGGGTGCCATCAACAAGCCCGCCCTCACCGAGCTGCTGGGCATCGAAGAGCCGCTGAAGCTGGCCTACATGGTGGCCTTTGGCTACCCCACCCACAAGGCACACATCGTGCCCCTGACCGCTGACACCGGCGTGAAGTATTATCTGGACGAAAACCGCGACTACTGCGTGCCCAAGCGCAGCGCGGAAGAGATCGCACGGAGCGTGTAAGCGTCAAACCCTCAGTCATCTCGCCTTGTCGATGCCAGCTCTCCCGAAGGGCGAGCTTTGGCAGTACGGTAAGGTTTCCATTCTTTAAAGGCTCCCCCTTTGAGCTGGCGCGTCAGCGCCTGAGAGGGTTTCTTTGCATATATACATTTATTTTCCCCATCGCAGTGTATAAGTGTTTGCAATTCGGTTTCAATTTGACCGATTTTTGCACAACTATTGACTTTTCTATTTGTACAACTTATACTAAGTCCGTTCGCTGGATTTTTCGATGAATCGCATCCTTCCGGCGACTGCAAGTTTATACAACGCGTATGAGGAGTGTTTGAATATGAAAAGATTACTCGTCGCAGCTTCGGCTGCTGCCGGTCTGTCCGTTGCTGCTCTGGCCCTGACCGCCTGCGGTGGTTCCTCTTCCAGCGTGGCTTCCTCTGTGGCAAGCTCTGCTGCCGCTTCTTCTGAGGCTGCTTCCACCAGCGCTGCCGCCGGTGAGCTGACCACCGTTGAGGCTGGCAAGCTGACCATGGCCACCAACGCCACCTTCCCTCCCTACGAGATGACCACCGACTCCGGTGAGTTCGAGGGCATCGACATCGACACCGCCAAGGCCATTGCCGACAAGCTGGGTCTGGAGCTGCAGATCGACGACATGGACTTTGACGCTGCGCTGTTGAGCGTGCAGCAGGGCAAGGCCGACATCGCTATGGCCGGTGTGACCGTGACCGACGAGCGCAAGGCTGTGATGGACTTCTCCGACAGCTATGCCACCGGCATCCAGTCCATCATTGTGCCCAACGATTCCGATATTGCTTCCCCTGACGACCTGGCCGGCAAGAAGATCGGCACTCAGCGCGGCACCACCGGCTACATCTACTGCTCCGATGACTTCGGCGATGACGCCGTGGTGGCTTACGACAATGGTCTGACCGCTGTGCAGGCCCTGAACAACGGCCAGGTGGACGCTGTGGTCATCGACAACGCCCTGCTAAGGAATATGTGGCCGCCAACCCCGGCCTGAAGGTGCTGGACACCAGCTACGCCGAGGAGGATTACGCCATCGGCATGGCAAAGGGTTCTTCTGGAAGCTGCCGTCAACGCCGCTCTGGAAGAGCTGAAGGCTGACGGCACCTGCAGGCCATCGTGGACAAGTACATCACCGCTGAATAAGCCGGGCCGTACATTACCACGGGAGGCACTGGGGCACCTCCCTTTTAGAAAAATAAGGTTACAAAATTCTAACAAAAATGGAAAGCGAGGATGCGAATGGCTGCTCAATACGAACTGCTCAAAGAGCTGCTCAACAGCGGCACAAAGCTGAACTTCGGGCAGGAGTTTTCTTCAAATTTTATCAGGCCTTTCTGCTGAAGGACCGCTGGCTCCAGTATGTCGGCGGCGTGGGCACCACCCTGCTGGTCACCGCCCTGCACTGGCGCTGGGCATCGTGCTGGGCAGCGTGGTGGCGCTGATGCGTGGCCCACGACCAGCAGCGCCCCGGCACAAAACCCGGTGCTGGGCTTCTTCAATGTGATCTGCGAGATCTACACCACTATCATCCGCGGCACCCCTGATGGTGCAGCTGCTCATCATGAGCATGGTCATCTTTGCCAACAGCCGCAACTTTACCATGGTGGGTGCACTGACGCTGGGCATCAACTCCGGTGCCTATGTGTCCGAGATCATCCGCGGCGGCCTGATGGCCGTGGACCCCGGCCAGATGGAGGCCGGCCGCAGCCTGGCCTGAATTACATGACCACCATGGTGGTCATCATCATCCCGCAGGCTATCCGCGCGGTGCTGCCTGCTCTGGGCAACGAGTTCATCATGCTGCTGAAGGATACCTCCCTGATCACGGTCATTGGCGGCAAGGAGCTGCTGTATGCGGCGCAGGGCATCATGAACCGTACCTACGAAGCCATGTACCCGCTGCTGGGCGTTGCGCTGATCTACCTTGTGCTGGTCATGCTGTTCACCCGGCTGCTGGCAATGTTTGAGAGGAGGCTGGCACAAAGTGACCGATAAAATCCTGGAAGTCCGTGGTCTGACCAAGACCTACGGCGGCGTGAAGAAAAGGGCGCAAAGCAGCCCACCCCCACCCTGGACGTGCTCAAGGGCATCGACATCGACATCTACCGCGGCGACGTGGTGTGCCTGATCGGACCCTCCGGCTGCGGCAAGTCCACCTTCTGCGCTGCCTGAACCGGCTGGAGATCCCCACCTCCGGCTCCATCAAGTTTGAAGGGTGGAGGTGGACGATGCCCACATCGACGCTGTGCGCCAGAAGATGGGCATGGTGTTCCAGCACTTCAACCTCTTCCCCACCTGACCGTGAAGAAGAACTTGGAATTGGCTCCCAGCCTGCTCAAGCTGAAGGACAAGGAAGCCATTTCCCAGCGCGCCGACGAGCTGCTGGCCCGTGTGGGTCTGGCCGACAAGGCCAACGTCTACCCCAAGAGCCTGTCCGGCGGCCAGCAGCAGCGCATTGCCATTGCCCGCGCTCTGGCTATGGACCCGGACGTGATCCTGTTCGACGAGCCCACCAGCGCCCTGGACCCTGAGATGGTGGGCGAGGTACTGGAGCTGATGAAGGAGCTGGTCCACACCGGCATCACCATGCTGGTGGTCACCCACGAGATGGGCTTTGCCCGCGAGGTGTCCAACCGCGTGATCTTCATCGACGGCGGCCAGATCCAGGAGGACGAGCCCCGCAGGAGCTGTTCTCCAACCCCAAGCATCCGCGCCTAAAGGCATTTTGTCCAAGATGCTCTGATCTGCAAAACAAAAGGAACCGCCGCAGCGGTTCCTTTTGTTTTATAAGGGCATCTCACAGGGTCTGGTCCGGCCCTGGGCCTGCTGCTGGCTGGTGTACAGCATCATCAGGTGGTTGGCGCTTTCCTCCAGCTGGCTCTTGGCTGTCGCAGGGCCGCTTCCTCGGTCTCGTCCATCTTCTCGGGCTTGTCCTTGCGCAGGCAGCGGCGCAGGTTGGCCACATCGGTCTTGATGCGGTTCTTTCGTCGCGGTCCAGCTCCTTTTGCACTTGGACAAGGCCTCGTCCACCTTGTGGCCAGCACCTCGGCCTGGTTGTGCAGCTCCAGCCGCTCCTTGCGGCGGCTGTCCTCGGCCTCGTAGGCTGCGGCATCCGCCATAGCGCGCTGGATCTCGTTTTCGGACAGGTTCGTGCTGCCGGTGATGGTGATGTTCTGCTCCCGGCCGGTGCCCAGATCCTTGGCCGACACCTTGACCACGCCGTTGACGTCGATGTCAAAGGTGACCTCGATCTGCGGCTTGGAGGAGAAACCGCCCCGGATGCCGTTGAGCTTGAACTTGCCCAGGCTCTTGTTGTCGCGGGCAAAGTGGCGCTCGCCCTGCAGCACGTTGATCTCCACGCTGGTCTGCATGGGCGTGCCGTGGTAAAGATCTGGCTCTTGCGGGTGGGGATCATGCTGTTGCGGGTGATCAGCGGGTGGCCACGCCGCCCAGCGTCTCAATGGACAGGGTCAGCGGGTGACATCCATCAGCACCAGCCCTGTGCGGCAGCACCGGTAGCACCAGCCAGCTTGCCGCCGCCCTGCAGCAGACCGCCCTGCACGGCGGCACCCATGGCCACGCACTCGTCCGGGTTCAGGCTGTGGCTGGGCTCGCAGCCCAGCAGCTCCCGCACCTGGCGCTCCACGGCGGGCATGCGGGTGCTGCCGCCCACCAACAGCACCTTGCCCAGCTGGCTGGCGGAGATCCCGGCATCCCGCAGGGCGTTCTGCACCGGGGTCACGGTACGGGCCAGCAGGTCACCGGTCATCATCTCGAACTGCGGGCGGGACAGCGACAGATCCAGATGGTGGGGCCGTCCTTGCCCACCGCGATGAAGGGCAGGTTCAGCTGCGCGGAGGGTGCACTGGACAGCTCCTTCTTGGCCTTTCCGCTTCCTCCTTCAGGCGGCCCATAGCAGCCGGATCGCGGGAGAGGTCGATGCGGTCGGACTCTTGAACTCGGCCACAGCGTACCCACGATGCGCTCGTCAAAGTCATCGCCGCCCAAATGGGTGCCGCCGGTGGCCAGCACTGTAAAAGTACCGTCCTCGATCTCGATGATGGACACGTCAAAGGTGCCGCCGCCCAGATCATACACCAGGATCTTCTGGGTGCTTCGTTGTCCAGGCCGTAGGCCACAGCGGCAGCCGTCGGCTCGTTGATGATGCGCAGCACGTTCAGGCCCGCGATGCGTCCGGCGTCCTGGGTAGCCTTGCGCTGGCTGTCGTCGAAGTAGGCGGGCACCGTGATGACGGCCTCGGTCACCGGCTCGCCCAGATAGCTCTCGGCGTCGCGGCGGATCTTGGCGTGATCATGGCGCTGATCTCCTGCGGGTCAGGTCCTTGCCGTCGATGTGCACCCGGTAATCGCTGCCCATGTGGCGCTTGATGCTGGTCACGGTGCGGCCGGAGTTGGTGGCGATCTGCCGCTTGGCCGCGCCGCCCACCAGACGCTCGCCGTCTTTGGTAAAGGCCACCACGCTGGGGTGGTGCGCTCGCCCTCTGCGTTGGTGATGACCACAGGCTTGCCGCCTTCCACCACCGCCACACAGGAATTTGTTGTGCCAAGGTCAATGCCGATCACTTTGCTCATATCGTTTTCCTCTTTGCGGCGCATCCCGTCCGCCAAAGCATTTTATTCACCTGATCATCTTACCCGATTCCTGTGACCATTTTTAGTCCAATTGTAAAGAATCTATGTTGTAGGCCGTATTCCGGGGCTTCGGATCGGTCAGTTCCCGCAGCAGCTGTTCCGCTTCTGCCTGCAATTCGGCCGCATCCGGTTCCTTCTCCGGCCAGGATGGCAAAGCCCTGGGCGGCCTCTGCCGCCAGTGCCATGGCCTTTTGGCCGAGACGTAGCGGGTCTCGGCCGGCAAGGCGCAGACAGATGCGCGGGTATACTCGATGTCCGGCATGCCCTGCGCCGTCTGCCGGGCTTTGCGGTAGTACAGCAGGGCCTTGCCCGCTTCGCCCCGGCAGCGCAGTCCTCGCCCAGCGACAGCATGGCCAGCACCTCGCCGTGGTCGGCGGCGGTGCGCCACATCCGGCGGGCCTCGGTCTTGTTCTGCATCTCGCCCCGGCCCCGGTACAGGCAGTCGGCCAGCAGCGAGAGACCCATGGCATTGCCCTGCTGGGCGGCTTCGTCGTAGTGGTCGGCCGCCATGCGCCAGTCCCGGCGCGGGCCGCTTCCCGCCCGGCTTCTACTTCTTCGTCTCCCGGCTCCTCCGGGTTGTGGCCCGCGTGGAGCAGGCCGTTGAGCAGGGCCTCATCCAGTGTGGCCGAGTGGCCCCACGGGTCGATGACCACGCCGTCGATGCCCGGCGCATCCAGCACCAGTTCCATGGCGTCCTGCAGGGTGTAGTCCGCCATGGGCGGGCCGCCGTGCTGCGGTCCACACAGGCCGCGGCGCTGGAGGTGAACAGCGGCAGCCGTACGGTCCTTGTTTTCAGGGTCCAGAGCGCAAGCCCTCTGGCCTTTGCTGCGGGACGGGGTTCTCGGCCCAGGGGGCGGGTGGGCGGCGTGCCCGGGGCCGTCTGCAGCGGCACCAGAACATGGGTCTCCAGCTCCAGCGTAGTTCAGGGCCCCCATCAGGGCCCAGAAGCTCTCCTCGTTCTGCCCGTGATACAGCCGCTCGATCGCCTGCTCGATCGCCGGGCAGCCGGTGCCGCGGGCTGTAGCGCACCGGCGTGCGCGGGTGCCGGCTGCTGCCCACCGGGCGGAAGCGCACCCCGCCGTCTGTTCTTCTTGCCATTGTATGTTCCCTGCTTCCTTCAGTGTCACCTCCTAGTATAGCAGGATTTTCCATCTTTCTCAACGGAAAACCTGCGCTTTGGCTCTGCATCTATCCCGGCAAACGTATGGTTTTTTCAGCTGTGTGCGCTATAATAGGTAAAATTCCAGAATACTGGGATCAGAAAAGGAGGAAATAGCCTTGAGCAACATGCTTGGCTATCTGAGGGACTACAAGCGCGAGAGCGTGCTTGCCCCTCTGTTCAAGATGCTGGAAGCCACATTTGACCTGTTCGTACCACTGGTCATGGCCGATATCGTCAACGTGGGCATTGCCGCCCACGACCTGCACTACATCCTGGTGCGGTGCGGCATCCTGCTTGTGCTGGCCGTCATCGGCCTGACCTGCAGCCTCACGGCGCAGTATTTTTCCGCCAAGGCGGCGGTGGGCTACTCCACCGCCCTGCGGCATGCCCTGTTTGCCCACATCCAGAGCCTGAGCTTTCGGAGATGGACACCCTGGGCACCAGCACCCTCATCACCCGCATGACCAGCGACATCAACCAGGTGCAGAGCGGCCTGAACCTGTTTTGCGCCTGTTCCTGCGCAGCCCCTTTGTGGTGATCGGTGCCATGGTCATGGCCTTCACGGTCAACGCGCGGGCCGCCCTGATCTTTGTGGTGGCCATCCCGCTGCTGAGTGTGGTGGTGTTCGGCGTGATGGTCATCACCCGCCCGCTGTACAAGACCGCACAGGTGCGGCTGGACCGTGTGCTGGGCCTGACCCGCGAGAACCTGACCGTGCGCGTGGTGCGTGCCTTTGACAAGGAGCAGGACGAGATCGACCGCTTCGAGAACGCCAACGACCTGCTGACTAAAATGCAGCTCCATGTGGGCCATCTTTCGGCCCTGATGAGCCCGCTGACCTATGTGATCATCAACATTGCCATCGTGGCACTGCTGTATGTGGGCAGCATTGAGATCAACGTGGGCGGCATGGCCTCCGGCGACGTGATCGCGCTGGTGAACTATATGAACCAGATCCTGATCGAGCTGGTCAAGCTGGCCAACCTGATCGTACAGGTAAGCAAGGCGCTGGCCTGTGCCGGCCGTGTGCAGGCTGTGCTGGACACCAAGCCCGGCATGGACTTCCCCGCCGAGCTGCGCAGCGAGGTGCCCGCCGACAAGGCCGGTGACGCCGTGCGCTTTGACCATGTGAGCCTGACCTATGCCGGGGCCGGCGCCCCAGCCTGTCCGACATCAGCTTTACCGCCAAGCGCGGCCAGACCATCGGCGTCATCGGCGGCACCGGCAGCGGCAAGTCCAGCCTGGTCAACCTGATTCCCCGCTTTACGACGCCACCGAGGGCACCGTGGAGATCCTGGCCGCCCGGCCGCGGACTACCCCGCAAAGCCCTGCGCGGCAAGGTGAATGTGGTCATGCAGAAGGCCCAGCTGTTCGGCGGCACCATCCGCTCCAACCTGCTGTGGGGCAACAAGAATGCCACCGACGCCGAGCTGTGGCGGCCCGGAGACCGCACAGGCGGCAGAATTCGTCAAGGCAAAGCCCCTTGGGCTGGACGAGCCCGTGGAACAGGGCGGCCGGAACCTTCCGGCGGCCAGAAGCAGCGCCTGACCATTGCCCGTGCACTGGTGGGCAAGCCGGACATTCTGATCCTGACGACAGCGCCAGCGCCTGGACTACGCCACCGACGCGGCCCTGCGCAAGGCACTGGCCGCTCTGCCCGGCAGCCTGACCGTGTTCATCGTGAGCCAGCGCGCTGCCAGCCTGCAGCACGCCGACCAGATCCTTGTGCTGGATGACGGCAGGCTGGTGGGCCTTGGCACCCATGACCAGCTGCGCCAGAGCTGCCCGGTGTATGAAGAGATCTATGAGAGCCAGTTCAAGAAAGGGGATGTGCAGAAATGAGCGCGAAAGCCAAAGCAAAACTGACCCCGGAACAGCGCAAGGCCACACTGACCCGTGTGCTGCACAAGATCCGCCCCTATTCCCTGTTCGTGGTCTGCAGCCTGATCGTGGCCGCCGTGAGTGTGGCCGCACAGCTGTATATCCCCATCCTGTGCGGTGACGCCATCGACCTGATGCTGGGCAAAGGCAATGTGGACTTTGCCGGTGTAGGCCGCATCATCGTGGAGGTGCTGGTGGTGGCCGTGGTGGCCGCCTTTGCCCAGTGGCTGCTGAGCGTGTGCAACAACCGCATCACCTTTCGGTGAGCCGGGACCTGCGCAACGAGGCCCTGCGCAAGATCCAGACCCTGCCGCTGTCCTACCTCGACAGCCACCCTCCGGCGATATCGTGAGCCGCATGGTGGCCGATGTAGACACCTTTGCCGACGGCCTGCTGATGGGCTTCACCCAGCTGTTCAGCGGCGTGCTGACCATTCTGGGCACCCTGCTGTTCATGCTGAGCGAGAATGTGGTCATCACGCTGGTGGTGGTGTGCATCACCCCGCTGAGTCTGCTGGTGGCCAGCTTCCTGCCAAGCGCAGTTACAAGTATTTTCAGGGCAGAGCAGCGTGCGCGGCGAGCAGACTGCGCTGGTCAACGAGATGATCGAGGGCCAGAAGGTGGTGCAGGCCTTCGGCCACGAGGCCGAGAGCCTGACGCCTTTGACGAAGTGAACGGCCGGCTGCAGGACGTGAGCCTGAAAGCTATCTTCTTCTCCAGCATGACCAACCCCGCCACCCGCTTTGTGAATAACATCGTGTACGCCGGTGTGGGCCTGGTGGGTGCCCTGTACGCCGCGCGGCGGCATCACCATCGGCCAGCTGAGCGTGTTCCTGAACTACGCCAACCAGTACACCAAGCCCTTCAACGAGATCTCCGGCGTGGTCACCGAGCTGCAGAACGCGCTGGCCTGTGCGGCCCGCGTGTTTGAGCTGCTGGACGCCGACGACCAGATCCCGGAAGCCGAGAACGCCGCTGTGCTGCAGCCGGACGGCCATGTGCAGCTGGAGGATGTGTCCTTCCGCTACCTGCCCGACCGCCCGCTGATCGAGGGCCTGAGCCTGGACGTGAAGCCCGGCCAGCGCATCGCCATCGTGGGCCCCACCGGCTGCGGCAAGACCACCCTCATCAACCTGCTCATGCGCTTCTATGACGTGAACGGCGGTGCCATCAAGGTGTCCGGCACCGACATCCGCAGCGTGACCCGCGCTTCGCTGCGCGGCAGCTACGGCATGGTGCTGCAGGATACCGGCTGCGGGCCGGTACGGTGCGGGAGAACATCGCCTACGGCAAGCCGGACGCCACCCGACGAGGTGGTGGCTGCCGCCAAGGCCGCCCACGCCGACAGCTTCATCCGCCGCCTGCCGGAGGGTTACGACACCGTCATCGCGGAGGACGGCGGCAACATCAGTCAGGGCCAGAAGCAGCTGCTGTGCATCGCCCGCGTGATGCTCTGCCTGCCGCCCATGCTGATCCTGGACGAGGCTACCTCCTCCATCGACACCCGCACCGAGGTGCGCATCCAGAAGGCCTTTGCCCGCATGATGCAGGGCCGCACCAGCTTCATCGTGGCGCACCGCCTGTCCACCATCCGTGAGGCCGACGTCATCCTTGTGATGAAGGACGGTCGCATCGTGGAGCAGGGCAACCACGACGAACTGCTGGCCGCAGGCGGCTTCTACGCCAAGCTGTACAATAGCCAGTTCGAGGGTGTGGAGACCTGAGCCAAAGCCCCATAAAACCACGAAAAATCCCGTCTGGAAGCAGTTCAGACGGGATTTTTCGTGTTTGTCAAGGGCTGCCCGCACAGAGCATGTGCGGCAGGGCCTTTTCTGCCCCTGTGCCGCCTTTTGTTGACAAAGCACCGCCTTGCTATTATAATAATGTAGTCAAAATGGCATCATTGCGCGGCTTTGCACCTGCGCGAATCAAGTATAGACAAGGAGAGATTCTCAAATGGCACAAGAGATCAAATGTCCGCTGCCGGCCTGAAGGCCATGCAGGATGAACTGGAGTACCTCAAGACCGTGCGCCGCAAGGAGCTGGCCGAGGAGATCAAGGAAGCCCGCAGCCACGGCGACCTGTCGGAAAACAGCGAGTACGACGAGGCCAAGAACACCCAGGGCCTGGTGGAGAACCGCATCACCGAGCTGGAGCAGATGATCAAGAACGCCGTCATCATCGACGAGAGCGAGCTGAGCGTGGACAGCGTGTCTGTGGGCACCCACGTCACCATCCGGATGACCGGCGAGGATGAGACCGAAGAATACGACATCGTGGGCCGCACCGAGGCCGACCCCTGAACGGCAAGATCAGCGACGAGAGCCCCGTGGGCCACGCTGCTGGGCCGCGCTGTGGGCGCCAAGACCGAAGTGCTGCTGCCCACCGGCCACACCGTGGAGTACACCGTGCTGGCCATTACCCACGCACGCAGCTGATAGGAGAAACCATGGAAGAGCAAAGAAGAACCCCGCACAGGGCCTGTCTGAGAGCGAGCAGGTGCAGGTGCGCCGCCAGAAGCTGGCAGACCTGCAGGCCGCCGGTCATGACCCCTTTACCCTGACCAGTACCCGCAGGACGCCTACTCGGCCGACCTGAAGGAAGAATTCAAGGACCTGCCCAACGAGACCGACAGCGGCAAGCAGGTTGCTCTGGCCGGCCGCATGATGTCCAAGCGCGTGATGGGCAAGGCAAGCTTTGCCCATCTGCGCGACGATAAGGGCGACATCCAGCTGTATGTCCGCCGCGACGAGCTGGGCGATGAGCCCTACGCCGCCTTCAAGAAGCTGGACGTGGGCGATATTATCGGCGTCAAGGGCGAGGTGTTCCGCACCAAGACCGGCGAGCTGAGCGTGCGCGCCACCGAGCTGACCCTGCTGGCCAAGAGCCTGCGCCCCCTGCCCGAGAAGTTCCACGGCCTGACCGATACCGAGATGCGTTATCGTCAGCGCTATGTTGACCTCATCGCAAACCCCGAGGTCAAGGAGACCTTTGTCAAGCGCAGCAAGATCCTGAAGGAGATCCGTGCTTATCTGGACGAGAAGGGCTTCCGGAGGTCGATACCCCCATCCTGACCCCTTTGAGATCGGTGCCTCGGCCCGCCCCTTCTACACCCACCACAACAGCCTGAACATGGACATGGTGCTGCGCATCGAGACCGAGCTGTACCTCAAGCGCCTCATCGTGGGCGGCATGGACCGCGTCTATGAGGTGGGCCGCATCTTCCGCAACGAGGGCATGGACCCCAAGCACAACCCGGAGTTCACCTCCATTGAGCTGTATCAGGCCTTTACCGATTTCCACGGCATGATGGATCTGGTGGAAGAGCTGTACAAGCGTCTGGCTCAGAAGATCTGCGGCAGCATGGTCATCCCCTATCAGGGCAAGCAGATCGACATGGGCCACTGGGAGCGCCTGACCATGGTGGAGGCTGTCAAGAAGTATTCCGGCGTGGACTTCAACGACTGGGCCACCGACGAGGACGCCATTGCCGCCGCCAAGGAGCACCATGTGGAGCTGCCTGAGGTGCCCACCAAGGGTGCCATTCTGGCCGAGTTCTTCGACGCCTTTGTGGAGGACAAGCTGATCCAGCCCACCTTCATCTACGACTACCCCGTGGAGATCAGCCCCTGGCCAAGCGCAAGCCGGATGACCCCGCCTTCACCGAGCGCTTTGAGTATTTCATCGACTGCACCGAGTACGGCAACGCCTTCAGCGAGCTGAACGACCCCATCGACCAGAAGGGCCGCTTCGAGCGTCAGGTGGCCGAGCGCAAGGCCATTGAGCCGGACTGCAAGGCCCAGGTGGACTACGACTACGTCAACGCTCTGGAGTACGGCCTGCCCCCACGGGCGGCCTGGCTTCGGCGTGGACCGTCTGGTCATGCTGCTGACCGACAGTGCCTCCATCCGCGACGTGCTGCTGTTCCCCACGATGAAGCCCATCGACCAGTGAACTACAAGGAAATCAACATAGAAACGAAAGATTTTACTTCTGATTTTCTTGCAAAACTGTGTCATCCCCGTTTTGACATCAATTTGACAGCAAAATCCTGAAGAATCACGTCCCGTTATGAAGCGTGACGGATTTCAGATAAAACGCACAAGGCTTGAACAAAGCTGTAAGAGCACTTCTTGGAACCATCCGAGAGGTGCTCTTTTCGTTTGCTCCTGCGGCCAACTTCTGTCAGACAGTCACAAAAACGGAGGATAAAATTATGAAAACCGACTACAAGCCCATCAAACCCATGAAAGAAATTCCCGACCAGCTTCGCAAACTGCGCCGCCAATTCCTGCGCTACCAGCAAGCAGAAATCGTGTACAGCCTGTCCCATAAGAAGTTGCTGGAGCTTGCCAGCGATGCCGGGGCCATTTACCGCTTCGATAGCACTGTACTTATCAACCGAGAGATTTTGATGCCTATTTGGAAGCAACGGTGTACAAGGCTACAAGCAGTATAAAGAAACAAGTGGTTTGATAGAGTGGAAAGAGTGTCAGATTTTCCACTCTATCTTTACATAGTCGCTGGTTGCGCTGATTGAAGAAATCAGGCCGTCAGCGGCTTTTCGTTTGTCCTCAAAGCTGATATTCTCCCAATCGTCCAGATACCCGGACAGCAATTCAATCTGCTGGGAGGACAGCGTTTCAACGGACAAGTCAGCTATCGCCTTGGACAGCGTTTTGCGGCGGTTATCCAAATCCTCGATTTTCTTGTTGGCGTAAGCCAGCAAGGTGGCGTTGGCCCCGGTCAGCGTATCAAGCAGTTTTCAATCTCGGCCTCTACCTGTGCAAGCTCCACCTGATAGGCGGTAATCTTCGGGTTGGCCTTTTCCTCGCCGCCCCGCAGTAGCTTGAACTCCCGGAACTTTTCTCCCATAGCGGTAAAATGAACTGCTCGAACTCCGTCTTGCGGAGAGTACCGCACCCGGACATCCCTTGTGGTCGGCCCGCTTGGAACAACGGAGGTATTCATAGCCAGAGGGATTGTGGGTCGTTTTGAGTGCATACCCGCATTTCCACATTTGATTTTCCCGGCCAGCAGTATTGCGGGCCTTGCGGCCATTCTGGAAGGTGGTGTTTGTCATCAACTTCTTACGACACCTCAGCCAAACATCAGCAGATACAAAGCCTTCATGGGGCGCAATCACAAGGATCTGGTCTTTCAGGCTCTTGTCCTTGTCTTCCTTCACATCCCGGCCTTGATAGAGGTAGCAGCCATTTGTCCCGGCGAAGTCGGCGGCGTCATTGACTACCACCGTACCCTGACTTTTGAAAACTCGTACATTTCCAAGTCAGCCTGTGCATAGACGGGGTTGCGTAAAAGCTGGGATAAGTAGGAACGGGTCAATGACTTCCCATATACTTTGATACCCCGTTCCTCAAAATACCGGGTAATATCTCCAAAGGAAGTCTCGGGCTCGGCGTACATTTCAAACATCAGGCGTACATGGCTTGCGGCTATGGGGTCGGCTACCATCATCTTTGTGCGGATATTTTCAACCACCGTCGGCTCCAAGTCGAAGCCATAGGGAGCTTGACCGCTCATGTGAAAGCCTTTCAGGCACCGGGAGTAATAAGCGTCTGTGACACGCTTCTGAATTGTTTCCCGTTCAAGCTGGGCGAATACGATACAGATATTCAGCATGGCCCGGCCCATGGGGTCGAGGTATCGAACTTCTCTGTGGAAGAAACAAACTCCACATCGTATTCCTGAAATAGCTCCATCATATTCGCAAAGTCCAAAATGGAGCGGCTTATTCTGTCCAGTTTGTAGACAACTACCCGGCGAACCTTGCCCTTGCGTATCTCACCAAGGAGCTTTTGAAACTCGGGCCTGTCGGTATTCTTGCCGGAATAACCCTTGTCTTTGAAAACCCGGCAACTGCCGCCTTTCAACTCATACTTGCAGAAATCAATCTGGCTCTCAATGCTGATACTGTCCTTGCGGTCTACGGATTGTCTTGCATAAATTACATCTTCTCTGATATTCATGTTGGGCTCCTTTCCTGTGGAATGGAGCTACCAACCTACAAGTATATTATACCATTGATAGCCCCGAAGGACAATGTTGTCGATGGTCAGGCCGGGGTACCGCTGGCCCTTCTGTACTTGCTGAACACCTCATAAAGACAGCGTTCAATCTCCTTTTTCCGCTTTTCCTTTTCCTTCGGAGAGAGTACCGGCGTAAGACTTTCCAGCACAATGCTTTTCCCCTGAAAATGGACGGTTTTGGTTTCACTCTGATAAGTAACGGATTGTACCATTGAAGCCTCCTTTGCGTAGTTGGTTGACTGCCAGCATTTCCCGCATTGTCCCAGTGGGGAAAAGCGAAAGGACAGCACCCGGCAAAGAGTGCTGTCCTTTCGTTCTTCTCCACACCTCGGGCCAACTTGGCCCGAGGTCAGTATTGCCAATTTTCGTAGTAGTGCGCCGCCTCCTCAACAGCGCAGAAGTCAAAGACTTCATAAAGCTCGACGAGCACCTGATGAATGTCCTTTGCATGGAACCCACAGTTTTCCATGGCTTTGATAACATAGCCACGGCAGGCGTCGTTGCTCCATTCCTCATTCATAGTCAAGACCTTCTTTCTTATAAAGCAGGGGGCGCTGACGCTATATGTTTGGCCTGTCACAAGACAACTGTTTTTTCCGTCAGCGTCCCCGCTGGATTGTGGGGCAAATCGGAGCGGATAAGTCGCCAGCTTATCCCTTGCGGCCCGTTGCAGATCGTGGCCGTGGGGATGGCTCGTCCCCCACCTGCGGCATGGGTAGTGATCGCTCGTTTCCCTTACGGAAAAGTCTTTGCGTACCTGCCGCCCGGCTCCCTGCTGGGTACTCCAAGCTGCCCGCTATTCAGTTGTGGGAGGATTGTTTTTCCTCTCATTAACCGTGTCAGTTTGAAAGGAAAAAGGAATAGGCTCACAGAACATTTTTCAAATATTTTTTCATGTTCTCCAAGCCCCGCTGGATGGCGGCGCTGACCGCCCGCTCCGTCACGCCCTCGGCGGCGGCAATCGCCTTGACCGAGTGGCCCAGCAGATAGTGCTCAAAGACCCTCTGGCCCTGTGCGTCTGGCAGACTGTTCAGAGCGTGGCAGAGATATTCAAACCGCTCCATGCGCTCGATCAGCTCTTGCGGAGAGGGGTTGGAGAAGCAGGCGGAATATTCGATACCGTCCTCGGCGTCCAGCGAGAAGTGCGCTTTATTCCGGTAGACACGGCGGCGGCTGGCCTTGATGTACCGCTGGCCCGCCAGCAATTCTTCCGCAACTTCCTCCGTGACTTCGACCATCACATCTTCCATATACCACGGGTAAAAATCCCGCAAATTGATTTCCTTCATTGTGTACCTCCGTTTCGGTGTTGGGGATTGACGAGTGACCGAAGCGGAGGGCGGCGGAGAGCGGCACCGGGGCTGGACTTCGGGCCAAGTTGGCCCGAGGCAAAGCAAAAGAAATGCGCCCGCACAGCAAGACGCTATGCAGACGCATGAAATTACATTATCATAATTGTACTGATATATTGTACCTTCATAGCCAAACTGTCCCGGAGGGGGGGCTACGCTTTTTTTAACTGATGTAGATCATGTGAGCTTTGAAAAAGCAAACGAGACACGGCAAAATAACCTCCAATCGGCTACCGTGTCCCTGCAAGTCGTCATAGGTTTGTGTAAACGCAAAGAAACGGCGGCTCTGAAAATCAAAGCCGCCGTTTCAAATGGGCGTGTCAAATTGTCTGCTGTACGACGGCTTTTTTTCTTTTGCCGTCGTCCGGCAGATAGATGGTTTGTTTAGTTATGGCTTGCATTACCTATGGGCTGATTTCCAGACATTCCGGCCTGTGTATGCTCGTCAAATTCCTCTTGACGGTATTTCTCGATGGCAGTTAATGTTCCGTGATGTTCGCTGTTCAAGTGGCCGTAATCACGAACGGTATAAATGTCTATTGTGCCAACACCACTTCCAAGCGTTCTCATTTCGCCTCGGAATTTTCCGCTGGTGAGGCTTTCACCATTAGAAGTGAGAACATCCCGGAAATAGCGGACTTCCTCACCATTGAAATACCACTGATCTTTTTCGGCATCATAGGTTACTCCAAATGCCTCATACTCTGCAACGAGCTTTGCAGTTTCGCTATCTTCAAGCGGCGTTCCTGCCATAGCAACGGATGTGCTGTTTTTCAACGCCTCAATATCCCGTGCGTCAAATTCCTGCTGGGTAAACTCTTTTAAGCCAATCAGTTTACCCGCCGGATCAACGGAGCCGTCAGCCGCTTTTGAAAAGCTCTCTAAATCCCGTACAGCATACACATCTACTGTGCCGTTCTCATTTAGAAAATCAATACCGGCGGTTTCGTTGTTACTGATGGGATAATAGTCCTCAAACCAGCGAACCAAATTCCCGTTATAGGTAAGTTCATCTTTGACCGCGTCATAGGTCATCCCGTATTGTTCATAAGGTGCAAACATTTTTTCTTTGTCTGCGGCGGAGAGTGCCGAGCTGTCCTCGCTGTTTCCCAGCGCCTCAGAACCGCCAAGAGGTTGACTGATTTCTTCCTTGATAACGGGATTACCTTGTTCCTGGCTGTTCTGTGGTGTCGTACTGCATCCAGCCAAACAGCCTAACAAGAGCATGGACGCAGCGCATAATGCCATTCTTCTCATAGTGTTTACCAATCCTTTCTTTGAATGTACCCCAAGTATAGCAAAGCATTTTGGGATACCTTTGGGATTAGTTTGTGATTTATGTGTAGTTAAAAAAGCGGCAGGTTGTTCACCTGCCGTTGATTGTCCGCTAAATCGTGAAGAAGAATTTAACACCGTTTTCTGTGTTGCAAGCCTCACAATAGCTGTTATGTTGTTGTAAAATTCTTTGAACCATATAAAGCCCTAAGCCGCTACCGCCTGTTCTTCTACTGCGGGATTGCTCCATACGATAAAAAGCGTCAAACAATTTGGGAATATCATCTTCTGGTATATGTGTACCTGTGTTCTCTACGGAGAACAAAAAGCGTCCGTTGGTATTTTGTAAAATAATATCAACGCTTGCTCCATGCGGCGAATACTTTACAGCATTTGAAATCAAATTGGAGAACACCTTTTCAATCAGTAATTTGTTCCCATTGATAAAAGCGGGAGACTGTATAGCAAGATGTATTTGTAGCTCTTTTGTTGCCACTAAATCATCAATCTCCCTCAAATAGCCATGTATCATGGGAGCGCAATCAAAATGCTCCATTTTGAAATCGACATTGGTTTCCAGCCTTGAAATCGTTAATATTTCCTGCACCATCGTTTCAAGCGTAGCTGCAACTTCCAAGGATCGGGCAAGATACTTTTCGTGGTCTTTATATGCCCCTATACCCAATAGCATCCCCTCTAATTGACCCTTGATAATGGTGATAGGGGTTTTCAGTTCATGGGAAGCGGAAGAAAAGAAATCCTGTTGTGCCCGTTCCAGCGCCTTTTGATGTTCAATATCCTTTTGGAGCTGGAGATTTGCACTTTGCAACTCCTCCAAGGTAGCAGATAGTTTCCGGGACAGCGTATTCAAGCTATTCTCCAGTACACCCAGCTCGTCAGAACGGCGTTCCTCAAGTTGCCATTCCAGCCGCATATCAGACATTTCTTTAGAAATCCGACTGATTTTTAATACCGGGTTTGTAATGATACGAGAATACACCCAAGCAGTTGCCAACGATACAAGGAGAATAACGCAAAACAAAATCGGTAATACGCTTACAAATGATTGCCGCAGTTCTGCGATTTGAGAGGCTTCTCCATAAACTGTTAAAATATATTGGCTATTATCATCTGCAAATGAGAAGTAATAGCTGTTGGATATAATCGGCGCACTTTCATAAGATGCTCCGCCAAGAGCCTCCCCGGTGATCCCATCGTTAAAGCTATTTTGGTTAGACGGTGTTTCCACCAGAACACCATCAGCAGTATAAAGCTCCACCATGCTAATTGTCGTGTTTTGAAGAAACTGATCAAAAAGTCCGCCGCTATCCTGCATGCGGATATGTTCTAATTCATAAATAAAGTCGCTTGTCTGTTCATCTAATGCCGCATTGAGATTGTTAGAATAGGTTTGAGGCATATACCAAGCCAAAACTCCATAGACAAGAAAGCTCACGCAGAGCAAAACTGTCACAGTCAGAATAAAGACTTTAGCAAACAGACTGCCTTTAATTCTCTTTATCAACTTTATATCCCACCCCTCTGATTGTTTGAATGAAATCTATTCCCAACTTTTTGCGTAGATTTTTGATATGGGTATCAACAACACGCTCGTCCCCATAAAAATCATATCGCCACAGCTTATCCAACAAGTTCTGCCGGGTCAATATCCGGCCTTGATGGGTCAACAGTTCCCGCAATATTTCAAATTCCTTTTGCGTCAGTTCATAAGTAACTCCGTCCACGGTGGCGGTGTAGTTGTCACAATTCAAAAGCAAATTGCCATAAGCAATGATTTGATACTTTTCATCTGTTCCCCGGTTACTGCGCCGAAGTACAGCCGCAATTTTGCGGAGCAGGACAGGCATAGAAAACGGTTTTGTAATGTAGTCATCCACCTGCAAATCCAATCCTTTAATCTGATCTTCTTCTCCGCTTAATGCGGTTAGCATGATGATAGGAACATCAGATTGTTTGCGTATCAATTCACAGACACCGTAACCGTCAATTTTGGGGAGCATAATGTCCAACACAATCAAGTCATATCGTTCTCCCGCAAATAAAGATAGTGCCTCGACACCATCATTTGCAACAGCTACTTCATATCCTGCTTCTTGTAAAAAATTCTGTAAAAGTTCTTGAATATCAAAATCGTCCTCGACGACTAAAATCCTTTGCATGGTAACACCTCCAAAGATAGCGTATCATAGATTTTTGTGATTAAAGTGTAGTTTTCAAATTTTCTTTCTGTTATTATACCTTGGCCGTGTAACATCGGCAACCTTGTCAGCAGACAATAAAATACTACTAAAACATAAAACTGTGTTTCGTTCTCATAGTCAAACCCGAAATGTAAAATAATATAGGGGTGATATGAGAATGTACCAAGACACCAGACGGCTTGACTTCCACGCATTAGGCCGGGAGATCAAGCGCAAGAGAGAGGCGAAAGGCTGGACACAAGAATACCTTGCACAGCTTGTAGACCGTACCCCTCGTTCCATCATGTATTTTGAGAACCGGGGTCAGCATCCGAGCCTGAACACCTTTTACCAAATCGTCACCCTGTTGGATATTTCCGTAGACCAGTTCTTTTATCCTGACAGGCAGAACGGCGAAAGCGACTGCCGCCAGCATATTGACAGGCTGCTCAATACAATGGACGAAAAGGAATTGACGGTCATGGAGGCTACAGCAGAGGGACTACAAAAAGCCAGAGAAACGGAGGTCAAGTAAAGAGGGCCTTCGTTTTTCTCATTTTTAGGGGACTTTTCGAGGGTTCTGCTAAATGGCAAGCAATGCTTCTGTGGCCACAGAAGCTATTTTCACAAGCCCGGCCTTGCGGCCCGTCTGTGAAAATCTGCTTGTTGGGGAGCCTCCCCAAACCCGGCGCTTCGGGCCAAGTTGGCCCGAAGTGTCAGCGTCGCTTTGCTCCTTATGCGTCACAGTCCCTAACGCTCCTGTTCCTTCTTTCTGCCCGGTTCCGAGTAGCCCAGTAGATAGTCAATGTTGGCCTTGATGGTCGTGACCTCCTGCATATCCGCCTTGGTTTTGCGGTACTCGGCGTAGAGCTTCTTTTTCTGTTCCGAGAGCTTGCGGCCTTCCTCTTTGAGCGTGTCCATCTTGGGGAGCTTGGCCCCGCCGAGGATGGCTTTGAAGTCGGCACAGGCCGCCCGGTAAAGTTCAATATCCGCCTCATGCTCCGCAAGAAACTTCTTACTGTATTTGCTAGCCTTGTACTTCTCAAAGACGGGCCGGGTCTTGGCATACTGCACCGTTGCCGCCTTCAATTCCATGTTGGTATGGAGGGCCGCTTCGGTGCTTTTGATTTGGTCAGACAGCTTGTGAAAATGTTCTGTGGCCGCCGTGGCCTTCTGCTCCAACTGCTCATAATCCGTCAGGCCGTTGTCTTGCAAATAAGCAAGGGCGGCGGCCATTTGTTTGAGATTGAACACCTTAGCCCATCGCTCATAACCGGGGCCTTTTCCTTGGAGCCGGGATTGAATGTCAATAGCCAGACTGATTTTTTGGCGAGGCTGACCGGGCCGTTGGCGGGAGCTTGACAAGGCGGCTTTTATGTCCGCTTCGCCGTAGCCGTCCCCGAGGGTATCAGAGCGGAGGCGGGTAAACCGCTCCTGACCGGGAGCCCGAAAGCTGACCGCTCCCCGCCGCTGCTTGACCTCATAGCCCGCCTGCTCCATCAGGGAGAGAAATTCCGGGAAGTCGGCGGGCCTCTTGGCAAGGGCGGTATCAATGGCGGCCCGCAGCCTGTCCTGATAGGTCAGCGGTCTTTTCCGCCCAGCCAGCCATTCCCCATAATTGCGAAACTTCCCCTTGCTCCGGGGCTTGGGATTTTCCACGATGGACAATCCGTTTTCCAGACACAGGCGGTCAGAGAGCCGCCGCAGAGCGAAGGATGAGCCCCAGAAGTTGCGGAACTTCTGGGAACAGTCAAGGGTTGTGGAGTTGTAGTAGATATGCGAGTGAATATGCTCCTTGTCCGTGTGGGTCGTGACGATGAAGGCGTGGCGGCCCTTCGTCCAGTGCATAGCCAGCTCATAGCTGACCCGGTTCGCTTCTTCTGGGGTGATCTCTCCGGGATAGAAGGACTGGCGGATCTGATAACACAGCACATCCTCGCCCTTCTTTTGCTCCCGGCCCGTCATGGCCTTGTAGCTGGCCTTTGCCAAAAGGAACTCGGCGGCCACCGTGGCCGGGTCGCACTCATAAGAGGATATGTATTTCCCTCTTTCCGTCTTTTCAGGATTTTTCCCATAGTCCAGACAATCCCGGATAGCCTCGGATATGCTCTCGCCCTCGTTGGCATGGCGTTGCAATAAGGTGGTCGTTGCCAGAGAAAATCCCTCCCTTCATAAAGAACGGCGGCCCCACCGAGCCGCCGTCAGTCTGTTTTACTTCGGGTCAAGTTGGCCCGAGGCTGTCAGCTTGTGATGAACTGGCGCAAAGTCAGGTTCAGACTGTCCAGCCCTGTGATGAAAGCACCCGCCACCGCCTGTAAGCCATAGGGGGAAAGCAGGAACGCAATCCCAAGATAAATGACGCCGCCCACCGGGGAGCTGATGAAGAACAGCCCCACACCCAGCAGAGCCATGATGACCGAGGCCGCTGTCAGTAGGAAGGAGGACAAGGAGAACAGGAACAGCAGGACAGCCACAAGGACAGTCAGGAACAGGATAAGCGGTGCGGCGATCAGTTTAAGTATCAGTCTCATAGGTTCGACCCCTTTCTATCTTTTTTCTACCTATATTTTACCTTGTAGACGCAGGGGCAACAATGTTGTAGACGGTTAGCAAATCTTGTCGCAGATGGGGCAAAACAGCTTGCTCTCTTTCTAAAAGCGCTATATAATTTATTTAAAGTTATCATTAATGGGGATGGGATAAAATGCTAATTTTCTTAGATAGTAGTATCTTTTGTGCAGATTTTCATTTAACCAGCACTTCCTTTGAACTGCTTAAAGATTACATTTGCAAAGGCGGAAATTGGCTCTGCTTTTCTGAAATCGTGATTGATGAGGTAAAAAACAAATATAAAGAAAGAATCACTGGGCTTTGGCAAAAAGCAAATTCTGACATTCAAGAATTAAATAAAAGCATGGTAACTAATGTTCCGACTATTCCCGAAGAACACATAAGCAGTGAAATGAAAAGCTACGAAGATTTTTGGGACATGATACCATTTCAATATGGCAATGGTGCACCAGAAGATTATCCCACCACAACTCACAGAGATGTTGTTCATCGAGCATTGGAAAGGAAGAAGCCATTTAAAGATGATGGTAAGGATGGATATCGGGATTACTTAATTTGGCTTACCTTTCTAAATGTAGTCCATCACTATGCTATGGACGAAGCTTGTTTTATTACCTTAAATACCCGAGATTTTTCAGACCCAATAGACAAAAAAGAATTGCATCCTCAGTTGAAAAGAGATCTTGAAGACAAAGGAATTAGTTTAACAAGAGTATCCTATTTTACCTCTCTTAAAGAATTTGTTGAAGCAAGAGTGAAACCAAGTCTTCAAATCATTGAATTGCATGAAAAACTGATAGAGCAACTAAAAGCTGATCGTTCAGGGTTCATGTATCCTCTTGAAGAAAATCTGGCTCAAAAAATTACAGGATTAGAACTATCAGGATTTGACATTGTGCTTGAAGAGGGAGAAAATCCTTCTATAGGCAGCATTGATGAGGTTTCTGAAATTGAAATTGAGGCTATTTCGGAAATCTCTCAAACGGAATTGTTATTGTCTATTCGGGCACAGGCATTATGCAATATTAACTTTTGCATTCATAAATCTGATTTTCTAGCCATGGAAGACAGAAGCCAGATGTCTATTATTGATAATGACTGGAATAAACATTATATTCTAGCAGAAACACCAATGGAACTAGAAATTTCTCTTGAAGTGATTTATGATTCAACCAATAAACAGATTAAATCCATGGATATAGAATCTGTTGAAGACGCTTATGCAGATTGCTTATATTGTCCATACTAATAGAAATGAAGGGGTGCACCCACATCAAGGCGCACCCCTCCAAATCATTTTTCCACCAGCACAGACAGCTCCGTGAGTACATCGGACACCCGGGCCCAGAGCTTTTCATAGTCCCTCTGGAGCCCAGCAATCTCCTCCGGGTACACGCCGAAGGTGTTGGCATGGACGGCCACCTGATTGAGATTATTGGCGCACCGCCGCTGTAAAGATACCAACTCCTTGACCGGGGCAAGGTCTACATGGAGGATATAGCCGTTTAAGGCCATCTTCCGCATATAGGCCCCGGCGTTGGTAATCCCCGCCTCGGTCATGCGCCGCTGTATCTGGGCCAGCTCGTCCTCCGTGACCATCACATGAAGGTGCCTGTCACGCTTGCGCCGGGCCGTCAGCGTTCCTCCCGTTCCCGGCTCCGCTTGTGGGCTGGCGGCTCCTTCACTCTGTCCAGCGCCTTTTTCTCCGACCCCTTGGGGAGCGGCGAGGGCGGCAGGTTGTTCAAAATGCCGTCCAGCATATTGCCGTTCTGTTCCTCGGAGAGCTCGACTGTCAGCAGGTGGTTGTCTTTTTCGTTCATAGCGTCCTCCTATCTGTCCTCACGGGACTTGTTGTGTTTGGCCTTGTCGGGCTCCTTTGGGGGCTCCGCTCTGCGAGCCGCCTCCTTGAGCCGGGCTGTGATGGAGGGCCGGGCCGCCCGGTCAGGGTTGCCGGGAGCCGGGCGCAGCTCATAGTCCTCCATCTGCTTTTCCGTCAGGGGCTTCAAATAGGCCAGTTCGCCCCATGCCCGCATGGTGCCGCCCTCCACCATACGCCGCTCGTCAAAGTTGATGATCTCCACGGGAGCGTTGCCGGGAGGCTTCGGGAAGGTGCCGAGGTCAACGGGCCGCTGGGTAGAGTAATAGCGGTAATACTCTGCCTGTTCATGGCCCTCGGTGCGCTCATGCACGCCAAACAGTTCCTTGTAATCGGCCACACGCTTGGCAAAGTCCTTCTCCGCTGTCTCGCCGCTACTGTGGTAGTGGCCCCAATAGTAGTCCTTCTGGCCGTTCTCCGTTTCGGTAAACTGCCATGTGACAAAGGGACTGGGGGCCGCTTCGTCAAAGCCCAGAGCGAAGCCCCGGCCATTGTCAAAGGTAATAGATTTCAAAATCTCATAACCTTGATTGCTTTCTATGTGTTTTCCTCCTTTCTGACCTCGGGCCAAGTTGGCCCGAGGTTATGAAGTGTTACGAAATACCCGTCAAAACCGGGGCAAAAGGTATTAGGATATTCAAGCCCGGAAAAGTGTTTCAAAAAAGCCTGATATTCCGGGCTTTTTCAAGAGGTAAATCGTAACGGGGCTACTTGTTTTTATCACGCTTTTTCCTCATGCGCTCCCGGCTCCTTCTGCGGTTTCCCTCGGCCTTGCAGGCTTCGGAGCAGTAGGCTTGCCGCCCCTCCGGGAGAAAGGGCCGCCCGCAGATAGAGCACAGGCGGGTGTCCGGGGCCGGGCCATCCTCGCAGATAGAGGCCGACAGTACCGGGTCAAGGGGCAGAACAGCCTCCCGGAAGTAGCGGCAATAGGCCCCTGTCCAACACTTGCCAAGCATATAACACTCACAATCCAGCGGCAGGCAGCCATACTCCCGGTCATAATTGGCGCACATCTCCGTGACCAGTTTTCGGATACCCTTTCGCTCGTCACGGGTCAGTTCCCGGCACATCAGGACTTCGGCCAACTTGGCCCGAGGGGCGAAACTTCTTGCGGCAACGGTCTTTTCTGTTGCCGCACTCTTTTAAGTAGCGGCATCCGGCACAGCGGTCAGCGCCGCCACGGCCCGGGCGGGGTATCTCTTTCATCATCTTTTCGTAGGGGCTGTTGGTAAAGTTCATTCCTCGTCCTCCGTTTCTTCCTCAGTCTCCATATCGCCATAGGGGTCGGCTTCATCGTAGTCGTAATCGTCCTCGTCCAGCCCAGCGGCTTCATGCTTCGGACGGTAGACCTTGAAATAGTAGGCCGCACCACCGCCCACCAGCGCCACGGCGGCAACCATCAGAAGATTGCCGACAGGAAAGGCGGTGTCTTTTTCTGGTTCAGGCTCCGGCTCGGGAACAGGTTCCGGGTCAGGGTCGGGCTGGACAACCGGCTCTGTTACTTCGGGCTCCGGGTCTGCTTCTGCGAGAGCCAGAAGGTCTTTTTCCGTGACAGCGTTCAGAAAATACACATTGTTCTCAATGCGCTGACGGTCAATGACCAGATAAAAAATATTCTCGCTGGGGGTGGTAATCGTGAAAAACTCCTTACCGTCCTCGTCGGTGGCATTATCCACCACCGTACCCGTTCCATCTGGGGTGAAGGGCTTGGTTGTGGTTTCCTCGGCGGCAGGCGGCTCGGTTTCTGCAACGGGCTCGTTACTCTGGGCGTAGGCTGTGGCGCTCATGCAGGTAAAAGAAAACAGGGCGGCAGTCAAAACCGCAGCCCTGCGAAAAAACTTATTCTTCATGTTCGGTATCCTCCTTTGCTTCATCAGACTTCGGGCCAAGTTGGCCCGAAGCGGTAATGACGGGATTGCTGAAAAACTCAGCCAGTTCGGCGGGCGTCAGTTTCAGAGAACGAACAGCCTGAACAATCATGCTGTTTTCTTCTTCCTGACGCTGTTTCTCCAAATCCCGGATTTTGGCCTGCCACTCGGCAGCCTTCTCCCGGGCCTTCGACAGCTCTTTGTCGATTTTTTCAAGTTTGGTCATGGATAGCTCCTTTCTGAAAATCAGTTCAAACGCCCAAAGGCATAAAAGTGTTCCTGCCAGTAACTTGTATTGATACTGGCGTATTTAATAGGGTCGCCCGCATGGATCATCATTCCGCCGCCCACATAGATACCCACATGGGAAACGGGGCCATCGCAAGCATAGGTTTTCGTGAAGAAAATCAAATCCCCGGGCTTTGCGTCGGCGGGTGATACATAGGAGCACTGATTGAAAATCCCCGTGGCCGTGGTGCGTGGCAGGCTATGAACGCCGCTTGCCGTGTAAACCCAGCAGACAAAACCGGAACAGTCGAAGCTGGTACTTGGAGAGGAGCCGCCCCACACATAGGGCCAGCCCAGATATTTTTCCGCCTCCGAGATCAGCGCCGCAAAGGCCGGGTCGGAAAGGGCCTCGCCCGGAATGGTATAGTCGCTTCCGGGGTCATAGCTGCCTCCGCCGCTTGTGTAAATGTTATCCCACAGATAAGGCTTGTTGCCTTTGAGCTCCAAGGTTATGTCGTAGATTTCCTTCTGCTCGGCGTCCAAGAGGGAGCCCACCACCATGGGGAGGGTCTTGTTCTGGAGCCGCACATGGAGAATGTAATACTCATACGGCACTTCATAGGTGTCGGTGTGGGTCGTTCCATCCTCGTCTGTCCATGTGTCCGTTTCGGTGCGGTAGCGTATCTTCACTTCCTCGGTCATCGTCAGCTTATACTGCGCCTCAAACAAGGCCCGGAGTTCTCCCTGCACATTCTCCCGGGTGTAGGTGCGGAGCTTGGCAATCAGGTAAGAGGTCAGCTCATAGGGATTGTGGCCCAGCTCGTCTACATTGTAGCGGTACTCGTCATAGCCGGGATGGGTGCGCTCTATGTTGGCGATTTTCTCCCGGAGTTCATTTTCAAGGGCGGTATAGTCCTCGTTGGCCCCTAAAATATCTTCGTCCTCGGCGGTGTAGGAAGTCCCCACCACGGCGTTCATCATGCCCGTACCCAACGATGGAAGGGCAGAGAAAACAGAATTGAGTATCAGGAACAGGCAGAACAACAGCAGAATAATGACAGCGCCGCCCTTATGCCGCCGCACGAATTGAGCGGCATAGGCCGCCGCTTTCTCGGTGGTGGTTGCCGCTGCTCCCGCCGTCTTGGCGGTCTGCCTTGCGGCCTCACGGGCCTGCTTGGCATATTCCCGCTTGATTTTCCACTTCTGGGCCATACGGGAAAGGAAAGTGCTGTTTAGTTCCGGGTTCTCCTGCACCATTTTCTGATAGTGGAGGTCTGCATTGGCCTTTATTGTTCGCCGTTCCCACTTCCTAACCTGACGGGCTGGATGCTCCCTGATACGCCGCTTGGCATAACGGCTGACCTTATGCGCCCCGGCCTCTGCCAGAAGCTCGGTCTTGTGGGCTCCTTCCACACCAACATTTTCGTGCTCGACCTCATGGATTTTGCGGTGTCCATAGGCCCACACACCAGCCCCCGCCACCATGACCGCCTGCTTGGGAAGGCTGGGCGGCTTCGGCGGCTCCTGACGGGATAGCTTTTCCTTTGCCATTTCCAGCCGGACAGCGGAGTGTTCCGCCTTGGCCTCGGCTCGTTCTTTCTTTTTTTCCCGCTTGTCTTTCTGCTCTTTGCGGGCGGCCTGCTCCTCACAAACGGTATCTTCCCGGGCCTCGCCCTCCTGCCGCAAGCGGGAGGACGGCTTTTCTCGTTCGCCGTCCTGCCTGAATTTCCCGGTGCTTTGGAACTTCGGGCCAACTTGGCCCGAAGCCTGCTCCCCGGCCTGACGGGTCACTTCTTCCTCAGTGAAGTGGAGCCGCCCACGCTTTACCCGTTTCTCACCGTTTGTTTTCTTCGGGGCAACCTGTCCCGAAGCGTCCTTACTCATTCTCCTTTTCCTCCGGGCGGGTGGTCATAATGGAATAGAGCTTGGTATTCTTCGGGAAACGGTCAACAAACGGAATGGTCACATTTCCGAAGAACAAAAGGCCCTCGCCGGGATTGGAGTGGGTCACATAGGAAAGCTGGTGGGGGCTGATACCCAACTGCTTCGCCAAAATCTGCCTGTCTCCCTGTGCCTGTGACAAAAGCACCATGAAGTCAGAGTTTTCAAAAATGTTCTCGATCTGACGGCTGGCAAGGAGGTCTTTCACATTCTGGGTCAGGGCGCTGGGAACACATCCTTTTTTACGGAGCATTTTCCAGATAGTCACAAAATAGCTGGAGGTCAGCTCGTCCTGCAACAGCACATGGAACTCGTCGTAATAGCACCATGTAGCAATACCGCAGGAGAAGTTGTAGGAAACCTGATTGTTGGACAGGTCGTTGAGAATGTGCATGGCAATTTTGCGGAGCCCGGAGCCCAGCTTCTTCAAATCGAAGCACAGCACTCGGGCGTTTTTATAGTCCACATTGGTTTTGTGGTTAAACAGGTTGAGGGAGCCCGACACATAGATTTCAAGGCCGTTGCCAGCCGCTTTGCCTCGGGCTCGCTCTGCTGGCATAGAAGGTCATACAAGTCTTGAAGCGTCGGCATGGGTGCGTGTTCCGGGTCGTTGAGCAAATCCCGGTACACCATGCGGGCGCAGCGGTCAATGATGGTGCGCTCGACGGGCTGCAAGCCGTCCTTGCCGCCAACAATCAACTCCATGAGTGAAAGAATGAAGTCGCATTTCAGACTGATAGGAGAAACTTCGTCATCCATACTCAAATCCAAATCCATAGGATTGATGAAATGCGGGCTGTTGGGGGCAATCTCTACCACAAGCCCATCCTTTCCAAACTGACGCACCAGCGGGGAATATTCGCCCATGGGGTCAAGGATGATAATGCGGTCATTGGTGGCAAGAAACACATTCACAAGTTCCCGCTTTCCGCTGAAGCTCTTGCCGCTCCCCGGAACGCCAAGGTACAGCCCGTTAGGGTTTTCAGCTTCTTGCGGTTTGCCATGATGACATTATGGGAAAGGGCGTTCAGGCCGTAATAGATGGCCTCCTCGCCGTCCATGCGGAGCTCCTGCGTCATAAACGGAACGAAAATCGCCGTGGAGCTGGTTGTCATGCCACGCTGTATCTCAATCCCGTTGTAGCCGAGGGGCAGACTGGACACAAGGCCCTGCTCCTGCTGGAAGTCCAGCCGCTTCAAAAGGCAGTTATACTTCTGCATGATACCCGATACGGTGAACAGGTCGTTGTCCAGCTCTCGGCGGGTGGCGGCGGTATTTACCACAAGGAAGGTCAAAAGAAACATTCGCTCGTTGCGGCTCTGTAAATCATTCAACAGGTTCTTGGCGTCCTGACTGAAAGTAACGAGGTCTGGGGGAAGAATGTCCATGTCGTAACCGCTTCGGACGGCTTTTTTCTGTTCCTCCACCTTCATCTTGTCAATGTCGCTGACTTTGCCCTTGATGGTTTTGATGGCCTTGGCCTGATCGACGGTCTGAATGTGCATGGTAATGGTCATTTCAGCGTCCACCTCCAACAGCTCGGCAAGGAGCTTGTCGGAGAGTTCGGAGGCCATGATCTGCATATAGGAGGCCGCTCCCCAAGTGGAGCCCATGCGAAACAGCCGGGTCTGGCGGAAGTCAAAGCTGGTGGGGGCAATAAAATCCTTCGTCCCCATTCCGGTCTTGGGTATCATATCCCATGTGAAGCGGAAGGGCTCTGTGCCGCCGGGGTGAAGCTGACCGTGGAGTATCTCTAAGCGTTCCAGCCCGTTCAGGGGCCGTGACTGTACGCCCAGCTTTTTGAAGTTGCTGGAAATGTCAGCCTCTACACGCTCCAGCCGGGGCCTTGCGGCGGCGAGGCTGTCCGCCGATACACCGAAGGTCAGCAGCTTTGTCCGCACAATGCCGTTATTGCTCTTGGCAATCTGGCCCTCCAGCATTTCCACATACTCACTCCGCATATCGCTGTACCCGTCCTCCTTCATGGGGATATTGAGCTTATATTTGCTCTCGGGGCGGCTTCGGTGGTTGATGAAGGAAAGCTGGAGCGAAAGGGAGCTGTCGAAGGAATTGAGAAAGCGCAGTAGCCGTCAAAGATGGCTGACTGGTCATCAGCTTGCGCCAACTGATAGTTAATGTCCTCATATTCCATGCTCTTGGTATAGAGCCTGTCATTGACCCGGCAGATACCGTCCTTGAAAATTTCCCGGTACGGGATGGTCTGTTGTGCGGTCTGCGGCCCGGCCTTTCTTGCCGGGGTCTGCTTCTTGGGTTTACGGTCAGGACGCTTTCTTTCTGCGCCCGGCCTTGCGGTCTTTGTATTGGTCTGCAATCGGGTGTTCCTCCTTTCTGCTCAGAAAAGCGTAAAAATTATCGGTCTTATAGGGCCTGACCTTCGGCAATAAAAAGCGTGTTCGGATGATGTTGCGGAGCACCTTTTCAAAAGGAAGTCCGTCTTTTTCAAACATGGCGAACAGAAAACACGGCATCATCAGCCCGATCATCAGGAACAGGGCCGTACTGTTCCCAATGTGAGAACGGGTAAACAGGTAAAATGGAATACCGATACCGCCCGCTATGGAGAAACAAATAAGCTGGCGCTTCGTCAAGTTGAAGGCCAGCTTTGTTTTAATTCGGCTCAAATCGTTAGGTACTGGCACATAGGCCAAAGAAATCACCTCCTTGGTGCTTCGGGCCAACTTGGCCCGAGGTCATCGTTCTGTCTGGCGGGCCGTTGCCTCCTTTCGGGCGGTCTGCACCGCCTCAAGGCCCGACTGTCTGGCCCGCCAATACTCGGGGTTGTACCGCTTGATAGAGCGGTTAATGTTTTCCTCAAAGGCGGCCTTGTCTTTGATACGCTCGGGGATCTTCCAGAGCTTTTTGTCTAAGAGCTCCCGCAGCACCACTTCCTCCTGCGTATCTTCCTCAAAGCAGAGGTAGCCGCCACGCCGAAAACCGCACCGCTTGGCTGCCGGGGAGAGAAAGGCCGCCACATCGTTTGAAACCATCGTCCCACCATGGCTGGCTGTGCTCACAAGGAACACGCCGGGGCAGAGCGTGTCGCAGGTCTGTACCGCTCCCCACGGAGATTTGTTCGGCTCCTGATACATTTTTGCCTCCTTCCAGCTTCGGGCCAAGTTGGCCCGAGGTATGATTTAATGGGCTCCGAATATGGACTTTGACAGGCTCCCGGTCTTAAAGAGAACGAAAACAAGGAGCACCGTGTAGCCTACACATTCCCAGATAGCGGCCATCATATCACCGCTTGTAGCAATACTCTGCACCAACACGGCGTAAATCGCCATGCACACCATAATGAGCATCCCCTGAAAGCCGATGGCGAACAGGGATTTGAAATAGTTGTGGCCCATGTGGCCCACCTCCCGGTTTGCGCTGGTGGCAAAGGGAATGGGGGCAAGGCTCGTCATCAGGTAAATTTCAATCATGCGCCCGTAGACGATGACGAAAATCACGATATTCAAAGCCGTCATGGTAAACTGCACGAAGAACGATTGTAGGAAAATACCGAGGAGCGGCCCCAGCTCCATGGCTTCAAGCTGGGCCTGCATATCGTTCAGCACATCAGGCGTGACGGCGGTGGAGCCTTGTATCAGGCCCGCTGACTGTTGGATGACCTGTTGGGACACATCAAACACCGCCATGACGATATTGAAGGTGTTGGACAAAATCAGCACCGCCACGAAGGTCTTGAAAATCCATTTGAAGAAAATCCATGTATCGAAGTTGTGTAGATTGTTGTGGTCTATCAGCATTTGAATGAGCTCATAGGTCATCACGAAGGTAAGCACCAGCCCGGCAATAGGCAGGATGACCGTTTCGGAGAGCTGCCGTATCATGGAAAAGACCCCGGCGTTCCATGCCGCCGGGGTCATTCCTACCTGTGCCGCAATCTCTCCGACCTGCTCATTCACACCTGTAAAGAGCCCGCCGAGGTTTCCCATGATACCCTCGACCAACAGCCCTTTGAGCCATTCCGTGATAGCGTCGAAGATACTTTGCATAGCTTACTCCTTTGCGAAGATTAGAACAGGTTTGCCAGAAGCGGGATCAGGTTCATACCCAGCAGGACAATGCCGCCGCCAGCCATGAGCTGTTTCATCCCCAATTAGGTGTAAAAACTCTGCTCGATGGCGGGCGGCGGCGTACAAAAAATCTATATGGTGTTGTTAAGAGAACCGTCCCGGCGGGACAGGTCAGGCAGTGACCTGTTCCACCTCCGGGATGGGTTTGAGATTAAAATGAATTTCGATAGAAATGTGTCTTGTTTTATCTTCGTCAATGCGCTCATGCACAACGATTTCTTTGATTAAGCGGTTGAGGGTGGCTGCGTCCAGCTCTGTGATGTTGGCGTATTCCTGAATGGCTTCCACCCATTGTTTTGCATCATTGGCAAGCTGGACTTCATCGGACAGCCGCTTTCTGCCCTCGGACACTTTTGTTTTAAGCTCCGTCTGCTCGGTCTGTGTCTTTTCCAGCATTGTGTTGAAATTCTGCTCACTGATACGCCCTGCAATCATATCCTCATAAAGCCGCATGACCATTTTGTCCAGAACCTCAATCCGTTCCTCGTCCCTTGTAAGGGAGCGTTCCATTGCTTCCCGCTGTTCCCGCTGCTCGGCTTCACAGGTATTGGTCAGGCGGTCGGCAACCGCTTCCCCGTCCATCAGGGCAGCTCTGGCACATTCCCGGATTTTCCGCAGCACATGGCTGTAAAGGGTGTCATAATCAATCCGGTGCTGGGTGCAGTGGTTCTTTCCAAAGGCATTGTAGGTCTTGCAGGAGTAAATCCGCTGGGGATGTTTAGCGTTTGTGTAGCGTACCGTCAGCGACTTCCCACACTCGCCGCATTTTAACAGTCCGGCAAACAGGCTGATTTCATTGGTCTGCCCCGGACGCTGGCGGGATTTCAGCTTGTTCTGCACAATGTCAAAGCTCATGCTGTCAATCAGCGGTTCATGCTGTCCCTCCACCACAATCCAGTCCTCCGGCTTCTTTTCCCCAATCGTGCCGATTTTGAAGCGGTAGTCCTTTTTCTGGGAAGCAATCGCCCCGGTGTAGACGGGATTCATCAAAAGGTCTTTGATAACGGAGAAGTCCCACATATACCGCCCGTTTTCTGGGTCTTTCTTTTCCCATTTGGTGCGGGTATTGCGAAGCCCCCGTTCCCGGTTCCACCATGTAGGGCAGGGGATTTTTTCTTTCTCCAGCCGTCTGCGGATATAGTTCGGACCATGACCGTTCAGGGCATATCCGAAAATCAGCCGCACAATCGGGGCGGTTTCCTCGTCAATGAGCAGATGGTTTTTGTCCTCCGGGTCTTTCCGATACCCAAACGGGGCAAGACACCCGGTAAACTGTCCTTTCTGCGCTTTCAGAAGATAAGAGGAATGGACTTTCTTGGAAATATCCTTGCTGTACATCTCGTTCAGGATATTCTTGAACGGGGCAATGTCGTTGTTATCCCGCAGGGTGTCGATGCCGTCATTCATGGCGATATAGCGGACACCGTTTCTTGGGAAAAAGTCCTCAATCAAATGCCCGGTTTGCAGATAATTACGCCCCAGTCGGCTGAGGTCTTTCGTGATGACAAGGTTGATCTGCCTGCGCTCAATGGCTCTCAACATTCTCTGTAGGTCAGGACGCTCCATGTTAAGACCTGTGAAGCCATCGTCCTGATAGACTGCCACAACCTCCCATCCCTGCTTTTCGCAGTATTTTTCCAGCATATCACGCTGGTTTGCGATACTGGCACTTTCGCCTTGCAGGTCATCGTCCTTTGACAGCCTGCAATAGACCGCCGCACGATAACCCCCGGCAAGTGCCGAACCGATTGTTCTGTATTCCATTTCGTTCATCATAGCCATTTACCCACACAATCCAGACGGTATCTGGCTCTTTTGAACCTCATCTTCATTATAGCCTATATCTTTCTTTTTAGCAAGATATTCTTTTGCATTTGTCTTTCCGTATTTCTGGGAAATCAGGCTGACGAACACATCAGTGGCGTCAAGCTCCCCGTCAAATACAGTGGTCACATGAATCTCTGTTTTGTTTTTTGCCATAGGCAGTTATCCTCCATACATGAAAATAGCCAGACAGAGGGTGTCGGCAACGAAGTCCGGCAACGGACTTCAAAAGACCTTGCAAACAATCTCAATCTGGCGATGGTTACTATTTATACTTTTCTTTTATTTTTTTGTTGTTTTGGTTGTTATAAGGGAGAAAAGCCCGGAAATAAGGGGTTTTTCCCGGCAACCGGCTCGGCAACGGGATAACAACAGGGGGTGCAACGGGCTGTCCTTTTCAGAATGGAAGCTCCATCTGTTCTGTGACCTCCACAAAACCGTCCATCGTTTTTTCAGACGGGTTGCCGGAGTCCGTTGCCGGGTTTTCACGCTCCCAGCCCTTTTGTCTGCCATATTCGGAAAACATTCTTGGGTTTGGGAAGTACCGCCAGCTGGAAATGCACTGGTTCATAATCTCGTTGATTTCCCGGATTTCCCATTGCTTCGGCTCGTCAAAAGCATGGTTCAAGGCTTCCTTATAGAGCTGCTTGGAGCAGACCATGCTCCCGGTGTATTTATCAAGATACGCCTGTATCATCCCGGCTTTGGTGTCCTCCGGCATAAAATCCCGCTGGTGTTCTTTGAGATACCGCTGCATGGCGGGGCTGAAAGCCAGCTTGAACCTGCCGCTTTTATAAATCTCCATCGCTTCCGCCCACATCTGCCCGATATAGGCTCTGGAAGCGGCTTCATCCTCCAAAATGTGAACTTCCGCCTGCTCCGGGTACACCATGACCGGGATAAAGCGGCGGTTGCCGGAACGGTCAAGGGGCAGGAAGTCAAGGGAAGTGCCGCCAAACACGCACTGACGGGGGCGGTCTGCCGGGTGGGTTTCATAAGGTATCTTGTAGACCTCTTTCTGCCGGCTTAAAAATGACTTGATTTCCTCAATGCTCTTGGCGTTGGCGGTTGCCATCATTTCCGACATTTCAATAATCCAGTGACCTTGCAGCTTGCGGTACACATTGTCATCGTCCAGCTTCCGCAAATCATCGGAGAACCACTCGTCCCGGACTGCCAGCAGCCGGAAGAAGGTGGACTTTCCAGCCCCCTGACCGCCTACCAGACAGAGCATGATTTCAAACTTGCACCCCGGCTGAAAGGCTCGTGAGATTGCACCCAGCAGGAACAGCTTCAACGCTTCATAGGTGTAATCGTCTGCGTCAGCCCCCAGAAAGTGCCGCAGGCAGAAGCGGATTCGCTCTGTCCCGTCCCACACAAGGGTATTGAGATAGTCCCGGATGGGATGGTACTTGTTTTCATTCGCCACAATCCCGATGGCGTTATCAATCTTTTTCTCATTGGTAAGCCCGTAGGTTTCTTCCAGATAAAGAAGCAGATACTTCATGTCCGTATCGTTCAGGGCGGTGCTTTCTCTGTGAAAACCGATGGGCTTTATGATGTCCTTGCGGTCAGTCAGGATGTTGTATGCGATAGCCCCTGAAAGCAGAGGGTCACGTTGGAATACGGTCAGGCAGTTCCGTATGCTCTGACGGACACCACCTTTCTCGGTGGTTTCCAGCCCCGCCTTGATTTCCTCAACGCTCTGGGGCGGCTGCATGGCGTTCATAGTGTTTTTTAGTTCTTGCTGCGTCTGCGGCTGCAAGTTCTGCCATTCGCTGTTCAAGCTGTATCACATCCTTTCCGTAGTCCGTAATCAAATCCGCTTTTTCCTCTGTTTCCCCGAACAGCAGCACATCCAGCAGATATTCCACTTGGGCTTGCTTCTGTAAGGCTTCCACAAACCGGGGATGAAAGGCTTCCTCCGGGGAGTGCGGGGCGTAGCCCGTTCTCCATGCCATCAGCAGATGGAGATAATCGGCAAGAATACGGAAGCAGCGATTCTTTGCTTCCTGAAACTGTTCCTCCGGGGATTTCTGCCGGGTCTTGGGCTTTTTTACCTTTCCCGGCGGTTTCCAGTCCTCATAGGAAAGCCCGAAGTCCTGTGCCAGCTGTACGGCGGCTTCTTTCTTTCCCAGCCCATACAGGGCGGCGGCAAAATCAATCACATCCCCATCCGCACCGCAGCCGAAGCAATGGTAACGCCGATCCAGCTTCATGCTTGGGGTTTTATCGTTATGGAACGGGCAGCAAGCCATCCCGTTCCGACCTACATGGATTCCATAATACTCCGCAGCCTGTCTTGTTGTGACGGACTGCTTCACAGCTTCGAATACATTCAAATCTATCCCTCCTTGAAAATAAGAAAAGCACCTGACATTCTCTAATTGAAAATGGCAAGTGCCTGTTAAAGTTCCATATCCTGTTGTCTGTGTTTCTCCTGTGCCGGGGCGGTTCTTTGTGCTTTTTTCTCGTCAGTCTTATCCTGCAAGACTTCTTTGATGGGCTGCTTCTTGGGCGGCTCTTTGCTTTCCTCTGTGCCGGGTGTGGCTTTCCGTACCCAGTAGCGGATGTCCCGCAGCTTCTTCAAATCCTCCTGTACCTCGGTCAGTGGTACTTTCAGCTCTGCGATTTCGCTGAGAAGCGTTTCCTGCTCCTGTTGCAACTCATTTTTCGTTTTATCCTTATCGTCCGGGTGCTTGGCAAGGTAGTCAGCGGCTTTCTCATACCGGGCAACCTCCGGGTGTTCCTGTTTGAATTTCCCCTTTATTTTCTTAAAAAATATCTTCTGGTACTTCTCATAGACAGCCTTACATTCCTTGCAGTCTGTCCGGCTGGCAAGAATCCCGTCAATCACTTTGCTCCGGGCTTCCTTTGGCTTCATCTGATTGCGGTAATCTGCGGCTGATTTCCCGGAAGATTCCAGAAACGCTTCTAAGTCCTCCACAGTGGAAAGCCCCTTTTGCCGGAGATAGGACAGGGCTTCGCTGACTGCCTTTAAGTCCTGTGAAGTTCCCCGGTTCTGTCCAGCCCTTGTCCAGTCCTTCCGTTCTTCCTTTCGTATCTCCATATACTTCATCAGCAGATTGGGAAGAAGTGTCGCTTCCTCCGCCGCCTTTTGTGCAAGCAGCTCCTTCCGTTTTTCTCCCAGCTCGGTAATCCAGCCTTTGAGGTTTTGGATAAGCTGCCGGATGGACTTCATCAGGCGGTTGGCGGCTCTGATTTCCCGGTTCAGGTTGCCGATATTCGTCTGGATACCTCGCTTTTCCATCTGCCGGACAGCAGTCCCCTCATGGACAGTGGGGACTATATCAAGCCCCTGTCTGGCATAGGAACGCAAGTCCACACGCTCCGGGCGGTCATTGGCGTCCAGATAGCGGTTCTGGATAACCTCCCATTCATGCCGCCAGATTTCACAATACTTCTGGTCGTTCCAGTCCACCGTATCCTCCTTGTGGCTTTTCCACCTGCCGGACGGCAGCTTTATCCGTTCCCCATTCTCGTCAAGGTCATAAACCTTGCGGCTCTTGGGAAGCCATTTTCCATGTTCATCCATTGCCCGCATGGTCAGCAGGACATGGGCGTGGGGATTGTGTCCCGGCGGATGGGGGTCATGGATGGCAAAATCAGCAATCATGCCTTTGGAAACAAACTGCTGTTCACAAAACTCCCGTACAAGGACAGCGTACTGGTCGGGCGGTATCTCTCTGGGAATGGTAAGCACCCACCGCCTTGCAAGCTGGGAGTTCCATTGCTTTTCCACCGCTTCGGCGGCATTCCATAAAGTATTGCGGTCTGCATATTCCTGTGGAGCATTTGCCGGGAGCAGGATTTCATTGTGGACGATACCACGCTTTTCCGGGTAGTGCTTTACTTGCTGGTCGTATTCACAGAACAGCTTTTCGCCGCTTTGGTAAGCAGCGGCGGCAACCGCAGACTGCCGCTGGCTGCGCTGAACAATCGTGATTTCGTTGTGTGGACAAGGCATTTCGTGTCCCTCCTTTCGCTAATTGGTGGATGGGGTGGCGTTTTACCACCTCATTTTGGGCAGAAAAAAAGCAGGAGACCTTTTTCAGATTTCCTGCTCGGTGTGCCACTGTGTGAGCGGCGGGTATTTAGTTGTAAAAGTTCGGGACAAGTTGACCCGATGTAAAGCTAACAAACTGGAATTGCACCAAAACAATCTAAGACAACAACGCTGCCCTACTTGCGATTTTTTCTTGTACTGCGGAAACAGTTTCTTGAATGGAATAAGTGGTCGTATCTATAACATTCGATTCATATATTCCCAGATTGCAAAATTGCTCCCACATGGTTTCTACCAATTCGATATTTGTCTTTCGGTCTAACTTTGAGCGTTCAACAGCTCGCTTCAAGGTTTCTTCCTTACTTGCCCTTAAAATAATATAATGCACCTCATAATGTTCCCGAACAAGACTTTGCCACGGCTTTAAAAACCACGGTCCGATAATACCGTCAACAATTACATCATATCCACCACGAGCATATCGCTTCGCAGCTTCTAAAAACGCTTCAATGACAATCAAATTTTGCTCATTTGATTCCGGCAAATGCGGTGGTATTGCCCCTTTACTCAAATAATGATAAAAGTCATCTGTGTGCATATGCACAGACTTTTCCAAATCTGATTCTTTTGCAACAGCAGATGCCGTTGTAGTTTTTCCTGTCCCCGGCGCACCTGTGATTACAATAATTCTACCTTGATTCATCTATATTTTACCTCCACAAATTACGATTTTCTTAATTCTACAAACTGGAATTTGAGTCTCTGTAAAGCTGGAATTAACCCATACAATTATTTTAATTTAGAGGTTCTTACGCAATTATCCGTATTTTGTAATTTTTCAATACTGGAATGCCAGTGTAAATCAGCATTCTCCATTTTTATTAAAGCGAAAAACGTAAAATTGCGGAAGAACCAATTTAGATATTCACAATTTTACTTGCCACAGTATCTCGAAAAACACTGTCATGTTCTACCAGGAGCATGGTCGGGGCAAACTCCGTTATGAGTTGTTCAATCTGCATACGTGAGTACACATCAATAAAGTTGAGCGGTTCATCCCATACATACAAGTGTGCCTTTTCACAAAGGCTTTTCGCAATTAGGACTTTCTTCTTTTGCCCGCCAGAAAAGTCTTTAATATCCTTTTCAAACTGTACACGCTCAAAGTCCATTTTCCTAAGAATTGCCTTGAACAAACTTTCATCAAGGTTGTTTTCTTCTGCAAACTCGGAAAGGGTTCCACATAAATACGATGTATCCTGTGGCACATAAGAAATTACAAGCCCAGAGCCAAGTGTTACTGTACCCGTATAATCTATGGACTGCCCGACTACCAACTTTAACAGGCTACTTTTGCCACTGCCGTTCTTTCCATCAAGCACAATGCGTTCTCCCTGTCTTATTTCAAACGAAACGGGTTCACAAACTGAAATGCCATCATAATAAACTACTACATTCGATAATGATGCAAGCAAATCTGTATGGTAATTAAGCGGTTGTATCTTGAGGGCTTCTGCGGTTTCCATATTTTTCAGCAATGCTGATTTTTGTTCGATTGTCTGTTGTTGTCTCGCTTCTATAGATTTTGAACGCTTCATCATTTTGGCGGCTTTATGACCGACATAACCTTTATCTGCTGCCCCAATTTTGGAAGCTTCTACACGTTCAGACCATACTGCAGCGCGTTTTGCCGACTGCTGTAATCGTCTGATGTCCTTTTGCAAACGTTCGTTCTGAGCCAGTTCAAATTCTTGCTGTCGCTCAAAATTTGACATCCATGATGAAAAGTTTCCTCTTTGCACTTCGATATTCGCTCGGTTAATCGATAGAATATAGTCAACACAATCGTCAAGAAAGCGACGATCGTGAGAAACTAAGATGAATCCCTTTTTCTTTTTCAGATATGCCGCCACACTTTTTCTCGCTTTGGCATCCAAATGGTTGGTAGGTTCATCAATCAGTAGGAAATGCCCTTCATTAAGAAAAAGAGCGGCAATCAAAACCTTTGTCTGCTCTCCGTTGGAAAGTGTTTCAAAAGGTCGCCAAAGCACATCGACATCAACATCAAGATAAGAAAGTTCTCGCATAAGTTCCCATTCTTCCGCAAGTGGGCAAATCTCCTGCAATATATCCTCTGTAATACGATTCTTATCTGAAACGGGATAAGGAAAATAATCAAACTGTACGGATGATAGGATTTTTCCACTATACTCATATTTCCCAAGCAGAAGATTCAGAAAGGTTGTTTTACCTCGTCCGTTTCTGCCCACAAAACCAAGCTTCCAATCGGTATCAACCTGGAAACTGACATTTTCAAAAACATTATCATAACTTGTCGGATATGAAAACGTAAGGTTTTCAATTTTAATCATTGACATAAATATTATCCTCCTTTGCATGTCATACGATACAAAGTCGGTTCGGTGAATGTTTACTACGTATAGATTTCACCAAAAGGAACCGACACTATACGGAGTGAATCATGTGTAACTATCTGTTCTGCACTATTCATAAAGCACCTCCAAAACAAAATAAGAGCCACAAGAAAGTTTATCCTTGCAGCTCGTCATAGCATAAAATAACACCACTAAGCAAAAGTGGCAACAGCACTATATTGAGTAAGATAGACATATAACTTTCTTGCAATAGACACAATAATGCCAAAGTATAGCACTACCGCATATTTTGATTTTATTTGCAAGAAAAGTTAATCATCTTCCCACCTCTTTCTAAATTTCAAAATATTATACCATAAATCGCAGGCAAATACAAGTGGTTATAAAAATTTAACAAATCGCTTATAATACAATCATATAACTTTACGCATTCCTTACTGACCGTAAAATTCCGATTTATTGCTGACTTTATTATACTTTATTGCCTATCGAAAAGATAGCATATTTTATGAAACTTGTCGGCTGGGAACAGCTTGCAGCGCAAGGTCTCCCCAGATGGCAAGTCCACAAAAGGGTAGCTGGCGGCAGCCAGCGCAGGGGAAGCGTAGCGTCCCCTGTTTGATTTGGAGCAGACCATGACTGCGGAAAATCACAGCCCTCCCGGCGAGGAGCCTTCGGAGAACGCAATGCACCAACCTCTGGGTGGTGTATAATTGCGCCCTTAGTAAACTAAGGGGTTTCCGGCTTCTCACGTTCCAGCAGTTTCTTCAATAGTTCCTGCGTGTCCTGCCTGTGAAAAATGAGTGTCAACAACAGCATGACATCATCATCTGTCAGGCGTTCCGGCTCTTGCAGAAAACTTTCCAGCATACCGCCACGAGTACAGAGCCGGTGTGTCCGTTCTTTTCGGGTAAGCTGCTTTAGCTGGTGCTGCAATGCCTTTTCATCATTGATGGCTTTCCGCAGTTTCTTTTCACTCTTTTCCAACTCTCGGTTGAGCTTTTCCAGCTTTGAGGTATCAGGCAAGGGCAGCGTCCTCCTTTCCCGGTATCAGCACATAAATCCTGTTTGGTTCTCCAACGCCCTGACGCACTCGCATGATCAGTCCGGCGGTTTCCAGTTCATTCAGAGAACGCTTGACCGTCATGGGGCTGCGGGACAGGACTGCGGCAATGGCTGTGACAGGGAAGCAGATAAACAGGATTCCGTTCTCGTCCTCCTGTCCGTTGGATAGCATAGCGTCCAACATCCGGCAGTACATGACCTTTGCGGTGCTGCTGACTGGAAATCCTGTCAACGCTCTGGGAAAGGGCATACAGGGCGGCAACGGTGTGCCTATCGTCATAAATTCAAAATTCATTCGGTGTGTTCCTCCTTTTTCTTTGCTCTTTTGGATAAATAACGGGGGCAGTCAACCACAACCGCCCGGAAGCTCTGCTTGCACCCATGCTTGCATTTCCGGCATAATTCGTTGTAAGTGACACGCCCCCGGTCATTGAGGTAAAAAGAAAGCTCATGCTTCCTCTTTTTGCTCATTCTCGGCATATTGCGTTTCCTCCCGTTTTAGTGTATAGTTTCGGGGCGATTTTCGGCAAAATTACGGTCATAGAGCCGTCTAAAATCTCCAGAAGTATCAGCGATAGGGTAGACTATCCCCCTATCAGATTGTCGTGTTTCGGTATCATTTCGGTATCAGTTCGCCAGTTCTCCCCGGTGTCGTTCCTCCCCTGAATCTCACAGCGGCGTATTGCTCCCTTTGGTACGCTCGTTTCGGTCAGGGTTCCTCCATATCCCTGCCAAAAGTCATGGCGCTACATCGCCGGGGAAGCATATCCCACACAGGCTGGTCATTCGATTGGAATAATCCATCGATGAACTACCTGTATCATAGAACATTTTTGTGCCCTGTGCCGTATGTCCACAAAGTAGGAATTAAGGGTAAAAATCAGAAATTTCCACGATTGCGGAAAGTATGATATAATCCAGTTAAGCGGCAGTAATGAAACCGCCGGAAAGGAGCGTGCGCCCATGAAAGGAGCGACAAGCATACAGGAACGCCTTTGGGAACTCCGCAAGGACAAAGGCTTAAATCTGGAAGAATTATCAGAGCTGACGGGCATTTCCAAATCAGCTCTTGGCAGTTATGAAAAAGAGGATTATAAGGAAATCAATCATGGCAACCTTATCACGCTGGCAGACTTCTATGGGTTTCCGTTGATTATCTGCTGTGCCGGACAGAGAACCGGGAGCAGATCAACACGCCACTAACAGAGCTGCATTTGAATGATGAGATGGTGGCACTTCTGAAAGGCGGTCGGATTAACAACCGTCTGCTCTGTGAGCTTGCCACTCATAAGGACTTTATCAAGTTTCTTGCGGACATTGAGATTTATGTAGATGGGATTGCCACCATGCAGATTCAAAACCTCAACGCCCTTGTCGATACTGTCCGGCATGAAATCATTGAACGGTATCGCCCCGGCGAAGACGACCCGCATTTGAAAGTGCTGCAAGCCGCCCATATCAGCGATGATGAATATTTCAGCCACATGGTTCTTGATGACCTCAATCTCATTATCCGGGATATTCGGGAAGCCCACAAAAAGGACAGCGAGAGTGCGCCCCAGACCACCGTTGCCGATGAATTGAAAGAAAATTTGGAAGCGGTTGAAAATTTCAAGGGCAGTCGGGATGAAAAGCTGGTTGTCCTTTACTGCAAGCAGCTCGGCATCAACTATAAAAATCTGTCAGACGAAGAATTTCGCTGGCTCATTCGGATTCTACAAAAATCAAAGAAAACAGGAACTCCTATCAGTCAAAGGAAAAAACGGTAAAGAAAAACCGCTGTTGCATGGTTGTGTTTGCTTCCATGTAGCAGCGGTTGGTGCTATACTTATTCAGTTAAAATTTCAAAGCGATAAAGTGGAATTTATCTTAGAAATTACAGCAATGTTATTTTGATAAACTTTCAAGAATTGAAATATCATGCTTATCTTTATCTCTTAATTCATAACCTGAATGGAAAACTCTTTGGCCTTTTAAGGATATACAAGGAATTGTTTTTCCTTCAAAAAAAGCACTACCAAAGTAATCTTTTTCAAACTCATACCAGCCACCCTCTAAATCAGCTTGTTTTGAAGTTCCGTCCTCACTTAAAACGAACGGGTGAATGTCTAAGTAACCAAGTTCATCACTATATAACTCTATTCTAACCGGTTTCCAGTCTGTATCAATTTTATAGCCCAGATTCAAAAGCACATTTAACAATTTTTCCGTATGTTGAGCATCAAAATTTATATCTATATCTCTATGAATTCTTGTTTGTTTACCAGCTAAAATATCTACACCCCATCCGCCATCCAACCAGTATGTAATTCCAGTATTTTCGAATAATTCTATTACTTTCATTAAATCTTCTTTGTTGTTATTTCTTTCTACCCATACAAAGTCTCCTTTACAACTTCTAATTTGTAATAATCATTCTACCATACCGTTATGAATAAATCATCTCATGTAAAACAATTTCTTCTGCCCGGTTGTGAATGTTATTGCAACGCTGCACCCATTCCATTTGACGGGTACGCTTCAATTCCTCGGTCACGCCCTCGGCAGCTTTCATCTGCTCCATGATGGTGTCTAACCGTTTCTGTGCCTGTTCGTTCAGGTCTGCAAGATATGTCCACAATTCCCCGGTCAGGGTCAATGTGTGTAATCTGGCTGGGCAGACTTCTCTTAAATATTCCCGGTGCATCCGTCCGTACTTTCCGATGGGGCGGTGTTCCTCCGGCAACTTCAAGTCCGGGATGTAGTAATCTCCAACAAGGATATAATCAATTCCGTTTTCTTTTATTCTTGGTTTCAATTCGCTCATGTTCCTTACCTCCTGTGGAAGCAGGCTCGTCTGGTACTAACTCAATCACATCGGTAATCTCACAATTCAGCGTTTCGCAGATACGGGCTAATGTATCCATGCTGATGTGCTTTCCCTCTTTGCTCATGTTGGCAATCATATTTGTTGTCATACCAGCGGCAAGCCTTAAATCCTCTTTTCTCATATCACGCTCTAACAGTGTGTGCCAGAGTGGTTTATAGCTGATGTGCATATTGTTTTCCTGCCTTTCTATCCATACCACCGGAGCGGCTGCCCCGGCAGGAACTTTTCTCTTATTATAGCACCAATCTTGTGAAATCACAATTTATTCTTGTAGCCTGCCGCTGATACCGTCTGGATTGGCTTTTCCTTTCTTTTTGTTCCCTTTAATTAGCCATGAACTGCTTCATACCCTGCGACTTGGAGGCAGGGTTGTCGGCTCCGTAACCTTCCAAGAGGTTGACGATACCCCATGCGCCGAGGCCGCAGCCGATAGCCATAACGAGAACTTTCAGAGTGTCAACAGCAGAAGCAAAAAATTCCATATACATTTCCTCCGTTTGATAAAAGATTGAATTGTGGGTATCAAAAAAACCGCCCTTTCAGGCGGTCTCCGGCCTCGGGCAAACTTGGCCCGAAGTCCATCTATCAGTTAAACGAAATCGTCTGCGCTGTCCAAATCATCATAATTGAGAATGTCAGCGTCCTCGTCGGAGGTGTCCACCTCATACACCGTGTATTCTTCCTCGGGCTTTAGTCTCAATCGCCGGGAAGTCAGGCGTTCCAGATGGAAGGCGTTTCGTTTACTGTCATGTTCCGCTGTGTAGCGGTAGTTGGGGTGCTGCTTCAAATCATACTTGGGCGAAAAGAATGGGGGCAGGCCCCGAAGCTGTAACAGACACTTGTTTCCGGGCATGGTGGTGATCTCGCTGGTGGTCAAAAGTTCCCGGCCCAAACGCTGGGTATTGAGTCCATAGCTTTCGGACTGACCCCGTGTGCGGCTGTCCGTCTGCATGGAGATCGTCGCTTTTCCCAGCCAGTTTTCCGAAATGTCCTTTAGCGTGGAAGCCTCCCGGCCTCCCAGAAATACAATGCTGTCCATATTGCCCATGATGGTTTCCGCATGGTCTTTATAAAGGGCCTTGCATTGGCTCATAGCCTGATAGAACAGGGTCAGGCTGATTTCCCGTGACCGAATGACGGCCACGATTTTCTCCAGCCCCGGCACCTGCCCGGTGTTGGCCGCCTCGTCCCACAGTACACGCACATGGTGGGGCAGACGGCCACCGTATTTGTTGTCGGCCCTCTCGCACAGAAGATTGAACATCTGCGAAAATGCAAGGGCCACGATAAAGTTATAGGTGCTGTCCGTATCGCTTATCAGGAAGAACAGGGCCGTTTTCTCGTCCCCGAGCTTATCAAGCTCCAACTCGTCATAGCTCATAATCTCCCGGAGCTCCGCTATATCAAACGGGGCAAGCCTTGCGCCGCAGGAAATCAGTATGCTTTTGGCGGTTTTGCCGCTGGCCAGCTTGTATTTGGCATATTGGCGCACAGCGAAGTGCTGGGGATTGCGCTTGGCAAGGCCGTCAAACATATAGTCCACAGCGTTTTTGAAACTCTCGTCATCCTCCCGGACTTCCATGCTGTTTATCATTTCCACCAGCGTATTCATGTTCCGTTCTTCCTCCGGCCCCTCAAAGACGATATACGCCACAAGGGCGCAGTACAAAAGGGCTTCCGCTTTCGTCCAGAACTCGTCACCTTCCTTGCCGTCTCCTTTGGTATTGGCAATCAGGGCGTTGACGAACTTCAAAACATCGCTTTCCGTCTTGATATAGGACATGGGGTTGTAGTGCATGGATTTTGAAAAATCAATGCTGTTGAACACCTTGACCTTGTAGCCCTTCTTCTTTTGCAGAAAATGGCCGCATTGGGAGAGTGTGCCGCCCTTTGGGTCTACCACCACATAGGAAGAATGAGCCTGCAAAAGCTGGGGTGTGAGCCAAAAGCGGGTCTTGCCCGAGCCTGACGAGCCGATAACGCAGGCGTTCAGATTGCGGGCGTTGGCCGGAATTTTGGGCCGGGTGTTCATGGTCAAGAACTCCGTCCCGGTCAGGATGACATTGTTTTCAAACTTGGGGTCAACAAATGGCTTTATATCGGCCTCTGTACCCCAGCGGGCCGAGCCATATTCCATATCCCGGCGAAATTTCCGGGCCTTTTTGATTTTGGACTGTACCACGAAATACAGTGTCACGGCCCCAGCTACACCTACGGCAAGGTCAAGGAGGCCCAGCCCCGGTGCATAGCTCTGAAATACCGGGCCGATGGTCTTAACCATACCGAACAGCTTTTCTCCGAGGTTGGCTCCCGCCGCCACGCGGTAGGCTGTGCCGCACTTGGAGAAAAACCAAAATGCTATGAGATAAGGGAAATATGGAAGTACATATTTCTTGATTTTCTTACTTACCGTTCCTCCTTCACCGCCTCTCTGACCTGTTCTTTCTGCTTTGGCCTTGCCGCAATCTGCTCTACGAATTGTCGAAGCTGGCCGAGGATAGATGGTCTGTCCTGACTGCGGCCCATGACCTTTTCCGTATATTTGCCGAAAGCCGCTTGAATGGCATCGGCCTGATCTGCCTTGAAAAACAGCAGATAGTGGCCGGGGCCGGTCTTGTGGAAAGCGTAGTCCACATGGAACTCCTTGGCGATACGGTCAAAATTCTTGGGAGCCCCCACATATTTCATGGCGCTTTTACCGCCGTGATGGTTCATCAGTTTCCGCACGCTTTGCCGACCCTTGGGCCGTTTGGCGGCTTCTTGCTGTTTTGCAATTTCCGCAAATACCTTTTTGCAGGCCGCAGCCAGCACCTTACCCGAAAGTTTGGCCGCCTTCACGGATATAGCGATTGTCCGTTCTTCTACATATTCCTGCATACTGCCTCCTTTCCTCCGAGTGGGTCAGAAAACCGGACGCCTCGGAACATCGCCCGGAAGGGAGAGCCTCGGGCCAAGTTGGCCCGAGGTCTACCGTTCCTCATGGAAAGGCCCCGCCTTCTCCTTGTAAGGAGTAGGTGGGGCCTCCTTAAACTGTTTGATTGCCGCCAGAATAGAATGGGTTTCCTCCTTTTCGTCCCGGGCGTGGACTTTGGAAATACGGTACTCGTCTGGAATATCGTCCAGCCCGGTATAGTGCTCCACAAAGTTACTCCGATTATCCGCCACATAGCCACCGGGAGCGAAGTGGCCGCCGTCATTGATACGAATATCCCGCCCGTATGCTTCATAGTCGATGTAGTCAATCAGGTGTTCAGGCACCTGCATAGCCTCAAAATCCTGAATATACATACGGCCCAGTTCTTCTTCGCTGTTGACATCGGAGTAAAAATCAAAGCAGTCAAGGTTCTGTGTCAGGTTGATTAAGTCCTTGACGCTGCTTGTGTACTCCCCAGCATCCATGACCGCCTCCAGCTTTTCCAGCTCGTCCGGGGTCATTTCTTCCAGAAGATGTGCTAAGTAATTGAGCTCGTCAAGGCTTTCATATTCCCCGAGATGGTCAGTCAGCCCCAGAATATCGCTGTCATAGTCGGTAATGAAATACTCCTCGTACTGTTTTTCGTCTATACCAATCCGGGAAAAGAGGGCCTGCACTTCCTCAACAGTCGTAGGAAATTTTAGATATTCCCCAGCCCCGGCCCCTCGCTCCAGGTAGAGCCCCAGATTGGTCACATAGGCTTCAAACATCGTGGCGGCCCTGCTGGTTGACTGTCAGGATACCGTCAAGGGTAGTGGCCGTGATGTTCAGCCGCTTGGCAACGGCAATATCGTTTTTCACATCCTCGTCCACCTCGTCACCGCAGACCACAAGCACATGAGAGCGGCGCAGCATATCCCGGCGCATATCAATCCCGTTTTTGTGTTCCTCCGGGATAGCGTCGTTGATAAACAGCGGCAGATAAAGAATAGGGCAAATAGGAGAAAAGCCCGCTTCGTATGCCATACGGCAATAGCGGGCGGCCAGTTCCATATCGGTATCAGGGTCACCGCACCATGCAGCGGTAATATACGCTAAAGGTCTTTTCATGGTTTTGTACCTCCATTTCTACATATTAAAAAAGAGCCAGACAGAGGAGCCCAACCCCTCCGCCCCTTCCCGTGGGAAGGGGAACGGCTCAAAGGAATATATATCCCCGTCGCTTGCCGCCTAAAAGCATAACCGGGAGAAAGCCGTCAAGGGTGCCTTTGGCACCGCCCATGGCGGCTTTGGCCCTTGACTGATTTTCCCGGATATGCTACCTGAAAACCGGCGACGGGGAATATTTAATATCCTTTGAGCTTCGGGGTGCGGGGCAGAGCCCCGCATACTGCCTCGGGCCAAGTTGACCCGAAGAAGCGTTACTTTTCCTGCTGGGCGGCCTTTTTCTCCGGCTTGGCCACTTCCTTCTGCTGACCCTTCCAGTCATCCAACAGCTTGATAATCTGGTCTTTCATTTCCCTCGGAGTGGTTTCCTTCCCGAAGTATTTGCCCAGTTCTGCACCAGTTAAAATCACTTTGTCTACCTCCTTTTTATCCTCCATCATAATTCCGTCGATCACATCGCCATTCAGAACGCCCTTCTGGTCAAGCTCCCTCATGCGCTGGGCCTGCGAGAGCGAAGGGGCCGACTGCTGGCCTTCAATGGCAACGGCGATATACCTCTGATTTTTGGGCTTGATATAAGCCAGCTCCACCGCCGGGGTAAATTTGATTTGCCCGGCGTCCATCATTTTCTGCAAATCAGGAACAAGGTCATTGAGCTTGATATACCGCTGTACCTGTTTGACAGTCATTTTGTTGCGCTCGGCCACGATCTCATTGGAGCGCCGTCCAGCGTCCTTCGGGTCAAGTTGGCCCGAAGTGGCCTCCTTGGCTCCTTGGTGTTTGATGGCCTCCAACTGCATTTTCAGGGCCTTGGCCCGTTCACTCGGCAAGATATTCTCACGCTGGTTGGTATTGTCCTCCACCATCTGCGTGATGGCCTGCTCGTCTGTCAGATCACGGACGATACAAGGCATATCCACGAAGCCCGCAAGTTCGCTGGCCTTCTGGCGGCGGTGGCCCGACACGATTTCATACCCGCCGTCTTCACGGGGACGGACGATAGCAGGTTGGGTCACGCCCTTATCCCGGACGCTGGACACCATAGCCTTCATTTCCTCGTCATTACGGACTTGGAAGGGATGATTTTTGAAGGCGTGGAGTTCGGACAGCTTGATATAAACAATCTGTTCCTCCTTGCCCGGGCGTGGAGCCTCGGCAGGAGCCGCAGGCGTTTCAGCCTGAACGGGAGCCTTTACCTCGGGCGTAGCCTTGGCGGGCTTGGGAGCCTTGGAGGCTTTCTCCGGTTTCTGTCCGGGAGCGGGTTTCTGTGCCGCCTTGCCCTTCTTGCTGGGAGCCTCTTTCTGTCCGGGAGAAGCAGTTTTTTCCTTGTCTGCCTTGGGTGGACGGCCTCGGCGTTTCGGTGACTGGGACTGTTCCTCCTGCTTCGGCCCGGCCTCCTTGGAAGGAACGGGAGAAGCCGCCTTTTCCGGGGCTTTTGCCTCCTGCTGGGCGGCGGCTCGCTCCGTTGCCTTTTTCTCGGCCATGATTTCAGAGAAGTTAAAGACCGACACGCTGGCGGCCTTTTGCTCCTTGGGAGCGTCTGCGGCCTTGTCCTGTGCTGGAGCCTCCTGTGCGGGAGCTTCGGCCTTATCCGGGGTTGGAGCCTCGGGAGCGGACTGCTCCTGCTTGGAAACCTGTGCGTCCACTTCGGGCTGGGCCAGGGCAGGGCCAGAGCCCGGCCCTGTTGCGTCAGTTACGATTTTTGCTTTTTCATCGGCCATTCGCATTTCCTCCTTCTTATTTGATGGCATGAAAAAAGGGCCTGACCTCTTACAGTCAAGCCCCGCTTGTAGGGATACCTCCTTCCTCTGCCTATGAAAAAACCGCCCTGTGTCTCATTAGGGCGGTAATTTCAGTAGGTTGGCAGTCCATATTTGATTGTTTTATTGTGTATCCCTTTGTCCACCGACGCAACGCTTCCATGAGCCTACAAGAAAAATAACCATGAAGGAGGTCGAGGACGAATGAGCGGCAGCGTATGGATGTTCTCCGACCAGATCGACGATGAAGATATGGACTTCATGCGGCATGAGTTTGTGACTTACAGCATGGCAAGCGATTATTATGGGCTGGGATTGAAACCTGTCACCCGGATGGCACATGAATGTGGGGCCATCTATAAGATTGGCCGGAAGATTTTGATTCGGAGAAGTATTTTTGAAGAATATCTGCGTCAGCAGAGAAGGATTTGAGGTGGGTGCAATGAATAAGCAGAACTATAAAGAAGTCTCCACGATTGGACGTTGGGGCAGAATGCATGGGCGCTATCTGAAAGACAACCATCCCGTGCGATATACCGTTCTTCTATTGTCTGGCAAATTGAATGGCTATTTAGTTGAATTTGACCAGCAGGCAAAGAAACAGTTGGAGCTGATCGTTCAGCAGATGGCAGAGCGTGAGGACGTCACAGAAGAATTGAAAGCTAGCGACCAGATGGAATGGGTACGCAGAATGAATAACATTCGAAATCGTGCAGAGGAAGTTATAAAAACGACTCTAATTTATCACTAAAGTAAAAATCCACGACTTGTATATGCCATTTGCATTTACAAGCCGTGGATTTTATACCATTGACTGTCAGGATTCGCCTAACATCATTTTTGATTTTGCACATTATCATCGATTTTTGCACGAAACAGGTCTTGAATGACATTTCTCAACCGCTTCGCAGTTGTCATACGATAACGCTTGTGTTTGTAGCAATAATAAGCCACTCGACTGGTTTTCTTCTCTATTCTTTGTTTGCGCCTTTTTCCACTTCAGCACAAACCATTCTAACAACGAAATTGGCATCATATTTGCACTTAGAAATGATATAATCTTTTGTTCCATCAGCAATCCCATTCATTGTATGCAAATGACGCATAATCAAATTTTTGATATATACGCTATCGGAATCTATAAGATTCACTAGCTGGTGGTTTACAATGCCATAATTCTCCGGATTGCGAGACATGGTGAGAAGAATACGCGTAGCATTCCATCTTATATCTGTATATTCTGAATGGAGCCACTGTAAAACATTCTGAAGGATAATAGCCTCCACTCTGGATGGCAGCATAACCTCATCTGAACTTTCCAAATATTCAGCGATCAAACGAGTTACCGCGATTGTTGTTGCAACATCTCCTTGAATATACGGCATTAATTCGAGTATGTTTCTGTATACATTTTTTCCTATCGAGGCAAACAGAAGTTGCAATCCGATTTTCAAAGAAACACGATCGATATTAGATGAAATAATCGAATTATCGGAAGTTTCAATCGTACTCTGCTGCTCATACAGTTTCTCAAATACACATTGATTTCGTGCATAATGTTCAGGATATTTTACCACAATGCATATGAGAAGTGCTATTGCGTCAAGTTTTGTGGAGATTTCTTCTTTAGAAATCAAGAGGGTATCTGCAACTACAGATATGAGCATGTCCATAGTACCTGCACCATATGCGAGCTCATTCTTTAACAAAATAGTTCTGACAGTTGCAATCTCGCGTGTGCCATGTCCAAAATAAACGCCATTTTTCCCCTGCTCTTCATTGCTTGTTCGAATACGCTCGGTGTATTCTTGTACAAATCCAGGCATATCTTGGTTTTCGTTTTCTGACGTTTCTAATTTATAAGCTCCTCCGTAATAGTTTGGTAAGTATTCGGCTATTTTTTTGTCCATGTCCCCTGTGATCGCACGATTTTGCTCCCTGAGAGTGCATAAGAAAAACGGAGAATAATTTACCTCCTTTCGTTCCCTTTCGTTATCAAGCACACAATTAATATGTTCAACAAGTGCTTTTGCAGATTCATCGCTCATCTTCCGAAGATCAATATAATTTGCGATGAATTTAAACATGTCCATATACCAGCGACTATAATGCCTGTCGATGAATTGGCAGCAGATTTCACTAAGTATATCTTGTGACATACGATAGGCTACTCCAGAGAGACACCCGAATATGTCTTGCCCTATATCCACAACAGCAGTATCACTATTCAACCACGATTTAATTTCGTCAACAATAGATTTTTCACAAGATTTATAGTGTTTATCATCCAGAAAATATCCTACTGAGCCAAATGCTCGCAGTTGACTCCTTAATCGCTTATATTTTATCGGATGATTTAGGCAAAAGTCCATGATAGACTTTGCTTCAGCAGCAGTTAGGTTATTCAGAACCTCAGGGAAAGAGCTCTGTATTCCCTTAATTTCCTTTTCGTCTCCTGCGAAAATCGCAAGTTTGTACAGGTTGAGTCTAAGATTCCAGTCATCATATTTACAGCTCAGGCAGAATACAAAGTCCCTGATTTTTTCATAGATAAGCAAAATATGAGTCAATGAACCATTGTACATAGATACAATAAGTGAACTTGCAAGCATTTCACCATATTGATCAAAATTATTGCCTATGGTGACTGAATAAGGTGATTCTATTTTCTTTTTATACAAACCCTCTATGTATTTTTCATGTAGCGATTCATGGATACGGTCAAGAATTGGATAATAGAGTTCTTCGCTACTTTCCGTTAATTCTTTTTGTGCGGGTATATCAGAATACTCATTTCTTATAATACAACGGGTCAAGGACTGATTGCGCAGGTCTACCAGAATATCTTTTATAACCCATGTTGGTTGATTCGTTTCTTTTGCAAGACTTAACGCTGATTCAAGATATTCTACACACTTTTCGATATTTCCAGCAAAATACGCCTGAATTGCTTGCCAGCGAATTTGAACGACCTGATAATGTCCATTATCTTGCTGCACCTTTAATGCATCCAGATACATTGCTGTATTAAAGTGTTTGATTGATTTGCCTTCAAACAATATCGGGAGAAACTGGATACCCCAATCATCAAATTCACTTGTATTTTCCGTTTCATCCGGGTATCTGCCTCGGGAATATCCAAGAACAAACTTCAAAAAGTAATCTCTACATTTATCCACATTTTTTAATGTAGATTTGGGAATTGTAGGAAGCTGATACTTTTCTGTACCAACAACGTCCACTGCTTGAATTTCATCATTTTCACCGGAGTTCAAAACTATTTTTCCGGTACAATAGTAGTGATATACAGCAACGATGTCGTCTATCAACGCCTGAGCCCCATCTTGGCTCAATTCACTAAAATGGTGAACGGTTTTACTTTTGGCAAAATGTGCCCCCATCAAGCTTTGTTCCAGTGCTGTTTTTTCTTTTTGCGTTTCATCACAGAAATAGTACAAAGCCTTAATATTATGTTTTTTGACAGTGTCGATCTCCGCCTGTACTCCTGGCTTTATTCCATCTGTATTATCTATTAAGAAAATACAAATGTCACTATCCTCTAATGCCCATGTGTAATGATTGCCCGCAGGCAATGTAGACGCCTCTTTACTCTCAAAAGTGTAGACATCCGCTAATTGTGTGCGCTCAATAGCAGTTTTTAATTCATCTCGTACTTTATCATATTTTTCCACACCGCAAATCGAGCTAATGAATACTTGGATTTTTTGTCTAGGAAATATCGACAGAGGAGCGGAGCGCTCCGCTCCTTTGGTATATTCCCATGAAACTCCACCTACAGGTGTGCTTATACCCGTTAACCTTACGCCCATAACGCTCCTTCTAAACGAAAGTATAATTTGCTCCTAGTAACTATTCTTGTGCACCCTTTTTCAAATTGCAGTCGCGGCAAAGCATCTGGCAATTATCCGGTGTTGTTTTTCCGCCTTTGCTCCACGGAGTAATATGATCGGCATGCATCTGTTCAAACTCAAATTCTCCGCCGCAAATTGCGCATCTATGTTTTTGTTTTTCATACGCCGCAAGAGCATCACGGCGGTCAAAAGCGCGAATGGACAGCTTCTTTTCTTCTCCTGTCAGCAGATATTCATAAATGCCAGATTTCTTTGTGACATCTTCATCACCCATAAGGCGTTGAATCTCTGCCTCCAACATTTTAGGGTCGAGGTCTGTTCGCTTGCCGTGTGTGTTGTAAAACAATCCCCAGGGCAGCCCTTTCATCTCTTTACGTTTTTTAGGAAAAATAGCCTGTACCCAATCGATTACAGAACGGAAATAGTTCCAAAGGAGAACAGCACTTGGGTCGTTCTGGTGCTGGCCCATGTATGCTTCAATTGTTTTTCCCTCGGCATTCGCTGCCCATGAAATAGCAGTTTCCAGATACTCCTGACGGATAGAAGCACCCTTTAAGTAATCACCTGCAAGAGTATCGGCGGCACAACCGGTTTTTGAAAAATACCGTTTGGCATCCGAAACCCAAGAACCAGCGTAAACCGCATTTCGTAGTTCCTGATCGGTAAGCTGTTCGCCGGCAATATTGATGATTCTAAACCAATCCAACTTCTCAGAATCAGTTCCATCACACACATAAACGAACAGAGGATAGTCTAAAATCTGTTTCTGCTTATCAGAAGGCAGGTTATAAAAGTACTTATCATCAACGGAGAATGTACCATCGACATACTCACAAACGGAAATAGTACGTTGCTGCCCATCTAAAACCTCAAAACCGTCAGAACCATCCTCTTTTTTGACCTTACACCAGTAAATCACATTTAGAGGCAAACCTTTCATCACGGTACGGATTACCTCGTCCCGCTGCTTGTCTTTATAAACGAACTCTCGCTGATACTTTGGGCGAATATCAAGACGTTCATCGTAACCAACAACGCCTTCTTCAGCATCGTTGAAGTAGCCCTCATAAACTTGCCCAATAGTGACCTTTAATTCTTGAATTTCCATTACACTTGCACTTCCTTCGGCGTTTCGGGATGTTTGTTCCGAACGAATATTCGGTGGTAGGTTGTTTGCACCCTACGTCCATCTTTTTCATAATAGGGGTGTTTCTTGTCGTCCATTTCTATAACAGGACATTTTCCAAATGTTGACCCGGTACGTCCATTAGGAACGCGATCCTGCGAGTAACCAATATATTCGCTATAATCTTTTCCCAAATTCAGTGTCTCAGGATTACTAGGGGCACTTTCCGGTCCAATAATTTCAAATTGTTCCGGACAATATTTATCTAAAAAAGTAATTGGAACGCCCATCATTCCTGCGTAGTCGCAAGGAATATCTGCTGTGATGTTAACGTTTATTGCATCATAATTATCAAAACGAGGGTACAATTCAGGAGAATATCGCTTGACAAGTATTAGTTCCTCATGTCTTTGCTTATGATCCAAATTTGTGTACCAGCGAACGCCCTTAACTCTAATAAACTTTCTCCCAGTGCTTTCATCGATGCCGCAACCAGCTGCGTCGAGTGGATAATCATCGGGAACATAAAACGCACGGTCTCCAGAATGGATACTTGCACCGAGCCACATTTTGTTATGCTGAATCAAGGGGAATGTTTCCTTGTATGTCGCTGCATTTATATTACCAATGATAATAAACTTTTTGTCATATTTTATCAATGTTGAAACATATTCCCTGAACTTGCTAAACGGTGGATTTGTTACAACAATATCGGCCTCTTGTAACAGTTCTAAACACTCATCGGAACGATAATCTCCATCGCCGGAAAGTTCCGTAAGCTGATTTTCTCCAGACCGGAATAATTCTGCTACATCGAACATATCCACACCGCCGTCGCCGGTTTTATCATAAACTACAGAAACTACTGCTTTGTAAGGACGTTTAGTAGTGTTGTCCGCAGTGAGTTCACTATCAAATGATATATACATCTGTCCACTGGCGTCCATACAGTATTTTAGCTGACTTCCCATAATTGGGGAAGTCGCATAACAGGTGGCAATCAGCTTTTTTAGTTCAAGCCGATTGAAATTCAATACAAAGTATTTGAAAAAATTACTTTCGAATGGGTCATCGCAGTTGCAAAGGACGGTTTTTCCTTTGAAGTGCTTACGATAATATCGCATTTCTTTTTCTATATCAGTAAGCTGAGTGTAAAATTCATCTTTTTTAGCTGTTTTTGCTGCACCTAACTCATTATTGCGAGCCATTATCCTTTCACCTCGACTTTCTGCTGTTCCTGCAACCACAAACGGACTAACGCAGAAACTGTAATATCTTTATCAAGAGCAAACTGCTTTAGAGCCTTGCGTTCTTCTCTTGTCATAGTAATTGTAAGATTTACCATATTTCTTTCAGGCATAGCAATGTACCTTCCAAACACGCTTATCTGTGTAATAGAGTACCACAAGATGGATGGAAAAACAATGGCTCGCTGTGGATTATCAGCGAGCCATTGTTTTTAGTAGATGCCGTTTGGCCTTGCGCGTTCAATTTTTTGATTTGTTTGAGTTTCCTTTTGACAAGCAGTCAGCAGGTTTTTGTCTGTGTTCCTCGCTGTACGGAGCAGTCGGACAAAAAGAAAATCATTCCTTACGGATTTCAAACTCCATATAGCCTATATACGGGTCTGCATCGGTTTGGCACACTCATAACGAGCCTAATCATTGTCCACAATCAATTTATCCCCGTAGAAAAGATCTGAACACAGCTCAGAAGAATCATCCGCAATAAGCGAATTATTTCTCCAAGTAGCGTGTTGCACAATTTGATTATGTATCGTTTCCGATTTGCGGTTAATGTTTTTATACCGAGACTAACGATATCCTGCCTGATTTCTTCAGCAGTGTGAATATTATCATCCCAGCATCTTTTGTGTGAATCAACAAATACTTCATAGTCTTCACTATCATCTGATATGAATAAGTTTCCTTTCTAGCCTGCACCAAAAGGGTGCAGATCTGAAAGGGTTTGGGATTTTCCCAACAAGCATTTTGCGTTGCAAAATAGGCATTTGTACGTACAAATGCACTGCTTGCTGCAACTGTATTCCTTCTGAAATCTTTACTACTAATAAGAGAGATTGAAAATATAAAGTTACGACATACTAAAAATTGTTGTTCTCAAGTTCATTCTTTAAGCATTAGGAAGATCAACTTTTCCGTGTACTCTTTAATATCATTTTCTACGCAGTAGCACTTTGAAGAATCACGCTCAACTCGTAACCACTGCATCCGTCCATTAGAAACTCCATTTCCCGCAGATGGTCGGCAGACTGCATTTTGGGAGAATCTGTCAACAGATTATTGATATCAATATTCAATGCTTGGCATACTCGCAGCAAGGCATCTAAACGAGGCTTCTGATTTCCATGCTCTATACGACTGAGGTAAGCCGGTTCTCGTTCTATAAAGAGTACTAACTGTTCTTGTGTCAGACTTCTGCGTTTTCTCCAGAACTGAATTCTTTTTCCGATTGCTTCATAGTCGATGTCCATTAAAAATCCTCCTGTAAATATCTGAACTCACTTAAGGCATACTTAGAGATTTAAATTTACAGGATTACTTTTTAGTCAACCATTTGACTTACAAGGAGAGCATTGCCACTTTATACGCTTTTTATAACGTAACATCAATTATATCAAGACTATCGTCTGCCGTAAAGTTATATATTTTCGACTAAACAGCATAAGCTCAGTTGCACTACTTCTGTAACAGTACTCCCCTAGCTTTTGAGATGATTTGTAGCGGTATAGTGCAAACAATATGTTAGAATATTTCTAGTGGCGAGACCTGCTAAAAATGAATTGTCCGATTTACGGATAAAAAAGTCTGGAACTACTTGGGCTACCAAGAGAATCCAGACTTTTTCTTAATTATAGGAAGAATTTGGTAAAAGTAGGCCTAACAGGTTCACTTTGTAGGCCTACAAAGCCCACGACTTTCATAATTTGATGTGTTACAATATATGCAGAGCTGCGGCATCTCAGCAGGAAAGGACGGCAATGTTACGAGGAATAGGAACAGTTGTTCCTATTTTTTCTGAAAATTGTGAACTGTCAGTTCCTGTTCATTGTAAAACTCTTTTGGTATACTTTCTGCAAGGCTTTGAGAAAACACATCCAGCAAGTACCCCAATTGATATTCGATCGAGATTTTGAATTTCAATTCAACAGTCAAACTTCAAAAATCTGGAGGGCGTTCTTCACTCCCTTTGCATTATATCATGGCACCGTGGAGGACACACTTTGGAAACAACTTTGGAAATTTTTGTAAAAAGTAGGCCTGAGAGGTCTACAAAAGTAGGCCTACGAGGTCCACGCGCTTTGTAAGAAATTCTGTTATACTTTTCTTGCAGAGCAAAATAAATCTGATTTGATACCAGCTACTTCTAAGCGGAAAGCGACAAACGCCATGATCTCCCACTGAGGGAAGGAGCGGTAGGCCGCTTTCTTTATAGTATAACAAACACATAACGTCTTTCAACAGAAGGACTGTACCTCTCAATACCGAGAGAAGATTCTAAGACTTGATCTTAGGGTATGGGAGCCCATTGCTTAGAAGATGTGCATCATTTTTACAAGGGAGGATTGTCATTTGCATCAATGAATTCAGAAAAAATGGGAATGAAACAGCCATCCGTATACTTGACAGTAGAAACGCCATTGCCGCAGTATCTGCCCTATGCACGATTTCTGCTGAACGCTGAGTTAACTCATAAGGCAAAATTGCTCTACACGCTCCTACTTGATCGCGCGACACTTTCGCAGAAAAACAACTGGGTTGATACGGTTGGACGTGTGTATGTGCTCTATCCGATTGCCAACCTTGCACGAGATTTACATTGCAGTCGTTCAAGCATTACGCGCGCATTTACAGAATTGGAGAGCTCTGGACTTTTGGAACGTCTGCACAGTGGATTTTCAAAACCAAGCCGTATTTTGCTTAAGGTTCCGCAAAATGTGCAGGGATATTCTTCTATGTTATGCACAGGTGCGTCATCTGATGGTGCAAAAGTGACCAATGTGGATGTGCAAAACTGCATACCTAACCACCTTAATAGGAACCAACAAAAATATAACAACAAACAAAAGCAGAAAAATATGCCGGGACTTCCGGAGTACATGTTTGAAGAAGGTGAAAGTCTATAACCATGCTTGATGAAATTTTAGAGTCGGCTACTGCTGTTACTTCAGATTCTGAAGATTACCGTGGTGAAGATGGTCTGCTCTATTGTGGAAAGTGTCATACGCCGAGAGAAGCCTATTTTCCGAAAGGAATTACATTGTTAGGTAAGAACCGTCATCCGATAGAATGCGTCTGCCGCCGCATGGAGCGTGAGCGGCAAGAAGCATTTTTTATAGAACAGAAACATCTCGGACTGGTACAAAGACTGAAAGCTGCTGGATTTTTGGATTTATCTATGCAGGATTGGAAGTTTGAAAATGATGCCGGTTGTAACCCACAGATGAAACTTGCTCGCCAATATGTAGAATATTGGACAGAGATGCAGAAAAAGAACACCGGACTTCTGATCTGGGGTGGCGTTGGTACCGGTAAAAGTTTCTTCGCGGGATGCATCGCCAATGCCTTGATGGAACGAGAAGTTCCTGTATGTATGACCAATTTCGCCCGGATTCTAAACGAACTGAATAATAGTTTTTCCGGACGAAATGAGGTAGTAGAGCGACTATGCCGATATCCGCTGCTCATCATTGATGACTTTGGGATGGAACGCGATACAAATTACGCTTTAGAACAGGTTTACAATATCATCGACAGTCGCTATCGGAGTAAAAGGCCGCTGATCATCACCACGAATTTGACACTGGACGAGATACGGCATCCGCAGGATGTAGCACACGCTCGTATCTATGACCGCGTTCTGGAAATGTGCGTGCCGGTTTCCTGCTTTGGCACAAGCATCAGAAAAGACACCGCACAAGAAAAGCTAAACAACTTGAAATCGCTAATCGGTTAAAACTGATTATTAGAAAATTCACTCAGGAGGTATCCCCATGGGATTTGCACGCAAAGATGTTGAGCGAACGAAAATGAATGCCAAAAAATTCGTCCGCTATCAGGAAGGGGCTGAAAAATACAGTCTCGGTCTGACAAAATTTCAGGAATTGGCAAAAGAGGCCAAGGCGGTTTACAAAATCGACAAGGTGGCGTTGGTCAACTGTGAGATTTTCGAGCGGTATCTGGAATCCTTTCACCTTGCATAAAAATAAGCCGAGAAAAATCCCCCGGCTTTAGATTAATTATATGATGCTGCGCTGTAGAGCAGTATTGTAATGAGTAGTTGGTTTTATGCAGAAATCGATGGTGGTACTTTCTCCATCAGATCTTCCACATTACAGTTCAACGTCCTCGCAAGGCGGAGCAGTGTTTCTGCCTGTGCTTTGTTGATATCTTTCTGCCGTTGTTCGTACTGCTGGATGGTACGCACCAGCACATCGGCCTGTTCTGCCAGTTCCGATTGGCTCAAACCTGCCAAGGCACGCAGGGCTTTCAGATTTGTTTCCGGTTTTGCTGCACGGTACAACTCGTTCATCTTGTCAGCAAACTGTCGCACATCCATCTCGTGGTAGGGAGTATACAGCAGCCGCACCTCCGTGATTGGCACCGCTTGCTCGATCTCCGCAAAACGCAGACCAGTGAACCACTGGTAATAGGCAAGGGCCCAGCCTGTCCAGTATTCCGGGCTGCGGTCGTAGGCATACGAGGGTTTCTGCATGGGCACGGCTTCGCCCGCCTGCTCTAGTACAGCGCGGGCAAGTTCTACACCGGACAAGCCCACCAACACAGAACAATCCCCCTGCTCGAACCGGGCAGACAGTTCACTGGTCACAAACCACTGCCATGCCGTCTCCAACGGATAATGCAGATTGTTGACAAGATAATCCAACATCCGGGCAAGGTTTTTCTGCGCGGTGGCAAGGTAGCTTTTATCGTAAGCGCGAATCATTGGGCCTCATCTCCTCATCGAGAATCATGGTGATATAAAGGTCTCCCCTCTGACGGCGGTTGCGCTCCACGTCAAAATATTGGCGGCGGGCTGTCTGGTCACGGAAGGCCTTTTTCTTATACCATTCTTTAGAGTCTGCGGTCTCATAGCCGAGAAATTCCAGCCGTTCAAAGGCTACGTTGCTTTTCAGAACGAACTGCTGCCCCAACTTGCCCAAGCGCATGGCATTGCACAGCTGACGGTAAGAAATCGCACCGTTGATAAAATCGGATGCAAAGGAAAAATAACTGTCATCTGCCCGGTAGCCAACGATGATATCAGCAGACTTGTAGTCGAGGTGAAAGTTTTTCAAAAGGTATTCTTTGGCTTCAGCGGCCAGCGGGGCAGAAGCATCAAATTCACGGTTTTCGAGCAGGATAGTCAGCCAGTGCAGCATGGTGTAATCGGGAGTATTCAAGTCCAGAATGGTCAGGCCATCGCATTCAATCCTGTACTGGTTGGCATAGCCGTTGTGGTCGATGCCAACACCCCACTCTTTGGCCATGTTGGGGTTCTCGGTGCAGTAAAAGCCAACACCATAGTCATTATACGGTTTTCCATAGCCGAACTTTGGCTTTTCAATAATGTGGTCCGAACCGTGGTAGATTATTTTTTCCATAGAATCACCTCTTTGACTTAAGTATACTCCTGAGGGAGTAGCTGCGCAAGGGCTTTCTATGAGAATTATGTTTGAAGAAGGAAATTTGATGCTTGACTTCCTGTCACACGGAAAGTATACTGGTGCTGTGGAGGTATGAGAGCAGCTGTGGCAAAGATGGGACGACCAAAATCCGAAAATGCAAAAAAGAAAACCTTGAGCATTCGGGTGGAGGATGCCCTGTATGAGCGTATCTGCAATTATGCCGAACAACATCAACTGACTGTAACAGAAGTTGTCTTGCAGGGGCTGGACAAAGTTTTGTCCGACCTTAAATAGTATCAAGCCCTTCTTCTTTCGGGAAGGAGAATTGATATGGCAACAACACGAAAAGACTTGCGGGGGCGTACCTTGCGAAAAGGCGAGATGCAGCGCAGCTCCGATAAGCGGTATGCGTATTCTTACACGGACCCGCTGGGACGGCGCAAATACATCTACGCAAATGATCTTGTGACCCTTCGGGAGAAGGAAGCACGGCTCACCAAAGACCAGATGGACGGTCTGGATATTTACGTTGCAGGCAAAGCAACAGTCAATTTTGTGTTTGAACGCTATATGAGCCTAAAAACGAATCTACGCCAGACCACCCGGAGCAACTATCTTTATATGTATGACCGCTTCATCCGCGATACCTTCGGCAAGAAGAAAATTGCAGAGATTCGGTATTCAGACGTGTTGCAGTTTTACAATTATCTGCTGGACAAGCAGGGCTTACAGACGAACACGCTCGAAAGCGTTCATACGTTGCTGCATCCCACCTTTCAGCTGGCGGTTCGGGATGAAATCGTCCGCAAGAATCCCACGGATGGCGTGATGGCAGAGATCAAGAAAAGTTCCGAACAGACCACCGGTGTGCGCCATGCCCTGACGATTCCGCAGCAGCGGGCGTTCATGGAGCATATCGCCAATCATCCGGTCTACTGCCACTGGTGGCCGCTGTTTACGGTGCTGCTGGGAACAGGCTGCCGCATTGGTGAAGCGTTGGGCTTGCGCTGGGATGATCTGGACTATGAGCGGCGTACTATCAGCATCAATCACAGTCTGGTCTATTACCCGGTAGGCGAAAGCCGCAATTCGGTTCTGCACATCTCAAAGCCTAAAACGGAAGCAGGCGTTCGGACGATCCCTATGTTTGATACCGTAAAGGATGCCTTTGAAATGCTGCATGAAGAACAAAAAGAATCCGGCTGGAACGATGTGGAGATTGATGGTATGTCGGGCTTCATCTTCTGCAACCGCTTTGGTAATGTTCCGAATCCGCAGTCTGTGAACCGCGCTATCAAGCGCATCATTGCAGACTATAATGCAGGTGAAGAAGTGGAAGCAAAGAAGCGGCACCGGGAGGCGGTTCTGCTGCCGGACTTTTCGGCACATCATCTACGGCACACGTTCTGCACAAGGCTTTGCGAAAAAGAGACCAACCTGAAGGTCATCCAATCGGTCATGGGGCATAAGGATATTCAGACCACGATGGACATTTATGCCGAAGCGACTGAGGAGAAAAAACAGGAATCATTTGAGCGTTTGGCTGCTACACTGGACATTTTTTGAAGCAACAAAGAAGGGCTCTTACTGAGCGTTTTGTCTGACAGCAAAATTCTTCCAAGGACAGCAAATTGACAGCAAAACTACGAGAATGACGGCGAATCACGAAGGATTGTGAATACCGGGAACGCAAGTGAAAACGCGATTGTGGAGCATCACGAATCATTGTAAGCCGGTTCCGGAAAGTATCCCCACGATGAAGCCGGTTGAGCAGTAAATTCCGCGTTTACGCAGCAATGAAAGCCCCAGTGGGGCTTTTAAGCGGCCGAGCGGTCTTGCGCCAGCAAGATGGAGGGGCCTTGCCCCGACAAGCTCCAATTTAAGCAAAATAAAGCCTGAAACTTCTTGATAAACCGAGAAGTTTCAGGCTTTTTGTTTGCAATGATTTCCAGCGATTTTCACGTCATACGCCAATTTTACGCCAAATGATGCTATGATTTGTGCAGTGCAAAAAGAGTGTTGTTCCGGTTTGGTGGAGAAATTGAGGGGATGGTAGATGGATGTGGGCTTACGAAGGGCTGCATCAAAGAACAGATTTATAGAACCAACAACAGCCCCGCTCTGGTGAAGGAATCCAGAGCGGGGCTGTGTTGATGAAGGAGAAATGAAGGGAATAGCAGGTTTTACAGGTCCAGTTCAAACTGCTCGGCGGTGATGACCGCCTTGCTGTCGGCGGCAAAGGTGATGCCATCGGCAGACTGCGGGGTGTAGATCCATGCCGTCATGGTCTGCTCACCGTCATTGACAAAGACCTCCACGCTGTTTTTGTCCAGCAGGATGCGGAGTTTCAGGGCACCGTTCTGGCGGCGCACCTTGCAGCTGCGGGTATGCACGATGTCGGCGCGGGAACCGGCATAGCTGCGATCCAGCGTCAGCTCGGAGGTGTAGGGGTCGTAGGTCAGGCTGGTGTGATGGTCTGCTTCAGCAGCCAGCTTCAGTGTAAAGGAGCGGTACTCGCCGGGCTGCACCGTAACGGTCAGATCCGCCACACGACCCTTGATGCCTTCCAGAGAAGTTTCGCCTTGCACCGTCACATTTTCGTGCAGGGTACGCTTGCCGTGGACGGCGTCCAGCTCCCGCACCGGGGCCTGAACAATACGTCCATCCTTGATGTGCAGCTCGCGGGGGCAGATGGTCTGCCCGAACCACTTGCAGCCCTTGGGCTTATCTTCGGTGTCCGACCATGTCTGCAGCCATGCGGTCATGATGCGGCGGCCATCCGGGGCAAGGGTGGTCTGGGTGGCGTAGAAGTCGATGCCGCCGTCCATCAGCTGCACGTTTTCCTTGGTGAAGGTGTGGGTAGCTTCGTCGTAGCTGCCGATGAAGGCAATCACGTTGTGACCGTTGTGGAACTCGCCCTTGGGCAGCATCTCCATGGGGCCGAGCATCAAGACCTGCTTGCCGTCCAGCGGGAAGAAGTCCGGGCACTCCCACATTTTTCCGTACTGATTGTTGCAGCGTTCCAGCACCGTGACAAAGTGCCAGTCGAAGCCGTCCTTGCTCTGGAACAGTACCGCTGCGCCGCTGCCGTCCTCGGCCAGGCAGACGGTGACGACAGAGTAGGTGCCATCGGCCTCACGCCAGATCTTGGGGTCCCGGAAATCAAACTTACTGAAGCCTTCCGGCAGATCCTTCTGGGTCAGCACCGGGTTGCAGGCAGGCTTTTCGTAGTTGAGACCGTCACCAATGGCAATGCTCTGGGTCTGGATGTCCCGCATCTCCCCATTGGGCTGCTTTTCTGCCACCACACTGGTGTACATCAGCAGCTGCTTGCCGTCATCCATCTGGGTGGCAGAGCCGGAGAAGCAGCCGGGGCCGTTGTCCGCCGGGGAATCCGGAGCCAGCGCACAGGGCAGATACTCCCAGTGCAGCAGGTCGGAGCTGACCGCGTGACCCCAGTGCATGGGCGCCCACCGCACATCGTAGGGGTTATACTGATAGAACTGGTGATACTTCCCTTTATAATAAGAGAAGCCGTTGGGGTCGTTGAGCCAGCCCACATAGGGAGGTCATGTGGTAAGCAGGGCGTTCCGCCGGGGAAATGGCTGCGCCGTGCTCGGCCTCGTAGGCACGGGCTTTTTGTAAAGTCAAATCGTTCATGGAATCCTCCAAAGGAAAGAATTCTTATGCGTAGTAAGCATCCAGATATTTCTGCATAATGCCCAGATAGTCGGACAGACCGTAGGCTTCCAGCTTGCTCAGATATTCGTTCCACTCTGCATCCGTAGTGCCGTTCATGATCCAGTCCGCCTTCTGGGTATTCATGTAGGTCTGCAGATCTGCCTGCAGGTTAGAGACCTGCTCGGTATCCTCGCTGCTCATAAAGACATTGGGATAGACATAATCGTTGTTCATATCCGGGGTGTAGATGTCCTTGATCCAATCCAGACGGTACTGTGCATCGTCCGGGCAGGTAACGTATACACCATAGTAATCATCCAGAACCGCCAGAGGTCCGCTGACACACTGCGCTTCACGGACTTCCACGGGAGAAGCATCGCCCAGAGGAGCGTGCTTCAGCATGGGCTCGCCCTTATCGTTGGTGGACAGTTCAAAAATGTTAAAGCCTTCCGCATCGCCGTAAGTACCCCAGTTGTTCTGCGGAGACTGGAGGGGCTGCGTACATCTGATCCAGCCATGCGCAAACCAATGCGGGGTTATCCGCCTTTGCGGTGACAACGCATCTGCCGCGGGCAAAGCCGCTGGTGAAAGAGCCGTTCTGCGGAGTGATATTCCGGGTATCGGCGGTCAGGGCAGGCAGCGGCTCCCAGTCGGTCAGGTTGTCAATGTTGGCAACATCCCAGCTGAAGCAGACACCATAGCGGCCAGCCTTGCCCTTGGAAACATAGGTGGACCACTCCTGCGTGAAGCACTCCGGGTCGATGAGCTTCTCGGCATACAGCTTGTGCAGCCAGTCCAGACCATCACGGTAGCCCTGCTGGGTGGCGGCACAGATAACTTTCCGGTCGTTGGTAACGGCGATATGGCGGTCTTTGTCTGCATCGCCGTAGCCTTCGCCAAAGCCATTGATGAGGATGCTGGGGTCCTGATCGCCGTTGTTGACGATGCAGGACATGGGGATGATGTCGCCGTCAATGCCATACTCTGCCTTGATAGAAGCAGCGTTATCACGGAATGCCATCAGCACCTGCTCAAACTCGTCCACTGTGGTGGGCATCGACAGACCGAGGAAGTTCAGCCACTTGGTATTGATGAAGCTCATGTTGCCAATGGTCTGGATGGCGGTCTTTTCCGAGCCGAGCTGCTCGATCCAGGGCAGTGCCCAGATGTGGCCATCGCTGTCGGTGCACATGGTGCGGTACTCCGGGTACTGCTCAAAGACCTTCTGGAGATAAGGCATATTGTTGTCAATGTAGTCTTCCAGATTGAGGATGACACCCTGATCTGCGTAGCGCAGCAGATTGCTGTCGGTAAAATCAGCAGTAAAAACAAAATCCGTCAGGGTGTTGGGGTTGGACATATTCAGGGTGATCTTATCGCTCCACTGGTCGGACTGGATGGCGGTCCAGTCGATGTGCACATTGGTCTGCTCTTCCAGACGCTTGAAGATGGTGCGGTTGTTCGGTTCGGGTTCGCTGCCCACAGGGAAGCTGGTCATACCGGTAAAGGTGACCTTTTCGGACAGCGGAAATGTAACGGCACCGGTCGTGTCCACAGCTGCAGCAGCAGAATTACCGCTGCCGGTGGATTTGCCGCCACCACAGGCAGACAGAGCAGCGGCAGAACCCGCCAGAGCGCAGACTTTGAGGAAGTTGCGGCGAGAGATCAGCTTTTTCATGGTATTTTCTCCTTTTTCATGTTTCTTTTTTCGTGTAACAGATGAGCGTACCGGCTCATAAAATTCCGGAATATTCTCAGCCTTTAATGGAACCAGCCATGATGCCGGCATCAAAATACTTCTGGAAGAAGGGATACATCACCAGCAGCGGCAGACTGGAAATAATAATGGTTGCATATTTGAGCAGCTCTGCCATCTTGGCACGTTCGGCAGTACTCTGGATATCTGCGATCATGCCGGATTCCGGCTGGCTCTGGATCAGGATGGAACGCAGCACCAGCTGCAGCGGCTGCTTCGATGCGCTGTTCAGGTAGATCATGGCGTCAAAGTAGCTGTTCCACATTGCCACGAACTGCCACAGAGCCAGAACTGCCACCACCGGCATACAGACGGGCAGCAGGATCTTGAAGAAGTAAAGCATCTCGCTGGCTCCATCCACATCCGCAGCTTCACGCAGCTCACGCGGGATGCCTTGATAATAGGTACGGGCAATGATCATGTTCCACACGCTGAATGCTCCCGGCAGAATGACCGCCCACATGGAATCCAGCAGACCCAGATTGTTGATGAGCAGGTAGGTGGGGATCAGACCGCCGCTGAAAAACATCGTGATCACGAACAAGGCGTTGAAGAGCTTTTTGCCTTTGAAATCCGGCAGCGACATGGGATAAGCGGCAAGCATCGTCACAGCTACCGAGATGACGGTGAAGATGATCGAGTAAAGTACTGCGTTCCTGAAGCCGACCCAGATCTGCTTGTCCGAAACGACACGCTGGTAAGCATCCAGACTCCACTTGCTGAAATCAAAGGAGATGCCCTTGTTTTGCAGAGTGACCGGGTCCATAAAGGATGCGATGACGATGTAGATCATCGGAACGATGATCGCCAGCAGGAACAAGCCCAGAAGTGCGTAGCCGCAGTACAGGATGATCTTATCTTGTCTGGTGTAGAGGGCCATTTTTGATTTTTTCTGTTTTGCCATGGTAAACCCCTCCTTACAAGCCCTTGCCATCGTTCATTTTAGCAACGACCTTGTTCACTGCGATCAGCAGGATGACGTTGACAACGGTGTTGAACAGACCGACTGCCGTGGAAAAGCTGTAATCGCCGTCCAACAGGCCCTTTTTATAAACGTACGTTGCAATGATCTCGGCAGTGTTCAGGTTCAGGTCGGTTTGCAGGGCATAGGCTTTTTCAAAACCGATGCTCATGATGTTGCCTGCCTGCAGGATAAACTGAATAACGACCATATCCTTAATGGCGGGCCACTCCACCGTCATGATCTGCTGGATCAGGTTTGCGCCGTCGATCATCGCAGCTTCCTTCAGATCTTTGCTGGCGTTAGAAAGAGATGCGGTGTACATGATGGATGCCCAGCCGGCACCCTGCCAGATGCCGCTGATGATGTAGATGGGGCGGAACGCTTCCGGCAGCGTCATGAAGTTGATGCTGGTGTGAAGCAGGCCGTTCACCGGACCGGTGACACTCAGCAGCACCCGGACGATGCCGCACAGCACGATGACCGAGATGAAGTTGGGCATATACAGCACCAGCTGCACCTTCTGCTTGATCTTCTTGCTCTCGATACGGTTGAGCAGGAATGCCAGCAGGATGGGGATCGGGAAGCCCACAGCAGACCGTAGACGCTCAGCTTCAGGGTGTTGATCAGATAGCGCTGGAAGTCCGGCGAGGACATGAAGCGGGTAAAGTTTTGAAGCCTACCCACTCGCTGCCCCAGATGCCCTTGAAGGGATTGTACTTCTGGAACGCGATCAGCACACCGCCCATGGGAGCGTACTTGAACACCAGCGTCAGCGCCACGGCAGGCAGCAGGAACAACAGGTAAAGCTGCCAATGCCGTTTGATGTAGACCCATGTGTTGTGCAGCTTGCGTTCTGCTGTCAGCACAGCCGTTTCCGGCGAGGCCGTCTTTGCTTTCATGAATCATTCTCCTCCTTTTTGATTTGCTTGCCGTTTGATTTGTGTTTTACATTTGCACCTTTGAATTTTACGTTTTCATCGCTTCGATTGTGCAAATGTAAAACTCTGTAATTCATTTATACCACTCATGCAGGCGAATGTCAACGATAATTCATGGTATACATCAAAATTATTGTGGATTCGTACAGATGCACAAATTCGAAAGTGCGTAAATATGCAAAATGATGATTTGCGCTTTTACATTTGACTAATTTGTGCATTTGCACTATACTGGGGTCATAAAGAATCAGATTCGTCACCAGACTTTATCTATAAAAAAGAACATCCGCTCCTATATTGTTCCGCTCCTATATTGTAAAGAAAGAGAATGACTTATGGCAACCAAGGTCACCATTCAGGATATTGCAAACGAGCTGCAGCTTTCCCGCAACACAGTTTCAAAGGCCATCAACAACACCGGTGTGCTGGCAGATGCTACACGGGAGAGGATCCTGCGAAAAGCCGCCGAAATGGGCTATAAGCAGTTCGCCTATCTGCCGCTGTTTCAGGAAGACGCTACAAAACGGCAGAGCCTTTCATTCTGCCGAGTGACAAACGGGAGATTGCCATGCTGACGACCCGGTTTCTGAACAACTCTCACTTTTCCTCCATGATGCTGGATCGTTTCCAGTCGGAAATCGACCATCTGCACAGCGGCATGACCATTCATCGCATTTCTCCCATAGAGCTGAAGAGAAAAGCTTCCATTTTCTCTCAACATCCAGCACACAGCCGGCATCATCTGCTTTGAAGTATTCGACTATGACTACGCACAGATGCTGTGCGATCTGGATGTTCCGCTGCTGTTTGTAGACACCCCGTGATGGATATGCGTCCTCCTCTTAAAGCCGACCGCCTTTATATGGAAAACCGCATTGAGATCCAGAATGCGGTGACCCACATGGTCCAGCACGGCAAAAACGCATCAGCTTTGCGGGGATAAAACCACTGTCAGTCCTTCTTTGAGCGTTATATGGCTTATAAGGATGCAGTGGAGTACTTTGGTCTGACAGAAGGCCTGAGCACCTGTGCGATGCCATCTGGACAGCAGGACTATCCGGTATCCCTGTACGAAACCATACGTCGGTTCAAAACGATGCCGGATGCCTTTGTCTGCGCCAATGACTTTGTTGCCATGGATCTGGTCAAGGCATTGAATGAGCTGGGGTATTCGGTTCCCGATGATATCTGGGTCTGCGGCTTCGATGACAGTCAGGAGGCTTCCTACTTTGTCCCCGTCTGACTTCGATCCATATCCATGGACAGATCATGGGCTACACCGCTGCCAATCTGCTTATGACCCGCATCGAAGAGCCATCGCTGAACTACCGCACCGTCTATACGGAAACCAACCTGATCCTGCGCGAATCCACAGGAGATTGAGCGAAAGGAGAACCCCATGCGTGACCTGTGCAATACAGACAAGCCGCTGTTTGCTGTGCTGACGAAATTGACTTACAGTGCTTACCTGAACATCTTATGGCTCGTGTGCAGCCTGCCCATCGTTACCATCGGGGCTTCTACGACCGCATTGTTCTACGTCACGCTCAAAATGGCGGAAGATCGGGACGATGGTCTGACCCGGATGTTTTAAGGCGTTCCGGGAAAATTTTAAGCCTGCCACAAAACTCTGGCTTATCCTGCTGGCAGTGGGCAGTTTCGGCTGCGGATGGCTTTGTGCTGCGCCGCATGTGGAGCGAAAACATTTTCTGGACGCTGCTCACTGCAACACTTATTGGTGCGGCAGTTCTGTACGGCATCGTTCTGCTGTATGCCTTTCCTCTGCTGGCACGGTTTGAAAACACCACCTTCGGCATCCTGAAAACAGCGTTTCTCGTGGGTGTCCGGTATCTGTTTTGCACCCTGCTGATGGCGGCGATCTATGGCATCATGGGGTACGTCATAGTGTTTGTGTTCACGCCTGCATTCCTGCTGGGCATGGGCTTGTGCGCCATGCTCTGCTCCTTTCTGATGCTTCGGATCCTCTATCAGATCGGTGGAGACCCTGATGCAGTACATGAGGAATCCGACCATGACAAAAACTGACCGGGATACGCTCCGCTCCCTCCATGGGCGCAAAAGTGGGAGCACATCTGGGCATATTACAAGCTGCCCATTGCGATCGTGCTCATCGTCGTCTATATCCTCGGGTATGCAGCCTACCGTCATGTGACGAAAAGAGGATGTGCTTTACCTTGGTCTGGTAAATATCACTGCCGGGTCTGATCTGACGGAACAGCTTACCACCGGCTTTGCCGAGGCGCAGGGTCTGACCAAAAGCAGCAGGTCGATCTGCTGTCCGGCTTGCTGCTCAGCGAGAGCGAACACGCAGAGGAGCAGTATGTCTATGCTTCGGAGATGAAGTTGCTGGGTGCAGTCAGTGCCCAGCGGTTAGATGTTGTTCTGATGGACGAATATGCACGGGATCGACTGTTGGCAGATGATTATTTTCTCGATCTGCGGACACTGGATGCGTCTTTCCATACACTGTCAGGTTTGAACGCCGGTGGGACCGTGCTGGATATTTCGGACACGCCGTTTGTCAGGCAGGCAGGTTTTTCTGGCAAGGTCTATCTTGGGTAGTGCAGAATGCACCGCACCGATGCAGCCGCTTACATTCATTATCTGTTCCAGCGGTGACCGTTGGGTTTTAGCTTATAGGATAAAAATAAGGAGAAAACGCATGGACATTTTAACGATTGGTGAAGTTTTGATCGACCTGACCCAGACCGGCAAGGATGAACGCGGCATCCCGCAGTTCGCGGCAAATCCCGGCGGCGCACCGGCCAATCTGGCGGTGGCTGCTTCCAAGCTGGGCGCAAAGACGGCCTTCATCGGCAAGGTGGGTGCAGATGCCTTCGGCCGCTACCTGACCGATGTGCTGAACGAGAACTGCGTAGATGCGTCTCATGTGGCGGTGGATGCAGACCATCCCACCACGATGGCAGTGGTTTCCGTAGATGCCACCGGTGAGCGCGATTTCAGCTTTTACCGCAGTGCCAACGCCGATGTGATGCTGTGCAAAGAGGACATTTCGGACGAAGCTCTGAAAGCTGCCAGAATCGTGCACTTTGGCTCGGTCAGCCTGACCGCTGACCCTCCCGCACTGCTACGCTGGATGCTGCCGCCCGCGCCAAAAGCTGGGTGCTACCATCACCTACGACCCGAATTACCGTGCCAACCTCTGGAAGAACAAAGAGGAGGCCATTGCTCAGATGAAAGCCCCTCTGCCGCTGGTGGACATCCTGAAGGTTTCCGATGAAGAACTGCCCCTGCTTACCGGCACCACCGACTGCGAGAGCGGCACGGCACAGCTGGCACAGAACGGCATCAAGCTGATTTTGTCACCCTCGGCCCGGACGGTGTGTTCTATCGCTTCGGCGAAAAGACCGGTCATGTGGCGGGTGTTCCCTGCAAGGTGGGCGATACCAATGGCGCAGGCGATACCTTCTTCGGTGCGGCACTGTCCAAGCTGTGCAAAGAAAATCTCAATACCCTGACGGTGGAAAAGCTGGAAAGCATCCTCGCCTTTGCCAACAAAGCCGCAAGCATCACCACCAGCCGTCACGGTGCAATTCCCGCCATGCCGACGCTGGCGGAAGTGGAGGGCTGACCCATGGCAGTAAAACAGGAATTTGAGTCTCGGTTTGCCAAGCACAAGGATGAGCTGGAATGGCTCTTTATGGAGCTGTACCACGACCGTGAAGCCCTGCACACGCTGGAAGCCGAAATGGAACAGGCGTGGAATGCCCGCACGGCAGAGCTGAAAGCACTGGACAAGGCCCGTACTGCCGACCCGGAGTGGTACAAGCGCGGCAATATGTTCGGCATGACCATGTACACCGACCTCTTTGCCGGGAATCTGAAAGAGCTGGCAAAGAAGCTGCCCTACCTCAAGGAGCAGAAGCTGACCTATCTGCACCTGATGCCCCTGCTGCAGATGCCCCACCCCACAACGATGGCGGCTATGCGGTGGAGGATTTCGACACGGTAGACCCTGCCCTTGGCACAAATAAGGATCTGGAAAACCTGACCCGTGAACTGCGCAAGGCAGGCATCAGCCTGTGTCTGGATTTTGTCATGAACCACACCGCCAGCACCCACCGCTGGGCCATGGCGGCAAAGGCGGGCGACCCGTGGTTTCAGGCGTATTACCACCTCTACGAGGACCGCACCATCCCCGACCAGTACGAGCAGACCGTGCCGCAGGTGTTCCCCAACACTGCGCCCGGCAACTTTACATGGTGTGAGGAGATGCACAAGTGGGTGCTGACCACCTTCCACGACTACCAGTGGGACCTGAACTACGCAAACCCGGCGGTGTTCGTGGACATGACCAAGAGCATTCTGCACCTTGCTAACCTTGGCGTGGAGGTGTTCCGCATTGATGCGGTACCCTATATCTGGAAGCAGCTGGGCACCACCTGCCGCAATCTGCCTCAGGTGCATACCATTGTGCGGATGCTGCGCATGGTATTGGAATGCGTCTGCCCGGCGGTCATCCTCAAGGGCGAGGTGGTCATGGCACCCAAGGAGCTGGCTGCTTACTTCGGCACCCGGAAAAGCCGGAATGCCACATGCTCTACAACGTGTCCACCATGGTCAACCTGTGGAGCGCGCTGGCAAGCCGGGACACCCGGCTGCTGAAGGCCCAGCTGGATGCCCTGCACGCCCTGCCGGACAACTGCTGGTTTGTGAACTATCTGCGCTGCCACGATGATATCGGCTGGGGTCTGGACGAGGCGGTGGAGAAACGGCTGGGCATTGACCCGCAAAAGCACAAAGAATACCTATACCACTTCTATGAGGGCAATTTCCCCGGCAGCTGGGCAAAGGGCGAGCTGTACAACTACGACCCCGTCACCGGCGATGCCGGAGCTGCGGCACCACCGCCAGCCTGTGCGGCGTGGAGCAGGCGTTGGAAAAGAATGATACGATCGCACTGGATTACGCCGTGAAACGTGACCTGCTGCTGCACACTGCCATGGCATTTTGCAGGGCTTCCCGATGCTGAACTGCGGTGATGAAATCGCACAACTCAACGGCTGGGACTACAAAAACGACCCCGACCGTGTGGAGGACAGCCGCAACCTGCACCGTAGCAAATTCAACTGGGAAAACGCAAAACAGCGCACCCGGAAAGGTACGCTGCAAAACGCTCTGTGGCAGGGCATGGAAGAACTGCGCAAGATGCGGGCAGACGAGTGCTTCAGCCCGGATGCGTGGGTCACGACATGGGACAGCCATAACCCCGGCGTGCTGGCGCTGGTGCGCAAGCGCGGCGAGGAAACGCTGGTGGGTCTGTTCAACTTTACCGAATACCCTGCCGGTGCAAGCCTTGACGCTCTGGGCGGAAAGTATACCACCGCTGACGGCAAGACTGTATGGCTGGCAGATGTGGAATTGCAGCCCTATCAGGCATTGCTCGTGAAAAGGCATAAGATGGTTTTGAGGACACCCCGGTATCTTCCGCGTGAAGGAAAGATGCCGGGTGTTTTTTTTTAGCGATGCAATCGCGCAGACTGCATCCAGTGGATGCAGTTCACGGGTTTGGGTGTTTCCCAACAAGCATTTTGCAAAGCAAAATGAACAGTTGTATAGACAGCTGCCCTGCTTGCGTACTTTGTGAAGGGTTCAATCTTAGAAATTTTCGTTTGAGGGAACTGCTGTTCCGATACTCAAAATTTCAAAATCAAGTTCATCATTCATGCCGTCAGTTTCAAAGAAAACTTTGAAGCGGACGGTTATTTTTGTGCAAAACGAAATGCACGCAGCTAAAGCAAGTTGTATGCAAAAGCGGAGGTCATACCTGCCGGGTTTCCTTTTGCCGCTTTTGTGCATTGCAGGCGCCCTCTGCACAAAAAAGTTCGCCGCTCCTTTAACGGAACGGCGAACTTGCTCGGATCGTTTATGGTCTGCTGTCTTGTCACGGCAGCGGGCAGGTCACAGAAGGCTCAGGGCCTCTTCATCTGCCACCAGCGTGCAGTCCGGATGCAGCTGCAGGATGGAGCCGGGGCATTCCGGCGTGACCGGGCCGGACACGACTGCTTTGACGGCCTTTGCCTTGGCCAGGCCGTTGGCGACCACCAGCACCTTGCGGGCCTGCATGATGGTCTTGATGCCCATGGTATAGGCCTGCCTGGGCACCAGATCTTCGTTGCCGTCAAAGAAGCGCTTGTTGGCCTCGATGGTGGCTTCGGTCAGATCGACGCAGTGGGTCTCCAGCTCAAACGCCTTGCCCGGCTCGTTGAAGCCGATGTGGCCGTTCGGGCCAAGGCCCAGCAGCTGCAGGTCGATGCCGCCCACGCTGTGGATGATCTGGTTGTACTGGGCGCAGGCATCGTCTGCATCGGGGTTGGTGCCATCCGGCAGGTGGATGTGCGCCGGGTCGATGTTCACATGATCGAACAGGTTGCGGTGCATGAAGCTCCAGTAGCTTTCCGGGTGGTCCTTGGGCAGGCCGCAGTACTCATCCAGATTGACGGTCGTCACCCCCGAAAAGTCGAGGTCACCCTTGTTGTACCACTCCACCAGCTGCTGGTAGGCACCCACCGGGGTGCCGCCGGTGGCCAGACCCAGCACGCAGTCGGGTTTCAGGATGATCTGCGCCGAAAGGATGTTGGCCGCCTTGCGGGACATGTCTGCGTAATCGTTTGCGCGAATGATCTTCATCGGTTCTCCGCTCCTTTGTTTTTACTTCAGCAGCAGCGGCAGAAAGCTGGTGCCGTTTTCCGGTGCCTTGCTGTGGAAATAGTCCGCAGCGGTCGCACCGACATCGCTGAGGGTCTTGCGGATCCCGATATTCTTGGGGGTGGAGTGGGCGCTGTGGATCATCAGCGGCACCATCTCACGGGTGTGGTGCGGGTGTCCGATGGTCGGGTCGTTGCCGTGGTCCGCCTGCACGATGAGGATATCGTCCTCGCCCAGGGCGTCGCGGATCTTGCCGATCCATTCGTCCGCCACCCGCAGGCGATCTGCGTAGGCCGCGACATTCTCCCGGTGGCCGCACAGGTCCGTTTCCTGCACGTTGGTGCAGATGAACGCAGTCTCCTGCTCCTTTACGATCTCCAGGGTGCGCTGCAGCACGCTGGCCGTGTCCACCATGGGGATGCTGGTGCCGTAATTGTTCGTGACCACGTCGGCCACCTTGCCCAGCAGGAACACCGGCAGGCCGCTCTTGCCCAAAATCGTCGGGATCTGCACCTCCGGGTCAACGCCGTAGCCCATGTGGATGCAATGGTAGTCGTTGTTGTAAACGCCGCTGGCCGGGGCATTCACGCCGATGTAATCGCCGTGTTCCTCAATGGCATCCAGCAGGTTCTGCAGGTGCACGCCGCGCCCGCCGAAGGTGATGACGCGGGGCACGACCGACACGCTGCGCACCAGATGACCGATCTTGAGCTCTTCCTCAAAATCAAGGTCGTCGATGGCCGCCGTGACGTTGAAGGCCTGACCCGGATCGCATTCCACGTTGTCGGCCACGGTGCAGGCCTCGTTGACGATCAGCAGGCGCTTGCCGGATGTTCCGGTGTAATACCGGACCTGGTAACCCGCATCCTCCAGCGTCTTTTTGATGAGCTCGATCTTATTGCAGATCGGCTCGCCGAAAGGCTTTGCCGGGCGGGTGCCCATGATCTCCTGATGGCCGAAGAAGGTGTCCGCACCATCGTGCATCAGCTCGGCACGGCCGAACGTTGCATCCGTCGCAAACGGCAGGCCGGGGAACTCCCGCCCCACGATGTTCGCCAGACCAAGGCTTGCCAGATTGGGCAGCTTCAGGTCCGGCGTGCGCTCAAAGATATGCACGCAGGTGTTGGCACCGCAGTCCGCAGGGCGCACCTGCGGCACATCCGGCATTGCGCCCACACCAAAACCATCCAGAACGATTACAACAAACTTTCCCATTGCGAATTATCCTTTCTGTCATTCCCGGACCGGTTCTCCCAGCGCAGAGTACAGGCCCGCCAGCTCCGGCTTGCCGGAGGACAGCCCTTTGACCACTGCCACCCGGCTCCGGGTCACAAAGAACTGTGTCCGGAACGCCATGACCGCCGCAGCCGAGACCGGACAGTTCTGCTGCAGTTCAAAATGATAGTCGATGCTGGAGTCGTCCGGCGGCAGCACCGGCACGACCTTTGCATTTTCCGGCGTCGTGCCCACCAGGGCGTTCTTCATATGGCCGCGGCGGTAATGCCCGCCGCCGTAGCAGTACGCCTTATCGCCCAGATTGTGGCTGACCTCCGAAACATACAGGTAGCCGGGGCGCTCCTCGGCATCCGGGTGGCCGGCATGATACGGTGTCGTTCCGGTCAGGCCGTGTCCCGGTTCCCCGTGGGTGCCGCCTGCCGCCGCGATCATCGGGATGCTGTGGGTGCAGGTGGCACTGGGCGTATTGAGCATCAGGTCCCGGTAGCCGCGGGCGCGCAGCATTTCGGCTGCGGTCTGCACGGTCCGGAGGTTGGGCATGGGCAGGATGTCCTGTGCCGCTTCGTCGTACAAAAAGCAAGGGAAGCTGCACACGCCGCCCACCTCCACATTCGGCATCGCCTCGATCGCACGCACTGCGCTGTCCAGTTCCTGCAATTCAAAGCCGCCGTACTGCCCGGAATACAGCATGTCGCCTTCTCCCAGAACACGGAGCATCAGCTTCTGGTGCAGGCCCAGCTCGGTGCAGACTGCGCTGATCTCGCGGGCTTTTTCCAGCGTGTACACCGTTACGATCACCGGCTTTGCGCGGAGGATCTTTTTCAGGGCCGCCCGGGGGATCTGGACCAGATGCCCTACGTTGCCGAGGGGGATCTGATTTTCCACCATCGTCAGCGCCTCGCGGAAGTCCACGCACACAGCGCCCACATATCCCATGTCGGTCAGCGCACGGGCGATCAGGGGGTTGCGTCCGATCTGCTTGAGCATGAAAAAGTTCTGCACGCCGTTTGCGTCGCCTGCCTGTTTGATGCTGCGGGCATTTTCCAGGATCGTGTCGTAATCCAGCAGATAGGTGTCCGGCAGGATCACGCCATTCTGCTGCCATTCAATGCCCAGACGCACCAACGGCTGGTTGCGCTCCATTACGGTCTTTAAAAACACAGGGCATCTCTCCTTTTCCTCTCGTTTTTTCAGCGGTTCAGTTTTCCTCGACCTGCTCCATGCAGCTGCGCAGGATGCGGATGATGGTGTCCGGGCCGCTGCGCATGGGGTTGATGCGGATCATCCGGTGTTCAATGGTCGGGTCCTGCGCACGGAACGTTCCACTGACACGGTAGATCATGGGGGCAAACTCGTATTTGCTCTCGCTGCCCACCGGATGCGGCGCTGCGCCGAACTTCGGGGCAGCGTCCAGAATTTTTTCGGCGATCTCCTGATCAAACTCCACCAGCAGCACCTTGCTCTGCGCGTTTGCCAGGAACGCCTGCCGCACATGGGGGACCTCGCCGGCGTTCAGGCGGCGGACCAGCTCCTCGTTGACCTCGCTCTGGATGGCGAGCGCCACCGGCGCATAGATCAGGCCGCGCAGGGCCTCCATGGCTTCGTGTCCCTGCACCTGACTGCCGCCGGAATACTGCATCTTGTAGATGCGGTCGATCAGCTCCTTGCTGCCGATCACTGCACCGACGCCCTCCGGACCAAGGATCTTGAAGCAGGAGAAGGTGGACAGGTCGGCCCCCGCCTGGCAGCCGATGGCGTCCACTTTCAGGGCGGCGTAGTTGTCATCGGTCACCACCGGGATGCCCGGCAGCGCAGCCTTGATGGCTGCGATCACGGCCTTGTAGTCGTAGCGGTCCTCCGGCTTCTGCCGGGTCAGCTGCACCAGGGCGCCGCGGATCTCGTCCTTGTGCTGCGCACAGACGGCCTTGAGCTGTTCCAGATCGTTGAAGTCCGCGCGGATGGGTTTCAGCCCCATGGCGTCGATGGTCACCTGCGTCGTCGTATAGATGGGCGAGGTGTGCACCAGAATGGCATCCCCCGGTTTCAGGCAGGCGGTCAGAGCCCAGCGGATCGCGCCCGTGCCGGAGCCGCGCACAAGCAGCGCCGCCGGGGCATCAAAGGTGTCGGCAAAGACCTTTTCCACCTTTACCGTGCAGCGGGGCTTGTTCAGCCCTTTCACCACGCCGAGGTCGCCCAGCGAGAGGACTTCCTCTCCCTGAAAATTGCGGGTCACTGCGTCAATGACCTTGAACTGGAGCTGTTTTGCCTGTTCCAGCGAGATAGAATGCAGGGGATAGGTTTTCATTGTCAATTCCTCGAATCCTTGTTATTTCTGTCCTTTGTAGATGCGCAGTGCATTGCGGTACAGCAGGTTCTCCCATGCGCGGTCCGGCACGCCTGCCTCGCTTGCCAGCGGAGCAAAGGTGTCCAGCAGGTAGCTGTAGCCCACACCGCCCCGGTCTGCAAAGTTGCTGCGGCGGGTGATGTCCATGCTCATGACGATCTGCGTGTCGTACCCTTCCGCACAAAGGCGGCTGAGCCAGTCTGCACGGGAGACATCGGGCTGGTAGTTGCACTTGCCGATGGTGTCGAACGCAATGTTGACCCCCTGATCCAGCAGGCGCTTCATGTAATCCAGATCGGCCGACAGGTCGATGTGGCTCAGCACCACCCGGCTCAGGTCAACGCCAAAGCTCTTGAAGATCTCCAGCTGCTCCAGGCCGCGCGTGCCCAGCGTTGTGTGGGTGCAGATGGGTGCCCCCGTTTCTGCATGGGCGCGGGATGCCGCACGGAACACCTTGGCCTCCGTCTCGGTGATGTCCTTCGAGGTGCCGATCTCGCCGATGACGGTCGCCCGGACACCGGTGCCTTCAATGCCCTCGGTCAGTTCCTTCACCATGATGTCACACAGCTGCTGTTCGGTCAGCGTATAGCACTCCGGCGGGAGAAAAGGCTCCTTGTAGTAGCCCGTCGCGTGGGTGATCTCCACCCCCGCCTGTGCAGCCATTTTCTGCACATAGGCCACGTTCCGGCCCATCCCGCGGTTGGTCTGGTCGATGATGCCGACCACACCGTGTTCCGCCAGCCGCCGGTATTCTGCCGCGGTCGCGTCAAAATCATCCAGCCTGCAGTCGATGTTCTTCTTCGGACCGGACAGGTCGATCGTCGTATGCTCGTGCGCATACAGAATCTTTTCAGGCAGTTTCAAAAGGATTCGCCTCCTGTATTGTTTCTTAACCAGAGCCGCCTCCCGACGCAGGCCGGGAGGCGCTCATTTTATCCGGGGATCAGGCGGCAGGGGTGTACAGAGACAGCAGGAACAGCACGTTTGCGATCAGGCCGACCAGGATCGCGCCCAGAGGACCGACCGCCATGGAGACCAGAGGCTTCTTGCTGCACTTGTTGATGCACCAGAATGCCACGATGATGAACAGACCCGTCGTGGGCATGATTGCCTGAGCAGCCAGGATGCCGCCGATCAGCAGGGCGATGTCGATGACGTAGCTCATAGCGGTACGGATGTTGTCGCCGCAGCGCTTGATGCCGGGGAACTTGTCCAGACCCTTTGCGATGACGTTCAGCAGCAGGATCTCCACGCAGATGCAGGCTGCACCGGCGATCAGGGCGATAAAGGGGTTGGGGATCAGCAGACCGATCACAAAGACGAAGGTCATGCCGGCCGGAGCGTAGACGCCGGTGGTGATGGCGGTGGTGGCAACCAGCGGGATAAAGCCGATGGCACGGGCCAGAGCGGTCAGACCTGCGTTGACGCGGTCACCCTCGGCCAGCAGGCCCAGGCTGATGGGGTCACCGGCCATGATGCTCATGCTGGTGCCTGCTGCGATCAGGCCGCCCATGAGGGCCAGAACCGGCATATACTTGCGGATGCGTGCGACCTTGTCGGCAAAGATCTGGGTCAGCATTTCGTTGGAGTTCTGGTCGTTGCCTTCCTTATCCATGGCAGCGAACACCAGCATGATGATCATACCGGCCAGCAGGGCCATACCGTCCTTGTTCAGGCTGATCGTGTGCTCGGCGTCCAGTGCGATCTTGCCGTAGGTCTCAACGATCTGACGGACCAGCAGGGTCACAACGGCGGTGATGATGCCCTTGGCAGCGCCGAACTGCAGGGCAACCGTCACAGCCGGGAAGATGGCGAAGGCCAGCGTGATACCGGCAGAGACCTGGCCTAGGCTGCCCAGGAAGTTGACCGGCAGCAGGTTGAACAGGTCGATGATCACCTGCAGGCCGAACAGCAGGGCCACGCCGTACACAGCGCCGATGACGCCGGAAGCGATCATGCCCTTTTTGGTGTCCGGGCACCAGGTGCCGATGATGTCGGTGGTGAGCAGGATGCAGTGGATCAGGATGATGCTTGCGGCAATGGACGTGGGCAGGCCGTAGCCGATGACCAGACCAAAGCCGATGGCAAAGCTGGTGGCTGCCAGAGCCTTGCGGTCCATGCGCTTTTCCAGATACTCCGGCAGGACCGGGCGCAGGCCGTCGTTGAACACGGCGATGCTCTGGTTTGCCAGGATCGATGCCAACGCACCAACTGCCGCGATGATAACGTAGCGCAGAATGGTTTCCATATGTAATCCTCCTTATTTGACGATCCGGATCAGAAGCCCAGACCCTTGAGAATGATCGGCACGACCTTTTCGATGTGCTGATCCGTAAAGCCGTATGCCTTCTTGCCGGCCTTGACCTGTGCCAGGATCTCGTCCTCGCTCAGCATTTTGCCCGGCATGGACACCGTTGCGCACTGGTTCATGCCCAGCAGGGCAATGGCCATTGCCAGCGCACCGCCGCCGCCCGTCTTGCAGGCGCCGAAGTAGTAATCTGCCTGCCCGGTCTTGACCGCCATTGCCGCCGCAATGTCATCCTTGATCTCCACCGAGGCACGGTCGCCTACAACACCCTTGATGGTGTCATAAACCTTCTGCTTGTCGATCTGGCCGCCTACTACGATTTTCATAAGCTAGCCCTCCTTTCTGATGTGGGTTTTATGCAAATGCTGTCACGATTGTGCCAGCACGACCCCGATGTGCATGGTCAGGAACTTCTGCTCGTCCTCCGGCAGGTCCGGCAGGATCTCCCGCACCAGCGCCTGCGTTGCTTCCAGTGCCTTGGGGAAGGTAGGCTCCTGGCTGGTCTCTTCGTAGACCTCCTCGTCCAGCGGCTCCACCGGCTCTCCGCGGTGGATGCGCCCCAGCGCAGCGCACAGGTGCGTGATCATGGCGGAGGCGTTTTCTTCGGTCAATGTCAGACCGTATTTCTCCTGAAAAAAGCGGATCACATCCTGTACCTTCCGGCAATCCTCCTCGGACAGCATCCCTGCCTGGTGCAGGATCGTTAATCTCGGTTCAAAATCCATCTCTGACATCTCCCAATGATTTTTTGTTTTGCTTACAGCCAGGTGCCGATCTTGTCGGCCAGCGTCTCAGCCGGAGCTTCGGTTCCAAAAATGTTCCAGACCAGCTCACAGATCTCGCCGCAGCAGCTATAGGGGCTGTAGTACGAGGTGGAGTCCGGCTTGAAGCCGACGTTCTGCTTGTTGGTCAGGAAAATGACGGCGGTCTTGTTGGTCTTGTTCATGACCACATGGGTGCCGGTAAAGCCTGCGTGGCCAAAGGCGTCGTAGTAGCGGTCGCCGCGGCCCATGAACGAGGAGCCCCGCTCAAAGCCCAGCCCGCGGGACGGCTTGCCGTTCTGCTCGCTGGTGAACTCGTCGATGACTTCCTTCTTGTAAAGGCGGACGCCCTTGTAGATGCCGCCGTTCAGCATGGCCTGGCACAGCACGGCCAGATCTTCCGCGTCGGAGTACAGGCCCGCGTGACCGGCCACGCCGCCGTTTGCCATCCATGCATTGCCGTCGTTGCACTCGCCCTGCAGGGTGTAGTTGCGCCAGCCGGTGAAGGTGCGGAACGCGTCCAGATCGGCGGTACAGTCGTAGCCAAAGCCCGGGTAGTCGATCTCGTCCACCATGGCATACTCATACGGGTTGCCGAAGGAGGTGGCTGCCACATCCTCGGTGGTAAAGCCGTTGGCCAGCGGCAGATAGGTGGTGCGCTTCAGCCCCAGAGGCTTGTAGATCTCGTTCTTGACGTATTCGTCCATCGAGCGCCCGGTGATCCGCTCCACCAGGAAGCCCAGCATCTGGAAGCCCAGGTCGCTGTACTTTTCCTCGCCGGGGGCGAACATCAGCTCACAGTTGCAGATGTAATCCAGCACCTTGGCCTTGTCCTTCTCGATGTAGAGGAACATCGCCTTCCACTGCGGCAGACCGGAGGTGTGGGTCAGCAGCTGATGCACGGTGACGTTTTCCTTCCCGTTCTTGGCAAACTCCGGAATGTAGCTTGCTACCGTGGCGTTCAGGTCGATCTTGCCCTCGCTGTACAGCTTCATGATGGACTGTGTCGTGGCCATGATCTTGGTGCAGGATGCCATGTCGAACATGGTATCCATCTGCATGGGGCGGGGATCGTCCAGCCGCACGCCCATGTCGTTGAGCATTGCGTAGCCGTATGCCTTTTCATACACGATCTTGCCGCCGCGTGCCACCACGATCGTTGCGCCGGGGAAATACCCCTGCCCCATGTAGTTTTCCACAATGTTGTCGATGGCCGTCAGGCGGTCATCGGTCCGGACGGGCATTGCAGACCGGGGGAAGCAGTTCTCCGCCTGCTCCGGGCTGGCACACCCCATAAAGGCAGAGGCAGCTGCCAGTGTGCCAACGGTTTTGCCGGATGCGATCAGGAAGTTGCGCCGAGTGATCTTTTTCATGCGAGATCTCCTTTTCTTTCTGCAAAAAAATCAGACATCCTGTATCGGTTTTCGGAAGAAAATGTTTTATACAATATTTTGTATTTTCATCCCGAAAGAAACATCCGCATGTCCTCCATGCAGATGTGACTTCTGTTTGACAGCACCTTTGCTTAGTAGCGCGGAATGATCTGCTTGCGCATCACCTGCTGCTGGATGTGGTCCACACGCTCCACCGACAGGATCTTGCGCACCAGCTGCGCGGTGATGTTATCACTTTTCCGGCAGGCAAGCACGGCCACCGTATCTTTTTCCTGCTCATCCAGCCGGGGCATCGGATAATAGCTCAGCCCCTCCGGCAGCATATCGGCGCTCCAGACGCCGGCATCAATGACGCCGCTGTGCAGAAACGGCACCAGTTGACTATAGATGATGGGCACATATTGCACCGGCTTATCGGCAAAACAGAACCGGGTCAGCATCTCCTGGTCCACCGAGGAGGCATCCACGCCCACCTTGCAGTTCTGCCAGTCGCCCTTGAAGTCCGGGCGGACAAAGACCCGATGCTGTTCCACATAGCTCTGCGGGCCAAAGGCCGCGATCAGCTGGATGTCCTTGCCCTCCTGCGCATAGTGTTCAAATGCAAGCTGGCTCATGACGCACAGATGAAAGCGCCCTTCTTCCACACAGTTCAGCCGGTAGCCGGAACCGCGCATGAATGCGATCGCACCCGTGACCCCTTTCTGGTTCAGTTCCTCATACAGTCCGCTGGCCAGACCTTCATAGCGCAGGCCATACGGCATAGGCATCACGCAGGTCAGACCCGTATTGCTGCAATACTGCGCCATTGCCACATAGTCGATCTCTGTTGCAATGGTGCCGTTCTGCCCATGGGATTCCAGACGGATCACATGATTCTGTTTCAGGTTGTTCAGCGCGATCTGGATATTCCCCCGTGCCATCTCGCATTGTTCGCTCAGTTCCGTCACCGTGGGGATCCGGTCTCCCGGTTCCAGCCCTGCCAGGATCTGCGCGACCTGCAGCGTTGCCAGACCAGACTTCTGGAGCAGACTTGTGTTCATCATGGTTGCTCTTCCCTTCTCGACCTATCTTTCAATCCGCATCAGGTGGACCGTGGGAAATTCCACAGGAAAGAAGCGTATTTTGGGCGTTCCGCCCCTCCTCACAAGAGACAAATCGCTTGCAGATTTATGATAATACAAAATTTTATATATTGCAATATGGAGTCTTGCATAAACTTTTTCCATCGAATTTGTACAACCTGATTTTTCATCCGCCGCGGCTTTCCGGTCCGTCACCAGTCTCCCCGGCAGGAACACCATGCGCCGCTTGCCCTTGGGATCACCCCCGCGTATGCGGGGAAAAGCGAAAAACAGGTGCCGTTCCTGCCCCCTTACCAGGATCACCCCCGCGTGTGCGGGGAAAAGTTTTTCTGCGCCCGAACCAGTTCTTGCATCTCGGGATCACCCCCGCGTATGCGGGGAAAAGGGCTTCTTGTTCAAGCTTAGCAGAGCCTGATTGGGATCACCCCCGCGTATGCGGGGAAAAGCCCCGGCAAGGATAGCTGAGATGATGCTCTCCAGGATCACCCCCGCGTGTGCGGGGAAAAGTGCCAAGGCAAAAGTGGATGAAGCATGTAATAAGGATCACCCCCGCGTATGCGGGGAAAAGGCATTGTCTACGTTTTCGTCCCGGAAAAACTCGGGATCACCCCCGCGTGTGCGGGGAAAAGGCGTGTGGTACCTGATTGTAATGCTGTTCGCTGGGATCACCCCCGCGTATGCGGGGAAAAGTTCAACTGCAACCCTGGCAGCCCACAGCACTGGGGATCACCCCCGCGTATGCGGGGAAAAGACGTCCCATAAGCTCTTATGTTCTCCTGTTATGGGATCACCCCCGCGTGTGCGGGGAAAAGTGATATCCTCCTTACAGTGTGATTTCCTCAGCGGGATCACCCCCGCGTATGCGGGGAAAAGATGTGTATACAGTGCTCAAAATCAATCCCTCAGGGATCACCCCCGCGTATGCGGGGAAAAGACAAAGCTGGACAAGCGCAACGTGGCTACAAAGGGATCACCCCCGCGTGTGCGGGGAAAAGTGATATCCTCCTTACAGTGTGATTTCCTCAGCGGGATCACCCCCGCGTATGCGGGGAAAAGGCCGTCTGCTGGCCGCTTGTCTGGATAATCTGGGGATCACCCCCGCGTGTGCGGGGAAAAGCCGGGCGGGCGCTTGAGGGAGCTTGTATACCCGGGATCACCCCCGCGTATGCGGGGAAAAGATGGGCGAACCAGCACAGGTGGTCTGGATGTAGGGATCACCCCCGCGTGTGCGGGGAAAAGCGCACGACGGCAGGCAGGTCCTCCGGGGCCTGCGCCGCCACCTCAAATGCGATTGGGATGGTCACCTCCGCCTTGTACAGGTCGGCAATGTCGTACACGAAAGAGCACTCATGCCCGACGTGCACGAATCCCAGTCCCGGCGCACACCCCAGCGCCACAATGACCGCATGGGCCAGCCCGTACAGGCAGGCATGCACGGTGGGTCACACGGGTGCCGGGGCCGAGCAGCAGCACCGAAATGCCCGCCGCCGGGATCTGAACGATACCCTTTTCATCCGTTACGGTAATCGCACCGTCCTGACGGCCCAGCGTGCAGTGTTCCAGGTACAGAAAGTTCATCCGGTCCCGGACCTGCGGCAGCGCCTGCAGATCAGGGCGGATCATGCCCGGCACATCATCCATGGCTGCTTCCTCCGTGCAGGATGGTCATCAGGCCAAGGCCGTAGGCTTTGCCGCGGCCAATGCCCTGACACAGCATCTCCCGGAACGCTTCCGGGTCGGTCACCTGAAGGATGCCCTCATAGGTCACCGCCAGCAACGTGACCGGCCGCTTTCCGTTCTTCCGGAAGTGACAGGTCTGTTTCCGGGTCACCTGAAAAGTGCCCTCCGTCAGGGCAAAGCCGTGCTTCCCGGCCTGCTCCAGCAGCCACTGTTCCTGCTCCGCTTCCAGATAGCAGGGCTTCAGGGCACCCCGCGCCAGCGGGTCCGCCGGGTCTTTCCGGGTGCGGGTCGGGTTTGCCGTCAGACGGAACTGCCAGCAGCTGCCCGGGGTCACCCGTTCCAGCAGCGGCTCGTAGCGGCGCGTTTCCGGTGCGGCACCCGTCCCGAACTGCGCACACAGTCCGGTCAGGTCGGGGAGCTCCTCGCTGAGCAGCAGCAGATACAGTTTTCCGTTCAGGCTGTCCAGCCGCCACAGCCTGCGGCGTCGTTCGCCGGAGAACGAGTTTTCCACTGCGCCGTGGAACTTCTGTGGAGAAGTCAGCGCGATCATGGTACTGCGGCGGGTGGGGTCAAGTTCTGCGCGGGACAAATACATTGCATCTCACCTCAATTCTGCAATTCCGCCATGGGGTCGTGCTCCGTCGGTTCCGGCATTTCCGGCCGGTCCAGCCGCCATTCCCGCACCGGACGGAACCCGTACTGCCGGTGCACCGGGCTGAAGGACATCGGCAGATCCTGCCGGGGCACTGCTGCAGGGTCTGCCGGGTCGGCGTCGGCCACGATGCGCAGCTTCCCTGTTTCCGGTTTTCGTCCCTGCATGGGTTCCGTCCGGAGGACGTCCAGCAGGCTCCCCTGCCGGATGCCCAGACAGAGCGGCAGGGTGGGCGGGCAGGAGCGCCGCCCCAGATACAGCGGGTAGACCGGGTGCCGTAGAGCCGCTTCCAGCTCCCGCAGCAGAGCTTCGTCCCCGCTTTCCAGCCCTGCCAGAAAAACGGCGTCCTGCAGATAGTGGCGGTAGGTCACATAGGAGGTGTCCCGGCTTTTGGCGGTGTGAAAATCCACCAGCAGGCTGCCCTCCTGATCCGCCCGCACGGCAAAGCGCAGGCCGTTCAGCCGGGCAAGGCCCTCCGTGTCGTCCCGGCGCAGCCCCAGCGCCGCCGCCAACAGGCCGACCACGCCGCTTTTGGTGGGTTCCCGGTCGGTCTTGCGGGTCTCAAACTTGGAGTCCGAACCCCAGGACTGCAGGGGTGCAGCCAGCCGAAGCAATAAGGTCGCCATGGTCACACCTCATTCCCGGACAGCTTCTCCTCTACGGCCTTTTCCAGTGCCGCCAGCATGGTGTTCAGCGGCATGGGCTGTGCCAGTTCTTCCAGCCCGGTACCCACCGTAAAGCTCTGCTCCGGTGCCTCTGCAAAGGTATTGTAGAGTTCCTTTGCATACTGTTTCAGCGCCATCTTGGACGGTTCTGCATAGCCTTCTTCGCTCTTGCGCACCGGCTTTTCAAAGGCACCGCAGAGGTTCACCGGCTGGTCCTGCCGCAGGGTGATGTAAACGGCATCCGGCAGGGTGCGGTTGGCAAAGCTGTTCTGCTTGCCGGTGGGCATGGAGCGGATGAACGCCTCACCAAACGCCCGGACCGTCTGCGCTGCCTGCTCTGCGCCCAGCGTGCGCACCAGTTCCAGAACATTGACCGTCGCATAGCGGTACAGGGTGGCGGAATTGTATTCCACCGTGCCCAGATGCCCGGCACCGGCGTTGTCCTCCGGAGCACAGTCGTCCACGGCGGTGAAATAGTCGAACTCGTTCTGCACGGTGTGGGTGGAGATGCTGTGGGCCACCTGTGCGGCAGCGTCGTAGTTCAGCGACGGGTCATCTGCCACCATGCGGCCAAACAGCGCCATGTCCGCAGAGGGAACCGCTTTCAGGGCTTCCTTGTACTGCTTTTTGTCCTTGCAGCCTTCTACAGCCAGCTCTGCCAATGCCTTTGCCTGTGCCGTACTCATGAAAAACAGCGCTTTTGTGCCCTTGTCATCGCTCTTGATGCCTGCATCTGCAATGACCTTCTGGGCCAGTTTGAGGGCATCCTTGTCCGGAGCAAGGGCTTTGATCTGCTTTGCCACCAGATCCGTGCCCTTCTTGGTGCGGTAACCGGTCTCAACTGCATCGCTCATCTCCTCAGTGAACATCACGCGCATGGCGTGCTTCCACGCCTGCGAGGACACCCGGGCACGGACGCTGCCACCGTAAACGGAGGTCTTGGGGCTGCCGGTGTCGTCGCGGTTGACGCAGCTGGGCGGCACGGTCTGCAGAACATGAAAATCAACATACAGGCGTTTGGTATCCATCTCAATTCTCCTTTTCGTTCTCTTTGGTTTTCTCCGTGGGGCTCGCATAAAGGTCCCGGCCCCACCGCAAACGGACATTCGGCGCACCGTCCACAAACTGGTATTGATACAGATCCTCGGCCAGCTGCGGATAATCCAGCGGGATCCCTTCCCGCCGCAGCAGCTGGATCATCCCACGCAGGTGGTGCGAGACTTCCGGCATGGAATCCGCCGTTGCCAGCGCATTGAAACGCCGGAGCACGCTGCTCTTTGTCCAGTCCTGCTCGACAGCCGTTTTTTCGGCCAGCTGCCGCACTGCACCGCCCAGCGTTCTGCCCGGCTGGTTCATGGAAACACCGGCTTCCCCCTGCTGGTGCAGGGCAAACAGGGTCAACGCCGTATAGACGGCCCATTCCGCCTTTGACGGGCCATTGCTGCCCTGCAGCTGCTCCGGCATGTCGGCCAGCAGAGCGCCCCACAACGCAGGCAGGTCTCCGGGCTGACGCCCCACGCCCCGGCGCAGCTCGGCAAGCTCGGCCCGTCTCTGCGGCTCCGGCAGAACTTGCAGCCGACGCAGCTGCCGGGTCACGCAGGCTTTCACCTCATTGGTTTTCATTCTGTCCCTCCTTCATCCTGTTTCGGGTACAGCTTCCGCAGGTAATATAGAAAGCTGTTATAGGCTTTGGGTGCCGTATACAGGCAGCTCTTATCCTTGTTCTTTGCCTCCGGGATGCGGCGGCCCACAAAGGCGGCAGCTCCCGCTTGCTCCACCATCTGCTTGCCCAATTCTGCCGCAAGCCGGTATGCCTGCACCTGCCACTCGGCCGCCTTCTCGACCGGTTCATCCGTCTCCGGGTCAATGCTCTGCAGCCACCGCCGGAACGGCTGATCGACCGCAAAATAGAACTGCGCGCGGGCGGCTTCGGCACCGGTGTCGTTCTTGTCCCCTGCCGCAAGGGCCAGGTTCTGTGCCAGACGACCCACGATCCGTGCAGCCTGCTCACAGTTGTTCACCTCATCGTCAACACAGATCTGCCATGTACGGCCCAATTCATTTAGCAGTTCAAGATTCATCGAAAGCGCATCCGTGTAACAATCTTTCATGGAGGCACTTTGCGCTCCGTATTCCACCCCAACTGCACAAACCTGTAGAATTTCTTTTCTGCTCAGCAATTTCCGGCCCTGCAAATAGGTATTCCACCAGATCACGCCGGGTTTATGGCCGCCCCTATCACTGATAGCGGAAAACTCCCGCCAGAGCTGTTTTCCCATCTCATGTTTCCGCGGATCGTAATACACCAGCCCTGTCTTTTTGTCCTCTTTTTTATTCCAGAGCGTCATCGGTTCTGCAAATGCATTCGTGGAATCAAAGAAGTCTCCTCCCAAGACCGTATAGCCCACAACTTTGTTTTCCTTCCGTTCCAGAAGGATCCGTCGAAACTGCGTCGTCATCAGCTCCGCAAAGTTATCCGGGCATGCCACCTCAGTTCGTTCGCCGCTTCTTGCATCCTCAAGCTCCCAACACGGAACATCCGGTTCCCAGAGCTCTCCGCCATCTTGCAGGAACATCAGATTCCGCATCAGTGTTTCAAACAGATTGCTGCCTTTTACATAGATCACACCGATCCGGCCGAGCCACCCCGGCCCCATCGACGGCAGCGGCCGGTCTTTTGCCTTTTTCTTAGCCGCCGCATCGTCATAATTGTTTAAAGACACAAGCCATCGTGCAGCCTGCGGGTAGTCCATGCTTTCCTTTCCTGTTCCCGCACAGGCAGAAAACAGGCTGGTTTTATTCTCGCTTTCAAACACTTCTCCGTTCAGCTTTTTCGCTCCGAATGGACTGCCGATCTTCGCTTCCGGCACCTGCCAGAAGGGGCGCTCCGGGTGGAACAGCCAGAAGCGGTCCTGCCATTTGTCCAGATAATCCCGGATCGGCTGTTCCGGGAAGTGCCCCAACTGCCACAGTTCGCTCCAGCGCAGCAGAGCATCCCGGGGTTCTTCAAACGGTGCCGGTACACCGTTCCCATCCACGCGGGAGAACACCGTGTGCAGCACCGTCAGCAGCAGCCGCAGCATGGCGGCGTCCTGTGTGGGCATCTCGCCCGCAAGGTCCACATACGCGTGTGCATGGAGCAGTGCGTCGGTCAGCGAGACTTCCTGCACAGTGCAGTCCTGTGTCCGCACCCGGACCCACCGTTCCTGCAGCAGGTTAAACTCCATCGTCTCCATCCTCATCCTCCTTCTGATAGGTCAAGCCGTTCTCACGGTCGTAGTGCAGCACCTGCCCGGCAAGGTGTGCCGTGCGGCGCTCGTCCAGCAGCAGGACCAGTTCCCCGCGCAGCAGCGGGGAGAGCCGCCATGCCGCAAAATGCTTCCGGGTCTCGGCTTCCAGCGCGTCAATGGTTTGCTGCACGCTCCATCGTTTGCTGAAATACCCCGGCAGACGCAGTCTCTGCCGCGCGATCTGCAAGGCTTCTTCCGGCTGCGGGGGCTGGTCCACCGCCACACAGGGCCCGGCCGCTTCTCCCTCTCCGGGCAGGAAGCGGACATTGCCGCTGCTGTCCTGCATCATGACCAGCACCTCAATGGACGAGTCGCCGTCGCGCACAGCGGCACGGGCACCGGCGTCGCTGGTCGCCCCGACCTCATTCATCCAGTCGTCCAGCGCATCACCGCATGCTCTCGGCGACAAAATGGCAAAGGCCTTGGCGCTGCGCTGCTTCTTGGCCTGTTCCAGCTCATATGTTCCCCGTGCCGCTGTGCTCTGCGGGTCTGCGGGCAGGCAGTCCGGCTCCCAGCCGTAGGTGTCCTGTACCAGCCGGGCGATATCCGCAGGCAGCTGCACTTCCTGCGGCAGAAGCTTCCGGGTACGTCCGAGCAGCCATTCGCCATAGATGGCTACACTGCCCTCGTCAAATTCCTCGGTCCCGGTGTCCAGCACTGCACAGCGGGCTTCCTGCACCGGCTGCGGACGCGCCCGGCCCGGATGCCGGTGCAGCCGTCCGATGCGCTGCAGCAGCAGGTCCATCGGGCACAGTTCCGTAATCATATAATCGAAATCGATATCCAGTGACTGCTCGAGCACCTGCGTACCCACCACGATCAGTCGGTCGCGCTGCGCCGGGGTCGAGCGCTTGCCGATGCGCTCCATCAGGCGTTGTTCCTTTTCGGCGCGGTCAGGCATCAGGAACTGTGCGTGGAACACAAGCACTTCAAATTCCGGCAGCTCTTCTCGCAGGCGGGCCGCAAGGTCCTGCGCTTTCCGCACCGTGTTGACGATCACGCCTGCACAGCCACCCTCCCGCAGCGCGTTCTGCAGCGTTTCCGGCAGATGTTCCTCCGTCAGGGATTCCATCGTCACCCGGCGCGGCGGTGTGTGCAGCGGAATGCCGGTTTGCTGCACCTGGTCTCCGTCCGTCCAGGTCAGCAGCGGGTAGCCGCGGCAGGTTTTCCAGGGTGCATCCGGCAGCGTTTTCCGGTTGAGATATGCGGTCACAAGTTCGGTGCGCCGCTTGGCGGGCAGTGTGGCCGAAAGCAGGATCACCGGCACCCGGTACTCTCCCAGCCAGTTCAGTGCCCGGTCCAGATAACAATTCATGTAGGCGTCGTAGGCATGACACTCGTCGATCACCACCACCTTGCCCGCCAGGCCGAGATGCCGCAGCATCACATGCTTCTGCTGCAAGGCCGCCATCAGCAGCTGATCCACCGTGCCAATGACAAAGTTGGCCAGAAGCGCCTGTTTGCTGCCCTGAAACCACTGGTGCACCATCACCCGTTCCTCCGGGTCGTCGGCGTCATCCTCTACCGGCACCGGCTCCTGCTGCAATTTCAAATAGTCTGTATTCAGCTGCGCCATGCCGTGCGCCAGCCGGATGGAGTGTTCCAGCCCGTCCGACTGTTTCTGCGCCCAGTCCAGCAGCCGCCCAAAAATGCCGTTGGCGGTGGCCTGGGTCGGCAGACCAAAGAAGATGCCGCCCTCCCCGCAGCGCTGTGCCAGAACCTCCGCTGCTGCCAGCGCGGCCTCGGTTTTGCCCACGCCCATCTGGGCTTCCAGAATAAAAATGCCCGGTTCCTGTGCGTTGTTCACAGCCTCCAGCATAGCCTGCTGCACTTCGTTCGGAAGAAAGCCGAACCGCTCCCGGAACTCCGCCGGGTCCGCTGCGGCCTCCTGCACTTCCCAGGGAAGGGTCGGTGCGAATTTCTGCCATGCCCGTTCCACGCGGGCCGGATAAAGGCTCTCGTCGCCCAGTTCCTCTACCGGGATCAGCGGGAAATACCGGGGATTGCTGGCGATCCAGTCCGCCATGATGAGCAGGCCGGTCAGAAGGAGTTCCGTCGGGACCGACAGCTCCGGCAGCTCTTTCACGTCAGAAAAGCCGCTTTCCTGCAGGGCGTGATCGAACAGTTCCTGCCAGCAGCTCCACCAGAATGTTTTCCGTCCTTTGGGCCAGTAATTTGTTTCATACACTCCGTCTTCCAGCTGGTCCAGAACATTATTTGCCTCCTGCGGCTTGCCGTGGTGTGCCCCCACGACCGAGGCCAACCCTTCCGGGCAGCCCAGCTCCCGCAGGATCGCCTCCCCGGCCAGCGCATGGTGGGAAAATTTCTTTTTCTGCTCGTTCCAGCGGAGCTCGGTATCCTCCTCCAACCGCTGTTTTGCCTCCGGCAGCAGGCTCATGATCGGGCCGGCAAAGGCCAGCGTAATTTTCCCGATATCGTGGACCCACCCCAGAAAAACGACAGTCCGGGTCAGCAGTTCCTCGTCCAGGTCCAGATTCCGCCGCACACTTTCCGGCAGCCACTGCTGCACCAGAAACCGCATAATGCCTGCTGTGTCCCGCAGATGCATCCAGAGCGGCAGCCACAGACTGCTGTTGTCCGGGTCTGTTTTGCCTGCAAAACGCCGTACCTTGCAGGATCGTTCCGGTCGTTTCATCGTTCCACCTCCAAAGCATCGTTCCCATTGGCAGCCGGTGATTTTCTGATAAGCAAAGAATAACAGATATGCCGTCCCATAAACAGGACTTTCACGTTTTTTCAGCGATTTTTACTCTGTTTTTCTTCTGTTACCCCCGCAAATGCGGGGAAAATCCCTCATTGTGCTAAATCATTGGAGCAATCCCGCAAATGCAGGAAGCGGATTATTATGCTATATCATGTTCTCTTTTTATCCGCATCGTCATTATAGCAACTATTTCAGTCATTTTCAACATTTTATTGTATTTTTTGGATATTACGAGGCATATTTTTATGGATCCGCTCCATTGGCCGGGTCGCGGCAGTTTTCTTCCGACGCAAAAATCCCACCGACTTCCTGCTGCGGAAATCAATGGGATTTTATCAGCATCTCTTCAGTTGAAGGCACCATTCTGGGCGGCATACACCGCAATGGTGCTCAGCAGGTCCAGTTCCGCTTTCTGGTAGGTCGTGCGGCCGATGTGCAGCTGTTCCAGCACGTCGGCCTCCTTGCGGTGCTGCAGATAGCGCAGCTGCAGCAGATCGGCCCGGATGGGATCCGCTTCCTTGTAATAGGCCATGCTGTCCTCAATGGCCTTTTCCCACCGGCGGTTCACCGGCGACCGCGCCCACTGCCGCCGGCCATAGGCCAGCAGGGCGCTGCGGGTGGCATCACGCTGTTGTTTTGTCATTTCGGCTTTCTCCTTTCTGCAGCGGCCAGGCTGCGCTCATAGCGGTTCTGGGTGTCAAAAAAGCAGGCATCCCGCTCCGACATCGTCATTCCCAGCATCGCCGACAGATTTTCGGCTTCGTTCAGTTTGAACTGGGTCTGCCCCTGCAGTTTGCTGTGCAGCGCGCTCTCGCTGATGTGCAGCGCGCGGGCCACATGCCGCAGCTTGTAGCCGCTGTCGCGGATGTATTCTTCGATCAGTCTGGTATTGGCCATGTTCTCCGCTCCTTTTTTGTCGGTTTCGCGTCGTCCAACAATCTTTGGTTGTAGTATAGTCGCAAGTTGATTGTCTGTCAACCGATTTTCAAAAATCGCGCGAAAAAAGTTGATTTTCGCCCACTTTTCTGGTATACTGCCTCCAGAAGCACCCATTTCACCGCACAACCATTCGTTTTTGAACGGAGGCGTCTATGTCCGAACTTTCCACCCGCGTCCGGCTGCGACGCGAAGAACTGGGCCTCTCGCAGGAGCAGCTGGCCCAGCGCATGGGATACCGCTCCAAATCCTCCATCACCAAGCTGGAAAAAGGGGTCAACGACATCCCGCAGGCAAAGCTGGAAGAGCTGGCCGCGGCACTGGAGACCACCCCGGCCTATCTGCTGGGGCTGGACGTGCCTTGCCCGCCGCCGGGCTTTGAGCCGCTGCCCGCCATGGCCATGGTGCCGCTGGTGGGCTCCATCGCCTGCGGCACCCCCATCACCGCCGAGCAGAACATCGAGCAGTACATCGGCGTTCCGGCGGCGTGGCACGCCGACTTTGCGCTGACCTGCCACGGCGACAGCATGGCTCCCACCATCTGCGACGGCGACATCGTCTGCATCCGCTGCCAGCCGGAGGTGGAGCAGGGCGAGATCGCCGCAGTGCGCATCGGCGAGGAAGCCACCCTCAAACATTTTCACCGGCAGGGCGACACTGTGATGCTGCTGGCCGACAACGCCGCCGTCTGCCCGCCCATGGTCTACACCGGTCCCCAGCTGAACGAGATCCGCATTGAGGGCCGGGCCGTGGGCTTCTGCCGCGGTTTATAACCTATCATAAGGAGGGTCTGCCATGTTCTTTTCCAAAAGGAAACCGTCTGCCGCCTACGACCCGGCCGTGCAGCGGCCCGCTTTGCGGTGCAGCATCTGCACCGGGGAGCAGGTGGCCGGTTTTGTGCACCCGGACGGCCATTTCGAGGACGTCCAGCTCATCCGCACCCCGCAGGAACTGGCGGCCTTCCGCACCCGGTACGGCATCCCGCCGGAGACCGTCATCGAAAAAATCTACTGAACAAGGAGCGTCCTATGCCCACAGCACCCGAAGAGATGACCCTGAAGGTCATTGCCCACATCCACACTGCCTTTCCCACCAAGTTCGGCATCCCGCGGCAGAGCGGGCTGGTGGACAGCCTGCGGGGCGAGGTGATCTTTACCCCGGAATACCGCAGCGCCGACGCCGTGCGCGGGCTGGAGGATTTCAGCCACATCTGGCTGGTGTGGCAGTTCTCCGGCGCGGTGCGGGACAGCTGGTCCCCCACCGTTCGGCCGCCGCGTCTGGGCGGCAATACCCGCATGGGCGTGTTCGCCACCCGGTCCCCCTTCCGGCCCAACCCCTTGGGCCTTTCCAGCGTGAAGCTGGAAGGCATCGAGATGCGCCCGGAGGTGGGCCCCGTCCTGCTGGTGCGCGGGGCTGACCTGATGGACGGCACCCCCATCTATGACATCAAGCCCTATATCCCCTACGCCGACTGTCACCCGGACGCTGCCGAGGGCTTTACCGGCCAGACCCGGCGCCACCTGTTGGAGGTGTCCTGCCCGGAAGAACTCTGGGCCGCCGTGCCGCAGGCCGACCGCGACGCCCTGCGCGGGGTACTGGCCAACGACCCCCGCCCCTCCTACCAGCACGACCCTGCGCGGGTCTATGGCATGGAGTTCGGCGGGCTGGAAGTGCACTTTACTGTAGACGATCCCGTGCTGACCGTGCGGGACATCACCCGCCGCTGAGGAGCCTGCTATGGAACTGCGCAACATCAACACCTTTTTGCACATTGCCGAGCTGCACAGCTTTTCGCGCACAGCGCGGCAGCTGGGCTACTCCCAGTCGGCGGTGTCCTCCCAGATCGCCCAGCTGGAAGCGGAACTGGGTGCCCCCCTGTTCGACCGGGTGGGCAAGACCGTGCGCCTGACCGGTGCCGGTGAGACCTTTCTGGGCTACGCCCGCACTCTGCTGGCCACCGTGGAGCAGGCGCAGGCCGCCCTGCAGCTGCCCCAGCAGATCAGCGGGCGGCTGCGCATCGCGCTGGCCGACTCGGTGTGCAGCACCTTTCTGCCCGACCTGCTCCAGCGGTACCACGCGCAGTTCCCGCAGGTGGAACTGGTGCTCTGCACCGCCACTGACGACGGCATGCTGCAGATGCTGACCACCAATCAGGTAGACCTGGCCTATACGCTGGACCATCCCCTGCTGCAGCCTACGCTGGTGCAGGCCGTGGACGTACCGGAGCCGGTGTGCTTCATCGCGCCCGCCGGGCATCCGCTGGCCGCCCGGGACACCGTGTCGTTGGAAGAGCTGGTGCAGCAGGAATTCCTGCTCACCGAGCGGGGCATGAGCTACCGCGATGCACTGGACCAGTGTCTGGCCGCCCACGGCCTGCAATTGCAGCCCTATCTGGAACTGGGCAGCGCCGCGCTGCTGTGCCAGATGGTGGAGCGGGGCATGGGCCTTTCCTTTTTGCCGGAATACATCGTGCGTGCCGCACTGGCCGCCGGGACACTGGCCCGGCTGAACGTACCGGACTGCCGGGTGGAGATGCACCGGCAACTGTTCTACCACCGGGACAAATGGCTGACCCCCCAGATGAAGGGATTCATTGCACTGGTGCGGGAAGGTACCGCCCAGCCTGCCGCCCCCACACAAGCCTGAGAAGAGCTTCTCTATGCGCAAACCCAGGATCATCTTTTTTGACATCGACGGCACCGAACCGGATCTGGACGACTACTTTGCCGTGGCCAAGTCCACCGTGCCGGTGTCGCCCGATTTTGACGCCATGGCCTTTGGCGCCGACAACGGCCTCATCTGAGCGTCCATCAACGCAAAAACACCCGCCGGGCCTTCTGCTGTTTTGCAGAAGCCACCCGGCGGGTGTTGTCGTTTCAGTTTTCTAAGGTCAGCAGGAGCTGCCGCCGCACAGGTCGGTCACCTTCTGCACTGCAGCGGTCACCAGATCACCGATGGGCTGTTCCGGCACGCCGACGATGTAGTTGTCGCAATGGTTCACCGGGATCAGCACCCGCTTGGCCCCGCTTTGGCACACCGCAGCGGCCATGGCGGGGGTGATCTCGCCCAGCAGGGCATCCGCGATCACGATGCCGATGGGCCCCACGATGATATCCGCGTGGCGGCAGTTGACCACCACCGCGTTCTCGCCGGTGGCGGTGCGCACCGCGCCTGCCTTGCGCATGGCACTGGCGGCCAGACTGTTGGTGCCCACGGCTGTGAGCTGTGCCTGCGGGCACTGGGCGCTCAGGGCCGCTACCAGCTGTTTGCCCAGGCCGCCGCCCTGCCCGTCAATGACCAGGATCTTCATGAGCATCCCCTCAGAAGTCGATCTCTTCCAGACGCAGCAGCGCCAGAATGTAGATCTTCACGGCCTCCAGCAGCTTGTCGATGGGAGCCGCCTCGTTAGCACCGTGCATCGGGCCGCCGAACTCCGGCAGGGGCAGGTCCACATGCTCGGGGCCAAAGCTGACCGCATAGGGGAAGTGGCGGGCATAGGTGCCGCCGCCCATGGTAAAGGGCTTGGCGTCCTCGCCGGTCACCTCGTTGTAGGTGTTGATGCAGGCCTGAATGGCGGGGCTGTCGGCCTCAATGTAGAAGGGCTCGGCAGCGTCCACATCCTGCAGCTGTGCACCGCTGCCCAGAGCTGCGGTGATCTGGGCGGTGAGCTTGTCGCCGTCGGTGCAGGTGGGGAAGCGGCTGTCGATGGTCTGCACCAGACGGCCCTCCTCCATATAAATGCGGCCGCCGATGATGGTCAGCGGGCCGAAGGGGCCGTCGGCGCAGTCGATGCCAAGGCCGGTGCCTGCGGTGGAAGCGTGCAGCTTGCGCAGGGCCTCCAGATAGGCGCGCTCGGCATCGTTGCACAGGCCATTGTCCAGCAGGTAGTTCACCACCAGACCAATGGCATTCACGGTGCCTTCCGGCATGGCGGCATGGCCGGCCTTGCCCCAGCCGCGCACCCGCACGCAGCCTTCCCCGGCGGGCTCCAGCGTGATGTTGGGGGCGTTCTTCAGCTTGGTGATGTCGGTGTGCAGCAGAGCGCTGGCACGGTCCGGCACGGCATTGTTGGCCACACCGCCCTCAAAATCACAGATCACGCCGTTGCACACCGGGCTGACGATCTTGGCGCCGAAGTGGCCCTTCTCGCCGTTGCACACCGGGAACTCGGCATCCGGGGTAAAGCAGAACACCGGGGCCGGGTAATTCTTCAGGTAGTACTCCACGTCCTGCATGTGGGTCTCTTCGTTGTCACCGATGAGGGCACGGATGGGGTAGCGCAGCTCATAGCCCTGCTCCTTGAGGAACTTGAGGGCGTACAGGGCAACCACCATGGGGCCTTTATCATCCGAGACGCCGCGGCCCAGCAGCCAGCCGTCCTGGATGCGCATCTTGAAGGGGTCAGCCGTCCAGCCGTTGCCCACCGGCACCACGTCCACATGGCAGATGGTGGCCAGATACTTTTCCGGATCGGCACCGGCCAGCTCTGCGTAGCCCATGTAGTTCTCGCAGTTGCGGGTGGCAAGGCCCATGCCAGCTGCCAGCTCCAGCGTCTTGTCCAGTGCGGCACGGGGGCCCTTGCCGAAGGGTGCGCCCTCTTCCGGGGTGCCCTCCACGCTGTCGATGGCCACCAGCGCGGCAATGTCCTGCAGCAGCTGCTCCTTGTTTTCCGCGATGTACGCGTCGATCTTCTGATTCAGTCCCTGATCCATGATCATCGTTTCCTTTCCGGGCGGGCTGCTGCACGCAGACCGCTGTATTCAAACACATCCTGTTCATTCTAGCACACTCGGGGCAGAAATGCTATGGGCAATTTCCACGACAAAGCGGCGGCAGATTTGGGCCATCAGCCCACGGCAAACAGACCGCTCAACGCACCCAACAGGCCCGCACTGGCCAGACCCATGATGATCCCGGCCAGCAATACGCCGCCCATGCAGGCCACCAGCACATCCTTGAACTTCATGTCCAGGATGGACCCCGCCAGGGTGCCGGTCCAGGCACCGGTGCCCGGCAGCGGGATGCCCACGAACAGCAGCAGCGCCAGGGTCAGGCCGCGGCCCGCCTTGGCCTCCAGTGCACGGCCGCCCTTTTCGCCCTTGTTGATGCAAAAGCGACAGATGGGCCCGATGAGGGGCTTATGGTAGCCCCAGATCAAAAACTTCCGGGCAAACAGGTAGATGAAGGGCACCGGAAGCATGTTGCCCAGCACGCACAAAAAGTAGGTGGGCAGTGCCGGAAGCCCCAGACCCAGCCCAATGGGAATGGCTCCGCGCAGCTCCACGATGGGCACCATGGAGATGAAAAACACCAGCAGATAATTCTTGAGCATAGCTTCTCCTTTACAGGTCAATGTCCAGCTCCACCGGGCAGTGGTCCGAGCCGAACACCTCGTTGTGGATCTCGGCGGCGCGGATCTTATCTGCGATGCGCTGCGAGACGATAAAGTAGTCGATGCGCCAGCCCGCATTCTTTTCGCGGGCATGGAAACGGTAGCTCCACCAGCTGTACTTCACCTCATCCGGGTGCACCACCCGGAAGCTGTCGGCAAACCCGGCCGCCAGCAGCTCGGTCATCTTGGCCCGCTCCTGGTCGGTAAAGCCTGCGCTCATCCGGTTGGTCTTTGCGTTCTTGATGTCCATTTCGGTGTGGGCCACGTTCAGGTCGCCGCACAGGATCACCGGCTTTTTCGCGTCCAGCCCCAGCAGGTAGGCGCGGAAGGCGTCCTCCCAGGTCATGCGGTAGTCCAGCCGCTTCAGCCCGTCCTGGCTGTTGGGGGTGTAGCAGTTCACCAGATAAAAGCCCGGGTATTCCAGCGTGAGCACCCGGCCTTCGTGGTCATGCTCCTCCAGCCCGATGCCGGTGGTCACGGCCAGCGGCACCTGCCTGCACCAGCAGGCCGTGCCGGAGTAGCCTTTTTTCTCGGCCGAGTATGTATATTCTGTGTAGCCCTCCGGGGCAAAATCCGCCTGACCGGGCTGCATCTTGGTCTCCTGTACCGAGAAAATATCGGCGTCCAGCGCGGCAAAGCTGTCGGCAAAGCCGTGGGTCAGGCAGGCCCGCAGGCCGTTCACATTCCAGCTGATGAGTTTCATGCAAAGGGTCCTCCCTTTTTGTTTTATGCGTGATACTTGGTTTTCCATACCCCGCTGCGGAAGCGGGTCACAAAGCAGGTCACACGGCAGAGCCAGTCGATGACCATGGCGATCCACACGCCCACGGCCCCCCAGCCCATGCGCACGCACAGCAGGTAGCTGAAGCCCAGCCGCCACACGGCCATGCTGAGGATGGACACGATCATGGTAAATTTCACGTCGTTGGCGGCGCGCAGGGCGTTGGGCAGCACGAAGGACAGCGGCCAGAAAAAGATGGCGCAGCCCGCATGGATGGTCACAAGCTGGATGGCCAGCTCCATGGTGGCACCGGACAGCTCATAGATGCCCACCAGCGGCCGCAAAAACAGCAGAATGGCCCCGTTGAACAGGCCCATGGTCAGGTAAGCCCACAAAGTGAGCTTGCGGGTGTAGTGCACGGCCTGCTCGTAGTCCCGCGCACCGACGCACTGGCCCACCACGGTGATCATGGCAAGGCTCAGGGCTTTGCCGGGGATGACGCCCATGCCGTCCAGATTGTTGGCCACCGCGTTGGCAGCGATCTGCACCGTACCGAACGTGGAGATCATGCTCACCACCAGGATGCGTCCGGCCTCGAACAGGCTGTTCTCAAAGGCGGACGGGATGCCGATGCCCAGGATGCGCCGGGTCATGCCGACGTCCAGCTGCACGGTCCTGGGCACCTGCAGCGCGTGGCCCTTCTGGTAGCACTTGCCCAGAATGAGCACGGCCGCCACCACACGGGACACCACACTGGGCCATGCCACGCCATCCACGCCCATTTTCAGGCCAAAGATGCACACCGCGTTGCCCACGATGTTGATGATGTTCATCAGCACGCTGATCTGCATCGAGATCCGGGAGTTGCCCATGCTGCGGAACAGTGCCGCGCCCGCGTTGTACAGCGCCAGGAACGGGTAGCTGACCGCAATAATCTTGAGGTACAACGTACCGGCATCCAGCACATCGGCGTCAATGGAGCCGTAGAACAGCCGGATCATGGGCCGCGCCAGCACAAAGCACAGCACCCCCACGCCCAGGCCCAGGATGCCGCTGAGCAGGATCAGCTGCCCGGCACTCTTGTTGGCGCTCTTCTGCTCCCTTGCGCCCAGGAACTGGCTCACCACCACGGCACCGCCGGTGGCCAGTGCCGAAAACAGCACGATGATCAGGTTGTTGATCATGTCCACCAGACTGACGCCGGAAATGGCGGCCTCGCCGCAGCGGGACACCATCATGGTATCGGCCATGCCCACCGTCACGGCCAGGAACTGCTCCACCAGCAGCGGCCAGGTGAGCTTCAACAATTGTGATTGGGTAAACAGCGGTTTCCGTCCGCCGAACAGCGGTGCTTTTTCCCCGCTGCGTGCCGTTTGCTGCATCATTGAACTCCTCTCCTGCGCGGTGCGCAGGCCCCTCGATTTTACATACGCATTCATCTTAACACACCCGCCCCATGTTGTAAAGAATCGTCTTTGCACGCCCGGCGGGGCTGTCTGCCGCCCGTTTTGGGCTTGTTCGTCAGTTTGCCGGGAACTTTCCATCAAATTTGTGCGTTCCTACAAAAATGCGATTTCCCGTGTGTTTTGTTCAAAAAATTTAAAAATCCTCTTGTAATTTTCCGGCAAACGTGGTATGTTGTATCCAACAAAGGCATTTCGTTGGATACAAATGTACACATCTTCTACCATCCAGCCTTTGTCCCCTGATTTCTGCTATTTTCTTCATTTACCTTCTTATCATTTACCCTGCCTGCCCCGCAAGGGGCAAGAAAAGCGATGACCCAACCTGCACGGGTCACCGCTTTTTCTTTTTTATCGGATCCTATTGTGCAGCGTCAGCCTTTTGTCTGCGCGGCAAATGCCTGCCGGACGTCACCGGAAAAATAGAGGGTGCCCAGCGCGCACACCGGCCCGGCGCCGCCAAGTTCCATGGCCCGGGCCACACCGGCTTCGATGCTGCCTGCGGCCTCCGCCGGGCAGCCATAGGCCCGGATGTGCTCCGCCAGCGTTTCCGCCGGCATGGCACGGGGCGTGTGGGCCGCCACGGTCACGAACTGCTTTGCCAGCGGGGCCAGCAGCTGCAGCATCTCGTCCACATCCTTGTCGGCCATGATGCTGACCAGGAACACGAACTTCTCGCCGGGGAAGCGGTCCTTCAGGCTCTGCACCGTGGCCCGCATGCCGTGGGCGTTGTGGCTGCCGTCCAGCAGGAAGGCCGGGGCATGCCGCAGCAGCTCAAAGCGGCCCGGCCACTGCACGGTCTCCAATCCGGTGCGGATGGCGCTTTCCGGCACGTTCCAGCCTTTGGCCCGCAGCACCCGCAGGGTGGTGATGGCCACCGCCGCGTTGCGGGGCTGGTAGCTGCCGATGAGGGGCAGGTGCACCCCGTCCAGCCCGTCAAAATCAAAGGTGACTGCGTCCAGATCTCCGCCGTCGATCTGCAGGTTGTGGAAATCCACTTCGGTCAGGGGTGCATTCTGCTCCGCCGCCACCCGCCGGATGACCGCATCGGCCTCCGGGACGCCGCCGTAGCTCACCACCGGGCAGCCCGGCTTGATGATGCCCGCCTTGGCGGCGGCAATATCGGCCAGCGTGGGGCCCAGCTCCCTGACGTGATCCATACCCAGGGCGGTGATCACGGCGCACTCCGGCTTCTCGATGACGTTGGTGGAATCCAGCGTGCCGCCCAAGCCCACTTCCAGCACCACGATGTCGCACTGTTTGCGGGCAAAATACAGCATCCCCAGCGCGGTGATGATCTCGAACTCGGTGGGCACATCGGCCATGGCATCGGCGGCAGGCTGTACCTGCTCCACCAGCCGCACCAGTTCCTCGTCCGGGATCTGCTGCCCATCCACCTGGATGCGCTCATTGAAGCGGTTGATGAAGGGCGAGGTGAACAGGCCCACCCGGTAACCGGCTGCCTGCAGGCAGGACGCCAGCATGGCCGCCGTACTGCCCTTGCCGTTGGTGCCCGCCACATGGACGAACCGGAGCCGCTTGTGGGGGTCGCCCAGCGCGGCCAGCAGGGTGCGGGTGCGGCTCAGGCCGGGTTTGTGCCCGGCCCACTGCACCGCGTGGATGTATTCCATTGCCTGTTCGTAGTTCATAGATACTGCCTCGATTCAAGATCACGATTTACAGCGGCGGTCTCTTACTTTTTTGCCAGCTTCATCAGGCTGCGGTTTTCCAGCAGGATGCGCAGCAGGACGATGTTCACCGCGCTCAGCACCAGCGCATTGGGGATGCGGGCCAGCAGCACGCTCCATGCGTAGCCATAGAAGATGCGCAGCGCCAGCGAGTTGATCACCATGGAGCCCACAAAGTGGCCCAGCAGCACGCTGATGCTCAGCCGCAGGCCGGTGCGGTAATCCGGCAGCTTCTGCCAGGCATAGCCCGCCACCAGACCAATGGCACCGGCACCCAGCGTGATGAGCGGGTTGATGGCATAACCGGCCAGTACGCCGCCGACTATGTCGGCCACCGCGCCCACGGCAAAGCCTGCCCCGGGCCCGAACAGCAGGGCCGCCAGCAGCACTGGCAGGCTGCCCAGGTTGAACCGGACAAAGCCGGTGGAGATGCTCAGCACCCGGCTGAACACGATGCTCATGGCCACCAGCAGTGCCAGCATGACCAGTGTACGGACGGAAGTTCTGGATGTATTGTTCATATCAATTGTCCTCCCCTTTCGGCTGAAAGGAATCAGCAGGGCAGACGCAAAACGCCCTCCCTGCGCGACAAACCGCACAAAGGAGGGCGTGAATCCAACAAATTTCACTTCCGGGCAAGGCGGCAGACCGTCTCGCCTGCACCCAAGTCCATGCAGCAGCGGGATGCAGATCCTGTACCGCGGGTACACCTTCGTCCACAGCACAACTCCCCGTTGATGCGGCACTTAACGCACAGGATCTTACTCTGTTGATGGTTTTATTATAGCCCTTTTTCCCCGCCCCCGCAACCGCAGAAACCGACAGCTTTGCCAAGGCAGCGTTCTTATTTTTGTCTATGCTGCACAGTAGTATGGCTTTCTTTGCCTGCACACCCCTTTTCTTTTGGGGCAGAACGTGGTAAGATGGGCACAAGAGATGTACAAGGGAGCCCCGCTCCCGGAAAGGAACTCATTCCCATGAAATTCAGCGAAATGACTTATACCCGCCCGGACATCGACGCCCTGCTGGCCACTTGCAAAGCTCTGGCCGCCAAGGCCGCAGCTGCCCCGGACGGCGACGCACTGGTGGCCGTGTACTACGAGCAGAGCCGCGCCTTTGCCGACTACACCACCGCCTCCCAGCTGGCCAATATCCACTACACCTGCGACACCCGCGACGCTTCTTGGAAGGCTGAACAGGATTTCTTTGACGCCAACGGCCCCGCCGTGGCCAATGCCCAGGTAGAGATCAGCCGGGCCTTCCTGTCGAACCCCCATGTGGCCGCCCTGACGGAGCATTTCGGCACCACCTGTGTGGCCGGCATGAAGAATGCCGTGCTGGGCATGGACGACCGCACCGTGGACCTGCAGAAGGAGTTCAACGCACTGGTCAGCCAGTACCAGCAGGTATACGGCGGCGCGCTGGTGGAGCTGGACGGCAAGCAGCTCACCATTCCCCAGCTGGGCCCCTACAAAGAGGATCTGGACCCTGCCGTGCGCCGTGCCGCTTATGAGGCCGAGGCCGGGTATTTCGACGCCCACCGTGCCGAGCTGGATGAGCTGTACGGCAAGATCGTCAAAAATCTGAACCAGCAGGCCCATGTGCTGGGCTACAAGGACTACAGCGAGCTGTCCTATGTGCGGATGAACCGCATCGGCTACGGTGCCAAGGAGATCAAGGCCTTCCGCGATCAGGTGGCCAACGACGTGGTGCCCCTGCTGCAGAAGGTGATGGCCATGCGCGCCAAGCGCACCGGCATCGAGCACCCCACCTTTACCGACCTGCCCATCATCTTCAAGGACGGCAACCCCAAGCCCATCCCCGGCTATCAGGCCCGCATGGATGCCGCCCGCACCATGTACCACGAGCTGAGCCCGGAGACGGCGGAGTTCATCGACTTCATGCAGGACAACGAACTGTTCGACGTGGAGAGCCGCCCCGGCAAGATGTCCGGCGGCTATATGACCAGCCTGCCCAGCTACAAGGCCCCCTTCATCTTCGCCAACTGGAACAACACCTCCGGCGACGTGGACGTGCTGACCCACGAGTGCGGCCACGCCTTCGAGGGCTATGTGGCCGAGCGCGACCCCAACGTGCCCGCCGACCTGGAATGCCCCGGCATGGAGAGCGCCGAGATCCACTCCATGGCCATGGAATTCCTCACCGCTCCCTGGCACCACCTGCTGTTCGGCAAGGACACCGACAAGTATGCCCTGCTCCACGCCGAGGACAGCTTTGTGTTCCTGGCGTATGGCTGCGAAGTGGACGAGTTCCAGCACATCATGTACCAGAACCCGGACCTGACCCCGGACGAGCGCAACGCCGAGTGGCTCAAGCTGGAAAAGAAGTACCGCCCCTGGATCGACTTCGACAACCTGCCCTTCTACGGCCGCGGTGCCGGGTGGCAGCGCCAGCTGCACATCTACGAGTGCCCCTTCTATTATATCGACTACTGCCTGTCCACCATGGCCGCCCTGCAGTTCTTCCTGCTGAGCCTCACCGACCACAAGGACGCCTGGGAGCGCTACCTGAAACTGGTGCGCCGTGCCGGTCTGGCCAGCTACACCGAGCTGCTGGAGACTGCCGGCCTGAAAGTGCCGTTTGAGGACGGCAGCATCAAGGGCATCGCCCAGCAGATGACCGACTGGCTGGAAGCCCATCAGGTATAATTTTCCGCATAAAAGCAATGTCCCGCTGCATTCCGTGCAGCGGGACATTTGCTTTTTATTGCACGGAGCAGGCGGTGGAGTTTACACCTTCTCGATGGTGATGCTCCACTCGCTGGTCATGGCCTCGTCGACGGCTCCAGCACCTCGTGCCTGCCTTCCTCGTTCACGCTGTTGGCCCAGCCGTTCCAGGGCTCCATGCAGACAAAGTTCTCGGCATCCTGCTGCCAGAGCACGCCCTTGTCGAAGGTCTCGTCAGCGTCCACAGTGACCTTGTGGCCGTTGCCCTTGTCGGTGAAGGTCATGGGGAACTGAACACCGGTCAGCAGGCGGATGGTGTTGTCTGCGCCCCTCCTTGCGGGTGAGGGTGATCTTCTCCGGGAGCGGCGGGCTGCTCGCCCTTGGCGCTCTCAGAGCAAGTGGCACACTTGATGTCAAAGTCCACATTCTCCAGCTTGGAGGCCATGAAGTAGGGGTGGTAGCCGAAGCTGAAGGGCATCGGCTTGTCGCCCTCGTTGATGACGGTCAGGCTGATGGCGGCCTTGTTGCCCTCGAGGTTGTAGTTCACCAGCAGGGTGAAGTCGAACGGATAGAGGAACTTGGTCAGCGGGGTGGCTTCCAGCGCCAGCGTCACGCCGTCGGGGCCGACGCTCTCCACGTCCCAAGCGCACAGGTCAGCCAGACCATGGTTTTCCATGGGGTAGGCCTTGCCGTCAAAATAGTGCACACCGCCGTCCGGACCGCCGCAGTTGGGGAACAGCACCGGCACGCCAAAACGGGGGCGGCTGCACTCGGAGAAGTTGGGGCGACGGGTCCAGATGTACTCGTCACCGTCCAGCGTAAAGCCGGTGATCATGCCGCCGCGCTCCGGGGTAATGACCAATTCGGTCTTGGCAGCGGGGTCAGAAATGACGAACTGCTCATAGCAGGCATCACCTTCGGTGATGTAACGGGTGGTGATCTGATTCATAGGTCAGTCCTCCTTAGGTTTCCGGCTCTCGGCCAGCTTTTTAAAATAATAATCAATGCCATAGCGGATGAGGTTCTTCACGGCCCAGACGATCACCGCCACAACGGCGGCAAAGATCAGGCCATAGAACACGATCGCAACGAGCAGCATTTTCGTCGTCATTGCCATAGAAAGCCCTCCTTTGCAATGCACAAAAAGGCTGCCGGGCAGCACAAACCGCTCAGCAGCCTTTGAAGTTTTTACAGAACGACGCCGTCCTTGAAGATGGAGATCTCGCGGAAGCCGTGCTTCTCCGCCTTGGTCTGCTCGCCGCTGGCCACGCGGATGACCAGATCCAGCAGATCCTTTGCAGCCTCGTCGATGCTCTTCTCGCCGTCAGCGATGACGCCGGTGTTGAAGTCGATCCAGCCGGACTTCTTCTCCGCCAGCGGGGTGTTGGTGGAGATCTTCAGGGTGGGAGCCGGAGCCGAGAACGGAGTGCCGCGGCCGGTGGAGAACAGGATCAGGTGTGCGCCTGCGGCGGTCATGGCCGTGGCCGACACCAGATCGTTGCCGGGGCCGTACAGCATGTTCAGGCCCTTGGTCACCACGGGGTCACCGTAGCCGATGACGTCCATGATGGGTGCAGTGCCGCCCTTCTGAACGCAGCCGCAGCTCTTGTCTTCCAGCGTGGTGATGCCGCCCTGCTTGTTGCCCGGAGAGGGGTTGTCGTAGACGACCTCATTGTGGCTGATGAAGTACTCTTTGAAACCGTTGATCATGTGCTCAGCCTTGCCGAACACTTCCTGGTTGATGCAGCGGTCCATCAGGAAGCCCTCAGCACCGAACATCTCCGGCACCTCGGTCAGGACGGTGGAGCCGCCCCGCTGGCCCATCATATCGGAGAAGCGGCCGATGGTGGGGTTGGCGGTGATGCCGGACAGGCCGTCGGAGCCGCCGCACTTCATGCCCACCACCAGGTCGGACACGGGGATGGGCTCACGCTGGAACTGACCGGCGTAGGCTGCCAGCTCCTTCAGGATATCGCGGGCAGCGGCAAACTCGTCCTCCACGTCCTGGCAGGTCAGGAACTTGACACGGTCGTGGTCATAATCGCCCAGCTCGGTCAGGAACTGCTCGTGGGTCAGGTTCTCGCAGCCGAGGGAAAGCACCAGAACAGCGGCAGCATTGGGGTGGCGCACCAGCGCAGCCAGCAGTTTGCGGGTCTGTGCATGGTCATGGCCGGTCTGGCTGCAGCCGAAGGGATGGGTGAAGGTGTACAGGCCCTCGATGGAGCCGGTGACCAGATCCTGGTTATCGGCAACGATCTTCTTGGCGATGTCGTTGACGCAGCCCACAGTGGGGATGATCCAGATCTCGTTGCGGATGGCGGCGCGGCCATCCTTGCGGCGGAAGCCCATGAAGGTCTCGGGCTCCACCTTGGGCAGCGGGGCCAGATCGGGGGAGGGGTTGTAGCTGTACTCCACCTCACCGGACAGGTTGGTGTGCACGTTGTGGGTGTGCATCCAGGTACCCGGCTGGGCGTCGGCGGTAGCATGGCCGATGGGAAAGCCGTACTTGATGACGTTCTCACCGTTCTTGATGGGCTTGACAGCCATCTTGTGGCCCTGAGGGGATGTCCTCCAGGGCGGTGACGGCAAGGCCGTCCACTTCCACCAGCGTGCCCTTGGCAATGGGATGCAGGGCAACGACCACGTTGTCGATGGGGCTGATATGAATTGCCTGCGGCATAGTTGTTCTCCTTATTGACGATCAAAGCACAAAAGAGGGCTGCTGCCCAAAGCAGCAGCCCTCTTTTGTGCGGGAAAATTATTCTGTCGGATCACAGGCAGCTCTTGTAAGCAGCCTCGGCACCCTCGGTGCGGATCTTCTCCAGATCGGCCAGAACAGCGGCTTCCAGACCGGAGATCTGGGTCAGGTCCTGATCCCACATCTGGGTGTTGGTCAGCACAGCGTGCACCAGCTGGGCAGCGGTGTCATCCTTGTGGGCATAGTAGAAGTCCAGAGCCCATGCGTCATCCTGGATCTTGTAGGTGTTGCCGGCGGGGCGCTTGCAGATCAGGCCGTCCGCGGTGCGCTCCTGGATGTCGTTGGAGTAGAAGGCGATGTAAGCAGCCAGGCTCATGGTCAGGCACTTGGGCAGCTTCTTCTGCTCGTCGATGTAGGCCAGGAAGGACGGCATGTTGCGGGCCTTCCACTTGGAGGTGGAGTTCAGGGAAATGCTCATCAGCTCATGGTTGACGAACGGGTTGTTGAAGCGGTCCTCCACGGCGGAAGCGAACTCCTCGAGGTCCTTCTTGTCCAGAGGCAGGGTGGGGATGACTTCCTCGTGCAGCATCTTGTTCATGAAGCCGCGGACGGTGTCGTTGTGCATGCAGTCACGCACGATGTCAAAACCGGCCAGATATGCGCCCAGAACGAAACCGGTGTGGGCACCGTTCAGGATGCGGACCTTGCGCTTCTTGTAGGGGGTGACATCGGGGACGACCATGACGTTGACGCCGGCCTTCTTGAACGGCAGCTTGTCCTCCAGACCTGCGGGGCCCTCGATGACCCAGACGCCGAACACTTCGCCGACGTCCAGCACGGTATCATGGTAGCCGTTGGCCTCTTCCAGCGCAGCCAGTTCCTTCGGGTCACGGATGCGGCCCGGAACGATGCGGTCCACCAGAGTGGAGCAGAAGGTGTTGGCGTTGTTCATCCAGTCGATGAAGGCAGCGTCGAGGTTCCAGTCCTTCGCGTAGTTGTTGCAGCACTTCTGCAGCTCCTTGCCGTTGTTGTCGATGAGCTCGCAGCTCAGGATGACCAGGCCCTTGTCGGCAGCGCCGTTGAAGGCCTTGTAGCGCTCATACAGCACACGGGTCAGCTTTGCAGGGAAGCTGTTGGGGGGCACCTGGTCGAACGCGCTGTCGCCCTGGGTGTAAGCAATGCCGGCCTCGGTGGTGTTGGATACAACGGTCTCCAGCTCTTCGGAGCGGGCCAGAGCCAGCACTTCGTCCCACTTGCCGTCCACATAGGGGCACACACAGTCGGACACGCAGGAGATCACGCGCTTGGCATCGACCTTCTGGCCCTTCTCGCTGCCGCGCAGGTACAGGGTGTACAGACCCTCCTGCTCGTTGATCCAGTCCGCCATCTGGGGGAAGTTTGCGATGGGCTGAACCAGCTTGACCTTGCCGTTGTAGCCAGCCTTCTCATTGGCGATATCATAGAAATAATCCACGAAAGCACGCAGGAAGTTGCCTTCGCCGAACTGCATAACCTTGACGGGGGCATCCTTGAGGATATAGCCGTTGTAGCCAGTCTCAGCCAGAACCTTGTAGTTCAAAGTTTCCATCTCTGTGTTCTCCTTTTTGCATCGTCGCTTAGCATATCATGCAGGGGTCCACACGCCCCTGTCTCATACCCCTATTTTATGCTGTTGTATACAAATAAGTCAAGTGGTTTGTTCATCTTTTTTAGAGCAAAAAGGGCGGTTTTGCGTATTTCCAGCGGATTTCACAATTCCTCAGGATAAATTTTGGCACTTTTTCAGTTGTATACAACTTCATTTTTCGGTATACTAGGGGCAAGGCAGCCTGTCACAGCTGACAGGCGCACCGATGCATATAGGTTTGTCTATTATTTCACAAACAATCGTTCATTCACCGATCAAAAAAGGAGTTAACGACCCATGAAAGCATTTATGGATAAGGACTTCATGCTCCAGTCTGCCACCGCGCAGCACCTGTACCACGACTACGCAGCCGGCATGCCCATCTGCGACTACCACTGCCACATCCCTCCCCGCGAGATCTACGAGAACCGCCGCTTCGACAACATCGCTCAGGTGTGGCTGGGCGGCCGCAACCCGGACGGCAGCTACTTCGGCGATCATTATAAGTGGCGCGTCATGCGCTCCAACGGCGTGCCCGAAGAGTACATCACCGGCGACAAGCCCGACCGCGAGCGTTTCCAGAAGTTTGCCGAGGCCCTGCCCATGGCCATCGGCAACCCGATGTACCACTGGACCAATCTGGAGCTGCACACCTTCTTCGGCTACGACGGCGTGCTGAACGGCGACACCGCTGAGGAAGTCTGGAACCTGTGCAACGACAAGCTCCAGCACGACCCCAAGCTGACCGTCCGCGGCCTCATCGAGCAGAGCAATGTGGCCTTCATCGGCACCACCGATGACCCCATCGACAGCCTGGAGTGGCACCAGAAGATCAAGGAAGATCCCACCATCAAGTTCACCGTGGCTCCTTCCTTCCGCCCCGACAAGGCCCTCAACATCAACAAGCCCGGCTTCGCTGAGTACATGGGCAAGCTGGCTGCCGTTGTGGGCAAGGAAAAGCTGGCCTGCATCAACTGCGTGACCGATGCCCTGACCAAGCGCATCGAGTTCTTTGCCGAGATGGGCTGCCGCGCTTCCGACCACGGCCTGGACTACATCCCCTACCGTGAGGCCACCAAGGAAGAGGTCAACGCCATTTACCAGAAGGTGATGGCCGGCGAGAGCTGCACCGTGGAAGAGGCTGAGAAGTACCAGACCTACATCCTGATCCACCTGGGCAAGCAGTATCACCGCCTGAACATTGCCATGCAGCTGCACTACAACTGCCTGCGCGGCGTGAACCGCAAGCTGAACAGCCTGCTGGGCCCCGACACCGGCTTTGACATGATCAACACCGCTACCTGCGGCGGCCAGATCGCAAGCCTGCTCAGCGCCCTGAACGACACCGACGAGTGCCCCAAGACCATCATCTACAGCCTGAACCCCGCCGACAACGAGCAGATCGGCACCATCCTGGGCTGCTTCCAGAGCAGCGAGGTGCCCGGCAAGATCCAGCACGGTTCTGCCTGGTGGTTCAACGACCAGAAGATCGGCATGGAGAACCAGATGAAGAGCCTGGCCAACCTGGGCCTGCTGGGCAACTTCGTGGGCATGCTCACCGACAGCCGCAGCTTCCTGAGCTACACCCGCCACGACTACTTCCGCCGCATCCTGTGCAACCTGATCGGCCAGTGGGTCGAGGATGGCGAGTACCCCAACGACGAGAAGGCTCTGGAGAAGATCGTCAAGGGCATCTGCTTCGACAACGCAAAGCGTTACTTCGCCCTGTAAGCACTTCTCCCATTTCCTGAACGGAACCGACAGCGCCGCCCGCAGAGAGCATTCCCTGCGGGCGGCGCTTTTGTTGCTTATTGAATTTTACAGGGCAGCCAGGGTCTTGGCAACATTGTAGCCAAAGGTGACACAACGACTGTGGCTGAGACAGTTTTCATTGTGGGGATAGGTACCAGAGAACATGCTGCCGGACACATTGCCGATGGCGTACAGGCCCGCAATGGGCTGTGCCTCGGCGTTCAGCACCTCACTCTTATCCGTGATCTGCAGGCCGCCGCAAGTGCACAGAGCAGACGCCATCTCTTTGGTTGCATAGAAGGGCGCGGTGTCGATCTTGTGCATCATCTTGCCAGGGAAATGGAAATCGGTGTCCTCACCGGCATCGCACATCTCGTTCCAGTGGTTGATGGTCGCCACAAAGGCATCAGCGGGCACGCCCATCTTCTCTGCAAGTTCCTCCAGCGTATCAGCCTTCAGTGCCTTGTCGCTGGTAGCAGCGCCAGCCCAGACCTCCTTGGGGCCGTAGCAGCTGGAGGACGGCGTCCAGATACTGGTGACGATGTCCATCACGTTTGCGTCTACAATGTAGTAATTGTATGCGCCCGGCTGTGCCTGAATGGCGTTTGCCAGATGGTTATAGGCCTCGTACTCAGCCGTAAAACGCACGCCGCGCTTATTGACGCGCAGATACGGCATCAGCTGCTCCGGATCCAACATCAGCGGGTGCGGATATTCGTCCTCCATTGCACCGATAGCCTTGGCCATCTCGTGGCCGTCACCGGTGTTGGTCTTGGTGCCGTTCATCCAGTGGCCCAGTGCCAGATCGCGGGGACGGCAGCAGGCAGCCAGTTTTTCCGGGTTGAACTCATAGCCGCCGGTGGCCAGAACGACGCCCTTAGCGGTCAGATACTTCACATAACCGTTCTCACCCTTGACGATAGCACCCACGACCTTTTCGCCCTCGGTCACCAGCTGGACGACCGGGGTGTTGAACAGCACTTCCGCACCGGCAGCAGTGATTTTTTCCTGCAGCTTTGCGGCGATCTCATCGGTTGCCATCGGGATGTTGAGGGAGGTGTTCCAGCTGCGGGACAGGCTCAGCTCATCATAGGCAGCGGTGAACTCCGGGAAATCGCCCGCATTGAAGGTCAGGAAGTAGTTTTCCACCGGAACTTCCAATTTATCCAGGAACCAGTTGACCGCTTCGTCACAGGTATCGATCCACTTCTGATACACAGTCTGCTCACCGCGGTACGCACAGTTGACCATGGCATCATCCAGCCACTGCTTGGTATCAAATTCCACGCCGAACTTCTGGTGCACACGGTCGTGGAAAGCGCCCATGGTGGCACTGCGCCAAGTGGGAGAGGCGCCCTTCTCCACGGCGACTGTTTTCAGGCCCTGCTCCGCGCAGGCAAGGGCGGCAGCCATACCGGCAGGCCCCTGACCACAGACCAGTACATCCACATTGACGGTCTCTTTGATCTCGCTGTCCGCGATGGGGTCTGCCACAAAAGCGATCTCGCCCTGACCGGCAGCTGTGGCACCGCCCAGGTTTTCCTCACAGGCAGGGAAACCGCTCTTCACTTCTGCAGCAGCCGGAGCTTCGGCAGGCGCTTCGACGACCACACCCATTGCTTGCTGGATGCAGGAAGCAGCTGCCTCCCGCACGGCACCCGAAGTGTAGGTCGCACCGGAAACGCCGTCGATCTCTGCGCTCTGGGCCTCCATCAGAGCCTTCTGGAAATCCTCAGCCGAGTTGCGGGCTAGGTCGATGGTCTCGTTGGCGGTGTCCACCGTCACGTCGGTAATAGCATTCTCGGTAAAGGTCATGCTGACCGTCACCTCACCCATACCGGTAGCCTTGGCGGTATAAGTGCCCGGCGTATAAACAGCAGCGCTCGAAGCGGCAGCCGAAGAGGAACTTGCCGAATTCCCGCAGGCAGTCAATGCACCCGCAGTCACACCGCTCATAGCAGCCGCGGCGGCCAGCTTCAAAAAACCGGAACGAGAGATTTTTTTCATCGTATTGTACTTCCTTTCTCTTCCCAACAGCTTATCCGCTCTTGTGTCGTATGCACAAAAGCATTATACTATGTATAGTTTAATCTGTTGTTAAGATTTTGGCAAACATCAATCATTTTACCCGTTCCAAATTTCAGTTGTAGGCAGGTCTTTATGGATTACAAACAGCTACAGTTCTTTCTTTCCGTGTGCGAAGCACAAAGTTTCCGGAATGCTGCCGCCAGATGTTACGTCAGCCAGCAGGCGATCAGTAAGTCGCTTTCCAACCTGGAGCAAGAGCTTGGTGTTCAATTATTCGTGCGGAATCAAAACGGCGTGTCCCTTACCGAAGCCGGTCAGCAGCTTGAAAAACTGGCACGGCCGCATCTGAACCAGCGGGACGAAATTTTACGGCAGATGCGCAGCTTTCACTCCAAGCAGCAGCTTCACATCGGATATTTCATGGGATTCCTGCAGGAGCTCCCTCCGCATTTCTTCCCGCGATTCCAGGAATTCCATCCAGAAGTCCAGCTGCATTACCACAGTTATACCGATACCGAACACAGCCGCTGTTATCGTAATTACGACTGTGACCTTGTCATCACAACTTCGCCCTTGATCAGCAGCGACTTCATTGAATTGGCTCATTCAGAAAGTTCCATTGGCGTGATCCTGTCCTGCGATCATTCCCTCGCAAAAAAGAACGTTCTGACTACAGAGGATCTGAAAACCGTTCCGCTTATTACATTGAACACGGAAAATCGCTCACAGACCCGTCTGCTGGAATGCCTGCAAGCAAAAGGCCTGACGATTGACAGCGTTCTAGGCGATGCCGATGGAGAACTTGCTTCCGATCTTCTGCAAAAAGGCTTTGTTTCTTTTTATGCCGGCAAAGAAAGCTCTCTGGCCGAAAATGAGTGTTTTCGGCCTTTGTCGGACCTGCAGCTCCAATGGGAATTTTTCATTTATGGCAAACGCAGCCACCGTATCACCTCCTTGCAGCGTGAACTCATTCAGCAGATTCTGTCCGCAGTTTCTCCCCATTGAACAACCAGCGCCGCCCGCAGAGAGCATTCCCTGCGGGCGGCGTTTTTGCATCCGGGTGGCGTGCACCCATCAAAAAATGCCCCGTGGGCGGTCACCCACGGGGCATTCTGCGTTCTTGTCTTACTGGGCCTGGCTCAGGCAGTCGTTCATGGCAGTGAACACGGCCTCGCTGGTCAGGGTCGCGCCGGAAACAGCATCCACGCCGTTGGTGGAACCAGCCTTGGTCAGGGCATCTGCCAGGGTCTCGGCAGCAGCGCCGCCCAGCTCCGGGGTCTCGCCGGAAGCATCAATGGCCACTTCGCTCACCTTGCCGCCGGAAACAGTCACGGTGACCTCCACATCGCTCAGGCAGCCCTTAGCGCTGGAAGTATAGGTGCCGTCGGTCAGGTCCTCTGCGCCTGCAGAGCCGGTGCCGGCCTGCGCCAGGCAGCTGTCCATGGCGGTGAACACAGCATTGCTGGTGAGGGTCGCGCCGGAAACGGCGTCCACACCGGCAGTGGAACCGGCCTTGGTCAGCTCATCTGCCAGGGTCTCGGCAGCAGCACCGCCCAGCTCCGGCGGTCTCACCGGAAGCGTCGATGGCCACATTGGTCACCTTGCCGCCGGTGACGGTCACGGTGACGGCCACCTCGCTCAGGCAGCCCTGCTCACTGGCGGTGTAGGTGCCGTCGGCCAGAGAAGCCGTGCTGTCGGCAGCGGGCACGGTGCCGGTGCTCTTGATGTACAGGCTCAGCACCACTGCCATGATGACAGTGACGATGGCCATAATGACGATGTTGCGGGTCATTGTCTTTTTCATAAAAAATCAGATGCTCCTTTTGACTTGACGGGTTTATTTTTTTACTTTGCAGGTTTGAAGCTGTCGCGCAGGGTGACCACACGGTTGTACACGCCGGGGTTCTTCGTGTCGGGAGTGAAGAAACCGGTGCGCACGAACTGGAACTTGTCGCCGGGCTTGGCGTCCTTCAGGCTCTCTTCCAGCTTGCAGCCGGTGCAGGCCACAACGCTCTCCGGGTTCAGGTAGTCCTTGTAGTCGCTGCCCTCGGGGATGGCGTTCATGTTGGCCTCGGTGAACAGCTTGTCGTACAGGCGCACCTCAGCGTCGATGCAGTGGGCAGCGCTGACCCAATGGATCGTGCCCTTGACCTTGCGGCCGTCGGCGGGGTTGCCGTTGCCGGTCTCCAGGTCGGCGGTGCAGTGGATGGCAGCGATGCTGCCGTCCGGGTTCTTGTCCACGCCGGTGCACTTGACGATGTAGGCGCCCATCAGGCGGACTTCCCCGCCGAGGGTCAGGCGCTTGAACTTCGGAGGCGGCACCTCGGCGAAGTCCTCGTTCTCGATCCACAGCTCGCGGGTAAAGGCCACCTTGCGGGTGGTGGTGTCGTTGGCCTCGCGGTTGGGATTGTTGGCCACGTCAAAGTACTCGGTCTTGTCCTCCGGGTAGTTGTCCACGATCAGCTTGACCGGGTCCAGCACGGCGATGCGGCGCTGTGCGGTCAGATCCAGCTCGCTGCGGATGCAGGCTTCCAGCTGGCGCATATCAATGAGGTTGTCGGACTTGGAGATGCCGGCCTCGCGCACGAAGGTGAAGATAGAAGAAGCGGGTGTAGCCGCGGCGGCGCAGGCCGCACAGGGTGGGCATGCGGGGGTCGTCCCAGCCGTCCACAATGCCCATCTCCACCAGCTCACGCAGATAGCGCTTGCTCATGACCGTGTTGGTCATGTTCAGGCGGGCGAACTCGCGCTGCTTGGGGAAGGCGGTGCCAAAGATGTTCTCGATGACCCAGTTGTACAGCGGGCGGTGGTTCTCGAACTCGAGGCTGCACATGCTGTGGGTGATGCCCTCGATGGCGTCCTGGATGGGGTGGGCAAAGTCGTACATCGGGTAGATGCACCACTTATTGCCCTGCCGATGATGCTCGGCGTACTTGATGCGGTAGATGGCCGGGTCGCGCAGGTTCATGTTGGGGCTGGCCAGGTCGATCTTGGCACGCAGGGTCTTTTCGCCCTCCTTGAACTCCCCGGCACGCATGCGGCGGAACAGGTCCAGGTTCTCCTCCGGGGTGCGGTCGCGGTACGGAGACGGACGGGACGGCTTGCCGGCATCGGCACCGCGGTACTCGCGCATCTCCTCACGGCTCAGGTCGTCCACATAGGCCTTGCCCTCTTTGATGAGCTTTTCGGCGTACTCGTAACACTGGTCAAAGTAGTCGCTGCCGTAGAAGATGCCGCCGTTGGGGTCGGCACCCAGCCAGTGCAGGTCCTCGATGATGCTGTTGACGTACTCCTCGCCTTCGCGGGCGGGGTTGGTGTCATCCAGACGCAGGTTGAACTTGCCGCCGTACTGGTTGGCAATGGACCAGTTGATGTAGATGGCCTTGGCACTGCCGATGTGCAGATAGCCGTTGGGCTCGGGCGGGAAGCGGGTATGGATCTCGCGGATCTTGCCCTCGGCAAGGTCGGCATCAATGATATCCGTCAGAAAGTTTTTATCAGCCATGAAGTTTCCCCCTGTCAGGGCAGCAGTGTGCCCTCTTCTCATATATGGTATATAATACACCATTTCCGTGATTTCTTCAAGAGAAAGCATCAAAAGGCGCTTTCTGCCGGCATTTTTGGCAACTTTGGCCGCATCCCTTGACAGTATCGGCGAAGGAGAGTATATTTCTGCGTGGTGCACGGTCAATTTTGCATCATTTCATATAGGAGGAACCCCATGAACAGTTTAAAAGAAGCATTCAGCAAGCAGAATCTGCTGAAGAATTTAAATTTCTTTGGCGAGCTCAACCTTGGCCTGATCCTCACCGCCGTGGGCATCGTCTATTTCAAGAACCCCAACCATTTCGCCTTTGGCGGCACATCCGGCCTGTCCATCCTGCTGGCCGACCTGTTCCCCAAGATCAATGTGGGCGGCTTTATGTGGATCATCAACCTGGTGCTGGTGGTGCTGGGGTTCGTGTTCCTCGGCGTAAAGTGCATGGGCTGGACCATCTATTCGTCCTTTGCCCTGTCCTTTTTCGTGTCGGTGTGCGAGTGGCTGTACCCCTCGGGTGTGTCCATGAGCGGCGATGCCATGCTGGACCTGGTGTTTGCGGTGTTCCTGCCCGCGCTGGGTGCGGCCATCGTGTTTGACATCGGTGCATCCACCGGCGGCACCGACATTGTGGCCCTGATCCTGGCCAAATATACCTCGATGGAGATCGGCAAGGCCCTGATGGCCAGCGACATCCTCATCGTGCTGGCCGCCGCCTGGCGCTTCGGCATGGGCACCGGCCTGTACTGCATCCTGGGCCTCATCGGCAAGAGCTTTGTGGTGGACGGTGCCATTGAAAACATCCGCCTGCGCAAGGTGTGCACCATCATGACAGCCAACCCCCAGCCCATCCTGGACTTCATCATCAAGGACATGAACCGTTCTGCCACGGTGGAAAAGGCCTACGGTGCCTACACCCACCACGAGCTCAGCGTGCTGGTCACCGTGCTCACCCGTCGGCAGGCTCTGCAGCTGCGCAACTTCCTGCGTGAGAACGACCCCCACAGCTTCATCACCATCGTCAATTCCAGCGAGATCATCGGCAAGGGCTTCCGCTCCTTCAACTGATCCGCAGGGAACCGAAACCGGGAGTTTTTTATGCAGTATTATGCCGCCCCCATGGAGGGGCTTACCGACCGGGTCTGGCGTCAGGCCCAGCAGAAGTGGTTCGGGCCGGAAGGCACCGCCCACCGCTACTACGCACCCTTCCTCTCCCCGCCGGAGAACCGGGTGCTCATCAAAAAGAAGATGGCGGAGCTTGCCCCCGCCGCAAACCCCGGTGCGCCGGTGATCCCGCAGCTGCTGGCCAAGGACGGCGAGCTGGCTGCCTGGATGATCGGTGAGCTGCGTGCCCTGGGTTACACCGAAGTGAACCTGAACCTCGGCTGCCCCTCCGGCACCGTGACCGCCAAGGGCAAAGGCTCCGGCATGCTGCGGGACCCCGCCGTGCTGGACGCCTTTCTGGATGCGGTATTCTCCCATGCGGAAGGGCCTATTTCGGTCAAGACCCGGCTGGGCGTCAGCAGCCCGGACGAGTTTGCCGCCATTCTGGACATCTATGACCGTTACCCCATCTGTGAACTGACCATCCACCCCCGCGTGATGCGGCAGCTGTACCGCGGCCAGGCCGACCGGGCCGCCTTTGCCGAAGCGCTGCCCCGGTGCACCATGCCGGTGTGCTACAACGGCGACGTGACCACCCCGGAGGAACTGCACGCACTGGAAACACAGTTCCCGCAGCTGTCTGGCATCATGATCGGGCGGGGCTTCATCGCAGACCCGGCCCTGCTGCGGCGGGCCCGCGGCGGGACCGGTGCCTCCCGCGAGGAACTGCGGGGCTATCTGGACGACCTGTACCACGGCTACACGGAGCTGTTCGGCAGCGCCGGCTGTGCCGTGAGCCGCATGAAAGCCCACTGGTTCTACCTCATCCACCGCTTTGCCGGGTCGGAAAAGCTGGAAAAGCAGCTGCGCAAGGCCCGGGAGCCCTGGGAGTACGAGGTGCTGGTGAACCAGATCTTCACCCTGCCCATGCTCTGAGCTTTTGCGCGGGACGGGCAGGCGGGGGAGTTTCTCCGTCGAACGTCCTGGAGGTGGGGCCCCGGCGCGCAGCGTTGGGGCGGGACTGGAGTCCCGGGCTGTTCGCGGAGAAAGCTCCCCCGCCCACCCACATCCACCAATAAACAAAAAACTCCGCCGCCCTTGTACGGGCAGCGGAGCTGAAAAAGCCGGAAACGTCAAACGTTGAGATAATTGCGCAGCATGGCCTGCAGCAGATCATCGCGATCCACCTTGCGGATCAACGCGCGGGCGTTCTTATAGGTCGTGATGTAGGTAGGGTCTTCCGACAGGATATAGCCCACCAGCTGGTTGACCGGATTGTAGCCTTTTTCCTTTAATGCATCGTACACCTGCTGTACGATCTCGTGGATCTCATAGTCCTTGCGATCGTGGATCGAAAAAATAGTAGTTGCTTCGCCCACGGAATACACCCCCTTCGGATGAACTATAATTCATTGTACACGAAATGCGCCGAAACTTCAAGACGAACCCGGTGGATTTGCACATATTGCCCAGAATTTCCAGTTACTTTCATGCAACATGAAAAAAGCCGCCGCCCAAAATGCGCGGCAGAAAGGAGCCCTGCATGATCTTTGGCATCGGCTGCGACGTCTGCGCCCTCGATCATCTGGAAAAAAGCCTCTCCGGCCCCCATGCCGCCGCCTTTGTGCGGCGGGTGTACGGCCCGGCGGAATGCACAGCGCTGGCGCTGGACACACCCCTGCCCGCCGGGCACAGCGGTGCCCACCGGCTGGCCAGCGCGGCAGCGGATTTTGCCGCCAAGGAGGCGTTCCTGAAAGCGGCAGGCACCGGTCTGCGGGAGCCCTTTGCCCTGCGGGAGATCGAGGCCGTGCGGCTGGAAAGCGGTGCCCCGGCCTACCGGTTCTCCGGGGCCACGGCCCGCTGGGTGGCCGACCACGGCCTGACCGCCCACCTCTCGCTGAGCCACGACGGCGGCATGGCGCTGGCTTTCTGCATTCTGGAGACTGCTCCGGAAACCTGACCGCACTTTGTGCATACAATGGAATACGCCCCGCTGCATAACCCACCCCGGCCCTGCTCATACTGAAAGTGCACGGGCGGAGGCCATCCCCGCAGCACACAGGGAGGGAGATTCCATGGAAGTACACAGAGGAGAAGTATTCTACGCCGACCTGTCGCCGGTGGTCGGCTCCGAGCAAGGCGGCGTGCGCCCGGTGCTGATCGTGCAGAATGAGATCGGCAACCGGCACAGCCCCACCGTGATCGCGGCGGCCATTACATCCCGGCTGGACAAAGCCCGTCTGCCCACCCACATCAACATCCGGGCAGCGGACACCGGCCTTGCCAAGGACAGCGTCGTGCTGCTGGAGCAGATCCGCACGCTGGACAAACACCGCCTGCGGGAACGAGCCGGGCAGATCACCCCGCCGACCAGAAGCGGGTGGATCAGGCCCTGGACGTCAGCCTGGGGCTTACCTCCTACTGACTCAAACGCTGGCTGCAGGGGCGTTTTGTACCAGGTAAAACAAAACGCAGGCAGCACCGTGGAAAGGAGGAGGAAAGCGGTACTGCCTGCTGTATGGAAACCCTGAACAGTTGCGGCCCGTCAGGAGGGTGTTGGTAGTCTGTTCGCCGTCTCTGGCGGTTGCCATGGCATGGAACGGGGAACAGTTTTTGTTAAGACCTGCTGTGCGCTGCGTCTGCAGCCGCACCCGCAGGAGAATGCCGACTCTGGCATGTTCCGTGGAGGGAAGCGGAGGCTTTGGGGACGTCTCTGTGTTCCCTCCCGGACTGTGACTACAGTATACCGGACAATCGTGGCAAATCTTTGTGGACTTTTGAACAATTTGCAAATTGCACGCTGTCCGTCAAAAGAGGCCCGCCGCCGGGCAGAACGTCCGACAGAGGGCTTCTCCGTTCTTATTTTGCAGAGGATCAGTTGCCGCAGCTCTCGCAGTGGTCGCAGTCCTCTTCCAGCTTGCCCACGATGGGTTCCGGATCAATGCCCTGACGGCGGTAGTAGTCAGACAGGGCAGCCTTGACAGCCTGCTCTGCCAGGACCGAGCAGTGCACCTTGATGGGAGGCAGACCTTCCAGGGCCTCGACCACGGCCTTGTTGGTCAGCTTCAGGGCCTCGTCGATGGTCTTGCCCTTGATCAGGTCGGTGGCCATACTGCTGGTCGCGATGGCGGCGCCGCAGCCGAAGGTGAGGAACTTGACGTCCACGATCACGTTGTTCTCGATCTTCAGGTACATGCGCATGATATCGCCGCACTTGGGGTTGCCGACTTCACCCACGCCGTTTGCGTCGGGGATCTCACCCACATTGTGCGGATTTGCGAAATGCTCCATGACCTTTGCACTGTACATGCTTGCCATAATTACTGTTCTCCCTTCAGGCTGAAATGACGGGCCGTGTTCTGGCCCTGCAGCCACATACAACTCATAGCGCGGCGGCGGGGATGACCTCCTCCAGCACGTCACACAGATATTTTGCTTCTTCCATGGTGTTCTGCGGGCCAAAGGTGAACCGCATGGAACCATGACCGATCTCCTCGGGCACACCAATGCTCAGCAGAACATGGCTGGGATCCAGGCTGTCGGAGTTGCAGGCCGAGCCGGTGGAGGCGCAGATGCCGTGCATATCCAGATCCAGCAGGATGGTCTCGCCCTCCAGACCCGGAAGCTGATGTTCACATTGTTGGGCAGACGGGGCTGCGGCCGCCGTTCAGGCGGGCTTCGGGGATGTTCTTCAGCACGCGGTCGATGACGTAGTCCCGCAGCTCGGTCTCGTGGGCCATGCGCTCGTCCAGATGGGTGGTGGCGATCTCCAGGCCTTGCCCATGGCGGCGATGCCGGCCACATTCTCGGTGCCTGCGCGGTGGCGGGCCTCCGGCTGCCGCCGTCGATCAGGTTCTGGGGCCACACGCCCTTACGGCAGTACAGGGCACCCATGCCCTTGGGGCCGTTGAACTTGTGGGCACTCATGGACAGCATATCCACGCCCAGATCCTTCACATCCACCGGGATGGCACCCACGGCCTGCACGGCGTCGGTGTGCATCCACACGCCATGCTTGTGGGCAATGGCGGCGATCTCCTTGATGGGCTGGATGGTGCCGATCTCGTTGTTGGCCATCATGATGCTGATGAGGGCGGTGTCGGGGCGGATGGCCACGTCCTCGGGGCGGATGTAGCCCTCGGTGGTGGGCTTGATATAGGTGACCTCAAAGCCCATGCGCTCCAGCGCAGCCATGCTGTGCATGATGGCGTGGTGCTCAAAGGCACTGGTGATCAGGTGCTTCTTGTTCTGGCGGGCCTTGGTAAAGGCGGTGCCCTTCACAGCCCAGTTGTCGGCCTCCGAGCCGCAGCTGGTGAAGAAGATCTCGGCCGGAGTCGCGTTGATGGCCTTTGCCACCTGTGCGCGGCCCTTGTCCACGAACTCCTTGGCCTCATAACCCACACTGTAATGGCTGCTGGGGTTGCCGCAGGCACCGCTCAGGGCCTTGACCATCATTTCCAGCGCTTCCGGAGCGCAGGCCGTAGTAGCGGCATTGTCCAGATAAACCACTTTTCCATGTTTTCCATAGGAATGATCCTTTCTTATGAATGCGCAGACCGGCGGCTGCAGCCGCACGCACGCGCGGAATCCTTTCAACGGATAAGTTATACCATATCATTCCCTAGTGTGTCAATAGGAATACTGGAAATTCATACTTCCGTTACGATTTGCGGCCCTTGCCGGTCAGCCTGCCCAGCAGCACCTTCCATTTGGGGTAGCCCCACCGCTTATCCTCAGCAAAATCGTCGGCCAGCTTCCATGGAAAGACCCGCCGTCAAAATAGAGGTTCCCGGCTTCGTCCACCCGGTCCAGCTTTTGGGCAGGTAGTCCTCGTCGTAGTAGCTCTTGCGCCGGTCCGGCAGCACCCAGTGCAGGGTGCCGTCCGGGTCCATATGGTCGGCCCACTCCGAACACAAAGGTCGCTGCCTCGCCGTAGCAGTGCTGCTCAAAGCGGATGGCCCCGTCGTAGTAGAACTTGATGACCTCCAGCGTACCGGATTCCTTTTGCCATCCCGCCCCAGGGTAGGGCGGTAGTCCTGCTGGTAGCGGCAGCCGCAGTGGCTGCCGGCGAAATCTTTGGGTCAAACGACATGGTGTTTTCCTTTCCTTTATTAGAAATGCCCCTCAAAGTCGCCCTCGATCTCATAGGGCCAGCTCAGGATGCCGCCCAGGTCCCGCAGATTGGTATAGCCAGGCTCTCCAGCTTCTGCACCGCGTCGGCACTGCGGCGGCCGGTGCGGCAGTACACCAGCCACACGGCGTTCTTGTCCGGCAGCACTTCCGCTGCGCGGGTCAGCACCTGACCCAGCGGCAGCAGCTTTGCGCCCGGATGTGTCCCACGGCATACTCGTCCGGCTCCCGCACATCCACTGCCACGGCCTCGTGGGCATCCAGCAGACGGATGGCGTCGGCAGGGTTGATCTTCTCAGTCATACGCTCACTCCTTCTATCTCGTCTCATCCATCCTATGATAACAGACCTTTTTGTTTGCACAAGAGGTTTATCTTTGCAAAATCCGAGCAACGTGCTATACTATAAGCAGCAATAAGGAGAGAAGCAGCATGAAATTTTCCACCAAGAGCCGCTATGCCCTGCGCCTGATGGCCGAACTTGCCCGCTACGCACCGGGCACCACCGTCTCACTCAAGGAGATCAGTGAGCGGCAGAACCTCAGCCTGAAATATCTGGAACAGATCGTCACCCCGCTGGCACGGGTGGGGCTGGTCAAGAGCGAGCGCGGCAGTCAGGGCGGCTACCGCCTGACCAAGGCTCCCGCCGACTACACCGCCGGTGAGATCCTGCGGGCCATTGAGGGCAGCGTGGCCCCATCCCCTGCCTGGGCAGCCAGACCAACAATGCCCCATGTCGGAGACAGTGCTTCACCCTGCCCTTCTGGGCCGGGCTGGACGAGGTGATCAACCAGTACATCGACAGCGTCACCTGGAGCAGCTGGCCAGCCAGCTGCCCGCCGTGGCCGCCGGAAAAGCGAAGGCTGCTGCAGCTGCGGCACGAAAATGAAAATAATGCTTGACATTCGCGTCTGCATCGGCTATAATAAGCAGGCATTCAGCGAATGTACATAGGGTATAGCTCAGTTGGTAGAGCAGCGGTCTCCAAAACCGCGTGCCGTGAGTTCGAGACTTACTACCCTGCCACAAACGCACAGGTTCTTCGGAGCCTGTGCGTTTTGTTTTGCGATGTTTTGCGTTTTAGAATTGGCTCCGCTTCGCTCTGCCAATATCAGTGGAAAAATTATTTTTATTTGCACTTCCGGAAAATCTGCGGATTTTCCGGAAGTGCCTGGAAGGGTCGTTCCGGGGAGCAATACTTTTATTTACAGTACCTGTTACGGGCGAGATCGTTCCGGGAAGCAGCATTTCGGCACCTGTCACGGCTGGAGCTGCCGAACTCCTTTCGTCAACTGCAGCGCGAGGCTCCCTCTCCGAGGGAGCTGGCACGGCGCAAGCCGTGACTGAGGGAGTTTCCTCACATTTTTCAGATTTCTGAAATATATGCTTGACAAGTGCGGGGTTTTCGATATAATAAAGCACGTTCCGGCGGTAAGCGCCGCGCGAAACTTGAGCGATCATGGCCCGGTAGCTCAGTTGGTTAGAGCACCAGCCTGTCACGCTGGGGTCGTCGGTTCGAGCCCGATCCGGGTCGCCATTTGCTGCTATAGCTCAGTTGGTAGAGCGCATCCTTGGTAAGGATGAGGTCTCCAGTTCGAATCTGGATAGCAGCTCAAAGGCAAGCACCTCGAAGTCTTAGGACTTCGGGGTGTTTTTTTTCTCTACAGGTGCAGCGGTCTGTTGCATCCTTCTGGTTGTTCACTCTGTCCAATTTTGCGGAAACTTTCTTCCGGTCCGTCAATTGATGTTCTCTTCTCTTTGTTATACAATTAACATAGTAGAATCAGCAGGGTGTGTGTCCCCTGTTTCTGAGAGAGTATGAGAACTTTGGAGGTAACAACTATGGCTCGTTTTACTCTTCCCCGTGATCTGTACCACGGCAAGGGCGCTCTGGAAGCGCTGAAATCCTTCACCGGCAAGAAAGCCATGATCTGTGTGGGCGGCGGCTCCATGAAGCGGTTCGGCTTCTGGACCGTGCCGTGGCTTACCTGAAAGAAGCCGGCATGGAAGTGGAACTGTTTGAGGGCATCGAGCCCGATCCCTCTGTGGAGACGGTCATGCGCGGTGCCGAAGCCATGCTGAAGTTTGAGCCCGACTGGATCATCGCCATGGGCGGCGGCTCCCCATCGACGCCGCCAAGGCCATGTGGATCAAGTACGAGTACCCCGACATCACCTTTGAGGAGATGTGCAAGGTGTTCGGCATCCCGCCGCTGCGCCGCAAGGCACACTTCTGCGCCATCTCCTCCACCTCCGGCACTGCCACCGAGGTGACCGCCTTCTCCATCATCACCGATTACCAGAAGGGCATCAAGTACCCCATCGCCGACTTCGAGATCACCCCGGACGTGGCCATCGTGGACCCCGACCTGGCCGAGACCATGCCCAAGAAGCTGGTGGCCCACACCGGTATGGACGCCATGACCCACGCCATTGAGGCCTATGTGTCCACCGCCCACTGTGACTACACCGACCCGCTGGCCATCTTTGCCATCCGCATGATCCAGGGCGATCTGGTGGACAGCTACAACGGCGACATGGCCAAGCGTGATTCCATGCACAACGCCCAGTGCCTGGCCGGTATGGCCTTCTCCAACGCACTGCTGGGCATCGTGCACTCCATGGCCCATAAGACCGGCGCCGCCTTTGCGGACTACGGTGCCCACATCATCCACGGCGCAGCCAACGCCATGTACCTGCCCAAGGTCATCGCCTTCAACGCCAAGGACCCCGAGGCCAAGAAGCGCTACGGCGTCATCGCCGACGAGATGAAGCTGGGCGGCACCACCGATGACGAAAGGTCAAGCTGCTCATCGAGCATCTGCGCGGCATGAACGACGCCCTGAACATCCCCACTGCATCCAGCACTACGGCCCGGACTCTTACCCGCCGAGCAGGGCTTTGTGCCGGAGAACGTGTTCTGGAGCGTCTGCCGGAGATCGCCAAGAACGCCATTGCCGATGCCTGCACCGGCTCCAACCCCGTCAGCCCAGCCAGAAGAGATGGAAAAGCTGCTCAAGTGCTGCTACTACGACACCGAAGTGGATTTCTGATCCCGCTGACCGCCTGACGGCAAAACCGCATAACACCTCCCGGCCGGCTGCCGCGCTCCCCTCTTTCCGGAAGCGGCAGTCGGCTTTTGCTGCCCATTTGCAGCAGAAAAGCGGCGGGAAATTCCCGCCGGGCGCTTCTGATTCTGTGCTTACTGATAGATCGTAAAGGTGCGGCTGATCTCGCTGCAGGAGTAGTTGCCGCTGACCTTGGCCACCTGCGTATAGGTGCCGGGTTTCGTGGGCAGGCCGTCACAGGTCTTATCCCACAGGAAGCCCTTCTTTTATAGGTGTAGCTGATGTTCACGCCCTCGCCGCTGCGTGCCTGCCCGTCGGCTTCCAGCACCGCGTTGCGGTTGGCGTTCCGCAGCTCTTCGGCCGTCAGGGAGCCGGGCAGATCCCGGCCCAATACAGCCGCACATTGCTGGTCTGGGGCTTGATCTTGAACATGGCCACACCGGCCGAGTTGATGTCGCCGCTTTCCAGCGCCACCGCACCGGCCACATAGCCGCCGGCATCCACCGGCTGTTCATCCAGGTAAATGCGGGTGAAAGCACTCTCCGGCAGATACTTGCGGATGAGGTTCAGTGCCAGCTTCAGGCCGTTGGAAACATTTTGGATGGTCTTGACGTAGGCTGAGGGTAGATAGAAGTTGATGATGTTCAGCACCGACACAGCTTCGTCACCCACCCGCAGCAGTACGCTGACGTCATTGCCGTCAATGAGCTGCTTGAGGTAGCTGTACACGTTGAACTCTTCGGTCTGGTCCGGGGTAGCGGACATCTTTTGGGCAGTGGGATCAGTTTAAGCAGGGTGCGGATCTTTCCGACAGCACCAGCGTCACATAGCCAGTAGCCTGCCCGCTGGTGCCCATGACCACGCCGATGTACTGGGCATCGGCCGGGGTAGTCTGGATCTCCAGCTTGTGGTCCGCACCGTAGGTCAGCTCACCGGATGCCTTGATGCGCACCGAGATGATATCATTTTCTTCTGCATCCACGGTCTGTGCCTGCGCTGCCGGTTCCGGCTGTGCTGCGGCGGCACTGGCCGGAACGGCCAGCGTGCCGAACAGGAACACGGCTGCCAGCAAAGGGCAATGCCTCGTTTCAGTTTCATAGGGTCTTGAACCTCCTTTTCTGCAGCCGTGCACCCGGCACGCTGCCTGTGGGGAAAAGGCCGCTGCGGCCTGTTTTGTACCCTGATTTTACCGCAAAACCCGCAGTGGGTCAATAACGGGATTCAACCGCCGCGTGCACAAAAACGTGCAGGCTCTGCTGCACGTTCAAAGTCCTTTTGATTCACGGCTCCAGGCCGTCGGTAAAGTAATCCGGATGCAGGCGCTGGACCTCCTCCACCGTCTGCTTGTAGCGGCTCAGGTGGCTTTCCAGCGCACGGCTCAGCTCCTGGGTATCGTTCTGCACCATGGCATCCAGGATGCGGGTATGGGCCGCGCATACGGCCTTGTTCTCGTTGGTCTGGAGGCTGAACTTGCGGATGCGCTCCACATGCTGCAGGCTGGCCAGCATGTGGTCAAAATGGTGCTCCATGCCGCACAGCTCAAAGGCGCGGCGGTGGAATGCATTGTCCAGCTCCAGCAGCCGCATCTCGCGGTCAGGCTCCTCCGGGGAGGCCTCCAGCACCCGGTAGGCCTCAATGAGTTGGCGGTAGCCCGCCTCCTGCTCCGGGGTCAGGCGGCCGCACATCCGGGTCAGGATCTCCTTTTCCAGCGTGTAGCGTGAAAACTGTTCCAGCTCCATCAGATGCAGGTCGATGGGTGCCACATGGGTGCCGCTCTGGGGCTTGATGGCCACCATATGCGCATTGTTCAGCAGGATCAGCGCTTCCCGCATGGGGGTGCGGCTGATGCCCAGCTCCTCGGCCAGCTCCCGGTCGTTCAGCGGGTCGCCGGGCTTGAGCTCCATGGTGATGATGCGGCTGCGCACCGTGTGATACGCCAGATCCCGCGCGTTGCGTGCGGACATTGCGCTTTCCCCTTCCGGAACGCCGCGAGTGATATATCAGTGTTCCTCTTTTCCCATATTACCCAACCGCCGGGCCGCTGTCAAGGGAAACCGGACGTTTTGGCCGGTTCTTTCCTCAACTGTTTTCCTATGCGGACGGTACAGCACCGGCACCCAGACAAAGGCCACGGCAAGGCCGCACACCACATCCACGATGGAGTGCTGCTTGGTGAACACCGTGGACGCACAGATGAGCGCGGCCCACACCAGGCCAGCACCTTCAGGCCCGGGCGCTTCTCGGTGAGGGTGCTGCTGCTGAACGCCAGCGCCATGCAGGCCGAGCTCTGGCAGTGGATGGATGGGCAGACGTTGACCGAGGCGTCCGCGCTCCACAGCAGCTGCATGATGCGCATGGCAATGTTGCTGCGCCCGACTGCTTCTGCTGTGGGGCGGATGTCCAGCCGTTGGGCAGCACCATGTAGACGATCAGACAGAAGGTCATGCCCGCAAACATGCTCAGGCAGAGCTTGTCGTAGCTGGCGGTGTCGTACCACCACAGCAGCGCCGTGACCCCGCCAGCAGCAAAACCAGCTGCAATAGGGGAACACGAACCACTCGTTGAAAGGGATGCTGTCATCCAGCGGGCTGTAGATGATGTATTTCGGGTCTTTGATCGTAAGGTCCAGCCAGAAGAACCAGACGAGGTAGACCACCCAGTACAGCTGGAACCACAGGTGCGGTTTGCAGCGGCTGCGCAATTGGGACAGATTCATAGCAAGTCTCCTATATTTTATAATGAAATGACGCATTATTATAGCACATTCCGTCCACTTGCGCAAACCCTGCCGGTGTTATAAAATAAAGACAGTATCCGGTTCTTCTGCACCCCGGCCCAAAACGCCGGGGTGCCCTGTTGATAAAAGGAGTTTTATGTCGCAAACGTTTCCCCTGTACGCCTTGCCGCCCTGGACTGGACGGCACCCTGCTGAACCACGAAGGGCAGGTCACGCCCCGTACCCGGGCCGCCCTGCAGGCCGCCTCCGACCGGGCGTGGTCATCGTGCCCACCACCGGCCGCCCGCTGGGCAACCTGCCCCGGTGGTGGCGCAGCTGCCGGCGTGCGGTATGCCATCACCTCCAACGGTGCCGCCGTGTGGGACCTGGGCAGCGACCCGCTGGGTGCTGTCTACAGCCGGTACGCCAATGCGGCCGAACGCCAGACCAGTGAGCCCACCTGTCTGCTGCGCCGCCTGATGCCGGTGGAGACTGCCCGGGCCGCCTTTGACCTGTTTATGGAATACCCCGGCGGCATGGGCGTGTTCTGGAACGGCTATTCGGTCAAGGACCAGGCCAGTGTGGACTTTGCCGCCGCCCGCTGGCGCGCCTGCACTCCACCGAAGCCCGCCAGCCCAACGACGGACGCTTCCTTGTGGTGCGTGACTGGGCGAGTGGATGAGCCGCCACGCCCACGAGGTGGAAAAGCAGTGCCTGTTCTTTGCCGAGCAGGACCAGGTGCCGCAGGCGCTGGCCCGCTTCCGTGCCATGCCGGGCGTGGAAGTGGTGCAGGGCTCCCGGAGAACATCGAGGTGACTGCCGCCGGTGTGGACAAGGGCGAGGCTCTGCTGACCCTGGCCGACCGGCTGGGCATCCCCGCGCACAGACCCTAGCCGTGGGTGACAGCGAAAACGACCGTGCCATGCTGGAAAAGGCCGGTGTGGCCGCCGTAATGGCCAACGGCATGCCCCAGATCAAGGCCCTTGCGGACCTTGTGACCACGGCCGACTGCGACCACGACGGCGTGGCCGAAGTGTTTGGAACCCTGGGCCTGTGAGCCTGTTTTGAGGCCGTTCGTCATTTTGTGCAATGTATACAAGGTCTTATGCAAAACATTGTGCTTGTTGAGCATTACCAAACTCCCCGGTTCGTTTATACTAGTATTACAAGCGCATAGTGGGTGTGCCATGCCCAAAGGGCTGCCCCACGCGCACAGGAGAGTTTATTGTAAAGGAGAAATGCGTTATGAATCCCATCGTAGAAAGGTCTATCAGATCGGCATTATCCCTGTTATCGCTTTCAACAGCGTTGATGAGGCCCTGCCCCTGTGCAAGGCTCTGGCTGAGGGCGGCCTGCCCGCAGCTGAGGTCACCTTCCGCACTGCATGTGCTGAGGAGTGCATCCGCAAGATCCACGAAGAGATGCCCGAAATGCTGCTGGGTGCCGGCACCGTGCTGACCACCGAGCAGGCTGACCGCGCTATGGCTGCCGGTGCATCCTTCATCGTTGCCCCGGCTTTGACCCTGAGGTCTGCAAGCACGTCATCGACAAGGGCGGCATCATGATGCCCGGCACCTGCTCCGCAGGCGAGATGCAGCAGGCCATGAACCTGGGCTGCGAGGCCCTGAAGTTCTTCCCCGCTGAGGCAAACGGCGGCGTGGGCATGCTGAAGAACATCGGCGCTGCTCTGAAGAGTGCTCGCTGGATGTGCACCGGCGGCGTCAACGCCAAGAACGTCAACGATTACCTGAGCTACGACCAGATCTTCGCTGTCGGCGGCACCTGGATGTGCAAGAGCGACGTGATCAAGGCCGGCGACTGGGCTAAGATCACCGCACAGAGCAAGGAAGCTGTTGACACCATGCTGGGCCTGAAGCTGATGCACGTTGGCATCAACACCGGCAACGAGGAAGAGGCCATGAAGGTGGCGAACCTCATCGGCGGCCTGCTGAACATGAAGGTCGCTCCCGGCAACTCCAGCATCTTTGTGGGCAGCAAGGAGTTCGAGATCATGAAGAAGCCCGGCCGCGGCACCCATGGCCACATCGCCATCGGCTGCAACAACGTGGACCGTGCCATCTACCACCTGTCTCAGCGTGGCGTGAAGTTCGATCTGGACAGCAAGGTCGTGAAGAACGGCAAGACCATCGCCTGCTACTTTGCAGACGAGATCGCTGGCTTTGCCTTCCACCTGGTCAGGCCTAAGCCCATCCCTGTTTCGTAAAGCCCTGCTGCCCCGGGAAGCGGTGCAGCAGGATGATTTAAAACCACCTGTAAATTAAAGGAGAATACCAATGAGAGTTGTTACTTTGGCGAGCTGATGGTCCGTCTGCAGCCCTTCAACTACGAGCGTTTTGTTCAGGCCAACAACCTGGAGTTCAGCTTCGGCGGCGGCGAGGCCAACGTTGCTGTTTCTCTGGCTAACTACGGCCTGGATGCAGCTTTCGTCACCAAGCTCCTGCTCACGCCATCGGTCAGGCCGCTGTCAACAGCCTGCGCCGCTACGGCGTTGATACCAGCATGATCACCCGTGGCGGTGACCGTGTGGGCATCTACTACAACGAGAAGGGTGCTTCTCAGCGTGGTTCCGTCTGCATCTACGACCGCGCCAACAGCGCCATCCAGCTGGCTCAGCCCTCCGACTTCGATTGGGACAAAATCTTCGAGGGCGTGGACTGGTTCCACTTCACCGGCATCACCCCGGCTCTGGGCGAGAACGTTGTTGAGATCTGCCGCCGGCTTGCAAGGCTGCTAAGGCTCACGGCGTGAAGATCAGCTGCGACCTGAACTACCGTGGCAAGCTGTGGACCCGCGAGCAGGCTCGTGCCGCTATGACCGACCTGTGCCAGTACGTGGATGTCTGCATCTCCAACGAGGAGGATGCTAAGGACGTGTTCGGCATCGAGGCTGAGGCTACCGACATCTACGGCGGCAAGCTGAACGCTGAGGGCTACAAGAGCGTTGCTAAGCAGCTGGCTGACAAGTTCCACTTCGAGAAGGTTGCTATCACCCTGCGTGAGAGCCACAGCGCTTTCGACAACGGCTGGAGCGCAATGCTGTACGACGTTGCTTCCAACGAGTACTGCTTCTCAAGAAGTACGACCTGCACATCATCGACCGTGTGGGCGGCGGCGACTCCTTCGGCGGCGGCCTGATCTACAGCCTGCTGACCGGCAAGAGCACCCAGGAGGCCGTTGAGTTCGCTGTTGCTGCTTCTGCTCTGAAGCACTCCATCGAGGGCGACTACAACATGATGACCGTCTCCGAGGTGGAGAAGCTGGCTGGCGGCGACGGCTCCGGCCGCATCCAGCGCTAAGCAGAAGGGAGATCCCGCATGGATATCCGCTACTCCTGCAACCAGAAGGACTTCAAGCGCTACACCACCGAGGAGATGCGCGATGAGATGCTCATCACCGGCCTGTACAAGGCAGATGAGGTCGTGGCCGTGTACAGCCATGTGGACCGTATGGTCACCCTGGGCTGCATGCCGGTGCACGAGACCGTGTCCATCGACAAGGGCATCGACGTGTGGGCCAACTTTGGCACCCACTACTTCCTGGAGCGCCGCGAGATCGGGATGTTCAACATCGGCAAGGACTCCACGGGCATCGTGGTGGCCGACGGTGTGAAGTATGAGCTGGGCTATAAGGACTGCCTGTACATCACCCAGGGCACCAAGGAAGTGACCTTTGCTTCCGCCGACCCGGAGCACCCCGCCAAGTTCTACATGGTGTCGGCTCCGGCACACTGCGCCTACGAGACCCGTCTGATCAAGATGGCCGATGCCAACCATCGGCCTCTGGGCAGCGTGGAGACCTGCAACAAGCGCACGATCAACCAGTTCATCCATCCGGATGTGCTGAAGACCTGTCAGCTGAGCATGGGTATGACGGAACTGGCACCGGGTTCCAACTGGAACACCATGCCCAGCCACACCCATGAACGGCGCATGGAGATCTACACCTACTTTGAAGTGCCGGAGGGACAGGTCGTGTTCCATATGTGCGGCGAGCCTACCCAGACCCGCCACATCGTGATGCACAACGAGGACGCTGTCATCAGCCCCTCCTGGAGCATCCACAGCGGTGTGGGCACCTCGAACTATACCTTCATCTGGGCCATGGGCGGCGAGAACATGGAGTTTGACGACATGGACAACATCGCCACCACAGACCTGCGCTGAGCAAACCTTACTGCCCGCATCGGCACTCCCGGTGCGGGGCTTTTTAAAAAGGAGAACTACAATGGATCTTTCTGCATTTGACCTGAAGGGCAAAGTTGCCCTGATCACCGGCGGTGCCCACGGCATCGGCTTCTCCATTGCCGAGGGCATGGCAAAATGCGGTGCCACCGTCTGCTTCAACTGCTCCAACGAGGGCAGCCTGGAAAGGGCCTGGCCGCCTACAAGGCTGCCGGCATCGACGCCCACGGCTATGTGGCCGACGTGACCGATGAGGCTGCTGTGAATGCCATGATCGCCCAGATCAAGGCCGACGTCGGCCCCGTGGACATCCTGGTGAACAACGCCGGCCTGATGAAGCGCATCCCCATGATCGAGATGAGCCACACTGATTTCATGCGGGTCATCGACGTGCATGTGGGCGGTGCCTTCAACTGCTCCAAGGCCGTTCTGCCCGACATGATCGCCAAGCGCGAGGGCAAGATCATCAACATCTGCTCCATGATGAGCGAGCTGGGCCGCGAGACCGTGTCTGCCTATGCTTCCGCCAAGGGCGCTCTGAAGATGCTCACCCGCAACATCGCTTCCGAGTACGGCGAGTACAACATCCAGTGCAACGGCATGGGCCCCGGCTACATCGCCACCGCCCAGACCGCTCCCCTGCGCGAGACCCAGCCGGACGGCAGCCGCCACCCTTCGACACCTTTATCTGCGCCAAGACCCCGGCCGGCCGCTGGGGCGACCCGAGGACATGGTGGGCCCCTGCGTGTTCCTGGCCAGCCATGCTTCTGACTTCGTCAACGGCCAGATCCTGTACGCCGACGGCGGCATCCTGGCTTACATCGGCCGTCAGCCCAAGTAACCCCGTCCTTTAAAACAAACAAGCCGCCCGGAAACGTTCTCAGACGCTTCCGGGCGGCTTTCTTGTGGTCGGAGTGGCGAGACTCGAACTCGCGGCCTCCTGCTCCCAAAGCAGGCGCGCTACCAACTGCGCAACACCCCGACAATATTCAATTGTACCTGTACAGTATACCTTTTTAGGGTGTTCGTCAATAGATTCATCCGGCGGCCGGAGTGCAAAATCCCGCCCGGAAATCCGGGCGGGATGCAACAGTTCTACAAACAGAGTGATCAGTCTGCGAACAGCGGAGTGGACAGGTAGCGGTCGCCGGTATCGGGCAGCAGCACCACGATGTTCTTGCCAGCGTTCTCCGGGCGCTTTGCCAGCTGCAGGGCAGCCCAGACGGCAGCACCGGAAGAAATGCCCACCAGCACGCCCTCCTTGTGACCGATCAGCCGACCGGTGGCAAAGGCGTCGTCGTTCTCCACGGCAATGATCTCATCATAAACCTTGGTGTCCAGCACGTCGGGCACGAAGCCTGCGCCGATGCCCTGGATCTTGTGCGCACCGGCGGTGCCCTTGCTCAGCACCGGGGAGGAGGCAGGCTCCACGGCCACGATCTTCACGTCAGGGTTCTTGCTCTTCAGGTACTTGCCCACGCCGGTCACGGTGCCGCCGGTGCCAACGCCTGCCACAAAGATGTCCACCTTACCGTCGGTATCGTCCCAGATCCGGGGCCGGTGGTCTCGATGTGTGCCTGGGGTTGGCCGGGTTCACAAACTGGCCGGGGATGAAGGAATTAGGATCTCCTTTGCCAGCTCATCGGCCTTGGCAATGGCGCCCTTCATGCCCTTGGCACCCTCGCTGAGCACCAGCTCGGCACCGTAAGCCTTCATCAGCTGGCGGCGCTCCACGCTCATGGTCTCGGGCATGACGATGATGATGCGGTAGCCCTTGGCAGCTGCCACGGCAGCCAGACCGATGCCGGTGTTGCCGGAGGTGGGCTCGATGATGACGGAGCCTTCCTTCAGCAGACCCTTGGCCTCGGCGTCGTCGATCATCTTCTTGGCAATGCGGTCCTTCACGGAACCGGCCGGTTGAAGTACTCCAGCTTGGCCAGAATGTGAGCAGACAGCTGCTGCTCCTTTCAATGTGGGTGAGCTCCAGCAGCGGGTGTGGCCGATCAGCTGGTCAGCGGCAGTATAGATCTTGCTCATAATAAATTCCCTCCTGATACAGATACAACTTCTCGAACGGGCCCCGGCACCCGAGGTGCGGCCCGGAACCACAAACCTTTAAACCAACATTGTTTGTGGGTTTGATGGTATTATAGTCCCCTTTGCCCTGCTTGTCAATGCTTTTGCAAAAGTGGGATTGAAATATTATTTACCCTGTTGTATAATAGGTTTAACATTCTATGGACATCAAAGGAAGTACACGAATATGATCGTTTCCACCAAAGGGCGCTATGCGCTGCGCGTGATGATCGACCTCGCCGAACATCAGGCGGAAAAATACGTTCCCCTCAAGGAAGTCGCCGCACGGCAGGAGATCCGGAAAATATTTGGAGAACATCCTCAAGGTGCTGGTGCAGAACGGCTTTCTGGAGGGTCTGCGCGGCAAGGGCGGCGGTTACCGCCTGACCCGCAGCCCCGACCAGTACACCGTGGAGGAGATCCTCATGCTCACCGAGGGCAGCCTGGCCCCGTCACCTGCCTGACGCCGGGTGCATCCCCTGCGCCCGCCGGCCAACTGCCGCACCTATGAGATGTGGAAGGGCCTGAACGACCTCATCTCCAACTATTTCAGCCACATCACCCTTGCCGATCTTGCCCTGCCCGATCAGGCCGGCAACGACTATGTGATCTGAGGACATTATCGTGTTCGAGCAATTTCGATGGGATTTTCGCAGTCCGGAGGAACGGGGAGACGCCGGAGAAAACATTATTTACAGCGCTCTGAATAAGGTCCGCGGTCGTAAAGCTCTTTTGCCAAATTGTTATATACCGGTAGGCCAAAAGGATCGACCGAGATTGATATGGTCTTTCTGCACGAGTCTGGCCTTTATGTAATCGAATCTAAAATTACAGTGGTTGGATTTTCGGCAATGAAGAGCAAGACCATTGGACACAGTGTCTGAGGGGAAAATTTCATACAACACAAAAGCATTCCTTTTATAATCCTCTCCTGCAAAATGAAACTCACATTTGCGCATTGATGGAACTGCTGAAGGATGATACTATTCCATACTATTCCTATGTGGTATTCGGAAACAACTGTGAGCTAAAGAACATTCAGCTCACAAGCGGAAGGCATCATGTGACTTATGCCCTATATCTCCGAAAAGATATTGAGTATCATGCTCAGTGTACCGGCATCCAGCTATCTGATGAAAAGATGGATTCGCTTTATGCAACGCTTGTGAATTTCACAGAGGCAAGCAGTTGGCAAAGGGAAGCCCACATAAAAGAAGTTCAGTCAAAACAATATCCCATCATCCAACCGGATGGAACTTGGGCTTGTCCACATTGTGGTGGACAGCTCGTCAGACGGGTAGCTCAACGGGGAAGCTGGGCAGGGCAAACCTTCTGGGGTTGCTCAAATTATCCACGCTGTCATTTTACTTATCAGGAATATTGATTCGGCGCACCGCGTTTTGCGGTGCGCCTTTGCACAGTTCCTCGCGAAATGTGCGGGAATTCTGGCAAGTATCACGGTTGATGGACGTCCGACGATGCGGTATACTACCACTTGTATCCCACATTTTTGGTGACCGTGAAAGGAGCGATCCGTTACGAAATATATTTTCAGTTTGCGCGCATTCTGGCCTTCTGTTTTCTGGGCGAGGTGCTGCACGCCGTGCTGCCGCTGCCGGTGCCTGCCAGTGTCTACGGGCTGGTGCTGCTGCTGGCTGCCCTGAACTTCGGCTTTGTGAAGCTGGATGACGTGAAAGAGGTGGGCATCTACCTCACCGGCATCTTCCCGCTGCTGTTCGTGCCTGCCGCAGCCGGCGTGATGGAGCTGTGGGCCGAGATGGGCAACATGCTGCTGCCCATCATCATTGCCATCATCCCGGTGACCGTGCTGGTCATGGTCTCCGCAGGCCGCACCACCCAGGCCATGACCGGCCGCAAAAAGAAGGAGGCAGACCATGCTGAATGATTTCCTGTCCGGGTCGGCGGCGTGGGGCGTGCTGCTCACGCTGGCAGCCTTTGCACTGGGTGCCCTGATCAACCGGATCACCGGCAAAGCCATCTTCAATCCCCTGCTGCTGGGCAGCATCTTTGTCATCATCTTCCTGTCGGTGTGCAAGATTCCCTACGCCGACTACAAGGCCAGCGCCGCCCCGGTGAACTACCTGCTGCTGCCGGCCACCGTGGCTCTGGCCATCCCGCTGTATGAAAAGTGGGACCTGCTCCGGGAGAACGCCGCCGCCATCATCGCCGGCATCTCGGTTGGCACACTGGTCAGCCTGGGCAGTGCCCTTGCTCTTGCCCTGGCGCTGGACCTGACCCAAGAGCAGTACGCCACCCTGCTGCCCAAGTCGGTGACCACCGCCATCAGCATGGATGTGGCCGCTGAGCTGGGCGGCATTGCCGCCCTGACCGGTGCCATCGTCATCCTCACCGGCATTGCGGGCAGCCTGCTGGCCGAAACGGTGTGCAAGGTGTTCCACATCACCGACCCCATCGCCAAGGGTGTGGGCATCGGCACCTCGGCCCATGCCGTGGGTACCAGCAAGGCCCTGCAGATGGGTGAGGTAGAGGGTGCCATGAGCGGCCTGTCCATTGCAGTGGCCGGTGTGCTCACCGCGGTGCTCTGCCCCGTATTCGTGAACCTGATCCACTAAAACCATTTATGATATAAAACACAGCGCCCCCGCCGGGAGAGATCCCGGCGGGGGCACTGTGTTATTGAGGAGAGATGTCTTGATCAGTTTTCGGCGAGGTTGCCGGTGTAGAGCTGGTAATACTTGCCCTTCTTGGCGATCAGCTCGTCGTGACTGCCGCGCTCGATGATGCGGCCCTGCTCCAGCACCACGATGCAGTCTGCATTGCGGACGGTGGACAGGCGGTGGGCGATGACGAAGCTGGTGCGGCCGTACATCAGGCCGTCCATGCCGCGCTGCACCAGTGCCTCGGTACGGGTGTCGATGGAGGAAGTTGCCTCATCGAGGATCAGCACCGGCGGGTCGGCCACGGCGGCGCGGGCGATGGCCAGCAGCTGGCGCTGGCCCTGGGACAGGTTCGCACCGTCGCCGGTCAGCATGGTGTTGTAGCCATCCGGCAGACGCTGGATGAAGCCATCCGCGTTGGCCAGCTTGGCGGCGGCCATGCACTCTTCATCGCTGGCATCCAGACGGCCATAGCGGATGTTCTCCATGACCGTACCGGTAAACAGGTGCGTGTCCTGCAGCACGATGCCCAGCGAACGGCGCAGATCGGACTTTTTGATCTTGTGGATGTTGATGCCATCGTAGCGGATCTTGCCGTCCTGGATGTCGTAGAAGCGGTTGATAAGGTTGGTGATGGTGGTCTTGCCGGCACCGGTGGAGCCGACGAAGGCGATCTTCTGGCCCGGACGGCCATAGAGGTTGATGTCGTGCAGCACCGTCTTTTCCGGCACATATCCGAAATCCACATCCGTGAAGGTGATGTCGCCTTCCAGCTTGTGGTAGGTGGTGGTGCCGTCGTGGTGGGGGTGCTTCCAGGCCCAGATGCCGGTGCGCTCGTTGGCCTCCACGAGGTTGTCGTCCTTGTCGTACTTGGCGTTGATGAGGGTGACATAGCCCTCATCGGTCTCGCTGGGCTCATCCATCATCCTGAAGATGCGCTCTGCACCGGCCAGTGCCATGATGATGCTGTTGGCCTGCATGGACACCTGGCTGATGGGCATATTGAAGCCCTTGTTCAGACTGAGGAAGGCCACCACCGTGCCAAGGGTCATGCCGCTGACACCGCCCACAGCCATGGCGGCACCCACCAGAGCGCAGATGGCGTAGCTGATGTTGCCCAGCTGAGCGTTGACGGGCATCATGATGTTGGCGAAGCTGTTGGCCTGCTTGGAGCTTTCCTTCAGCTGGTCGTTCAGCTGGCGGAAGCCGTCAAGGGTCTGCTGCTCGTGGGTGAACACCTTGACCACCTTCTGGCCCTCCATCATCTCTTCGATGTAGCCGTTCACCTTGCCCAGATCCCGCTGCTGCTGGATGAAGTACTTAGAAGAGTTCTTTGCGATCTGCTTGGAGCAGAACAGCATCAGCGCCACCATGAGCATGGTAACGATGGTCAGCTGCCAGCTGAGCATACACATGCTGAAGAACACCGACACGATGGTGATGACGCTGGACACCAGCTGCGGGATGCTCTGGCTGATCATCTGGCGCAGGGTATCTACATCGTTGGTGTACACGGACATGATATCGCCGTGGGGATGGGTGTCAAAATAGGAGATGGGCAGGCTTTCCATGTGGGTGAACAGCTCGGTGCGCAGGTTGCGCAGCGTGCCCTGCGTTACGTTGACCATAACGCGGGCATTGATCCATGCTGCCAGAATACCCACAAGGTAGATGCAGCCCACACGCAGCAGTGCGCCGGCCAGCGGTGCAAAGCTGGGGTCCTGCTGCTGGGTCATGGGCACGATATAATCGTCCATCAAAGTCTGCAAAAACAGGCTTGCCTGCACATTGGCCAGCGCACTGACCACGATGCAGATGAGCACGAGGATGCAGTGGGGCAGGTAGTTGCGGAACACTTCATCCATGATGCGCTTGAGTAGCTTGCCCGGGTTTTCCACCTTGGGTTTCGGGCCCATGCCGCGGGGACCGCCGGGGCCTTTTACCTCTTTTACCTGTGCCATTACTGCTCACCTCCCTGCTTGTCGAAGTCGCCGCCGCCCTGAGTCTGGCTGTTGTAGACTTCCTGATAGATCGCGTTGTTCTTCAGCAGTTCCTCGTGGGTGCCCAGGCCGTTGATCTGGCCGTTGTCCAGCACCAGGATGCGGTCAGCATCCTGCACCGAGGAGATGCGCTGTGCAATGATGATCTTGGTGGTGCCGGGGATCTCTTCCCGGAAGGCCTTGCGGATCTTGGCGTCGGTGGCGGTGTCCACCGCACTGGTGGAGTCGTCGAGGATGAGGACCTTCGGCTTGCGCAGCAGGGCGCGGGCGATGGTCAGACGCTGTTTCTGGCCGCCGGACACGTTGGAGCCGCCCTGCTCGATCCAGGTATTGTACTTATCCGGGAAGCGCTCGATGAATTCATCCGCACAGGCCAGCTTTGCCATGCGGATGCACTCTTCCTCGCTGGCGTTCGCGTCGCCCCAGCGCAGGTTGTCGAGGATGGTGCCGCTGAACAGCACGTTCTTCTGCAGCACCATGGACACTTCGTGGCGCAGGACGTCCAGGTTGTAATCCCGCACATCCACGCCGCCTACCCGCACGGTACCGCTTTCGGCATCGTACAGGCGGGGGATCAGCTGCACCAGGCTGGACTTTGCACTGCCGGTTCCGCCGATGATGCCCAGCGTCTCGCCGGGCTTGATGGAAAAGGTGATATCGTTCAACACCGGACGGCCCGAACCATGCTTATATTGAAAGGAAACATGGTCGAACTCGATGCTGCCGTCCTTCACCTGCTGCACCGGCTGCTTGGCCGGGGGCAGGTCGGTGGTCTCATCCAGCACTTCCACGATACGCTTGGCGGAAGCGGCCGACATGGAGATCATGACAAAGGCCGTGCTCAGCATCATCAGGGCCATGAGGATGTTCATGATGTACCCGAACAGGGCGTTGAGCTGACCGGTGGTGATGGCACCGTGCAGCACATATTTGGCACCCAGCCAGCTCAGGGCGATGTTGCAGCCGTAAACGGCGGTGAGCATGGCAGGGTTGTTGAAGCTCAGGCGGCTCTCGGCCTTGACGAACTGGTTGTACAGGCTCTCGCAGGCCTTGGTGTACTTCTCGTTCTCAAAGCCCTCGCGCACAAAGCTCTTGACCACGCGGATGGCGGACACATTCTCCTGCACCGAGGCGTTCAGGTTGTCGTAGTTCTTGAACACGCGGTCAAAGATGTGGAAGGTGGGGATCATGATGCTGGCCAGCACCACCACCAGAAAGACTACCGCCACCACGAACACCAGCGACAACGGGCCGCCGATGACCACAGCCATGAACAGTGCGAACACCAGATGCACCGGGGCACGCACGCACATGCGCTCGATCATCTGGAACGCATTCTGCACGTTGGTCACATCGGTGGTCATACGGGTGACAAGGCCCGCCGTGGAGAACTTGTCGATGTTGGAGAAGGAATAGTGCTGGATGTTCTCATACATGGCATCGCGCAGATTGCCGGCAAAGCCGGTGGATGCCTCGGCGGCATATTTACCGGCCAGAACGCCCAGCAGCAGCGCAATGGCTGCCACAAGAAAGGTGAGCAGACCATACTTGACGATGGCGTGCATATCGCCCTTTTCAATGCCCAGGTCAATGATAAAGGCCATGATGGTGGGCAGCAGCACATCCATCACGGCTTCCAGGGCTGCAAAGAGCGGTGTCAGGACTGCGGCGCGTTTGTACTCGCCCAGATGTGACACGAGCTTTTTGATCATCTGAGTTACCTCCTGTTAATTTTATTTGTTTGGTACAAAACAATTCTATACAAAACAGATTTAATGTCAAGATGTTTGCAAAACTTTCGGAAATTGTTCATAATTAACATTTTCACAAACATCTTTTCGGCGTTTTGACAAGAGTCGAACACTCTTGCGTTATACTTGGGCGGGCCAACCGGGAGCTTTCCACGCAAATGCAAAGCAAAATAATTCTTCCGCTGAATATGGCCAGAGCGCATGCGGCGGCCATTTCAAATGGTTTACTTCAGCGCGTCCCGCAGCTTGTTCAGCAGCCGGAGCAGCTCGGCGTTTTCCTCTTCCGTCAGCAGATTGGCCACATAGTCGTCCGTCTGGTGGAAGGAGAGGATGGTGTTTTCATGGAAGCGGACGCCCTCTTCCGTCAGCACCAGCTGTTTCAGCCGGGCGTCCTGCGGCACGCTCTGGCGCTGGATATAGCCCTTGCGCTCCATCAGCTGCAGGATGTTGGTCACGGTGGAGCGGGTAATGGAAAACTCCCGCTCAATGTCCCGCTGGAACACCTGCTCCTCCCGGTGCCGGTAAAGATACTCGATGATCCAGCCGTGCATCGGGGTGGCCTGCTCCACACCGTTGGCGCGGGCAAACTGGTTGATCTTGCGGAAGATCAGGTTGTCCACCCGGCGGATCTGGGCCGGGATGACCTGCGGCCCCTCCCAGGGCGGATCCCCGTGGTCTCTGCATTCGTTCTGTTTTTCGTCACACATACGATCGGTTCCTTCTGAATTGTTTTTTGCTCAAACTGTTTTCTATAAAACTGTTCGATATGAGACTATTGTAATCCCACTGTCCCTGTTTGTCAAGGGCAGCAAAAAAGACTTCTCCCAAAGGAGAAGCCTTTCCGATCTCTGTGTCACTGATTTTCTTCCACCCATTCCCGCACGCGGTCCGGGCGGTTGGTCACCAGGCAGTCCGGCCCCAGCGGAAGCAGGCTGCGCACGGCATCCTCGGTGTCCACGGTCCACAGGGCCACCTTGACCCCCATGGCCTGCAGCTTGGCGATGAAGCCCGGGTTGCTGTAGGCGGTGTGGTATTCGCAGCTGACGTACTCCGGCGCAAAGTCCAGGCTTTTGACATAGGCCACCGGGTTGTGCTGGTCGGCCAGATGCTTTGCCACCGCCTGCAGGCTCTCCCCGGGGAAGTTTGCCCGCAGCATGCTCACCTTGTCGTTCACCCAGCGGGTCATCCAGCCGTTTTCCTCATCCGGGTCCATGCCCGCATCCACCGGCAGGGCGGCCAGCTCTTCGTCCAGAGCCGCTTCCTCATCCTCCATGCCGTTCACCAGGCCCAGGTCCTTCCAGATGACCGGCGGCGGCAGTACCATGCTCTCGAATGCACCGTACAGCAGCACGCCCACCCGCAGTTCCGGCATCAGCGCCTTGGCCTGCCGCAGCAGGTCGTGGTTGAACGAAATAAGTACCAGTCGGTCGGCGATGTCTGCCGCGCGGATGGCATCCACCACACCGGACACAAAAGCCGGGTCGTTGTCCATGGTGGATTTCAGCTCCAGCTGCACGGTGCAGCCCTCCATGCTCCTGCACAGGGCCAGTGCCTCGGCCAGGGTGGCGATCTTCTCATCTTTATAGGCAACGTCCTTCCAGCTGCCGAAGTCCAGGTCTTTCAGTTCGCCCTCGGTCATATCGTAGATACGGCCGGAAATATCGGTGTGCAGGTCGATGATATAGTCGTGGTGGATCACAAGGCCGCCGTCCAGCGTCTTTTGTACGTCCATTTCCACACCGTCGGCCCCGATCTCCATCGCCTTGCGGAAAGCCGCCAGCGTGTTTTCCGGTGCCAGATAGGATGCGCCACGGTGCGCAATGATCTGAGGTATCATAAGCAGAATTTTCCTTTCTGTACAGCAAAGCTGCCGCCTTTCAGCATACCCTATCCGCCGGGCTGTGTCCATCTGCGCATTCCACAAAAAAGCGGGTCGTTTTTTGTCTCATTCGCGCTGAAAGTACGACTTTTATCGTCAAAACGACGAATTCATCCGATGATTTTTGCGCACTTTTCACGAGAAATTTGCAAAACCCGGGGCAAATCTCTCCCATCTGTTTCTTTCAAACCGGCAGCGGGCATGGTACAATAGTGCTGTAAGGATGTGCCGCGCCCGGCGGCCGGAAAAAGGAAATGGAGTGTTTGACTATGACTGCATTCAAGCCCATCAAAGAAGGCAAAGTCCGTGAAATTTACGACAATGGCAACAGCCTGATCATGGTTGCCACCGACCGCATTTCTGCGTTTGATGTCATCCTGAAAAACAAGGTGACCAAAAAGGGCACCGTGCTCACCCAGATGAGCAAGTTCTGGTTCGACTACACCAAGGATCTGCTGCCCAACCATATGCTGAGCGTGGACGTGAAGGATATGCCGGAGTTCTTCCGGCAGCCCCAGTTCGACGGCAACAGCATGCTGTGCCGCAAGCTGACCATGCTGCCCATCGAGTGCATCGTGCGCGGCTACATCACCGGCAGCGGCTGGGCCAGCTACCAAAAGACCGGCAAGGTGTGCGGCATCCAGCTGCCCGAGGGCCTGCAGGAGTCCCAGAAGCTGCCGGAGCCCATCTACACCCCCTCCACCAAGGCCGAGATCGGCGACCACGACGAGAACATCTCCTACGAGCGCAGCATTGAGGTGCTGGAAAAGCAGTTCCCCGGCCACGGCGAAGAGTACGCCACCAAGCTGCGGGACTACACCATCGCCCTGTACAAGAAGTGCGCCGAGTATGCCCTGACCCGCGGCATCATCATCGCCGACACCAAGTTCGAGTTTGGTCTGGATGAGGACGGCAACGTGGTGCTGGGCGATGAGATGCTCACCCCGGATTCCTCCCGCTTCTGGCCGCTGGAGGGCTATGAGCCGGGCCACGGCCAGCCCTCTTTCGACAAGCAGTTCGTCCGTGACTGGCTGAAGGCCCATCCGGACAGCAACTACGATCTGCCCCAGGACGTGATCGACAAGACCATCGCCAAGTATCTGGAGGCCTATGAGCTGCTCACCGGCAAGAAGCTGTGATCTTTCGATAAAAAACAATCCCCGGCAGGTGCTTGACAGTCCTGCCGGGGATTGCTATAATACAAACAGAAAGGGCACCGCGACAAGCGGTCGGTCCTGTTCAGAGCTTTTGTTTTACGCGAAAACCGTCGCCCCGCCAGGCGGCGGTTTTACTTTTTCACACGGATGGTGAATGTCAATCCAAACAAATGGAATGTCAAAGTAATCGGCATACACTCACCTCCTTCCGGAAGTGAGGACCAAAACCGCCTGCCGTTGTTTGCAGTGCCCTGCCGCTTTTCAGCGGTAACTACAGAATATCACAAATTCTTCTCTATTTCAACAAAAATCTCCTGCGCAGGCCTTGCGTCCGTGCAGGAGATTTTTTCAGTTTTTATGCAGCCGCTTCCGGCTCTGCTTCCTCCGGTTCGTTTTCTTCGTCCATCAGATACTGCACTTCGACCTGCCGTTCCATCTCATCCGCGGTCCAGTCCAGCTGCACCGTGCCGTCCAGTTCCAGCGTGTACTGTTCCACACGCTGCAGGGTACCGGAATCCAGGCTCTGGCCCGGGTCGTTGTCCGGCGACCACACGATGCGCAGTTCATCCGGCTGCAGGGTGCCAGCCCGCACCGTACCGGCCACGCTGCGGCAGTCCTGCGCAAAGGCTCCGGTGCTGTCGTAGGGGCCATACAGCATCACGGTCAGGCTCAGGTGTCCATCACCCGGCTGCATCTCCTGCAGGGCATTCACATCGTTGGAGTAAAGATACAGGTCGGTGTACACATCCCGCAGGCGGAGGTCCGGGTTTTCCTTCCGGAGGGCCTCATACACCTGTGTGGTGTACGCCTTGCTCAGCTTCATCTCGTTCTGTCCGCGGGCAGGGTCGATCTCGCTCCACACCATGGGCAGAAAGCTCAGGCACATACAAACTGCGATGAGCCCCAGACAGACCAGCACCGAGACAAAATCATACTTCCAGCGGCCCGGCCGGGCGGCGAAGAACAGCACCTCACATCCCAGCAGCACCAGGGCTGCCGCCGGGGCGATGCGCACCACCAGCTGCCAGTCAAAGCCCGGCACAAAGTAATAACACAGGAAGAAGATGCCCGCTGCGATCAGGCAGGCGCCCAGCGTCAGGCTGCCCACCCGGCGGCGGGGGGCGTCCTGCAGCTTTGCAGCTTCCGGCCGGGTTTCCGGCTCCGTCGCTGCTGTCTTATTCGGTTCGTCCATCGTCGCCCTCCGCATTCTCCGGCTGTTCCGGCTCTTCGGGGTCCTCCGGGGTCACCGGGTCGCCCAGCAGAGCGCTGAGCTTCGGCATGGCAAAGTCTGCGGTTTCCTCCGGGGCTTCCGGTGCATCGGCTTCGGCTGCGGTGTACTCGCGGAAGTCCTCGTCCTCGGTTTCCTCCGGCTCCCTGCGGTGCACCTTTTTGCCCTTGGGGCCGCGCACCAGCCACAGGCCGCAGACGATGAGGGCCACGCACACCACCACTTCCGGCAGTTCATCCAGCATCAGATAGACCGCGCGGAAGAAGGGGTTGTTCTGGCCCCAGCGCCACATCACATCCCCCAGCACCCGCATGATGATGTTCTGGTAAGCCACCATTGCGCCCAGTGCAATGAGGGCCCAGCCCACCAGCTTGTGGCTGTCGCGGAAGAACAGGGTCAGGCGCGCGTCCTTCGTGTTGAAGTGCACCAGATAGTCGTCCGCAGGGGCCGTCCCGGCAATGAACTGTGCCCGCAGGTTGAAGGTGTCAAAAAAGCTGTACATCCACACGATGAGCGCCGTCAGAACCAGCTGTTCCAGCAGCAGCATACCAGCCATTATGCACAGGAAGAACAGCGTGATGAGCGAGAGTCCTCGTTTCATGTACCCCTGATACATCTGGCCCGCACCCGGGACAAAGGCAAAGAGGAAGGTCAGAATGCCATTTTTCTTCATAAATATTCCCTCATTTCTTCTGGTTGGAAACGGCAGCGTCAGGCTCTGCCGCAGATTCATTTTTGCCGAACAGCAGGCTGTCCAGCGTGCCGGTCAGCTTCTGGGACAAGGTGGGCGCAGGCTCTTTATCCTGCACCGGCTTGCCCAGCTGTTCCGGCTGGGTGGGGGTGCGTTCGTCGTCCTGCACGGGCCTGCCCAGCTGTTCCGGCTCCGTGGTCTGGGTGGTTTCGGGCAGCCAGATGCGCACCGTTTCGCCGGTGGACAGGATCTGTTCCAGGGTGCCGGTGCGCCACATGGTCAGCGCCAGCACCGCCGCCACAGCGGCTACGGCGGCCCGGCCCCAGGTGTTCTGCATCAGCCGCACCCAGATGGTGCCCATCACCGCCCCGCGGGCGGAGCGCGGCGGCTCTTCCAATACATCGGCGGTGAGCAGGGCTGTGTACCGGTCCATGCACTTGTCGCAGTAGGAGAGGTGCTCGGCGGCTTCCAGCCGTCCCAGCTCGTCCAGCTGCCCGGCGGTGACGGCGTGCAGCCCTTCCTCGGTCAGGCATCCGTTCTGATCAAACAGTTCCATGTACGCTCCTCCCTTCCTGTTGTTCCCGGATCTGCTGTACCAGCATCTTTTTGGCCCGGTAGATCTGCGCGTTCACGGTTTTTTCCGGGCGGCCGCACAGACGTGCCGCCTCGGCCATGGTGTGCTGTTCCAGCAGCATGAGACGGCAGGGTGTCTTGTAGGGCTCCCGCAGATCCAGGATCATGCGGGTGAGTTCTTCCGCTCCCAGCGTGTCCAGCACCTGCTGTTCCGGCTCCAGGCCGGGCGGTGCCCCCTCCAGCGCCAGCACCTCGTCGCCCGGCGTGTTCACCCGGCGCACCCATGCGCTGCGTAAGTAATCCTTGGCTTTGTTGGCCGCAATGCGGGCCAGCCATTGCTTTTCAAAGCCGGGCGGACAGCGGTCGATGGCCCGCCATGCCGCCAGAAAGGTCTCCTGGGTCAGATCCTGCGCATCCCCCACGTCCGGCACCAGCTGATGACAGACCGTGTAGACCAGAGACTGATATTGTTGCACCATCGCGCTGAATTCCAGTGTTGTCAACGACCTGCTCATCCTCCTTTCCGGCTGTGGAGGGCGGTGCTCTGCACGGCCCTTCTGTTGATTCAAACGAGACAGCCGCCGCATTCCCTGCACAAACCGCAGATTTTTTTCAAAAACATTGTGTTTTGCCCGTTCCATGCTACAATGTGGTTATAGTATAGCACGAAAGGAGCCTTACCGCCATGCCTTCTACCACCCGTCAGGCCCTTCTGCAGGCACTGAGTGCCGCCGGGGGTGCCTATATCTCCGGCCAGCAGCTGGCCGGACGGCTGGGCGTGAGCCGCGCCGCCGTCCACAAGGCGGCCGCCGCCCTCACCGCACAGGGTTACGCACTGGAAGCCGTCTCCCGCCGGGGGTATCGGCTGCTGGGCGGCGACCCCTTCTGTGCCGAGGCCGTGGGCCCCTACCCCGCCCCGGTGCAGGTGTACGACACGCTGGAAAGCTCCAACCGGACGGCCAAGCTGCTGGCGCTGGACGGTGCGCCCCACGGCACGCTGGTGCTCACAGCCCACCAGAGCGCAGGCCGGGGACGGTTGGGCCGTGTATTTGAAAGCCCGGCCGGGAAGGGCGTGTACCTCTCGGTACTGCTGCGCCCGGCGGTCCCGGCTGCCAGCGCCCAGACGGCCACCATCGGGGCCGCCGTGGCGGTGTGCCGGGCGGTACAGGAGCTGTGCGGGCTGGAACTGGGCATCAAGTGGGTCAACGACCTGTATTATCAGGGCAAAAAGGTGTGCGGCATCCTCACCGAAGCCGGCACCGACCTGGAGAGCGGGCGGCTGGAGTGGCTGGTGGTGGGCATCGGCCTGAATCTGACCGCCACCGCCGCCGACTGGCCCCCGGAGCTGGCCGAAAAGGCCGGCAGCCTGTACCCGGGCGGCCCCGCCCCCGTGAGCCGGGCCGCGCTGGCCGGGGCCATCGCCCGGCATCTGCTGGCCCTCTGCCCCGCCTTTGACTGTCTGGACGAGTACCGCGCCCGCTGCTTTGTGCCTGGACACTGGGTCACCGTGTGCACCGGCACCGAGACCTACGCCGCAAAGGCCCTTGCCATCGACGAGGAAGGGCGGCTGGTGGTGCAGCGGGAGAACGGCCGCCCGCAGGCATTACGCTGCGGCGAGGTGACCACCCGCCCGGCCCGGACCGAATAAGACGCAAAAAAGCAGCCTTGCCGGAATGGTTCCGGTAAGGCTGCTTTTGCCTTTTGTTTATACTTCGTCCAGTGCCTGGGCTTCCAGCACCGGGATTCCCTCGGCCTCCAGCACCTGCCGCAGGATCTCCGGCAGGCCAGCCTTGGGCACCTTGTTCTCGATGCAAAGGGTAATGACCCCATTGAGGGTGGAGGCTTCTACGCACAGGGAGCCTCCGTCCGGCGGCACCCACACGCCAAAATCGGTGGTGTACTGCTCCAGCTCCGGCGTTGCCGGCATGAGGGGATTGCCCAGATAGCTGAACCAGAAATCTGCCGGGATGCCGCTGATGTACTCGCCCATCTGGAACACCCGCTGCTTGATCCGCAGGGGGGCCTTTTGCTGGTCCACCTTGTAGACCCAGCCCATCTGGTCGGCCATCTTGCGGCGCTTGCGCTCCGCCGTCAGGCTGTCCTTCACGGCACTGTCCATCTTCTGCACGAGCTGCTCCAACCGCACTCCCTGGGGCAGGTCCACCCCACCCTGGAAGGAACACACGCAGTTGTACCGTGCGTTGGGGGCACCCATGGCGTCCCGCGTGTCGGCAGAATAGGAATACTGGATGGTGTCCTTGCCCAGATACTCTCCCAGCGCGATGCACAGCAGGCCCATGAGGGCGCAGAAGGGCTTGACGCCGTTCTGCACACCTTTGGCCACCAGATCCTTTTTGGCGAACCGGATTCGGATGCGGTGCATGGGCTCCTCGCAGGTCTCCACCACCTCCCGCTGCATCGTAGTCTCGTCCATGACCTGCAGCGGGTACTGCTCCACCAGCTTTGCGATGTCGTAGGCCGGGCTGCAGGGGATGGGCGGGTTTGCAAAGGCGGTACCGTAGCGCAGGTTACAGTACAGCTCCAGGATGCGGGTGAGGAAGGGCGATACCCCGTGGCCGTCCGCGATGAAGTGGAACCAGTCAAAGTACACGGTATTCTGTGCACAGTGCACGGCAAAGAAGTAGCCGTTCGTCTGCTCCGGCATCTCCCGCATCACGCTGTCCGGGTACACCAGACAGGGCTCCGCGTTCGGTTCCAGAAAGGCTTTGCGCTTTTCCCACACCAGCCGCACCCGGTAATAGGGGGCAGCTTCCAGCGCGGCATCCAGCGCTTGTTGCAGCAGGGCCGGATCCACCGGGTCCTTCAGGGTGAACTGATACCGGGGGCACACTTTTTCCCGGCGGAAATAGTACATGATGCCCTGAAAGACATACTCCGCCGAACGCTGTGCTGCTTCCATCGGCTCACCCGGCATTGGCTACCAGATAATCGGCCAGGTCACTGATGGTGACAAAGTTGCGCAGTTCCTTTTCCGGGATGCGCAGGCCGAAAGTCTCTTCCAGGTCGGCCACGATGGTCAGGATCTCCATCGAGGACAGATCCAGATCGTCCATCAGGACGCTGTTCTCGTTGACATCTTCCGGCGCGATCTCTGCCACATCCTCCAGGATGGCCAGGATCTGGGACATGATTTCTGCTCGTTCCATAAGAAATGTTCTTCCTTTCCGTGACGGATTTTGGGTGTGCCGATCAGGATCAGCACGGTTCTGCCCTCAGTATAGCACAACCCCTATGGGTTTGCCCAGTTTTTTTGCAGAGTATGCGGCACAAACCGCAAAATCAGGGCTGCAGGCCTCAGCGCATCAGCTTGCCCATGGCGTTGCGGGGCAAGGGCTGGGCGGAGAATTCCACTGCGCTCATGCGCTTGTACAGCGGCAGGGTGCGGTTGGTTTCGGTGATAAAGTCCCGCACCGTCTGCTGGTCCTGGTCCTGGCAGCAGACCACAGCACAGATCTTCTTGCCCTTTTCCTTCACCAGGCATTCCTTCACGGCAGGGCATTTTTCCAGCAGGCCCTCCAGCTCTTCGGGGCTCACGTTCTCGCCACTGCCCAGGATGATCACGTTCTTTTTGCGTCCGGTGAGGAAGTAGTAGCCATCCTCGTCCACCCGGGCCAGGTCTCCGGTGTGGAACCAGCCCTCGGCGTCCACCACCTCAGCGGTGCCCTCCGGATCCTTATAGTAGCCCAGCATCACATCGCCGCCCCGCATACACAGCTCGCCGTTGTCCAGCTTGATCTCGCAGTGGCCGTCGTCCTTGCCGATGGAGCCGATGTGCTTGGCATCCTCCGCAAAGTTGATGAGGCCGCCGCCGGTGGTCTCGGTGCTGCCGTAGAGCTGGGAGATCACCATGCCGTGGTCGTGGAGGTCCATCAGGGTCTGGGGGTCAAACATCGCAGACATACAGTTCAGAGCCCACAGATCCCCCAGCTTGTCCTGCTTGCCGGTCATCAGGTCGTGGTGGATGGACTGCACCAGCACCGGCACGGCGGCCATGGCCTGGCTGGGCATCCGCTTTAGGTCCTTATAGAAGGACCGCAGGCTGCCCAGGTTCTGGGCCCAGCCCATCCAGGCCCAGGTGAACAGGCAGCCAAAGGCACCCAGGTGGAACATGGGCAGCAGGGTCATGTGGCTGACCAGCAGGTCCGGGTCATTTTTCAGCTGGCAGAATCGCTGCCCCACCCGTACATGGTGGGGCATCACCGCAAAGAAGTTCCGCTCGCAGAGCATGACGCCCTTGCTGCGGCCAGTGGTGCCGGAGGTGAACATCAGCACCATCAGCTCCTCGGGCTGGATGCGGTTCACAAGCTCTGCAGGCTCGTAAGCCTTGTAGGCATCCATAGGGCGCAGCAGGCTGCCGTAAGCCGCCTGCATCTCCTCGTTGCAGCCGTAGTCATCGCCGTCGGTCAGGATGGCGGAAGGCTCCACCAGCTCCAGCTCCCGGTGCAGCTCATCCCAGCTCTTGCGCTGGTTCATGGGCACGATGACGCCGCCCGCCATCATGACACCGTAGCAGTTCACGGCGTAGTGGTAGCTGTTATTGCTCCACACGCACACCCGCTTGCCCTGAATGTCCGGGATGGTGCTCAGGTAGTAGTTCACCGCGCGGCGGATGTCCTGCGCATACTCCCCGAAGTGCTTTTCCACCACCACATCCTGGTCGGCGTCGTACCAGCGGAAGGCCACCCGGTCCGCAAATCGCTGCTCCATGTTCAGCGTCAGCAGCTCATACAGATTTTTCGGTTTATGTAGTTCCATTATCGTTTCCCTCTCTATTCTTTAAAAAGCCAGTCTCACGACCATAACGCCTTGTGGGAACTTTTTCCACCATGAGACCGGCTTTTTCCGCTAAGATTCAGGACCGCAGCAGCTTGCCAGCAGCGTTGCGGGGCAGGGGCTGGGCCGAGAACTCCACCACCATGTGCTTGTACAGAGGCAGGGTGCGGTTCACCTTGGTAACAAACTCCCGTACAGCGTCCTGCTGGTCCGCCTCGCAGCAGACCACGGCGCAGATGCGCTGGTTCCGCTCGCAGACCATGCACTCCCGGATGGCAGCGCAGGGAGCCAGCAGCTTTTCCAGCTCCTCGGGGCTCACGTTCTCGCCGCTGCCCAGGATGATCACGTTCTTTTTGCGTCCGGTGAGGTACATATAACCGTCCGGCTCCACCCGGGCAATGTCGCCGGTGTGGAACCAGCCCTCGGCGTCCAGCACCTCGGCGGTGGCCTCCGGGTCCTTGTAGTAGCCCAGCATCACCGGGTCACCACGCATGCACAGTTCCCCGTCCTCCAGCTTGTACTGGCAGCTGTCGTCCACATGGCCCACGCTGGTCAGGTACTTTTCCTCCTGGGAGGAGTTCCAGGCCCCGTCACCGCAGGTCTCGGTAAGGCCGTACATCTGGGCGATGAAGAAGCCCCGGTCCATCAGGTCCTGGAGCATGGCAGGGTCGAACATGGCTGCGCCGCAGGTCAGCACACGCAGGCCGTTCAGACGCTCCCGTTTGCCCTTCATCACATCATGATAAATGCTCTTCAGCAGCACCGGCACCACCGCCATCACGTCACTCCGCATGGCCCCCAGGTCCCGGTAGAAATATTTCAGGTCGTTGCACAGGTTCACGCAGTGGCCGGTGACGCTCCAGGATACCAGGCTGGTCATGGCCGAAATGTGGAACATGGGCAGGCAGGACAGAGAGCTGAACGCGTCGGTGTTCCAGCCGGTCTGGCTCCGCACATCCTCAAAGGGGGTCAGGAAGGCAGGCATGGCGGTGAACAGGTTTTTCTGAGACAGCATAACGCCCTTGCTGCGGCCGGTGGTGCCGGAGGTGAACATGATAAAAGCCAGTGCGCTGAGGTCCGGCACCTCGGTGATCTCCATGGCAGGCTCAAAGGCGGTAAAGGCGTCCATAGGCACCAGACGGTCCCCGTACGCCTAGCCCAGGGCCGGCTCCCGGCTCAGGTACTCGCCGTCATGGAGCACGCACACCGGCTCCACCAGATCCAGCTCGTAGCGGATCTCGTCCCAGTTCTTGCCGGTGTTCAGGGGCACTGCCACAGCTCCGGCCAGCACTGCGCCGTACATGCACATCACATAGTGGTAGCTGTTGCGGGCCAGGATGGCCACTCGCTGCCCCAAGGGGTTCGGGGTGCGGCTGCGTAAAAATGCCACGAACCGCCGCAGGTCTGCAGCGTACTGCCGGAAGGGCACCTCCACCACGCCGCCCTTGGCCTCATCATAATAGCGGATACCAATCCGGTCTGCGTAGATCGTTTCCAGATTGTTCAGAGACTGATACAGCGAATGAACCATGTTAGCCTCCACGTCACTGTTTTTTACATTCCTGCAGCCGGGCCCACCCGGGGCCGGGCCGCTTTTTCGATTGTGTTCAGTATACAATACCGCCATTGGCAATGCAATACTTTTGCAAGATTTAATTTCCATTTTTGGCAATTAAATCTTGCACATCTTGTTTTTTCCATCCGGCAGCCTGTGCCGTCTGCCCAGAAATTCGGCCCTTCTGCCGGGCTTTTTTTATCGGTAAAGACAACAATTGCCACCCGGCGGTGGGCAATTCAAAATTGACAGTGTGCACAAAAAGCATTATACTAGCCTTATATCCTTATAAATGGATCATTTTTTACTGTATGCGCCTGTTGGTCACATGTTTCCGGACGGCGCAAGGAAGGACCCTTTTCATGGAAGGCACCAGACCCAGCACCGTCAACTCCATCGGCATGTTCGACATGCTCAAGGGCGTGGGCATGATCACCATCGTGCTGGCCCACACCGCCGAACTCTACCCCATGCAGATCTCCGGCGGGCTGTCGCTCACGGCGTTTTTCCCTTTTATCTATCGTGAGGCCCTGATGGCGGCCTTTTTCATTGCCAGCGGCTACGGTTTCCGCAAGCGCTCCATCGGCAAGTGCATCCAGCAGCAGCTCAGAGCGCTGCTCAAGCCCTACTGCATCACGGCGGCGTGCACTTCGCTATTGCATCTGCTGTGCCACTACATGGCGTTCCATTACTTCCCCAGCAGCGTCACCGAGACCCTCAAGGTGGCCGGCGGCTTTCTGCTGGGGCTGCCCCACACCACTACTTATGCCGGGCAGCAGTTCTTTTCCACCGGCCCCATGTGGTATCTGCTCTCGCTGCTGATCGGCTGGGTGCTGCTGGACGCCATCCTGAATATCTTCCCGGAGAAATACACACACTGGGCTGTGCTCGGCATCATGCTGCTGGGCTGGGGCACCACACTGGTGTGGGAGCTGCCCTTCAGCCTTTCGCAGGGGGCCGTGATCGTGCCCTACCTTTACATCGGCTATCTGGCCAAGAAGAACCGTTGGCTGGACAAGCCCCTGCCCCGCCGCACCCTGTACATCCTGCTGGGCGGCACAGCTCTGACCGCTGTGGGAGCTCTGCTTGCCCAGAGCACCGACTGCATTTCCATGGGCGAGTGGACCCTGGGCCCGCTGAGCATCCTGCTGGATGCCGCCACCGGCTTTTTGTTCATCCGCCTGTTCATGCGGCTCAACCGTTTTACCGGCCCCATCGCACAGGGCCTGCAGGCCATCGGCCGCAACTCACTGAACATCTTCTGCATCCACACGGTGGAGCTCATCGCCATTCCGTGGTATCTGTTCGCGGCTCACTTTACAGACCACCCGCTGCGGGGTATGCTGCTGCAGAACGTGATCGCGTTTGCCTCCATCGGGCTGGTGTGCGCCCTGCTGAACCTGCGGCGCAGCTGGATCGTCAAAGCCTCAGCCGCACGGCGGCAGGCCCAGCGGCGCACCCCCGCGCTTTCGCAGCATTGATTTCCCCGGCTGCTGCGGTGCAGCCGTATCCTATAAAACAAGAGGAGAATCCGGTTATGAACAACGATGCCCCCCAGACCCTGGACGCGGCAGGCAGCCGCGTGGCCGAACTGGAACAGCAGCTCCGGCTGTCGGACGAAGGCGTTTCCCGCCTGGCACAGCGGTGCCTGGAGCTGGAGCAGCAGGTGCTGAAATATGAGGCCGTGCTGGCCTCGCAGGGTGCCGACACCGAGCAGGGTGCTCTGCTTCTGCCCCAGCTGTTCTACGACTCCGGCTCCGGTTTTTCGCCCCATGAGTGCCTGACCGTTGCCCCTGACTCCTACGACGAGCTGACCCACGAAGTGTCGGCTGTGTTCGAGTTGCCCGTGGAGGCCAGGGCTCTGCGGCTGGATCCCGGTGAATTTGCCTGCTGCATCACTGATTTTTCCCTCTCAGACGAGCGGCTCAGCTACCACATCCTCAACGGCAACGCCCTGCAGGAGGGCACCATGCTGTTCATGAACATCGACCCCAACCTGACAGTGGAAAGTGCCGTAGGCTTCCCCGCCGGGCTGCGGTTTGCGGTGAAATATCGCTACTATCCCCTGGGCCGCTACCTGCATGAGCAGCCCGGCAAGGCCCTGCTGCGGGCGCTGACCGTGCTCAAGGAAGAGACCGAGGCCGTGTCCCGTCAGGGCACCGAACAGCTGCTGGAGGCAAACGCTGAGATCCAGCAGCTGCGCAAGCAGCTGGCAGAACAGCAGCAGCATCTGGCCGACCTGCAGAACAGCCGGGCCGCCTACGAAGCCTCGCTGGAAAACGTGCTGGCCAGCAGCAGCTGGAAGCTCACGGCTCCGCTGCGCAAGCTGCTGGGCCTGTTCCACCGGCATTGAAGGGGGTTCGTACATGTACAGCAGTTACAGCCCCCTGCAGCGCCGCCAGCTGCGGGAACAGACCTATACCGACACCCAGAGCACCTATCTGCTGGTGTACGCCCCGGGCCGCCGCAATGCCCTGACCCTTTCTCTGGCCGAGCAGCTGCACCGCAAGTTCCGGCTGGTGGACCGGCTGGAAGGTGAGCTGACCCCCTCCGTGAACGGTGTGCTGCTGGTGAGCGAGGATGTGGAGTGCACCTCCACCGCCCTCACCTATTTTGCAGCCGCCTTGCAGCAGGGGGCTGACCTTGTGGTGTGCGATGCCGTGTTCGGCTACGACGGCGGCAGTGCCCTGTACCAGACCGACCAGCACCTGCCCGGCCAGCGCTGTGCCCTGCTCTCCCGCGCCCTGCTGGACCGCTGCCGCGCGGCGGCCCGCGGCAAAGACGATGTGCTGGAACTGCTGCGGCTGGCAAACCAGCTGGCGCAGAACTGCCGCTGCGTCCCGCAGGCACTGCTGCACTTCCGCCGGGAGCTGTGCGCCGAGGACGTATTCTCGGCCACCGGCAAACGCGCCGTGGTGCTGAGCCATGAACTCACCATGACCGGTGCACCCATCGTGCTGGTGAGCGCCATCCCGGTGCTGCGCAGTCTTGGCTATGAAGTGGTGGTGCTGGGCCCCTCGGACGAGGGCTCTCTGCCGCTCTTTCTGGAGGCCGGAGCTGCCGTGGTCACCCGCCGCGACTGCGTGACCTCTTCCACCCTGTGGGAGCTGGCTTCCAGCGCAGACTTTGTGCTGGCCAACACGGTGGTGGAAGCCCCTGCCGTGAGCACCCTGAACGGCGGCTTCGTACCGGTGCTGTGGTGGCTGCACGACGCCTTTGCAGGCTATCCCTTCATCACCCACAAGATCCCCAAGGAACTGGCCGACAACGTGCACATTGCCGCTGTGGGCTCCCACGCCACCGCCGCCATGCACTCGGTGCGGCCCAAATTCAAGGTGGAGCAGCTGATCTACGGCCTGCCCGACTACGCCCGCGAGAGCTTCCCTCGCTACGACCTGAGCTATGCCGGCGGGCGGCCCCTGTTTGTCACGGTGGGCTCCATGGAGATGCGCAAGGGGCAGGACATCTACTGCGAAGCCATCCGCCTGCTGCCGCCGGAGGTGCGGGAAAAGGCCTCCTTCCTCTTTGTGGGCAAGGCTTCCGACCGGGACATCTCCGCCCATGTGCACGCCCTGACCGAGCAGTTCCCTCATAATGTGTTCTACCGCAAGCGGCTGGAACGCCCGGAGATCAAGTCGCTGATGGAGCAGTGCACCTGCATTGTGTGCGCTTCCCGCGATGACCCTATGCCCACCTTTGTGACCGAGGGCCTGATCTTCGGCAAGCCTTCCATCGTGTCGGAGCACACCGGCACCGCCGGGCTCATCACGGAAGGGGTGGACGGCTTTGTGTACCGCAACGACGACCCCGTCCAGCTTTCCAAAGTGCTGGCCCATGCCATTGAGCACCCCGACCAGCTGGCCGCTATGAAGGCCGACTGCCGCAAGCTCTACGAGCGCTACTACACCAACGAAGCCTATGTCTCCACCCTGGTCCGTCTGATCCGGGAGCTGACCGAGTCCCGCTAAGCTTTTTGTTTTATTCTTGTTAAATTCAACGCCCCGGAAAATCCGTGTGATCTTCCGGGGCGTTTTTGCGCGCAGTGTGTCAAAACAATCTGCAATATTTGTCCGTTTCTTTCCGTTCCGGACATCTTTTTTATCATCCGGACCGGATTGCACAAGAAAATTCGGCTTCCGTTCACAAAGACGGCCGGCGGCTGTGCTATACTTTTAAAAAAGTTTCATCCTGTCTGAAAGGAGTCCCTGCCCTCATGAACCAATCTGCCGCCTCTCAGCCTTCCCGCAAAAAGGCCGTGTTTTCCCTGCTGACCCTGCTGGCGCTCACCTGCGTGATCGTGCTCATCTTCCGGGATCACTGGGCTGAGATCACCGCCGCCCTTGCCCAGCTGAACCTGTGGCAGGTTCTGGTGGTGCTGGCGCTGGGCATCAGCTACCCGCTGCTGGAGGGCTGCGTCTCCTATGTCATCGTGCGGGGGCGGCTGCCCGGCTTCACCCTGCGGCAGGGCATCGACAACGCCTGGTGCGGCACCTTTGGCAACGTGGTCACCCTGGGCGCGGGTGCCGTGCCGGTGCAGACCTGGTATCTGCATCAGGCAGGGCTGGACATTGGCCCCGGCGTGGGCCTGATGACCCTGCAATATGTATTCCACAAGACCACGGTGCTGCTGTACGCCACCGTGATGCTGCTGCTCCAGCACAAATGGCTGGCCGCCAACACCACCGGCGTGCTGAAATATCTGCCCATGGCATATGCTGTGGTAGCGCTGGTGATCGTGGCGCTGGTGCTGGTGTGCGTGTCGCCGCTGGTGCAGAATCTGGCCCGCTGGGCACTGGGCTTTCTGCCCAAGACCGAAAAATGGCAGCAGCGCCGAGCCGACTGGCTGGAGCAGCTGGATGTCCTGGGCACCGAGAGCCGCCTGCTGCTGGCCGACAAGGCCCGCTGTGTGCAGATCTTTGCCCTGCAGGCGCTCAAGCTGTTTTTGCTGTTCTGCCTGCCGTGGCTGTGCATCCGGTTCATGCAGCTGTCCCCGCTGAGTTTTGCGCGGGTGCAGCTGCTCACCAGCCTGATGCTGTTCGTCTCCAACGCCCTGCCCAACGTGGCAGGCATGGGCTCCATCGAGACCGCTTTTCTGCTGCTGTACAGCAGCTTTTTGCCTTCCGGTGAGGTGATGAGCGTGCTCATGCTCTACCGCATCGCCAGCTATTATTTCGTGTTTGCCGCCAGCGCCGTGGGCTTCTTCCTCGCCCAGCGGCGTCTGACCCGGACACCGCCAAAGGAGGCGTGACTCTTTATGAAGAACAAGAGCATCCTGTACCGGTTCGGCCTTGTGGTGCTGGTGGTGCTGCTTCTGGTGCTCATCCTGCCTTCCAGCAAGATCGACCTTGCATCAAAGATCAGCGCCAGCACACAGGCCAGTGTCCGGGCGGAGCACCAGCAGAATTTTGCCAGCTCCAACGAAATGGAGTTCGAGGTTTATTCCAGTTCGGATGAGATCTATCAGAACATTTCGGAAGTGCTTTCCGGCGTGCGCTGTGTCAGACGGCTCAGCCAGAACTATTCCTCCTACTCCCACGAATTTCCGGTGGATTCCATCACCGTGAGCTATTACGATGACGCCGAGCAGCATCAGCTGCTGCTTACCGTCTATTCCGACGGGGTGTGCATCCTGAACAATGCCTTTGTCTCGGTCAAATACCCCGGCGGCGGGGCCGCAGAGCTGTATCAGGCGCTTGCGGAGATCGTGGAATAAATCGTTCCTTTTCTATATAAAACAAAAATCGGGGCGTGCAGGTGGTCAAGCTGCACGTCCCGTTTTTGTTTTCTTTGCACGCGATGCGGTACCAATCACACCGAATGCCGCGCCGGAGGCCGCAGAGCAAACCATGCTGCAGCTTCCTTTTGAAAAAGAGAATGGAATGGAGGAATTGGCGTTTGCGCAGCAATGAAAGCCCCAGTGAGGCTTTTAAGCCACAAGGTGGTCTTGCGCAAGCAAGATGGAGTGGCCTCGCCACGACAAACCTGACGTCCGATATAGCTTAACCGCTATAGCAGACTTGAGTTTTGCGCAGAAGCATTGCAGGTACCTCTGCTGTTCTGGTGCAACGCGTTTCAAGCGGTTAGGTTCATCTAACCTCGTTGCGAGAACAGAATACCATACGCAGTTAGTCTTGTCAACCCTTATTTGAAAATTTTCCGGAACTTTTTTGCAGTAAAGTTTTTTCTGCCCGATTCGTGCACCCTGTACAGACACAGCCGGCTAAGGCTGTGCAAAATCCACCAGTTTCCTCTTGCTTTTGACCGGCATCTTTGTTATTATAACTTATGCAGCACTGCAACTCCACATCTCGCCGCTGCTTTTTGGCAGCAGGGCGGTTCTCAAGGGTGCAGTGTGTCCAAGGAGGCGCTTTGACAATTTTTGTTCAGAGCTGCTCCGATCAGTCCGCCCCCAGAAAGCCGCCAACAAGGAGCGGCTTTTCAAAGGCTCAATAGTTAGGCTATGCTAACCAACGCATGGAATGGAGCAAGGAGGTTCCAATGATCAATTTTGAACAGTGGGAAGGCTTTGAGGGCCGCATCTGGAAAGAGGAAGTCAATGTGCGCGACTTCATCCAGAAGAATTACACTCCCTACGACGGCGACGAGAGCTTTCTGGCCGGCCCCACCGAGGCGACCGACAAGCTCTGGGGCGCACTGCAGAAGCTGCAGAAGGCCGAGCGTGCCAAGGGCGGCGTGCTGGACATGGAGACCGAGGTCGTCAGCGGCCTGACTGCCTACGGCCCCGGCTACATTGATGAAAACCTGAAGGATCTGGAGCAGATCGTGGGCCTGCAGACCGACAAGCCCCTCAAGCGCGCTTTCATGCCCTACGGCGGCATCAAGATGGCCGAGCAGGCCTGCACTACCTACGGCTACCAGCCCTCTGAAGAGCTGCACAAGATCTTCACCGACTACACCCGCACCCACAATCAGGCTGTGTTCGACGCCTATACCCCCGAAATGAAGACCGCCCGCCACACCCACATCATCACCGGCCTGCCCGACACCTACGGCCGCGGCCGCATCGTAGGCGACTACCGCCGCGTGGCTCTGTACGGCGTCGACGCCCTGATCCAGTTCAAGCAGGAGGATCTGGCTAACTGCGGCGACGGCACCATGACCGATGACGTCATCCGCCTGCGGGAGGAGATCTCCCGGCAGATCAACGCCCTGAAGGGCATGAAGAAGATGGCCGAGGCTTATGGCTGCGACATCTCTCAGCCCGCCAAGACCGCCAAGGAAGCCTGCCAGTGGCTGTACTTCGGCTACCTGGCCGCCATCAAGACCCAGAACGGTGCTGCCATGAGCGTGGGCCGCATCTCCACCTTCCTGGACATCTACATCCAGCGCGATCTGGACAACGGCACCCTGACCGAGAGCCAGGCCCAGGAGCTCATCGACCACATGGTCATGAAGTTCCGCATGGTCAAGTTTGCCCGCATCCCCAGCTACAACCAGCTGTTCTCCGGCGACCCCGTGTGGGCGACCCTGGAGGTGGGCGGCATCGGCATGGACGGTCGCAGCATGGTCACCAAGAACTGCTACCGCTTCCTGCACACGCTGGAGAACATGGGCCCTGCTCCGGAGCCGAACCTGACCGTGCTGTACTCTTCCGCCCTGCCGGAGGCCTTTAAAAAGTACGCCGCCAAGGTGTCCATCAACACCAGTTCGGTCCAGTACGAGAACGACGACGTGATGAAGCCCGTGTGGGGCGATGACTACTCCATCTGCTGCTGCGTGTCTGCCACCCAGACCGGCAAGGAGATGCAGTTCTTCGGTGCCCGCGCCAAGCCAAGTGCCTGCTGTACGCCATCAACGGCGGCGTGGACGAGAAGAGCCACGAGCAGTGCGGCCCCAACTATGCGCCCATCACCGGCGAGTACCTGAACTACGACGAAGTGCTGCCCAAGTACGTCCAGATGCTGGACTGGCTGGCCGGCCTGTACGTCAACGTGCTGAACCTCATCCAGTATATGCACGACAAGTACTACTACGAGGAAGCCGAGATGGCCCTCATCGACACCGAAGTCCGCCGCACCTTCGCCACCGGCATCGCCGGCTTCTCCCACGTCATCGACTCCCTGAGCGCCATCAAGTACGCCAAGGTCAAGGTGGTGCGGGATGACACCGGTCTGGCCACCGGCTTTGATGTGGAGGGCGACTTCCCCAAGTACGGCAACGACGATGACCGCGCCGACGAGATCGGCGTGTGGCTGCTCAAGACCTTCCTGGAGATGATCAAGAAGCGCCACACCTACCGCAACTCCGAGGCCACCACCTCCATCCTGACCATCACCTCCAACGTGGTATACGGCAAGTACACCGGTGCCCTGCCCGACGGCCGCGCCGCCTTCACTCCGTTTGCTCCGGGTGCAAACCCCAGCTACGGCGCGGAGCAGAACGGCCTGCTGGCCTCCCTGAACTCGGTGGCCAAGCTGCCCTACCACTGGGCACTGGACGGCATCTCCAACACCCAGACCATCAACCCCGAGGCACTGGGCCACAGCGAGGGCGAGCGGGTGGAGAACCTGGTGCAGGTGCTGGACGGCTACTTTGACCAGGGTGCCCACCACCTGAACGTGAACGTCTTTGGCAAGGAGAAGCTGCTGGACGCCATGGAGCACCCCAAAAGAAGAGTACGCAAACTTCACCATCCGTGTGTCCGGCTACGCCGTCAAGTTCATCGACCTGACCCGCGAGCAGCAGATGGATGTCATCTCCCGCACCTGCCATGCCGTCCTGTAATCCGGTCGGCTATGTCCACTCGCTGGAGAGCTTCGGCTCGGTGGACGGCCCCGGCGTGCGCTTTGTGGTATTCCTGCAAGGGTGCGCCCTGCGGTGCAAATACTGCCACAACCCGGAAACATGGGCCGAAGGCGGCACCGAATGGACCGTGGATGCTCTGTTCCAGCGGGTGTGGCGCTACCGCAACTACTGGGGCAAAGGGCGGCATCACGGTCAGCGGCGGCGAGCCGCTGCGCCAGATGGACTTCCTGACCGCTTTCTTTGAGCTGGCCCGTTCCAAGGGCGTGCACACGGCACTGGACACCGCCGGGCAGCCCTTCCGGCCAAAGGACCCGGCCTACCTGGCCGACTTTGACCGCCTGATGGCCTCCACCAGCCTGGTCATCCTTGATTTAAAGGAGATCGACCCGGAGCGCCACCGCCGACTCACCGGCAAGGACAACGCCAACATCCTGGCCATGGCCCGGCACGTCTCCGACCTGGGCGTGCCGTTGTGGATCCGCCATGTGCTGGTGCCCGGCCTGACCGACGACGAAGCCGGTCTTACCCAGATGGCAGAGTTCCTCCGCTCCCTAAAGACCGTGCAGCGGGTGGAGGTACTGCCCTACCACACGCTGGGCCTGTTCAAGTGGCAGAAGCTGGGCATCCCCTATCCGCTGCCCGACGCCGTACCGCCCACCCGGAGCAGGTAAAGCGTGCCGAAGAGCTGCTGCAGGTGCAGCGCTACCCGGCTGACCCCATTGATCTGACCCACACCGACCCGTTCCCGGCTGTTTGCCGGGAGCGGGCCTTTTATGCGGTGCGGCAGGCCAATTGCAAACTTTTGTGAATTGTGTTTCTGGCAGGATTTTCCTCTTGACATTGCGATTGCTTTGGAGTATATTCTTAGCAGTCGAACAGATAGAGTGCTAAAACAAATAGACCAGTCCGACAGGAGGTGCACAAAATCATGAAACAGCTTCTTAGAAGCCTCTGCTTCCGGTTCTGCCGCCCTTGGCGCGGAATTGTTAGCAGAGTGCCCGTCCGTCCGCTAAATCAAAACCTTCCGGTATGAATGGAGGCTTGACTTTATGAATACCAATCAATATACTCAGAAAACTCTGGAAGCTCTGCAGGCAGCCCAGCAGCTGGCTGTGGAGTACCAGCACAACGCACTGGAGCCTGAACATCTGCTGCACGCCCTTGCTTCGCAGGAGCAGGGCCTGATCCCGCAGCTGCTCCAGAAGCTGAACGTGGATCCCGGCAGCTTTGCCGCTGCCGTTGCCGAAAAGCTGTCGGCCCTGCCCGGTGTCCGGCTCCGGCCGCGACCCCGACAAGGTCTATATCTCGCAGGCCACCGACAAGGTGCTGAGCGCCGCCGCCCGCGAGGCCAAGGCCATGAAGGATGACTACGTCAGCGTGGAGCATGTGTTCCTCGGCCTGCTGGATGAGCCTACCCAGAACACCACCGAGCTGTTCCGTGCCTTTGGCATCGCCAAGGACAAGTTTCTGCAGCAGCTTACCGCCGTGCGCGGCAACCAGCGCGTGACCACGGACAACCCCGAGGACACCTACAACGCCCTGCAGAAATACGGTCAGGATCTGGTGGATCTGGCCCGCAAGCAGAAGCTGGACCCGGTCATCGGCCGTGATCAGGAGATCCGCAACGTGATCCGCATCCTGTCCCGTAAGACCAAGAACAACCCCTGCCTGATCGGTGAGCCCGGCGTCGGCAAGACTGCCATCGCCGAGGGCCTTGCCCAGCGGATCGTGCGTGGTGACGTGCCCGAAAACCTGAAGGACCGCATCGTGTTCAGCCTGGACATGGGCGCTCTGGTGGCCGGTGCCAAGTACCGCGGCGAGTTCGAGGAACGCCTGAAGAGCGTGCTGAACGAGGTCAAGAAGAGCGAGGGCAAGATCCTCCTCTTCATTGATGAGCTGCACACCATCGTGGGGGCCGGCAAGACCGACGGTGCCATGGATGCCGGCAACCTGCTCAAGCCCATGCTGGCCCGCGGCGAGCTGCACTGCATCGGTGCCACCACCCTGGACGAGTACCGCCAGTATATCGAGAAAGACCCCGCTCTGGAACGCCGGTTCCAGCCGGTGCAGGTGGATGAGCCCACCGTGGAGGACACCATTTCCATCCTGCGCGGCCTGAAGGAACGCTACGAGGTGTTCCACGGCGTGAAGATCAACGACAGCGCCCTGATCGCCGCTGCCACCCTGTCGGACCGCTACATCACCGACCGTTTCCTGCCGGATAAGGCCATCGACCTGGTGGATGAGGCCTGCGCCATGATCAAGACCGAGATGGACAGCATGCCCAGCGAGATGGATGATCTGGCCCACCGCATCACCCAGCTGCAGATCGAGCAGGTCAGCCTGAAAAAGGAGACCGACGCTTTGAGCCAGAGCCGCCTGAAGGATCTGGAAAAAGAGCTGGCCGAACTGCAGGACAAGTTCCGCAGCATGAAGGCAAAGTGGGAAAACGAGAAAAACGCCATCGGCAAGGTGCAGACCCTGCGGGAGCAGATCGAGCAGACCAACGCCGATATCGAAAAGGCCCAGCGGGAATACGACCTGAACAAGGCCGCCGAGCTGAAGTACGGCAAGCTGCCCCAGCTGCAGAAACAGCTGGAAGAGGAAGAAAAGATCGCCGCTGCCAAGAAAGAGGACAGCCTGCTGCGTGACCGCGTGACCGACGAGGAAATCGCCCGCATCGTGGCCCGCTGGACCGGCATTCCTGTGGAGAAGCTGGTGGAGGGCGAACGCGAGAAGCTGCTGCATCTGGATGACGTGCTGCACCAGCGGGTCATTGGCCAGGACGAGGCCGTGACCAAGGTCAGCGAAGCCATCCTGCGCAGCCGCGCCGGCATTGCCAACCCCAACCGCCCCATCGGCAGCTTCCTGTTCCTGGGCCCCACCGGTGTCGGCAAGACCGAACTGGCCAAGGCGCTGGCACAGGCTCTGTTTGACGATGAGCGCAACATGGTGCGCATCGACATGACCGAATATATGGAGAAGTTCAGCGTCAGCCGTCTGATCGGTGCGCCTCCGGGATATGTCGGTTATGAAGAGGGCGGCCAGCTGACCGAGGCTGTGCGCCGCAAGCCCTACAGCGTGGTGCTGTTCGATGAGGTGGAAAAGGCCCACCCCGACGTGTTCAACATCCTGCTGCAGGTGCTGGACGACGGCCGCATCACCGACAGTCAGGGCCGCACCGTGGACTTCAAGAACACGGTCATCATCCTGACTTCCAACCTCGGCAGTGACATCATCCTGAACGATCTGGAGCAGCGCCGCGCACAGGGCTCCAATGAGCTGAGCGACGAGGCCCGCAAGCAGATTGACCTGCTGTTGAAGAGCAAGTTCCGTCCCCGAGTTCCTGAACCGTCTGGACGAGATCGTGTACTACAAGAGCCTGACCAAGGACGAGATGCGCAAGATCGTGGATCTGCAGCTGAACGACCTGCGCAAGCGCATGGACGAGGGCAAGCACCTCAAGCTGGAGGTCACCACCGCCGCCAAGGACTTCATCATCGACTCTGCCTACGACAGCGTCTACGGCGCACGTCCCATCAAGCGGTTCATCCAGAGCCGTGTGGAGACGCTCATCGCAAAGGCCATCATTCAGGGCAGCTACCCCGAGGGCACGACCCTGACGGTGGACTGCGAAAACGGCACCCTGGTGCTCCGTTGAGAACTTGTCGGGGCGAGGCCCCTCCATCCCGCTTGCGCGAGACCGCTCTGCCGCTTAAAGTCCCCACTGGGGACTTCATTGCTCCGCAAACGCGGATTTTCCCTGTTTTGTACACAGTCTGTGGGCAGAATGCTTGCACCACCGTACAGAATATGGTATTATAACAAATAACATTGATGTGCTTTTCATCGCGGAACAGCCACGATGGAGAGCACATTTTTGTATCATTATTTTTGAAAGTTGAGTGTGATTTTCCTTTTTATGGACGATGGCAGTATGACGCTTATCATAGCGCTGGTATTCCTGGTGGCCTGTTCCGCCTTTTTTTCCGCATCTGAGACTGCGTTTTCTTCTCTGAACCAGATCCGGCTGAAGAGCCGCGCCGAGGATGGCGACGCTTCCGCCGCCCGGGTGCTGGCCATGGCGGAAAAGTACGATAAGCTGCTTTCCACCATTCTCATCGGCAACAACATCGTGAACATTGCAGCCGCTTCCATTGGCACCATCCTGTTCACACGGGCACTGGGTGCCGAGCGCGGTGCCACGATGTCCACCATCGTGCTCACCATCGTGGTGCTGATCTTCGGCGAGGTAACGCCCAAGAGCCTGGCCAAGGAGATGCCGGAGACCGTTGCCACGGCCGTGTCCCCGATGCTGAACCTGCTCATGGTACTGTTCACACCCCTCACCTGGCTGTTCAGCCAGTGGAAACGCCTGCTGGGGCACTTTGTCCACAGTACGGAGGAGGACACCATCACCGAGGGTGAGCTGATGACCATGGTGAGTGAAGCCGAAAACGACGGTGAACTCACCGACCGGGAAAGCGAACTGATCCGCAGCGCCATCGAATTCGATGACGTGGAGGTGGAGGAGATCCTGACCCCCCGCGTGGACGTGGTGGCTGTGGAGGACAACACCTCGCTGGACGAGGTGGCACAGACCTTTGCCGAATCGGGCTATTCCCGCCTGCCGGTGTACCACGACACCATTGACAACATCATCGGTGTGGTGCACGAAAAGGACTTCTATCTGGCACGCCTGAAAAAGGAGACCTCGCTGGAAGAGCTGGTCAAGCCCACCCTGTACACCACCGGTTCTACCCAGATCTCCCAGCTGCTGCGCACCCTGCGGGAGCAGCACCATCATCTGGCCGTGGTGGTGGACGAATACGGCGGTACCGAGGGCATCATCACGCTGGAGGATATTCTGGAAGAGCTGGTGGGCGAGATCTGGGATGAACACGACGAGGCCACCGAGGACTTCCACAAGCAGTCCGACGGCAGCTGGATCGTGCTGGGCAGCGCCAGCGTGGACGACCTGTTCGAGACGCTGGGCCTGCCGGAGGACGAGGACATCGACTCCAACACGGTCAACGGCCTGGTGCAGGAAAAGACCTGCCACCTGCCCAAGGTGGGCGACCGCTTTACACTGGGCGGCTACGACGGCGTGGTCACCCGCACGGCCAAGCGCCGCGTGACCGAAGTGCGCCTGACCCCGGCCGAAAAACCGGAACCGGAAAAGAACGACGACGAAAAGAGCCACTACGGCCGCATGACTTCTAAATAACCACAAGAGCCGCTGCACACAGGGTGCAGCGGCTCTTGTGATTGTTGGTCCTGCAAGGCCCTTTGCTTTTATCTACAGGCGATCACAGCAGGGGGATACCGGCCTTGGCACAGGCTTCGCGGGTGGCTTCATCCCACACGCTGGCCTGCACTTCACCGATGTGCACACTGCCCAGCAGCAGCATGCACAGGCGGCTCTGGCCGATGCCGCCGCCGATGGAGTAGGGCAGCTCGCCGTTCAGCACGGCCTTGTGGAAGGGCAGGGCGCGGCGGTCGTCACAGCCGGCCATGGTCAGCTGCTTGTCCATGCTTTCTGGGCTCACGCGGATGCCCATGCTGCTCAGCTCATAGCTGCACTGCAGCGGATCGTTCCAGAACAGCAGGTCGCCGTTCAGATCCCAGTCGTCGTAGTCCGGAGCGCGGCCGTCGTGGGGCTTGCCGCTCTTCAGCGGGGCACCGATCTTCATCAGGAAGGTGGTGCCGTTCTCCTTCACGAAGGCATTCTCGCGCTCCTTCGGGGTCAGGTCCGGGTACTTGTCCTCCAGCTCCTGGGTGGTGATGAAGATCACGTTGGGGGTGTGCAGGGGCAGGTCCTGCAGCTGCGGGAACATGGCGTGCAGGTTCATCTCAGTGGCGCAGACGGCCGACACGATGGAGCGCACCACGCTCTTCAGGTAGGCCTCATTGCGGTCCTCCTCCCGGATGACCTTTTCCCAGTCCCACTGGTCCACATACACGGAGTGGAGGTTGTCCAGTTCCTCATCACGGCGGATGGCGTTCATGTCGCAGTACAGACCCTTGCCCACACGGAAGCCGTAGTCCTTCAGGGCCTTGCGCTTCCACTTGGCCAGCGACTGCACCACCTGTGCTTCGGTGCCGCTGTCCTTAATGTCAAAGGTGACCTTGCGCTCCACGCCGTTCAGGTCGTCGTTCAGGCCGGTGGAGGCCTCCAGGAACAGCGGCGCAGACACACGGTACAGGTTCAGCGTGGCACACAGGGTGTCGGCAAACAGCCGCTTCACCGTGCCGATGGCGCGCTGGGTGTCGTACAGGTTCAGTGCGGGCGTGTAGTTTTCCGGGATGATGATCTTGCTCATAGATAGTACCCCTCTTTGTGTTGTCAGCTCACCTGCTTTCCCAACAGGCGGCGGTTCCAGAAACCAAAAACACTGGTTAAATTATCGCACATTCTTTTACGAAAGTAAAGTGCATGCCCGAAAAAACAGGAGCCGCTGCACCTTGTTTTGTGCAGCGGCTCCCGCATCGCGTCGTGTCTTGAAAAAGGCTCAGCCGCCCAGGTACGCGCTGCGCACCCGCTCGTTGGTCAGCAGCTCGGCACCGGTGCCGTCCATGACCACGCGGCCGGTCTCCAGAACATAGGCACGGTCGGCCACGGAAAGGGCCATCTGTGCGTTCTGCTCCACCAGCAGGATGGTCATGCCCTCCTTGTGGATGTTGCGGATGATGTCAAAGATCTCCTGCACCAGCAGGGGCGACAGGCCCATGGAAGGCTCGTCCAGCATCAGCATGGAAGCGTTGCTCATGAGGGCACGGCCCATGGCCAGCATCTGCTGTTCGCCGCCGGACATGGTGCCCGCCAGCTGCTTGCGGCGCTCCTTCAGGCGGGGGAACAGCTCAAACACCTTTTCCTTGTTGGGGGCAATGGTGGAGGCGGGCTGGGTGTAAGCGCCCATATCCAGGTTCTCCTCCACCGTCATGTGCAGGAACACATGGCGGCCTTCCGGCACCTGTGCCAGACCGGCTTCCACGATCTTGTGGGCGCGCACGCCCTTGATGCTTTTGCCCCGGTACAGCACGTCCCCGGTACGGGGCTTCAGCAGACCGGAAACGGTTTTCAGGGTGGTGGACTTACCGGCACCGTTGGCACCGATCAGGGTCACGATCTCGCCCTCGTTCACCGTAAAGGAAACGCCCTTTACGGCGTGGATATTGCCGTAATACACGTTGATGTTATCGACCTTCAGGATGGTATCTGCCATCGCTCAGCCCTCCTTCTTGCCCAGGTAGGCTTCGATGACCTGGGGGTTGTTGCGGATCTCGTCCGGGGTGCCCTTGGCAATAATGCGGCCAAAGTTCAGCACCGCAATGCCCTCGCAGATGCCCATGACCAGGCTCATGTCGTGCTCGATGAGCAGCACGGCAATGTTGAACTCGTCCCGGATGCGGCGGATGGTCTCGGTCAGCTCGGCGGTCTCCGAGGGGTTCATGCCGGCAGCAGGCTCGTCCAGCAGCAGCAGCTTCGGGCTGGTGGCCAGGGCACGCATGATCTCCAGACGGCGCTGAGCACCGTAGGGCAGGCTGCCTGCCGGCACCTGGGCCAGGTCGGCCATGTGGAAGATATCCAGCAGCTCAAAGGCACGCTCGGTGCACTTTTTCTCTTCCTTCCAGTAGTTGGGCAGGCGGATCAGTGCAGAGGGCAGATTGTACTTCATAGACTCGTGCAGGCCTACCTTGATGTTGTCGATGACGCTCAATTCCTTGAACAGACGGATGTTCTGGAAGGTACGGGCCACACCCATGCGGTTGACCTGATAGGTCTTTTTGCCCGCCGTAGGCATGCCGTCGATCAGGATGGAGCCCCGGGTGGGCTGGTACACATTGGTCAGCAGGTTGAACACCGTGGTCTTACCGGCACCATTGGGGCCGATGAGGCCGGTGATCTCGTTGCGGCCGATCATCAGGTTGAAGCCGTCCACGGCGGTCAGGCCGCCGAAGTCGATGCCCAGCTCTCGCACATCCAGGATGGGCTTTTTGTCCTTATCCCGGTCGGTCAGAAAGCCGCCGGAGGGCACACTATGCAGTCTGGTCTGGAATTCACTCATGGTCGGCGGCCTCCTTTTCAGTGTGTTTGCGGAACAGCTGGCCGTTCAGGGCCTTTTCCACCACACGGCTCAGGGAGAAATCGTAGCTGCCCAGCAGTCCGCCGGGGCGGAAGATCATCATCAGGACCAGCACCAGAGAGTAGACCACCATGCGGTAGCTGTCAAAGCTCCGGGTGGCCTCCGGCAGGATGGTCAGCACCGTAGCCGACAGGATAGAGCCCAGCATGGAGCCCATGCCGCCCAGCACCACCATGACCAGGATCTCGATGGACTTCATGAAGCCGAAGGTGGAGGGGTTCAGCACGCCGATGTAGCAGGCGTACAGGCCACCGGCCATGCCGGCAAAGGCTGCCGAGAAGGCAAAGGCCATGACCTTGTAGTAGGTGGTCTGGATGCCGCAGCTCTCGGCGGCGATCTCATTGTCCCGGATAGCCAGCACGGCGCGGCCGTGGCGGCTCTTCATCATGGCGTGGATGAGGAAGCAGGTGATGACCACGCACAGGAACACGTTGGTAAAGTTGGAGTATTTGGGAATGTTCTTCAGGCCCTTGGAGCCGTAGAACAGCTTGAAGCCCAGCACATCGTCGATGTTGTTCAGGGTGATGCGGATGATCTCGCCAAAGCCCAGGGTCAGGATAGCCAGATAGTCACCGGTCAGCCGCAGGGCCGGGATGCCGATGAGCACCCCGAACAGCCCGGCCACCACCCAGGCCAGCACCAGACCGATGGCAAAAGCCACGCCCTTGGGCAGGCCCGAGGATTTGGTGAACAAAGCACAGGCGTAGGCACCCACTGCCATGAACCCGGCGTGGCCCAGGGGCAGCTGCCCCAGGTAGCCGGTGGCCACGTTCAGAGAGACCGCCAGGATGATGTTGATGCCCACCGTCAGCAACACCTTATTCTGGTAGGTGGACAGCACGTTTTGGGTCACATAGGAAAGCCCTACGAACAGCAGCCCCACCAGCACCAGATTCATCAGATAGCGCACGGGCATTTTGAGCGTTTTGCGTTTGGTATTCATCTTCATGCCCTCCTTACACCTTTTCCTGCACCTTGCGGCCAAGGAAGCCCGTGGGCTTGACCAGCAGCACGATGATCAGAATGGCAAACGTCACGGCGTCCTTCCAGGCGGAAAGACCGATGGCGGAAACAAAGCACTCGCACAGGCCAATGGCAATGCCGCCGATCATGGCACCGGGGATGGAACCGATGCCGCCCAGAACGGCAGCCACAAAGGCCTTCAGGCCCAGCATGGAGCCCATGGTGGGGGTAGCCTGGGGGTAAGAGCAGCAGTACAGCACCGAGCCGATACCTGCCAGGGCAGAGCCCACGGCAAAGGTAAAGGAAATGGTGCTGTTGACATTGATGCCCATCAGGCGGGCAGCATCCATATCCTCCGACACGGCCCGCATGGCCTTGCCCAGCTTGGTCTTTTGCACCAGGAAAGTGAGCACCAGCATAGACAGCACCGTCACCGCCAGGGTGATGATGGAGGTAAGGCCCAGAGGCACCTTGCCCAGCCGGAAGGTCTGGTTGGTATAGTAGGCCGGGATCACCTTGGCACCGGAGCCCATGATCAGCTCTGCGGTGTACTCCAAAAAGAAGGAGACGCCAATGGCGGTGATCAGCAACGAAATCCGGGGGGCGTTCCGCAGAGGGGTGTAGGCGATCTTTTCGATCACTACGCCCAGCAGCGTACAGGTGATGATGGTGGCGCACACAGCGGTGACCGGGCCCAGGCCCAGCTGGTTCATGACGAACCAGGACATATATGCGCCTACCATGATGACGTCGCCGTGGGCAAAGTTCAGCAGCAGGATGATGCCGTACACCATGCTGTAGCCCAGAGCGATCAGTGCATAGATGCTGCCAAGGGACAAGCCGTTGATCAGCTGGCTGAAGAACACTGTCATGGATGGATCCTTCCTTTCCTTGCGGTGGTTACACTTTTTTGCGATCCTATAAAAAACGGAGAACGCCTGACCAGAAAGCTGTTCCGGCGTTCTCCACAAAAATCATGGGGGCACTGCTCTGTGCCGGCAGGGCTCAGAACATTTCCTTCAGTTCGGGCTTGCCGTCCACATAGGTCAGGATGGCGGTGCTCTTGACAGGGTTGTGGTGCTCGTCGAAGGTAAAGGTACCGGTGATGCCCTGGATGGTGCCGCCGGCAATGGCGTCGATGACGGCCTGCTTGTACTCGTCGGTACCTGCCTCCAGGCCAGCATCCTCCGCTGCCTGGATGCCGTACACCACGGTCATGGCAGCATCGTAACCCAGGGGAGCAAAGCCGTTGGGGTAAGCCTCGCCGTACTCGGCCTTGTAGGCGTCCTCAAACTCGGTGCTGGAGCCCTTGGCGTAGCAGGCGCAGAAGTAGGAGTCCTTCAGCTGGTCAGCGGTGGCGTAGCCCTCCAGACCGTCCCAACCGTCGCCGCCCAGGAAGGGAACGGTGAGGCCCACGCTCTCAGCCTGGGCCAGGATCTGGCCCACGTCCTGATAGTAGTTGGGGCAGAACACCATCTCGGGGCCCTTGCCCAGGATGCTGGTGAGCTGGGTCTTGAAGTCCACGTCGCCCTCGGAGTAGCTCTCCTGGTCCACGATGGTGCCGCCCTTTGCCTCAAACTCCTTGGCAAAGTTCTCGGCCAGGCCCTCGTTGTAGTCCTTACCCTTCAGGAAGATGACGGCGGCCTTGGTGTAGCCCAGCTTCTCGTAGGCATAGTCGGCCATCTTCACACCCTGGAAGGGGTCGGTGAAGCAGGCACGGAACACGTTCTCGTTGACGGTGTCGGTCTCGGCATCGTAGGTGACAGCCTCAGCGGTAGCGGAAGCGGTGACCATAGGCACATTGTACTCGGCACTCTCAGCAGCCACAGCCAGGGTGGGAGCGGTGGTCACATCGCCTACCAGAGCGGTGATGCCCTGGTCCACCATCTTGGTAAAGCAGGTAACGGCCTGGGTCTCATCGCCCTGCTCGTCCATGGTAACGGCTTCCAGCTGCTTGCCGTTGACACCGCCCTTTTCGTTGACCTGCTTCAGGTACAGGGTTGCACCGTTGACCACGGCCTTGCCGTAAACAGAGGCATCACCGGTCAGGGGGCCCATCACGCCCACCTTGATGGTGCTGCCGGAAGCGGCAGAACCGGCAGCGGAACCGGCTGCAGAACCTGCAGTGCTTGCGGAAGAACCGCCGCAGGCAGTCAGGACACCGGCGGCAGCTGCCACACCGGCAGCAGCCAGGAACTGACGACGAGAAATGAGCTTTTTCATAACGATCTCCTCCTTCGGAGTATTTGATCTATTGGAATAGCCTTCAGGATAAAAACGGAAGCAAGGCCCTTCCCCTCTAAAAGCGACCTTGCCTCTGTTCTGTACTGTTATTATAGCCATTCAGCCCCGGGTCCGCAATTCACAAACCGTCCATACTTTTGGGGGCATTTTCTCGTCTTTATTGACAATCTGGCCAATTTTTATAATGCGTTTTTGTGCACTATTTCAAATCGTTCATTTTCTTTGTTTTTGAAGTGAATACAATTCACAAGTTTCAAAAAGGTTACAGGGTCTCCATTTCAGCCTGGGCTGCAAACTCTGCCTGAGCCACCGGCTCTGCCTCCAGGCCCTGGGCCTCTGCCTGAGCCACCGGCTCTGCCAGGGCCTTGCGGATGGCCGTGACGTAGAACACCAGGGACAGGACCGTGCCGATGCACCAGCCAATGGGCCAGGACAGCCAGATGCCGGTGCTGCCCAGAGCTGTAGCACTGAGGACGATGGCCATGCCCACCCGCAGGATCAGGTCGCTGAAGGTAGCCACCATGAAGCGGCCCATCAGGCCGCAGCCGCGCAGGATGCCGTCGGTGACCAGCTTCAGGGACACCACAAAATAGAAGGGCGAAAGGATGTGCAGGAACAGCATACCCGTAGCCACTGCAGGGCCTTGGGGATCATTCATGAACAGCAGCAGCAGGGTGCGGCCGAAGAAGAAGTACAGGATGACGATGGGCACACAAATGAGCCACACCAGATTGCGGCCAGCACCAAAGCCCGCCTTGACGCGGTCCATCTTGCCGGCACCCATGTTCTGGGAGGTGTAGTTGGAAATGCCGTTGCCCAGGGTGGTGAAGGAGGTGATGACCATGTTGTTCAGCTTGACGGCAGCGGAATAGCCCGCAATGACGCTGGCGCCAAAGGTGTTGATGACGCTCTGCAGGATGATGTTGCCCACCGAGATGAAGCTCTGCTGCAGGATGCTGGGGATGGCCACCACGGCGATCTTGCCCAGCATGCCCCAGGAGAACCACACCGTCTTGCGCTGTGCGGGGATGGCCTTCATCCGGCGGAACACCACCACCATGGCCAGGATGCAGCTCACACCCTGGCACAGGAAGGTCGCCCAGGCCACACCGGCCACACCCATGTGGAACCCGGCCACGAACAGGATGTCCACGCCAATGTTGGACAGAGACGAGACGGCCAGGAAGTAGAACGGCGTCTTGCTGTCACCCAGCGCCGAGAAGATGCCGGTGGCAATGTTGTAGAAGAACATGAAAGGTAGGCCCAGAACGTAGATGTCCAGATACAGGGCCGAGTCCGCCAGGATCTCCTCCGGGGTGTTGATCAGCTCCAGCAGGCTGCGGCAGCCCAGCAGGCCGAACACCATCAGCGCTGCACACAGCACTGCCGAACCGATGAGGGCCGTGTACACCGAGGTTTTCATGTCATCGTATTCCTTGGCACCAAAGTAGCGCGACACGATGACCGAGCAGCCGATGTTGCAGCCGAATGCAAAGGCAATGAAGATCAGGGTGATCTCGTAGCTGTTGCCCACGGCAGCCAGGGCGTTTTCGCCGATGAACTTGCCTGCCACCAGGCTGTCGGCAATGTTGTACAGCTGCTGGAAGATAATGCTGCCGAACATGGGCAGGCAGAACTGCCACAGCACCTGTGACGGCTTGCCGACCGTCAGATCCTTATTCATAGTGTGATTCTCCTCTATCAGATAACCAGTATACCATTAAAAAATCTTGACCGCGTTCCAGTATAGAACGGCCCTGCCAAAATGTAAAGGTTATTTTTGGTATATCTGCCATACCAAAATCGCATGACCGTCATGTGGAATATTCAATGGCCCCGCCGGGCACGCTGAAACCATGCCGTCTGCCCCTGTGCAAAGTTTATGCCCGCAAACATTCCGCCCAGCTCTTGCACCTTTTGGGAAACCGTGGTAGGATGTTCTTGGTTAGTTAGATTTAACTATCTATACAGATCGTCCGGCTGCCGCACCGACGCCGGGCCGAATCAGCTATCAGGAGGTTTTCGATATGAACTATCTGGAAATTGAATCCGTTGTAGGCCGCGAGATCCTGGACTCCCGCGGCAACCCCACCGTAGAAGCCGAGATCACGCTGGCCGACGGCACTGTGGCCCGCGGCTGCGCTCCTTCCGGCGCATCCACCGGCGAGTTTGAGGCGCTGGAGCTGCGCGACGGCGACAAGGGCCGCTACCTAGGCAAGGGCGTGACCAAGGCCGTGGAGAACATCAACACCGTGATCGCCGACGCTGTGGTGGGCATGGATGCTTCCGACATCTACGCCATCGACGAGGCTATGATCGACGCCGACGGCACCAAGGACAAGTCCAAGCTGGGCGCAAACGCCATTCTGGCCGTTTCCATCGCTGCCTGCCGCGCTGCTGCCACTTCGCTGGACATGCCCCTCTACCGCTTCCTCGGCGGCGTGAACGGCAACCGCCTGCCCGTCCCCATGATGAACATCCTGAACGGCGGCGCACACGCCACCAACACCGTGGACACCCAGGAGTTCATGATCATGCCCGTGGGCGCTCCCTCCTTCAAGGAGGCCCTGCGCTGGTGTGCCGAGGTGTTCCATGCCCTGGCTTCCATCCTGAAGGCCAAGGGTCTGGCCACCTCTGTGGGCGATGAGGGCGGCTTTGCTCCCAACCTGTCCAGCGACGAGGAGACCATCGAGACCATTCTGGCCGCCATCGAGAAGGCAGGCTATGTCCCCGGCAAGGACTTCATGCTGGCCATGGACGCTGCCTCCTCCGAGTGGAAGAGCCCCAAGGGCAAGGGCTTCTACAAGCTGCCCAAGGCCGGCACCGAGTTCACCTCCAGCGAGCTGATTGCCCACTGGAAGAGCCTGGTGGAGAAGTACCCCATCATCTCCATTGAGGATGGTCTGGACGAAGAGGACTGGGAGGGCTGGCAGGAGATGACCCGCGAGCTGGGCGGCAAGGTCCAGCTGGTGGGCGACGACCTGTTCGTCACCAACACCGAGCGTCTGGCCAAGGGCATCCAGCTAGGTGCCGGCAACGCCATCCTCATCAAGCTGAACCAGATCGGCTCCGTATCTGAGACTCTGGAAGCCATCAAGATGGCTCACAAGGCCGGTTACACTGCCATCAGCTCTCACCGCTCCGGCGAGACCGAGGACACCACCATTGCCGACCTGGCCGTTGCCCTGAACACCTGCCAGATCAAGACCGGTGCCCCCAGCCGCACCGAGCGCGTGGCCAAGTACAACCAGCTGCTGCGCATCGAGGAGCAGCTGGGCGGCAGCGCCGTCTACCCCGGCATGGCTGCCTTCAACGTGAAGCGCTGAGCCATTTTTCCAGAACTCACACTGCAAGCGGCGGCATCCACAGCGGGTGCCGCCGCTTTTTTGCGTTGTGGGAAAAAAATTCCAGCATCCTGTTTGCAATTTTTGGCACCGCCGGTTCGTATCTTCTATGAGGCGGGCGGAGGCACTCTTCTGCCCCCACCCCATGGAAAGGAGCAAACAACGCATGCTGTCTACTCTTGTCTCGCTGTATAAGCTGCTCGGCACCGGGAATTTCTTCAAAGTGCTGCTGCTTCTGCTGAAGGCATTTTTTGCCTGATTATCTTTGGAAAGGAGATCTGTTTCATGTTCACTGCCCTGCGCGATCTGTTCTACAACCTGTTCCCCATCAACCTGCCGGGAATCTGGTGGATCCTCTCGGAGCGCTGGTTCCTGTGACCCGGCGTCCGTGATCCATTTTCAGCCTGCAAAAAAGGGAGCGTTTCCTGCACGGAAACGCTCCCTTTTTGTTTATAAGATAAGCCTTACAGCTTGCTCAGCTGCGGACCCTGGGCGGTGTCCTTGACGGCCCAGCCCATGGCGGTCAGCTCGGCGCGGATGGCGTCGGCGGTGGCCCAGTCCTTAGCCTTCTTGGCGGCGGCGCGCTTTTCCACCAGCGCGGTCACCTCGGCGGGCACCTCGTCCTTCTTGCGGTTGTACAGCAGACCCAGCACACCGGTGATCTCGTCAAAGGCGGCGGCAGCGGTCTCCAGTGCTTCCTTGCTGGAAGTTGCGGACAGGGTGTTGATGTCCTTCACCAGGTCAAACACGGCAGCCAGTGCGTCCGGGGTGTTCAGGTCGTCGTCCATGGCGGTGCAGAACTTCTGCTTTGCCTCGGCGGCCTTCTCCTTCAGGCTCTCGTCAGTGCCGAAATTGCCCTTGCCCAGGGTAAAGTCCAGATTCTCGCGGCAGGTGTACAGGCGCTCCAGGCTGTTCTTGCAGCTCTCGATCAGGTCCACCGTGTAGTTCAGCGGCATCCGGTAACCGGCAGTCAGCATGAAGTAGCGGATGGGCTCATAGCCGTAAACATTGGCCACGTCCCGCACGGTAAAGAAATTGTGCAGGCTCTTGGACATCTTCTGATTGTCCACGTTGATGAAGCCGTTGTGCATCCAGTAGCGGGCAAACTCGCAGCCGTTGGCGCACTCGCTCTGCGCGATCTCGTTTTCGTGGTGGGGGAAGATCAGATCCTGACCGCCGCAGTGCAGGTCGATGGTCTTGCCCAGATGGGTGCGGCTCATGGCGCTGCACTCGATGTGCCAGCCGGGGCGGCCCATGCCATAGGGGCTCTCCCAGGCAGGTTCGCCGGGCTTGGCAGCCTTCCACACGGCAAAGTCGGCGGGGTCCTCTTTCAGATCGTCGTCCATCTGGCTGCGCAGCTCCCGGTTGCCGCTCTCCAGATCGTCCAGCTTCAGGTGGCTCAGTTTGCCGTAGCTGGGATCGCTCTTCACGCGGAAGTACACGTCGCCGTTTTTGGCAACGTAGGCATGGCCGGAGTCGATCAGGTCCTTCACGATGTCCAGGATCTGCTGGATGTGCTCGGTGGCGCGGGGCTGGACCGTGGGCTTCTTGCAGTTCAGGCCCTCGGCGTCCTTGAGGTACTCGGCCTCGAAGCGCTGGGCGACCTCCTTCATGGAGGTGCCCTCTTCCTGCCCTTTCTTGATGAGCTTGTCGTCAATGTCGGTGATGTTGGAAACGTAGATCACCTTGTTGCCACGGTACTCCAGATAACGGCGCAGGGTATCGAACACGATCAGCGGGCGGGCGTTGCCGATGTGGATGTAGTTGTAAACCGTCGGGCCGCAGACGTAGATGCGGTACTCGCCCGGCACCTGCGGCACAAATTCTTCCTTCTGACGGGTCAGGGTGTTGAAAATCTGCATGGTATCTCTCCTTCTTATGGGGTTCCGGAAGCGACAGGGCCGTTGTCAGCCCTGCTTTTTCCAGCGGCGCATCACACCCATGCCCAGCGCATAGGGGCCGGTGTGCACCGCAATGGTGCAGCCGATCTGCAGCAGGCCCACCTCACACTGTGCACCGGGGTACTTGGCACGCAGGGCGGCACGGGTCTGCATCCACAGGCGCTTGCCCTCGTCGGCGTCATAGCCATAGCCCACCGTGATGCGGTAGTCGTCAGGCGTGCCGCCGTGGGCAGCCAGATAGTTCATCAGCTGCTCCAGCGCCTTCTTCAAAGCTCTTCTGCCGGCCACGGGCCACGCCGCCGGAGAAAGATCTCGCCATCCTTGAACAGGATCATGGGCTTGATGCCCAGCATGTTGGCGGCCCGTCCGGTCACCTTGCCGATGCGTCCGCCCTTGATCAGGTAGTCCAGATTGCCCACCGTGAAGAAGATCTGGTTGGTCACCTTTTCGGCTTCCAGCCAGGTCACCGTCTCATCCAGCGAGCAGCCGGCATCCCGCATGGCCACAGCGTTTTCCACCATGACGGCTTCGGTGACCGTGGCCGCCGTGCTGTCCATCACCTCAATGCGGGCATCGGGGTAGTCCTCCAGCACCAGGTCCCGGGCATTGCGGGCGCTGCCCACGCAGCCGCTCATCTTGCCGGTGAACACCAGACACAGCACATCCCGGCCTGCCGCGGCATGGGCCCGGAAGGCCGTTTCAAAGTCCTCGATGGAGGCAAGGCTGGTCTTGGGGTATGCCGCCGGGTTGTCCACCATGAACTGGTAGAAGTCCCGCACGGTGATCTCCTTGCCCTCTTTGCGGTAGTGTTCGCCATCCAGCGAAACGTAGAAGGGCACGACCTCCACGCCCAGCTGCTTTGCAGTGTCCGGCGTCAGGTCGCAGGCGCTGTCGGTAATGATATCAAACATCTGTGACGCTTCCTTTTCTGTGTTGGATTCGCGCAGGGTGTCCGGGATCAGACGTGGTGGACGTAAGCCTCACGCTCGGCACCCACGGAGATGTAGGTGATCTTGCAGCCCACGGCCTTTTCCAGGTACTCGACGTAAGCCTGCGCCTCCTTGGGCAGGTCCTCCCACTTGCGGGCTGCGGTGATGTCGCAGTGCCAGCCGGGCAGATACTCCACCACCGGCTGTGCGGTGTCCAGAGCCTCGCCCATGGGGAAGCGGGTGGTGGTGGTGCCGTCGCTCAGCTTGTAAGCAGTGACCATGGGGATCTTCTCCATATAGTCCAGCACGTCCAGCAGGGTCAGGGCGACCTCGTCGCAGCCCTGGCAGAATACGCCGTAGCGGCTTGCCACCAGGTCGATGGGGCCCACACGACGGGGGCGGCCGGTGGCAGCGCCATACTCGTGGCCGGCCTCACGCAGAGCGTGCTTCTCTTCCTCGGTCATGGCCAGCTCAGCGGCAAAGGGGCCGTCACCCACGCAGGAGGAGTAGGCCTTCATGACGCCGATGGAGTTGTGCAGCTTGTGGCCGGGGATGCCTGCACCGATGGGGGCATAGGCACCGATGACGTTGGAAGAAGTGGTGTAGGGGTAGATGCCGAAGTCGATGTCGCGCAGAGCGCCCAGCTGTGCCTCAAACAGCACCTTCTTGCCGGCAGCGTCTGCATCGGCCAGGTACTGGCCCACATCGCAGATGTAATCCTTGAAGATGGCGGCATACTTCTCCAGCCATGCCCACATCTCGTCCACGCTGATGGGGTCGGCGTTGTAGCTGCCCTCCATCACCAGGTTCTTGGCGTCCACCATGGTGATCAGGCGCTTCTTCACAGCGTCGTCCAGGTGCAGCAGGTCGCCCATGCGCAGGGTCTTTTTCATGTACTTGTCGCCGTAAGCGTAGGCGATGCCGCGCTTGGTGGAGCCGAACTGTGCGCCGGTCTTGGCCAGACGGGCCTCTTCCAGGCCGTCCTGGTCCACATGGTAGGGCATGGTGATGGTCGCACGGTCGGAGATCTTCAGGTTGGCGGGGCTGATGTCAATGCCCTGCTCGCGCAGCTTGTTGATCTCGCCGTCCAGATGATGCGGGTCGATGACCATACCGTTGCCCATGACGCAGACGACGTTCGGGCGCAGGATGCCGGAGGGCAGCAGGTTCAGCACGAACTTGCCGCGCTCGTTCTTGACCGTATGACCAGCGTTGTTGCCGCCCTGATAACGTGCAACGATGTCATACTCCTGGCTGATCAGGTCGACCATGCGGCCCTTGCCCTCATCGCCCCAGTTGATACCCGTGATTGCAGTAAGCATAATAAATGACCTCTTTATCCTTTTTTCAAAAAGACAGCCTTTTCCGTGCACCTTGCCCGGGATACGCCACCTTGGGAAAATACGACGGCGCGCGTATTCAGCACGCACCAATACTAGTATAGTATAACACAGTCTGCCGCGCAAAAAAAGAGGAAAACGCACCTTTCGGCTGCATTTTCCTCCAAAATTCGGGTCCGGAAGCGGTCCGCTCAGCTGCGGGGCTTTTTTGCGTCCGTGCGGCGGGTCACCTTGTGGATGGTGCCGTCCGGCTCCTGGATGGACGTGCGGTCCAGCTGGGCGCGCAGGCTGGCCTTGACATCGGCCAGATACTCCTGCCGCAGGGTCTGCTGCTCGGCCTTTTCGGCATCGGTCAGGCCGGTGGTCTTGCTCTTGTGCGCCAGCTCGTTGATGCGGGCGATCTTTTCCTGAGTCATGGGGAACCTCCTGTATTTCAGCGCAAAATATGCTATAATGTCAGCAGAAACATTATAACAGAGGATGATAGCAATGGCAACTCAATTGAATTTTGCACAGCAGATGGACGCCGTGTTGAAAACTCTGGGCGACGCCCGGCCCCGGCTGCTGCTGCACGCCTGCTGCGGCCCCTGCTCCAGCGCGGTGCTGGAGCGGCTGTGCCGGTATTTTGAGATCACGGTGCTGTACTACAACCCCAACACCTGGCCGGCGGAGGAATACTACCGCCGGGGCGAGGAGCTGAAAAAGTTTGTGGCCGCCGCCCACCCGCTGGGGGTGACCGTGGTGGAGGACACCTACGACCCGCAGGAGTTCTACACCGCCGTGCAGGGGCTGGAAGCCGAGCCGGAGCGCGGTGGCCGCTGCACGGTCTGCTATCGGCTGCGGATGCGCCGTGCGGCCCAGTATGCCGCCGAGCACGGCTTCGACTGGTTCACCACCACCCTCTCCATCAGCCCCCACAAGGACGCCAAGCGCATCAACGCCATCGGACAGGAGCTGGAAGCGGAGTTCGGCGTGAAACACCTGCCCTCGGACTTCAAAAAGCACAACGGCTATCTGCGCAGTCTGCAGCTTTCGGAGGAATATGGCCTGTACCGGCAGGATTACTGCGGGTGCGAGTTCAGCGCAAAGGCCAGAGGAATCGAAAAGTACTGATGGAGCAGATGCCGCTGAAAAAGAAGGTCGCAAAGCCCGCATTGCGCAGACCTGTGCTCTGTTGTTCCATGATGTTCCTCGATTTCTCCCGCAAGGGTCTTTTTCTCCCTTAAACCACAATTCTGCCCCAGTGCAACCGGATTTTACCCCAAAAGCGCAAAAAGAAGGGATGGACAAGCGTCCATCCCTTCTTTCAGGGTTTGCTTGATGCGATTTTTACTCTGCCTTGGTCTCGGGCTTTTCAGCGGGAGCGGCAGGAGCGGCGGGCTTGGCCGCTGCCGGGGCAGCAGGCTTCACCACGGGCTTCGGGGGATACGGATCGTCCTTCAGCGGGAAGAGAATGATCTTCTTCGGGCACTTCTGGGCGCACATGCCGCAGCCCTTGCACTTGTCATAGTCCACACGGGCCACACCATCCACCACATGGATGGCGTCGAACTTACAGGTGCGCTCACACATACCGCAGGCGATGCAGCTGGTGGTGCAGAGCTTGTTGGCGACAGCGCCCTTATCCTGGTTGGAGCACATGACGACAGGCTTGCGCGGGCCGGCGGCGTCGATCATGATGACCTTCTTGGGGCAGGTATTGGCGCAGGCACCGCAACCGGTGCACTTGTCCTTGTCCACCTTGGCCACACCGTCCACGATGTGGATGGCGTCGAACTTGCACAGACCTTGGTGCAGTCGCCCAGACCGATGCAGGCGAAGGAGCAGGCCTTGGGGCCGCCGTACAGGGCAGCAGCAGCGGCGCAGGTCTGGATGCCCTTGTAGTCATAGCTGGGCTTGCAGTGCTCGGTATTGCCCTGGCACTGGACCACAGCCTTCTTTTCCACAGCGCTTGCCTCGCCGCCCATGATCTTGGCGATGGCGGCAGCAGCCTTGGGGCCGCCGGGTGCGCACTTGTCGCAGGGGACGCCGTCCATGACAACGGCCTTTGCGTAGTCGGCGCAGCCTGCGTAGCCGCAGCCGCCGCAGTTTGCACCGGCCAGGCAGCCGGCAACTTCCTCAATGCGGGGGTCTTCCTCGACCGCCATAAACTTGGACGCTGCCACCAGGATGATGGCACCGACTGCGCCCACGAGGGTACACAGAACAACAGCAGATACAATACTCATTTTCCTGTTCCTCCCTTACAGCGTGACATTGAACAGGTTTTCGACGATGCCGCCGAAGCCCATGAAGGACAGGCTGGTGATTGCTGCTGCGATCAGGGTGATGGGCAGGCCCTTAAAGGGTTCCGGGGGATCGCAGGCTTCCACGCGCTTGCGCACACCGCTGAACATGACCATGGCCAGCATGAAGCCGACGCCTGCGCCGATGGCACAGACCAGAGCCTCGATGTAGGCAGCGCCGAAGCTCAGAGCCTCGACGTCTGCGCCGTAGTCATCGACGACCAGAATGGTGACAGCCAGAACGCAGCAGTTGGTGGTGATCAGGGGCAGGTAGACGCCCAGAGAGTTGTACAGCGCAACGACATACTTCTTCAGGAAGATCTCGATGAACTGCACCAGCACGGCGATGACCAGAATGAACACGATGGTCTGCAGATAGCCCAGCTCAGCCGGATCCAGAATGAAGATCTGGATGGGGAAGGTCACAGCCGTAGCCATGAACATGACGAAGATGACAGCGCCGGACATACCCACAGCGGAGTCAAGCTTCTTTGGAAACGCCCAGGAACGGGCAGATGCCATAGAACTTCACCAGCACGTAGTTGTTGACAAGGATCATGCTGAAGAAGATAGCAGCGAGTTTGACGAGCATCTTATTAGCCCTCCTTCTTCAGATTGTCGATGTCGCAGCAGCTCTTGCGCTCGATGCGGGCGTCCAGCTTGCCTTCCAGCCACACACAGCCGGCCATCAGCAGGCCGAAGCAGAAGAATGCGCCGGGAGCCTGGGTCATGATGCCGATCTTGGCAACGCTGTCCGGCAGGATCTTAAAGCCCAGCCAGGTGCCGCTGCCCAGGATCTCACGGATGGTAGCCATCAGCACAACGGTCAGGGTGTAGCCGATGCCCATGCCGATGCCGTCCAGTGCACTGTCCACCACGCTGTTCTTGCAGGCGAACATCTCGGCACGGCCCAGAATGATGCAGTTGACAACGATCAGGGGCAGGAACACGCCCAGTGCGTTGTACAGGCTCTCCATGTAGGCCTGCATGAACATCTGCACGATGGTCACGAAACCTGCAATGATGACGATGTAGCAGGGCAGATGCACCTTGCCGGGGATCACCTTGCGCAGCAGGGAAATCATGATGTTGGCGCACACCAGCACGAAGGTGAACGCAGCGCCCATGCCCAGAGCACTGGACACGGCGGTGGTGACAGCCAGCGTGGAGCAGGTACCCAGAACCAGACGCAGAACGGGGTTCTCTTTGATGATGCCGTTGGTAAGGATGCTTACCTTGGACTTCTTTTCTTGTGCCATTTCTTACCAACCTCCTTTATGCCAGCTCGTTGTAGCAGTTGACGCAGTCGTTGATGGCGGCAAACAGAGCCTTGGAGGAGAAGGTTGCGCCGGTCTTGCCGTCCACGCCGTTCTCACCCATCACAACGTTCTGGGTGCAATCCAGGCCGTCAAACTGCTTCAGGAAATCTTCATCGGCAACGCCGCTGCCGATGCCCTTGGTCTGGGTAGAAGCGTCCACCCAGATGCCGGTCTCGGTGCCGTTGGCATCCATGCCGACGATGACGGTGACGATGCCGCCATCAAAGCCGGACTCCTCGGCCTTGATGGCCAGGCTGCCGTCCGGAGCCTTGACCACGCCGGTGACATTGGCGGTGGTGTAGTCGGTCACTTCCTCCAGCTCAGTAGCGTCCGAGACAGAAGGCAGCACGCCGACGTAAGCAGCCAGCGTGGTGCGCTTGGTGTTCTCGGCAATGACCGGGGCGGTCATGGAGTTCACCAGAGCCAGCAGCAGGCTGACGACCAGAGAGATCACGCTCAGCACGACGATGGGCTTGACGGTAGTCTCCCAGTTGGAATTCGAGGTCTTACTCATTTGTCAGCACCCTCCTTCGCTTTCTTCGCAGGCTTGACGTAGCCATACGGGGTCTGACGGGTCAGGTCATTGATGTACGGGACCCACAGGTTCATGAACAGCAGTGCGAAGGACACGCCCTCGGTGTAGCTGCCCCAGTAACGGATGGCAAAGGTCACGATGCCCAGTGCCACACCGTACACCAGTTTGCCCTTCAGGGTGAAGGGGCTGGTGACGTAGTCGGTGGCCATGAACACAGCACCGAACAGCAGGCCGCCGCTCAGCACGGCTGCCAGCGCAGCGTGCAGATCGCGGGTAGCGATCAGGTAGAACACGAACATGCTGCCCACATAAGAAGCAGGGATGGCGATGCTGATGGTCTTGGTGGCCACCAGGTAGACAAGGCCCAGCACGATGGCCAGAGCGCAGGTCTCACCCAGCACACCGCCATGGATGCCCATGAACAGATCCAGCAGGCTCAGCTTGGACTTGTCGGCCACAGCCAGCGGGGTCGCGCTGGACAGCTGGTCCACCGCTGCATCCGGGAACACCCAGTTGTTCATGGAGCTTGCAAAGCTGACGAACAGCACGATGCGGCCCACCAGAGCGGGGTTGGCAAAGTTCATGCCGATGCCGCCGAACAGCTGCTTGACGATGACGATGGCCACCAGATCGCCGATGATCAGCTGGCCGATGGGCATGCCCACGGGCACGTTCATGGCCAGGATGATGCCGGTGACCACAGCGGACAGATCGCTGATGGGGTTGGGCTTCTTGAGCAGCTTGCAGTACAGCCACTCAAAGGCCACGCTGGCAATGACGGACACTGCCGTGACCAGCAGCGCACGCACGCCAAAAATGATGGCAGAGGCCACCACGCAGGGGCACAGGGCCACGATCACGTTGGCCATCAGGCTCTGCGTGGTCTCTTCGCTGCGCACATGCGGGGAAGCCGAAACAATAAGCTTCGTATCCATTACTTATTGCCTCCTTTTTTGATTTCACCAAGGTAGAATGCCTTTGCCAGGCTCATCATCTGGGTCACCGGGCGCTTGGCCGGGCAGACGAAGGAGCAGCTGCCGCAGTTGAAGCAGTAGTCTGCATGCAGCTTGCCCAGCTCCTGCACGTCACGGGCAGCATAAGCCTGGTTCACCTCCACGGGCTCCAGGCCCATGGGGCAGTACTCCACGCAGCGGCCGCAGCGGATGCAGGGATTGACCGGAGCGGGCTGGGCAGCAGCCTCGCTCAGCAGGATCAGACCGGAGGTCGTCTTGGTGGTGGGGTAGCTCAGGTTCTCCACAGCGGGGCCCATCATGGCACCGCCGGCCACCACCTTGCCCAGGGTGCCCTTGACACCGGCAAAGTCGATGATGTCCTGATAGGAAGTGCCCACAGGCACCACAACGTTCTGGGGCTTTGCGCAGGCGTCGCCGTCCACGGTGATGGTACGCTCCACCACCGGCATGCCGGTGGCCAGATACTTGCCCAGGGTGGACACACTGGTCACGTTCATCACGATGGCGCCGGCATCGGCGGGAAGTCCGCCGTGGGGCACTTCGCGGCCCAGGCACTTTTCAATGAGGATCAGCTCTGCACCGGTGCCGTAGACACTGGGCAGGGGCTTGACCTCAATGGTGCTGTCGCCCTGGGTCTTTTTGCACAGCAGGTCGATGCACTCCGGCTTGTTGTTCTCAATGCCGATGATGCACTTCGGGATGCCGGTGTACTGCAGCACGGCCTTGATGCCGCGGATGATATCATCGCTGCAGTTCAGCATCTCCTGCGTGTCGCTGGTCAGCCATACTTCACACTCGGAAGCGTTGATCAGCAGGGTATCCACCTGCTGCTTGGGCTGCAGCTTGACGTCGGTCGGGAAGCCTGCGCCGCCCAGACCCACCAGGCCGCACTCGCGCACGGCTGCCATAAAGCTGGCCTTATCGGTTACTTCCGGTGCCTTTACGGCCGGGTCCACGGTCTGCTTGCCATCGGTCTTGATGACCACAGAATCACAGGTGCGGCCATTGGACAGACGGAAAGGCTCCACTGCGGCCACGGTGCCGGAAACACTGGAGTGGATGTTGGCAGAAACAAAGCCGCCCGCCTCACCGATCTTGGTGCCGACGAACACTTCATCGCCCTTCTTTGACCAGAGCCTTGGCGGGTGCGCCAATGTGCTGGCTCATCAGGATGCGTACCTGCGCGGGCAGAGGCATCGGAACAGGTTTGCTTGCAGCAGTTGCTTTGTCATGCGGCGTATGCGCGCCAAGCGCCGCACGTTTCAGCTTGTTCAACATGGAATTAAATCCCCCATTCTGCTTGAATTGCCGCCCCCACGCCCATGCAGGCGCACTGGTACAGGGACAGCAGCTGCTTAACATACCCATTGTATCATTTTGGCGTCGGAAGTCAACGACAACCCCGCAAAAATGATGTGATTTCCTGAACTTTCTTGCTCTTTTTTTGTGGTTAGTTTTTTCTAACCACCGTATTTTTTCCTTTGTACTGCCGTTTGCCTTTCCCTGCGGATTATGCTATACTAGAATTGCTTATCCGGTGGAGCACTTGCTGTGCTCCGCACAAGATCGACCAAGGAGGTTCCTGACCATGAAAGTTCTCAAGGCTCTGCTTGCCGTGTTTACCACCCTCGCTGTGGCGCTCACCGCCGCCCTGCTGCTGTGGCAGGACAAAAACGCCCCGCGCTATATCCACATCTACGACAACGAAGAGTAACTGCGTGCTGTAGACCCGCACGCTTGTCCCCCCAGCCTGAACGGCCTGTGCCGCCCGGGCGGGGGGTTTTGTGTTTTCTGCGGAGCATCCCAAAGAAAAAATACCGCCGATGGAACCATCGGCGGTATTTTTTATTCAGATATGACGCTCAGTAATCCTTCTGGCAGCCCAGCAGGAACTTCATGTACGCAAAGGTGCGGTCCTGCCCGAGGTCGCGCACCATCTTCAGCAGCTTTTCCAGCAGGGCGCGGGTCTCCGGGTGCATCAGGTAGTGGTTCTTGCTGTGCTCGTAGTATTCCCATGGGGAGGCATCGGTGTACTGGTCGCCCAAATAGATCCGGCTGGCCGCCACCCGGTCGCACACCATCTCACAGACGTAGCGCAGGGGCGATCTTCATGCCGCCCAGCCCGGTCTTGTTGCTGGCATAGTCGATCCAGTATTCCAGATGGTGCTTGTTGCGGCCCTTGTGGTGCAGCCATGCAGACGAATAGCCCCGGTCTGCGCGCTCGGCTTCGTTGGGGCTGTGGTCGCCCTGATAGTAGATGCAGCCCGGGATGAACTCGGTGGGGCTGTACTTGCTCAGATCGTGGGCAAGGCCCTGCTCGTAGAGCCCGCAGGCAAAGCAGTATTTCATCACCAGCAGCTTGTGCCGGGTAATGGTCTCAAAATGGCCCTTGATGTTCATGGTTTACCTCCACCGCACGCTCACGCGGCCCTCTTTCAGGCTGCGCAGGTCGTCGCTCTCGGAAAAATCCTCCCGGTCGCGGGTCAGGTTGGGGTTGTAATAAGGGTCATCCAGAATGTTGGCCTTCCCGTGCACGTCATACAGGCGCTGCTGCTCCGATGCAAAACGCCGGGCCTTCACCGGGTCCTTCTCGTCGCCGCCGCGGCTCTTGCTCTCGTAATGGGTCAGCTGGGCGTAGGGCGTCCACACGATGCGATACCCGGCCTCCCGCACCCGCAGACAGAAGTCCACGTCGTTGAAGGCCACCGCAAAGGCCTCGTCCAGGCCGCCCATCTCATCCCACACACTGGTTTTCACCAGCAGGCAGGCACCGGTCACCGCCGAAAGATCCTGCACGGTGGCGGCACGGAACATATAGCCGCTGCCGCCGGCCTTTTTGTACTTGTGGCTGTGGCCCGCGTAGCCGCCCAACCCCGTGATGACGCCCGCATGCTGCAGCGTCTCGTCCGGGTAGAACAGCTCTGCACCGCAGATGGCCGCTCCGCCGGGGTGGGCGCACTGCCGCAGCAGCTCAGGGAGCCAGTCGGCGTTGCGCACCTCCACGTCGTTGTTCAGCAGCAGCAGATAGTCGCCGGTGGCGTATTTGCGGCCAAAGTTGTTGATGCCGGAAAAGTTGAAGCCTTTTTTCGGGTAGGTGACCACCCGCAAGCCATCGTAGCACTGCTGTGCTTTCTGATAGTAGGCAAATGTTTCCGGGTCGGTGGAGTTGTTCTCGATGACAATGACCTCAAAGTTGTCCCAGCTGGTCTTAGCCCAGAGGCTGTGCAGGCACTTTTCCAGATCGTCAATGTGGTCCTTGTTTGGGATCAGGATGCTCACCTTCGGGTCGCCCACGATGTCCCACTTCACCCGGTAGGTACTGGGAAACAGCCCATCCTCCACGGTACCGGTGCGGCCGGTGCGGGCCAGATGATCTGCCAGCGCCTTTTTGGCTGCTGCCGCCACATAGGGCTTGGCCTCCGTACCGCCGGAGGTGGAACCGGCATGCACCCGCCAGTAGTACAGCACCTGCGGCACATGGGCCGCGCCGCCGGTGCGCTCCAGCAGACGCAGGAACAGGTCGTGGTCCTGGCTGCCATCGCACTCCGGGCGTTCGCCACCAAGCTCGTCCCACAGGGCTTTTTTGAACACGGCCAGATGGCAGATGTAGTTGCAGCACAGCAGGTAATCCGGCGCATAGTCCGGCTTGAAGTGGGCCGCGCTGGGCCGCCGGATGCTCTTGCTGAACAGGGCTTCGTCGCTGTACAAAAAGCCGTCCGGTTCGCCACGCTGCCGCAGCTGCAAAATGGCCTTGCCCATGGTGTACAGGGCGTGGGGGGCCAGCACGTCGTCGTGGTCGGCCAGCGCCAGATACTCCCCTGTCGCCAGTTGCGCAGCGGCGTTGGTGTTGGCCGCAATGCCCTTGTTTTCGATCTTTTTGTATACGATGCGTTGATTCTTTGCCTGATATTCCTCCACGATGCGCTGCACATCACCGTGCTGCGCGTCCGAAGCATCGGCCAGGCAGAGCTGCCCGTTGGGGGCGGTCTGGTTCACAAAGGAATCCAGAAATTCCCGCAGGTATTTTTCCGGAGTATTATACAGCGGGGTCAGCACCGAGATGGTGGGCAGGCCGCAGGTGTCGGCCGTTTTTCCGGCCATCTCTGCGCGCTGGGCTTCCAGCACCTTTTTGGCGGGCAGGTAGCGGGCCTTTTTGCCAAAACAGCGGCGCTTGACAAAGCCCGCGCCCCGCTTGAGCATGGTAGGCAGGCCCTCGTCCTTGGTCAGCTGCACGGCATATCCTGCCAGCTCTCTGGCACGTTTCAGTCGCAGGTTCATACTCATGCCTCGCCGCGCTGGGTGGCCTTATAGGCCGCACAGACTGTCTCGGTATCGCCGTTCATCTTCAGGTGACCGTGGCTCAGCCATGCCACCTTGCTGCACATGCGCTCGATCTGCTCAATGGAGTGGGACACCAGAATGACCGTGGTGCCGCCCGCCATCAGCTCCTTCATGCGCTTTTCGCATTTCTGCTGGAACAGGAAATCGCCCACCGACAGCACCTCGTCTGCGATGAGGATATCGGGCTTGGTGATGGTGGCAATGGCAAAGCCGATGCGGGCCACCATGCCGGAGGAGTAGTTCTTCAGCGGCACATCGAGGAAATTCTGCAGCTCGCTGAACTCCACGATCTCGTCAAACTTTTCGTCCAGATACTTGGGCGAGAAGCCCAGCACCGTGCCGTTGAGGTAGATGTTCTCCCGGGCGGTCAGGTCCATATCAAAACCCGCGCCCAGCTCGATGAGGGGCGCGATGGTGCCGTTGACGGTCACCTTGCCCTTGCTGGGCTTGTACACGCCTGCAATGGTCTTGAGCAGGGTGGACTTGCCCGAACCGTTCAGGCCCACAAGGCCGTAAAAGTCACCGGGCATAATGTCCAGGCTCACGTCCTTGAGGGCGTAGAACTCGTCGTACTGCAGCCGGCCCTGCACCATGGCCAGAAAATATTCCTTCAGGCTCTCATGCTTTTCCTTGGAGAGGTTGAAGCACATGGAAACATTGTCCACTTTGATGATCGGTTCCATTGTTCTCTCCTCCCTCTTAAATATGCAGCACGAAGCGGTCCTGTGTCTTGCGGAACACGCTCACGCCCACCCACATGGAGACGAGGGCACAGATGCCGCACACCGCAAACATGTTGAAGTCCAGCGGGATGCCCCACATCACGGTACGGCGGAAGCCCGTGATGTACCAGTACATGGGGTTCAGCTTGATGATCTGCTGCATGTTGAAGCCGCCGATGGAGAAGGTCATCTGGGTGGGGTCGTAGAAGATGGCGGAGAAATAGAGCAGCGCCGTGATAAAGACGCTCCAGATGTGCATGATGTCCCGGAAGAACACCGTGGCCGCCGCCAGAAACAGACCCACGCCCAGGCTGAAGAAGAACAGGGTCACCAGCGGGTACACTGCCTCGATCAGGGTGAGGTGGAAGGGTGCGCCGGTAAAGATCATGACCAGCAGCAGGGCCACAAAGCTGAACACGCAGTTCACCATGGCAAAGCAGCACTTTTCCAGCGGGAAGATATACTTGGGGATATACACTTTTTTGAGCAGCGGGGCCGCGCTGAGCACGCTGCTCATGCTGGTGGAGGTGGCCTCGTTGAAGAAGTTGAACAACAGCTGGCCGCACATCAGAAAGACGGCAAAGTTGTCGATGCCGCTGCCGCGCATGTCCATCAGGCTGCTGAACACCGCCCAGTACACCAGACACATGAGCAGGGGGTTGAGCACGCTCCACACTACGCCCAGAACACTGCGGCGGTATTTGAGCTTGAAGTCACGGCTGACCAGGTTCCACAGCAGATAGCGGTAGCGCCAGAAGCCGTTCCACATTGCCTTCCATTTTGCCACGGGCGATCACCACTTTTCAAAGAATTCAAACTTCTGGGCGGCAAAGGGCTCGTGCAGCTTGTCCTTTGCGCTGGTCTTGTGCTCGCAGCCGCAGTCCGGCCACTGCACGTTCACGGTGGGGTCGTCATAGGGGATACCGCCCTCGCTGGTGGGGTCGTACACATCGGTGCACTTATAGCAGAATTCTGCCACATCGCTCAGCACCAGGAAACCGTGGGCAAAGCCCTCCGGGATATAGAACATCTTCTTATTGTCCTCGGACAGGGTCACGCCCACCCACTTGCCAAAGGTGGCGCTGTGGGGGCGGCAGTCCACGGCCACGTCGTACACTTCGCCCTTGGTCACGCGCACCAGCTTGCCCTGGGTGTGGTTCTTCTGGAAGTGGAGGCCGCGCAGCACGCCCCGGGTGGAACGGCTCTGGTTGTCCTGCACGAATTCCTTGTCGATGCCGGCCTCGGCAAACTGGTCCTTCTGGTAGGTCTCCATGAAGTAGCCGCGGTCATCGCCGAATACCTGCGGCTCAATGACCACCACGCCGGGGATCTCGGTCTGTGTGAAAGTAAACTTACCCATATTCTTGTACCTCTCTTTTTTTGATGAAGCATGATTTTTATCTGGAAAAGTCTGCGGTCGGGCAGGCTTTTGCGCTTAGTTGCCGTGCCGCGGCCCCGGGCGGGAGCGGCGGCGTTTTTTGCGCCGGATGCGGTTCACCAGCCGCATCACCAGCACGGTGACCACGGCCGCGGCGGCCGTGCAGCCCAGGGAGATGCCGGCCAGCATCCAGGCGCTGCGGCCGGGGGCCACGTCCCTGGAGGAAGCCAGCTGTGCCCCGGTGCTCTGAGCCAGCAGGTCGGCCATGCCGGAGATCTTTGCCGGAACCTTCACGCTGGTGCTCTCCTGCTTTGTACCGTCCCGGATGGTGTACACCGCGTACACCGCCGGGTCATCGCCCAGCAGGTACTGCTCCGGCAGTTCCAGCGACACCTCCACGTCTTTTGCGGTCAGGCCGTCGGCCAGCAGCAGCTTCGTGCCGGGATCGGCCACCGTGACCGTGCCCAGCGTGCTGCCGCCGCCCGCCACCGGAAGCTGTGCCGTCACGCTGCCGCCGGACAGCTCCGTGTAACCGGTAAAGGTGGCAAAGGCATCGTCCAGCAGGGTGCGCACATCGCTGTACTTGTCGGTGCTCAGCTCGCTCTGCATGGTCACGCAGATGAGGCGCACGCCGTTCTGCTCCGCAAGGCAGGCATAGCTGTACCGTGCGGTATTGGTATACCCCAGCTTGGAGCCCAGAATCCCGTCGATGTGGTATCGGCTGGAACCGATGCGCATCTTGTCCTGCTGGGAGAAGTAGCGGGTCACAGGCTGGAGGTTGGTGGGCTGCATGGTGTACATCTCGTTGCGGGTGAACACCGTTTCAAACCCCGGCTGCTGCAGTGCCCAGCGCAGGATCTGCGCCATGTCGTAGCAGCTGGTATAATGGTCGTCGCCGCTGATGCCGTGGGGGTTTGCAAAGTGGGTGTGGGCAAGGCCCAGCTCCCGGACCTGTGCATTCATCTTTGCCACGCCGTCGGCGATGGTCCCGCCGCCGAAATACTCCGCCAGCAGGTTGGCGCCGTCGTTGGCACTGGCCATCTGGGTGGCATACAGTGCATCGGTCAGCGGCACCTCTTCGCCCTCCTGCAGGGCGATGTGGCTGGAATCGGTGCCGGCCAGCGAATGGACATCCTCGTGGCTCACGGTGAGCTTCACGCCATCCCAGCTGCCCTGCGCCTTTTCGCAGGCAAGGGCCAGGGTCATCACCTTGGTGATGGAGGCCGGATGCAGTTCTTCGTTCATGTTCTGCTGGGCCAGCACAAGGCCGGTGTCCGCGTCGATGATGCAGTACGCGCGGGTAGCGCTGAGTGCCGGACCGGCCGCAGCCGCGCCAGGCATCAGCACAAGGATCATAAGCAGCACTGCACAGAGTGCCGTGGTCAGTTTTTTCATCTGGTTTTCTCCGTCCGGAAGTTTGGCTGCCCGTCGTGCCGCACCGGCAGGACATCGGTTTTAGTATACCACATTTTGCCCCGGCTGAAAAGCCATTGCACGTTCCCTTTGCCCCAGCAGCACCGGCTGCAGCTGTTCGCCGTGCAGGGCGGCTTCCAGCGCGGCAGGCAGCCGGGCAAAGTCCGCCTTCAGGCTTTGGGGCTTGGCGGCGGGGTCATCCTGCCCGTAGGGCACAAAATAGTAGTGCTTGCGCTGGAACAGCCGGGCGATGTTCTCGCCGGAAGCACCCAGCCCGTCGTTGGTGGACACGGCCAGCACCACCGGGCAGCCCACCCGCAGCAGGCTCTTGGCCGCCAGCGTCACCGGCGTGTCGGACAGGCCCGCCGCCAGCCGGGAAAGCGTGGCCCCGGTGCAGGGGGCTACCACCAGTGCCTGCGCCATTTTGCGGGGGCCCAGCGGCTCCACCGCCTGCAGCGTGTCCAGTACCGGGTACCCGGCGGCGGCTTCCAGCTGCTCCTTCCAGTAATTTCCCGTGCCAAAGCGGGTGTCTTGCCGGGCGGCAAAACTCATCACCGGCAGCAGCTGCCAGCCCTGCGCCGTCAGGGCGCGGGCAGACTGCAGCGCTGCTTCCAGTGTACAGAAGCTGCCGCACACCGCAAATGCGATCGTTCCTCGGTTCTGTGTGATCATCGTGTCCTCCCCTCCCGCTCCTGCAGCATGGTCTGCACCGTGCGCGCCACCGCCTCGCCCGCCGTCTCCGGCGCGCAGGCGGCCGGCAGGCTGAGGGCATGGATGGCCCGGTGTCCTCGCCGGGCCGCGGCGGCAAAGTCGGTGCCGCCGGGCTTTGAGGCCAGATCCACGATCAGGCTGCCGGACCGCAGCCGGGCCAGCACCCCGTCCCCCAGCACCGGGGCCGGGATGGTGTTCACCACCGTGTCAAAGGCCGGGGCCAGCCCGGCCAGAGCCGTCAGCGGGGCAGCCCGCAGGCCAAGGCTCTCGGCCAGAGCACGCTGCTCCGGTCGTCGGGCGCAAACGGTCACCCCGGCCCCCAGCGCCGACAGCCGCACGGCCAGTGCCTGCCCCACCGGCCCGAACCCCAGCACCAGCACCTCCGCACCCCACAGGGTACGGGTGCGCTGCTGCAGCAGGATGCCGATGCAGCCCTCTGCCGTGGGGATGGCGTTGTACACCGCCAGTTCCGGCCGGGCAAAGTAGTCTGCCAGCTCCACCCCGGCCTGCCGGGCGATCTCCACCGCCTGCGCCGACAGCCGCCCGCCCAGCGCAAAAGCCCCCGGTTTGGCCGCCCGCAGCAGCTGTGCCAGCGGGGTGCGGCTCTCATCCAGCGGCAGCGGAAGCAGGATCACATCCGCCCGGGCCACCTGCTCGGCCCCGGCCACCGCATAGCCTGCCCGGGCCAGCGCGCGGCCTGCTGCCGCCTGCCGGGCATCACTGCCCACCACCGCGATCCGTTTTCTGCCCTCCATGCCGCCGTTCCTCCCCCGCTGTGTTGTGCGCCATCCTATGCCGGGGCAGGCTTTTTGGTGCGTGAACGACGGAAAAAACTCCCTCCGTCAGATCCTGCGGATTTGCCAGCCCCCTCGGAGAGGGGGCCTTGGTGCTGCCGGAAGGTTTCCCGCGCTGTAAAAGGCTCCCCCCTTGAGGGAGCTGGCATCGCATCCGCGATGCCTGAGGGAGTTCCCATCAAAAAAAGGGACCGCCGTGCATCCTTTGCACAGCAGTCCCTTTCAAGCTCTATTCGTTTTTCGGATGCGCCGCCCTGACTGCCGCACGTCCTTTTTACTTCAGATACTTTGCCACAGCACGGGCCACGATGCCGCCCAGGATGCCGGACACCAGGAACTCCGCCACGCCCTGGACGCCCACCAGGAGCACCACGAACATGAAGGGGTTGGCTGCACCCTTGACGGACACCAGATTCTGCACATAGTCACAGCCGTAGAAAGCCAGCACGATGTAGCCCATGAAGAACAGGGTGTTGAGGGCCGGGGCACACATGGCGCTGACGATGTAGCTCCAGGTACGGGATCTGTCCAGCTTCTTCAGGCCGTTGAAGATCAGGCCCACGCACAGGCCCATGAGCACACGCATGCCCACGCACAGGATAAAGGTGTTCAGCGGGCTGACCTGGAACAGGGCACCGGTCATGGCAGATGCACCGGTGATGGCGTCATAGAAGCTCACTGCGCCAAAAACGCCGCCCAGGATGGCACCCACGGCAGGGCCCATGGTGATGGCACCCACGGCGATGGGAAGGGTCAGAAAGCTCATGTACAGAGGGCCCATGGGCACACTGCCCAGGCCAACAGCTTTCATGACCAGCTCAATGGCCACCAGAAGGGCCACACGGGTCAGCGTACGGGTATTCATGTTTTTCATATTCAATTGTCCTCCTGCTGCCGTTCCGCCCTTAGCGTCGGATACGGCGCAAACCTGCCCGCTCTGTGCGGGTTTTGTTGTGGATATTCTTATTGTTCTCTTAGAGCGCGTTGTGTCAGGGCGTGTTCCAAAGAGGGAATGTCGTTATCGTTCGCCGGGGAAGCGGATGCCGGCCGACCGGCGTGCCACCGTGAGCACCCGGCTCACCGCAATGGAGGTGTCCTGCATGCGGGTGCACAGCTCCTGGTCGCCGCTTTCCATCGCCCGGGCAAACGTCTCGAACTCTGCGGCCTCCCGGGGGCGGCCCCCATTCAGGTTGTAGTGCTCTTCCTTGCCCTCGTTGGGGTGGAAGGTGATGCCGCCGCAGCAGTTGGCGGTGGATTTCTGCTGGATGTAACCCTTCGTGCCCTGAATGATGTACCGGGCCGGGGCGGCGCAGTCCTTGGCAGCCATGCTCACGGCCTTGAAGCCGGTGTAGTCCATGGTCAGGATGCCGCTGGTGTCGATGCCGCGCTCCACGTTGGCGGTGTAGTGCACCTGATTCGGCTCGCCGAACAGGCCCACGATGTAGCTGACGTTGTACACGCCCAGATCCATCAGGGCACCGCCCGCACAGGCCGGGTCGAACACCGGGGGCGTTTCTCCGGCGCAGAAGGCGTCGTACCGGCTGGAATACTGGCTGAAATTGCACTGCACCAGCCTGACCGTGCCCACCCGGGGCAGCAGCTCCCGGATCTTGGCGTAATTTTCCAGATACTGGGTGGTGACGGCCTCAAACAGGAACACCTTTTTGTGGCGTGCCAGTGCCACCAGCTCTTCCGTCTGTGCCGCGCTGGGAGCCAGCGGCTTTTCTACAATGACGTGTTTCCCGGCCTCCAGCGCCACCCGCGCAAAGCGGACGTGCTGCAGGTTGGGCACGGCAATGTACACCACATCCACCCACTGCAGCAGCTCCAGATAGTTGGTGGTGTGCTGCGGCACGCCATACTGTCGGCACAGCTCCTGTGCCTTTTCGGCGCTGCGGGGCGTGCTGCACAGTGCCTGCACCGTAAACGGCGCGTGTTCCACGAGCCACGGCAAAAATTCCTGCACGATCTTGCCCGTGCCAAGAATGCCCACTTTCATGTTGTTCTCCCTATCCTATCCTTGATCGTAAGTCAGCCCACCAGCGCTTCCGGCTCGCGGCGGGTGCGCTTTTTGGGGTACGGACGCTTTGCGTGGGGGTGCCCCGGCTGGCCCGGCCTGCGGCCGCCCGCCGCAGTGTGGCGGGGTGCGGGCTGGGGTGCATTGAGCTGGTACAGCAGGGCCAAGCCCTTCATGAGCAGCTCCGGGTCATAGGTGAGCGGGTGGCGGCACAGCGGGGCAACGTATTTTGCCAACCCGCCGGTGACCACCAGCGTGGCCGGCTGGCCCAGTTCTTCCTCGATGCGCTGCACCATGCCGTCAATGAGCACCGCCGTACCCATCACCGAGCCGGAAAGCATACACTTTTCGGTATTGGTGCCGATGGCGCTCTTGGGCGAACCCAGATGCACCTGCGGCAGCTGGGCGCAGCGTTCGCCCAGGGCCCGCAGCCCGGTGGAAAGCCCCGGGCAGATCACACCGCCCCGGAACACCCGGTCCTTGTCCACTACATTAAAAGTAGTGGCGGTGCCCAGATCCACCGTGACCACCGGCAGCGGAAAATTTGCCGCCGCGTAAGCGGCATCCACCAGCCGGTCCTTGCCCACGGCATGGGGCTCGTCCACGGCCATGGTCAGGCCGGTGCGGATCTCCGGCGAAACAATGACCGGCTTTTTGCCGGTGTAATAACGGGCGCACTCAGCCAGCGCCCCGGTGATCTGGGGCACCACGCTGGTGAGCACAGCGCCCTCAAACCGCATGGGCCGCTCCGGGTGGCGGCGGTGCGCAAAAATTTTGTCCATTTCGGCACGATATTCTGCAGCCGTGCGGGTGCGCACCGTGTCCATGCGCGCCACAAAGCATACACGTCCGTCCCGAATGCCCCCCAGGGCGACGGTGGTGTTGCCTATATCAATGGCTAAGATCATAGTTCAGTTTTCCTTTTTTTCTGCGGAACGGGCCGGTACGCCGGAAAGTTGTCCGTTCCGCTTGAGCGGCGGCTTCCTCTATTCTTTGTCAAGCTGTATTTTACCGCATTTTGCCCTGCGATACAAGCCCGCGCAAAGATTTTGTTGTGCTGGCGGAACTTTTGCATTATACTATAGAAAGAAATGTGGAAACAGTCTGTTTTTGCAGGAGGTCTATACATGGATTTAAAGGGCAAATGCGTCCTTCTGGGCGTCACCGGCGGCATTGCCGCCTATAAGATGGCCAATGTGGCCAGCGCACTGCGCAAGCTGGGGGCCGATGTGGAGGTCATCATGACCAAAAACGCCACCCAATTCATCACTCCCATCACCTTTGAGACCCTGACCGGTCACAAGTGCATGGTGGACACCTTTGACCGCGACTTCAAATTCGAGGTCACCCACATCTCGCTGGCCAAAAAGGCCGACGTGATCCTGGTGGCCCCCGCCACGGCCAACGTGATCGCCAAAATGGCCCACGGCATCGCCGACGATATGCTCACCACCGTGGTGCTGGCGGCCAAATGCCCCAAGCTGGTCTCCCCCGCCATGAACACCGGCATGCTGGAAAACCCCATCACGCAGGACAACCTCGCCACGCTGGAGCGGTATGGCTTCACGGTCATCCCCTCCGAGAGCGGTGTGCTGGCCTGCAAGGATGTGGGCAGCGGTCGCCTGCCGAAGGAAGATGTGCTCATCGAGTACATCCTGCACACCATCGCCCGGCCCAAGGACCTGGCCGGAGTGCGTGTCACCGTGACCGCCGGGCCCACCCAGGAGGCACTGGACCCCGTGCGCTACCTGACCAACCATTCCACCGGCAAGATGGGCTACGCACTGGCCCGCGCCGCCGCCATGCGGGGCGCGGACGTGACCCTCATCCACGGCGAGACCGCTCTGCCGCCGGTCAAATTCACCACGGATGTTCCGGTGACCACCGCACAGGATCTGTACGAAGCCGTCACCGACCGCTTTGACACCACCGATGTGCTGATCATGGCCGCCGCCGTGGCGGACTACCGCCCGGTGACCGTGGCCAGCGACAAGATCAAGAAAAAGGACGGCGACCTGTCCATCCCGGTGGAGCGCACGCCGGACATTCTGGGCACCATCGGCCCTCAAAAGACCCACCAGTTCCTGTGTGGTTTTTCCATGGAGACGAAAGATCTTGTGGAAAACTCCTCCGCCAAGCTGGCAAAGAAGAATCTGGACATGGTGGTGGCCAATAACCTCAAGGTGGCCGGGGCCGGTTTTGGCGTGGACACCAACGTGGTCACCTTCATCACCCCGGACGGCACCCGGGAACTGCCTCTGATGAGCAAGGCCGACGTAGCCGACGCCATTCTGGATGAGATCTTAAAGCGGCGTTCTCTGTGAGAAAAACGGGAGGCTGTTGCCCCGCAACAGCCTCCCGTTTTTACTTCTCTTTCCGTGCAAACACGATGCCGATGGTACCGGGGCCGGAGTAACCGCCGATGGTGGTGCCGATGTCTGTTTCCCAGCATTCCTTGAAGTGGCCGTATTTCTTCAGGCCCGCTTTCACGGCCTCCATGCAGCCGGGCTTCGGCTGGCAGGAGGAAATGAACACCAGCCCATCCTCGATGTCATCCCGGTCGGCCAGACGGTCGGTGATGTACTTGCCCACGCAGATGGGCAGGCTGCCGCGGTATTTTTTGACCACTTTCAGCTCGCCGTTGATTACTTCCAGTGCCGGTTTGATGCCCAGCAGATTGGCCCCGAAGGCCAGCACGCCGGAGCAGCGGCCGCTTTTGGCCATGAAGTCCAACCGGTCCAGCACGAAGCTCAGCTCCACCCGCTTGGCAAGGCTCTGCAGCTTCATCTGGATGGCGCGGGCCGTCAGTCCGTCGGCGGCCCACTTTGCTGCCTTCAGAACCAGATAGCCCTGCCCGGTGCAGATGTTCTGGCTGTCCACGACGCAGACATTCTCAAATTCGCCGGCAGCCAGCCGTGCATTCTGGAAGCAGGACGACAGCTTGCTGCTGACCGAAATATGGATCACAGCATCGTACTCTTTGGCAAACGGGGCAAAGAATTCCGTATATTCCACCAGATTGGCGGCGGCGGATTTGGGCATCTTGCCGCCCTGGTTCACATAAGCGAACACATCCGCCGGGTGGACGGTCACACCGTCCAGATAGCTGTCCTCTCCCATCAGGATGTGCATGGGCATCAGGGCGATGTCCCACTTCTTCAAAAGCTCTTCGGACAGGTCACAGGTGCTGTCCGCGGTGATCTTGATCTTCACGTCTTTTCTCCTTTTTGTTCGGTTCCTTTCAAAGCTGTTCCGTTTTATTGTATCACAAACGGTTCAAAGTTGTTAAGTATCTTGCGCCGATAAATGTAAATCTTTTATGAAGCCGCCCGGTGCTTCGGGTTTCTTGTACACATCTCACAAATCTGCACAGGGATTTATAGTTCTTTCCGAAAATTCGGCTTTACCTGTTTATTTTATTCGCCAAAAATTATATAATAAGATGTATTCAAATGGTTTGGGATCGGTCTGCTCTGCGGCCGTTTATATTATTGGAGGTTGCTTTCTATGTTCATGTACACCGACTACACCCAGCATTTGCTGGATAATGTGAAGAAAAGATACACTTCATCGGCTGCGGCGGCAGCGGCATGTATCCTCTGATCCAGATCCTGGCCGCCAAGGGCTACGAGATCTCCGGCAGTGATGTGCTGGACGGCAGCATCATCCGCTACGAACGGGAGATGGGCGTGAAGGTCAGCCTGGGCCACAGCGCCGACAACATCATCGGTGTGGACATGGTGGTGTATTCCGCAGCCATCTCCAAGGACAACGTGGAGCTGTGTGCCGCTTCCTCCTACGGCATCCCCACCATCGAGCGCAGCGTGCTGCTGGGCTATGTGAGCCGCCTGTACAAGCAGAGCATCTGCGTCTCCGGCACCCACGGCAAGACCACGACCACCTCCATGATCACCACGGCGCTGGAGCTGGCAGGCCGCGACCCCTCTGCGGTCATCGGCGGCAAGCTGCCCCTCATCCACGGCTACGGCAAGGCCGGCAAGGGCGATGACATCGTCATCGAAGCCTGCGAGTTCTCCGAGACCTTCCTGAAGCTGACTCCCTACCTCTCCGTCGTGCTGAACATCGACAACGACCATCTGGACTACTACGGCAGCATGGGTGAGCTGAAGTTCGCCTTCAAGCGCTTTGCCCTGATGACCCAGTTCATGATCTTCGCCAACGCCGACGACAAGAACACGATGGATGTCATGTACACCCTTGACCGCCGTGTGTGCACCTTCGGCATCGAGAACGACGGCGACTATCAGGCCATCAACGTGCAGGAGTATAAGCCTGGCTTCTTCGAGTTCGATTTGAAGGAGTGGAGCAAGGTCACGGGCCACATCCGTCTGGCTGTGCCGGGCCGTCACAACATCTACAATGCGCTGGCCATGTGCGCGGTCTGCCGTTTTGCGGGCCTGACGGTGGAGCAGTGTGCCGAGGCCGCCCTGAACTTCAAGGGTGCCGGCCGCCGCTTTGAGGTGTACGGCGAGTGCAACGGTGCACTGGTCATCGACGACTACGCCCACCACCCCACCGAGCTGCGTGCGACCCTGAACACCGCCAAGGAACTGGGCTACAAGCGCCTCATCGCCGTCCACCAGCCGTTTACATACAGCCGCACCAAGATGCTGTTCAACGACTTCGTGGACGTGCTGAAGATCCCCGACATCACCGTGCTGACCCCCATCATGGGCAGCCGTGAACCCAACGACCCCACCATCACCAGTGCCATGCTGGCCGCCCAGATCCCCGGCTCCGTGCTGGTGAACAGCCTGCAGGAGGCTGCCGACTGGGTCAAGCAGAACGCACAGCCGGGTGACCTTGTCATCACCCTGGGCTGCGGCGACATCTACAAGGCCAGCAAGATGATGGTGGCCGACAACCAGTAAAGAATCTGCTATACAAAAAGAGGAACGACAGCTGTCGTTCCTCTTTTTTTCGTTGATCCGGGTCAGTTCCGCGAGCACTTTTCCGCGTCGATGGCCAGCACGAACATCAGCACATAAAGCGCATCCTTCGGGTCGGTGATGTCCAGAACGTAGGTGTCCGTCCAGCGGAACGGTTCCTTGGACACGGCAGCCACCGTGCCGCCGTCCGGGCTGGTGATGGTATAGTCCCACTCGAATACATCGCCCTCCACATGCCAGCCGTTGAAGTCGATGTTGTACTTCGGCTTGAAGAAGGTCAGCTCCTTTTTCAGGGTACCGATGCAGGTCTCGCCCTCGTACAGCTCAAACTTGGGCAGCTAGGTCAGGATCTCTTCCTTGACGGTGCCCAGCTCCTGCTGTTCTTCCGGATCGTAGATCTTCAGGCAGTGCCCCCAGGACAGCTGCCCCTTGACCACATACACGGTGTTTTCGTTTTCGTCGTAGATGTCGTAGCTGTCAAACCAGCTGAATGCACGCTGTCTAAAAAGCAGTTTCATCTTCCTCACCTCACTCGGAATACGATTTGGGACGTCCTTTTCGTGCGGTTCTTCCGCTTTTTTCCATCATACCAGATTCTGCCTCATCGTGCAATCCCGAAGCAGCCCCGCCCGGAGAATGCTCCGGGCGGGGCTGCCGTTTGCCGTTCAGTTTTCTACGATTCGGCATGTTTTATCATTCTTTTTCGTTTTGTATTTCAGTGGTGTCTGCACTTCGGCACGGATCCTGCCCAGATAGGTGCGGGTCTGCTCCACACCGCCCAGAATGGCCTGCACCTGCTCCCGCTGTTCTGGCGTCAGGGCATCCTCTGCCAGCAGCTCCGCGTTGCCCTCCACGATGGTCAACGGCGTTTTCAGCTTGTGGGAAAGCTGCAAAATCTGCTCCCGCTGCTGCTGCTCCAGGACCCACTGCTTCTGCAAGCTGCCGGTCAGTGCATCTCCCATGGTTTGCAGCGCCTGTAAAGCGCTCTCGTACTCCCGCACCTTTGCGCCGGAAAACACGGCACTGTCCAGCTCTTTCCGTGCCACCGCCTGCGCGGCGGCGGTCAGCTTTTCGGTCTCCCGGGTCAGAAAACGCCCGGTTCTGTGGGTGCTCCACACCACCGCGCCTACCAGCAGCAGAATGCCCAGAATACAGTGCACCGTCTGCATATCCGGCAGCACGCCCCGCAGTGCAGGGTCGGCGTAGGGCACGGCATAGTCAAATTGCAGCAGGCAAACCGTTCCATCCTGCAATTTCGACGTCATGTAATACTGTGTGTAGCCAAAATGCCAGCGGGTTTTCCCCTGCCGGTTCTCCATTGCCCGCTGCAAATGCCCGGCGTCCATGTTGGTGGCCAGCACCTCGCTGCTGTCCGGCGCGGCAAACAGGGCGTACCGGCACAAGGAGTCCAGCTGCGTCTCGTCAAAGGTGGCGGCGGTCATGCCCGGTAAAACGTCCTGTGCGGCCTTCTGACAGGCCTGTGCAGCTTGATTCGCGGGAAGAAACAGCCCGCCGTTCTGGATCCACAGCATCAGCACCAGCAGCCACCCCACCGCGACCAGCAGGCAGGCCAGCGCCGTGCGCACCAGATATTGCAGCAGCACGCTGCGCAGAGAAATCAGTCTTCGCTTTTCCATCGGTATCCCACGCCCCATACGGTATTGAGCAGCTTTTCCGGCTCCGGCACGCCCGCCGCCCGCAGCTTTGCCCGGATATTTTTGATGTGCTGGGTCACGGCGGTGTCGTCCGCTGTGCCGTCAATGCCAAAAACGGCCTCGTAAATTTGCTCCTTGGTAAAGGTCTGCCCGGCGTGCAGCGCCAGATACTCGCAGATGGCATACTCCGAGCGGGTCAAGGGCAACACCGCCCCCTCCACTGCCGCGCTCCGGGCGGTCAGGTCAAAGGCTACTCCGCTGCGCACCATCCGGTGCACCGGGGTGCGGCTCTGCCGCCGCAGATGTGCCGCCACCCGCGCCCGCAGCTCTGCCACCCGGAAAGGCTTGGACAAAAAGTCGTCTGCCCCGATGCCCAAGCCTTCCAGCACAGCCGCCTCGTCGGTGCGGGCACTCAGAAAGAGAATGGGCACTTCGGTCAGGCTGCGGATGCGCCGACAGACCGCAAAGCCGTCCTCCCCGGGCATCATCACGTCCAGCAGGATGCAGTCTGCCCAGCGGCAAAGCGCCTCGGTCAGTTCCCCGCCCGCCTGCCGCGTTTCTACCCGGTGTCCGTCCCGCTCCAAGGCGGTGCGGATCAGCTTGCAGAGCTCCAGATTGTCATCCACTGCCAGAATGTTTGCCACAAGATCACCTCAACACGTTATAAAGCAGGCAGGAAGCACCGTAAAGCAGATACACATGGGCCGGGTAGAACCAGTAGAACAGCTGCTTGTGACCCTTGCCTCGCTGGCCGTTGTACAGCAGCATCAGCAGCACCGCCGCTACGCCGAACCACTCGTAGTAGGCGGTAAACATCTGTGTCCATACAAAGCCCGCCTGCCGGCAAGCCATCCCAAAGGGCAGGGCAAAATCACACAGGAAAATCACCAGTGTCCATACCGTCAGCTGCACTTTGCGCCGTCCACGCAATGCATACAGCAGCACACCGCCCAGCAAAAAGCTCCAGCCGCCGTCCGTAATGCTGCTCCACATGGGCAGCGGGCTGGTGATGACAAATGCCACGACTGTCGAAGCAATGGGCATCTCCTGCACCTGGGGGAAGAGCAGCAGAAATACGACCACCACATACGGCCAGCACAAGACGGCGGCAATGGCAGCAATGCCTTTTGCGAGCTTTTTCTCCCGCAGCCAGTCAATGCCCTGCCAGACGATGCACAGCAGCATCAGGTCCTGGAAGATGGCGTTCTGGGGGTAGAAGCCGTCTCCGCGCCGGAAGGCTTTGGCATAAATCATAAAGAATTCCAGCGCCGCCATGGCAGTACCAATGGCCCAGATGCGGATAAAATACCGCTTGTGATCATGGGTGTGGGCAAAGCCCTCCACCGTGCAGAACAGGAACAGCGGCGCACTGAGCCGCCCCAGCATACTGAACACCGTCGGGATGCAGCCGGTGAACTCGAAGAAATAATGAATGTGGTCCAGTACCATCAGCACCAGAGCAATGGTCTTGAGCTGGGTACCGTCCAGCCCTTTTTTCGTCAGTTTATCCATACAGAATCTCCTTTCTTTGTACATTCAGTGTAACAGGAAAATCTGTAGAAAGTATAAGGTTTTTCTTTATGATACTATTTTCTGCCCCAAAACGCAACAAAAAAGCCCTGAGATTTCTCTCAGAGCTTTCTGTTCAAGTCGGCGACTACCTATTTTCACAAGCCGTTTCCAGCTAACTATCTTCGGCACAAGTGAGCTTAACTTCTGTGTTCGGAATGGGAACAGGTGGAACCTCACCGTCATCGACACCGACCGATCTGACTGAATCAGTATAGCACATTTCTGTGTTCCTGTTCAGTGTTTCTTAGAAGGACGTGCCTTCAAAACTGAATAATCACTGCTAACATTTTTTCGTTGACTTAAAAAGTCTCAAGCGAATTGTGGTCAAGCCCTCGATCTATTAGTACACGCTTGCTGAATGGATCACTCCACTTACACATTGTGCCTATCAACCTTGTAGTCTTCAAGGGATCTTACCTGATTGAATCAGTGGGATATCTTATCTTTGGGTCGGCTTCACGCTTAGATGCTTTCAGCGTTTATCCGATCCGTACATAGTTGCCCAGCTATGCTCTTGGCAGAACAACTGGTGCGCCAGAGGTACGTCCGCTCCGGTCCTCTCGTACTAGGAACAGCTCCCATCAAATATCCTGCGCCCACGACAGATAGGGACCGAACTGTCTCACGACGTTCTGAACCCAGCTCGCGTACCGCTTTAATTGGCGAACAGCCAAACCCTTGGGACCGAATACAGCCCCAGGATGCGATGAGCCGACATCGAGGTGCCAAACCTCCCCGTCGATGTGGACTCTTGGGGGAGATCAGCCTGTTATCCCCAGGGTAACTTTTATCCGTTGAGCGATGGCATTTCCACTCACATACCACCGGATCACTAACTCCAACTTTCGTTACTGCTCGACCCGTCAGTCTCGCAGTTAGGCTCGCTTCTGCGTTTGCACTCTCTTGCTTGATTTCCGTTCAAGCTGAGCGAACCTTTGAACGCCTCCGTTACTCTTTAGGAGGCGACCGCCCCAGTCAAACTGCCCACCTAACAATGTCCCCCGCCTTGATTCAAAGGCGCAGGTTAGAATTCCAATATCGCAAGGATGGTATCCCAACGGCCACTCCATGACCGCCAAAGCGATCACTTCCCTGTGTCCCATCTATCCTGTGCATGCAACATCGAAACCCAATATTAGGCTACAGTAAAGCTCCATGGGGTCTTTCCGTCTTGTCGCGGGTAACCGGCATCTTCACCGGTACTACAATTTCGCCGGGCGGGCTGTCGAGACAGTGCCCAAATCATTACGCCTTTCATGCGGGTCAGAACTTACCTGACAAGGAATTTCGCTACCTTAGGACCGTTATAGTTACGGCCGCCGTTCACTGGGGCTTCGATTCAATGCTTGCACATCTCCTCTTAACCTTCCAGCACCGGGCAGGCGTCAGCTCGTATACGTCATCTTTCGATTTAGCACAAACCTGTGTTTTTGGTAAACAGTTGCTTGGGCCGATTCTCTGCGGCTCCATCTCTGGAGCACCCCTTCTCCCGAAGTTACGGGGTCAATTTGCCGAGTTCCTTAACAACCCTTCTCCCGTTGGCCTTAGAATCTTCTTCCTACCTACCTGTGTCGGTTTGCGGTACGGGCACCGCAGAAATACACACAGCTTTTCTCGCCATCTTCCATCCCGGACTTCGGTACTAACTTCCCTCGATCGCTACCGGAACCAACACCCGGCTCCGAGACTTCAAATGTGTCCCTGTGCTTAACTCTTTTGGTGGTGACGGAATCTCTACCGTCTGTGCATCGGCTACGCCGTTAGGCCTCACCTTAGCTCCCGACTAACCTGGAGCGGACGAACCTTCCTCCAGAAACCTGAGGCTTTCGGCCATGCAGATTCTCACTGCATTCGCGCTACTCATTCCGGCATTCTCACTTCTATACACTCCACAGCCGCTTGCGCTACTGTTTCACCGCGTATACAACGCTCCCCTACCCAATGTATTACTACATTGCCTAAGCTTCGGTGTCAGGTTTAGCCCCGTTAAATTCTCCGCGCAGAGACGCTCGACCAGTGAGCTATTACGCACTCTTTGAATGAGTGGCTGCTTCTGAGCCAACATCCTGGTTGTCTGCGTATCTCCACATCGTTTTCCACTTAACCTGACTTTGGGACCTTAGCTGTAGATCTGGGCTGTTTCCCTTTTGACAATGACATTTATCTGACACTGTCTGACTCCCAACCATCAATATTCTGGCATTCTGAGTTTGATAAGCTTCGCTAACCTCTCGGCCGCTAGGCTATTCAGTGCTTTACCTCCAGATATCTAAGTTGAGGCTAGTCCTAAAACTATTTCGGGAGAACCAGCTATCTCCGGGTTCGATTGGAATTTCTCCGCTACCCACAGTTCATCCGCCGCCTTTTCAACGGAGGTCGGTTCGGTCCTCCATGGAATTTTACTTCCACTTCAACCTGACCATGGGTAGGTCACCCGGTTTCGGGCCCATTGTATGCAACTTAACGCCCTTTTAAACTCGCTTTCGCTTCGGCTCCAGACCTGAAGTCCTTAACCTTGCTGCATACAATCGCTCGCCGGACCGTTCTACAAAAAGTACCCTATCACACATTGACGTGCTCTAGGTGCTTGTAGGCACAGGGTTTCAGGTTCTATTCCTCCCTCCCGGGGTGCTTTTCACCTTTCCTTCACAGTACTATACGCTATCGGTCACTGGGTAGTATTTAGGGTTGGAGGGTGGTCCCCCCATCTTCCGACCAGGTTTCACGTGTCTGGCCGTACTCTGGATCCTGCGCAGCTCTCCGTTTTCACCTACGTGGTTCTCACACTCTCTGACCGGCCTTCCCATGCCGTTCGGTTAACAGATTAAGTCCTAAAAGCAGTCCGTACCCCGCAAGTATTTCTACTCACGGTTTGCCCTCTTCCGCGTTCGCTCGCCACTACTTACGGAATCTCGTTTGATGTCTCTTCCTCGCCCTACTTAGATGTTTCAGTTCAGGCGGTTCCCCCGATACACCTATTTTGAAGTTCAGTGTAACGTACCTGAGTATGAACCCAGGTGAGTTTCCTCATTCAGAGATCTCCGGATCAATGCTTATTTGCAGCTCCCCGAAGCTTATCGCAGCTTATCACGTCTTTCATCGGCTCCCAGTGCCAAGGCATTCGCCCTGCGCCCTTGTTCGCTTGACCATTCAAACTATTCTCTTTCGAGAATGGCTTGTATTCCTCTTGATTCTTTTTTGCCAACGAAGATTATTGTTACCCTTCCTTTTGAAATTGTAATATTTCTTAAAAAAGAACTTACTATAATCTTTGTTTCGCAGTTATTATTCAGTTTTCAAGGTACGTCTTTGAGTGTCCTTTTCAGGGCCCTCAAAATCGAACAATATCTACTCAACTTGTATCTATCACCTGTTCCAGAAGCAAATCATCTTTTGATGTTTTCCTTCTGCCTGACTCCTTAGAAAGGAGGTGATCCAGCCGCAGGTTCTCCTACGGCTACCTTGTTACGACTTCACCCCAATCACCAGTTTTACCTTCGGCGGCGTCCTCTTGCGGTTAGACTACCGACTTCGGGTCCCCCCGGCTCTCATGGTGTGACGGGCGGTGTGTACAAGGCCCGGGAACGTATTCACCGTGGCATGCTGATCCACGATTACTAGCAATTCCGACTTCGTGCAGGCGAGTTGCAGCCTGCAGTCCGAACTGGGACGTTGTTTCTGAGTTTTGCTCCACCTCGCGGTCTTGCTTCTCTTTGTTTAACGCCATTGTAGTACGTGTGTAGCCCAAGTCATAAAGGGCATGATGATTTGACGTCATCCCCACCTTCCTCCGTTTTGTCAACGGCAGTCTGGCCAGAGTCCTCTTGCGTAGTAACTGACCATAAGGGTTGCGCTCGTTGCGGGACTTAACCCAACATCTCACGACACGAGCTGACGACAACCATGCACCACCTGTCTCTGCGTCCCGAAGGAAAGCACTGTTTCCAGCACCGTCGCAGGATGTCAAGACTTGGTAAGGTTCTTCGCGTTGCGTCGAATTAAACCACATACTCCACTGCTTGTGCGGGCCCCCGTCAATTCCTTTGAGTTTCAACCTTGCGGTCGTACTCCCCAGGTGGATTACTTATTGTGTTAACTGCGGCACTGAAGGGGTCAATCCTCCAACACCTAGTAATCATCGTTTACGGTGTGGACTACCAGGGTATCTAATCCTGTTTGCTACCCACACTTTCGAGCCTCAGCGTCAGTTGGTGCCCAGTAGGCCGCCTTCGCCACTGGTGTTCCTCCCGATATCTACGCATTCCACCGCTACACCGGGAATTCCGCCTACCTCTGCACTACTCAAGAAAAACAGTTTTGAAAGCAGTTCATGGGTTGAGCCCATGGATTTCACTTCCAACTTGTCTTCCCGCCTGCGCTCCCTTTACACCCAGTAATTCCGGACAACGCTTGTGACCTACGTTTTACCGCGGCTGCTGGCACGTAGTTAGCCGTCACTTCCTTGTTGAGTACCGTCATTATCTTCCTCAACAACAGGAGTTTACAATCCGAAGACCTTCTTCCTCCACGCGGCGTCGCTGCATCAGGGTTTCCCCATTGTGCAATATTCCCCTGCTGCCTCCCGTAGGAGTCTGGGCCGTGTCTCAGTCCCAATGTGGCCGTTCAACCTCTCAGTCCGGCTACCGATCGTCGCCTTGGTGGGCCGTTACCTCACCAACCAGCTAATCGGACGCGAGGCCATCTCAAAGCGGATTGCTCCTTTTCCCTCTACCCGATGCCGGGTCGTGGGCTTATGCGGTATTAGCAGTCGTTTCCAACTGTTGTCCCCCTCTTTGAGGCAGGTTCCTCACGCGTTACTCACCCGTTCGCCACTCGCTCGAGAAAGCAAGCTCTCTCTCGCTCGTTCGACTTGCATGTGTTAGGCGCGCCGCCAGCGTTCGTCCTGAGCCAGGATCAAACTCTTTATAAATGATATTTATCACTTAAAAGTGTTAAATCTTGTTCGCTCAGCACGCAATCGCTTGCGTCCTGTGTGAATTACTTTGTTTGGAATTGTTTAACGTGTTTTTCCAACACGAAAATAGGTTCCGTTACAAGTTTTTCGATATTGTTCAATTTTCAAGGTCCTGTGCGCCTCAGCCTTAGCGGCTGACGACTTGATTATTTTACCACAGAAGCGGTTTTTTGTCAAGCTTTATTTTTTCGAGGCTTTTGAACATTCTGAACTTGGATCATTCTCAACATCTCAGTGTCAGCTGGTGTTTTTGAACGTCTATTGGTTCTTTTCAAAGGCTTCGTGCTGAGACTTCGGAAGTCATTCTTTTGTCTCAGCGCTTGGCGCTCAAGTATAATACCACACCCCGGCAGTCTTGTCAACACTTTTTGACATCTTTTTTCCAATTCTTTTGCCTGCTGTATTTCTGCGGTCTGCCTCTGCTGCCCTATATAATGTAATTATAAGAGCTTCTCCTTGGGGCAGCGTATAGTTCCCCACAGATATTACACCTCGGAATCGGGCCCTAGCTGTCAAGTGGGCGGCGGTCCGATTTTAGTCCGAAATTTTGTTCTGAATTTTGGCTAAAACTCCAAAACGCAAAATGTAGTGGTATTTTTCTTGACTTGCCACTAGATAGTGATAAAATAGAGCTACATTCAGTTTGTTGGATATCGAGTGCGCAGACGGGTATCTCTTATTGTGAGAGATGCCCGTTCACACTGTCAGTTGGAGGAGAGCTTATGAAGATCATCAAACGCAACGGTGCAGAGGTCCCCTTTGATATTACCAAGATCATCACGGCCGTTACCAAGGCCAGCGATTCCGTCGGCGGTCAGAGCCGTCTGACCCGGGAACAGATCACGCAGATCGCCGCGGCTGTGACCGACCAGTGTCAGGCGCTGAACCGTGCGGTGAACGTGGAAGAAGTACAGGACATGGTGGAGAACCAGCTCATGGACATCCAGGCCCACGATGTGGCCCGGCACTATATCACCTACCGCTATGTGCAGAGCCTGAAGCGGCAGACCAACACCACCGACGAGCGCATCCTGAGCCTGATCGAGTGCCAGAACGAAGAGGTCAAGCAGGAGAACGCCAACAAGAACCCCACCGTGAACAGCGTGCAGCGCGACTATATGGCCGGTGAGATCTCCAAGGACCTGACCGCCCGTCTGCTGCTGGACCCAGAGATCGTGAAGGCACATCAGGAAGGCCTGATTCACTTCCACGATTCCGATTACTTTGCCCAGCACATGCACAACTGCGACCTGGTCAACCTTGAGGATATGTTGCAGAACGGCACGGTCATCTCCGGCACCTATATTGAAAAGCCCCACAGCTTTTCCACCGCCTGCAACATTGCCACCCAGATCATTGCACAGGTGGCCTCCAACCAGTACGGCGGTCAGAGCATCAGCCTGACTCATCTGGCTCCCTTTGTGGACGTCTCCCGCAAGAAGATCGCCGCCGAGGTCGAAGTAGAGATGGAAGGTCTGGACGTCTCCGCCGAGCGCAAGAAGGAGATCGTGGAGCGCCGCCTGCGCAACGAGATCAACCGCGGCGTGCAGACCATCCAGTATCAGGTGGTCACCCTGATGACCACCAACGGTCAGGCCCCCTTCATCACCGTGTTCATGTATCTGGGTGAGGCCCGGAACCCTCAGGAAAAGGCCGACCTGGCCATCATCATTGAGGAAACCATCCGCCAGCGCTACCAGGGTGTGAAGAACGAGGGCCGGTGTGTGGATCACCCCGCCTTCCCAAGCTGATCTATGTGCTGGAGGAGGACAACATCCGCCCGGTACTCCTTATTATTATCTGACCGAGCTGGCCGCCAAGTGCACCGCCAAGCGCATGGTTCCGGACTACATCTCCGAAAGAAGATGCTGGAACTCAAGGTGGACAAGAACGGCGAGGGCCACTGCTACACCTGCATGGGCTGCCGCAGCTTCCTGACCCCTATGTGGACCCCGGACCGGCAAGCCTAAATACTACGGCCGTTTCAATCAGGGTGTGGTCACCATCAATCTGGTGGACGTTGCCCTGAGTTCTGAGGGCAACTTTGAAAGTTCTGGAAGATCTTTGATGAGCGTCTGGACCTGTGCCATCGCGCCCTGCAGGCCCGTCACAAGCGGCTGCTGGGCACCCCTAGTGATGCCGCACCCATCCTGTGGCAGTACGGCGCACTGGCCCGCCTGAAGAAGGGTGAAAAGATCGACAAGCTGCTGTTCGGCGGCTATTCCACCATCAGCCGGGTTATGCCGGCCTGTATGAGTGCGTGAAGTATATGACCGGCAAGAGCCACACCGACGCCGGCGCAAAGCCCTTCGCCCTCAGCGTGATGCAGCACATGAACGACAAGTGCAGCGAGTGGAAGAAGGCCGAGAACATGGACTATTCCCTCTATGGCACCCGCTGGAGTCCACCACCTACAAGTTCGCCAAGTGCCTGCAGAAGCGTTTTGGCATTGTGCCCGGCATCACCGACAAGAACTATATCACCAACAGCTACCACGTCCATGTCTCGGAGCAGATCGACGCCTTTACCAAACTGAAGTTTGAGAGCGACTTCCAGCGTCTGTCCCGGGCGGTGCCATCAGCTATGTGGAAGTGCCCAACATGCAGGACAATCTGGAAGCCGTGATGAGCGTGCTGCAGTTCATCTACGACAACATCATGTACGCCGAGTTGAACACCAAGTCTGATTACTGCCAGTGCTGCGGCTACGACGGCGAGATCAAGATCGTGGAGGATGACGGCAAGCTGGTGTGGAGTGCCCAAGTGCGGCAACCGCGACCAGAACAAGCTGAACGTTGCCCGCCGCACCTGCGGTTATATCGGCACCCAGTTCTGGAATCAGGGCCGCACCCAGGAGATCAAGGACCGCGTGCTGCATCTGTAACCCTCTCAGTCAATGCTTCGCATTGCCAGCTCCCCGGGGGAGCTTTTATTGAGTATCACTATGAACTACGCAACCATCAAATATTACGACATCGCCAACGGGCCGGGCGTCCGCACCAGCGTCTTCGTTTCCGGCTGCCGCCACCGCTGCCCCGGCTGCTTCAACTCCGTGGCCTGGATTTTGCCTACGGCCAGCCCTTCGACAAGGCCACCCGCAATCAGGTGTTCGCCTCCTGCCAGCCGGACTACATTGCCGGGCTGTCCCTGCTGGGCGGCGAGCCCTTTGAGCCGGAAAACCAGCGGGAGCTGCTGCCCTTTGTGCGCAACTTCAAGGCCCTGTACCCCAACAAAACGGTCTGGTGCTACTCCGGCTACACCTGGGAGCAGCTGACCGGCAAAGAGCCCTGCGCCGCCCGGTGCGAGGTGACCGATGAGCTGCTGCAGCTGCTGGATGTGCTGGTGGACGGTGAATTCGTGCAGGCAAAGCACGACATCTCCCTGCGCTTCCGCGGCAGCAGCAACCAGCGGCTGCTGGATGTGCCCCGGACGCTGGCCGCCGGGCAGCCGGTGTGGTGGGAGGACGAAGCCGTGTTCGCCACCCATACCATGGACCGGAACTAAAGAAGAACGCCCGGTTTTCCACAGCGCAGGCAGAGCCTGGTGGAAAACCGGGGCGTTTTGTGGTTCAGATTCAGCCCGGACAGAAACGGGTTCCTTGGGCTTGTTCTCCACACGAGCACTGGTGCGGCCCTCCGGACGGATCTCGCCGGCAGCCGTCAGAGCCATCCGGGTCAGGGTGGGGCCTACCAGCTCATACACCAGCACCGAGAACAGCACCACGTTCCGGACCATGTGTCCGTCGGAAAGCTGGGCAGCCTCTGCGGCCATGCCCAGGCTACGCCAGCCTGGGGCAGCAGGGTGATGCCCAGATACTTCTGGATGCTGGGGCTGCACTTGGTGGCACGGCAGCTGGCATAGGCACCGCCGATCTTGCCCAGGAGCGGCTGGCGATGTACACCACGCCCACCAGCAGCACCAGAGGGTTGGACAGGATGGTCAGGTCCAGCTCTGCGCCGGACAGCACAAAGAACAGGATGTTGATGGGGACACCCACCGGTCCAGACGGTCCATCAGTTCCTCCGAGGTGGGGCAGACGTTGCAGAACGAGGTGGGGCAGACGTTGCAGAACACGGTGCCGGTCATCATGCACACCAGCAGCAGGGAGAAGCCGCAGCGCACGCCGCCTACCTCAACCTCCAGCATGGAAACACCCACCGTCAGCAGCACAAAGGCCACCGACAGGCTCATGCGCTTGGACCGGGAGTGGAAGTAGACCTCCAGCAGGTTCAGCAGGTAACCGGCAACGGCACCCAGCAGCAGGGACAGCAGGATCTCCATGAGAGGCTCCACCACCACGCTGAGCAGGTCCATGTGGCCCTGCTCCAGGGCATTGGCCACACCATAGGAGGCCGAGAACAGCACCAGCCCACGGCGTCGTCAATGGCGACCACCATCAGCAGCAGGTGGGTCAGGGGCCCTTGGCCTTATACTGCTTTACCACCATCAGGGTGGCAGCCGGGGCCGTGGCTGCGGCAATGGAGCCAGGGTAATAGCGGACGCCAGGGACAGCACCTGGGGAACAGCAGATGCACCCCACCAGGGCCACGTCTACCAGGGCGGTGGTGATCACCGCCTGGGCAATGCCCACGGTAATGGCCTGCTGGCCCATGCTCCGCAGGGAGCTGAGCCGGAACTCGTTGCCGATGACAAAGGCGATAAAGCCCAGTGCCACCTGGGTGACTACGCCGTAGCCCTCCACCTGCTCCAGGGAGCCAAAGCCGATGCCCAGGCCGCTGAGGCCCAGCCGTCCCAGCACAAAGGGGCCCAGCAGCAGCCCGGCCACCAGATAGGACGTGACCGCCGGAAGATTTACCGCCTTGGCCAAACGGGACATGAGCAGGCCTGCGATCAGAGCGATGGACAGGCAGATAAGCATTTGTTCCATGTGTGTTCTCCTGGGGCAGAGCGGTTCCGCAGCCTGCCCCATTTCCTCCTTATTTTATAAACTTCTCATTCCAGGGCCGTGCAGGAAAGGGAATGCGCCCAGGGGAAACCTGCACGGCAAAAAACGCATACTATACCAGTATACTCTCCGCCAAAAGAAAAAACAACCATTCATCGCACTTTTATAAAAAATCAAGGCGAACAGCAAAAAAGCTCCCCCGACATCGGAGGAGCAAGAGACACCGCAGTGCCTATCCTTAGTTGAATTTGAACAGCTTCTTGGCCAGGCGATAGCAGCCCAGCACCACCTTGTCGCCGCCGGGGACATTCACGTTGCTGACACCGCCCAGGCTCAGCACCACCGAGCGGTACACCTTGGGGCTCACATGGTCCTTCAGGTACTGCCACAGTTCCTTCTTTTTGGTGTAGGCCTCCGGGGTGCCGTCCAGCAGCAGGAAGATGTCGCTGACGGTCATCATCATGGACAGGTAGTGGAGCATATAGGCCCGCAGACGCTTTTCATGCTGCAGGGCATCCAGGTCCTGGCAGTCGATCATGTGCTTGGTGACCCGCAGCTGCTGGTCCACCCGTTTGACCATCACGCTCTCGTTCACGCTCTGGTCCGCACGGCCGATAAAATAGCGGTACAGGTCCAGGTCCATATAATACATGCTCTTGACATAGGGCAGGGGCTGGTACACAAAGATGTTGTCCACATAGAAGGTGTGCTTGGGCAGCACCATGCCGCACTGACGCAGCACCTGGGTGCGGTACATGACCGAGTGCATCAGCAGGTTCTGGTCCGGGCGGAAGTGGCCCACGTGCATCCAGCTGAACAGCCGGTTCTGGGGGAACACGTTGGTGTAGCGCACCGTATGGCTGGTGCCATCCTCCACATGCTCGTACACATAGTTGCAGATCATCAGGTCCGGGGCGGTGTGACGCTCCACCAGCGCAGCCAGCCGGGCCAGCACCTTTTTCAGAGCCTCGGTGTCCAGCCAGTCGTCACTGTCCACCACCTTGTAGTACAGGCCCGTGGCGTTGCGGATGCCCTGGTTGACGCCCTCGCCGTGGCCGCCGTTCTCCTGATGGATGGCCTTGACGATGGTGGGGTATTTGGCGGCGTATTCGTCGCAGATGGCAGGGGTCTCGTCCTTGACCGAGCCGTCATCCACCAGAATGATCTCTGCCTGCTCGCCGGCAGACAGCAGCGTCTCGATGCAGTGGCGCATATAAGCCGCCGAGTTGTAGCAGGGCACGGCAAAGGTAATGAGTTTCTGGTCCATATTCTAAATTGCTCCTTTAAATTCGATTTGCAGTTTCGGCGCACCGGGGGCCGCCGGATGGAGATATGTGTTCTTATTATAGCATTTTCAATCCTGAAAAGCTATGCCCGCCCCCGGATATCCCGGATTTTTCGCACCGTTCGGTGCAATGTGGTGTTTTTCTGTGCGCGCAGACACGGTTTTGTGGTATACTGGTAGCGTTTTGAGCACTCCGCGCACTGCGCGTTCACTGATTATAACGGAGGAAACCATGGAAACCCCGCACAGCATCCTGAAAAAATTTTTTGGCTACGACAGCTTCCGCCCCGGGCAGGAGCAGATCGTGCAGCGCCTGCTGGCCGGGCAGGACGTGCTGGCCGTGATGCCCACCGGTGCCGGTAAGTCCATCTGCTATCAGGTGCCCGCCCTGCTGCTGCCGGGCATCACGCTGGTGGTGTCGCCGCTGGTGAGTCTGATGAAGGATCAAGTGGGAGCTCTTGTGCAGGCCGGTGTGGCAGCGGCTTTTCTGAACAACAGCCTCACCGACAACCAGAAAGCCCTGATGCTGCACCGCGCCCGCGAGGGCTGGTATAAGATCATCTATGTGGCTCCGGAGCGGCTGGAAATGCCAGGCTTCCAGCGCTTTGTGCAGGAGCAGCAGATCAGCATGGTCACGGTGGACGAGGCCCACTGCATCAGCCAGTGGGGGCAGGACTTCCGCCCCAGCTACCTGCGCATCCAGGCCTTCGTGGACAGCCTGCCCACCCGGCCGGTGGTGGGCGCATTCACGGCCACCGCCACCGCTCATGTGCGGGATGACATCCGTACCCATCTTGCCCTGCGCGATCCCTATGAGGTGACTGCCAGCTTCGACCGGCCCAACCTTTACTTTGCCACCCAGCGGGCCCTGCCCAGCGAAAAGCCCCGCCGCCTGCTGGAACTGGTGCTGCAGGAGGGCAATAACGCCGGTATCGTCTATTGCAGCACCACAAAACAGGTGGACGAGACCGCCCGCCTGCTCCAGAGCCGGGGCATCCGGGCGGCGGCCTATCACGCCAAGCTGGACGCCGACACCCGCCGCAGGAATCAGGATGATTTCCTCTACGACCGGGTGCAGGTGATGGTGGCCACCAATGCCTTTGGCATGGGCATCGACAAGCCCAATGTGCGGTTCGTCATCCATTATAATATGCCCAAGGACCTGGAGAGCTATTATCAGGAGGCCGGCCGTGCCGGGCGGGACGGTCAGCCCTCCCGCTGCACCCTGCTGTACTCCGGCACCGATGTGCGTACCATCCGTTTCTTCATCGACAAGGAGCTGGAAGCCGACAACGGCCTGCCTGCCGACGTCAAGGCCGAAGCCGCCCGCAAGGCCGAAGAGCGGCTCAAGTATATGACCTTCTATTCCACTACCCCGAAGTGCCTGCGGGGCTTTTTGCTGGAATACTTCGGCGAGGCCGCACCGAAAAAATGCGGCAACTGCTCCTGCTGTCTGGCGGCAGAGCAGGAAGCACAGCTGCAGCTGGAAACCTCCCGGCGGCGTGCGGCCGACAACGCCCACCGGCTGGAAAAGCCCCGCCGCACCAAGTCCACCGCCGGGGCCGCCCCGCTCAGCGAGGCCGACGAAAAGCTGCTGAACGCCCTGTATGCGCGGCGCAAATGGCTGGCAAACAAGATGAACATCCCCGCTTACAATGTGTTCAGTGACGCCACTCTGCGGGAAATGGTGGAGAAAAAGCCCCTCAGCCTGGACGAGCTGCTGAACATCAGCGGTGTGGTAGAGAGGAAAGCCGCCCGCTACGGCACCACCTTCCTGCGCATCATCGAAGATGCGGTGGAAAACCGGGAATGAGCTTCCCCGCTCCCCTTCCGACAAAAGAAAAAAGGCTCCCCCAAGGGGAGCCTTTCGTGCACCCTGTCGTGCAGCCCATCCGGGCCGCGGCAGGGTGTTTTTTAGTTCAGTACGATCTCGCCGTTCTCGTCGGCATCCACCACAAGGGTGCTGCCGGAGGCCAGGGTGCCGTCGATGAGCTTTTCGGCGGCGGGGTCCTCCACGGCCTTGCGGATGACACGGCGCAGGTCGCGGGCACCAAACTTGCCGCCCTCGCTCTTCTTCACCAGTGCCTTGAGGGCCGCCGGAGTATAGCGGTAGGCGATGCCCTTGGCGTCCATGCCGGGCTTGTACTCGTCCAGCATCAGGGCTGCAATGCCCTGCAGGGTCTCCTCGCTCAGGGGCTTGAAGGTGATCACCTCGTCCACACGGCCCAGGAACTCCGGCCGCAGGAACTGTGCCAGCGCCTTGCGGGTCTTTTCGGCACTGCGCTGCTCTTCGCTCTTGTTGAAGCCCAGGCTGCTGGTGCTCTGGTCGCTGCTGCCCGCGTTGGAGGTCATGCAGATGACCGTGTTGGAAAAGTCCACCGTGCGGCCCTGGGCGTCATTGATCCTGCCTTCGTCCAAGATCTGCAGCAGGATGTTCATCACGTCCGGGTGGGCCTTTTCGATCTCGTCAAACAACACCACGCTGTAGGGGCGGCGGCGCACCTTCTCGGTGAGCTGACCGGCCTCCTCATAGCCCACATAGCCCGGAGGCGAACCGATCATACGGGACACCGCGTATTTTTCCATATACTCGCTCATGTCCAGACGGATCAGCGGATCCGGGCCGTCGAACAGCTGGTTTGCCAGCTGCTTGACCAGCTCGGTCTTGCCCACGCCGGTGGGGCCCACAAAGATGAAGCTGGCCGGACGGCGGCGGCCGGACAGGTCGGCGCGGCTGCGCTTGATGGCCTGCGCCACCAGATGCACGGCCTCGTCCTGCCCGACGATCTTCTTTTTCAGCTCATTTTCCAACCCGGCCAGCTTGGCGAACTCACTCTCGCGGATCTTCACCGCCGGGATACCGGTCCACAGCTCGATGACCTTGGCCACGTCATCCATGGTCACCTGGATCTCACTGGCGGCTGCCTGCTTGGCGGGCAGCTCGGCTTCCAGCTTGGCGATGCGGGTCTTGCGCTCCGCCACCCGCTCATAGTCGATGGGCTCGTTGACGTCTGCCGTCTCCATATCCGCTTCTTCCTGCTTCAGGGCGTCCAGCTCCTTCTGCATGCCCAGATACTCGGAGATGACCGGGTGGGCCAGATTGCAGCAGGCGCAGGCTTCGTCCAGCAGGTCGATGGCCTTGTCGGGCAGATAGCGGTCAGTGATGTAGCGTTCGCTCAGGGTGACGGTGGCGCTCAGCACGTCGGCGGGCACCTGCACATGGTGATGCTGCTCGTAGTAGTGCTTGATGCCGTTCATGACGGCCAGCGTGTCGGCCACGCTGGGCTCCTCCACCCGCACGGGCTGGAAGCGGCGCTCCAGTGCCTGATCCTTCTCAATGTACTTGCGGTACTCGGTAAAGGTGGTGGCACCGATCACCTGGATCTCGCCGCGGGACAGGGCGGGCTTGAGGATGTTGCCCGCGTTCATGGCACCCTCGCTCTCACCGGCAGAGGTGATGGTGTGGATCTCGTCGATGAACAGGATCACGTTCCCGGCTGCCTTCACCTCGCCCAGCAGGCCCTTGACCCGCTGCTCAAACTGGCCGCGGAACTGGGTGCCCGCCACCAGACTGGTGAGGTCCAGCAGATAGATCTCCTTGTCCTGCAGGCCGATGGGCACATCGCCCTTGGCAATGCGCTCGGCAATACCCTCGGCAATGGCCGTCTTGCCCACACCGGCTTCGCCGATGAGGCAGGGGTTGTTCTTCTGGCGGCGGCTCAGGATCTGGATGGTGCGGTAGATCTCGCGGTCACGGCCGATGATATCATCCAGTTTGCCTTCCCGCGCCTTGCGGGTCAGGTTCTCACAATAGGTATCCAGGAATTTGCGTTTGGGGGGCTTTTTGCCGTTCTTGCGGTCGGAGCCCTTTTTGTCGCCGTCCTGTTTTTCACTGCTGGTAAAGCCCAGCGGGAAGGTGGCATTGCTACCGGGGATCAGATCTTCGTCCTCGTCGGGGGCATCCTCGCCGCCCTGGGTCATGTTCATCATCATGGAGAGAGGGTTGGAATCGCCCAGCTCTTCCATCATGCTCTCCATCCGGTTTTCCATGTTGTCCAGATCCTGATCCGACATGCCGAACTGCTTCATCAGATCGTCCACCGGTTTGATGTGCAGCTCCCGCGCACAATGCAGGCAGTAGCCCTCCTGCTTCATCTGGCCATCCACCATCCGCTGGATGAAAATGATGGCCGGACGTTTCTGGCATCGAATACAGACCATAGTTCCTCCTTGCTGTTCTCTCCCCGCTCTCTGTTACAGGAACGGGTTGAACAGATTAAACACTTTATAGTAAAGACTGCCGCTCATCACGGTGTCATTCAGCACACTCAGGCTGCCGCCGGTGATCACCACAAGGCCCCACACGACACACAGCACCAGATAGAGGTCCATCAGCGCGGTGCCGCCGCCCACCAGCCAGCCAAGGCCCCGGTTCACCGTGCCGACTACCGGCAGCTTGTTCACAAGGCCCAGCACCGTGACCAGCATGCTCATCAGCAGCCGCAGCAGCGCGTAGAACACAAAGAACAGCACCAGCGTGATCACCAGGATGAGCAGCGGCTGCAGCACCTTTTCCACGATGGTGTCGGCCAGCACCACGGCATTGTCGGACAGCACCGCTCCGATGGAGCGCTCACAGGCTGCCACGATGGATGCCCGGAAGCTCTGGGGCAGAAACCCCGCGTACTTGTCGGCAATGCCGGTCAGGTCCACCACGCCGCCTGCGGCCAGGCTGGCCGCGATCTGGGTGCGGAAACCACCGGCCAGCAGGTGCTCGAATACCCAGCCTGCACAGGCGGACGAAAGCTGATGGGCCCCCAACAGGCTGAGCCCGTTGCCCAGCAGCTGGACCATGGAGGCCAGAAAGCCCTTGCGCGCATACCGCACGGTCAGGACGATCCACGCCGCCGTACATAGGATATCAAAAAGAAATGACGGATTCTTGAACATACCTTGTTTTCCCTGTTATTTTTTAGCACTCGGCTCATGCCGTTGCGATAAAGAGGCGTCTCAGGACGCACTGGAGCTGTCCGGCTCCGGTGCCGTGACCTGCTGCACCGTATTGCCGCTGAACACCAGCAGCTGCCGACCATTGAGCACACCCGCCTGGGGCTTTGCATCCATCGGCTGGGTCCACTGGAACTCCCCCGCCTTGTTGAAGCATTCCACCGTGCTGTCGGTGAGCAAATAGAAGCCATCGGCTGCGCGGAGGATGTGGCTGGCCGCCGGCACATTGCCGCTGTACTGCACGCCCAGGCTGTTGTCCAGCAGCACGGCGGTGCAGGTCTGGCCGCCGCTCAGCAGCAGGGCCACGCCGCCGTTTTCGGTGTCCACATCCACAAGGGTACTGCCGCCGAAGTCATAGCTGGCCTTCTCGCCGCCGTTGGCACCGTACAGCACCGCCCGGTCCTCATAAAGGGCCAGCACGCTGTCCCCGCTCAGCCAGCCCAGCCACTGGGGCACGCTGGTGGCGGTGCCCAGCTGTACCGGGTCGCCCTGCGCAAGGGCCAACACATAGAGGTTCGTGGTCAGCTGACCGCCGTTCGCAGTCACCGCCGCCACCGCAATGCGGCGGCTGTCCGGTGAAAAGGCCATGCGCAGCGGGGTGCCCTCGGCGCTGGTCAGGTTCCAGCTCAGTACCTGTTCCATTGCGGACGAGTACACGGTCAGCTTTGCCACGCTGTCGGTGTCGTCGGTGGCTACGGCCACCTGCCCGGCATCCGCCACGGCGCACAGGTAGATGCTGCTGTCCAGCGTTTTGGTGTACAGGTTCTGGGTGCGGCTCTCCACCCGCAGCTCATTGCCGGAGCGGTTGTACAGCACAAAGCGACTTTTTCCGGCCGCCAGCGCCGGGCGGGCATAGCCGCTCTGGACGCTGTTGAGCTTTGCACCGCCAAAGCTGTACACCACACAGGTGTCCGTGTCCATCTCCGCAAAGCCGCCGGACAGCTTTGCCACCGCCGTGGGCTCGGTGATGCCGGTCTGCTGCGGCCAGCCTGTATTCGGGGTCAGGGTGATGTGCACACTGTCCACCAGATCCTTGGCACGGGCAATGGAGGTGCCCACCGCGCCGGTGGCAAACAGGACCAGCACCGTGAGCACCGCCACGATGATGGCCCCGCGGCGCAGCCGACGGCTGCGTGCCCGCTGACGCGCTGCTTCCAGATACTCGACCCGTCCGGCCGAGAGCGGCTCGCCCTCTGCCGGGGAACTGCCGCGATGAATCTTTCTCATGAATGGTTCTCCTTCATATCCGGGTATTCCACACATTTCAGGAACAGCCCCTTTGCCGGCAGGGTCGGCCCCGCCTGGCTGCGGTCGCAGCCGGCCAGGATGCCCGGGATCTCTTCCGGCTGCATCCGGCCCGCGCCCACTTCGCACAAGGTGCCCGCCAGAATGCGCACCATGTTGTAGAGGTAGCCGTCCGCCGTCACCTCAATGTCGATCTCGTCGCCCCGCCGGGTGACATGGCAGTCGGTGATGGTGCGCACCGTGTCGCCATGGGCTGCGGCGGAAGAACCCGCCGCGCACAGGGCCAGAAAATCGTGGGTGCCCACGAACTGCTGCGCCGCCGCCTGCATCCGCACTTCGTCCAGATGCTTCGGCATCCGGGTGTAGTAGGCCGCGTCAAAGGGCGAGTCGATGGGGTGGTTGTGGATGCGGTAGAGATAGGTCTTGGTGTGGGCCGCATAGCGGGCGTGGAAATCGTCCGGCACCACCCGCGCTTCCAGCGCCCGGATGTCCGGCGGCAGGTGCTGGTTCAGCGCCAGCGGCAGCTTTTCCGGCGGAATGCGGGTGTCGGCGTGGAAGTTGAGCCGAAAGCCCAGCGCGTGCACCCCGGCATCCGTGCGGCTGCAGCCCTTGATGTCCGGCCGGGCACCCAGCACGGCTTCCAGCGCATCCTGAAACACAGCCGCTACGCTGCGCCCGTTGGGCTGCACCTGAAACCCGCAGTAATTCGTGCCATCGTAGGCAAGGGTCAGTAAAAAGTTCATGGATAAACGCTGCTTTCCCGTTTCATGGTTTTAAATCGGAAGAACGCAAAAAGCGTCCGGCGACAGCGCCGACTGGCGCAGCGCCAGCTTTTTGCGTTCTGACTTCAGCTTTGGGGTCTGAAAGGGGCGGGCAGCCCCTTTCTCGTCAGGGGTAAGTGGAGTCCAGAGGATGAGAGGGGCGCGTCGAAACGCCCCTCTTGTCCTCTGGCCCAGCGGAGCGTCATGCTCCTTTAAAAATTCGGGAACACCCACCGGGACGACAGGATCACCGCAAAGCAGACGATGCAGAACGCCAGGTCGATGTAGTCCTGCTTCGTGCAGCGCAGCACCTTGAGCCGGGTGCGGCCGTCGCCGCCGCGGTAGCAGCGGCACTCCATGGCCATGGCCAGCTCGTCGGCACGGCGGAAGGCCGAGATGAACAGCGGGATGAGCACCGGCACCAGCGCCTTGACCCGGTCCAGCATCTTGCCGGTGTCCAGCTGGGCACCGCGGGCCTTCTGGGCGTTCATGATCTTGTCGGTCTCCTCGATCAGGGTGGGGATGAACCGCAGGGCAATGCTCATCATCATGGCCAGCTCGTGCACCGGGAAGTGCAGCTTGCCCAAAGGCTTGAGCAGCTGTTCAATGGCATCCGTCAGCACGATGGGGCTGGTGGTGTAGGTGAGCAGGCTGGTGCCCGCGATCAGTGCCATGACACGCACGGCCATGAGCACCGCGTAGCGCACGCCCTCGGCGTAAATGGTCAGAAAGCCCAGCTTTACCAGCGGGTCGCCCTCGCTCGACACAAAGAACAGGTTGAGCACCGCTGTGAACACCACGATGGGCAGAATGGGCTTCAGGCTCTTGAGGATCATCTTGAAGGGGATCTGCGCCACCTTGTACATCAGCGCAAGGAACAGGATGGAAAGGGTCAGCCCCAGCGGGTTGGATGCCGCAAACAGCAGCACGATGTAAACGATGGTCAGCACCAGCTTCATGCGCGGGTCGAACCGGTGCACAAGGCTCGTGCCCGGGAAGTGCTGGCCGATGGTGATATCTCTCAGCATTTGTCAGCGCCCCCTTCCTGCTTGTCTGCACGGGGCAGCACAAGGCTCTCGCCGGCATCCCGGCGGCGCTTGGCCTCCAGGATCATCTTGACCGCATAGGGGATGGTGTACACGTCGGCAGGCACATCCACGCCCATTTCCCGCAGCTTCAGGAAGATCTTGGTCACCTGCGGCACGCTCAGGCCCAGCCCCAGCAGCTCCGGAGCCCGGGCAAACACCTTTTCCACCGTGTCGTACATGGCGATCTTCTTGTTGCTCATCACCAGCACGCGATTGGCGTACTTGGCAATGTCCTCCATGCTGTGGGACACCAGCAGCACGGTGGTGCCGGTCTTTTTGTGGTACTCCTTCACTTCCGAGAGGATGTCGTCCCGGCCCTCCGGGTCCAGACCGGCGGCGGGCTCGTCCAGCACCAGGATGCGGGGCCGCATGGCCATGACGCCTGCCACCGCCACCCGGCGCTTCTGGCCGCCGGACAGCTCAAAGGGGCTGCGCTCCAGCAATGCCAGGTCCAGACCCACAAAGTCTGCGGCCTCGTGCACGCGGCGGTCGATCTCCGCCTCGTCCAGGCCCATGTTCTTCGGGCCAAAGGCGATGTCCTTATAGCAGGTCTCCTCAAACAGCTGGTATTCCGGGTACTGGAATACCAGACCGGTGAGGAAGCGGAAGTCCCGGATCTTTTCCGGGTCGGCCCACAGGTCGCGGCCGTCGATGTAGATCTTACCGCTGGTGGGCTTGTTCAGGCCGTTCATGTGGGTGATGAGAGTGCTCTTGCCGGAGCCGGTAGCCCCGATGATGCCCACAAAGTCGCCCTCTTCCACGGTAAAGCTCACGTCATCCAGCGCGGTGACCGCATTGGGCATGCCGGGGTTGTAGACGTAGCTCAGATGTTCTACTTTGATGATATCTGCCATTTCGTCTGTCCCCCTTTACTGCAGCAGCTCATACAGCGCCTGTGCGCACTCGCCGGTGTCGATGATGCCCTCCGGCATCGGGATGCCGGCCTTCACCAGCTCGTCCCGCAGCTCTGCGGCCTGCGGCACATCCAGATGCAGCGCGCGCACCTTCTCAGTCTGGCTGAACACCTCTTTCGGGGTGCCCTCCATCACCACGCTGCCCTGGCTCATCACCAGAACACGGTCGGCCTGCGCGGCCTCTTCCATGTAGTGGGTGATGGACACAACGGTGATGCCCATGTTCTTGTTCAGGTGGTGGATGGTCTGCATCACCTGCTCCCGGCCCCGGGGGTCCAGCATGGCGGTGGCTTCGTCCAAAATCAGGCAGTCCGGCCGCATGGCCACCACGCCTGCAATGGCAACGCGCTGCTTCTGGCCGCCCGAGAGGTTGTGGGGTGCCCGCTCCCGGAACTCGTAGATGCCGGCCATCTTCATGGACTCATCCACTCGGCGGCGCATCTCGTCCGGCGGCACACCCAGATTCTCCAGCGCAAAGGCCACATCCTCTTCCACCACGGTGGCCACGATCTGGTTGTCCGGGTTCTGGAACACCATGCCCACGGTCTGGCGGATGTCGTAGATCTTGCTGTCGTCGCTGGTGTCCATGCCTTCCACATAGACCTTGCCGCTCTCCGGCAGCAAAATGGCATTGAAGTGCTTAGCCAGCGTGGATTTGCCGCAGCCGTTGGCACCCAGCACGGCCACGAACTCGCCGCGCTTCACGCTTGTCGATACGCCGTCCAGCGCATAAACAGGCTGTTCGCTGTCATAGCGGAACTTTAAGTTTTCTGCTGTTAGTATCGTTTCACTCATTTGTTTTCTCTTTCTGGTGGTGCGCCCCTCCGAAAGGGGCTGTACCCCATCCTTGGATCTTCTTCATTTTTTCAGGAAGGCTGCCTTAGGGCGGCCCCTCCCGTGAAAATGCGTTTGGAGCGGCCCGCAGGCCGCGACAAACGCAAAATTAAAAATCTATTTTCCGCTGAATATGGCCAGAGCAAAGCGGAGGCCATTTCAATCGTTTCGGCTTATTTATTCTTCCCAGATGGCCGTGGCACCGCAGGGCACCACGCCGCCGGTGGCGGACACCGGCAGGCCGATCTCGTCGCAGCTGGTCTTGCCGCCAAAGCGGGGCACCAGCGTGGTCTTGAGCATATATTCCATGACCGCCGGAGACAGGCCGGTGGTGTAGCTGTTGACCGCAAAGAAGAGCGGCTTGTCGCTCAGCACCTCTTCGCACTGGCTGATGAGGTCGTAGATGCAGTCCTCCAGCTTCCAGATCTCGCCGCCGGGGCCGCGGCCGTAGCTGGGCGGGTCCATGATGATGCCGTCATAGGTGTTGCCGCGGCGCTTTTCCCGCGCCACGAACTTGGCACAGTCGTCCACCAGCCAGCGGATGGGCCGGTCGGCCATGCCGCTGGCCACAGCGTTGTCCTTGCCCCAGGCCACGATGCCCTTGGAGGCGTCCACATGGCAGACGGTGGCCCCGGCAGCGGCACAGGCCAGCGTGGCACCGCCGGTGTAGCCGAACAGGTTCAGCACCTTCACCGGGCGACCGGCGGCGCGGATCTTCTGCTGGTACCAGGCCCAGTTGACGGCCTGCTCCGGGAACACACCGGTGTGCTTGAAGCCGGTGGGGCTCACAATGAGGGTGAGCCGGTCGTCCCCTTCGCCGCAGTGGATCTTCCACTTTTCGGGCAGGCGGCGCTTGTACTCCCACTCGCCGCCGCCCTGATTGGAGCGGTGGTATACGGCATCCGCCTTGGCCCACAGCGGGCTTTGCTTCGGTGTTTTCCACACCACCTGCGGGTCAGGCCGGACAAGCAGCGTCTCGCCCCAGCGTTCCAGCCGGTTGCCGTCGGTGGCATCCAGCAGCTCGTAGTCTTTCCAGGTATCTGCAGGGCGCATAGCGTTCTCCTTTTACTGCTTCAGAATTCGTTTGTTGATCTTTTCCACAATGCGGTCGGCGCAGCGATGGATGGCCTCCAGATCCTGGCCCTCCACCATCACGCGGAGCTTCGGCTCCGTGCCGGAGACGCGCACCAGCACACGGCCCATGTCCATCAGCTTCTGCTGCTCGTTCTCGATGAAGTCGGCCAGCACCTTGTCTTCCTTGTAGGCGGCCTTCTGGGCGGCATTGGCGGTCACATTCACCAGCACCTGAGGGGTACTGTTCATAGATGCCGTTCAGCTCGCTCATCTTCTTGCCGCTCTCGGCCAGCAGCTTGAGCAGCTTGCCGGCGGTCAGCTCGCCGTCACCGGTGGTGGCATGGTGCAGCAGGATCACATGGCCGCTCTGCTCGCCGCCGATGGCGTAGCCGTTCTCCCGCATGTTCTCGAGAACATAGCGGTCGCCGACAGCGGTCTTCTCGGTGCGGATGCCCTGGCTCTCCATGTACTTAATGAAGCCCAGGTTGGACATCACGGTCACAACGGCCGTGTCGCCGTCCAGACGATCCTTCTCCTTCATGTTCATGGCCAGCAGGGCGATGATCTTGTCGCCGTCGATCTCCTGACCCTTCTCGTCGCAGGCGAGGCAGCGGTCGGCATCGCCGTCAAAGGCGATGCCGCAGTCAAAACCGCCGGCCACCACGGCTTTTTCCAGATTGTCCAGATGCGTGCTGCCCACGCCCTTGTTGATGTTCTCGCCGTCCGGGCTGATGCCCAGGAAGGTGCACTTGGCGCCCAGCCGGGGGAACAGCTTCTGTGCCACCACAGCGGAAGCGCCGTTGGCGCAGTCGATGCAGACGTTCAGGCCGGACAGGTCGCCGTGGATGGCCTGGTACAGGTAATCCACATAGTCCTGCAGGCCGTCATCGCGGCGGTACACGCGGCCCACATCGTCGCCGGTCATCAGCTGGATGCCCGCACAGTCGTTGTCGATGTAAGCCTCGATCTGGTTTTCCACCTCATCCGGCAGCTTGTAGCCGCTGCCCGCGAAGATTTTGATGCCGTTGAATTCCATCGGGTTGTGAGACGCCGAGATGACCACGCCGGCGTCGGCGTTGTACTTGCGCACCAGATAGGCCACGGCGGGAGGTGGGGACGACGCCCAGACTCTCGACGTCCGCGCCCACGCTGCACAGACCGGCGGTCAGGGCAGCTTCCAGCATGTCGCCGGACTGGCGGGTGTCCTTGCCGATCAGGATGCGGGGGCGGTGGCCGGTGCTGCCGGTGAGCACCGCTGCCGCGCCGCGGCCGATCTTCATTGCCAGTTCACAGGTCAGGTCTGCACCAGCCACGCCGCGCACACCGTCGGTACCAAAATACTTTCCCATAGTAAAATACCTCACTTTCGATAAAAGCAATCCCTTTCAGGCAGTGCCCCTCAGCATTGCCCGCCCCTCCGGGGAACTTATCACAGCACGGTGCCCGGAGCCGGGCACCTGCGTATGGTTGGATCAGAACAGGCTCTGCTGGCCGTTGTCCTCCGGTGCCCCGGACTCCGGGGCTTTCATGCCCAGGTGCTCGTAGGCCAGGCGGGTCACGCACCGGCCCCGGGGGGTCCGGGTCAGAAAAGCCCATCTGCATCAGGTAAGGCTCACACAGGTCCTCCAGCGTCACGGCTTCTTCGCCCAGAGCCGCCGCCAGCGTCTCCAGACCCACCGGGCCGCCGTTGTACATCTCGATGATGGCACGCAGCACGCTGCGGTCCAGCTCATCCAGACCCAAAGCGTCCACATCCATGCGCTTGAGACCCATCAGGGCCACATCCCGGTCAATGACGCCGTCCCCCAGCACCGTGGCAAAGTCACGGATGCGCTTGAGGAAGCGGTTGGCCACACGGGGCGTGCCCCGGCTGCACTTGGCCAGCTCGTAGGCACCTTCCGGCGTGATGGGCTGGTCCAGGATGCCCGCCGACCGCATGATGATGCGGGCCAGCTCGTCCGGGCCGTACAGCTCCAGCTTGAGCAGCACGCCGAAGCGGTCCCGCAGCGGGCCGGTGATCTGGCCCGCGCGGGTGGTGGCACCCACCAGCGTGAACCGCGGCAGGTTGATGCGGATGCTCTGGGCGCTGGGGCCCTTGCCGATCATGATATCCAGCGCGTAGTCCTCCAGCGCCGGGTACAGCACCTCTTCCACCTGCCGGGACAGGCGGTGGATCTCGTCGATGAAGAGGACGTCGCCCTCCTGCAGATTGGTCAGCAGGGCGGCGAGGTCGCCGGGCTTTTCGATGGCCGGGCCGCTGGTGATGCGGATCTGCACCCCCATCTCGTTGGCGATGATCCCGGCCAGAGTGGTCTTGCCCAGGCCCGGCGGGCCGTAGAGCAGGATGTGGTCCACCGGCTCCCCGCGCCGCTTGGCGGCTTCCAGATAGATCTTCAGGTTCTGCTTGACCTTTTTCCTGCCCGATGTAGTCCTCCAGATGCTGCGGGCGGAGGTTGTTTTCCTCGCTGTCCGCAGCGGTCACGACGGGCTGCATCATTTTTGCGCCGTACAGCGCGGTTTCGTCCTGCATTGTTTACCTCCTGCCTGCCATGCCGCGCAGCGCCAGCTTGATGATCTCTTCCACGGGCAAGGTCGCGTCGATCTTGGAGACGGCCAGCGCGGCCTCGCTCTGGCTGTAGCCCAGCGATACCAGCGCCGCGATGGCCTGCGACGCGCTCTGGGTGGCCGGTTCCCCGGACGCAGCACCGGCCACATCCTCCAGCGAGATGCCGTCCACAAAGCCCTTGGCCACCTTGTCCTTCAGTTCCAGCACGATGCGCTGGGCCAGCTTGGGGCCTACGCCGTTGGCTGCCTTAAAGGCCTTGTGGTCCCCTGCAGAGATAGCCAGCGCCACCCGCTGCGGCTCCATGACGCTCAGGATGGCCAGCCCCACCTTGGGGCCCACGCCGGACACGGCGGTGAGCATCTCAAAGCAGGCCTGCTGCTCCTCGGTAGCAAAACCGTACAGGCTCACGTCGTTCTCGGTCACGCTCATCACGGTGTAGAGGGTGGCTTCCTTGCCCACACCGGGTAGGGCCCCCGCCACACTGGCCGGGCACTGGGCATAGTAGCCCACGCCGCCGCAGCTGAGCACCACCGCACTCATGCTTTTTTTTACGATTTTTCCAGTCAGACAGTAGATCATGGATCACACCTCAGATCGGCCCGGCCACACGGCGGGTAAAACGATTCAGCTGGTTGCCGTTGGTATGGCAGAACGTAATGGCCATGGCCAGCGCGTCGGCGGTGTCATCGGGCTTGGGCACAGCCGGCAGGCTCAGCAGCATGCGGGTCATCTCCTGCACCTGCTTTTTGACCGCCTTGCCGTACCCGGTGACCGCCTGCTTGACCTGCATGGGGGTGTACTCGTAGATGGGCAGGCCCCGCCTGCGCCGCCGCCAGCAGGATCACGCCCGCGGGCCTCGGCCACGCCGATGACGGTGGTCTGGTTGTGCTGATAGAACAGCTTTTCGATGGCCAGCACCTCCGGCTGCGTGCGCGCGATGACCTCCTTGACGCCGGTGTACACCTCGTCCAGGCGGCGCTCAAAGGGTACGCCCGCGTCGGTGCATACGGCACCAAAATCCACCGGCGCAAACCGGTTGCCCACATAATCCACCACACCCCATCCCACGATGGCGTAGCCCGGGTCGATGCCCAATACTCTCATTCTGCGATACCTTTCCTATTGTAATCATCTTATTATACCACACCCATAGGTTGGGAGCAACCGGAAACCTGTCGCCCCGGCCGCCAAAATGTGCGCATCCGCGTCCAAAAGCCGCCCAAGCCCGGCAGTTTCAAAAAACTTTTACAATTTTTGAAAAAAGGCTTGCTTTTTTTGCGCAGGTATGGTAATATAATCAAGCTGATTTCGGCAAAAACAGAATATGGACGGTTAGCTCAGCTGGTAGAGCATCTGCTTGACGTGCAGGAGGTCACAGGTTCGAGTCCTGTACCGTCCACCATACAGTTCGTACTCGAACCCGATTCTTTACGAAAAAGGGTTCGGGTACGTTTTTTGTTTACAGGAGGTTCTGCGAAAGGACTACTCGGAACAGTAAACGAGCAAAGGCAGGGTATCACCATGACGGTGGTATCCTGCCTTTTTCTTTGAAATCAAGTTATCATTGTGCGAACTTGGTCGTCCCCCTATATGGCGCGTTTGGGAGTAGTCGCTGCGTACGTGCGTACCGGGAGCCTGTACACCTCTGACAAGGTGTAACACACTAGACTTTGTGCCAAAGTCTGTGTGCCAAGGGGTCAAGCCCCTTAGAATCCCTGCGGAGCGTGTACGCACGTACGCAGAAAAATGGCAAAATTTCACTATATCGGGGTGTTCTTTCATGGTGGAGTGTGGTATACTCGGCTTAGCCCAGTAAATCGGAGTTTGACGAGGTAAAAGAATATGAATGGAAAACATCTATTTCTTACATCTGCAGGGTTGACCGATAAGATGAAGAGAATTCTTTGATATTATTGGAAAGTGTCCGAAGGATGTGAAAGTGCTTTATATTCCAACAGCTGGCATTGAAACAGATGGTGCAAGAGAGTCGCTTGCAATATGTTTTCATGAACTCTTTCTAATGGGAATTCAGTACGAAAATATATTAGTGTACAATCTGGAATTAATTCTTTCAAAGACTATCAAAGAACCTATTCTTCGTATGTTACAACCCCGTTTATGCTTACAAGGCTATTAACTTTTGAAGAATTAAACCAATTTGATGCTGTTTTTGTCAGTGGTGGTGATGTATCTGTGCTTTGTCGTGAAATGTCTAGAACTGGTTTTGATAGAATGCTTAATAATGCAATTAAAACGGACTTATATATGTCGGAATCAGTGCAGGAAGTATGTATGCGGCGGGAAATTTAACAGATGGATTACATATTATTGACAATCCTATTATCCCCCATTGGAATGGTTCTGAAACAACAGTATTACCGAACGGCAAAGATGAGATTAAGCTTGCTGATGGAAAAGCTGTTTATGTAGAGGATAATTACATGAGTGTAATATGATGCACATGTAGGATTAGTCAAATTCCAGTTTGCCGTACTCGTTCCAGCAGGGTTTGGGGCAGGCACGCCCCAACAAAAGCTGTCCCAAAGGGGCAAGAATTTTCAAGAATTGAAAATTTGTGGCCAGGACGATTCTTGCTCTCACCTTTTTCGCTGCGTTTCGCAATTTTCGCATTTCACTCTGCTCGCAGATTGTTGACAAGCTGCGCTTGACCCGATACTATAAAGGCAAGTCGAATACACGCCAAGGAGGTGCAACCATGACCGCCGTAATCTACGCCCGCTATTCATCCGACAGCCAGCGAGAAGCGTCCATTGAGGGACAGTTGCGCGACTGCAAGGCCTACGCCGAGAAGAACGGCATCACCGTGGTCGGCACCTACATTGACCGTGCCTACTCTGCCAAAACGGATGACCGCCCAGACTTTCAGCGGATGATCAAGGACAGCGGAAAGAAAATCTTCGATGTGGTTCTGGTCTGGAAGCTGGACCGCTTTGCCCGGAACCGCTACGATGCCGTGAACTACAAGTACCAGCTGGAAAGAACGGTGTCCTTCTGGTGTCCGCCAAGGAACCCATCTCGCAAGGGCCTGAAGGCATTATGGTGGAAGTATGCTGATCGGCATGGCGGAATACTATTCCGCCGAGCTTGCCCTGAAAGTGGCGCGCGGTGAGCGCGAAATGCCCTCCAGTGCAAATTACAACGGCGGTGTGGTGCCGTTGGGCTTCACCATCGGCAAGGAGGACAGGCTGTACCATATCGACCCGGAAACGGCTCCCATCGTGCAGGAGATCTTCACCCGGTACGCCGACGGCGAACCGGCTGAGAAGATTGCCGCATCCCTGAATGAGCGCCGCCTGCGTACCCGCACCGGGAAGCCGTTCGTGAAGAACAGCTTCTTCCAGATTTTCCGCAACCGCCGCTACATCGGCGAATACCGCTACAAGGACATTGTGACGCCGGGCGGCATTCCGGCCATTGTTGACCAGGACCTGTTTGACCGGGTGCAGCAGCGTTTTGAGCAGAACAGGATCGCCCATGGTCGGCCTGCAAAAGAGGATGTGAGCTATCTGCTGACCACCAAGCTGTTCTGTGGCAAGTGCGGCACCCTGATGGGTGGCGAAAGCGGCACCAGCCACATGGGAAACACCTACTATTACTACAAGTGCGGCAACGCCAAACGCCACGGCAAGGCGCATTGCGACCTGAAAGCCATCCGCAAGGAGCCTCTGGAGCGGTTCGTGGTGGACACCGCCATTAAGGTGATTTTTAACGATGAAATCATCGAACAGCTGATAGATTTGGTCATGGAAGCCCAGCAGAAAGAGAACACCCGGCTGCCTGTCCTGAAAGACCAGCTCAGGGACACGGAGAAGCGGCTGGCAAACCTTCTGGAAGCCATTGAACAGGGCATCCTGACCCCGACCACCAAGCAGCGTTTGGACGAGCTGGAAGCCCGGAAAGAAGCTCTGAACACCAGCATTCTGGAAGAAGAGCTGAAAAAGCCCGTCTTGACCCGTGAGTGGATTCGGTTCTGGCTTGAAAAATTCCGCAAGGGTAACGTGGGCAGCACGGAACACCAGCGGCAGATCATAGATACCTTTGTCAACTCGGTCTACGTCTTTGACGACCGGGTCGTGCTCAATTTCAACTTCACGGACGATGCCAAAACGGTCACCCGTGAGGAAGTGTTGGGTTCGAGTGCTGTGGACAATGCTCCACCATGATCCCCAGGCCATTTGGTCTGGGGATTTTTTGTGGTGGGCGGTACAGGGCTCGAACAGCACGGCCACGCCGCAGGCGGGGCAATCAAAGCCCCAGTGGGGCTTTGATTAGTGCGCGGTTTCCAACGGCTAGGAATGTCTACCGGGATGACTACCGTTTCGTGGTGGACGGTACAGGGCTCAAACAGCAACGACGACCGCAGCGAAACAGGAAATTTCACTCCACCGGAGGGTATTCTTCCATTGGAGAGTATGGTATACTCGGCTTAGTTCAACAAATAAGTTTATATATAAAGGAGAATATTGATGAAGCTGTTTTTATGTTCGCACTTTTCAAGTGTAGGAAGTCTGATAAAGGAAGAAATTGAAAATAAAAAAGTCGCATTTATTCCAACAGCTTCGCTGCGTGAAGGCTACACCGGTTATGTCGGCTCGGCTCGAAAATTATTCAAAAAGTTGGGAGCAATCGTAACTGAAATTGATATTTCAACGGAGGCTTATTCAACGATACAGTCTGTTTTTGAAGATGCAGATGTGATATATTTTACCGGCGGAAATTCTTTTTTCCTTATAGACCAGCTCCGTAAAACGGGAACGGATGAGCTGTTGAAGAAAGAATTGGCAAAGGGAAAACTGATGATTGGTGAATCGGCAGGTGCGATTATATGCGCTCCAAGCATCCAATATATCGAGCAAATGGATGAAAAGCCGGAGGACTACTCACAAGAAGATGATACAGGGCTTGATTTGATTGATTTCTATGTTCTTCCGCATTATCTTACAGCACCATTTAAGAAAGTTACCGAGAAAATAATGACTGCGTTTTCGGATTTGAATCTATGCCCAATTAACAACCGTCAGGGAATTGTAATTGATGGTGAAGGTTCAAAGGTTATTTGCAAAGACTAATTTGAAAATTCGCGTTTGTGGAGCGAAGCAGAACAATGAAAGCCCCAGTGGGGCTTTTAAGCGACAGAACGGTCTTGCATAGCAAGATGGAGGGGCTTTGCCCCGACAAGTCCCAGTTTGCTGTACTCGTTCCTAGCAGGGTCTGGGGCAGGCACGCCCCAACAAGAAAGCTGTCCCGGAGGGGCACAACATTTTCAAGAATTGAAAATCTGCGGCCACGGGACGGTTCTTGCTCTGTCATTGCCATTGTAGTTGTAGTCATCTTGTGATACAATATCTCTGACAGGAGGTGTTTTTCCATGATGCAGACATTCGTCCGCCCATCCCGCGACCTGCGCAACCATTACGCTGAAATTTCAGAGATGCTCAAAGACCACGACCATGTGATCATCACAAATCATGGCCGTGGGGAATCCGTTCTCATCAACATTGAGGACTATGCCAAGTACGAGGAGTTCCTGCACCAGCGCTATGTTGCCGAGGCACTCACCAAGGCAAAACAGCAGGCGGCTGACCCCAGCACGCAGTGGGCAGACCACGAAAGTGTATGGGAGACGCTCCATGAACAGTATGACGTATAAAATCAAATATCTGCCCCTTGCCGTGCAGGATCTGAACGATATCGCCCGGTATCTTTCGGGATTTTATCCCAAAACCGCCAGCCGGGTGCTGAAAGAGATGCGGGATAAAATCACAAAACTGGGCGATAACCCGAAGATGTGTGAAATCTATCCTCTTGACCCGGTATATCGCAAAATGGTCGTTGACCAGTATCTTGTATTTTATCAGGTCAACGACTATGCCAGAACCGTGGAGATTCACCGTATTCTCCGTGGTTCGTGGAATCTGCCACAGTATCTGGAATAAACGGTTCGGGTTCGAGTGCTGTGGAGAATGCTCCACCATGATCCCCAGGCCATTCGGTCTGGGGATTTTTTGTGGTGGGCGGTACAGGACTTGCACACGGTCCGGCCTGCCGTTCCGGTCGTCGTGCCTCCCAGTTCAGCAGGAAAAAGAGCAACAAAAAAGCAGTTCTGCCGAAGCAGAACTGCCAGGTTTGCGATACGGGGTAAATCAGCGCTTGCTGAACTGGGGTGCACGACGTGCAGCCTTCAGACCGTACTTCTTACGTTCCTTCATACGAGGATCGCGGGTCAGGAAGCCAGCCTTCTTCAGGACAGCGCGGTTCTCATCGCTCTGCTGCAGCAGGGCACGGCTCAGGCCGTGGCGGATAGCGCCAGCCTGACCGGAAACACCGCCGCCGGAAACGCGGACGACGACGTCATACTTGCCCTCCAGGCCCAGCAGGACCAGCGGAGAACGGACGATCAGCTTCAGGGTCTCCAGACCAAAGTAGTTGTCGATGTCACGATCGTTGATGGTGACCTTGCCGGTGCCGGTGTAAACGCGAACGCGGGCAACGGAATCCTTACGACGACCAGTGCCGTAGAAATAAGGTTTGGTTTCGTACATGTTCGATTGCCTCCTTCTTAGAACTCGATCTTCTCGGGCTTCTGAGCTGCGTGAGCGTGCTCGGCACCCTGGTAGCAGTGCAGGCGGGTCAGGGCCTTGTCACCGATGGTGTTGGAAGGAACCATGCCCTTGATGGCGTAGGTCATAGCCAGATCGCTGTGCTCAGCCATCAGCTTGCTGTACTGGACCTTCTTCAGGCCGCCAATGTACTTGCTGTGGGTGATGTGGAACTTCTGCTCGGCCTTCTTGCCGGTCAGAACAGCCTGATCGCAGTTGATGACGACAACGTAGTCACCGCAATCGACGTTGGGGGTGTAGTTGACCTTCTGCTTGCCGCGCAGCAGAACAGCGGCTTCAGCAGCGACGTGGCCCAGGCTCTTGCCGGCAGCGTCGAGCAGATACCACTTGCGCTCGACTTCAGCGGGCTTTACGAGAGTAGTGCTCATATCTATTTCCTCCTGATAAACTCTTTGTACATTTCAGGCACCCTTGTGGGGCGCGAGTGTCAGTATACATCATAAAAAGGTGCCTGTCAACAGCATTTTTTGATTTTTTCAGCGAAAATTTTCTGTTCTCTTAAAATCTCTCGTTTTCTCTTGAATTCTCGCGAATTCGGATTTTCGATTTTTCAAAAAAGTTTTTGCCGGCGCGTGGATATTTTCCGCACCTGCCCGCTACAATTTTGCCTGCGGTTGTGTTATACTATAAAGGATATGGGCAGCTTTGCGCTGCACCGCTTACAAAAGGAGAACTTTTCATGCCACACGACATCGACCACAACACCGCCGCCCAGCGCCGCACCTCCAAGCTGCTGGCCGCCATGGCCATCTTCATCTGTCTGGGCATCGTGGCTTACATCATCCTCACCCTGCTGGTCAACCGGCAGACCCCCGCCAACCCCGACACCCACTACACCGGCACCAACGGAGTTTCGGTGTATTACGACAGCAGCATCTGGAAGGTCTGCCAGATGACCGAGGACGCCACCCTTGGAACTGTGCTGGAGCTGGCGACGGCCGACTCGGCCGACGGCGCGGAGGATTATCAGGCCGTACTGCTGCAGCGCGGCACCGCCGACACCTACCCGGACTTCATCGACGATTCTGAGAAGGACCTGAAGCAGGCTTACGGCATCATCAAGCCCCGCACCGCCAACATCACGGTGGAAGGGGCCGAGGTCACTGCCGTGCGCTGCGATATCCAGACCTATTATGCCGTGCTGGCCACCATCACCTACGACAGCGGCGATGTGGTCTATGTTTCGGCCCTGACCAAGCTGGCCTCCATCAACGACATCGTCAATCTGGTGGAAAGCGTGAGCCTGTCATGAGCGAGCAGCGTGCCATGCAGCGGCTCTGCGGCCTGATGCGCAAAGCCGTGCAGGATTACGAGATGCTGGCCCCTGGCGACCGGGTGATGGTGGGCGTGTCCGGCGGCAAGGACAGTGTGGCCCTGACGGTGGGTCTGGCCCTGCTGCGGCAGTACATCGGCTTTGACTACGAGGTGGTGGCGGTAACGCTGGATCCTCAGTTTGACCACCAGCCCATGGACTACACCGCCCTGCAGGCCCTGTTTGCCCGGTACGGCGTGCCCTACCACATCCGCCGCACCGAGATCGGCCCGGTGGTGTTTGAATACCGGCAGGAAAAGAACCCCTGTTCCCTCTGCGCCAAGCTGCGCCGGGGTGCCCTGCACACCGCCGCGCAGGAGCTGGGCTGCAACAAGGTGGCGCTGGGGCACCATCTGGACGATGCTGTGGAGACCTTTTACATGAATCTCTGGCGGGAGGGCCGCATCGGCTGCTTTTCGCCGGTCACCTACCTGTCCCAGCGGGACCTGACCCTCATCCGCCCCATGCTGCTGGCCACCGAATACGAGGTGCAGTGTGCCGTGCGGGAGGAGGGCCTGCCCATCGTCAAGAGCCGCTGCCCCGCTGACGGCGTGACCGTGCGCGAGCAGACCAAAGAGTTCGTCCGGGAACGCTGCCGCACCGACCACGCCTTCCGGCAAAAGACCCTGCACGCCCTGCAGGAAAGCGGCATCGACGGCTGGCGGCCCGTTCACACCGGGCGCGGCAGCTTTATACAAACAGCAAAGAAGGATGAATCATGATGCAGACCCAACCCTTTGAAAAACATGTCTGGGCCGAGATCGACCTCGAAGCCCTTCGCCATAATTTCCGCGCGGTCAAGGCCCGTGCCGGTGCCCTGCCGCTGTGCGCAGTGGTCAAGGCCGACAGCTACGGCCACGGCGCCGTGCAGTGCGCCCGCGTTTTTGCGGAAGAGGGTGCCGCCTGGCTGGCCGTGAGCTGCCTGACTGAGGCCGTGCAGCTGCGCAAGGGCGGGCTGACCCTGCCCATTCTGGTGCTGGGCCATGTGCAGCCCGGCTACGCGGCGGCCCTGATCCAGAACCATATCACGGTGGCCTGCTACTCGGCAGCGCAGGCCAAGGCCCTGAGCGATGCTGCCGTGGCCGCAGGCGGCCGGGTGCAGATCCATCTGAAGGCCGACACCGGCATGGGCCGCATCGGCTTTGCCCTGCGCACCGATTTTGACGCCGCCATCCGGGACATGCTCACCGCCTGTGCCCTGCCCGGGCTGGAGATGACCGGCCTGTTCCAGCACTTCTCAGTGGCCGATGACGTCAGCGAGGACAACATTGCTTACACCGCCGAGCAGCACCGCCTGTTCGTGCAGGCCTTCCACGCCCTGAAAGCCGCCGGGCAGGAACCGCAGCTGGTGCACTGCGACAACTCCGCCGGAGTCATGCTGCACCCGGACTGGCCCGAGGGACTGCCCCGGGAGCGCTGCATGGCCCGCCCCGGCATCATCCTGTACGGCTACGACCCCAGCGATGAGGTGCGCTTTGGCTGTTTCAAGCCGGTGATGACCCTCAAGACCGTGGTGAGCATGATCAAAGAGATGCAGCCCGGCCAGTGTGCCAGCTACGGCCGCCGTTTCACCGCCGAAAAGCCCACCAAGGTGGCCACCCTGTGCACCGGCTACGCCGACGGCTACCCCCGGCTTTTGAGCTGCGGCAAGGGCGTCGTGGAAATTCACGGCGTAGCCTGCCCGGTGCTGGGCCGGGTGTGCATGGACCAGATGATGGTGGACGTGACCGATGTGCCGGAGGTACGCGAGGACGACGAAGCCATCCTGTGGGGCGGCACCGTGAGCGACACCGCCGAGACCATCGCCCGCAAAACCGACACCATTTCCTATGAAGTCCTGTGCGGCGTGTCCCGCCGCGTGCCCCGCGTCTACCGCGACCACGGACAGATCGTGGCTGTGGAGGACTGGATCTTAGAAGCATAAAGCTGCCCGGAGGAACTACATGGCAAGAGACAATATCCGCAACTTCTGCATCATCGCCCACATCGACCACGGCAAGTCCACCCTGTCGGACCGCATCCTGGAGCTGACCAAGAGCGTGGACGAGCGCACCATGGAGGACCAGATCCTCGACAACATGGACATCGAACGTGAGCGCGGCATCACCATCAAGGCCCGCGCCGTGACCATGAACTACACCGCCAAGGACGGCAAGACCTACGAATTCAACCTCATCGACACCCCGGGCCATGTGGACTTTGCCTACGAGGTGAGCCGCAGTCTGGCTGCCTGCGAGGGTGCCATCCTGGTGGTGGACGCCACCCAGGGCGTGGAGGCCCAGACCCTGGCCAACACCTACATGGCACTGGAGCATGATCTGGAGCTGGTGCCCATCCTGAACAAGATCGACCTGCCCAGCGCCCACCCGGACGAGGTGGCACAGGAGGTGGAGGACGTGATCGGCCTGCCCTGCCTGGACGCGCCCCGCGTCTCCGCCAAGACCGGCCTGAACGTGGATCAGGTGCTGGAACGGGTGGTCACCGACATCCCCGCCCCCACCGGTGACCCGGACGCCCCCCTCAAGGCCCTGATCTTTGACAGCATCTACGACAGCTACAAGGGCGTCATCGTCTATATCCGCGTGTTCGAGGGCACCGTCAAGCCCGGCGACACCATCCGCATGATGGCCACCGGGGCTGAATTCACGCTGGTGGAAGTGGGCCACATGGGTGCCACCAACCTGACCCCCTGCGCCCAGCTGCAGGCCGGCGAAGTCGGCTACCTGACCGCCAGCATCAAGACTGTGCAGGACACCCGCGTGGGCGACACCGTCACGCTGGCTTCCCGCCCCACCGCCGAGGCCCTGCCCGGCTACCGGCAGGTCAAGCCCATGGTGTTCTGCGGCATCTACCCCGCCGACGGCGCCCGTTACCCCGACCTGAAGGACGCCCTGGAAAAGCTGCAGCTGAACGACGCCTCCCTGACCTTTGATCTGGAGACCAGTGCGGCTCTGGGCTTCGGCTTCCGCTGCGGCTTCCTGGGCCTGCTGCACATGGAGATCATCACCGAGCGTCTGGAACGCGAGTTCGATCTGGACATCATCACCACCACGCCCAGCGTGCGCTACCGCCTGACCCTGACCGACGGCACCGTGGAGATGATCGACAACCCCTCCAGCTACCCGGATCCCTCCAACATCGTCAAGCAGGAAGAGCCTTTTGTGGACGTGCACCTGTACACCCCCAACGACTATGTGGGCGGCCTGATGGATCTGTGCCAGAACAAGCGCGGCACCCTCATCGACATGAAGTATCTGGACGATGTGCGCGTGGACCTGCATTATGCCATGCCGCTGGGCGAGATCGTGTACGACTTCTTTGATGCCATCAAGAGCCGCAGCCGCGGTTACGCCAGCTACGACTACGAGTTCAAGGAGTACCGCGAGAGCGACCTGGTCAAGCTGGACTTCCTGCTCAACGGCGACCCCGTGGACGCGCTGTCCATGATCGTGTTCCGGGATAACGCCTACGCCAAGGGCCGCCGCATCTGCGAAAAGCTGCGGGACAACATCCCCCGCAACCTGTTCGAGATCCCGGTGCAGGCCGCCATCGGCGGCAGGATCATCGCCCGCGAGACGGTCAAGGCCATGCGCAAGGACGTGCTGGCCAAGTGCTACGGCGGCGATATCACCCGCAAGAAGAAGCTGCTGGAAAAGCAGAAGGAAGGCAAAAAGAAGATGCGCCAGCTGGGCAGCGTTTCCCTGCCCAGCGAGGCTTTTACTGCTGTGCTCAAGCTGGACAGCGACGACGATTGAACCCCCGCTTTTCCCTTATAAAATACAGCGCCCCTGTGCACGGGACCCATCCGGTGCACAGGGGCGCTTTGTTGTTTTTGGTTTTTCAGCGGCGGTTGTTCCAGCTGGAAAGAGCGATCACTGCCGCGCACAGCCGCACCTTCAGCAAGGCCAGTTTGATGCGGTCGTTGCGGCTGCGGGCGTCCTGCAGGGGCATGTCCCGCACAGCGGCTCGTACCGCCGGGATGCGCAACGCCTGCCGCAGCCATGCGGTGCGCTGCCGGAAGCTCAGCGGCCCCAGGCAGACGTTCTTGATGCCCAGCTGCAGGTCCAGCACCCGGCTGTGGTTTACGGCCCGGCGGCAGGCGGGGTCGTCGTTCAGGCCCCAGTCCCTTGCCACGGCTTCCACCGCGTCCGAGAGGTAAAAGTTATCCGTCAGGCGCTCCGGGTGGTAGCTCTGGGAGGCCGACCCCGAGGCACGCAGCTTATAGCGGTAGAGCTTTTCCGGGATGCCCACCACACAGTGCAGGTGCTGCCGGTAAAAGGACACGAAAAACAGGGCGTCCTCCGCGATCTTGTAATCGGTAAAGCGGCAATTCCCCTCTTCGATGCAGCGGCGGCGGAACAGCTGCCGCGTGACCAGCGACATGGCCGACAGCTGCGGGAACAATTGCGGGCAGGGGTCGCCCCGGTATACCCCTTCCAGAACCGGGGCAATGTCGGTGCAGCCGGTACGGGTGCCGTCGGCCGCGTAGTGCTCCTCATAGCCGCCGAACAAAATCAGGTCGGCGTCCGTCTGCTTTGCCGTGCGGCACAGCACCTCCACCATCTGGGGCTCCAGTGCGTCATCACTGTCCAGAAACTGCACATAGGTGCCGCGGGCTGCAGCCAACCCGGCATTGCGGGCCGCGCCGACCCCGGCGTTCTTCTGGTGGATCACCCGGAAGCGGGCATCCTGCCGGGCAGCCGCATCACACAGCGCCCCGCAGCCGTCCGGGGAGCCGTCGTCCACCAGAATGGCTTCCCAGTCCGGGCAGGTCTGGGCCCGCAGAGAGTCCAGTGCCGCCGGGAGATATTGCTCTACGTTATAAACCGGAACAATCATACTGATCTCAGGCATGTGCGGCACCCCTTTTGGCGATCAGGCCGGTGTACAGCTGCTGCAGGCGCAGGGTCTCCTGCCGGATGTCGTACCCGGCAGCTCGCACCTGTGCCGCCGCCTGCGCACGGTCGGGCAGATTGCGGTCCGCATCCTTCAGCACTGCGGCCCATGCTTCGTCCGGCTGTTCCAGCGAAATGCGGCAGCTGTCCGGCCGCAGCAGGACCTCCTCGGTGACGCCGGTGGAGAACACGCAGGGCAGACCGGACGCCTGCGCTTCCATGCCCACCACGGGCAGGCCCTCAAACAGCGAGGGCATCACGAACACATCCATGGCCTGATACCAGACGGAGGTGTCGCTCTGCACGCCCAGGAACTTCACATCCTGCGCAATGCCCAGCCGGGCGGCTTTGGCTTCCAGCTCGGCCCGCAGCTCGCCCTCGCCCACCAGCAGCAGGCAGCTGTCCGGCCGCACCTTTTTCAGGGCCGCAAAGATGTCCAGCAGGCGGGTGTGGTTCTTCTGCGCCATCAGGCGGGCCACACAGCCCACCACCAGCTTATCGTTCAGGCCATATTCTGCCCGCAGCTTTGCCCGCACCTCCGGCCGGTAGCCAAAGCGGTCCAGGTCGATGGCGTTGCGCAGGGTCACGCCCCGGGCATCCCACGCGCTCTGTCCAAAGTAGTAGATGCCGGCCTCCCGCCCGCAGGCCCAGTAATCGGTGGCCGCGCCGGGAATGAACTGTTTGCAGAACCATTTGATCGGCAGCTTGGCGTCCTTGGGCAGACGAGTGTTGTGGGCGTGGGCGATGCGCACCGGCAGGCCCGCCTTTTTAGCGCCTTCCAGTGCAAAAAGCTGCATGGCCTCGTTGTGGGCGTGCAGCACCTTGATCTCCGGGTGCTGGGCCAGCAGCTGCTGCATAGAGCGCAGATAGGCCGGGTAGCTCTGCGGGGCTACGCCTGGGCTCTGGAAGATGCGCCCGCCCAGTGCGCGGATCTCGTCATCAAAAAAGCCGGGCTTTTTCTTGTTGACCAGAAAATCGAACTGGAACTGCGTGCGGTCCAGATGCCGGTAATAGTTCATCAGCATCGACTCGATGCCGCCCCGGTCCATGTTGCTGACCGACTGCAGGATATGGATCATGAAGAACTTCCTTTCTCCCGGTACTGTGCCCGGATGCGCCGCTGCACCTCCTGCGCCGAGGGCGGCTGCCATGTCTGTTTTTGGGCGGCCGGGTCCTTCGTCGGCTTTGCAAAGCAGCAGACCGCCAGCGGGATCATGCGCAGACCCATGGTACACCAGAAATAAAAGGCCGTGTTGTCGGTGAGGTAGGTCATGGACAACGGGTTGAGGATGGCGGTACGATCGTACTTCTCCTGAAAATAGTTCCACTCGCTCTCCGACAGCACCACCAGATCATCCGCATACTTTGCGGCCACCCGCTCACCCAGCTTCAGGTAGGCGCTGGCAAAGCCGCCCCACTTGTCCACCTTCCAGTTCAGCCCGTGCACGGTGCACACCGTGTGCTTGCCGAACAGCTTGGCGATCACCAGCGGCACCGATGGGCCGATGGCGTGGTAGTGGATCACATCGCAGTCCCGCGTCAGGGCGTCAAAGGTGGCCAGGAACGAATAGACCATGGCATTCAGCGACGCCTTCTGAAAGGTAAAGATGCGGCGGGCCTGCACGCCCTCGGTCGTGTAAACATTGTGCCCCTTCTGCAGGCCGCGGTTGTACACCGTGACCTCATAACCGCGCCGGACCAGGCTGGCTGCCAGCCCGCCGACCATGACTTCCACACCACCCGAACGGGACGGGAAGTCCTTGTGCCCGATCATTGCCACCTTCATACCAAAATCTCCCTTTCCGTGACAGCGTTTGCTGCCATTCTGCCGGTCGTGGCTGGCCGGCTTCTGTGTGCAACTCAATTGTAACATAACCGCAACACCTGTGCAATGTTTCCGTGCATTGTTTTTGGCCAAAATCCCCGCAGAGCCTGCATTTTTCTCCATTGACCGGGCCGTACCTGCGCCAAATGTTTAACAAAGTTTAAGGCGTTCCGTGCCCCCAAATTGATTGACATACTTTTCACAGGTATGCTAAACTGTTTTTGTTGGTTCTGTGCAGATTTTTCCACAGAGCAGGGCCAAAAATCACAAAGAGACACAAGAAGAGAAAGAGAAGGAAACCACTATGAACAAGATCTCCCGCAAAGGCTTTCTGAAGATCGCCGCTGCCGCCGCCATGAGCGGTGTCACCGCCGGTGCTCTGGCTGCCTGCAATGCAGCCTCCGGCTCCACCTCCACTGCTGCTTCCGGCAGCGCTGCCGCTTCCGGTGCAACCGGCACCTACATCCCCGGCACCTATGAGGGCACTGCCGAGGGCATTTCCTCCACCGTCAAGGTCACCATGACCTTCTCCGACAGCGCCGTGACTGACGTGGTCGTGGACACCTCCGGCGAGACCGCTTCCATCGGTGCTGCTGCTGCCGACGAGCTGCGCGATCAGCTGCTGGCTGCCGGTTCTGCCGAGATCGACGGCGTGTCCGGCTCCACCATCACCTCCGAGGCCGTCATGAAGGCTGCCAAGAGCTGCTATGCACAGGCCAAGGGCGAGGCCGTTGTGTCCTCCGTTCAGCTGCCCACCGGCGATGAGAACGACTGGCTGGGCACCGAGCCCGACATCGACGAGGCTGCCATCACCGAGACGGTGGACACCGACATCCTCATCGTGGGCGCCGGCAACGGCGGCATGTTTGCCGCTGCCTATGCAGCCGCCAACGGCCTGAACTTCCGCATCATCGAGCAGAACGGCAACGTGCAGGACACCCGCCACTGGTACGGCGCCATCGACTCCGCCGCCGCCAAGGCTGCCGGTGAGGAGCCCTTCGACCGCGCCAAGCTGCTGAGCGAGATCTCCCGCTACGCTTCCGGCAAGTGCGACCAGCGCGTTGTCAAGACCTGGATCAACGAGTCTGCCGCTATGCACGACTTTATGCGGAGCATCCTGGAAGACAAGTACGGCTGGGTCTGCGACTTTACCTCCGGTACCGAGGCTGCATGGCCTGCTGAGAATGCAGAGCACAACACCGACTACCTGTTCCCCGTAGAGGAGCACAACTACATGGCCAGCGAGAGCCAGTCCGGCACGCCCCGCAATGAACTGCTGCTGCAGTACATCCAGGAGCTGGGCTACGACGTGGACTTCAAGGTCAGCCTGGCCAAGCTGGAAAAGGACGATTCCGGCCGCATCACCGGCATCATCGCCCAGAACATGGATGACGACCACTTCATCCGCTACAACGCAGCCAAGGGCGTTCTGCTGGCCTGCGGCGGCTACGCCGGCAACCCGTACATGATGCAGCAGCTGGATCCTCTGGGCACCAGCGTCACCACCGCCTGCTCCTACTCCCCTGCCGACAAGGGCTACGGCATCCGTGCCGCTGTGTGGGCTGGTGCTAACCTGGACAAGGAAGCTGCTCCCATGCTGTTTGACCGCGGTATCGTGGCCCCCGGTGTGGACGCCGGTTATGTGGACAGCGACTCCGCCTTTGGCGGCAAGGCCTTCCCCGGCAAGATCCGCCAGTACAACCCCGGCACCCAGCCCTTCCTGAAGGTGAACCGCAACGGCGAGCGCTTTGCCAACGAGAGCAGCCCCTATAACGATATCGTCTACGCTGCTGCCCACCAGCCGGGCCGCGTCTACGCACAGATCTGCGATGCTAACATTCTGGAGGACGCAAAACGTTTCCATACCATCGGCTGCTCTGCCCAGACCCGCAACGGCGGCGAGAAGTACATTCAGGGCAAGATGGACGAGGCTATCGAGGCCGGCGCATTGTTCAAGTGCGATACGCTGGACGAGCTGGCCGACAAGATGGGCTTTACCGGTGCTGCCAAGGACACCTTCCTGGCTACCGTGGAGCGCTACAACGAGCTGTACGACAAGCAGAACGACGAGGACTTCGGCAAGCCTGCTTACCGTCTGAGCGCCATCCGCACCGCTCCCTTCTATGGCTGCTGGCTGGGTGCCTCTCTGCTGACCACCGAGCAGGGCATTGCCATCAACGAAAAGGGCCAGGCCCTGGACACCAACAACCAGCCCATGGCAGGCCTCTACATCACTGGTGATATGTCCGGCAGCTTCTTCGCCAACAACTATCCCTGCCTGATGGCCGGTGTTGCCATGGGCCGCACCCTGACCTTCGCCATGAAGGCCATCAAGCAGATGGCCGGTCTGGAATAATCGGAATTTTCTTCGGTTTCTTCTCCATTATTATATCGCAAAGCGGCCCCGTCACGTTGCATCCACAACGCGGTGGGGCCGCTTTTGGCGTATTATTCCGAGATCCGGTAATGGCCCACGATGTCGGTACATTTCTCCAGAATGTCCTGTTCGTAAGCCGCCTGCCAGGGGTCATTGTGGTGAATGATGTAGGGCACTCCGTTTTTATTTCTCCGGTCGGACACGATGCCGATATGGTTTTCAAAGATCACCAGATCGCCGCCCTGCCATTCCTCGGTCCTGGACACATCCGTGGTCAGTGCAGCCGCATGATGCGCAAAAAACATCTTCAGATTTCTCACCCGGCGAAAATCAATGTTGGCATCCGGCTGCCGGATATCGTACCACTGCGGATGCTCCCGGATATCGGCGTCCACCAGCGCCTGCAGATCATATCCGGCATTTTTCAGCGCAAAAGCCACCACATCGGTACACACGCCATATCCATCGTCCGGATATCCGGTCTGATAATAACGGCTCCTGTATTTTGGACGGGTATCCACATAGGCCAGCGCATTGTCGAGCACATCTGTCTGGTCATCCACACCATCGCCGTCTGCATCCACCGTGCTGTAAAAAGCCGGGATCTGCCCCACATATTGGTCTTGTGGGCGGACTGCAGAAGTGTGCTGATAACGCATCAGCAGAACGAGCAGCACGCCACACAGAAGTATCGCGCCCGCTGCAAGCGAGACACAAAGCATCCGTTTCCTTTCCGACTTATTCATACACCACCCATCCTGCCTTTCCCGTCTATCACACTCTCAATGTATGCCGATGCGATCGTTCTGTCAAGCATCCCGCCCGCAGCACTTTCCACAAAGAATTTCTCCGTTATTCTACAGACACAACAAAAAAGTCCTGAGAGAAATCTCTCAGGACTTTCTGTTCAAGTCGGCGACTACCTATTTTCACAAGCCGTTTCCAGCTAACTATCTTCGGCACAAGTGAGCTTAACTTCTGTGTTCGGAATGGGAACAGGTGGGACCTCACCGTCATCGACACCGACCGATCTGACTGAATCAGTATAGCACATTTCTGTGTTCCTGTCCAGTATTTCTTAGAAGGACGTGCCTTCAAAACTGAATAATCACTGCTAACATTTTTTCATTGACTTAAAAGTCTCAAGCGAATTGTGGTCAAGCCCTCGATCTATTAGTACACGCTTGCTGAATGGATCACTCCACTTACACATTGTGCCTATCAACCTTGTAGTCTTCAAGGGATCTTACCTGATTGAATCAGTGGGATATCTTATCTTTGGGTCGGCTTCACGCTTAGATGCTTTCAGCGTTTATCCGATCCGTACATAGTTGCCCAGCTATGCTCTTGGCAGAACAACTGGTGCGCCAGAGGTACGTCCGCTCCGGTCCTCTCGTACTAGGAACAGCTCCCATCAAATATCCTGCGCCCACGACAGATAGGGACCGAACTGTCTCACGACGTTCTGAACCCAGCTCGCGTACCGCTTTAATTGGCGAACAGCCAAACCCTTGGGACCGAATACAGCCCCAGGATGCGATGAGCCGACATCGAGGTGCCAAACCTCCCCGTCGATGTGGACTCTTGGGGGAGATCAGCCTGTTATCCCCAGGGTAACTTTTATCCGTTGAGCGATGGCATTTCCACTCACATACCACCGGATCACTAACTCCAACTTTCGTTACTGCTCGACCCGTCAGTCTCGCAGTTAGGCTCGCTTCTGCGTTTGCACTCTTTGCTTGATTTCCGTTCAAGCTGAGCGAACCTTTGAACGCCTCCGTTACTCTTTAGGAGGCGACCGCCCCAGTCAAACTGCCCACCTAACAATGTCCCCCGCCTTGATTCAAAGGCGCAGGTTAGAATTCCAATATCGCAAGGATGGTATCCCAACGGCCACTCCATGACCGCCAAAGCGATCACTTCCCAGTGTCCCATCTATCCTGTGCATGCAACATCGAAACCCAATATTAGGCTACAGTAAAGCTCCATGGGGTCTTTCCGTCTTGTCGCGGGTAACCGGCATCTTCACCGGTACTACAATTTCGCCGGGCGGGCTGTCGAGACAGTGCCCAAATCATTACGCCTTTCATGCGGGTCAGAACTTACCTGACAAGGAATTTCGCTACCTTAGGACCGTTATAGTTACGGCCGCCGTTCACTGGGGCTTCGATTCAATGCTTGCACATCTCCTCTTAACCTTCCAGCACCGGGCAGGCGTCAGCTCGTATACGTCATCTTTCGATTTAGCACAAACCTGTGTTTTTGGTAAACAGTTGCTTGGCCGATTCTCTGCGGCTCCATCTCTGGAGCACCTTCTCCCGAAGTTACGGGGTCAATTTGCCGAGTTCCTTAACAACCCTTCTCCCGTTGGCCTTAGAATCTTCTTCCTACCTACCTGTGTCGGTTTGCGGTACGGGCACCGCAGAAATACACACAGCTTTTCTCGCCATCTTCCATCCCGGACTTCGGTACTAACTTCCCTCGATCGCTACCGGAACCAACACCCGGCTCCGAGACTTCAAATGTGTCCCTGTGTTTAACTCTTTTGGTGGTGACGGAATCTCTACCGTCTGTGCATCGGCTACGCCGTTAGGCCTCACCTTAGCTCCCGACTAACCTGGAGCGGACGAACCTTCCTCCAGAAACCTGAGGCTTTCGGCCATGCAGATTCTCACTGCATTCGCGCTACTCATTCCGGCATTCTCACTTCTATACACTCCACAGCCGCTTGCGCTACTGTTTCACCGCGTATACAACGCTCCCCTACCCAATGTATTACTACATTGCCTAAGCTTCGGTGTCAGGTTTAGCCCCGTTAAATTCTCCGCGCAGAGACGCTCGACCAGTGAGCTATTACGCACTCTTTGAATGAGTGGCTGCTTCTGAGCCAACATCCTGGTTGTCTGCGTATCTCCACATCGTTTTCCACTTAACCTGACTTTGGGACCTTAGCTGTAGATCTGGGCTGTTTCCCTTTTGACAATGACATTTATCTGACACTGTCTGACTCCCAACCATCAATATTCTGGCATTCTGAGTTTGATAAGCTTCGCTAACCTCTCGGCCGCTAGGCTATTCAGTGCTTTACCTCCAGATATCTAAGTTGAGGCTAGTCCTAAAACTATTTCGGGGAGAACCAGCTATCTCCGGGTTCGATTGGAATTTCTCCGCTACCCACAGTTCATCCGCCGCCTTTTCAACGGAGGTCGGTTCGGTCCTCCATGGAATTTTACTTCCACTTCAACCTGACCATGGGTAGGTCACCCGGTTTCGGGCCCATTGCATGCAACTTAACGCCCTTTTCAAACTCGCTTTCGCTTCGGCTCCAGACCTTAAGTCCTTAACCTTGCTGCATACAATCGCTCGCCGGACCGTTCTACAAAAAGTACCCTATCACACATTGACGTGCTCTAGGTGCTTGTAGGCACAGGGTTTAAGGTTCTTTTTCACTCTCCGGGGTGCTTTTCACCTTTCCTTCACAGTACTATACGCTATCGGTCACTGGGTAGTATTTAGGGTTGGAGGGTGGTCCCCCCATCTTCCGACCAGGTTTCACGTGTCTGGCCGTACTCTGGATCCTGCGCAGCTCTCTCCGTTTTCACCTACGTGGTTCTCACACTCTCTGACCGGCCTTCCCATGCCGTTCGGTTAACAGATTAAGTCCTAAAAGCAGTCCGTACCCCGCAAGTATTTCTACTCACGGTTTGCCCTCTTCCGCGTTCGCTCGCCACTACTTACGGAATCTCGTTTGATGTCTCTTCCTCGCCCTACTTAGATGTTTCAGTTCAGGCGGTTCCCCCGATACACCTATTTTGAAGTTCAGTGTAACGTACCTGAGTATGAACCCAGGTGAGTTTCCTCATTCAGAAATCTCCGGATCAATGCTTATTTGCAGCTCCCCGAAGCTTATCGCAGCTTATCACGTCTTTCATCGGCTCCCAGTGCCAAGGCATTCGCCCTGCGCCCTTGTTCGCTTGACCATTCAAACTATTCTCTTTCGAGAATGGCTTGTATTTCCTCTTGATTCTTTTTTGCCAACGAAGATTATTGTTACCCTTCCTTTTGAAATTGTAATATTTCTTAAAAAAGAACTTACTATAATCTTTGTTTCGCAGTTATTATTCAGTTTTCAAGGTACGTCTTTGAGTGTCCTTTTCAGGGCCCTCAAAATCGAACAATATCTACTCAACTTGTATCGATCACCTGTTCCAGAAGCAAATCATCTTTTGATGTTTTCCTTCTGCCTGACTCCTTAGAAAGGAGGTGATCCAGCCGCAGGTTCTCCTACGGCTACCTTGTTACGACTTCACCCCAATCACCAGTTTTACCTTCGGCGGCGTCCTCCTTGCGGTTAGACTACCGACTTCGGGTCCCCCCGGCTCTCATGGTGTGACGGGCGGTGTGTACAAGGCCCGGGAACGTATTCACCGTGGCATGCTGATCCACGATTACTAGCAATTCCGACTTCGTGCAGGCGAGTTGCAGCCTGCAGTCCGAACTGGGACGTTGTTTCTGAGTTTTGCTCCACCTCGCGGTCTTGCTTCTCTTTGTTTAACGCCATTGTAGTACGTGTGTAGCCCAAGTCATAAAGGGCATGATGATTTGACGTCATCCCCACCTTCCTCCGTTTTGTCAACGGCAGTCTGGCCAGAGTCCTCTTGCGTAGTAACTGACCATAAGGGTTGCGCTCGTTGCGGGACTTAACCCAACATCTCACGACACGAGCTGACGACAACCATGCACCACCTGTCTCTGCGTCCCGAAGGAAAATACTGTTTCCAGCACCGTCGCAGGATGTCAAGACTTGGTAAGGTTCTTCGCGTTGCGTCGAATTAAACCACATACTCCACTGCTTGTGCGGGCCCCCGTCAATTCCTTTGAGTTTCAACCTTGCGGTCGTACTCCCCAGGTGGATTACTTATTGTGTTAACTGCGGCACTGAAGGGGTCAATCCTCCAACACCTAGTAATCATCGTTTACGGTGTGGACTACCAGGGTATCTAATCCTGTTTGCTACCCACACTTTCGAGCCTCAGCGTCAGTTGGTGCCCAGTAGGCCGCCTTCGCCACTGGTGTTCCTCCCGATATCTACGCATTCCACCGCTACACCGGGAATTCCGCCTACCTCTGCACTACTCAAGAAAACAGTTTTGAAAGCAGTTCATGGGTTGAGCCCATGGATTTCACTTCCAACTTGTCTTCCCGCCTGCGCTCCCTTTACACCCAGTAATTCCGGACAACGCTTGTGACCTACGTTTTACCGCGGCTGCTGGCACGTAGTTAGCCGTCACTTCCTTGTTGAGTACCGTCATTATCTTCCTCAACAACAGGAGTTTACAATCCGAAGACCTTCTTCCTCCACGCGGCGTCGCTGCATCAGGGTTTCCCCCATTGTGCAATATTCCCCACTGCTGCCTCCCGTAGGAGTCTGGGCCGTGTCTCAGTCCCAATGTGGCCGTTCAACCTCTCAGTCCGGCTACCGATCGTTGCCTTGGTGGGCCGTTACCTCACCAACTAGCTAATCGGACGCGAGGCCATCTCAAAGCGGATTGCTCCTTTTCCCTCTTCCCGATGCCGGGTCGTGGGCTTATGCGGTATTAGCAGTCGTTTCCAACTGTTGTCCCCCTCTTTGAGGCAGGTTCCTCACGCGTTACTCACCCGTTCGCCACTCGCTCGAGAAAGCAAGCTCTCTCTCGCTCGTTCGACTTGCATGTGTTAGGCGCGCCGCCAGCGTTCGTCCTGAGCCAGGATCAAACTCTTTATAAATGATATTTATCACTTAAAAGTGTTAAATCTTGTTTCGCTCAGCACGCAATCGCTTGCGTCCTGTGTGAATTACTTTGTTTGGAATTGTTTAACGTGTTTTTCCAACACGAAAATAGGTTCCGTTACAAGTTTTTCGATATTGTTCAATTTTCAAGGTCCTGTGCGCCGCAGCCTTGCGGCTGACGACTTGATTATTTTACCACAGAAGCGGTTTTTTGTCAAGCTCTTTTTTTCGAGGCTTTTGAACGTTTTGAACTTGGATCATTCTCAACATCTCGGTGTCAGCCGGTGTTTTTGAACGTCTATTGGTTCTTTTCAAAGGCTTCGTGCTGAGGCTTCAGAAGTCATTCTTTTGTCTCAGCGCTTGGCGCTCAAGTATAATACCACACCCCGGCAGTCTTGTCAACACTTTTTGACATCTTTTTTCCAATTCTTTTGAGATGTTTTCACGGGCTGTCATTTCTTCGCTTATTTCTCCGGGACACCCCTTTCTTGACAAGGCGGCAGCGGCGACGTATCATGGAGTCATTCTAGGATCTACATCTACCCTTATATATAAAGGAGGAGCCCTATGTCCTGTGTCAATGTTCGTGGCTGCCCCATCGGGGAGGGCCGCCCCAAGGTCATTCTGCCCATCGTGGAGCGTGCCGAAGCTGCTATTCTGGAAAAGGCCGCGCAGTTTTCAACATTGCAAGCCGATTGTGTGGAATGGCGCGTGGACTATTTTGAAGGTGCCCGTGCCCCCGGTGCTGTTGCCCGCTGTCTGGCAAAGATGCGGGTCGCCCTGAAGGACAAGCTGCTGCTCGTCACCATCCGCACGAAGGCAGAGGGCGGAGAACTCGCACTGCGTCACACGGAATACACCGATCTGCTCCACACGATCCTTGACACCGATTGTGCTGACCTCATCGACATCGAGTTCTTTCCGGCAGGGGATGACCTGCCCGCACTGATCGGAGACGCCCATACCGCCGGGGCTGCGGTGGTTTGCTCCAGCCACGATTTTGCCAAGACGCCGCCCCGGGCAGAGCTGGTGGCGCGGATGGTACAGATGCAGCAGGCCGGAGCCGACCTGCCCAAGGTGGCGGTCATGCCTCAGAGCCGCACCGATGTACTGGAGCTGCTGGCCGCTACCGCCGAGATGGCCGACCTTCACCCGGAAACACCGGTCATCACCATGAGCATGGGCACGCTGGGCGCTGTGAGCCGTCTGGCCGGAGAGGCTTTTGGCTCTGCCATGACCTTTGCCAACCCCGGGCAGGCCAGTGCACCGGGGCAGGTATCGCTGGATATCGTAAACGAAGTGCTGGATGCACTGCATTTGTAACCAACAAATCGGAAGTTGTGGAGGTGCTTTATGAACGAGAGAGAAAAAATTATCCGATTATGGTTTGATATGTGGATTAAGAAAGCAGATTTAGGAATTGACAATATTTTTACAGATGATGTTGTATATACTGAGAGTTGGAGTCCTAAATATGAAAACCGCAAAACGGTAAAGCACTGGTTTGACGAATGGAATACACGCGGAAGTGTTCTTGTCTGGGAGATTAAGCAATTTTTTCATCAAGGCAATCAAACAATCGTGGAGTGGTATTTTAAAAACAAAATGAATAATGGAAATGTTGAAGAATTTGACGGAATATCTTTAATTGTATGGACACAGGATAACAAAATAAAATCATTAAAAGAGTTTGGTTGCAATCTTCATAATTACAATCCATATCGAGATAGTGATATTCCCGTATTTCGAGAAGAAAAAGCAAATTGGTTTTGAGAGGACTATAAATTCCAGTTGATATTTCACATATTTTAGGAAATTTAATAACTGTTATATTTGATTATCAAATTCTTCGCAAACCCTTGAAAATACTAAGTTTGTAGCAAGTGAACTTTCCCTTACTCTTTCCCTTGTGTTACATTTTCCCATTGCTTTTCATGAACCTTAATATGGGAAAAATTAAGGGAAAGAAAATTTCATAACACAATATAACATATAACAATAACGACATGGTGAACTGATTGAAATGTTTTCGATATTTAACTCTGTAACTGATTATCAAAAGAAAATGGAGATAAGATACGATGAGAACAATTTATGCAGAATATAATATAAACCACGATAGTATTGATGTTTACACAAGTGCTGGATATATGCTTCGCATTGATTGCTGGGAAGCTGAAAAAAATTTAAAAACCACATATGGATCAGAATGTGCGCTTACTTCATTGGCTGTGGATGAGCCTTTGGAATATGCAAGATTATATCTTGATGGCAATTTACAGATGTGGGTGGATACAGAAGATTCATTAGAACTTTATTAAGCAAGAAGTGAGATAGTGTTGTAGGGAGTTTCCTGTAGTTAAAGATACCACACCCGATATGATGAACCCACGCTTCTACACTACCAGCTATGATAAAAGAAAGGACAGCAATTTGACACTGCTGTCCTTTCTTTTATAAAATTGCAGTACACAGAAAAAAGCTGTAAAATGAAAAATATATTTGTCCTTGTAACAATTCTCGGACATTTGCCTGTTATACTATCTGCAAAAAGAAAAGGAAGTGATAATATGAAGCATATTTTAATTGTCGAAGATGATAATCTTTTGAATAAAACGCTTACTTATAATTTGGAATTGGACGGTTACACAATAACTTCTGTTCTGAATGCAAGGACAGCCGCTGAATCATTAAAAACAAACATTTTTGATTTGGTATTGCTGGATATAAATTTACCAGACGGAAATGGTTATGACCTATGCCGTCTTATCAAGCCAGAGCATCCTGATACAGTAGTTATATTTCTAACTGCCAACGATCAGGAAAGCAATCAGATACGGGGATATGAAGCTGGTGCAGTGGATTATATCACGAAACCTTTTTCGATTAGTGCTTTGCAGCGAAAAATCAAAGCCATGTTCGCTATGTTGGAGCATCACAAACCAGCTAAGGATATTTACGAGGATGGTAGCTTGTTTCTGGATTTTTCGGAACAATTTGCAAGTTTGAACGGGAAACCATTAGCACTTTCTGCGATGGAATATAAAATGTTGAACCTATTTCTTAAAAATCCGAAGCAGGTACTTACTCGCCAACAATTTTTAGAAAAACTGTGGGATGTTGATGAAAAATATGTAGATGAACATACCCTTACTACTTCTATCAGCCGTATTCGCAGTAAGATTGAAGCGGATGGCGACACATATATCAAAACGGTTTATGGTATGGGGTATCAATGGACAGGAGGCGAAAAGAAATGAATCTGAATAACCTTTCTGCTAAGAAAATTTGTAGACTGGTTAGTGCTGGCATGGTTTTCTCTATGCTGGTAATTACCGGTATTTTCGGCGGTATAATGCAGGATATACGAATTTTTATAGTGGGTGGAACATTGACACTCTGTGCGTTTTTCTGGATTTGGCTATTGGTGCTGATTTTTGGAAAACGCCTTTCTCATTTTACTTCTAATTTGTGCCGGACGCTGGACAACATGATTGATGGAAACGAGGAATTACAAAAGTCAAATGATAGTGAAACTCTTTTTGCCCGTATCAACCACCGCTTAATTCGGTTGTATGAGATTATGCAGAAAAACCGGCACAAGGTAGACATGGAACGACAGGAGCTTCAAATGCTGATTTCTGATATTTCACATCAAGTTAAAACGCCTGTCAGCAATTTGCAAATGGTAACGGACACACTTTTAACAAAGCCTGTTTCAGAAGAAGAACGGATGGACTTTTTACAAGGCATACGTAGTCAGACTGATAAACTGGATTTTCTGTTCCAAGCACTGGTTAAAACGTCCCGGTTGGAAACCGGAGCAATACGATTAGAAAAGAAAGACAGCAGCTTATTCCATACGCTTGCACAAGCCATGAGCAGTATTGTATATGCCGCAGAGAAAAAAGAAATTGCTGTATCCGTGGATTGCCCGGAAAATTTGATAATCTCCCATGACAGCAAGTGGACAAGCGAAGCCCTTTTCAATCTGCTGGACAATGCAGTAAAATACACTCCGTCAGGTGGAAAGATTTCTGTATCAGTGGTTCAGTGGGAAATGTACGTAGAGGTCAAAGTGACCGACACCGGCAAGGGCATTTCAGAAAGCAATCAGGCTGCCATCTTCCGGCGCTTCTATCGTGAGGAAGAAGTACACGATCAACAGGGTGTGGGAATAGGTTTGTATTTGGCTCGTGAGATTGTAACAAGGCAAGGGGGCTATATCAAGGTTGTTTCAGAGCTGAGGCAAGGCTCAGAATTTTCTATTATGCTTCCTGTAAGGTAAGATATAACCACTTTTTTTGAAATGTCCGAGCGTTGTAACATTTCACTCTGATTTTCGATAAAAATTTTTTCTATCTCGGACATTTGTGTAACATTTGTGGTTTACAATGGCTTTATCAACAGATAGAAAGCCTTGAAAGGAGCATTTGAATATGAGCATTTTACAAACAATCGACTTAAAGAAGTATTACGGCACAGAACCAAATATTACTCGTGCCCTTAATGGTGTAAATTTTACTGTGGAACAGGGAGAATTTGTTGCCGTAGTTGGAACTTCCGGCAGCGGTAAGTCTACATTGCTTCACATGATGGGAGGACTTGATACCCCCACTTCCGGCAGCGTGATTGTACGGGGAGAAGAACTCGCAAAAAAGAATGATGATGAATTGACAATTTTCCGCCGTCGTAACATCGGATTTATCTTCCAAAATTATAATCTGGTTCCGATTTTGAATGTATATGAAAATATCGTCCTGCCTGTGGAACTGGATGGCGATACAGTAGACCAGAAATTTATGGACGAAGTTGTGTATATGTTGGCTTTAGAAGATAAACTGGAAAATATGCCGAACAATCTTTCAGGCGGTCAACAGCAACGTGTAGCGATTGCACGAGCTTTAATTACGAAGCCTGCGATTATCCTTGCTGATGAACCGACCGGAAATCTTGATAGCAAGACCAGTGCAGATGTGTTAGGGCTTTTGAAGCATACCAGCGGAGAATTTAATCAGACCATTGTAATGATTACTCACAACAACGAGATCGCTCAACTCGCAGACCGCATTGTACGGATTGAAGATGGTAAAATTGTTGGCTAAAGGAGGTGGGAATTATGAATTATCCTTTTGAAAATGATACCAGTGCAGTAATTAAAAAATTAGCACGAAAAAGTGTGCGTTTTGATAAGAAGAAAAACTTATTTTGCCTTTCGGCAATTATTGTAGCCGTTGCTATGATAATGATGTCGTTGCTCACAGTGCAAAATATCATTTATCAAAATCAGAAAGAAATCGAAGGATTACATCAAGGGATTTTCTTTGACATTACGCAGGACAGTAAAGAAAAGTTGTTAGCAAACGAAGAAGTAAAAAGTGTAGGACTTTCCTGTAATATCAAAACAGTGAAAGAAAATTCTAAAGAACTGTCTCTGATTTATTATGATGATGACATGCTTAGTTTGATTCCTGCCTTTGACGGAAAATATCCAGAGAAAGCAAGTGAAATTGCTGTTACAGATGCCTTTTTTGCCAGTGAAAATAAGTCTCCGGAAATCAACGCCATAGTTCAGTTGAATCTGGATGGTACTTTGAAGAATTATACTATTGTTGGTATTTATCATGATAAAACTTCTACCGCTTATCCTGTTTTTGTTTCACTTGAAAAATGCCGGGAATTACGTGGAAATAACCTGCTTAATGGATATGTTTGGCTTGAAAATGCAGATACCCTTACAAAAGACGAAGCAACAGAAATATTATCTCAAATTTCAGAGGAGACTGGACTGAATAATTGGACAGTCAGCAGTTACTATGATTATGTAAATACAACTTTGTCCTTCAGTAATTATGCGGTATATGGTGTAGTTGCTGCCATTTTGTTTTTAGCTGCCGCACTTGTAATTTACAGCATTTTCTATATTTCGGTTGGACAAAAAGTTGCTGAGTTCGGACAGCTTCGGACAATAGGGGCAAGTAAAAAGCAAATTTATAAAATAGTTCTTAAACAGGGTTATATGCTTGCAGTTCCGGGGATTTTAATTGGTAGTATCATGGGAACGATCATCAGCTATTGTCTGCAATCAAAAGGCTGGTCAGTATTTGCATTTATTGTTTCTCTATGTGGCGCATGCCTTTTTGGAATACTGCTTGTTTATATTAGTGTTCGTAAACCAGCAAAAATTGCAGCGAATACTTCTCCAATTTCCGCCCTGAAAAATCCAGTGGGAATTGTAAATTACCGCACTCACAAAAGACATCGTATTACGCCTGTATATTTAGCGAAAATCAGCTTTTCCAGAAACAGAAAAAAATCTCTATTGACCATTTTATCATTGGGACTGTGCGGAGTTATATTTTTCCTTGCAGCAAGTTATCAGAGTTCTTTTAATGCCGAGAGTATGGCTCGTTATTGGGATATGAAGTACGGAGATTTCAAAATCAGCATTGATTTAGAAAACGAAAGTGAAAATTTGGATGCTCTCTTGCAGAAAGAATATTTTTCTGATTATGTAAAGCGTGTTGGAGATATAGAGGGAGTTAGCAATATATTTACTTATGCTACCGTACCAGTTGATTTCTCAACAGACAATGATATTTCAGATAGCACCTTGATGCTCGGCTATAATGAAAAGGATTTGGCGTCGCTAAATGCAGCGGTTTTGTCTGGAAATATTACTGATGATACAGAATTAGTTGTAAGTGATCCCGAACGTATTTATGATGTTTACCATTGGAAACCTCAAATTGGGGATACTGTGACCTTTAATTTCAAAAATCATAGTGGTAAAACAATAACAAAAGCATTCAAAATTGGTGCAATCACTTCCAGCAATGATGGAATGGGTGGCTATATTTTCAGAATGCCGGAAAATATGCTCAAAGAACTTGCAGGTTATGACTGTACATACGCAATCGAAATACAAGCAGAAGCTGAATATCAGGAGATAATCGAGCAAGAACTCAAATTACTCGTTTCTGACAATAGGGATGTTCGCTTACAAACCCTTCAAGATTTTATTGTAGAACACCAATCAGACAATCGTGCAGGTTTTACATTAGCTTATGCGATTGCAGCCATCTTGTGGATATTTGCGGTCATCAATCAAATCAATCTTACTGTGACAAATCTTTTATCACAGAAACAGGAAATGGGCACACTAAAATCTATTGGTATGACAAATAAGCAGTTGAAGCAAGCATTTATGATGGAAGGTCTTTTTACTACTTTGATTGCATTGCTTATAACTGCTGTTGTTGGAATCCCCGGCGGATATGCAATCGGTATATTTTTGAAAAATGCAGGCATGTCTACGGGATTTGTATTTCCGGTTGTTGCTTTTACTCTTTTTGCTGTTGCTATGTTTATGCTTGAAAGTTTGATGACAATATTGCTTATTCATTCATGGAAGAAGCAATCTGTTATTGCAATAATGCGAAATTGATGATAGAAAGCTTTTCATATCTCGGTCAGCTCCACAATTACATTACTCTGCTGATACAGCCAGTCCGTAAATTCTTTCGGGCTGGCTGTTCCTGTTTTTACAGCCTTTTTTCTCTGTAATACTTCTTTTCATACAGTAAATTTTCACTAGGCTGGTATGGAGTAATTTTACTGTCTATACAGTAAGTTGAAAATACTAATATGGTCTTTTTTCTAACCAAACTTTAAGATAACATCTAATTCCAACATATGCGCCCTGCGAAAGTACGAAAAGCAATAGAAGATTTACTGACAGTACTTTTTTGATTGATTCTCCAAAATAAATGACAATAGCAACACTTGTCAGTATCATTAGTAGAGTAATAACATCCCAACAGTTTTTCTTATATAATTCTATAACCTTTATTTCTATCAGTATCGCCAGCATCCCTGTTCCTGCCATACATATTCCTACAATCAATATTAGCAATAACCAATATACCATTCCGGCTATAAAAGCATTTGGAATTTTTGTACTAATCTGTGCCGCAGAATGCCCGGCATCAATCGTCCATCCGACAAAGGTTTGTATGAATGATGCTAAATCATTGAAGAATGATTTACAATCGACAAGGAACATATCTGACTGTACTGCCTGAAAAAGAGTGGTTGTCAACGAATACCATGCAAGAAGGAACAAGGTTGTTTGGAACATTACCGTTTTTGCTTTATCTGCATTTTTTTCAATCTTCAATACCTCATTCCATAACCTCTGTTTCTGAAATGTGATTTTGAATTTTTCTAAAGCAGCTTCTTTATCTTCTGACCTTTTGTAGCGGACAGATTTTTGAAAGCGTTTTATATTTTCTTCTGGTACTATCTGCCATTCAGGAGGTGCGTTTTCACACATCATCAGACTGGTGTAGACCACTTCTTTTTTAGAAGTGTAATAACTGATTCTCCCGGTTTCCTCGTTTTTCATCACATCCCCATTGAGATATGCGGAAGCGGAGATAACAGATTTCCCTTTACTTCGTCCGACTATTTTGATTGTGTAATGAAAAATCGCCATATCTGGATTCCTCCTTTCTGCACATCCGGTATAGATTTCCGGCAACATTGCTTTCGATTTTAGAAAAAGCAGCATTGCCAGAACGCCCTCTGCGTAAGAGTGCCCTGCGCATAGCAGCCTGCATGGAATGCGCCTCTCTGGCGAAGAGTGCCTCCTGTGGCATGAGCAGGTCTGGCTGAAAGCCCCGCCGACGGAACGAGCCCGGCAAGCGTGAGCGCAGACCGGTTGCCACTTGTGGCAAACTTATTGGGACGACCTCTGGTTGTCCATAAGTGCGCCCTTCATGAAAAAGCAATGAAGGGAATGAAAAACTCATCCCATCCGCCATTACACTTCCTCCATATCGGTATTTGTTTCTTTCTGCATTGCCTTTGAGAAAAATTTCCCATTGGCTTCCTGCTTTTTCAGAAAACCAATCAGCTTTGGGATGTCTTCCTCCTCAATAGTCGCACCAAGAACGGATTCCACCGCACCGCCAACCTGACAGAGCCTATGGGTTCGTTTTTTACTTTCTTCGGCTTTCTTTCGTTTTAGAAGTTCTTTCTTCTGTGCTGCATATCGTTTTGCTTTTTCAAGGCTTTCCTGTTCCTTCTTTTCCATTTCAAGCATTCGTTCTTCATAACTTTTTGTTGATTTTGCCATTCTTACATTCTCCTTTCCTTCACAAACATAAGTTCTCGGTTGCGTATCAGAAGAAGCACATGGTATAATCTTCTTGCGTGTAGGTATATCATGGCTTCGGTCTGATAGAACCTTTGGCGGTTTCTTCGGAAGCCGCCTTTTTAATTTGCCGCAGTTCTTGTTACGGCTTTTACATTTCCTCTATCCCTCAAATCACGACCTTCATTAGCTTCCATAAACATTTCCAGAATATCGGTTTTAATCAGGACTTTGCGACCAACCTTTAATACTGGAAGTTTCTTCCATTCTACAAGCTGTCTTAAGGTATTTCTGCCGATTCCCGTATAGTCAGCAGCTTCTTCGATGGATAATGCAATTTTTCTTTGCGTCATATAATCACCTCCTTATAAATTGCATTATGCAATTCTTGTGATGTAAGTATATCCTTTTCATATCTTTTTGTCAAGCGTTACGAAATATCAAAAACAAACTTTATGTTGCATATTGCAATTTTAGAAAAACAATGCTATAATTCATACATACCGAAAAAGGAGGCAGTCAGCATGAAAGATAAAGAACTACGCAAGCTGATAGGCAGCAGAGTAAAACAGCGCCGTCTGGAATTGAATCTGACACAGCCTTATGTCGCAGAAAAGATGGGGGTTACCGCTTCTACAATCCTGCGTTATGAGAATGGTTCGATTGACAATACGAAAAAAATGGTGCTGGAAGGTCTTTCGGAAGCACTCCATGTATCTGTGGAATGGCTCAAAGGGGAAACAGATGAATATGAAACCGACATTACGGATAAGAGAGAGTTACAGATTCGTGATGCGATGGGAGATATTCTGGAACAGTTACCGCTTGCCCTTACCAAAGAAGAAGATGCTTTTTCAAAAGATTTATTACTGCTGATGTTAAAACAATGTGGTCTGTTTTTTTTTTTTTCAGTTCGCCTGCAAAAACTTCAAGGGGAATGCTGGTCAGACGGATATTGCCAAAACAATAGGGTTTGAATCGAATGATGAATATAATGAGATTATGTTCTTAAGGGAAATCACTCCTACCATCAATGCTCTTAATGAGATGGCAGACGTTGTAAGGCTCTATTCCAAGAAACCAAAAACAGCAGAACAAAGGCTTGCAAATCTTTTATCAGAAGTCTTATACGAAGATTCCGAATCGGTATAGTAAGACAACCGGAGTTATGATATACTTACACGCACGAAGCATTTCATCAGTTCCGATTGTCTAATATCGAAAGGAGATATACGATTATGGCAAAAGGATCTGTAAGAAAAAAAGGAAAGAAATGGTACTACCGCTTCTATGTAGAGGACGCAAGCGGCAATCTTGTTCAGAAAGAATGCGTTGGAACAGAAAGCAAAAGTGAAACTGAAAAGCTGCTCCGTCAGGCAATGGATGATTATGAAAAAAAGAAATTTGTTGCCAAAGCGGAAAATCTCACAGTCGGACAACTTCTGGATGTGTGGGCAGAGGAGGAATTAAAAACAGGTACGCTCAGCAATGGTACTGTGGAGAATTACCTCGGAACAATCCGAAATATTAAGAAACACCCATTGGCAGAACGGAAATTAAAAAATGTAACCTCTGAGCATTTGCAATCCTTCTTTGATTTGCTTTCCTTTGGGGGAGTTCATCCCGATGGAAAAGAGAAAAAGGGTTACAGCAAAGATTACATCCATTCTTTTTCCGCAGTCATGCAGCAGTCCTTCCGCTTTGCAGTATTTCCAAAACAGTATATTACGTTTAATCCCATGCAGTATATTAAACTGCGGTATCAGACGGACGAAGTTGATTTGTTTTCGGATGAGGACATGGACGGAAATATCCAACCAATTTCACGAGAAGATTATGAAAGACTGCTTACGTATCTTCAAAAAAAGAACCCAGCCGCAATACTTCCAATCCAGATAGCCTATTATGCCGGGCTTCGTATTGGAGAAGCCTGTGGTTTGGCATGGCAGGACGTAAATCTGGAAGAACAATGCCTTACCATAAGACGCAGCATCCGATATGATGGCTCAAAACGCAAATATATCATCGGACCAACCAAGCGGAAAAAAGTGAGGATTGTTGATTTTGGAGATACGCTGGTAGAGATTTTCCGTAATGCCCGGAAAGAGCAGTTAAAAAATCGAATGCAGTATGGAGAACTTTATCACACGAACTACTACAAAGAGGTCAAGAGAGAAAACAGAGTGTACTACGAGTATTATTGCTTAGACAGAACAGAGGAAGTCCCGGCAGATTATAAAGAAATTTCTTTCGTCTGCTTAAGACCTGATGGCTGTCTGGAACTTCCGACTACTTTGGGAACGGTATGCAGAAAGGTAGCAAAAACATTAGAGGGATTTGAAGGCTTTCATTTCCACCAGTTACGTCACACCTATACAAGCAACCTTTTAGCAAATGGAGCTGCCCCAAAAGATGTGCAGGAATTGTTAGGACACTCAGATGTCAGTACCACAATGAACGTCTATGCTCACTCCACAAGAGATGCGAAACTAAAATCGGTTCGGCTTTTGATAAAGTGGTAGGCAATGACAAAATTTCCCTTATTTCCCTTGTGATTATCCTCATAAGGGCAAAAATAAGGGAAACTACATATCATTTCACTAATGGACAGGCGGGAAAGCCTATAAAATGGGGAAAGTTAGAGAGATAATTATATAAATTCCAGTTTGTCGCACATCCTGCTTAAAACAAAAACCGGAACGATCTTCCCTTTTTCGGGTGGATCGTTCCGGTTTTTATGTTATATTGAAAATCGTTTTACGCCAGCTTGGCTTCCAGACGGGTGCGGATGGCCTTGATAAAGCCCTCGCTGTCTACGGCGGTGGGGGTGATGCCCTCTGCCAGACCACACAGGTCTTTCGTCATGATGCCGTCGTTCAGGGTCTGCAGGCTGGCTTCTTCCAGTGCCTCGCCAAAGTGCACCAGCTCCGGCAGATCATCCAACTCACCGCGCTTCTTGAAGGCGCCGGACCACGCAAAGATGGTGGCCATGGGGTTTGTGGAGGTCTTTCTCCCTTCAGATTCTTATAGTAATGGCGGGTCACGGTGCCGTGCGCAGCCTCGTACTCGTATTTGCCGTCCGGGCTCACCAGCACGCTGGTCATCATGGCTGGAGCCGAAGGCGGTGGACACCATATCGCTCATGACATCGCCGTCGTAGTTCTTGCAGGCCCAGACAAAGCCGCCCTCGCTGCGGATGACGCGGGCCACGATGTCGTCGATGAGGCTGTAGAAGTAGGTGATGCCGGCGGCCTCGAACTTTGCCTTGTACTCGGCGTCGTACACCTCCTGGAAAATATCCTTGAAGGTATGGTCGTACTTTTGAAATGGTGTCCTTGCTTCCAAACCACAGATCCTGCTTCACGTCCAGTGCGTAGTTGAAGCAGCTGCGGGCAAAGCTGCGGATGGAATCGTCCTTGTTGTACTGGCCCTGCAGCACGCCGGCGCCCTCAAAATCAAAGACCGTGGCACGCTGCTGGTGCCGTCGGCACCGGTGAACAGCAGCTCTGCCTTACCGGCACCGGGGATGCGAAACTCGGTGCACTTGTACACGTCACCATAGGCATGGCGGGCGATGGTGATGGGCTTCTTCCAGTTCTTGACCACCGGCTTGATGCTGTCGATCATGATGGGGGCACGGAACACGGTGCCGTCCAGCACGGCGCGGATGGTACCGTTGGGGCTCTTCCACATCTCGTGCAGCTTGTACTCGTCCATGCGCTGGGCATTGGGGGTGATGGTGGCGCACTTGACCGACACGCCATACTTCTTGTTGGCAAGAGCAGCGTCCATGGTCACCTGGTCGCCGGTGGCATCGCGGTTGGGCAGGCCAAGGTCATAGTATTCGGTCTTGAGGTCCACAAACGGAAGGATCAGTTCGTCCTTGATCATCTTCCACAGGATGCGGGTCATCTCGTCGCCGTCCATCTCGACGAGGGGCGTGGTCATTTTGATCTTTTCCATAGCAGGGTTCCCTTTCCTCTCTGATGGTTTTTCTATCCTCAACCACGCGCCGCCATGCGCCGCGTGGGCGGGCAGGTTTACTTGCGGTAAGCGGCCGCCAGCTTTTCCAAAGCCGGCAGGCTGCGCTTTACTTTTTCGGTGTCGATACAGTAGGCAAGGCGCACATAGCCCTTGACGCCAAAGGTATCGCTGGGCACCAGCAGCAGGTCGAACTCGCGGGCCTTCAGGCAGAAGGCATTGGCGTCCTCCTCCAGTGCCTTGGGGAAGATGTAGAAGGTGCCGCCGGGGCGCTCCACCTCAAAACCCAGCGCGGTGAGCTTATCGTACAGCAGGTTCATGTTGGTCTCGTAGACGCTCAGGTCGCTGGTGACCTCCTGGCAGCGGCCCACGGCCCGCTGGATGATGCTGGGCGGGCAGTTGTGGCCGGTAAAACGGGAGATCTGGGCCATCATATCCACCAGAATGTCCTCCCCCTCACAGCCCGGACGCACGGCTACATAGCCAAGGCGCTCGCCGGGCAGGCTCAGGCTCTTGGAGTAGGAGAAGCAGGTGAGGGTGTGGGGATAGAAGGCTGCCGGGTAGGGCACCTTCTTGCCGTCAAAGGCGATATCCCGGTAGGGCTCATCGCTCACGAGGAAGATATTGTGGCCAAAGGCCTTGCTCTTCTCGGTCAGGATGTCGGCCATCCGGGTGAGGGTCTGGGCCGAATAGACCACACCGGTGGGATTGTTGGGGGATTGATGAGCACACAGGTGGTCTTATTCGCCGATCATCTGCTCAAAGGCATCCAGATTGGGCTGGAATGCCGGGGCCTGCGGCGGCACCACTTTGAGCACCGCACCGGTGCCGGCCACATAGGGGCCGTACTCCGGGAAGTAGGGCGCAAAAGTCAGCACCTCATCACCGGGCTGGGTGACGGCACGGATGGCATGGGCAATCGCACCGGCAGCACCGGTGGTGGGGAAGATGTGCTTCTGCTCATAGGGCAGGCCGAAGGTCTTTGCCAGATGGGCCGCCACGTCGGCGCGGAAGCCGGGGTCGCCCTGGCTGGGGCAGTAGCCGTGCAGGTTCACCGGTTCCTCGTTGGCCAGCAGGTCCTGCATGGCGGCGGTAAATTCCGGCGGGCAGGCACGCTGGGGTTGCCCAGCGAGTAATCGAACACATTCTCGTAGCCGATCTCGGCGGCACGTTTTTTTCCGTACATGAAAGTCTCGCGGATCACGCTCTTGTTGCCGAGCATGGCGCGGTAGGTCTCATTCAGCATAATACTTCCCCCTGGATTTATGATTGATGTGCCGCCGTATAGCTCTGCTCCACCTTGATGATGCAGTTATAGGTGGGGTCCTGTTCCTTGATGAACTGCTCCATCTGGGTCAGCAGCTCCACCTTGTCCCCGGCATAGCCCGCCGGGAGCACCAGATCAAAAAGCACATTCGTATGGGTCTTGCCCGGCACGATGCGCAGATCGTGCAGTGACAGGGCTGGGTTCAGCTGGCGGAGTTTTCGGTCAGACGGGTGCGCAGCACCCCCACCGCAGCATCCGAGGTCACGATGGGATCGTAGTGGATGGTGACCATGAGATGGTCATTCTTCATAAAATTCCGTTCGATGTTGTCGATCAGGTCGTGGGCGTCCAACGGATCCTGCTCGGCAGGCAGTTCCACATGCAGCGAGGCAAACTGGTGCCCCGGGCCGTAGTCGTGCACCATCAGGTCATGCATGCCCAGCACGCCGGGTAGCTCATCACAGTCTGCCTCGATGTGATCCACCAGGTCATCGCTGGGGCGTTCGCCCAGCAGCGGGCTGAGGGTGTCCATCACCAGACCCCAGCCGGAGATCAGAATGAACACGGCCACGCCCACACCCATCAGACCATCCAGAATGTTCCAGCCGGTCAGGCGGCACAGAATGGTGGCAATGAGCACCGCACCGGTGCTCAGCACATCGTTGCGGCTGTCCGCCGCCGTGGCAATGAGGGTCTCGGAACCGATGGTGCGTCCGATGGTGCGGTTGAAGCTGCTCATCCACAGCTTGACCAGAATGGAAGCGACCAGCACGGCAACGGTCAGCAGACTGAACTGCACCGCTGTGGGATGCAGCACCTTGACCACCGACTCCTTCAGCAGGGAAAAGCCAATGCCCAGCACCGTCACGCTGACCACCAGCCCGGCCAGATACTCATACCGGGCATGGCCGAAGGGGTGTTCCGCGTCCGGTGCTCTGGACGCCAGCTTGAACCCCACCAGACTGACGATATTGGACGATGCATCCGACAGGTTGTTCAGGGCATCGGCCATGATGGCGATGGAACCGAACAGCGTGCCCACGGCGAGCTTGCCCAGGCAGAGCAGAACATTGCACACCATGCCCACGATGCTGGCCAGATTGCCATAGGCGGCCCGGTGTGCGGGTCCTGCGGATTGTCGGGGTGACGGATAAACAGACGGATCAACAACTGCGTCATAAAAAACCTCCCGGGCAGCGCTGGCAGCCTGCATACCCAATGTCCCTAGTATAGCATTTTGCTTTATGGTTTTAAAGTGGTTTCCGGAAAACTTTGCCCGGTATACAAAGACCCCGGCGGGGTGTGTGCCCTGCCGGGGTCGATTTTGTAAATAAGGGCCCGCCTTACTTTTCAGAAGGCTTGCTCAGGTCCACGCTGCGGATGATCTTGCGCACCGGCAGGATGCTCTTGGCATTCATGGACAGCTCGTCCACGCCCATGCGCAGGAAGGTCTCGGTGAGGGCGGTGTCGGCACCCAGCTCACCGCAGATGCCCACCCAGATGCCGTGGCGATGGCCGGCTTCGATGGTCATCTTGATGGCGCGCAGCACAGCGGGATGGTGCGGGTTGAAGAAAGGCTCCAGCTTTGCGTTCTGGCGGTCCAGAGCGCAGGTGTACTGGGTCAGGTCGTTGGTGCCGATGGAGAAGAAGTCGCACTCCTGTGCCAGCTCGTCCGCGATCAGCACGGCGGCGGGGGTCTCGATCATGGTGCCCACTTCAATGTTCTGGCCCATCTTCACGCCCTCGGCAGCCAGCTCGGCACGGCACTCTTCCAGCACGGCCTTGGCATCCTGCAGTTCCCGCAGGCTGGTGATCATGGGGAACATGATGCTCATGTTGCCGTAAGCGGAAGCACGCAGCAGCGCACGCAGCTGGGTCTTGAAGAAATCCTTGCGGGTCAGGCAGATGCGGATGGCACGGTAGCCCAGGGCCGGGTTCTCCTCGTGGTCCAGCTTCATGTAGTCCACGGTCTTGTCGGCACCGATATCACAGGTGCGCACGACCACCTTGCGGGGAGCCAGGCTCTCCACCACCTGCTTGTAAGCCTCGAACTGATACCTTCGGTGGGGAAGTCCTTGCAGTTCAGGTAGACGAATTCGGTGCGGAACAGGCCCACGCCGCCGGCGTCGTTCTGCTGCACAGCACCCACGTCGCCCATGCCGCCGATGTTGGCAAACACGTTGATGGTCTTGCCGTCCAGCGTGGTGTGGGCTTGCCCTTCAGCTCCTGCAGCAGGGCCTGCTTTTCTGGTCCTCCTGCTGGCGCTTTTCAGGCTCTTGAGCAGATCGGGGTGGGGTCCATACACACAGGCATTGTAGCCGTCCACCACGGCCATCTTGCCGTCCCAGTCATCCCGGATATCCTTGCACTGGATCAGGGCAGGGATGTTCATGCTGCGGGCCAGAATGGCGGTGTGGCTGTTGGAGCTGCCCTCGCGGGTGATGAAGCCCAGCAGCAGGCTCTTGTCCATGCGCACCGTCTCGGACGGGGCCAGATCCTCGGCCACCAGAATGCTGGGCTCGGTGCCCTGCAGGCTGGCATTGTCCACCCCCTGCAGGATGTCCAGGATCGCCTGTGCGATGTCGATGACGTCCGCACTGCGGGCCTGCAGATACGGGTCATCCATGGCTGCGAACACAGCAGCCTGATTGTCGCCGGCGGTCTTGACAGCGTACTCGGCGCACTTGTGCTGGCCGTTGATGATCTCCTTGATGGCGTCCACAAAGTCGTCATCTTCCAGCATCATGGCGTGGATGTTGAACACTTCGGCAATGTCCTCGCCTGCTTCGGCCAGTGCCTTTTCGTACAGAGCAGTCTGCTGCTCAATGGCTTTCTGCTGGGCAGCCTCAAAGCGGGCCACCTCTGCAGCGGTGTCGGCGATCTCTGCGGTGGAGATCACGGTGTCCTTTTTCTTATAGATCTTCAGCTTGCCGATGGCAATGCCGTTCAGAATGCTTCTACCGGTGCCTACCTGCATCGCTCATTCTCCTTCTTACTCATCCATTTCAAAAAAGCCCCCGCAGATCACTCCGCGAGGGCTGTGGCATCACGGCGGGATCAGACGTTCTCGGTCAGGAACTTCTGAATTGCTGCAGCGGCTGCCTCTTCATCGTCGCCTTCTACCTTGATGGTGATGGTCTCGCCCTGCTTGACGCCCATGCCCATCAGAGCCATCAGCTTGCGCATGTCGCAGCTCTTGCCGTCCTTCTCGAGGGTGGCGGTGCTGGCAAAGCCCTTCACGGTCTTGACGAGCAGGCCGGCCGGACGAGCATGGATGCCGCAGGCATCCTTAACGGTATACTGGAATTCCTTCATAATCATTTTCTCCTTACTTGATTTTCCTGTGCCCGGCGCTGCAAACTCCAGCACATGGGGCGTAAAATACAGGAAAAGTTTATACATCTATTATAAACCCTGCACCGTCTTTTTGCACCGTTCTATATTGCTGATTTTTGCGGCAAAATTTTGGTAGTTTTGAACATACAAAAGCTCCAAAAATGCTCATTTTTTACATTTTTTCATTTTTGTTTGCAAAATTTATGCATTCTGCGACCCAATTTTCCATGCAAAACCGGTTGTTCGTTCCGGGACCGTACCGGTTTTGCCGGGAGTTCCGGCCCGCATCATTCCACGGGGTAGCCTTCGGCGTCCAGCGGCAGGGACGCATAATCCACCGCCTGGGCCTGCTCTCCGGCCTCCCCGGAAGTCTGCTGCGCCGCGTCGCCGGTCAGTTCTTCGTCATGGCGCTCGCCCCAGTCGCCGCTGTAGTCCTCCCCGGAGGTCTGCTGCGCGTCCAGTTCCTCGTCGTGCCGTTCGCCCCAGTCCCCGCTGTAGTCCTCGCCGGAAGTCTGCTGGGCTTCGGCCATGGCCGTCTGCAGGTCCTTCAGACCCACCACCACGCCGGAGGGCCGCTCCAGCAGGTAGGCTCCCACAGCCTTTTTGCGCCACACCCAGCAACACCCGTAGCGGCTGGTCTCGCCGCTGCTGGCCGCCGGGATCAGGGCCGTCCATTTTTCCACCGTTTTGCCCTTGCAGCGGGTCAGATCCATGCCGCTCTGCTGCACCACCCCATTGAAGGCGGAAAAGCTGTCGTCCCATTTGCGGGGGATCTTGACTTTGTCGGCGGTGATGGACGCACCGTCCACCTCCAGCCCGTAGCCGGTGAACCAGGTCTGGATGTCCTGTGCGCTCTCGATCTTGTTCACCGACGCCGCAGCCGTCACCGTGCGGGTGCTGATGTAGCGCCCCAGCAGCGCGCTGCACACCACCAGGGCACAGCACATGGCCCCCAGCCCCAGTTTTTTCAGGCTCGTTCTGCTCAACGTGATCACAAACATATCGCCCTGCCTCCCCAGCACCATTTTTGCGTTGCACACTCTGGAACCAGTGTATGCACCGCCCGGGGCCGGTATGCGGCACAAAAAAGGAGCCGCCGCACGCTTTTTCCGTGCAGCAGCTCCCCTATGGGGTCAGTGTGCTTTTGTAAAATCCGCCGGGCAGACGCAGCCCTTTTGCCGCAATACCTGCTGCAGCACCCGGGCCACCCCGTATTCCGTGTTGGGCGGAGCCAGATACGGCACCCGGCTGCGCAGCTCCGGGCTGCCGTTTTCCATCAGGAAGCCGTAACCCACGGCCTCCAGCATCTCGATGTCGTTGTAGGTGTCGCCAAAGGCCATCATGGCACCGGATGGGATGTCCAGCAGCCTGCTCAGACGCTCCACAGCCTTCCCCTTGGTCACGCCCGGGTTGGTCACGTCGATCCAGCATTTGCCGGACACCGCCACGGCCAGTTCCTGCCCGAAGCGGGGGCCGTAGACCTTCTCGTACACCTCCTGCGCATTGTCCTGCGGCAGATAGATGGTAAACTTGTCCACTGCGGCGTCGATGGTGTACAGATCCGACACATAGGCAATGCGGTTGTAGAAGTTGCGGTATACGGCATCATAGCATCGGTCACAGGGGCGCAGGTAGGCGTTCTCCAGCCCGCAGACCACAAAGGAATCCCCGTTTTCCTCCGCGCAGGCCGTCAGCCGGTGCCAGACCTCCGGCTCCATGCGGGAGACGAACAGGTCTTTGCCGCGCCAGCGCACAGCGCCGCCGTTGTCGGCCACCAGAAGGGTCTGCTCCAGCACCGGAGCAAACATCTCTTCCAGCTTGTACAGCGGCCGCCCGCTGGCAACCGCGAACAGGATATCCTGTCCGGCCAGCTCCTGCACAAGATGCAGAAAGTCCGGCGGCAGCTGACTGTGCCCGTCCAGCAGGGTCGCGTCCATGTCCGACGCGATCAGACGAATGCGGTCCATCGCGCTCCTCCTGTCATCCCATGTAGCTGATGTTGGCATCCAGCTCACCGCTGTAGCCATTGATGCGGGCCTTCTCGGTGCCCTGCCACATATCGCAGTCGATGGGGCTGCTGGACACGCCGTAATGGGCGTTCCAGATGGTGTACTTGCGCAGGGCGTCCAGGTCCACCCGCTTGCGGAACCAGGTGGTGGAAGCGTACACGCCGGGCTTGTAACCCAGGTCCTTGACTTCCTCGCAGAAGGCGATGGCACACTTAGTGCGATCCTCCTTGCCCAGACCATCGGCACGGCCGGTGCCGTTGGAGAGGTGGAAGCCTCGGTGTCAAAGTAGATGGGGTAGTCCAGCTTGCGGCCGTTCAGCACCCAATTGCAGCCCTGTGCTTCCTCGCGGGCCTCGTCCTCGGTCACCGCCTGGGTGAAGAAATACACGCCCACCTTCAGGCCCGCGTTCCGGGCGTTGGTGAAGTGCTCTTCAAACATGGGGTCCAGCACCAGTGCGCCGCTGCCGTAGCCGCGGTAGCCGATGCGGATGATCACAAAGTTCACGCCCGCCTTCTTCACCTTGTTCCAGTCGATGTTGCTCTGGTATTTGGACACGTCGATGCCGAAGTTCACATTCTTCTGCATCACGCCGTCGGCGTCAAAGTAATACAGCTTGCCGTCCACAGACTGGATGCCGGTGACCGGCTTATGGGTGGAGGCGCTGTAGTAATAGGTCTTGCCGTTCTTGGTCAGCCAGCCGGTGTATTCCTCCTGGTTGTCCTTTTTGCCGAACAGCCAGTTCCACAGCCAGCTGAAAAGCCGTTCTCGTCGCCCGGTCGATGCACTGTGCCTCGGCCTCATCCAGGGCACCCTCGTCCAGCGCCTTGCGGATCTGCTCGTCGGTCAACAGCATGGTCCCCTCCGGCGTGCGGCCGGACAGGTCATTCTCTGCGGCGTCCGTTTCCTCCGGGGGTGCCTGCGGGTCCTGTGCGGCCAGCTCCGGCGTTTCCTGCTGCAGGATCACCGGGCTGTTCTCCTGTGCAGTCTCTGCCGTTTCCGTGCTTTCCGTGGTGTCCGGATCTGCGTCCTCCGCGCGGCCCGGCACCAGCGGGTCCGGTTCCTCTGCGGTGTCCTGTGCAGGCTCCGCCGGGTTCTCCGCTGCGGCGGGCTCTTCGCCCTGCTCTGCGGTCGTCTCAGACTCCGCGGTCTGTGCGGCAGGCTGCTCTGCGGCTTCCGGCTGTGCCTGTGCCGTGGGTCCTTCCGCCGTCCGGGGCTCTTCCGTGCTGTCCGCAGCGCATTCTTCCGAAGAAGCCGCCGACCCGGTCTGTTTCTTCCCGAAGAGCTTTGTTTTCTGCTCCGGTTCCGTCCCGCTCTGCTGCCGGACGATGGGCTGCACCGTCACAGCCCACTGCAGGTCGGCCAGATTCATGGCCGCCCCCAGACCGCCGACGGCCAGCACCATGGCCATGGTAAAAACAGCCGCAGCCTTGCCCCAGCCGCGTGCCGAAAATCTGTTGTTCCAAATTCGTTTCATGCCGTACTTCTTCGCCTCCGGATCCCTGTTTTGTTATAGTCTGCCGCCGCAAAAGCGGACGGCCATTCATGCATTTTCACACAGGTTCAGTATACACCCGATGCCGTCCCGCCGTCAATCGGCTGGACTTTGCCGCCGCGGCCGCGCGCAGGCAGGCCTGCGTCCGCACACCGAAAAATGCTCCAAAGGGATACGTTTCGCTGGGGCAAAACATTGCACAAAGCCGAAATTTCCTGTTTTTGCCGCCCGAAATCCCGTTTTTTCTTGCTGTCTTGACAGGTGTATGGTATTATACTTGACATGCAGTTTCTCTGCGGCGTATCGCGCCGCAGACCGGAAAGGTTGGTTATTTATGGAAAATGTGAAAGATTTTTTAAAGCGCAAGGACATCGTCATTTCTCCGCAGCGCTACCTCATCGAGGCGCTGGGCGCGATGGCACAGGGCCTGTTCGCCAGCCTGCTCATCGGCACCATCATCAAGACGCTGGGCCAGCAGACCGGGCTTGAGACGCTGGTGGACCTGGGCGGCTACGCTACGGCCATGAGCGGCCCGGCCATGGCCTGCGCCATCGGTTGGGCACTCCACTGCCCGCCGCTGGTGCTGTTCAGTCTGATCACGGTGGGCTACTCGGCCAACGCCCTGGGCGGGGCCGGCGGCCCGCTGGCCGTGCTGATCATTGCCATCGTGGCCGCTGAACTGGGCAAGGCCGTGAGCAAGGAGACCAAGGTGGACATCCTCGTCACCCCGCTGGTGACCATCTTTGCCGGCGTCGGCCTCTCGATGCTCATCGCCGCCCCCATCGGCGCAGCCGCCAGCCAGGTGGGCACCCTGATCATGTGGGCCACCGAGCAGGCCCCGCTGATCATGGGCATTCTGGTGTCGGTGATCGTGGGCGTAGCCCTCACCCTGCCCATCTCCTCGGCAGCCATCTGCGCTGCACTGGGCCTGACCGGTCTGGCCGGCGGTGCCGCCGTGGCGGGCTGCTGCGCCCAGATGGTGGGCTTTGCCGTGATGAGCTACCGCGAGAACGGTGTAGGCGGTCTGGTGAGTCAGGGCCTGGGCACCAGCATGCTGCAGATGGGCAACATCATCAAGAACCCCCGCATCTGGATCGCCCCCACGCTGGCCAGTGCCATCACCGGCCCGCTGGCCACCTGCCTGTTCCACTTTGAGATGAACGGTGCCGCCGTTTCCTCCGGCATGGGCACCTGCGGCCTGGTGGGCCAGATCGGCGTGTACACCGGCTGGGTCAGCGACATTGCCGCCGGCACCAAAGCTGCCATCACCCCCATGGACTGGGCGGCCATGATCCTGCTGTGCTTCGTCCTGCCCGCCGTGCTCAGCGTCCTCTTCTGTGAGGCAGAGCGCAAGCTGGGCTGGATCAAGGACGGCGACCTGAAGCTGAACTAAAGCATTATGATATGAAAAGCCGGAGGCGTTTCAATGCGTCTCCGGCTTTTTGGCTTTATGCCAGCTTTGAAGGCAGTATGGCAGGGAGTTTCCCAAAGCAAGTGTCCGCTGGGGTGGGACCCTGTTGCCGCTAGGCAATAGGGCGGGCGATGGAATGGCCCGATTCACTTGCGTGGGAAAGCTTCCAGACATGCTGCCGGTCAGGTCTTTCCGACGATCTGTTCCCCGTCCAGCACCGCCTGTTTCAGGGTATCGCCGTCGTACACCAGCTTGAGCGAAAAATACGGTCGATCCCCGTTGAGCAGGCGGAAGAAAATTTTGTCGCCCTCCCAGATGGGCAGTTCCGTCACCTTTTCCTTGGGCACCCACTCCAGCACACCCTCTTTGCAGGCATCGCCCTGCACCATCTCGCCCTGCCAGCCGTCAGCGGTGTACAGGTGGATGAACTCGGTCATATTGCCCCACACAAAGGTCAGCAGGCCCCGGCAACGCCAGCGCGTCAGGGTAAGGCCCGTTTCTTCCCGCACCTCCCGCACAAGGCAGTCCTCCGGGCTTTCAAAGCGCTCAAATTTGCCGCCTACGCCCACCCACTTGTCGTGGTTGTAGTCGTCCTGTTTTTTGATGCGGTGCAGCATCAGGTAGGCGTCATCCCGCTCCAGATAGCACAGCGTCGTGCTGAAGATGGGGTACTCCGGATCCATAAAAGCACCTAAGTTCATGGGTGTATTCTCCTTTTTCTGCGTTATTTTCGGCCAGAAAGAGGACCCGGCAGAGCCCGCAGGCTCTGCCGGGTCACTTCGTATGCTTTTTCGGTGTCGGGGAGCCATCAGTCCTTCCGGCTGGCGCGGCCCTGTCCGGCATTGTTCAGCTTGCGCACCAGATCATTCTGATGCTTGCGCTGGCTGGGCGTGGGCTGGGGGTCCGGCTTTTCCTCCGCACGCTTTGCCGCCTGGGCGGCGTCCGGGTCGATGCGCACCAGATCCCATTCCTGGTTGCCGCCGGCCACATAGGTCCAGATCTGGGCCTGGGCACCGTTTGCGGTGTTCATGCCCACCAGGTCAATGTATTTGTCCGCCAGCACATTCCGGATGCGGGTGTGACCGCTGCGGGTGGGTTCCAGCGTCCAGCACTGGCTCCAGCCGTTGGTGCGGCTCCACTGGTGCAGCCAGGTGCCTTCCACCACGCCGCCCAGGGCCAGGTCGATCACCTTGCCGGTAAAGCGGTTCTGGATGCGCCAGCGCCCGCCGCCTGCGTCCACGAACTGCCACTGCTGCCACGGATGGCCCGCGTAGCTCCACAGCTGGATGGCGGCGCCGTTCTCCGTATTGAAGTCCTTTACTTCCAGCACCTTCCCGTTTGGGGCTTTGATGATGTAAAATTCATTTTCCAGTATAACGACCTGCGATGCCTTCGCCATAGAGCACGACTCCTTTCCTTCCTGGTAGCCCTATTATAACGTATCGGCCGCGCGGCAACAAGGATGCTTTTCCATAATCTTTTTTCAATTTCTTGTGCATTTTGCATCTTTTTCCGAGAGTTCCGGCCACTTTGCACTCTGCCGTGGAATGTGGTACAATAAACTTATCCGATCACAGGAGGGAAATTGCCATGACCAATGAGACCATTCAGACCATCCGGAGCCGCCGCAGCTGCCGCGCCTACAAACCGGAGCAGATCACCAACGAAGAACTGGAAGCCGTTCTGGGTGCCGGCACCTATGCTGCCAGCGCCATGGGCAAGCAGAGCGCCAAGATCGTGGTGGTGCAGGACGCCGCCACGCGGGAAAAGCTCTCCCGCATGAACGCCGCCATCATGGGCAAGGACTGCGACCCCATGTACGGCGCGCCCACCATTCTGGTGGTGCTGGCCGATGCCAACGCCAAGTGCGCTGTGCAGGACGGCAGCCTTGTCATGGGCAACCTGATGCTGGCCGCCGCCTCGCTGGGGCTGGGCAGCTGCTGGATCAACCGCGCCAAAGAAGAGTTTGAGAGCGAAGAGGGCAAGACCCTGCTGAAGAAGTGGGGCATCGAGGGCGAGTGGATCGGCGTCGGCCACTGCATCTGGGCTACCCGCCGGGGACCCTCAGCCCGCCGCGCCCCGCAAATCGGATTACATCCTCAAGGTGTGATCCCCGACAAAAGTAGGAGCACTATGAAACCCGATTACAAACTGGTCGCCAAGGCCAAATACATCCACACCACCGCCGACCTTGCCAGCGAGATCTGGCACGAGGTCTACAAACGCTATTACCCCGGCAAGCAGCTGGACACTCTGGTGGAGGAGCTGCAGAGCGCCGAAGCCATCGAGGCCGACATCGACAACGACGTGAACTATTTTCTCGTCGTGCTGGGCGGCAAGAACATCGGCTACTTTGCCTGGAAGATGGAGAACACCGCCCTGCACCTGATGCACCTGTACCTCAAGCCGGAGTACCGCGGCAAGGCCATCGGCCGCGACATCGTGCTTTCCTGCGAGCGTCTGGCCCGGGGCGAGGGCAAGGGCCGCATGTGGTGCACCGTGCATGCCAAGGCCCTGCCCGTACAGCAGTTCTTCAAGGCGCTGCGCTACCGCAGCCTGAAGCCCGCCGAGCAGGAAACCGGCACCGTGCCCCGCAATGAGCTGGTGTTTGAGCACACCCTGTAAGGCTGTGCCCGGTTTGCCGCAAAAAGGCATTGAAATTTCTCCCGGTTTGTACTACACTGGTGTAGTGCAATGAAGTGGCGGCACCCGCCGCCGGACAGAAAAAGGAGAACGCGCATGGCAAAAGATCATCCGACCGGGCAATCCGGTCTGTACGAGGCTTTCCTGCAGCTCAAGACCCCGGAACAGTGCTACCGTTTTCTGCAGGACGTCTGCAGCTATTCCGAGCTGAGTGCAATGGAACAGCGCTTCAACATCGCGGAGATGCTGGCAGACAAGCGCATCTATACCGAGATCATGGACAAGACCGGCGCGTCCAGTGCCATCATCAGCCGGGTCAGCCGGGTACTGAGCGCAGACGGCAGCGTCCTGCGCGAATTGCTGGAAGCCGACAAGAATACGCACTGATTTTTTCACCGCGTACCGCTTTGCGGTGCGCGGCGTTCTTATTTTCAAGGAGGTTTTATCCCAATGAGCAAAGCTGTTGTGTTTTTTGCCGAGGGCACCGAAGAGTGCGAGGCCCTGCTGGTGGTGGACCTGCTCCGCCGCGCTAAAGTGGACGTGACCGTGGCCAGCGCATCCGGCAGCCGCGAGATCCTGAGCAGCCACAAGATCCGCATCACCGCCGACGCACTGGCCGAAGAAGTGGACTATTCCGACGTGGATCTGGTGGTGCTGCCCGGCGGCATCCCCGGCACGCCGAATCTGGCCGCCAACAAGACCGTAACCGACACCTGCACCGCCTTTGCAAAATCCGGCAAAAAGGTGGCCGCCATCTGCGCCGCACCCAGCGTGCTGGCCTCTCTGGGCCTGCTGGAAGGCAAAAATGCCACGGCCCACGCCGGATTTCAGGACAAGCTGGCCGGTGCCCATGTGCTGGACGCCGAAGTGGTCGTGGACGGCAACATCACCACCAGCTACGGTCTGGGTGGTGCCATCCCCTTTGCACTGGAGCTGGTGCGCCAGCTGGCCGGGCAGGCCGAGGCCGACCGCATCCGGAACGCCATCGCCTACCGGCACTGAGAGGAGGCCTGTTCCATGCGTTTTGTCACCTGCCTTGGCCCGGATGGTGTGGAGGAGCCTGCCGTCCTCTCTGCCGACGGCACCGCCGTCACCCCGCTGCGCTGGCTGGGCCTGCCCTGCGACACCCTGACCGAGGCCATCCCGCAATTGACCCCCGCCGTGCGGGCCGGGCTGGCGCTGGCCCTGTCGGCCATCCCGTCGGTCCCGCTGGATGCCGTACAGCTGCAGAGCCCCATTCCCTGCCCGGCACAGGACGTTGTCTGCCTGGGCATCAACTACATGGCTCACTCGGACGAAGCGGAAAAGTATTCCGCCGACGCCTTTGCCACCCAGCATCAGGACGCCATCTACTTTTCCAAGCGGGTCACCCGTGCCGTGCCGGACGGCGGCTTCATCGAGGCCCACACCGACCTTGTAAAGAAGCTGGACTACGAGTGTGAGCTGGCCGTGGTGCTGGGCCGGGATGCCAAAGACGTGCCCGCCGGGCAGACCAAGGACTATGTGTTCGGCTACACCATCCTGAACGACGTTTCCGCCCGCGATGTGCAGACGGCCCACAAGCAGTGGTACTTTGGCAAAAGTCTGGACGGCTTTACCCCCATCGGCCCCTGCATCGTGACGGCAGATGAGTTTGAAGCCTACCCGCCGCAGCTGGGCATCCGCAGTTTTGTCAACGGCGAAAAGCGGCAGGACTCCAACACCCGTCTGCAGATTTTTGACATCGACCATGTCATCCACGAGCTTTCGCAGGGCATGACCCTGAAGGCCGGAACCATCATCGCCACCGGCACCCCTGCCGGCGTGGGCATGGGCATGGATCCGCCGCAGTTCCTGCAGCCGGGCGACACGGTGCGCTGCGAGATCGACGGCATTGGCAGCCTGACCAACACGGTGCGTTGAGCTGTTGTAAAACTGTCCAAATTCTGTGCAGCATTTCCGTCTGATTGCATGAAAAGCTGCTGCGGCTCTGCTTTTTTGCAGAGCGCTGTGTTATACTGGAAGTCAACAAAATACGGCAGCCTCCGGGCTGCAGCAAAGGGGTAAATGAGATTATGAAGGAATACGCATTTGGCATCGACCTGGGCGGCACCACCGCCAAGATCGGCCTGTTCACCACCGCCGGGGCCCTGCTGGAAAAGTGGGAGGTCCCCACCGACACCTCCAATGCCGGTGAACACATCCTGGAAAATCTGGCTGCGGCCATCATGGGCAAAATGCAGGAAAAGGCCATTCCCGCCGAGCAGGTGGAGGGCGTGGGCATTGGCGTGCCCGGCCCGGTGCTGGACAGCAGCGTGGTGCCCATCGTCTGTGCCAACCTGGGTGGCTGGGGCCAGCGCAATGTGGCTGCACAGCTTTCCGGCCTGCTGGACGGCCTGAAGGTGCTGGTGGGCAATGATGCCAACGTGGCTGCCCTGGGCGAGATCTGGATGGGTGCCGCCAAGGGCTGCCGCAGTGCTGTCATGGTCACCCTGGGCACCGGCGTAGGCGGCGGCGTCATCGTGAACGGCAAGGTCATCGACGGCTCCCACGGTGCCGGCGGCGAGATCGGCCACATTACGGTGAACCGCCATGAGACCGCCACCTGTGGCTGCGGCAAGCACGGCTGCCGGAACAGTATTCCAGCGCCACCGGCGTGGTCCGCTGCATGAAGAAACTGCTGGACGAGAACCCGGACATCCCCTGCACCCTGCGCGGCATCGACTTTGCCGCCAAGGACGTATTCGACGCTGCCCGCAGCGGCGACTCCCTTGCCGCCCGCGAGGTGGACGAGATGACCGACACGCTGGGCATGGCACTGGCCAGCATCGCTGCCACCACCGACCCGGAGATGTTCCTGATCGGCGGTGGTGGCCGCGCCGGCGAGGTGCTGTTCGACCCGCTGCGCGAGCACTACAAGACCTACGCCTTCAAGTCCTGCCGGGAGACCCCCATCGTGGCGGCCACCCTTGGCAATGACGCCGGCATTTATGGTTCCGTGCGTCTGATCGTGGGCGAATAAAACATACCTGATCGCAAAAGAGGCGCTGCCATCCGGCAGCGCCTCTTTTCTTATCCTTTACAGCGTATCTTCTCCCGGCAGCTGGTTCCACAGGCGGTAGTACACGCCCTGCTTTGCCAGCAGCTGTTCGTGGGTGCCCGCTTCCACAATGCCCTCTTCGCCCAGCACCGGATGCGGTCGTAATCCTTGATGGTGGTCAGGCGGTGGGCAATGGTCAGGGTGGTGCGGCCGTGGGCCAGTTTTTCCAGGCTCTGGCCCACCAGGATCTCGCTCTCGTTGTCCAGTGCACTGGTGGCCTCGTCCAGAATCAGGATGGACGGGTTTTTCAGGAACACACGGGCAATGGCGATGCGCTGCTTCTGGCCGCCGGACAGCTTGACGCCGCGCTCTCCGACGTAGGTGTCAAAGCCGTCCTTCAGGGCCAGAATGAACCGCTCGGCACCGGCCAGACGGGCCGCCTCCACGATCTCCTCGCGGGTGGCACCGGGCTTGCCGTAGGCAATGTTCTGGGCCACCGTGCCGCTGAACAGGTACACGTCCTGCTGCACGATGCCGATGTCCTGCCGCAGGCTCTTCAGGGTGACATGGCGGATATCCTGCCCGTCGATGAGGATGCGGCCGTCCGTCACCTCGTAAAAGCGGGGGATCAGGTTGCACAGGGTGGTCTTGCCGCCGCCGGAAGCGCCCACCAGTGCCAGCCGCTCCCCGGCGTGGATGTCCAGACTTATATCGTGCAGCACCTTGTTGTGGTCATCCGGGTACTCAAAGCTGACGTTCTCGAACCGGATCGCGCCGGGGCCGGGCTGCAGGGGCACGGCGTCCGGGGCATCCTGAATGGCCACCGGGGTGTCCATGATCTCGGCAAAGCGCTCGATGCCGGTCATGCCGCGCTGGAACTGCTCGGCAAACTCCACGATGCGCCGGATGGTGGCGATGAGGGTGGTGACATACAGCATGTAAGCCACCAGATCACCGGCGGTGATCCTGCCGTATACCAGCGACAGGCCGCCTGCCAGAATGACCACCAGATACATCAGGCCGTCGAACAGGCGGGTGGAGGTGTTGAAGGCACCCATGGCGTAGTAACCAAGGGTCTTGATCTGCTCAAAATCCTTGTTGCCCTTGGCAAATTTTTCCCGCTCTTCGTCCTCGGCGGCAAACGCCTTGACCACGCCCTGCCCCAGCAGGCTGTCCTCGATGGTGGAGTTCAGTTCACCGATCTGCACCCGCTGCTGGCGGAACCGCGCCCGCAGCCGGCCGTTCAGGTACACCGACACCACCCCCATCAGGGGCACAGGCAAACACCGCCAGCGTCAGCGGGATGCTGGCCTGACACAGGATGAGGAAGGACGCCACGATCTTGATGGCCGCGATGAAAAATTCCTCCGGGCAGTGGTGGGCAAACTCGGTCACATCGAACAGGTCGTTGGTGATGCGGCCCATGATGGTGCCCACCTTGGTGTTGTTGTAGTAGGTGTGGTCCAGACGCAGCAGGTGGTCAAAGGCGTCGCGGCGCATATCCGTCTCGATGTGCACGCCCATGATGTGGCCGATGCTGGACATATAGTAGCTGGCCGCGCCGTCGATGATGCGCAGCACAAAGTACAGCGCCGCCAGCCGCAGCACGATGCCCGCCGTCAGGGTGATGCCCACCCCCATGGCGGAGTTGGTGATGGTGCTCATGATCTTGGGCAGCACGATGTCGCACAGAGTAGTCAGTGCGGCACAGAACAGGTCCAGGAACAGGGTCTTTTTGTACTTGACCAGATAGGGCAGGAAGCGCCGGATCAGCGCGCCGCTGCTGGCGTGATGTGCCCCGGGGTCCTTTATCTTATTTTTTGCCATGGTTCCTCCGTTTTGTTGATTTTTATCAGGCTTTTACGATTCAGGGTATTGCAGATATTTTTCAGCAGGCTCGCCCTCTCCGTCACGGCTCTGCCGTGCCACCTCTCCCAAAGGGAGAGGCATTGGCAAAGAGATGAAGTTTGCGTGGACTGCCAAGGGCTCCCCCCTCGGGGGGAGCTGGCGCAATAGCGCCTGAGAGGGCGAGGCCGCTACCCTGAAGCCGTTTTTCTCTTATTTTTTGCTGTAATCCCGCTCGCCGTAAATGGCGGTGCCAATGCGCACCAGCGTGGCACCCTCGCGGATGGCGTTTTCAAAGTCGCCGCTCATGCCCATGGAAAGGGTCTCCATGGCCACGTTCTGGTAGCCGCGCTCCCCGGCCTGCACGAACAGCTTGTACACCTGGGCCAGATACCGGCGGTTCTGGGCGTCATCGTCGTTCACGGGCGGGATGGCCATCAGGCCCTTCACCCGGATGTGCTCTTCTGCGGCGGCAGCGTCCAGCAGGGGCCAGAGGGCTTCCGGTGCCACACCGGTCTTGCTCTCCTCGCCGCCGATGTTCACCTCCAGCAGCACGTCCTGCACGATGCCGGCCTTGGCGGCTTCCTTTTCGATGGCGGCCAGCAGATGCTCGCTGTCCACGCTCTGGATGAGGCTTGCACGGCCCAGCACCTTCTTTGATCTTGTTGGTCTGCAGGTGGCCGATAAAATGGCTGGGCTTGCCACAATAGGCCCCGGCGTCAAAGTTTGCGCACAGCTCCTGCACATGGTTCTCGCCAAACACGTCAATGGGCAGCGCGGCACTGGCGGCCACCGTCTCAGCGGTGCGGGTCTTGCAGGCGGCGCAGAGCTGCACTCCGGCGGGGTCGCGGCCTGCTGCCCGGGCCGCTGCGGCCATCTTTTCGCGGATCTCCTCCACAGCTTCCCGCATTTGCTCCAAAGTCTTTTCTGCCATGGTATCTCAGTCCTCCTCGGTATACTTGGCGCGCTCGCCGCCAATGAGCTTTGGGCGGGTGCGGGCGCACAAGATATTTGCTTCGCCGATCTTGGAAAGGCTCAGCCGCACCGGCACGGCCACCCGCTTCAGGTGCATGCCGATGAGGGTGCCTCCGATGTCGATGCCTGCGTGGGCACGGATCTCCTCCACGGCCACCGGGTCCCGGAAGTTCTTCCAGCAGGTAGTGGCCCAGCTGCCGCCGGCATGGGGCCGGGGCACCACGCACACTTCCTCCCAGCCGTATTTTCCGCAGCTTCCCGCTCGATGATAATGGCCCGGTTCAGATGCTCACAGCACTGCGCTGCCAGCCAGATGCCGTTTTCGGCCAGCACCGGGGCAATGCCTGCATACGCGGCGCGGGCCGCTTCCAGGCTGGAATCCTTGCCGATGCGGCCGCCGACGATCTCGCTGGACGAGCAGCCCACCACAAAGACGTCGCCCTTTTTTCAGCTTTGCCTGGGCCAGCAGCTCCGTCACGGCCTGCCGGGCCTCCTGTTCGATCTGTTTCTGAAATGCTTCTGTCATATCAAAACACCTCGGTCTTTAAATGCGTGCCGACAGCACCTGTGCGCTGTCCGCCGCGCCAAAATACACTTTGCTGCCCACCGGGCACACCGCCGTGCAGCTGCTGCCGCCGATAAACGTCCGCTTCCAGCTGCCGTCGGCGGTGCTCACCGCCTCCGCGCAGGGAGCGTCGGACGGCAGGCCGAACAGCTTTTCCTGCAGATTCTGACCCGCCCGCAGGGCGATGCCCCGCAGCAGGGTGCTGTCGGCGTTCTTTTCCAGCCAGCCACTGCGGGCCCAGCGGTAGCTGATGTACAGGGTGCCGTCGGCTTCCATGGCCAGTGCACCGGGGTAGCCCGGCAGGCCGGAAAAGGCACTTTGGCAGTTTTTGCCGCCCGCCGTCAGTTCCCGGGCGTCAGCGTCCATGCTCCATACACAGCGATTGCCCAGATCCGAAACATACAGGGTCCTGCCGTCCGGGCTCAGGGCCAGGCCGGATGCCCCGGCCACGCCGCCGACCACCCGCTGCACCGACCGGTCCGCCGGGTCATACACATACACCCAGCCGGTGCCGGTGTGGGCCAGCAGCTCGGTGCGCAGGGCCGCTTCCAGCCCATTGTCCACGGCTTCCCCGCCCGCCACGGCAAAGTACACCTTGCCGTCCGGGCCGGCCTCCACCGCAGAGACGGCCCCAGCGGGGCCCCGTCGATCTGGGTGACCACCTGTTCCACGGCCGCGCCCCAGCTGTCGTGTCTTGCACGGCACAGGGCCCCGCCGCCGGGGGTGAGGACGGTCAGCCACAGATCCCCGGTATCGTCAAAGGCAAAGCCGGTCAGCTCTCCGTCCACGCTCAGGATGGCCGAAAAGCTGCCGCCATCGGTGCGCACAAGGTCACTCTTCCGCTTTTTCAGGGTCGCGCCGTTGTATGCAGCCGCATACACAAAGCCGTCCTGCTCACGGATGCAGTCCACGCCCTGATAGTCTCCCAGTGCCAGCACATCCCGGCTGTCGGCAGAAAGGGCGGTCTGCACGGCGCCGGTGCTCTGGCGCACCTCCGGCGCGGTGTAGGCCTGCGGCGGGGTGTCGATGGGCCGGAACACCAGCGCATACACCAGTGCCAGCAGGATGCCCACCCGAACACGGTGCTGGCGGTACGGAACCGCTTGAGCAGCGCATCCCGCTCGGCCGCCATTTGGGCCGCATATTGCGGCCCGCATACGGTTGGCCCGCCGCACCCAGCGGTCCACGAACAAAGTCACCTGCGGCCCCACCGTGAGGGACGCAATGGCAAGGATCAGCAAAAATTCAACCAGTCCGATTCGCATGCAAAAATTTCCTTTATCTGTCTGAAAATGATGGGGACTCCATCTTGCGCTAGTATAGCATTCCCGCGCGCAAAGGGCAAGCGGGACAAAAAAGAACTGCCGCACAGCATCGTGCAGCAGCTCCAGTTTTCAGGTTCTCTTTCTCAGCCGTCCCTCGATCCGGCCACGCAGAGGGCAGTACCATGTATAATAGTGCTTCTTTAGCAGCCGCTGCAAAATGCGGCTGACCGCGCTGGGCTTCGGCTTCCAGCTTTCGGCATAGCGGTGGATGGAGTAGGTCTTGGGCGTTACCCGAAGCTCCCGGCTGTAAAGATCCATCGGGCAGAAATACTCTGCCGGAAAGATCTCCATTTCCGCGATGCTCTGCCTTGTTCCGTCCTTGCGCACGCCCAGTGCCTGCAACACCTTTGTTCCGCTCCGGGCAGGGTGTCAGGTCCGCGCTGCCGTCCGCCTTTAAAAAATCCAGTGCATCGTAATCCCGCAGCAGCGCCTGCACCACCGAGTTGCCCTTGCGTGCCCCGAACCCCAGCCCGGTGGCTACCTCGTTATTGGTCTGAAACCCCATAAACCCGGGCAGCTCCAGCAGCTCATCCAGCGGGCGCACCAGCTCCACGTCCGTGTCCAGATAGATGCCGCCGTACTCGTACAGCACCGCCAGCCGCACATAGTCCGACACAAAGGCATATCTCTTTGCCTCGTAGGCCTGCTGCGCGTAGCGGTTTTGGCTGATATCAAAGTTCTGCTCGTTCCACGCCATGATCTTGTAATCCGGGCAGTATTTTTTCCAGCTTTCCATGCATTTGCGGTTCTCCGGGCTGATGGCCCCGCCGCCGAACCAGCAGTAGTGGATGATCTTTGGGATGCTCATGCCTGTTTCTCCTATTTTGTCGCAAGTGCTCTGCCCTCTACGACCTTATTTTACAAAAAGCCTTGTTTTCTTGTCAAGTTTCCCCAGCGTATTTTTCCGTGCCTTCCTGTAAAAAGATTGCCGCTTCGGCGCCCGGTGTGGTATACTGGATGCAGACGGTTTTGTTTTTCCAAACCATTCACTTAAAATTCACAGCTTTTTCCAATTCTTGCATTAAAATAAAGTCGTATAAATAAAGTCGTATACTGAACTATGATAGGGAGGAGTTCTGTTTTATGGCAAAGATCCTGATCGTTGATGATGAGCCCCGTATCCGGGAGCTTCTCCGTGAAAATTTACAGTATGCCGGCTACGCCTGTGAAGAAGCCGGTGACGGCTCCGCCGCTTTGTCGCTGCTGTCCGGCGGCGGGTATGATCTGGTGATTCTGGACCTGATGATGCCCTTCATGGACGGCATGACCTGCCTGCGCGAGATGCGCAACCGCCACATCAACACCCCGGTGATCATCCTCACCGCCCGCGGCGAGGAATACGATAAGCTGGCCGGCCTGGAGGGCGGTGCAGACGACTATGTGGTCAAGCCCTTCTCCCCCCGGGAGCTGGTGGCCCGCGTGCGTGCCGTGCTCAACCGCACCATGCCCCGGGCGGAAACTTCTTCCGCCACCATGACCTTCGGGGACCTGACCATCGACACCGCCAGCCACACCGTGCGGGTGGCCGGGGAGGACGTGGCCCTGACCCCCAAGGAGTTCGACCTGCTGGTGTTCCTGGCCTCCAACAAGGGCATCGCCCTCAGCCGCGAAAAGATCCTGCAAAAGGTATGGAACTACGACTACTTCGGCGAGGACCGCACCGTGGACACCCACGTCAAGATGCTGCGCGGTCACCTGGGCAAATGCCGCAGCTACATTGCCACCGTGTGGGGCATCGGCTACAAGTTCGACCCCGACGCAGTGCGGTAAACGGAGGCTGTGCAGTTCATGCGGCGAACAAACAATGCCCGGCGCGGGCTTGGCATCCGCGGGCAGCTGATGTTCTTTTTGTGCTTCATCTGCCTGTTTCTGCTGGTGCTGTTCTGGATCCTGTCCACCCAGCTGCTGGAACCGCTGTATACCCGGCACATCGAGCGGCAGCTGACCACCCAGGCCGAAAACGTGGTGTCCCAGCTGGACGACGCCCTGGCCGAGGGCACCACTCTTTCTTCCTGGTCCTTCGGACGGCTGTATGTCAACACCGGCTTTTTTGACAAGCTGGCCATGGACCTGTATTCCAAGGGAGCGCTGAGCAGCTTCTGTGTGGACATTTCCGACTCCACCCTGCGGCAGATCTACAAGATCGAGAACCAGTCTTACTGCAACTTACATGAGACGTATCTTTCGGACGCATCCAGCAATGAGGTGGTGAACACCGCCATTGCCATGCGCAAGAAGTGCCGCACCTCGCCGGGCGGCTTCAAGCAGACGCTCAACCCGCCCCGCCTGTCCGGCTCGGCCCAGCTTCTGGTGGGCCGCACCACAGCCGACGGCAGCTACACCGTGCTGGTGACCACCAGTCTGGTGCATGTGGCCGAGGCCAGCAACGTGCTGAGCACCCTGCTGCCGCTGGCGGCGGCACTGATCTTTGTCTTTGCCATGTCGGCGGCGTGGCTGTTCAGTGAGTGGTTCACAAAGCCCCTGCGGCAGCTGTCCCGCGCCGCCCGCCAGATGGCCAAGGGCAACTACGCCGTGCAGGTGGAGAGCCGCCGCAGCGACGAGCTGGGCGACCTTGCACAGGACTTCAACCATATGGCAGAGGAGGTGCAGCGGGCGGCCCAGATGCAGCGCGACCTGCTGGCCAACGTCTCCCACGACCTGCGCACCCCGCTGACCCTCATCAAGGGCTACGCCGAGACGGTGCGCGACCTGACCGGCGACGACAAGAAGCACCGCGACGAGCAGATGAACATCATCGTGGACGAGACCGACCGCCTGACGGCCCTTGTTTCCAGCGTCATGGAGCTGAGCAAGGTGACCAGCGGTGCCGACCGCTGTGAGCGGGTGAACTTTGATATGGGCCAGCTGTGCGACGAAGTGAGCGAACGCTACGACGCCGTCTGCGCCCAGAACGGCTGGCAGCTCAAGCTGGAGATCCCTGACGAAGAGCTTCCCGTCTGTGCCGACCCCGACATGATGCAGCGCGCTCTGCATAACCTTTTGGGCAACGCCATGCACCACATCGGGCCGGACGGCATCTTTATCCTGCGGGCTTCCCGCTGCACCGAAGGGGTGCGCGTGGAGGTGGAGGACCACGGCCCCGGCATCGCCGCCGCCGACCTGCCCTATATCTTCGACCGCTACTACCGCTCCCGTTCGGACGCCGGCAAGCAGGGCACCGGGCTGGGCCTTTCCATCACCAAGGCCATCTTCCAGCAGCACGGCTTCCGCTTCGGCGTGCAGAGCACGCTGGGCAAAGGCACCATCTTCTGGTTCATCATGAACGATCTGCCCGCCAGCGGACAGGCCGCCGCCCTTTGATTTTACAGCAACACAAAAGCAGCTCATCTTCGCTCAGAAGATGCGCTGCTTTTTTCAGGTCGAGCTTGCACTGCGGTAAATGCCGAAGGTGTTGTCCGGTGCGGGCATCTCCACGCGGGAGGCCCGGTCGTTCACCTTCCACATCAGGACCCCCATGGCCCCCAGAACCGCCAGCACGATAAGCCATTTGACGGCATTCGGAAGTTTATTCATATGTACGTCCTTTTTTCATTGTTATTCCGGGCAGCACCGCCTGCGTGCAGCGCACAGCAGCGCCCCGGCCTGTGTTTCGTCCAGTGCCTGCACCCACGGCCCGCGCGGGCAGGCCCCTGCGCCAGTGTTGCCGGCCTCGGCAAACCGGGCAAGGTCCGAGTCGGTGCGGTCGTTCCAGCCCGCAAAGCCCTCCGGGGCAATGTGGGCCCCCAGACGGCTGGCCAGCACCGCCGTTTTCCCGGTGGGCCGCCAGGGCCGCCCCAGATACACGGTGCCCTGCGGGCAGCTATCCGACACAAAGTCGCAGTCCCAGAACACAAAGCCCAGGCCCTCCGCGCTGCCGGACGGTGCCGTGACCCAGCTGTGCGTAAGACCGTTGTCCACCGTGCGCAGGGTACACTGCTCAAACAGCGCATCCGCCCCGCCAAAGATGAAATCAATGTCTCCCGCGATCTCACAATCGTGGTAATACTGGGCGCTTGCCCGGCGCGGAGCAAGGCCGCGCGGGCCGAGGAAGCCGTCCTTCTCCCTCCTTCTCCGGCAGAGGGGCGCAGAACAGCGTATCCTGATTGCCCAGCAGCCGCACCTTCTCGAACACCGCATGGGCGCTGTCCACATAGGCCGCCACGGCCTGGCCCGCCTTTGCGCCGGGGCCGGCATCGTTCTCAATGGTCAGATCTTCCACCCGCAGCCGCTCACCGCTGAAAAACGCCGTGTAGCTGCGGAAGGTATGGGTGGGCCGCCCATCCGGGTGGGGCAGCTTGCCGCCGTCCCCCCACACGAGCCGGGTGCAGTCCGCCCCGGCCCCCTGCAGGGCGATGTCCTTTTTTTCGCAGACCAGTTTTTCCCGGTAAATGCCCGCCCCGATGCGGATCTGGGCTGGGCAGTCGTAGGGGACGGCCAGCACCGCCTCGGAAATGGATGCAAAGTCTCCGCTGCCGTCCTGTGCCACCGTGATGCAAAGCATAGTTTCGTGTCCTCCTGCGTCTGGTTTTATAGCTTTATAGTATACCCCTCCTTCCCGCAAAAAGCAACGGGTCAGCCGCCGTTTTCCAGCCGCAGCACCGCCGCCGTGATGTCATCCGGGCGGCCGGTGCGCAGGGCCCGCGCCCGTGCCGTCTCCACCAGCGTCTTTGCCACCTGGGCCGGTGCTTCGCCTGCCGCAGCGGACAGCTCCAGCTGCTTTACCACCCACGCGGTGCCGTCCACCAGCAGCCCGTCCGACACCAGCACCGCATAATCCCCGGCACACAGATGCACCACCCGGCTCTGGCCGTTCACCCGCCAGAATGCCCACCGGCAGGCTCACGTCCCCCACGGCCCGCGCCCTGCCGCCGTGCACCAGAAAGCCCGGGGCTGCCCCGGCCTTGAACAGCCGTGCCGTGCCGGTGTACAGGTCCACACTGATCAGGTCCAGCGTTGCGCCGCTCTCTTCCTCGCTCTTAAGAGCCAGCGCCACGTTCACCAGCCTTGCCGCCAGTTCTGCCGGGATGCCCGCCTTCAGCAGCCGGGCCGTCAGCTCTGCCGCCAGATTGCCGTCCACCGCCGCCGGACGGCCGGTGCCCATGCCGTCGCACAGGATCATCTGGGCCGCCGTCGGGCTGCAGAACTGCTGCACCGCGTCGCCGGACACCTCCCCCTGCGCCGCCGCGCCCGCCATGCCGAACACCGCCCGCAGCACCGGTCTTTCACTGAACAACAGGGTCGTCATGCCCTTGCAGGACAGCACCTGCGGCGTTTCCAACGTGCGGCGGCAGATGCGCCCCACCTCGCGGGCCAGCGCCGCCAGCTCCTGCGGGCCGAACCGGGTGCGCGGCAGGGTGACCGCCGCATGAGTGCGGCCCAGGTCATCCAGCGTGACCGCGCATTCCAGCGGCGGGCTGCCCAGAGAGGTGAAAAACGCCGCCACCCGGTCGGAGCGGTAGGGCTCCGGTTCGCCCGGACGGCCCAGCTGCTCCCCCAGCACGGCCAGCGCCTCGGCCACGGCACTGTACTGCTCGGTGAACACGGTGCGCATGGCCTCGGCATGGAGACGGCTCTCCTTGCGGCTGCGGTAGAGCGCAAAGGAGCGGGCTGCCGCCGCGCACAGCGCCGCCGGGTGGATGCACCGGGACAATTGCCCGGGCAATTGCGCCGGTTCCAGCCTGCCGTTTTCTTCCAGCAGCGGGCGCAGGGCCTCCATGCCCTCCAGCGTGGCCGCATACTCCTGCTTCCAGCACTGTTCTCGCCGCCCGCAGTTGAAGCACAGGCTGTCGTGGGTGTTGTCAATGACCCAGCGGTAGCTCTCGCACCGGTGCGGCAGGGCATTGTACACGTCGTTCACCGTCTCGGCCAGCGACGAGAAGGCTCTGGGCCACGGCTTCCAGCCGGGTGGCCGCCGCCGGGTAGCGGGCGCGCTCCACCGGCCGGGAACGGTCGGCCGGTGCGGCCACAGGAGCCAGCCAGCTTTTGGGCAGAGTCAGCACGCACAGGATGCCCGCCCCTGCGCTGAACAGCACTGCAAAGGCCTGCCCGGGCGGCTGGACGCAGAGCACCCCCGTCACGCAGCCGCCCGCATAGGCGGCAACCGCTTCCACCCGGCGGCCCGGGGCCAGAATGCAGGCTGCACTCGCCCCGCAGGCAGCCCGGCGGCCCCGCAGGCAAGGGCCGGGTCCGCGGCGCAGAGGGCTGCGCCCAGCATCCCGCTGCAAGCCAGTGCCGCCCCCGGCTGTCCCCGGCTGCACAGCACCAGCTCCACCGCCGCGCACACCGCCACCCCGGGGAAGAACCGTTCCAGCGGCAAGTTTCCCAGCGCAGCCGCCACGGCGGCCCCGGTGAGCAGGGTGCCAAAGCCTGGTTTTTCGGGCGGGAAACGCCGCAGCGCCAGCCCCAGCAGCCCTGCCAGCAGGGCATCTGCCGTGCAGAACAGCGCCAGCTCCGCCCCGCCGCCGGTGCCCAGCGCAAAGCACAGGCCCATGGCGGCCAACGTACCGCAGCCCGCCAGCACAGCGGGCAGGAATCTGCCCGGCCAGACCCACCGCACAGCCACCGCAGCCCCCAGCGCACACAACAAACAGACACTGCGCAGCGACAGCGCCCCGAAGCCATGCAGCAGCACCCCCAGCGCGGCCCCCGCCGCACAGGGGGCAAAGCAGTCCTCCGCAAGGCCCAGCACAAGGCCCAGCCCAAAGGGCATCAGCGCTCCGTACAGCACCGCCCAGCCCCCGGCAAACCCCAGGGCCACCGCTCCCAGCCGACGCACCGCCGGGCGCAATACTGCCCGCGCTTCCAGCGCCGGAGCCCCGCTGCGCCGGGCTTTTACCGTCAAAACACTCGTCCGCTCTGTCATCCAGAATTCCCCGCTTTCCGGCGGGGCGTTTTGGTTCTGTTCCCCGCACTGTGTGCATATACTGTAGCGCGGAGCGGCGGCAGTTTTTGCCGCAGGGCGCAGAACCGCCCCAAACCGGCCCAAAGACGCAAAAAAGCCCTGCAGCGTGCAAAAACGCTACAGGGCTTTGTGTTTTATGGAAAAGATCAGCCGTTCAGCTTCTCAATGGCCGCTTTGACGCGCTCCACGGTCTTTTCGCGGCCCATCATGCAGGCAAGGTCGGTGCCACCGCCGGGGGTGCGCTGCTTGCCGGACAGGGCGATGCCCAGCGGGTACAGCAGCCAGCCGTTCTTCTTGCCCAGCTCCTCAGCCTTGGCCTTGCAGGCGTTGAACACGCTGTCGCGGTCCGCAAAGTCCAGTGCCTCGTCGCTCAGCACGGGCAGCAGGGCTTCCAGTGCCTCTTTGGCGGTCTCCGGGGTGGTCTTCTGCTTCTTGTTGGCGTACAGGCTCACATCGTAGTCGGGCATGGCGTCAAAGAAATCCAGCTGCTCCGGGATCTCGCCCAGCACCTCGCACCGGGGCTGCAGGTTTGCGCACAGCAGCTGCTTGTTGATGGGGCTGTGCACGGCGCTGTCGATCCAGGGCTCGGCCTTCTTCTGGAACTCCTCGGGGCTCAGGCGGCGGATGTACTCCGCGTTGATGGCCCGCAGCTTGAGGGGGTCAAAGATGGCGGGGGACTTGGAGATGCCGTCCGGCGACCAGATCTTGACCAGCTCCGGCAGGGAGAAGATCTCCTGCTCGGCGTACTCGCCCCTGGGGCTCCAGCCCAGCAGGCAGATATAGTTCAGCACAGCCTCGGTCAGGTAGCCCTTGGCCACCAGGTCCTGATAGCTGGCATCGCCATTGCGCTTGGACAGCTTGTTCTGGGCATCCTTCATCACCGGGGGGCAGTGGATATAGGTGGGGATCTCCCAGCCAAAGGCCTGATACAGCAGGTTGTACTTGGGGGTGGAGGACAGATACTCACTGCCGCGGATGACGTGGGTGATGCCCATCAGGTGGTCATCCACCACGTTGGCAAAGTTGTAGGTGGGCATGCCGTCGGTCTTGATGAGGATCTGGTCGTCCATCTCGCTGTTGTTTACCTCGATGTGGCCGTACACCACATCGTCAAAGCCGGTCACGCCCTCGCGGGGGATCTTTTGGCGGATGACATAGGGCTCTCCGGCGGCCAGACGCTTTTCCACTTCCTCCTTGGGCAGGTCGCGGCAGCAGCCGTCGTAGTGGGTCATCTCGCCGTTGGCGCGCTGCTCGGCGTGCAGGGCTTCCAGACGCTCCTCGGTGCAGAAGCAGTAGTAAGCCTTGCCCTCGGCCACCAGCTGCTCGGCATACTGCTTGAACATGCCCATGCGCTCGCTCTGCACATAGGGGCCCACAGGGCCGCCAACGTCAGGCCCTCGTCCCACAGCAGGCCGGTCTCGCGCAGAGTGTTGTAGATCACGTCCACAGCACCTTCCACATAGCGGCCCTGGTCGGTGTCCTCAATGCGCAGGATGAAGGTGCCACCCTCGTGCTTTGCCATTAAATAGGTATACAGCGCAGTGCGCAGGTTGCCCACATGCATATAGCCAGTGGGCGAGGGGGCAAAACGGGTGCGGACTTTGTTGCTCGGCATAGAAAAACGCTCCTTTTATACTCATGCAAAAAAATGCGGATAGCTATGTCTTAGTTTACCTGTTCTGCTGCGATTTGTCAACGGAGGGGCGTGTTTTGTGCGAAGGCCGGGTGTTTTGGACACAAGGCGGGACATTTTGTCGAAACCGCCCGCAATCATTGACGAAGGCTGTATTTTTTTGTATACTAGTTTCAAACGGTGCTGGCACAATTTTCCTGTTGTGCCAGCTGCCTGCCTGTATGGAGAAAACGTTGAAGGAGAATGATACCTATGAAAAGCACCGGGATCGTCCGCGGCATCGACTCGCTTGGCCGCATCGTCCTGCCCAAGGAGCTGCGCACCACCCTGCATCTGGATGGGGACACCAAGCTGGAGATCTTTGTGGATGGCGACGCCATCGTGCTCAAGAAGCACCGCCCCGCCGGCAGCTGCGACTTCTGCGGCGACGTGGACGCCAACGCCATCCAGTTTGCCGGGTACTGCATCTGCCCCGCCTGCCGCCGCAAGATCGGCGCGCTGTAAACCAGAACCAAAAGGAGGCCTGCGCCCATGAGCCGCATGACCGATTTTACTGTCCCTTCCACCGTGCCCGGGCGCACCCTGCACGCGTTCTGCTGTGAGCCGGAGGGCGAGGTGCGGGCGGTGCTGCAGCTGTCCCACGGCATGGTGGAGTTCATCGACCGGTACAAGCCGCTGGCGGAGTATCTGGCCGGGCAGGGCATCGTGGTGGTCGGCCACGACCACCTGGGCCACGGCGGGTCCATCCGCACCAAGGCCGACTACGGCTACTTTGCCGAGCCGGACGGCAACCGTGCCGTGCTGGACGACCTGCACGCCATGACCCTGCGCACCAAGGAGCGCTACCCCGGTGTGCCGTACTTTCTGCTGGGGCACAGCATGGGCTCGTTCTATGCCCGGCAGTACCTGTGCGAATACGGGCAGGAACTGAGCGGTGCCATCATCATGGGCACCGGCCACCAGCCCAAAGCGCTGGTGCAGTTTGCCCGCAGCACCTGCCGGGCGCTGGCGGCCGTGCACGGCTGGCAGTACCGCAGCAAGCTGGTGGCCAACCTGTCCTTCATGGGCTACAACAAGGGGCTGGAGGGCCGCACCACCCACGACTGGCTCAACCGTGACGCCGCCGAGGTGGACAAGTACCTGGCCGACGAGCGCTGCACCTTTACCTTTACGCTCAACGCCTACTACAGCATGTTCAGCGGCATCCTGCGCCTGCACGACCCGGCTTTTCTGGCCCGGATGCCCAAGGACCTGCCCCTGCTGTTCCTGGCCGGCACCGCCGACCCGGTGGGCGACCGGGGCAAGGGCGTGCTGCGCGCCATCCAGAGCCTGAAGGCCGCAGGTGTGCAGAACATCCGCTGCAAGCTGTACCCCGGCGCCCGGCACGAACTGCTGGTGGAGACCAACCGGCAGGAAGTGTTTGCCGACATTGCCGCCTGGCTGAACGATCAGCTGCGCTGACCACACTGCACCGCACCTTCTTTGCATTTTTTAAAGCCGCTGCCCGGCACACCGGGCAGCGGCTTTTCTGCGTTCTGCAACAAGAAATTTCAATGCGTATCAAGACTATTTCAGCAGTGCAACAATAGCGCACATTCTCTCTGCATTCTGCGTAAAATCTTGCTGCGTTTTTTTGCAGTTTGCCAATTATCCGCGTGTTTTCGTAATCTTATTGACAGCGCAGCTAGAAAATGGTATATCATGAACAGAGTTTATTGCTCTGTTTTATCTCCGTATAGATACAATTTATTGTATCTTTTGTGTGCAGAGCGAAAGGAGCGAATCATATGACGAACAAGAAATTCAAAAAAGCCGCCATGGCTCTGGCCTTGACCGCCTGTGTGGCAGCCACCCCTCTGGCCGCCAATGCAGAGGCTCCGGAGGACGTAGCTCTGACCCCTGCCCCTGCCGCAGCAGACCAAGCAGCTGCCGCTGATGACACCGTCGCCCCTAAGGCTGACGAAGCCCCTAAGGCTGACGAAGCCCCCAAGGCTGACGAGGCCCCCAAGGCTGACGAAGCCCCCAAGGCTGACGAGGCCCCCAAGGCTGACGAGGCCCCCAAGGCTGACGAGGCCCCCAAGGCTGACGAAGCCCCAAGGCTGACAGGGCCCCAAGGCTGACGAGGCCCCAAGGCTGACGAAGCCCCCAAGGCTGACGAGGCCCCAAGGCTGACGAGGCCCCCAAGGCTGACGAGGCCCCCAAGGCTGACGAAGCCCCCAAGGCTGACGAAGACGACAAGGCCGACGTGGACGACAAGGCCGACGTGGACGACAAGGCCGACGTGGACGACAAGGCCGACGTGGACGACAAGGCCGACGTGGACGACAAGGCTGACGTGGACGACAAGGCTGACGAGGCCGCTGACCCCAATGCTCCGGCCCTTCTGACATCCCCCCTGGAAAATGCCGCTCTGGAAGGGAGCGACCCGGAGGCAGGGATCTCTGCTCTGATGCCGGAGGGTGCCGCCCGGGCTGTGGAGAACACCACCGTTGCCAACGTGCTGGACAAGGACGGCAACCTGGTCGGGTCTTATGACAGTATCGACAAGGCCATTCAGGAGGCTGCCGATGGTGCCACCGTCCAGGTCATCAAGGCCGAGGCCACCACCAAGGGCATCAACCTCGACAAAAACCTGACCATTGAGGGCGTTGCAAGCACCACCAAAAAGCAGGACGCTGAGGGCAATGTGGTGGAGACCACCGAGAAGCCCAAGCTGATCTTTGAGGACAAGGGCATCGCCCTGTGGAGCAAATCTCTGACCTTCAAGAATATGCAGGTGGTGCTGAATAACATCGGCACCACCCCCTACACCGCAGAATGGAACTGGATGACCGTTTGCGCCAGCAAGGATTCCACTCTGACCCTGGATAACACCGACATGACCCTGGACGGCACCGGCACAGCCAGCAACGTCCACGCCATCTACTTCACCGGCAACGACAAGCTGAACATCCAGAACGGCTCCAACCTGACCATCCAGAACTATAAGCAGGACGCCTTGGAGTGGGACGGCGGTGACGGCGGCTACAATGTCAACATCACCAATGGCTCCAGCTACACCTCCGACCACAACCGCTCCGGCTTTACCGGCACCTTCTATGTGACGGTGGACGACAGCACCGTAAAGGTCCTCAACAGCACCGGCAACGGCTCCAACGGCTCCCACTTTGACATCAAGAACGGCTCTGACGTGGAGTTCAGCAACAACGGCAGCCACGGCCTGTCTGCCGGAAACCTGAACATTGAGGATTCCACCGTTACTGCCAGCAACAATGGCCTCACCGGTATCACCTTCACCGGCAAAGGCAGCATCACCGATTCCACGGTGACGGTCACCGGTACAAAGGGTTTGACGAATTCCCATAGATACGGCTACAATGCAGGTCTGCGGCTGGGAAGTTCTTCGGCCACACTGGACATCAAAAACAGTACTGTGACCGTCGCCGACAATTATACAAGTGGCATCCTCTGCCGGAAGGGTAGCAAGCTGACCATTGACGATGCTTCCACCGTCACCGTCACAGGCAATAAGGCCACGCAGGAAAACGATGAAACCAAGGACGACCTGGCCCAGAGCGGCGGCGGCCTGGTGGTGCGCGATGGCGCAGAGGCCACGCTGGGCGCCAAGACCACCATCAACAACAACCACGCTACCGTGGCCGGTGATGATATCTTTGTGGAAGAGGGCGGCAAGCTGACCTTCTCGGTGTCCAATGCCGGAACCGGCGACACCCTGAACGACTGCGGCGACAAGATCGACGGCTGGTATACCGATGCCAACGGCCAGCGCTGGAACTTCCACGGGGAGAAGCCGTTCTTCCAGAACCTGCTGGACAGCGGTGCCGAACTCACCCAGAACAAAGATGGCACCTACACCATCACCGCCGGGGAAGGCGGCCTTGCCCTGAAGGCTGCCCACGCCGAGCTGCCCGCACCGGAACCCAATCCGGAACCCACCCCGGATCCCGACACCCCGGACACCCCCGTCAGCCCGGAGGACCCCACCACGCCTCCCGTGCAGGACGCCACTCCGGACGAAGCCGAGACGCCCGTGAACCCGGAGAACCCCGCCAATCCTCCCGTGCAGGATGCCACCCCCGACAGCACCGTGGCCGCCCTGCCCAAGACCGGCGTGAACTGGTTCACCGCTCTGGCCATGGCACTGAGCGGCATGGCCCTCACCGTAGCCGGTGCGTTCACCAGCCTGTTTGCCAAGAGCAAGCACTGATGCGCTGACAAGACCAACCCCCAGTGAGCCGTAAAAAGCTCGCTGTTCCTCGCACACAACAACAATGCCCCCGGAGAGTTCTCCGGGGGCATTGTTGTTTCTATCGGTTTTATTTTTCAGCCAGCCGTCCACAGCGGCCACCAGCGCCTTGCCGCGGCGGCCCAGCAGACGGGGCAGCAGAACGCGGGCCATGGCCCACACGCCTGCAAAGTTGATCAGGATGACCACTGCGGTGATCAGGCCGGTCCACAGGCCGTACAGCGGGGTCTCGGCCAGCAGCACAAAGGCCTCGAACACCAGCAGACCCACGTTCAGCAGCACCCGGCCCGGATGCACATGCATATGGATCATGCGGTTTGCGTCGATGGAGCGCAGGGTGAACACCAGCGCCAGCCCCAGGAAGGAAGCGTATGTGGCACCGATGGGGCCCCACCACTTGATGAAGAAGTAGTTCATGATGCAGTTGCTGATGGCACCGGCCATCATGGTGACCATGCTGCGGCTGGACTTTTTGGTCACCACATACACGCTGTTCATGAACTGGTTGAAGCAGCTGCAGGTGGAGGCCAGCACCAGGAAAGGCACAAAGTGCCAGGCGTAGTAGTAGTTGGACTTCATGATGTGCATCACCGGGCGGCACAGCCAGATGATGCCCGCCGCACAGCAGAACAGCACACTGGAATAGGTGCGGAAGATCTTGGTGAAGAACCGCGCCCGGCCCTCCTCCTCGGTCACAGCGGAAAGCTGCCAGGCGTCGTAAAAGATCAGGCCCAGCGTGGTGAGGATAGTGGGAAGGAAGTAGCCCGTGGACAGCAGGCCGCTCCAGGCGTTGCCGTCGTGGCCCCCCAGGCCGTCACACATCCGCCGCACAAAAAACAGGTCCGAGGCGTTAATGATCCAAAAGCTGATCTGGGCCGGGATCATGGGCAGCGAAAAATGCAGCATCTGCCGCCACAGCCCCCGGTTGACGCCCCGGAACTCCAGGTAGTTCCACAGTTTTCCGGTGATGCACAGGAACAAAACGCTGACAAAGTCGCCGCTGATGATGGCCAGCAGGTAGCCGTTGGCACCCCACTTGAAGCCCACCAGGTACAGCACATAGAACGCCATGGTGGCCACGGTGCACAGCACGCCGTCCACGGCCACCAGCTTGTTCCACTGGCGGCTGCGCACGAACTGGGTGCACAGGGTGCGCAGGCAGCTCATGAGCACATAGAGGTAAATGAGCAGGCCGTACTGGGCCATGTCGGGCAGGAACCGTGCAATGGGCCAGCACAGGACCAGGATGCCAAAGCCGCCCAGAATGGTGAGCAGGCCGTTGGTGAACACCTGCTTTTCGCTGTTGCCCTTGTCCAGACCAAAGCGGATGATTGCATTGGACATGCCCATGGACACAAAGGGGATGAGCAGGTTCGCGTACTGGCTCAGGATCTTGGACAGGCCCAGATCCGAGATCTCGGCCATGGCGTAGGTCAAAAAGGGCTGCACGATCAGCGTGAGCAGTTTGGACGAAAAGCTGGAAATGGCAAAGATGAGGGTGTTGCCGGCCAGTTTGGAGTATTTATCGCCGCCGGACTTTTTTTCGTTTTCCAAGGGAAGTCTGCCTCCTGTTTCTACTTCTTCAATAGCTCCCGCCGGGCTTTCCAGTCCGGCAGCAGCTTTGCCACCTCGGCCCAGAACGCCGGGCTGTGGTTGGCCTGCAAACAAGTGGCAGTATTCGTGCACCACCACATAGATCTGCGCCGCAGGCGGCATGTTGTACAGCTGCAGTGCAAAGGTGATCTGCTTTTGCCGGGGCACACGCCCCAGCGGGTGGTCATGCTGCGCACCTTGAGGGTGGGTTTCTGGCCGCCCAGCACCCCGGCAAAGGCCGGGTAGACCTGATCGCTCATGGCGGTAAAGTAGGCCAGTGCGGTCTCCTTGTCCGGCAGGTCGGCATTGTCGCGGGCCGCTTTTGCCATCACTTCTGTCGGGTGTCGTGGATCCACTGTGCGTTCTTGCACACAAAGGCGTCCGCCTGTTCCAGGCTGGTGCGCAGCGGGATGCTGACCATCACGGTGCCGTTGTCCCGTACCCGCAGATGCAGCTGTTTGATCTTTTTGCGGTACAGCTCGTACTGGATGCCGCCCGCGCTGCGCAGCTGGACTTCCGGTTTTTGTGCGGCCACGTCAGGACGCACGCTCTGCCCGCTGCGGGGCCGGCAGCTGGGCCAGCACCACGGCGGCAAAGATCAGCACACAGCCCACGCCTTCGCGCGGGGAAAGGCTCTGATGCAGCAGCACCCAGCCGCCCAGTGCGCTGAACACGCTTTCCAGGCACATGATCAGGCTGCCCACGGCAGGGTTCATATCCCGCTGGCCCAAAATCTGCAGCGTGTAGGCCACGCCGCTGGACATCACGCCGCAGTACAGCAGGGGCACCGCGTTCACGGCAAATTCCGCCGGGGCCGGGTGCTCCAGCAGCAGTGCTGCCACCGAGCTTTCCACCGCCACCACAAAGAACTGCCGCAGGCTCAGGCGCACGCCATCCATCTGCGGACCATAATGGTTCACCGCCATGATCTGGAAACTGAACAGCACGGCGCATAGCAGCAGCACCATGTCGCTGCGTTCCACGCCGCCAAAGCCGTTCTGCATGCACAGCAGATGCAGCCCGCACACCGCGATGGCCACGCTGAGCCACAGCTGGGGGCTGCCGCGGCGGCCCAGTGCCAGCCCGAAGATGGGCACCAGCACCACATACATCGCCGTGAGGAAGCCTGCTTTGGCCGTGGAGGGGTTCAATGTCAGGCCGAACTGCTGGGCAGCCGACGCCACAAACAGCAGCGTGCCGCACACAAAGCTCGCCTTGCGCAGGCAGCGGCGCTCCTCCGGCGTTTTCGGTGCCCCAGTGGTGCCGGTGCTGCGCTGACGCACCGGTCAAACACCTTGACCGTGGGCAGCAGCACCAGCACCGCCAGCCAGCTGCGCCCGGCCAGAAAGCTGCAGGCTCCCATGCCGGAACCGGCGCTCTGGGCCACGAAGGCCGTACCCCAGATAAACGCGCACAGCAGCAGCAAAAGCGAATTCTTGCGTTGTGTATTCATCAGCCGACGCCCTCCACCTTGAGCAGACCGTAGAGGTAGTAACGGCTGGAATCATAGGAAATGGTCATGCGGTAGATGGCCGCCGGGTCCAGCCCGGAGATGGTGCAGGTGTAGTCGGTGCCGTCGGTCTTGATGTAGTAGGTGCTGTCCGGCACATACTCCACACCGCCGTCTACCTTTTTCCACAGCGCCACCTTGAACTTCTGGGTACCCTCGGCGGTGCCGCAGGCCATGACGGTCAGCGTGCCGGTGGGTGCCGCAAAATAGTTGGTCTGGCGGCTCCAGATGCCGTTGAACACGGCGTACAGGGTGCCGTCCACCATGGCAGTGTCAAACTTTGCCGAAGCGTCCGCAATGCCCTGAATGATCAGCGGATCTGCAGTAGCGTCCGCCCAGCGGGTGGTGTCCTCTTCCTGCACCTCGCCGGAGCTGCCGGAGATCTTCTGCGCCACACCGCGCAGTGCGTCCTTGCAGCCGGTCAGACCGGCCACCAGCAGAGCGGCGGCCAGCACAACGGCCAAAAAGCGTTTTTTCGTTTTCATAAACGTTTCCTCAACCTGTCAAAGGGTTTGATGTTCCTGTTTTTCGGGTTCCGGCAGGGCCGGGTCCATCTGTATAGTATACCGCATTTTGCAGCACCGCACAAGAGAGCCGCCCGGCTTTTGCGCGCGCTGCCGCCCGATTTCATGCAGTTTCTTTGCCGTCGGCGGCCGCCAGTGCCCCACACTCGGCAGCGGCGAGGGAAGTCTGCTCCGGCCCGAACAGCGAACCGTACCGGTACAGGGCCCAGCCCCCGGCTCCCTGCTCCCGCAGAAAGGCCACCTGGTCGGCCAGCGCACGGCCGGTGCTCCAGCCCGACAGGCTATTTTCGTTGCTGCCGCCGTCGCCCACTCCCACACGGTAGGCTCCCAGCCCGAAATACAGGGCCACGTCCGCCGCGCGGGGATAGGCGAGCCATGCGGGCACGATGTTCTCAAAGGCAAAGCGGGTGCTGCCGTTGTGCAGGGCAAAGCCCTGCCCCCAGTACACCTGCGGGCACAGATAATCGACCACCGCATCCCCGCCGCCGGACGCCAGCCAGCCGGTCACATCGCTGTACTGCTGGTTTTCGTCGTTGTCCGGGTTGCCCTGGGGGCTGATGCCGAACCGCAGGGTAGGGTCCGCCGCTTTCACCGTGTCGTGCACGGCCCGCACCAGCGCGGTCACATTTTCCCGCCGCCACGCGGCAAGATTTCCCGCCCCGGACGCCGCAAACTGCGCCGCGTCGATGCTCTCATCGGTGGTAGGGTAGAAGTAATCGTCAAAGTGGATGCCGTCCACCGCGTAGTTCTGCACCAGCTCGGCCACGCCCTGCACCACATAGTCGGCGGCGGCAGGCTCGGCGGGGTTCAGGTAAAGGCCCTCGTCCACCGTGCACACCCACTCCGGGTGGGTGTTGGCCAGATTGCTGTCCGCAAGGTTCGGCGGCATGGCCGCCGAGGAGCGCAGGCGGTAGGGGTTGACCCACGCTTCCACCGAGATGCCCCGGGCATGAGCCTCCTGCAGCAGCACATCCAGCGGGTCAAAGCCCGGATCCTGCCCCTGCACCCCGGTGCACAGATGGCTCCATGGGAACAGACTGCTGCGGTACAGCGCATCCCCGAAGGGGCGCACCTGGGCCAGGACTGTGTTCAGCCCCAGTCCGGTACAGTTGTCCAGCAGCTGCACAACTCCGGCGCGGAAGGCATCCTCCGTGGAAAAGTCCATGGCGGCCCATTCCAGATAGCTCACCCACACGGCCCGCCACTCCCCGACCGGCAGCGCCGGGTTGGGGTCTGCCGAGGGCTCCGGGGTGCTGTCGGCGGCCGCAGGGGAAGTGACCCGGCGCAGGGCCAGCCCTGCCGCGGCACACACAGCCGCCCCGGCCCCCAGCAGAAAGGTGCGCCGCCCCATGCGGCGGTTTTTGCGTCCTGTCTTTTTCCGGCTGCGCCGGGTCACAGCTCTTCCTCCTGCAATTTATACAGGGTCAGCGCCGCCCAGCCGCGGGCACAGGCCAGCAGCACGAACAGCAGGTTCGTCCAGAAGGCAAGCCCGGCCATGCCCGCATAGCGGGTGAGCAGCCAGAACACCGTGCGCAGCACCTCCGCCGCGCACACCAGCTGCAGCTGCCGCTGAATGGGCTTGCCGCGGCTGTACTCGATGCCCAGCAGGGCAGGCCACACCAATGCCGAGCACAGGTCGCCCGCCCAGCCGCCGGCTGCCAGCTTGCTGAGCATCAGCAGCACGAACACCAGCGTGTAATTGCGCTTTTCGGCCGCCGGGGCACCCTTTTGTGCTGCCAGAAACAGCGCCGCGATGCCGGTCAGGCAGAACGCCACCAGTTCCAGCGCTGAAAAGTCCATGCCGCCCAGCACGGCAAAGCCGCCCAGCATGGAAACCGCCGCTGCGGCCAGCAGAAAGAAGTACCAGGTCTTGCGTGTGAATTTGAGCTTCATTGCGTTCCTCCCGCCCGGTGCAGCGTGCAGCGGGCCTGCTGAATTTTTCAAAGAATTAAAAATATTATAGCACAAAACCGCGCAGGTTGTGTTACAATAAGGAAAACTATTCCGGAGGTTTTCCATGAACGCTGTTGTTTCCATCGTCCTGCTGGCCGCCGTGCTGGGCGTGATCGTGTTTCTGCTCTCCCGGCGGGAAAACGGTCGCCGCAGTCAGTACGGCCCGGCCGGGCTGTCCGAATTCCGCACCGACCTTGCACTGGACGAGTGCTTCGACCGGCTGGACGAACACAACGACTCCGACGTGTTCGTCTACGACTGCCGCCGGGAGCGGGACGGCGGCTTTTTGCTACACCTGACCCTGCACCAGCCCACCCAGCAGCCGCTGGACACCCTGTACACCCTGCGGCTGGACCCCGGCCGCCAGACCGTGGTCACCCTGATCTTCATCCGGGAGGCCTTTGGCTACAAGGAGCCGCTGTTCCCGCAGGAGATGCTGGACGAATTCATGGCCCAGAAGCTGGACGCCCACCGCACCCGGTGATTTTTGCGGGCAAAGGGGCTTTTCATTTGCCGCAGAATTTGTTATACTAAATAATGGTACTGCGGCGCTCTGCGGGCTAGTAGCTCAGTTGGTCAGAGCTGGCGGCTCATAACCGCCAGACCTTACCGTATCCACCTTTTCTAAACAGCGTTTTTCCGTTGTTTTTTGGTTTGCTAGTGGCTTAAAAATCGGACTTGGGTATTTTCTGGGTACGAAAGCCACTTTACAGATCTTTGAAACAACGTCATAAGGGCCATTAGCTTAACGGTTAAAGCCGGCGGCTCATAACCGCTCCAGTGGGGGTTCGAATCCCTCATGGCCCACCATACAGTTCGTACTCGAACCCGATTCTTTATGAAAAAGGGTTTGGGTACGTTTTTTGTTTATCGGAAGTTCTGCGGAAGGACTACTCGGAACGGTAAACGAGCAAAGGCAGGGTATCACTATGATAGTGGTATCCTGCCTTTTGCTTTGCGGAATCAAGTTCGCTTTGTGCGAACTTGGTCGTCTATATGGCGCGTTTGGGAGTAGTCGCTGCGTACGTGCGTACCGGGAGCCTGTACACCTCTGACAAGGTGTAACACACTAGACTTTGTGCCAAAGTCTGTGTGCCAAGGGGTCAAGCCCCTTAGAATCCCTGCGGAGCGTGTACGCACGTACGCAGAAAAATGGCAAAATTTCACTATATCGGGGTGTTCTTTCATGGTGGAGTGTGGTATACTCGGCTTAGCCCAGTAAATCGGAGTTTGACGAGGTAAAAGAATATGAATGGAAAACATCTATTTCTTACATCTGCAGGGTTGACCGATAAGATGAAAGAGAAATTCTTTGATATTATTGGAAAGTGTCCGAAGGATGTGAAAGTGCTTTATATTCCAACAGCTGGCATTGAAACAGATGGTGCAAGAGAGTCGCTTGCAATATGTTTTCATGAACTCTTTCTAATGGGAATTCAGTACGAAAATATATTAGTGTACAATCTGGAATTAATTCTTTCAAAAGACTATCAAAGAACCTATTCTTCGTATGTTACAACCCCGTTTATGCTTACAAGGCTATTAACTTTTGAAGAATTAAACCAATTTGATGCTGTTTTTGTCAGTGGTGGTGATGTATCTGTGCTTTGTCGTGAAATGTCTAGAACTGGTTTTGATAGAATACTTAATAATGCAATTAAAAACGGACTTATATATGTCGGAATCAGTGCAGGAAGTATGTATGCGGCGGGAAATTTAACAGATGGATTACATATTATTGACAATCCTATTATCCCCCATTGGAATGGTTCTGAAACAACAGTATTACCGAACGGCAAAGATGAGATTAAGCTTGCTGATGGAAAAGCTGTTTATGTAGAGGATAATTACATGAGTGTAATATGATGCACATGTAGGATTAGTCAAATTCCAGTTTGCCGTACTCGTTCCAGCAGGGTTTGGGGCAGGCACGCCCCAACAAGAAGCTGTCCCAAAGGGGCAAGAATTTTCAAGAATTGAAAATTTGTGGCCACGGGACGATTCTTGCTCTCACCTTTTTCGCTGCGTTTCGCAATTTTCGCATTTCACTCTGCTCGCAGATTGTTGACAAGCTGCGCTTGACCCGATACTATAAAGGCAAGTCGAATACACGCCAAGGAGGTGCAACCATGACCGCCGTAATCTACGCCCGCTATTCATCCGACAGCCAGCGAGAAGCGTCCATTGAGGGACAGTTGCGCGACTGCAAGGCCTACGCCGAGAAGAACGGCATCACCGTGGTCGGCACCTACATTGACCGTGCCTACTCTGCCAAAACGGATGACCGCCCAGACTTTCAGCGGATGATCAAGGACAGCGGAAAGAAAATCTTCGATGTGGTTCTGGTCTGGAAGCTGGACCGCTTTGCCCGGAACCGCTACGATGCCGTGAACTACAAGTACCAGCTGGAAAAGAACGGTGTCCATCTGGTGTCTGCCATGGAACCCATCTCGCAGGGGCCTGAAGGCATTATGGTGGAGAGTATGCTGATCGGCATGGCGGAATACTATTCCGCCGAGCTTGCCCTGAAAGTGGCGCGCGGTGAGCGCGAAAATGCCCTCCAGTGCAAGTACAACGGCGGTGTGGTGCCGTTGGGCTTCACCATCGGCAAGGAGGACAGGCTGTACCATATCGACCCGGAAACGGCTCCCATCGTGCAGGAGATCTTCACCCGGTACGCCGACGGCGAACCGGCTGAGAAGATTGCCGCATCCCTGAATGAGCGCGGCCTGCGTACCCGCACCGGGAAGCCGTTCGTGAAGAACAGCTTCTTCCAGATTTTCCGCAACCGCCGCTACATCGGCGAATACCGCTACAAGGACATTGTGACGCCGGGCGGCATTCCGGCCATTGTTGACCAGGACCTGTTTGACCGGGTGCAGCAGCGTTTTGAGCAGAACAGGATCGCCCATGGTCGGCCTGCAAAAGAGGATGTGAGCTATCTGCTGACCACCAAGCTGTTCTGTGGCAAGTGCGGCACCCTGATGGGTGGCGAAAGCGGCACCAGCCACATGGGAAACACCTACTATTACTACAAGTGCGGCAACGCCAAACGCCACGGCAAGGCGCATTGCGACCTGAAAGCCATCCGCAAGGAGCCGCTGGAACGGTTCGTGGTGGACACTGCCATTAAGGTGATTTTCAGCGATGAAATCATCGAACGGCTGATAGATTTGGTCATGGAAGCCCAGCAGAAGGAGAACACCCGGCTGCCTGTCCTGAAAGACCAGCTCAGGGACACAGAGAAGCGGCTGGCAAACCTTCTGGAAGCCATTGAACAGGGCATCCTGACCCCGACCACCAAGCAGCGGCTGGACGAACTGGAAGCCCGGAAGGAAGCACTGAACACCAGCATTCTGGAAGAAGAGCTGAAAAAGCCAGTCCTGACCCGCGAATGGATGCGGTTCTGGTTTGAAAAATTCCGCAAGGGTGACATGAGGGACATGGAACACCAGCGGCAGATCATTGATACCTTTGTCAACTCGGTCTACGTCTTTGACGACCGGGTCGTGCTCAATTTCAACTTCACGGACGATTCCAAAACCATCTCCCGTGAAGAGGTGTTGGGTTCGAGTGCTGTGGACAATGCTCCACCAAAAAAGCACGAAGGTTCCGGCCTTCGTGCTTCTTTTTTGCTCATTCGTACAGTTCCTTGCTCATCTGGTTGCGAATCTCTTTGCGCCGCTTGTCATAGACCTGCGTGTAGATTGCGAGGGTCGTACTGGGCTGTGCGTGTCCGGCTTCGGCGGCAACAGTTGCCACACCGATATTGGGATTGACAGCAGGATGCTCACGAAGGTGTGTCGGAACATATGCGGATGGATTTTCTCGATTAGGGGTACATATCACAGAGCACATGATACGCTGGCCGTTTTTGTTTGCCCCCATTGCGGCAGATCCTGCTTTCTGCCGCAAATTGCATCAGATCCCGCCGTTTGCTCAATGAGTATTTCCCGCCGTCCCGTTATACTGGGAGGGAAATGGAATGAAACGATGGAGGAACAGACCATGAAATACGGTGTCATCGATGTGGGTGGCGGCCTGCGGGGCATTTACGGCGCTGGCGTGCTGGACCGCTGCCTGGAGGAGGACCTCCGCTTCGATCTCTGCATCGGCGTTTCGGCGGGCAGCGCCAATATGGCGTCCTATCTGGCAGGCCAGCATGGGCGGAACAAGCCCTTTTACGATGAATACTCCTTCCGCAGGGAGTACATGAGCGTGCACAACCTCATCCGCAAGCACTCCTATCTCGATCTGAGCTATGTCTACGGCACCCTCAGCAATGCAGGCGGCGAGAATCCGCTGGATTATGCGGCGCTTGCCCGCAGCCCGGCAGAGCTCTGCGTGGTGGCCGCTAATGCACAGAACGGCGAGGCGCAGTATTTCACCAAGGCAGACCTCCACCCGGACGACTACCGCATCCTCATGGCGTCCTGCTGCATCCCGGTCATCGACCAACCCTGCGTCATCGACGGCGTGCCTTATTTTGATGGCGGCCTGGCCGACCCCGTCCCGTTGGAATGGGCCTTTGCCCACGGCTGCGACCGGGTGGCTCTCATCCTGACCAAGCCCATCGGGCTGGTGCGTAGTGATGCCGGGACAAGCATCTGGCACACCTGCTGCAGTCGCATTACCCCGCTGCAGCCGAGGGGCTGCGCCGCCGGGCATGGCGGTACAACACGGCTGTCCAACGGGCGCGGGAGCTGGAGCGACAGGGCCTTGTCTGCATCATCGCCCCGGACAGCACCGAGGGAATGTCCACCCTGACCAAGAACCGCGCCGGCCTTGAAAAATGTACGCCAAAGGCAAACAGGACGCCGAAGCGCTGGTGCGGTGGATGCAAAACGCCAAACAAGATGAATCGGTGGGCACCTAGAGATGAAACCCGTTCACTTCCCTTGACAATATCCGCCCCGGACATTATACATATGATATGTACATACAGACAAAGGAGCCTGGAGCGGTATCGCTCTGGGCTTTTGCATTTTGTTGTTCTGCTAAGGTTTCAACACGCGTTCCTGTCTTTTCGATCGTAAAACTTGAAGCACACTTTAAGTCAAGTTAATTTTCTGTGACAGACAAAAAGGGACGTTCCACGGAACGTCCCTTTGATTGCCTGTGCTTACCGGAACACTGCCACGACATAGGCGGTGCCGTTGTAGTCGATGAAGGCCGCGCCCAATTCGCTGTGACCGGCCGCGTCCTCCAGCAGCTCTGCCGCCGCGCTGTCGGCCTGCGGCGCATACAACTGGGCCGTCATGGCCGCGCTGTCATCCAGCAGGAGCGCCACCGTTACATCCTCCGGGACACCATAGCACCCGGACCAGTATAGGAAGGCGTTCAGATCATCCGTATGGCTCATGTTGTTGTCCGCATCCAGCGCCACGGTGTACACCAGATCCAGGCCGCTGACCCGCAGGCTGTCCGGTTCCTGTACAAACCATTCTGCCACCGCTTTGGCCGTGTTATCCAGCTCCTGTGTATGGGCAACGCCCAGCTGCTGCGCCAGCTCTGCGGCTTTTTCAGCGTCCGTGCCGGTGTTCACGCTCCCCAGCCCGCTGCAGGCCGTAAGCACACCAAGCGCCAGCACCCCAGCCAGCAGGCAGACAAGCAGATTCTTCCAGTGTTTCATCTTGATCAGCTCCTTTCACGCTGCATCCGTCCCCGCCGCCCCAGACCGGCAGGGCCTTTTTGTTCATGATATCATGCTTCCGGGCAAAAAACAAGGCCGCTGCCTGCAAACGGCAGCGGCCTTGTCCGGTTTTTACTTTGCGTACTCGACAGCGCGGCTCTCGCGGATGACGTTGACCTTGATCTGGCCGGGGTAATCCAGCGTATCTTCGATCTTCTTGGCGATGGAGCGTGCCAGCAGGATAACCTGATCGTCGCTGATGACGTCGGGCTTGACCATGATGCGCACTTCGCGGCCTGCCTGCACGGCGAAGGCCTGCTCCACGCCCTCAAAGCTGGAAGAGATCCTCCAGATTTTCCAGACGCTTGACGTAGCTTTCCACATTCTCGCGGCGGGCACCCGGGCGGGCGGCGCTGATGGCGTCGGCAGCCTGGATGATGAAGGCCAGCGGGGTCTTGGGCTCCACGTCGCCGTGGTGGGCCTCAATGGCGTGGATGATCTGGGTGTTTTCCTTGTACTTGCGGCAAATGTCCACGCCGATCTGGACGTGGCTGCCCTCGATCTCGTGATCCAGTGCCTTGCCGATGTCATGCAGCAGACCGGCACGGCGTGCCATGGTCACGTTCACACCCATCTCGCCTGCCAGCAGGCCTGGCCACCCAGGCCACTTCCATGCTGTGGGTCAGGGCGTTCTGGCCAAAGCTGGTACGGTACTTCAACCGGCCGATCAGCTTGATCAGGTCCGGGTGCAGGCCGTGGATGCCCAGCTCCATCACCGCACGCTCGCCTTCGCGCTTCATCTGCAGCTCCAGCTCGTGGCGGCACTTTTCCACCGTTTCAATGCGGGCGGGGTGGATGCGGCCGTCGCCGATCAGGCGTTCCAGGGTCATGCGGGCCACCTCGCGGCGGGTCTGGTCGAAGGAGGACAGGGTAATGGCCTCCGGGTATCGTCGATGATCAGGTCCACACCGGTGGCGGTTTCCAGCGCACGGATGTTGCGGCCCTCGCGGCCGATGATACGGCCCTTCATCTCGTCACTGGGCAGCGGCACCACACTCACGGTGGTCTCGCTGCAGTGGTCGGCGGCGCAGCGGCTCACGGCCTGACCGATCAGGTTGCGGGCGATGTTGTCGCAGTTCTCCTTCAGGTCGGTCTCGTAGGCGGCAATGCGCACGGCCTTTTCGTGGGTGAGCTCCTCATCCACCTTGTGCAGCAGCACCTCGCGGGCGTCCTCCTGGCTCAGGCCGGCCAGCGTTTCCAGACGCTCCATCTCCTTGGCGCGCAGGGCGTCGATCTCGGCCAGACGGGCGTCGGCCTCGGCGGTACGCTTCTTCAGGTCCTCTTCCTTGCGCTCCGGGCTTCGGTCTTGCGGTCCGGGCATTTTCCTTCTGGTCAATGCGGTTTTCCTGACGGCTGATCTCCGCACGGCGCTGCTTGATCTCTTTATCGGCCTCTGCCTTCTGGCATCGACCTCGGCCTTCAGCTTGAAGGCCTCGTCCTTGGCTTCCAGAACCGCTTCCTTGCGCTTCTGGTCTGCGGTCTTGATCGCTTCATTCACCAGGCGGGTCGCCTCGGCTTCGGCGCTGCCGATCTGTGCTTCGGCGGTCTTTTTCCGGTTGTTGTAACCAACAAAATAGCCCGCAGCTGCACCGACAACACCCACGATCAGGCCACGATCACTTCGATCGCGGTCATCGTGTTCACTCTCCTTTGTTCTGATTTTTCATTCAGGTTCAAACAAGCAGGAGACGCTGTGCGGCAGGCTGTGGGCAACGATCTATAAGGGAGCCTTCCATGCAAAAAGTGACAACAAAAATCACACGCGCAGGCAGACCCTGCACGGGCATTGCGGCTTTTTTCTATCCGGTTCTGGCTTATATAAAACAGGCGCGCTTCGCCTGTGGAGAAACTCCGGTCATGGGGACGACCTGCACACAGCGTCTTTTATTCCATACTACTAATTATATTACGAAACATTTGCACGCTTGTCAAGGGAAAACCGGCTCCCGCCGCATATTTTTTGTGCACATGGCCGATTTTATGCCGCAAAAACCCCGGTGCATCTGCATACACCGGGGCTCATTCTGCATCATTATTCCAGATACATCCTCCGCAGGCGCATCCGCCGGGCGGGAGTCAGGCCGTACTCCCGGGCCAGATACTCCTCCGCGCTGCCGCACGCTTCCCGGATGACCTGCAGCACATAGGGTGCCGCACCCGGATCCACGCCCGCCTGTGTGCAGAACCGCATCCGCTTGGACGGGTCGGCGGCGATTTCTTCCGCGTGGCCCGCCAGAAGGGCGTCGATCTCGGCCTTGCGGCAGACATTCGTCTGCACAAAGTCCGCGCAGATCGTCTCGTCGGACGCACCCAGCGCCAGCAGGATCAGCATGGCGGCCACGCCGGTGCGGTCCTTGCCGGCAGAGCAGTGGAACAGGATGGGCGTCTCGCCGGCTTCCAGCGCCCGGAACAGCTCCTTGAAGGCCTTGTTGCCAAACAGCATCTGTCGGTACATCCGGTGCAGGATGTTCTCGCCCTCCCGGGCGGTGTGCATCATGCGCTCGATGTCACCTGGGGCAAAGCTGATCTCATGGCCGTCGTCGCCGCACAGGGCACAGATCTGCACCAGCCGGGCACCGTCCGGCACATAGTCCGGCTCGGCCTGGCCTCGGCAGTGCTGCGCAGGTCCAGAATCAGCCGCAAGCCCAGCGCATCCAGCCGGGCACGGTCCGCCGGGTCGGTGAGCCGCGCGGTGCACACGCCGCGCCAGATCTGGCCCCAGCGCACGGTCTTGCCCTCATCGGCCGGATAGCCGCCCAGCTCCCGGAAGTTGGTCGCACCCGCAAAGGGCAGCTGGGTGCCAGGGGCCGGGTGCACCGGAGCGGCAGGCTTTGCCGCCGTGCTGGACAGCACCGGGAAGTTGTAGAAGGGCTTGGCCGGACGGCCCCGGCGCGGCGGCAGCGAGGCGGCCCCGCCCAGCACCTCCATCAGGTAGCTGCGCAGCAGGTCGATGTAGGCCGAGGTATAGTCCCGGCGCTGCACCAGCGATACGCACAGCGGGGGCAGATCCTCCAGCAGCACATCCCGCACCCGGTCCAGCTCCCGCCGGGCGCCGGGCTCGTAGCGGGTCAGGCAGGTGCACAGCTGCTCCTGCACCAGATAATAGGCCCGGTAAAAGCTGGGGCCTATCTCGGCGTTGGGCGCAAACCCGGCCCGGGCACAGGCCGACCACAGCGGACTGAACAGGTCCTGCCGCAGGCTGGGCAGCAGCACCCGCTGCCCCGCAGGTCGGCCAGCGGGATGCTCTCCCGGTCCCAGAAGGTGACCGCGGGGCACCAGCAGGCAGGCAGGGTCGGCCCGCAGGGTGGTGCGGGCCAGTACCGGGGCCGCACAGCCCAGGTCGATGACCAGACCGGCGTCCAGCTCGCCCTGCTCCACGGCATCGGCCACAGCGTCGTTGTCCAGCAGGCGGAACCGCATCTCCACATGAGGGTACCGCTGGCGGAACTTGTCCAGCTGCGTTTCCAGCCCAGGCAGGTAGTCCGGCACCAGCGCCACGCTGATGCCGATGTGCACCGGCTGGGCCGACTGGATCTCGGCCCGCAGGGCGGCCTGCATCTGCTGGAACTGCTCCACCACCGGGGCGGCATGGCGCTGCAGGCTCATGCCGCGGTCGGTGAGGGTGAGCTTGTGGTGGGCGCTGAGGAAGAGCGGCCCGCAAAGTTCCGCTTCCAGCGCAGAGATGCTCTGCCGCAGCGCCTGCCGCGACAAAACAGCCGCTGTGCGGCCGGGTATAATTCATTTCTTCGCACAATACCAGAAAGTAGTGCAGCTGGCGGATGTCCATGGTTTCCTCCTGCGGATGTTTGTCATAAATAAAGAATACCGCCTTTTCCGGCAATTGTAAAGCCGGTGGACCTTCTTCCCGGTCACATTTTTTGCTGCGCTCTGCATTCCGCCGTATCACGCCGTCACATGGACCGCATTTTCCCGGACGGCATCAATGGTTTCCATCAGTTCTCCGCCCATTTTGCCGTCAAACAGGCGGGTGAACAGGATGGGCTGGTCGAAAGGCGGTTTCATCAACACCGCTTTGCTTTCCACATAACCGTTCTGCTCGATGTAATGAATGACCTTCTGCACAAACGCGATCTGCTTTGCATTCAGCGATTCGTCGTTGATGAACTTGGAAAATGCCTGCATGGCAGCATCGTGGTCCAGCTTTGCCACTTTACGCACCAGCAGACCAAACGGGGTATCCCTGAACTCCCGGGCATAATCTTCTTTGCTGCCCAGCTCGCTGGTGAATAGGTACAAGCCCCAAAAGCCCTTATAAAGCAAAAAAGACGACAAACCGTTTAGTTCAACGATTTATCGTCCTTTTGGTGCGCTCGAGGGAACTCGAATCCCTGGCCCTCTGATTAAAAGTCAGATGCTCTACCGGCTGAGCTACGAGCGCATATTCTGCAACAATACAATACTGCCGAATAATATTACCATAAATGCCGATAAAATGCAAGTGCCCGGCCGAAAATTCTTGCGTTGCACTTATGAAGTCCCCCGCGGGGACTTTAAGCGACCGAACGGTCTCGCCGCAGGCGAGATGGAAGGATTTTATCCCGACAAGTTCCTCTTTACAAAACCGGACAGAATCGTTACAATCAAAGCAAATCCGATTTGGCTCTTTTCCGGGCAGGCAGTGCCTGACCCCGCCGCGATTCTTTCCCCCTGCAGGAGGTACTTTCTATGAAAAAAATCACTCGCCGTTCCGTTCTTCGTCTGTCCGGGCTGGCGGCCGCTTCGCTGGCGCTGACCAGCTGCCGGGCCGCCGGTTCTGCCGCCGTTGGCAGCCGCTTTTCCGACTGGCTGCGGCAGAAGCTCGCCAACAGCTCTTCCTCTGCATCCTCGGAGGCGGCAGCCTCCGGCGAGGCAGCGGCTTCCAGTGAGGCCGCCGCATCTTCCGCAGCAGCGGAGGAACCGGCCGCGTCCAGCTGGCTGCCTGCCTACGACGCCGACCCGCTGACCGGCGAGGCCAACCGCAGCAGCGGCCGCATCGTGGGCGTGATGGTCAACAACATCAGCTATTCCGAGCGGCAGAACGCCCGCCCTCAGCGGGGCCTTTCTTCTGCTGACCTGCTCATCGAGAGCAAGGTGGAGGGCGGCATCACTCGCTTCTGTGCCGTGTACCGCGACGCCGACAGCATCCCCGAGGTGGGGCCCATGCGCTCCGGCCGGGACCAGTTCCTGCAGCTGCTGATGCCCTGGCAGGCGCTGTACTACCACGACGGTGAAAGCGCCCCCTGCACCAAGTTCATCAGCGTCTACAACTACCCGGTCTGAACATCGGCGGCAAGAGCTACTTCAACACACCCACCCATCCCCATGTGGCCCACCGGGACAGCCGCGGCCGCAACGTTGCCTACGAACACACCGAGTTCACCTCCGGCAAGGAGATCCGGCAGGCCGCCGCCAATGCCGGCATCGGCCTGAGCCACGATTACGACACCACCTTCTTCCGCTTTGCGGACTACCGCACCGGGGCCGAGAATACCATGCGCGGCACCGCTTCCGGCCGGACGATACGCATCGTGCACCTGACAACTACAAGACCAGCTTCAGCTACAGTGCACTGAGCCGCACCTACAAAATGCAGATGTACAGCCACGCCGCCGGCGGATTCGAGAACACCGTGGACGAACTGAACGGCAAGCAGCTGAGCTTCGACAACCTGCTCATCTGCTTTGCCCCATCGCCGCCTACCCGGCGACTCCGGCGACGTGCAGCAGGTGAGTTACATTTCCGGCGGCGAAGCCTACTTCTTCAGCCGGGGCGGGGTACAGGTGGGCCGCTGGGAGAAGGCCTCCCCGGAGCATCCGCTGAAGGTCTACGATGACGCCGGGGCCGAGCTGCTCTTCAACCGCGGCAAGACCTACCTTGCCATTGTGGACGACGATGAGTGGTCCAATTTCAGCTATCAGTAAACGAGGGGAACGCCATGAAACGCATCTGATCCAGCGCATCGGTGCGGCCGTGCTGTGCGCTGTGCTGCTGGCCGGCTGCATGCCGGGCGGCCCGGCAGCCGACAGCACGGCTTCTGCTGACCCCCTGACCGGGCAGGAGCAGCAATACCCGGGCCAGCGTCCGGCGGCAGTGGTCATCGACAACGCCCCCGGCAGCACCACCCAGTGGGGCATCGGCAGCGCCTCTGTGGTGCTGGAGGCCGCAGCCCGTGCGGACACCGCCCCCAGCCTGTGCCTGGTCTATCCCTCCGTGTCGGCCATGCCGACGGTGGGGCCGGTCACGCTGGGGCAGGACCTGTTCTGGCGGCTGCTCAGCGGCCAGCAGGTGCTGCCCATCCAGCGCGGCTGCGACCTGTACACCCGCAATTTTCTGGACTACTGGAACCTGCGCGCGGTGGACGCGCTGGAAACAGGCCGCAACGCCTTCACCACCGGCAATACCAACTGGGCCAGCCCGCTGTGGTGCACCAACGGCCAGTCTGTGGCCAAGGTGCTGGGCAGCCTGAGCATCTCGTCCGCGCTGTCCGAGGACCCTGCGGAATCCGCAGACAGCACGCAGGAAGGGGACACCCCCGCCGTACCCACTGTCCCGGCCCTGCTGCCTCAACAGACCGACGGCCACCTGCCGGATGCGGACGTTGCCGACGCAGTTCAGGCGGCAGTACAGTTCCCGTCCGGCAGCACCACCCGCTTTGCCTACGATACCGACACGGGCACCTACGGGATGCTGCACAATGACGGCTCCCCGCAGCTGGACGCCAACACCGGCATCCAGGCCGCCTTTGACAACCTCCTGGTGCTGTACAGTGCCTCCACCCCGCGGGACGATGGCCGCACCCTGGACTACGACCTGACCATGGGCGGCGGCCTGTGGCTCAACGGCGGCCACCTGTGGCACATCACCTGGACCCAGGGCACTGGCTCGACCTTTGCCTTTTATGACGCCGACGGCCGCCCACTGCGCATCCTGAGCGGCCGCAGCTACATTGCATGGCTTTCCAGCCTGACCGGTGAGGAAGTCACCGTGCAGGATTCCGCCGGGAACGACCTGTTGCAGCCCTGACACACAAAGCTCCTCGTGCAGATGCACGGGGAGCTTTGCGTTTATTCAGTTTACAGATCCACCACGCTGCCCACCTCGGCAGGTGGCGGGCACCATGCCCAGTTCCGCTTCGTCCGCGCCGCGCTGCACCGTGAAGGTGACGCTGCGCCCGGCGGCAAAGTCCGGGGCATAGGTGAGCTCCAGCGTCTGCCAGTCCTCCGGCACGGCGCAGAAGCAGTGCAGCAGCGCACCGCGCCCGGCGGCCAGATTCAGGGTAAAAATCGAAGCATCCGCCGCGTTCTCACCGTACAGCGGGCGGCAAAGCTGCCGCAGCGCACCGCACGGCCGTTGCAGGCGGCCGTGACCCCGGTGCCCATGCTGTACAGGTCCTCCCGGGTGGACACCCGACGGCTCTGCAGGTAGCTTTCGCCCACCGGCAGCGCATGGCCGGACAGGTTCTCCACCGAGAGATACACCAGCACACCGCCCAGACCCGGAGCCGGGGCATAACCCAGCAGCTCCACTGCCGCCTTGCCGTCCAGCAGGGCAGGGTCGCCCGCAGCACGCAGCTCGGCTGCTGCTGCGGATACACCGGTGAGCAGGGCAGCCGCAAGGCTGACCGCACCGGAGCCGGCACATTTCAGGAATGACCGGCGGGAGATGGCTTGTGACATGGGAACTTCCTCCTTGGCGAAACGAAAAAGTGGTTCCTTTATACAATAAAGGATTGTGACCGTTCTGTCAAGCGGTTGCCCCGGATTGTAACCGATTCTTTGCGTTTATTCGTAGGCCTCGTTCTCTTCGGTCTCGGCCGGCTGCGCAGGGTGTCGGCATAGCCGAAGGGCACGATGTCGATGGCCTCCACCAGCTTGTCCCGCATCCACAGCTGCACGTCAGTCTGCACGGTGTAGCCGCAGCCGGGTCTGCCATCCACTGCTCGGGCGGCGGCTGGGCAGAGCACGCTGGCTGAGCATGCTCATGATCACGCCGCCGTGGGTCACACAGGCGGCCTCGGTCACGTCCATGCGGATCATATACTCAAACAGCTTGAGCAGGCTTTCGGCGCAGCGGGCGTGGAACTGCTCGGTGGGCTCAGCCCCCTCCGGCACAAAGCCGGAACCCGGGGTGATCCACTTTTTAAAGTCCTCGTCGTGCACCAGTTCCTTCACGGGCTTGTTCTCGAATTTGCCAAAGCCCGCCTCCCGCAGATCGTGCACCGTAAAGGTGTGGGCCGCGTTGGGGAACAGGATGTTGGCCGTTTCCACCGCACGCAGCATGGGCGAGGAGAACACGGTGTCCACCTGGGGGTACTCAAAGCGTTCCTTCAGTTCGGCCAGCTGGGCACGGCCCTCGTCGCACAGCGGGATGTCGGTGCCGCTGCCGATGTACAGGCCCTGCAGGTTGCCGGCGGTCACGCCGTGACGGATGAGATGAAGTTTAAAGGTTTTCATGCATAGCACCTCGTATCATGTGGGAGGGCGTCCGGGGCAGGCCAGGGTAGGATCAGCCCTCGCTGTGGTTCACCTCAACGGTGGTGGGGAACACGTTCATATCCAGGCGGCAGTTGTCACGGATGGTAACGCTGGTCAGGGCGTTGCAATCCTTGAAGGCGCCGGTCTTGATGTAGCCCACGCTCTCGGGGATGGTGATATCGGTGAGGGCAGTGCAGCCGTTGAAGGCACCGGCCTCGATGTACCCACGCCGTCAGCGATGTTCACGGTGGTCAGGTTGGTGCAGCCCTTGAAGGCGACGGCACCGATGCTGGTGACAGTGCCTTCCACTTCCACATTGGTGATCTGGTCGGCCTGGTCTGCCCAGGGTGCCGGGCTGTCGGAGGTAAAGTTGGTCATACGGCCGGTGCCGCTGATGGTCAGGGTGCCGTCGGCCAGGGTCCAGGTCACGTTCTCGCCGCAGGAGTTATCGCCGGCGGCAGCAGCGGATGCAGCGGTGGAAGCGGTGCTGGAAGCAGCAGAAGATGCGCTGCTGCCGCAGCCGGTCAGGGCGATGCAGCTCACAGCCAGAACAGCGGCAGCGGCCAGGCTGCACAGACGGGTGATGGTGTTGCGTTTCATTTGGGTAATCCTCTTTCCTATTCCTATTTTTATAGCCTCCCTGCCCACCACAAAGCTGTGCGCCGAGCAAGGACAGGTGCCAAAACAGCATTATAGCACAAAACCAGGAAAGATGGAAGTTCCAATTTGGAATTTTTGCATTTTGCGCCGGGTGCCGTTTCTTTTGGCCGGAACGGGAGCCATTTTCTGGCAGAAAAGCGCGTCCTCTGCCAAAAATATTCCCGCCCGGCATCTTTGTGTCCCCGGGCGTCCGCCACAAAATGTATGCTGTTATACCTGTAGTTTAACATAGATGTAGTGTACCCGGCAAGGCCTTTGACAGAAATGACGAAATTTGATGAAAAATATCGTCACTTTTCTTGCTTTACATTTCGTTTTCCATTGTGTATAATTAACGTGCTGTAAACCAAAAATCAAGGATGTTCCCAACCCGGGGTCATTGAGGAGTCAGAGATCATGGAGTTCAATCGTATCATCAAACTGCTGCGCAAGGAGCGCGGCATCACCCAGAAACAGGCGGCAGAGGATCTGGGCGTTTCGCAGGCCCTGCTTTCCCACTACGAAAAAGGCATCCGGGAGTGCGGCCTGGATTTTGTGGTACGGGTGGCAGACTATTACAATGTCTCCTGCGACTATCTGCTGGGCCGTTCGGCGGAGCGCAACGGCATGATGCTCTCGGCAGAGGACCGCCCAACCCCGACAAGATGAAGGACAACATCTACCACGGCAGCGTCCTGCCCACCATGAACAAAAAGCTCATCTCCAATAGCCTGAACGTGCTGTATGCCAAGATTGGCCAGTGCCACAGCAAGGCCCTGACCACCGAGGTGAGCGCCTACCTGATGATCGCCGTGGCCAAGATGTTCCGCCTGCTGTACTCCGCCGAGCCCCACAACGCGTCCAGCATGTTCAGCATCGGTGCCCACCGCTGGCGCGGCTATTCCGACGCCGTGATGCGCATGTCCGAGGCCAATGTGGAAGCCCTGCTGGCCGGGGAGGACGTGAACGGCGGCGAAGGCGTGAAGGACCCCGCCTGCCTTGCCATGACCACCGAGAGCCTGACCCGTGAGTTCCCGCTGTACACCCCCAGCCTGCTGAATCTGGTCAAGACCAGCGAGACCCACGTCAAGGGCCTGACCCCTGAGGACTGAAATCCCGTCGTACCGGGGTGATATTCCTGTGAATTGTTCCCCCAAACTCTTGCATCTGTGCACCAAAAACGGTATAAACAGAGTAGAAGATTCTGGAAAGGACAACATTTCCACCGATCAAGAGGAGGACAATACCTATGTCGAACAAGATTTCCCGCCGTGCATTCCTGAAGTGTGCAGGTGTTTCCGCTGCAGCGGTCGGCTCTGCCAGCCTGCTGAGCGGCTGCAAGACCAATGGCAGCAACACCACCGTCAACGACGTGAAGGTGGGCGACACCGTCAAGAACTGGAACGGTCTGGGCGTGCAGCTGTCCAGCGTGTTCCACCTGACCCAGGATCCCGCACAGCCCGGCTATGAGTATCTGGGCGTGCGCGTGACCGTGCTGAACCGCAGCAAGACCGAGACCTACACCATCGGTGCACAGGGCGTGGATGCCCTCAACGCCGCTTACCCGTGCCCCGCTGGAGAACGTGGACGCCAACTTCCAGGCCATGGCCGCTGCTACCACCGACTTTGTTGCCACCTGCGACGGTCAGGGTGTCGCCGTGAGTGCCAACATCTCGCTGTACAATTCCAACTCCCAGAGCTTTTCCGACAGCGAGACCCTGCCCCCGCAGGGCTCCGGCTACATCGTGCTGATGCTGCAGGTGCCCACCGGCTGGAAGGAGCTGCAGGTGACCTACATGCCCACCTTTGCCCCGGACAAGACCCTGACCTTTACCATGAAGGCCGCCGATGTGATCCGCGGATAATTGCATTCGATTTCGTCCATTTTGTACGATATGCCCACAGAATGTTCACAATTATTTTATAAAAAGCATTGACTTTTGCGGTCATTTCGCCTATTGTATAAGTAACTTCCATTGGCATAAACTGTATAATTTTACATTCCAGGAGGAGGAACAAAATCATGTCTACCGTTTTCTCCCGCCGCTCGTTTCTGAAATACACCGCCGTGACCGCTGTGGCTGTGGCCGGTACCAGCCTGCTGGGCGGCTGCTCTGGTTCTGGCGCAGAAACTGCGATCCAGACCACCTATCCCAGTGATAATGTCGTGCTGAAGGTAAAGTCCACTCTGGAGACTTTGGAGTATGATCTCACCGACGGCCATGCGACCTTTACGATCCATATCGTCAACGGCCGCAAGAATCCCATCGTCGTGAGCCCCAATCGTTTTGCAGTCAAGGCCTACGATAAGAACAACAACTGCATCGCAAACATCTTTGTGGGTTCTACCCAGGGCAGCCTCAACGCCGCCCGGCCCTGGCGATACCAACCCCATCAGCCGCGGTAAGGAGTGCATCTGCACCGTTATTGCATCCGGTCTGCCTAAGGTGACTGTGAATACTGAGAATCCTGAGGATACCGAGTGCCCCATCGCCTCCCTGCGTATCATCTACACCCCGGATACCGAGTACAACGAGTACACCGCAAACTGGATCATCTCCCCGGATACTGCGGTCCCTGCTTTGGGCTGACCCTTACACCATATTTTGTTGATAAACGGAGGAACGTATCATGTCTTACACTTTTTCCCGGCGTGATTTTCTGAAGTATTCTGCCCTCACCGCTGTGGCTGTGGCCGGTGCCGGCCTGCTGACGGGCTGTGAGATCCAGGACCCCAACAACCCTGTTATCAAAAAGCTGGGTTACGGCACGACCCTGGGCACCACCGGCGGCCTGCTGAAGAGCGTGGACACGGAGGGCACTACCGGTGTCTTTACCTTCACGGTGAAGAACAACTCCGATGCTCCCCTTCCTATGGACCCCAACGAGAGCTTCGTAGTAAAGGTCCTGGACAAAGACGGCAACAGCAAGTGGAGCAACTATTTCAACCTGTCCATCGAGGCTGTTCCGGGGGCGGACGGCAAGGTTCCTGATATTCTCCCCCAGCTCCCGGTCCGGACTGTAGGTGAGTACAAGGTCCATGTCCCCGACTATGCCGGGCATGCTCCCAACCCTGAGGACACCCTGGAGTTCACCTACATTCCTCTCCCGGCCAAATCTCCTGAACTCCGCATGACCTGGAAAATCCTCGGTGCAGACCTCGTCAAGTAATTCTCCAATCTTTACTTTGCGCTTTTGACCCTTTTGTTGGGCAGTTTGTTGTAAAGTGTCTATCGTTTTTTAGTGATTTTGTGTCTTGTGCACAGTTCCGTTTTCCGGTACAATAACGGACAAAGCGCAGCGGCAGAGCCACTTGCCGCCGCGCTGTTATATTTTGCGGCGGGTACGCCCGCCCGGCTGAAAAGGAGTGCTGTCTGTTATGATCAACATGGTCAAGCTGCCCACCAAGAAAAGTGACCTGTTCCTGCGCGTTGCCAAGGGACATTTTGCCACCAGCCACAGCCACATCAACTATTACATCGACGTGACCACCCAGAAGGCCCGCCTGTCGGAGGCCAAGGCCGTGGCCAAGGAGCTGGTGAGTGCCTACCAGCACAGCACCATCGTGGACACCGTGCTCTGTCTGGACGGCACCCAGGTCATCGGCACCTGTCTGGCCAATGAGCTGACCAAGGACGGCTTTGCCAACATGAACGCCCACCAGACCATCTATGTCATCAGTACACCACCGGCAGCCAGATCATCCTTCGTGACAACCTGGCCCCCATGGTCAAGGGCAAGCATGTGCTCATCCTGGCCGCTTCCATCACCACCGGCTACACCGTCCAGGCTGCTGTGGAGGCCGTGAACTACTACGGCGGCACCGTGGCGGGCCTGTCGGCCATCTTCGCCACCACCCACGAGTGCCTGGGCTACCCGGTCACCTCCATCTTCGACCCCGCCAGCCTGCCGGACTACGCCAGCTTTGACAGCCGTGACTGCCCTCTGTGCAAAGCAGGCCAGCATATCGACGCCTTGGTCAACAGCTTTGGCTATTCGGCCCTGTAAGGAGACCCCCAATACAAAAGCGTCTGCAGAAGCCTCTGCAGACGCTTTTTGTTTGCCCGGGGCACCGGGTCATTGTTTTTTGGGGAACACAAAGGGATTGCAGCGGTATACTGCCACCAGATACAGGGTCATGAAACACCACACCACCGGCTCACACAGGATCACCGCATTGTAGGCAAAGCGGGGGATGAACACCAGCACGAACACCACCTTGCCCAGGAACTCGATGACACTGGAAAACAGCGGCAGCACCTTTTCGCCCAGGCTCTGCAGGGCATAGCGGGTGGACAGCAGCACCCCCAGCACCGCATAGAAGGGGGAAGTCCAACGCAGATAACGTGCGCCGTTTTCCAGCACGAGGGCCTCCGACGAGCCGGACACCATGCGCACCAGCCACTCGGCGCTCACCTGCATCAGCAGCACCGTCACCACCATGACCACCAGCGAATACAGGTAGATCTCCCGCATGCCCTTGCGGATGCGCTCCAGCTGGCCTGCGCCGTAATTCTGGGAAACGAAGGTGGACGCCGCATTCGCCATGGCGATGAGCGGCATATCCGTGAAGGCAAACAGCTTGCGGGCCGCCGTGTGTCCGGCGATGGTCAGGGTGCCCAGCCCGTTGATGCCGTACTGCAAGATCACCGAACCGGCAGACACGATGCTGCTCATCAGGCCCATGGAGATGCTCTGGCTGAACAGCTCCCAGTACAGCTTGCGGCCCACGTCCAGATGCTTCCGGCCCGGGATGAGGATGCGCACCCGCGCCATGACATAAAGGATGCACAGCACCACTGACACGCCCTGTGCGATCACGGTAGCCACAGCGGCACCGGCCACGCCCATGCCCATCCCGGCAATGAACCACAGGTCCAGCACCACGTTCAGCGCCGAGCTGAGCAGCAGGAACACCAGCGGCATCACACTGTTGCCGATGGCCCGCAGCAGGCCCGCGCACAGGTTGTAGGCAAACATGACGATGACGCCGAGGTCGATGATGATGATATAGCGGTAGGCATCTTCCAGAATTTCGGCGGGGGTGTCCAGCAGCTCCAGCAGGGGCCGCAGGCCGAAAAAGCCCGCCGTGGTGATGGTCAGCGACGCCACCAGTCCGATGACCAGCGACCCGGCCACCGTGCGCTTGAGCAGGTCCTCGTCCTGAGCGCCGTAGGCGCGCGCTGCCACGATGGCGAGGCCGTTGCCGATGCCAAGGCCGAAGCCCACCAGAAGCTCGTAGATGGCTCCGCAGGAGCCAATGGCAGCAAGGGCGGTGTCGCCCAGCACGTTGCCCACGATCATGGTGTCCACGGTGTTGTACAGCTGCTGGAACAGGTTGGAAATGAGAATGGGCAGCATGAACAGCACAAGACTCCTGAAAATGGGGCCGTGCATCAGGTCTACATTCATCTGGAAGAGGTTCTTCTTCCGGGACTGGGTCTGGGTCATAGGGTTCCTCCAACTTTATTTTTACCGCAAAACAAGGGGCCGCCCGGAAAGCAGTCCCTTGTTTTGTCGTTTTATGCAGTTGCTTTTTACGAAGAAGCTGCCCGCGGCGGCCCCTCTCGTGAAAAGGCAGTCAGAGCGGCCCGCAGGCCGCTCTGACTGCAAAATCAAAAACATTTTTCCGCTGAAAATTGCCAGAGCACAAGCGGCGGCAATTCCAATCGTGCTCTTTACAGCTCCTGGGTCTCAAAGCCGTGGCCGGTGAGCACCTCCACGCTGGTAAAGCCTGCGGCCTTGATGGCGGCAGCGGCCTCGTCAAAGCCGTAGGTCAGGCTGGCAATGTCGTGGGAATCGGAGGTGATGATCACCTTGCCGCCCATCTTCTGCCACTCACCCAGCAGCCAGGGGCCAGGGTAGAAGTCCTTGCGGTAGCCGCGGTAAACGCCGCCGGTGTTCACTTCCAGCAGGCAGTCGTTGTCCTTTGCGGCCTGCAGGGCCTTGAGAGCAGCAGCCTTGTAGCGGGGCGACTCCTCGTCGAAGAACTCCCCCTTGGCGTTCAGCTTCTTGATCAGGTCGATGTGGGCCAGAATATCCGGCTTGAGGGCGGCCACCTTTTCCACCTCGGCAAAGTAGGCTTCCACAGCGGCCAGCGGGTCGCCGTCGAAGTCGTCGTAGATGCAGTCCCACAGGTCCTGCGGGCGGAAGTCGATCTCGTAATACTTGCCGGTGTTCTTGCCGTAGAGGTGGTGTGCACTGCCGATCCAGTAATCGTAGCCGGTGCGCTTGTCCTCGCTGAGCATGTCCCACTCGATGCCGCACAGGATGTCCACCTTGCCCTTGTACTCGGCCTTGAGCTTGGCGATGGTGGCCTTGTACTGGGCGGTGCGGCTGGGGCTCATGCAGTATTCGCGGTCGCGCTGGGTGTAGCTATGGCCGGTGAAGCCCAGCGTGGTCAGGCCCTGCGCGCACGCAGCGCTTGCCATATCCTGCAAGGTATTTTTGCCATCACACATGGTGGAGTGGCAATGGACACTGGACTTCTTATAATCTGCCATAATTGCTTCACTGCATCCTTTCCTGCTTGACCTTATGGTCAATGACGTGTCGTTTTTCCAGTTCACGGGTCACGTCCTCCACCGTGATGCCGGCGCTGACCATCAGCACCAGAACATGGTAGGCCAGATCACTGATCTCGTAAACGGTTTCTTCCTTGTCCTCTTTTTCGCCTGCAATGATGACCTCGGTGCACTCTTCGCCCACCTTTTTCAGGATCTTCTCCTTGCCCTTTTCAAACAGGTAGGTGGTGTAGCTGCCCTCTTTGGGGGAATCCTTGCGGCCTTTGATCAGTTCATACAGGCCCTGCCAGCTGAACTGTTTCAGCTCCGGGGAGACGTATACTTCGTTGAAGAAACAGCTCTCGGCCCCGGTGTGGCAGGCCGGGCCGGACTTGACCACTTCCACCACCAGTGCGTCCTTGTCGCAGTCGGCAGTGATGGACACCACCCGCTGCACGTTGCCGCTGGTCTCGCCCTTGCGCCAGATCTCCTGACGGCTGCGGCTCCAGAACACGGTGCGACCTTCGGCAATGGTGAGGGCCAGCGTCTCAGCGTTCATGTACGCGAGGGTAAGCACCTCTTTGGTGTAGTGATCCTGCACGATGGCAGGGATCAGGCCCTTTTCGTCAAATTTCAGTTCCATGGTCGTTTCTCCCTCCCCGGATGGGGATAGTTCTAGTTTAGCGTATTCGGCTTGCAAACGCAAGGGGTACGGCGTATTTTTACAGGCGCATTTCCACGCCATTCTCCGCCAGATATTCCTTCAGGTCCCGGATGGTCAGCAGCTTCTGGTGGAAGATGCCGGCCGCAAGGCCCGCGTCGATGCCCTTGTGGTGGAACAGCTCCAGAAAATCCTCTTTTTTTCCGGCACCGCCGCTGGCGATGATGGGCACGTCCACGCGGGCCGCCACAGCGTCCAGCATTTCCAGATCAAAGCCATTGCGCACGCCGTCGGTGTCGATGCTGTTCAGGCAGATCTCCCCGGCACCGTGGTCCACGCACCAGCGGATCCAGTCCAGCGCATCCCGGCCGGTGTCCTCGCGGCCGCCCTTGGCGAATACCCGGAACTGGCCGTTCACCCGTTTGACATCCGCCGAGAGCACCACGCACTGGTTGCCGTAGCGCCGGGCTGCCGCCGGGATCAGGTCGGGGTCGCGCAGGGCACCGGAGTTGACGCTGACCTTGTCGGCACCGCATTTCAGCACCCGGTCAAAGTCCTCCAGCGTGTTGATGCCGCCGCCCACGGTGAGCGGGATGAATACCTCGCTGGCCACCCGGGTGAGGATGTCGGTGAAGAGGGCGCGGCCTTCAAAGCTGGCGGTGATGTCGTAGAACACCAGCTCGTCGGCCCCGGCCGCATTGTACATCCGGGCCATCTCCACGGGATCGGCCACATCCCGGATGCCCTCAAAGTTCGTGCCCTTGACCACGCGCCCGCTGTGCACGTCCAGGCAGGGGATGATGCGTTTTGTGATCATATCGGTTTCCCCTCCGTTCAATCCTGTACCAGTTGTACGCAGCGTTCAAGGTCCAGTGCGCCGGTGTACAGGCTCTTGCCCAGAATAGCGGCTGCGGTGCCCATCTCTTTCAGTTCCAGAAGCTCCGCCTCGGACGAGATGCCGCCGCTGGCCGTAAAGGCCACGCCGGGCACCTCTGCTGCCAGCTGGCGGTACAGGGCCAGATTGGTGCCCTGCATGGCACCGTCGCAGGCGATATCGGTGTAGATGATGGCGGTGCACCCGGCGTCTGCCAGCCGCCTGCAGAAGTCCACGCCCGGCGCGGCGCTGACCTCTTTCCAGCCATGGATGGCCACATAGCCGTCCTTGGCATCCACGCCCACGGCGATCCTGTCGCCGTATTTTTGCAGCATCCGGGCGGTAAACGCAAAGTCCGTCACCGCCACGCTGCCCAGGATGCAGCGGCCCACGCCGAGGGAAAGATAGTTTTCAATGCGTTCCTCGGTGCGGATGCCGCCGCCCACCTCGATGTACAGCCCGCCCTGTTTGGCCAGTGCGGCAATGGTGTCGTAATTGGAAAGGGTGCCGTCCTTCGCGCCGTCCAGGTCGACAACGTGGAGGTTCTTTGCGCCTGCGGTCAAGAACTGCCGTGCCTGGGCACAGGGATCCTCGCCGTATACGGTCATGCGGCTGTAGTCGCCCTGGGTCAGGCGCACCACCTTGCCGCCGCGCAGATCAATGGCTGGAAACAGTTGCATCATATTCTCCTTATAACTCCGCAAACGCTTTCAGGATGCGCAGGCCGGTGTCGCCGCTCTTTTCCGGGTGGAACTGGGTGCCGTACACCTTGCCCGCCCGTACCGCGCCGGTGACCGGGATGGAATACTCGCTGGTCGCCAGTGTACTCTCGGTACAGTTCTTGCCGTAATAGCTGTGGACGTAATATACATACTCGCCCTCGCGGATATACTGGAACAGCGGGTCGTCTTTCACGATATGCAGTGCGTTCCAGCCGATCTGCGGCACCTTCAGGCTCTTGTCCGTCAGGTCCGGCTCCAGCGGGCACACCTCGCCTTGGATAAATCCCAGGCCCGCGTGTTCGCCGTACTCATAGCTTTTTTCAAACAGCAGCTGCATGCCCAGGCAGATGCCCAGCAGCGGCTTTTTTTCCGCCTCGGCCCGGATGACCGGCACAAGGCCGGTGGCCACCAGCTTGTCCATGGCGTCGCCAAAGGCACCCACGCCGGGCAGGATGAGCCGGTCGGCTTTGCGGATGGTATCGGGGTCGGCGGTGACCACCGTGTCCTGCCCCAGCTGTGCAAGGCTGGATTTCAGGCTGAACAGGTTGCCCACGCCGTAATCAATGATCGCGATCATACCAGCAGTCCTTTCGTGGAGGGGATCTCGTCCTTGTGGGCTTCGTCGATCTTCACCGCCGCGCTCAGCGCATGTCCGGCCCCCTTGAAGCAGGCTTCGAGGATGTGGTGAGTATTTTCGCCCGCAAATTGTACAAAGTGGACGGTGGCGGGCACGCTGCGGGCAAAGCCCAGCCAGAATTCCTTGGCGCACTCCACGTCAAAATCGCCCACCTTCTCGGTGGTGCAGTGGATGTCCCAGTTCAGGGTGCAGCGGCCGGACAGGTCCACCGCGCACAGGATCAGCGCTTCGTCCATGGGCAGGTGGAAGCTGCCGTAGCGCTGGATGCCGCGCATATCGCCCAGCGCCCGGGCAAACGCCTGCCCCAGCGCGATGCCCACATCCTCGGTGGTGTGGTGGTAGTCCACCTCCACGTCCCCGTGGCAGGTGAGCACCAGATCGAACCGGCCGTGCCGGGCAAACAGCTCCAGCATGTGGTTCAGGAAGCCGCACCCCGTGTCGATCTCGTAACGGCCGGAGCCGTCCAGATCCAGCGTCAGGTCGATCTGGGTCTCGTTGGTGTTGCGTTCCAGAGAGATCATCCGGTTTTCCATGGTTCATTCCTCCAGAATTTTGTCCAGTGTTTCCACAAGGGCCTGCATCTGCTCCGGCGTGCCGATGGTGATGCGCAGCCAGTTGGCGATGCGGGGTGCGTCAAAATGCCGCACCAGAATGCCGTTTTTCTTCAACTCTTTGTATAGTGCACCTCCATCTTTCCTGTCCGTACTCGCAAACAGGAAGTTGGACCGGCTGTCCAGCACTGCAAAGCCGCGGGCTTCCAGCTGCTGCTTCGTCCAGCTGCGGGTGTCCACGATGGCGGCACGGGTGCGGTCAAAGTAGGCCGTATCTTTCAGCGCGGCCTGCCCGGCTTTCAGGGTCAGGCGGTTGATGTTGTAGGGGTTCAGGCTGAACTTGACCCGGTTCAGGTCGGCAATGAGCTTTGCATTGCCCATGGCCAGACCCAGCCGGGCACCGGCCAGCTGGCGGGACTTGGAGAAGGTCTGCACCACCAGCAGGTTCTCGTACCGGTCGATGAGGGGCACGCAGCTCTCGCCGCCAAAGTCCACATAGGCCTCGTCCACGATGACCACGTTGTCGGGGTTGGCCTGCAGGATGCCCTCGATGGCGCTGCGCGGCAGGGCAAGGCCGGTGGGGGCGTTGGGGTTGGCGATGACGATGGTCTGGTGCAGGCCATCGTAGTCCTTCGGGTCCAGCGTGAAATCATCCTTCAGCGGGATGATGTGGCTGGGGATGTGCAGCAGCCCGCACCACACGCCGTAGCAGCCGTAGGTGATGTCGGCATAGGCCAGCGGGTGCTGTTCGTCGCAGAAGGCCCGCAGCGCAAAGAACAGGTTCTCGTCGCTGCCGTTGCCGGGCATGATCTGATCCGGCTGCAGGCCAAAATGGGCCGCCGCTGCCCGCAGCAGGTCGGCACAGGCGGGGTCGGAGTAAAGGCGGAGCTTTTCCACCTCGGCCTCGCTCACCGCCGCCACCACCGCCGGGCTGGGCAGATAAGGGCTTTCGTTGGTGTTCAGTTTGATGTACTGCTGGTCCTGCGGCTGTTCGCCCGGCGTATAGGGGGTGACAGCGGACAGGGTGGGGAAAACGGCTCATAATGGTTTCCTCAGGTCTATTCTGTTATGGCGAACGACCTCGCCTCTTTTACTTCTCGTACCGGATGGTCACGCTCTTTGCGTGGGCGTGCAGGCCCTCGCGCTCCGCAAAGTCGGCAATGCGGGGGGCCACTTCGCCCAGTGCCTCGCGGGTGTAGTAGAGGAAGCTGGACTTCTTGACGAAGTCGTCCACGCCCAGCGGGCTGGAGAAGCGGGCCGTGCCGCTGGTGGGCAGGGTGTGGTTGGGGCCGGCGAAGTAATCGCCCAGTGCCTCCGGCACGTTGCGGCCCAGGAAGATGCTGCCCGCGTTTTTGATCTCGTTCAGCACCCCGAAGGGGTCCTCCACGCACACTTCCAGATGCTCCGGGGCGATGATGTTGCAGGCTTCGATGGCCTTGTGCAGGTCGGTGCAGACGATGATCTTGCCGTTGTCATCCACGCTGGCGCGGGCGATGGCGGCGCGGGGCAGCTGAGGGATCTGCACTTCCAGCTCGGCCTGCACGGCCTTGGCGAGGTCGGCGCTGTCGGTGACCAGCACGGGCTGGCCAGCTTGTCGTGCTCGGCCCGGCTCAGCAGGTCGGCGGCCACCCAGGCGGGGTTGCAGCCGCCGTCGGCCAGCACCAGAATCTCGCTGGGGCCTGCGATCATATCAATGCCCACCTTGCCGAACACCTTGCGCTTGGCGGTAGCCACATAGATGTTGCCGGGGCCCACGATCTTGTCCACGGCAGGGATGCTCTGGGTGCCGTAGGCCAGCGCCGCCACAGCCTGTGCGCCGCCGGTCTTGAAAATTTTGGTCACGCCTGCCGTGGCGGCGGCGGCCAGAATGACCGGGTTCACCTTGCCGTCCTTCCCGGCGGGGGTGGTCATGACGATCTCGGCCACGCCCGCCACCTTGGCGGGGATCACATCCATAAGCACGGTGGAGGGGTAAGCCGCCGTGCCGCCGGGCACATACACGCCTGCCTTTTCAATGGGGGTGTACTTCTGCCCCAGCACGATGCCGGGCTTATCGTTCACCACAAAGTTCTTGTGCACCTGCTGGCGGTGGAAGTTCTCGATGTTGGCCGCCGCCTGCCGCAGGGTCTCGAGGAAATAGGGGTCCATGCCCGCAAAGGCCTCGTCGATCTCTTCCTGTGTGACCTGCAGGTTTTCAATGACGGCCCCGTCAAATTTCAGGGCGTAGTCCTTCAGGGCCTCGTCGCCCGGGCACGCACATCGGCAATGATGCCGTCCACCACGTCCTCCACGTTCTTCTCGGCGCGGATGTCGCGGTTCAGGATCTCTTCGGGCTTCAGCTCGTCGAAGTTGTACAGCTTGATCATTTTGCTTCCTCCTTGTTCTGCAGCTGCGCCCGCAGCTTTTCCAGCATGGTGTCCATTTCAGCGTGCTTGAACTGGTAGCTCGCCTTGTTGGCAATGAACCGGGCCGAGATGGGCAAAAATTCGGTGACCACCTTCAGGCCGTTCTCCCGCAGGGTGGTGCCGGTCTCCACGATATCCACAATGACATCCGACAGGCCCAAAATCGGGGCCAGCTCGATGGAGCCGTTCAGCTTGATGATGTCGATGTCCCGCCCCTGCGAGGCGTAATAGGCCTTGGCGATGTTGACGAATTTGGTGGCTACCCGCACCGGTCGGCCGGGGTCGTCCTGATAATCGGCCGGGGCTGCCACGCACATCCGGCATTTGCCAAGGCCGGTGTCCAGCAGCTCGTACACGTCGGCTTCCGCCTCGGTGAGGATGTCCTTGCCCACGATGCCCACATCCGCCGCGCCGTGTTCGACGTAGATGGCCACATCGCTGGGCTTGACGAGGAAGTAGCGGATGCCGGCCGCCGGGTTCTCCACCACCAGCTTGCGGGTGGCGTTGTAGTCCTCCGGGCAGCCGTAGCCGATGCCGGCCAGCAGATTGTAGACCTTGTCGCCCAGACGGCCCTTGGGCAGGGCCACGTTCAGCATCACCTTGTCGGTGCTGTTCTTCTGCACCGGCGGCAGGGGAGCGCTCAGGCGGTCCAGCTCGTCCAGATAGACCGCAAAGCCAATGGCACCGGCCCCGGGGGTGAACTGCTGCATCAGCAGGTCGTACCGGCCGCCCTTGAGCAGGGGGCGGGGCAGGGCCTTGAGGTAGCCCTGAAAAATAAGGCCATTGTAGTATTCCATCTCACCGGCCAGGGTCAGATCCAGCCGGATGGCACCACCCGCCTGTTCCAGCGGCCCGGCCAGCCCCTGCAGCTCTGCCACCGCAGCCCGCATGGCGTCGTTGCGGCACAGGGCTTCGGCACGGGGCAGGGTGTCGGCATAGCCGCCGCAGAGGGTCAGCACCCGGCACAGGGTGTCGGCGGCGTCCTCGTCCAGCCCGGCGGCGAGGGCAGCGGCCCGCAGCTCGTGGGCGTTTTTCTGGCCCAGCTTGCGCAGCAGGCCCGCACGGGCGTCCTCCGGCACCTGCAAAGCATCAAGCAGGCCGAACAGATAGCCCATGTGGCTCACTTCCAGCACCCAGTCGGTGCCCAGCTGCCCCAGCGACTGTGCCGCAAGACACACGGCCTGCTGCACTTCCGCTTCGCCCACACCGCCCAGAAATTCCAGACCCATCTGGCCGATCTCCTGGAAGGTGTGGCTCTCTGCCGAGGGGCGGTAGACGTTTTCGTGGTAGTAGTAGCGCAGCGTCTCGCCGGGGGCGGGCTGCGCCGTTTTGGCAATGGAGAGGGTCACGTCCGGCTTGAGAGCCAGCAGACGGCCGTCCAGGTCGGTGAAAGTGATGACCTGTTCCGACGAAAGAAAGCTGCGGTTGGCCTGATACAGGCTGTACTCCTCAAACCGGCCCATGTGGTACTTGCGGCACCCTGCGGCCTCGTACAGCGCCCGCAGGCAAAGGAGGCACGCTCCTTGGGCTGCAGCGTCGAAAGATCAAATTCCATGTCGGTTCCCCCTGTTCTTCTTACACCATCCTGCACCGGTCCTCCCGGCCGGTGGGTGCGGCGCCTTCCGCACACAATGGGCACACCCGGGTGTGTTCTGTCTTTATTTTACTTTATCTTGATAAAGTTGTAAAGCAGGAAAGTGACAGTGTTTGCAGCTCCATCTTACATTTTTTCGGTGCGTTTGTACAGAAAGGCGAAAATGTTTCACCGCCGGGCCGCAAGAGTTGACGGCGGGCGAACACAAAAAAAGCCACCCGCAGTCTCCTGCGGATGGCTCTGTCAGCACATCTTAACCCAGCAGCTCCAGCACACCGGCCTTGGGACGGGCACCCACGGCCTGACGCACCAGCTTGCCCTGCTCGAACACCAGCAGGGTGGGGATGCTCATCACCCCGAACTGTGCCGCCAGATCCGGCTGCTCGTCCACATTCACCTTGCCCACCTTGACGTCGGTGCGCTCTTCGGCCACCTCATCCACGATGGGGCTGAGCATGCGGCAGGGGCCGCACCAGCTGGCCCAGAAGTCCAGCAGCACCGGCTTGTCGCTGTGCAGCACTTCCTGCGCAAAGTTTTCGGTCGTAATGGTCACAACTGCCATATTTTATCCCTCCGTAAAAGGTGTTTGTTTTTTCTGACAGCATCAGTATACCCCGGATGCCGCATGTTTTTCCGTGACCGGGTCACATAAAAAACGCGCCGCCGGGCACTCAGGCACGGCAGCGCGCTGCAAAATCGGTTTTACTTGTTCAGCATCTCATGTGCGGTCTTGCAGATGGTGGCAGCATCCAGGCCGTACTTTGCCAGCAGGTCCCAGGCGGGGCCGGAGCAGCCGAACACATCCTGCACACCCACGCGGCGCACGGGGGTGGGCAGCTTCTCGGACAGGACGGCGCACACGGCTTCGCCCAGACCGCCGATGACGTTGTGCTCCTCGGCGGTGATCACCTTGCCGCACTCTTTGGCCGCCTTCAGGACGATCTCCTCGTCCAGCGGCTTGATGGTGTGGATGTTGATGACGCGGGCATGGATGCCCTCGGCGGCCAGCTGCTCGGCAGCGATGCGGGCCTCGTTGACCATCAGGCCGGTGGCGATGATGGCAATGTCATTGCCCTCGGTGATCTGCTCGCCCTTGCCGATCTCAAAGTGGTAGTTGTCGGCATCGTGGAACACGGGCACCGCCAGACGGCCGAAGCGCAGGTAGACCGGGCCTTCCATGGCGTAGGCGGCACGCACAGCGGCGCGGGCCTCCACATCATCGGCGGGGCAGATGACGGTCATGCCGGGGATGCTGCGCATGAGGGCAAAGTCCTCGCAGCACTGATGGGATGCACCGTCCTCACCCACCGAGATGCCGCCGTGGGGAGCGCCGATCTTCACGTTCAGGTGGGGGTAGCCGATGGAGTTGCGCACCTGCTCAAAGGCACGGCCGGCGGCAAACATGGCAAAGCTGGAAACAAAGGGCACATAGCCCATGGTGGACAGGCCGGCGGCCACGCCCATCATGTTGCCCTCGGCAATGCCGCAGTCAAAGTGGCGGTCCGGGTAAGCCTTACGGAACATGCCGGTCTTGGTGGCGGCAGCCAGGTCAGCGTCCAGCACCACCAGGTCGTCGTGGCCCTCAGCGGCCAGTGCTTTCAGAGTATTGCCGTAGCTCTCGCGGGTAGCGATCATTTTTCACATCTGCCATCTTACTTCTCCTCCTGTTCCAGCGCGGCGTAGGCGGCGTTCAGTTCTTCCATAGCGACCTTGTATTCGTCGTCGTTGGGGCCCTTGCCGTGCCAGTCCACGGAGTTGGTCATAAAGGAAACGCCCTTGCCCTTGGTGGTGTCCATGATGATGCAGGTGGGCTTGTCGTTCTCAGCATGGAAAGCCTGGATGGCGGCCTCGATCTGGTCATAGTCGTGGCCATTGATGGTCAGCACGTTGAAGTTGAAGGCCTTCATCTTCTCTTCCAGCGGCTCGCTGCTCATGACCGTCTCGGTGGAGCCGTCGATCTGCAGGCGGTTGCGGTCCAGGAACACGCACAGGTTGCTCAGGCCGTAGTGGGCGGCAAACATAAAGGCCTCCCAGCACTCACCCTCTTCCACCTCGCCGTCACCCACGATGGCAAACACGTTGATGGGCTTGCCTGCGTGCTTGGCACCCAGTGCCATGCCGCAGGCTGCAGAGATGCCCTGGCCCAGACTGCCGGTGGACATGTCCACACCCGGCGTCTCGTTCATGTTGGTGGCCCTGCAGGTAGCTGCCGATCTTGCGCAGGGTCTTGAGGTCCTCCACCGGGAAGTAGCCGCGCTCTGCCAGAGCAGCGTACAGTGCCGGAGCGGCATGGCCCTTGGACAGCACCAGACGGTCGCGGTCGGCCATCTTGGGGTCCTTCGGGTCGATGTTCATTTCCACGAAATAGAGGTAGCTCAGCAGCTCGGCGATGTCCAGACTGCCGCCCGGATGACCGCACTTTGCGCTGTGCGTGCCCTCGATCACGCCCATGCGGATGTGACAGGCGTGCTTTGCCAGGGTAAGTTTTTCTGCATTTGTCATGATGGTCCTCCCGTATGAACCTCAGATTTGCAAGCGTTCCAAAAGTTGTTTTACGCCCTGCCGGGCAGGTGTGTCCCAGCAGCGCACTCTTTTTCAAGTTTATATTAGCTATTCTATGCAAAAAGGTCAAGTTCCTTCATGCAAAATGTACATACACGGGGAAATTTTGCCCGAAAAGTTCCGCTTTTTGGTCAATTTGCGGGTCATTTGCCGCATCTTGACAGCCGCCGGGGCATTTGCTATAATTTTGTCAAAACCCGGCACGGAGCCGGGTGTGCGGGCAGAAGCCCGTTTTCTCCATACAGGAGAACTTTTTATCCAGAGCATTTTTTCAAAAGACGCCACGAAGGGGTCTGTTTCCGGTCGGAAGGCCGGGAGCAGACCCCTTTTTTGTGCAAAGGAGGACTTTTTCATGAACACCAAGACTGTTTCGCCCTCCCGCCGCATCGTGCTGGCGGCATTGTTCCTTGCGCTGGCCTTCCTGCTGCCCATGGTCACCGGCCATGTGCCGCAGGTGGGCAACATGCTGTGCCCCATGCATTTTCCCATTCTGCTGTGCGGCTTTGTGCTAGGCGGCCCCTGGGGGCTGGCCGTGGGTTTTGTGGCTCCGCTGCTGCGCTCGGTGCTGTTCGGCATGCCGCCGATGTTTCCCATCGCCGTCTCCATGGCCTTTGAGCTGGCCGCCTACGGCCTTGTGTCCGGCCTTGTCTGGCGCAGAGTGAAGCACACCCTGCCCATGATGTATGCCGCTCTCGTCACCGCCATGGTGGCGGGGCGTCTGGTGTGGGGTGCTGTGCGCTTCGTGCTGGCAGGCCTGACCGGCAGCAGCTTCCCGTTCAGCGCGTTTCTGTCCGGTGCCTTGCTCACCGCCGTGCCGGGCATCATCGCCCAGCTGATCCTCATCCCGCTGATCCTGACCGCTTTGCAGAAAGCAAAGGTCATCGACTGACAAAAAATGGCTGGCATCGCAGGATGCCAGCCATTTCTCTTTAATTCTTCTTGCCGCTCAGGAAGTCCGGCAGGGGCTTGCCCTGCTTGAGCCACTGATGATACTCGGCGGTCGCGGCGAACTCCACGTCGCCGGCGGAGTTCAGCGCAGTCTCCACAGAGTCCTGGATCACGCCGATGATGAAGCCGACACCTACCATCTGCATGGCAACATCATTGGAGATGCCGAACAGGAGCAGGCCATGGGGATCAGCAGCAGGGAGCCGCCGGCCACGCCGGAAGCGCCGCAGGCACCCAGAGCGGACATGGCGCTCAGGACGACGGCAGCAGGCAGGGTCACGGGGATGCCCAGCGTGTTGGCTGCGGCCAGCGTCATGATGGTGATGGTGATAGCCGCGCCATCCATATTGATGGTAGCGCCCAGAGGGATGGAGACGGAATACATTTCCTTATCGAGGCCCAGCTTCTCGCACAGGGCCATGTTGACGGGGATGTTGGCCGCAGAGCTGCGGGTGAAGAAAGCGGTCAGGCCGGACTCCTTCAGGCAGCGAAACACCAGCGGATACGGGTTGCAGCGCAGATAGAGGAAGATGATAAAGGGCGAAACGATGAGCGCCATGAAGAGCATGGTACCCACCAGCAGGGCCAGCAGCTTGCCGTACTGGGTAAAGATGGCCAGACCGTTGCCGGCCACGTTGGTATACACCAGACCCATGATGCCGAAGGGAGCCAGATTGATGATCCAGCGCACGATCTGGGACACCGCATCGGCGGTGTTGGCCATAAAGGTCTTGGTGCTCTCAGAGCCGATGCCCTTCATGGCAATGCCGAACATGCAGGCCCAGAACAGGATGCCGATGTAGTTGCCGTTCATGATGGCCGCCACGGGGTTGGCCACAAAGTTGGTGAGCAGGGTGCTCATCACTTCGCCCAGACCCTGGGGCACCACATCGGACTGGGCGGCATCGGCCAGCACGACGGTCACCGGGAACAGGAAGCTGGTCACCACGGCAATGGCAGCGGCCAGGAAGGTGGTGAGCATGTACAGCCAGATCACCGTGCCAAAGCGGCGGTCCAGCCTGGAAGAACCCTGTGCGTGGCGCTTGCCACGATCACGAACACCAGCACCGGGGCAATGCCCTTCAATGCGCCGACGAACAGGTTGCCGAACTCAGCCACCCAACCGGCACCCGGGGCCACCAGTGCCAGCACCACGCCGACTGCCAGGCCGACGAGGATGCGCAGGATCAGACTGATGCTGTTGTATTTTGCAACAGCAGCTTTCAGGGTCTTCATACTATGATAACACTCCTCTTTATGCTGTACGCCTCATGCGTACAGTTTTCTGTCTCTTGCCCAAGAACAAGTGTCATTATAGCACAGACGGCCCAAAAGAGGAAGTATTTCCAGGCATTTTTCTCTCTCGTTTTCCAATTTTTGTGAACTTTTATTTTTTCGCCCCGAAAACTGTATTTTTATAAAATACAGTTTTGCAGTTTTGACGACAAAAAAAAGCACCCCTGCCCGGGCCGGGCCCTCGGGGCAAAGGGTGCTATGTTGTGTTTTTGGCTCAGCTGTGCTGCTGGGTCAGAGCCAGCTTCTGGTAGGCGATGCGGGGCGTTCCGTCCGCCACATGGATGATGCCGCAGCGCGTAAAGCCGTTCTTTTCCAGCAGATGCTGCATGATCTGGTTGTCGGCATGGGTATCTGCCCGCAGGCTCTGGCAGTGCTCCAGACACCACTCGATGACCGCCGAAGCCACCCCCTTGCTCTTGCCGGAGGAGGCCAGCCGGTGGATGGTGCCATAGGGCAGGGTATCGTTCAGCCATGCACCGCCCTCGATCACCTGATAGGTGGGGTCCGCCCCCAGAATGAAGGCGAACACGCCCAGCAGCTGGCCGTTGACCACATCCACGAACAGCCGGTTGGAGTCGATGTCCTCCTCCAGAAGCTCCTGCGGCGGGAAAGTTGTCGCCCCACTGGGTCGGGGTTGCCCGAATCCGCCATGGCTTCCCGCGCATGGGCATAGATCTGCAGGATCTGCGGCAGATCTCCTCTCACTGCTCCACGAAACATCTGTTTACACCCTCTTATCCTGCCGCATATTCTCCGCAAGGAAGGCGCGGCACAGCTTTGTTGCACTTGTTATTATACTACATCCTGCCAGAAAACACCAGTTTTTTGTGCATCGGCACAACTGCAAAAAAGCAGGGCACCGTGCGTCTCACACCGGTGCCCTGCTCCGGGGGGAAAGTGATTCTCTTGCCTGGAATGCTCAGGCCGTGGTCCGGCTGCGGACTGCGCGCACCTGACGGTACTCACGGGGGCTCAGGCCGTAGCGCTCGTGGAACAGACGATAAAAATAGCTGGTGTTCTCGTAACCCACCTGAGCAATGATCTGCTGGATGTTCAGATCGCTGCGGCGCAGCAGGCGGGCCGCCGTCTCCATGCGGTGCCTCTGCAGCAGCTCCTTGTAGGTCTTGCCGGTCTGCGCACGCACGCACTCGCTGACGTATGCCAGCGAAACGCCATAGGCCCGCGCCACGTTGGACAGGCTGGCCTCGCGGTAATTCTGGGTGATCTCCTGCAGAGCCGCCCGCACCAGCGCGTCGCGGCTGACGGCTTCCGTGCGGCTCTCCAGCATCTCGTTCTTGGTCTGCATCATCTGGATCTCCTCTGTAACGGTGCGGCGGGCGGGGACTGGGGGAAGCCGGACACCCGCCGCACGGGAACTGCAGGTCTTGCTTGAAGGCCCTTACACTTCGTATACGAAACACGGTCCCGGAAGATTGCACGAAATGATAAAAATTTTTGAATTATTTTTCCCAGCAAAGGGCCGCCTGTGCACGAACTGCACAGCGCGGCCCATCTGGAAAATGAGGAAAATCGCTTGATCAAAACATGCTCTCGTCCTTGTAACGGCCGGTGCGCACGAACTGCACCCACTCGGCCACGTTCACCGCGTGGTCGCCGATGCGTTCCAGATATTTGATCACCATCAGCAGGTCCAGCGCAGCGTCCACCTTAGCAGGGTCGGCTGCGATCTCCTGCGCGAGGGTGTGCTTGATGGCATTAAAGTCAAAGTCCACGGCGTCGTCGGCCGCAATGACCTTGCGGGCGGCCAGCTCGTCCTCCGCGGTCAGTGCCGCCATGGCGTCTGGATCATCTGGTATGCCTTGCGGCCCATGGCAATGGCCTGGCTCACCGCCGGGTCGCCCTCCTTGCGCACGGTGACCAGATGCGGGATGATCTCGGCAATGTCCGAAGCATGGTCGCCGATGCGCTCAATGTCGGTGACCACCTTCATGGCGGTGGAGATGCGGCGCAGGTCACCTGCCACCGGCTGCTGACGCAGCAGCAGGGTCATGCAGCGGTGCTCGATGTCCCGCTCCATGTTGTTGATGCAGCTGTCGCCCTTCACGATCTTCTGGGCGGCTTCGGCATCGGCGGTGCACAGTGCTTCCAGCGCGGCCTCCACGGCCTCGGCAGAGTTGCTGCCCATTTCCACCAGCGCCGCCTTGAGGGCTTCCAGATCGGTGTCGTACTGTTTGCGGATGCTCATTGGTCTTTCCTCCTCGATTTAACCGAACCGGCCGGAGATGTAATCCTCGGTGCGCTTGTCCTGCGGGGCGCTGAAGATCTGGTTGGTGGGGCCCACCTCCACCAGCTCGCCCAGCAGGAAGAAGGCCGTGCGGTCGCTGATACGGGCCGCCTGCTGCATGTTGTGGGTGACGATGACCACGGTGTAGTTCTTTTTCAGCTCGCTCATCAGCTCTTCCACCTTCATGGTGGAGCCGGGGTCGAGGGCGCTGGTGGGCTCGTCCATCAGCAGGACTTCGGGCTTGACAGCCAGAGCCCGGGCGATGCACAGGCGCTGCTGCTGGCCGCCGGAGAGGCCAGGGCGCTCTTTTCAGGCGGTCTTTCACCTCATCCCAGAGGGCAGCGCCCCCGCAGGGAGCTTTCCACCAGCTCATCCAGCTCCGCCTTATTGCGGACGCCGTGGAGCCTGGGGCCGTAAGTAATATTGTCGTAGATGCTCATGGGGAAGGGGTTCGCCTTCTGGAAGACCATGCCCACGCGGCGGCGCAGGTCGGTGAGCTCCATGTCCCGGGCAAAGATGTCCTGCCCCTTGAGGCGGACATCCCCCTCGATGCGCACGCCCGGCACAAGGTCGTTCATCCGGTTCAGGGTCTTGAGGAAGGTGGATTTGCCGCAGCCCGAGGGGCCGATGAGGGCAGTGATCTCCCGTTCGCCCACGTCCAGCGAGATATTCTTTCAGCGCCTTGAAGTCGCCGTACCAGAGGTTCAGGTCTTTTGCCGATATCACCGGCACCTTCGTGTTTTCCATAGAGTACCTCATGTTTTAAAAGCTTCTCAGATCTCCATCCGTGAAAAGGCGTTTGGAGCGGCCCGCAGGCCGCGACAAACGCAACGATTAAAATCACTTTCCGCTGAAGATGGCCAGAGCGCAAGCGGAGGCCATTTTTGATCCTCCGGGGACCGAGAGGTTTTACTGCTTCTGTTTCAGTTTTGCTTTGGCCAGCCGGGCGGCCAGATTGATGGCCAGCACCAGCACCAGCAGCACCGCACCAATGCCCCAGGCCGAGGCGAAATCGCCGTCCTCAAAGGCACGCAGGTACAGCAGCACCGACAGGGTGGCACCGTTGGAGGTGTAGGCCTTGACCACACCCTTGGCGATCACTTCCGCCGCGCCGGCGGTGAAGAGCAGGGCCGCGCTCTCGCCCACGATGCGGCCTACGGCCAGGATGCAGCCGGTGACGATGCCGTCGATGCTGCAGGGCAGCACGATGGTGCGGATGATATGCCACTTGCCGGCACCCAGACCCAGCGCACCCTCCCGGTAGCCCTGGGGCACCGTTTTCAGGGATTCCTGGGTGGTGCGGATGATGGTGGGCAGGTTCATGACCACCAGCGTCAGGCTGCCGGACAGCAGGCAGGTCTGGAAGCCCAGCGCCTGGCTGAACACCAGCATGCCCACCAGACCGTAGAGGATGCTGGGGATGCCGGCCAGCGTCTCGTTGGTGAACTCGATCACCTCGATCAGACTGCGGTTGGAGGCGTATTCGGTCAGGTAGACCGCCGCGCCCACACCAGCGGCAGCACGATGAGCAGGGTGAGCAGGATGACATATAACGTGTTGAGGATAGCGGGCAGGATGCCGTCGGTGCCTTTGAGGACGCTGGCGGTGGTGGAAAGGAATTCCCAGCTGATGTGCGGCACACCGCGCACCAGCACCATGCCCAGGATGCCCGCCACCAGCGCCATCACCAGCAGGGCAGCCGCCCACACCAGCACCGTCATCACACGGTTCCAGGCGCGGCGGGAGGGCGAAAACCCGTTATGCATCGCGGTCGCCTCCCTTCAGCACCACGTTCAGCACAATGTTGATGAGCATGATGAACCCGAACAGCACCAGCGCGATGCTGAACAGGGCCTGCCGCTGCAGGCCGCCGGCGTAGCTCATCTCCTTGGCGATGGCCGTGGTCAGGAAGGTGACGCTGCGGAAGAGGCTGTCCGGCATATTGGGGCTGTTGCCGGCCACCATCATGACGGCCATGGCCTCGCCGATGGCGCGGCCGATGCCCAGCACGATGCCGGCGGCAATGCCGCTTTTGGCAGCAGGCACACTGATCTTGAACCAGGTCTCGGTGTCGGTGGCACCCAGGGCCGGCTGCCCTGCTCGTACTCAGGGGCACGGCGTTGAGGGCCGTCACCGACACCGACACGATGCTGGGCAGTATCATGATGGACAGCACCACGATGGCCGACAGCAGGCAGGCGCCCGACGCCTTGCCAAAGGTCTTTGCCACGGCAGGCACCAGCACCTGCATGCCCAGCAGGCCGAACACCACGCTGGGGATGCCGCTCAGCAGCTCAATGGCCGTGACCACCACCGTGCGCACCTTCGGGCCGGCCGCCTTGGACAGGAACACCGCCGTGAGCAGGCCGATGGGCACACCGATGAGGGTGGCACCCAGCGTACCGTACACACTGGACAGGATAAAGGGCAGGATGCCGAACTTCGGGTCGGCGGCGGTGGAGGCCCACTCGGTGCCAAACAGGAACCGGAACAGGCCGATCTTGTGGATGGCCGGCACGCCGGAGGACCATGTACACCGTGATGAGCACCACGCAGCCCACCGCCAGCATCCCACAAAGGAAGAACAAAAGTTCATCACGGCTTCCAGCCACTCTGCCGGGGTCGGGGCAGCTGGATGCGGCGGAGAAAAGAGGTTTTGTTATTCATAGCACGATCCTATAAAAAGCCGCACCGACCCAGCCATTTCCGGCAGGCCGGTGCGGAGCTCCTATTCAGGGTTTGGGGAGGCCAGCTTACTCGTTCACAGGCACGGCACCGGCGGTGCGGATCAGGTCTGCGGCGTCCTTGCTGGTGGCAAAGTCCACAAAGGCCTGGGCCTGCTCCGACAGAGCCACGCTCTTGTTGGTGACGAACACAAAGGGACGCTGGATCTTGTAGCTGCCGTCCTTCACGGTGTCCTCGCTGCACTCCACGCCCTCCACGGTGACCATGGCCACAGTGTCGCCCACAGCGGACAGAGAAGCGTAGCCGATGGCCAGGGGGTTGGCCTCCACAGCGCTGATGACAGCGCCGGTAGCGGTCAGCTCCTGTGCGTACTTGCAGCTGTCCTTCACGTCCACGATGCTCTCGAAGCCGTCGCGGGTGCCGGAACCGGCCTCACGGCCGATCAGCACGATCTCGCCGTCGTCGCCGCCGACCTCAGACCAGTTGGTGATCTCGCCGGTGAACATCTGCTTGAGCTGGTCCACGGTCAGGTCCGCCACCTTGCTGTCCTTATTCACGATGATGGCGATGCCGTCCAGCGCCACGGTGGTGCCGTCCACATCGTTCTTCTCGTCGTCCTTCAGGGCACGGGAGGACAGGCCGATGTCCAGGGTCTTGTCGGTGGCACCGGTGATGCCTGCGCCGGAACCGGTGGGGTCATAGCTGACGGTAACGCCCGGCTCCACCTCGGCAAAGCCTTCGGTCAGGGCGGCGATAACGTTCTTCATGGAAGTGGAACCGCCGGTAATACATTGCCGCTGAGGGTGCCAGCTGCCTTCTCGGCAGTGGAAGAAGCAGCAGAAGCCACAGAAGAAGCGGTGGTAGAAGCGGAAGAAGCTGCACCGCCGCAGGCGGTCAGGGCAGCAGCGGCTGCCACGGTGCCGCAGACGGCAGGAACGAACGACGTGTGATCTTTTCATAATATTTTCCTCCAGATCGGGCCGGGCACCCGCCCGGCAGCAATTTATGTTGTATTTGTGTTTTTCTTGGGAACGGCTCTATTGTATTCCTCCGGCAGCATTTCTTCGACCATGGCGGCGCAAAATGCAGGTAAATCTTTGGGGGCCGGGCCGGGCCTTTGCAAAGAGCTTGTAAACTGGCGGTGAAAACCGTAGCACCTTTTTTTACATTGCCGGAAAAATTGCCCAAAACCACCCTTCTGCCCCTGGGCAGAACGACAAAAAGCCCCGGGCACTCTTTCCAGAGTGCCCGGGGCCGTCTTTATCAGTTCATGGGTTTGATCTTGGTGGCAACATATACGTTGCCCCGCTTTACCAGATACAGCGTGCCGGTCATGCCGTTGATCTTGATGGTCAGCACTGCCATTGCACCGTTCTGGTACTGGTAACGCCAACCCTCGTTGGGGAAGCTGAGCCGCAGCTCCTGCTCCACCGTGCTGTGCAGCTTTCCGCCCATGGAATCGGTCACGGTAAACCTTCCGGTGGGAGCCACCTGGGTCAGATTGCATCCATTGACAGTTGCGCTGAACATCCCATCATATCTCATGGTCTGCCAGTTGCCGCCGCCGTCAGCAACCCGCGGCTCCCCCTTGCCCAGGAGGGCACCGGCCTTATTCATCTCCGTGCCCTGGTCCACATCCAGGTCATACACCTTTACGGTGTATGCACCGATCTGGATCTCGTTGTCCGGCAGCTCCTGGTCGCCGCAGCCGGTCAGCAGGCCAGACAGGGACACTGCTGCCGCAGCAGCCGCAGCCCCCTTCAGAAACGTGCGCCGAGTCATTTTTGTTGTCATAAGAAAAACCTCCTTTTCAGCAATTGCTGTTTCACCTTTACATCCCTGCGTCGGGTCTCCCTTACAGGCGCAGGCTCCCGTCCGGGGCGTAGAACTGCACATATTTGCGCCACTGGCTCTCGCTGATGGTGCGCTTGTAGCAGCTCACCAGGGCGTCCAGCGCGTCCTTGTCGCTCAGCTCCGGCGCACCGGGGCAAGGCAGCACCAGGATGCGGAACCACGCGTCAAACAGGTGCTCATAGTAGCCGGTGTCGCGGGCACCGCACCGGGCGTAAAAGCCCAGGCGGCGCACGGCCATGGCCTCGTCCTCAGCCTTTTCGGGCATTTCGGCCTCAATGATGATGGCCTGTGCCCCGGCTTCGTACTCCGGCAGGGCTGCCAGCAACTTTGCGCCAAGGCCGCCCGCGCGGTAGGCGGGCACCACGGCAAAATAGTCCAGCTGGCTGATGGCACTGCCCTCCGGGCGCACCATGAGCAGGTAGGCGGCCAGCGTCTCCCCGTCAAACACGCCCCAGGTGTGGGCAAGGCCCTCGGCCTCGCTGGTCAGGATCATACTCAGCGGCTTGAGCTCCCCGGCGGGAAAGTCGCGGCGCATTTCCTGCAGATACACGTCGGTCAGCTCGCCGGGGGTCAGCAGCCGCCAGGTAAAGGTCTTGTTCATACGATGCGGGTCCCTTTCTGGATCACGGCCTTGATGTTCAGCTCCTTGTCGGCCAGGATCACGTTGCCGTAACGGCCGGCGGCCAGGCTGCCGTAATCGTTGTCCACGCCGATGCTCCGGGCCGGGTTCTCGCTGGCGGCGCGCACGGCGCTCTCCAGCGGCACGTTCATCTCCAGCACGGCACGCTTCATGCAGTCGTACAGGCAGGTATTGCTGCCGGCAATGGTACCGGGCTGCTCGGTCAGGGTAGCGCGCGGGCCGTGGACGGTCACGGCCTGTCCGCCCGGCTGTACTGGCCGTCCGGCAGGCCGCAGGCCATCATGCTGTCGGCGATCAGTCACATGGTCGGCCCCGAAGGTGTTGAAGGTGAACCGCACCATGGCCGGGTGGATGTGCACGTTGTCGGTGATGAGCTCCACCTCTGCGCCGTGCTCCAGTGCCGCAATGATGGGGCCGGGGGCACGGTGGGTGATGCCGGGCATGGCATTGTACAGATGGGTCATGTGGGTGGCACCGGCCTCAAAGGCCTGCACGGCGGTGTCGTAATCGGTGCAGGTGTGGGCAATGGAGATGCGCACCTCATTGTGGCATTCCTTGATGAAATCCAGGTTGCCCGGCTCTTCGGGGGCCACGTCCACCAGCTTGATCAGGCCGCCCGCGCGCTTCTGCAGGCGGCGGAACATCCCCGCGTCAGCACCCTGCACATACTCCGGGTTCTGGGCACCCACCTTCTTGGGGCTGATGAAGGGGCCTTCCATGTTGATGCCCACCAGATCTGCGCCCTTGCCGTTTTTGTGGGCGGCGGCGGCGTCCATCACATGGTTCAAAAACTCTTCCGGGTAGGTCATGGTAGCGGGGCAGATGGCCAGCACGCCCTTGCTGGCCTCAAAGTCGGCCAGCGTCTGGATGGCCTCCTCGGTGCCGTCGCAGAAGTCCTTGCCCATGGCCCCGTGGAAGTGGATGTCCACCAGACCCGGCAGGGCATACAGGCCCTCGGCGTCGATCACCTCTTCGCCCGCTTCCGGGGCGGCAAAGGGCACGATGCGCCCGTTGCGGATGAACAGCGTACCGCGCTCAAAGGTGTGGCGCGGCGTATAAACCAGTGCATTCTGAATGATCATGCAAAACACCTCGTTCTTCTCAGCGGCCGCCTCCCTGCGAGGAAGCCGCATCCATTTGATCTGAGTATAACACGTTCCTTTTTGGAAGAAAAGCGGTTTGTGTGAACAAAAAGCCGCCGGGAACGGGCGCTTTCTGCGCCCGCCCCCGGCGGTGTCATGCGGAGGCAACCAGCCCTCCGCGCCTGTTTTGTTTTACCGAAGTGCCAGTTACAGCATCTTCTTCAGCTCGTCGTACACGAACTGAACCTTGGTGCCGATGATGACCTGGCAAGCGTTCTTGCTGGGACGGATGACACCGGCAGCACCGGCAGCCTTGACAGCCTTCTCGTCAACCTTAGCGTTGTCGAGCACCTCAAAGCGCAGGCGGGTTGCGCAGTAGCCAACGTCCTTCACGTTCTCCTTGCCGCCGATGGCAGCCAGGACAGCAGAAGCAACCTCAGTGTAGTTGTTGTTGGCCAGAACGACCTTCTTCTCAGTCTCTTCGTCGTCATCCTCACGGCCGGGGGTCTTCAGGTCGAACTTGGTGATGGCGAAGTAGAACACTGCGTAGAACACCACGAATGCAGCGATGCCCAGAGGAATGATCATCCAAGTCTTAGCAGCTGCGGGCGAGAAGCGGAGAACACCAGGTCGGTGGCACCTGCGGGAAGCAGAAGCCAGCACGGAAACCGGGTAGTAGGTGATGACGGTAAAGATGCCGTACAGAGCAGCGTACACAACGTACAGGGGGAAGCACAGGAACATGAAGCCGAACTCGAAGGGCTCGGTAACGCCGCAGACGAAGGCGCAGATTGCAGCAGACAGAACCAGGCCGATGGCAGCCTTCTTGTTCTTAGCGGTCTTGACCATAGCCAGAGCAGCGCCCAGGACACCGAACATCATGCAGGGGAAGAAGCCGGACATGTACACCCGGGCTCCAGCTCACATCTGCGCTGGTCTCGCCTGCCCAGAAGTGGGACAGGTCGCCCAGACCGATGGTGTCGAACCAGAACACGTTGTTCAGAGCGTGGTGCAGGCCGGTGGGGATCAGCAGGCGGTTCAGGAAGGCGTAGATGCCGGCGCCGATGCCGTCCATGCCAGCGATGCCCTTGCCCAGAGCGACCAGTGCGTCGAAGATGACGGGCCAGACGAACAGCAGGACAACGGACACCAGAATGGAGATCAGGCCGGTAGCAATTGCAACGAAGCGCTTGCCGGAGAAGAATGCCAGCCAGTCAGGCAGCTGGATATTCTTGAACTTGTTGTAGCAGGCAGCACCCACAATAGCGGCGGGATGCCGATGAAGGAGTTGCCGGCCACCTTCTGGAAGGCGATGTAGGTAGCGGTGCCCTCTTCCAGAGTACGCACCATGCCCACCACGCCGGGGCTCAGCAGCTGCTGCATCATCAGGTAGCTGACCAGACCGGCCAGACCTGCGGTACCGTCGTTGTCGGCCAGGCCCACAGCGGCACCAATGGCGAACAGCCATGCCATATTATCGATCAGAGCGCCGCCTGCCTTGACCAGCAGGAAGCCAACGGTGTATGCTGCACCGGAAGTCGGTGCACCGGGAACGCCCATAACGCCCGGAGCGAGGGCATAGCCAAGACCCATCAGGATGCCGCAGATCGGCAGCACGGCGACAGGAAGCATCAGTGCTTTGCCCAGTTTCTGGAGATACTTCATCATAAAGCACATTCCTCCTTAAAGAATGTTTGTGTTTACAGACAGTCTCTGGTTGTAAGCCGTCCATAATTCCGTAATAGAATATTAACATACTTTTGCAAAAAAAGAAAGTCCCTTCCGCGATAAATCTATCAAATTGCGTCAAAAGTCCTTATTTGCGTATTTGCGTGAACATTTTTTGGTTTTCGTGCACAATCCTCGGCTTTATGTTGAAAAATCTTTTCTTTTCTCCGACATTTTGCCCAAAGGCTTGCATCCCAGACGGGAATCGGGTACTATACTATTATAAGGAAACACAGAATTTTGAAGGAGGTTTTCCCCATGGAATGGACCGATATCCGCCTGACCGTGGCCAAGTCCGACGCCGACAACGCCGAAGCCGTTGCCACCATGATCGCCGAGGGCGGCATCTATATCGAAGATTACAGCGACATCGAGCAGCAGGTGGCCGAGATCGCCCATGTGGACCTGATCGAGCAGGAGCTGCTGGACAAGCCCCGCGACCGGGTCATCATCCACATGTATCTGGAGCCGGGCGCTTCCCCCGTGGAGACCCTGGCCCTGATCTCTGCCCGCATGGAGGCTGCCGGCATCGCCTACACCGTGGAGACCGAGGGGGTAGAGCAGGAGGACTGGCAGAACGGCTGGCGCAAGTATTACCACCCGTTGGAGATCGGCAAGCGGCTGGCCGTGGTGCCCTCCTGGCAGGAGTACGACACCGACCGCGTCAAGCTCATGCTGGACCCGGGCCTTGCTTTCGGCACCGGCGGCCACGAGACCACCAGCCTGTGCATGGAAGCGCTGGACGAGCGGGTCCAGGGCGGTGAACGGGTGCTGGACATCGGCACCGGCAGCGGCATCCTGGCCATTGCAGCCCTGAAGCTGGGCGCAGCCGTGGCTGAGGGCGTGGACATCGACCCCGTGGCCGTGCGCACCGCCAGGAGAACGCTGCCCTCAACGGCGTGGCCGATAAGCTGACCGTCCTCGTGGGCGATCTGTCCGACAAGGCCAGCGGCAAGTACGACATCATCACGGCCAACATCGTGGCCAACGCCATCATCAGCTGGCCCCGCCGTCCCCGGCCTGATGGCCGACGGCGCCGTCTTCATCGCCAGCGGCATCATCGACAGCCGGAAGGACGAGGTGATCGCCGGGCTGGAGCAGGCCGGCCTTGCCGTCGTGGAAGTAAAGGAGAAGCGCGGCTGGGAGTGCATCGTCTGCAAGAAGGCGTAATTACAGAAGTTTTCATGATTTCTTTCAGCTGGCTTGCCCTCTCCGTCACCTTCGGTGCCACCTCCCCAAAGGGGAGGCCTTAACAAAGAGATGAAGTTTGCGTGGACTGCCAAGGGCTCTCCCTTGGGAGAGCTGGCGCGTTAGCGACTGAGAGGGCGAGGACGTTAAGGAGAACCACTATGCCGCACCGTTATTTTACCACTGGGATCGCCGACGGCACGGCTGTGCTGCGCGGCACCGATGCCATCATCTGGCCCGCGTGATGCGTGCCCGCATGGGCGATACTGTCATTCTATGCGACGGCAGCGCCGTCGAGTATACTGCCACCATCACCGGTTTCGGGGATGACTGCGTGGAATTCTCGGTAGAGCCGGGCTGCCCCAGCGCCGCAGAGCCCACCGTGGAGGTCACCCTGCTGGCCGGTTACCCCAAACAGGACAAGCTAGAGCAGATCATCAAGCACGGGGTAGAGCTGGGGGCCGCCCATGTGGTGCCCTTTTCAGCCGGTACTGCGTGGCCGCCCCAAAGAGGAGCAGAAGAACAGGCGCTACAACCGCATCGCGCTGGAAGCCGCCAAGCAGTGCGGCCGGGGCGTGCTGCCGGACGTAGCCCTGCCGCTGCCCAACTTCGGGGCCGTGTGCCGCACCTTTGACCAGTATGACCTCGTGCTGTTCTGCTACGAGTGCGGCGGCGCGCCGGTGCGCCAGCTGCTGGCCGAGGCAGCACCCGCCGACGGCAAAAAGCGGAAGATCGCCATCGTGACCGGAGCCGAGGGCGGCTTTGCCGCCGAGGAAGCCGAAATGGCCGCCAAAGCCGGGGCCAAAACGGTGGGCCTTGGCCCCCGCATCCTGCGGTGCGAGACCGCCCCGCTGGCCGTGCTCGCCGCCGTGATGACCCTGACCGGCAATCTGGAATAACCGGGGCCCCGGCGGGCGGCGCACCTTCCATCCAAGAAAAATTCCGACCCACGGGTTCGGGAAAGTCTGTGGGCTTTCCCGGGCCCATTTTTTATTTTTTGCCCCGTATAAAAATCTCCCGGATTTTTGTGCAGGTTTGCCCTGTTATTCTGTCGCAAATTTTCGGCTTATTTTGTGCTCGTTCCACAAAATTGCCTACCCCCCCCCGGAAATTCAGCATTTTGTCTTGACATTCTCCACGGCACAGTACTATACTTGCGCCACAAAGAGACGCCGGGCATGAAAGTGCACGGCTATGTGTTTTTCTGCCCCGAAGTTCCGGTTTTTGCCGGTTTTCGGTATCGTTCCCGGTAACGTTCGCGGTAACGTTCACGTCTCTGCAAGTTTTTTTGTTTGGAGGGTTTTGCAATGCGGAAAAATGTGAAAAAGCAGCTTGCCTTGCGGGTGCTGTCCACAGCGGCTCTGGTGGCCATGGTCTCGTCCATCGCCACAGCGGCCTTTGCGGACACTTACGATTTCAACAAGGGCAGTGTGGACATCCTTGCCGAGGGCGGCAAGCAGTATATCACCCAGTGGGAAAATGAGTCCGAGGGCACCTATGCGACGGACGACAAGGGCGAAATCAAAAAACGTCAGGATGATGACATCACCCTGACCACCAAAGACAAAGCCACCGGCGAGACCAAGACCACCTCCAACACCGTCACCATTGACGCCAAAGACGGCAACACCGCCAATGTGACCCTGCAGGATGTGGACATTGAGTCGAGCTCCAAGTGGAGTTCTGACCCGCACCCATCGAGATCAAGGGCAGCAGCAGCACCAACCTTGAGCTGAACGGCAATAACACTGTTTTCAGCGGCAATGAAGATCACGCCGGTATTGAAAAAGCAGACGTAAACGGCACCGGCACCCTGACCATCAAGGACGATGTGAACGATGATGGTTCTGAAAAGACCGGTACCGAGGCGGACACTACCGGCAAGCTGGTGGCAGGCGGTTTCTATAATGGTGCCGCCATCGGCGGCGGTGGAACCGATGACACTGCCTGCACTTCCAATATCACGATCACCGGTGGTAAGATCACTGCCAACGGCGGTTATTACGGTGCCGGTATCGGCGCCGGTTGCTATGGAGATGCATCAAATATCCGCATTAAGGGCAATGCAGATGTTGCCGCCTTTGCAGACGGTAGTGCTGCCATTGGATCCGGTTATCATGCGAGAGGCAACAGTGATATTACCATCACCGATCATGCCACTGTGGAGGCTGCTGGCCTAGATGGCTGTGCCATCGGTAGCGGTCATGATTCTTCTGATAAAGTCACTATCACAATTTCTGGTAATGCATCGGTAAACGCCCAAACCAGAAACTCTCCAGCAGCCATTGGCAGTGATAATTCTTCTACTACGGTTAACATCGAAGATCATGCTGACGTTACTGCCGTTGGTGGTTATGGTGTTGCCATCGGCACCGGTTATGGCCATGATTCTACTGGATATCATGGAGAGACCTCCACTGTGATCAATATTACCGGTGGAACAGTAAATGCCGTCACCTGTGGCAACGAATCCAAACCCGCTATTGGCACAGTTTATGGCAATTTGGACCTTACGATCAACAGCTCTACCGGAAAAACGACCGTAAATGCCTACACGACCGGCAGTGACTCCCTACCTTTAATTGGCACCGCCGATCATTACGACTCTTCTACACATAAATATGATAGAATCAGCCCATCTGAGGGCGCAGAATACAACGAGGATGGCTCTTCCAATCTGGGCGAAGACAATGCCGCTATCATCAATTTCTACCGCAACACTACTTTGAGCACTGGCACTTATGATACGCCCAAAACACTTGATGATTATGCATTTCATGGCGCTGAGAAGCACACCCTCTCTGACAAAGACTCTGACAAAGGTGACCTCACCAAGGTCGTCCACAACCGCAAGTACATGGAAGAGGACCCCAACATTGACACCAAAAAGCTGGAGGACGAGGACCTGCACGACTGGAAGCTGAACCCGGAGGGTAAGTACAAGGAGCCCACGCTGGAAGAGGACGGCTACATTGACCTGATCTGCTCCATTGATAAATGCGGTCAAACGACCCGCAAGCCGCTGCCAAACTGACCCCGGAACCCAGTGAACCGGACACCCCCAACAAGCCGGACACCCCCAGCACCCCGGACGTCCCGTCCACCCCGGAGGTGACCCCGGCAGACCCCGCCGTGACCCCGGATGCCCCTGTGCAGGACGGCACTGCCCCGGCTGACACTCCCGCCGCAGACACCACCGCTGACGCTGCTGTCGTACCGGCAGACGCACAGAACGTGGTGCAGGATGCAAAGCCGGAAGCCGCTGCTGCTTCCGCCACTGCTGCTCCCTGCTGCCGTTCTGCCCCAGACCGGTGCAAACTGGCTGGCGGTGGTGGGCACTGCCCTCAGCGGCCTGTTCCTGCTGGCCGCAGGCTTTGTGCTGGACCGCAAGAACCGCCGCATGAACTGAGGAACCATTTTTAAAAGCCATCTCCCCCTGCTGTGCATACCGCAAGATGCACGGCAGGTTCCCCAAACAAAGGGGGCTGCTGCACAGCGTGCAGCAGCCCCTTTCTTTTATCGCTTTATTCCAGCTCGGTGTCGTCCGGGTGGGCGTCGGCTTCCAGCAGGGTCTTTTTGGTACGCAGCAGGTTCTGCGGGCTCACCGAGAAGCTGCGCAGGCCCATTTGCAGGTACTGCACCGTGTTCACCGGGTTGCCCACGGCCAGGCCGCAGATGGTCACCGGCACGTTGCCGGCCTTTGCCGCCTCCATGACCATGGCGATGAGCTTTTTCATGGCCGGGCTGGCGGGGCGGTAATACCGCTCCGCGCTGGCCAGCTCCCGGTCGGCGGCGTGGGTGTACTGGGTCAGGTCGTTGGTGCCAATGACCAGAAAATCGCACCCGTGGGCCACGAATTCCTCCGCGGTCAGGCAGGCCGACGGCACGCTGAGCATGACGCCGAAGGGGGTCTTTTCGTTGAAGGGCACGCCCCGCTCCCGCAGGCTCTGGCGGCAGTGCTCCACGATGTGCATGGCGGCGTCCCAGTCCTCCACGTCGGTCACCATGGGGAACATCACCCGCAGCGGGCCCCGGTGGGCGGCCCGCAGCAGGGCACAGATCTGGGTCTCAAACTGGCGGGGCTGGCGCAGGCTGTTGCGGATGCCCCGCAGGCCCAGCTTGGAGGACTGCACCCCCTGATAGGCGTCCGCCATGGTGCGGTCGGCGCCAAAATCGAAGGTGCGCACGGTCACAGGGCAGCCCTGTGCCGCTGCAAGGCAGGAAGAATAGAAGTAGAACTGCTCCTGCTCGTCCAGAATGCGGCCGGGCAGCATCATGTAGCTGCTGCGCAGCAGCCCACGCCCCGGGCACCGGACTGCATGGCGGTGTCGATATCCTCCGGGCCAAAGCAGTTGGCCAGCAGCTCAAAGGCTGCGCCGTCCCGGGTGTAGCCGGGCTGGCGGCCCAGCACCCGCATTTCTTCGTTCTCGCGCTGCAGCTCGCAGATGCGGGCTTCTGCCTGCTGGCGGGCCGCCGCGTCCGGGTCAGGATGCATTCGCCCTTGGTGGCGTCCAGAATGACCGTGCGGCCGTCGCAGTCGTCCAGGAACTCCGGCCCCACCTGCACGATGCCGGGGATGTTCATGGCCCGGGCAATGATGGCGGCATGGCTCTGGCCGCTGCCCTCGGTGGTGATGACGCCCAGGATCATGCCGGAGGGCACACTGAACAGGTCGGTGGGCATCAGGCGGTCGGCGGCCAGGATCACCGGGTGGTCCAGTGCCAGCCACATGCGGGGCCGGTTGCCCAGAATGTTGATCACCCGGCTGGTGGCGTCCAGAATGTCCACGCTGCGCAGCTGCATGTAGGGGTTGTCCTTCATGTTGGCCAGCTGGTCGGCGTAACGCTGGCCCACCTTGTCCATGGCGGCAGCGGCGCTGATGCCTGCCTTGATGCAGAACCGCACCTCGTTCATCATGCCTTCGTCGTCCAGCATCATGCTCTGGAACTGCAGGATGGCCTGCTCGGTGGAAGCGGCCCGCTCTGCCATACAGTCCAGCTCGCTCTGGGCGGTGCGCACCGCATCTTCCAGCTGGCGCAGCTCCCGTTCCGGGTCAAAGGGCCCGGTGCTGAACGTTTCCACATGGCGTTCCAACCGGCTCACCTGCCCCAGCACAAGGCCCGGGGACGCAGAAACACCTTTACAGATCTTCATGTTCGGTCACCTCCGGCAGTTCCGGCGCGGTCAGGGCCTGCCAGACCAGCGCCTGCAAGAATGTATTGGGCAGCAGGGCTGCCAGCGCCGCCAGCCCGCGTCCGCGCTGCCTGCAAACAACGGGGCAAAGCTGGCCATGCGCGCCGGGTCGCATTTGTCCAGAAACGCCTGCCCCAGCGTCCGGGTGGTGTAGTACACCGTGGGGTCTACGCCCCACGTCCTCGGCCACGGTTTCCAGCGGGGCAAGCTCGGCGTCCTTCATCCGGGCCAGCAGCAGGGCCGCGTCTGCGGTAAGGGTCACGGGGTATTTCTCCCGCACGGCCTTCTGCACCGCGTCGAACCGTGCCCGGAACGCGGCAGCATCGGCGCTGCTGTCCGGGCCGTTGTCCACGGCATAGGCGCAGCCCCGCACCCGGCCAAAGGCCCGCAGGGTGTCGTAATAACCCAGCTCCACATTGCGGCGGGCGGTATCGGGGTCAAAGTGCAGGATGTCGCCCAGCTCCCAGTAGCTGCGCACCATGGTGGTGGGCAGACCGGTGAGGTTGGGGCGGGTGATGCCCACGCCCTCCAGGTCCACGCACACCAGCTCGTCGGCACCCATCTTTTTGGCAAGGCCGGTGGGCATGTTGTCGCTGTAGCCGCCGTCCAGGAACTTGGCCCGTCGATCTCCCGCGCCCGCAGGTGGGGAAGCAGGCCGCCGAGGCCATGAGATAATCCTTTACCCGGCCCTGCGGGATCTCGTCCAGCGTCAGCTCCCGGGCTTTCAGGCCCCGCTGCTCCACCGTGACAAGGCCAAAGCGGATGTTGGCGCGGCGCAGCGCGTCCTCGTCCAGCACCCGTTCCACGATCTCTTCCAGCGGCGAGACGTCCATGCCGCCGGCCTTCACCACGCTGCGCAGAAGCTGTGCAGAGCCGACAGGTCGGCGTTTTCTTCGAGGCAGCTCCATCACATCCTTGCTGCGGATGGTCAGCCACATATCCCGCGCCACCTCGTACAGGTCCAGCACGAACATGGCACCGTTCAGGCTGCCCACACTGGTGCCGGTGATGATCTGCGGGTGCCAGTCCAGCTCCATCAGAGCCTTCCACGCCCACCTGATAGCTGCCGCGTGCTCCGCCGGCCAGCACCAGCGCTTTGCACGGAGTGGTTTGGTTTTCCATACTGCCTGCCTCCCTGTCTGTCTTTGCTGAAATTATACCATATTTTCCGGAAAATTTCTCCCCGTTTTTTGGTTCCTCACGGCTTTTATACGGCTAAGATCCGTGGTATACTGGGCAGGAATCATCTTGAAGGAGGAACTTTGCCCCATGCGCTGCAAGCAATGGATCTTTGATATGGACGGCACCCTCACCGACAGCATGACCGTGGTGTGGCGGGGTGCCCCGCTGGCGCTGCTGCAGCGCTACGCCCAAAGCAGACCTGAACGACGTGCTGCTGACCATGGGCATGGCCGACGGTGCCCGCTACCTCATCCGAGAATACGACCTGCCCTGACCGAGGCGGAATATTACGACGTGATGCGGGACGTGATCGCCCAGCTGTACGAAACGGTGGACCTGAAGCCCGGTGTGCGCACCCTGCTGGCAAAGCTGCAGGCCGAGGGGGCCCGGCTGTGCCTGTGCTCCAACACCTGGTCCGACCAGTGCCGCACCGTGCTCACCCGGCTGGGCATCGCGGACTATTTTTCCTTCATCGTGGAGGCGCAGGGCGTGCTGCACAAGAGCCGCCCGGAGGTGTTCTTCGAGTGCATGCACCGGCTGGGCGGGGCCGACCCCGCCGCCTGCGCCGTGTGCGAGGACGCCATTTACGCCGCTTCCACTGCCCACAAGGCCGGGTTCACCGTGCTGGGCGTGCAGGACGCCGCCAGTGCCGACGATGCCTGCCATGGCGCAGGTGTGCGACCAGTTCCTGCCGGACTGGACCGCACTGGACTGGACAAAGATCTGAGAAATTTTTCCGCAAAAAACACGCCGGTGTTCCCGCTGTGGGAGCACCGGCGTCCTGTTATTCAGGCTGTATTTCTGCTGCTGCATTGCTGGAAAGCGTCCCGCACGGCACCCTCCCGCCCGCGGGGGATGGAGATGCGGGCCCCGCTGCGCATGCGCAGCTCCCCGGCAGAAAGCAGGTCCGCCTCGGCCAGATTGACCACATAGGAGCGGTGGGGCTGCAAAAAGCGCCCATCCGCCAGCAGAGGCTGTGCCACCGCAGAAAACGGCACCCGCAGCGACAGGGTGGGCACGTCCTCCCCGCTGGTGAGGTGGAAGTGCACGATGTGGTGGGTGCACTCCAGATATTCGATGCCCGCATAGGGCAGCGCCCGCAGGCCCTCGGCGGTGTTCACCGTGACGGACGGGCCGTATTCCGGCTCGGTGGCGCGGGCCAGCAGGGCCGAAAGCTCCCGCTGGCGCACCGGCAGCAGCAGATATTGCAGCGCATCCACCTTGTAGGCGCTGTAAGCGTGGGCCGTGGTGCGGGCCACAAAGGCCAGCGGGGCCCGGCGGCCCCGGCGGCGCAGCTCCCCGGCAGCCGCCAGCCCCACCGGCGCAGCCGAGCCGGAAAGCTCCAGCAGGTACAGGTCGTACCGCACGCCCTCCCCGTCCTTCCGCAGCAGGGCGTCGGTGTCCGGCAGGTGTTCCACGATGCAGGCGTCCGCTCGCCGGGCAAAAAATTCCATGCACTGGCGTTCCAGCCCGCTGCGCAGGCCCGCGTCCGGGCTGCACACCGCAATGTGAAGATCACAGGATCCCTCCTCTTCAAACCCGCCCTTGCATTTTGCGCGGTGCGGGGGTATAGTAATCAAAAAACAACAAAGGAGACGCCGCCATGTCAAAGCCCCTTGTCAGCATCATTCTGCCCGTGTACAACGCCCAGAACCACATCGCCCGCTGTCTGGAGAGCATCTGCGCCCAGAGCTGGCAGAACATCGAGGTCATCGTGCTGAACGATGGCTCCAAGGATCAGAGCCTGCCCGTGTGCGAAGCGTTCCGCGCAAAGGACGAGCGCATCGTGCTGGTGGACAAGGCCAACTCCGGCGTGTCCGACACCCGCAACCTGGGCCTGAAGCTGGCCAGCGGCAAGTATGTGCAGTTCGTGGACAGCGACGACTATATCGACCCGGACTTCACCGAGCATCTGGTCACCGCTGCCGAACAGAACAACGCCGACCTGGTCATCGCACCTTACAAGATGGTGATCCCCGCCGGGGCCAGCAAGCCGGAACAGGTGCTGGACAAGCTCCAGGACGAGCTGGGGGTCATGACCGTGGCCCGGCCCCCGGAGGTACGGGAGTACGGCTTTCTGCCTGCCGGGGTCTACACCCAGGACGAGTTTGCCCGGCATCTGATGGACAAGCCTGCCTCTTATTTTTACGGGGTGCTGTGGAACAAGCTGTACCGCCGGGACCTGCTGGTGGACCACCAGATCCAGTTTACCAGCGAGGTGCGGTGGGCCGAGGACCTCGTGTTCAATATGCGGTACCTGGGTACGCCAACGTGCTGGTGTCCATCCCGGAGGCAGGATACTACTATGTCCAGAACCCCCAGAGTATCTGCCACACCCAGATCAACGCCGCCTCTCTGGTGCAGAACAAGATCCAGGTGTTCCACTACTACACCGAGCTGTACACCCGGCTTGGCATCTACGAGGAGGTGCGGCCCCAGCTGTACAAATTCCTGGTGGATATCGCGGAGAGCACTTACCCTTCCGGCCCCTTCAAGGAGGTCATCGACGAGGCCAAGGCCTACTGGAAGGATGCCCGCGAGGACGTGCAGACCCGCACCGCCGAAGCGCGCGAGCGCTGGAACGGCATGCGGGAGGGGCTGCGGGAAACGGCGCAGGAACGCAGTGCCGAGTGGAAGGCCCGGCACGACAGCGACTCAAAGAATAAGCAAAGCAACAAACGGGAAGCCGCAGGGCTTGCACGCTCCGGCACGGCTTCCCGCTTTTTTATGCGATGTTCAGCGGCCGGGTGCTCAGCAGCCGATGGCGGCGCACTTCTTGGCCAGCCACTCGCGCTCCTCGTCGTTCAGGCGGGGTGCCAGCTTCTCGAACACCTGACGGTGGTAGTTGTTCAGCCAGTCCAGCTCGTCCTTGGTCAGCACACCGGGCACGATGGGAGAAGTGGCGATGGGCACGAACATGATCGGCTCAAAGCCCGGAAGGTGCCGTACTGGTTGTCGGCCTTGTGCACGCACACCAGCTCGTTCTCGATGCGGATGCCCACCAGATCGGTCTCGTACACGCCGGGCTCGTCGGTCACGATCATGCCCGGGCTCATCAGGGTGGTGTTGCGGCCGTTCAGGGCGTGGGGCCTTCGTGGACGTTGCCCACAAAGCTGACGCTGTGGCCGGTGCCGCAGCGGTAGTTGATCAGGTGCTGCCACAGCGGTTCACGGGCGATGGTGTCGATCATATGGCAGTCGCAGTAGTCCAGCCAGACCGCCTTGGCGATGTCGATGTGGCACTGCAGGGTCCAGGTGTAGAACTTGCGCTCGTCCTCGGTCAGCTCACCCAGCGGGTAGGTGCGGGTGATGTCGGTGGTGCCGTCCATGTAAGTGGCACCGCTGTCCACCAGCAAAAAGCCCTTGCGCTGGAGCTTTGCGTGGTCCTCCGGGGTGGCGTGGTAGTGCATCATGGCTGCGTTGCCGCCGTAGGCTGCAATGGTGCCAAAGCTCTCCACGATGAACTTATCCGTGGTGCTGCGGTACTTGTGCAGGATCTCGTCCACGGTCAGCTCGGTCAGCTCTTCGCCGGCTTCCAGACGCTTTTCCAGCTCGATCTGGAACCGCACCATAGCCACAGCGTCGCGCAGGTGGGCTTCCTTGTCGTGGGTCAGCTCCACCTCGTTCTTCACGCCCTTCATGGGCAGCAGCGGGTCGGCCAGGTCCTTCACGGTGAGGGCGGCGTTGTTCTCCAGCACCTGATACACGGCATAGTTCACGGTGGCGCTCTCTGCCAGCACGGTCTGGGGCTCGGTCTCAGCGGCCATGAAGTCCAGCACACTGTCGTACTCGGCCAGGGTCACACCGTTGGCTTCCAGTTCCGCCTTTGCCTCCGGGGTCACGCGGGCGGTGTGGATGAACAGCACGGCGCGGTCCGGGGTGACATAGCAGTAGGCCATGGCGTAGGGGGTGCACTCGATGTCCATGGCGCGCAGGTTCAGCAGCCAGGCAAGGTTGTCCAGCTTGCCCACCAGCTGGGCGGTGCAGCCCAACTCGGCCAGCTTTGCACGCAGCTGGCCCAGCTTTTCGGCGGGGGAGAAGCCTGCATATTCCTTGGGCAGGATCCAGGCCGGGGTAGCGGGCAGAGCCGGGCGGCCCTCGGTCCACAGCTCATCCTCCAGGAACAGGGTCTTGATGGCGGCGTTCTTGGTTTCCAGCGCCTTCTTCACGCTGTTCACCAGCGCGCAGCTGGCGGTCAGACCGCACAGGCCCAGCTTGCCGCCCTCAGGCACCACCTTGGCGCAGTATTCCTCCACGGTGGGCACGCCCGGCTCACCCATCTTCATCAGCTGGATCTCGGTGCCTGCGATCTCCTTCTCGGCCTGCACAAAGTAACGACCGTCGGCCCAGACAGCACTCTCGGTCATGGTGACCACAAAGTTGGAGTTTTCACCATGGAAGCCGGAGAAGTAGGTCAGGGAGGTGTAGTGGTCGGGCAGGTACTCGCTGGAGTGGGGGTCGCCCACCGGGATCAGGTACACGTCTACACCGTTTGCCTGCATGGCGGCACGCAGGGCGGCCAGCCGTTCGGGAACTGTATTCATGCTCATAGAAAAGCCTTCTTTCTCCTATTTGCCGGAAGAACGTCCGGCGGCGGTGGTTTGCTACTGCATATTGTAGCATTCCGGCGCAAAGAATGCAATGCGGGAGTGTCGGCTGTTCCGGACGCAAACACGCAGCGGCCGCAAAGACCGCTGCGCGTTTTTTCTTCACACGGTTGCCGTGCTGTCAACAGCCGCCGCAGTGTCGCCTGCATCCTGCGGGGGCTGACCGCCTGCCGGTCGTTGACCGTCCGTTGGCGGGGTCTTGCCGTCCGGGGGCATCCGTCCCTCTGCCGGAGCCTGCCCTTGCTGAATCGCTGCCCGCCGGGACCGACGGTTCCCCTTATTTGTCGTCCAAAACGCGAAAACGCAACTAAATTGCAAAAAATGTTACAATTTTTTCTTGAAAAAGGCCGTTTTCCCATTGACAGGCTTGCTATAATAGAGATGTAAGATTTTACGGGCCAGCGCTCTGCGGCTCTGTCTGCTAACAAAGAAGAGGCATTCAAACTATGACCAAAATTGATAATTTTTTCCGGCTTCCTGGGCGCCGGCAAGACCACTCTGATCAAAAAACTCATCAAGGAGGCCTTTGCCGGCCAGCAGGTCGTTCTGATCGAGAACGAGTTTGGTGAGATCGGCATCGACGGCGGCTTCCTGAAGGAGTCCGGCATCCAGATCAATGAGCTGAACGCCGGCTGCATCTGCTGCTCTCTGGTGGGTGATTTCCGCACCGCCCTGCAGCAGGTGGTGGAGCAGTACCACCCCGACCGCATCGTCATCGAGCCCTCCGGCGTGGGCAAGCTGAGCGACGTGACCCGCGCCGTGGAAGGCGTGGCCGAGCACCTGGATGTGCAGCTGAACAGCTTTGTCACCGTGGCCGATGTGAACAAGGTCAAGATGTATATGAAGAACTTCGGTGAGTTCTACGACGACCAGATCAGCCATGCAAGCTGCATCCTGCTCAGCCGCACCCAGACCGCCAGCGAGGAGAAGATCGCCGCCGCCGTGGCCATGCTGCGCGAGAAGAACCCCACCGCCACCATCGTGACCACCGCATGGGACGAGCTGACCGGTGAGCGGATCCTGAAAGCCATGTCCACCAAGGACGACTTCAAGGCAGAGCTGATCGCCATGGCCGCCAAGGCAAACGAGAAGCACGCCGAGGAGGACGAGGAAGAAGAGCACCACCATCATCACCATCACGACCACGAGAACGGCGTGTGCAGCTGCGGCCATCACCACCACGATGATGACGATGATGAGGACGAGCACGAGCATCACCATCACGACCATGACGGGACGATGACCACGACGAGCATGAGCACCACCATGATCACGATGAGGATCGCTGACCACGAGGAGCATTGCTGCTGCGGCCACCACCATCACGATGACGACGATGATGAGGACGAGCACGAGCATCATCATGAGCACGGCGACCACTGCTGCTGCGGCCATCACCACCATCATCATGACCACGACGCCGATGAGGTGTTCACCAGCTGGGGCGTCGAGACGGCCCGCAAGTTCACCAAGGCCGAAGTGGAGCACGCCCTCACCGAGCTGGACACCGGCAATTACGGCATGATCCTGCGCAGCAAGGGCATCGTGGACGGCGGTGCCGACGGCTGGCTGGAGTTCGACTATGTGCCCGGCGAGTGGGAAGTGCGTGCCCGCGGCGCCGACGTGGGCGGCAAACTGGTGGTCATCGGCTCCAAGCTGAACGAGAAGGCCATTGCAGAGCTGTTCGGCTGCTGAGATGTAAAAGAAGGAGAAACCATCCATTATGGCAAAAGAAATTCCGGTCTACCTGTTTGTGGGCTTTCTGGAAGCGGCAAGACCAAATTCATTCAGGAGACCTTTGACTTCGACTCCGGCGACAAGACCCTGCTGCTGATCTGCGAAGAGGGCGAAGAAGAGTACAACCCAAAGTTCGCCTTCCCGGTGTGACCGTCAAGGTGATCGAGGACAAGGCAGAGATGAACCCGCAGAACCTGGCCAAGCTGGAAAAGGAATCCGGCGCAGGCCGCGTGGTCATCGAGTACAACGGCATGTGGCTGCTGCAGGAGCTGGCCGATGCCCTGCCGGAAAACTGGCTGGTGTACCAGTGCATCGCCACCGCCGACGGCACCACCGCCCTGACCTATGCCCGCGACAACTCCATGCGCAGCCTGCTGCTGGACAAGATCGCCCGCAGTGAGCTGATCGTGTTCAACCGCGCCGAAGCCGTGAACAACGACGAGGCCCGGCAGGAGCTGCACAAGCTGGTGCGTCAGGCTTCCCGCAAGTGCGACATCGCCTACGAGTTCAAGGACGGCAGCGTGGCCTATGATGACATCCCCGACCCACTGCCCTTCGACGTGAACGCCCCGGTCATCGACATCCATGACGACGATTTCGGCATCTGGTACATGGACTGCCAGGACGAGCCCCAGAAGTACACCGGCAAGACGGTCAAATTCCTGGCACAGGTGTGCCAGACCAACCGCGCCGGCAAGAACAGCTTCGTGCCCGGCCGCTTTGCCATGACCTGCTGCGTGCAGGATATCCAGTTCGTGGGCTTCCCCTGCAGCTACGACGGCTACAAGGCTCTGGAGCAGCGCAGCTGGGTGCGGGTGACCGCCAAGGTGAGCTACAAGTTCCACAACATCTACCGCGGCAAGGGCCCGGTGCTGACCGCCATTTCGGTGGAGCCTGCCGAAAAGCCGCTGAATGAAGTCGTAACGTTCTCTTAACGTTCTGATCGATCTGTAAACAGGAGGTTCTGGCATGAAAACACTGTTCCGCATTCTGGGCACGGCCGCTGCCGTGGCCGTCACCGGTGCCGCCATCGTGGCACTGGACAAGATCCTGAACCAGAAAGACCCGCTCCATGTGGAGGTCGAGTTCCCCGAAGAAGCCGAGCAGGACGCCGCCGAGGCCGAAAAGACCGCTGAGGCCTACGCCGAAGCAGAGGCCAAAGCAGCGGACGATGCCGCAGAGCAGCCCACCGCCCCGGCCGAAGCCGACGCCCCGGAAGCTCCTGCCGAGCCCGCCCCTGCACAGGAGCCGGCCACGCTGGAGGACACCAGCGAAAAGCCGGTGTATGACCCTGAGGCCCCGAACCCCAACCCCGTGGAGGCCGGCCCCGCCGTCGCCCCCAAGGACGAGAACGGCAAGTTCGACGCCACCAAGATCGCTGACGCCAGCGATTTCGGCGACTGGGAAGAACAGGGCTGCAAGGGCTGATCTCCGTAACAGCAAAGAGGACGATGCATAACGCATCGTCCTCTTTTTTCATTCGCCTCTTGCCAGCTGCTGCAGCTTTGGCTTGTCCAGCACCTGCACGCCGCCGCGGTACAGCCGCACCCAGCCCTCCTGTGCGAAGTATTTGAGCATCCGGCTCACCACCTCGCGGGCAGAACCCATGTACTTTGCCATCTGGTCGTGGGTCATGCGCACCTCGTCGCCGCCGGTCTTGGCCAGCTCGTCGGTGAGAAAGATGGCCAGCCGCCGGTCGGCGCTCATGAACAGGATCTGTTGCATCGTCCACATGGTGTCGGAAAAGCGCTCTGCCGTGAGCTGGTAGGCATAGCAGCGCACATAGACATTCTGCTGCATCAGACGGCGGAAGATGCCCGCGCTGATGCACAGTGCCTCGGTGTCCTCCTCAGCGTCGATGTACAGGTCCACATTCACCGAGTCCATCACGCAGGACGCCGACAGGATGCACACTTCCCCGCCGAACAGGCGGTAGAGGGTCACGTCCCGGCCGTCCTCCGACAGCAGATAGGCCCGCAGCTGGCCGGTGCGCAGCAGCAGGATGCCCACACAGCTTTCCAGTGGGCTGTGCACCCGGGCCCCTTTGCGGTAGTGCACCGGGCGGGTATAGCGGCAGAGCATCTCCTGTTCGTCGGCGGTCAGCTGCGCCCAGAAGGGGAACGCGCAGGCCAGACAATTGCGGTCCTCCGGGGTCTTTTGCATGGCACTCATCCTTTCCGCAGGGCCTTGGCGGCCACCGTGCCGGCCTGTGCCCCCTCGTATACAGCCTTTGCCACCTGCAGCAGGCCGCCGGTGCAGTCCCCGGCAGCGTACAGGCCGGGCACGGTGGTCTGCATCTTCTCATCCACCACGATGCGGCTGCCCTCCACGGCGGCCCCGATCTTGCGGGCCAGCGCAGTGCTGCCCGCCACGCCCAGCGCCACGAACACACCGGACAGGGCAACCTCCTGCCCGTCGGACAGCTGCACCCCGGTGACCACCTGTTCGCCCAGAACAGCCTCCACCTTCTGCGGGTATACGGTCACCTCCGGCGGGAATTCTGCGGTCAGCGGCATGCCGTTGGTCAGCAGGCTGACGCTTTTCACCACCGGCAGCAGGGCCTGCACCTCGTGCAGGGCATAGGCTCCGCTGCCCAGCACGGCCACATCCTTGCCGCGGTAGAAAAAGGCGTCGCAGACGGCACACCAGCTCACGCCGTGGCCCTCCAGCCCGGCAAGGCCCGGAATGCGCGGCACCGCACGGGAGGCCCCCGTGGCCAGGATCACCGCGTCCGCCGGGTAATCTTTTCCTATGGTTTCTACCGTGAGTTTATCCGTATAGGTCAGCCCCACGGCTTCGGCGGTCACAAACCGCACCCCCAGGCGTTTGGCGTTCTCAATGCTGCGGCGCTCCAGCTCTGCGCCGGAAACCGACTGAGCAAGGCCGTAGTAGTTTTCGATCTTCTCGGCCCGGTCCAGCGCACCGGGGCCTTTGGTCAGCACGGTGGTGTCCACCCCCGCGCGGACCGCATACAGTGCGGCAGACACGCCCGCCGGGCCGGAACCTACGATCACAATGTTGGACATGGTTGGTCCTCCTTTTCAGAGTCACGATTTAAAATGGCCTCCGCTTCGCTCTGGCCATGATCAGAGGAAAAATGATTTTTTAATTTGCGGATGGGGTCGTAGCGGGCAGCTTCACCACATCCACTGCATCGGAAACTTTTCTTATAGTATACACCTTTTTCCGCAAAATTTCTGTGACCGGGTCGCAAAAAGCAGCCTTTGCCGCTGCGGGGCACTTTTCAGCCGGAAAGAGTGTGTTATACTGGGTTCGTTTCTCTGATTTTCTGCCATGGAGGCTTTTTATGACCAAACAGCGCATTCTTTTCATTACCACCGGCGGCACCATTGCCAGCGTACATACTCCGCAGGGCCTCCGGCCCGTGCTCCGCAGCGACGAGCTGCTGGCCCATCTTCAGGCTCAACGACCTATGCATCCGGAAACGCTGGCCCTGTGCAGCATCGACAGCACCGACCTCGGCCGGAACACTGGCTGATGATGGCCCGCGCCATTCAGGAAAACTACGCCCTGTACGATGGTTTCATCATCTGCCACGGCACCGATACGCTGGCCTATTCCGCAGCGGCACTTTCTTACCTCATCCAGAACGCGGACAAGCCCATCATCCTCACCGGTGCCCAGCAGCCCATTTCCAATGAGATCACCGACGCCAAGAAAAACCTGCGCGACAGCGTGATCTGTGCACTGGACCCGGGCAGCCGGGGCGTGATGGTGGTGTTTGGCGGGCACGTCATTGCCGGCACCCGTGCCAAAAAGAACAAGACCATCAGCTACGACGCCTTTGCCTCGGTCAACTTCCCGGAGCTGGCACTGGTGCAGGGCGACCGTCTGGTGCGCTATGTGCCTTCGCCCTGGCCCACCGGCCCGGTGGAGTTCGGCCGCGCCATGAACCCCCGGGTGTTCCTGCTCAAGCTCATCCCCGGCATGGACCCCGGCATGATCCGGAGATCTTCCGCCTGTACGACTGCGTCATCGTGGAGAGCTTCGGCGTGGGCGGCATCCCGCAGCGGCTCATGGACGCCTTTGCCGAGGGGCTGGGCCACTACGAGCAGACCCACAAGGTGCTCATCCTGACCACGCAGGTGACCTATGAGGGCAGCGACGTGGGCGTGTACGAGGTGGGCAAGCGGGTGAAGAACCGATTCCGCTTCCTGGAAGCCCATGACATGACCATCGAAGCCGTGGTCACCAAGAGCATGTGGCTGCTGGCCCAGAACTGCGACAGCTTCGACCAGCTGCAGCAGCGGTTCTACCGTCAGGTGAACTTCGATACCTTCTATCACTGAGCAAAAAGCTCCTCCGCCCATGGCACAGCGCCATGACGGGGGAGCTTTTTCCGATCAGAATACCAGCTGCACCAGCAGCACATAGCACAGGGTGCCGCCCGCCACGCTGAGCAGCGTTTCGTGCTTCCATTTGTGCAGGGCAACGGTCACCAGCAGCGCAATGGCCTCCGGGGCACCGTGGCTGCCTGCAAAGGGCGTGACGCTCTTGAGGCAGTAAACGATCAGCATGCCAAAGCTGGCGGCGGGCAGCACCCGCCCCAGATACCGCACCACCTCCGGCGGCTGCTGGTCCTTGGACGAAAACACCACAAAGGGCAAAAAACGGGTCAGCATCGTGGCGGCCGTGCACACCGCGATGGTGATGCCCATCTGAATGGCAGTCATACGCCGGTCTCCTCCTTCCGTTTGTCCGCTTCGGTGCCTTCGGCTTTCTCAATGGGCTTGCGCAGGGCCAGCAGCAGCACCAGAATGCAGGCCATGGCAGGCAGCAGGAAGCTGCCGGAACCGAACACCGCCAGCACACCAGCGGGGCCGCAATGCCGATGAGGGCGCTGTAGTGCTGCTTGTCCTTTTCCCACTGGTTCAGGAAGATGACCGTGAACATGGCCGTCATCACAAAATCCACGCCTTCGGTGCTGAAGGGCAGGATGGAGCCCACCGCAGCCCCCAGCCCCGCGCTGGCCACCCAGTAGAACTGATCCAGCAGGGTAATGAAGAACATGAACCAGCCCTTGTCCACCTTCCGGCGGCTCTGCCGAGCAGGTGATGGAAAGGTCTCGTCGCTCATGGCAAAGATCATGTAGAAGCTGCGCAGACCGTAGCCCTTGTAGCGCTCCAGCATGGCCAGGCCGTAGAACAGATGCCGCGCCTGGATCATGAGCGCCATCAGAAAGGCCGACAGCGGCGAGAATGCTCCCAGCAGAAGGCTGGCCAGTACGAATTCCAGCGAGCCGCCGTACACCACCGTGCCCATGAGCATGGGCATCCACACCGGCAGCCCCAGCGACTGTACATAGATGCCGTAGCCCAGGCCCAGCACAAAATAACCCGCCAGCACCGGCAGGGTCTGGGGTGCGGCGGCACGCAGCGCCCGCAGAACGGGGCTTTGCGGCCGCACCAGAAGTTGTTCGTTTGTCTGCTGCATTTGTTGTTCCCCTCAGGGCAGCCGGCATTCCCGACCGCTTTGCTTTCTTAAACCTATTTCTCTGATATGATTTTATAAATTATGTATGTATTATAACAGGTTCTGCCGCTTTTGCAACCGGCAGAACGCAAACGTCCCGGCATGCGGGCCCTGTTCGGCTCCATGGCACTGGGCCTGTTTGCCAGCTCTTCCAGCGGCAGCAAGGTGATGGACAAGGAGACCGACCTTTAATTCTCCTGAAACAGCAAGACCCGGAACCCTCCGCTGGGAAGGTTCCGGGTATTTTTTGCCTGTTATGTTACGATTCGGCTTTCTCGTCCTGATGCCGGGGCATATCCAGCTCCGGCATCAGCTCATCGCTGATGATGGTGAGCATCTGCTCCAGCTTGTCCACGTCCTCTTCCGGGAAGCGTTTGCGCACCCGCTCGATCACGGTGCTCAGGTAGGAGTAGCTGATGTTGTAGTAGTCGATATACTTCTGGGTGGGGCGCAGGTGGTACTCGCGCCGGTCCACGGTGGACTGGATCTTTTCCACATAGCCCTTTTTGACCAGACTGCCGATCTTGTAGGCCGCATTGGGGGTGGAGATCTGCATCATGCGGGAGAACTCCGCAATGGTGGGCTCGCCCATGGCCATGATGCCCTCCATACAGAAGGACTCCACCGTGGTCAGGGTCGCTTCCCGCGTGGCAAAACGCTGGAATACGTTCTGATAAAAGTGCAGCTTGAATTTGGTGTATACATCCTGAAAAGCCTGTTCCAGCATGGATCGCGCCTCCGCTCGTTCGTTTTCTTTCAGTTTATCACAAGTTGCCCGCGACGGCAAAGCCCAATCATGCTTTTGCCTTTTTGATCGTGCGGGCGCGGATGATGCTGAGCACCACCAGCTCTACGACGATGGCCACGGCCAGCAGCACCAGCGAGGTGAACAGGCTGGCCCGGCTGCCCAGTACCGCCTGTGCGGGCCGGTGATCATATAACACACCGCCGCGCAGGACGCCGCCGTGATGGCATAGGGCAGCTGGGTGGACACATGGTTCACATGGCTGCAGTGGGCACCCGCCGAGGCCATGATGGTGGTGTCGGAGATGGGGGAGCAGTGATCGCCGCAGACAGCGCCGGACAGGCAGGCCGCGATGGAGATGACCAGCATTTCGCCTTCCGGGAATGCGTGGCACGATGGGGATCAGAATGGAGAAGGTTCCCCAGCTCGTGCCGGTGGCAAAGGCCAGGAACACCGCCACCGGAAGATGATCACCGGCAGCAGATACTGCAGCGCCGCAGCGGAGCCGCCAGCAGGTTGGCCACATAATACTTGGCACCCAGCAGGCCGGTCATGCCGGACAGGGTCCAGGCCAGCGTGAGGATGAGCATGGGGCTGACCATGGCCTTGAAGCCCTCCGGGATGCAGGCCGCAAAGTCCTGGAAGGTCATGACGCTGCGCACCCGGTAGAACACGAAGGTGAACAGCAGCGCAATGCTGCTGCCCATCACAAGGCCGGCAGAGGCGTTGCAGTCCGCAAAGGCGGTGACGAAGTCCACCCCGTCAAAGAAGCCGCCGGTGTAGATCATGCCGAAGATGCAGGCCGCGATCAGCACCAGCACCGGTGCGATCAGGTCCACAACATGGCCCTTCGTCTCGGTGCCGTCGTCCACGTCGTCGCCGTAGGGGCGGTCCTCGGTGGTGAACAGGTCGCCGTTTTTCGCGTTGTCCTCATGGAGCTTCATGGAGCCGAAGTCCGTGCCGGTGAAGATGAGGAACAGGCTCATGACGACGGTAAGCAGGGCATAGTAGTTGTAGGGGATGGTGCGCAGGAACATGGTGAAGCCGTTGATGCCGGACCCCTCCGGCACGCTGGAGGTGACCGCCGCCGCCCAGCTGGACACCGGCGCAATGATGCAGATGGGGGCCGCCGTGGCGTCGATGAGGTAGGCCAGCTTGGCGCGGGACACCTTCTGCCGGTCGGTGACCGGGCGCATGACCGAACCCACGGTCAGGCAGTTGAAATAGTCGTCCACAAAGATCATCACACCCAGCAGCAGGGTGGCAAACTGTGCGCCCGCCCGGGAGTGGATGTGCTTCGATGCCCAGCGGCCAAAGGCGGCCGAGCCGCCGGCCTTGTTCATCAGGGCCACCAGGATGCCCAGCATGACCAGGAACACCAGGATGCCCACATTGCTGCTGTCGGACAGTTTGGCGATCATGCCGCCCTCTTCGTGGAAGAAGAGGGTATTCAGGGCCAGTTCCAGGTTTCCGTTGGCATACAGCAGTGCGCCCGAGGCGATGCCCACCAGCAGGGAGGTGTACACCTCCTTGGTGTTCAGGGCCAGCACAATGGCAATGACCGGCGGCAGCAGCGAGAAGAAGGTGCTGTACACCGCACAGGTGTAGGTAGACGGGTCGGCGATCTTGCCGGGAGTGGCTGCCGTGCACCACAGCAGCAGGGCAAACACGAACAGTGCCGCCGCCCAGGACAGATTCTTGTTTTTCATAATGATTCCTTTTCGTTTCAGGCGATTCGTTCCGGCAGCGTATCAGGCCCCGTGCTGCGGGGCAGACTATCCCCACGGAATGCAAAAGGGGAGTGGGGCCGTGCCGGATTACAAAGCGATGTATTTTGAGCTGTTCCGCGCCAGCGTGCAGGCCGTACAGCTGCTGCAGGACGCACAGGCCCACGCCGAACAGCAGCTGCTGGCCGAGGACCCGCCGCCGCTGCGGCTGGAGCAGCCCGATGGGGAAGAGTGAACCCTCTCAGTTTAACGGCCTCGCCCTCTCCGTCTTTGCTTCGCAAATCCACCTCTCCCAAAGGGAGAGGCAAGAGCTTTACCGTTACGTTCTTGGCTCTCCCTCTGGGAGAGCTGGCGCGAAGCGCCTGAGAGGGCGAGGTTATTCACCCGGTTTTACCCTTTCTTTGCCTCCGCCTTGGCCGCAAACTTGTCGTTGTGGATCACAAAGCGCTCGTGGGTGCCGCCGCCCACCGGGCCTTTTTCGTCGTGCAGGCTCACTTTGAAGGTGAGCTTGCGGCCTTCCACAGCCACCAGCTCGCTCTCGCAGGTCACAGTCATGCCCACGGGGGTGGGAGCGGTGTGCTCCAGCTCCAGCTTCGTGCCCACGGTGCCGTCGCCCTCGGCCAGAGCCGGGGCCACGCTCATCCAACAGGTCTTTTCGGCCAGGGCCACCAGGGCCGGGGTGGCAAACACGTCCAGTGTGCCGCTGCCCATGGTCTTTGCGGTGTTTTCAGCAGTGACGGGCACGCTCTGCTCGCCGCGGATACCGGTTTCCAATGTCATAAAAATTCCCTCCTGTGCGTCTGTACGCAGATCTCGATTCTATACGTTTTATAAGATACCACAGCTTGGCAAAGAATGCACCATCTTTGGCGCATTTTGTAAAAAATACCTTTTCTGTTTCCTGCCCGCTGTGCTATGATAGGGTCAAAAAGGGAGGGGACGTTCCATGTCTGACTTCTGGAAATCCTATGACATCACCGCCGCCGAATACGGTGCGGGCTATGAGTGCTACCCGCTGTTCGGCACTGTCCATCTCATAGAGCTGGCGCTGTCGGCTTTGTTCCTTCTGGGCATGGTGTGGTGGTACCGCCGCAGCACGCCGCGCACCCGGCGGCACATTCTGGTGGGGGTCACGGCGGCCCTGCTGGCCGACGAGGCCGCCCTGCTGCTGGGTATGGCCTGCACCGGCCAGTGGAACTGGAGCTATCTGCCGCTGCACCTGTGCAGCATCAACGTGTTCGTCTGCCTGTACAACACCCTCACCGACCGCAGCTGGTGCAAGGAGGAGCTGTACGCCCTGTGCATCCCCGGCGCGGCACTGGCTCTGCTGTGCCCCAGCTGGCGGGATGTGCCCGGGTGGTTCACCCTCATCAACCTGCACTCGGTCAGCATCCACGCCCTGCTGGTGCTCTACCCTGTGCTGCTGGTGGCGGGCGGATACCGCCCCAGCGTGTGCCGGGTGCCGCAGGTGCTGGCCTTTTTGTTCGGCTCGGCCCTGCCCATCTATTTTCTTAACAAACCCCTGCACACCAACTTTTACTTTTTGAACAACCCCTATGGCAACGTCATCACCAGCACCTTTACCGCGTGGTTTGGCGAAAAATTCTACATTCTGGGCTTTCTGCCCGCCATCGCGCTGGCCCTTGTGCTGATGTACGTCCCCTGGCAGCAGCCGGAAGAAGCGTTGAGCCGCTCCGCCACCTGTCCGCCCGGCCCGCTTCCAGCGGGCCGGGTTTTTTCAATTTGCATCTTTTTGGCGTTTTGCGGTGTTTTTTCATCAATGCAGCGGGAATGTCAAAATTCTTCTGCAAAGGGCTTGACAGGCAGGCATGTGCGTGATATCATGAACACATGAACAGACGTTCATATAATTTCATCCCGAAAGGAGATGCTTCCATGGCGCAGCAGAACGAACCCCTCGTGCAGCCGGAAGAGCTGGACATGCCGGATGACGAAGTGCTGTACGAGCTGGCCGACCTGTTCCGGGTGTTCGGCGACTCCACCCGCATCAAGATCCTGTACGCCCTGCACGACAATGAGCTGTGCGTGCAGGACATTGCCAACGCCGTGCAGCTGAGCCAGTCGGCCGTGAGCCACCAGCTGCGGGTGCTCAAGGATTCCAAGCTGGTACGCTTCCGGCGGGAGGGCAAGACCGTGTATTACGCACTGGACGACGACCATGTGCGCAGCATCCCTCTGGGGATGGACCATATCGAAGAATGATTTTCCGGGCTGCGGCCCGCACAAAAACAGAAAGGCTGGTATCTACGATGAAAAAGACCTACAAGATCGAAGTGGACTGCGCAAACTGCGCCCAGAAGATGGAGGACGCTGCCAACACCGTTGCCGGTGTGGAAAAGGCGACTGTCAGCTTCATGACCCAGAAGATGAAGGTGGAGTTTGCCGAGGGTGCCGACCCCCACGCCACCATGGAGAATGTGCTGTCCGCCTGCAAGAAGGTGGAGGACGACTGCGAGATCTTTGACATCTGACCTCTTCCGGTCCGGTTCCCGGCATCGCTGTTGGCGGCAGCTCTCCCCTGTGGAGAGCTTTTCTTTCCTCTGCCGCCGGGCAGCGGAAAACTCCTCTTTTTCGTGGAAAAAACGGGCAGTTTTCAACACTTTCCACGCACTTTTCAACACCCTTCGCGGAAAACTCCAAAAAGAAACGTGGAAAGAAAGTTTCTGCGGGAAAACCCGTGGAAAACACGGGGAAAGGGTGGAAAATCCATTTTTGTGGGGAAAACCTGTTGAATTCCACTGCGTTTTCCCGTTTTTTCTCAGAACCGCCGCAATCCGACAAAAGGAGCGTTTTGTATGACCAAAAAAAAAAAAAGAGCCTGCAGCAGATCCTGATCGCGCTGGCCCTTGTGATCCTGCTCAAGCTGCTGCTCAGTGTGCTGCCGGCACTTCCCACCCCGGTGGAGCTGCTGCTCTACCTCATCCCGTACCTTGTGGTGGGCAAGGACGTGCTGCGCAAGGCCATCAAGGGCGTCAAGAACCGCCAGCCCTTTGACGAGTGCTTCCTGATGGCGGTGGCTACCGTGGGTGCCTTTGCCCTGGGCGACTATGTGGAAGGCTGCGCCGTTATCCTCTTTTACCAGATCGGCGAGCTGTTCCAGAGCGTGGCCGTGGGCAAGAGCCGCCAGAGCATTTCCAGCCTGATGGACATCCGCCCGGACTACTCCAACGTGGAGGACGAGGACGGCAAGCTGGAGCAGGTGGACCCCGATGACGTAGAGGTCGGCACCGTGATCGTGGTGCAGCCCGGCGAGCGGGTGCCCATTGACGGTGTGATCGTAGAGGGCACCTCCGCCCTGAACACCGCCGCCCTGACCGGTGAGAGCCTGCCCCGCGACGTCCAGACCGGAGACGAGGTCATCAGCGGCTGCGTGAACATGACCGGCCTGCTGAAAGTCAGGACTACCAAGGAATTCGGCGAGTCCACTGTCTCGAAAATTCTCGATCTGGTAGAAAATTCCAGCATGAAAAAGGCCCGTGCCGAAAACTTCATCACCCGCTTTGCCCGGGTATACACCCCGGCTGTCTGCTACGGTGCGCTGGCGCTGGCCTTCCTGCCGCCCATCGTGCTGCTGCTGATGGGCCAGCCTGCCCGCTTTGGGGACTGGATCTACCGCGCTTTGACCTTCCTGGTCATCAGCTGCCCCTGCGCACTGGTCATCAGCATTCCGCTGAGCTTCTTCGGCGGCATCGGCGGTGCTTCCGCCTGCGGTATCCTGGTCAAGGGCTCCACCTATCTGGAGGAGCTGGCCCGCACCGGCATCGTGGTGTTTGATAAGACCGGCACCCTGACCCAGGGCACCTTCAAGGTCACCGGCGTCCACCCGGCCGACGGCATCACCGACGAACAGCTGGTGGAAGCCGCTGCTCTGGCCGAGAGCTGGTCCAAGCACCCCATCTCCCTGAGCATCAAGGCCGCCTACGGCAAGGAGATCGACACCTCCCGCGTCACCGACGTGGAGGAACTTGGCGGCCACGGCGTGACCGCCAAGGTGGACGGCAAGGCCGTTGCCGCCGGCAACGCCCGTCTGATGGAGCGCTGGGCCTTTCTGCCCCGCCGTGAGCGAGACCGGCACCGTCGTGCACGTTGCCATCGACGGCAGATACGCCGGTTGCCTGCTCATCGCCGACGTGGTCAAACCCCACAGTGCCGAGGCCATCCGGGCCCTGAAGGCCGCCGGAGTGCGCAAGACCGTCATGCTCACCGGCGATGCCGAGCCGGTGGCCAAGGCCGTTTCTGCCCAGCTGGGTCTGGACGAATACCACGCCGGTCTGCTGCCCGGCGACAAGGTGGACCAGATCGAGAAGCTGATCGCCGAAAAGAAGCCCAAGGAAAACCTCGCCTTCGTGGGCGACGGCATCAACGACGCCCCGGTGCTGTCCCGCGCCGATGTGGGCATCGCCATGGGTGCCTGGCTCAGACGCCGCCATCGAGGCCGCCGACGTGGTGCTGATGGACGATGACCCGGCCAAGATCGCATTGGCCATGCGCATCGCCCGCCGCACCCTGCGCATCGTGTACGAGAACATCGTGTTCGCGCTGGCGGTCAAGTTTGCCTGCCTGCTGCTGGGTGCCATCGGTATGGCCAGCATGTGGACAGCCATCTTTGCCGACGTGGGCGTCATGGTCATTGCCGTGCTCAACGCCACCCGCGCCCTGTACACCAAAGATCTTGTCAGGAAGAGCCACCCGTAACGCTGTTGTTTTCCATAAAATGCCTGACCGCCAACGACAGCGGTCAGGCATTTTGTGTTTTCGGGGTTCAGATGTCCCACAGCCCGGGGCAGAGGTGGACACTGCCGAGGCACCGGCCCGCATGGCGGCCATGACGTCGGCCTTGTCTCGCAGCAGACCGCCCGCGATCACCGGCACCCGGGTGCGGGTACTGATCTCGGTGATGACCCGGGGCATGATGCCGGGCAGGATCTCCACAAAGTCCGGCTTGCCTTGTTCCAGCTGGCCGGAAAGGTTGTTCAGGGAAAGGGAGTCCGGGATGAACGCCCGCTGGATGGTCAGCAGGCCCTGATGGCGCGCCCGCCGGATCAGGGACGGGTGGGTGGAAATGATACCATCCGGGTGGCACAGCGCAATGAGGGAATTCACGGCAACTTCCCGCGCCGAAAGGCCGTCCACAAGGTCGATGTGCACGACGGCCAGCTTTCCGGCCGCGTGGATGCGCCGGACCAGCTCCCCCACATTGAGCAGGGTGCTCGCCAGCAGAAAGACCGTGCTGCAGGGCGAGGCCAGGGCGGCCGTCAGAGCGTCATCCGTCTTGACGGCTGCGATCACCGGCTCGTCCAGCAGAGTTTCAGCAAGTGGATGCATCGGGCAGGACTCCTTTCTCTCAGATGGTTCTCATTATCGCACAAAGGCCGCACTGTAAAGTGCAGCCCCAGTCTGCGGTTGTGCTTATGCCTGGAAATAGATCGCGGTGTTGGCCACGGTCATCATGGTCATCAGGATGGTATTCAGGAAGGCCGCAACGTACACGCTGCCGGTCTTTTTGTACAGGTACTTGGCCAGGCAGGATGCAATGGCCAGCGAGGGCACCAGCGCAAACAGCAGGATGCCGCCAAGGGCCTGTCCCGGGTAGAAGGCAACGCCGGTACGGAACAGGGTGCCGTACTGCAGCACCAGCCAGAGGAGGATGCCGCCCATGTTGGTCAGAGCAGCCAGCAGGTAGCCCCAGCCGCCCTGCAGCTTTTCGCTGCTGGTGTTGGAGATGGCGGCGGCGCCGCTGACAAAGTAGTACACAAAGAAGAACGGCATATACTTGACCGCCGCCGGGATGGCGCTGGCTTCAAAGGTCTTGAAGGCGAAGGTCCAGATGCGGAAGTCGGTCTTGAAGATGGCATCCACGGCAAACAGGCAGGCGTAGGCGATCACGCTCACCAGCAGTGCCACGCAGAAGGCTGCAGCCACAGACACCGGCTTTGCGGCAATGCCGTACTGTTCCAGCGTGATGCCCTTCTGCTTGCGGCCGCCGAACAGGTAGACGCAGACCATGGTCACGATGGAGATGCAGGCGCAGATGAGAGCCCAGTCACGATGCTGTTGACGGTGGGGCCTGCCAGGTGGCATTGGTCTCGAAGATGTTCTTGGTCACCAGCACACGCAGGACGATGGAAGCGATCAGGACGCACACCGAGCCGGACAGCCAGGTCTTGCGGTCGTCCTCGGTGCTGCGGGCTGCCAGAACGATGCCCACCACCGACAGGAGCAGGGCAACGTCACTGGCGTAGCGCATCCAGCGGATGGGCTCTGCGGTCAGACTGCCGTCGTATACGGCGGGGAAGATGATGGCCGGGATCAGCATACCCACCACGAACAGGCTGATCGTGCCAAGCTTGCCGGACAGGGTGCCGACGGCCGGGGTGGGTGCTGCGACGGCCTGCTTTGCATTGACAGGAAGGGCAGCTTCATCAGCAGCAGGGCAAGAGGTGCCAGCATGAGCAGGAAGCCCACCAGAGCGACCAGCTCAAAGACTTCTTTCCAGTACCAGATCTGGCTGGTGGAAGCAATGTTCTGCACCAGACCGGACTGGTCGGCAAATGCAGTGGCGTAGAACTCGATGGCATCCTTGGTGGAAGCCTTGGAGAAGTGGTTCCAGGGGTGGATCTCACGCGGCTGGTAAATGATGCGCTGGCCGCCGTCCGAGCCGGTGTACCAGGTGTCAGCCTGCGGAGCTTCCTGCTCCAGCAGGGTCTTGCCAGCGGTGGTTGCAACATAGTCCTTGTGGTAGACGGTGCCGCTCTTCGTGGGAGGCTCGTCGGCCGCAAAGAAGAACTCGTCGTACTGGCCGCAGATCTTGCCGATGGTGCGTCCACCGAAGGTGGCAACTGCAGCCTCTTCGTCCAGGCTCAGGTAGGAGGTCCAGGAGTAATCGGCACCCATGCTCAAACCGGCCTTGATGATGCGGTAACCGGCGGCAGCGTAGTTCTGCTCATCCAGATAGATGGCCATCTCGGAGGAGAAGCCGCCCATGGAGTGGCCGCTGACCGCGATCTGACCGTTGCCCTGTGCATCCTTGGCAACGTAGTCCTGGCTGTACATGTACTGTGCGGCATCCCACAGCGAAGTGGGCCAGAAGTTGAAGAAGCCGCCGGTATTGTCGGCGTTCCCGTGGGAATGGCCGTGGTCATACATATCCAGTGCCAGCACGACATAGCCGCGGCGGGACATCTCGATGGCGGTCTCGTCCTGCATCTCGGCACTGTTCAGGTAGCCGTGGGTGGTCACGATGGTGGGGTGCGGGTTGGAGGCGTCCACGCCCTTGGGCATGTACAACAGGCCCGAAAGGGTGCCGGAGTCGGTATCAAAGGAAATGCGGGAGACCTTGACCTTGTAGAATGAGGTGTTGAACATCTGGGCAAAAATGCTGCCCAGCAGCATCAACGCCACAGCGATCGCCAGCACAACGACCGTGCGCGAACGCTTTCGGTGGCCTTTGCGGTGCTTTCATGGGGATCCTCCTTCTTTTCAGGGACATGCCCGGCGGCTGCACTTCCAGAACCAGCCCCCGGAACAGATGTGAACGGGCGGACAAGGGGTGCGATGGGAACAAAATGGGGACGCACTGCGGTCGTGGCACAGTGCATCCCCATCTCAATTCTCTTGGGATGCTTTCAGTATACCATTTCTCAACGGTTTGTCAACAGACAATTCACAAATTCGTGATTTTTTGTTGGAAGTAGTCAAAGTCCAGACAAATTCTTTTAATGCTCTGCCCAGTCACTGCTGCGGCCCACGGCCTTGTGCCAGCCGGACAGCAGCCGTGCGCGCTCATCTCCGGCATAGCGGGGTAAAGGTCATGTTGCAGTGCCACAGGCTGCGGATCCGTCCCGGTCCTTCCACACACCGGTGGCAAGGCCTGCCAGATAGGCAGCGCCCAGAGCGGTGGTCTCCCGGATGGCCGGGCGCAGGACGTCCTTGTTCAGGATGTCGGCCTGGAACTGCATCAGGAACTGGTCGCGGGAAGCACCGCCGTCCACCTTCAGGGAGGTGATGGGCACACCGGTGTCCTTTTCCATGGCGGCCACAAGGTCGGCGCTCTGGTAGGCGATGGACCTCCGCCGCCCGGATGATGTGGTTCTGGGTGGTGCCGCGGGTGATGCCTACAATGGCACCGCGGGCGTACATATCCCAATAGGGCGCGCCGAGACCGGTGAAGGCGGGCACGATATAGATGCCGCCGTTGTCCGGCACCTTCTGGGCATAGTATTCGGCGTCGCGGCTCTCCTGGATCATCCGCAGGCCGTCGCGCACCCACTGGATGACGGCACCGCCCACAAAGACACTGCCCTCCAGAGCATACTCCACCTTACCGTTCAGGCTGATGCCGATGGTGGAGATCAGGCCGTTCTGACTGCGGCAGATGGTGTCACCGGTGTTCATGAGCAAAAAGCAGCCGGTGCCGTAGGTGTTCTTGGCCTCACCCTTGGCAAAGCACCCCTGCCCGAACAGTGCAGCCTGCTGGTCCCCGGCAATGCCGGCCACCGGCACCTGCACCCCGCACAGGTCGGTGGTGCCGTAGACCTCGCTGGAATCCGCCACGCGGGGCAGGATGCAGCGGGGGATATCCAGCGCTTTGAGCAGGGTGTCATCCCAGTCCAGGGTGCGGATGTTGTAGAGCATGGTGCGGCTGGCGTTGGTACGGTCGGTCACATGCACCTTGCCGCCGGTGAGCTTCCACACCAGCCAGGTGTCCACGGTGCCGAACAGGATCTCGCCCGCCTCGGCCCGCTCCCGCGCGCCGGGCACGTTATCCAGGATCCACTTGATCTTTGTGGCGGAAAAATAGGCATCCGGCATCAGGCCGGTATTCTCGCGGATGTATTCCGTCATGCCGGGCTGCTGCACCAGCTCGTCCACCAGCGGGGCGGTGCGGCGGCACTGCCAGACGATGGCATTGTAGATGGGGCGGCCGGTGGCCTTTTCCCACAGGATGGTGGTCTCGCGCTGGTTGGTGATGCCGATGGCGGCAATGTCATGGACATCCACGCCGCTCTGGGCCACCACCTCGTTCATGACCCCGTACTGGGTAGACCAGATCTCCATGGGGTTGTGCTCCACCCAGCCCTGCTGCGGGTAGATCTGCTCAAACTCCCGCTGCTGCACCGCGATGATGTTCTGCTCGTTGTCAAACAGGATGGCGCGGCTGCTGGTGGTTCCCTGGTCCAGTGCAAGAACATACTTTGTCGACATGGTTCAACGACCTCCGTTTCGCTCAGGGCGGTTTTACAGGTCTCGTGTGGCTACGACATCCACACCGGTGCCGCAGACGTCGGTCAGCACGACCTGCCCGGTGCGGATGGGTGTGTGCAGCGTGACGCCGTCCAGCGCAGCCATGACCTGCACGATCTTTTCTTTGGGCACCGCCTGCGCGGTCTTGACCGGGCAGCGCGGATAGCGCCCGCCCTCGGCCCGCACCGTACTGGTCAGGATACGGGTGGGTGGGTCAGTTCTTCCTTGCCATAGGCGGCACCGTTGGGGCAGGCATTGCCGGTTACATTATAATCGTTTTCCGGGTCCACCTGCAAGTGGCAGCCACGGGGGCAGCAGATACAAATGATCTCACGCTTTTTGTTCATTTTGCTACGACCTCCTCTACTGCAACGGTCAGCGGGCCGTCGGCCTTTGCCAGCAGGACCCCGGGCAGGTGATGTGCTCCATCTCGCCGGGTGCCATCCGCTGGCGCTTGAACCGAGCCAGCTGCTTCTCCCCGCAGGTGATGGTGATCTGGCTGGGGCCGTAATTCTGCCGCACCCGGAACGAGATCTCCACGCCCTTGTCCACGTCCGCCGGGCGCACCCGCTGGGGGACGGTATAGCCCACGCCATTGCCCGGGACAAGGTCCAGCACGGCCGCGTCCGGGGTCTCACCGTGGAGCACATAGGCGGCGGCTGCGGCTCCGGCCCGGTCGCTCTCGCCTGAAACAAAGTCCACCAGATCGTGCACATGCACCACGTTGCCGCAGGCAAACACGCCGGGAATGCCGGTCTCCATGTTCTCGTAGACCACGGCTCCCTTGGTGTGGGGGTCCATCGGGATGCCGGCCTGCCGGGTCAGCTCGTTTTCCGGGATCAGGCCCACACTGAGCAGGATGGTGTCCACGTCAAACTCCATCTCGGTGCCCGGAATGGGGCGGCGGTTCTCGTCCACCTTGGCCACAATGGCCTTTTCCACCCGGGTATCGCCCTGAATGTCCACGATGGTGTGGGACAGGTACAGCGGGATGTCAAAATCCTGCAGGCACTGCACAATGTTGCGGGTCAGGCCGCCGGAATAGGGCATGACCTCCACGCAGGCCAGCACCTTGGCCCCTTCCAGCGTCATCCGCCGGGCCATGATCAGGCCGATGTCGCCGCTGCCCAGAATGAGCACCCGTTTGCCTACCAGATAGCCCTCCATGTTGACATAGCGCTGGGCGGCACCGGCGGTGTAGATGCCGGCCGGGCGGGTGCCCGGGATGCCGATGGCCCCGCGGGTGCGCTCCCGGCAGCCCATGCAGAGGATGACGCTCTTTGCTTCGAGGATCTGGTAGCCCTTCTCCTTGCTGACACAGTGGATCTTTTTATCCGGCGTGACCTCCAGCACCATGGTGCCCAGCTCCACCCGGACGCCGGTGGAGCGCAGCATTTCAATGTAGCGCCCGGCGTACTCCGGGCCGGTGAGCTGCTCGCCGAAACGGTGCAGCCCGAAGCCGTTGTGGATGCACTGGTTCAGGATGCCGCCCAGCTCGTTGTCACGCTCCAAAATCAGAATATCGCGCAGGCCGTGCTGCCATGCGCTGTAGGCTGCGGCAAGGCCTGCAGGGCCGCCGCCGACGATGACCAGATCAATCATGGTTGGTTCCCTCCTGCTTGGTTTCGCACAGTAAGACGTTGCTGCCTGCCTTGTCCTGCAGGACGTCCAGCGGGTCGATGCCCCGCGTCCGGCTGATGAGCTCCAGCACCCTGGGCCCGCAGAAGCCGCCCTGACAGCGGCCCATCCCGGCGTTGCAGCGGCGCTTGACGCCGTCGATGGTGGTGGCCGGGATCCGGTGTGCAGGGCGTCCAGGATCTCGCCCTCGGTGATGGTCTCGCAGCGGCAGATCACCCGGCCGTAGGCGGGGTTCCGGGCAATGAGCTTTGCCTTTTCTTCCGGCGGCAGCTCCTTGAACCGCACCCGGGTGCGGCCGTCCCGGTAATCCGTTTTGGCCGCAGGCAGATCCCCGTGGCCTTCCAGAATGCGGACCACCTCTTTGGCAACGGCCGGTGCGCTGGACAGGCCCGGCGATTTCATACCGGCCAGGTCGATGAAGCCGGGTGCACCTTCCGCCTCGCCGATGACGAAATCCCCGGTGTCCACATTGGCGCGGACGCCTGCAAAGTTGCGGATGGACTCGCCGAAGCGGATGTCCGGCACGCTGCGGCGTGCGGCCGCGCTGACAAAGGCCAGCCCGGCGGCGGTGCAGGCAGTGTTGTCGCCCACCACCGGCTCGGCATTGGGTCCGACGATCAGGTTGCCGTGAACGGTAGGTGCCACCAGCACGCCCTTGCCGTTTTCGTTGGGGCACTGGAAGATGACATGCTGCACCCGCGTGCCTTCCGATTTGTCCAGAAGGTAATATTCGCCGCGGGTGGGCTGGATGGTGAACCGGTGCGGAGCGGCCATGTCGTGCACGGCATCGGCCCGGATGCCGGCGGCGTTGACAACGTAGGGCCTCCACCACGCCGGACGGCGTGGTCAGCGCCCAGCCGGACGCGGTTTTCTGAATGCCGGTGACCGGGCTGCTGAGGTGGAGTTCCACCCCGTTGCGCACCGCCACCTCCGCCATGGCCAGCGCATATTCCCACGGGCTGACGATGGCCGCGCTGGGTGCATACAGCGCTCCGGCCACCTCCGGCGAAAGACCGGGCTCCATGGCCCGTGTTTCCTCTGCCGACAGCAGCCGGATGCCCGGCACCCCATTGGCAAGGCCGTTTTCGTACAGCTTCTGCAGATGCGGCAGCTCCGCCGGGCTGAGGGCCAGCACCAGACTGCCGCACTGCCGGTACGGCACATCCAGCCGGGCGCAGATCCTTTGGCCAGTGCAACGCCCTCCACATTGAGCCGTGCCATCCGGGTGCCCGGCTCGGGGTCGTACCCAGCGTGCAGAATGGCACTGTTGGCCTTTGTGGTGCAGTCGGCCACATCGTTCTCGGCCTCAAAAATTGCAGTGTGCAGCGGATAATGCGAGAGCTCATAGGCGGCAGCCGCGCCAACGACACCGCAGCCGATGATTGCTACATCCAGCATAAAAACCTCCTGATCTTCTGCCTGTCACAGCATGCTCGTTTGCGTAGCGGGAACAAAAAAGAGCAGAGCAAACAAAAGGGAACAGGCTCCCTCTTGTTTGTTCTGCTCAATTCTCTGAACAAACACTTGATGGCTTTATGATAATGCAGATTGCACAAGATGTAAAGCATTTGTGGAAAATAAATGCATCCTTCGTGTCAGAACGGTTCAGGATTTGCGCAGCAGGTCGGTGAACCAGGCACTGACCTGACGGTAGATCTCCGGGTCTGTGACCGACAGGTCGAACGGATAGGTCCCGTCCTCGGCCAGCACGGCACAGGCCGCCCGGACCTTCTGCATGGCCTGCGGATCAAAGGCCTTATCCCGCCGCCCGGAAAGGCAGTTCATCAGGACGTCATCCTTCCAGCTCAGCAAGAACTCAAATGCTTCTGTGTTGTTCATTCCAAAATTCCTCCTGTCAGATGGGTTTCCTCAGCGGCAAGGTCTGCCGCCATGGCGTTCAGGATGCTCTGCAGCGCGGGCCGGACATCCGCCGTGTCCAGGATCAGCCCGGCTGCGTGGGTGACCGCCGCCGCCAAAGGGCAGGAAGTAGCGGCTCACATCCAGTTCCGTTTCGTTCGTGCGGGCAGAAAAGCGCCAGTGGCCGGGCCCCTGTTCCAGAGCGGCCAGCGCGATGCGGATATCCGAGCAGTCCGCCATCTGGTAAGCAGCCTTCTTCATGTCCTCATAGGACACCTGCAGTTCCGCAGCCTGCGCCGCGCTCAGGCACAGATATCCCACCCTGCCGTCGGCGGCAGTCCGGGCCTGTGCAAGCAGTCCGCCCTGATGGCAGCATTCGCGCAGGGTGCGCACATCCATCGTCTTGACCAGCTCGTCGTGGTCCACCCCGCCGAACAGAAGTTTTGCCGCGACGCCCAGCGTCCTTCCGCCGGAAATGTGCGAAAAGCGGCGGGTATCGTGCAGGATGCCCAGGTACAGGTAATCTGCCGCTGTGCGCAGCCCCTGCTCATGCGCACGCTGCGCCACAGGGACCAGCTCGTCCGAATCCATCATCTGGGCGATCATCTCCGCGCAGGAGGAAAGCGGCTCGATGCAGCCGACGTCCCCGTAACCAGTATTGGTTTCGTGGTGGTCCAGCGTCACCCGGACCGCTGCCCGCCGGAACCATTCCTCACCGGCAATGCGGTCCGGCGCTGCGCAGTCGCAGGCAATGGCAACATAGGGCCTGTCCTTCGGGACGCGCCCTTCCAGCAGTGCAAAGGGGTCAAACGTCGTGTCCTGCTCCACATAGTTCTGCACCCTTTGGCAAGGCCTGGGCCGTGTAGGGGATGATTTCCGGAACTTGCAGGGGAAATTCTCCCGCAGGTAATAGGCAACGCCCATGACCGAACTGACGGCGTCCCCGTCCGGGTTGATGTGGCCCAGGATCACCGCCGTGTCGACCTCCGTGTTGCACAAGGTCATAAAAAGCTCTCGCAGGGTCTTGTAGGTTTCCATCCGTCTTTTCCTCCTGTTCCATTGCCCGACATGGTTTCTGTTTCCATTGTAAGGGTTTCTTCCAGCGGATGTCAACCGTTTTTTCGTCGATTCTCTCATACTGAAATGCAGGAAGTCCTGCAGAGAGCGCCGCACATCCGGGCTTCTTGTCTCTCCGCCCGAATATGCTATAATGGAAGCAGCCAATCTCCTCACGCCTTTTTCTCGTGCCGATCAATGGGAGGTATTTTGTCGATGAACTATAAAGCAGAATCCCTTAATCGCCTTGCTTTTCCCTTAAAATTCGGAGATAGACCCTGCTGCATTTACGGCACAGACTGCGCCGAATATCTTCTGCTCCAAATGACCGGCGAACACGAGCTGCAAAGCATGGACAGCGAGGTTGCCGCTATTGCACAGAGTGCGCACCACTTTTTGTTTGCGGCCATCCCGGTGGAAAGCTGGAACGATGCACTTTCCCCGTGGAAATCTCCTGCGGTGTGGGGCAAAGAAAGTTTCGGCGGCAATGCGGCGGGCACACTACGCTTTCTGACAGAACAGGCGATTCCCACCCTGAAACAGCAGTTTGCACTGCCGGAAAATGTCCGGATCATTCTGGGCGGCTACTCGCTGGCCGGACTGTTTGCTCTGTGGGCATCCACGCAGACAGCTCTGTTTTCCGGTGTTGCGGCCGCTTCGCCTTCTGTGTGGTTTCCGGGCTGGATGGAGTTTGAACAGCAGCACACCATTCAGGCACAGCGCGTTTATCTGAGCCTTGGCGACAAGGAAGAGCACACGAAAAACACCATCATGGCTGCGGTGGGGGATAACATCCGCACCCTGCACAGCCGGCTTACAGAGCGCGGCGCAGACTGCGCCCTTGAATGGAACAACGGCGGGCATTTCAAGGATGCCGACCTGCGCACGGCAAGGGCCTTTCGGTGGACGATGGAGGAACACACATGACCATTTTGATTGATGCAGACGGTTGTCCCGTGGTTGATCTGACCTTGCAGATTGCAAAGCAGTTCAGCATCCCGGTCGTCATCCTGTGCGACACAGCTCACCAAATCGAGCGTGAGGGTGCGCAGACGCTGGTATTTGACAAGGGTGCTGACAGTGTGGACTTTGCACTGGTCAACCGGGTAAAGCCGGGAGATCTTGTCGTGACGCAGGACTACGGGCTGGCAAGTATGTGCCTTGCCCGGTGTGCCAAAGTGCTGAACCAGAACGGCTTGGAGTACACTGCTGACAACATGGATGCCCTCATGCTGCGGCGGTACGAAAACAAAAAGCTCCTCCGTGCCGGAAAGCACCCCAAGGGGAGCCCAAAGCGGACAAAGGCGCAGGATGAAGCCTTTGCCTCCACCCTGACAAGCCTATTGGAACGTGTCTGACTGGCAAAACCGCCCGGGTGCTCTCCCGGCAGCAAAAGCTCCCTGAAAGCCTTCGCTTCCAAGGAGCTTTTTCTAACAGCCGGAATCGCTTGTTTCGAGGTAGCCTTGCAATTCACCCGGTACGATCCCCGAGACCCAGTGCCCAAAAGCCCTGCCGGAGGGCTTGCCTCTGAAAGGTGGTCCTATACATTTGATCCAGCTGTTTCGGTAAAAAAAGTCACAGTTCCGTGAGAAACTGTGACCTTGGCGGAGTAGCAGGGATTTGAACCCTGGCGCCCCTTGCAGGGCCTACGAGATTTCGAGTTTTTCCTGTCTCACGGTACTTGGTGGAAGATAGAGGGAATTAGCCCACTTTGCCAGAAGATACGAACCATCGAATTTACGCTCAAAATTTCATCAAAATCCAAAATCACTAGGCTCTGTGCGGATTTGAACCCACTTTCCAAAACGCAGAAAAATCTGCCTTTTGGAGAGAAGTGGGAGAGATTTTACGCCTGTTGGAGAGAACGGGCGAGAGAGATTCCGGGAGCCAAAATCCATCCACACAATATGTTGCTTCTGACGCTGACCAAATCAAAGCAGCAAAGGATGGATGAACATGAGAACGCTGTTAGAGTGCTATAAAATTCTCGAAGAATACCCCAACGGAATGACGAAAGACCAGTTCTACCGTGTTGCCCGCATCAACAAGCAACACGCAAAATACCTTCTGGATTCCGGTCTCGTTCCGTGTATCAATACAGGAAAGAAAACACGCAAATACCATATTGCGACCCACGATGTGATCACCTACTTGTGTGACCGTGAAGATCATCCCGAAAAGTATAAAGTGCCAACGGGCTTTTATATCGGAAAGAATGGCTGCTCCAAACGGCACCCGGACAAGCCTGCCGCAGAGATCATCCGCTTCAATTTTACAGAGCCGGAAAAAACAGGGCTGTATACCATGTGGGAAAAGCTCACCGCTGGATATGATGATCTGTTGACCACCCCGGTAGTTTCGGAACTGACGGGCTACTCTGCACAAAGCATACAGCGATGGTGCAATCAGAAGATCCTTGTTGGATTCAAAATTCGTGGCACATTAACGATTCCTCGGCTTGCGGTCGTTGAGTTTATGTCCGGCGACCGTGCAACGGGCATTGTCCGAAAATCCTCAAAGCACCTTGACCTGCTCCGCACCTATGCGCAGGAATGCCATGAAGGTGCAATGACCATTACATACTAAACAGACAGGACTGCTCCACAACGCAATGTATGTGAGGCAGTCCTGTTCGTTTAGAAAATGTATGATTTTACAGCAAGATTCCAATCTATCTCAACTATTATCCTCTGCTTTCAAGACGTTGAATATGTTTCTTTAGCCAAAATATTAAAATCCCGACGTATTCAACTTTTTGACCTCTGGGTGCTTCCAGCTCTCTTAACTTTCTTCTGCACTCTTCAATATCTTGATCTTTATGCTGCTTTTGCAATACCGACAGCATACCATCAAGAGCATTTTTTCTCTTGGTTTTCAAGTCCTTACCATCGTTCAGATTCAGAATATCATTTAGTTCACGATTGATTTCATCCCGGTCCTCTTTAGCAGGTATCGTTTCGGCAGCCAGTATCTTGCCGCTGTAAGAGTATTGAATCAAATGATTGCACTCAGGATTTAATGGTGTCAAAAATTTTTGTTCCCTCTTGATTTATCGCAACATAAAGCTCCTCTGTTTTCATTTCCTGAGCATACTGCAAGAAAGTTACTGTACTCCAATTCTTTTTTCCAGTTTTCAGTGCCCCTCGTCAGGCTCTGAGGTTCAATATGCTCAATCGTACACTTCAATGTACTCCCTGTTTTTTTGTCGGTTTCGGGAATTCTGCACATACAGTATGCACACAGTCCTCCCTGTTCTTCCACCAACTTTGACAAAACATACTCATGCAGGTCGCTACTCATGGAATCGTAAGTCGGTCGTACACCAGTGCAGGATTCGCTTTCACGGTATTCCTTTAATTCCTTTGGCTCGTGTTTTTTCACAATGTGTATCATATGTTTCCTCACATACGGCTGAAATCCAACTGTGTGCGACACTTTACAATTTCAGGGTCATCACCCAGCTTAGAATTCATCTCGTCGAGAACGGTTTCAGCAACCGTATAATCATCTTGGTCGAGAGCATGATAAAACCTTTCAAACAATTCTTCAGCTTCGGATGTGCGAACAGTAACATTCATATCCGCACGGAGAATGCTGTCAGAATCCTTACCGTATAGATAACGATCGTGTAGCTCGCTTTCGCCATCAGCATTTTTCTCAAGCATAAACAAATTGTAGCTTCTATCCACTTCCCCAAGAATCTGCGGAGAGTGCGTTGTAATCAAAAACTGAATGTTTGGGAAAAGTTTCCGAAGCACTGATAGTATTTTCCTCTGCCACGCAGGGTGCATATGCAGATCAAGTTCATCAATCAGTACGATGCCCTCTCCCTCCATCGGGTTCTCACGGCAGGGGTTCGCCATTGCCACGCGGCGAGCAATGTCTCCCAGCAAGGCTAGCGTACACTTTTCACCATCTGACAGTTGGTCTACGCGATATTCTTTATCATTGCGTATGACAACCATTCGGAGAGGATTCCGACGCACTTTGATTTCTTCAGCATCGTCCAGCATTGAGAGGGCTGCTTTTCGCACACACTCCAACGCAGGATCGCGATAATCCCAATCGCGTTTTATACTTTTCTGCTCATTTTCAAAGTCTTCCTGATTGCGAAACCACTCGAAAAAAGTACGGAAATCAAGCCTGTTTTCCAATGCTCTTTCCAATGCTGTTCTTTTGGAGAAAGAATGCTTTTTGCGTATCCTTAATGGAACATCCAGAACAAGTCTATTTGTTCCGTAATTTAGAAACACAGGCATATTCTGCTTCGGGCAATCATCTCCGGCAACTGTATCATCGTCCGCCAGATAATGTTCATTAAAAAACTGTGCTAAATCAACCGCTTGCTTACTTTGCTGACTTGCATTGACCGCATTCACTCGACCAGATGCGGTTTTTTCCATTTCTTTTGTGATCTCGAATGTTTCTCCGTCAAGCTGTAACACAATACCGGTACCATATCGCGCACTACTTCCACTGCGCTGACCAATATGCAGTTGTTCCTTATCTAATGTTCGGTATCCCGTTCCTTGAGCATTGTTCAGCCTGTTGATAAAAGGCCATGCAGCATAGCAAACTGCACTGAGGAGAGTCGATTTACCTGAGCCATTGTTGCCATAAAAGACTGTGGATTTACCATTCAAAGCGATTTCAATAAAGCCACCATCTGCTGCTGAAGTGAAATTTTTGAAATTTTTCACTCGAATTGTTTGCAGTTTCACCGTTTGTCCTCCTATCCAACATAGTTTTGGGTTGACTCTTTTACTATCTCCCATTGTAAGCGTTCTCGCTGGCAAATGTCAACCTGTTTTTACATTCATTTCTGAAAGAAGGTGGTTTTCCACATGAATAAGCACTCACAGTTGAAAATCCGAGGTCACACCAAATGACGCTGGACTACTTCTATGGTCAGTCGGGCGAATTGTTCTCCTATTTCCGCATCCCCAAGGCACTGTTCCAAGACTGCCGTTTCCGGCAGCTCTCCACCGATGCCCGGACGCTGTACGGCATTCTGCTGGACCGCATGAGTCTGTCTGCAAAGAACGGCTGGCTGGACGAGCAAGGCCGGGTGTATATCATCTACACTGTCCGGGAAGTGCAGGAATCCCTCTGCTGCGGCGAGCACAAGGCGGTCAAGCTGTTCCGGGAACTGGAGGACATCGACCTCATTGAGCGCAAGCGCCGTGGTCTGGGCAGACCCAGCCTGATCTACGTTAAGGACTTTTCCTCCGGCTTGCCAAAAGCGCAAGTACAGAATTGCCCAAACAGCAATTCAGGTGCTGCCGAAAGCGCAATTCTGGAGCAGCCAAGACCGCAAGCAAATAAGACTGATAAGAATAAAACAGAGTGGAACGATCCTGACCCTATCTATCCCGGGGGCATCCGTGAACAGCTCGAAGAATATTTTTCTCAGTCTTTGGAGGTAGACCTTCTGCTCCGGCTCTGCCCGGACGATGAGGACACCATCTATCAGATCGTGGATTTGCTTGTGGACACCTGTTCCACCAAACGCAAGATGTTGCGGATTGCCGGAGATGATAAGCCTGCCGAGGTGGTACGCAGTCGGCTGAAAAAACTGAATGCCGACCACATCCGTTTCGTGCTGGATTCTCTGGCAGAAAACACCGCCCCAGTGCGGAACATGAAGCAGTATCTACTGGCAATGCTCTACAATGCGCCCACCACCATGAACCTCTACTATCAGAACAAGACGAACCACGACTTTGCGCGCGGTTTACCGAAGGCGGGGTGATGTTATCGCAAAGAAAGCTACGATTATCGCAGTCACCAATCAAAAAGGCGGTGTGGGGAAAAGCACCACCTGTGAAAATCTGGGTATCGGGCTGGCAATGGAGGGCAAGAAAGTTCTGCTGGTGGACACCGACCCACAGGGGTCTTTGACCATCAGCATGGGCTGGCAGCAGCCGGACGAACTGCCCACCACCCTTTCCACCCTGATGGCAAAAGCCATGAATGACCAGCCCATTCTGCCCGGCGAGGGCATTTTGCACCATGCAGAGGGCGTTGACCTGATTCCTGCCAACATCGAACTGGCAGGGCTGGAAGTGGCTCTGGTGAACAGCATGAACCGGGAAAAGATGCTGAAGCAGGTTCTGGACAGTGCCAAACGGGAGTACGATTTTATTCTGCTGGACTGTATGCCCTCGCTGGGGATGCTCACCATCAACGCACTGGCAGCGGCAGATGCTGCCCTGATTCCCGTGCAGGCGCAGTATCTTTCCGCAAAAGGCTTGGAACAGCTTTTGCAGACCGTGCAGAAGGTCCGGCGGCAGATCAACCCCAAGCTGAAAATCGAGGGCATCTTGCTGACTATGACCGACAGCCGCACCAACTACGGAAAGCAGATCAGCAGCCTGATCCGGCAGGCATACGGAAAGCACCTGAAGGTGTTCGAGCAGACCATTCCTCGATCCGTTCGTGCGGCGGAAACCAGCGCGGCAGGCAAAAGCATCTTTGCCTATGACCCCAAAGGCAAGGTGTCAGAAGCCTACAAATCTCTTGCAAAGGAGGTGCAGGCGGATGCCGATCGACAGCGGAAACTTAGCTCTGAAAGGGCTAGATGACCTGTTCTCCACCGAGGAAAAACGACAAGAGGAGCAACGGGAACAGGTGCAGCAGATTCCCATTGATGCGTTGCACCCCTTCACTAACCACCCCTTTAAGGTTCTGGACGATGAAGCCATGACCCGGACGGTGGAGAGCATCGCACAGTACGGTGTGCTGGCTCCGCTGATTGCCCGCCCACGACCGGACGGTGACGGCTATGAGATCATCTCCGGGCACCGCCGCCAGTATGCGGCTAAACTTGCCGGGCTGGAAACGCTGCCGGTTATCGTGCGGCAGATGTCGGACGATGCTGCTGTGATATTGATGGTGGATTCCAATTTGCAGCGTGAGCACATTCTGCCCAGTGAACGGGCCTTGGCGTACAAGATGAAACTGGATGCCATGCGAAGAACTAGCGGTAGACCGTCAAAAGAAAATCCCCGACAACTTGTCGGGAATTTTGAAACCGCCGATGTTGTCGGAAAGGAAAGCGGAGAAAGCGGCAGACAAGTCCAGCGTTTCATCCGCCTGACCAACCTTATCCCGGAACTGCTGGACATGGTAGACGAAAAGAAGATCTCCTTCAATCCCGCTGTGGAGCTGTCCTATCTGGACGAAAGCCAACAGCGGGATTTTTTAGAAGCCATGGAGGATACCCAGAATGCACCGTCGCTTTCCCAGGCGCAGCAACTGAAAAAGATGGCACAGCAGGGAGAGTTCAGCTACGAAAAAGCCTTTGATGTGATGGGACAGGAGAAAAAGAGCGAGAAAGACACCGTGACCATCAAAAACGAGACCCTGCGGAAGTATTTCCCCCGCAGCTACACGCCCAAACAGATGGAGGAGAAGATCATCCAGCTTCTGGATGCGTGGCAGAAAAAACAGCAGCGACGCAACGAGCGCTGACCAGTAACGCAAGACCCGATGGGGTCTTTTGTTTGTAAGAATTTGAGGTAACGCCTATGAATAACACGATTCCTTTCACTCCGCTCCCCATGCACCGCAGATCACGGTGGACGTGAACATCCTGTCCATGCTGAAACAGGCGGCATCCTGTTTGAGCGAAATGGCAAGCGAGAATGTCTACCTTGCCGCCATCGGCCCGGACATGGAACTGACCATTATCATGGAGGAGGATGCCCCTTCCATTCTGCCTTGTTTTGACGAGGACGATGCCCTGATTGCCGTGAAGGGTGCGCCGCTGTTTATCAGCTACAATCCGGCGCAGGTCCTCAAACTGGCAGGCAAGCGGTACCTGACCGGCCCGGTCATCTTCTACCGCACTGATGGGCACAGTACCATCGTGTCCCTGACGGTGGAGGACATTTACCGCTTTCAGACCTATCTGGAAAGCCACAGCACCACCTTGATGGCAGATGGGCAGAAGCTGACCTGCATCTGTATCGACTGAGGTGTGCCATGCTGAACTTTTTTATCGGTTTCGCTTTTTTTGAGTTTGGCGTACTCTGCGGCTTTTTCGTGGCTGCGCTGATGCAGGCGGCAAGGGATGGTGATGAACGATGCAGGAAGAAATCGAACAGAAATCATTCAACCTGATGATCTCCACCACAAAGCTGTCTGCCCGGACTGTTCTCCGGGCGGTAAAGGCGGCGTATCGGCTGTACCAGTCCAAGGCATCCCAAGGAAAGCAGAGCGTCCGCACCCTTCTGCGGCAAAACCGGGGTGTGTCCAGCGTGGAGATCAGCAAGACCGGCATCCGTGGGCTGGAGCGCTATGCCAAAAAGTACGGCATCGACTACGCCATCCGCAAGGACACCTCCGAGGTGCCGCCCCGGTATCTGGTCTTTTTCAAAGCCCCGGATGCAGAAGCCTTTCACTCGGCGTTCAAGGAGTATTCGGCATCCCTGCTGAATAAAGACAAACGCCCCTCGGTACTGGCACGGTTGCAGGAACTGGTGCAGGCGGCGGCAGAACTCCCCGGCAAAGTCCGGCACAAGGAACAGGAGCGTGGACTGTGACCACGAAAAAGCTGACAAAGCTGCTGGCACTGTATCTGCCCTATCTCCTGCTGGGGCTGGTAGCAACCAATCTTGGCGAAGCATGGCGGCTTGCGGAGGGCAAGGAACTGGGCGATAAAATCATGTCCATGATGAGCACCATCCCGGTGGCATTTGCGAATCCTCTGCCCAGTCTGCATCCGCTTGATTTGCTGGTGGGCGTATGCTGCGGCGCAGGGCTACGGCTGGCGGTCTATCTGCGTGGCAAAAACGCAAAAAAGTACCGCCACGGCATGGAGTATGGCTCTGCCCGGTGGGGCACCGCCAGGATATTGAGCCGTTCATGGCTCCCAAGTTTTCCGACAACATCATTTTAACCAAGACAGAGCGGTTAATGATGAGCAATCGTCCACCTGACCCCAAGAACGCCCGGAACAAAAACGTGCTGGTGGTCGGCGGCTCCGGCTCTGGCAAAACGAGATTTTGGCTGAAACCGAACCTCCTGCAATGCCATAGTTCCTATGTCGTAACCGATCCGAAAGGAACTATCGTGCTTGAATGTGGCAACGCGATGTTGAAGAACGGCTACAAGGTCAGGATTCTGAACACCATAAACTTCAAAAAGTCCATGCACTACAACCCCTTCGCCTATGTCCACAGCGAAAAGGACATTCTGAAACTGGTCACGACCCTGATGACCAACACCAAGGGCGAGGGCAGCGGCGGGGACCCATTCTGGGAAAAATCGGAGCGTCTTTGCTGACTGCTCTTATCGCCTATCTGCATTATGAAGCCCCGGTGGAGGAGCAAAATTTCGCCACCCTGCTGGAAATGCTGAACACGATGCAGGTGCTGGAGGACGACGAGGAATACCAGAATCCGGTGGATCTGCTGTTTGAAGAACTGGCAAAAAAGAAGCCCAACAGCTTTGCCGGGCGACAGTACAAGCTCTACAAACTTGCTGCCGGTGTTGTATGCTCTAAAAGACTTCTTAATCAAGCGGTTGGGAAGTCTCTTAGAACACACAACCTAAAATCGAAGAAAGGAGCGCAAGCAATGAGAAGAAACGAGAAAATTACTGCTCTTTATGAGCGTTTGAGCCGTGATGATGATTTACAGGGCGAGAGCAATTCTATCTCCAACCAAAAGAAGCTGTTGGAGGAGTTCGCCGCACGGCAGGGCTTTACGAACATTGTCCATTTCACGGACGATGGCATTAGCGGCACTTGCTTTGATCGTCCCGGATTTTTGGCAATGATGAAAGAAGTGGAAGCCGGGAATGTGGAGTACCTGTGTATCAAGGACATGAGCCGCATGGGTCGTGACTATCTGAAAGTCGGTCAGATTATGGAAATCCTGCGTCAGCGTGGCGTTCGCCTTATCGCCATCAATGACGGCGTGGACAGTGCCAGAGGGGACGATGATTTTACCCCTTTCCGCAACATTATGAACGAATACTACGCCAGAGACACCAGCCGTAAAATCCGTTCCACTTTCCAGTCCAAAGGCAAGTCCGGCAAGCACCTCACAGGCACGGTCATTTACGGCTATCTTTGGAACGAAGCCAGAGACCAATGGTTGGTTGACCCCGAAGCCGCTGATGTGGTCAAGCGCATCTTTGCCATGACGATTGACGGCTACGGTCCGTATCAGATCGCCAGCAAACTGAAATCGGAAAAGGTGCTTATTCCGTCTGCTTACCTTGCCCAACACGGCGAGGGCGTGAACAAAAACAAGACTTTCAAAGATATGTACGGCTGGGGTTCTTCCACCATCTGCAACATTCTTGAAAAGCGTGAATATCTGGGACACACCATCAACTTCAAGACTCGAAAGCACTTCAAGGACAAGAAAAGCCATTATGTCCCGGAGGACGAATGGACAATTTTCGAGAATACCCATGAAGCTATCATTGACCAGCAGACCTTTGACCTTGTGCAGAAAATCCGTGGGAATGTCAGACGCTACCCGGACGGCTGGGGCGAAGCAGCTCCCCTCACGGGCTTGCTTTATTGTGCCGATTGCGGCGGCAAGATGTATGTCCACCGCACCAACAACGGCAAGCGCATTTCAATATACCTGTTCCCAATACAGCAAAGTCCCAGTTGGAAAGCTCTGCAAGACCCAGCACCGTATCAATGAAGATGTGGTACTGTCCCTTGTCTCTGAAATGCTGAAAGCCATTGCCGAGTATGCCAAGCATGACCGAGCCGAGTTTGTCCGTGTGGTGCAGGAAGCGCAGTCCAGCCAGCAGACCACAGAGGTCAGGAAACAGCGGACACGCCTTGCCACAGCAAAGCAGAGAGTTTCCGAGCTGGAAGTCCTGCTCTGCAAAATCTATGAGGACAACATTTTAGGAAAGCTGTCTGACAGCAGATATGCCACTCTGGACGCTCAATATGAAAAGGAGCAGACCGAGCTTACCGCTGAAATCTCTGTTCTGGAAAAGGCTATCAAGAGCTACGAGAAGCACGAAAAGGACGCTGACCGTTTTATCGCTCTGATTGACAAGTATGAGAACTTCGACAAGCTGACGATTGCCATGCTCAATGAGTTTATTGAGAAAATCCTTGTGCATGAGCGTGACCGCAAGGGCAGTATTCAGACCACACAGGAGGTCGAGATTTACTTCAATTTCGTGGGTCGTTTCGTTCCCCCTGCGTTTGGCGAAGTGGAGCTTACCCCGGAGGAATTAGAGGAAATCCGCAAGCGTGAGGAACGCAAGGACAGGCTCCACCAGAACTACTTGAAGCGGAAAGCCAATGGTAAACAGAAAGAGTATGAGGAGCGCACGAAAGCCAAGAAAAAAGCGGAGATTGAAGCCAGAAAACAGGCAATCCGCACCGAGGATATTGCCAGAGGGGTATTTATCCCGGTGAGCAGTTTGCCGCAGCTGGGACCGAGAAAGGGAGCGTGATTTTATGAAAGAGTTGAAACCGAGAATCCATGAGAACGGTATGGACTATGTGTTGGTGGGCGACTACTATGTGCCGGACTTGAAGCTGCCGGAGGAACGCCGACCTATTGGGCATTGGGGACGCTTGCACCAGTCCTATCTGAAATTGCACCGTCCCATGCTTTACAACGAGCTAATTTTGTCCGGCAGGCTCCACACCGTCGTTGCCGATCTGAACGAGCAGGCGGCAGACAGGCTGGACTTGATTATCCGGCAGATGATGAAAGCCGAGGGCGTGACCGAAGCCATGAAAGCGGAAAATCAGATGTTATGGGTGCAGTCAATGAACTCCATCCGCTGCCGGGCAGAGGAAATCATCAAGACGGAACTAATCTACTGTTGAGAGAGGTAAAGCTATGATTTTGGAAGCCATGTATAATGGGGAGTTTTATCCCTGCGAGACAGTTGTACCTACATCACCGGAATACCGAAAGGCAGTCATAGCCTGTGACAAACTCATGGAGCAGTTGTCCCAGCGGCTCAGCAAAGAGGACTATGAGCTGGTGCAGGAACTCCGGGCGCAGACAGCAATCGCCCAATGTGAAGAAAGTGAAAGTCACTTCAAGTATGGCTTTTCCGCTGGGCTGATGTTCAGCAGGAAGCCCATGAACAAGTGCAGCAGAAGAAAGAAAAATAGATGAAGAAAGCCGCCTGAGCAGAAAGAAACTGTTCGGGCGGTTTCAGCATTCGCCAGTAGATTTATTCACACTCTTGTGATAAAATTTACTACAATAAAGAGCGTGATAGCACTAATTTTATGGGGGGATGCTTAATGAATAGAATTTTGAAAAAATTTTTACAGCGGGGTGTCGATTTAAGTCCTGTGGGAGTTGAACTCCGTGAGGATAATACAAATTATTTTTGTACCCCAAAAGGGGCATCGGTTTTTGGATGGGCAGGGATAGATGGTATCCACTTCTGTTTCATTCGTGGATTTGGAGAGATGGTTTTCTCTGTCAGCCCCATGAATACTTCTCCTGATTATGTTCATCCAGTAGCTGAAAATTTTACCGACTTTCTGCGGCTTATACTGGCTTGTGGTGATGTGGCGGCAGTGGAACAAGCGTGGATGTGGAACGAAGCACAGTTTGAAGCCTTTCTCAATGAAAACCCTACAACCCAGGAACAACAGCAAACTTTATCGGAAATTTCAGAGAAGATGAATTTGTTGCCTATGGAACAACCGTGGACATATATCAAAAACCTGCAATCTTCCTTTGATTACAGTCAGATTAAATACACAGAAGATTATTACGATAATGATATGACTTCAGAGGCAGAATTGGTTGCCCCTGAATGGAAGGTCTACTTTGATGGAGATTTCTGGGGACATCGAGGTAAAGACCGTGCCGGAAAAGAGATCAAGCTGGATAAACAATTCGATTGGGCTGGATATCATTGGGTAATTCCGGCAGCTTATTCATGTAGCAAAGGACTTGTCGTTGATTTTTGTATGCGAGTTGATTCAGAAAGCATCCGTGACTTCATGAAAAAATGGAATCTGGACTGGGAAAATGACTCATGTGAAAATTTTACCCGTGAGCAACAGATGCAGATGGAATGGGAAAACCCACTTTGTTTTAACTTCAAACCTTGCTTGAAGTTAAACGAGAAAATATTACAGACAACCCATGGCTGCGCTGTGAGCTTTAATCCTTGTCTGCCAGATGGCGTTATCAATGAGTTGGAAGCAAAATGGGCAATCGACCATTATGGGCTGGATAGTACTTATGGCTGGGTCATATGCAGAGACGTATTTCCTTGGGGAACCAAGCATCACCCTGAAATCAATAAACTTTTTCTTACAATGGAGCAGCAACCAGGACAAGTTCCAGGCTCACATTTCAAAGTTCACGCACCCGGAGATTCATTTATGTTTTCCCATCCTGTTAGCGGAATAACCCATACACTGACCGTGCAGGAAATAGAACAGCAGACAGTTCCTCAAAATAGTTTTGGTTCTGATCGCTGGATTTATCCGACACATTATATTGCCATGAGTTATACACTTACCCCTGAACCGATGGAGAACATTTCGGTTTTTGACTGTGATGAAGGCGATAGACCGATAGAAGTTACACCAGACGATCATTCGTTCCGTCCAGTTGGCAGTAGTTCCTGTTTTGTTGTTGGTGTTATTGGTGGTGCAGATGGTCCGACAGCAGTTATATATGGAACAAATTCACAAGAAAAACTTCATGCTGCTTGTTCTGCTCTGCACTTTGAACCGGTTGGTGATGATGTCGAGTGGCGTATCGTGTTCAATGTTACGCAGTTTGACAAAGAAACATTCCCAATTATCTAAAAATACCCTTAGAACTCTAAGGGCGCACTTCTATACTCTCTGTCGAGAGTAGTGCGTCCTGCGGAGCTTCATTCTCTGTCAGCAGAAGAAAACTGCCTGACCTCGAATGTTTCCGTCACTTCGTTTCGACAAGGTGGCTACACCCCCTTGCGCCGCTTATGCGGCTATCCCCTGTGGACTTGCCGTCCGCAAACAGCATGAAATGCTGTTCGCCGCCAGCAAGTTTGATTTTGAAAATCCAACTAAAAGGAGAAGCATAATTATGAAACGGAAATTGGTAATGTTACTAACTATTGTAGCGGTTCTCGCAGTAGGGATTGGTATCTGGTACAATGTTCCTATTAACTTGATGGATTTGGAACATGATGAAGTTATAGAAATTGTCGTATTCAATGGAAATACTGGAAATGCAACTCACATCACAGATGAGACACAAATCGAACATATTATTGAAAATCTAAATGAAATCAAGTTAAAAAGGTCGAAGCCGTCTGTTGGTTATTCTGGATATAGCTTTAAGATGACCATTTATTTATCCGATGGTAATGAAGCCGATGATTGGAATAACTTTATCATCAATTCCGATGATACTATTCGGAAAGACCCTTTCTTTTACAAGGTGGTTTCAGAAAAAATTGATTATGATTATATAGCTGGTATCGTAAACTAAAGTGAGATAATCATTGCAACTGAATACTAAAAAACAGACCGTTGATACACATGACCGTGTGAAAAAATCAGCGGTCTTTTTTTATACCCATTTTCAAAAAAGGAGGTCATGAAACATGGCAAAAACGAAAACCCTCGACCAGCTTAGAGCCGAAAAAGAACAAGCTGAAGCTCAGCTTCTTCAGGAACAGCACAAGCTCCAAAGGCTGGAACAGAGGAAGAAACACTATGAGAAAGGCGAACGCAAGAAACGCACCCACCGCCTTTGCAATCTGGGCGGCATGGTGGAAAGCGTTGCCCCGGAGGTTAAGGACTTGACACGCACCGAAATGACAGAGCTGATGGAACACATCTTTCTCTGTCCGAAGTCCAGCGAGCCGTCCGTCACATGGCGATTACCCACATCAACAAAGCGAACGGAGGAAAGGAGTTGAAAGCCGATGGCACTATTTCATCTGAGTGTCACGCAGACTAAGCGAAGCGCAGGACAGTCCGCTATCGCTTCTGCTGCCTACCGAGCCGGGGAGCGATTGTATAGCGAGTATTACGGCGAATACAGCGACTACACCCGCAAGGGCGGCGTGATCTGCTCTGACATTCTCTTGCCGTCCCATGCTCCCCCGGAATTTGCAGACCGTCAGACCTTGTGGAACGCCGTGGAAAAAGCCGAGCGTGGTAAGAACGCCCAGCTTGCATACAGTTTGACATTGCCTTGCAGAATGAATTTTCCCTTGAGGAAAACATCGCTCTTGCAAGGCAATTTTTTTGTGAACTTTGTGAGCCGGGGCGTGGTGGTTGACTTCGCCGTACACCAGCCAGACCGGGAGGACGGCGGCATACCAAACCCACATTTTCATGTGCTTTGCCCCATCCGCCCCATCGAGCAGAACGGCAAATGGGGACTAAAGCAACGCCGGGTGTATGAGCTGGACGAGGACGGCAACCGTATCCGGGACGCAGACGGAAACTATATTTTTAACGCCGTTCCCACTACCGACTGGGGCAGTCCCGAAACGCTGGAATACTGGCGGCAGACATGGGCGGAGCTATGCAACGCCAAGTTTGCGGAAAAGGGGCTTGACGTTCGTATCGACCACCGAAGCTATGAGCGTCAGGGTGTGGAGCTTCTTCCCACCGTCCATGAGGGCGCAACCGTCCGGGCAATGGAGAAGAAAGGCATACGCACCGAGAAAGGCGAGTTCAATCGCTGGATTAGAGCCACCAATGCCGTTATCCGGGATATCAAGAAGAAAATCGCTCTCCTGTTTGATTGGATTGCCGAAGCAAAAGCGGAGCTCGCCAAGCCGCAGGCACCCGACCTTGTTTCTCTGCTGAACGCCTATTACACCAGCCGCAACGCCGGGGCGTATTCCCAGAAAGGCAAGGTCAGCAATCTAAAGGAGATGAACGAGACTTTCAATTATCTTCGGAAGAATGGCATTTACACCCTTGAAGATTTGGAAAGCCATGTCAACGAACACAGTGCTGCCACAGAGAGCTTGAAGAAAACGCTGGACGAACAGACCGCCCGAATGAAAGCAATTAAGCAGCTCTATGACAGCTCCGCTGCTTTCCAGAGCTTGAAGCCTGTCTATGACGGCTTGCAGAAAATCAAGTTTGAGAAGCCCAGAGCCAAGTACAAGGCAGAGCATGAAGCGGAACCCAAACAGTTCTACGCCGCCAGACGAAAGCTGACCGGGGAGTTCCCGGACGGCAAGGTGGATATGAAAAAGCTGACCGAAGAGTATGACGAGCTGGAACAGGCGCACAACACCGCCTATGGCGAGTTTAAGACCGTCAGAGACGATTTACACCGCCTTTGGAAGGTCAAGTCATGTGTAGATACTGCCGCCCGATTTAACGAACGCACAGAGGAACAAAAGCTCCAAAATCGACCCCAAACACGACACAAAAAGGAGGAACTATCCCGATGAATTATACCCAAGCACAGATTGACCGGGCAAACGCCGTCAGTCTGGAAGATTTTCTCCGTACACAGGGAGAGACACTTGTCAAAAGCGGACGGGAATACCGCTGGAAAGAACATGACAGCCTGACCGTCCGGGGAAACAAGTGGTTTCGCCACAGCCAGAGCAAGGGCGGCTATCCCATTGATTTTGTCATGGAGTTTTACGGCAAGTCCTTTCCCGAAGCTGTCCAGCTCTTAACCGGCGAAAGCGGTGAGGGACAGAGCGAAGCCAGCACAGCACCGCACACAGCGTTTCACTTGCCCTTGCACAACAGGACAGCCGACAGAGCAATCCAATATCTCACAGAAAGCCGAGGTCTCAACAAAACGCTTGTTGAGGCTTTTCTTCCTTCCGGGGATATTTACGAGGACGCAAAGCGGCACAATGTTGTGTTTGTCGGCAGAGACCGAAGCGGTACGCCGAGATACGCCCATGTGCGAGGAACGGCAGACCCATTCAGACAGGACATTGCCGGGTCTGACAAATCCTATCCGTTCCACTATGAGGGAAACGGCAACCAGCTCTTTGTCTTTGAAGCACCGATTGACCTTTTGTCCTTTATCTGCCTTTATCCGCAGGACTGGCAGACAAGGAGCTACCTTGCCCTGGGCGGCGTTTCAGGCAAAGCCCTTGACCGTTTCCTTTCTGAACGCAAGGACACCCGAAAAGTGTTCCTCTGCCTTGACAGCGACACCGCAGGAAGTGAAGCCTGCACCCGGCTGGCACAGGACATTCCCGGCGAGATCGCCGTCATTCGCCTTGTCCCGGCAAGGAAAGACTGGAACGATGTTCTCCGTCAGCAAGGGGACATTCCCAGCCGCAAATTCATAGCCGAGACAATCACGCTGCGAGAGCTGCCCACCGCCCAGCCTGTCCCAATGCTCCGTATGGCTGATGTGGAGCTGACGAGCGTGGATTGGCTATGGTTTCCGTATATCCCATTTGGAAAGCTGACCATCATACAGGGCAACCCCGGCGAGGGCAAGACATACTTTGCCATGCGTCTTGCGGCGGCTTGCACCAACCGAAAGCCCTTGCCCGGTATGGAGACCCTTGAGCCTTTTAATATCATCTATCAAACCGCCGAGGACGGTCTGGGCGATACCGTTAAGCCCCGGCTGATGGAAGCGGAAGCAGACCTTGAAAGAGTGCTTGTCATTGACGATAGGGACACACCGCTGACCCTTGCCGATGAGCGCATAGCAAGGGCAATCCGTGAGAACAACGCAAGGCTTGTTATCATTGACCCGGTACAGGCGTTTCTGGGCGCAGATGTGGACATGAACAGAGCAAACGAGGTGCGTCCGATCACCAAAATTGCACGAAAGGACACCGGCAATATCGCAGACCGCCACATGAAGCAGATTCTGGAAATCTACAACGGCTCCAGCCGTTCTTTGAGCCTTCCTGTCAAGCGTTAATCTTCTCTGCCTTTATCGGCATACTCCTTTCCCTGCACAAGCCGCTTCAGGGGTGTGGCGGCTTGTGCTACATATTGTAAAGGGGGCTTGATTCCCGGTCTGTGACACGGTTCTTGCTGCCGTTCAAGAGGTCGATTTGGTAAAGTCCTTCCCGGTGGCACATCTCCATGACCTCGGACTTGAAGTAGCGTAGGGCTGCGTCGGTGCAGCGGTGCTTGCACCCGGCTTTCGTGTCCGCTGGCCTGTCCATGTAGGGCAGGAACGGCACTTCCTCTATCCGCAGGCTGTTAATGACGATATGCACATGGATGTTGCCGCTGTGGTTATGCCCGTCCGGGTGGGTGCAGACAAGGGCCTGATGGCCGGGGAAATGCTCTTTACAGAATTGCTCCCCCAACGCCTGCGCCCGGTCTACGGTCAGGCCGTTGTCCGGCCCGTCCCGTGGGTCAAAGCTGATGATATAGTGGTGGCTTTTCACATCCTCCCGCCGCTGATTTTTCTCATAGCGGAGATTGGAGCGCATACACGCAACGGCAAAATCCTCGCCGCCGCAGTTCAGCGTGGACAAGCGATAATCCTCACGGGGGATAAGCCTGCCGTTTTCATCAAGGACGGGCTTCATAGTAAATTCGTCATGCTCAAAGAGCAGGTATTGTTCGGCGGCTCCGTAGTCGGCGTTCTTAGAGCCTAAATGCTTGAGTGTTGCCAACGGCGTCACCTACTTTCTTTAGGACTTCATACTTGAGGGCGGCAAGGTCGGCGGCCGCTTCCCGCAATTCCTTTGCCATAGCCGGGTAGGGGCTATGCCACTCGTTGAGGGTGCGGGCAATCTGGTTGAGATTGCCGCCAATCCTGCCGTACTCGGCTGTGAGCTTCCCGACAGCGGAGAGCAGCTCGTCATTGACTGACGACACATGGAGTACGGGGCGTATGGTAGTGCGCCGGATGGCCTGCCGGAGAAATTCGGACTGACTGATACCATAGGGCGCAAGCCGTTCTGTGAAGTCGGCGTATTCTTCATCGGTCAGCCGGGTTTTCACAACATGGCTGCGGTGGGGGGTGTTGTATCGCTTCGGCATGGGCTGTAAACCTCCTTTCACTTATCACAAAAAATGGGCTGGTCTGTTAGCTATTTTCGGGGCATTTCCTGTCTGCCGGACAGAAATATTTTTGCGGCGTAAGCCGCATAGCAGGGTTTGGGGAAGGCACTCCCCAACAAGTTTCCCGCGAGGGGCAAAACCGCAGAATTGCGGATTTTGGCACCGTGGTAGAAACTTGCTCTAAGTAAGCCGTAGATTTCCCCTTGCACTTACTACTCGTATAGCTGCCGCCTGTTTTGGCCGGATTTCTGCAAAAATCTTACGGCGTGGGGCGATTTTTACCCGCAGTTCTTTCTTTCCGCTAAAGATACATTTCAAAGGCCGCCAGCTACCCGCTTGCCGGGAATTTTCTCAAATTTTCCTTTGCCTTAGAAATACAGAAAATGCAGATTTGGCTACCGCCGCAGAAAATTTTTTGTTTCCGGCTTCACCTACCTACTACGGATGACTTTGCGATTTTGCCAAACGGATAAAGAAAAAAGCAGCAAATCTTTTTCAGACTTACTGCTTTCGCTGGCCGCCGATGGGCGGTGGATATTCAGTTTTGAAAGTTCAGGTCAGGTTGGCCCGATGATGGATAGCACAATAAATTCCTGTTTTCCCTTTAAGGCATTGTGCATTTTTTCTATTTCTCTTGATGATTATTTTTTTCATAATCAATCAATGTACCTATAACAATTCCAATCAACATTCCGATACCTGCACAAATAGAAATAGTAAAAAGATTTTGCAAAAACGCCCATGCCAACACACCTATGCAACCACCGACAATAAATCCTGTTAATAAGCCAATAGTTAAGTATTTATTACTTTTCATATTGCTATATCTCCCCTAAAAGTATATTTGTCGTTGGTTCTATTATACTATGACCTGCTTCCTTTAGGAATAGATGAATTGTAAACTGGCTGGAGTGAAACCGCTAATGACAGCCAGTGTTTGTTCTTTGTTTATCGGTCAAAGCGAAATTTGAACAGGGCGGCAATGAGCTGTTGCTTTATATGTTCCTCAACTTCGGCGTTGACTTTCCCGTGTACTTTGGAACAGTAGCGGATATATCCGGCATAGTGGGAAAGAATGGTGTCGATTGCGTCCGGGTCGCCCTCATGGGCTTTGACGATTGTTTCATAGGGGAGAAGTTTACTCATAGTCATTTCCCTCCATGAGCCGCCTTAACCGCTGCAAGGCAAGCCGGATATGCCGCCCCGCTGTGCTGCGTGTCCGGCCAATATGTACGCCGATCACTCGCTGCGGCTGGCGCAGGAAATAGTAACGAAAAATTTCTTCCTGCGTCTGCTCCGGCAAAAGGGCAAGGGCGGCGGCAAGCTCCGCATGATACAGAACGGCGGTCTGGCCGCAGGCGGTAAAAAGATATTCTTCAAGCTACTCCGGCTCGGCAAGCTGGACAAACTTTTCACTCATCAGATAATCAAGGGAAACTTCCCGTTCCCACCTCCGGCGCAGCTTCAAGATTTTATCTATGGCTGCGTGACGAATGACTACCTTGCAAAAGGCATTGAATGTGTACTGGATATGCACCTTGTAGGCTTCATCTTCGGTCATGGAAATTCCCCCTCTCTGAATAATAGTGCGGGGCGGCAGTACTCCTTGCTGTCGCCCCTTGATTGCCTACCAGCAAAGAGACGGGCGGGCTGTCAACGACGGCGCGAAGCGGCGTTCATTTTATCGTTGACTGGCTCGGCTGGGTTTGCTATTTACCCGACAAACTTGAATTTATTTTAAGCTATCACGTTTTACCTTCTTAAGCCTTACTATCATTACCATAGGAATTTCTTTGTTGGTTTTGAAACATTCTTCATAAAATCCATCAATGACAAATCCAGCTCTAAAACAAAGGTTAAAAATATCTTGTATGGAACGATGATAATAAATCTGCTCTTTCGGTTGCCCTTCAATCGCTATATCATAGTAACTGTGCGGTGTCATATATTTTTCAGTCAACGTGACAAAACAAGGGTGTTGCGTTGCAAAGACAAAAATTCCGCTTTCCTGCAACAGTTCATAAACAGCCATAAGAAGTGGTTCAATGTCCGTAATATCCATAATTGCCATATTAGAAACTGCTTTCGTAAAGGCTCGATTTCTTTTTAATTCTAATATACTTTTTCTATCGGTCGCATCCGCCACACAAAATTCAATTTGTTTTGCATATTGTGATTGCCGTCTTTTAGCCAATTCTATCATTTTTTTGCTGTAATCAAAAGCGACAACCGAAGCGCCTCTTTGTGCAAGATACGAAGAATAATTTCCATTGCCACACGCAATATCCAAAATGTAATCCGCAGGATTAGGAGATAGAAGTTCCGTTACTTTGGGGCGCACTACCTCTGTGAAATTCATTAGATTCGTCACCCATTGCATTATCCCAAAATTGTGCGTTCTCCTCCCAGATTTTTTTACTTTCCTCTGTTCCCATGTTCTCTCCCACTCCCCAAATTTGCTTTTTTGCTTCCATTAAATCTTCCTTACTATATTCCATTGTTACCCTCCATAACTTCTGATTGTTGCCGTCTTGACGATTATGTATCTTTACATTACCTTCTGAAACATATGGCGCACCTTGTCCAGGCGGCTGTTTGGACGGCGGGGCTGGATGACCGGCTGACCGACAGCGGCCTGATATCCTTTCAGCTCTGTAAGGCATACGCTCCGCCCGTTGGTGTAAAAGGCCAGATCAGTACGGTATGCCTGTATACAGCGGGCGGGAATCTCGCCAGTAAAGACAACTTCATCCTTTTTTACCTGGGCCGTTTCGATGGTGGCACAGTATTTCGGTGCATCATGATAAGCCCTGGAAAGGTATTCCTGGGGCGCATAGAGGATGAAGGAGAGATAAGGTTCCAGCAGCTGCGTCCCCTGATTCCTTCAATGCCTGTTCCAATACAATCGGGGCCAATGAGCGGAAGTCCGCCGGCGTGCTGACCGGACTGTAATAAAGCCCGTATTCAAAGCAAATCTTACAGTCCGTTACGTTCCAGCCGAACAAGCCCTGCTCCAGCCCGTAACGGATACCATCCCTGACAGCGTTTTGAAAACTCTGGTTCAAGTATCCCAGCGAAACCCGGCTCTCGTATTGTACACCGGAGCCAAGCGAGAGTGGTGTAACAGACAGTCCTATGGATGCCCAAAACGGGTTGGGCGGCACCTCGATATGGATGGTGTGGTTGGCTGCTTTGAGCGGCCGCTCCATATAAATGACGGAGGGTTCCTTTACCACTGTTTCAAGCTTGTATTTTTCCGACAGCAAAGCGGAAACAACCTCCAACTGCACCCGGCCCAAAAAAGAAAGAATGATCTCATGGGTGATGGAATCCACTTCGCAACGCAAAAGCGGGTCAGTATCCGCAAGTTGCGTAAGAGCGTCCAGCAGCCGTTCTCTTTGCGCTGCCGTTTTCGGCGCAATCGTCGTCCGCAGCATGGGGAGGGGGTCCTCGCGCCACCTTTTACGAGGGAGCCGGGTTTGGTCCCCTAATACATCGTTTAACCTCACGCTGTCGCTGGGAAGGATAACAATTTCACCCTGATAAGCGGTGTCTGTCCGAACAATTTCCCCTTTGGATGGAATACGCATCTCTGTGATTTTCAGCTTTTCTCCCGGCCGTGGCCACCGTATCCCGCAGGCGCAGCGTTCCGCTGTATAACCGTAGATAGACACGCCGCTGGCCGCAATCGGTGTACTCAACCTTGAAAACGCTGCCGCATAGGCGGCGCCCCTGTTCCCCAATCGGTTGGAACAGCCCTGTCACCGCATCCATCAACGGTTGAATGCCAAGGCCATTTTTGGCGCTGCCATGATAGACTGGGAACAGGGAGGCGTCTTGAACCCGCTGCTGTTCCTCCCGCGCAAGTTTTTCCCGGCTGATTGGTTCTCCTGCGATATACTTTTCCAATAATTCATCGTTATTTTCGATGACCGCATCCCATGCTTCTATGTCGGTATTTTCCTCCAGGACTATTTCCGGGGACAGCGACACCGTCTGCTTGATGATAATATCGGCGGAGAGCTTATCCCGAACAGACTGAACCACGCTCTGCAAATCAACGCCAGCCTGGTCGATCTTGTTGATAAAGATAACGGTGGGAATGTTCATTTTCCGCAGGGCATGGAACAGAATACGGGTTGGGCCTGCACGCCATCTTTAGCGGAGATCACCAAGATGGCCCCATCTAAAACAGCCAAAGAGCGGTACACCTCCGCCAAAAAATCCATGTGGCCGGGCGTATAGGTGTGGGAAGGGTGCCCCGTTTCAGGGCGTACCTTCTCTATCTCTCTCTTTATCTCTATCTCTTTCTCTAACTCTATCTCTATCTCTGGTGGACGAATGTCGGACAAATGTCCGCCACTTGTCCGGAGCGCAGAAAGAGCCTTATTTTGAAGCCTTGCAGCCCGCTTTCGCTCGGCCTCGGTAGAGGACTGGCCTATTAAAAGTTCGATGTTGCTCATGTAGAATGTGCCGCTGTCCAGCACTTCCACAAGACCCAGCTTCAAAAAGATCTGCAAGGCTCTCTCCACAGTGCCGATCTGCTGGCGGGTAATGGTAGCGATCATCTGCGCTGTGTAAGGGATGTCCTCGTCAAGCTGGAGCCGCCCGCCATGTTTCAGCGATTTCAGGTACAGCTTGAGCAGAATGTTGGAATACAGCACACCGTCCTGCATACTTTCCAGCAGCACGATGGAATCATCATCAAAATAGTTTTCTTTGAGTTTCAGGTAATAATATTTTCGATTGTCTGACATAGGGTTCCTCCTTAGGGGTTCTTTTGGGATTCTGTACGCATTTTAAGGCTATTTTAGGGGTCAGAGGATAAATCTATCAGACTGCCTTTGACACCCTCAAAAAAAGCCTTGATTTACAAGGGTTTTTCAGCCCCTAAAGCGTGACATTTCTCCCGTTGTTTCCGCTTGCGCTTTGCGGCGTTAATCCGCTTCATGCGTGCGGCACATTCCGGGCAGTATTTAGCCCGGTTAGAACCGGGGGTAAACAGCGCCCCGCATACGGCGCATTTCTTAGCATTCAGCCGGTGGAACAGCGCCGTTTCCAGTTCCTTATCCTGCGGCAATACCGCCGCCCGAAACCACCTGCACAACAGGGAGTAGGAAATGGACTGGACACAGATACATTCCTCCCCATCGTCCAGGGCGATACAGTTTCCGGCAATGTAGTTGCAGCACTCATGCACCAGTTTCCGCGCTCTGCGGTACTGGCGGTAATCCATGACAGGGATAGGTTCAGTCTTGTTGTTCTTCATAAATGATTTCTTTCATAAAGCAGGTAACCTCCTTGAATGAATTTATTGTTAAATATTCGTGCAAAGTATTGTTTTCTTCGTGCAAATGGCATATACTATAATTGCCAGCAGAAAGGGGTTGATCGTATGGCTGGAAATACCACAAACATCAGTATCCGCATGGACGCAGATTTGAAAGCGCAGGCGGACGCACTGTTTACGGAACTTGGCATGAACCTGACTACGGCGTTTAACATCTTTGTGCGCCAGTCGCTTCGTGAAGGCGGCATTCCCTTTGAAGTAAGGCTGGAACAGCCGAACAAAGAAACGGTTGCTGCCATGCTGGAAGCGGAAAGAATTGCAAAAGACCCGTCTGTAAGGGCTACAATGACCTTGACGAGTTATTTGCTGACCTGAAAAGATGAAAGAAACCAAATATACCGTCAAGTACACGACCAGTTTCAAAAAAGACTACAAACGAGCCATCAAGCGTGGCTTGAAGATTGAGCTGCTGGAGCAGGTCGTAGCATTGCTGGCAATGGGCGAACCGCTGCCGGATAAGAACCGTGACCATGACCTGTCCGGCGATTGGGCAGGTCATCGGGAATGTCATATTCTCCCGGACTGGCTGCTTGTCTATCGCATAGAGGATGATGTTCTGGTGCTGACGCTGGCCCGCACCGGCACACTACAGCGACTTGTTCGGCAAATAAACAGTCTGCCGCCGTATGGGGAAACCTGTACGGCGGTTTTTCTGTATGCAAAAGTATGTCGTGAAACGCGACGCACTTGACAGGGGTACGCCAAAACGCGGTAGCCTTTACCGCTCCGGCCCACGGTCGTGAGACTTGTCCCTTTCCTGTCGGGACAGCTGCTCGGCGGTTTTGCGGAGCCGTTCCACTGCTTTCAACTCCTCCCGCATGGATTTCATGGCAAGCGTGTCCGTCTGCTTTCCGGCGGCCAGCTGGTCGATTTCCCGCTGCCATGCCTTCGGGGTGATCCCCTCGCCGCTGTCTTTCAGTTCTTTCAGATACCGGGCTGCTGCATCATACAGGATCAGTTCCCGGCTGTGGCGCTGCTCAAACTGTTCCCGTTTTTCCGGCTTTACTTTGGCAAGCTGCTTGTGGATGGACTTGTACTGGTTGTACTGTTCCCACATCTCCCCGCGTTCGGTAAGAATGGCGATCCGGCGCTCAGCCTTGACGATCTTTCCCCGCAGGTCATAGTAACAGCTGTTCATATCAGCGATTTTTTCATGAAGCTGCTGCATAGACTGGATGCCGTTTACCTGCAAAAAGCTGAATAGTGCAGCGCTTTCCTGCAAAGCCCGGATTTTGCCGGTGCGGGTGCGGGGAGCGTTCAACTGCTGTTGGGCTTCCCACAAGGCGATCAAGCTGCTTTGCTGCGTTTGTGGTTTTTCCGCTTCCGCTTTCGACCAGCGATAAAGACGGGTAATGCGAGCTTTGATTTCTTTCAGCAGCTTGTTGTCGGCGACGATCTGTCGGTTTACTTCCCCCTTGTCGGTGCGGATACCGCGCTTTTCCATTTGGCTGGCAGCTGGCCCCAGATGGACAGAGGGAATTTTATCAATGCCCTGCCGCTTGTAGCTGCGGTGGTCAATACGCTCCGGTCTACCGGCAGATTCCAGTGCCCGGTTGGTGTAGGCTGCCCACGCTGCCCGCCAAATCTCCACATTTCCTTTATCGTTCCAGTCGGTCGTATCCTCCCGATGATTTTTCCAGCCGCCTTTCCCATCCGGGATACGCTGTCCATTCTCGTCCAGATCGTATGCCTTGCGGCACTTTGCGCCCCACTGTCCATTTTCTTTCAACGGCCGGAGCGTCAGCATGATATGGACATGAGGGTTGCCGGTTCCCTTGTCATGGATAGCAAAGTCGGCGCACATTCCTTTGTCTACAAAGTTGTCCTTCACATAGGCACGCACAAGGGCAAGCTGTTGTTCGCCGGACAGTTCACGGGGTAAAGCTGCCTCAATCTCGCGGGCAAGCTGGCTGTCTCTTGCTTTCTCGATTTGCTCCACGCTGTTCCAGAGGATAGAACGGTCTGCAAATTCCGGCGGGGCGTGGGCAGGCAGCATGATCTCCGCATGGACAATGCCGCCTTTCCGGGTGTAGTCGTGGGTCATTCCGTCCCATTCATTTGTCAGCTTGGTTCCGCTGCGGTAAGCAGCTGCGGCAACGGCAGAACGGCCTGCGCTGCGCTTGATAATACTGACGGGGATATGACAGAAATCTATGGGGAACACCTCCTTTCAGTGAGGGGATAACAGGCTCTGTGGAGCCTGACAAACGCAAAGCGGGTGTCCGGCTGCGCAGAGCGCACAAGGGGTTTGGGGAGCGTAGCTTCCCATCGCGGACGAAGTACGCAACGCCCCCGGCAGGGCGCACAGCACCGGCAACGGTGTATAAGTGCGCCCTTGTAAACAAGGGACTTATGGCGTATCCCCGGATTTTGACAGGTTTGCAGTCAATTCCGCAGCCCCCGGAAGATGGGACAGGGTAATCAAAAATGCTTTGACCTCTGTTCCGGAAAGGTTGGGAGCCAGCGGAAAAATCCCCTCCAAAATGGCTCCGCGCTCAATCAGGCGGCGGGTGCGAACCCTGCGTTCTTCGTTCCGCTGCTTGTTCTCCAAAATCTTCTTTCGGTTTTCAAGCTGCTGGATTTCCTTCAGGACTTTCTCCCGTTCTTCTTTTTGGGGGTGGGCTGTAATTTTTTCGTTCATATCATGCACCTCTTTTCTTTGGAAACGCTCATAGATTGACCGTCCATTTCTGACGCACAAAGTACCGGCGCAACCTCCGCAGTGCAGCGTGGATGGATTTTCCCGCCTGCGATGGTGTGATACCTTCCATTGCGGCAATATCTTTCACTTTCATGCCCAGCATATAGCGGGCATGGACACGGCGGGCCTGCATAGGTGGCAGGGAAGAAATGGCTTCGTACAATCGCCGTATCAGTTCTTCGTATTCGGCTAATTCCTCTTTTTCTATCAGATAATCCTCTGGCAATGGCTGCGCCCAGCCGATTGCAGCATTTTCGATTCCGTCGTTACAATCGAGGGAGTAAAACGCCTTATAGCGGAACATCTTGCGTTCCCTGGCGGCCTCGGCTCTCTTATCCAGAAGAAACGCTTCGACGATTTCATCGGACACCTCCACAAAAATGTCCTCTTTGCAAAATGGATAATATTGTTTGAGATTGATGGTCTGCATAGGCACGCCCTCACTCTGTTTGGAAAAGGCCATCATAGCAACGGCGCATATTCCGCAGCCCCCGACGGATGGAAACGCTGACCTTGCTGCTGTGGACGCCCTCTCTCCGGGAGATTTCCGGCCGCTTGATACCTCCAATGTAGTAGGCGTGAACACGGCGGGCCTGTGTCGGAGTGGCATGAGCCAGAGCCACCGGCAGAGCTGCTATCAGGTGCAGGCGGGTGGTCATTTCTTCTCGTTCCAGCAAAATATCTTCCGGCGATCTGCTGTGTTCCAGTGCGTAATTTTCCAGCCAGCTGTATGCGTCCAGAGAGTAGTAGGCGCGGTGGTAGACTTTCCGACGCTCATAGTTCTCCATCTCCCGCTGGGCCTGATACATCGCTGCCCATACCTCGTCCGTAACATCCACAAACTCGTCATGCCGGTAGTGGGGATACATCCACCGCAGATTGATTGTTTTCATAGGCTTACCTCCTGAAAATCGGAGAGGCGGGCAGCTCGTCCGCTGTCCGCCCCTCGCTGAGATAAGGGAAATGATCCCTTTCACTTGGTAGCCAGAAAACAGGTCATTCGTTAAGCCTGTTTTCAAAGAAATTCATAAATTTTTTTCTGACCGCCTCCACACTTTGATACACAGCCACTTTGGAGCAGCCGCACAGCACACCGATCTCTGCAAGGCTCAGCCCGTCAAGCGCATAGAGCAGGAACCGGCGGCGCTGGGCCTCGGTACAGGTGTCCAGAACTGCCATCAGCTCATGTAGCGTTTCCATGCGGCAAAGGTATTCTTCCGGCGTTTCGCCGTAGGCTCCTACACCCTCGGTGGTAATGATGTACTCGTCAAACTCCCGGCCATCCCAATGCCGCCGCTGTTCATGGAACAGGTTCTCCGTTTTGTGATCTGCCCGATCAAGAAATTCATAGACTTCCAGCGTGACCTCCACGGCCACAGCTTGTCCGTTATAATTGATGGTAACTTCCATCTGTCCTTCCTCCATTCAGACTTTTTTGGGAAAATCTGAATGGGGTGGTGGGGCGCGGCACCGGGGATAAAGTTCGGGCCATGCTGACCCGATGTTCCGGCTCCATAGGGACAAAAAAGCACCCGGACGGCATAAAGCCATACGAGCGTAATAGAGTATATTTGGCTGTTTAGTTACATGGTATAGTGCATACTGCTGGCCGCATTGCTCCGCTGCTGGAAACAGGCTTTTTTTAGCTGGTGCAGGTCATGGGTACTGTGAAAAAAGGCAAACATAGACACGGCGGCAATCCTCCTATATGCCGCCGTGGATTTACACGGTGTTAGGTCGTCGTTGGTTTAGGATAGACGAAAAGAAACGGCGGCTCTGAAAATCAAAGCCGCCGTTTCAAATGGGCGTGTCAAATTGTCTGCTCTACGACGGCTTTTTTCTTTTGCCGTCGTCCGGCAGAGTATTAGAAATATTGTGTTTGTTTTATTTTCTTGTCCATCCCTTTCAAAATGAGCGATGATAAAGTATCACTCACCTGAATAATGGCTCAATCACAAGGTCTTTGCCGAAAGCCAGCGTATAGCATATTTCCAGCTACTTCTTTAGCTCACAATATAACTGTATGAGTGCCTGAGCCTTTGCCAGAAACTTCTCTGTCAAATACAGCTCTCAAATGTATGTGCGCCTTGCCGAAATACCTACATGTGCTCCGCATGACAAAATTGGGAAGCCAGAATCAGAATAGGCGTTGCCTTGGATTTTCGGATGGTAACTGAAAGCTGGTGAGAGTCCTGCTTTCCGATATGTACTATGATGCTACATACTTAAATTGATTTACGCGCTGTTACTATTTTTGCAACACTAAATATACCTGACCTGCAAAGTAGATTATCAATTGATTTTCATCAACATCAACACAAAACTCCGCACTGATCATCCTGTGTTACACAGATAGTATCTGTGTAACTGAAATGATAAGAAGCATTACCATGATATAAACCTGCTTCAGGAATGTCATTGTACAGTATTAGAGTGTCACTGTCTTGAACTGTAATTACATTTTCTGAATTGCTGTTTTTCCATGTGCCGATAATATTTTTTTCGTTTTGAGAAAGTTTAATTTTCTTGGCGCATACTACAACCAGAACAATCAAAATAACAGCCAAAAATAATATCATAAATACTTTCAACTTGCCATGAGTAATATGTTTTTTGTTCATTTCATTTCTTTCCTTTCATTTTACGAGATGTGCCTAATTCCCGATTGTCTTGAACTACATGCTCCCAGTTTTCAATTCTTTCACAATTTCAACCTTTTCAATACTTCGCAAAGAAAACAGCATTGCCGTTACTACTACAAGTGCAACCATAATAACAGCGATTCCGTATGCTCCCCAATTGATATAAAACACAAATGGGGTCATTCCTTTCGAAATCATGGAATACATGACATAATGAATGATTAAGCTGATCGGTATTGCAAATATCAGCGACTTCATGCCATATAATACAGATTCCAAAAGTAACATTTTCTTTAAATCACCAGATGTCATGCCAACAGATCGCAATACTGCAAACTCACTTCTACGGACATCTATGGTATTTGAAATCGTATTGCATACATTTAGTCCAATAATCATTGTCATTAAGACCGTGAAGATGCAAACCATCATTTTGAGAAGCATATATGTCTGGCGGGAATTTTCCGTTGTAATTTGCCACATCAACCACTTGAAAAATCCTGTATCGGCTAAACACTACACAACTTCTTCGTGCTGTGCTGTGTTAATGGTAAGTTCAATAGCGGTATCATCATTCAGCAGCCACTGAAAAGACATTGGAACAATCAAGACAGCTCTATCTTGAACAAATTGTGATTGAATACTCGCATTATTTCCATTCACAATATCTTGAACAATGACCGTTTTATTTGTATCGTCGCCGTATTCCAGTTCGATTTTACACCCATTTTCAAGCACAAACGGAGAACCAACTACAACACGATTTGGAGACGTACCATAATTCCCAGTTGCATGATTGAATAGTATTCCGTGATTTGGCTTGCCATCATATCCTGTATAATTCAAATCATTTTCTTTACAAATAGCGCGAAAATGTTCTTCATCAATACCCACAACATATAATTCTGCAAAGTTGCCATTTATAAAGTATCCCGCCATATCTGAATTGATATTTTCTTCCTCAAATGCAGCTGTCATGTATCGGGAAATACGATAGGATATGTCTGCTGAAATACCCTCATCAGAAATTGCTTTCGCAGCAGTTGCTAAATCTTTATACGGAACAGCAGCTTGAACATCTGTATAACTTGAACCATCTTCTTTCATATCCATAGATGTTTGAAAAAGCATAAAATCCGAAAAACTATACAAGGATAACCCAAGAACCACAGCTAAAAAAATAGAAAGCGTTATCGCACGAAAGCGTTTCGATTCTGATGGATATTTTTGAAGCCAACGATCAGTAAATAACAAAAAATATTGACATTAGTTTTCCATGTGTTATCCATTTTTGCTTTACTTGATAAATGTTGGTTTGCTTCAATGTATCGATTACTGTAACTTTTGAAGCGATTTTTCCGGAGTTTTACAAGCAAAAAACAAAGAACCAATACCTGAAATTGCTCCCAGGAGAAAAGGGAGCCAATAAATATATGTTTTTAGCTCAATCATTCCAAAAGTAAAAGTGTCTTTAAAGGAAATCCGTATCATTGCCAGAACAACAACCGTTAAACCCAAACCAAATAACAGGCCCAATGGAATACCAATTATGCCAAGTAGAAAGGCTTCTATGGTAACGCTGGCTTTCTTCTGTTTACTTGTTGCACCGATACTCGCAAGCATACCAAGCTGCTTAATACGTTCCTGCAGAGAAATCGAAAGGACATTGCTAATCATGGCAGAGCAAGCAGCCATTAGCAATAGAATAACTACAGCAACAGCCGCAATCATCTTTACAGCTCCCTTACCCGCAGTCACACCATGATAAATGAGCAAATCAGAATGGAATGCTGACACAATACCACCAACTGCTTTTGCATTTTCTTCCGCTTCGGCGTATATAGACTTAGAAATATCCTTGCACTTTACAAATGCCGATAAATTAGTTTCATTATTGCTAATTCCGATATAAGCGTTAAAGTCACTGGCTACTTTAGACCCATTCATTTCAGATACAATACCAACAATGGTATATGTCCGCTCCGCAGTATCTGGATGAAAACTTTCCCTATCACCCAGATAATTTACTAATCCATATAACTCTGTGTCGATTTCGTCCCACACTCGCGTACCAAGTAAAAGTTGTATCGTATCCCCAATAGAGAATGTAAGCCCATTATCGTCAATAAAATCTTGCGTTAAGACAATTTCATTTTCATTGAACGGGTAACGGCCTTCCAGTAAATATTGTTCCAGATAAAAATTTTCGACAAATGCATCGTTGATTTCTGCAATGGCAAGCAAATTTTTATTAGATGGTTCTCCGTAAAAACTACTTCCAGCGAAACGTAGCAACGACACATTCTCTATATTCTTTCCTTGCATAAGAGTTTCCGCTTGCTGCTGCGAGGTGAGTTCAATACGATACGCATAATCTCCACCGTATACGGCTTCTTTCTCTTGCAAAAAGCGAAGCATGGACCAGCCGCCACACAAGACAGCAGTCATCATACCTACCGAAAGAATGATCGTGAAAATCGTAAGAAATGCACGCTTTTTGTTTTGTTGCAGTGTCCTTAATGTAAGGGTAAATATTGTTTCCATCAGCGAATCACCTCATCCCTGACAAGCTGACCATCCTGTATTTCCAAAATCCGATCTGCTTGTAAAGCGATTTCCCGGTCATGGGTAATCAGGACAATCGTTTGATGATAGGATTTATTAGAAGCTTTCAAAAGTTGCATGATTTCTCGTGTGTTTTGTGTATCCAGGTTTCCCGTAGGTTCATCAGCTAAGAGAATTGCAGGAGCGTTAATAAGCGCACGACCAATGGACACACGTTGTTGCTGCCCACCTGAAAGCTGACTTGGCAAATGCTTTCTACGCTTTGTTAAGCCAAGTACCTCTAACAATTCTGCTAAACGCTTCTTATTTATTTTTCGCCCATCCAGCCTAATAGGCAGGGTAATATTTTCCTCTACATTCAAGACCGGAATCAAGTTATAGAACTGGTAAATCAGTCCTACTTGGCGTCTGCGAAACACGGCAAGTTGATCTTCCGTTTGTTCATACACACTTTGACCATCTACAATTACTTCGCCTGATGTGGGACGATCAATACCGCCGAGAATATGGAGCAAAGTGGATTTACCAGAGCCAGATGCGCCAATTATTGCAACAAATTCTCCTTTTTGCACTGAAAATGAAATATCGGTCAAGGCATTCACTGTGGTTTCACCTGTGTGGTATGTTTTGCAAACATTTTCAACTCTTAATATTTCCATTGTTGTTTCCTCCTGCTGAAAGTAATTCCGTACAATGATGAAATCATAGCAAATTTAAATAACTCTATTATTACGCTTTCATTACAAAAATGTCACTTTGCAAAAAAGGGATTGCATTATGCAACCCCTCTGTCAAAGAAAATTGTAAATTTTGCCCCACATGGCATTATGTTTTCAGCGATAATCCTTCCGTTCTGCTGCGTGATAATTGCTTTTGCTAAGGCCAAGCCAATCCCTGCCCCGTTTTTGCCGGAGTTCTTACCTCGATAGAAACGCTCAAATAAGTGTGGAATATCTTCCTCCGCTATGCCTGTTCCGCTATCGATAACACACAATTTCACATACATGGCATTTTCTTCAGCGCTGATTTTTACTTGTCCTCCATCGGGAGTAGATTCAATACAATTTTTTACAACATTAGACAAAGCTTCTGCAAGCCACTTGATATCCCCGTATAGTTGAATTTCCTCTATATCTGAAATATCCATTTTAATATTTTTAATATCCAGCATGATATCAAATGGCGCTGTTGCCTGCTGGACTAATTTTTCCACAGGAAAGGACTTATTTTCGAATTTGATTGTCCCTGCATCAAGACGCGACAGCTTTAATAAAACGTCAATCAGCCATTCCATACGTGACAACAGTAATAACTGTTCATGCAATAGTGAAGATTGCTGTTCGAAATCAATACCTTCTTGTGAAAGCGCAGCATTCAATATTTCAAGAGAAGTCAGCGGTGTCTTTAATTGGTGGGAAATATCCGCCAAAGAATCCGCTAAATATTTTTTATCTTTTTGCAGCTGTCCCGATTGCACTAAAAGCCGTAATGTCATTTTTGAAATCTCATTTTCCAGAACAGCTAACTCTCCCTCACCATAATCGTCAAAACGAATACTTTCTTCACCATGTAATAGTCTATCAATATCCTGACTTAAAGAAGAAATCTTCATATAGCGGCGATATGTGAATATAAGGGAAATAGCGGTGATGGCGCAGCCAGTTAAAAATGTAACCCAATAGAACTTCATGCAAAAGAAATAGCTTAAAACACTCCCAATCACCGTCACACCAATACAGAGCATTATTTGCAATCGAACTTCCTTGTTTCGTAAAAAATCCATGTTATTCACCAGCCTTATACCCAAGCCCGCGAACAGTCAAAAGAATTTCCGGCTCTTGTGGATTTGTTTCAATTTTATCTCGCAATCTTTTCATATAGACAGTCAATGTGTTGTCACTAATAAAATCACCTGTAACATCCCAAATCATTTCAAGTAGTTTTTTCCTTGAAAATACAACACCCGGATTCTGCAAAAACACCAACAGCAAACGGTATTCTAATGCCGAAAGGAATAGCTCTGTATTTCCTTTTCGGACAACCGCCTTTTGAACATCAACTGTAATATCTTTACAAGACAGAAATTCACTTTTTCCATTTTTTCTGCGCAACACAGTGTTGATTCTTGCCAATAATTCTCTTGGGCGGAACGGCTTGCAAATATAATCATCTGCACCCAATTCCAGACCGCTAACAACACTAAATTCATCATCATCTGCGGTCAGAAAGATAATGGGAATGTCTTTTTGGCTCTTAATTGCTGAGCAAGTGCTAAAACCATTTCCATCATTCAACGAAATATCTAAAAGGATAATGTCGTATTGTTCCTGAGCTATTTTCTGTAAAGCAGTTTGTTGTCCATTTGCACTGTCAACCAGATAGCCTTCATTTTTCATAAATAAAGTAAGGGAGGACACTATATTGGGGTCATCTTCAACCAGCAGTATTTTTTTCATGCTTATCTCCCTTTCTTCTTTTTGTCCGACCATCAATCGGCTTTTCCGCAGTTTTCGGAATCAGCCAAATCGTCGCCATTTTTACAGCACCGGGGATGCGACCCGCAGTGCAGTAATAGTTTATCCATCGTGGGGTCACGCCCCATTTTTCGGCGGCCTCTTTTAGTGTCATATAATCCATTCTGCACCTCCACAGAGTACATTATAGTTCTCTTTCTCGAACAATGCAACAAATAGAATATGAATTATAAACTTCAACTAACCTTCATATAGCAACATTCCGCGGGCAAAGTATGAATTATACAATGTAACCGGGTGATGTTATATGGCGAAAGTTGAAGATTGTCCCGGTTTTGAAACCTTCGGTGCGGATGTCAAAGCCGCACGAGAGGCAAAGCGTCTGGCACGAAAAACATTGGCAGAAATGGTTGGGATTGAATGGCGGTATCTTGCCAACATTGAGAATCAAGGTGCGATTCCGAGCCTGCCTGTGATGATCCAGTTGATTAAGGTCTGCGGACTTCCCGTAGAGCGATATTTTAACCCGGAGATCATGCGGGAAGAAAGCGCACAGCGGCAGCGGGTCAGCCATAAGCTGAAGCTTTGCCCTGAAGAATACCTGCCGATTATCGAAGGTGCCATAGACGGGGCGCTCAAAATGGAACAGACTGCGAAGCAGAAGGAGGACGCATAATCGCGGCCTCCTTCTGGCGTTTCTATATCAAGTTTCCCGGCACTTTTCCAAAAGTTCCCGGCACCTCTGCTGGATTTCTCCGGTTTCTGTCACAGTCAGATCGCGGTCATTTCCGGTAATCTTATCTTCCAGAAAGTTGGCGTATGTATCCAGCAAGGCGTTTCGCAAATCCTCCGGAGTTTTCTGTATTTCGGCGCTGTACCAGTCATTCCGGTGAGGTTCCCATGCCATCAATGTATAACCGTGGCTGGTCTGCACCACCTCATACAGAGAATCATCATCCAGATATGCCTGAAACACTTCCAGAACCTTTTCAAAGGTCAGCATTTCCCACACCTCCCATTCAGCTGCAAATCAGTTCCATGAGTAAAATTTCCTCAATCTGTGCCGTTAATGTGTTCATCAGTCCCACCCAACGCATAGGGTCACAGGCTTTTAGTTCCTCAGTGACACCCGCAGCCTCCATCATGTGAGGCAACATGGTGTCCATGCGCTCCTGCGCTGTCCGGTCAATCTCTAACAGGTGTGGATACAACTTCTCGCTCATCAGCAGTTGGTTGTAGAGAATGGGGCGATGTTCCTTCAGGTAGGATTTTCGCATCCTGCCGTACTTGCCGATAGAAGTTTCCGGCAGCACAGAAAGTTTTAGGTTGGGTATATCATAATCTCCGCAACGAATGTAAGTCAACTTACTCATATTCATTCTCCTTTGCTCCATGATGATTAGACTGCTGCGCTGGTTGCTTTGCGCGGTTCTTCTTTCGGCAGCTGCCCGACAGTAGAAAAAATACCTTTTTTCATATCCTCAGCCCGGATCAAGGCTTTCTTAGCGTCCATTTCCGCTTTTTTCTTCGCCTTGATTTTGTCCTCATACCGTTTTTGTGCGCCGCTGGCTTTCCGCTTCAAATAGTTCTGATGGAGCCTGTCCTTGCGTTCTTCTCTTTTCCGCAATTCTTCCTGTTCCTCTGGGGTTAAAGGAACCGGCTGTAAGGATGGTGGAATATAGCGTCCTAAAAAATTAAAGTAGATTTCAATTTCCTGCGTGGTATCCTGACTGCCTTTTCGGGAGCGTTCATGGACAAGGATTTTCTACAAACTCGTTGAGCATGGTATTTGTCAGCGTGTCAAAATTCTCGTACTTATCAATCAGGGCTATAAATTTCTCTGCTGATTTCTGGCTCTGCTCATAGCCGGTAACAGCCTTTTCCAACTCCGCAATTTCAATCTCAAGTGCGTCCTGCTCTTTGGCATACTGTGCATCAAGCGCCTTATATCGTGTATCCGGCAGCTTGCCGAGGGCGTTATCCTCATAGATTTTGCAAATCAGTTTTCCAGTTCTCCGGCTCTCTTTGGGCAGTAGCCAGACGCCTGCGCTTTTTCGATATATCGGCACTCTGTTGAGCAACCTGCGTCTCCTGAACAGTGTGAATAAATTCCGTCCGGTCATTTCTCGAATATTCAGCGATAGCCCGGAGTGTGTCGGAAACCAATGTCAGAACAGCACTCTCATTGATACGGTGTTGTGTAAGGCATAGTGTCCCACACGGAACTTTGGTATAATTGGAACAGGTATATTGAGAAATCCGCTTGCCATTGTTGGTGCGGTGGACATACATCTTGCCGCCACAATCGGCACAATAGAGTAAGCCTGTGAGGGGAGCTGCTTCGCCCCAGCCGTTTGGATAACGCCGTACATTGCTGCGGATTTTCTGCACCAGATCAAAGGTCTGCTGGTCGATAATGGCTTCATGGGTATTCTCAAAGATCGTCCACTCGTCCTCAGAAACATAGTGGCTTTTCTTGTCCTTAAAGTGCTTGCGGGTCTTGAAATTGATGGTGTGCCCCAAATACTCTCGTTTTTTCAAAATGTTCACGATGGTAGATGATCCCCATCCATAGGGGTCTTTGACCGGCTTTGAACGGTTCACACCCTCGTTGAAGCGGGCAAGGTGTACGACGGGAATTTCAATCCGATCTGCGGATAATTTGCAGGCAATCTGATAAGGCCCATATCCCTCCAGCGTGAGGGAGAAGATACGGCGTACCACTTCGGCGGCTTCCTCATCTACCAGCCAATGCTCCCGTTTTTCGTCCCATAAGTAGCCGTAAATCACAGTGCCGGTCAGGTGCTTGCCGCTCATACCTTTTGCCTTAAACACAGAACGGATTTTCCTGCTGGTATCACGGGCGTAAAATTCATTCATGATGTTGCGGAATGGGGTAAAATCGTCATCGCCTTTCAGACTGTCCACACCGTCGTTGATGGCGATCAGACGAACACCGCGTTGCCGCAAAACCTCCATGACCTGACCGACCTTCAGATAGTCGCGCCCCAACCGGCTCATGTCCTTGATGACGATTGCCTCTACACGCCCTGCCTCCACTTCCTCCATCATCGCCAAAAATCCGGGGCGGTCAAAACGGGTGCCTGAGATACCATCATCTGTAAAGTGCGTAGGGTTTGGCAGCCCATTCCGGCGGGCAAAATCCTCTAACATCTGTTTTTGGTTGGATATGGAATTGCTCTCGCCCTGTAACTCGTCGTCCCGGCTCAGGCGCTCGTACAGTGGGGTAATTTTTTCATTTCTCATGGCTGTACCTCCTGAAACAAAAATGCTCTAAGTGATTGCTTCACTAACCATGACAAAATCATGATTAAGAAGTCACTTAGAGCATATATCACCGGCAGCGAGCTTATATTTCTTATATTGACGCAGGGCAAAATGATCCGGTCTTTCTGTTCCAGCGCGTCAAAGAGAAGGTCAACGGCATTTTTGAACGACTCATCATCCTCACGGACTTCCATTGCGTTCAGCATTTCTACCAGTGTGGCAAAATTCTGTTCGTTTGCCGGAGCCTCATAATAGATATATCCGATCAGTGCCGTATAGAGCAGGGTTTCTGCCTTGACCCAGAAATCGTCTCCGGCTTTTCCTTCGCCTTTGGTATTGGCGATTAGGGTAGTGACGATCTTCAGAATATCTTTCTCGGAATGAATGTAGGCGAACGGGTTAAAGTGCATACTTTTCTGGAAATTGATCGTATTGAATACCCGTATTTTATAGGACTCATAGATGATCTTTCCTTTTTCATTACGCACAGGCTTTCCGTCCTTGTCCAGCTTTGGTGTGCCTCGCTGCAACATCTTTCCGCATTCCACAAGGACTGTACCTTTCGGATCGGTGACGACGTAGGAACTGTGCATTTGCATCAGATTGGGCTTGATGAAAAAGCGCGTTTTTCCCGAACCTGATCCTCCGACTACCAGTACATTTTTATTTCTTGCATTGGCCGGATTTTTGGGCCTTCCGTTTAACATCAGTCCTTCACTTTGGGTAAGAATGATATTGTTTTCCGGATTTGGGTCCATAAACGGGGCAATATCGGCTTTATTTCCCCATCTTGCAGAACCATATTCCACATTTTTGCGGTATTTCTTAGCGTCTTTCCCTCTAAGATAGACTGCCAGCCGCATAATGGCTGCACCGCAGAAACCGATCAGCCAGTCCATTGCCGCCCCCGGCCACATACTCTGAAACGCAAGGGCAAAGCCTTCGGACAGTCCTAACAGCTTTTGGGAAGCGTCTGCTCCGGGAGCCAGCCGCACCGCTTCGCCCAGCTTGGCAAATACCAGAAGGAACAGAACATAAGGCAGATGGAGAATGACCTGTTTTTTCAATGTTTCTGCATCAATCTTCATCGTTCCGGTCCTCCGTGTTCTTTGTTCTTTACACGGTCACGGCCAAGCGACTGTGCCAGTTCTTTGAACTTATGAAGCTGTATAAGCAGCGACGGTCTGGTGCTGCGTGTAAGGTCTTTCTTTGTATATTCCTTAAAAGCTGCCGTCAGTGCATCCGCCTGGTTTGCCTTGAAATATACCGTCCATTTTGGGGGATCGGTCCCAAGTTCCTTTTCTATATGGTAGCGTACCTGATGTTTTCTGGCATACCGTTCAAAGAGCGGATTCGCCCTGAAACTTCAATGGTATTGGCTCCGGGGTCTTTATAAGTCAGCCGCTTCATGCTGTTGCGCCCGACTTTTGGCATTGTGCGTTCCTGTTCCATCTTTTGAGTACCGCAGCAATAGCCGCACGCAGTACCCGCCCTGACAGTTTTGCTGCCTGTATAGAAACAGAAACCGTTCGTTGTTCGAGTTCTTCCTGCAAGAGCATCCTCCTTTCTGATAAAATCGGTATTTATAATATGGAAATAACTTTTTACCGGCTTTCCCCAAGAACCTGCTGTCGGGAAGCGTGTTCAAAGGCTTTTGCTGCCTGATCGACCTGAATTTTAGCATGTTTCAAAAGCGTCTTGATGATCGTAGCCGGGCGTTCCTGTTCCTCCAGATGATCGACCATCCCTTTGCACTCATCCGGGAGGTATGCCGCCATATCTTTCAACACATCGGAAAAGTTACCCATAAAGCCCCAGCAGCTATCCGACAGCTCCCCGTTTTTATAAAGCTCAAACCCATAACATTCGCCACGCAGATAGGAATCATAAGCGGCGACTTCGCTGCGCATCAGTGCGTCCGCTTTCTGCCGGATGGCGCCGGTCATCTTGTCAGCGTCAAATTCCTTTAGGGCATCTTCTTTGGAAACATAGATCCAGCCGACCTGTCCGCTGTCCCATTCTGCATGAGGAGCCCTGCCTGAGAAACTTTCTGTACTCATGGCAAGACCTGAGTGGTCGTAGAGATAGAGGGGGAGCATCAGATACTTTTCCGAAATTACTTTCTGCATTGCTTCATCGATCGCCCGTTCCTCTGTCTTTGGTCCATGCCGGAAACGGCTGCTTACAATGTTTACCATCCGTTCATAGCGTTTCATGCCGGCTTCATCATGTCCTACGGTATCTAAATACATTTCCCGCAGGAAGTCATCTTTGTCCATATGGTTGTGATGGTCGCCCAGCGCATAGCGGGGATGAAAGCATACCATCGTCCCAAAATGTTCATCTACCTCACGGGGAGAGATCAGAATATCGTCCGGCTGCACCATAAGGGCATAAGGTTCATTTACTGCCATTAACATAATTGGCTCCTTTCTTTCTACAAATCCGGGCCGGAATGGTGCATCATCGGTTTTTCCCGGTGCTCATTGGTTGCAGGCTGCTTGACTGCAATGATCTCGCCGGCAAGCCTTGCAAATTTTTCAGGGTACTTAAACTGCTCCCCATATTTCTCCATCAGATCCGGGGAAAGGTCTGTAAAATTTTCCTCGCCAAGACCAACGATCAGAAAATTCCCGGACACAATATCATAGATGTGGCCGTCATCGTCAAAGAGAGCTCGGTTCAAAGGCAGCCCCATCAGCTTGCCTTCTTCATTGCAGATCAGAGCCACCGGGTCCTCATACGGATAGACCGCCTGAATATCTCCGCCCACTGCCGCCTGCAAGGATTTCAGACCACTTTCGATCTCCGCAGCATAACTTGCCCGGCTCTACCATTAACACTTTCATAATTGTATATCCTCCTTCTTTTTCATTGCCGTACCGGGAGTGGTTGGCGTTTTTTCCTGAGTTTTGCCACAGAGAGCTTCCCAGGACGGAAGGCTTCTCCTGGTTTCGTGTAAAATACCGCCCTCCGAAACCTCGGCGGCGGCATGTTCCGTTTTGGCCTGTTCCAGTCCTTCAACCGTATAGCCAGGTAAAAGAGTACCGTGAACCATAAAATGGTGCTCATATTCTTTCGGGATCGGCGGGGAAATTTCCGTGAATAAATGGGAATAGGCTTTCTTTCGCCCGTCCAGGTATTTTATGGCTGCGTTCTTATCTGTATATCGTTTCTGGTTTTGTCCGGCAATCTTTGCTCCATATCCCTGCTTCGGGGAATGAATACGGACTTCCCATGTCACATACCAGGCAATCGGAACACTCTGTTTGGTTTCTCTGTCATATTTCGTATCTTCCCAAATACTGCAGGTCATCTGATAGACCCGGTTGCTGATTTTCTGATCCGCCCTCCAGTTATCGGTGTCTTTCCACTGGTTGCCGGTATGTTCAATCTCCGGTGTACGAAGATATTCCAAAGCCCGGTTGATCGTCTGTGTTGCCGCTGCCTGCTGTTCCCATTGTTTTGCAGCAGCCACCACGATTTCATAGGCTTTCTGCTCCCCGTCGATACCTGGCGCATGGCTTCCAGGCTATCTATTCCCATTGTGATCAGAGTAGAAATATCCACATTTTCACAAACTACGCTGTGTTCAATTTTAAGCTCTGATCCCGGCGTCAAGTGGTCGCCATACCGGTAGGCATGATAATCTTTATTTTCTTCCAAAATGCTGTTCACCTCCTGCTATATTTCCGGCTCGTGGTTTTTTCTGGAAAACGTCTGTGCCGGTGATTTTTTATCTGCCGGCCTGTTTGCCGCAAGCTGATCCATCACGGAAGGACGGCCGACGCCGAACATGGATAGCTGCCCGTCCGCCGCCTCACGAAGTTCAGAAACAGAGAGGGGAAGCGTTACATCGGCATGGGTCAATAGCTGTTCCCGTTTCAAATCCTGAATGATCTCGTCAAAAACAGCGTTGATTGCACGGCGTTCTTCCCCCACAGGGAAGGCTTTCAATACCTCCATTTCTCCGTCTTTACCGGAAACCAGGGTAAGGGCACAGTCGGCATGGCCTGCCAGATAATCCGATGTGTAGGGCAGTTTGTCCTTGATATAACAGGCAAAGGCTCTGGCTGTCATTTCCACATTGCTGTCCCAATAACCGCCGTCTTTTTCACATTCTTTTCCCATGCGTACCGAATTACGGTAAAAATCAGTTTCCGTCCGTCCAATCTGCGGAGCTTCCTGCGCCTGCATCCCGGAAAGCATACGCTCAAAAATTTCCAGCCGTTCCCGTTCACTTTTGGGAATTACCCGGCCGGTAACATTCTTCTTAAATGCGCTGATCTGTTCCACAGAGCCGGGTTCGCCGGACAAAAATGCTTCCCGCAAGACTGCGTAGGTTTCCATCTGTTCCTCATTGCCATACCGTTTCAGGGAGGCAAGAACCGAGGAATCCAGCCAGCTTGCCGCATTTTTCCGGGTGCGTTCTGTTTGTGCTTCCGTGCGCTTTGCTGCCTGTTCCGGTGTTTCCGGTTTATACTTCATAGTGTCAATGAGTTTTTGGAACGGCGCATAGAGGTGGGGCTGTTCTGACAGCATCCCTTTTGCTCTCATCTTTGTACCAAGATAATCGTCAAGTCCATGCCACTCATTCATGTGCCGGGAACCGGCCCCGTGCATTTTGTAAGATTGATGACTGTACGCAAGGTTCATAATGAGCTGCAGCATTGCCGCTGCCTCTTGCACCAAAAGCGATAGCAAGTGTTCCCTGATAAGCAATATCTTTATCGCTGATCTTAAGGGCTGACGCCAGATCCTTTAGTGCTTCAAATCCCATGTTAAGGGAGGTCTGCCGGTCGTTCTGGTTCATCCAGTTTCCAAACTCACCGCCGCGGAACCCAAAGGTATCAAGATAATGCTGTCCGGTGATCTCCACGCCATTCCGATAATCCGGTCCGGTACGTTTGACATGGGCAAGCTGTGGAGGGACAAAACGGATCTTTCCGTTTTTGTTCCTGCCTTTGGCAAGTTCCTGCACCCATTTCAGGGCAGCTTCTTTGGTCCCAAAATTGGTCCGCAGGATCGAATAGCCTTTTGTCACATAGTAGGTACCGGGTTTCCAGTCCCCATTTTTAGAATAGGTCTGTTTCCCGTCGTTGAAGTGGATCGCATAACCTTTCGGTATTTTCTGCTCTTTGGAAACACAAAACTGTTCCTTTTTTGCTTCCTGAGTAAAGTTGCGCTCAAAATATTCAGCTGAGCGGATCAGCATGGTATTGGACAATTTGTTTGTGATCACGGGATTGTCCTGTCCCTTTTTCGTTGCCCGGTAATGGATTCCGCTTCCCCAGCCCTGTACCTTTTCTAAATATCCATTGTCAACGAAAAAGCGGTCATAGGCTCTCACAGCATCCTCCACAGTACGGACATCTGAAAGCACTGTCTGCAATTCCCGGACTGTTTTTATATATTCCTTTTGTCTCGCGGTCCGTTTTTCCGGGGTGTCATCCGTGCGGTAATACTGAGGGGAAGCGTTTAAGCCGTCTCTTGCTTTTTTAATAAAATAGACCACGCCAAGAGGAATCCCTTCCTCCAGCATGGCTGCATAGTCCGGCTTTTTCCAAACATTATCCTTTTTCACAAATTTTTCGGCTTCGCGCTCATTCATGGCTTCCAGATCATCTGCATACAGCCCGCGGTCTTTCCACAGGTCTTTTTTCGCACCGCCGATCTTTTCGCCGAAATCTTCATGCACTCCTGCCAATCTTCATCACCTCCAGTCAGTGTAAAATTCTTATCGCTCCGGGGCAGGGCGGCGTTCTTCGTTTTTGTGAAGTTGTGGGAGGTTTCCTGTGAGCCGGTCAGTTTCCCTGCGGATCAGTTTGTCCAGAGCGCCTAAATCCTCCGGTGCAATGGCAAACTCCCGGTAATTTTCATACCACAGGCCCGTAGAGATTGCCGCGATGGGCGCAATTTTCTCCGAACCGGATGGAAGAAGGCGATACACAGGGGCTTCGTCATAAAGAAGCATCTGCTTTGCCGTTCCCTGTGGTATGCGGTACTTATCCATATCCGGGTTCTGGGCTGCCTCCATATATTGCATATTCAGGCGTTCTTCTAAATCCTGGGGCATATAACGAAATGCCTGATCCATCCACTGTCTGAACATCGTGGAATAGTGGTACTGCCATTCCGTAACTTGATTCGGGGCATAAGAAAATCCCCAACTTTTCAGAGCATCTTTTTCGTAAAGCTCCATTTCAGTCCATTCTTTCAGGCTGACCGTAGCCGCTGAACCATCTTTGCGTTCAATATTGACGCCGCAGGGATAGAGGATATTTCTTTTTATATCCTGCCGCAGCGTGTCTAAATCCATCATCAGGACATCTCCGTACAAGTGACCGCCCTCGCTCCGATCCGTATGAAACAGGAAAGCCCTCGCTCCGATGAACTCCGTTGTTAAGATCATTTGATGAAGATCCGCCGTAGAACAATAAGCAAATAAGGCGTCGGAAAGCCACATGTGATTTTTCCCCATGATGGCAATGGAATCAGCCCCGGTATTTGTTGCCAGAGAACGCATATTGAATTCGCATTCTCTAAGAAAATCTCCGGCAAAAATATGGAGTTCATACGCAAAGACGGATAAGTCTGTATCGCGGATCAAATGAATCTGCGGTAGTGGTTCCTGATTCAATCAAATTCCTCCTTTCATGTGAAGCAGCTCTTTGACCTGCTCATTTTCCGCAAACGGCTGGCTATCTGTCCCCGCCATTTAATCAATCCCTCCCATCTGCCGGTAGCTGCCCGCCGGCAATCTTGCCGACAATCTCCGGACCGGTTTCATAAATCTGCATGAGGCGTTTTGCTGTGCCGCAAGGCTGTGCAGCTCCGCTGGTCCAAAGACGCACTGTGGATGGGGCAACATTCATCAAAAGCGCAAAGCCCTTTTCGTTCATGTCCAGCTTTTTCATCAGCGATTTAACCATATCGGGGCCGTAGTCTGGACACCGGGAAGCCTCGGCAATCATCTGCAAAGCGGTATTTTCAATTTTTTTCATTTTCAAATCCTCCTGTTATTTGTTTTCCAGCCTTATGCCGGGGCAAAGCTGATCTGGTTGTGTTTCATCCTTTTGGCAAAGTCCGGCATCGAATAATTTACCCCGTCAATTTCTGCATGGGTGTCATCCAGACGATGACAAACAGCAAAGTGCCTGTCCCCGTTTCCATAGAACAGGCAGAGTAAACCATTGTCGGGAATGGAAAACAGCGCTTTTCCGGCGCTGTCTGTAAAGCAGATATGTTGAGATCCATTCATGTTGAAATCCTCCCTAAATTGAAACAGCCGCCTCTTTTGGGCGGCGTTGGTGCTGGCTGGTTTGCAGTTGTTCCCGAACCAGCAGCAATTTCTCATTGTAATCTTTTCCCATCCGGGGAGGGTTGACACTTACCCGGATATGACGGAAACGTTTATCCTCGTGAAGCATGGTCTTGATTTTCCGGGCATTGACAAATCCGGCAAGGTCGTGGTCCATATAAAGGGTAACACGCCGTATCTCCGGGTGGCGTTCCAGAAAGAAGTCAGCGCCACATGGGAAGTACCGCCCAAAGACAAGCGATAACCATTCCATTTCCATCCCTCCAGCTCTTGAAGTGTCGCATGGGAAAGCGCATCAATAGGAGCTTCAAAGACTGCCACATGCCGGCTGCCCGGACTTTGCGGGGGATAACAAAAGTTATATCCTTTGTCGCTGCCATAGACATCCTTTTTGAGATTGCCGCTGATACTGCGCATACAGGCAAACTTCGCTTTCCCGGAATCATCTTTCCCAACAAACACACAAACCGGTTCTCCATGATACCGGGCTTCGTAAAAAATCCCGGCTTGTAAACACTGGCGAATGACTTCTGAGCTGATCCCCCGTTTCTGCAAATAGAAGACCGCAGCGGTCGCGCAACGTCTGGCCAGGGGAGAGAATGTTTTCTTTTCCGGCTCTTTTGATACCTGTATTTCTGCCGTACTTCGGTAAGCCGGTTCCTGTGGGATTTCGCCACCTACCAGAGCATGAACCGCATCCACAAGACCATATCCCCGAATCTGGATCAGGTAGTCCAGCGCATTGATACTCCGGCCCCGGCTGTTCCAGTACCAGTACCTTTCCCGGTCACATATACCAGACTGTCATGCTCCTTATGCCGGAAATTAGGTCCATCCTGTTTCAGCACGCCGGGTTCATGGAATTGCAGGTAAGTAAACAAGTCAGCTTCCCGCGCTGCCTGAATCTGTTCTTTGGTTACGCCGGGCATAGTACCGGCACAGTGTTTCTTTTCATTGTGCTTTGCCTCCTTCCTGTGATGAAATGAAAAAAGACACCCAAAGGTGCCTAACAGCCGTACAGGTCGTGATTGACCTCGGCACGGTAATAGCTGTCCATTGTAGCCGGGGCATTATACAGCGCCGCCAGCAGATACGCTTTGATGTTTCCGACCTTCGTTGTGTTCTTGTCGATACAGTCAAAGACATACTCTAAGTGGCCGGAATTGATCTTCAGGAACCGGCTCTTGACGATTTCCCTCGGAAAATCATCTCCGGCAATGCAGAATGTAAGGGCGTTTCGACAAAATCACTTCAAGCATAAGTTCAAGGGCTTCATCAAACGTTCCCTGCCATACCGTAAGACCAGTAAGTCATATTCAATATTTTCTTTGATGATTTCACGATAGGCTTCTATCAGCTCTATCCGATCCATCCCATCCGTGCGGTTTGCCGCTTCCGGCTCTGCCGGATAGATTGATGGATAAGTTATTGATTTATCTTTTGATTTTTGTTTTAATGGATTAGTATTTAATTGTGCCGGATTTTCCTGTTCAGGTTCCGCCTGTTTAGGTTTTGCCTGTTCTGGTTTTACCTGTCTTGGATTTTCCCGTTTAGGTGAAAGCCCTGTGTTTTCGGTACTTACAGGCTGCTCATGGATCGTATATTCAATGTCTCCCAACTGCCCGTTATCATAGCGGAGGCGCTGTCTGGTGAGATAACCATGCCGCTCCAGTTCCTTCAGGGCAGTAGTGATAGAATCCACACCATCCTTGCAGATATGGGCGAGTCCCTTTGTGGTATAATCCCAATCTTCCGGCAGCGACAACATAAGTGATAAAAGCCCCTTTGCCTTTAAGGACAACTCCGTATTGCGCAGATGGTGATTGCTCATTATCGTAAAGTCCTTTGTTTTCTACACGGAATACTGCCATTGTACCGCCTCCTTTCTTCGACTATTCCGTTACAAGGCATGATCCCTGCGGTCATAATGGAGATGACCGTCAGAGACCTTCGCATGGTTTTCAGTTTCACTTCGCCCCGTTCCTGGCTCTCTAAAAATTTCTGATAGCCGGCATCTGTAAGGAACAAGCGCATCTTATCGCCTTTGTCGCCAACAGGGGAATCGTAAGACAATACATCAAAGACGATCATGTGCTTTACTTCTGGATCAAAGCGTTCAAGTGCCATGATGTCATGCCCTTCAATTTTCTGCCCTGATTGTTGTCTGGCCTCGGCGATCTTTTCTCCAATCGTCCGGGCTGGATAGGGCAGACGGTAATTCTTCTGAATATCTTTTACCAAGTCCATGCACTCTGCATTTGACAGAACACGAAGTTTTGCCATAAGACCTTCTGCCGCCTCCCGCTGTTCGGAATTATTTGAATACCGCACGGTCATATAAAGTTCATTCAGGATCTTTGTCTGATAATCGCCCTCCACTTGAAAGAGCAGCTTTTTTTCCATTTCGTTTAATTCCATGTGGATCTCCTTTCTCTCGAAAAAAAAAAAAAAAAAAGGGCGTCCACCTATAAAAGTGAAACGCCCACGGCAACCAGCGGTCAGACATAAAGCCGGACCGCTGGCACTATTAAATTTTGTCGTTAATAAAACAGCCTCCTTTTTTCTTTATAGTTTTCGTCAATTTTCAACTTGGAAAAGGAATTGAATAAAAGACGACAAACGCTCAAACCCCTTGAAAATAAAGGCTTTTTCTGTTTGTCGTTATTATACCGTAACGGCATAGCTGCGCCAGCCTTCTTCTGGCAAACGGCGTTCCCATGAAGCAGATTCAGGAATGGCTGGGTCACAGCGACTTCTCCACCACCGCCAATATTTACGCCCACCTCGATTACGCTTCCAAGCTCTCGTCTGCACAGGCGATGCTGGAGGGGCTGGGCTATGGCAATGCGTCAGCATGATGCCATACGCCCCAAAGACAGGGTGGACGGGCGATGTTCCGGCAAAAAAGAATGGACAGACGAATAAAATTCATCTGTCCATTCGATTTGGCGGAGCATCAGGGAGTCGAACCCTGGCACCGGTCTCCCGGCCTATCGCATTTCGAGTGCGACCTCTTACGACCACTTGAGTAATGCTCCACATATTAAATTTTAGAATGCTCCGTGCATTCTGGGAAAACTTTGGAGAGAATATCAGGAGAGAACGACCGAAAATCGCTCACTCACGAAGTCGGAAAACCCGCATGAAACCTAGCAAAATCGGAAGTCCACTTCCAAAAAGCCAGTTAGATTTCGAGTCACGCCTCTTCGACCACTTGAGTACTACTCCACGTTATGTTTTTGCCGGAAATTCCGGACTGTGTAGGGGCTTTGTCCTGCCTTGGGAGGCAGCCCCGGTCCAGAATAAACCTTATATAGTATAGCAAAAAAGTCTCCTTCCGTCAACACTTTTCTCCCGGTGCCGGGCCCGGTCTGCAGCGCAAGCCGGGCCTTTGGGGTATTTTGCAAGGTGCAGAGGTTTTGCAAAAGGGCTGGCTTTTTTGCGGTTTTTGAGTATAATATAGAGGATATAGTTCAAATTTGAAGCAAAAGGAGTTTTTGTTCCATGGCACAGGCAAAACAGGACATGGGGTCCGGCAGCGTGAAAAAGCTGATGCTGCAGCTGATGATCCCCGCCGTGGTGGCGCAGGTGGTGAACCTGCTGTACAACATCGTAGACCGCATTTACATCGGGCACATTGAGGGCATCGGCGCAGCCGCGCTCACCGGCGTGGGACTGTTCACCCCCATCCTCATGCTGCTGAACGCGTTCGCCATGCTGGTGGGTGCGGGCGGCGCACCGCGCACCGCCATTGCACTGGGGCAGGGGGACCGGCAGCAGGCCGAAAAGATCATCTCCAACAGCTTTACGGTGCTGATGCTCTTTGCAGTGGTGCTGACCATCGGCTTTTATGCGGGTGCACCCGCGCTGCTGCGGCTGTTCGGTGCCAGTGACGCCACCCTGCCGTATGCGTTGAGCTACAGCCGCCTCTACATTCTCGGCTCGGTGTTCGTGCTGCTGGTGCTGGGCATGAATCCCTTCATCACCACCCAAGGCTTTGCCAAGACCAGCATGCTCACCACCGTGATCGGTGCCGTGATCAACATCATTCTGGACCCCATCCTCATCTTCGGGTTCGGGCTGGGCGTGCAGGGTGCGGCCATTGCCACCGTGCTCAGTCAGGCTGTGGGCGCGGCGTGGATCCTGCAATTCCTCACCGGCAAAAAGACGATTCTGCGCCTGCGCAAGGACTATCTGCGCCCGGAAAAGCAGGTCATCCTGCCGGTGCTGGCACTGGGCATCTCCACCTTTGTGATGCTTTCCACCGAGAGTCTGCTCTCCATCAGCTTCAGCTCCAGCCTGGCCCGCTACGGCGGTGACGTGGCTGTGGGTGCCATGACCGTGATCACCAGCGCCTTCAGCTGTGCACACTGCCCATTCAGGGCGTGTGCCAGGGCGGCCAGCCGGTGATGAGCTTCAACTTCGGGGCCGGCAAAAAGCCCCGCGTAAAGGAGGCTTTCCGGTTCCAGCTGACCCTGTGCGGCGCATACACCTGCCTGTTCTGGCTGGCTATGATGCTGGTACCCGGAGCCGTGGCCGGCATCTTCACCCGATTCCGCACTCATTTCCTACACCACCTGGGCCATGCGCATTTACATGGCCGGCATTTTTGCCATGGGCTTCCAGATCGCCTGCCAGCAGAGCTTTATGGCACTGGGGCAGGCCAAGGTGAGCCTGCTGCTGGCCTGCCTGCGCAAGATCATCCTGCTGATCCCGCTCATCTTCATTCTGCCCCACGTCGTGTCCGACCCGGTGTTCGGCGTATTTCTGGCGGAGCCGGTCAGCGACATTCTGGCGGCCACCATTACTACCATCACCTTCTTTGCCCGGTTCGACCGCATTTTGGAAAAGGGTGCGGCGCGGGTGTAAAACAAAGCAGAACGGGGCCGTTGCAAAACAAGAACGCGATAGCAACTTACACAAAGAAATCGTGCAAAAACCAAAACCCGGAACCCTTTTTGAGCCGTTTTGGCCCTGAAAAGGTTCCGGGTTTTGTGCATATTTTTCAGAGAGCTATTTTTGCAACAGCCCTCATTTTTTAGGAGTTACAGTTCTTCACCGTTGGAGGCGATGACTTTTTTATACCATGCAAAGCTGTCCTTTTTATAGCGTTTGAAGGTGCCGTTGCCATGGTCATCGGCGTCTACATAGATAAAGCCGTAGCGCTTTGCCATCTCGCCGGTGGAAGCGCTGACGAGGTCGATGCAGCCCCAGGGGGTATAACCCATCAGATCCACACCGTCCTCTTCTACTGCCTTTTTCATCTGCTGGATATGTGCCCGCAGATAATCGATGCGGTAGGGATCATGGATGGAGCCGTCTGCTTCCTGTTTATCGAACGCACCCAGACCGTTCTCCACCACCATCAGGGGGATCTGGTAGCGGTTGTACAGCTCGTTCAGAGTGTAGCGCAGACCCACCGGGTCGATCTGCCAGCCCCAGTCGCTAGCTTTCAGGTACGGATTCTTGACTCCACCAAACAGGTTGCCGTTGGTGCGCAGCAGGTTCTCATCTGTGGACACACAGCCGCTCATGTAGTAGGAGAAGGAGAAGAAATCCACCGTGCCATTGCGCAGGGTCTCGGCATCGCCGGGCTCCATTTTGATCTCCACATTGTTCTCGGCCCAGATGCGCTTTGCAAAGGCCGGATATGCACCGCGCACCTGCACGTCACCGCAGTAGTGGTTGCAGTACTGCCAGGAATGTTGGTTCTTGATCTGATCCTCCGGGTTGGCAGAGTAGGCATAGTTAGGAGTGATGGCCACCATGCAGCCGATCTTATTTTCCGGGTCGATGCTGTGGCCCAGCTGCACTGCCTTTGCGCTGGCCACAAACTGGTGATGCAGGGCCTGATAGCGCTGCTGCGGGATATCCACCTGAGCGTTCATGTTGGTGGTGCCCTCGTTCAGGATGCCCAGCCCGGAGTAGATGCCAAAGAGATACATTCCGGCATTGATCTCGTTGAAGGTGAGCCAGTAATGCACCTTGCCCTTGTAGCGATTGAAAATCGTCTCGCAGTAATGCAGGTAATAATCGATCAGGCGGCGATCCACCCAGCCATTGAAGTGCTCGGTCAGATAAAACGGATTTTCATAGTGGCTGATGGTGACAAGCGGTTCGATCCCGGCAGCGTGCAGTTCATCAAACACCGCATCATAAAAAGCCAGACCCTCTTCATTGGGCTGCTGCTCAGTGCCGGTGGGGAAGATGCGGCTCCAGCTGATGGACATCCGGTAGACCTTATAGCCCATCTCTTCATCAGGGCGATATCTTCCTTATAGTGGTGATAGAAATCACTGGCCTTGTGGTTGGGGTAATACAGGTCATCTTTCAGTTCGCGGGTGATCTGGCGGGGCGTGGTGTTGGTGCCGTTGGTCATGTGGTCAGCCACACTGGCACCGCGGCCGCCCTCGTTCCAGCCGCCTTCAAACTGGTTGGCTGCGGTAGCGCCGCCCCACAGAAAATTTGCAGGAAAACTCATATTCTTCCAATTCCCTTCTTATCCGGTAAAAATCAGGCCTCGTCCTTGAATGTGACGAAGGTGATGGCAAACGTAACGACCATGGCGATGACCACAGCGATGACGTAGTTGACAAAGTTCATGATATCGCTGCTCAAGAAGCCAGCCAGCGCAAAGACGCCCAAGCCGCTCATGGCAACCAGCTTGCAGCCCATCAGACCGGCATAGCAGCCGCCCACGAAACCGCCGATCACGGATGCGATCAGGGGCTTGCGGTAACGGAAGTTGACGCCGAACAGAGCAGGCTCGGTGACGCCGGCCAGAAAAGCGGTCAGTGCAGAAGAACCGGCAATGCCCTTGACATCAGCGTTCTTGGACTTGAGGGTGACCGCAGCAGCGGCAGCAGCCTGACCGAAGTTTGCGATGTAGCAGGCGGGGATGATCAGCGGATCATACTGGAACTTGGTGAAGTAGGAGATGCAGACAGGAGCCAGAGTGGAATGCATACCGGTGAGGATCAGCAGGGGATACAGGCCGGACAGCACACCGACACCCAGGAAGCCGATGTTGTTGTAAATGGTCTCCACCAGCCAGGTAATGCCATTGCCCAAGAAGACGCCAGCCGGTGCCACCAGACACAGGGACAGGGCAGCATGACAAGGAAGGTACCCAGCGGCACCAGCATCACGCGCAGGATCTCCGGCACATACTTTTTGAAGAAGCGCTCCACATAGCTCATGACGAACACGACCATGATAGAGGGAAACATCATATTGGTATAGGTAGCATTATACACCGGCAGGCCGAAGATCGTCACCGGGGTCTCGCCGCCCAGAGCAGTCATCAGATTGGGGTACACCAGCAGCGCACACAGGCCCATGGCCGCTGGGTCTGCACCGAACTTTTGGCGGCAGTATAGCCGATGAGGATGGGCATGAAGTACAGCGCAGCATCGGCGGCATAACCCAGCACCGTGTAGGTGGAGGAATCTGCGGGCAGGATACCGATGAGGTTTGCCATCACCAGCACCACCTTGATCAGGCCGGATGCCATGAACAGCGGGATCAGCGGGACGATGCAACCGCTGATGGCCTCACATACTGTGGTCAGACTGAATTTTTTCTTCTTATCGCTGTCCAGATCTTCGGCCACAGCTGCTTCCTTCTGCAGACCACCTGCTGCACAGATCGCATCATAGGCCTTATCCACTGCCTGACCGATGATGACCTGCAGCTGATCACCGGCCCACTGTGTGCCCATGCAGCCGGGCAGTTTGCCGATCTTGTCGGCATCCACAAGCCCCTTATCCTTCACGTTGAAGCGCAGCCGGGTCATGCAGTGTGCAAAAGAGCGGATGTTGTCCTTGCCGCCGACCAGTTCCAGAATCTGCGGCGCAATGGCTTCGTATTTATTGATCTCTGCCATGTCTGTTTCCTCCATGATTTTACAAACGGTTCCACATTTTCTATCACAAACCCGGCCGGGGCGCGCTCCCGGGCGGCTCTGTTCCAATAAAAAGCCCCAGCGCACCACAAAACACGCACGGTGCCCACCGGGCAGTCTGGTGCATTTTCTGCGGCACTCTGTAAAGCCCTCACAAGGCGGTCAGCCTTTATCGGTCACAATCCTCACGAGCACACAAACGATTGATGTGTAGGATCAGATATAAGATTTCTTCTTCGGAAAGGTGCTTTTGCAGCTTCTGGTCGATCAGGGCCGCCACCTTTACCGCACAGGAATAGATATCAGGGTACTCTTTTTTCATGGATTCAAAGAGTTCCCGGTTCTGGCTGTCGATCATGGTGTCATCCAGGGTTCGCTTCATCATGTAGTGCATATGGGTGACAAATCGGTAGTAGTTGAAGCCGTCCCGGTCCACCGTTACATTCAGTTCCTGCCCACGATGGCCGTGGCTTGCTCGATAAGGGAACCGTAGTCGATATCCGGTGCCGTATCCGCCTGCGCCTTGTAATTGACGAAATGCAGGGCGATGGCGGCGGCTTCTTCCCGCGGGAGAGAGACTTTCAGGCGCTTTTTCAGGATGTCCAGCGCCTGCCTGCCCAGCTCGGATTCTCCGGGGTAGAGCTGCCGCACCTCGTAGAGCAGCGGCAGCTTGATGTTGATGTTCTTGCGGTAGCGCTGGATGGCAAAGTCAATGTGGTCCGCCAGGGTGAACACCACGTTCTCCCGGAACTGATTGTCCATTTTCTCATTGGCCAGATCCACGATCTCGGCCGCTGCTTCCAGCACATCTTCCGGGATGCGTTTGAGCACCGCCAGCTGTTCTTCGTCCACATCGTAAAAGGTGCGGTCGATTTTGGAAAGCGGCACATCGTAGGGCGGCTTTGTGAATCCGATGCCCTTGCCGAAGGCCACCACCTCATTATTGCGGCTGTCCAGACACAGGGAGATATTGTTGTTGATGTTCTTGATGACCTTCATCTGCCTGAGTCCTCCATTTCCGCAACAATAAAAAAACCGAAAGTTCACCCCTATCTGCAACGGATAAGGGAAAGCCTCCGGAGAGTAACAAACCTTACATGATTGACCGTGGACAGTATAGCAAATTTTACCGGTTTCCGTCAAGCAGCAAAGCGCACAAGAATTTTCTTCTTTCAGACAGGTTGCGCAATCTTTGAAAAACAAAAAGGCGCATCTGCTCTGCGGCGGATGCACCCTTGCAGATCTTACTTGCCCGCCAGCAGAATGGCCAGCACGGCTTTCTGCACATGCAGGCGGTTCTCGGCTTCGTCGAAGATCCGTCGGCGTGCTGCTCGAACACGGCGGTGGAGATCCTCGCCCCGGTGGGCGGGCAGGCAGTGCAGCACCATGGCGTCCGGCTTGGCGGCTTCCAGCAGCTTGCCGGTGAGCTGGAAGCCCACAAAATCCCGCAGGCGCTGCTCGCTCGGCGGTGCCGGGAGCGGCAGTGTTCCACACGGCAGTGGCCACCACATCCGCGTCCCGCACGCCCTCGACGGGGTCGGAGGTGAAGTGGAAAGCGCTGCCGTACTTGTGGGCAAGCATCAGTACGTCGGCGGCGGGGCGGTAAGCCTCCGGGCAGACGCAGGTGACCTGCATCCCGGCCAGCAGGCCGCCCACGATGAGGCTGTTGGCCATGCTGCCGCCGTCGCCCACAAAGCAGAGCTTCCGCCCGGCCAGGGTGCCGCGGCGCTCCCGGATGGTCATCAGGTCGGCCAGCACCTGGCAGGGATGCGCATAGTCGGTCAGGCCGTTGATCACCGGCACACCGGCCAGCTCGGCAAACTCTTCCAGATCCCGCTGGCGATAGGTGCGCCAGACCACGCAGTCGTAGTAGCGGCCCAGCACGCGGGCGGTGTCCTTGAGGGGCTCGCCCCGGCCGGCCTGCAGCTCGGACGTGTTCATGTAATTGCCCAGGCCGCCCAGCTGGTACACACCCACCTCAAAGCTGGTGCGGGTGCGGGTGGACGCCTTGGAGAACAGCATGGCCACCGTTTTACCGGCCAGCAGGGGGGCGGTGCCGCCCAGTTTCTGCTGTGCCTTGAGCTGGTCGGCCACATCCAGGATGTGGGTCAGCTCGCCGGGGGTCAGATCGCTCATTTTCAGCAGATTTTTCATGCCTGCTCCTTCGGAGCCGTCGGCTCCATTGCACCCAGCACCTCGGCCAGGACCTCCAGTGCCATGTCCACATCGTGGGCGGTGAGGGTGAGCGGGGGCAGCAGGCGCAGGCGGGTCTTGGCGGTAAGCACCAGCAGGCCCTTTTCGCGGCAGGCGGCCAGCACATCGGCGGCGGTCACATCGTAGAACTCGATGCCCACCATCAGGCCGATGCCGGAAATGCTCTTGACATGGGGCAGCTTGGCGATGCCGGCACGCAGCTGCACGGCGCGGTCGTTGACGTTGGCCAGGAAGCTGGTGTCCATGCGGTCCACCACCACGTTGGCACCGGCGCACACCACCGGGTTGCCGCCAAAGGTAGAGCCGTGGGTGCCGGGCCCATGCCGCCGGCCACCTTTCGTTCAGCAGCACAGCACCGATGGGCAAACCGCCGCCCAGCCCCTTGGCCAGGTAACGATATCCGGTTTGAGGTTGTAGTGCTCGCAGCACAGGAAGGTGCCGGTGCGGCCCACGCCGGTCTGCACCTCGTCCACAATGAGCACCAGATCTTTTTCATCGCAGAGCTTGCGCACAGCCTGCACATAGTCGGGGTCCAGCGCCATGACGCCGCCCTCGCCCCGGATGAGTTCCAGCATAACGGCGCAGGTGTTGCGGTCCACCAGCCCTGCAGCGCCTCGATATCTTCGCCGGGCGTACAGGAACCCCCATTGAAGGGCCGAAATAGTTGTGGAACACCTCCTGACCGGTGGCGGTCAGGGTGGCGATGGTGCGGCCATGGAAGCTGTTGACCAGCGTGATGACCGTGGTGCGGTCCTTGCCGTAGTGGTCCACGCTGTAATTTGCGGGCGGCCTTGATGGCACCCTCGTTGGCCTCGGCACCGGAGTTGCCGAAGAACACCTTGCTCATGCCGGTGCGCTTGCACAGCTTTTTGGCCAGCTTGCCGCAGGGGCAGTATAGTACAGGTTGGAGGTGTGTTGCAGCTTGGGGCCTGGTCGGACACGGCCTCGGCCCAGGCCAGGTCACAGTAGCCCAGCTGTTGACGCCGATGCCGCTGGTGAAGTCCAGATACTTCTGGCCCTCGGGGCCCTCGGCATACAGGCCGTGGCCCTTTCCAGCACCACGGGGTTGCGGTTATAGGTGCAGGACATACTCGTTGTCCCGCTTGATGACTTTTTCAGAATCCATAGATGTACCTCCTGTCGGGTGGAGTCAGGCTTCCCCCTTGGGGGAAGCCTTTTTATGCTCTTATTATAAGTCCATCTCCGGTTTTCCGCAATGCTTATTCCCGGTGGCTGCGGCGGTAGAAGCGGGTGCCGGAGCCGCGGTTGGAGAACAGCTCCAGCATGGAATGGGGCACGCGGCCGTCGATGATGACCGCCTCGTGCACGCCCTGATAGATGGCATCGGCCATGCCGCCGATCTTGGGGATCATGCCGCCTGCGATGATCCCGGCGGACTTGTAGCCCTCGATCTCGGACACTTCCACCTCGGGGATGAGGGTGCTCTCGTCGTCCTTGTCCCGCAGCAGGCCCGCAATATCGGTCATGGACACCAGCTTTTCGGCCTTGAGGGCAATGGCGATCTGAGCCGCTGCGGTATCGGCGTTGACGTTGTAGGCCTGGCCCAGGTCATCCATGCCGACGGTTGCGATCACCGGGATGAAGCCGCCGTCCAGCAGGCTGGCGATCAGGGTGGCATCCACATGGACGATCTCGCCCACATGGCCCAGCTGGGGTCCAGCTCGGTGCAGCGCAGCATCTGGCCGTCCATGCCGCATGGCCGACGCCGCGGCCCCGCAGCTTTGCCACCAGATCCTTATTCACCTTACCGGCCAGCACCTGCTGCACGATCTCCATGGTGGCGTCATCCGTGACGCGCAGACCGTTGGCGAAATGGCTCTCCACGCCCACCTTCTTGAGCATCTCATTGATGGCCGGGCCGCCGCCGTGCACCAGCACCACCCGCACGCCCAGCAGGGTAAGGGTGACCAGATCGTTCATGACGGCGTTCTTGAGTTCTTCGTTGATCATGGCATTGCCGCCGTACTTCACCACCATGGTCTTTCCGTGATATTTCTGGATGTAAGGGGTGGCCTCGGAAAACAGGCGCGCCATTTCTTCATTTTTCATCTGTGTCTGCTCCTATCAGGTGCGGTAATCGCCGTTGATCTTGACGTAATCGTAGGTCAGGTCGCAGCCCCAGGCCTTGGCGCTGGCGTCGCCGGTGCCCATATCCACCTTGACCAGCACGTCGTGCTCGGCCAGCACCTTGGCGGCCTCATCCTCGCTGTAGGGTGGTAGGCAGCATTCTCGCACACATACACCTCACCGGCGGCGCTGGACAGCCAGACGCACACCTTGTCGATGGAGAAATCGCCGGGTGTAGCCGATGGCGCACAGGATGCGGCCCCAGTTGGCGTCGCGGCCAAAGACCGCTGCCTTGAACAGGTTGGAGCACACCACGCTGCGGCTCACCGCACGGGCAGTTTTCAGGTCGGGGGCGGGTCACCTCGCAGGTGATGAGGTGGGTAGCGCCCTCACCGTCACCGGCGTGCTCCGCGCACATGTGCTCTGCAATGGCGGTCAGGGCCGCCACAAAGGCATCATAATCGGCGTTTTCCTCGCAGATCTCCGGATTCCCGGCAAGGCCGGAAGCCATGATGATGAGGGTATCATTCGTGGAGGTGTCCAGATCCACGCTCATCTGGTTGTAGGTGCCAGGCACCACGGTCTTGAGGGCCTTTTCCAGCAGGACAGGGGACACCGCCGCGTCGGTGGTGTAGAAGGCCAGCATGGTGGCCATGTTGGGGGCGATCATGCCGCTGCCCTTGCCGATGGCACCCACGGTGCACATCTTGCCGCCCAGCGCAAACTGGATGGCGTACTCCTTTTTATGGGTGTCGGTGGTCATGATGGCGGTAGCGGCATCGGTGCTGCCCTGCTCGGTGGCGGCCAGCTTGGCGGCGGCGGCAGGGATGCCCCGGGCAAACGGGTCGATGACCATGGGCTGGCCGATGACACCGGTGGAAGCGGGCAGAACGTCCATGGCGTCGATGTCCAGTGCCTTGCCCACCAGCTCACAGCATTCCTCGGCCAGCGCCACGCCGTTGGCGGCGCAGGTGTTGGCGTTGCCGCTGTTCACCACGATGGCCTGGGCATAGCCGTCGGCCAGATGAGCGCGGTCCACCTTGATGGGTGCGCCGCACACCTTATTGGTGGTATACACACCAGCGGCGGCACAGCGCACATCGGCCTTGATGAGTGCCAGATCGTATTTTTCGGTATGATTTGCACGGATGCCGCAATGCACGCCAGCCGCTGCAAACCCCTTGGGCGCGCAGATGCCGCCCGCAACTTCTTTATACTGCATAAAGATAAATCCCCCTAATTTGCCTTCCCCCTTGGGGGAAGGTGCCGAACGAAGTGAGGCGGATGAGGGGTCGCCGTGGCCAGATGCTGCTTTCAGAGGCAGCGTCTGACGGTCACTCCCCTCATCAGTCACCTTCGGTGACAGCTTCCCCCAAGGGGGGAAGCCTTTTTGCCAAGCGCCTGAGAGGGCGCGTGTTTTATTCCAGTCCTTCGGTCTCCGGCAGGCCCAGCATCAGGTTCATGCACTGGATCGCTGCGCCGGAAGAGCCCTTGCCCAGATTGTCGAACAGGGACACCAGCATCATCTGGTCGCCTGCGGCGTTCACGGTCAGGTACAGCTCCATGCGGTCGGTGCCGGCCATGGCGTTGGAGTACAGGCCGTTTTCCGGCAGAGGTTCGTTCAGGGCGTGCACCTTCACGGTGGCGGCATCCTTATAGTAGTCTGCCAGACCGGCGGCCACGGCTTCGACGGTGGTACCGGCCACGGTCAGGTCCAGCGGCACCAGCACCTGCATGCCGCAGTAGTAATCGCACACCACCGGCACGAACATGGGCGTATGAGCCAACCCGCTGATCTCCTTCATCTCCGGCAGATGCTTGTGGGCAAGGCCCAGGCCATAGCTCTTGGGTGCATCCAGCTTGCTGTGGGCCGGGCGGTCGGCGCTCTCATACTCGGCGATCATCTTCTTGCCGCCGCCGGAATAGCCGGAAATGCCGGTGCAGCTGAAGGGATAGTCCTTCGGGGCCAGACCCAGCTCCACCAGCGGGCGGGCGAAGCTGATAAAGCCGCTGGCATAGCAGCCGGGCACCGCCACACGATCGGAATTCTTGATCTTTTCCTTCTGGCCCTTCAGCTCCGGGAAGCCGTAGTCCCAGGCGGCATCGGTGCGGAAAGCGGTGGAGGTGTCCAGCACCTTCACGTCCGGGCGCAGCAGAGGCATGACCTCTCTGGAAGCCGCATCCGGCAGGCAGAGGAAGGCAAGGTCCGCCGAGTTGATGACCTTTGCCCGCTCGTTCACGTCCTTACGGCCCTCGGCCGAGATGGACAGCAGCTCGATCTCCGGGCGTGCAGCCAGCCGGTCGGCGATGCGCAGGCCGGTGGTGCCGGAGGAGCCGTCAATGAATACTTTTACGCTCATGCGTTCTTTTCCTCCCAGGCGGTCAGCTGTGCGGCCGCCAGTGCGATCTGGTTCTTCACGCTGGCTTCGCTGGGGCCGCCGTAGCTGGTGCGGCCCTCGCAGCACTTGACCAGATCAATGGCTTCGTAAATATCGCCCTCGAACAGGCCGCTGTAGCCCTTGAACTCGTCAGGGTCAGTTCTTCCAGCGTCTTGTCCTTGGCAATGCAGTCCGACACCATGCAGCCGGTGAGCTTGTAGGCATCCCGGAAGGGCATGCCCTTCTTGGTGAGGTAGTCGGCGCAGTCGGTGGCGTTGATAAAGCCCTTGGCAGCGGCACGGCGCATGTTGGCCGGGATGGTTTTCATGGTGTCCAGCATGGGGGTCACCGTTTTCAGGCACAGTTCCAGCGTGTCCACGGCGTCAAAGATGGCTTCCTTGTCTTCCTGCATGTCCTTGTTGTAAGCCAGCGGGATGCCCTTCATCATGACCAGCAGGGTGTTCAGGTCGCCGTAGACGCGGCCGGTCTTGCCGCGGATGAGCTCGGTAACGTCGGGGTTCTTCTTCTGGGGCATGATGGACGAACCGGTGGTGAACGCGTCGTCCAGCTCGATGAACTTGAACTCCCAGCTGCACCACAGGATAATTTCCTCAGAAAGGCGGGACAGGTGCATCATGCAGATGGAGATGGCGTTGGCCAGCTCGATGCAGAAATCACGGTCGGACACCCCGTCCAGACTGTTGGCGCAGGGGGCAGCAAAGCCCAGCTTCTCGGCGGTGAACTGGCGGTCCAGCGGGTAGGTGGTACCGGCCAGTGCGCCGGAGCCCAGCGGGCACTGGGCGTCCATACGGGCGGTGGCATCCTCAAAACGCTGCAGGTCCCGCAGCAGCATGGAGGCGTAGGCCATGAGCGCATGGCCGAAGGTGATGGGCTGGGCGCGCTGCAGGTGAGTGTAACCGGGCATGACGGCGGTGGTGTTCTCGCTGGCCTTCCTGCAGATGACCTTGATGAGCTCCACGATGTAGGCCTGCAGGGTGTGGCTGTAGTCCCGCAGGGTCAGGCGGATGTCCAGTGCCACCTGATCGTTGCGGCTGCGGCCGGTGTGCAGGCGCTTGCCGGCATCGCCGATGCGGGCGGTGAGGGTCTGCTCCACAAAGGTGTGCACATCCTCGGCATTGGGGTCGATCTCCAGGTTGCCGGAGGCCAGGTCATCCGCGATGGAGGCCAGACCGTTGAGGATATCCTCACAGTCCTTTTCCGAGATGATGCCCTGCTTGGCCAGCATGGTGGCGTGCACGCCGCTGCCGCGCATATCCTGCGCGATCATGCGCTGGTCGAACCGGATGGAGGAGTTGAAGTCGTTCACGCGGGAGTCCACCGCCTTGGAAAAGCGGCCCTTCCAGAGTTGTTCTGCCATAAAAATAAACTCCTTATAAAAACGGCAAAGCCGCCGCAGGGGAAAACGCTCCTGCGGCGGTGCCGCCGGCAACGATGCCGGTTAACTTTCGTGTGAAAGTGTGAAAACACACGAAAGGGAAGATGTTAAAACTTACTTGACCTCCGGCCAGTTCTTGGACAGCTTTGCGCGCTCCTTGATGGACAGGCCGAACAGGTTGATGAAGCCTGCGGCATCGGCCTGGTTGTAGTCCTCGTCCTCGCCAAAGGAGGCAGTCTGCTCGTCGTACAGGGTGTACGGAGAGGTGACGCCGGCGTTGATCATGTTGCCCTTGTACAGCTTCAGCTTCACATCGCCGGTCACGGTCTTTTCCAGCTGTCGGCGAAGGCGTCCAGAGCCTCACGCAGCGGGGTGAACCACTGGCCGTTGTAGACGATGTCGGCGTACTTCTGGGCCAGCTGTGCCTTGAAGTGAGAGCTCTCCTTGTCCAGGGTGATGGTCTCCAGCACGTTGATGGCCTTGTACAGGATGGCACCGCCGGGAGTCTCGTACACGCCGCGGCTCTTCATGCCCACCAGACGGTTCTCAACGATGTCCAGCAGGCCGATGCCGTTGGCGCCGCCCAGCTTGTTCAGGTACTCCACCAGCTCCACAGCGCCCATTTCCTTGCCGTCCACGGCGGTGGGGACGCCCTTCTCAAAGTGGATGGTCACATAAGTCGGGGTGTCGGGAGCCTGCTCCGGGCTGACACCCAGCTCAGGAAGCCGGGCTTGTTGTACTGGGGCTCGTTGGCGGGGCACTCCAGATCCAGGCCCTCGTGGCTCAGGTGCCACAGGTTCTTGTCCTTGGAGTAGTTGGTCTCACGGTTGATCTTCAGGGGGATGTGGTGAGCCTCAGCGTAGTCGATCTCTTCGTCACGGCTCTTGATGTCCCACTCACGCCGTGGAGCAATGATGGCCATATCGGGGCACAGGGCCTTCAGGGTCAGCTCAAAACGCACCTGGTCGTTGCCCTTGCCGGTGCAGCCGTGGCAGATGGCGTCCGCGCCTTCCTTGATGGCGATGTCGGCCAGAGCCTTGGCGATGCAGGGACGTGCAAAGCTGGTGCCCAGCAGATAGTCCTCGTACTTGGCGCCGAACTTCAGGGTGGGGAAGATGTAGTTCTCCACAAAGTCCTTCTTCAGGTCCAGCACATACAGCTTGGAAGCGCCGGTCGCCTTGGCCTTCTCTTCCAGACCGTCCAGCTCGGTGCCCTGGCCCACATCACCGGAAACGGCGATGACCTCGCAGTTGTTGTAGTTTTCCTTCAGCCGGAATGATGATGGAGGTGGCCAGACCGCCGGAATAAGCCAGCACTACTTTTTTGATATCCTGCTTTTTAATAATGAACGCTCCTTTATAAAAATACACTTTTGTTCCCTGATGCAAGCGTCCCTCTTGCACCCTCTATCTGCGGTTCGCTTCGGATGGTTTTATTATACGCCGTACGGCTTTTTCGTCAATGCTAAAAACCGCCAAACCTTGGGCGGCTTTGCACGGCGTTTTGGTTCAAATTGCATCTTTATGCAATTTTAAGAGAATATATTCGCATATTATGCAATGCAGGTGTATATTCTCATGCAGTCTGCCGGGGCCCCTGCCGGGCCTTTTGGGCAGGCCGCCCAAAACGCAGACGAGCGCCGCCGGGCAGTGCCGGGCGGCGCTCAGGGTAAGTTCCGTTTCAGGGTCGGTGCCGCCGTCGGCGTTACGGTCAGGCCTTGGCCCCTTTGGGGGAGCTGCTGAGCGGATGCGAAGCTGAGAGGGCGAGCACGCCGACCAGCACGCAAAAAGGGAGCGGCTCCCGGTCTCAGGAGCCGCTCCCTGCGGTTTTATGGGGTATGTAAGGGGTTACTGGGCCTTCCATGCAATGGCCATGACAGCCTCGCTGTACACGGTGAACTGCAGGCCCGTCTTGGCGTAAGTGTCGATGCTGACGGGGGTCACCACCACGTCACCGGCCTTGTGGAACCGGGTGTCGGCGGTGAACATCTGCACGGCATAGTAGGTCTGTGCGGTCTTGCCGCGGGTGCCCTCCGGCAGGGTGAGCTTGCCGGTCACGCCGCTTTCGGAGAAGCGGTCGTTGGGCAGCACGCCGATGCTGCTGTTGACCTGCACGGTAAAGTGCTCGGCGTTGGCCGGGTCAAAGCCTGCAGCGGTGAGGGCGGCGTCCAGAGCGGCATTGGCAGCGTCCACGCTGTCAAAACCGGCAGCCTTGGCGTCGGCCTCGGTGGTAGCGGCACGGCTGAACCAGGTATCAATGGTGGGGTCCCGCATGGGGATGACTTCCTGAGCCTGGAGCACGACACCGCAGACGCCGCAGTGGCTGCCCTCGGTCAGGCCGTCGGTGGTCTCGGTGGGAGCCACAGCGGGGTCGGTCACCGGGGTGTGGCCGGTCGGTTCGAGGTCATCTTTCTTATCCTTGACCTTACCGCACTTGTGGCACACGACGCCTGTCTGACCCTTCTCGGTGCAGGTGGGGTTCTTCAGGGTCTCTCTGTCGCCCCATTCATGGGTGCAGGTGAGCTGCTTGATCGTGCTGCTGATCAGGTCGGTGACCTGCTTATTCAGGTCATCCACCTTACCCGTCACGGCATCGTTGACCTTACCGCCGATCTTATCACTGACCCAGTCGCCCAGCTTGCCGGGCAGGAACTTGTGCACGGTATCGGACACCTTGTTGTCCACGATATTACCGGCGCTTGCACCCAGCTTGTTGACCTGATCCGAGACCAGATCGGTCACGCCGGGCAGCAGGTCTCTTCTGCAGGCCGTCCATGATCTTCTCGGTCGGCCAGCCGCCGTTCACACGCTTCTGTGCATTGGAGGCTGCATTGTTGGCAATGCTGCGCACCTGGCTCATGAACTCCGGGTCATTCACCAGCTGCTTCCTGACCTCGTCCTCGACCTCTTTCAGCGTGGCTTTGCCCAGCTTGGTCTTGAGGAGCTTTGCGTAGGTCTCATCCTTCATGAGCTCATCCACGGCCAGATCCAGAGCATCGTTCACCAGAGAGCTTGTCAACTTCTTCCAAGTCTTTTCATCTCCGTTCGACACGACCTCCTGCACCAGCTGGAGCACCATGTCGCTGACGACCTGCGTGTTGTTGTCAGCCGCATCTTTGCCCATGATTCCTTTGTAAATCGCACCGTACACCGTGTTGTAGAGTACCTTCTGGATGCCAGCCTGCGGGGCATCGCTGCCCTGCACATCGCCTGCCAGCTTGTCCACTACGTTTATAATGGTATCTTTTGACAGGAAGCTGTCATCCGGCTGTTCTTCAGTTCGTCAATGGTGCTGTACAGTGGTTTCAAAGCACTATTCAACTTTTCCGGATCGATCTCAATGGGCACGCCACTACTGCCTGCCACACTGATCTTCAGATCCTGCAGTTCCTTCGTCACAGTTGCAGAGATCTCATCCAGTGCTGCAAGGGCCTGCTCTTTGGTCTCAGCTTTCTGGACTTTCTTCTGTGCCTGTGCCAGGGCATCGTTGATGACGCCGGTGACATACGCATCTACCGTCTTTTCGTTGACCTTAACGTTCTTCAGCGCGGTATCCGTAAGGCCGCCCGACACCCCATCTGCGGCTATTTCGCCGCCCTTCCGGTAAAGGTATTATCCTCATGGCCGCAGTAATCGCACTTGCTCTTATAGTAGAGAACAGGTTTATTGTTTTCCCATTTTGTGGTATCGTACTCATAAGAGGTATACTTGTGCGGCAGGGGGTTGCCATCGGAACCAAGGTTGGGCAGGTTGCAGGTGTCGGTCGCAGTGCAGCCCTCACGGGTGCAGTGTGCCGTCCCGGTCTGCTGCTCGCAGGCGGGCTTATTGTCGTTCACATACTTGCCCCAAGCGTGGCCCAGAGCCGGATGCGCTTCCGAATAAGCCTCGTCAAAGTTCTTCTGGCCGCAGCCATCCCGTTTGCAGACCTGATACCGCTGACCGGGGGTGGTGCAGGTGGGGGCTTCAATCACCCACTCTGCACCCTCAAAATCATGGTCCAGGGCAGGATGGGCTTCTGCATAGCCCTCCTCTACCACCTTGTGGTTGCAGCCGCTGCGCTGGCAGACCTTGTACTTTTCTCCGGCAGTGGTGCAGGTAGCCTCCACCACGATCCAATCACTCATGTTGTGGTCTAGGGCAGGAACATAATCATCCTTTTTTGTTGCCGTGCAGCCGATCCCGAAGAGGTTATACTCACACTTGTAAAGGGTATATCCCTGCTCCGTGCAAGTAGGGGCAACTGTTTTTTCTTTCTTCCATTTATGCTTATGTCCCTTTAACAAGGCAGCCTCGTCTGCAGCGGCCTCGTCCCCCTCTGCCACTTCCCGGTCCTCGGACAGCTCCGGCAGAGCAACGGCCTCGTCCTCCTCTGCCACCTCCCGGTCCTCAGACAGTTCCGGCAGGGCAGCGGCCTCGTCGGCCTCGGTATCGACGTCGGCCTCGTCAGCCTCCGTGTCGGTTTCCTGCTGCTCGGTCTGGGCGGCAGGGGTCTGCACCTCGTCGGCGTCCGCCGCCAGTACGGGAGCCGCCGTGGACAGGGTAAGACCAACGGCCAGCACCAGAGCGGCCGCACGTCTGCCCAGTTTGTTGATTTTTCTCACGTTCCATCCTCCTTTAATTGTTGCAGGGTGTCAGGCTTTGCCTGCCGCCCCTGAAAATAGACACGTTCACACTTTATGTCTATCACAATTCTAACAAAATTGCAACACAAATCAAGCCAAAGGCAATTGCATCCAGAATTTACAATTTTGACGGGATTTAACCGGCACTGCCCGCGCCGTGCTCCGCAAGGGCGTCCGGCGGCCTGCCACGCCGTGCATAAAGCCCTTTGCGCCTTGGGCAGCTTTTTAAGGGCGGCTTCCCGGCGCAGGGCGGCACAGCGGTCGGCGCACCGCTCCAGATAGGCAAAACCCTCGGCCCCGTGGGCGCGGTGTAGCGCGCCCCTGCCGCTGCGGTGGCCCGCAGGCGGGCGGCGGGTCGTTGGTCCAGCCGGTGTACAGCTGGCCGCCGGTACAGCGCACCATATACACAAAGGCGGCCTTGGGCCGCGCCGTGCGGTCAGATGCGGCCATTGTTGCGCAGCACCTGACGGCAGGCGGCAATGGCGGTATCCTTGTCCTTGGCCGTGATGAGGAAGCGGCTTGCGTGGCAGAAGCTGATGCCGGGGATGCCGCTCTTCTGCTCGATGACCTCCTGCGGCTGACCGGCCCAGCTCTGGGGGAAGGGCAGCTTGGAGCGCTTGGTCTTGTGGTCGGTCACGCACTGGCGCTCCACCCGCCGCGCTGGCTGGGGTACACCACAAACAGGGCGTCGGTCTTGTACAGGCCGTTTTCCACGGCAGATAGCAGGGCAGCACCACGATGCCGTCGCGGGAGTTCCGGTAGGCCTGCTGCACCTTTTCGTCGGCACGGTTCACGGCGTTGGCGGCGTCGATCTGGTGTTCCAGGATCTGCTTTGCCACCGCCACAGCCTGGGAAAAAGCAGGCGTCTTGATCCTCCTTGGAGTCCCACACGGGGTTGAAGAAGCCGATGGCGTCACACAGGCTGTTCTGCTCGCCGGTGTTGTCGTTCAGGTCCAGCGGCTGGATGAAGTTCTCGTCGATGAGCCGGGCCTGCCGCTCACCCACAAGGCCGGGGCCCAGCACCCGCCACAGCAGGCCGAAGGCCGCGTAGGGCACGCCGTTGGCGCGGTACTCCCGCGGCTCCTGATGGTGGTCGAACATGCCAAAGCCGATGTCGTACACGATGCCGTCAAAGTCATCGGGCACGGTAAAGCCGCGGGTGATCTTGATGTCCGGCCGCAGGATCTGCAGCAGCGCCGTGGCAAACACATCGTCGGCATGGAACTTGCCGGCATGGGTAAAGCCGTTTGCAGGAATTTTCATAGATGATACCTCATTTTTTGTTTTTTCCGGTCCAGTATACCACACTTTGGCGCAGGGGACAACAAAGCCCGCCGCCGGAGTTTCCCCGGAGGCGGGCTGCTTTTTGTCGTTTATGCGGGAATTACTTGCGTGCCTTGCGGGCGGGCTTGGCGGCGGTGGGCTTTGCGGCAGGAGCAGCCGGGGCGGCGTCGGGCTCCCCCAGAGCCAGCACCTGTGCCAGCTCGGCCTGTGCGGCGGCGTTGGTGTCGTCGGTCACGGCCAGCACGTCCGAGTAGAACTGCTCCATACCTTCGCGGGTGGAGAAGTTCGCCACATACATCTGGTTGCCCATGGCACCGGACAGTGCGTCGGGGATGCGGTCCACCATGCGCATGTTGTCCTGATACTTCTGCATGATCTGCTCGTGGCTGTACACAAAGTGTTTGCCGTCGCGGCGGCCGGCAAAGGCACAGTAGAAGTGCTCGCCCACCGGCATATCGGTGCCGCCAAAGGCGATCATATCGGCCCAGATCTTGTACACGTTGGTGGAGCGGGCAAAGTTGATCATATCCGGGGTAAAGCCGCCGCAGGGGCGCATGTTGACTTCCAGTGCCACGATCTGGCCCTTTGCCCATGCTGGCCTGATCCTCGGTCATGCGGAAGAACTCAAAGTGGACAAAGCGGCTCTTGACGCCAAAGCTCTTGACGGCGGCAACACGGCGGCGGCGCGGGTGTCCTCCGGCAGGTCCTTGATGATGTAGTAGATGGAGTTGTCGTCGTTGTTCACGATGTCCATAATGGACATGGGGCTGACGTTGCCCGCCTCAAAGATGGGGTTGCCGCTACCGTCGATGATGGCGTCGTAGCTGTTCACCTCGGCCCGGACGAACTCCTCCATGATGTAGGAAACATCCGGTGCTCCTTGGCCTTGTAGGCCAGAAAGGCCTCCAGCTCGGCGTCGCTGGCCAGCTTGTGGGTATCGGAAGCGCCCACACCGTTGTCCGGCTTGACCACCACCGGGTAGCCCACTTCCTCCACGAACTCTTGCAGCCTGCCAGATCGTCCACCATGTGATAGCGGGCGGTGGCGATGCCAGCCTTCTGGTAACACTCCTTCATCTTGCTCTTGTACTTGATGCGGGGCATATCTGAGGTCTGGAAGCCGGAAGTGATGTGGAAATCGGTGCGCAGGGCGGCGTCGCGCTCCAGCCAGTATTCATTGTTGGACTCCAGCCAGTCGATGCGGCCATGCTTGAAGGTGAGGAAGGCCACGGCGCGGTAGACCTCATCGTAGTTTTCCAGGCTGCCCACCTTGTAGTATTCGTTCAGGCTGTCCTTCAGCTCCGGCTTCAGCTCATCATAGGGCTGGTCGCCGATGCCCAGCACGTTCATGCCATCGTTCTTCAGCTCCCGGCAGAACTGCCAGTAGTTGGTGGGGAAGTTCGGCGAGATAAAAATAAAATTCTTCATGTTTTTCCTCTTTCCTCTATAAAAACGAAACCCTCTCAGTCAACGCCTGCGGCGCTGCCAGCTCTCCCGAAGGGCGAGCTTCTGACGCTTTACCGGAAGGTACTGCAAAAGCTCCCCCTTTCGGGGGAGCTGGTGCGAAGCGCCTGAGAGGGTTTGTCCCATTTCGCTTTACTGCTGTCCCAGGATATACGGCATGTAATACACGACCTGTTTATACCACCAGTCCCAGTCGTGCTTGACGTCGTGGCCCCACAGGTCCACCCACACGGGGATGCCCTTGGCCTCGAAAATGCGCTTGAGGTACCAGGTGGTGTCCGGCTGCTCCCAGGCGCCCTGACCGCAGCAGATGACCGCCTTCTGGTTCCGGTACAGCTCCATATAGTGGTCGGTGGGGAAGTTCCGCATATAGTCCACGGGAGAGTTCTGGTACACCAGCTCGTCCATGTAGTCGCCGAAGCCATAGTGGGCGGTGTAGATGCCGCTCAGGGCCAGACAGCCGCAGAAGATGTCCGGCCGACGCAGATACAGGTTGACTGCGTGGGTGGCACCCAGGCTGCAGCCAAAGGCGATGACGCCGGGCAGGTCGTCCCAGCCGTTGCGCTCCTGGGACAGGCAGCGGATCTTGGGCACGGCCTCGTCCACGATGTAGTGCAGCCACTGCTCATAGCGGCGGATGCGCCAGTAGGGGTCGCCGTTGGTGTCGGACCAGGTCTCCTTGTCCAGCGTGTCGATGGAAAGCACCATGATCTGGCCGGACTCGATCCACGGGGCCAGGGTGTCGGCCATGTGGAAATCCTCAAAGTCAAAGAACCGGCCGTCCTGACAGGGGATGTACAGCATGGGCGGCCTGCATGGCCGTAGATCTTGCACTCCATATCCCGGCCAAGGGCGGGCTGTAATCCTTGAAATACTGCATTTCCATAGTGGTTCCTCCTTCTTGATTCAGGCTTCCCCCTTGGGGGAAGGCTTTTACGCTTCCTCCAGCTCGTACATCAGCGTATGGAACACGAAGGGCAGCTGCTTTTCCCAGCTGGCTTCGCTGTGGGTGCCGCCGGGCACGATGCGGCTGGTGAGGTGGATGCCGCGGGTGAGCACCTTGCTGCACATCTCCGCAAAGCCGCAGCGCATGCCGTCGTGGTTGCCCATCTCGCGGGAGCCGTAATCCATGTACAGCACGGTGCCCGGCTCCAGCTTTGCCCGGCTCACAAGGCCCGTCAGCTTGTCCGGAGCCACCCAGATGGAGGGCGACAGGGCCGCCGCCCGGCTGAAGGTGTCGTTGTACTGCAGCAGGGCATACAGGCTCATCAGGCCGCCCATGCTGCTGCCGCCGATGAAGGTGTGCTCCCGGTCGGGCAGGGTGCGGAAGCTGCGGTCGATGAAGGGTTTGAACCGGTGGATGTACCAGCTCATGGTGGCCTGACCCTTGCCGTCGAAGTGGCCGTAGGTGGGGTCGTCGAAGCGATAGGGCGAATACTCCACCAGACGCTCGTTGTTGGGGCCTGCGTTGCACTCCACCGCCGCCACGATCAGCGGCGTGTCGGTGTAGTCCAGATAGTCGGCCACGCCCCAGCTCTTGCCGTAGGTGGCATCTTCGTCAAAACACGTTCTGGCCGTCGAACATGTACAGCACCGGGAACCGGCGGTCCGGCTCGGCCTCGTACATGGTGGGCAGATAAACGTACGCTCTGCGCTGCTCGGTGCCGTTGACGGCCGGGTAGCTCACGCTCCATTTTTTGATCATGGTGCTTTTCCCTCTCAATCTTTCCTGCACAGGCGCCCCGCCGCTATGCAGGGCTGCCTTTGTCTGGAATCAGTTTAACACTGTGCAGGAAAGAAAGCAATTGCGCCGGAAAATTTCGGAAATTTGACGGAAGGGCTGCCGCCATGATACAGCAAACGCCGCCGAGCGGATGCCTGGCGGCGCTTGCTAAATTCTGAATGGAGAATTGAGGATATCAATACTTCTTCTCAACCGGAACGATCCAGCCCTTGGTGTCGGGGATCTTGCCCCACTGCATCCCGGTCATGGTGTCGTACAGCTTCTGGGTGACAGGGCCGATCTTGCCGTCGCCGATGTAAGCGTGCTCGCCCTTCCAGACCAGCTCCTTGACAGGGGACACAACGGCAGCGGTGCCGGTGCCGAACACCTCTTCCAGCTTACCTTCGCGGGCAGCGGCCATGATGTCGGCAATGGCGATCTTGCCCTCAACGACCTCATAGCCCCAGTCCTTCAGCAGCTCGATGCAGCTGCGGCGGGTGACGCCGGGCAGAACGGTGCCCACGGTGTCGGCAGTGTAGACCTTGCCGTCGATCTTGAACATGATGTTCATGCTGCCGACTTCCTCGACGTACTTCTTCTCGACGCCGTCCAGCCACAGCACCTGTGCGTAGCCCTGCTCCTCGGCCAGCTCACCGGCCTTGATGGAAGCAGCGTAGTTGCCGCCGCACTTGGTGAAGCCGGTCAGGCCGGGAGCGGCACGGATGTACTCGTCTTCCACATAGATGCGCACGGGGTTGATGCCCTCGGCGTAGTAAGCGCCCGACGGAGCAGCGATGATGCAGAAGATATAGTGCTTGGAAGCGTGCACGCCCAGGCCCACATCGTTTGCAAACACGAAGGGACGGATGTACAGGAAGCTCCATCGGCGTGAGGCACCCAGTCACGGTCCACATCCACCAGAGTCTCCACAGCCTGGATGTAATCTTCCACGGGGATCTTGGGGATGCACAGACGGTCGGCAGAATCCTGGAAACGCTTTGCGTTGCAGTCCGGGCGGAACAGCTGGACGGTGTCATCCGCAGTCCGGTAAGCCTTCATGCCCTCGAAGATCTCCTGAGCATAGTGGAACACGACGGTAGCCGGGTCCAGCTCAAAGGGGCCGTAGGGGACGATGCGGGCATCGTGCCAGCCCTCGCCCTCGGTGTAGTCCATCACAAACATATGGTCGGTGAACTTCTTGCCAAAGCCCAGGTTGTTCTCGTCCGGCTTCTCCTTGGGAGAAGTGGTACGGGTGATCTTGATATCCAACATGATAAATTTCCCTCTTTCCTGATCACGGGCGCCGCACAGTTCCTGCGCCCGAAACGCCGAATGTTGTTTTCTATTATAATAGGATGACCAGCTTTTGCAAGGAATCGCAAAATCTTTCATCTTTGGGCCGGGTAAGTTGCGCCAAATTATGAGCAGATGTGTGTGCAAACTGCTAAAAAAATGATACAATAGGGGTACAAACCGTGTTTTTGACCCGGAAAGGAGTTTTGTTTTATGATCCAGGGCGTCATTTTTGATATGGATGGCCTGATGTTCGACACCGAGCGCATCTGGGCCACCCTGTGGGAACCCGCACTGGCCGGGCTGGGCCTTTCTTATAAGGAGGGGCTGGACGAAGCCGCCCGCGGCACCGCAGGCGACTCCATGCGGGCGGTGCTGCGCCGGTTCTATGGGCCGGACTGCGACCCCGACCGCATCATCGAGGCCCTGCATGAGCAGGGTGAGACGGCCTTTCTGGCCCCGCCGCCCAAAAAGCCCGGCCTGGACGAGATCCTGGCCTGGCTGGAGCAGCGGCACATCCCCATGGTGGTGGCCTCGTCCAGCCGCATGGCCTCCATCCGGCATCATCTGGACGGCTGGGGCCTGACCCACTACTTCAAGGCCGTCATCAGCGGGGAGCAGTTCATCAGCTCCAAGCCGGACCCGGAGATCTTCTACCGGGCCGCCGAGATGCTGGGCACCGCACCGGAACACACCCTGGTGCTGGAGGACAGCTACAACGGCGTGCGCGCCGGCCGCCGGCGGTTTTGTGACCGTGATGGTGCCAGACCTTGCCCAGCCGGACGACGAGATGCGCCGCCTGTACACCGCCGAGTGCGCCAGCCTGCACGAGGTGCGCCGGATGCTGGAAGAAGGCCGGCTGTAAGGGTTTCGTCTTTCACGACCGCCGGGACGATGCCCCGCCGCACCAGACCGGTCACGAATCGTTTCTCCACCCCGGCTTCCTTTCCCCGCCGGGTGATGGTCAGGCTCAGGGGATCGCCCACCGACACGATGCCGCAGTTGTAGGGGGAGTGCGCCCGGGGCGTCAGCAGAAAATCCAGCCGCACGAGCTCCCGCCGGACCGCATCCGGGAAGGAGACCTGCCCCAGATTGGAGACCGTGATGCAGGAGCTGTGTCCGCCGCAGACCGCAAACCCGGCCCGCAGCGGGTCGGTGGCGAACCCACCATCTCCATGACGGCTCTTTTGGAGTTGCTGAAGGATGCCGACCCGGAAATGAAGGCAAAGCTCCGCTTGGCCCTGCTCACCTGATGCAAAAAAGGGCACTGATTGCAATGCAATTCAGCGCCCTACATCATCGGACATGGATAACACCGACCGTGCAAAAACCGTGCAGAAACCGTGCACCCATGGCTTGCAAAACAAAAAAGCCATGAAATCTTTCGATCCACAGCTTCCACGGTAGACATTCCTAACCATTGGGACCTGCAACAACGACGACTGCGGCCGGTGGCCGATGCAAGGAGGAGTTGTTGGGGCAGCAACCAGCAGGACGCAAGTGCCACTAAGGCACGAGGCGGATGCTGGGAGCCGCAACCCGTAACTCTAAGCAACAGCCCACTGGGCTGATTGCTTGCGGCGCTGTGCGCCGCCGCCTTGTTCGAGCCTTCCATTGTGCAGACAAAGAAAACCAGTACACAACGTGTACTGGTTTTCTTGGTGCAATAGTGATACAGCATTTTTGAAAACCATCGTAGTACAATTTGTTTTGAGGCCATCGGATAGCAACTTGCTTGTATCGCACCCCGATGGGCAGCTGTATTGAAAAAACAGTTGCCTTTTATATACCACACAACCTAAAAATTATCAAGTACGCGCAGCGTTCACTTCTCCCATCACCGGGAGCAACTGAACGCTGCTTTTGTTTACAGCGAAGGAGGCATCCGTGAAATGGCAGTTTTCGGGTAGAAAGAACAGCGGCTACACGGTCATGTCAAACCACCACCTGCGGAACCGGGCCTTGTCCCTGAAAGCCAAAGGCTTACTCTCCCAAATGCTCTCCCTGCCGGAAGATTGGGACTACACCCTGCAAGGGCTGGCCCGTATCAACCGGGAAAGCATCGACGCGATACGGCAGGCCATCCGGGAACTGGAACAGGCGGGCTACATCCAGCGTTCCAGAGAACGGGACGAGAAAGGGCGGCTGCGTGGTGCAGACTATGTGATTTTCGAGCTGCCGCAGCCCGTTCCTGCATCGGTTTCACCTACATTGGAAAATCCAACGTTGGAGAATCCCACGCAGGAAAACCCTACGTTGGAAAATCCAATGCAATTAAATAAAGATAAACTAATTACAGAAAAACAAAAGAAAGAGGGATTAAATACCGATTCCATTCCTATCCATTCCCCAAACCCCTTGCCTTTGGACGAGGACGAGGCAGCGGCACCGCCGCCGGAACGGACAGGAAGCCGAAAGGAAACGGCCTATCAAATCTACCGGGACCTGATTTTGGAGAACATCGAGTATGACACCCTCACTCCAGAATCCCCGGATAGACCGGGAGCAGCTGGACGAGATCGTGGACATCCTGCTGGAAACGGTCTGCACCAGCCGCAAGTCCATCCGGGTGGCCGGGGACGATTACCCGGCAGAGTTGGTCAAGGCCAAGTTCCTGAAACTGGACAGCCATCACATCGAGTTCGTCATGGACTGCCTGCGAGATAACACCACCAAAGTCCGCAACATCAAGCAATACCTGCGGGCCATGCTGTTCAACGCCCCCAGCACCATCAACAGCTACTATGCGTCCCTTGTGGCGCACGATATGGCCCGATTGGGGCCGCCCGCCCAACACTTGACCGAAAGGAGTCCACCCATGAGAACACTTTACCTGCGGCGGCTGGTGCCCCTAGCTGCCGCTCTGAATTTTCTGCAACAAGGAGGGATTCATATTGCAGGAAGAAGTCACCCAGAAAACTATTGCCCTGTCCATGAAAACGGGCAAGCTCACCGCCAAGCGTTGCAAGCTGCCCTGAAAAATATTTGCAGCACCGGGCCAGGGGCCAAAGCTGCACCACGGCAAGCAAAGCCTGAAACAGCTGAAAGCCCACGGCGCGGCCCTGACCAACATTGAAGTCACGGAGGCGAACATCGGGGCGTTCAAGCCCTGCGCCAAGAAGTACTGCGTGGACTTCACCTTACGCAAGGACAAGACCACCCAGCCGCCCCACTACATCGTGATCTTCAAGGCCAAGGATGCGGACAATCTGGAACAGGCGTTCCGGGAGTTCACGGCCAAAACGCTCCAAAGAGCAGCGGCCCTCTATCCGCAAGGTGCTGGCAGCAGCCAAGCAGAAAGCCGCCCAGCAGCCGAAACGCGCCAAAGAAAAAATCAAGCAAAGGGGGTTAGAGCGATGAAGCCTGAACTGAAAAAGCTGCTGGTGCTGAATCTGCCGTATCTGCTGTTCGTGTACCTGTTCGCCAAATGCGGGCAGGCGTACCGTCTGGCAGCGGGCGCGGATGCTTCGGCAAAGCTGCTTCACCTGACGGGTGGCATCTCCGCCGCCTTTGCAAACCCGCTGCCCAGCCTGCATCTGTTTGACCTGTGCGTTGGCGTTGTTGGTGCGGTGGCTGTCCGGCTCATCGTGTACAGCAAGGGCAAGAACGCCAAGAAGTACCGCAAGGGTGAAGAATACGGCTCTGCCCGATGGGGCACCGCCGGATATTGCCCCTACATCGACCCCAAGTTTGAAAACAACATCCTGCTGACCCAGACCGAACGCCTGACCATGACCGGGCGGCCCAAAGCCCCCAAGACGGCCCGGAACAAGAATGTGCTGGTGATTGGAGGTCGGCAGCGGCAAGACCCGCTTCTATGTGAAGCCCAACCTCATGCAATGTTTCCCCCCGTCCGCCTATCCCACCTCATTCGTGGTCACAGACCCAAAAGGCACGCTGGTTCTCGAAACAGGCCAAATGTTCCAGCGGGCGGGCTACCGGGTGAAAATCCTGAACACGATAAACTTTTCCAAGTCCATGAAGTACAACCCCTTTGTCTACATCCACTCGGAAAAAGATGTGCTGAAGCTGGTGAATACCCTTATCGCCAACACCAAGGGCGAGGGCGAAAAGTCAGCAGAAGATTTTGGGTGAAGTCGGAACGGCTGTTCTACACCGCGCTCATCGGCTACATCTGGTACGAGGCCCCGGCAGAATGAACTTCACCACCCTGCTGGAAATGATAAACGCCAGTGAAGCCCGCGAGGACGACCCAGACTTTCAAAGCCCGGTGGACCTCATGTTTGAACGGCTGGAGCAGAAAGACCTCCACTTCGCCGTCCGGCAGTACAAAAGTTTCTGCTGTCGGCAGGCAAGACCCGTTCCTCCATCCTGATAAGCTGCGGTGCCCGTTTAGCCCCATTTGACATCCGGGAAGTGCGGAACTGATGGAGAACGATGAAATGGAACTGGACACCATCGGAGATGAAAAGACCGTGCTGTTTTTGATTATGAGCGACACGGACACTACGTTCAATTTCATTCTCGCCATGCTCCAAAGCCAGCTTATCAACCTGCTGTGTGACCGTGCGGATGATAAATACGGTGGTCGGCTGCCTGTCCATGTGCGGCTGATTCTGGACGAGTTCGCCAACATTGGACAGATTCCCAACTTCGACAAGCTGATCGCCACCATCCGCAGCCGGGAAATCTCGGCATCCATCATTTTGCAGAGCCAGTCGCAGTTAAAGCCATCTACAAGGATGCGGCCGAAATCATTTCGGACAACTGCGATTCTGTTCTCTTTTTGAGTGGGCGGGGCAAAAATGCCAAAGAGATCTCCGATGCGCTGGGGAAAGAGACCATCGACAGTTTCAACACCAGCGAGAACCGGGGTTCTCAAACCTCCCACGGACTGAACTATCAAAAATTAGGAAAGGCGTTGATGTCAGAGGACGAAATCGCAATCATGGACGGCGGCAAATGTATTTTGCAGCTGCGGGGCGTGAGGCCGTTTTTCTCGGAGAAGTTCGACATCACCAAGCACCCACACTACAAGTACCTTGCGGACGCGGACAAAAAGAACACCTTTGATGTGGACAGGTTCTTATCCACCCTGCGCCGGAAGCGGCAGCAGGTGGTCGCACAGGACGAAAGTTTTGACCTGTACGAAATCGACCTGTCGGATGAAAAAGCAGCCGAATAATTTTTATTTTTGAGTGCCGCAGAACAAGCGGCAGAAAGTGAGAACCTTATGGAATTTTTCAACAGCGCAGTCGATACTTTGCAGACCATCGTGGTCGGTCTGGGTGGTGCCCTGTCTGGGGCGGCATCAACCTGTTGGAGGGCTATGGACATAAACCCGGCAGCAATGCTCATGTGCGGTAAAGTAACACAAAAGAATTTGATAGACAACAGCCCATTATTCCGAAAAAAAGCAAAAATCTAATTGAAATATCAAAATATTCTGGTATAATAAAGACATGAATTACTTAATCTTACCTTGTGAAATACTAATGAATAAATAGTAGACGGATTATTTATTACTTTAGAAATGAGGTGAGTTTATGAAAAAACTTAAAAGGTTATTTTCGGTTCTGTTGACGTTTGCTCTGGTAATGAGTTTTTCTGTTTCAGTGTTTGCAGCTGAAAAAGCGCCGGATTCAGCTTTGACCGTGAATGAATATAAAGAATTTTTGGCGCAGGAATCTCCGGAGGATTTGCAGAAATTTGAAGCACTTAGTGCAGATGAGCAGGAAAATTTATTGACTACTTGCTTGATCCTGCCACCTACAGCGGAGATTTAGTTGCACCGGGAATTACAAGAGCAACTACTTATGACCGGAGAGAAAGTAGCTTCTGGAGCAGATTTAGGAGCAGCTAGGTCTACCAGATATGATGCGTGGGTACGTCAACCGTAGATATTTTGGGAATAGAAATACTTGAATATCGAATTGAAGTCGGGTATAGCGTGTCCGGCAGTACCATTACTATTTATTACAATGACGCATTTGTTGTTAAAAATTTGAATCCGCTTGTTCAGACAGATACAACATCGAAGAGTGCATATATTAGTGGTAATGTAGTTCATGCCAAAGGTACATTCTATTACAAGTTAGGACCGATTGAGGGACTTAGTGTTCAGATTGGAAATATCTACGGAGAGTTATTAGCATATTCCGACGGCGACACAAGCATTTCTTACTGGAGGGACTAAGGATATGCGGCATAAAAGCTAATTATTACATTGCTTGTAATATTAGGCATAATAATCGTTTTTAGTATTATTGGTTATGTCACATATTTGTACTATTAAAACAATAAATAACCGTCTACTATAGTTTAGGCGCGGGGGCAATATTTACCCCCGCGTCTATAATTTTAAGATTCAGAATTAAAAACAACGATTTTTATTTGACGGATAAATAGCAAAGCCAGCCGAGCCAGTCAACGACAAGATGAACGTCGCTCCGCGCCGTCGTTGACAGCCCCGTCCGCCTTTGCTGATGAGTAGACAAGGAGCGACAGCTCCAAGTGCTGCCGCCCTTTTATTTTACAACTGAATAACCGCTGCCCCATAGCGGCACATGAAGCAGTAAGTCTTTCCAAAAAAAGATTTGCTGCTTTTTTTGCGCCCATTTTTGGCAAATCGAGAAAGTATCGGTACTGATAAGTGAGCAGGGGAAATTCCGTTTTCTATCAAGCAGCGGGCAAAACACAGCTTCTGAAACGCCTTATTGTTGGGAAAGACCAAGCCGCCGGAAAAGTCTTTGCCAGAAAGAGAGGGAGAACGCCAGCCCGCAGCCTTTTATGAAAAAACTGGTTGCGATTTCCCGAAAAAGTGGCAGTAGGAAGTGAGCGGCAGACCGGCAGTTTCTTAGAGCAAGTTTCTACCACGGTGCCAAAATCCGCAATTCTGCGGTTTTGCCCCTCGCGGGAAACTTGTTGGGGAGTGCCTTCCCCAAACCCTGCTTTGCGGCTTGCGCCGCTTATCCCCGCCGCGCTCATGCGGCAAGAAAGGAGGTCACGACCATGCGAAAGAAATACAACACACCCCACCGCAGCCGCGTTGTGAAAACCCGGCTGTCCGAAGATGAATACGCCGACTTCACAGCGCGGCTTGCGCCCTATGGTATCAGCCAGTCGGAATTTCTCCGGCAGGCGATACGGCGCACCACCATACGCCCCGTTATCCATGTGTCGGCGGTCAATGACGAACTGCTCTCCGCTGTCGGGAAAGTTGGCCGCCGAGTACGGCAGGATCGGCGGCAACCTCAATCAGATAGCCCGGTATCTGAACGAGTACGGCGCACCCTACCATGCGCTGTCCGGCGAGGTACGCGCCGCCATAGCCGACCTTGCCGCCCTCAAGTATGAAGTCTTAAAGAAAGTAGGTGACGCGGTTGGCAACACTCAAGCATATCAACTCTAAAAACGCCGACTACGGAGCCGCCGAACAATACCTGCTGTTTGAGCATGACGAGTTTACCATGAAGCCCGTCCTTGATGAAACCGGCAGGCTTATCCCCCGCGAGGACTACCGGCTGTCCACGCTGAACTGCGGCGGGGAAGATTTTGCCGTGGCCTGTATGCGGGCAAATCTCCGCTATGGGAAGAACCAGCGGCGGGAAGATGTGAAAAGCCACCACTATATCATCAGCTTTGACCCACGGGACGGGCCGGACAACGGCTTGACCGTAGACCGGGCGCAGGAATTGGGCGAGAAGTTTTGCGCCGAGCATTTCCCCGGCCACCAAGCCCTTGTATGCACCCACCCGGACGGCCATAACCACAGCGGCAACATTCATGTGCATATCGTCATTAACAGCCTGCGGATTGAGGAAGTGCCGTTCCTGCCCTACATGGACAGGCCAGCCGATACAAAGGCCGGTTGCAAGCACCGCTGTACCGACGCTGCCTTGCGCTACTTCAAATCCGAAGTCATGGAGATGTGCCACCGGGAGGGGCTTTACCAAATCGACCTCTTGAACGGCAGCAAGAACCGCGTCACAGACCGGGAGTATTGGGCGCAGAAAGGGACAGGCCGCGCTGGACAAGCAGAACGCCCCCATGATTGCAGGCGGTATCACGCCCCGGCAGACCAAGTTTGAAACGAACAAGGAGAAGCTGCGGCAGACCATACGGAAAGCCCTTGCCACCGCCGCCAGCTTTGACGAATTTTCCTCTCTGCTGCTGCGGGAGGGCGTGACCGTCAAGGAGAGCCGGGGGCGGCTTTCCTACCTCACGCCGGACAGGACGAAGCCCATTACCGCCCGGAAGCTGGGCGACGACTTTGACCGCGCCGCTGTCCTTGCCGTTTTGGAGCAGAACGCCGCCAGAGCCACAGAAAAGGCCGCAGCCATACCCGAATACCCCCGGCATGGGAAAACCGGCATACAGCCCACAAAAGCCCCACAAACCGCCCCGAAACAGGACGGTGTGCAGCGGCTTGTGGACATTGAGCAGAAAATGGCCGAGGGCAAAGGCCGGGGCTATGAACGCTGGGCGACCATGCACAACCTCAAACAAATGGCCGCGACGCTGAATGTGTATCAGGAATACGGCTTTACTTCCCCGGAGCAGTTAGAAGCCGCCGTTGATACCGCCTATCAGGAAATGCGCCAGACCAGCGGCGAACTGAAAGCACTGGAAACGAAGCTGCAAGGGAAAAAGGAGTTACAGCGACAGGTACTTGCCTACGCCAAGACCAAGCCCGCCCGCGACGGGCTGAAAGCGCAGAAATCCGAGAAAGCCCGCGCCGCACACCGGCAGGCATACGAGAGCGATTTTATCATAGCCGAAGCCGCCGCCCGGTATTTCAAGGCGCATGGCATTACCAAGCTGCCCGCCCGGAAAGCGTTGCAGGCCGAGATCGAGCAGCTTATCTCCGAGAAAGACGGCCTGTATAACACCTACCACGAACAGAAACAGCGGTTCAAGGAGTTGCAGACCGTCAAGCGGAACATCGACCAGATTTTGCGCCGGGAGGAACCCCACCGCAGAAAGGAGCAGAGCCATGAGCGATAAGTTACCGAGAATGGACTACCGCCAACACCGGCGGGCGCGGCGGCTGGTGCATGAGTGCTGTAACTATGACGGGGGGAACTGCCTGCTGTTAGATGACGGGGAGCCTTGCGTGTGCGTCCAGAGCATTTCTCTCATGTGCCGCTGGTTCCGTATTGTCCTGCCCCTTGACGGGGAGCTGGCCGCAGCCCTTTTGTACCGGGGGAGTCGGAAACGGTGTGCGGTCTGCGGCGCGGCATTTGTCCCCAAATCCAACCGGGGAAAATACTGCCCCGACTGCGCCGGACGCATGAAGAAACTCAAAGCCGCCGAGAGGAAGCGGAAACAAAGGCAGAGATGTCACGCTTTAGAACCTTCAAACCCGCATAAATCAAGGCTTTTTTCGTGGGTGTCAAAGGGTGTGCGATACATTTATCCTTTTCCCCCGGAAACGGCGTCCTAAAGCGTGACAAAACCCAAAAATCAACCCGAACACAGGGAGGTGATACTATCGCTGATTATATCATGGCAGACACGCCGCTGCCTATCTATCTGCCCTACCCCCGTTTCCTGCTGAAAATGGAGATTTCCCAGACCGCCAAGCTGCTGTATTCGCTGCTGTTAGACCGTTCCACACTTTCCCAGAAGAACAAGTGGCAGGACGACGAGGGCAGGATATATATTATCTATCCAATCGCGGAGATAGCCGAAATACTGGATAAAGGCAGCACCACCATAAAGGGGGCGCTTAATGAACTGGACACGGCGGGGCTGCTGGAACGGGAACGGGGCGGCTTCTCCGCACCGAACCGGCTTTATGTCAAAGTGCCGCGAGTGCCACAAGTACAGTTTTCCGACCAACTGATGGCCGGAAATCCGACCCTCATAGAGCCGGAAAACCGTCCTACTGATGGTCAGAAAACCGACCTTATGATGGTCGGAAAACCGTCCCCTAACCAAACTACTATAAACAACCTTACAGAGAGCCAAACAAAGGGGGAGGGGAGCCGCCCGCGCCCTATGGCCGATACCAGAATATTTTTCTGTCGCAGACCGAATACGACGAGTTGCAGGCAGAGTACCCCGACAGGCTGGAACGGTTCATCGAGGAAATGAGCCGCTACCTTGCTGCCAGCGGGAAAGCCTACCAGAATTATGCCGCCGCCTTGCACAGATGGGCGGCCAATGACAAAAAGGGAGCCGTAAAACAGGGCATCCCCGACTATACCTGTATGGAGGGAGAAAGCTTATGACAAGTGAAATCAAAGATATTTTGGAGAACATGACAACCGCCGCCCCGGAGATGGAGGACTATATCGGCGAGGACGGACTGCTTTACTGCGGAAAGTGCCATACGCCGAAAGAAGCCTACTTCCGGAGGGTAAGGAGCTGTTTGGCCGTGACCGCCACCCGGCAGAGTGCGACTGCCAGAGAGCCGCCCGTGAGCAGCGGCAGGCCGCCGAGGAACACCGCCGCCATGTGGAAGCCGTGGAAAATCTGAAACAGAGGGCTTTTGCCGACTCAGCCATGCAGCAATGGACATTCGAGAACGACAACGGCAGAAACCCGCAGACCGGGATTGCCCGGCGGTATGCGGAGCATTGGGAAGAAATGCAGGCCGAAAACATCGGCTGCCTGTTCTGGGGGAACGTCGGCAACGGGAAAAGCTACCTTGCGGGCTGTATCGCAAACGCCCTCATGGAGAAAGAAGTCCCCGTATATATGACGAACTTCGCCGTTATCCTGGCGACCTCTCTCCCGGCTTTACAGGCCGGAATGAGTATATTTCCCGCCTTTGCCGCTATCCGCTGCTTATCATTGACGACTTCGGCATGGAGCGTGGCACCGACTATGGACTGGAACAGGTATTCCATGTGATTGATACCCGATACCGCAGCAACAAGCCGCTGATCGCCACCACCAACCGCCCGCTGGACGAGTTGAAAAAGCCGACAGACACGGCCCATTCCCGGATTTATGACCGACTGCTGTCCATGTGCGTCCTGATACGCTTTACTGGCGTCAACTTCCGGCAGGAAACCGCAAAGCGGAAAATGGAAACCATGAAGAAACTGCTGGCTGAATGAAAGGAGTATTGCCTATGGAGAATATCAAGCAGCACGACCACCGTACCACCCGCCGCCCCGACTGCGTGACGGAAATCCGCATGGGGAATACCGTTCTTGTCGTGTCCGGCTTTTTCAAGAAAGACACCACCAGCACCGCCGCCGACAAGATGGCGAGGGTACTGGAAGCGAAGCCGCTGCTACACAAAAAGGCGATTTGACAAGCTGTAAAGAAGCAGATTTATCACTTTTACCGCTGTACAGTTGCCCCCTGTTCCGTGGTACAATGAAACCACGGAATAGTGGGGCTGGCTGTCGGAAACGGAGGATTTTATGTTAAGACAAGCCACCCAAAACCTCATTACCGCCCTTTATCCGAGATTGTCCCATGAGGACGAATTGCAAGGCGAGAGCAATTCCATTTCCAACCAGAAACGGATTTTGGAAGCCTACGCCAAGCAGAACGGCTTTACCAATCTGCGCTGGTACACCGACGACGGCTACTCAGGTGCGAACTTCCAGCGGCCCGGATTTCAAGCCATGCTTGCAGACATTGAAGCCGGGAAAGTCGGCACCGTCATAGTCAAGGACATGAGCAGGCTGGGGCGTAATTACTTGCAGGTGGGATTTTACACGGAAATGCTGTTCCCTCAAAAGGGCGTGCGTTTTATCGCTGTCAATGACAACGTGGACAGCGCAAACGGCGGCATGGACAATGATTTTACCCCTCTGCGGAACTTATTTAACGAATGGCTGGTGAGAGATACGAGCAAGAAAATCAAGGCAGTAAAGAAAGCAAAAGGCATGAGCGGCAAGCCTGTAACCAGCAAGCCAGTCTATGGCTATCTCATGGACAAGGACGAGAACTATATCGTTGACGAGGAAGCCGCCCCGGTTGTCCGGCAGATTTACCAGCTTTGCCTTGCGGGAAATGGCCCGACCAAGATTGCCCGTATGCTGACGGAGCAGCAAATCCCACGCCGGGGACGCTGGAATACCGCAGGACGGCAGCACCCGACGCTACCACCCCGGCTATGAGTGCAAGTGGGCGACAAACACCGTCGTCCATCTGCTGGAAAACCGGGAGTACACTGGCTGTCTGGTAAACTTCAAGACGGAGAAGCCCTCTTACAAGGTCAAGCACAGCGTTGAGAACCCCATCGAGAAGCAGGCTATCTTCCCAAATCACCATGAGCCGATTATCGACACGGAAACATGGGGCGTGTGCAGGAGTTACGCAAGCAGCGAAAACGCCCGAACCGCTATGATGAAGTGGGCTGTTCTCTGGTATGCTGTTCTGCGCCGACTGCGGCCATGTGCTGTATCAGCAGCGGTATCAGAACAAGAACCGCAAGCAGGACTGTTATATCTGCGGCAGCTACAAGAAGCGTACCCGTGACTGTACGGCACACTTTATCCGCACCGACCTTTTGACGGCGGGCGTGCTTTCCAATCTCCGGCAAGTGACGGAATACGCCGCCAGGCATGAGAGCCGCTTTGTAAAGCTGCTCATCCAGCAGAACGAAATCGGCGGCAAGAGAAAGACCGCCGCAGCCACGAAGCAGCTTGAACAGGCCCAGACACGCATTGCCGAAGTGAACCGCATTATCAAGCGGCTGTATGAGGACAATGTAAGCGGCAAAATCAGCGACGAGCGTTTCATGGAGCTGTCGGCGGACTATGAGCAGGAGCAGCGGGAACTGAAAGACCGGGCTGCCGCTTTGCAGGAGGAACTTTCCAAGTCGCAGGCCGCCACCGTCAACGCCGAGAAATTCATGGGATTGTGAGAAAGCACCTTGCTTTTGAAGAATTGACCCCCACCCTCTTGCGGGAAATGATTGAGAAAATCGTCGTGCATGAGTGCAGCTATGACGAGAACGGCACCCGCAGGCAGGACATTGAGATTTATTACAGCTTTGTCGGCAAGATAGACTTGCCGGAAGCCTAACGCCTGACCTATCCGACACAGCCCTAAGTGCCGGATAGGAACGGCAAAATTTTTACACTTCTATTACTTTATCGCACATTAGCAAAGAGCCAGGGCGTGAAGCAGCTGGTCGCGGGCGGCGGCGTTGCCCTGATCGGCGTGACCCTTGTCCCGCTGCTGTCCGGGCTGCTGGGCTAAGTCCTGCATCGCTGCCCACAATTTTCCGAACAACTAACACTTAAAATCCTACTCCGCGCTCTCCCGCTCACATGGGAGGGCGCGGGAAAGGAGGTATCTTTGCTTGATTAGTGAGATCATCGAGAAATGGATAAAGGGCATTTTGATAGATGGCATCACGGGCAACCTCTCCGGCCTGTTCGATAACGTGAACGCCAAGGTGGGCGAAATCGCTTCGGATGTCGGTTCTACCCCGCAGGCATGGAACAGTGGTATCTTCAATATGCTGCGCAACCTTTCCGAAACGGTGGTGCTGCCCATTGCAGCGGCCATCCTTGCCCTTGTGATGTGCCATGAGCTTATCCAGATGATTACCGAAAAGAACAATATGCACGACTTTGACACCTCCATGTTCTTCCGCTGGATTTTCAAGTCTGCTTTTGCCATCCTCATTGTCAGCAACACATGGAATCTCGTTATGGGTGTGTTCGATGCCACCCAGAGCGTTGTCAACCAAAGTTCCGGCGTGATCATCGGCGAAACATCCATCCACTTTGACCGCCTGATACCCGGACTGGAATTTCAGCTGGAAAGCATGACCATCGGCAGTCTGCTCAGCTTATGGTTCCAAACCCTTGTAGTGGGCCTGACCATGAATATCCTGTCCATCTGCATCTTCCTTGTGACCTATGGACGCATGATCGAGATTTATGTGGTCACAGCGTTGGGGCCTATCCCGCTGGCGACCATGGGCAGCAGCGAGTGGCGCAGCACCGGACAGAACTATTTGAAATCGCTTTTGGCGTTAGGCTTCCAAGCGTTCCTGATTATGATTGTCGTGGGCATCTATGCGGTGCTGATACGCAACATTTCGGGCGCGGCGGACATTGCCGGGGCCATCTGGGGCTGCATGGGCTACACCGTGCTACTCTGTTTCTGTCTGTTCAAGACCGGCAGCATCAGCAAGTCGGTGTTTGGTGCCCACTAAGGCCGAGAAAGGAAAAACGTATGGCGTATGTGACCGTTCCCAAAGATTTGACCCATGTAAAATCCAAAGTCTTATTCGGGCTGACCAAGCGGCAGCTGGTCTGCTTCGGCGGCGCGCTCCTCACGGGCCGCTTTATTTTTTGACCCGGGACTATCTTTCCAACAGCGCGGCGGCCCTGCTGATGATTTTTGCCATGCTGCCGGGGCTGCTGTTCGCTCTGTTCGAGCGGCACGGCCAGCCCCTTGAAGTGGTGATTCAGCAAATGATTCAGTGCTGCTTTATTCGTCCCAAGGAAAGGCCCTATCAGACCAACAATGCTTATGCCGCCCTTGTGCGGCAATACCAAATGGAACAGGAGGTAAAGGCCATTGTCCAGAAAAACGATACCCCGCGAAACCGAAAAGCCCAAAAAGCTCACCCGCGCCCAGAAAAAAGAAATTGATGCCGTTATCCGCAAGTACAAGGGTGACGGTAGCCCCGCACGGCACAGGCCACCATCCCGTATGAGGCCATCTACCCGGACGGTGTGTGCCGCATTGACCGACGCACGTTCTCCAAGTGCATTGCCTTTGAGGACATCAGCTATCAGCTGGCCCAGCCGGAAACGAGGACCGCCATCTTTGAACACCTGTGCGACCTGTACAACTATGTGGATGCTTCCATCCATGTGCAGCTTTCGTTTTTGAATCGCAAGGTTGACCCGGTGCAGTACGCAAAAAGTTTTGAGATCGCACCGCAGGGGGATGATTTTGACGACATCCGCGCCGAGTACACCGCCATCCTGCAAAAGCAGCTTGCCAGCGGCAACAACGGCATCGTCAAAACGAAATACCTGACCTTCACCATCGATGCCGACAGCCTGAAAACGGCGCGGGCACGGCTGACCCGCATTGGCCTTGATCTGCTGGGCTACTTTAAGACCATGGGCTGCGTGGCACACGTCATGGACGGGCAGGAGCGTTTGGAGGTTCTGCACGGCATCTTCCACCCGGACGGCGAACCGTTCCGTTTTGACTGGGACTGGCTGGCACCCTCCGGCCTCCACCAAGGACTTTGTGGCACCGTCCTCCCTCTGCTTCGGCACGGCCAAGACCTTTGGGCTGGGCGGAAAATATGGAGCGGTGAGCTTTTTACAAATCCTCGCGCCGGAACTTTCGGACGAAATGCTGGCCGACTTTCTCAAAACGGAAAGCGGCATTCTCGTCAATCTCCATGTGCAGGCCATTGACCAGACCGAGGCCATCAAAACCATCAAGCGGAAGATAACAGACCTTGATGCCATGAAGATTCAGGAGCAGAAAAAGGCTGTCCGTTCTGGGTACGACATGGACATCCTCCCCAGCGACCTTGCCACCTACGGCGAGGATGCCAAAAAGCTGCTGAACAAATTGCAGACCCGGAACGAACGGCTTTTCATGCTGACTTTTTTAGTGCTGAATGTGGCCGACACCAAGCAAAAACTGGGCAACGATGTGTTCCAAGCGGCAGGTGTGGCCCAGAAGTACAACTGCTCCCTTATCCGGCTGGACTACCAGCAGGAGCAGGGCCTTGTGTCCAGTCTGCCGCTGGGCATCAACCAGATAAGGATTCAGCGCAGCCTTACCACCTCCAACGTGGCGGTGTTTGTGCCCTTTGTCACGCAGGAGCTTTTCCAGAGCGGTGCGGCCATGTACTACGGCATCAACGCAAAATCCAACAACATGATCATGCTGGACCGCAAGCAGGCCCGGTGTCCCAACGGCCTAAAGCTGGGCACTCCCGGCAGCGGCAAATCCATGAGCTGCAAGTCTGAAATCGTCAGTGTGTTTTTAACGACTGCTGACGATATTTTTATTTCAGACCCAGAGGCCGAGTATTATCCGCTGGTCAAGCGGCTGCATGGGCAGGTCATCAAACTTTCGCCCACCAGCAAGGACTACGTGAATCCTCTGGACATCAACCTGAATTATTCCGAAGATGACAGCCCGCTGGCCTTGAAGTCGGATTTTGTGCTGTCGTTCTGTGAACTGGTCATGGGCGGCAAAACAGGTCTGGAAGCGATTGAACGCACCGTGATAGACCGTGCCGTGAAAGCCATCTACCGCCCCTATCTGGCGAATCCCTGCCCGGAGAATATGCCGATTTTGTCTGACCTCCACCAAGCCCTGCTCGACCAGCACTTGCCGGAAGCGGACCGGGTAGCGCAGGCATTGGACTTGTATGTGTCCGGCTCGCTGAATGTGTTTAATCACAAAACGAATGTGGACATCCATAATCGGCTTGTGGCCTTTGACATCAAAGAACTGGGCAAGCAGTTAAAAAAACTGGGGATGCTCATTATCCAAGACCAGATATGGGGCCGCGTTACCCAGAACCGTAGCCAAGGCCGGGCCACATGGTATTTTGCGGACGAGTTCCACTTGCTCTTGAAAGAGGAACAGACCGCCGCATACAGTGCCGAGATTTGGAAACGCTTCCGCAAATGGGGCGGCGTGCCCACAGGCGCCACCCAGAATGTGAAGGACCTTCTTCTTCCCGGAGATCGAGAACATTCTGGAAAACAGCGACTTCATCACGCTGCTGAATCAGGCATCCGGCGACCGCAAAATCCTTTCGGAACGGCTGAACCTCTCCGCAGACCAGCAGAAGTACATCGACAATTCCGAACCGGGCGAAGGACTGCTGATTTTTGAGAACGTGGTGCTGCCGTTCTCAAACCCTATCCCGAATAACACCCAGCTTTACAAAATTATGACCACCAAGTTATCTGACATGTCAGATAATTTTGTTAATTAAGTGAGTTATGTTATTCAAGGAGAATGGCAATTCTCTTGAAATATAAGAAAACCGTCCATTCTCCTCGAATAATAATACACTGCTATTTCAGGAAAGCCGGAATACTTTCTTCTTCCTGGGGCAGTGCGGTTTCATCTGGATTATTCTTTGAAAACCATTTTTCGTTCCACTTTTCCATCGAACGGTCAACTGTCTGCTGGGATATATCCAGATAAATTTGTGTTGTTTGTATTGATGTGTGTCCGAGGATATTTTTTACAATTGCCAATGGCACCCCGGATTCGATGAGATGTGTCGCCGTTGTATGCCTCATAACATGAGGCGTGTAAGGACCGTGGCAAAACAGTTCAGGATGTTCTGCTTTGGCTCTTTGGTATATTTTCATAAATTTCCTCGACTGCCGCTACTGACAGGTGATCGTTCCTCTGGCTGGGGAATACATGCCTGTTCAGTTCTATGCTTATTTTGCGTGATGCAATGTATTTGTCCAAAAGCTGTGTTGCACTGGAAGTTATCTTTACCCGTCTGGCTTTTCACCTTTACCAACAAGTGTAAGAATCGCATTGCCTCTCTCATCGTGGGTTACGTCCTTAACGGTAAGATCACAAATTTCTTGTGCACGCGCTCCGCTGGAATACATTACACACAGAAGGACAAGGTCTCTCCAGCCGAGCTTTTCTGTTGTATCTGGAAGAGAAAACAGGATTTCCAATTCTCTCCGGGTGAAAGAACAGCGTTGCTTCCCTTTACCTTACGGAATGTTTTCTTGTAAATCTTCTTGAGGCTGTTCTTAAAAATATAACCAGCTTCCAGATTTCTGCTTTCAGAATAATCTGCAAAAGAAGCGAGCGCAGCCAGACGCTGTTTTGCCGTTGCCCTGCTGTTTTTCCTCGTGGTTATCAGCCAGTCAAAATATTTTGTCAGCAGTTCAAAATCCAATGCCTCAAATGTGATATGCCCGATCTTGATGTCAGTTTCTTCATTCAGATATTGAAACAGCAGTCGGAATGCACATTTATAAGAAGCAATAGTATTCGGACTTGCATTCACGGAAACCGGAAGATACTCCGTAAAGAACCTCCCAAGCAAGGAGATAAATTCATTTTTAGAATCATTCTTCTTCATAAGGCACCTCCACATCCGGGATTAAACCAGAGGTAAAAGATTCGAAGGCTTCGATCGCCCCGGCAACCTGCCCCCCTGAAAACCGCATATATTTATCGGTATCAAGCAGACATTCATGCCCGAGGTATGTCGGAAGGAGTAAATCATTCATATCAACGGAATGTCCGGCAGCCTCAAGCTGCTGCATGGATTTTAAGACAAACAGATGGCGGAAACAGTGCAGACAGGCACCACGCTCATGGCAGTCTCGCTCACGCTGGTCAATATCTGCCAGTTTCAGGATTTCTGAAAACCATGAATCCATCTGGCGAGTCGTATAGTGGCTTCCCTCTTTACGTCCCGGAAAAAGAAATGCTTCCGGTTCGTGCATGATACCCAATGTCAGGCAGTATCTCTCCATGACCGCAATGAGGGATTCGTGCACCGGAATAACACGCTCCTTAGAAAATTTAGTCTTTTTCAGGAAGAGGGTTCTGTTTTTGAAATCAACATCTTTACGCTGGAGTGACATTGTCTCCTGGAGCCGGGTTCCGCAACTGTAAAGAATGCGTAACGCCATTGGGATCTTTAACTGAAAGAAACTGCTGCAAGACCGTGGATTCTGGGGAGTCAGGTTATCCGCATAATGAAAAATACTCACTATTTCCTCATCCGAAAAAATATAAGGGATATAGTCCGACTTAACCTTAGGGAGCGTTGGCAGGAAAGACTGGTGCCCGAGTGTATTCAGATATTTTCCAAAGCCACGCACTACTGCCAGTTTTTCTTTTACCGTTTTGCTTTTTCCTGAAAGCGTTTTTGACCATGCAGACAAAATATCTTCCGTCAGCTCTTTCCCCTGAAAGCCTGAAAGGACTAAATATTGATCTAACAGCAGCAACACCCGGCGGTCATTTGAAGCGGAGGATGCAGAAAGCACAGCGGTCCGCAGTTCAAGATAATCTGTCATCTCCCTGGCAAAAGAACTGTTAAACATGGTGTTCACCACCTTTCCACAAAAGCATTTCTGCAAAAATGCCGGTTGGCTCTGGCGTGGCAAGTGGACACAGCCGCATATTTTGAATATCTAATCTGGCATAATGGCGGATTGCATGTTTGGTTCCATGCCCCAACACTTTGCGGACCACCTCGGTTGAAACCCCGTCATTTACCATGTTGCTTGCAATGGACGATCTGAAGGCACGGCTGCCGTGTCTTTGTCTGTGATATCAACTTCCGATTTGGCAACTAACATCCAGATGGCGGTATTGATCGCAAAGCTATCTAGTGGCTTATAGGGAATAGTGGCTGTCAAAAACACATTTGGGCAGTCAGGCAGGGGCGGTCTTGCGGTCAGGATATAATCCTGCAACGCATCCTTTACTTCCGGGAACAACTCCATTTCCCATAAATCTCCGGTTTTCTGCTGGATAAAATGAAGCCGGTTGTTTGTAAAATCAATGTTCTCAAAAGTCAGGGCTGAAATATCACGGGAGCGGATACCATAGCGGGACAGTAACAAAAGGATCGCATAGTTCCTGATGCCTGCCGCTGTGCTGCGGTCAACGGAATCTTCAATAAGAGAAATTTCATCTGTGTGTATACCGTTGGATGGGGTGAGTATTTTTCCGGTTTATAACCAGCTTGGAAAAATCTCTTTGACTTGCCCGCTTTCAAAAGATAACGCAGAAATGGACCGATTCTCTCCCAATAGCGTAAATAACCAAGCTGCAGGAAGGCGGTTTGGATCAGCTCACCAGACAAATCCGAAAGAGTGGAACACCCAAGGTTCTCCAAATTTTTCAGGAAACGGCCGCAGATCCACCGTTTGTAACGGAGCGTAGTATCCTTATTCCCATTATTACGGCAATGGGAAATAAAAGAATCCAAAACATGCAAAAGGCTGTCGGGAAGCTCAACAGTTGTTGATTTACCAGCCCACAAAGCTTCTTCACCGTCAAGCCCCTGAAACAGCCGGTTTAGCTTAGATACGATTATTTTCGCCCGTGTAACTCTGGAAGTACAGACTTTCAGAGTTTCTGCAATAGCGGATCAGGATTTCTCCCATCTCCGGTGAGTAGTCGTCCAGCCGTTTGCATCCATGCAGTCTGAAAATGCCTGAAGGATGAAATCCATGTCCTTAACAGTACTTTCACTGTAGGATGCTGACTTGAACAGTTCACGTAAATGCGCTGTCAAATCACTAAATTTTGTACAATTATCCATCATGATAACCTCCTCTGTATTTGTTGTCGGTTCGACACGACTTAATTATAAAGCAGGCATCTAAAGGATTATTGTTATTCAAGAAGATTATTGCAAAAGCACTATTTTTAAGGAGGTATTATGACTTATCGAATAATGTTACTTGTCGAATTAACCCGGCTCAGCGAGGTGGTGGAGCTATGAGCCTAACGCATTTCAGCTTGTTTTCCGGCATCGGCGGCATCGACCTTGCCGCGGAAGCAGCGGGTTTCACTTCGGTTTGTCAATGCGAGTGGGCAGCATTTCCCGCCGCTGTGCTGGCAAGCCACTGGCCGGAGGTGCCCCGTTTTCAGGACATCACCACCGTAACAAAGGAGGCTTTCTTTGAAAAAACAGGACTTAGCACAGTCACCCTCATTTCAGGCGGCTTCCCGTGCCAGCCGTTCTCCACCGCAGGGCGGCAGCGTGGCTTCTACGATGAACGCTACCTGTGGCCCGAAATGCTGCGGGTCATCCGGGAATTGCAGCCCCGTTGGGTGCTTGGAGAAAATGTTGCTGGCTTCCTCCGTATGGGGCTCGACAAAACGCTCATTGACTTGGAGCAGGCAGGTTACGATGTTCGGGTTTCGTATTACCTGCTGCTGCCGTTGGCGCGTGGCACGAACGGAAACGGGTATTCATCATCGGTTCTTCTGCCAACACCTCTTGCCAGCGACACCGGGGATGTGGGCAAGGGACTGGACATCCAAATCTCTGCGAACGGCAGCTACCGCAAGATGAACAAGGACGGCAAGGCGTGGACGGCGCGGCTTTCCCATGTGGTCTACCGGATGACCCCCACCACGCTGGAAAAGCCCTACCTCAACCCGGACTGGGTAGAGTGGCTGATGGGTTTCCCGCGCAAATGGACGGACATTGCCTTTGGGCCGAAGAACCCGCCGACATCCCGCGCCTGACCGAAGATGTGCCGAACCGCAGCAAGCGGATGAAAACGCTGGGCAATGCGGTTTCGCCGCCGCAGGTGTTCCCGATTCTCAAATACATTGCGGACATTGAAACGGGCCGCTGTCCGATGGGAGGTGAAGAACTTTGAAAGAATTGCAGGCGAAAGCCAAAGTCACCCAGACCATGACCCGTGATGGTCTGGTGATGGAAAATCAAGCGGACGGCACTGTAGAGAATGTTTCCAGTCGGGAAGCGGAACAGGATTACTCAACGGATTCCGAGGGCAAGACCGAAAAAATACTGGAACGCACCGAGGACGTAAAGGACAAGCACAAGGCAAAGAAAAAAGCCAAACAAGCTGCGGAAACCGCCGGGAGTGAAGATGGTCTGCACGGTTCGGCAGCGCGTCTGGAACTGACCGAGGAAGAACGGACAGACCCGGCATTGCAGCCGTACATCCAAAAGGCGGAAGCAAAGGCTGACAAGCTGGATTCAGCCCGCGCCGCTCTGCCGAAAAAGCGCGTCCCGGTCAAGGGAAAAGTCTACGATGCTGTCAGCGGCAAGGCAAAATCCACCCTGCGATTTGAGAAGCAGGACAAAGGTTCGCCCAGCCTGAAACCAAACCCGGCCAGCCGCCCACTGTCGGAAGCATTGCTGTTCGCTCACGGAAAAATCCATGAAGTCGAACACGAAAATGTTGGCGTGGAGGGCGGCCACAAGGGTGAAGAACTGGTGGAGCGTCAGACCGCCAAAGCCATCCGCAGCGGCATTCGGCACCACAAGATGAAGCCCTACAAGGCCGTGGAAAAGGCAGAGCGTCAGCTCATGTCTGCCAATGCAGAATACTTTTACCAGAAATCCTTGCGGGACAATCCGCAAATTGCACAGGTGGCCAGCAACCCCATTTCCCGGATGTGGCAGAAACGGCGTATCAAACAGCAGTATGCCAAAGCTGCACGGCAGGCCGGACAAGCCGCCGCGCAGGGTGCAGCCGCCACCGCAGAGAACGGTTTCCGGGTAACGAAGCTGGCGGCCGAGGGCGGCGAACGGGTAGCCGAATTTGCGGCCCGGAACTGGAAAACCATTCTGATCGTGGCGGTGTTCGGTCTGCTGGCTCTGCTCTTGATAACGGGTTTGCAGTCCTGCACCGTGATGGCGGGCACCGCTGGAACCGGCGTGACGGCATCCTCTTACTTTTCAAGGACAAGGATATGCTGGGTGCGGAAAAGCCTACGCCAAGCTGGAACAAAACTGCAACGGTATCTCGACACCTACGAGGCCACCCACAACTACGACGAGTATCATTTTATCTGGACGAAATCGAGCATGACCCTATGTGCTGATCTCGATTTTGTCCGCGCTCCATGACGGCGTGTTCACGCTGGCCGAGGTGCAAAGCGAGATTGAAATGCTCTTTGAAAAGCAGTACATCCTGACCGAGACCGTGACCATGCAGATACGTTACCGTACAAAAATGATGGTCATTATTGGCCCGTATGGTGTGCCGCAAGTTATCACCTACCAAGAACCGTATGAATACTACATCTGCACGGTCAAGCTGAAGAACAAGGATTTATCCCACCTACCCGTGGAAGTGCTGACCGAAGAACAGCTTAGTGCCTATTCGCTCTATATGCGCACGCTGGGCAACCGGCCGGATTTGTTTGGGCAGGCACAGTACCCCAATGCGTCCACCATCAAGCAGCCCACCTACTACGATATTCCCCCGGAAGCACTAAAGGATGATAGGTTTGCCGCCATGATGGAGGAAGCAACAAAGTACATCGGCTACCCGTATGTGTGGGGCGGCAGTTCACCCAGCACCAGCTTTGATTGCAGCGGCTACATTTCGTGGGTGCTGAATCACTCCGGCTGGAATGTGGGTCGCCAGACAGCGCAGGGCCTTTACAACCTCTGCACTCCTGTTTCGGCGGCGCAGGTCAAACCGGGCGACCTTGTGTTTTTCAAGGGAACCTACGATACCCCCGGCGTAAGCCATTGCGGTATCTATGTAGGCAATTCCATCATGCTGCACTGCGGCGACCCTATCTCTTACACAAACCTCAACTCAAAATATTGGCAAGGACATTTTTACAGCTATGGGCGTTTACCGTGACGCCAGAAAGGATTTTGTATGGCAAAAAGACTTTCCCGCATTGAGCGCGATATTGAACGGCTCAAAGAAAAAATCTCTGAATACCAGCAGCAGTTGAAAGAACTGGAAGCTGCAAAGACTGAACAGGAAAACTTGCAGATCATTCAGCTGGTGCGCAGCATGAACATGAAGCCGGACGAGTTCGCGGCCTTCCTGCGCAGCGGTGCGCTGAATGCTGCACCCACCGCCACACCGTACCACAAACAGGAGGATGCCGCCGATGAAACCTGACAACTGGAACCGCTCTGCTGCCGGACTGCTGGCTATCCTGCTCTGCCTCTGCTCCTTTTCCATGCCCGCTTTTGCAAGCGGCTCTGACCCTGCCCCGGAACCTCTGCCGGAAATTTTGGACACGGGCGGCATGGAGCCGGAGGGTGCCTATCACGCCCAAAGGCAACGCAACACTGGTGGATGATTTCTACGGGGACAAACAGCTTATCACCGTGACCACCAAAGCCGGGAATTATTTTTACATCCTGATCGACCGCGCCAATGAGGACAAGGAAACCTCTGTCCACTTTCTGAACCAAGTGGACGATGCCGACTTGCTGGCCCTGCTGGATGAAGAACCGCAGGACACCGAGTTCTGCACCTGCACCGTGAAATGTGAGGCCGGGAACGTCAACGAAAACTGCCCCTTGTGTGAAAAGAGCCTGCGCAACTGCACGGCCCCGGAAGCTGTGAAAACTGACGCCAAAACGCCAGAGGAAAAGCCGAAGTCCAACATGGGCAGTCTGATGATCCTGCTGGTGCTGGCTCTGGCGGGCGGCGGTGCAGCACTCTATTATTTCAAGTTCCACAAATCGAAAGCCGATACCACCGGGCACGATGATCTGGACGAATACGATTTTGGCGAGGACGAGGATGCAGACGAGGAACCGGCTGAAATCGAAATTCATTCAGAGGACGGACAGGAGGATGAAACATGAGTTTTCAGCTGGTGATTGCCGAAAAGCCCAGTGTTGCCCGCAGCATCGCCGCCGTGATTGGGGCCACCGAAAAGCAAACCGGCTACTGGCAGGGCGGCGGGTATCTGGTCAGCTGGTGCATCGGGCATCTGGTGTCCTTTGCCGAGGCGGGCCAGTACGATGAGAAATACTGCAAGTGGCGGTATGAGGACTTGCCTATCCTGCCCCAGCCGTGGCAGTTCATCGTCCCGGACGAAAAGAAACCGCAGTTTGAAATCGTCCGCGCTCTGCTCAACCACCCGGATGTGGACAGTGTGACCGCCGCAACCGACGCAGGCCGGGAGGGAGAACTGATTTTCCGTTTCGTCTACCAAATGGCCGGCTGCACGAAACCTGTGAAGCGGCTCTGGATTTCCAGCATGGAGGATTCTGCCATCCGGGATGGCTTTGCAAACCTGCGCCCGGATTCGGACTACGATGCTTTGTACCAATCGGCTCTCTGCCGTGCAAAAGCGGATTGGCTGGTGGGCATCAATGCAACGCGGCTGTTTTCGGTGCTGTACCACAAGACCCTGACCGTGGGCCGGGTGCAGACCCCGACACTGAAAATGCTGGTGGACCGGGATGCAAAAATCCTGCGCTTCCAGAAAGAAAAGTATTACACGGTCGGCATCCAGTCCGGCAGCCTGAAAGCGGGCAGCGGACGCATTGCTAGCATGGACGAGGCCGACACTTTGAGAAAAGCCTGTGCCGGGGCATCTGCTATCTGTTCTTCTGTCAAGCGGGAGAAAAAGACAGAACAGCCGCCCAAGCTCTATGACCTGACCACCTTGCAGCGGGAAGCAAACCGTCTGTTCGGTTTTACCGCAAAACAGACCCTTGATTACGCCCAGCAGCTTTACGAAAAGAAACTGCTGACCTATCCCCGCACGGACAGCCAATATCTGACCGAGGACATGGGCCAGACAGCACAACATCTTGCGTCTGACCTGCTGGGGCGGCTGTCCTTTATCCAAGGGCTTGCGCTGACTGCGGATGTAAGTCGTGTGCTGAACAGCAAAAAGGTATCGGACCACCACGCCATCATCCCCACGTCCGAATTTGTAAAACAGGGCTTCGCTGGTCTTGCCGAGAGTGAATGCAAGCTGATGAATCTGGTCTGCTCCAAACTGCTCTGTGCGGTGGCCGCACCCCACGAGTACAAAACTGTGACTGCTGTGTTCTCCTGCGCCGGGAACGAGTTCACCGCCAAGGGAAAGACGGTGATTGTTCCCGGTTGGAAAGAGATCGACCAGCGGTTTCGTTCCACTCTGAAAGCAGACGGTGAAGAAGAAACGGAAACCCTGAACACCCTGCCGGAACTGACCGAGGGACAGAGTTTTTCCGTGACGGCTAACGTTTCGGAACACTTCACGTCCCCGCCGAAAGCCTACACCGAGGATACGCTCCTGTCAGCAATGGAGCGGGCCGGGGCCGAAGATATGCCGGAGGAAGCGGAACGTAAGGGGCTGGGCACTCCGGCCACCCGTGCCGCGATTCTGGAAAAACTGCTGCAAATGGGCTTTGTGCAGCGCAAGGGCAAGCAACTTGTCCCCACCAAGGACGGCATCAATCTGGCGGTGGTTCTGCCGGAAAGCCTGACCTCTCCCGCCCTGACCGCTGAATGGGAAAACCGTCTGACCGAGATTGCCAAGGGCAATGCAGACCCGGACGAGTTCATGGCCGAAATTGAAGCGCAGGTGCGCCAACTGGTCAAGACCTATTCTTGTATCAGTGCAGATAAGCAAAACCTGTTCCAGTCGGAACGGGTTATTATCGGCAAGTGTCCCCGGTGCAGGGAAAACGTCTATGAGGGCAAGAAAAACTTCTACTGCGGGAATCGTAGCTGTCAGTTCGTGATGTGGAAGAACGACCGCTTCTTTGAGCAGCGCAAAAAGGCGTTCACCCCGAAGATCGCCGCCGCTCTGCTCAAAAACGGTAAGGCAAAGGTCAAGGGCCTCTACCCGAGAAAACAGGAAAAACCTATGATGCAACGGTGCTTCTAGCAGATACGGGAGGCAAGTACGTCAATTACCGGGTAGAGCGTAAAGAATAAGAAAACGAGGGCCGGTTATGGTAAGGTGAAGCATTCATTTTGCCATAACCGGCTCTCTCTATCCGTAGGATAGCAAAATAAAGGAGTTTACATCATGGAGCAGAAAGTTATTCCCATTATCCTGAACGGCAAAGACAGCTCAGAGCGCATGAAAGAAATTACGGACCGGCTGGAAACAGGGATTCAGCAGTTGTTCGACAGCGACCGCTACAAAGCCTACCTCACCACGATGGCAAAATTCCACAATTACAGTTTCAACAACACCTTGCTAATTGCCATGCAGGGCGGACAGTTGGTGGCGGGCTTCAACAAGTGGAAAGACACGTTCCACCGCACCGTGAAAAAGGGCGAAAAAGGCATCAAGATTCTTGCTCCTGCGCCCTACAAGGTCAAGCAGAAGATGGAAAAGCTGGACGAACAGGGCAAGCCGATTCTGGATAAGGATGGAAAGCCGCTGACGGAAGAAAAGACGGTGCAGATTCCGGTTTTCAAGGTGGTGTCCGTGTTCGATGTCAGCCAGACCGAGGGCGAACCGCTGCCCTCTATTGCAGTGAATGAACTGTCCGGCAGCGTGCAGGACTACCAAGATTTTTTCAAGGCATTGGAGCAAGCTTCCCCGGTGCCCATCGGGTTTGAGGACATCGAGGGCGGGGCGCACGGTTATTTCCACCTGCTTGACAACCGCATTGCCATCCAAGAGGGCATGAGCCAGTTACAGACCATCAAGACGGCTATCCATGAAATTGCCCATGCAAAGCTGCACGCCATCGACCCAGACGACCCGGAACAGGCCAACCGCCCGGACAGCCGCACCCGCGAGGTGCAGGCCGAAAGCGTGGCCTATGCCGTCTGCCAGCATTACGGGCTGGACACGTCCGAGTATTCCTTTGGCTATGTGGCCGGGTGGAGTTCTGGCCGGGAACTGGCCGAACTGAAAGCCTCTCTGGAAATTATTCGCAGCGCGGCCCATGAGTTGATCTCCGCACTGGACGAACATCTGGCCGAATTGCGCCAGCAGCGGGAAGCAGACCTTTCCGCTGCACAGGAGGCTGCATTTGCGCTAGACAACGGCAATACGCTGTTCATCCAGACCTGCGATTCCGGCTATGACTACACCCTGTATGGCCCGGATAATAAGGCTCTGGACGGCGGCCAACTGGACGCACCCGGTCTGATCCTGCCGGATGCCGGGCAGGAAGCGCTTAATCTGTTGGGACAGACAGCCGCGGTGTCAGAAGTCCTGTTGGGCGATAAGCTGGCGGCATTCCAAGAGGCGGCGGAAGAGGCCAACGAAATTCCCGCACCCGTTAAAATTTCAGACCCCGCCGCAGAACCTACGGTCACAATTCTTTGGAGCGAAAGTGACAAGTTGCAGGACGGCGAAATCATGCCGCTGTCCGTGGCAAACCGCGTCTTTGAAGAACTGGACACCGCCCAGCACACGGACCGGGAAAAGGACGGCTACACGGGCGGCTGGTACGACAAGACCGCATTCCGTATTGATTTTACCCTGAACGGCCAGCCCGACAACTACGAGGGACGGCAGGATTTTGGTGACGGAGAGGGTTCTTTGGTTCAGCATATCCAGAACTACCACGAATACTACGCCAAGGACGAAAACTGGAAAAATTTTGTTCTACACAACAAAGGCCCGGAAGCGTGGGAACAAGACAAGGCAGAGCGGGAAATGGTGCTGACCGAGTTTATCCCGTACCTCAAACAACATTGCAATCTTTCGGCCATGGAACAGGCAGCCACCGCCGCTTTGCGGGAGGGACAGAACATTTCGCCGGAACAGGCTGCCTATTACAACACTGTTGTGGCCTATGTGCAGGACTGCCGCCCGCTGCTTAACCAAGGCCGGTATAACTTGCCGGAACCGCCCAAGCTGGCCGACTTCGACCAGAGCTTGCAGAACTACAAGGCGCAGGTGCAGGCCGAGATCGCGCAGGAAGCGGCGACTGCCGGAATGACCGTAGAGGAATACGCAGCGGCAGGTTTTGAGGCACCGCAGCAGGACAGCTTTTCCATCTACCAGCTGCGCAATGAGGATTCCACTCACGATTACCGTTTTGAGCCATACGACCGCCTGCAGGCCGCTGGCCGGACTGTGGACAAGGCCAACTACGCAGAAGTTTACTCTGCGCCGCTGACTGCTGGCACCACGTTGGAGGACATCTACCGCACATTCAATGTGGACCATCCGGCAGATTTCAAGGGACATTCGTTGTCTGTTTCGGATGTGGTGGTGCTGCATCAGAACGGGCAGGACACCGCCCACTACTGCGACAGTGTGGGCTTCCAGCAGGTGCCGGAGTTCTTGCGGGAAAATCCGCTGCGCACCGCAGAACTTTCCACCGAACAAAACGAAAATATGATTGATGGTGTGTTGAACAATGCGCCCTCTCTGGGCGAATTGGAGACCAAAGCAAAGGCCGGAGAACAAATCTCTCTGACAGACCTTGCCGCCGCAGTCAAGGCCGAGGAAAAGGCACCGAAAACCAAGAAGTCCCGCGCCGCAAAACCGAAAAAGCCGTCCATCCGGGCACAGCTGGATGCCGCAAAAAAGGAGCAGAGCAAGCAAACGCAGCCACGGGAAAAGACAAAGGAATTGGAGGTGTAAACCGTGCAGAAGTTTGAAAATATGGATGTGATTGCTGCGTTGGAAGCCATTATGCACCAGAACACCGCATACTATCAGAGCGATTTTGCCTATGACATCAAGATGCTGCGGGAGGCCGCCCGCAGCGACCAGCCGGAAGATAAGCTGTTGTTGTGGCTGTCCCGGCCCTCTGGAACATTCTGCTTCCGGGAACGGGATGTGTTGCTCAAAGATACCCAAGCCTACAATACATGGAAGTTTTGCGGCGAGCAGACCTGCGACAGGATTCTTGCCTACGCGGTGGAGCTGACCGGCGCAGCCAATGGAACCGTACAAGGCAATCTGTATGAACTGGACTATCAGCAGCACTTCCAGCACATCCGGGAAGTCGCCCTGCCCGTGGGTGCCAATCGTCTGATCTACGAAAGCGGGATGCGGGAGATTGGCCCGAAAAAGCATTTCGACAGCCGCCCGGACAAATATTTCGGGGCGTTCGTGCGGCATGAAATGCAGACCCGTGACCCGGAACTTCTGCAAACGGCCATCCGGCAGGAGCAGCGCAGTCGGAATCTGCACAGCCCGGTGATTTCAAAGAACACCTTGCGGCATTGCACACCGGGCTGATCGAGGCCGAGGCACAGCGTATCGTAGCCGATATGAAGCGTCTGGCTGCTCCCAACAGCCCGGACAAAAATCATTTTATGGTGGAGGTATCGCCCTACTTCACCAAACTGGCATCCAGCCGGGACACGGACCAGTTGCTTGCAATGTTGCCGTACAAGTCCCTGCACCTGTCCAGCGTGAAAGATCGTTTCGGCATCTATGCGCTGATTAACAAAAACGAGAATCGAGATAAGGGCATCCGTAAGCCCCGTGCTTCTGTCCGCAAGCAGCTTTCCGAAACAAAACAGGCCGCCAGTCCGAAAAAGGTGGCGGCCCGCAGCAAACAACATGAGATGGAGGTCTGACACATGAATTTCAGCGTAGAAGAAGAAAATTTGATTTGTATGTACCACACTTCTGACCGCCGCCGGACGATGGCGCGGATGCTGGCCGCCCTGCCGGACATGGACACGGAAATGCGGCGGCTGGCAAATAGCACCATTGCAAAGTTGGAGCGCATGACTGATGCTGACTTTGACGGACAGAGGTTTGATTTTGCGGGTGAGTGATACCGCCAGCTCGACAATGGCACATTATTTTCAGTAAAAGTAATGTGTCATTGTCAACACGGAAATAGCCGGACACGGTGGCCTTGTGGCTGCTGTGTCCGGCTATTTTCATGTATCAGTCTTTATCTTTTTTCTCGGTGGGATTTTCCGGCAGTTCGGCGGCATCTTCTACAATGTCGGTCACAAGCTGCTGGAAGTCAAACGCATTCTTTTCTGTGATAACGGGCTTGCCGGTTTCCGCTTCAAGAGCCTGCCGTGCAATGCCGGCCACCTTGCCGCCACGTTTGGCAACCTGCTTGTTTTCTTCAAAGGTCTGTGGCTTTGCAGTTTTGGAAATATCCGTGGTGGAGGCTTCGGCCAGCATGGTCAGCACAAGTTCCAAATCAGTCATGTTATCCCGGAGATTTTCTTTTGTCAGACCTTTCAGCCGCTTGTACTGCCCCGTGGTCATGCCGGACCATGCGCGGGAGATTTCATCGGTCAGGATGGCGTACTCCTTGCCCTTTTGCACTCCGCGCTTCTTCCATTCGTCTGTCAGTTCGTTTCGGATACGGATTGCCAAAAGCCGCTGGTGAATCCATTCTTCGGAGTAGCCTTTCTTCAAATAGGTATCAAGTGCGCGGTCGATGGCCTGTTCCGGGTCGATGGTTTCCTCGATGCGTTCCTTGCCCACCATTGCCAGCCATGCCTTGAACGGCTCAGCCTTTTTGGAAGGAATCGACTGAATGATGCGTAAAAGCTGCTCCGTATTGGCAACATCCGTAAGACGACGTTTGCCATCTGCTGCCTTCATTTTCAACTGACTACAATTTGTAGTCAGTTCACTGCCTTCGTTTTTCAGTCTAACTTTCAGAACGCTCCAATATTTAGCAGCACTTCGACTATCCTTTTGCTCGGTTAAAACCGCAACCACATCCACAATCGAAAAATACCATTCTTCCTTTTCTGCATCCCATGCAGTACGGATTTTCTGATCTTCAAAAAGCTGGATAGAGCTGTTATCGTTCACTTCTGCCATAGAGGGTTCCTCGCTTTCGTTGTCTAAGTCTATTTTACATGATTTCGGGTGGAAACGCCACCCGGTCTAAGCGTTTGGGGTTCAAAAATCCGAGCAATATTTTGTGCAGATTTACCGTTCCTGCATCTGCTCCTTTCCCGGTGCTGTCCGCAGAATGCCGTCCACATTCTGCTTTATAATGCCATACTCCTGCATCTGGCGTTTGGCATCATTGTACTGCCGCTGCATCTGGTCTTTCTGCTCGGCCAGTTGCTTATACTCGTTTTTCAGGGCGTAGAGGTCGGGCAGCTTTTGAAAGCCCTGCTCTTTTAGAGCTTTCGCCGCTGCTTCATAGAGAATTAAGGTTCCTTCATGCTTACGTCGGAACTGCTTTTTGTCAGCAGCCCGCTGATACTCCTGCAACAGTGGGTGCAGTTCCTTACAGGTGGTGACATCCTTTATCAGCACGGCCATTTCTGCAAGCCGGCGCTCTGCTGCTTTCAATGCGGCGGCAGCTTCGGTGCTGGCGGCGGTGATCTCGGCCACCCGGCTTTCCAAATCCGGGTAACTATCAATTTCATGCTCCGTCAGAAAGTTCAGCGTCCGGGCAGCCTGTTTCAGATTGTGCCGCTTCTCATACCCTGCGGACTGTTGGACCTTGATGCTGTTCTCCAAATCAATCCGCAGCGAAATTTTGCGGTTTTCTTTGGGCTTCCGCTCCGCAAACCGCCCTTTGATGCGCTCGGTGATAGCTTCTTCGGTGTAGGCTTCGCCCAGCGTTTTGCAGCGAGTGAACCGCCCCTGTCCGGGCGCACGGAACGAAATATACTTGCCCCGCTTGACTTCATAGCCCTGCTCCTAGCCGCAGAAAATCGTCAAAATCCTTGGCATGCGGGATGGCTGCATCTATGGCGGTTTTCAGCTTCGCCTTCCAGCTCGTGCCCTTGCGGTGTGCATCCCACTCGGCATAGCTTTTGCCCCGGTCTTGACCGGGCATCACCACAGACAGACCATGTTCCTTGCACAGCCGGTCGCTGGTGCGCCGGATGTAGGCATAACTCTGTCGGTTGGAAACATACTTTCGTTGGTTCACCATGTCCACGGCACAAAAGATGACATGGTTATGGACGTGCCCCTTGTCAATGTGCGTGGTCAGCACATACGGGTATTTGCCTTGCAGGACTTCATCTGCAAGCTGCCAATCTCGTGCGCCTGCTCCGGCGTGGTTTCGCCCGGCGCAAAGACTGTATCAGGTGGTGGGCCAGATAGTTGCCTTTCTGCATGGCTTGTGATAGCAGCAGTGCAAATTCGATGTCGGCGGTTTCATAGGAGCGGCAGGAGGACACCAGCATTTTTTCATCCGTCTTGGCTGGATTCTCGATGTAGTCCAGTGCCTTTTTCAGCGTTGACTTGATAGGATGTATCTTTGTAACTGCCATATCTGTGCCAGCGCTCCTTTGATGTCCGCAACATCTTGTGTGTACAGCGGCCCCATGCTGTTCAGCCGCCGTGCGATCTGATTGACGTTGACACCAATCTTCTGCAATTCGGCGGTCTGCGCCCGGATGTCGGTGGTGTCGATGTGAACAACATAACCATCTATCGCCATCTTTCGCAGATAGGCGGCCATATTCCGGGTTGGTATCAATTTCATTTTTTCTCGAATCAACCTCCGTTCTTCTTCCGTCACATAAAATTTGACCTGCACGGTTCGTTTTCTGCCTTCCATTCGTTTTACTCTCCTTTCCGTTTTGAGGGTTTGGGACACTTCCCAACAAGCTGTTTTGCAGAGCAAAATACGGAAGTGGGTACACACTTCCTATGCTTGCTACGCTACGGTATCTCCCTCACTACTACAACGGCGGCACAGCCGCATTTTGGCAAACTGCGGGACATTTTTAAGGTAACACAAGATATAATTCTTTTATTACTGCATGATGGAGGAAATTATATTAGCAGAATTGATTAACGGTTGGTTCCCCAATAATAAATTACAATATAATCAAAAAGATGAAGTCAGTCTATTCGCACTAACTTCATCTTTTTTGATTTCTATATTCTTCCGGCGACTGCCCATAAACCTTGCGAAATGCGGCAGCAAATTTGCTGGCATTTGCATACCCTAAGTGTTCCGCGATGTTGCCGATTGTCAGATTTGGCTTTACCAAAGAAGTAACGCATAACGCATTTTTACCTGTCGGATGTAAGTACCAATCGGAACTCCATATATGGATTTGAATGATTCTCGAAGTTTAGTCTGTCCCATTGCTGCTATTTTGCAAAGCTGTGAGACTTCCGGCGGATTCAAAACATTCTGCTCAATGGCCTGACGTACAGATTCCAGTACCTTTTCTTCTGATTTGGAAAGGTTCTGTTGTTTAGATGCTATTTGCTGTCGCTGTTTATGAAAGTTTCCTGCCACAATAGAAAGCAGTTCACCTACTTTGCTTTCGTAGTAAAGGCGGGAAGTTTCGCCGGCAATCAGTTTATCCCGTATCTGTAAAAACAGGGTTCCGACTTCCGGGGTATTATAATCAAAAGCTTTCCAATCATAACCCTCTGCATAGTCAAAATCGTCTGGGGTAAAACGGTCTTGCAGATTTTTCTCTATGTAATCCTCAAACAGCAAAACTGACGCATAGCTGATTGGTATGTTGGGTTGATACAATACCCGTCCTTGTGACGGCTTATTTAGATAAAGGTGGATTCCTTCTGTGATAGTTTGGGCTTTCCGCCCATTCTGAATCAGGGTAACACTGCCGGATTCCAAATAATAAATTTTTACCAGCTTTTGATTGATCTCATATTTGCGCTCCATTGAGGCGTATGGTATCCAGTTCCCGGTTGACAGGAATAATCCATCTGCCGGTTGAACCTGATAGACATTTCCATAGCCTTGTCTGCTTTGCGGCTGCAAGGTGCAGATTCCATTATGATTATCCTGTCGGAAATGATAATCATGCAGATAAAAAGAAGCATCACCTAATTCGTGCGCGGCCTGTGTAGAATCGGTCTGCATCCTGCTCCCCCCGTTTCTTACATAATCGGAATAATCCGCAGTATCTTTTTTTATGCTCCAAAATGTCGCAAAGGCTGTCAGCAAAACTACAAATAGCACTGATACCCGGCTGTTTTTCCGCTTTCAACTCCCGCTTCGACCTTTTTTGCCGGATTTGACGCCTACAAAATCACTGAGTAGAATGGCATCACCGGCTGGTTAGCAGGCTCTAATCGCGACCATTCTATCACGATTTTGTGCGTAGGTCAATGAGGCTTCTGCCAGCAAATAATAATTAGGAGGACTTTGAAAATGTCTAATTCACAACAACTGAAAAAGGGGCTGTCTGTGCGCGACCTGATTACCACTGGCATCCTTGCTGCTTTGTACATGGTATGCGCCATGATTGGCGAGGCCATCTTTGGATTCTTCCCTGTACTGACTTTCCTTTGCCCGCTGTCTATTGCGCTGCTGTGCGGCCCGGTTTATATGCTGATACTGGCGAAGGTGCCAAAGCATGGCCCAATCATTGTCACCGGCATTTTGGTAGGAGGCGTACTGTTCGTACTCGGTATGTACTGGTCTATGTGTTTGGCGTATTGTATTCTCGGCGTGGTGGCCGATCTGTTGGCCGGTTCCGGGAACTTTAGAAGCAAAGGACGTAACCTGCTGTCCTACATGATCTTTGTTCTCAGCCCGGTTTTCTCCTACGGTATGCTTTGGTTTGACCGCGACGCCTATGTGCAATATTTGGTGGACAAGGGAACAGAGCAGACCTATATGGACACAATGGTTTCAACCGCGCAAAACTGGATGCTCCCGGCAATGATTATCGGCGTGTTGATCTGTGCTGCTATCAGCGGTCTTGTGGGCCAGAAACTATTGAAAAAACATTTTGAAAAGGCCGGAGTGGTGTAATGGAGATGCAACTGCAAACAAAGGACACACTTGCCACATTACATTTAGACCCTCGCACAAAACTATATCTGTTGATCGTCGGAAATGTTGCGTTGTTCCTTGCGCCCTCTTTACTCTATGAGATTGCGCTGGTTGTATGCGTTGTGATTCTCGGCGTCCTTGTAGGAGCAAAGCGGTTTACGGTAAGAATGGCTGCTGTCTATGCGGGAATGGTTGTTCTGCATATCATTGGAACAAATTATTTGACAGGGACTTTGCAGATTGCGATTGTAACATTTACCGTATTTATCCGTAAAATCTTTCCCTGCGCCATGCTCGGAGGTATTTTAGTCAGCACGACAAGAGTAAATGAATTTATGGCGGCCATGAACCGTATTCATATGCCCAAAGCAATGGTTATACCTTTGACGGTCATGCTCCGCTATTTCCCCATGGTACATGAGGACTGGGGCTATATCAGCGACGCCATGCGGATGCGCGATGTCGCTCCAACCGTCAAAAGTCTGCTGACCCATCCTGCCCGAACAGTGGAATGTATCTATGTTCCGATGATGATGTCAGCACTGAAAGTGGCGGATGAATTGTCGGCGGCTGTTACAAGGGGCTGGAAAATCCGAGCCCTGAACCTGCTTGCAGGAAATCCACTTTAGTATTGCGGATGCCGTATGCTTTCTCCTGTTCACTTTGTTTATGTCAGTGTCGATCTGGCTGAAATTGAAAGGGGGTGCAGGCTAATGATTCGTTTTGACAAGGTTTCCTTTACCTATCAGGAATCATTACAAAATGGCGGACTGCGCGATGTTGATTTAACAATCAACAAAGGTGAGTGTGTGCTGTTGTGTGGGCGAAGTGGCTGTGGAAAAACCACATTGACCCGTCTTGTAAATGGCCTGATTCCATACTTTTATCCGGGAGAAGTCACCGGCACAACCTATATTGACGGTAAAGATATACAGGATTATCCCATGTATGAAGTGTCCGAGCATGTGGGGTCTGTATTCCAAAATCCACGCTCTCAATTTTTTAATGTAGATACAGACAGTGAAATCTCCTTTGGAATGGAAAATCTGTCTTATCCAAGGGAAAAAATGAAAGAACGCATTTCAAAGACAGTTGCGGATTTGGATATAGCCCATCTGACCGGGAGAAGCATATTTGAATTGTCTGGCGGTGAAAAACAAAAGGTGGCGTTTGCGTCCATCTATGCTATGTCTCCGAGTATTTACTTGTTAGATGAACCATCTTCCAATCTGGATATGGATGCTATTGAGGATTTGCGGCGTACACTTGAACTCCTAAAGAAACAAGGCAAGACCATTCTAATTGCAGAACATAGGATTTATTATCTGAGGGAATTAGTTGACCGCATTGTGTATATGGAAAACGGAGCTATATCTGCTGTGTTTTCTCCGAGCCAGTTTCTTTCTATTCCTGAAGAACAGCGGCACAGCATGGGACTTCGCGCTTTAGATTTGTCAAAGGTGCGGCCAAGGGCCATTGCTGAAAATTCTCAAAAGTCGATTTTGGAAGTCAGGAACTTATCCTTGTTCTATAAGAAAAGCCGGTTCTGGACAATTTGAATTTGAGTGCAGCACCGGGAGAAATCATAGGAATTATCGGCCATAACGGAGCCGGAAAATCTACATTTTCCAGAACACTATGCGGCCTGCACACAAACTGTACAGGGCAGATTCTTTGGGATGGTAAAGAACTGAACGCAAAGAGCCGGTTAAAACGCTCCTATATGGTGATGCAGGACGTAAGCTATCAGTTATTTGCCGATACATTGGAAAAGGAATGTGTATTTGGAATTAAGCATCCTGATCTGGATGCAGCAAAACAGGCAATGGAACGGCTGGGTATTTATGAGTACCGTACTCATCATCCTAACACACTTTCCGGGGGCCAAAAACAGCGTGCGGCCGTGGCAGTCAGTATGGTATGCCGTAAGGACGTTTTAATTTTTGATGAACCGACTAGCGGACTTGATTATGACAGCATGATTCAAGTTGCGGGGCTATTTCAAACGCTTTCTAAAATGGGAAAGGTGATTTTTGTTGTAACCCATGATTACGAATTTTTAGCGGCAGCCTGTACAAGAGTGATTCATTTGGATAACGGAAAACAGCAGGAAGATTACCCACTTTCCCCCGACAATCTGCATCGGCTACGCGATTTTTTCTTGCGGTCAGAAAGGAGGCCGAACTTTGAGGAGAATGGAAAATGACCTTCTGTTCTTCCATGAGCTGATCGGTACCTGTTCCGTTGAAAAAGATTCAAAGATATATACAATTTCTCCGAAATTTGGGAAAGGCACCATGCAGAGCTTTGAAGTGATGCCCGGTGCTGAAATTGTTTATAGCAATGTTCATATCACAACTCCAATTCAAAAGAATATCCAATATATGATAGCGGGACATCAGTTCTAAGAATACCTGTACGCTGGGATGCTGTCCCTTATTCTCAATGTTGGCAAGATAGCGCGGCGAAATAAACAGCGCATTGGCAGCCTTATTCCGCGATTCTTTCTGCTTTATGCGCCCAGCTTTGATTGCTGCGCCATACGGCATAAAGTCGATTTTCTCAACAGGCCACTTCTCTTTCTTCACTCTTTTAGGCATCTTCAATCACCCTAATACATTTTACCGTTCACCTTTTCTTTCTGATATGCTTATACAGTTCCATGATGTAGCCAAAATAATTCATATTCATAGCGTACTGTGTTCTGCTTTTTTGCGTCTTTTTCATCAGAAGCGTAAAAATATGGACACATAGTGCTGAGGTATAGAGGTGATAGTACTTGGCTAACATTGAATGGCTGCTATGCCCTGTTTGTAGAAATAAAACGAGAATAAAATTGCGCCCAGATACAGTGCTTGAAAATTTCCCGCTTTATTGTCCTAAGTGCAGACAGGAAACCCTAATTACTGTAAAACAATTCCATACAACAGTTATCAAAGAGCCAGACGCACAGACGCAGAGCCGATAACCCGCAGCCAAAGGGCATACGGATTATCGGCTCTTTTCTTTTGATAATAGCTGCGTTGGCGTACAACAAGACCGCTAAAATCGGCCTTGCGGCACGAAGCGGCGGTTTTGAAATATTGCATTTCAAGCCGCCGTTTTCTTTTTGGAAAATTGGATTTATGAGGATGGGAAAGTCGTCCTTTTTAAGGATACGGCGGTGTTCGAGGAGGTATCGCCGTGTCCATTTTTCTTTTCTACAATCCCTCTAATAATCTACGGTCAAAAAAAGCTCATGCCCTGCAATGGAGTATTCCGGGCATGAGTATGAACACAGGAATCATGTAAATAGATTTTATAATTCTTTTGCGCCTGTCTGCGTTTTGCAGACAGGCGCTTTTTGCCGTTTTCTTAGGTTCTGTGTCGGCAACCAATCACCTCATGCGTCTATCCCCCTCGCAACGCAACGATGAAACAGGAGGTGCAGCGCATGGATTCGTCCTAAAGAATTTTTCCCAAAATTTTTCTGCGCGTTTGCCAAAACGCATGGTGCAGACCGTAGTAGTGGCGAAAGGGGAAGAAAACCGTATCACCCGCCTTTGCGGACGCGAAGGGAGGTGAATACATGAAGCCTCATTCGCACGAAGAACATATCCAGCACTCCTTTGATGCTTTCTGCAAAAAGGTATTGCGGAACGAAGCGCGGGACTATCAAGACGCGCTGGCACGGAAAAGAAACCGAGAGGTCTATTTTTCTGAGCTGCCCATCGAAGTGCTGGAACAGTTCGCTGTCCGTGACACCTATTTCACGGATAGCCGCACATTTGAAGTCATCGGCCATTCGGTTTGTATCGACGATGAAACGCTGGCAGAAGCAATCTCCGCTTTGCCTGTTGAACGTAGAGATATTATCCTGCTCTCCTACTTCCTCGATATGTCCGACGCTGAAATTGCAAATGTGCTGAACATGGTGCGCCGTTCCGTTGCCTATCGCAGGACAAGCACCCTAAAGCTGCTGAAAACTGATGGGAGGAAAACAGATGACAAGTCAATCGAAAAATAACCGTCTGTTGCCGCTGACCGTCATTGAAGCGGCTGCCAACGGTGATGTGGAAGCGATCAATGCCGTTCTCAAACACTATGCAGGGTACATCGCCTGTCTGTCGATGCGTGAGCTTTACGACGAGTACGGTAATCCCCATCTCTGCGTGGATGAAGAACTGCGGCGCAGGCTGGAAACGAAGCTCATTACCAAGCTGCTCACATTTCGCGTGAGATAACTACTGCCTGACAGAAACGTGCCTCGTTTCTGCCTGATGCATATGCCCGCAGGATAATGGCGGTGCATCATAGGGCAAACGGATACGTTGCTGTCTGTATCGAGCCGGGCGGTGGTGCGCCACGATGCTTTCTCTGAAAAGTGGAGCGATCATCACCACGCCGTAATGCAAGCGCAGCTGCTTGCGGGCCATGACATACCGACAGGCTGATAACCGTCAAAGTCCGAGCGTTCAGGCGTCGCAGGCAATGAGTAGGGCTGCATGAGGAATGCGAGCTGCTGCCGAGTTAGACAATATTCTGAAGTAAAATTGTTCCGAAGGGCTCTGTGAATTCAAGTGATGCGGCTCAGATATGCAACGAGTTCCTGCTTGAAGTGTTCCAGAACTCCTGCAAATACAGCAGTGAGCAGTCGAAGAAATTCTCTATCACGGCGTTGTCCAGACAAATGCCCTTCTCGCGGAGCATCCGCTGTGCTGGTATTGCCAGCCCTGGTCAGAATGAAGGATCAACCCGGTTCCATCCGGTATCTCAAAAGCCTTATCCAGCATAGTCGTAACCATACTCAGAACAGGATGGTCAGAGATGGTATAGCTGACCAGATCGCTGCTGATCAAGGATGGGCGCTTCTCATCGGTGACCCGAAGTGTTTAACAGATTGCAATTTTGCCAACTTCACCCTTGTAAGCTGACACGGAGCGCTGGACAGTCCTTGCGCAGTTCTGTTGTAATGCGGCGATAGCCGTATCTTCCTCGTGGTAGAATGACAGATCTGAACTGTTCATCCGCAAAGTGTTGAGCGAATATCAGAGAAAGCTTTTGAACTACTTACCAAGGCTTGCAGGTAATCGTCCGGCTGGCTAGAGGGCGGCGGATGGTTCGATGGATAACCCTTGCAGATAAATGCGTTCGCTCATGGTCGCAAATTCCTGCATCGCTGCATAGGATGCATGGATTCCGGCGTATATGGTGGCATCATCATACTGTGGGGTGCTGCCAGCAGCCATCCGTTGGCTCATTTTTATTTTAAGAAAGGGGATTTTTACGATGCAAGCGAAAAAGACAAACCCTGAAAAAACAAAAAATCCAGAGGTGCTTACTCTGGATTCAACTTATCGTATTGGCAATCGCTCCTTTATCGTTGAGCCGGTGTTCAAAGAAGAAAGTTCCCAGACCTTAGGAGAAGTTCTTCTCCGGCTGATGAAATCCGAAAGCGCAAAAATTATAATGACCTTTCGGGAGGCAGCGGACAGAGAAAGCGGATTGTGTTATAATATAGGTGTACAAGTGAATTTGCTATTCGACTGTCCCAAGAAAGGAGCGAGTATGAAACAGTCGAGTAACAAGAAATCCCGTGAAGCAACCGCTTTTCTCTATGAGCGTCTTTCCCGTGATGATAATTTGGAGGGCGAGTTACAGCATCGGCAACCAAAGAAACTACTCACCAAAGTTGCAAAGGAAAAAGGCTATACCAATCTGGCTCACTTTCTGGATGATGGCATTTCCGGCGTGACAATGAACCGTCCCGGTTTCGTTGAAATGATGCAGCAGCTTGAACAAGGGAAAGCCTCCGCTGTGTTCGTCAAAGACCTTTCCCGTCTGGGCCGAAACTATATCGAGGTCGGGCGGCTGACAGAAGAATTTTTCCCAGACCATGACATCCGACTTGTTGCCGTTTCGGACAACATCGACACGGCCGAGGGCGAAAACGAACTGGCACCCATCCGAAACCTGTTCAATGAGTGGTATGCCCGTGACATCAGCAAGAAACGCCGTATCAGTAATAAAATCAAAGGCAACTCCGGCGAACCGATGGGACTTCCTCCCTATGGGTATATCAAGGACCCGAACAATCCCAAGCATTGGGTCATTGATGAAGAAGCTGCACAAGTTGTCCGGCGCATTTTTGATATGACGTTGGAGGGCTTTGGCACGGAACAGATTGCCACCCAGTTTGAAAAGGAAGGCATCCTGACGCCGCAGGCCTACTGGATTCAGAAAGGCATCAGCCGTCCCGGAAAGACCAAGATGCGCCCGCCACCAAGTGGAATGGCTCCACGATTACCCATCTTCTGTACCAGCAGGAGTATTGTGGTGATGTTCTGAACTTCAAAACCTACTCCAAGTCCTACAAGAATAAGAAGCGGATTCATAACGACCCGGAAAATTGGGTAGTGTTCCAAAATGTTCACGAGCCAATTATTGAGCGAGCCGTGTTTGAACAGGTACAGCAGAAACGCGGAAAAATGCGCAAACGCCGTACCAGCAACGGAGAACACAATATGTTCTCTGGGCTTGTCTGCGCAGACTGCGGCTGCAATCTGCATTTCCACTTCAATCAGGGCAACCCGGAAATCAAGTATTTCAACTGCTCCAACTACAAGGGCAACCGTGGCACCTGCCAATCCACCCACTACATCAGGGTAGACTTTCTGGAAGAAGTGGTGCTGGGCGAGATTCGGCGGCTGACCAAGTTTGCCAGCCTCTATGAGGACGACTTTTTGAAGGCTGTTATCGGGCACTCCCAGCAGGCAGACGAAGCCGACCGCAAGCTGAAAGAGAAAGAGTTGAAAGCACTCCTTGCCCGTGATGAAGAACTGGACGGCCTCTTTGAGCGCATCTATGAGGACAATGTTTCCGGCAAGATCTCTGATGAACGCTTTTCCAAAATGTCCCGGAGATATGAGGACGAGCAAAAGGAGCTGACCGAGAAAATCAAACAGCTCCGCTCCGAAATCGAAAAGCAGAGCAGCCGCACCATGACAACGGATATGTTCATCAGTCTGGTTCGCAAGTACACCAGAGCAAAAAAGCTGACACCCCGGATGCTGAATGAACTGGTGGAAAAAATCGAAGTGTTCAATGCAGAAAAGGTCAACGGTGTATGGGAGCAGCGGCTCCGCATTCACTACAACTGCGTGGGCACCATCGAGATTCCAAGCGCACTTCCTTTACCGACACCCGATGTATCGGTGAATACAAGAAAAGGCGTAGTTGTGAACTACGCCCCCTGTGATGTCGCTATTTAGCACATAAAAAATGACGAATGTTCTTTGACAGCTAAATGCTGTAAGAACATTCGTCATGGTGCGGATGAAGGGATTTGAACCAATATTGCGCGGTATTATGTCAAAACGCAGTGCTCATAATCCTGCATAGCTATGATTTTTACAAGCGTTTTTATTCTGTCACAAGAGCAGTGCAGGGCGCTGTAAAATGCAAGAGTGCGGTAAAAAGTGCGGTATTGACAACACAGAAGAAGAACTGTATTATAATTCTAGGGCTGTTCCTCTGCCCGTTTTGGCGGGGGGCCAACGGCCCGGTGAGGTGTCGTCCGCTATTTTCGGTGGGCGCGTCTCGCCATTTTTTTTATTGACATATACGCTATAATCCTGTATTATTGGGGTGGAGGAGGTTGCAACACGCCATGTCATAGTGGTGTGCGCCCCCACCCTTTCAAGAGCCGTCTATGACCGGCTCTTATTTTTTATGCATTTTTCAGTACCTGCAGGAACACGCCGTTCACGGCCTGGGCGGTGTGGGCGGCGTCACCGGTCAGGGTGTGGGAATAAATGCCGAATTCACGATGACCCCGACCCGTACGACATCGTGGAAGCTGTCAACGACCTGACCGAAGCAGTCGAAGCTGTACAGAAGTCCATTATCTGGACGCGAAAGGCGCGTACCTGTACGGGGTGCGGTAAACGCTGCGGTACAGCAAAAAGAAAGCACTTAAAAACTTACGTTCTTAAGTGCTTTTCTTTGTCTCGACGTGACAAAAAAGATACCCTGTCTCAAAATTCATCCGATTTTTTGTTTGCTCTTTTAGGGCAATCGTGGCGGCCATTGCAGCATCCATTCCAGATAGTCGGCGCGCGTTATTTTCCTTACGGAAAGAGAATGCTTTTGGTCAGCCCAATCAAGCAGCAATCTATTTAGTGGAAGTTGTTCAGAATAAATTATCGGACTGACTGTCTTTCCGGGTGGTGTGTTCGCCGTTCTACTCGTTGCCAGTTGCAAAACACCTTCATGTTCCCAATCGTACCATATCAAAATTCGAAGCAGGTCGATTGGTGTCTCGTCCGGCATAAGGAAAATTTCTTCGCGGATGTTCATGGCTTTTGCAATTTCTTTTAAACGGTTTGCCTTTGGGCTGCGATACCCCATTTCATATTGTGCAATGCGGTTCGCGCTGCTCTTTCCGTATCCGAGCATCTCACTCAATTTTTGTTGTGTAAGGCCGCGATGCTCGCGTACCAGTTTGATCCGTGATCCTGTATCCATCGTGTAATAGCTCACTTTCCCAAAAAGTAATACCCGCATCAGCAAGCGTTTTCGACTTGCCAGTGCGGGCGTTTGTGTATGAGTGAATGGCTCTATATAAGGTCAATCTTTTGGGTATAACCGCCGATAAAGTAGATTTCGATTTCTTGCCGTGAGTGGACAATAACCTTTTCGATGATTCTTGCGGTAAGGATGTCATCGTATTCCTTTATTAAAAGGTCTTGCGCCGTCAGCTGTTTGGTTGCTTCTTCGTCCTCCCCCTTACCATCCGTACTTTCTGCGATATTTGCTTTCAGTATTTTGATTTTACCGCTGAGTTTTCTCAGCTTATCATCAAGGAACGGTGTACTCTCGTCAAGTTCCAGTGACATTTCAAGCAGACGATCAAATTCTTGCTGTGCTTTTTCTAGCTGCTTTTGAAGCTGGGCTTTCAAGTTTTCTCCTGCTTTCATTTGACGGAGAATACCGTCAAGTTGTGCAGCAACTTCATCGGTAAAGTTTGCGGCCAGATTCTGCACAGCTTTCAAAATAGCCTGATGCAATTCTTCTTCCGGGATTGACGGTGAATGACTGCAAAATTTTGTTCCGTATTCGAGTCGATTGACGCATCTCAAACGATTTGTTTTCTGCCGTGGATGTTCCAAGTAACCCGCTTATAAGGGCTGCCACAGTCTCCGCAGACCAGTCGTTCGGATAAGGCATATTTGCTGTTATAGCGGCCTTGGTGTCGTTTGCGTTGGTTAGCTGCCGACTTACTATTGCGGCGGGCGATTTCAGCCTGCACCTCACGGAACATCTGCTTGGTGACGATACCTTCATGGTTGTTTTCAATGTAGTATTGTGGCAACTGACCCGTGTTTTTCTTGGAAACGCCTGTCAGTACATCATAATTGATTGTGCGGCGAGAAACGCCGAACCGTTTCGCAAAATCATCGATGCTATATTTTTTATATGTATATAAAAGCTCAATAATTTCATTGCGGCGTATTTCGACGTCAGACACTCCATCACCTCCTCTCATTTCTCTAAACCCCATCTTAAATGTAATTAGTGCAAAAACCTTGCACTAATTATTTGAACTTTTGTGAATTTTGAGTTAAAAACACCGCCGATTTCAGTAAAGGAATCAGCGGTGTTTTGCGATAGAAGTTTTATTCCGACTATATGCCAATAGCGGAAAAGTTCCTGTCTCATACAGAAAGATTCAGTGTAAGTTCTTCAATGAAATATCTCTGTACTAGTTTTTCTGCTGTTTGCAATGTATCAGGTACAGCATAAAATTTATAGCAATACCGCACAATTCCCGCCTGACGGCTTAAGCACCGTTCCGGCGGCTGCCGCTGCTGCTCGCCGTATCGGTACTTAGAATTATGCGGTATTGCCTTATATTACTTCACCTATTATTATGTGTATCCTTACCATCTTGCTTTTATAAACTTTTTTCATCTGTTTTGCTTGCGTATCCAGCACAGATTGATTTCTAAGTTGCGGTGTTTTTCTATCCCGATGTTCGCTGCCAAGCGAATAGTCTTACTTCACACCCTTGTCACCAAGGTCTGACAGGTACCGCGCACGGCATAGCTGCCGCTGCCTGCGGGCAGGAAGAAGCTGTCGCCTTTCTTGACGACCACGGTCTCACCACCGCAGGTCAGCTCACCCTCGCCGTCTGTGACGAGCAGCGAAACAAAGCTCTTCTCGTCCGCTGTGTCCTCAAACGCGCCGTTCTTGGCATCCACGGTGAAATATTCACCCTGCGCCAGATGGCTGCCGAAGTCATGCTTGACAGGCGGGGTGCGCAGGGTCACGTCAACGCCTTCTCCACGTGCGGGCGCTTGCCGTCCGCCCCACACGGCCGTAATCGTACACACGGTAGGTCACGTTGGAGTTCTGCTGTACCTCGGCAATGACAATGCCCTTGCAAATGGCGTGCAGCGTGCCGGCCGGAATAAAGAAGCAGTCACCCTTGTGCACCGGCACGGCGTTCAACACCTCGGTCAGGGTGTTATTCTTGATGCGCTCCTCAAACTCCGCCTTGGAGATTTCATGGTCAAAGCCATAGTACAGGAAGGCACCCGGCTCACAGTCCAGCACATACCACATTTCGGTCTTGCCGTACTGATGCTCGTTTTTCAGCGCGTACTCGTTGGAGGGGTGTACCTGAATGGACAGATTGTTCTTTGCGTCAATGAACTTTGTCAGGATTGGGAACTGTTCAAACTTCTCGCAGTCGGTGCCAAGGCAGCCCGGGTGGGCGGTCACATAGTCCGCCAGCGTTGTGCCGTCCGCCAGATAGCTGGGACCGTCCGGGTGGCAGGAAAGCACCCACGCCTCGGCCAGCGGGTTCAGATCGCTCTTGATGCCAAAGTCACTGCGCAGGCGGCTGCCGCCCACAGGTAATCCTTGCAGCTGGGAGTCAATTTCAGTATATTCATATGGATCTCCTTTACCTCAAAATTTCATTTTTTACTCAGGCATCTTCTGTTTCCTGTTCTCGCAAAAAATAGCACACAATAAACGCTGACTGTGTCATGCCCAGCCAGAGTAGAAACACCGCATTCCAGCCTCGGCTATGCCGCCGATGCCCCGATGCGGTCGCAGCTGCACCAAAATAGGTTATGGCGCTCAGCACAGGGCGCTAAAATCTTCACTTTAAGCAAACCACTTCTCGGCGTCTTTCACAATTTCACATTCGACCTTTTCAGCAGCTTCTCTGTTTTCGGCACTGACAGAAATGTAAATTTTCAGTTTCGGCTCCGTGCCGGAGGGACGCACGACAATAGAGCAGTTATCTTCCAGCAGGAACTTCAGCACTTCAGACTTGGGCAGCCCGTCCAGGCCATAAGCATAATCCAGCAGCTTTACAACCTTCTTACCGCCAAACGCTTTGATATTGCCGCGGAATGCCTGCATAATGCTCTGCATCTTGGCAAAACCGGCGCTGCCGTCGAACTCGTAGCTGTGCAGGGTGTTCAGGCAGTAGCCATAGGTCTTGTACAGCTCGTCCAGCTTATCCAGCAAGCTGATGCCCTTGGTGGCGTAGTAGCTGAACATCTCGCAGATCATGTAAGCACCGTCCACGCCGTCCTTATCGCGGACGTAGGAGCCGGTCAGGTAGCCGTAGCTTTCCTCAAAGCCGAACACATAGCTGTCTGCCCTGCCCTGCTTTTCCAGCTTGCCAATCTGCTCACCGATAAACTTGAATCCCGTCAGCACATTGATTGTCCGCAAACCATAATGGGTGGCAATCTGTTCCCCCATATCCATCGTCACGATGGTCTTAACCATGACCGGGTCGGCGGGCATCTTGCCGTGTTTCACACGCTGGCAGCAAATATAATCCAGTAACAGCATACCTGTCTGGTTTCCGGTCAGCAGTTCATATTTACCCGCCTTGTTCTTGACTGCAATGCCCACACGATCGCAGTCCGGGTCGGTGGCAAGCAGTAAATCCGCATTGCACTTTTTGGCATACTCCATGCCCAGTGCCATAGCTTCTTTAATCTCCGGATTCGGGTACGGGCAAGTCGGGAAGTTCCCGTCCGGCTGCTCCTGCTCCTTGACCACGGTGATGTTGGTGTAGCCCATCTCCTTCAGTGTGCGGGTCACAGGCTTCAGGCCGGTGCCGTTCAGCGGGCTGTAAACAATAGCCACATCCTTATTGACTTCTTCGCCAAACAGGACAGACTGATTCTTGACCTCATTCACAAATGCGGTATAGACTTCGTCCGGGATGTACTGGATGTTGCCGCTTGTAACACCTGCTTCAAAATCGCTAGTCTTGACGTCTGCAAAAATGTCCAGCTTCTCGATTTCGGCAAGAATCTCCGCAGCAGCCTCAGTGGTAATCTGGCAGCCATCTGCGCCGTAAACCTTGTAGCCGTTGTATTTGCCGGGGTTGTGGGAAGCGGTGACCATGACACCCGCAGAGGTATGCAGATAACGGGTCGCAAAGGACACTGTAGGAACAGGCATCAGAACAGGCCAGATATTGACTTTCACTCCATTTGCTGCAAACACACCAGCGGCAACTTTTGCGAACACGTCGCTCTTGATGCGGCTGTCATAGCCGATTGCCACAGAAGGTTCTGCAAAGTTTTTCTTCAGATAGTCAGCCAAGCCCTGCGATGCTTTTGCGACCGTGTAAATATTCATGCGGTTAGTACCCGCACCGATTACGCCGCGCAGACCACCCGTGCCAAAGGCAAGGTCACGGTAGAATGCATCCTCGACTTTTGCATCATCCAGCGTTTTCAGTTCGGCGGCAACATCGGCATCTGCCGTTGCATTAGCAAGCCATCGCTCATATTCTTTTGATGTCCATCTTAATTTTCCTCATTCCATGCGGCTTTTGGCCAGCAGGGCTGCACCGATGACCCCTGCGCGGTAGCCCAGCGTGCAGGCTGTAATGCGGGTATGTTTTTGGGCAAAATCATGTCCGAACACCATGGGCTCCACGGCGGCACGCAGCGGCTTCAGCAGGTTTTCACCCTGGTTGGCTACACCGCCGGACAGCCCGATGACCTCCGGGAAAAAGATGTTGATCAGGTTGGCAATGCCTACCGCAAGATAATGAATGTAGGTATCCACAACCTGCTGTGCGGCGGCATCCCCCTGCGCAGCGGCATCAAATGCCGTGCGACCGTTCACGTCTTCCGGCTTTGCGGCCAGCACGTTCAGCGCACTTTCCGGGTGGGCAAGCCGTGCTTCTTTTGTCATGCGGATCAGTGCGGTGGCACTGGCCAGTGCCTCAAGGCATCCATGACGTCCGCAGGTGCAGCGCGGGGCGTCTGCTGTATCAAGAATCACCATGTGTCCGGCTTCGGAGGCGGCGCCGGTGTAGCCTGTCAGCAGTTTTCCGTCCAGTACAACTCCTGCGCCAACGCCGGTACCCAGAGTAACGACAACCGTACTCTGTGCGCCTTTAGCGCAGCCCGCAAACCTCGCCCAATGCAGCAACATTTGCATCATTACCAACGGCAACCGGCAGACCTGTCTTTTGCGCCAGATATTCCTCCATTGCAAAATCATGCCAATCTAGGTTGTTGGAATACAGCACCGTTCCGCCGTCCACAGTTCCCGGGCATCCGACACCAACACCTGCAACGTCCTTTCCCTCCGCCAGCTGCAGGCACAGCGCTGCAATGTCATCGCAGACAGCTTCCGCCGGGCGCGGCAGGTTTGTGGGGGTGTTGGCTTCGCACAGAATTTCACCCTCGCTGTTCACAAGTGCGGCCTTGATGTTTGTGCCGCCAAGATCTACGCCCAGATACAACATACGCCGTTTCTCCTTCCTTGCTTTACTCTACGGTCAGGTCGGCGCGCAGCAGAATATTCTCTGCATTGTCGCCAAGCTGGAGTTCAAATTTTCCGGGTTCTACCCGCCATACATAATCAGGACCAAGGGTACGCAGCTGCTTTGGTCCGACAGTCAGTTCCACCCGACGGCTTTCACCGGGCGCAAGCGTCAGACGGCGGAAAGCTGCCAGCTGGCGCTCCGGCTTTACGACGGAGCTGAACATATCCCGCACATACAGCTGCGGCACGGCATCGCCGGTGTACTTGCCGGTATTGGTGACCGTGACACTGACAGTGACCGTGTCCTGCGGGTCGATCACGCTGCGGCTCAGGGCCATATCGCGGTAAGCAAATGTTGTGTAGGTCAGACCGTAGCCAAACGGATACAGCGGCAGCCAGTCCATCTCCACATAGCGTTTTCCGCCGCCGGGTCGCCGGCTGTAATGGCAGGGAATCTGCCCGACACTGCGCAGGAATGTGATGGGAAGCCGTCCACCCGGGGCTGCATCGCCAAACAGTGTTTTTGCAATAGCGGTGCCGCCCTGCTCACCGGGGAACCACGCCTCCAGAATGGCAGGCAGATGATCGTTTTCCCAATTCGCCGTAACGGGGCGTCCGCTTTGCAGCACCAGCACCACAGGGGTTCCGGTTGCATAAACAGCCTGTACCAGCTCAAGCTGTCTGCCGGGCAGGTTCAGGTCGGTGCGGTCAAAGTTCTCGCCGCTGGTCTCCTCGTTGTCGCCCATGCAAAGGATGGCGACATCCGCTTTGCGTGCGGCTTCCACTGCTGCGGGGAAATTTTCCCGCCCGGCGCTGTACCCGAAAATCACGCGGGCGCCCCGCCGGTCGTTGACAAACTCAATGCGGATTTTATAAGTGCGTCCGGCTTCAAAGTGGAAATCCAATGCCTGGTCAGCGCTCTTATCCTTGCCCCAGCCATCAATCAGCAGTTTGTCATCCACGTACAGGCGCATACTATCCTGCGTACTCAGCCCGATGCAGCCATCCATTGTGCGGGGCATAACCACAGAACCCGTCCAGACAACGCTGAAACAGTTGGCATCCAGGGCAGGATGCGGCAGTGCGAAAATCCAGTTGAAGTTGACGGTGCGATCCGTGCGAACCTGCACCGGTTCGCCCTGCGGCTGGTCCGTTATAATAGTGACCTGTCAGCCCGGATTCGCCGTTTTCATCGCGCAGCATGGACGGATCAAACGGGTGCAGCGCCTGCCCCAAAAAGTTGCAGCCGCGCTCATACAGCACCTCGGTTTCAGGGCTGACTGCAGCACGGATTCCGTCCAGCACAGAAACCCCGCCTTTACGGCCGCGTGTTTCGGTATAGTCGCCATAAGAAACCGTATCAGCTGCCGGACCGATGACTGCCACGCTGCGCAGGTCTTTTCTGATCGGCAGCAAGCCGTCATTCTTGAGCAATACGATGGATTTTTCCGCTATTTTTTCCGCGGTGGTCAGGTGTTCCGGGCAGCGCAGGATTTTATCGGCGCGTTTTTCATCCGTATAAGGATTTTCAAACAACCCCAGTGCAAATTTCATACGCAGCACACGCCGACACGCCGTATCCAGCACCGACATCTTCATGGAACCGCTTTCAATCAGGTGGGCAATCGCTTTCTGCCAGACATCATGCGGAAAGTCGTAAAGCTGCAAGTCCACGCCGGCTTCCAGCCCAAGGCGGATGGCCTCCTCCGGCGTTTCGGCAATAAAGTGCCAGTCATACAGGCGGGAAACCGCCGTCAGGTCGCTGCGGACAAACCCCGGCATACCAAACTGCCCGCGCAGGACATCCGTTAAAAGCTCATGGTCCATGGATACCGGAATACTGTCGATGGAGTTGTAGCTGCACATAGCGTCGCACGCTTTGCCGTCTGCAAAAGCCGCTTCAAAGACAGGCAGACAGTCGCTGAATACATCGTGCCGACCCATGGTGCAGGGGGCGCAGTTCAGTCCCCCCACAGGGTTGCCGTAGCCGACGTAGTGCTTGGGTTCGGCAGCCACGGTGTCCGGTGTCGTCAGGTCTGTCCCCTGCATACCCAATACGGTTTCGCGTGCAAACTCAGCACAAAGGTATGTGTCCTCACCATAGGATTCTTCCGCGCGACCATACCGTGGATCACGAATCAGATCCATGACGGGGCTGTATGTTTCGTGAATCCCGCAAGCCCGGGACTCTGCCGCAATGGCGTGTCCCATCTCGCGCCCGAGTTCAGGCTCAAAGCTTGCCGCCAGACCAATTTGCTGCGGAAAACTGGTTGCGTTGTTTGTCATCAGCCCATGCAGTGCTTCCTCGCTAAAAAGGTATGGGATGCCAAGACGTGTGTTTTCTATGGCATACCGCTGCACAACATTGGCTTGGGCAGCAGTCATACCGCGCAGTTGCACACTGCCGACACTATTGTGCTGCATCAGTGCATCAAACCGCTGCATATCCACGGCTGTAACCTTGCCGTTTTCGTCCTGCGTTGTAAAATCGCCGGAATAATACTGATCTGTCTGCAGGATCTTTTCTTCAAGGGTCATCCGGCTCATCAGGTCGCTAATGCGCTCTTCTGTCGAAAGATCCGGGTTCTGGTATGGGTACATCTTTTTTCTCCCTTTATGTTACAGAGGGCAATTTTCGCCCATTTATAATCAGGTTGGCAAAACCGCCGATGCCTGCCACAAAAAACAGCAGCGAAATTGAGCTGTCCCCCATAGATTTTTCCAGCATGGGCTGGATGGCGGTTCCCACTGCGGCCGATGTGCAGGTGGCAATGCTGCTCATGGCAGCCGTTACGCCAAAGTAAGCGGTTTTGCCGCTTTCAGGACTCAATGCAAATTGCAGGTTTGTGCTTGCCAGTGATGCGCCGCCTGCACAGCCCGCCGCAACGACAATCAGAACCGGCGCAACCAAATGTGCAAAGGAAGGGCGCACAAAGGACCAGCCCAGCGTGCAGGAAAGATTCAGGAATGCAGTAAGCCAAATAACGCAGTTCCACGCAGTGCGGTCGGCCAGCCGCCCCCACACCCAGCTGCCTGCCATGCCCACAACAGCGGACACGACACCCACCGATGTGATGAAGGTGTGGCTGAGCCCCAGCACCCGCAGCTCATACACGGAAAGGAACGGAGAAGCAAAGCCGCCAGTCAGCCCGCCGATGATGCAGTAAAAAAGCAATGGACGGTAAGCAGGGTCGCGCACTGGGCGCAGAATATCCGCCGGGCGCATTTTGGAGGTGAATTTTACCGGGTTCTCTCTTACCGAAGCAAGCAGAACGGCATCCACCACAGTAAGCGACAGGCTGACAATACCGATGATAAGAAAGCCGGTATAGCCCTGCCCCTGTTCCAGATAATAATCCAGTACGCGACCAAGTGCAAGTGTTGCCGCGCTGGAAACGCAGGTTCCGATAATGCTCTTGACGGCGTAGAACTGACCGCGCCCGCCTTGGGGGGCGATGCCCAAAACCATGTGTTCCAGCCCCGGCGTAACAAGCCCCGCAGAGAAAAAGCCGATGGTATAAAGCACCAGCACCACAGCGCGGGCATGACCGGGGTCCGGCAGAGCCAGCGGTACCAGCAGAATGCTGCTGATGGAAAGCCTGAACACCACGCACATAAGCCATATAGCCAGTTTGCGGTGGTGCATCCGTTCAAACACAAAGGGCGAGAAAAACTGCAGTACGCACCCGAAAGACGGTATCATGGCCGCTGCGGCGCATAAGGATACGGACGCCCCAAGGCTGCTCAAATACCCGGCCAGAAAGTTGCCGGTGGCAACGGCATAAATCACGCCGGCCACTGCGCCTTCGGCAATAATCCGGTAGCGACCCATTTCCAGTTCATTTTCGGTCGGTGTATGCGCAGGAAAAAACAGCTGATAAAGCCAGCCCATGGCTTACCTCCCGGCAGGCGCCTCCACGGTTCCGTAAGCGCGTCCGCGGAGAAGATCCGCGTAACGGCAGATTAGGTTTGTCAGAACCGACAGGCTGCTTTCTTTGCTGACCTGACGCCACTGCGCACGGTAGCGCTGCAGCCAGTGTTCCAGCGCAGCTGCCATGGCATCTGCTTCGGGGCCGTGCGGGCAGCCTGCATTGAGCCATGCGCCAATACGGTTCCACAGCACAATGATGTCTGCCGTCTGGCAGAGTACCTGTACAATCTGCTTTTTGCCGGCAGGAAGGTTTACCGCGGCTGCAAGGATATCTGCCTTTGCCTTTTCTACGGCGCGGTTGGCATCGTCAATCCTTGTAAAGTCCACCTCGGAAAGGATCTCGGCGCGGGTTTTCTCATCACATTCTATCCAGTTGACGGTATTCCGCCAGTCAAAAACTTCATAATCCTGCAGCTTTGCCATCAGACCGGCAAATTGCCCGGTGGTATCGCCGTAATACAGGCGGGAAACCGCTTCGTTCAGCTCGTCAAATTCCACAGGCTCTGCATTCCAACCGAACGCTGCGCCGTACAGGATGCCCGGAATCGTCAGGCGCGGGTCATTGACATGACCATAATCGCCCCAGTCCGTGTTCAAAAGGCCGATGGCGTTGTACTTGTGTGCATGGTGGCACATGGTACGGATATTCAGGTAAGAATTGTACATCAGAGGCATCCAACGGTTCCAGCCACAGACGCCGGGGCAGGCGTACTGCGTAATCCCGCTGGCGGCAATATCCCGGATCTCATTTTCCCGCTGATGCGGCAGATAGCCCCAGTTCAGGCAGATGGTTTCCTTGGGCAGCTCGGCACAGCTTTCCGGGAAGCGCCACATGATGTCCCCCCAGAACTGCGGTGTTACCCCCTGCGCAACAAGATATTCGCACAGCGCCTTCACATGGCTGAGATACAGGCTGCGCTCGCTCTGCTCCTCGGCGAGTGCCTTGCTGCGCCCCTTGCCCAAATCGAACGTTTCGTCATCACAGATATTGAATTTGCTGCTGCGGAAAAGCGGGCGGTATTCGTCAATCAGCCCTTTTACAAACCCCAGCGCATCGGGATTGGATACGTTCAGGGTATGGTGATTCCCTGCATAGGTATAACTGAACGGAATCTTTTCCGAGTCAGGCAGCTCGCAGAGGTCGCAACAGGTTTTTGTGCTGAGAATACGGTACATATGCCCGAAGGTAGACAAGGAAGGAACGAGTTCAATGTGCCGGGCTGCGCAGTAATCATCCAGTTCCATAATCTCCTGCGCGGTCAGCGGCGTATCCTCACGCCATGCTTCGCTCAGGTCACGGAAAAGATAGGTGTGCTCAATATAAAGCTGCCATTGGTTGATCTTGTAGCGGCAGAGAATATCTGCCACCTGTTTCAGGTAGTCCAGCTTCGGGACACGTCCGCGGGAGCAGTCCTGATAATAGCCTCTGTTGGCAAGATCGGGCCAGTCCTCAATTTCCAGTGCGGGCAGTACGGCTCCGTGCTGTTCAATATACTGGCACAGTGTCTGCACACCGTTGCAGAGTGCTTCATCGCTGCCGGCTTTCAGCGTGATGCATTCCGGCATAATGCTCAGCGTGTAACGGTTTTGCGGCAGGGCGGTATCCACCGTAAGTACGGCGTCACCTGCCCGGGGCTTACCGCGGGTGAACGGCACTTCCAGCCCGGCGTACTCCCGCAGGCAGCCCTGCAGCATCTGTGCATAAAGCAACGCGGCGGGTTCGGTCTGCCACAGGGTGATTCGGCTCTGATTGTCCAGCATATGAACCCCTGCAGGGTGTTCGATCTTATGTGGATTCGGAATAAACTCCATCATCATTTCCTCCAAAAAAAGGCACGGGCGGCGGGCGCATTGCCAACCGCCCGTGCAGAATGTTCGGACTTTGTTATTTAACGGATACGAATTGTCTTGATTTCATACGGCTTTACCGTAAAGGTAATCTTGCCGTCTTTGACTTCAACCGGCTCGCCGTCGGGCTGTTCCAGACAGTTGCAGCTTTCTGCCGCATGGAAGGGAAGGTTCCAGTCCAGGGTGACATTTGTCAGGCTGTTCTCGCACTCATACATACGCACAATGGCACCATCGCCATCCTCGGCGCGTTTGATGGTTTCCAGCACCACATTGGGTGCATCCAGTCCGGCAAGGCTGAAGCTTTCGCCCGGCTTTCCGCCCTGCACAGCCAACGCGGGCTGGTTCAGGAAGAACGCCTGCGGCACCGTGCCGGCTGCCTGCCATTTTTCGGCGTGCGGATAAATGGCGTATGTGAAATGGTGAACTTCCTGATCCGTGGTAGGATTCGGCTCAATGCCGGACTTGATCAGGGTCAGCCCAATCACAGAATCCTTGACGGAATGACCGTACTTGCAGTCGTTCAGCATACTGACGCCGTAATGTCCTTCGCTCAGGTCCATCCACTTCTGACCGCAGCTTTCAAAGCGTGCGCGATCCCAGCTGGTGTTGGCGTGCGTCTTGCGGGTCAGGTTGCCGTACTGGATTTCAAACGTAGCTTCGTCAGTATGGACATTTACCGGGAAGTGAACCTTCAGCAGGCTCTGGTGTTCGTGCCAGTCCACGGTTGTAACAAACTCAATCCGGCGCTGCTTTGCATAGAAATGGATATCCTGCACCAGGGTGGAGTTGCCGTAATTGCGTTCGATGTGCAGTGTGGGGCGCGCACGGGACCGTTCTCCGTCCATGTGAAGTCCTGCAGGTCGGTGACATCCCAGAACTTTTCGGTATAGAAAATATCGATATCCCAGTTGTCATAATAGATGGGCTTATCCTCATATACGCGGAAGAGGTTGCCTGCCTGACCGGGCTTGAGCACTTCGCGGCGGTTCTCTTTGTCAAAGATGCCGGTCATCTGACCGTGTTCATCAAAGGTGACAGTATAGAACGGGGTGTCAATCTTATGTCCATCGGTCGCAATTTCAAAAGGCGCAGCCGAAACCTGTGCCGGTACGACCGCAAACGTTTTGCTGCCCTTGGCAGGCAGGTTGTTCAGGAACGCCACGGCACCATCGGCTGTTTTTTGTACGGGATAGATATTGCCGGCTTCGTCCTGCAAAGCCTCTGCCTTGCAATCACCCAGTTCAACCACATCGCTGCGGACAAAGCCGGTAGTGTTGTACACGGTAACGCCTTCCCCGGCGGGGGTCAGTGCATCCAGGCGCTCCTCGCGCAGTGCCGTGATTTCGGCTTCCATCTCGGCATACTCTTTTTTGGTGACTTCGTATACTTCGTGGATGGAGGAACCGGGCAGAATATCATGGAACTGATTGATGAGGATTCCATGCCACAGCTTGTCGATTTCTGCCTCTGGGTATGCGACCTTGGCTTGTGCCAGCAGGCTGAGCAGTTCCAAGTCCATCATGTGCAGCTCAATCTTACGGTTGGAACGCTTGTTGCGCGCCATGGAGGTGTATGTGCCGCGGTGATACTCAAAGTAGAGTTCACCTTCCCATGTGGGCAGGCGGCGGTTGTCCTTCACACGCTCAGCCAGCTCATCAAAGTAGGTGCGTGCAAATGCCTGACGCACTTTGGGCAGTCCCTCGATGCCCTTTTCCATACGGGTGGAGGTTTCCAGCATGGCGCGGGTCGGACCGCCGCCGCCGTCACCGTAACCGTAGGAAATCAGGATATCATTGTTGATGTCCTTCTGCTGGTAGCGGTGCCAGCCGCCGATCAGCGCATCGGGATGCAGGATGCCGTTGTAAGTCGTGAAGAAGTCATTCTCGCTCTGACCGACCCCCAGCGTTGTGACAAGGTGGGTCAGGATTTCGGTGCCGTCAATGCCCCGCCACTTGAAGGTGTCGTAAGGCATTTTGTTGAACTGGTTCCATGCCAGTTTTGTGGTCATGAAATAATCAATACCGCACTTTGCCATAATCTGCGGCAGTGCGCCCGAATAGCCGAATACGTCCGGCAGCCAGAGGATGCGGTTGTCCACACCGAACTCTTCCTTGAAGAAACGCTTGCCGTACAGGAACTGGCGCACCAGACTTTCTCCGCTGGTCAGGTTGCAGTCCGCCTCAACCCACATGCCGCCTTCCGGTTCCCAGCGTCCCTCTGCCACGCGCTGTTTGATCTGCTCATACAGTTCGGGTAGCGCTGCCTCAGGAAGTAATACAGCTGCGGCTGGCTGGACATAAATTTATAATCAGGGTATTCATCCATCAGTTTCAGCACAGTTGCAAAGCTGCGGCAGACCTTTTCCCGGGTCTGTGCCACAGTCCACCACCACGCCACGTCAATGTGCGTGTGACCAATGCAGCTTGCAATGACTTCCTCATGACCGGCAAGGTCGGTATAAAGCGCTTTTGCCAGATACTGACGGGCAGCAGCAATGCTCTGATAGAAACTCTCGTTATAAGGTGTGCGCAAATCAATCAGATTGACAGCCTCGTTCAGCACGTTTTCCAGATCGCGGCGGGCTTTGCCGTCCTCTTCCAACCGGGGAAAAGCCTCCAGCGGCACAACCATATCGTAGTAAAGACCCTCAATTTCGGGTCGATTTCCCGCAGGTCTACAATCAGGTTGAATTCGGTATGCAGGATTCCGGTGTAGGACTGCAATTCCAGACGGTACTTTTGACCGCCCTTGGCGCAGCGGTCCAGCAGGATGTCGCGGTGGTTCATATCCACGCCCTGTGTCACCTTGCCGTCCACAAACAGCAGGAACTGCGGGTTTTTGGCATCGTCCCACTCATCAATCTGGGTGCAGACGTGCATCCACAGCGGTTTTCCGTCCATTTCCTGCGGCACAGCCACATCCGCGCGGAACCAGTAATGCTTGTCCGGTCCGTACCAATGCATGGTGCGGCTGTCAAAGGGTTCAAACGGTGCAGGGTCTGCATCGGCATCTTCCGGGCGCAGGAAGTTGCCCGGCTTTATGAGCCAGTCGCTCGTTTCAAACTTCTGTTTTACAGAAAGCTTTTTCAGCTCATTGCAGATACCTGTGACGCGCTTGTCAAGAAAATCAATGGTGCGCATAGGTCTTTCCTTTCCCTCATAACGAGGCTTCCAGCAATTCAAAGCTGGCTGTTTTTTGCATTTTTGTTTGCGTTAGTGGAACGTATCTACACCGAAATCGTGGTATCAGCAAAATGTTATCCTGTGGCATCTCTTTGCCCCTTTAACATCAGAAAGAGTTCTTCTTGATATAGTCCAATACACGATCCACAGTGGTGAACGCCAGACCGGTCACGGTATCGGCACAGCCGTAGTACATCGCAATACGACCGGTCGCGGCATCCGTCAGGGTGGCGCAGGGGAAGGTTACGTTCGGCACGTCGCCTACACACTCATACAGCTCATGAGGAGCCAGCAGGTAATCCTTGCCGCGGTATTTTACCTTCCACGGCTCGTCAATATCCAGCAGAGCAGCACCAATGCGGTATACATAGCCGTTGCAGGTGTTGATAACACCATGGTAAATCAGCAGCCAGCCCTCATCGGTTTCAATGGGGATGGGGCCGGGGCCAATTTTCATGCTCTGCCATGCAGATTCATCGCCTTTTACAGCACCCATCATAAAGCGGTGGCGTCCCCAGTATACCATATCCTCGCTCTGGCTGACAAAAATATCGCCGAAGGGGGTATGCCCGGTATCGCTCGGGCGGCTCATCATCATGTAGCGCCCCTGAATCTTGCGCGGGAAAAGGACACCGTTACGGTTGTACGGCAGGAAGGCATTTTCCAGCTGGTGGAATGTCTTGAAGTCATCCGTCCACGCAATGCCGATGGTGGGTCCGTGGTAGCCGTTGCACCAGGTCACATAGTATTTGCCGTCCATATAGCATACACGGGGGTCATAGCGGTATTCACGGGTTGTGACCTCCGGGTCGTCCCCTACCAGATGAATCGGGGTATCCTCAATATCCCAGTGCAGACCGTCCTTGCTGAAGCCTGCGAAAATATCCATGCTGATGGACAGGCTGTCGCAGCGGAATACGCCGGCAAAGCCATCCTTGAAAGGTACAACGGCGCTGTTGAACACGCTGTTGGAACGGGCGTTGCCGTCACGACCGATGATGGGGTTTGCATCATAGCGCCAGAAAGGGGTGCGGGTGTTTGCAGGCGGTTCCTGCCACGGAATATTGGGCAGTGCGCTGCCGATGATTTTAGCCATACTTGATTCTCCTTGTGTACTTAAAATAAATCGGGAGCGGGAACTCAGCGTCCCGCTCCCGAAGGTTTCCCTGCCTGCAGGGATAGTATTTGGATTTTAAAGATTACTTATTGGTAGCCATGAAAGCGTCAACCTGGCTCTGTGCCTCAGCAACGATCTTGTCAAAGCCGGCAGCGCGCAGTTCTTGCATCATCTGGGGAACCATAACTTCGGGATCAGCCGTACCGGTCAGCAGCTCGCCCTTGTAACGCTCTGCAATCTGGATGCAGTTTGCCAGTTCATCAGCGATGGGGGTGGTGTCGAGAGTGAAACCAAGCAGGACAGAAGGCTCAGCCTTTTCGTTCAGCTCTTTAACTTCGTCGAACTGGTTGAAATCGAAATCGTCGGTCGGGGTGATAGCGAAGAAGCTGCCCTGGGTGTAACCTGCCATAGACCAATCCGCGTTGTTCTTATGGACGAAGGTTTTGCTGTCATCGGTGTAATCCCAGTTGTCGCCCTGAACGCCGTAGTAGAACAGGTCACGGACGTAGGTGTCGGTGTTTACCAGCTGCAGGAATTGCAGTGCTTTTTCGGGGTTGGCGCAGTTAGCGGAGATGCAGTTCAGAGAGCCGCGGACAGTTTCATTGGAAACGATGGTCGGACCCACTTCTGGGCAACGCACTCAACGCCGAGCTGCGGACCCCAGGAAGTGATTGCCGCACCGGACCAGCCCTGTGCAATGGAGCAAGCCTTGTAGTTTGCATCTTCGGGACGGGTTGCAGCGTCAGAGTTGATGATACCTTCGTTGTACCACTCATGGAAGGTTTTCAGAATCTGCTTGACGTCATCCTGCTCAACAGTAGCAACAACCTTACCCTCGCTGTCATCATAGCGCACACCCAGGGGATACAGACCGGCGCCAAGCTGGTCATACATATAGGACTGGTAGCCGCCGCCGTTTTTGTTCAGAGGGAAGGAAGCCTCGCCGTCAGTGTCCTTGATAGCCTTCAGGGGCGCAGTCAGTTCATCCAGGTCGGTGATGCCCAACTCCTTGGTATAGTCATAGCCGGCAGCCTCGATCTTTGCCTTATCCCAGACAACGTACTCGCTCTGAGAAGAATCCTTGTAGGTAGGCACACCATAAACACGTCCGCCCACTTCGCAGGCTTTCCAATAATCTTCCGGAACGGAAGCGTACAGTTCAGGAGCCGCTTCCTTGACCATATCGGTGATATCCAGGAAAGCACCGGTATTGACGTCGTTGTTATAGGTGTTGACGTTGGTGAACAGGATGTCGTATTCACCGCTGGTGTTCACAATAACATTGCGGCGGGTGTCCCAGTCGCCCCAGGAGATAACCTCCATGTCGATGTTGACGCCGATCTTATCTTCCAGATACGGGTTAATCTGTGCCAGCCATGCATCGTAGTTAGAAGGCATGCCAGAACCAACGGCCACCCATTTCAGGGTGACGACGTCCTTGGAGGGAGCAGCCGTAGGAGCAGCCGTAGAGGTGCTGCTGCCATCGGTGCCGGTGGAGGCAGAAGAGGAACTGCCGCCGCAGGCTGCCATGCTGAGGGCCATGGAACCGGCCATGCCCAGCGCAAGCACTTTGTTGAACTTTTTCATCTGTTTTTCTCCTTTGCTTGTGTAAAGTTGTGTATCTTCATTCCCCTTATAGGGGAACAGAACCAAATGTGGTGGGAAAATTGAATGGGTTTATTTGTTAGCATCGATGTTCTTATACAGTGTTTTCTTTTCAGAGTCTTTCTCTTAGCCCTTAACCGCACCAACCGTCAGACCGGAAATAAAGTACTTCTGGAAGAACGGATACGCGCACGCAATGGGAATGACGATAATGATTGCGATTGCCATACGAACGGATTCGGACGGCATCGAGTTACGGTACTGCTGCAGACTCAGACCTGCGCTGGGGTTATTGGCGATGTACTCCAGGTTCTTCATCATGTTGTTCAGCAGTGCCTGCAAGGATACCAGCTTGGAATCCGACATATACAGGGCGGACTGGAACCAGTCATTCCAGTAGCCGAAGGTCAAAAACAGCGCAATTGTGGCAAAAACAGGCTTGGAGATGGGCACCACGATACGCCAGAAAATTTTCATCTGGGATGCGCCGTCAATCTTTGCCGACTCAATGATGGAATCCGGTACCGTTGTTCGGAAGAAGGTCTTGCAGATAATAACATTGAAGCTGCTCATCGCCAGCGGCAGAATCAGACACCAGATGGTGTTGTTCAAACGCAGCATATTGGCAACAACCACATAGTTTGCAACCATGCCGCCATTGAAAATCATCGGGATGAACACCATCCAAGTGAAGAAGCCTTTGAGTTTATAGTTCGGGCGGGAAAGCACATAGCCAATCATTGTGGTCAGCAGCACACCCAGCACCGTACCCATAACCGTGACCACCACGGAAATTATGAGTGAATTAAAAATCGTTCCGCGTTCATTCCAAAGGAACGTGTACGCCGCCGTGGAATATGTATCCGGGAAAAGCCTGTACCCGTACTTTGTGATAGAATCCGTGGAGGAAACGGAAATCATAAAGACGTAGAACACCGGAAACAGACAGACGAAGGAAAGCAGTACAAACAGAATGTTAAAGCAGGCATTCGTTGTCGGCTTAATCTGGTTTAAGCGGAACGCCGCACGAGCTTCCTCTTTTTCCAGCTTTTTTTCTTCGGCCTTTATCTTATGCTTTTCTGCCAGAGTCATTTGTGTGTTCTCCCTTCATCAAATAATCGCGCTTTCTTCATCAATCTTGGAAACGATGAAGTTGGCAACCAGAACGGTCGCGCAGCAGCATGCAGCCTGGAACAAACCTGCGGCAGCAGTTCTGCCGATTGTCACATTGCTCTGCAAAGCCTGGTAGACATAGGTGTCAAATGTGCTGGCAACGTTGTACAGTGAGTTGGGAACACCCTGCGTAACCTGATAGAACAAGCCGAAATCGGAATAGAAGATGTGGCCGACATTCAGAATGAACATCATAACGATGATGGGTTTCAGTGCCGGCAGTGTAATATATTTGGTCTGCTGCCACTTGGTCGCGCCGTCCAGCGTTGCCGCCTCGTACAGCGTACTGTCAATGCCGGTAATACTTGCAAGGTAGACAACCATATTATAGCCCATGGATTTCCAGACCTGCATGAAAGTCAAAATCAGCGGCCACCATTTTGGCTGAGAATACCACATGATTTTATCGCCGCCGAAAAACTGTATGATAGTGTTCATCAAGCCCTTGTCGGGGTTCAGGAAGGCGTAGACAAAGTAGCTGACAACAACCCACGAAAGGAAGTACGGGAAGAACATCATGGTCTGGTATGCTTTAGAAGCGATTCGGCTGTAAATCTGGTTAATCAGCACAGCCAATGTAACCGGAATTACAATGTTCAATACGATAAATAAGATGTTATATAACAGCGTATTGCGCAGCAGCATGGTAAAGGTGTTGCTGGTAAGAAAGAATTTGAAGTTATCAAATCCTGCCCAGTCACTGTGAAATAAGCTGTAAAGGAAACCCCTTCCCGGAGTGATCTTGAAATTCTTGAACGCAATAATCAGACCGAACATAGGCAGGTAGCAAAGACCGCATACCAGATGGCTGCCGGAAGCCCCAGCAGTGTCAGCTCCGTGTCATCACTCGTCCAACGTTTGCGGCGTGGCTTCGTTGAAGTTGAAACTGCCGGCTTATCCTTTTTCATAGAATGTGCCCCTTTCTTTTGGCGAGCCAAGTGTTAACAGCCGCCAGCATTTCGTGCTAACTAAGCGTTAACTCCATAGTCAGCATTCGTTGCCATTTGTTAGCCAAATATTAACATTTACTTTGTACCTGTCAATCGTCATTTTGCACAAATCGCGCACCGTTTCATTGTATTCGTGCATATCAACGGTTTTCGCATTGTTTTTTTGTGCAAGATAGCCAACATTTTCAACATCAAACATTAGCAAAGTTAACTTTTCGTGTTGCTTTCTCTTATGATTGTGCTACACTTACTATAAACTCAAAAAACGGAGGCTTTCTTTCATGAGCAAACCAACCATGCAGGATATTGCTGATGCTCTTTCTGTTTCCAGAATCACCGTATGGAAAGCGCTAAGCAACCGTCCCGGCGTTTCGGATTCTATGCGTGCCCAAATCCATCAAAGCCACCGAGATGGGCTATTTCCACACCTCTCAGGATACCACTGCGACCGTCTCTGCTCAACTGCCTCCCCACACACGCACCGTAGCGGTAGCCGTGTGCCGACCGGAGTCCTCTCTTTTCTGGATGCAGATTATCCATCAGATTGCCAAAGATCTTTCCGAGCATAATGTCAACCTCATGTACACATATCTTCCCACAAATTACAAAGCGGGCTATGTGTTGCCGGAGCCTTTGACAAACGGTACAGTAGATGGTGTCATTGTACTGAACACGTACTCTGCGCCCTTGCTGCGGCTGTTATCCTCTTTACCTATACCAAAGGTTTTTCTGGACACGGTTCCTTCTGTCCCCTATAACCAGTTACATGGGGATCTGCTCATTATTGAGGGTCGCGACCTTATCCGGCAGATTACAAGCAATCTGCTCCGTCATGGATGCCGAAAGCTCAGTTTCATAGGCGATGTAGAATATGCCCAGACAAACAAAGAACGCTACGAGGGATTTCTGGATGCGCTGCATGAGCATGGGATCATTCCAAACCCCAGTCTTTACCTTACCGGGTCATTGGGTCTTCGTACCCATTATGAGGAAATCAGTCACTTTCTGGACTTTTTGCCAACCATGCCGGACGGTATCGTCTGTGCCAGCGACTATATTGCTCATTTCATCCAGCGTTATCTTGAAGAAAAAGGGATAGACCCTGAAGGACGTATCGTACTGACGGGCTTTGACAACAACAGCGAATATTTGAACGTTGCCGACCGTATTACAACAGTCGATGTAAAGCCGAAAACCATCGGTTCTCGCTTGGCCGCCAAGATTCTTTTTGTGATAGAACACCCGAAAGCGGCGCCCGAAGTCAGTTACGTTTCTTCCGAAGTGCTTTACCGCGGCGTGCTGGCATCCGATCCAAAAGCTTCAAATCCTGACGAGTCTATTCTATAAAGCAATCAGCTACATGGTTTTTTCACCAAATAAATAGCAGGACATCCGCGGTTTTGAGGTGATCCCGAAAGTCAGGGCCATATTTTGAAGTAAAATTGTTCAAGTAGCCGAAAGGGCTTGTTGTCTGTGAATTGCAGGCGGCAAGCCCTTTCGTTTTGCTCTGATTCTGCGGTTGTTGTAGTAATCCAGATATTCGACGAGTTCCTGTTTGAAGTGCTCCATGGACTGAAATTTTTCCAGATATATAAGCAGATTGATATATGCCTACCGGCTGGCAGCTCTTGTCAGCCCCTGCATAGTCCGCAGAGAAGTATCCTGTGTAATATATAAAGTAATCTTCTTGTTTGTACAAAGTTTTTCCAACGGGTGCAGAAATAATGTCGCGCTTTCCATAATCTGTCCCCCCATGCAGAGCGTGTCCGGACAGAATGCTTCGATCTGCGGCTGCAATGCATCGCACAGCTGTTCACCAAAGCACCGGAAACAGGCTTTGGCCCGTTCGTCCCCGGCGGCGATGCGTTCAGCAAGCGCACGACCATCCAGCGGCACACCCAGCATCTCGCCGGACAGCTTTTCCAGCCCCCGCCGGGAAATATAGTCGTCTACGCAGCTGTCCCGAAACGGTGCATTATAAAAATATCCGTTTGGCGGCACACCGGTGTACCTTCTTCAGCCAGAAATCCGTTCACCCCAAATGCACTACCGCAGCCGGTTCCCACTGCTACAAACAGAGCTCGCCCGGCTTGCGTCGCCTGACCAAAGGTCATTTCCCCCAACGCAAAGGCCGCTGCATCATTGATAAATTGAATCCTTTGCTCCGGCAAGCCGCTGATTTCGGAGAATGCTCGGCGCAGATTGCAGCCGTACAGTGCATCGTATTTGTCCAGTCCTTGTAAAAGGCAGATGCCGTTTTTATAGTCAAACGGTCCCGGAAACGCAAGATCAATTTCAATGGGAACAGCATTTTCCGGGCAGATACTGCTAAAAATCCAACCAAAGTTTTCAAGCAACGTTTGCCTGTCCGCGCCGGCCATTGCCGGGAAATGGCGGACAGGTGCCAGAAAATTTCCTCTTTTATCCAGAGGCGCAGCCTTGATTTCCGTACCGCCCACATCCAGACACAGATACACTTCCTGCATTTTATCTCCCCCGGTTGATTTCAATATTAAAACTGCTCCGGCTTGCCGGATAATAGCTTTCGCTGTATTCCACCGCAATACCGTTCTGGCTATAGCCGGTCGAGACAATATAGACTGTCGGTTCAAAAGGCGACAGTTTAAGCTCTGCCGCGACCTCTGCCGGGGGCATACGCACATCCAGTCGCTGAGAGGTTCGCATGACGGTCAGCCCGCGACTGTCCAGCATTTCGTAAAAGGATGCATCCGTAAAGTTTTGTTCTTCCATTTCCGGGAAAAGGCGTACCGGCACATACACCGTTGTATACACAATGGGGCAACCGTTATACATACCTTCCAGCCAGCGCAGCCGAACCATCCGGGTCACGCGTTCCCCCTCGGCAAGACCCAGTGCTTTGGCGGCAAGCTTGCCCGGTTTTTCTTTTTGCAGTGCCAGCACGCTGGTGTGCAGGTGGTTGTGCCGTTCCCGGCTTTCTTCCTGATAGCCGATCAAGAACCGCGTGGATTCGTGCTGTATTTTTGGTTCTGTCACATAGGTGCCGCTGCCCTTGACCCTTGTCAGGCGTCCTTCCTGTTCAAGCAGGTTCAGCGCCTGACGCACCGTGGGGCGGCTTACCCCCATAGAAACAGATAGCTCGTTTTCTGTGGGAATGCGGGTGTTCGGCGGGTATTCCCCGTTCTGTATCCGATCCCTCAACTGCTGTACAATCTGAAGATATCGCGGCTGCGGCATACTATATCCAACCTCCCTGCTGATGTGCCGTGTCCGGTGTTCTCCGCACAAAAACATTGTCACAGCGCAGATTTATACCGCACACCACTTCTGAATCAAGTATACCATGCAGGCGGCAATTTGTAAAGATGTAATTACTAATTTAATTTTATTCAGAAATGTATTGACATTTATCCCGCTTCCGTGTATGTTGATTATATCGTACAAAATATCCGAAAGCAGGTGCCTTTTATGCCGAATCCCTCTACTTACCCTTACCGGCGCTTCCCCACCATACAGGCCGGCGCCGCCGACCATGCTGCACGGGGAACCGATGCCGTAAAACAGGAACTGCACGCCCTGTGTGCAGGCAGCAGCAAAACCGTTGTGACGGTTGAATGCTACCCCGGTACCGATCAAGCGGAGATCCTTGCGCTGTTCCCGCACGCTGAACTTATCATTCATGCAGATGATCTGGCAATCCAACCCGCTGAGCTGGATGCAAAAATCGAACACGAACTGACGGACGACCCTGTGTTCGGCATCATGACCACCTGGCAGATGAAAATTTTACCCGGAAGAAGCACTGTGTGCCGCCCGGGGAAAAATTGATGCCGTAACGGATGGTCTGGTACTGGTTTACGGTGTCGGTGCCTCTCTTGTGGAACGTGCAGACATCACCATCTATGCGGACATTACGCGGTGGGAAATTCAGCTCCGTTTCCGCAAAGGGCAGGACAACTGGCATACAGCCATGCATGACCTGCCGCAGCGCGCGAAATATAAGCGCGGCTATTTTGCCGAATGGCGCTGGGGCGACCGGATCAAAGACAAACTGCTGCCGGTTTTTGACTATTATCTCGATACCACATCAGCCGGTGACCCTGCCATTGTGCCGGGCGCTGCTTACCGCGAAGCACTGTCCAAAGCTGCGGCGCAGCCGTTCCGCATGGTGCCTTACTTTGACCCGGGCGTCTGGGGCGGCGACTGGATGAAAACGCATTTTGACCTGCCCGAAAACGGCAGCAACTATGCATGGAGCTTTGACGGTGTTCCGGAAGAAAACAGCCTGCTGTTGGATTTCGGTTCCTGTGTTGTGGAAACACCGGCGCTCAACCTTGTCTATGCGCACCCGCGTGAGCTTCTGGGTGACTGTGTTCATGCACGCTTCGGCAAGGAATTTCCCATTCGTTTTGATATGCTGGACACCATGCACGGGCAGAACCTTTCGCTTCAGGTTCACCCCCTGACCGAATACATTCAGAGCCATTTCCATATGCACTATACACAGGATGAGAGCTACTATCTTCTGGATGCTGCCGGCGAAGCCCCTTGCGTCTATCTGGGCATTAAAGCCGGTACAAAGCCGGAAGAAATGATCGACGCCCTGCAGACGGCCCAGAACGGCGGCAAGCCTTTCCCGGCAGAAAAATTTGTCAACAAGATTCCCGTCAAGAAGCATGACCATGTGCTGATTCCGGCCGGCACTGTGCATTGTTCCGGTGCAGATACCATGGTGCTGGAAATCAGCGCTACACCCTATATTTTCACATTCAAGCTGTGGGACTGGGGTCGTGTTGACCTTGACGGCAAACCGCGCCCCATCCACCTTGAACATGGTGCAGCCAACATCCAATGGTACCGTAATACCGAATGGGTTCACAGAAACCTTGTCAACGCAGTGGCAGAAGTTTATACCGGCGAAAACGGAACGGTTGTGCGCACCGGTCTGCATGAACGGGAGTTTCTGGACACATTCCGCTTTACAACATCTTCTACCCTGCCGGTACATCGCAACGTCAGTGTGCATATGCTGAACCTGGTTGATGGTACGCGGGCGGTTCTGCGCAGCAAAAGCGATGCGTTCCCTCCTCTGGAGCTGCACTATGCCGAAACCTGTATTGTTCCTCAGGCAGCCGGCGATTATGAAATTTCCAGCCCGGACGGCAGCGAGGTCAAGGTCATTCTTGCCTGTGTTCGCAACTGAGTTATCCTATATGCTGCTGGCTGCCAATCAGGACAGCGGCTGCATCACCTGCTTCCGCCGGGATGAAAAGACGGGACGTCTGAAACCGGAAAAGCGGGAATCTCCTGCCCTGTACCGGTATGCATTGTGGCACATCCGGTGTAGAATCGCCGGCATTTTATCAATCTCAAAAGTCTGTGGCTTTCCCCCGAAAACCGCAAATCAAATATTAGGAGGTATTTATCATGGCACATTCCATCAAGACGGTCTATGTTGTCCATCATTCCCACACGGACATAGGCTACACGGATCTGCAGGAACGCGTTATTGCAATTCAGGTCAACTATATCAAAACCGTGCTGTCCATGATGCGTCAGCCGGAATATGCTGACTTCCGCTGGAACTGCGAAACGCTGTACTGCGTAGAGGAGTTCTGGAAACAGGCCAGTGAGGACGACCGCGCTGACTTTGCCCGTTTTGTCAAGGAAGGCAAAATCGGTATTTCGGCCAACTATCTGAACTTCAATGATCTTGTCAATGCGGATGTATTCGGCAAGCGTCTGGCCAAATGGCAGGACAAGCTGCAACCGTTCGGCACAAAAATTCACACAGCCATGGCAGCCGATGTCAATGGATTCTCCATGGGCTACCGTGACGCCATGATTGAAAACGGTGTGGAGTTCTTCTTCACGAATGTTCACTGCCACCACGGTATGTATCCGCTGTACCAGAACCAGAATGCTTTCTTCTGGGAAAACGCTTCCGGACAGCGGCTGCTGGTCTGGAACGGCGAACATTATAATCTGGGCAATGTGCTGGGGCTTCAGCCCAACCACGCTGTCAACTGGATGATGCGCAACCGTCTGGGTGAAGATGCCGACGCCGGCACTTCCTTCTCGGATCAGCTGCATGCACTTGCTGTTATCCAACAAGCGCACCTCGTCCGGGGTCATCAAGTCGCGCCCTGATTGCTGGTGATTGATGCTGTAACTGCCGCTGCGCCCTTTGCTTTGGTTATAGCTGGTCGTGGAGATAGTCTCCTTGCCCAGCAGTTCCGAAACATATTTGTGGGTTTCTTTCTCGGTGCCGCCGAGATAGAGAAACTCGTCACATAAGCCCACCAGCGACTCCCAATCATCCTTGTACATAGCCTTTAACTGTGCCATGTTCTGCACGATGATGGAGCAGAAAATTGCGCGGGAACGCATGGTGGCCAACGCCGACAAAAAGGTATCTTTTGGCAAGGAAATATTGGCGTACTCGTCCATAAGGCAATGCACAGGCACAGGCAAACGACCTTTGTGTATGCGGTCGGTTTGGCGATACAGCGTTTGGATGAGTTGTGTGTAAATCATGCCGACCAGATAATTGAGCGACTTATCCGAGTCCGGTATGCAGCAGAACAGCGCAATTTTGCGCTCGCCCAATTCCTGCAAGTGCAGTTCGTCTGTCATCGTCAGCTTGGCGATGGACGGCAGATTGAACGCGGCAAGGCGCACACCCACGCTGACCAAAATGGACTTGGCGGTCTTGCCAGAGACGAAAAGTCAAGGACTTTTTCATCAAATTCACAAAGAAGTCACATTTTGCGGACTTCCTCACGAAGCATACGCTTGATTTTGTCCTCCATCGTCTCTTTGGCGGTCTGGCTGAAATGGACACGGACGATATAGGTTGTCTTGCCGATCTGCTTTCTGACAGTCGGGCAAGGGGTGCTGTTGGTTGCGGTATTGTTCATTCAAAATCCTCCTGTAAATGAAAAATGCCCGGTGACTGTTCATCATCGGGCGGTGTCGGTATGAGGGAACAAGGCAAGGCGGCAACATTAAGGTATCTATAAAAACCTTGCCGTCTTTGCCACGCTTGCCGTGTTCCTGTTGTCAGTCTCGGAGATAGCAGACCCATGCTGTGCTGTCTTTCTCGGTCACAAGCCTGTCTCCGATACGGCTCTTTGCCGTTCTCATGGTGCGTGAGGAAATCCACGCTCATTGACTGCCTTTCCAGCTCTGCACTCGGCATACGCTTTCCGTTTGCAAGCAATTCCAGAATGAGCATTTGCGCCTGTGCGGTCTTGCTCTCGGTCTTTGCGGTGTCTGTCCCGGCAAGAAGCTCGTCAGCGGTAATGTCATAAGCCCCTATCCACTCAAAGCCTTTCTCGTCTCCCAGAGAAAAGGCAAGGGACTGTCCGGGCGGCGCAAGGGAGCTTTTCTCATGGATCAGCACCCTCGTTGTGGGGCTGTCCTTCAGCTTGCCGATAAAGAGCAGACTGCGGACTGCCGCCGTAATGTCGATAGACCCTAATCCCCGGTAGGTGCTTTGCGTTCCTGCGGCTTTGTTGAGGTGTCCGATCAGCACGATAGCGCACCCGGTAGCCTGTGCAATGTCTCCCAGACTGCGGAATATCGGGCGCACCTCGTTTGCTCTGTTCATGTCCACATCTGCACCCAGAAAAGCCTGTACCGGGTCAATGATAACCAGCCTTGCGCTGTTTTCCCGGATTGCCCTTGCTATGCGTTCATCGGCAAGGGTCAGCGGTGTGTCTCTATCGTCAATGACAAGCACTCGTTCAAGGTCTGCGTCTGCTTCTATCAGTCGGGCTTGACGGTATCACCCAGACCGTCCTCGGCGGTCTGATAGATGATATTGAAAGGCTCAAAGTGTCTCCATACCGGGTAAAGGCTTTCGATTGGTGCAAGCCGCCGCAAGGCGCATAGCAAAGTAGGTCTTGCCCTCGCCGGGGTTGCCCTGTATGATGGTCAGCTTTCCAAATGGGATATACGGAAACCATAGCCAATCCACGCTCGTCAGCTCCACATCTGCCATACGGAGCATTGGGACAGGCTGGGCGGTGGGCAGCCTCGCAGCGTGATTGTCTCGGCTATGAATTTGCGGCTCGGGAATGTCCCCTTGCTGACGGAGAACATCGTTCCAGTCTTTCCTTGCCGGGACAAGGCGAATGACGGCGATCTCGCCGGGAATGTCCTGCGCCAGTCGGAAGCAGGCTTCACCTCCTGCGGTGTCGCTGTCAAGGCAGAGGAATACTTTTCGGGTGTCCTTGCGTTCAGAAAGAAAACGGTCAAGGGCTTTGCCCGAAACGCCGCCCAGGGCAAGATAATTTCTTGTCTGCCAATCCTGCGGATAAAGGCAGATAAAGGACAAAAGGTCAATCGGCGCTTCAAAAACAAAAAGCTGGTTGCCGTTTCCCTCATAGCGGAATGGATAGGACTTGTCAGACCCGGTAATATCCTGTCTGAATGGGTCTGCCGTTCCTCGCACATGGGCGTATCTTGGCGTACCGCTTCGGTCTCTGCCAACAAAGACAACATTGTGCCGCTTTGCGTCCTCGTAAATATCCCCGGAAAGAAGAAAAGCCTCAACAAGCGTTTTGTTGAGACCTCGGCTTTCGCAAAGATATTGAATTGCTCTATCGGCTGTTCGGTTGTGCAAGGGCAAGTGAAACGCTGTGGGCGGTGCTGTGGTGGCTTCGGTCTGTCCCTCGGCGCTTTCGCCGGTTAAGAGCTGGACTGCTTCGGGAAAGGACTTGCCGTAAAAATCCATGACGAAATCAATGGGATAGCCGCCCTTGCTCTGGCTGTGGCGAAACCACTTGTTTCCCCGAACGGTCAGGCTGTCATGTTCTTTCCAGCGGTATTCCCGTCCGCTTTTGATAAGCGTCTCTCCCTGTGTACGGAGAAAATCTTCCAGACTGACGGCGTTTGCCCGGTCAATCTGTGCTTGGGTGTACTGCATGGGGTGTCCTCCTTTACTCATTGTCATTTGGGGACGGCAGATAGCCTAATTCCTGCAACATTTCAATCTGCTGGTCGGTAAGGGTGGCTTCAAAGGCAAGCTCCTTTCGGGTGCGCTCGTCCAGCTCGATAAGGTCGGAAAGAGGTCTGCCATCGGTCAAGGGGTCTCCGCTTAACAGGCGTTTCGCCATTCTGCGGACGGGGTTTTTCTCGCTTTTCCAATCGTGATAATTCATAGGGATATATCCTCCTTTTTGTGTCGTGTTTGGGGTCGATTTTGGAGCTTTTGTTCCTCTGTACGCTCGTTAAATCGGGCGGCAGTATCTACGCATGACCTGACCTTCCAAAGACGGTGTAAATCGTCTCTGACGGTCTTAAACTCGCCGTAGGTGGTGTCATGTGCCTGTTCCAACTCGTCATACTCTGCGGACAGCTTTTTCACATCCACTTTACCGTCTGGGAACTCCCCGGTCAGCTTTCGTCTGGCGGCGTAGAACTGTTTCAGTTCCGCTTCATGCTCTGCCTTGTACTTGGCTCTGGGCTTCTCAAACTTGATTTTCTGCAAGCCGTCATAGACAGGCTTCAAGCTCTGGAAAGCAGCGGAGCTGTCATAGAGCTGCTTAATTGCTTTCATTCGGGCGGTCTGTTCGTCCAGCGTTTTCTTCAAGCTCTCTGTGGCAGCACTGTGTTCGCTGACACGGCTTTCCAAATCTTCAAGAGTGTAAATGCCGTTTGCCCGGAGATAATTGAAAGTCTCGTTCATCTCCTTTAGGTTGCTGACCTTGCCTTTCTGCGAATATGCCCCGGCTCTGCGCTTGGTGTAATAGGCGTTCAGCAGAGAAACAAGGTCGGGTGCCTGCGGCTTGGCAAGCTCCGCTTTTGCTTCGGCAATCCAATCAAACAGGAGAGCGATTTTCTTCTTAATGTCCCGGATAACGGCATTGGTGGCTTTGATCCAGCGGTTGAACTCGCTTTCTCGGTGCGTATGCCTTTCTTCTCCATTGCCCGGACGGTTGCGCCCTCATGGACGGTGGGAAGAAGCTCCACGCCCTGACGCTCATAGCTTCGGTGGTCGATACTAACGTCAAGCCCCTTTTCAGCAAACTTGGCGTTGCATAGCTCCGCCCATGTCTGCCGCCAGTATTCCAGCGTTTCGGACTGCCCCAGTCGGTAGTGGGAACGGCGTTAAACACAAAGGTTCCATCTGCGTCCCGAATCCGGTTGCCGTCTTCGTCCAGCTCGTAAACTCGGTGTTGCTTACAGCCCCATTTGCCGTTCTGCTCGATGGGACGGATGGGGCAAAGCACATGAAAATGGGGATTGGGTATGCCGCCGTCCTCTCTGTCTGGCTGGTGTACAGCGAAGTCAACCACCATGCCACGGCTCACAAACTGCTCCAATAAAAATTGCCTTGCAAGAGCGATGTTTTCCTCAAGGGAAAATTCATTCTGCAAAGCAATGTCAAAGCTGTATGCAAGCTGTGCCGTCTTTCCACGCTCGGCTTTTTCCACGGCGTTCCATAGGGTCTGACGGTCTGCGTATTCTTTCGGTGCATGGGACGGCAGGAGAATGTCGGAGCATATCACGCCGCCCTTGCGGGTGTAGTCGCTGTATTCGCCATAATACTCGCTATACAATCGCTCCCCGGCACGGTAGGCGGCAGAAGCAATAGCGGACTGTCCTGCGCTCGCTTAGTCTGCGTGACGCTCAGATGAAATAGTGCCATCGGCTTTCTGCTCCTTTCCTCTGCTCGCTTGGTTGATGTGGGTAATCGCCATGTGACGGACGGCTCGCTGGACTTCGGGCAGAGAAAAGATGTACTCCATCAGCTCCGTCATTTCGGTGCGTGTGAGATCTTTGAACTCCGGGGCAAGGCTCTCAATCGTGCCGCCCAGATTGCAAAGACGGTGGGTGCGCTTTTGTCTCTCGCCTTCTCCAGATACTTCTTTCTGTTCTCCAGACGCTCCAGCTTGTGCTGTTCCTGTGCAAGCTGTGTCTCGACCTGTTCCTTTTCGGCTCGGAGCTGTTCAAGGTTTTTCGGTTTTGCCATTTTTCGTGACCTCCTTTTTTGAAAATGGGGATAAAAAAAGACCGTCAACTTTTCGCAGATTGCGACCAGTCAACGGTCAGTTTTTCGGTATTCAGTTGTTGTGTTCAGTTCGGTAAATTGAAGTTGGTCAAAGTTGTTGGCGAAGATATTCCACAACATTTCCATTCGTATCATAGAAACAGATGTTTCCTACATTGAGGGCAGGACAATGGCGAAAGGCTTGCCACTATCAATATCAATCACCTGAATGCCGCTGCCATCATCTACTTCAAGTCGAACAATATTTTGGGTATTCATTGAGATAAATGCCCTTTCGTTATTTCAACAACAAACTCTGCAATGTAATCATCAACCTCAACTATATCTCCACCACCACGGAAGAAATATCCAAAAGACAAGCCAGGGCGATTTACATAGACAGAAAAAGTGTGGTCTGTCTTGTCCTGTGGGTAAGAAATAAATACAGCCATTGTGTCGGAAATGCTTCCATCAACAATCCAATCATCCAAAATTTTTTGAGATTGGCGAATGTCTGCTTCTAAACTGTTTGCGGTTTTACCAATATCATTGTTTGCATAAAGGAAACCGAAAACCAACACACAAGCCAAAATAACACCCAAGAGGATTATGGGTAATTTCTTTTTCATAGAATCACACTCCTTTATCAAATTAAGATTCTTGATTTTCAAACTTGCTGGCGGCGAACGGTTTGTCAAAACCGTTTGCGGACGGCAAGTCCACAGGGGATAGCCGCTTTAGCGGCGCAAGGGGGTGTAGCCACCTTGACGGAACGAAGTGACGCAACATTCTCGGTCATGCAGTTTTCTTCTGCTGACGGAGAATGAAGCCGCAGGGCGCACTACTCTCGACAGAGAGTATAGAAGTGCGCCCTTTAGTTCCTAAAGGGGTTTGCTCCGGCTTAATTTCTCGACAAACTGGAATTTATATAATTATCTCTCTAACTTTCCCTATTTTATAGGCTTTCCCGCATGTCCATTAGTGAAATGATATGTAGTTTCCCTTATTTTTGCCCTTATGAGATAATCACAAGGGAAATAAGGGAAATTTTTTAGTCATTGCCCACCACTTTATCAAGAAGCCGAACCGATTTTCGTTTCGCATCTCTTGTGGAGTGAGCATAGACGTTCATTGTGGTACTGACATCTGAGTGTCCCAACAATTCCTGCACATCTTTTGGGGCTGCTCCATTTGCTAAAAGGTTGCTTGTATAGGTGTGACGTAACTGGTGGAAATGAAAGCCTTCAAATCCCTCTAATGTTTTTGCCACCTTTCTGCATACCGTTCCCAAAGTAGTCGGAAGTTCCAGGCAACCATCCGGTCTTAAGCAAACAAAAGAAATTTCTTTATAATCTGCTGGGACTTCCTCTGTTCTGTCTAAGCAGTAATATTCGTAGTACACTCTGTTTTTCTCTTTGACCTCTTTGTAGTAGTTCGTGTGATAAAGTTCTCCGTACTGCATTCGATTTTTTAACTGCTCTTTCCGGGCATTACGGAAAATCTCTACCAGTGTATCTCCAAAATCAACAACCCTTACTTTTTTCCGCTTGGTTGGTCCGATGATATATTTGCGCTTTGAGCCATCATATCGGATGCTGCGTCTTATGGTAAGGCATTGTTCTTCCAGATTTACGTCCTGCCATGCCAAACCGCAGGCTTCTCCAATACGAAGCCCGGCATAATAGGCTATCTGGATTGGAAGTATTGCGGCTGGGTTCTTTTTTTGCAGATAAGCAAGCAATCTTTCATAATCTTCTCGTGAAATTGGTTGGACATTTCCGTCCATATCCTCATCGGAAAACAAATCCACTTCATCCGTCTGATACCGCAGTTTAATATACTGCATGGGATTGAACGTAATATACTGCTTTGGAAATACTGCAAAACGGAAGGACTGCTGCATGACTGCGGAAAAAGAATGGATATAATCTTTGCTGTAACCCTTTCTCTCTTTCCGTCGGGATGAACTCCCCCGAAGGAAAGCAAATCAAAGAAGGATTGCAAATGTTCAGAGGTTACATTTTTCAGTTTCCGTTCTGCCAATGGGTGTTTCTTGATATTTCGGATTGTTCCGAGGTAATTCTCCACCGTACCATTGCTGAGCGTACCTGTTTTTAATTCCTCCTCTGCCCACACATCCAAAAGCTGTCCGACTGTGAGATTTTCCGCTTTGGCAACAAATTTCTTTTTCTCATAATCATCCATTGCCTGACGGAGCAGCTTTTCAGTTTCACTTTTGCTTTCTGTTCCAACGCATTCTTTCTGAACAAGATTGCCGCTTGCGTCCTCTACATAGAAGCGGTAGTACCATTTCTTTCCTTTTTTTCTTACAGATCCTTTTGCCATAATCGTATGTCTCCTTTCGATATTAGACAATCGGAACTGATGAAATGCTTCGTGCGTGTAAGTATATCATAACCCGGTTGTCTTACTATACCGATTCGGAATCTTCGTATAAGACTTCTGATAAAAGATTTGCAAGCCTTTGTTCTGCTGTTTTTGGTTTCTTGGAATAGAGCCTTACAACGTCTGCCATCTCATTAAAAGCATTGATGGTGTGAGTGATTTCCCTTAAGAACATAATCTCATTATATTCCTCATTCGATTCAAACCCTATTGTTTTGGCAATATCCGTCTGACCAGCATTTCCCTTGAAGTTTTGCAGGCGAACTGGAAGGAATCCAAAAACAGACCATATTGTTTTAACATCAGCAGTTATAAATCTTTTGAAAAAGCATCTTCTTCTTTGGTAAGGGCAAGCGGTAACTGTTCCAGAATATCTCCCATCGCATCACGAATCTGTAACTCTCTCTTATCCGTAATGTCGGTTTCATATTCATCTGTTTCCCCTTTGAGCCATTCCACAGATACATGGAGTGCTTCCGAAAGACCTTCCAGCACCATTTTTTTCGTATTGTCAATCGAACCATTCTCATAACGCAGGATTGTAGAAGCGGTAACACCCATCTTTTCTGCGACATAAGGCTGTGTCAGATTCAATTCCAGACGGCGCTGTTTTACTCTGCTGCCTATCAGCTTGCGTAGTTCTTTATCTTTCATGCTGACTGCCTCCTTTTTCGGTATGTATGAATTATAGCATTGTTTTTCTATAATTGCAATATGCAATATAATATTTGTTTTTAATATTTCGTAACGCTTGACAAAAAGATGTGAAAAGGATATACTTACATCACAAGAATTGCATAATGCAATTTATAAGGAGGTAATTATATGACGCAAAGAAAAATTGCATTATCCATCGAAGAAGCTGCTGACTATACGGGAATCGGCAGAAATACCTTAAGACAGCTTGTAGAATGGAAGAAACTTCCAGTATTAAAGGTTGGTCGCAAAGTCCTGATTAAAACCGATATTCTGGAAATGTTTATGGAAGCTAATGAAGGTCGTGATTTGAGGGATAGAGGAAATGTAAAAGCCGTAACAAGAACTGCGGCAAATTAAAAAGGCGGCTTCCCAAGAAACCGCCAAAGGTTCTATCAGACCGAAGCCATGATATACCTACACGCAAGAAGATTATACCATGTGCTTCTTCTGATACGCAACCGAGAACTTATGTTTGTAAAAGAAAGGGGAATGTAATCATGGCAAAATCAACAAAAAGTTATGAAGAACGAATGCTTGAAATGGAAAAGAAGGAACAGGAAAGCCTTGAAAAAGCAAAACGATATGCAGTACAGAAGAAAGAACTTCTGAAACGAAAGAAAGCCGAAGAAAGTAAAAAACGAACCCATAGGCTCTGTCAGGTTGGCGGTGCGGTGGAATCCGTTCTCGGTGCGCCTATTGAGGAAGAGGACATCCCAAAGCTGATTGGTTTTCTGAAAAAGCAGGAAGCCAATGGGAAATTTTTTTCAAAGGCAATGCAGAAAGAAACAAATACCGATATGGAGGAAGTGTAATGGCGGGGGATGAGTTTTTCATTCCCTTCATTGCTTTTTCATGAAGGGCGCACTTATGGACAACCAGAGGTCGTCCCAATAAGTTTGCCACAAGTGGCAACCGGTCTTCGCTCACGCTTGCCGGGCTCGTTCCGTCGGCGGGCTTTCAGCCAGACCTGCCTCATGCCGCAGGAGGCACTCTTCGCCAGAGAGGCGCATTCCATGCAGGCTGCTATGCGCAGGGCACTCTTACGCAGAGGGCGTTCCGGCAATACTGCTTTTTCTAAAACTGAAAGCAATGTTGCCGGAAATCTATGCCGGATGTGCAGAAAGGAGGAATCCAGACATGGCGATTTTTCATTACACAGTCAAAATAGTCGGACGAAGTAAAGGGAAATCTGTTATCTCCGCTTCCGCATATCTCAATGGGGATGTGATGAAAAACGAGGAAACCGGGAGAATCAGTTATTACACTTCTAAAAAAGAAGTGGTCTACACCAGTCTGATGATGTGCGAAAACGCACCTCCTGAATGGCAGATAGTACCAGAAGAAAATATAAAACGCTTTCAAAAATCTGTCCGATACAAAAGGTCAGAAGATAAAGAAGCTGCTTTAGAAAAATTTAAAATCACATTTCAGAAACAACGGTTATGGAATGAGGTATTGAAGATTGAAAAAAGTGCAGATGCCCAACTTGGCAGGTCATTTGAATTTGCCCTCCCAAAAGAATGGAGCAGACAGGAACAGATTCAATATACAGCCGACTATATCAAAAAAACATTTGTGGATAAGGGAATGTGTGCTGATTGGAGTATCCACGACAAAGGGGATGGCAATCCTCATGTCCATCTGCTTCTGACAATGCGCCCTTTTAACCCGGATCATTCTTGGGGGAAGAAAGAAGTCAAAGATTGGGATTTTGTCAGAGATAAAAGCGGAAATATCGTGATTGATGAATCCCATCCGAACTGGTGGCAGGATAAGAAAAACCCTGACCGTCATGGAATCCGTATCCCTGTATTAGATGAAAACGGAATCCAGAAGATTGGTGCAAGAAACCGCCTGCAATGGAAACGGGTACTGACCGATGCTACGGGATGGAACAATCCAAAAAACTGTGAACTGTGGCGGAGCGAGTGGGCAAAGGTGTGTAATGAACATCTGCCTTTGCATAATCAGGTCGATCACCGTTCTTACGAAAAGCAGGGAAAACTCCAGATTCCTACCATCCATGAAGGTGCTGACGCAAGAAAGATTGAACAAAAGTTTCTTGCCGGGCAGGAAATAAAAGGTTCGTGGAAAGTAGCGGAAAATCAAATCATAAAACAACAAAACACGTTATTGCAAAAGATACTGGACACCTTTGGGAAAGTATCAGGTGCATTATCATTATGGAAGGAGCGATTAAATGACATTAGAAGAAAGCCGGGAAATTATACCCTTAATGGAATCTATGATTGGGCAAATCGAAGAACAGCAGACCTTAATGGCAGAAATGCTTCTGGAAATGCAGAACCGGGACACCCAACTCTCTCTTATGCAGGAACAGAATCAGAAATTGCAAAAATTAAACAGCGAGTTATCCGAGCTGCTCAACATTTTGCCAAATACCGAGGAACTGCTTTCCAAGATGGAAGAACAGAAAACGAAGATAGAACTTTTGGAAAACGAAAATCAGCAATGGCAGATATTGGCACAGAAGCTGAACAGCGAAAACAGTTTATTACTGAAACAGAACACCGAATTGCTGAACTGGAACAGCAGATAGAGAAAGGACGTGATATAGATGAACGAATCCAGAGAATTAAAGAACGCCGAACAGTTGGAAGAACTTCTGCTCTTGACCGAGGAGATACAAGAAGAGTTGGAACAGAAAGACCAGCTTATCGTGGAACTGAAGACGCAGCTCAGCGAATCTCTGACCTTGAACGAGAAATTAAACAAAGAGAACAGAGCCGGGAATATTCAAGCATTAAAGAACGACTTGAAGCTGGCAGACAGAGCATTGCGGATCGAGAAAGAGAAGTTGCGAAGCGCAAACGTCATGATAGAGGAATGTCAAGATAAAATATGCTATTTAACACAGGAACGGGATTATGCCCGGACACATCAGAAAATCGTAGAAATACCGGTAGAAAAGCCGGTACTCTATAAAAAATGCGAAGCCTGTGACCGGACAGCCTATCAGAATGCAAAAGCAAAATACGAAACACAAAAAGAGCGACTTGCAGGACAATATAAAGCAAAAACGGTAATGTTCCAAACAACCTTGTTCCTTCTTGCATGGTATTCGCTGACAACCACTCCTTTTTCAGGCAGTACAGTCAGATGTGTTCCTTTCCGATTGCAAATCATTCTTCCATGATGCAGCATCATTCATACAAACTTTATCGGTTGGACGATTGATGCCGGGCAATCTGTGGCACAAATCAGCACAAAAATTCCAAATGAGATTATAGCCGGAATCATATATTGGTTATTGCTGATATTGGTTGTGGGAATATGTGTGGCAGGGACAGGAATACTGGCGATACTGATAGAAATAAAGGTTATAGAATTATATAAGAAAAACTGTTGGGATGTTATTACCCTACTGATGATACTGACAAGTGCGGCTGTCATCATTTATTTTGGAGAAGTAATTAAAAAAGCATTATCAATAAATCTGTTGTTCTTTTGGTTAATTTTACAAGGAATATATCTTACAATTCGACGCTATATAAGTCAAGATACTGATTGACTGGATACAAATTATTTGATAAAATATAAATAGAAATACAGCAGATCAAAGGCGGTAAAACTTATGAGAGCAAAGAAAGTGATTGTAGGGGTAGCTATTAGTGCAATGTTAATTTCTTCATCAATTCCAGTAATGGCATTTTCTGTTACAAACGGGAATAAGACATTTGATAAAAAGTGGGAATTGAGCACTACATCTGATGGCGGAAAAGGTGTTTTGACTTATGGTTATAATACTCTTGCTATTAATGAAGATTATGCACACGCATATCATTCAACTAAAGATCATTACGCATATGTCAAAAATGGAAATGGTTCTTTTTCGGGTTCAAATGTTGGTAAAGGTAATTGGTCTAAAATTGAGGTTGCTCATAAAGGAAATAGTATTACCTACGGTAATAGCTACTAAACAAAGGTTCGGGATAATGGCTGAGTGGTTGGAATTCCAACCACTCTTTTTTGTGGAGTGTATATAAATGAAGAAAAAAATAAAATATATAGGAATTGTTTTGGTTATTTTGTTCTGTTGCTATAATTTATTTTGGTACTTCGGGAGTTATAAACCATATAACGAATTTCAGAAAGACTTCCCTGAAATAGAAGAATCTGGAGTAAAAATTTACACAGATAAAGATGGATTCCAGTATAGTGTGTCTGTCCCTGATTATTTGCTTTGGAATGGAAATCTTGCGATAGCTGAGTCAGATGTTCGATATGCACTAATTATTTGGATAAAACCATTTCACCAAGGAATAAGTCAAGGCGTGCTATTTAATGACTATAAGGATTTGAATACTCAAATTATGTTGTCAAGTAGCAAAAAAGCTGAAGATCAAGAAGATCAATGGATTGTTGATGAAAATAGCACAATATTGACTACGATATTTGAAAAGCAAATAAAGTATGGAATCTGGGGTTGAAATAAATGAAAGCAATTAAAAACTTATGTTTGTTTTGTTTCCTGATTTTTGGAATACTTATGCAATCTGAAATATTTCAAGATCAGCTTTGGAACTTTCTACAGCATATTTTACGTCATCACGCTATGAAGTTGCTAGTGAAGATATGTCGCAGTTTCTGAAAGATGTATCAGAAACTGCAACGGAGAATGATGTACATATTTTTTCTCAGTACAATGAAATCAATAATAAATACCTTTCAACACTTCATATTTATGGCGATGATAAAGTAATCAGACAAACATTAAAAAATACTGCAAACATAGAAGAATCAGAATATACCGCTTTAGTTTCCGGAATTACGAAAGTAAAATTTCATAATCTCTCAGAATTGCAAAGTACCTCTGTGGGTTATGAAAACTTTATCTCATACATAGGAAATGAGGACAATATTATCTCTGCATATCAGAAATTATCAGAAAAAATATAGCTTAACTTATCCAGAATATTGGAATTCTACGGAAAAGGACATGATTTTTATTATATGGGGTATGATTATTGCATTGATGATTGTTCTAAATGTAATTGAAGTGGTTAGGCGAAAAAAAGAGGTTGTTGTACGAGTTTCCTTAGGAGAAAGTGCTGGTTTCATAGCATTTAAGGCTGCTTTATTCGATGTAACTTTTGACATTGCATTATTTATTGTTGCAAAAATATTGCTGTCAAATTATATATCGGGAGCATATGAGAATAGACTCGTCACAATTTTATATTCCATTGGAATTATTCTTTCCACTATTCCATATTGTTCTTTTTGCTTTTTTGATATTAGAAAGGCATTCGCAAATGCAACACACAAAAGAGGAGTGGATTTTTTAATTTATTCGTTAAAATTTATAGCAGGGGTAGCCGCTGTTTTTACAATTACCACTAATATTAGTAGTATTCATAATAACCTATTTACAAATGAACATTTGTTAGAAGAATATTATGATGCAAATTATTTTACCGTAAAGACTACTGATTTTAATGCTGAAAAAGAAGAAGCTTTTGGAATAAACTATACAAGAATGAATATAACACATTAAAGCCTGTAATATGCTTGAATATTTTAAATGATAAAAATGATGTGATATATGTAAATAATCATGCAAAAGATATGTTACAAGGTTTTACGAAGCAGATAAATGCAGTAGAGAATGAATCTTCTGATTTGATTATTTTCATTCCAAAGAATAGATATTTTGCTAAAAACAAGCAATTAGCCTATGACTCCTTGAGCCATGTTTTAAATCATGATAATTTACAACAATTAAATATTCAGTACATAGAGTATAGCGAAACAGAATACTTTTCCTATTTAGATACAAGTAGAATAAATGGTATCGAAAAAAGCAAAAATCCGATAATTATTTATCAGGCAAACAAAGATTTAGCAGTCAATGGTGGGTATCTTGAAAGCTATAAAGCAGGAGCAGTTTTATTTCAATGTGATGAAAAACAGCTAAGAAATATCAGCAAAAAGTATGAAGATATGCTTGGAAATTATCAGCTAGTAATTACAAACGTACATGAACAGTATTTATATAATCACACATTTTTAATAAAACTCGTGGGATTTTTAAGTTCTCTTTGTACGATTGTATTGCTTTTAAATATTATGATTATTGTTACAGTAAGTAGACTAGAGTTCCGAGAAAATGCAATGAAAATTTCCTTGATGAAAATCTTTGGATATAGTTTATTTGAACGGCACAAAACACTTCTTAAAATGATTGTAGTGGAAAATTTTGTGATATTAGTAGGTATGCTTATCTATTCTTTATTATCGGTACAGACTGAAGTAGGAATTAGCATTCTTGTTAGTTCATTTATGGCACTAATAGAATTTACAATTATTTTCTTTAATATCACAATTGTTGAAAAAACAAACATACCGAAATCATTAAAAGGAGGTTGCTTATGATAACAATTGAAAATCTATGCAAAGCATATAATGATAAAATTTTGTTCAAAAATTTTCATTTGGAAATTCCAGATAGCCGTTTTTTGGTAATTAGTGGCGAAAGTGGATGCGGAAAAAGTACTTTACTTAATATGATTGGAGGTATTGAAACTCCTGACAAAGGTTCTATTATTGTGAATGGTTTTGATGTGACAAAAAAAGGAAAAAAGCAGAAATATTTCAAAGAAGTTGTTGGATTTTTATTTCAAAATTTTGCCCTTTTGGAAAACAAAACAGTAAAAGAAAATCTAGAAATAATAAAAAAATCAGGTAGAACGGATATTTCAATAAATGAAGCTCTTGAAAAAGTTGGTTTACAGAAAGTAATTAACAAAAAAGTCTATCAATTATCTGGTGGCGAACAGCAGAGAGTTGCGTTAGCTCGTTTAATGCTAAAGAAATGTTCGATTGTATTAGCAGACGAACCAACTGGTTCCTTAGACAAAAAAAATAGTGAGATTGTTATGAATATATTGCATGAGTTAAGTGAACAGGGAAAACAGTTATTGTTGTAACTCATAGTGAAGAAATTGTAGCACAAGAAAAGCATGTTCTATATTTATAATACCCATAATAGAAGAATATGTTCTTTCGGGAGACACCTCCTCTAAGAACATATTCTTTTGGTTAAAATTGATTATAAAGATACTTTTACTTCAGTATATTCGCTATATTGATGGGATATATATTTGCATATTATTTATATGGATAAGAATTATAACTCTAGTGAGTCTTCTGCATCTACCCACATCTGTAAATTACCCTCAAGATATAATCTTGCATATTCCAAAGGCTCATCCACAGCCAATGAAGTAAGCGCACATTCTGATCCGTATGTGGTTTTTAGATTTTTTTCAGCTTTCCAGCAATCAATGCGAAGCATATATCCGGCACTTGTGTAAACATCAATACTATCGTGATTTATGTTGTATTCTGCATAAATTGTTCTCATCGTATCTTATCTCCATTTTCTTTTAATAATCAGTTATAGAGTTAAATATCGAAAACATTTCAATCAGTTCACCATGTCGTTATTGTTATACTGTGTTATGAAATTTTCTTTCCCTTATTTTTTCCCATATTAAGGTTCATGAAACCAATGTGAGAATATAACACAAGGGAAAGAGTAAGGGAAAGCTCACTTGCTACAAACTTAGTATTTTCAAGGGTTTGCGAAGAATTTGATAATTAAATATAACAGTTATTAAATTTCCTAAAATATGTGAAATATCAACTGCAATTAGTCATTTCAGTAAGTATTTTCCGAGTCCTATCTGAATCAAATATAGGACAAGGATATGTGCTGGATAAAAAACATAGAAGAAGTATTTTAGCTTCAGTTTACCACGCTTCCGTTGTATAGCAGAATAAGCAAGCAGGCAAGAAGCGTACATAAAGGCGGTTGATTCCCCGTTGTCCCCATGTAAGCCAAAAGGAACAGCAACACTTGATAGATTCGGTGATTACGGCAAATATAAAATGCTGATATGAATAAGATCCCCTGCATACCGTAGTCACAATGGATTCCTTCCGCAATGCCGGAAAAAAGCACTACACTGAGAACTTGCAGGACTGCTGATTTTATTCTATCCACCGGTAGGTCTGATTTACACGAAAATCTTTCAAGGCATACCAATGTCAATAAGCCTAAAAACAAGGTGAAAAATACATTTTGATACTTCAAGTAAAACGGAAATGTATCTTCCATTCGTGAATACGCACTAAAGAAACCTATGTCAAATGGAACTTCCGAAATAAGGGCAAATGCAAGCATCAACCCAATATAGCGTTTTTTACTTCTTGTGTGTTGGAATCCTTCTGCCAGCAAAAAACAGAATAGCGGAAAAGCAATCGTCCCAATGCTTTGCAAATCAAACCGTATGAAATAATCTATCTCTCGGAATCTCTCCCACGACATTTGCCCGTTATCTGCCATAGCCCCCCAGTAGTTTGATAGCAGCCATTGCAGCACAATTTTACATAGATGGTCAATAAGCATTGTCAGTACAGCAATAACCTTTAGCGAATTTCCTGAGAGAAATTGAATGCGATTTATTTTCCTATCAAGGCTCATAAAGCAACCTCCTACCAACTTCCAATTCTACGATTTTTCGCATTCAAATTATACCATAAAACTCGTGAACAATTCTATCGCAACTTTGGAATATATGAGAAAAGTCCGAACAGTTTTCTGCCCGGACTTCCTCACTCAATCATAAATCAATTCTGCTTTCACAATCTCCTCTGCCTGTGCCTTGCAAGCGTTCATCTGCCGCACCCATTCCATTTGATTATCGGCTTTCAGTTGCTCAGTCACACCGTTTTGCTCTGCCAGTGACCGCACGATCAGCTCCATGCGGTTTCGTGCCGCTTCGTCAATCTCGGCACAATGTTCAAAGAGCTTGGCGGATAGCACCAGTTCATTGAACAGTATCGGGCGGTGCATTTCCAGATACGCCTTGCGAAGTCTGCCGTAGTGTCCGATGGGCTTGGTCTTGCGGATAACGATGTTCGGGATAAGATAATCGCCGTTCTGTGTGTAAGTGATATTCATGCTGATTGTACTCCTTTCATTGGCTCTCTCTGCGGTAAGCTGCTGACAGGGACGAACACGCCCTTTGCAATGTCCTCTGCACGAATGGCGGCTTTCTTGGCTTCGATTTCTGCCTTTTTCCGCTCCTTGATTTTATCCTCGTATCGCTTCTGCGCTCCGCTGGCTTTACGCTTCAAGTAGTTCTGATGAAGTCTGTCCTTGCGTTCCTCTCGCTTGCGGATTTCTTCTAATTCCTCCGGGGTCAGCTCCACTTCTCCAAACGCCGGGGGAACGAAACGCCCAACAAAATTGAAGTAAATCTCGACCTCCTGTGTGGTCTGTATACTTCCTTTGCGGTCACGCTCATGCACAAGAATTTTCTCGATAAACTCGTTGAGCATGGCAATGGTCAGCTTGTCGAAGTTCTCATACTTACCAATCAGAGCGATAAAACGGTCAGCGTCCTTTCGTGCTTCTCATAGCTCTTGACAGCCTTTTCCAGAACAGAGATTTCAGCGGTAAGCTCGGACTGTTCCTTTTCGTATTGAGCGTCCAGAGTGGCGTATCTGCTGTCGGACAGCTTGCCTAAAATGTTGTCCCTCATAGATTTTGCAGAGCAGGACTTCCAGCTCGGAAACTCTCTGCTTTGCTGTGGCAAGGCGTGTCCGCTGTTTCCTGACCTCTGCCGTCTGCTGGCTGGACTGTGCTTCCTGCACCACACGGACAAACTCGGCTCTGTCATGCTTGGCATATTCGGCAATAGCTTTGAGCATTTCGGAAACAAGGGACAGTACCACATCTTCATTGATACGGTGCTGTGTCGTGCAGAGCTTTCCAACTGGGACTTTGCTGTATTGGGAACAGGTATATTGAGAAATACGCTTGCCGTTGTTGGTACGGTGGACATACATCTTGCCGCCGCAATCGGCACAATAAAGCAAGCCTGTGAGGGGAGCTGCTTCTGCCCCAGCCGTCCGGGTAGCGTCTGACATTCCCACGGATTTTCTGCACAAGGTCAAAGGTCTGCTGGTCAATGATAGGTTCATGGGTATTCTCAAAAATCGTCCATTACGTATATCGCTGGTTCTAATGCCGAGTTTTACTGCAATCATTAAAACTGCATAATCGCGTTTCCCTTGTGGACTTTCACGGTCAACAGATGCAAGGATACTTTCGATTTGGCTAAGATCTAATGTTGTAGGAATTCGCGCGGAAGTGGATACTTTTACAATTGGCATCATTTTCAAAGACAAATCTGTTTCCTTGTAGCCACTATGCGCAAGGTACTGAAAAAAGCGTAAAAGGATACTGTAATGGAGCCTTACAACCGAATTGCTGTAATTGCACGAAACAACTTTGACGTATCGATTTACAATATCTGCTGAAAGTAATTTGTAATCCGTGACTCCAACGCTGAACAAATAATCTGTAAAGCGAAGAAGAACATTTCTGTGGCTGCGCAGCGTATTCTCCCTGCGTCCGTGGAGAGATAGCTTTTGCAAGTAGTTGACCGCACCTTCTTGCAGTCCTGCAGGGAACTCTCGATTCAACCTCCGCCGAAGCATAACCGCGTTGAAATGTTGGTAGTCTGACAACAAATCCATTGCACGGTGAACTCGTGAGCATCGCCGTTCTACTGTTCCCGGCTGCACACCGTAGCAATCCAGCATGAACTGCTGAGCCAATTCCGCTGTAAAATATTTCTTTTCATTTATTATTGCAGTACGCTAACAGGTTCCTAAACGTCGAGCGAAAGCCTTGAATATAGTTTTCGCTATAGTGCTTTGCAATGATGCAAGGGATAACTCTTTCCACAAGTTCATACACGGTCAGTCGATTTCCATCATCCACAATAACAACCTCCATCATATCTGGAATACTCAAATTATATAGTTATTATGTAGAGAAAAACAGACTGTTTTTATAATTTTTGTCGCTGTACAATTAAAGTTTGGAACGGGGGATACATAATCGCTTTCTTGCCATAAAAGGCATGATACCGGCTCTGGTGGTAGTGATAGTCGCTGCCGTCCCGCCCGCGATACCAGCGGTCTTTCAGCTGATCCATACTTGCACCGCTGGGCAGCTTGCGGATTTCTTCCAGAATTGGTTCATCCACCGCCTGACAGTAGCTGTCGATGCGGGCAGGGTTTACTTTGAGTGCTGCAAACAAAATATCCTCTTTGGAATACATGATGGACAGCACATTTTTGAGGCTCTGCGGAGTATGCTTACTGGCATCCACATGGACGTGCATTCCGCAGCTGTCGTTTACAATGCCGCCTGCGCGGCGCAGGGCGCGGACAACCTCCTGCAGCTTTTCCATCTCGCCGTATTCGAGTTTCGGAGAGTTCAATTCGACCTTGTAGGTCTCCCCAATAAGAACAGACCGCCTACGGCATTCGGGATGGATGCTGCCGTCCCGAACGATTTTCCACTCTTTACCGTCCAAATCTTTGACGCGGTAGGCATCATAGCCACCGCCGGAATGCTCGGCGCGAGTGCCAAACAGGTCGGCCAGCGTTTGGGCTGCCGTGGCGCGGTTTATCCCGGTCAGTTCAATTTCACAGCCAAAATACTGGTCACGGAAATCAAGGGGCAAGCGCCTCACCCGCAGTTCTGCGTCCATGGCTGCAATTCTCCGCCCGATGGCCTCCACCACATGGACTGTCACGCCGTTGCCTGCCTGCTTGTAGGCTTGGTTATCGCTCTGGATGGCAAGCACCGTGTCGATGCGGTCATCTGCCCAGCCCTGCAGCCGCAGACATTCGCGCGGTGTCAGGCGGCGGATGCGTCCCTCGCACAGAACGCCGTGACGGTCTCTTTGTGGTAAGTGTATGCATGGGTGCGCCAGGCTTACCGGTGCGTTCGGTGTTGCGGGCGAGGTCGGACTTGATGGGATTTTTGACCGGGCGAACTTCAACAGTGCCTTGTTGGCAGCCCGTTGTAAGTGTATGCGCAATCTCTTTACCAACCCGTCCGCGCCGACTGTTGACTGTGGCGTAGCTCAGGTCGATGCTGTCACCGACCTGTGCCAACTGGTAACCGGTTTTTGTGGCGCACTTGATCGGCACTCCCACCTCGTACAGCCCGGTCTTGCCGCCGAACCCGCCCGGATTGGCAGCCAATGTACAGCTTAGTCCTTCGGGGGAGTAGACTCGTTCTCCTTGGTGACCGCCGTGGGTTTGAATAAGAGAACCTCCTGTTGCTTCGGTGAAAGGAAATACTTTTCCTCTACATCGTTCATCAAGATATCCGACAATGTACACGCGGTTTCTTGACTGGGGGACGCCGAAATCTTTGCTGTTAAGACATTGCCATTCCACACCATACCCCAGTCGGTCCAGCGTGTTAAGGATCGTCGCAAATGTCCTGCAGTGGTCATGATTGATGAGACCCACCACGTTCTCAAAAAGCAAATACGGAGGCTTCCGGGCTTCAGCCAAGCGGGCCAGTTCAAAGAAGAGAGTGCCGCGTGGATCTCCGAATCCTTTCGGATCCTGCAATGCTGAAAGTCTGGCAAGGAAATCCGCCGCAGAGCAGCCGGAATTCTGGCATTGTTTCTGGGTCTGCTTTTCTTGCATCTTCTACGAACCACTCTCCCTTCGTGTCAAACAGGGCGTTGTAACTGCGGTTGGCGTATTTGTCGATTTCGCAGTGTCCTACGCATTCAAATCCTCCGGCAAGGGTCAGTCCTTCGCGGAAACCGCCGATGCCGGAGAACATATCTACGAACTTGATCAAGGGCACAACTCCCGATGGGGATGTTTGTCGAACCTGCAAATGTGCTTAATAGGCGCCCCTCATCAAAAACAAAAGCAGCCCGCCATAGGCTAGACCAAACAAGATTTTTACCGTTCATAATGTACAAACCTCCTTTTTCCTTCTGCTTTTCTACCTATTATTAAAACATTGGAATCACCCCCTACAGTGAATTCAGGAAATCGAGCGCAGAGTCTGGTATAGCATTCTCTGACAGTGGGCTTGGAACAGCGTTGGTTATGTTGACTGCCTGCAACTCCTCCCGCACAACCTTGCGGATGCTTTTCTCCAGCCTATCCGTCTGTTCTGCCGCAAGGATACTCTGCACCAGAAACTCTTTGCGTTTGGCTGACGGCACCTGCTGCAGCAACGCCCACGCGCGGCGGTGTTGCGGTTCGTTGAGGTTTGGGCGGAAAACGTATTGCGGTCGTTTCATACCTCGCTTTTATGGCGCGACACGGCGGTCAACGCGCGCTCGAACCCGACAGCGTTCACCTTGTCGTCCAGCAGGAAAATCGTCTTACAAAGGCCGTCTTTGGGACTTAGGTGGCGGCTCACCACCGATGCGCCACCGCCCAGCAACACGGCGGGATGGCGTGCAAATCGAATCCCGCTTCCATCGTGGCAGACAGAAGATGCTCTGTGTACTTGCGACCTTGTTTGTTCACAATGTCACGCACCGTATCGCTGACCGTGCAGGGTTGACCTGCCAGCATATTTTCGATTTGGGCATCCGTGAGGGACAGCCCGGTTTCGCGCCGCACCTGCTCCCGAATGTCATCCACGCAGCGGATCATGCCGAGCTCCAAGCTGTGCGCAGTGTCAGCCGCAGGGATGGCGTTGTCGATGCGCATGAGATCCACCGTCCAGCCGCCAAGATCCATGAGGAGCATGGAGGTTCGTCCTGCAACAAACCAGTTTCGGTCATAAGGGCGGCGTAGCCTTGAGGGAAGACCGCAACTTCTTCGATAGTGATGCTGTACTCCACACCCTCGAACTTGTAGTTCACAGGCTGGTTGCTTCGCAGCAGATAATCTTTGAACTTGGGTTTGTCGCGTCCGAAACTCGTCAGCGGCAGACCCGCCGCAATTCGCACCGAGCATTCGGGCGGCAAGCCGCGCTGCCGGATTTCTTTTGCAATCGCTGCCAGTGTCAGCAGGTAGTAGTTGTCGTTTATGGTCTTGTCCCGCTGGATAGCTGCCGCCCGGAGCCACAAACAAAAAAGCACCCGCCAAACTCTAAGAGTCCTTGGCGGGTGTAGGGTTCGTGTTCTCCGTAGCTTGTCAGTCCTGCCGGGAACGAGCAGTGGGCTGTTTTGATGGCGTAATAGCCGTGGTCGATGCCGATAATGATGCTCATAGTGAAAATCCTCCTTATTATAATAGGTATAAAATGGAAAACTTGAAAACAAACTGAAAACTGTCGGAAAAAACGAAAAATCCCCGCAGCCAACAGGAAATTGGCTGCGAGGAAATTGAAAACATTCTGAAAACAGCAGAAAAAAGTTGAAATTTTCCCTGAAAAACTGCAAAATCGGGCGGCAGGGGAGGGAAGACTCGCCCCAAAGCGCCCGACAAAAAAGCCCAACCGCTTTAAAACGGTTGGACATCTCTATAAGACGCACTTTGAAAATCGGTCATCGACTTTGCTGATTTTGCGCGATACAACAAAGAAAAGAGCCTGTGACATTCTTTATGTCACAGGCTCTTGGTGCGGATGAAGGGATTTGAACCCACACTCTTTTAAGGGAACTAGAACCTGAATCTAGCGCGTCTGCCAGTTCCGCCACATCCGCTTATTTTGTTTGGCCGCCTCACCGGCGACGAATATTATTATAACCAAGTATCCCCCTTTTGTCAACACTTTTTGAAAGTTTTTTTATTATTTTATGCCTTTTTAGTTTCGTCAAAATACAGTTCGTTTCATCGTCATTTATTTCCCATATCTTACAAAGTTTTTCCTGTTTTTGTTTCCCGAACTCCCCTTTTTCATCCGAAATTCCTCTTTCCAAAAGAAAAACACAAAATTTCCTTTGTGATTTTTTCAAAAAAGAGTAGCGATATTTTTCTTTTCCCCGTAAAAGGTTGACTTTTTATAAGGCAATACCGCATAATTCTAAGTGCCGATACGGCGAGCGAGGTGCGGCAGATGCTAAGCCAAAAGCGCAGATAATACTGGATGTATTATCGAGCATTTTGGCAACGCAGATGCCGTGCCGCAGCCGCCGAAGCGGTGCTTAAGCCGTAAGGCGGGAATTGTGCGGTGTTGCCATAAGGCTGCGGAACGGTCAATCCCGTTCCCTACAGCATTTTTTCAGCATGTGGCTAATGATACAGTGCCCTATCGTGCTTTTCATCCGCGGATGGATTTCAAAGTTTTATTTTACAACTTCACAAGTATCTCCCCCGCACCGGAATCCGATTGCCCTTCTCCCCTATCCCGCAACCGTGCGTACCGTTCATCTTCATCCGCTCCCCCACCCCAAAACAAAAGGCATGTGCCCCCTTATCTCTATCATAAGGTGGGCACATGCCGTTACATTATCATGATTTTATCACGCCAAAGTCATCAGGCAATGCAGCCATCGGCAAAGCTGTTGCGCTTGGCTTTCTCTTTCTGCTGGTTGCGCTTGGCGATGATTTCTTTGCTCAGGCCAATACGGTTGGTCTTGAAGTGGAAGAACGGGCGTTCCGGTACGGTGAAAATCTCCACCGGACGCATGTAACGTTCCGGCAGGCAGGCATTGATCTTATCGCGCACATCGTCCAAGGTGTAGCCATCTTTGAGCTGGACGTACAGGTACGGCAGGAAGCAGCCCTCGTGCTCATCATCCGGCACGATAACAAAGAACTCGTCCTTGATGCCCTTGATGTCGGCATCGGCCACGATGTTCTCCAGCGGCTGCACCATCAGGTCGCCGCCGCCAAAGCGCGGGGATGCGCCGCGGGTCATCGTGTAGAGCACACCGTCCTCGGACATATAGCCAATATCGCCGGTGTGCAGCCAGGTCTTGCCGTCTGCGTGGACCTGCAGTGCCTTGGCGGTTGCTTCGGGGCGGTCATAGCCCAGCATCACGCCGGGGCCCGTCATGCAGATCTCACCGGGGGTATTGTAGGTCAGCTCTTCCTGGGTGCCGGGCTTGAAGATGCTGATGACGCTGTGGATCATCGGAACACCAACGTTGCCGTCACGCACCGGGAACGGAGCCATGGGCAGAGTGGCGTTGGAGCCGGCCTCGCTGCTGCCGTAGCCGGCAGTAAAGCGCAGGTTGCAGTTATGCTGCTTGAGGAACTCCTCAACATTGCGCAGCTGCTTGTTGTTGAATGCCTCGCAGCCGGCGCCGATGGCCAGCATGTGGGACATATCATAGTCAGCCGGAAGACGCTTGCTGCGGCGGATAACCTCCACAAACATGGGGATCAGGGGCCAGTTGTTGGGGCGGTAGCGCATCATTTCCAGGTCAACATCGTACACATCCACAAACGGATCCAGAATGAGCAGCATACCGCCGGCCAGGGGCAGCAGCATCATGGAAACCACAACAGCGATCAGAGCCGGGGGCAGGATGGTCAGCAGCCAGGTGGGGCGGAATTTATCCGAAGAGCCATAAAAGTTCATCTGGGCCAGCACGCCGATGATGCTGTGTGCAGAATGGATGACCTGCTTGGAAGGGCCGGTGGAACCGCTGGTGTAGGCGCGCAGCAGCGGGCGGTCAATGTTGACAGGAGCGGGCACAAAGCCGCGAAAACGCTGGCCCATGTTACAGAAATCAGCCCACATCATGGTATCAGAGCCACGGGCGGGAACATCCGGATACAGGGCATCCAGAGAATGCTGCAGGTAAACCGGCATAGCGGCGCGGTCGCCGCTTTCCAGAGCGGGAACGATAACATAGGTATTCACGTTGGTCTGCTCACGGTAGGCTTCGATTTCGGCCTTGGAGAAGAAGTCGTGAACAAAAATCACCTTGGCATTGGCTTTCTGAACAGCTTCAATGTTTTCTTCCAGGGTGTTGTCACGGCACAGCAGCGAAGCGCCGATGCGCTCGGCTGCCAGCAGCAGATAAATGAATTCCGGCACAGAACGCAGGAACACGGGGATCTGGTCCCCCTGCTTGATGCCAAGCACCTGCAGAGCGCGGGCGGTGGCGTCCACCTTACGGAACACGGTACCCCAGGTGATATCCACGCCATAGTAGTGCATGGCAACCACGTTAGGGTCTGCAGCGCGCACGGAGAGGTACTGCTCCACGGTGCAGGCCGGAACCTGGATACCGCGCAGAACATCCGGATAGAACTTCATCCAGGGGCGGTCAATGCTGGGCTTGCCAGTCAACATCGCGTTTTCATTCATTGCAATTTCCTCCAAATGTCTTTCCCTTATAGTTGCAGGGAATTAAATTATCCAAATCAAATCACGCCAAACCTTTATGGCGCTTTCCCCTGCTGTGCACATCGTTGCACAGCGTCGCCGAACCATAATGCTATAATTATCTTCGGTGCTGAACATAGTATACCATTCCTGTTTACGGAAAGCACGAGAATCCCATGGCACAAATTTCCAGAAATTGATTCCGCATGATTCACTTTTTTCACATGGATTTTCACGCTTTGGCATGGAGTTTTCTTGCAATTTCATTTTCCTCGGTGCAACAAAAGCCCCAGCTACCGCAGCAGCCAGGGCTTTATGTTTATGCGTATGTATGTTGTATTTTTAGATTTTGTTCATCCAGCTCTCTTGCAGTTCTTCCATTTCATCACTTTGGCGCGGGTAATCAGATGGATTCCCTGCAGGACATGATGGATGTGCTCCGCAATGGCGTTGCGCTCTTTTGTCACGTTCTGGTCATCCAAATTCCAGACCTGATCAAAATATTCACTCAGGCGGTCTTCCATCACACTGTTGTTGACCATTGCAATCCGGTTGACGGGGCAGTTGTTATCCAGCCGAAGATACGATGCAGCGCCAGAAAGAAACATATTGGGGTCCGCCACATACTGGAAATCGTTCACGATGCGGCCGCTGATCAAGCGGAATTCAAGTTTTTCACGCTGCTTGCAAAGCTGCAGCACATAGCTGATGCACCGGCTGCGCTGATCCGGGGTAAGGCTGACCTTGTAACTGAAAAAGTCCAGCTCGCCGGAAACCGCCATGGAGGAAAATGCAGCTTCATAAATCAGGATGCGGATGTTTGTTTCCTCCACCACACCTTTGGCAAGGTTGTGTACGCTACGCAGCTCCGCAGGGGTAGCACCCAAAAAATCTTTCAGCTCGGCCTCGTGGGCGGTCAGGATCTCTTCAAACAAGTCATCCGGCAGCAGAAGCTCATTCAGGTGGCCGAACATCCACCGCAGATTGGAGGCCAGCAGCGTGTGCATATAGTCGTACTGGCTGATCAGCTGGCGCATGCTGGTATCGCGGAAAAGCTGGTCATCCCGCACGCAGAGCTTGGAGAAGTTATCATACAGGCTTTCGCAGTTCTGCGGGTCCTCGGTGGCGGTAACGGCAGCGCAGCGGCTGTGGCTGACCAACAGGCCGGTAATGGCAAAATCGCCCTTGACCACAAACACCGCGCGCCCGGCAGCCGCGGTGCTGCCAAACAGCTTGAAATGAATATGGCTGAAGTTGGTCAGCACGTTGATAATGAGCGCGGCATCATAGATGGGGTCCCATTTTTCGCGGCTGATATCGATCATCAGCTTGAAATAGACGTTATCATAGCTGCGCTGGTCCACCAGCTGGCCGTTTTGCAGGTTGGCAACTTTCAGGCGGTATTCGCGCGCCATTTCCATCAGGTCCATCACAGCCACAATGTCCAGCTGGCTGACGCGGCGCAGCACGGGGTGCGCCATTTTGGTCAGGTATTGCAGCATGTTCAGCTCGGCCCAAAAGTCCGTATAGGGGCCAATGCGCGCCTCGCCGCTGTCCAGCTCCTCTTGCAAATAATCATATTCAGCAATCAGGTTATCATAAATGGCGGCTTTCAGGTCACTGGGGATACTAACACTGTATTCCCGCAGCAGCAGGTCACGGCCATCATCGGTGGCTTCATCCACCACGCAGGCACTGATGCCCTCCATCACGCGCTTTTCAGTCTTTTGGCAGGCGCATGCGGCCGCTGACCCTTTTGCTGATATAGGAAACATCGTATTGCAGGCGCTTGGCCAGGGTATAGTTCTTGACTTCCGCAACTTCCAGCAAATGCTCCAGCAGAATGCTGAATCTATTTTTATCTTCCATTACACCAAATCCTCTTCGCCCATTTAGTTTGCACTTTTCTTTTATTCTATTATACAAGTTCCATATTTCGATTGCAAATTCAAATGATAACAGGTAAGGAAAAAATGAAGAAAATATATTAAAATCTTTCACAATTCGCGGCCGCATTCTTTGGCATCCATGCCAGTTTATTGTTTTTTTGTTGTTGGAACTGACAAAGTTTGTTTGTTCTGCTTGTGATATCCTCCAAAAATTATACTTCGCGCGCCATATTTGCCAAATTTAGCCGCAGCTTTTTAGTAGGTTTTGCCCTTGCACCGGCCTGATGTGCTCGCCATGTTTTTGTGTGTTGCCTTTATTATGCGGGTAAGGTAAATTGCGATTTTTTAATCGTGTACTATTTCTAGCTTTCGGCGGGGTGGGGTCCCCCGCCCTACTGGCCTGGCAAATATTTCACCGAACCTATGCCCACAAATACAAAAATGCCGCAGCAGACTGTTACATCTGCTGCGGCATTTCTATTTAGGGGTTAATGGGCTGGGTTACAGCTCATTGTTCCGGCTGTGGGATTACTGCCGAATGCCGGTTTTCTTATCGAAATGATAAGTGCGGCCATCGATGACTGCATCGCCCTTAGCCATGGTGCCATAGATCGGGTCGAAATAGTAACGCTTGTCAGCGCTCCAGCCCTTGATCATGTGGCCCTGTGCATCGTAACGGACCCACTTGCCGGTGCCATCGGCGCGGTCAGCCCACTGGCCAGCTTTGGATTCCTGATAGACATCCTTGCTGGTGGCTTTCTTGCCCTGGTCAACGGCATCCAGCCAGTACCAAGCGTCGGAAGCCGGGTCATAAATTTCCTTGCCGCGGCCATCCAGGCCCTGGCGAACGCCCTTTTCGTACCAGAAGTCAGCGCCTTTGATGGTCAGCCACTGGCCGTCCAGAGCGATACCGGTGTACTCGTCAAATGCGCAAGGTACACCGTCAATATCGCCTGCGCCCTTAGCCATAGCGCCGGTGATCAGGTCAAAGTAGTAGGTGCCCTTATCGGTCGTCTGCCAGCCCTTGACCATGTGGCCGTTCTCATCGTAACGGACCCACTTGCCGGTGCCATCGGGCTTATCAGCCCACTGGCCGGCGGCGGATTCCTGGTAAACGTCCTTGCTGACGGTCATTGCGCCGCCCTGGACAGCATCCAGCCAGTACCAGGCGTCGGAATCGGGATCATAGATCTCTTTGCCGCGGCCCTCAGTACCCTGCTTCACGCCGTTTTCGTACCAGTACTTCTTGCCGTTTTCTTCAACCCAGCCGTTCTTCTCGCCGTACTTGGCGGTGTAGTCCTTGCCGTTGAAGGTGACAGCAGCGGTGGTAACGCCGCTGGTCTGTTTTACAGTTGCATCCACGAACTGTGCACTTGCGCAGTTCTTATCGGTGCAGGTAAAGACAGCCATTGCGGTAATGGTGGTCTTTTCAGCAGCACCGTGAACGGTGCGCGTTTCGGGTTCAGTAGACGGTACCTCAGTCGGCTCCGGCACAGCAGTCGGCTCCGGCACAGCAGTCGGCTCCGGCACAGCAGTCGGCTCTGCCGGCTTTGCGGTCGGAGTTGCGGTCGGAGTTGCGGTCGGAGTTGCGGTCGGAGTTGCAGTCGGAGTTGCAGTCGGAGTTGCAGTCGGAGTTGCAGTCGGAGTTGCAGTCGGAGTTGCAGTCAGTGCCTCAAACACAGCGCTAACGGTAACATCAGCGGCAGGCATCGTGAAGGTAGCCTTGCCATCGGTCACGGTCAGCTTTTCGGTCTTTTATCTTCTGCCGATCTGATAGCTGTAGGTCAGGCTGTCAGCCTTGAGCTGGTAGTTATCAGCTGCCTTAACGGTAACGGTAACGTCGGTGCCTTCAACAGCTGCGGCCGGGTCTACGGTAACAGTGCCGTTCTCAGCAGGAGCTGCGGTAACCTTGTATTCCTTAACAAACTCTGCGCTGACGTTGACAGGGTAAGCAGGCATTGCAAAGGTGTAGGTGTTGGCTTTTTCGGTATCAGCCTTCACTTCAACGGTCTTATCGGTGTTGTCAGCGTCTTTGTAGGTAACCTTCACGCTGCCAGCCTTCAGGGCATAGCCGGTCGCGGGCTTAGCAGTCAGGGTTACGGTTTCCTTCTCAGCTGCTTCTTTAGCGGAAGCAGTGATCTCACCATTGGTCAGGGAGCAACATTGACCGCATAGGTCTTGGCGTCTTTGGTAACGCTGATGGTCACATCGCCGTCCGGCATGGTGAAGGTGTAAACCGTCTTAGCCTTTTCGGTGGTAGCCTGGGCTGCGGCTTCGTCCTGCGCTGCTTCCTGAACTTCAGTCAGGGCAACATCGGTATCGCCGTTCTTTGCGGTAACGGTAACGATATCGGTGCCTTCCTTTTCTACGGTCAGGGTAACGGTATCGTCCTTGATGTAGGTTTTGCTGGTGGTGCCCAGGGTCAGGGTAACACCTTCAACTGGATCGGGCAGGGTAACGGTGTGGGGGGTGCTTTCGGTTGCGGTATGGCAATCAGAGCACAGGTACACATTGTTGCCAACGGACTTGGTTTCCAGCTCGTCCAGAGCCCAGGTATGGCCCTTGGGCATTGCGTTGTCAGCGTACACCTTTTTACCCTTGGTCAGGCCGTACTTGGTGGTGCGGTCCTGGGTGTAAGCGGGGGTATCGCACCATGCTTCAACGGAAACATTGGTGGTTGCGCCGCTGTTCAGGTCGCTGACCATGTCGGACATCGGCATGGTTTCAACCAGGTTAGCGCACCACATGAACTCTTCGTTCTTGTTCTTCTCGTCAGAGCTGCCCATGTTCTGGTTGTAACTCGGGTTGTAGTTCCAGGACTCGGTCTTGTAGCTCTTACGGTTTGCATAAGAAGTGCCGGAGGCATCGGTCTTGACTTCTGCCTTGCCGTCCACCAGTTCCTTATAGGTGTTGGACAGGTTGGTGCCGACAGAAACGACCAGCTGATCCTTGGTGGTGTTGATGCCGGTGATCACAGTCTGGCCCTGCTGGGTGGTGGTAGCAAAGCTGTAGCTGTCACGCAGGGTCAGGCCCGCCAGAGGATGGTTCTTGAAGGTGCCCAGATACTTCACACTGCTGGTATCCTGGGCGCTATCCATGATAACCATGCTCATGCCGGGAAAGTGGGTATCGGGAACCATGTTGCCGTCCTTATCCTTGGTCAGCTTAATGCCGCCATAGACGGTGTTGTATTCCTTCACTTCTTCCACTGCGCCGGTGGTCGGGTCCATACGGTAGATGGCGTTGTTGACGTTGAAGTACAGCTTGCCATCATACAGTGCGGTAGAGTGTACCAGTGCGGGGTAGATCCGCTTTGCAGCAGCGTCTGCCAGGCACTCGGTGTTCAGGTTGTTTTCAACCTTGGTATGCTTATCTTTTGCACTGGTATCGATCTTATAGATGGTGCCAGCTTCGGCCAGAACCTTGGCATTGCTGTCGTCATCATTGAAGTTGCTGCTGGTTTCCTTCAGATCGTTGTAGTACATCAGGATGATATCAAACGGGTCATCCGTCTTGGTAAAGCTGCTCATGCTGAAGCCGCCGGGCCTGCTGCTGCTGGAATCCTCTTTGCGGATATAGTAGTTCGCATTACGCGGACGTGCTTCCAGAGTATCGGGGCCCTGGTTCTGCATCTTCTTCATGAACTGCTGCATCTGGGAGTTGTTACCAGAGCTGCCGGAACCAGAGTTGCCGTTGTTGCCGTTCTCGGCCTGCTGGCGGCGCATGTTGTTATACAGGTTCTGGTTGGTCGTGGTATCAACGTAATAGAAGTAATTATTGTCGAAGTAGATGGGGCTGCAGATAGAGGTGAACCAGGTATCCTCGTAGCAGGTATCGGTGTAACGGGTCTCGTTCTTGTTCTCCGCCTTGGTGTAAGAGTAATGCGGCTTGCCGTTGTTCAACACAACATTGCCGGCATCATCCACATCGGGATTCTTGTTCTTGGTGTAGGTGTAGCCATCGTACAGCGAGTCAATGTAATCATAGTACTTGCTGTAACGGCCTTCCAGACCGGAGGGAGAAACCAGGAAGTTGACATGGCGCATGTCGCCTGCGTTCTCAACGCGGGTCTGGGCCATGCACTCGGTGTTCACGTCGTCATAGCAGACGTCAACATAGTACCAGTTCTTGTTGGCTTCGCCGGTGGTCATCGTAGCAGAATTGCTGTTGCCCTGCAGCTTGTTGACCTTGACTGCGTTGAAGTAGTGGACGTTGTTGAACATGCCGCCGCCGAACGCATTACCGGCAACACTGGTATCAGAAGTATCGCAGTAATACAGGATCTGGGCAAAGTCAACAACAGCGTTATCGCCTACTTCATCGGGGGTCTTCCAGCTGCCGTCATCATTCTTATAGATGCTCTTGTTGTCAGGCAAATTCTGGACCATGTAGTTAAATGCAGATGCATAGCCCAGGCAGATGCAGCCATACTCAACGCCCTTAGCGCCGATCTCGCCGCCCAGCAGGGCACCGAAAGCAGTCATCTGGATGGGGTCGTTGTTGCCGCCGCCGGTGATATCGCCCATGGAGCCCATATCGAATTCTGCAACCTGGGAGATCCAGTCGTGCAGGATCAGCAGCTTGGTAACATAGTCAGCGCTGTCACCCAGCTCGGCAACCTGTTTCAAGCCTTCATTACGGATGGCTTTCAGAGCTTCGCCATAGTTCATGACGTAAGACATGAACGCCTGCGGCAGCATGTTCAGCATGAATGCCATGGTGGTCGGCGGGACATTATCGTTCGGATCAATGCTGCACAATACCTTGATTGCGCCCATGGTGCCGGTGATGCTGCCATCCTCGCCCTGCTTCTGAACGCCCTTGGAGGTCCAGAACGGGGCAACCACGCCGAAGTACTCTGCTTCGTCCTGGTTGAACTGCGACAGCTGGAAGTAGTAGTAGTTCATCTGCGCAGTCGAGACATCGTAAGTATTGGTGACCTGGTTGCCCTGGTCGTCCACATACACGGCAGTCTTCTGGCTGTCGTACAGCAGCAGGCTGTTCTTGCCCTTGTTGTCGCCGCTCTGATAGGTGAAGTTCACCTTGCTTGCGTCAACCGGGTTGTTCTGCATATCGTACCAGTTGCCGTCCTTCATTGCGGACACCAGGGTAACGCCGGTGCCGCCGGAGGTGGTATCCAGGGTCGGGGTGCCGCCCACATTGATGTAGACGGAATTGTCATTCTGGTCTACCACAACGCTGACCGGCATGGTCATTACCGGCTGGGTTTTGATTTCTTCGCCGCAGACAGCGCACTTGAAGGTGATGCTGGTGCATTCCCAGTCAATGGTAACGGGAGCGCCGGCAGAAATTTTGCCGGTTTCGCTGTCATAGAACAGCTGGGCGTTGCTGTAGTCATCGGCCAGCTTGCCCTCGACCTTCTTCATTTCCCAGTTGAAGGTAGCAACAAAGTTGCCATCTGCATCCTTGGACACGGCATGGTTCTGGCAGGGCAGGGCGGCAATGTCGTCGGTGCGGGTGGTGGGTTCCTTGTATTCCTTCTTAACCGGGCTCTTGTCAGCGGGCACGCTGGCAGAGTAAACGGTCTTGCCGGCAGCGCCGGGCTTTGCCTCGGTGGTATCCTTGGTTACGGTGCCTTCTCTACCTTCTGGTAGGCATCGTCCTTTTCACAGGTATACACAGCGGTGTAAGCCCAGCCGTCATCGGTCTTGGTCCAGTAACCATCGGGGGTTTCCTTCCAGGTATGGGTGTGGCCATCCTCCGGGTTGGTGTCATTCCAGTACCATTTCGGCTCGCCATAGGTATGGCCGTCTGCAGCGGCGCTGGCAGCAAAGGTATCGGAGTTTTCAGCAACGTAAGCCTGTGCGTAGCTGTCAGCCTGCTGCGCAATCACTTCATCATCGCTGTTGGTCATGGACTCCATCGCAGAGGTCATGCCGGAGCTGCCGGTAAAGGTAACGGCGGTCACAACGCCTGCGGCGTTCGTCTCATAGCCCAGGTCGGTAACGGCGCTGGACAGATGATACGTTTTGATGGTGGCAGCCATCACCGATGCCATCTCGTCCTTGTTCAGGCCATAGGCTTCGGTGTTGATCTTGCCGGCTGCGGCGTTGGCGTACATGGCATCGGCCAGTGCATTTTCCAACGCTGCAAGGCTCATGCCCGCCTTGCTCTGTGCAGTCGCTTCCAGCTTGGCATCGTCCTGCTCCAGTTCATGCACTTCGCCCTGGGCAGCCAGCGTTTGGGCTGTCTGTTTGATCAGGTCTGCGGTGCTGGTGAACTTGGGCAGGGACTGCACAGCGCTGGCCGCGCTTGCTGCGCTAGCTGCAACAGACTGCGCTACCGAAGAATCAATCTTGGTAGTTTCGGCTGCTGCGGGAAGCGCCACGCTCTGGGCAACCATGGCTGCTGCCAGCACGGATGCACCAAAACGCTGAAGGTTTTTCTTCATAGTTTTATCCTCCCTTAAGTGTTACTACTTTCCCCTTTTGTGTGAAAAGTGGTACGGCAGATGTGCGGCACTTTGCAGGTGTTGATTGCAAAACGCCTGGTTGTGCTCCCCTCGGTCTGGCGATCCCCTGCCGGGCTGCGGCCTGCTTTTGGGGCTTTTGGCCCCGGCACAGCGGCTGACAAAACGTTGTACCGGCTGCATGCCTTGATCCCGCAAATGATAACCATTCCGACACATCTAGGTATATACATTATATCACAGTTGCCAGAATTTGCATAGTTCATTAGAGCGGTTTCTAGGTAAATTTTGTCCTTGAATCAACTGAAACCTGTTTTTCGCACATTATTTGCGTTGCGGTGCGGTGACCCTTTGGCGGTATTTATTAACATTTTTGAATGGTTTATTCCTGATTTTATCAAATGATTAAACATTTACCCCGATAATGTTCTTTGCAATCTCTTAATCCATTCACCCGGTATTGTGATCGCGCATTTTTTGCCATTTCGGTTTGGCTTGTTGTTGAGAGATTTGGCAGAGATTGGAGGAAACTTGAAGAGAAAATTGGAGGTTGAGAATTGCCCATTATAAATTGTACTGTAGAGAGCGTTCCTGACCGTTCCGAAAACTTAGGGATAGATCAACCCTTGCCCCTTAACCGCGACCTGAAATACACCTTCCCAAGGTAGGGCGGTGTGAGTGCCCCCTCCTGCTCCACTTTTTCAAAGTTCCGAATGGTGTCCTCTCCCCTATCTACAATTCCTGATGTTTTCATGATGCCTTCCTTGGTCTTCCACACCCGGCCTTTGCCCCCTCCCCGTCCCATAAGTCGTACACAACAAAAAGGCCCCTGCCTTAACAGCAGGAGCCTTGAAAGCTATATCACAAGCCGAAAATTACTTCTCGATCTTGGAAACAACGCCGGAACCAACAGTGTGGCCGCCTTCGCGGATAGCGAAACGCATGCCTTCTTCCATGGCAACCGGGGTGATCAGCTCAACGTGCATATCAACGTTGTCGCCGGGCATGCACATCTCAGTGCCTTCGGGCAGGGTGATGATGCCGGTAACGTCGGTGGTACGGAAGTAGAACTGAGGACGATAGTTGTTGAAGAACGGGGTATGACGGCCGCCTTCTTCCTTCTTCAGGACGTAAACATGGCCATCGAAAGTGGTGTGGGGATGAACAGAGCCGGGAACAGCCAGAACCTGGCCACGCTCGATCTGGTCACGGTCAATACCACGCAGCAGAGCGCCGATGTTGTCGCCAGCCTGAGCGAACTCGAGGCTCTTGCGGAACATTTCCAGACCAGTGATGGTGGTGGTCAGCTTCTCTTCCTTCAGACCAACGATTTCCATCTGATCGCCGACATGAGCAGTACCACGCTCAACACGACCGGTAGCAACGGTGCCACGGCCGGAGATGGTCATAACGTCCTCAACGGGCATCAGGAACGGCTTATCAGCAGCACGGTCCGGGGTCGGGATGTAGCTGTCAACAGCGTCCATCAGCTCCCAAATGCACTTGTATTCCGGAGCATCGGGATCCTTGGAAGTGCTCTCCAGAGCCTTCAGAGCGGAACCACGGATGATCGGGGTGTTGTCGCCGTCGAAATCCTGGCTGTCCAGCAGTTCGCGAACTTCCATTTCGACCAGGTCGAGCAGCTCTTCGTCGTCAACCATATCGCACTTGTTCAGGAACACAACGATCTTGGGCACGCCAACCTGACGAGCCAGCAGGATGTGCTCACGGGTCTGCGGCATCGGGCCATCGGTTGCAGCAACAACCAGGATAGCGCCGTCCATCTGAGCAGCACCGGTGATCATGTTCTTGATGTAGTCAGCATGGCCCGGGCAGTCAACGTGGGCATAGTGACGCTCTGCGGTGTGGTACTCAACGTGAGCGGTGTTGATCGTGATACCACGAGCTCTTCAGGAGCCTTATCGATGCTGGAGTAATCCATGAAATCGGCGTCGCCCTTCAGAGCCAGAACCTTGGTGATAGCGGCAGTCAGAGTGGTCTTGCCGTGGTCAACGTGACCGATGGTACCGATGTTGACATGCTCCAAAGAGCGGTCAAATTTTTCCTGTTCAGCCATTGGAAGTATCCTCCTTTAATTCAAACAGATAAAATAGCCTGTGTGGCTATCATACTAGATTTTCAAGAAAAATCAAGTATTTTGCGCGAATTTGTGCAGAATCAGCCCTTATTGCGCTCGGTCATGATCTTATCTGCAACACTCTTGGGAACCTGCTGGTAATCAGCCGGCTCCATGGAGTACTGGCCACGGCCCTGGGTCTTGGAACGCAGGTCAGTAGCGTAACCGAACATCTCGGACAGAGGAACCATAGCGGTGACACGGGCAGTGCCATCGGTGGATTCCTGGTTCTGGATCGCGCCGCGGCGGCTGTTCAAGTCGCCAATGACGTTGCCCATATACTCGTCAGGAACAACAACGTCAACCTTCATGATGGGCTCCATAATGACGGGATCAGCCTTCTTCATAGCATCCTTGAATGCCATGGAGCCGGCGATGGAGAACGCCATTTCAGAGGAGTCAACTTCATGATAGGAGCCGTCCCACAGAGTGACCTTGACATCCACGACGGGATAGCCAGCCAGAATACCGGACTTCATCGTGCCCTGGATACCGTTGTCAACAGCGGGGATGTATTCCTTGGGATAGCGCCGCCAACAATACCGTTGACGAACTCATAACCCTTACCCGGGTTGGGCTCAATCTTGATCTTAACATGACCATACTGGCCCTTACCACCGGACTGACGTGCGTACTTGGTTTCCTGGTTAGCATCCTTGCGGATGGTTTCACGGTAGGCAACCTGAGGTGCGCCAACGTTAGCTTCGACCTTAAACTCGCGGAGCAGACGGTCCACGATGATTTCCAGGTGGAGCTCGCCCATGCCGGCGATGATGGTCTGACCGGTTTCTTCATCGGTCCAGGTACGGAAAGTCGGGTCCTCTTCAGCCAGCTTAGACAGGGCAATACCCATCTTCTCGCTGCCAGCCTTGGTCTTGGGCTCAATGGCAACGCGGATAACCGGCTCGGGGAAGTTCATGGACTCGAGGATGATGGGATGCTTCTCATCGCACAGGGTATCACCAGTGGTGGTGTTCTTCAGACCAACAGCAGCGGCGATATCGCCAGCGTAGCAGATGTCGATATCCTTACGGTTGTTTGCATGCATCTGCAGGATACGGCCGATACGCTCGTCCTGATCCTTAACAGAGTTGTAAACAGTGGTGCCAGCCTCAACGGTACCAGAGTACACGCGGAAGAAGCACAGCTTACCGACATACGGGTCAGTCATAATCTTGAATGCCAGTGCAGAGAACGGCTGATCATCGGAAGAAGCGCGATCTTCTTCCTCGCCAGTCTCCGGGTTGGTGCCCTTGATGGCCTCAACGTCGGTCGGAGCGGGCATATAATCAACGATTGCATCCAACAGTTTCTGAACGCCACGGTTCTTGTAAGAAGAGCCGCAGACAACAGGAACGATCTCGTTGGAAATGGTAGCCTTACGCAGAGCAGCCTTGATTTCTTCCTTGGTCAGCTCTTCGCCTTCCAGGTACTTCATCATCAGCTCTTCGTCGGTCTCAGCAACAGCTTCGATCAGCTTGTCACGATATTCCTGAGCCTGTTCTTTCAGTTCTTCAGGAATTTCCTCAACGCGCACATCATTGCCCATATCATCATAGTAGATATCGGCTTTCATGTCGATCAGATCGATGATGCCGCGGAAAGTGTCTTCCTGGCCGACAGGCAGCTGGATAGGCACACCGTTGGCATGCAGACGATCATGCATCATCTGTACGCAGCGGAAGAAGTCAGCACCCATGGTATCCATCTTGTTGACGTAAACCATGCGGGGAACCTTGTACTCGTCAGCCTGGCGCCAAACGGTTTCAGACTGAGGCTCAACGCCACCCTTTGCGGCCAGAACGGTAACAGAGCCGTCCAGAACACGCAGAGAACGCTGAACTTCAACAGTAAAGTCAACGTGGCCCGGGGTGTCGATGATGTTGATACGATGACGGTTCTTTGAACAGAGCCGGATCGTGCTGGGTCTCGGTGTGGCTCCAGTAGCAGGTGGTTGCAGCGGAAGTGATGGTGATACCACGTTCCTGTTCCTGCTCCATCCAGTCCATCGTGGCAGCGCCGTCATGAACTCGCCGATCTTATGGTTAATACCGGTGTAGTACAGAATGCGCTCGGTGGTGGTGGTCTTGCCTGCGTCGATGTGGGCCATGATACCGATATTTCGGGTCATTTGCAGGATACGTCCTCGGCGTTGCCATGGCTTAAACCTCCTCAGTAAGCAGATCAATAACGGTAATGCGCGAAAGCCTTGTTGGCTTCTGCCATCTTGTGGGTATCTTCTGCGCTTCTTGACGGCGCCGCCAACGTTGTTGGTAGCGTCGATGATCTCGGCGGCCAGGCGAGCGGACATGGTCTTTCACCACGGCTGCGGCTGTACAGAGTCAGCCAGCGCAGGCCGAGGGTCTCGCGGCGGGCGGGCTGACCTCCAGGGGAACCTGGTAGGGCCGCCGACACGGCGGGCCTTAACTTCGAGGCTGGGCATGATGTTTTCCATGGCCTTCTCGAACATTTCGAGAGGATCGTTGCCGGTCTCTTTGACAGTCTCAAAAGCTTCGTAAACGATCTTCTGAGCGACGCCCTTCTTGCCATCCAGCATGATGCTGTTGACCAGACGGGTGACGAGCTTGGAATTGTAAATAGGATCAGCCAGAACTCTGCGCTTTGCGATTTTACCTCTTCTGGGCATCTTTCTTCCCTCCTTCACATTAATGATATCATCGGTACTCGAAAGTTAAAGAAAACTCCCGTTATGCCACAAAAGGGTCAGCTGACCATTTTATGGCGAAAAGATGTTTCCTTACTTCTTGGCACCGGCCTTGGGACGCTTTGCGCCGTATTTGCTGCGAGCCTGGTTACGGTTTGCAACACCCTGAGTATCCAGAGTACCACGGATGATGTGGTAACGGACACCGGGCAGGTCCTTAACACGACCGCCACGGATCAGGACAACGCTGTGCTCCTGCAGGTTATGGCCGATACCAGGAATGTAGGAGGTGACCTCGATACCATCTGTCAGGCGGACACGGGCAACTTTACGCAGAGCAGAGTTGGGCTTTTTGGTTTTTTTTTGTACGAACAGCGGTGCAAACACCACGCTTCTGGGGGCTGTTTATGGTGGTGTACTGCTTCTTCTGGGAGTTGTAGCTCTTCTGAAGGGCAGGAGCAGTGCTCTTGGTTACCAGGACCTCACGGCCTTTGCGTACGAGCTGGTTAAAAGTAGGCATTTCTCCTTTCTTGATTATTCCGCGCAGTTTTTTGCGGGGGTTGTGCTTCCATTTTGGCCGCACTTGACCCCTTAACTCACGCATTTATAATAATAGCGGATAAACCACGCTCTGTCAAGAGTATTCACAAAAAATATTTCAAATAATCGTGCAAGATGCTGATTTTCTGCACTGGGGGTTCTAAGGCAATACCGCACAATTCCCGCCTAACGGCTCAAGCACCGCTCCGGCGGCTGCGGCACGGCATCTGCGTTGCCAAAATGCTCGATAATGTCGGGTTGCGGTACCCGCATCGTGCTTCGGGGGCAAAAGCCCCTCGCACTCTGCGACCGCTGCCCCTGCTTCGGTTCGCTGTTTCCGCCACTGGCGGCGCTCACCTTTGCAGCATCCAGTATTATCTGCGCTTTTGGCTTAGCAGCTGCCGCACCTCGCTCGCCGTATCGGCACTTAGAATTATGCGGTATTGCCCTAATTTTGCACTTAAGGTGTATCTGAAAACAAAGAAAATGACGGATATTTCGCAAACGCAAGCAGAATTTAAGGCAAAGAGCCATAGGAATCCTTTGCGGATTCCAAGGCTTTTTAACGCGAAATCCCGCTGTGTTTGCAGAAACAGACTAAATTTTCGAATTTTTCAGATACACCCTCGGACTTTCCCCCTGCTTATTTTGCAGCTTCCAGCTGTGCCACGCAGGCTTCGGCTTCGTCCAGAATGCGGCCGAACTTATCCAGGGCAGCATCCACCGGGGCGGGGGTGGTCAGGTCCACACCGGCATGGCGCAGCTCATCCAGCGGGTAAGCGCTGCCGCCCATGTGCAGGAACTCCAGGTACTTCTTAACAGCCGGTTCGCCGTTCTTCAGGATGCCCTCGGACAATGCCACGGCAGTGGAATAGCCGGTTGCATACTTATAAACATAGAACGGGCGGTAGAAGTGCGGGATGCGTGCCCACTCGTACTGTAACTTCGTCATCCACAACCAGCTCCGGTCCAAAGTAATCCACAAGGAGCTCCTTGTACAGATTGTTCAGGGCGGCGGGATTCAGGGCTTCGCCGCGCTCGGCCATGGCGTGGGCATCGCGCTCAAACTCGGCAAACATCGTCTGGCGGTAGACGGTTCCCTTGAAATTTTCGAGGTACTGATTCAGCAGGGCCAGGCGGGTTGCGGGATCCTGGTTCTTTTCTGCCAGCAGGTGCTCAATGAGCAGGTTCTCGTTGACGGTGGAAGCGACCTCTGCGACAAACAGGGTATAGTCGGCATACTGGGCAGGCTGGGTATGGCGGCTGAACCAGCTGTGCATGCTGTGGCCCATCTCATGCGCAATGGTGGAAACGCTGTCCAGCGTACCGGTAAAGTTACACATGATATAGGGGTTGGAATCATAGCTGCCGCCGGAGTAAGCGCCGCCGCCTTTGCCCTTGTTGGGGAACACATCGATCCAGCGCTCGGCAAAGCCCTTGCGAACGATGGTGCCGTACTCTTCGCCCAGCGGTGCAACGGCATCCAGAACCATCTGCTTGGCCTGGTCATAGGTGTAATGGGCGCTGACGCCCTTGGTCAGCGGGGCGTACACATCATAGTAGTGCAGCTCGTCCACACCCAGGATGCGCTTGCGCAGAGCAACATAGCGGTACATATCCGGCAGGTGCTTGCGCACAGTAGCCATCAGGTTATCATAGACCTGGTTGGCATCGTTCTCCCCTGCCATGGACATGGCGCGGGAAGATTCATAATGACGGACGGAGGCTTCGGCGGCAGCGGTCTTGACAGCGCCGGAGTAAGAGGCAGCCAGCGTGTTGATGTGCTGGCGGAAGCTCTTGTAGTAGCTTTCAAAGGCATTCTTGCGCAGCACGCGGTCATTGGAGGTTTGCAGCAGGATGTAGTTGGAAGCGGTCAGCTCCACATCGTTGCCCTCGCCATCCTTGACGGAATCGAACACCATGTCGGCGTCTGCCAGGTTATCGGCAACATTTTCGGGGTGCCGAATGCCTCACCGAAAGCAGCCAGCAGCTTTTCTTCCGGGGCGGTCAGGGTGTGAGGCTTTGCACGCAGCAGATCTTCCAGAGCAAAACGATAGGGGGCAACCTGCTCGTCAGCCATGATGGCATCCAGGGTTTCCTGCGGCAGTGCCAGGATTTCCGGCTGAGCATAGGCGATGGTACCGACAGCCTTTACATATTTGGCGGTAGCGCGGGCATCCATGCTCTGGGCGTCATCAGCACGGGTATCCTCGCTCAGACGCAGGCTGGTGTAGACAGCCAGGTTTTCCAGTTCACGGAACACGCCGATTTCTGCATCATAAAACTCACGAATGCTGGCAGCGTTGTTCAGCTTGCCCTCCCAGGCAGCCAAAGCTTCAATTTTGGGGTCAATGGCGGCAAAAGCCTTTTCCCATTCCGCATCGCTGGCGTACATTTTGGTCAGGTCCCACTGGTACTGCGGGTCCATCTCTTTGCGTTCTTTCAATGCTTCCGACATGGCGGATTCTCCTTTTCTATTTCTATATGGTGTCTTTCTGAGCCAGTCAGGGAAGCGTTCTCCCCTGCCCTCCATGCAGGCACCATTCATCCTGCACAGACAAACCCAGTATAAAAGTATTATACACCAAATGTTAGAAAAAACAAATCTGTTTTTATTGAAGGCAACACCGCACAATTCTAAGTGCCGATACGGTGAGCGAGGTGCGGCAGATGCCAAGCCAAAAGCGCAGATAATACTGGATGCTGCAAAGGTGAGCGCCGCCAGTGGCGGAAACAGCGAACCGAAGCAGGCAGCGGTCGCAGAGTGCGAGGGGCTTTTGCCCCCGAAGCACGATGCGGGTACCGCAACCCGACATTATCGAGCATTTTGGCAACGCAGATGCCGTGCCGCAGCCGCCGGAGCGGTGCTTAAGCCGTCAGGCGGGAATTGTGCGGTATTACCTTAACAAAAAGCCTGCGCAGAAACAGTGTTTCTGCACGGTTCCTGCACAGGCTCATTTCTCTAACTTTCTTTATTTGTCATTTGCCCGGCTTTCCAGCAGGCTTCTTACTTCTCCTGCCAACGCTTCACTTTCATTTGTCGCAAAGATACAATCAGACTGGTCTTTAAAAATTCTGAAAACACCTGATAGTCCTTATTTCCGCAGAACGTCAGCACATCCAGCATGGGCTCGCTCTCCCCGCCCGATAAGTAACCCAGAAGCGCAGCCGCAGTGGATTGGGGGTGATTTTTCCCGCCTGTTCATTGGTCACGCCATTGCGGCAGACAAGATATGCGGTTGTATTTCCCTGGTCGGAAGGCAGGTCCACCCGCTGCATATAAACACCATTTTCCATTGTTTCGCAGTGCTGCATCCATGCGGCAATCTCGGGGTAGCTCTGCCATTCCTCCTGCGGCATACTCCAGATGGCCTTGCTTTGGTAGTTTGCTGATGCCACAAAAGCAACGCTCCACAGAACGAGTGCCAGCAGCATTGCCGCTATCAGATACAACATTCTTTTGCCTGTTGATTTTGCAGCCGCCACAATACCGCTTTTCCCTGTTGCTATCAAAAAGAGCACAATAATTAGAATCAGCAAGAGCAGCAGAAGCCCCACTGCCGCGCCAAGTCCAACAAATTGCAGAGCAAACCACAGCAGAATTGCCGCTGCCGCAAGCAACACCCACTTCTGCTTTGCTGTCAGGCTTTCTGCTTTTTCTGTGTTTGCTAATGTTCCCGTTGTCCCTTCTAAATCAGTCGCTTCCATATCCGCTGCTTCCAACGGAATTCCAGCAGCTGCCGCAGCATAAACAGGTTGGCTGTGCCGGGCAGAGCTTTCCCTGTTTCCCACCTTGCCACAGCCTGCCGTGTTACCCCCAGCTGCTCTGCCAGCATTTCTTGGGTCATGCCTTTTCTTTCCGGGCGGATGCAATTTTCTCTCCCAATGTCATGGCGCTATCCCCCTTTCTTTGGGGCCAGCATAGCACAGCTGTACTACTATTTTCAAGCAACTTTGTATCACTTTTCTGCCACTTTTCCGCAATAAGCAGTTTCATTCCCCGCAAAGCAGATAAAAAACCCCACAGTACCCTTTCCGTTCGCAGTTGCCCGTGCGGAGAATGCTGTGGGGGATGTTATGTTTTGTTGTCAGGCTAAGCTTATCAGATAAGAAAAGTCTTACTTTTCAGCGTGGTCGTAAGCGCTGCCTTCGGCATCGCGGATTTCCTCGGCGCGAGCCAGCTCTTCTTCAACCTCCGGCAAACCGGTTCCGGCGGGGATCAGCTTACCGATGATGACGTTCTCCTTCAGACCGGCCAGCGGGTCAACCTTGCCCTTGATGGCGGCTTCGGTCAGAACGCGGGTGGTTTCCTGGAAGGATGCAGCGGACAGGAAGCTGTCGGTTGCCAGGCTGGACTTGGTGATACCAAGCAGGATCTGACTGGCCTGGACCAGCTTCAGGTCGGTTTCGCCTGCATCAATGCGTTCCTGAATCTTCTCGTTCTCGATCATCACATCGCGGCGGTTGACAACGCTGCCCATGATGAACTCGCTGGAACCTGCATCGTCAATGCGAACCTTACGCATCATCTGGCGGACGATAACTTCGATATGCTTATCGTTGATTTCAACGCCCTGCAGACGGTAAACCTTCTGGACTTCGCTGATCAGGTAGTTCTGGGTAGCAATGCGGCCCTTGACAGCCAGGATATCCTGCGGATAAGCATGGCCTTCGGTCAACAGTGCGCCCTTGACGAGCACATCGCCCTCCATCACCTTCAGGCGGTGGCCGAACGGGATCAGGTAGCTCTTGGTAACCGGTGCGCCGTTATCGTCAACACCGGTCACTTCAACGTGGCGGCTCTTCTTGGTATCGTCAATATGGACGGTACCGGCGATCTCGGACATGATAGCCATTGCCTTCGGGCGGCGGCTCTCGAACAGTTCTTCAACACGCGGAAGACCCTGAGTAATATCTTCAGCAGATGCGATACCGCCAGTATGGAAGGTACGCATGGTCAGCTGAGTACCGGGTTCGCCGATGGACTGTGCCGCAATGATACCGACGGATTCACCGACCTTAACGCACTGGCCGTTGGACATGTTGGAGCCGTAGCAGCGGGCACAGACGCCAACGTGAGCACGGCAGGTCATCACGCTGCGGATCTCCAGCTCGGTAATACCGGCAGCTTTGATCTTTTCAGCGTCGAACATATCCATCATCTTGTCCTTGGACACAATGAGTTCGCCGGTCTTGGGATCCTTCACGTCATGCAGAGCATAACGGCCAATCAGACGCTCGGAGAAGCTTTCGATGGTAGCGTTGCTCTGCTGATCTCGCTGACGAGGATACCCTCGGTAGCGTGGCAGTCTTCCTCGCGGATGATGACTTCCTGAGAAACGTCAACCAGACGGCGGGTCAGGTAGCCAGAGTCAGCAGTACGCAGTGCGGTATCGGTCAAACCTTTACGAGCGCCTCGAGAAGAGATGAAGTACTCCAAGATGTTCAGGCCTTCGCGGTAGTTTGCACGGATAGGCATTTCCAGGGTTTTACCTGCGGTGTTAGCCAGCAGGCCGCGCATGCCGGCCAGCTGCTTGATCTGGTCCATAGAACCACGAGCACCAGAGTCGGACATCATATAGATGGGGTTGCGCTGGTGGTGGGTCTTCAGGTTGGTAGACAGAGCGTTGGAAACTTCCTCGGTAGCTGCCTGCCAGATCTCAACGGTGTTCTTATAGCGCTCTTCATCAGAGATAAGACCACGGTTGAAGTTCTTCATGACCTTTTCAACCTTCTTGTCAGCCGCAGCCAGGATCTCCGGCTTCTCTTCGGGGATGATAGCGTCAGGCACGGCAACGGTGATGGCGGAAAGGGTGGAATACTTATAGCCCTGTGCCTTGATGTGGTCCAGCATGATAGCGCAGCGCTTGGTGCCATGCTTTGTCAGGCAGCGGCTGATGATGTCGGGCAGCTTCTTCTTGGTGACCTGGAAATCGACTTCGTAATCGAACTTATGTTCGGGGTCGGTGCGATCCACATAGCCCAGATCCTGCGGGATGGGGGTGTTGAAGATGATCTTGCCGACAGTGGTGGTGACAAGGGCGGTTTCGGGGCCGTTGCCAAAGTCCATGGTGCGGCGCACCTTAACGGGAGCCTGCAGGGTGACGATATGCTCGGCGTAAGCCATCAGGGCTTCGTCCTCATCGCGGAACACCTTGTCGTGGCCGGGGTCTTCAGGGTTGACCATGGTCAGGTAGTAAGAGCCCAGGATCATATCCTGCGTGGGCACGGTGACGGGTTCGCCGTCAGACGGCTTCAGCAGGTTGCCGGAAGCCAGCATCAGCATCTTGGCTTCGCGCTGTGCTTCGGTGGACAGCGGCAGATGGACAGCCATCTGGTCGCCGTCGAAGTCAGCGTTGAAGGGGGTGCAGACCAGCGGGTGCAGCTTGATGGCGTGGCCTTCGACCAGAACGGGCTCAAATGCCTGAATGCCCAAGCGGTGCAGGGTAGGTGCACGGTTCAGCAGAACGGGATGGCCCTTGATGACGGTTTCGAGAGAGTCCCACACCTCGGTGGAAGCACGCTCGACCTTTTTGCGGGCAGCCTTGATGTTGGAGGCAATGCCCTTCTGGACCAGGTCCTTCATAACGAAGGGCTTGAACAGCTCCAGAGCCATCTCTTTGGGCAGACCGCACTGGTACATCTTCAGCTCAGGGCCGACAACGATAACGGAACGGCCAGAGTAGTCAACACGTTTGCCCAGCAGGTTCTGGCGGAAGCGGCCCTGCTTGCCCTTCAGCATATCGGAAAGGCTCTTGAGGGCGCGGTTGTTGGGGCCAGTGACCGGGCGGCCGCGGCGGCCGTTATCGATCAGGGCGTCAACTGCTTCCTGCAGCATGCGCTTTTCGTTGCGCACGATGATGTCGGGAGCGCCCAGCTCCAGCAGGCGCTTCAGACGGTTGTTGCGGTTGATCACGCGACGGTACAGATCGTTCAGGTCGGAAGTCGCAAAGCGACCGCCATCCAGCTGGACCATGGGGCGGATATCCGGCGGAATGACCGGAACAACGTTCAGGATCATCCACTCCGGGCGCTGGCCGGACAGGCGGAATGCATCAACGCACTCCAGGCGTTTCAACAGGCGGACGCGCTTCTGGCCGGTAGCCTTTTCCAGTTCCTCATGCAGCTCTGCGGACAGAGCTTCCAGGTCGATCTCAGCCAGCAGCTTCTGGACGGCTTCGGCGCCCATGCCGGCTTCAAAGGTATCCTCGTACTTTTCCCGCATCTCCTTGTACTCGCGTTCGGTCAGGAGCTGCTTTTTCTCCAGCGGAGTAAAGCCGGGATCGGTAACGATATAGTTTGCAAAGTAGAGCACCTTGTCCAGCTGGCGGGGGCCGATGTCCAGCATCAGGCCAATGCGGCTGGGAATGCCCTTGAAATACCAGATGTGCGAAACGGGTGCAGCCAGCTCAATGTGGCCCATGCGCTCGCGGCGGACCTTAGCGCGGGTAACTTCGACACCGCACTTATCGCAGATCTTGCCCTTATAGCGGATGCGCTTATACTTGCCGCAGTGGCATTCCCAGTCCTTGGTAGGTCCAAAAATGCGCTCGCAGAACAGGCCGTCGCGCTCCGGCTTCAGGGTGCGGTAGTTGATGGTTTCAGGTTTCTTGACCTCGCCATAGCTCCAGGCACGGATCTGGTCGGGAGAAGCAAGGCCGATCTTGATAGAATCGAACTCTTTATTTTCCATTCAGCGAACCCTCTCATTTAATCGTGACGTAAACAGCATTCCGATCATTCACCGTCGAACAGGTCGTCGCCATTGTCGGCTTCGATCTGTGCCAGAGAAGCTTCATCCGGCTCCTCATCGCCCAGGTCGTCGTCAAAGCCTTCATCGGCATCCTTGACACTGTAATCATCCTGCAGCTCGCTTTCCAGCAGAACGTTATCACCGATATCGCTGTTGTCAAAGTTGGCATCGTCATCGTCATATTCCTGACGCATATCAACAGCGTTGCCTTCCTTATCCTGAACAACAATATCCAGGCCAAGGCTCTGCAGTTCTTTCAGCATAACGCGGAAGCTTTCGGGGATGCCCGGATTCGGCACATCTTCGCCCTTGACGATTGCTTCGTAGGTCTTGACACGGCCCACAACGTCGTCAGACTTGACAGTCAGGATCTCCTGCAGGGTATAAGCCGCGCCATAAGCTTCCAGAGCCCAAACTTCCATTTCGCCGAAACGCTGGCCGCCGAACTGGGCCTTGCCGCCCAAAGGCTGCTGGGTAACCAGAGAGTACGGGCCGGTGGAACGGGCATGGATCTTATCATCAACCAGGTGATGCAGCTTGAGGTAGTACATATAACCGACAGTAACCTTGGAGGGGAACTTTTCGCCGGTACGGCCATCGTAAACGGTGGTCTTGCCGTCATCGGTCAAGTCGATCTTGCTGAAATCGATGATGTGGCCCTTATCGCCCATCAGGCGGGGCAGCTTGGTGGGATATTCCGGTGCATGGTCGCCATGCCACTTATCGCGGGCTTCGGCCAGGCAGTCACGGATATCAGATTCGTGCGCGCCATCGAACACGGGGGTCTGCACATGCCAGCCAAGGGCCTTGGCAACATAGCCAAGGTTGACTTCCAGCACCTGACCGATGTTCATACGGGAAGGAACGCCCAGGGGGTTCAGCACGATATCCAGCGGGGTACCGTCAGGCAGGAACGGCATGTCCTCCTGCGGCAGAATGCGGGAAACAACACCCTTGTTGCCGTGACGGCCTGCCATCTTATCGCCAACGCTGATCTTACGCTTCTGGGCGATATAGACGCGCACGCAGGTGCGCACGCCGGGCTGCAGCTCGTCAGAGTTTTCGGGGGTAAAGACCTTAACATCCACAACAATGCCGTAAGCACCGTGGGGAACGCGCAGGGAGGTATCACGTACTTCCCGTGCCTTTTCGCCAAAGATGGCGCGCAGCAGGCGCTCTTCGGCGGTCAGTTCGGTTTCACCCTTCGGGGTAACCTTACCAACCAGAATGTCGCCGGTCTTGACTTCGGCGCCGATGCGGATAATGCCGCGGTCGTCCAGATCCTTCAGGGAATCATCGCCGACGTTGGGGATATCACGGGTCACCTCTTCAGGTCCCAGCTTGGTATCGCGGGCTTCGCTCTCGTACTCCTCAATGTGGATAGAGGTGTAGATATCCTCGCGGACCAGCTTTTCGTTCAGCAGAACAGCGTCCTCATAGTTGTAGCCTTCCCAGGTCATGAAGCCGATCAGAGCGTTCTTGCCCAGAGAGATCTCGCCGTCCTTGGTGGCGGGGCCGTCAGCCAGAACGTCGCCCTTCTTGACAACATCGCCCACATAGACGGCGGGGCGCTGGTTGACGCAGGTTCCCTGGTTGGAGCGCATAAACTTAATCAGTTCATAGGTATCGGCGGAGCCATCTTCCAGACGGACAACGATCTTATCTGCGTCAACGCTTTCAACGGTGCCGTCATGGGCAGCCAGCACGCAGACACCGGAGTCGGTAGCAGCCTTGTATTCCATGCCGGTAGCAACCAGAGAGCGCTGGGTAACCATCAGAGGCACAGCCTGACGCTGCATGTTGGAGCCCATCAGAGCACGGTTACAGTCATCGTTTTCCAGGAAGGGAATGCAGGCGGTAGCCACAGAAACCATCATTCGCGGAGAGACATCCATGAAATCGACCTGTTCACGGGCAAACTCCTGAATATCGTTGCGATGACGGCCGGAAACGCGGGAACGGACAAAGCGGTTGTTCTCGTCCAGCGGTTCGTTGGCCTGTGCCACGATGTATTCATCTTCAACGTCGGCGGGCATATAAACAACTTCATCGGTAACAACGCCGGTTTCTTTATCCACGCGGCGGTAAGGTGCCTCAATGAAGCCGTACTTGTTGATCTTGGCGAAAGATGCCAGATAGGAGATCAGACCGATGTTGGAACCTTCGGGCGTCTCAATCGGGCACAGACGGCCATAGTGGGTATAATGAACGTCGCGGACTTCGAAGCCTGCGCGGTCACGGGACAGACCGCCGGGGCCCAAAGCGGACAGACGGCGCTTATGGGTCAGCTCAGACAGCGGGTTGTTCTGGTCCATGAACTGAGACAGTGGGCTGGAACCGATGAACTCACGGATGGCAGCCACGACCGGGCGGATGTTGACCAGGCTCTGCGGGGTGATCTCGCCGGATTCCTGGTTCTGCAGGGTCATGCGCTCGCGCACAACGCGCTCCATACGGGCAAAGCCGATGCGGAACTGGTTCTGCAGCAATTCGCCAACGCTGCGCACGCGGCGGTTGCCCAAGTGGTCGATTTCATCGGTCACGCCGATGCCATGGCCCAGCAGGTAGTTGACGGAAGCAAAGATATCGTCAACGGTAACGGTGCGGCTGATGAGCTTATCATGGTTCTTGGTCAGCAGTTCTTTCTGCTCTTCCGGATCGGAGGTAGCATCCAGAATCTTACGGATTTCGGCGAAGGAAGCGCGCTCGTTGATGCCGCATTCCTTCACGTCAAAGCTGAAGAAACTCTGGGCATCGACACAGCCGTTGGAGAACACGATCACATTGACCGGATCCTGGCCCTTGCGCTCCACGATAACAGTAACGCGGGAAACACCGGCGTTATCAATTTCAACAGCCTTTTCGTGGTTGATGCGCTCGCCCTTGGCGGCCAGCAGTTCGCCGGTCAGCGGGGCAATGATGTCCTCGGCAGTCTTATAGCCCGCAATACGGCGGAACAGGCACAGCTTGTTGTTCATCTTGAAGCGGCCAAAACGAGCCAGGTCGTAACGGCGCGGATCAAAGAACAGCAGGTTGATGTGGCTGCGGGAGCTTTCCACCGTCGGCGGCTCGCCGGGGCGCAGCTTGCGGTAGCACTCCAGCAGGGCTTCCTCTGTGGAATGGGTGATATCCTTTTCCAGGGTGGCGTTGATTTTGGGTTCAGAATCGCCGAAGTACTGGCGGATCTGCTCATCGGTGCCAAGACCCAGTGCGCGCAGGAAGGTAGTAACCGGCAGCTTGCGGTTTTTATCAATGCGCACATAATATACATCGGAAGAATCGGTTTCGTATTCCAGCCATGCGCCGCGGTTGGGGTTCATGGTTGCGGTGAAAAGGTCCTTGCCGGTACGGTCCTTGCTGGAAGCATAGAACACGCCGGGCGAACGAACCAGCTGGCTGACGATAACACGTTCTGCACCGTTGGAGATGAAAGTGCCGGAATCCGTCATGAGCGGGAAATCGCCCATGAAAATTTCCTGTTCCTTCACTTCGCCGGTGCTTTTGTTCAACAGGCGCGCAGTGACATAAAGCGGCGCAGCATACGTTGCGTCACGCTCTTTACATTCTTTAATGGTATATTTGGGGTGCTTGTCCAGACGGTAATCGACAAATTCCAGCGAGAGATTCCCGGTGTAATCCTCGATCGCGTCAATGTCGTGGAACACTTCGCGCAGGCCCTCGTCCAGGAACCAGTTATAAGAGTTTTTCTGGATCTCGATGAGGTTGGGCATGCCAATCACTTCGTTGATGCGGGAAAAGCTCATTCTGGAGGTTCGACCGTTTTGTACGGGCTTGACCTTTACCATAAAATGCGACCACTCCTATTCCGTTCAGATTTGTTTTTGGCAAAAGCGCTCCGCCGAAGCAATGATTTTCTTGGAACATTCGTCGTTTTTAACAAAGTTTGAAAAAACGCGAAAAAATCAAAATTCCTTTAGGGCGCTCTATTCCATTTTGTGATACTATGCCAGTATACCAGCCAAAAAGCTGATTGTCAAGGGCTCTTTTGGCATTTTGCGTGTTTTTTTATCAGGCAATTGAACGCCCGGATGCGTGTCGCATTTCTTTTGGCAAAGTGCTATTTTTGCATTTCTTCTGCCACTTGACAAATCCTTGAAATACCGCTAATTGGCACAATGCCCAATTACCTTGTGTGTTTTTTGTATGGGTTGCAGCCTGCGTTTTTTCTGCATTTTCCCGATTTTTACGCTTTGCAAACAAAAAGTGCCCTTCCTGCCGTTATCCGTGTGCAGGGTGGGCACTCGTCTGTTTTTGGTGTTATGCGTTTGATGCCGGGCCCGCCACACGGGTATTTACACCAGCTCCACCCGGTATTTTTGCAGCCAGTAATTCAGCTGCACAAACCAGGCAATGGTCTGCGGGGTGGTCATCAGCTGGCCATACCAGGGGGTCGCAGTCTCGGCAGCGGTCAACAGCTGTTCCAGCGCTGCCCTCTTGGCAATACGCAGCAGCGGGGCATCCGGGTCCTTCATTGCACTGCGCAGCATGGCGCTGACAGCGTTCAAATACGCCGGGTTCCATGTTTTAGGGTAGGGGCTCTTTTTTCGCCACAACACTTCCGTGGGCAGCACGCCCTGCATCGCCTGGCGCAGCAGGCCTTTTTCGTGGCCCTCGTAATCCTTATATTCCCACGGCACGCTGTACAGGTATTCCGCAATGCGGTAATCGCAGAACGGCACGCGCACTTCCAGCCCGCTGTACATACTCATTCGGTCCTTGCGGTCCAAAAGGGTCTGCATAAACCAGTTAAAGTTCAGGGCAAACATCTGGCGCATCCGTTGTTCCAGGGGATCCAGACCGGGGCGGATGGAAGTTTGCTCCAGCGTAGCGCGGTAGCCTTCATCAATATACGCCGCCGGGTCAATGCCGCCGAACACCTCCGGCTTAAAAAAGCTGACCCTGTATGCCGTGCTCTGCGCCCAAGGGAAGCCATACCGCTCCCGCACGGTCTTATCCCTGTACCAGGGGTAACCGCCAAATATCTCGTCCGCGCACTCGCCGGAAAGTGCCACGGTGGCTGTTTTACGGATCTCACGGCAGAACAGCAGCAGCGAGGAGTCCACATCCGCCATGCCGGGCAGGTCGCGGGCGTCCACCGCTTCCAGCAGGGCGGCAGCCAGTGCTTCGCTGTCCAGCGTTACCCAGGTATGCTGCGCGTTCAAGAACTGGTTCATGGTGCGGATATACGGCGCATCCGGGCTGGGCTGGAAATGGGTGGCGTGGAAGTACTTTTTGTTATCCTGATAACCGACCGAGAAAGTCTGCAGCGTTTTGCCCCGCGCCGTAAAGCGGGAATCCGCGATTGCCGAAATCAGGCTGGAATCCAGCCCGCCGGAAAGGAAGGTTGCCACCGGCACATCCGATACCAGCTGCCGCGTGACGGCATCCATCACCAGGTCCCGCACTTTGGCTGCGGTGTGGGTAAAATCATCGGGGTGTTCGTGGTCGGTCAACTGCCAGTAGCGGCGCACGGTGAAGCGCGGCGCACCAACCTGTGGCACAGTGTATTCCGCGCAGCAGCCGGGCTTCAATTCCTGCACATTGCGGAACACCCCGCACCCCGGCGTGCGGCCAGGGCCGAGCAGCAGCACATCGGCCAGCCCATGGGCATCCACCTGCGGCGGGATCTCCGGGTGGCAGAGCAGCGTTTTCAGCTCGGAAGCAAAGATCAGGCTGTCCCCGCGCAGGGCATAGAACAGCGGCTTGACCCCGATGCGGTCCCGCGCCAGAAAGAGCTTTTGCGCCCGCTGCTGCCACACAGCAAATGCAAAAATACCGTTCAGCTTTTCCAGACAGTCCGGCCCCCACTGGGCAAAAGCATGTAACAAAACCTCAGTATCGGAATGGCTTACAAAGCGATGGCCCAGAGCCGCAAGCTGGGCGTGCAGCTCCGGCGTGTTGTACAGCTCGCCGTTGTACACCAGAATGTATTTCTCCCCGCCCTGATCCAGCACCATGGGCTGGCAGCCGTTTTCCAGATCCACCACAGCCAGCCGCGCATGGATCAGCGCCGCATGGCCGTGCAGGTATATTCCCCGCTGATCCGGCCCGCGGCGTGCAAGGCTTTTCTGCATTCGGCAGTAAGCTGGGTAGTTGGCTGCAATCTTATTTGGGTCCGCGCTGATCTGTCCGGCAATTCCACACATCGTTATCCCCTCCCCTATATCATCAGGGTAATCGTATGCTGTGGCTTTGTCATTTATGCCTGCTGCACACAAAAATACACCCGCACCGCCGGGCAAACAGCAGTACGGGTGCAGATGATTTTAATTTGCTATTTCTATTCTTATTCTATATAAGAATCACGGCATCAATCCAGGAAGTCGCGCAGCTTTTTGCTGCGGCTGGGGTGGCGCAGCTTGCGCAGGGCTTTTGCTTCGATCTGGCGGATACGTTCACGGGTAACGTTGAACTCCTTGCCCACCTCTTCCAGCGTGCGGGGGCGGCCATCTTCCAGGCCAAAGCGCAGGCGCAGGACCTTTTCTTCACGCGGGGTCAGGGTTTTCAGCACATCGGCCAGCTGCTCTTTCAACAGGGTCTGGCTGGCGGCTTCGGCGGGAACGGGGGCTTCCTCATCGGGGATAAAGTCGCCCAAGTGGCTATCTTCCTCCTCACCGATGGGGGTTTCGAGGCTGACGGGTTCCTGTGCCACGCGCATAATCTCGCGCACTTTGTCCACCGGCATATCCAGGCGCTCGGCAATTTCTTCGGCGCTGGGCTCATGGCCGTTTTCGTGCAGCAGTTGGCTGGAAACCTTTTTGACCTTGTTGATGGTTTCCACCATATGCACAGGGATACGGATGGTGCGGGCCTGATCCGCAATGGCGCGGGTGATGGCCTGGCGGATCCACCACGTTGCATAGGTGGAGAACTTGAAGCCCTTGGTATGGTCAAACTTTTCAACCGCTTTGATCAGACCCAGGTTACCTTCCTGGATCAGGTCCAGGAACTGCATGCCGCGGCCCACATAGCGCTTTGCAATGGAAACTACCAGACGCAGGTTGGCTTCGCTCAGGCGCTGCTTGGCGCGTTCGCCGTCCTTGCCGCCTTTCTGGATATCCAGGGCCAGCTGCACTTCCTCATCGGGGGTCAGCAGGGGCACGCGGCCGATCTCTTTCAGGTAAACCTTAACGGGGTCATCGATGGTAATGCCGTCCGAGGTAACGGTATCCTCAAAGTCATCCATCCCCTCCTCGCCCATATCGGCCACAGCGGACATATCAGTGGCGTCATCATCCACCACTTCAATGCCGTTGCTTTCCAGCTCTTCATACAGCTTTTCCATCTGCTCCGCGTCAATAACACGGCTGCTTTCTTCCATAGCGTCACTGATTTCGGTGCTGGTCAATTTGCCTGCACGGCGGCCCTGTTCAATCAGGTTGCGAATCGAATCTTTCTTTTCTGCCATAAGTAGTTTCTCCTTTGGTTTTTATTCTGCCCATCTTACTGGAACGGGATAAAACAACATGGTTTTGGCCGGGTGGAAATTATTCTTCCGGCGGGCGTTCGCCCACTTTTTTACGGGCAAGGGCGGCAAATTTCTGCCGGAATTCATCGTCTGTGGTGCCTGCCACCTGGGCGCTTTCGGGGTTTGCGGTCTGCAAACGATCCAGCAGCATATCAATATCCCGGCGGGTCAGGCGGGTATCGGCGTTTGGGCCTGGGCCAGCATCACCTGGCTGTAGGCTTTTCCTCCAACAAGGGGAAAGGGTCGTGGCGTTGGCGGGCTGGCCGCGGGCAGCGCATCATAAATCGCCTTGATTGCCTGCTGCATTTCCGGCAGCACCACCATGCCAAGGTTCAGCCGCTCCCGGATGTAGGGGATGGCGCCGGCATCCTGCAGCATAGCCGCCACAAGCTGGCGGGCGGCGCTTGCGGCCCCCAGGGCAGCTTCGCCCCCGCGGTCATAGGGCACGCGGATATCCGCCGCAATCCCCTGGCGGGAAAGTTCGTTCTGCTCTTTGCGGCGCGCCCTGCGCCCGGCCCCGCGCACGGCGCTTTCCAGCTGGACCAACACAGCCTTTTTATCAATGCCGGTCTGTTCCGCAATGCGCCCGGCATACATCCCGCGCCGTGGGCTGACCGCGCTGCCTGCCAGAATGCCGATGGCTTCATCCACATATTGCAGGCGCTGGGCATCGTTGCGCAGGTCATATTTTTTCACTGCCTTAGCCAACTTGAACTCCAGCGGGGTTGCGGTGCCTTCCAGCACAGCTTCAAACCGGTCGCGGCCATAGGTGCGGATAAATTCATCCGGGTCCTTGGCACCGGGGATGTTCAGCACCCGCACCTGCAAATTGGTACCGGAAAACAGCGCCAAACTGCGCTCCGTTGCCTTCTGGCCTGCTTCGTCCGAGTCATAGCTCAGCACCACTTCGTCGGCGTATTCCGTCAGCAGCTTGACCTGCTCCGGCGTCAAAGCCGTGCCGCAGGCACAAACAGCGGTATCAAACCCGGCTTCGTGCATCGAGATGACGTCCATATACCCTTCGCAGAGGATATACCGCTTGGACGTTGATTTTTTTGCCACATTCAGCGCAAACAGCGTGCGGGATTTGTGGTAGACCATCGTTTCGGGCGAGTTGATGTATTTCGGCTTGGAATCATCCATCACGCGCCCGCCGAACGCAATGATATTGCCCCGCACATCAATGATGGGCACCATCACGCGGTGGCGGAAGATATCATACAGATTGCCCTTGGCGCTACGCTTGACAAGGCCGGAGGATTCCAATTCCGGCTCGGTAAAGCCGCGGTGGCGCAGGTAGTGCAGAAGGCCGACAAAATCTTCCGGTGCATAGCCCAGGCCAAACCGGCGGATGGCCGCATCCGAAAGGCCGCGTTTTTCGCGCCAGTAGCGGCGGGCCATGGCGGCTTCCGGCGTTGGGGCGTTGAGCTGGTCATAAAAATAGCGCGCGGCGTTGCGGTTAATCTCCAACAGGCGGGAGCGGGAACGGCTTTCCTGGTCGTCCTCCTCCGGCATGGGCATCCCGGCGCGGCCCGCCAGCTGTTTAACAGCTTCCACATAGCCCAGGTTGGAAATTTTGCGCACAAAGTTGATCACATCCCCCGCCGCACCGCAGCCAAAGCAGTAAAAACTTTGGGTATCCGGGTAGACGGTAAACGAAGGGGTTTTCTCGTTATGGAAAGGGCACAGCCCGGTATAGGTCCGCCCGCGATGACGCAGCTGCACATATTGGCCGATTACTTCGGTAATATCATTGCGTGCAACCACTTCCTGTATGTATTCCTGTGGGATCAATGGGGCTCCGGGCCTCCTTTCGCGTATATATCGTAATAATTTTATGACAATGTGCGCCCCTTCGGGGCGGGCGGCAGTGCTCTAACATACTGCCAATTTTATAGCACCTGCCACTTTTGCGGCACAAACAGCTCCTCAAACAGGCGGGTAGCAAATTCATCGCTCATGCCGGAAATATAATCCGCCACGGCACGGTCCATTCCCTGGTGATATGCCACCTGCATATAAAAATTAGGCATCAGCGTGGGGTCCGCGCAAAGGCGCTCATACAGCGCTTCGATCATCTTGTCCACTTTTTTCTCTTCGCGCTTGGCATCCTTGTCCACATACACCGTGCTGTACATAAAGTCTTTCAGCACACCGTATGCCTCCTCCACTTCGGGGGAAAACTGCATTTTCCCATTTTTGCAGTTTGCGCTGTTTGCCACAAGGTCAGTGATCATTGTGGTGATGCGCCGGGATTTGGTATCTCCCAGCACCTGCACGGCATCCCGCGGCAGGGCGGCGGGGTTCAGCACACCGGCGGCCACGGCATCCTCAATATCATGGTTCAAAAAGGCAATGTGATCCGCATAGCGCACGGTACAGCCTTCCATCGTGCGGGCCCATGCGCCTTTGGTGTGGGTAATAATCCCGTTGCGCACCTCCCAGCAAAGGTTCAGGCCCTTGCCGTCCTTTTCCAGGTAGTCCACCACCCGCAGGCTTTGGCGGTAGTGGGTAAACCCGCCGGGGCACAGCCGGTTCAGTGCGCGCTCCCCCGCGTGGCCGTATGGGGTGTGGCCAAGATCATGCCCCAGGGCAATGGCTTCGGTCAGGTCCTCATTCAGCCGCAGGGCGCGGGCAATGGTTCGGGCAATCTGGCTGACTTCCAGCGTGTGGGTCAGCCGGGTGCGGTAGTGGTCGCCCTCCGGCGAAAGAAACACCTGTGTTTTCTGCTTCAACCGCCGGAAACTTTTACAGTGCAAAATTCTGTCCCTGTCACGCTGGTAGCAGGTCCGCAGGTCATCTTCCGGTTCCGGGGTGCGGCGGCCAAAGCTCTGCTCACTTAAAGCGGCATAGGGGCTTAAGGTCAGGCGTTCAATTGTCTGGGTCTCTTCCCGCACAGTCACGGCGCAGCCTCCTTTCCTCTATCCGGTTCCCCGTTGGGCATATCATGCCCAAAAACAGCTCTCTATATTATAAATACGATAAAAAGCTGCCAAACACTTGTATGAAATGTAAAAATTTCATGGGAAATTCTGCTTTCTTGCCAGAAATGACTGCGCAGCATCAAAAAGCTGCGTAAAGTGGTTTGCTGATCGTCACTTCGGCACTGCCGCGGGTCAGCTCGCTCAGGTCATGGCACAGGGCTTCTTCGGTTCCGGCAGGCATGCGCCAGCGCAGGGTCACAGCGTCGGCATACTCCGGTTCCTGCAGTTTGGCCCCGGCGGCTGCGATCATCCGCTGGGCCTGTTCAAACTTGGGGTATGGCACGGTCACGGCACAATCCGTCACCAGCCGCATGCTGACAATCTCCGCCTGCTGCAAGGCTCCGGATGCCGCCGCGGTGTAGGCCCGCACCAGCCCGCCGGTACCCAGCAGAACTCCGCCAAAGTACCGCGTAACCACCACGATCACATCCGAAAGCCCCGCATGGCCGATGGCTTCCAGCACGGGGGTACCGGCGGTTTTGGCGGGTTCGCCGTCATCACTGTAGTGGGCCGCCCTCGCGCAGAACATAGGCATACATTATGCCGCGCGGTGCGGTTGGCCGCTTTGATGCGGTTCAGGTGGGCGGGGCAGCTTCCTCGGTATCGGCAAACGCAGCGGAAGCAATAAAGCGGGAGCGCTTTTCTTCATATTCAAAGGTGGAAATACCGCGGATCGTTTGATAGTCCGGCATAGGGGTTCTCCTTTGAGATGCAAGATGATGTATTTGAAAATACCGCAGATGTTGCCATCTGCGGTATACAAACAATGCAATTACTTGCCAGCCTTGTTGGCGTAGCGGCGCTTAAAGCGCTCAACACGTCCGCCGGTGTCAACCAGCTTCTGCTTGCCGGTGTAGAAGGGATGGCACTTGCTGCAAACTTCAACGCGGATCTCCGGCTTGGTATCGCGGGTATGGATCACGTTGCCGCATGCGCAGGTAATGGTGCAATCCACATAGTTGGGATGAATACCCTGCTTCATTTTCATTTCACCTCTTTCTCGATCATGACTAAAGGGAGCCATACTTGATATATGTGCTCATCACAATCTTCGAATTTCGGCTACCAGCAGACGCCATCCTGTGCGTGTGGAGCAGCCCTCTGAACGATTGCTAGAGTATTTTACCAGAGTTTTTGTGTTTTGTCAAGTAGTGCGGGCAATCTTTTGCGGCGGCAAATTGCCAGCAAAAGTGCAATCATTTATATGCACATCCGGGACGTCGAGGACGCCGTCTCCTACTGTGGGGCAAAGTACATCACACGTTTTTTGTATCTGCTCCGGTAAGTTTCCGGCGGAGTCGGGTACCCCCGCCCTACTGGGTGTTTGTGGGTTGGCCGCACACAATAAAATGCTCTGTAGGGAACGGTCTTGACCGTTCCGGGGCCTTGTAGCAGATGCCGCAACAATTTTCCGCAAAGCCTTTGGTTCCCCTTCGTGGGGAGCTGTCGCCGAAGGTGACTGAGGGGTGATTCCCCAAGCGGAGCCTGAAAATGCGCGTTATTTCCTCACTGCGGCGGCTAGGGGGCTGCATACAAAAAAGGCCGTCTGCGTATGACAGCAGACGGCCCAAAAGCGCCAAACCTATGGAATCACATTATGCCAGCAGCGGCTTAACGGCAGCGGCCAGTTCTTCTTTCTTGGCTTCGGCTTCGGCCAGGTCTTTGCCCTTGGTGGTAAAGTAGGTCTTGATCTTCGGCTCGGTGCCGGAGGGGCGCACCACAACGGTGCAGCCGGATGTCAGGGTGTAGATCAGCACGTTGGCGGCGGGCAGACCGGTCTCTTCAGGCTTTTTATAGTCCACAACCTTTACAACGGCGTCACCGCCAAAGTCCTTGGGCGGGTTCTCGCGCAGGCCGGACATAATGCTCGCCATCTTGTCCATGCCGGACAGGCCCGGGAACTCAAAGCTGTCAACCTTGTTCAGGTAGCGGCCATACTCGGCGTAAATGCGCTCCAGCTCTTCCTTGATGGAACTGCCCTTTGCGCGGTAATAAGCAGCCATTTCGCAAATCAGCATAGAGCCGATGATGGCATCCTTATCGCGGACGTAAGGACCAGCCAGGTAGCCATAGCTTTCCTCAAAGCCAAAGATGAAGCGGTCAACCTGACCAGCAGCTTCCAGCTTGGCGATCTGATCGCCGATCCACTTAAAGCCGGTCAGCACATTGCGGCACTCAACACCGTAATGCTCGGCCACCTTGTCCGCCAGCGGGGTGGACACGATGGACTTGCACATGACGGGGTCTTTGGGCATGGTTCCCTGCTCAATGCGGCCCGCGCAGATGTAATCCAGCAGCAGAACGCCGACTTCGTTGCCGGAAAGCAGCTCATAGCTGCCATCCTTGCACTTAACGGCAATGCCAACGCGGTCAGCATCGGGGTCAGTGGCCAGCATCAGGTCTGCACCAGACTTTTCGGCCAGTTCCAGGCCAAGGCGCAGAGCCTCGAAAATTTCGGGGTTGGGGTACGGGCAGGTGGGGAAATTGCCGTCCGGCTTTTCCTGTTCCGGCACAACGGTGATATCGGTAATGCCGATGTCATGCAGAACATGGGTGACCGGAACCAGGCCGGAGCCGTTCAGCGGGCTGTAAACCAGCTTCAGACCGGCGGTCTTGCAGATACCGGGACGGATGGAGCGGGCTTCGATTGCTTCGTACAGGGCGTTGATGCAGTCATCGCCAACGTATTCGATGATGCCCTTTTCCAGCCCCTCGGCAAACGGCATGGTTTTGGCGCCGGTCAGGATGTCGGTCTTCTGGATTTCGGCGTACACGATGTCAGCGGCCTCATCGGTCATCTGGCAGCCATCGGGGCCGTAGGCCTTATAGCCGTTGTACTTGGCCGGGTTGTGGGATGCCGTTACCATGATACCGGCGTTGCAGTTATAATACCGGGTAGCAAAGCTCAGTGCGGGAACCGGCATCAGGGCGCTGTAAATGCGCACCTTTACGCCGTTGGCGGCCAGAACTTCGGCAGCAGCCTTGGCAAACACATCGCTCTTGATGCGGCTGTCATAGCTGATAGCAACGGTCTGGGTGCCGCCCTGGGTCTTGACCCAGTTGGCAAGGCCCTGGGTAGCCTGGCGCACAACATACACGTTCATGCGGTTGGTACCGGCGCCGATCACACCGCGCAGACCGGCAGTGCCGAACTTAAGGGCAACGGCAAAACGATCCTGAATGGCAGCGTCATCGTTCTGAATCAATTCCAGCTCCGGCTTCAGGTCGGGGTCATCCAGGTTGGCAGCAAGCCAACGGCTGTACATTTCTTTATACATTTTGGACACCATCACTTTCTTACCCTGTAAAAGTTTTGGGTAAATTTACTTGTTCAAATTAAATATATCAATTTTAGTTTGCGTTGTCAATCAAAAAAAGCTGGAATTCCGGCTTTTTGCCGGAGCTTTGCCTGTTTTTTACCCTACAGCGTCAAGGCAGATTTTGGGCACAAAAAATATGCTTGCCGCCGCGGGCGGAACAGGATATACTGAAAATAATCAAAGTACGCAATTTGTTGAAAAAAAGGAGTTGGCTGCGCCATGTATGCACACGTTGTCAGCCTGGGGGTAGCGGGGCTGGATGGCTACCCCGTTACCGTGGAAACCCACATCAGCGGCGGTCTGCCCAAATTTGCCATGGTGGGCCTGCCGGATTCCGCCGTGAAGGAAAGCAGTGAGCGGGTGCGCAGCGCCATCAAAAACCTGAACTGCCCCTGGCCCGCCAGCCATGTTACCGTCAACCTGGCCCCCGCCGATGTGCGCAAGACCGGCAGTTTGTATGACCTGCCGGTGTTCATCGGCATTTTGGCGGCGCAGCAGTACATCCCACAGCCAGAGCCGCACCAGGCATTTTTGGGTGAGCTTGGGCTGGATGGCACACTGCGCCCCATTGCCGGTGCCCTGCCCATGGCCCTTGCCGCCCAAAAGGCGGGCGTGACCGAGCTGTTTGTTCCTGCCGAAAACGCCGCCGAAGCCGCCGTGGCCGAGCAGCTGACAGTTTACCCCGCCCGCAGCGCTGCGGATGTGATCCGCCACCTGGCGGGGCAGGCAAAGCTCAGCCCCGCCAGCCGCACAGGATACGATGCCGCCGGGCAGTGGCTTGGCCCCGATTTTGCGGATGTGCGCGGCCAGGCGGAGGCCCGCCGCGCGCTGGAAGTTGCCGCTGCGGGTGGGCACAACCTGTTGATGGTGGGCCCGCCGGGCACCGGCAAAAGCATGCTGGCCAAGCGCCTGCCGGGCATTCTGCCGCCGCTCAGTTATGAGGAAGCGCTGGAAACCACCGCGATTTATTCCGTTGCTGGGCTGGTGCAGGCCGGGACCGGATTATTGCAGCAGCGACCGTTCCGCAGCCCCCACCACAGTGTCAGCGCCGCAGCCATTGCGGGCGGCGGCACAGTGCCCCGCCCCGGCGAGGTGAGCCTGGCCCACAACGGTGTACTGTTTTTGGACGAATTGCCAGAGTTCAGCCGCGAAGCGCTGGAGGTGCTGCGCCAGCCAATCGAGGACGGGTGCATCTCCGTGAGCCGGGTACACGGCACCGCCACCTACCTGCCGTTTTATGCTGGTCGCCGCCATGAACCCCTGCAAGTGCGGGTATTATGGTTCCGGCGTGCGGGAATGCAGCTGCACGCCCAGTGCGATCGAGCGCTACCGGCAGCGGATTTCCGGCCCGCTGTTGGACCGCATTGACCTGCATGTAGAGGCCCGCCCCGTGGAGTACGACGCCCTTGCCGCAAAAACCGGCGGCGAGCCGAGCGCTGACATCCGCACGCGGGTGGCTGCGGTACGCGCCATGCAGGCCCAGCGCTACCAAGGCCTTGGCTTTACCTGCAACGCCCAGCTGCCCAGCGGTATGCTGCGCCGCTACTGCCCGCTTGCCCCCGCCGCCGAAAAGCTGCTGCGCGGTGCGTTTGAACGCATGGGCTACAGCGCCCGCGCCTATGACCGCATCCTGCGTGTTGCCCGCACCATTGCCGACATGAACGGTGTGGAACAGATCGGCGCCGCAGAGCTGATGGAAGCGCTGCAATACCGGAGAATGGACAGGGCGGTAGGCAAATGAATATTTGCCAAATGAATAGTAATCAGGTGGACCCCGTTGCTGGCACAACGCTCAAAAATATTAGAGTTCTGTCAAATATAGAGCACTAATATTTCTGAGCCGTGCGCAGCACTGCGGTCCACCTGCATTATTCTTTATTCTTTTTCATTATTCTTTCTATTTCACCCGTTCCTTTTCGGAACGGGCGAAATAGAACATCCACTGCTGCAAAATTCCGGCGTTGCCATAGGCTGGGAATGGGTTCTGCCCGGCGTAATGCTGGTCGATCACACGCTGGATCCACACATCCACGGGGGCACACTCCATGCGGCCATAGGCAAACAGGGCTACGCAGTTGGCCACCTTGATGCCCACGCCGTGCTGCTGCATCAAAGCTTCCAGCAGCTGGGCATCGGGCAGGGTTTCCAGCGCGGCAAGGTCCAGCGCTCCCGCTGCAACTGCCTGGGCGGCAGCCAGAACATACGGGCGCGGTAGCCCAGCGCGCAGTCCCGCAATGCCTGCTCCCCTGCCGCGGCGAGCGCCTGCGCCGTTGGGAACGCATACAGCACATTCCCGCCCGGCTGCAGCAGCGGCACACCGTACCGGTACACAGCGTTTCCACGCAAGCCTGAATGGCTGGATATTTTGCGCTGGCTGATGATAAAGGTAACCAGCATCTCCCAGGCGTCCTGGCGCAGAATGCGGATGCCCGCCCCGGCCCGGCCGCTGCGCAAAGGTAGGCATCCTGTTTGGGCACCGCGGCGCGGATGGCCGCATAATTGCGGTTCAAATCAAAATAGCGGTGCCAGAAGCCCTGCCATTCTTCCGGGGTACAGCTAGCTGTATACGTATCACCGCTGCCGGGCTGCAGGTACAAAAGCTTATCCCCGGCCAAAAACCGCCAGCCCTGCGGCGTTTGCGCAATGCGGAACGCCCCGCTGGCGGCTATTTTTTGCAGATCGAAATCACCCGGTATCGTTACGGTCATGGCTCGCGCAGCACCTCCAGCATGCGGCGGGCGCTGCCTTCCCACGAGTATTTTGCAGTAATGGCGGCGGCATCCCGGCCGGGGGTTACATGGTCCACACTGCCGTGGTTGGTGGAAAGGTCAATGTAATCAGCGTGGGAGCCGTAAATTTCCCGCATGCAGGGGGTATTGCTCACCATCACGCGTGGAGCACCGCAGGCAATGGCTTCCAACGGGGGGATGCCGAACCCCTCATACAGCGTGGGGAACAAAAACGCCTTGCAGTTTTCCATCAGGCTTTTGGCTTCGCCGTCCGTCACATAGCCAAGGTACATCACGTTGTTCAGGTGGTCCAACCCCAGGGCAGCGGCCTCTTTGGCAAGGCTGCCGCCGCCCGCAATTGCAAACATAACCTGGGGTTTGCTCTGCGCAGCGCGCAGCACCCAGGGAAAGTTCTTATTTTTAAGTAGGTTGGACATTGAGAAATAATACTCGCCCTTTTTCAGCTGCGGCCACTTGCTGTACTCACCAAACAGCATGGGGTCAGGGCGCACGCGCTGCATATGCTGCCAGGCGTTATACACCACAGTGATCTTTTCAGGGTTCACATGGTAATATTTCACGATCTCGCTTTTGGAAAATTCCGAGACCGTCACGATTTTTCTGGCCTTTTTGGCAATGGCCGCATACTGCATGCAGTGCCAGACAGCGCTGGTGCGGCCGCGCAGGTCGGTATAAAAATCCGGGCGTGCTTTATAGCACACATCATGCACCACGGCAATGCCCTCGTTCCCACGGTGGAACATGGGGATAACGTTGCACATGCCCAGCCAGCAGCGCCCGCTTTGTGCCAGATATCGGCCATACACCCGCTGCCAGCCCAAAATGCCGCTGGACTGCGGCAGGGTGACCACCTTGATATTGCGGTATTCGGGAACGATACAATCCGGCGGAACCGCCACTTCCAGCTCGCCGGGTTCCAGCATGGGGTCCATGGCAGCGAGTATTTCCCGCGCATAGCGCTGGATGCCGGAAAGCTGCTGCACAAAAAACGAACCGTCTACTGTATACTTAGGCATTTTCATTCTCCTTATAAACGGCACCGCGTTACTGCGTCAGGATGCCGTATTGGTTTTTGCACTGCAAAATGCGCTGCACGCTTTCGTCCAGTCTCTGCTGGGGGATGGTACCATCCTGCACAGCTTCCAGCACGGCGGTATAGGCATCGGCAAGGCCGTTGGGCATCAGCAGCAGGTCTGCACCGGCCTGCAGCGCCTTGACCGCCGCCTGACCGGGGGTATACACATCGGTGATGGCCTGCATCGCCAGCGAATCCGTCACGATCAAGCCCTGATAGCCCAACTCCCCGCGCAAAAGATCGGTCAGCATGACGCTGGAAAGGGGAGGCCGGGGTATCGTCCCCTGTTACCTGCGGCACGGTAATGTGGGCCGCCATAATCAGCGGAGCATTGTTCACATTTTGGGCAAAGGGCACCAGTTCACAGCTGCGCAGGTCATCCAGCGTTTTGTTCAGCGTTACGGTCCCAACGTGGGTATCCTCGCTGGTATCGCCATGGCCGGGGAAATGCTTGAGGGTGCAGGCAATGCCCGCATCGGCAAACCCGGCGCACGCCCCGCCCACAAGGTCGGCGGCGGTCTGCGGTTCACTGCTGAACGCGCGGGTACCGATGACCGGGTTATCGGGTTGGTGTTCACATCGGCCACAGGGGCAAAATCCAGGTTAAAGCCGTATTCTTTTAAGTAGCCGCCAATGGTGCGGCCCATGGCGCGGGCATCTTCCGGGTTACCGGATGTTCCCACCGCCGCAGCGCTTTCGTATTGGGGCAGGTCAAACGCGGCATTGTTGGCAAGGCGCGCCACCAAGCCGCCCTCCTCATCAATGGCAGTAAAGAGCGGCGTATCGCTCGCCTGCTGCAAATCTTCCAGAAATTGGGTGATCTGCTGCGGGCTTTCCAGATTTTTGCCAAAGATCACCACGCCGCCCACCGGGTACTCCGCCAAAGTCTGGCGCATGGCATCCGTCAGTTCTGGTCACGCCGTCCGCCTTGGCATCGTTGATCTGGTCCTGCGTTTGGCTCAAGTCCAGGGAATCGGGTCGAACAAGAAAGAGCTGCCCCACCTTTGTTCCAGCGTCATCTCCTCCAGCAGCTGCTGCACGGGGTCCGGCTCCGGGGTGGGCTGTTCCGTGGGTGCTGCCTGCGTGGTTTGGGCTTGCTGTGTTGGTGCTTCGGTCGGCTGGGCCGCCTTATTGGGGAGTACATCTTTTGGGGCCGCAGAACAGGCGCACAAGACTGCCGCCAAAATGGTTGACACAAATGCCGCGGATCTTTTTTTCATGCTTACCGCCCCTGCTGTTTGTCTAAAGGCAACACCGCACAATTCCCGCCTTGCGGCTTAAGCACCGCTCCGGCAGCTGCGGCACGGCATCTGCGTTGCCAAAATGCTCGAAAATGTCGGGTTGCGGTACCCGCATCGTGCTTCGGGGGCAAAAGCCCCTTGCACTCTGCGACCGCTGCCCCTGCTTCGGTTCGCTGTTTCCGCCACTGGCGGCGCTCACCTTTGCAGCATCCAGTATTATCTGCGCTTTTGGTTAGCAGCTGCCGCACCTCGCTCGCCGTATCGGCACTTAGAATTATGCCGTATTGCCCTAGGGTGTATCCTCAAATAAGATAAACGAAGAAGTCATCCAAATTGTTACATAAAAGGCATTTTTAGGCATTTTTCCTATCCATATTTTCACAGGGAAATATCTTTGCCTTAACAATGTGCGCCTCTGCGGTCACTATAGGGAAATGCCATTTTCCCCGCACAACGCGCCCTGCTGCATATGCTGGCCTTGCGGCGTGTTTTATTGTATTTTGATTATACCATGTCTCGCGGCAGAATGGAACGGAATTTACAGGAATCAAGTGGTAAAATCCCGCATTACTCTGCAAAAAGCCCTCGGCACAGTGGTTTGGCACCGTGCCGGGGGCTTTGTATTGGTTCAGACTTTGCTGCCGGACCGATTATTCATCATCAACGGTATTGTCATTGCCAACCGGGTCTTCGGCGGCAACATCGGCGGTTTCGGGGGTGGCATCCTCCTCGGCTTCCAGCGCTGCCTTGTCATAGGCAAAGGCGTTCAGGGCGTCAGTACTCACTTCATACACAACGCCTGCTGCGCCGGAGCTGCGCAGGTAGCACAGGGTATCGTCCTCGGCGTCGTTGCCGCCAAAGCTGCACTGGATGCTGGTGCCGTCCGATGCGATCAGGGTAACGATGGCATTGGGGGTATCCAGACCATACACGGCATCGGCCTGCGGTTCGGTCACGCTCCACTTGGTTTTCAGATCGCAGATGGTGCTCGCCATCTTTTTGACGATATCCTGATTCAGGTTATACTCCGCATCATCCGTCAGCGTCCAGGTGCTGTCATTCTGGGCAAAGCTCAGGGTTCCGCCGTTGGCGGTCTGCACCACCATCTTGGTCACATCGTCCACATCTATGTCCGTAATGCTCTGGGCGGCATACAGCTGCTTTGCGGTTTTGCAGATGCCGCTCAGGGCCGAACTGTCCAGCGTATACACCGGGCCGTCTGCGCTCAGGCGGGCATACCAGTTGTTTGTGATGGAGTTCTTGCTGCCAACGGTCAGCGTCCATTCGGTATCTGCCGTTTTCAGGCTCAGCTCATAAGTCGGGGTATCAAAGCCCATGCTGGCAACGTCGGCGTCATCGCTCAGTTCGCGCAGCGCGGTCAGAGCAGTCATGCTGTCGGCAACGCCTTGGGCCTTACTCTGGTCAAGGGGCAGCGCGGGGTCAGAATCCAGTGTCCAGGTATCATCCGTTTTGGTCAGGGCGGATTCCAACGTTGCGCCATCGCTGGCGTCTTTGTAGGCAATCGCGATCACACTGTCAGCATCCAGGCTGCACAGTGCAATGCTGGTATCCTCTTCCTCGGTGTCTGCATGGTTCAGCACGCCAAGGGCAACGCCCAGCACAACCACCACGGGAACCAGCACAAAAAGGGGCAACATTTTCTTTGTGTTCATTGGCTGTTATCTCCTAAGGTTTCTGCAGTACCGGAACACTCAACGGCGGCGGCGCACCAAAGTGATGGCAATACCGGCCACAATAAAGGCCAGCGGCACCACGATGGTAAACAGCAGGCCAAGCAGCATGGTGGCCTTGGCAGGTACCGTCAGGGTTTCGGCGCTCATACTCTTGCTGTCAATCACCACACCGTTTTCTTCGCCGGTCATCCAGTTCATGGTACTTGTTAGTAGCTGTGCGTTGCCACCAATCAACAACGAGGCATATTCCCTAGCGACATACTCTATCCCCTTGCTGTTCAGTAGATTAGCGCAGTTCACCCACACTACCTTTGCACCAGTGGTGCTGTTGCTGGCGGCAACGGCAATGTTAAAGGGGCCGTTGGGGTCATTTGCGCCCTGCTCAGCGGTGGATGCCTGGGCGTAATCCTGCATGGAGTATGCCGTGCTGCTGGTGCTCAGCAGGGTGGTCAGGGTCAGGTCATCGGTGCTGTCGCCTTTCACAATGCCCTGTGCCACGGGGGTAAAAACATACATGCCGTCAGTTATGCCCGCGGTGATATCGTTGGAGCTCAGGCTCGGCAGCAGGTAGGTCTGCGGGTAGCGGTAAGCGTAATAGTTGCTGTCATTTTCAATCACAAGGCCTTCCTGGCGGGTCATGCCGTACTCTGCCAGCAGGGCATCCAGGTTGGGGGTGCTCACCGTCAGATCGGTGGTCACAAACAGGTGGCCGCCGTTTTCCAGATAGGTCTTGATGGCAGCGGCATCCAGGGTGGAAAGGTCCGTCTGCGGGTCGTTGATCAGCAGGGCTGCGGCATCTTCGGGCACTGTATCGGTGGTCAGCAGGTTCAGGTCCTGCACGGTAACGCCGGAATTATCCAGCGTTTCGGTAAAATCGCTTTCCAGGCTGGCTTCGCCGTGGCCGGTCAGCTGGTACAGCACATAGCTGTTCTCCCGCGTGACCTTGGCAATGCCGGAGGACAGCGCGTTCTCAGCGGAGAAGCTCATTGTGTAACTGCCGGTGGTATAATAGCTGGAATAATCCGCCGTATACATATCATTGTAGTCCACCACGGTGTGGTTATCCCCGCATACAAGGATCACGCTGGAGGAGCTTGCGTTCTGCGCGTCATACTGCTGTGCAAAGGTGGGGTACAGCGCGGGGTCGCGCTGCTGCCAGGTAAAATGGCTGCTTTCGCCCGCATAGCGGTCCAGAATTCGCGTAATGTTGGAATCCTCGTTGCCGGTTTCCGCCAGGTAATAGGCGGTCACATCGGTGTTCAGTTCCTGCAGCATGGTTTTGGTGGTATCGCTCAGGGTGAACATTTTGCCGGTGGAAATATCAAACTGGGTAAACTTGGTGGGCACCGCGCCCACCACAAGGTTGAGCAGAATTACCAGCACCAGCACCACAACGGCCAGCACGCTGGCGTAAGCACCGCTGCGCAGGCTGCGGCGGCGCGCTGCCTGCTGTGCCTGGTTAGGGGCAGGGGCATTGGCCGCGTTCTTTTTCTTAAAGTTCATCGTCGGACCCCCCTCTTTAATTCCAGCGGCGGCGTTCCAGTGCCTGACCCGTCAGGAAGAGGAACAGTCCCGCCACCGATAGATAATACACAATGCCGGTCACGCTGAACATGCCGCCCACAAAATCCGTAAACGGCTGGAACAGTGCCAGCGCGCCAAGCACGCTGTTAAAGCCGGTCAGCAGCCAGGCCGGGCGCAGCTTAAACAGCAGCACCAGCACCACGGCACCGCCGCAGAACACCGCGCTGCCCACCGTGACATTTTTGCAGGCCAGACCGACCAGCAGAGCCACAACCGCCAGCACCACGCAGAACACGATGAATGCCAGCGTGTTGCCGCTGGTGAACAGGCTCTTGATGCCGTTCATCAGGTAGCAGATCAGCAGCGCACCAAAAGTAGCCAGGTACGCAATGATCTGGTTTTCCGTCAGGGCGGAGACAAAGGTGCCGATGGCAATGCAGGCAGCGCCCATCAAAAAGTACGCCAGCCAGGTGGCGTAAGCGCTGGTAAGGGAGATGCTGCCAAAGGCCGTGAGCACCAGCGGCATGATGGCCGCTGCCGCCATGGGCACGGCAAACACCGCCAGCTGGGCAAAGTACTTACCCATCACGATAGAAGGGATACCCACCGGGCTGGTGAGCAGCAGCTGGTCGGTTTTATTGCGGCGTTCATCCGCAAAGCTGCGCATGGTCAGCGCCGGCAGCAAAAACAGCATGACCAGCGTGGTAGAATACAAAACGGTTGAAAAATCCGACGTGCCATACACCAGGCAGTTGGCGGAGTAATATAACCCGGTAAACGCCAGCATAACACCAATGACAACATAGCCGACCAGGCTGGTGAAATAGCTGCGCAGTTCCCGCTTAAAAATGGCAAACATGGCTCACTCTTCCTCCTTTTGGTCGTTTTCGGCTTCCGGTTGTTCCGGAGTATCATCCGCCGGGGCCTGCGGTTCGGCAGGCTCAGCAGACTGTTCCGGCTGTGCGGCAGCCGCTTCCGGAGCCGGTTCTTCGGTTTCTTCCGGCTGGGCTTCCTCCGGTGCAGTCTCGGTGATCTGTAGGAAGATATCCTCCAAACTCATCGTATCGCTTGTCAGGGACACAACCGGGCAGCCAGCTTCGGCCAGCGCCTTGGACAGGGCCGCGCGCAGGTCTGCACCGGCGGTGCTGGTGGCGGTAAAGCTGACTTCATCGCCCTTTTCTGCGGTCGCGCGCAGGTCGGTCAGGCCCTCCACCTGGCGGCAGCGGCCAGAATCTGTTCTTTGGTGCCAAGTGCCGTGGCGGCAATCATGCCGCGGGCAGCCAGCTGGGCGGCCAGCTCTTCCGGCGTGCCCTGGGCGGCCACTTTACCGTGCGCAATAATCAGCACGCGGTCACAGATCGTCTGCACTTCTGCTCAGAATATGGCTGGAAAGGATGACGGTGTGGGTCTCTCCCAGGTCATGGATGAGGTTGCGGATCTCGATCATCTGGGCGGGGTCCAGGCCAACGGTGGGTTCGTCCAGAATGATTACCTTGGGGCTGCCCAGCAGCGCAGCGGCAATGCCAACGCGCTGGCGGTAGCCTTTGGAAAGGTTGCGGATCAGCCGCTTTTCCATCTCCTGCAGCCCAGCGCGCTGCACGGCCTGCGCTACATCCTGCACGCGGTCCGCTTTTTTCTTTTTGCCTTTCAGCTCGCTGACAAACAGCAGGTATTCCTGCACGGTCATATCGGTATACAGCGGCGGAATTTCCGGCAGGTAGCCGATGCAGGCTTTGGCCTCCTTGGGCTCTTCCTGAACATCATGGCCGTCAATGGTAACGGTGCCGCCCGTGGGCGCAAGATACCCGGTGATCATGTTCATTGTGGTGGATTTGCCGGCGCCGTTGGGCCCCAGCAGGCCGTAAATACAGCCGTCCTGCACAGTGAAGCTGATATCATCGACCGCGGTGTGTTTTCCGTAACGCTTGGTCAAATGCTTGACTTCGATCAATGGATGCACTCCCCTTTTCTTGGGGGGCCGCCCGCCGCAGGGCAGGCGTACCCCTGAACTATCCAGAATTATACCGCCTATTTGTGAAAATTGTGCGTCGTTTTTTTGCCAGGATGTGAAAATTGTGTGCACATGCAAAAGCACCCCTGCGCGGCTGCAGGGGTGCCAAATCAGCTTATTCTTTTGCTGCTTCGTTTCTTTGCGGGGGCAGCTTTACTTTTCTGTTTCTCCGCTTTGTTTCCACAATGACGTCCGCAATGTGCATGGCAACATCATCCTTGCTTTGCAGCGGCAGCGCGGTGGAAATGCTTTCGGTAATCAGGGTTACAACGTTGGTATCCACGCCAAAACCGGCGCCGGGCACCTTGACATTGTTGGCCACAATCATATCCATGTTTTTCTTGTGCAGCTTGGCAGTAGAATTTTCGATCAGATCTTTCGTTTCCATCGAAAAGCCGCAGACAAACAACTGCTCCGGCTTGTGCTCGCCGACCCAGCCCAGAATGTCATCCGTGCGTTCCAGCTCAATTGAAAGTTCACCATCGTGCTTTTTGATCTTATCCTGCGCCACCTGGGCTGGCGGTAGTCCGCCACAGCGGCGGCCATCACCAGGGCATCCGCATCCATGGCGTTGGCCTTGACAGCTTCAAACAGTTCTGCCGCGGTGGCAAAAGGCACCATTTTGACAAACGGAACCGGCGGCAAGTCGGAAGATGTCAGCAACGTCACCTCCGCGCCGCGCAGCATACAGGCGCGGGCCACGGCATAGCCCATTTTGCCGGTGGAATGGTTTGTCAGGTAGCGCACCGGGTCCATCGGTTCGCGGGTGCCGCCAGCGGAAACCACCACTTTCATGCCCTGCATGTCTTTTTCGTGTTCCAGCTCCCGTGCCACATAGTCCACCAGAACGCCCTCATCGGGCAGGCGGCCGGAGCCCGTATCGCCGCAGGCCAACAGGCCGGAACCGGAGGGAATGACGGTGAAACCGTAATGTTCCAGCGTTTTCAGGTTATCCTGGGTGATGGGGTTTTCCAGCATATGGGTGTTCATGGCGGGGGCCACCAGCTTGGGGCAGCGGGCCGCCAGGGTAACGGTGGTCAGCATGTCATCCGCCAGGCCGTGGGCCAGCTTGGCGATCACATTTGCGGTTGCCGGGGCGATCAGCATCAAATCCGCCGCGTTGGCCAGCGAAACATGGGCCACATCATACTGGAAGTTGCGGTCAAAGGTATCCACAATGCAGCGGTTGTTGGTCAGGGTTTCAAACACCAGCGGGGTGATAAACTCCGTGGCGTTTTTGGTCATCAGCACATGCACATTGGCGCCGGCTTTGGCCAGGGCATGGGCCACATTGGGCATTTTATAAGCAGCAATCCCGCCGGTAATGCCCAGCACAATGGTTTTGCCTTTCAGGTTCATGATAACACATCCTTATATTTGGCCGGCCTTCTGGCTGCCCGTATTGTTCTGCTTTTAAGTATATCCTGCCGGGAGGCAAAAGTAAAGGCAATACCGCATAATTCTAAGTGCCGATACGGCGAGCGAGGTGCGGCAGATGCCAAGCCAAAAGCGCAGATAATACTGGATGCTGCAAAGGTGAGCGCCGCCAGTGGCGGAAACAGCGAACCGAAGCAGGGGCAGCGGTCGCAGAGTGCGAGGGGCTTTTGCCCCCGAAGCACGATGCGGGTACCGCAACCCGACATTATCGAGCATTTTGGCAACGCAGATGCCGTGCCGCAGCTGCCGGAGCGGTGCTTAAGCCGCAAGGCGGGAATTGTGCGGTGTTGCCTAAAGGGAATTCAACAGTTGGCAAATGGGCTGCGAACTGCTATAATAAACTGTAATTTTACATTCTGCGCATTTTATACTTTTATAACAGGGCAATTCTGCATCATTCTAAGGCAATACCGCACAATTCTAAGTGCCGATACGGCGAGCGAGGCACGGCAGCTGCTAAGCCAAAAGCGCAGATAATACTTTGTGTATTATCGAGCATTTTGGCAACGCAGATGCCGTGCCGCAGCCGCCGGAGCGGTGCTTAAGCCGTCAGGCGGGAATTGTGCGGTGTTGCCCTAAGCCTATCGAACGGGAAACATTGCCGGGTTGCCAAGGATACGAGGTTTTACCCTATGATTCTTGCAGTTGATATCGGTAACAGCAACATCTGCATTGGCGGGCTGGATGGCATGAAGGTGCTGTTCACCGCGCGCATGGTCACCCGCCCGCGCTGCACCGGGGATGAATACACCGCCGAGCTGAAATTTCTGCTGGGCCGCCTTGGCGTTACCCCTGAAGCCTGTGAGGGCGTTATCGTGTGCAGCGTGGTGCCCGACCTGACCAAAGTTCTGGCCGATGCCTGCACCCGGCTGACCGGGCGCAAAGCCATGCTGGTCAGCCCTGCACTGAACACCGGGCTGACCTTTGCGGTGGACGCTCCGGACCGCGTGGGCGGGACCGCATTGCCGATGCCACCGCCGCAGCCGCCCACTATCCCCTGCCCTGCATGACGGTGGACCTTGGCACGGCCACCACCTATAATGTCATTTCTTCCAAGCGGGCGTTCCTGGGTGGTTTTATCCTGCCCGGCGTGCAGACCAGCCTGCGGGCCATCAGCAGCGGCACAGCGCAGCTGCCGCCTATCTCGCCCGAAACGCCGGATCACCTGATTGGCCGCAACACGGTAGAATGCCTGAACAACGGCGTGATGTTTGGCACCGCAGCCATGCTGGACGGCCTGGCTGCCCGCGTGGAAGCTGAACTTGGCGAGCCGCTGACCGTGGTTGCCATGCCCTGCTGCACCCGCAAGGTGATTTATGATTCTGACCTGTTGTTCAAGGGGCTGGCGATCCTGTACAGCAAAACGCCGAATAAGCAAGTTTGCACGTTTTGTATTCTGCCTGTTATCAGAGGGACCGGCATTTTCTGCCGATCCCTTTGTTTTCCTGTACAGCGCCGAATAATTTGCGCTATACGGCGAGCATTTTGCCGCAGATGCCGTGCCGCAGCTGCCGAGCAGCCGCAAGGCGGGAATTGTGCGGTGTTACATATCCGGCGTAACCATCACAGCGCCTTAATTGCGCACGCTCAGCACATGGCAGCTGCCCGCGCCAAACACAGCGTCAATGGCGTTCTTGTAGGTTTCCAGCAGTGCCAGCGGAACAAATGCCTGGATGGTACCGGCAAAGCCGCCGCCCTGCAAACGCCATGCGCCGCGGCCGTTCAGCACCTTCTGGCTGATGGCCAATGCCAAAGGCACGCCCTGCTCCTGCGGGTTCTTGATGCTGTAGGCGTTCTGGTTGAACTCAAAGCTGGAATGGCCGCCCTCAATGATCAGCTGCAGGAAGCGGTCAAAGTCATCTGCCTTGATGGCTTCATAGATTTCCCCGGCGCGGCGGCTGTCATTATAAAAATGGATGGCACGCACCACGGCGCGGTCGCCGGTCACTTTGCGCACTTCGGGGATGGCTTTCAGGAAGGTTTCCTCATCCACATCGCGCAGAACCTTTTTGCCAAAGAATTCGGCAACGCTCTCCATCTCGCGGCGCACAGCGGCATAATCATCGGTCAGGTCAGCGTGGCTGCCCTTGGTATCGCTGATGCAGAGTGCAAAGCCCTTGGCTGCCAGATCAAACGGAACTTCGCGCACGACCGGATGGCCCACTTCCTTAAAGTCGATGGTGATGACCTTTCCCACGGCGCAGGCGGTCTGGTCCATCAGGCCGCAGGGCTTGCCAAAGAAAACATTCTCAGCATACTGGCTGATCATGGCGTTTTTGACCTGGTCGAAACGCTTCATGTCATTATCGTTGTACTCGCCGCGGAAGATAGCACCCATGCACACCTCAAAGGCAGCCGAGCTGGACAAACCGGAACCGCCCAGAACGTCAGAGGTGGTGTAGCAGTCAAAGCCGCCCACCTTGCCGCCGTCTTTCACAATGCCGGCAGCCACGCCGCGGATCAGGCTGGCGCTGTGCTCTGCTTCATCGGGCTGCGGGGTCAGGTCGCGCAGATTCACATCGTCGATCTTACCAAAGCCGTGGGAAATCACGCGTACAACGTTCTCGTCATTCTTGGCAACCACAGCAATGATATCCAGGTTTACGGCAGCTGCAATCACCACGCCGTTGTTATGGTCGGTATGGTTGCCGCCGATCTCGGTGCGGCCGGGTGCCGAGTACAAACACACTGTGCGGCCCGTGCCAAAGTTTTCTTCAAAATGGTCGATCATATCCACATAACGGACACGCTGGGCTGCCACAGTAGCAGTGTCTGCCCCATACAGCTTGGCAAAAGCCTGGTCGTAACCGCCGTTCAAGATATTTTGTTTCAGTTCCGCACTCGTTGCCATCGTTCATACACCTTTCTTCGTTTGGCTGTCCCTTGTAAAATATGCACAAAAACCGCGCGTTCTTTTTAGCTATGCAGCGCATTTTAGGCCAGTATCACAGCTTCTTGTACTCAGTATAACAAATTTTAGCAGGATGTAAACATCTTTTTTCAACGCGATTATGGACTTTTGATGAATCTTCTGATATAATGGTAAAAAATATGCTCCATCCTGTTCCGGCCTGCTGCGGTGGGCTCTGTTTTGGGAGCAGAATGGCGAACCACAACCAGATTTTGCAAGAGTGAGGGATTTGGTATGCCGACCATCGCAAAGCAATCTTATAAGCAGAGCTATACCGATAATGTAGAGCTTTCCATTTTTAATTGTGGCCACGAATACTGCCAGCCGGCCACACCTGGGGCCCGGTGTGCGTGACCATTACCTGTTCCATCTTGTTGTTGCGGGCAAAGGTGTGTATCAGGTCAACGGCGCTGCCTATAATTTGCAGGAGGGTGATCTCTTCCTCGCCAAACCCAACCAGCTCATCACCTATGCGGCAGATGAAACCGACCCGTGGGAATATTACTGGGTCGGCTTTAACGGTGCCTGCGCCAACAAGCTGGTGCAGCAGACCCGTTCAGCGATGTGCAGCCCGTGCACCACTGCAAAGACCCCAAAGCACCCGTGAAACCATTTATAATATCTACCTGGCCCGCGGCCTGAACCGCAGTGCGAAGCCCTGATGACCGGCTACCTGTACCTGTTCATGGCCCAGCTGATGAAGGAAGCGCGCGAGCCATGCCCAACACGCCGTCTCCAGCAGCCAGTATGTGCTGGCCGCTATCAAGTATATTCAGTTCAACTATTCCCATGATATTTCGGTAGATGACATCGCCAAGGCGGTTGGGGTCAGCCGCAGCCATCTGTACCGCGTGTTCATGTCCAATGTAGGCCAAAGCCCGATTGACTATTTAACGGGCTACCGCATCAGCGAAGCGTGTTCCCTGCTGAAAAACACCGGGCTTTCCATCGCCGAAATCGCGGTCTCCGTCGGCTTTTTTGACCAGTTCTATTTTTCCCGCGTGTTCAAAAAAGTCAAAGGCGTTCCCCCCAGCAAGTACCTTGCCGCGCTGGAAAAAGACCCGCAGCTGGGGCTGGTATAAGCCATTTTCACACAATGTCCCACCATACGGCAGCACCTTGCTTTTTGGTGCTGCCGCTCAGTTTTTACCGGCAGACTGATATATTTGCCATAACATTAGAGCAAACGGAGTAAACCATGTCTTTGAAGAAAAATCAGATTTTTGAAACCACGGTCGAAAGCCTTTCCAGCGATGGCAGCGGCGTTGCCCATGTGGAAGGGCAGGCCGTTTTTGTGCCCGGCGCGGCACCGGGGGATGTGATCCGCTGCCGCATTGTAAAGGCATTGAAAAGCTATGCTTTCGGCCGCATTGACGCGATTTTAGCCCCCGGCCCCGGCCGCGTTGCGCCGGATTGTGCCGTGTGCACTCCCTGCGGCGGCTGTGGCCTGCGCCATTTGAGCTATGCTACGGAATGCGAGGCGAAAACCGGCTTTGTACGGGATGCTTTTGCCCGCCTTGGCGGCTTTGATGTAAGCAGCTTTGAGTTTTCGCCCGTTCTCGCCCTGACGGACCACACCGCACACTACCGCAATAAGGTCCAGCTGCCCGTTGGGCTGGATGCCGATGGCCATGTCGTGACCGGTTTTTACGCCGGGCGCACCCACCGTATCGTCCCCTGCCCCGATTGCAAATTGCAGCCGGAGTGGATGAACGCCCTGGCCCGCCGGGCTTGTGCGTTACTGGAAGCCAACGGCATTGCCCCCTATGACGAGGAAACCGGCAAGGGCCGCGTGCGCCATTTGTATATGCGCCAGGGCTGGCACAGCGGTCAGCGCCTGCTGTGCTTTGTGGTAAACGGCAACGGCCTGCCCAACGAAGCCGAGATCTGCCGCACCTTGCAGCAGGAGTTCCTGCTGACCACCGTGCTGATCAACCGCAATCCCGCCCGCACCAACGTGATTTTAGGGCGGGATACCCGCACCGTGCTTGGCCCCGGCGTGATTGAGGATACTTTGGCCGGAGTGCCCATCCAGATGGGTGTGCACGAGTTTTATCAGGTCAACACCCCCGCTGCCGAGCTGCTGTACGCCAAGGCGAAAGAGTTTGCCCGGCTGCAGCCGGATGACTTTTTGCTGGACCTTTACTGCGGTATGGGCACCATTGGCCTTTCGATGAAGCCACACTGCCGCCGCCTGGTCGGTGTTGAGGTTGTGCCGCAGGCAGTGGAAGGTGCCAAAACCGTTGCTGCGCATCTTGGTCTGCCCCCGGAGGAAGCCGATTTTTACTGCATGGACGCCGGCGAAGCCGCGACCCGCCTTGTTAGCGAGGGTGCCCACCCCGATGTGATCGTGGTGGACCCGCCGCGCAAAGGCTGCGATAACGCCACCCTGACTGCCATTGTCCAGATGGCCCCACGCACCCTCGTCATGGTCAGCTGCAACCCCTCCACCGCCGCCCGCGATGCTAAGTTCCTGTGTGAACAGGGGTATACGCTGGAAAAGGTTCAGCCCGTGGATTTGTTCCCAAGGACAAGGCATGTGGAGTGCGTACTTCAAATGACCCGTAAAAGTAATTGATTGCTTCTTATTGCACAGGGCGTGCATGGCTATGTACAGAGTGTCCCCCCCTATTACTCCCTTTTATTCAAATTCTGTTCCGAAGTCGTTCACGATTTAACCATAAATACATGCGATAATAATTGACATATTACAAAACGGTGTATCCGCTAACAACGCAACGGCCTGCTTTTTGTCTTTTTGGGGTACACCTGTATTCAAAAGGATGGCGTGTTTAAGATGAAGGCATGGTTCCAGCGTTTTATGTCCGGGCGGTACGGCAGTGATACTTTTGGCAACTTTTTGTGCGTAACGGCGCTGGTCTGCCTGGTAATTGGGCTGTTTGTGGGCATCTTTTATTATATCGGGCTTCTGCTGCTGCTTTATGCGTACTTCCGCATGCTCAGCCGCAACGTACACAAGCGCTATGCAGAAAACATTGCCTTTATGCAGAAAACCGCTGGTGTGCGCGCCAAGTTCGGCCAGCTGCAGCAGCGGTTTGCCCTGCGCAAAACCTACCGCTATTTTTCCTGCCCGCACTGCCGCCAGCAGGTACGCGTGCCCAAGGGCCGCGGCAAAATTTCCATCACCTGCCCCAAATGCGGCACCCAGTTCATTAAAAAAAGCTAAAGGTTTTCCCTTCACTTTGATGAAAGGTTGACGCTGCGTGTTTGGATATGTTACCATTTATCAGAAAGATTTAGACAATGCCGCAATGGACTGCTACCAGGCGTACTATTGCGGGCTTTGCCAATCTTTGGGCCGCAAATACGGCACGGCGGCGCGCATGGCGCTGAGCTATGACATGACCTTTGCCGCGCTGTTGCTGACCGCCCTGTATGACCCGCCCACACAGACCTTCGCAGGGGCGGTGCGCGCCGCATCCGCTGCGCACCCGGCCGCGGGCCGTGAACGAATTCACCGATTACGCTGCGGACATGACGGTGGTGCTGGCCTATTACAATTATCTGGATGACTGGCAGGACGACCACAAACGCAGCCGCCTGCGGCTGGCAAAGCAGCTTGAGCCGCATCTAGAAAACATCCGCCGCCAGTGGCCGCGCCAGTGCGAGGCCATCCACACCAAGCTGGATGAGCTGAACCGCCTGGAAAGCGCCAACAGCACCGACCTGGATGCCCTTTGCAATGCCTTTGGCGCATTGCTGGGCGCGGTGTTCAGCCCGCGGGAGGATTTCTGGTCCCCTGCCCTGACGCAGATGGGCCGCGGGTTGGGCGGGTTCATCTATTTGATGGATGCCTATGACGATTTAAAAAAAGATGCCCGGCACGGCAGCTTTAATGCACTGGCCGCTACCAAACAGGCGTTTGGCAGCGATACTGCCGGGTTTGAATCGCGCGCTGCCGCGAGCTGCTGACCCAGCAGATGGCCCTTTGCGCCCAGAACTTTGAACTGTTGCCGATTTTGAAAGATACCCCCGAAGGGCAGCTTTTGCACAACACGATTTACGCGGGGGTGTGGAGCAAGTACGCGCTGGTGAAAGCCACACGCACACCACGGAAGGGGAAACCAAACGAATGAACGATCCGTACAGTGTTCTTGGCATTACGCCGGGCGCCGATGAGGAAACCATTAAAAAAGCATACCGCCAAAAGTGCAAGCAATACCACCCAGATTTACACCCGGACGACCCCACCTGCGAGGACAAGTTCAAAGATGTACAGGCCGCTTACAGTGAGGTCATGCGGATGCGTTCCGGCGGCGGGCCCAGTGCATCCGGCAGCGGCTCTTCCAGCTATTATGGGCAGCGCAGCAGCGGCAGCAGCCAACAGCAGTACCAGGATCCGTTTGGCTTTGGGTTCGGGTTTGACCCCTTTGGCTTTGGCGGCACCTATGGCGGGGCCAGCAGCAGCTATGACCGCCGGGAATCGCCGGAGATGCAGGCCGCCAACAACTATATCCGCAACGGGTACTATGCAGAAGCGATGAATGTTCTGGAAGGCATTGCCCCCGCTGACCGGGCCGCCCGCTGGCATTATTATGCCGCGCTGGCAAGTTCCGGCCTGGGTAACAACATCCGCGCCCAGAACGAAGCCCGCACCGCTGTGGACATGGAGCCCGGCAATTACGAGTACCAGAACCTTTGGGACCGGCTGCAGAACCCCGGACGGGCGTACTCCACTTATCAGCAGGCATACACCCAGCCCGGCAGCCGCCAGCACGGCATGAACTTTTGTTTGCAGGCCTGGCTGTACCTGATGCTTTGCAACCTGTGCAGCATTTGCTGCTGCGGTGGGCGCGGTGGATTTTATATTTGCTGAACAGGGGTTTGAAGTAATTTTTAGCATTGAATCAATATAAAGCGAACGCATGTGGTTACCCGTTGGGGCCGCATGCGTTCGTTTTGGTTTTGGGTGCTATTTTATTCTATGAATCGCGGGGAGATCGTAAATGCGCTAGCGGGTACATATCATGAATGGTGATTACCTCACGGTAGGGACGTTTTCATAGGTTTACTCCATAAAAACAACCGCCCTCGGCCAGTTTCGGCGGGGCGGTGTGCTTGTTAATTCAAACCCTGTTCAAGCAAAAATCAGACCTGGTAATCCACGGTGATGTTGCTGCTGGTGGTGGGCTTGGTGGCGTCGTCAGAGGTGTTGTCCACCTTGATTTCACCGTTGCGGATCTTCTCCAGAACGGTGTTGTACTCGTCCAAGGTGAAAGTGCTGAAGTTCCAGCTTGCTTCGTCGGTGGGCAGGCCAACATAGTCGCCCTCTTCCAGGCCAAAGTTGCCGTTGGTGCCAGCGATGGTGCTCCAGTCGCCTGCATTGACGGTATCCAGGCCATTCTTAACGGCAGCGCCCAGACCCTTCATGGCGGAGGTAACAAACGGGTTTGCCTTGTACTTGCCGGACTCAACGCCCTCAACGCCCAGGTAGTTCTGGTCAACGTCAACGCCGATCAGCTTGCCGTCATGCTTGTCAGCAGCTTCAGCAGCAGAAGTCCAGATGCCGCCGCCGCAGGCGAACACAACTTCGGTGCCGCCATCGTACCAGCCGTCCATCTTAGCGGTGATCTTCTCATCGCCATAGAACTGATTGCCGTAGTAGTAGTTCATCTGAACGTTAATGCCCAGCTCCTGTGCTGCAGCATCAGCGCCCTGAACATAGCCGTAACCAAAGCGGATAACGGCGGGCACCGCCTGACCGCCCAGGAAGCCCAGCTTGGTGAAGCCGTCCTTGACAGCTGCATAGCCAGCCAAGTAGCCGGCTTCTTCTTCCTTAAAGGTCACGCAGAACACGTTTTCGGGGATGGTGCTGTTCTCAGGGTTGATATCAAAGCCGTTCACATCAACTGCGATGAAGTGAATATCAGGATACTCGGTGGCAGCCCAGCCCAGAGCAGGACCATACAGGTAACCAACGCATACGATGGTGTTTGCGCCCTCGGCGACAGCCTGACGGATCAGGGTCTCGCGGTCTTCATCGTTGGCGTCCTCGCCGGAAGGCAGGTAGTAGTTGTACTCGATGCCGTTCTCATCGCCGTAGCCCTTAACAGCTTCCCAGCAGCCCTGGTTGAAGCTTTCATCGTCCAGGGTGCCAACATCGCAGCACTGGGCAATGCCGGTGATGTTGTCAGAACCGGTTGTTTCAGCAGTAGCAGCGGAATCGCTGGTAGCCCGGTAGAAGCATCAGCGCTGGAAGAAGTGGTGCTGCTGGCAGAGCTGCCGCAAGCAGCCAAAGAGAGTGCCATGCAGGCAGCCATGGTCAAAGCAAGATACTTTTCATGTGTGATCTCCTTTATTTTTATCAGGGGCGCATGGTTTGCATCCCCTCGTATATATCCATTATACCGTCTGGCAGTGCTTTTTTCAATGTGTAAAGCATTACAAAAGCATGACAATGCCCTTTGGTTCCTGTTACCGGTTCGGCTGATCCACCGTCACATTCTGGGTCTGCGGCATTGCCGTGGTATCAGAATAGCGTTCCACCTTTACAGTGCCTGCTGCCATACGCTGGTACAGCTCACGATATTCCTCGCCGGTAAAGGTTTTCAGCCGCCATTCCTGCGTGGCAAGGCCCACGGCATCCACTTCGGTGCCAAGGGTCTGGTCTGGCCGCTGTGGTCCTGGTCCCAGTTGTTCTGCGTGCCGAACAGGTACAGTTCATTCTGCACCACGGTGCTGTAGTAGTTCACAGCGCTGGTTATCACCGAGCTGCTCTGCCCGGCGCAGTCCCAGCCGGTGGCGATCACTCTGCGGCCGCTTTTCTCTGCGGCCTGTATGCAGCTGTCCGCCAGTTCCGGCGTGGCCGCCATAACCACCTGAAAGCCCTCGTTATACCAGCCGCAAACATAATCCGTCAGGTCATCATCGCTGGCCGTCATGCTGCTGTACCAGATGCGGATATACACCTGCACGCCCATGCTGTCGGCTGCGGCTTCCGCCCCCTGCACAAAGCCGGTGGCGTAACGCACGGTGCTGGGCAACGGCTCGCCGCCAAGCACCGCCATGCTGGTGTTGCCCTCCCGCACGGCGGCATACCCGGCCAGGTAGGCGGCCTGTTCCTCACGGAAGAGAACGCAGTGCACGTTGGCGGATGTGCGGTAGTTGGTGTAATCCTCGGAATGCGGCTCATCCCCGATCATCAGGTAGCTGACTGTGGGGTAGTTATCCTGGATGTCATACAGGGCGGCGGCCATCTCGCTGCCATAACACACCACCAGTCCCGCACCGCTTTGGGCGGCGCTGTTCAGGGCTGCTTTGGCGGCATCCAGGTTGGTATCTGCCGCAGTAAACTGCTGTGCGGTATAATTAAAATTGCTGCAAAACGTCTGCACGCCGTGCCATACAGCCGCACCGGCACCGATATCCGTTCCCTCGGCACCAACTGCCAGCGCGATTGCGGCTGGCGCCGTCCAGCGGCTGGTCCACTTTTTCTGCCGTAAGTTCATACAGGGCATCGTCCGTCAGCACCTGTTCCTGATCCTGTGCAGCAGGTTCAGAGGAAGCGCTGCTGCCGCAGCCCGCCAGCGCCAGCCCAAAGGCCAACGCCAACAACAGGCAAAGCAGCCGCCGGGCTGCAAAACGTTTGTTCTGGGGTAAAGACATGGGTGGAATAATCTCCTTTTATTGGGGTAAATGGGCCGCCTTAATCGGCTCCCGGCTCGATTTCAAGATTGGTCGGGCCAAAGCCGTAGGGCAGCAGGTCGCCCAGGGTCGTTTCTGATGTAGTCATCCCCGCTTTTGGCCATCAGCACCCGCAGCCTGGGGCCGCAGAATTCATACAGAGCCTGGCGGCAGACGCCGCACGGACCAGTGACAAGGGTGTTCTTTTTGCCGTCCAGGCTGCCCACAATGGCAATATCGGTAAACTCGGTCACGCCCTCGCTGACCGCCTTGAACAGCGCGGTGCGCTCGGCACAGTTGGTGGGGGTGTAGCCGGCGTTTTCGATGTTGCAGCCGGTATATACCATTCCGTTTTTGGCCAGCAGCGCCGCACCCACCTTAAAGTGTGAATACGGCGTGTAGGCAAAGCTGCGCGCCTTGAACGCTGCGCGGATCAGTTCCGCATCAGTCGGCTTCATTCCAGCACCGCCCCCAGCGCAACTTTCATCATGGCGGTAAAGCTGGTCTGACGCTCTTCTGCCGTGGTGATTTCGGGGCTAACGAAGCTGTCCGAGATCGTCAGGATACAGGCAGCATGTTTGCCCAGCACCTTGGCGTTGTGGAACAGCGCAAAGCTCTCCATCTCAACAGCCAGGCAGCCTTTTTCGTCGCGCAGAACTTCCCAGTAGGTGGGCGTGCGCCGCTATCCTCGCGGTAGAACACATCGGAGGAATGGATGGTGCCTTCAATCAGGGGAATGCCCTGCTTTTTGGCGGAAGCGCGCAGCGCGTTGTTCAGTTCCTCGCTGGGCTTCTGGATGTCATCGGTATCGCCGGACTGGGTCACGGCATAGTTGCTCTCAGAATAAGCGCCGGTAGCCAGAACCACATCAAAGATCTTGGCCTTGGGGGTATAGGAGCCGGCAGAGCCAACGCGGATGATGTTCTCTACCCCGTACTGGCTGTACAGCTCATAGGAGTAGATGCCGATGGACGGCATGCCCATGCCGCTGCCCATCACGCTGACAGGGTGGCCCTGGTAGGTACCGGTATAACCCAGCATGCCGCGCACATCGGTAACAAGGCGCGGGTTTTCCAAAAAGGTTTCGGCAATAAATTTGGCGCGCAGGGGGTCGCCGGGCATCAGCACGGTTTTGGCAAAATCGCCGGGGTTGGCGCGGTTGTGTGGGGTAGACATATCAGATACGCTCCTTTATGTTGGATTTTTGCGGCCGGTTGGCCAGCCGCTGTGTTCCATGGTTTGTTTTGCGGCCCATTCCATTTGGGCAGATATATATTTAGTATACCACATTTTTCCGTTTTGTGGTAAACTTAGTATGAATTCACCACAAAGTTTTTCGGGGGTGTTGTTAATGCAGCTGTCTGAGCACTGCACCTTATGCCCGCGGCGCTGGGGCCAACCGCGCGGCGGGCCGCACCGGCTATTGCGGCGCGGGGGATACCCTGCTGGCCGCCCGCGCCGCCCTGCACCATTGGGAGGAGCCCTGCCTGAGCGGGGACCCCAACGCCGCGACCGGCAGCGGCACGGTATTTTTTACCGGCTGCACCCTACAATGCTGCTACTGCCAGAATTATAAAATCAGCCAGCAGGGCCTTGGCAAGCCGCTGACGGCGGAGCGCCTGGCTGAAATTTTTATGGAATTGCAGCAAAAAGGCGCCAAAAACCTGAACCTTGTCACCGCAACGCAATGGCTGCCGTGGGTGACGCAGGCGCTGGATGCCGCCCGCCGCAATGGTTGACCCTGCCGGTGGCCTATAACACCGGCGGGTACGAAACCAGTGGAAACCGTAAAGGCTCTGGCGGGTATGTGGATATCTGGCTGGCAGATTACAAATATGCCAGCCCTGCCCTGGCGAAAGAGCTTTCCGCCGCGCAGGATTACCCACAGGTAGCGCACGCCGCCATCCGCCAAATGCTGTTGCAGACCGGTGCCCCAGTGTACGATGCCGACGGCTACCTGCAAAAAGGCGTGATTGTGCGCCACCTTGCCCTGCCCGGCCACAGTGATGACAGCCTTGCCGTTTTGCAGCGCCTGGCCGACTTGCGGCAGGAAACCGGCGTGTCGTTTGTGCCCAGCCTGATGAGCCAGTTCACCCCGTCTTACCGCGCCGCGGAGCACGGTTTGGGGCGGCGCATTACCACCTACGAATACCGCAAAGTGGTTGACCGCGCCATCGCCCTTGGCCTGACGGACGGCTACATGCAGGAAAAAAGCAGTGCACGCGAGGAATACACCCCGCCGTTTGACCTGGAAGGGGTCTGATGCGGTGGCTGCGCAAGGAGGTCTTGTGTGAACATCTTCTCTTTTGTCTATCTGGCGGTGTTCCTGCTGGCAGGCTTTTGCATTGCACGCAGGGCGCTGCCGCAGGCGGGGCTTTCGGTCAGCATTCCGCTGGGGTGTGGGTTCGGGGTCTCACTGCTGGCATTTGTTTCGGCCTGTTTTGCGGTGGTACTGGGTTTCCGGCTGCCTGCCCTTTTGTTGGCCGCAGCTGTTGTGGCCGCGCTGGCCGTTTGGTTGGCGCGGCACGGCACGCCGTTCACCCGTGTACCGGATCCGGACGCCGCCGCTCTGTGGGCCTGTGCTACCCTTGGCTGTTGTTACCCTGTACCTGCTGCACACCCATGTGCTGCATCTGGTAGACGGCAGTTATCACACCGGGCAAAGCTGCTATGGCGATATGGCGATGCACCTGGGATTCATCAAAAACATTGCCGTTACCGGCAAGCTGCCGCCGGTGTATCCCCTGCTGGGCGGCGAGCACCGGTTCGGCTACCCGTTTTTGTGCGAGACCGTTTCCAGCGTTTTCTGGTGCTGGGGCAGACGCCCGCACCGCTTACCTGCTGCCCATGCTGGCCGCATTCACCAGCGTGTACGGCATGATGTGGCAGCTGGCGCGGCAGGTGTTGGGCAGCGCGGGCAAAGCTTGCCTGGCTTTGGCTGTTCTTTATGGGCAGCGGGTTCGGGTTGTGTATTTCCTTGGCAGCGCCGAGGCGTTTGCCGGCATCTTTACCGGGTTTTACACCACCCCCACCAACTACACTGCCGAAAACATCGTCTGGGTCAACCCCATCGTGGATCTGCTGATTCCACAGCGGGCCACCCTGTTTGGCTGGTGTGTGCTGTTTCCCGCGCTGTATCTGGTCTGGCGGTTCTGTATGGAGGAGGAAACCCGGCTTTGGCGGTATCTCGCCCTGCTGGTTCTGCCCCTGCCACTGATGCACACCCACAGCGCACTGGCGCTGGTGCTGATCTGCCTGGCGTGCGGGTGTACACCCTGGTTTGCCGCCCCCGCACCAAGGCCGTGCTTGCCCCATGGGGATGGTTTGCCTTGGTGTGCGGCGTGGTCTGGCTGGTAGAAATGTGGAACACCGTGTTTGCCCAATCGCTGGACGGGCAGCACATGCTACGGCTGCATTTGAACTGGATCAACGGGCAGGATGACGGCACCCTGAAAGACAATTATTTCTGGTTCTACATCAAAAACATCGGCCTTGTCTACCTGCTGCTGATCCCGGCATTTTTCCATGCCAAACCCAAGCAGCGCTGGCTGTACGGCGGCGGGTTGGCCATTCTGGTTCTGGCGGAATTTGTTGTGTTTCAGCCCAACAATTATGACAACAACAAGCTGCTGTATATCTGGCATCTGCTGGGCTGCCTGTTGGTGGCCAGCCTGCTGATGGATTGGTTCAGCAAAGTTCGTGCTATCTGGCGGGCGCTGGGGCTGTGCCTTTGCTGCTTTATCGCCATGCTTGGCAGTGTGTTGACTGTTGGACGCGAGCGTTAAGCGACTACTGGCAGTGGAGCGCAGACGACATTGCCATGGCGGATTATATTGATGACAATGCGGAAACCGATGCAGTATTCCTGACCAGTGACAGCCACCTTTGCCCGGTGTTCAGCCTGGCCGGGCGGCGCATTTTGTGCGGCTCCGGCAGCTTTGTATACTACCACGGCATGAATTATACCGCTGAATACAACGCCATGCACCAGCTGTACGAGAATCCGATGAAGCCCCTGGCGCAGTGGGGCATTGATTATGTGCTGTTTGACAGCTATGTGTTCAGCAACATCCAAAATGCGGACGAGAGCTGGTATGCAGCGCGCTATCCCCTTTGGTACGAGAACGGCGGCAGCCGCATTTATAAAATCAACGGATAAGGCAACACCGCACAATTCCCGCCTTACGGCTTAAGCACCGCTCCGGCGGCTGCGGCACGGCATCTGCGTTGCCAAAATGCTCGATAATGTCGGGTTGCGGTACCCGCATCGTGCTTCGGGGGAAAGCCCTCGCACTCTGCGACCGCTGCCCCTGCTTCGGTTCGCTGTTTCCGCCACTGGCGGCGCTCACCTTTGCAGCATCCAGTATTATCTGCGCTTTTGGCTTAGCAGCTACCGCACCTCGCTCGCCGTATCGGCACTTAGAATTATGCGGTATTGCCATAAGTTTGTTCCGTATCAATTTTCCCAACATAAACAATCACTCCGCCGCGGGTCCGGTTTTCAGCTGGTCCTGCGGCGGAGTTTTTATTTTATAATTCTTTAAGATTTAAGACGACTTTTTATTGCGCGGCACCCGGCGCTTGGGGGCGGCTTTGCGGGGCTGGTTCTGCTTTTTGGGGGCAGCCTTTTTGGGCTGCGGGTGTACCCGCACAAACTGGATGGGGTTGCCGTTGGGCAGGGTACGTTCTTCCACTTCCAGCACCGGGAAGGACGCCAGGAATTTATTCAGGCTCTTGCTGCCAAAGTTACGCACATCAAAGTCCGGGTAGCGCTTGATGAGCTGGTCTCCCACGCGGGAGGTTCGCACCCAGCCGGTGCCATCGTCCATCTCGTCGATCATATCGCAGACCAGGCGGCAGATGGAATCGCGGTTGATGGCGGTATCGTCCCCCGCGCCAACCTGGGCGGCGGCTTCGGCGGCAGCGGTGGAATCCGCGCTGGCATCCCCGCTTCCACCATGCTCCAAAATCAGGTCAAGGTACTTGAACTGGTCGCAGGCTTTCACAAAGGGACCAAGTGCCTTGCTTTCGCCCATGCCGATGACCAGCTTGCCGGCTTCGCGCAGGCGGGCGGCAAGGCGGGTAAAGTCCGAATCGGACGAAACGATGCAAAAGCCATCCACATTGCCCGCATACAGCAGATCCATGGCGTCAATGATCATGGCGCTGTCGGTTGCATTTTTGCCGGTGGTGTAGCTATACTGCTGGATGGGAATGATGGAGTTGTTCAGCAGCACATCCTTCCAGCTTTTCAGGCGGGCATCAGACCAATCGCCGTAAATACGTTTGCAGGCCGCCACGCCAAAGGACGCAGCTTCATCCAAAATCACCTTTACATATTTGGGGCTGATGTTATCCGCATCGATCAGAACTGCCAGTTTCAGATCCTGCATCGCAGCCTCACTTCCTTACCGGTTTGACCGGGCGGTCAAAGTACATATAAATCTGGCAGGGGATCATGCCGTTATAAATTTTGCGGCGCTTGGCGGCCTTTTTGCCAAAGTGGGCTTCAAAATCAGCATCCGCCGTAATGGCATACAATCCTGCGGTGGGGCTTGCCTGCCACACCTGGCCCAGGGTGCGGGCCAGGGCGGCGGCTTCGGCGGCATCGCCCAGGCGCTCGCCGTAAGGCGGGTTGGTCAGGATGATGGAGCTGGGGCGCGGGGCAAAGTCTTTTACGTCTGCCACCTCAAAGCGGCAGCGATCCCCCACCCCGGCCAGCTTGGCGTTGGCGTTGGCCAGCGCCACAGCGTTGGGGTCAATATCAAAGCCAAAGCCCTCGAACCCGGCATCCAGGCGGGAAGCCGCCAGCGCTTTCTGGCGCTCCTCCGCCCAAACGGCAGCGGGCACAAAGTCATAGTGCTCGGCGGCAAAGCGGCGGCGCAGGCCGGGGGCGATGTTCAGTGCTTTCTGGGCTGCTTCGATCACCAGCGTACCGGAACCGCAGAAAGGATCCTGCACAGTGCTGTCGCGCCGGACAAAACCGACATCGGCAATGGTAGCGGCCAGCGTTTCCTTGATGGGGGCCAGCGTGGCGTTTTTGCGATAACCGCGCTTATGCAAGCCATCGCCGGAGGTATCCAGCATCACTTCCACCACGTTTTTACGCAGGGCAAAGCGGATTTTGTACAAAGCACCGGTTTCCGGCAGAGTGGTGGTTTTGTGGCCGTACTGCAGCCGCTTAACGATTGCCTTTTTGACAATGCTCTGGCAGGCAGGTACGCTGGAAAGCTGGCTGGACAGGCTGGAGCCCTTGACCGGAAACTGGGCATCCACCGGGATCAACTCCTCCCACGGGATAGAGTAAACGCCGTCGAACAGTTCATCAAAAGTTGCGGCGGGGAAGGTTTTCAGCAGCAGCAGTACGCGCTCGGCGGTGCGCAGGTTCAGGTTTGCTGCAGCGATCATGGCGGCATCCCCCTCAAACGCCACGCGGCCATCCGTCACCTTTACGTTCTGCGCACCAAGGCGTTTGACCTCAAAGGAAAGGGTATTCTCGGTGCCAAAAAAGCAGGGAGCCACCAAAGTATACATGTTGGGCATAGTGTGTCCTTTCTGGGGCTGTGCATGGCGCAGCCGGATATGCGGGGCCGGGCATATTGGGTCAGCCCCGCGGGATAAAAATTAGATTATGCCGTTACATAACCCAAAAAAGGCCCTGCCAAGCAGAGCCTGCATCTTATGGGCGTTGCAGTTGGCGTACGCTGCAGAAATCAGCCGCGGCGGCGGGAATACCCACCGCGATGATTCTCGGTAACGCGCTTGAGATCCGCAATTTTTTCTTCGCTCTGGGTCTTATAGCGTGCCATCATATCCTCAAAGCTCAGGTCGCCCTGCGGCTGCGAGGGTTTGGGCTGCCAGACACGGGGGGCTGCTTCGCGGCGGGGCGGGCGGCCGCCAGCCGGGCGTGCACCACCGTTACTGCCCTGCTGCCCTTGGGGGCGCGGGCTGCGGGGCGCGCGGGGTGCGCGCTCCGGTGCGGGCTGGGTCTGCTTGATGGACAGTGCAATCTTGCCATCCGGCGCGATGGAGATGACCTTAACCTTAACGGTCTGGCCAGCTTCCAGCACGGTAGCAAGGTCCTGCACAAACTCATAGCTTACCTCAGAAATGTGAACAAGGCCGGTTTTGCTTTCCGGCAGGGCAACGAAGGCGCCAAACGGCTTAATGCCGGTAACTTTGCCTTCCAAGATGTCTCCAACCTGTAATGCCAAAACTATAATACCCCTTTGCTGCCCGGCAAAACTGCCGGGTATCGTTATTGATGGAACCTTTGCTTTCAGATTCCGCTTGTATGCCTTGCAGGCAAGGCCTGCACTGTGAAAGGCTGGTTGAGTCCGCAAAAAACAGAAGCCAGCCTTTGCATCTTCCATTGTACCTGGCATGGTAATCCGGCGTAATGCTGTTACTTGCCGCTCAGATCCACCCAAATGCGCTCATTGGGCTTGGCATAGCCATCGGCGCGGGCGCTGCGTTCAATAATCGCGTCTTTGCCATCGGCCAATGCCCGTCCCAGCTCTTCGTTTTGGGCCTGCTGGGCGCTGAGCTGTTCGCGCACCGCGGCGAGTTCCTGCTGTTTGGAGCCGATGGTGATCTGGCACTGGATCAAAGTAAAAAACAAAGAACAAAACAGTGCCGCCACAGCCAAGGGAAGCAAACGCCGCGCAATGCTTTTGTGTTGGTTCATGCGGCAGCGCCTCCTTCCGGGCAGGTATCAAAATGCCGTTGTGTGCAAACCATTGTACCGCCTGCCCGCACAAGAAGGTCTTATGCAGGCATACTTAAATACAGTTTAATTATATAATATTGTGCGCTTGTTTTGCAACACATTTTTCGGCTTTTTTCCGCTTTTCTTGCATGAATCTTGTGCGTTGCGCCGCCGGGCGTGCCGAATCTTTCTGATCCGGGCCAGCAGCCGCTGTTTGAACGGGTGTACCGCATAGTCCGCCGCAAAGCGCAGCGGCCAGACCAGAACAAACACCGTGCCGCGCAGCGCCCTGTGCACCGCGTGGGAAACGCACCACCGCCAGCACAGTGCCCCCAGCCCCATGGCGGCGGCCATATACCAGCGCGCCGCCCCGGTAGCCGAAGCCCCCGCCGCGAAGCCGCAGCAGACAAAGGCTGCGGCAGCAAAGGCCAGCACATCCCACACAAAGCAGCGCACCGGGCCGCTGCCAAAGGCAAGGGTCGCCCCATCCCGTACAGCGCCAAGCAGCAGGCCCGCCCCAAGACAAAGCAGCACATCGCCCAGCACTGCCCACAACGGCGGCGATGGCACCATCAACGCAGCAGGCGGGCCAGCAGCCCACCGCTCTGTTTTTTGCTCTGCTGGTTCTCAGTATACTGCAAATATTCGATCTGTCCGGAGATATGCACTTCCCCCGTGCGAACCGAAAGCTCGCTGACCTGCATTCCTTGCCCACCGATGGTCAGATCCCCCAGCGGAGTTTGCAGCGTTGCGCCCAGTTCATCACAGCTCACAATACGGGTCACACCGGTCACCGTCAGCCGGGCGCGGTTTTCCAGCGTCAGGGCATGGGCGCGCGGCGGAGCAGGCAGGTCGGATTGCTGGGGGGCATGTTCCCCAATCGGGTGCGGGCTGGTCAGTTCTGGCATGGCGGTTTCCTCCGGCAGCAGTTGTTGCTTACCCTATACCATATGCCGCACACCGCGCGGTTAGAACTCCCCCGCCCTGGTTTTTCTCAGCCTTCCAGGATCTCAAACAGTTCGCGGGCAACATCCTTGCCCTTGGGTTCATCAATAGAAAGCACCCGCACCTTGACGGGGCGGTTGCCGAAGGTAATCTCGATCACATCGCCGATCTTTACGGCATAGCTTGCTTTGGCGGGTTTGCCGTTCACGATCACGCGGCCCGCATCGGCCACATCATTGGCCAAGGTGCGGCGCTTGATCAGGCGGCTGACTTTCAGGTATTTATCCAGTCTCATGGTTCATCCTCATCTCTATGGCAGCGGTACTCCAGCCACCAGGCGGGAATCATGCGGCGCTGCCTATATCGTAAAAGCCCGCCGCGTTTGGGTGCGGCGGGCTTTTTCATTCAGAGCGTATCTGACGCCTGAACAGATTACTGCACAGCGTCCTTCAGTGCCTTGCCAGCCTTGAATGCGGGCAGCTTGGAAGCAGCAATGGTCATGGGCTCTTTGGTCTGCGGGTTGCGGCCCTGGCGTTCCGGGCGCTCGCGGACTTCAAAGGTACCAAAGCCAACCAGCGAAACTTTGCCGCCGTTCTTCAGCTCTTCGGTGATAGCAGCCAGTGCTGCGTTGACAGCCTTTTCGGCGTCTTTCTTGCTCATGCCAGCTTCAGCGGCAACGGATGCGATCAGTTCAACTTTGGTCATTTGTTATATACCTCCAAATTAAATAAATTGCGTTTTTTTGCCTTTTCAGGCTACCGGCCCGGCTGCTGTGCAAAATGCCTCGTTAGCTTTTTGCAGCGCCTGTTCGGGGTCTACCCCTGCCTGCCGGGCCAGATTGGCGGCGGCAAACAACAGTTCGCCCACAGCCTGTTCTGCCTGCGCGCTGGCGGGCTGCGCCGTTTGCAGGTTCTCCGCCGCGTCTGCCAATGCTGCAGCATCGGCCCCCTGCAGGGCTGCGCCATGGCGTGCGGCGCGCTTTTGCAGCTTGGCCGCGCGCATCAGCGCGGGCATAGCACGGGGCACACTTTCCAGGTCATCGGCCAGGGTGCGGCGGCCCTTTTCTTTATTTTTGAGCGCATCCCAGTCCGTTATACCTTCGTAACCTGGTTGGGTGCCAAAAATATTTGGGTGCCGCTCAATCAGCTTTTGGCATACGCCATCGCAGACCTGTTCCCAGGTAAAGCGGCCGGTTTCCTGTTCCATGCAGGTATGGAAAGCAACCTGCATCAGCACATCGCCCAGCTCTTCACACATCAGCACCGGGTCATCCAGGTCCAATGCGTCCACAGCCTCATACGCTTCTTCCAGGAAGTTCATCCGAATCGATGTATGGGTCTGAACTTTATCCCACGGACAGCCGTCGACCGGATCCCGCAAAAGGGTGATAATGCGGACAAGATCATCTGCCGTGTACGGGCGGTTGTGCGGATATTCCATGCATGCTGCAATGCTGCCTGCCCAGGATGTACCAGGGTCCGCTTGAAAAAACAACAGGCAACATCATACCTCTCATTCTACCGTTTTGTCAAGGAAACAATACAAGTTGCTGTTTGACAGCCGAGTTACCTGTTTACAGCTGTGCGCCGCAATGGTTGCAGAACAGTGCGTCTGCATCCACATCTGCATGGCAGACGGGGCACTCTTTGGTCTCACCGCGCGGGCGGTCAGCCGCATCGGCCAGAGCCTGCTCCTCCTCGGGGGTCAGGCCGGCGGGGTCATCGTGGTAGGTGGTGGGATCGTTGGGGTCCTCAGCCTCCTGCTCAGCCTCGGCAGCTTCAGCGGCAGCGGCCTCATCGGGGGTCATGCGGGCCTTGATTTCCCCAATTGCCTTTCGATTTCGGCAATGTTCTCGATATATTTATCCACCAGGGGCTGGTTTTCCTCGTCTGCCTTATGCAGGCTGTAAACCAGTGCGCCCAGCTGGCGCTGTGCCTTGGCCAGGCGGTTCTGCTGGGATGCCAGATCCAGCTGGTTCTTGCCCTTATCTGCAATATCCATGGCTGCCTTGTAAGCGGTATCCACAAACTGCATGCTCTGTTCTTTGATCTTATTGATATCCAGTTCAAACATAATGTAACACCTCGTTATCATCTGGCCCCGGCAGGGCACTGCGCCACAGCTGCGCAGCCCGGCCGGGTGGAATGAAAAGCCGTAAAAATTTATTATTTTCGATTTCACGGCTTTTCCCTGTAAGGCTTATTATACCGTATCATTGCCTGGTTTTCAATCTTGTGGCGCAAAGAATTATGTCCAAATCGTAAACATTTGGACGTAACAGGAAGTTTTATTGGTTTTCGGCTCCAATGAACTCCCGCAGCATGCTTTTCTGTGGGATCAGCGCGGCATTAATGGGTACAAAATGCGCAAACCGGCTGCGCAGGTCTGCCATGCGGCCCGCATTGGCGCTGGCCGTCAGCTGGTCAATATAATATTCCCAAATCCCCACCTCGCAGCTGAACGAAGTATCCAGCACAAGGTTCGCCCGATTCTTGAACGTCTTGATATACTGGTCCTCTGCCTTACAGACATGGGGCCACAGGCCGATGGTAAAATCGGCATCATGCCCGCGGAACCGCCAGTCCCGCGTAATGCGGCGGGCAAGGCGAACATCGCGGGTGGCGATCAGCCGCGCACCGTCCGGTCCGGCATATTCTTCCCGCAGGCTGGCGTAAATATTCAGCACAGCATCCTGCGGCAAAGTCTCGGTCAGGATGGGGTTAAAGGCGTGCAGTCCCTCCACAACCACCACACCGTCGGTGCAGTCGATGTGCTGGGTCTGCGGGGCGGGCAGCTGGGTCATAAAGTCAAAGATCGGCGCATCGCACACGCCGGTCTGGGCCAGCTGCTGCAGGCAGTGCTGCACCAGCGGGATATCCAGCGCTTCCACGCATTCGTAATCATCCCGGCCATCCGGCTGTTTGGGGTAGCGGCCCTCGCCCACAAAAAAGTCGTCCAGGCTCAATACCCGGCTGCGCACGCCTTTGCTGCGCATGGCGGCGGCCAACTTGTTGGCGCTGGTGGTTTTGCCCGCAGCGGAAGGCCCCGTCAGCATGACAATACGGCGGCCGGATGCCAGAACATAGGCCGCGGCGGCATCAATGCGGCTCTGGTACTGCTGTTCGCTCAGCTGCACCAAATCAGCCGGGTTGTGCGCGGCAAGGTTGAGCAGCTCACACCCCACCATGCGCTTAGGGGCGCGCGGATTCACCACAGCTGGGATATTGGTCATAGAACTGTTTCACTCCTTCCTTGCGTGCAAGGATCGTGTCAAAACGGTCGATATATTCTGTCGGGTACTTATAATTAAAGATACGCTCGATCTTGCCGTGACGTGCACCGGGGGCCACCAGCTTTGTAGAACCGCCCGCACCGGCAGAAAGAATGGTGTGGACTTCCTCCATGATATAGATATTATACAGGCACTCGTACCCCGGCTTGCACCAGCCCACGTTTTCCAGGTTTTGCAGGGTGCCTTTTTGGCGGTACAGGTAGTAGGGGCGGTAACCGGCTTTTTCCAGCAGCTCGCAGCTTTCCACCATAGCGGCCACATCGGCATAATCCGCAGCGCGGTGCTCCACCACCAGGTTGGACGCCCGTTTCAGCGTGAGGGTATGCACGGTGATATTTTCCGGGTCCAAGTCAATGGCCGTCTGCAGGCTATGGCGGAAGCCTTCCACCGTATCCCCCGGCAGACCCGCGATCAAGTCCATGTTGATGTTATCATGCCCCACGCGGCGGGCGGTCCGGTAACAATCCAGGATATCCTGCGCCGTGTGGCGGCGGCCAATGTTGCGCAGCACTTCATCCGAGAATGTCTGCGGGTTGATGGAAATGCGGGTTGCGCCGTATTCTTTGATGATGCGCAGTTTTTCTTCGTCGGTACAGTCAGGGCGGCCCGCTTCCACGGTAAACTCTTCCAGGGCGGGCAGGTCAAACTGCTCGGCCATGGTGCCCATCAGCTGGCGCAGCTGCTGCGCGTTGACGCTGGTGGGGGTGCCGCCGCCGATATACAGCGTTTTGATGCTGAGGTGTGCGGCGTCCGCAGCGGCGCGGGTAGCGGCAAGCTCCTTGCACAGGCAGTCCACGTAGGGGGCCACCAGCGCACGGCTGGATTTATCCCCCACCGTGCGGGAAACAAAGCTGCAATAGCTGCAGCGGGACGGGCAGAACGGAATGCCCGCGTACACACTGCAATCCATCGGCTGGGCGCGCTCCAGCACCGGGCGCTGCAGGTCCGCAATACTTTTGGCCATGGCAAAACGGCGCGGCGTGCAGTCAAAATGCTGCAAAAAGCGCTGTTCGATTTCTTCTTCGGTTTTGCCCTCGGCGCGCAGGTCATGGATGATGCGCACCGGGCGCACGCCGGTCATCATGCCCCAGGGCGGGCGGATACCGGTAACGCCGCACAGCATGGTGTACAGCATGCGGCACAGAGCATACTCCTGCGTGCGGGCATCCCCCTGGGGCGGGCGCTGCTGCACCCAGGTGGTTGTGCCGTTCTGCCGCACCAGAACCAGCAGCAGATACCTGTGAGCCACAGCCAGCACAAGGTCTGCGGTATCGTCCGGCAGGGTCTGGCTCAGCTCCGCCGCCGGGTAAAAGATGCGTGCGGTATGCTCGGCCTCATACCCAGCTGCCGCACCGCGCAATACAATTTGCATAAGAACCCCCGAATTGGAGGGAGGAGTTAGGGCAACACCGCACAATTCCCGCCTGACGGCTTAAGCACCGCTCCGGCGGCTGCGGCACAGCATCTGCGTTGCCAAAATGCTCGATAAGACATCCAGTATTATCTGCGCTTTTGGCTTAGCAGCTGCCGCACCTCGCTCGCCGTATCGGCACTTAGAATTATGCGGTATTGCCTTAGCGCGGAGCCGAGCCTGTTGTAATCCCGCTTATGCCAATACTGCCAAAACAGTACCCGGCGCATTGCAGGTATACCGCAAACTTTTAGGCCGCCGCTGAACTCCTAACTCCTCCCTATCTTAAAATACTTCCCCCATCAGATATGGGTTGGACCGGCGTTCCTGGCCAAGGGTGGTAAAGCTTTCATGGCCGGGGTAGACGGTGGTTTCATCCGGCAGGGGCAGATCCGCCACCAGAGCAAGGCTGCGTTGCATCTCCGCCGGGCTGCCGCCGGGCAGGTCCACACGGCCGCAGCTGCCCGCAAACAGGGTATCGCCGCTGAACAGCCGGTCGCCGCAGGCGATGACCACGCCGCCGGGGGTGTGGCCCGGTGTGTGCCAGATGCGGAACGTCAGCTCATCCACCTGATACTCACTGTTGCCCGCAGGCCACGGGGCATCGATCAGATCCGGAGTCAGCGGATACATCTGGTCGCCTTTGGCATCGGCCAGGTCCATATGCACCTTGGCGCCGGTGGCTTTTTTCAGGGCCGCCACACTGCCCACATGGTCATAATGGCCGTGGGTGAGGAAAATGTCCGTCAGGGTTGCGTTATTCTCTTTCAGCTGAGCCAGATAGTTTTCGGCCTCGGCAGCGGGGTCCACCACAACGGCATGCCCGGCGGCGGTGATCAGCAAAAAGGTATTGGTATACAGCGGCCAAACGCCGTGGATATGGATCAATTTCATGGTTGTGCTCCTTTACTTCCACTCATCGGTATCAATGATGATGGTCACCGGACCATCGTTGACAAGGCTGACCTGCATATCGGCCCCAAACTCGCCATGCTGAACGTCTTTCAGTCCCTGGGCGTTCATCAGCTCCTGCAAAAAGGCATCATAAGCGCTTTTGGCGGTCTCCCCTTTTGCGGCATGGATAAAGCTGGGCCGTTTGCCGCGGGAGGTATCGCCATACAGGGTAAAGTTGCTGACGACAAGAACCGAATAGCCAAGTTCCACCGCGCTGCGGTTCAACTTGCCCTCATCATCGGCAAAAATGCGCAGCCCGGCGCATTTGGCTGCCAGCTTGGGGATAATGGCGGGGTCGTCCCCATCCTTTACCCCAAGCAAAATCATCAGCCCCGGCCCGATGGTGCGGGGATCGCCGCCGTTGACCACAACGGACGCCGAGGAAACACGCTGAAGCACAGCACGCATAACACAGTTCTCCTTATTCAGTCAGTATGGCACACCCGGTTAAGCCGCAGGCACCATAAAATAGCAGGAATCCGCTACAAAGAAATTCAGCGAATCATTGCCCGCAAACACCGCCTGCCAGTTTTCCCATGTTGCGCCGTCGGTTGTCACATACACGGCGGTGGGGTCATACTGCCCAGCGGCAAGCCGGGCAGCGGTATCAGCGCGGCTGGCTTCCGCCGCTGGGTGGCTGCCGGACACAGCAATATCCAGATTGGTTGCCAGCCCCTGCTTGCCCGCCAGAATGGCCAGCAGGCGCAGGCGGTCTTCCCGCACTTCCCCGGCGGCAAGCAGCTGGGTGTGGCCAGCGCCAAGGCTGGCGGTCTGGTCGTTGTTTACCACTGTGGCGTTGATGGGGTCGGCGAACTTCTGCCGCTTTTGCTGGGCGGCGGCGCTCAAATCAAACGCCTGAACGCCGACAAACAGCGCCAGCACCAGCACCGCATACCGGCCGGGCAGGCGGTCCCGCAGGGTATACACGGCATACACCACCATGCAGGCCGCTACCAGATAGAACATCCGCCCGCTGGAGCGGAAGATGCCGCACAGCTCCAACAGCTTTGCAGACAGCGGCAGCTCAATGCCGGTGTTGCCCCAGTAAATTTTGTTGCTGACGGCAAACAGCGTTAAAAACACGCAGGCCGCAAACACCGACCCGTTGCGGTGCCACCAGGTTTTGGTGTTCTGGGGGCAGCGCACCGCCCGGCGCAGGCTGAACAACAGCGCCGCCGTGACCAGCGCCAGCACACCAAGCCCCAGGTAATTGAAGCCATCATACTGGCCGGGCTGCTGCGGCATTACCTGGTACAGCCGGGACCAAGTGTAGCCCCCGCGGGAGGTTGGGTTGATGAGTGCATTCAGGTTCATGGAATAATCGCCATAGCCGGAGCGGGATGCCCCGGTGCCGGAGCCGATGGCCCCGCACAAAACGCCGCCCACCACAGCCGCTGCCAAACTTGCCGCAAGCTGCAGCGCCGCGCGGCCCCAGGCTTTTTTCTGGCGGCCCAGTTCCACGGCGGCCAGCAGGGCGCACATCATGACCAGCGGCAGAAAGTACGGGTGGATGCCCACCGCCAAAAAGGCCAGCACCGGCATGGCCCAGGGGAATTTGGCCGTGCCGCTGTGCAGGTTTTGACGGTATTCCAGAAAGGCATACAGCGCCAGCAAAAACAGCCACTGGCTGGCCAGCGCGGTATGGCGGAACGCGCGCTCCCACAAGGTAGGCAGCATAACAAACAGCAGACCGCCCAGTGTGGAAAACACCAGCGCTCCCGCGCCAGTTTTTGCCTGCCCGCGGGCGCACAGAAGCGCACCGGCTGCCCCCTGCATGGCAAAGCAGAACAGCGTGTACCACCCAAACCACTGGAAGGTGGAGGGCATCACCCCGCGCAGCGCCTTGAAGAAGATGCTGACCCAGGGGATGCTGTCGGTAAACGAAATGACGGTGCCATCCGGGGCGGCAATGGTATCCGCCAGGCCCAGCGGGAACGCCCAATGAGAGTTGCGGAACAACACCCAGCCCGCATAATGTTGCTGAATGTCCCACTCATCATAGCCGTTCAAGATCCAGGCATCATAGGTTGGGTGCAGGGTGGATGTGCCATACAGCAGGAAAAATACCACCATGCCCGCCGCCGCGCCCAAAAGCGCCGCCAGCCACCGCCGTTTTGTGTTTTGATTCATGTGTTTTATGGGTTGTGCAGTGATCGGTCAATTTTGATTTAACCCCAGGCAGCGGGCGCGCAATATGCGTTCCTACGGGGTTTCTGCACACTTTCTATTTTATTTCTTATTTTTTATGTCTGATATATCAGAGTTTTTTCGGTTTCTTTTTTTGCAAAAAAGGATCAAAAAGTCCCCCGTATAAAAGTTTTAGTTGCGGGTAACTGTCAGAACGTCTTTGACTTTTTTCAGGCGTGCCACAACATTGTTCAGGTGCACGGTGTTCATAATGCCCACCGTCAGGGACATGCGTGCGCGGCCCTGGTCCGCCGCGCGGGCGGAAAGTGAATAGATCGGCACACGCATATCGCCCAGCGCCAGCGCAACGTCCGAAAGCAGGTTGGCGCGGTCCATGCAGTCCAGCTCCAGCGTTGCCTTGTAGTCCTCTTTGGCATCATCCGCCCAATAGGCGTTCACCCAGCGGGCGGCATTTTCCGGGTCCTTCATACTCTGCTGCACATTGGCGCAGTCCCGCTTGTGGATGGACACGCCAAACCCACGGGTGACAAAACCGATGATGTCATCCCCCGGCAGCGGCGAACAACACTTGGCAAACTTGATGGGGCAGTTGTCAATGCCTTCCACCACAACGCCGTCCGAAGAATGAACACGCTTGATATCCACCGTGGGCAGCGGCTTGGGTTCCGTTGCTTTCAGGCGGGTGTACTCTTCCTTCAGCTTGGGCAGGATGCGCGCCAGCTGCAAACCGCCATAGCCGATGGCCGCATACATTTCATCCACCGAGTTACAGTGGTTGCGGCGCGCCAGGTTGGACATGAACTCGTCATACTGCTCCGGCGGGATCACCATCAGGTTGCGGCGCAGCTCTTTTTCAAAGACATCCTTGCCCTCGGCAATGTTTTCGTCCCGGCGCTCTTTCTTGAACCAGTTGCGGATCTTGTTCTTTGCTTCGCTGGTTTTTACAATGTTCAGCCAGTCGCGGGGGGCCACGGTTTTCCGGGCCGGTGATGATTTCAATGATTTCGCCGGTAACGACCTGATGGTCAATGGGCACAATGCGGTTGTTTACCTTGGCGCCGATCATCCGGTTTCCCACAGCGGAATGGATGGCGTAAGCAAAGTCGATGACGGTTGCGCCGGCCGGCAGGTTGATCACATCGCCGCGTGGGGTAAAGGCAAACACTTCTTCCGGCAGCAAGTCAGACTTGATATCGCTGAGCAGGTCGGTGGCATCAATGCTGGAACGCTGGCTTTCCAACAGCTGGCGCACCCAAGCCAGGCGTTCGTCCAGCCTATCACTGCTGGCGGCGGTAATGCCGGCCTTATACTTCCAGTGGGCAGCAATGCCGTATTCCGCGTTGCGGTCCATCTCGCGGGTACGGATCTGCACCTCAAATGGGATGGCTTCGCGGCCAATCACGGTGGTGTGCAGGCTCTGGTAGCCGTTGGGTTTGGGGGTAGAGATATAATCCTTGAAGCGGTTGGGCAGCGGGTGGTACATATCATGGATCAGGCCCAGCGCGGTATAACATTCCGCCACCGTATCAATAATGATGCGGACAGCATAAATATCATAAATCTCCTCAAAGTCCTTGTTCTGCATATACATCTTGCGGTAAATGCCGTAGATGCTCTTGACACGGTGGCGGATGGTTGCTCCGTGGATGCCGTTCTGTTCCAGATGTTCCTGGATGGTGGCGCAGATATCGTTGAGGAATTCATCCCCATGCTTGTTCAGCAGGGAGCGGATCATGTTATAGCCTACAGGATCCAGGTATTGCAGGCTGCGGTCCTCCAGCTCCTCCTTGATGTTGGAAATGCCAAGGCGGTGGGCAATGGGGGCATAAACCTCCATGGTTTCCAGGGCTTTATCGCGGCGTTTCTGCTCCGGCCAGGCATCGCCGGTACGCATATTGTGCAGGCGGTCACACAGCTTTATGATCATCACGCGGACATCCTGGCTCATGGCAAGCAGCATTTTGCGCAGGTTTTCCGCTTTGCGGTCCTCGACATTCGAGAACTTGATCTGGGTCAGCTTGGTAACACCATCCACCAGCAGGGCAACCTCGCTGCCAAACTTCTGGCGGATCTCGTCAATGGTCACGGGGGTATCCTCGGCCACATCGTGCATCAGGGCTGCGGCAACGCTTTCGCTATCCATGCCAAGTTCCACCAGCAGCTGTGCCACGCTGATTGGGTGGCAGATATACGGTTCGCCGCTGCGGCGGAACTGGGTGGCATGCGCCGCGCTGGCCAGCTGATAAGCACGGTCAATCATGTCAAAATCATAGGCACGGCCGCTGGCGATCAGATCATGGCGCAGTGCTTCATAAGTAGTGGGCATGGGCACCGGCTGCTTTTGCGCCTGAGCTGCCTGTTCTGCAGCATTCTTTGGCTTCTTCTGGCATTCTATCATCCCCATTTCAAGTATCGCACAATCATAAAAAAGTCCCGTTTCTGCGGCAGTTCCCTCCTGCCGCGGGGGCATTTTTCATTTTGCCTTATCCTTCCCCTTCCGCCAGTCTGCGCAGGACCGGCGCGGAGGAGAGGTCTTTTTTGCCGGTCACTTCCACCGGCTGGTAGCGGCTGCCGCGGCGCTCGATCAAACCAAGCTGTTCCAGCGCCGTCAGGCTGGCCAGGGTCTTGCCGGTGTTTTCCGGCCCTGCGGTTGCAAACAGCGGCTGCAGATCATCCGCAAACACATTGCCGGTACGCACCATGCGATACACGGCAGCGGTATCGGCACGGGTGGGCAGGCAGGCCAACCGCTCGTCATCTGGCAGGGCCGTTCCGCTCAGGAAAACATCAAACCGTGCGGCCTGCTCCGCCGGGGCATTGCCCAAACCGGCCGGGCGCATGGCGCAGCAATGGCAGGACACCATCGGCCCGCCGCGCCCCTGGAAGATGCTGACTTCCACCGCGGCATCCACAGCTGTACCCATGCGGTAGGGCAGGTCGTCCGGGGCGGTGCCGAACAGTGAGACAAAGCAGGCTGCCCCGCCCTGGCGCAGGCGAATGCGGCAATGCCGCCCCTCACTGCCCAGGGGCCAGATGCCATCCACCGCGGCGTTTTGCAGCAGGAACACCGGAACCGGGTTGCCGCTGCCAAAGGGAGCCAGGCGGCTGAGTTCCTGTACGGTAGGCACCGTCAATTCCGCAATATCGGCCACGGCATCCAACTTGAGCGGCAGCGGCTTGGGCACCGGGTATTCTTTAGCGGCCCAATCGTTGATGGCTTTGCGGAACGCGCCGATCTTTTCTTCTTCAATGGTCAGGCCCGCCGCAGCGGAATGCCCGCCAAAGCGCAGCAGCAGCGGTGCGCAAGCGCACAAAGCGGCGTGCAGGTTAAAGCTGGTGGGGGCGCGCCCACTGCCGCGGCCCTCGCCGTTTTCAGTCGAAATAACAATGGAGGGGCGGCCGTATTTTTCCATCAGGCGAGTTGCCACAATGCCGATTACACCGGGGTGCCAGCCTTCGCCTGATACCACGATTACACGGTCCAGAACACGGGCAGGGTCTGCGCTCAGTTTTTCCAGTGCAGCGGCAGCGATCTGCTGTTCCGCCTGCTGACGGCTGGTGTTGATCTCCGAAAGGCGCGCCGCAATGCCTGCGGCCTGCTCCTCGTTTTCGCACAGCAGCAGCTTCAGGGCAACAGCGGCGGTATCCATGCGGCCCGCGGCGTTCAGGCGGGGTGCCAGCCCATAGCTGACGGTTTCCGCCGTGACAGGGCGGCCTGCATAGCCTGCGTTTTCCAGCAGGGCCTGCAAACCGGGGCGCAGGGTATCCTGCAAGGTGGCAAGGCCCTCTTTTACAATGGTGCGGTTCTCCCCCACCAGCGGCATTACGTCCGCAATGGTGCCAAGGGCGGCAAGTTCGCCAAAGGGTTCCAGCAGTTCAGCGGGGTCCTCACAGCCTTCCAGCGCAGCGCACAGCTTGAACGCCACACCGGCACCGCACAGATCCTTGAAGGGGCTTGTGTCGTCCTCCCGCTTGGGGTCCACAACGGCAACGGCTTTGGGCAGCTGCTGAGCGGGCAGGTGGTGGTCGGTAATCACCAGCTCAATGCCCAACTCTGCGGCCAGGTCAGCTTCCTCAATGGCGGAAATGCCGTTATCCACTGTCACAATCAGCTTATAGCCTTTATCTGCCAGCTTTTGCAGGGTTTCACGGTTCAGGCCGTAGCCGCCGCCCTCGCGGGTGGGCAATTTGCAGCGCACCTGCGCGCCAAGGTTGGTCAGGCATTCATACAGGATGGCCGTAGCGGAAACGCCGTCCACATCATAATCGCCAAAGATCACAATGGTTTCACCGTTTTCAATAGCCTGCTGGATGCGGGCAACGGCTTTGTCCATATCTTTCAGCAGGAACGGGTCGCTCAGCGGCGGTTCCTCTTCCAGCAATGCGGCGGCAGCCTGCGGCTGGGCAATACCGCGGCAGGCCAGCACCCTGGCCAGCAGCGGGCCATAACCGGCGGCCAGGAGCGCACTTTCCCCTGCGGTATCGGCGTTTTTCAGCTGCCAGGCACGATAGTTCATAATTGTCTTGCTCCTGTTCCTTTATGGCAACACCGCACAATTCCCGCCTTGCGGCTTAAGCACCGCTCCGGCAGCTGCGGCACGGCATCTGCGTTGCCAAAATGCTCGATAATGTCGGGTTGCGGTACCCGCATCGTGCTTCGGGGGCAAAAGCCCCTCGCACTCTGCGACCGCTGCCCCTGCTTCGGTTCGCTGTTTCCGCCACTGGCGGCGCTCACCTTTGCAGCATCCAGTATTATCTGCGCTTTTGGCTTGGCATCTGCCGCACCTCGCTCGCCGTATCGGCACTTAGAATTATGCGGTATTGCCTTATCTACTTTCACCGGTTTTATTTTGCACCAAAATCTGCTGCAAAGTCATGGGTCAGGCCGTCCTGGTTCAGCATGGCTTCCAGCGTATCGATTTCGGTAGAAACATCCATGCTAACATCCTGCAAAAGGGTATCGTACAGCTTTTCATATGCCGTATTCAGGGTGTGCAGGATACCCACGATATCGCGCCGGATTTCCTGCGCGTTCTGGGTAGCGCTTTCGCCCAACCCCAGCGCGGTGTTCAGCAGCTTGCGGGTAGTGGGCATATAATATTCGCGGTAGCGGCGCACCCGCGGCAGCTGTTCCGGGTGGTTATGCACAAACCCCATGATCGCCGCGCAGGTTTTGCGCATCTGCACCAGCTCTTCATCTGCCTGGTCCCCCAGGCGGCCCTGGCAGGTTTTGAGGTAGTTCAAAAAGTCCGCCCCATCGCGGCAGAACAGCTCTTCATCGGTCAGCGCGGGCTGAGCTGCTTTGGGCTGCACCGGTGCCGCGGCGGGCGCAGGGTGGTACATCGTTTCGTCCAGGTACAGCGTTGTTTCTGCCTCATTCATGCAGGCGTTGGGGTAATGGCCTTTGGCCAAAGCATTCCGCAGGTCTTTGCGCACCTTATCGGCGCGCACCACGCTGCTGCGGGTCAGCTCCGGCAGCTCCGCCGTAAAGCCGTGCATGCCGCGCAGGTAGCGGCGCAGACGGCCAAAATAGTTTGCTGCGTGGCAGCCTGCGTACCCCATGACAAAAAATCCCAGCGTGCAGGCGGTAAACATCGGAGCCAGAATATTGAACACCGGCATTGCGCTCCACAAGCTTGCATCATTGGGTGCCACACCGGCAAGGATGGCCATAACCAGCGCAGCAATGGCAAAGCAGCCGCCGAACACCCAGCCCAGCACGCCCATGGTCATCCAGCCGCCGTAATGCCCGGCCAGGCTGTTATCCAGCTTACGGCGGTAGGCAATAAAGCTGTTCTGTTCCGGCCTTTGCGCGGCCCGGTTCAGGGAATCCCCCACACTGTCCAGTGCGCCGGCAATACCGGAAAGCACCGTGGAACTGATGCCCAGCCCAAAGTTGACGGCACCATCCACCAGGTCATTCAGATCCTGCTGGCGGCGGTCACTTTTTTTATCATACGGGTGATTGTTGGGCATAGCGGTTCCTCTTTCTCTTCTCACTCTTTACGTTTCTTCACACGTTTCGTTATTTCAACATCTTGCCAGGCTTTGCAGTTCAGGCTTTATCCGGGGCGTACTGCTGCATCAGGGCAGCGGCGCAGCGCACACCGTCCACGGCGGCGGTCATAATGCCGCCTGCGTAACCGGCACCCTCGCCGCAGGGGTAAAGTCCCGTCAGGCCGGTGCACTGGAAGTTATCCCCGCGCAGCAGGCGCACCGGGCTGGAAGTCCGGGTTTCCAGCCCCGTCAGCACAGCATCCGGTGCCTGGTAAGCCCGCAGCTTGCGGCCAAAGGCGGTAATGCCATCCCGCAGGTCGGCGGCCAGTTCCCCCGGCAGCAGGCTGCCAAGGTCGCAGGGGGTCACGCCGCGGGGGTAGGTAGGCTGCACCGCCCCCAGCTCCAGTTTGCCGCGGCCTGCCAGAAAGCTGCCGACCGTTTCTGCCGGGGCAAGGTATCCCCCGCCGCCCGCACGGTAAGCGGCCTGTTCCAACTGGCGCTGAAATGCGACCGCCTTGACCGGGTCGTTATCAAAATCGCGGCCATCCACGCTGACCACCACGGCGGCATTGGCGTTGCGGCCATCGCGGGCATGGTAGCTCATTCCGTTGGTCACTACGCCGCCATCCTCGCTGGCGGCGGCGCACACCTGACCGCCGGGGCACATGCAGAAGGTGTACACGCACCGCTGGCCCACATGCTGGCTAAGCTGATATTCGCCCCGCGGCAGGGCCGGGTTCCCGGCAGCACCGTGGTAAAGGCTCTTTTCAATTTCTGTTTGCAGATGTTCCGCGCGGAATCCCACCGAAAACGGTTTGCATTCCAGCGGCAGGCCCATGGTATGCAGCACGGCAAAGGTATCCCGCGCGCTGTGGCCCACCGCCAGGATCAGCTGGTCGCAGAGGATGCTGCCCGCCGTAGTAGTAATGCCGCACAGCGCGCCGCTGCTGGTCTGCAGGCCGGTCAGCGCCGTGTTAAAGTGTACTTCCCCGCCAAGGTTTTCGATCTCAGTGCGGATGCTGGTAATAACGCCGCGCAGCAGGTCAGTGCCCACATGGGGCTTTTGCCGCCAGGCGATATCCGCCGGGGCGCCGTGCTTCAAAAAGGCGTCCGTCACAAAGCCGCACAAAGGATCCCCCACGCGGGTGGTCAGCTTGCCGTCCGAGAATGTTCCTGCGCCGCCCTCGCCAAACTGGATATTGGCGTTGGGGTCCAGCGCGCCGGTCTGCTCAAACTTTTGCACAGCGGCCACACGGTCCGCCAGGGCCGGACCGCGCTCCAGCACAATGGGGTGGTAACCATTGCGGGCCAGCAGCAGGGCCGCAAACAGCCCCGCCGGGCCAAGGCCGACCACCACAGGGCGGTGTTTCAATGGTGTTTGACCAACCGGGAAGGTAAAATCCGGTTTGCGGGTGAAACAGACACAGGGCGAGGCCCCGGCCAAAGCCGATTCCTCACCCTCGTCATGGAGCGTGATGGCGATGGTATACACCAGCACAGGCGTGCCGTGCCGGGCATCCACCGAAAGTTTTGCCACGCCAGCCTGCGCCGGAGCGTTGCCCCGCAGGCGCAGCGTGCGGTAAGCCTGCCGGACAGCTTCCTGCTCCGGGTCCGGGCAGGAAAGCGGCAGGCGGATATTGCGTACAAGAATCATGGGCTGATGTTTTCCTTTGGTTGGCGGACATCGGATAGGCCGGAACCCCGGCTGATGGATGCCCGGTTATTGTGAGCTTGCCTGGCACTGCACCGTATAGTTGCCGACTGCAAAAATGTGGCTGGACGACGGCACCTGAATGCTGGCCGCCACGGTTTGCTGGCCAACGGATACCGCCAGATTCTGGCAGTCCACCTGGGCCAGAATGCTGTCTGCCGAAAGTTCTTCCATCTCGCTCTTGGGGCCGTACAGCGTAACCTGATGGATCTGCGCCGTCAGCACTTCCAGGTCAATCGTACTGGGCACATTGACGGTGCGGATGTTGGTTACGGTAAAGGTACGGGAGATCATATCGGTGGTATCAAACCGGATCGTTACAGCGGATACGCCATCCAGCGAAACCACACCGGCAGGCAGTTCAATGTTTTTCTGGTAGTCGCGGTCAAACGCAAACTCACGGCCAAGATCAAAAGCCGCAACGCTCAGTTCGGTCAGGGCGCCGACCGTCTTGGCCGGGCCCGCCACATTCAGGGTAGGAATGCTGAGCGAATACTTCAGATAGGAAGTATCAAACCCGGACGGTGCGTTGATAAACACGATGGAAAGCGGCAGTTCCCGCACCTGATAGACTGTCAGGTTGATATCCGCCGTGTTGCTGTCCAGCGTGGTGTATTCCGGCGTTACAATATCGCCGTTTTCATCCCGCAGTTCCAGCGATGCTGTTGCCGACACGGAATCCGAAAGCGAGCCTTCGTGCGAAACAGGGGCCACCACCTCGCTGATTTTATCCAGCTCACTGGTCGGGCCGGTCAGAGTCACTTCGGTGGGGGTGGTGGTAATGCGGTTCAGGGTAAAGCCGTCGGCAATGGTAATGCCGCTGGTATCGGTGGTAACGGGCAGTGTTTTTTCGCCGACGGTATCAAACACAACATCCACCGTCTGCGGGCTGAGCACCGTCAGTTTGATGCCCACGTTGGTATAATCGGTGTTGGTGATGCGGGCCTCCAGCCGCAGGGTGGTTTTGCCCGCCCCCTGCACGCCGTTATAGACCGGGTAAACCATAATATCGGAGCTGGACAGCTTGCCGATCAAAGTACCGTTGCCGTCCGCCTGCACCTGCACGTTATCCACTGCCTGCTGGTCCACAATATCCAGCTCTTTGGAGGTATAAATGGTAGATTGGTAGCCATAATTCACGCTGACATCTTTGATGACAAAGGAACCCTGCGGGTCCAGAAAGGTAGAAACCACCATCCAGACCAGCACTGCGGCCAGCACGGAAACAATTCCCAGGAAAAAGCGGTTATCCCAAATGGAACCATTCGCTTTGCGCACCGGTTCAGCGGGCTGCGTTTGTTTTTGCATGCTTGCCAGCACCTCCTTTGTTCAGCAGCCGGTTCAACAGCGGCTGCTTTTGCGCTTCGGCTGTTTCCGGCGGAATAATTTCCTCCTGCAGCAGATTGAACAGGTTCTGGCGGTCCAGGCGGCGGATCAGAACACCATTTTTGGCCAGGGAGATAATACCGGTTTCCTCACTGACCACCACCACGATGGCATCAGAATTTTCGCTCATGCCAAGACCCGCGCGGTGGCGGGTACCCATATCTTTGCCCATTTCCAGGTTGTTGGAAAGCGGCAGCACACACCCAGCGGCCACAATGCGGCCATCCCGGATCACAACAGCGCCGTCATGTAAAGGGGTACCCTCATAAAAGATGGTACCCAGCATTTCGGGGATCACATCCGCCGAAAGCGGTGTGCCGGTGCGGATGATCTCATCCAGGTTGTTCATGCGTTCCAGCACCATCAATGCGCCGGTGCGCGTATCGGAAAGCTGCTCGGCTGCATCGCAGATGGCCACCACGGCGCTCTGCCATGCGCCGCGCAGGGTGGGGTCCTGCCGGTGGGTGGTAAACAGCAGTTTGGTCCAGTTGGTGCTTTGGCCCATGTGTTCCAGCGTGCGGCGCAGTTCCGGTTGGAACAGTACAATAGCTGCAATAAAGCCGATTTGCATCACATTGGTCAGCACCCAGCGCACCGTGCGCAGCTGCATCACATCCGCCAGCGCATAAAACACCAGCAGCAGCAGCAAACCGCGCACCAGCTGCCCGGCACGGGATTTGCGCGCAAACAAAAAGATCTGATACATGGCCAAACTGACCACCGCAATATCGATCACATCACGCAGGCCAAACGTGCGCAGGTTGCTCAAAATGTCCTGGATCACATCAAAAAAGCCAAACATCGCGCAGGCAGCCCCCTTTCCTATCCATTGTTCTGCCGCAGTATCCGGCTGCAGCCCCGACTGTTACCTTTTAGGGTGTATCTGAAAAGTCAAAAATTCAGTCTATTTCTACAAACGCATCCAGATTTTGCGTTAAAAAGCCTTAAATCCTGCTTGTGTTTGCGAAATATCCGCCATTTTCTTTGTTTTCAGATACACTTTAGTATAACACAGTTTGCCCGCCATGCAAATGCGGCAGGGCAAAAAACTGTGCCCATTGTAGAGAAGTACCCGATATGAACGCATTGGCCATGCTGCGGCGAAGTGCAAATGATATAAGCCCCCGCCAGCAAAAAGAGTTATTGCCTTAAGGCAATAACGCATAATTCTAAGTGCCGATACGGCGAGCGAGGTGCGGCAGATGCCAAGCCAAAAGCGCAGATAATACTGGATGCTGCAAAGGTGAGCGCCGCCAGTGGCGGAAACAGCGAACCGAAGCAGGGGCAGCGGTCGCAGAGTGCGAGGGGTTTGCCCCGAAGCACGATGCGGGTACCGCAACCCGACATTATCGAGCATTTTGGCAACGCAGATGCCGTGCCGCAGCTGCCGGAGCGGTACTTAAGCCGCAAGGCGGGAATTGTGCGGTGTTGCCTTAAGTTGGCGGGCGCACAATGTGCGTCCCTGCGGTCTCTATAAACGAAAAGTTCCGTTTTTTTCGGCACAAACGGTCGTTTCTTAATAAAACTCTGATTACTTTTTCTCAATCAGTGCCACGGCGTGGGCGGCAAGCCCCTCGCCGGTAAAGCCAAGGTGTTCTTCCGTGGTAGCTTTCACGCTCACATCGGCCAGAGCAAGGCCCAAAGCATTGGCAATGTTCTGCCGCATGGCCGGGATATGCGGTGCCAGCTTGGGTGCCTGACACAAAACAGTGGCGTCAATGTTGCCAACAGTATAACCGGTTTCATCCAGCAGACGGCCAACCTCCCGCAGCAGCATCAGGGAATCTGCTCCCTCGTACCGCGGGTCGGTATCCGGAAAATGCTTGCCGATATCCCCCAGCGCCGCCGCGCCAAGCAGTGCATCCGAAACTGCGTGCAGCACATCTGCATCGGAATGGCCCAGCAGGCCTTTTTCATATGGGATCGTCACGCCGCCCATAATCAGCTTGCGGCCTTCCACCAAGCGGTGAACATCATAACCATGACCAATGCGCATTGTATTTTCTCCCTTATTCTGTGCCGCGGCGGGCAGGTCCTCTTTCGTGGTAATTTTCAGGTTGGCGTAATCGCCCTGCGTCAGGTGCACCGGCAGGCCCGCCAGTTCAAACAGGCTGCAGTCATCGGTCACCAGGTGGACTTTTTCCCCCTGCACAGCTTTCAAAGCCTTCCAGTACAGGTTCCGGCAGAAGCACTGGGGCGTTTGCACCGCAAACAGAGCGGCGCGGTCCGGTGTCTGCACCACAGCGCCGTCATTGGCGATCTTGATGGTATCCTTGACCGCAACCGCCGGGGCAGCGGCCCCCATGGCCTCGGCTTCCGCTAAAGCATCGGTAATAACCTGCTCGCTCACAAAGGGGCGGGCGGCATCATGGATCGCCACCAGCTGCCCTTTTGCCGCGCGCAGACCGCTGCACACACTGTCGGCGTCGCGCCGCCGCCGACCACGGTGCACGGCTTGGGCAGGCCGCTGCAATCGCCTGGCAGGCAGGCAGGTTACCGCCTGCCACAAGGATCAGCTCGTCCACCTGCGGGTGGGCGGCAAAAGCCGCCACACTAGTTTCCAGCACGGTTTTGCCGCCGGGCAGGCGGTAACTGAGTTTATCGAATCCCATTCGGTGGGAAGCCCCGCCGCCACAATGATAGCGCTGACTTTTACCTGGGCATTTTCTTCCACAAAATGACTCCCCTTGCAGATGTATTTCCACGTTTTGCCCACAAAGCATGGTACTGTTTATCGGCACCATGCTCTGCAGCAATTCTTCTAAGGCAATACCGCATAATTCTAAGTGCCGATACGGCGAGCGAGGTGCGGCAGATGCCAAGCCAAAAGCGCAGATAATACTTTGTGTATTATCGAGTATTTTGGCAACGCAGATGCCGTGCCGCAGCCGCCGGAGCGGTGCTTAAGCCGTAAGGCGGGAATTGTGCGGTGTTGCCGTAAATTTATTATACAGGCCATAGCCATAAAAATCCAGTCAATCCCAGTATTTTGGTGCAGGATTTTTGCAGAGCACGCATGGCAGCAATCACTTAAAACGGGCAATTTTTTGCTCGTTTTTATTTTCCGCTGTTTTCTGCTTACAGAGGAACTTTTTTGGGCAAAAAAAACTTCCTGCACAGATTGGGGGCCAACCAATGCAGGAAGTTTATCGTTTTGGACATAGGGCAATACCGCATAATTCTAAGTGCCGATACGGCGAGCGAGGTGCGGCAGCTGCTAAGCCAAAAGCGCAGATAATACTTTGTGTATTATCGAGCATTTTGGCAACGCAGATGCCGTGCCGCAGCCGCCGGAGCGGTGCTTGCCGTAAGGCGGGAATTGTGCGGTACTGCCATAGATTATTTATTGGGTCAAAAGTGTGTTTTTATAATTTCACCGCAATAAAGGGCGGGATTTATAGGCGTAAGCACAGTGCTCAAATCAGCCAGTTTTTCAACCACAGAATGTCGTTTTGCCTCACGCCCTGCGCTGCTTTTTATCCAGGCGGATCTTATCGCTGATCATCGCGATGAACTCGCTGTTCGTGGGTTTTCCTCTCAGGTTGTGGATGGTATAGCCAAAGTAGCTGTTCAGGGTATCCACATCGCCGCGGTCCCAGGCGACTTCAATAGCGTGGCGGATGGCGCGCTCCACGCGGGAAGCCGTGGTGGCGTTGCGCTTGGCGATTTCCGGGTAAAGGCGCTTGGTTACAGCGTTGATATAGTCATGGTCGCTCACGGCCAGCAGAATGGCGTCGCGCAGGAACTGATAGCCCTTGATGTGCGCCGGTACGCCGACCTGATGCAGAATTTCTGTCACCGTCAGCTCATCACAATCCTGCGATACCGGCTGCGGGCGGCTGGTGGAACCGGCGGCTTTCAGTACGCGGCTGACCAGAACGTTTTCATCAAACGGCTTAACGAAAAAGAACGAGAAACCGTTATCCAGCAAATCCTGCTCCACTTCCTCACTCTGGAATGCACCGGTCACAAAGAACGTTGTGTGGCCGCCGCGGGTATCCTGGGTTTCATAGCGCTGTTTGACCGTGATGGCGTCCAAATCCGGCATAAACGCATCCAGCAGAACGGCCTGCGGGTGCTCTTCCAGCAGGGATTTGAGCGCCTGCGAACCGTTTTTCTCGCATACAGTCACATCAATTCCCTTGGCTTCCAGTGCCTGGCGGCAAAGCTGCGTGGTCTGCGCGCCGGTATCGGTCATCAAAAACTTGATCTTATCCATCCAAAAATTCCTCCCCTTGCATGTTCAGCCCAGCGGACGGCGGTTTTTGCGGTGCCCGGAGCTGTTATTCGGATCTGCGGCTGCCTGCCGCTCTCTACATTAAGAATTTTACCATATTTTACCATGTCATGCAAGCAGAATCGTACTTTCTTTTCTTTCAAAAATCCCCGCCTATTCGTAATTATCGACAGGTTCCGGATCATTTCGTGTCCCTCTCCTGCCCTTGCTGCGATGTTGTTCGGTTTTCTTTTGCTTTTCTTTTCCGGTTTTACCATTTTCGTAAAAAACGTGCGATGCGCACTTTTTCCCAGGAAATTACCTTCCCTGCACGGCATCGGCACGTTTCAGCATGGTTGCAGCAAAGATACCATAGCCGCGGGTTGGATCGTTGACCAGCACATGGGTCACCGCGCCGACCAGGCAGCCGTCCTGTACAATGGGGCTACCACTCATGCCCTGCACAATGCCGCCCGTTGCCCGCAAAAGTTCCGGGTCAGTAATGCGCAGCAGCAGGTTGCGGTTGGGATCCGAAGCTGTCATGTTGACCCGCTCAATGCGGACGGCAAAGCGCTGTGCCGTCTGGCCGGATATCGTGGTCACGATCTCTGCTTCGCCGGGGTACACTTCCTGAAGATTGGCAACGGGGATGTTCTCCCCGCCTGCGCGGAATTTGTCAAAACGCCGTACACACCGGTCGAAGTATTGGCTTTGATGTCGCCAAAGGGCTGCTGACCGCCAAATTCGCCCCGCAGCTCCCCCGGGCTGCCCGCACTGCCGCGGCGGCAGCCGGTAATGGTGACGGAAACGGCTTCCCCGGTCAGCAACGTTAAATCCGTGCCGGTATCACTGTCCGAAACCGCGTGCCCCAGCCCGGCAAACGTCCCGTGTTCGGTATCCGCAAAGGTCAAAGTGCCAATGCCCGCCGAAGAATCCCGCACCCAGATGCCCGCCCGCGGGGCATCGGTGCCGCGCTCTCTGACCGGGGTAAGGGTACAGGTCATCTGGTTTTGCCCGCGCAGGTAGCGTAGTTCCACGCTGCCGCCCGCCGCGGCGGCAATGGCGTCGGTCAGTTCCTCATTGGTGCGCACCGGGATGCCGTTTGCCTGGGTGATCAGGTCGCCCAGGCGCAGGCCCGCTTCTTTGGCCGGGTTCTCGCTGCCATGGACGGTATAGATATCGCTGAACGCAACGACCAGCGCCCCATCCGTGAACATCTTGACCCCAAAGGGGGTGCCGCCCAGCTGGACGGTTCGCCGCTGCTGCTGCACCGTGCGCACGGTTTTGACCGGCAGGCCCAGCAGGGTCAGGGTTACATTCGCGCTTTTATCCGCAGCCGTTACACCCGCGGGGGCAGCGCTGCCCGCAGGAACGGCGGGGGCGGCTTGCAGGAACGGCATGCTTTCTAGCGCCAGCGGCTGCCCCTGCTCCAGCACAAAGGTATCCGGCAGTTCTGCCCGCAGGGCAAACAGCAGCCCCGCCGCCAGAGCGCCGCCAGCCGCCAGCAGGGCCGCCACACGGCGCAGATATCGTAAGCCATTGGTTGGCATGGTTTCATCCCCTTCCCTACACAGTATGTGCAAAAAAGCGGGCCGCAGCGCAGCCAAAAGCTGGCAAATACCGCTGCATTTGCGCGCTTTTTTGCGCGCTTTTGGGTTTGGATGGTAGAATTTTTTTCGCCTGTGTGCTATAATATTTGATAAGCATGATATGAGTTTTTATCTATTTGCTGCATGGAAAAGGAGAAAAGGGATGTCCCGTACCAACAAAACCAAGGAATTGCTGGCGCAGAGCCTGACGGAACTGATGGTTACCACCCCGCTGGAAAAAATTTCGGTAAACGATATTGTGGAGCATGCCGGGGTTGGGCGCAACACCTTTTATTACCATTTTGAGGATAAATTCGACCTGGTGAACTGGTATTTCCAAAGTGGTGCAACGCAGTTTTTGGTAACGCGTGGCCATTACGCCAGCTGGTCCACCCTGCTGACGGATCTGGAAGAATACCTTTTGCAGAACAAGACCTTTTATGTAAACGCGCTGGCTTACACCGGGCAGAACTGTTTGCAGGAATATGTGTTCCATTACTTAAGCGAGATGTTTGGCCAGCGGCTACTCTCGCTGGTGCCCAGCGCAACCGAGCGCGACTGCCAGTTTACCGGCAACTTTTTATCGGGCGCCATGATGGGCCTTTTGCTGCCCTGGGTACGCAATGGCATGCCGCCGCTGAACCAAGCTGACCTGGACCACGGCCTGCGCACGCTGTGCAGCTGCAATCTGGCGGTTCTGCTGGGCTATGGCATTGACCCCAGCGCTTTGGTATTATAAGCAGCGCTTCCAGGGTACATTCAGTCCCTTATTTTCCATAGGCAACACCGCACAATTCCCGCCTTGCGGCTTAAGCACCGCTCCGGCAGCTGCGGCACGGCATCTGCGTTGCCAAAATGCTCGATAATGTCGGGTTGCGGTACCCGCATCGTGCTTCGGGGGCAAAAGCCCCTCGCACTCTGCGACCGCTGCCCCTGCTTCAGTTCGCTGTTTCCGCCACTGGCGGCGCTCACCTTTGCAGCATCCAGTATTATCTGCGCTTTTGGCTTAGCATCTGCCGCACCTCGCTCGCCGTATCGGCACTTAGAATTATGCGGTATTGCTCATAAACAATAAACGAAAACCGGCAGCTTTCCCCTTTATTTCAGCGGGAAAGCTGCCGGTTTTATTTATTCTACAGTTCAGTCAAAATTCAGCGGGAAAGTTTTCCCCTCCGGGATGCACTGGCCCAGTTCCGTTTTGGGGGTGATCATGTGGTTCAGGTATTTTACATCATGTTCCCAATCCAGCAGCAGGACGGGGACCGCAACGCTGCCAATGCGGCTGTGGACGATTTGGCGGTACATAGCATCCGCGGTTTGCCGATCCATATCCGGCTTGCGGGTATAAACGCAGAACAGGCCATACTGGGCCAGCACATCCAGCCAGTCGGTATTCACGGCCTGGGCGGCATCTGCCCGCCCCATTTCCACCAAAAAGCCATAGAACATCTGTTTGCTGCGCATGGCGTTGGCTGCGCGGCAGGCTTCGGTGGTAATTTCCGGCTCATGCAGGCACAGCAGTGTGATCACGTTATTGCACCCGGCAACGCGTTCCATGGTTGCTTCATTAAATTTCTGGGCATCAAACAGAACAAAGAACACGCTGTGGGTATGGCTTTGCAGCATGGCGACCGTTTTCGGGGTAAGGTCCTCGTCCGCATACAGCACCCAGGCATAGCTGGAACCGGCCTCTGCCTGAATAATGGCATCGTCCAGCTCCGGGCGCTGCAAAGCCCACATTCAGCCAGGAACGGGTCTCCCGTTCTGCTTGCGGTTGTTGGAAGCACAGCTGATGATGGCATCAAACCCAAGGTTGATGCCTGCGGTGCAGATGGCATCCTCGTTGACCTGTGCCACAAGGTTGTTGATCAATTTATAATACAGGCTGTCGGTGCGCTGCAAGACGGTCTGCGCATGGTCAAAAAAGCGCTTTAAGTCCGGACGCTGCGCCAAAAGGGCGCACATATCCACATAGTTACGCAGCTGGCGGAAGCCATCGCGCCGCACATCGCGCACTGCGCGGTGGGCCAGCGTCATGGCAAAGCTGCGGGAGCTTTCCAAATCAGGTTTCATGGTATCCCTCTTTCGCAGCCGCGGAGCAGTGCGGCCGTTACAGTGTATGCAGGCAGCGGTACAGCGCTGCCCCTGGGGCATTCCCCTAGGGTGTATCTGAAAAGTCGAAAATTCAGTCTATTTCTACAAACACAGCGGGATTTTGCGCTAAAAAGCCTTAAACCCTGCTTGTGTTTGCGAAATATCCGTCATTTCCTTTGTTTTCAGATATACCTTAATAATAGAATAGCACGCGCGGGCGGCGTGTGCTATAGATAAATGCGGGAAAATGTACTAGATTATTTCACAGCGTACCCGTTTTTGTTCAATTTTGAAGCAAATCCGCCGTTATTTCAGTTCCACAACGGTCACGCCGCTCTCGCCCTCACCATAGCGGCCAAGGCGGAAGGATTTGACCCCGCGGTGGGTGCGCAGGTGCTTTTGGATGGCGTTGCGCAGCGCGCCGGTGCCGTTGCCGTGGATGATATACACGGTGTTCTGGTTGCTGAGCATGGCGTGGTCCAAAAAGCGGTCCACTTCGGCCAGAGCTTCCTCCACGGTGTAGCCCAGCAGGTTCAGCTCCATGCTGGACTTGCGGTCATGGTTCAGCTCCACGTGGGTGCGGGTGCGCGGCGGTTCCTGCTTTTGGGTGCGCTTATCCATCTTATCGGGGGCGCACAGGCCGGTCAGGGGGACCTTAGTTTTCAAAATACCGGCGCGCACTTCCACCATGCCGTTTTTGTCCGGGCGGGAAAGCACCACGGCGTGCTGGTCCAGCTCCGCGATCACGACCTCCTGGCCGGGCTTGACCTCTTTCAGCGGTACAAACTGGCGCTTGGGCTGCTTTTCTCGGTACGGTTCAGCAGCTGCTCTGTATCCTTGCGGGCAATTTCGCGGGCGCGCACAGCACGGGCGGCGGCGTTGGTCTTTTCATCTTTCTGGATGCGGCGCAGCTCGTCCGTCAGGGCATATGCCTGGTTCTGCACATCCTGCATCAGCTCATGGGCTTTGCGGCGGGTGGCTTCCAGCTCTTCCTCGCCCTGCTTGATCAGGGCATCACGCTTTTTCTCGGCGCTTTCCAGGGCATGCTCTGCTTCATAGCGGGCCTTTTCGGCTTCGTCCTCAGCGGCTTTCAGCTGCAGCTTCAAATCATCCAGCTGGGCCAGAACGCTGTCCAGCCGCTTATCATCGTTGGACATATGATTACGGGCGGCATCGATGACGCTTTCCGGAATGCCCAGCTTGGCACTGATGAGGAACGCGTTGGACTTACCGGGCACGCCCACGCTGAGCTTGTAGGTGGGGGCCAGGCTTTCCACATCAAACTCACAGCTGGCGTTCACCACGCCAGGGGTTTCCAGCGCGTAAATTTTCAGCTCGGCGTAGTGGGTGGTGGCCATCAGCAGGGTGCCCTGCTTACGCAGCCTTCCAGAATGCTGACGGCCAGCGCCGCGCCCTCTGCCGGGTCGGTACCGGCACCAAGTTCGTCGATCAGGGTCAGGGTATCGGGGCCGGCCAGCTCCAGAATGCCGGTGATCCGCTTCATATGGCCGGAGAAGGTGGACAGGCTCTGTTCAATGCTCTGTTCATCGCCGATATCCACCAGGTATTCATCAAAATGGCAGACGGTACTGCTTTCGTGCGCCGGGATCAAGAAGCCGTGCTGGGCCATCGCGTTCAGCAGGCCGGCCGTTTTGATGCTGACGGTTTTGCCGCCGGTGTTGGGGCCGGTGATGACAAGGGTATCATATTTTTCGCCCAGGGCAATATCCACGGGCACGACCTTTTTCTTGTCGATCAGCGGGTGGCGGGCTTTTTTCAGTGCAAAGCGGCAGCTATCGTTCACCTGCGGCATAAAGGCGTTCTGCTCCACCGCAAGGCGGGCTTTGGCCAGCAGCAGGTCAATTTGCAGCATAGCGTCATAGCTGTAGCTGAACTGCGGCTCCAGCGATGCCACCTGGCCGGAGAACGCCGTCAGAATGCGGGTGATTTCCTCCTGCTCTTGGGCGTGCAGCTGCATAATGCGGGCGTTGGCTTCCACCACAGCGGTGGGCTCCACAAACACGGTGGAGCCAGTGGAGGAAACATCGTGGATGACGCCGCCGACTTCGCCGCGGTACTCGGCACGAACCGGCACAACATAGCGGCCGTTGCGGATGGAAACCACAGCATCCTGCAAAAATTTGTTGGTGGTAGAGTTTTTGATGATAGCATCCAGCTTGGTGCGGATGCTGTCCTCCGTCGCGCGGATCTTGCGGCGCAGGTCGCGCAGGGTGACGGAGGCGGTATCGGCCATTTCTTCCGGCGAAATGATGCACTCGCCGATCTGCTTTTCCAGCACCGGCTGAGGAGCCAGGGCAAAGAACAGGTCATCGGTGGGCAGCATATCGTGGTCGGTCAGGCCGTACCACTGGGCCAGGCCGGAAAAATTGCGCAGCGCTGCAGCAATTTCCAGCAGCTCGCCCATCGAAAGAATGCCGCCCTTGGCCGCATGGGCCACCACGCGGCGCACTTCATGCACAGCGCCAAAGCGCGGGCTGCCGTTTTTCAGCAGCAGGGCATTAATGGCGTTGGTCTGGGCCAGGGCGTAGCGCTCCTCCTCCGTTGTGGCAAACGGCTCAATGGCGCGCATCATCTCTTTGGTTTCCGCACAGGTGCACAACTGCACCGCACGGGCAATAATTTTATCCAGTTCCAGGGTTGTACGGTAGGAAACGTCCATAGATAAATTGGTTACTCCTGTTGGGTCAGATGGGTCAAAAATCTTGTTTTATCGTATCATCTATCATGCACGGTTATTCCAGCACACCGTGCAAAAATTCAAGGCTTTTGGGCTGATAGTCCAGGTGAGCCGCCACATACTGTTCACACACACGGCCCAGGCGGCGCTGGCTTTGGTCTGTCAGGGTAAAGTTGAACAGTTTGGCATCCTCTGCCAAACAGATATGCCGCAGCGCATACAGTGCACCGGGGTCCAGGTTGGGGGCGCGGTGCTCTTTGGCGGCGCAGTCGGCGCACAGCAGACGGCCCGCTACCGGATCCAGGTAAAAATCACAGCCGTCATACCGGGCGCATACATCGCAGGCCAGCACCCCCGGCATGTATCCCGCCTGGGTCATGGTGCGCATTTCATAAATAGCTTTCAGCTGGCGCAGCGGGCGTTTTTGCTCAGCGGTCATGTACAGGGTGTTCAGCAGCAGGCGCAGGCAGTCCGCCGATTCCGGCGGCTCCGGCGCCAGCGTGATGGTCAGCTCCGAAAGATAGGCTGCCAGGGCGGTGCCTTCCACAGTTTTGCTTAACCCGTGGAACACCTTGCTGACAGCGGCGCTGTCAATAAAATTGGTTTTGCGGCCCAGTGTAATGGCAAATTCTGAATAACAGAAAAGCCCGCAGGCACTGAACAGCTTGTTTTTCAGCCGCAGGCTGCCGCGGGCGGATGCTGACAGCACCCCGTTACCCGGTGTCAGCACTGTCAGGATCTGGTCGGCTTCGCCCACCGGACCGCACGCAGGACAAGCCCCATTGTGTTGATCTGCATTGTTTTCCCCGTGGTTATGCCTGCGGCGCAGTGCTGCGGTAATCAAGGTAGTCATAAATACTGCCGCTGGCAGCAAATTTCTGCCACTGTGCGGCGCGGATTCCGTCGGTTTCAGCATTTCCTGGCATGATGGCCCGCCCCCTTTACGGATTAGCTTGCCACGATCATACCGATCCATGGAAAAGTTGTCCAACCGTGTGGTTGGACAGGGTTCGCGCAGTCTCCCCGCTGTTACGGCTTGGCAAAACCGAGGTTATCCAGCAGGCGGTCGTCATCGCGCCAGTCCTCACGCACCTTTACCCAGCACTGCAGGTTCACGCGGGCGCCCAGCAGTTCCTCGCAGTCCATGCGGGCGGCGGAGGCAATCTTTTTCAGCATCTGGCCACCCTTGCCAATGATCATGCCCTTATGGCTCTTGCGCTCGCAGCAGATCTCCACGCTGATGTCGATCAAATCGCTGTCCGGGCGTTCTTTGAAGCTTTCCACCGTAACGGCAATGCCGTGGGGGATTTCTTCCCGCATGAACAGCAGGGCTTTTTCGCGCACCAGCTCGGCCACCAGCTCTTTTTCCGGCATATCGGTAAAAGCGTCGTCGTCAAAGTAATGCGGGCCGGGGTTGGCGTGCTGCTTCAGCAGCGGGAACAATTCTTCACAGCCGGTGCCATCCTTGGCGGAAACGGTGACGATCGCATCAAAAATACCGAACTCTTCCACCTGCTTTTTGCGGGCTTCCAGCGCAGCAAAATCATTCAGCAGGTCCACCTTGTTGATGACCGCGATCGCCGGGCCTGCTTTGCGCAGTGCTTCCACCATGCCAAGCTCGGATTCGGTAAATTCCCCGGTAGGCTCAAACAGCATCAGGGTCACATCCACATCCTTCAGGCTGGCGGCTGCGGTCTGGGTCATGCGGGAATCCAGCCGGTTGCGCGGCTTATGGATGCCGGGGGTATCCAGCAGCACATACTGTACCGGTCCCTTGGTGATAATGCCGGTAATACGGTTGCGGGTCGTTTGTGCCTTTTGGGTCACGATGGCAACTTTTTCGCCAACCAGGTGGTTGGTCAGGCTGGATTTGCCCACGTTGGGGCGGCCCACAAGGGCCACAAACACGCTGGAGGGCATTTCAGGTTCATTGTGGTTCTTCTGCATTCGTACCTTCTCTTCAATCTGCTGCAATCTGCGGGCTATTTGGCCCGGTTGGGTTCACCCGTACTGCACAGTTGGGCAGCCGGGCCTTATTTTTCTTCGGTTTTATTTTCTTTTGGGGTTTTGACCTGTTCCTGCTTGCCAAGGCGGAAGGTGAACAGGTAGGCCAGCACCAGCGAAAGCACCCAAAGTGCCATGCTGAGCGGTGTCGCCGTCACGCTGGTCCAGATGGCGTTCAGAGCAGCCGCGTTGCCAAACAGGCAGATGCCCACGACCACCGCACCAAACGCTGTGACCAGCACGCCTCCAGCCGCCATATCTTTGGCGGCACCGGCGCTCCACCAGTGGGTGGTATCCGGCTTATCCACAGCGCGCTCCACGGCGGAATTCATCAGCTCCATGCCAAGCATCATAAACACGCAGATGGCCAGCAGCGCCACGCCGGTGGCGTCAATGTGCGCCATGTGCGCCGCGGCAAATACATACAGTGCCGCACACAGGTGGAAGCGGAAGTTGCGTTCCTCCAAAACAGCTGCGCAGATGCCGTGCCATGCGTAAACAAAGCCGTGCCCAAACCGGGCAAGGTCCGTCAGCATGCGATTCTTTTTCTTGGGCTTCATGTACAGCTCACACTTCGTCGTTGGTGTAGCTGACGGTGCGCGGCAGGCCCAGCTGCATCAGAACAGCTCTTTTCGCGCATACGTACCGCTTCCAGCCCGCTGGATTCATGGTCATAGCCCAGCAGGTGCAGCATGGAATGTACCGTCAGATAGGCAACTTCGCGCTGCAGGCTGTGGCCGTACAGTTCGGCCTGTTCCATGGCGCGCTCCATAGAAATCACGATATCGCCCAGAATCTTGCAGCCGTTGTCCTCGTCGATATCATACTCCCCGTTTTCTGCCATGGGGAAGCTGAGCACATCGGTGGGGGCATCCTTATCCCGGTACTGCTTGTTCAGCTCGTGGATGCGGGCGTTAGCCACAAAGGTCACGCTGATCTCTGCCGGGCCGTCAAACTTTTCGTATTCCAGCACCGCATTGCAGCTGCGGCGGATTAGGATGCGAAGCCCCGAAGGAACTTTGACCGCGTTCTGCTCATTGGTGATCAATACTTTGTTAGACATAGGAAATCTGCCTCCTGACTGTGCTTTTGTTCGGTGCCGTTGGGCACCGTTTATAAATCATTTTTATTTTTATACTCTATCCGTTACGCATTTGATCCGTTACGCATTTGCCGTTTCCGGCTTGGCCTGCGGGGCCCGCTTGGGCGGCTGGGCGGCGCGCTCATAGGCTTTTACGATCTGCTGTACCAGGCGGTGGCGCACAACGTCCTTTTCGGTCAGGTAAACCTGCGCAATGCCGTCAATCCCCTTTAATACACGCAGGGCATCCACCAGGCCGCTTCGGGTCTTTTCCGGCAGGTCCACCTGGGTCACATCGCCCGTCACTACCACTTTGCTGCCCACGCCCATGCGGGTCAGGAACATCTTCATCTGTTCGGGGGTGGTGTTCTGGGCTTCATCCAGGATGATAAAGGCATCGTCCAGCGTGCGACCGCGCATGTAAGCCAGCGGGGCCACCTCAATGGCCTGCTTTTCTACCAACTTCTGGAAGGTTTCCGCCCCCAGCAGGTCAAACAGGCCGTCATACAGCGGGCGCAGATAGGGGTCCACCTTATTTTGCAAATCGCCGGGCAGAAAGCCCAGCTTTTCCCCCGCTTCCACGGCGGGGCGGGTCAAAATAATGCGGCTAACGTCTTTTGACTTGAACGCCTTGACCGCCATGGCCACAGCCAGGTAGGTTTTGCCCGTACCGGCAGGCCCCACGCCAAAGGTGATGGAGTTGGCGCGGATGGCGGAGAGGTACTCTTTCTGGCCCAGCGTTTTGGGGTGGATGGGGCGGCCTTTGGCGGTAACGGCGACAAAATCATCGTTCAGTTCCCGCAGGCGCTTTTCCTCGCCGCCGCGGGCCAGGCTGATGCAGTAGCGCACTGTCTGTTCCTCCAGCGGGGTGTGGTTCTGCATCAGGGTCACCATGCCGTCCACTGCATGCACAGCAGCTTCCACGTCTTTTGGCTCACCGGTAAACTTTAACAGGGAGCCGCGGCAGACCGCCGTGACGTGGAACTCATTTTCCAGCAGTTTTACGTTCTGGTCACAGTTGCCAAAAATGGCGGCGGCCAGTTCGATGCTGTCTAATTCGACTGATTTTTCGGCCAATATGGTACCTCCTGTGCAGCCAGGCGTCAGCCGCCGGGCCAGCCCGCACGCTTTTACGCCTGTTTTTGCGGTTTTTGTGGTAAAAGATTACAGATAGCCATAATCTTTCAATTTGAATTATAGCACAGTTTTGTCGAAAATAAACTATGAATGTTGCACAAAATTTTAACCTCCTGCATGTTAAAATCCACGCAGGGGATGATTGTAACCTTTTTGGTTGGCATGAACAAAAGGATCCCACCCAGAATATTTTTTCAACTTTTGTCCCGTTTCCCCTTGACTTGTGCCAAAAATCCAGTATACTATTATTGTTGTGCTGGTGTGGCTCAGTTGGTAGAGCAGCTGATTCGTAATCAGCAGGTCGCCGGTTCAAGTCCGGCCACCAGCTCCATAAACCGCGCAGGGTTCCATTTGGTAATCCTTCGCGGTTTATTTTTGTGTTTTCTGTACAAGAATTCAAGCGCCCTGCTGTGTTTTTCACAACAGGGCGCTTGTTTTGTTGATTATTCTTTCGTTTTTTCCGTTTCGGGTGCGTCTTCTGCAGAGATGTTTTTCGTTTGGGGCTGGGGTTCTTCGTTCACCACGGGGATAAAGCGCTTGGCAAACTTGTTTTTACCGCGGCTGCGCACATAGAAATAGCCGATAATCGAGAACGTGAACGCACCGATAAAGTTGACGAAAAGGTCCTCCATCGTATCCAGCAGGCCAATATCCAGATAGCCGCCCAGACCAAGGGCCGTCTGGGTGCCGTCACTTTGCACCACGATCACATCTGTGATATTGCGGATGACGCCGGGATGGTTACCGCCGGTGGGGTCCAGCATCACGCTGCCAATGGTGTTGACCACGGTATCCTTTTGCATATCCAGCAAAAACAGCTGGTCCATGGTACACTCAAAAAATTCCCAGATCACGCCAACCGTCATGGAAAAGCAGAATGCCACAATGGCCAGGTACAGTGGGGAGAGCGAAAAGCCGATCTTTTCCTCCCGGTTGAGGATATCAAGCAAAGAGAACCCGATGGCCGCGCACAAAAAGCCGTTCAGGGTGTGCAGCACGGTATCCCAATAGGGGAAGGTAACGTAATAGGCGTTAATCTCGCCCAAGATTTCCGCCGCGTAGATAAACAGCAGGATGATAATTTCCAGCGTATTTGGCAGTTCAATGTCCAGCCGGTGCTCCACCATGTTGGGCACGCCGAACAGGAACAGCGTCAGCACACACAAAAAGACATTTTCAAAGTTGCGGTTAAAGATCTGGGCAATCAGCACCAGAATGACCGAGGCACGCAGCAACAGGTAAACGATGGTAACCGAGCGCTTGTTCTTCCAGGCATCTTTCAGCTGGCTCAAACGGCGGGGGCGCGGCGAGGGTGGTACGTTTTTCAAATCGGGCATGAAATATCAGTCCTCCAGGCTAAAATCTTTGGGGTCATAATGCGGCAGTTCCTGCCGGTGCGGCACGCGCAGCAGCGGGTCATACCGGAACTTGCGGCAGGCAAAATAGGGCGAAACCACGCCTCGGTTTTTGCACAGAACCATTTTCTGGTCAGCCGCCGGAGAGCCGTGGGTGCAGTAAGCACACGCCGGAGAGATTTTTGTGCCATAGGGCGGCTTTTTGAACATCCGCTTTCCTCCAATACTGCAAGGTTTGGCAGCGGTTCACCGCGGGCCGTCTGCACGGCTGCGGTGCGCTGCCGGAATAGTATTATTATAAGAGCTTTAGCAGGTTTTGTAAAGTTGATACAGTGCAGCGCACAAAAAGAATGCAATTGCCAGCGCCGTATCCCACGCGGTACGCTTCATAACGACCACCTGCGGGGCCAGACTGGTGAACACAGCCGCCCGCCCCGGTACCAGCGGAAGGCACGCAGCAGCCCCTGCAAAACATAAAATGCAGTACCCGTGCGGCCAGCAGCAGCCCCAGCGGCACCGTCCCCCAGCAGCGCCGCCAGCTGGGCAAGCACCGATGCCCCCAGCAGGCTCAGACACAGGCACACCCCCGCCACGCTGCCTGCAGCGGCAAAATCTGCGCAGCCTGCGGAGATTTCCAGCGCAGCGTTCAGGTAAGGCCGCGCACCATCAGGCATCCCCTGCCCCAACACACTGCCCACCACACGGCAGAACACCGCGCAGCCGCACACCGTCAGGCTGCTTTGCACCGCATTGCTGATGGCCTGTGGGAAGGTCACGCTCTTTTGTTGACTGCTCCCCTGCCCAGCTGGCAATTCCTGCTTTGGCAAAAATAGCACCAGGCAGGCTGCGGCAGCGAGGTTGGCTGCCAGCTGCAAGCCATACAGCAGCAGCCCCAGCGCCACGCTGCCAAACAGCTGCCCCCCAATGCAGCCAACCACAAAGCCTGGGCCGGAACAGCAGCCCAACAGCAGCAGGAGCGCGGCATCCCGCGGGGGCAGTTCCCCCGTTTTGCGCAATGCTGCAATCTGTTGGGCGCACACCGCGTATCCACCACACCAGCCCAGCACCAGCACCGCCGGGGCCCGTGGGCTGCGGATCCCGCACAGCCGCATCAAAGGCCGCAGCGGCCACCCCAGCGCCGGAGCCAGCGGCCCCAGCAGGCCGCACACCACAAACAGTGGGAACAGCGCGGGCAGTAGGCTGCCGCCGCAGAGCTTCAGCCCCGCCGCAAAGCCCTGCGCCGCTGCCTGGGGCCGGGCCAGCAGCAGGCCGCTCAATGCCAGCGCCAGTGCGGCCTGCACCACCGGCCAGGGGGCAAACCGCATTTGGCTTGATTTTTGCTTCATATCTGCACCGCCTTTGCCGTATATTGGGGTGAATGATCCACGCATGTGTGTTCCCCGGCAGACGAAAGGAGGCGGTCTGGCATGAAGCAGCACCCACGCCGCCGGTCCAAACGCCGCACCCCGGCCCCCACCCTGCACGACCTGCTGCGCCAGCCGGACGCCGATTTTTACCGTCTGCCGGATTTGGAGATCCGCTCCGGGCGCATTGTTACCGATGGCTGCCGCCGGGTGCTGGATTTTGCCCCACAGAAGATCACGCTGGATGTAGGCAGCACGGTTATTACATTTTATGGCACTGCGCTGCGAATAGAATCGCTGAACGGCAAACGGCTAACGGTTGCCGGGCGGGTGGCCCGCATTGATTTTGCACCCAAGTGGGAGGTTGACGCCAATGAAGCGCCGCATTCAGGCAGCAGATAGCATTCGGTTTTGTGTGCGCGGCCGCGGGGCGCAGCGCCTTTTGGGCCAAGCCGCCCAGGCCGGGTTGAAGCTGGAACGCATTGCCCCGCAGGCAGACGGCTTTACCGCCGTGGTGTCCGGCGCCGGCTGGGCCAAGCTCTGCCAGCTGGCCGGTGCGGGCGGGTGGCAGGTGATCCAAATGCAGCGGCGCGGCCCCGGTCCATTAGCAGAGCGATTGCTGCGCCGCCCCGGCATTCTGGCGGGCATCGGCCTGTTTTTTGTGCTGCTGCACTGGCTGGGCGGCTTTTTGTGGTGCATGAATCTGGAACTTTGACCGTTCCCCAACAGGAAAGCATCCGCAATACTGCTGGCGCAGAGCGGCATCTGGGAGGGCTGCCGCCCCAGCCAGGCGGAGCTGGCCCAGGCGCAGCAGCTGTTGGAAGCCTGCGGTGATTTTGGCTGGGTCAGCCTGAATTTTACCGGTGGCTGCCTGACCGCCGAGGGTACGCCCCTCCAGCAGGCACATGCGGAACCACCCGCCCAGAACACCGGGCTTTATGCCCGTGCAGGCGGCGAGGTGCTTGCCGTAAACATTGCCAGCGGTTTTGCACAGGTGCAGCCGGGCCAATACGTTGGCAGCGGCATGCTGCTGGCCGCTGCGGAAAAGCTGGACCGCAGCGGTGCGCCCGTGCCCCAGCCCGCCAGCGGCACCGTAACAGCGCGGGTGCGGCTGGCCTACACCGGGCAGCAGGCGTTCACCCAGCAGCGCCCGGTTCTGACCGGCACTTGCGCGGAACGCCGCACCCTAACCCTGCTGGGCCGCAGCTGGCAGCTGCCGGGGTCCGGCGCACTGCCGGAGGATGTTCTGCCCCGCGTACGGTGGCTGCCGCTGCGCCTGGGGCGGCTGGCTTTGCCCGGCTGCGTGCAGGAAACCACCTGTTGGGCACGGGAAACACAGGAGCAGACTTTCACCCCCGAAACCGCCGCAGCTCTGGCACGGCGCAGCGCCCGCCTGCAATTATTGCAGGATTACCCCGATGCCGTGATTGAAAGCGAGCGCGATTTTGCCAGCACCACCGCCACCGCCGCCGTGTGCCGCGCGGTGTTTGTGTTTTGCGCTAACATTGCCGAACCGCGCAGCGCCCCCGCCGCCAGTGGGTGACAAGCGGGATCCGGCGTGCTATAATGCCTATGGCAACACCGCACAATTCCCGCCTTGCGGCTAAGCACCGCTCCGGCTGCGGCACGGCATCTGCGTTGCCAAAATGCTCGATAAGACATCCAGTATTATCTGCGCTTTTGGCTTGGCATCTGCCGCACCTCGCTCGCCGTATCGGCACTTAGAATTATGCGGTATTGCCCTATAATTCGAGATTCGAACATAGGATGTTGAGGGACAGGGAGGAAACACCATGGAAGAAATGCTGGATTTGGTCAACGAGCAGGGCGACCCCTCGGCTGGCTGTGCTGCGCAGCGAGGCGCACCGCCTTGGGCTGCGCCACCGTACCAGCCATGTGTGGCTGGTACGCCGCAAAAACGGCGTGCTGGAAGTTCTGCTGCAAAAGCGCAGTGACGAGAAAGATTCTTTCCCCGGCTGTTACGATATTTCCAGTGCGGGACATATCCCGGCCGGGCAGGGCTTTGTGGATTCCGCCCTGCGGGAGTTGAAAGAAGAGCTTGGCGTAACCGCCCAGCCGCAGGACCTGTTTTTGTGCGGGCAGCGCAGCTTCCAGTTTTCCGCGGTGTTCCACGGCAAACCGTTCAAGGATAACCAGGTCAGCAATGTGTACCTGCTCTGGCTAGACCGTGATGCCGAAGAATTTACGCTGCAAAAAGAGGAGATCAGCGCCGTGCGCTGGATGCCCCTTGCCGACTGTTTGCGTAATGTGGAGAACGGCGCGCTGAACAGCTGCATTTTCCCAGAAGAGCTGCGGATGGTGCAGGCCACGGTGGAAAAGGCAAGCGCAACTTGATTGAAGAAATTATTTTGTGGGAAAGCTGTGGGAAACGGCCTTCCCTTATTTTTTTATTTTGCCGTGTAACAACGCGGGCCTTTTTGACGTTTTTGATAGTGAAGGGACGGGAAAACCGAATGCCGACTCGTGCTTTCCCCATTTATGAGCTTACATTTAAGGTGTACCTGAAAGCAAAGGAAATGACGGATATTCCACAACCACAAGCAGGATTCAAGGCAAGAGCCGCTGGAATCCTTTGTGGATTCCAAAGCTTTTTAACGCAAAATCCGGCTGCGTTTGCAGAAATAGACGATATTTTCGACGTTTCAGATACCCCCTGGGAAAATGCTAAGGCAATACCGCATAATTCTAAGTGCCGATACGGCGAGCGAGGTGCGGCAGATGCTAAGCCAAAAGCGCAGATAATACTGGATGTCTTATCGAGCATTTTGGCAACGCAGATGCCGTGCCGCAGCCGCCGGAGCGGTGCTTAAGCCGTCAGGCGGGAATTGTGCGGTGTTGCCCTAAAGGTGTTTGCCTGAAAAATTTTCCAAGGCCTCCCGCAAAAGCGTTTATTACGAAAGGAATTTGAATACCATGAAAAATATCCATTCCATCAATTTTATCAAACACACCACCCTGCTTGCTTGTTCTGCCCTGTTGGCTGTCAGCCTTGCCGCCTGCAGCCAGCCTGCCGCTTCCGATGCCGCCAGCACTGCAGGCAGTGCTTCCAGCAGCGCCACCAGTGATACCTCTCAAATCCCCAACCCATGGACCGGCTGCACCACCTGGCGGATGCCGCCGCCCTGACCGGGTACGATTTTACCGTGCCCGATTCCGTGGATGGCTACCCGGACGTTACCATTGCCGTATTGGAAAGCGAGCAGCTGACCGAGGTGCAGTACAGCTCCGGCAATGCCCGCCTTTGCCTGCGCAAAGCTCCCGGCAGCGATGACATCAGCGGAGATTTCAACCAGTATGCGGAAAGCAATGCCGTTGATGTTGACGGCCGCAGCGTGACCCTGCAGGGCAACGACGGCCAGGTTCAGCTTGCCACCTGGCTGGACGGGGACTATACCTACTCCATCGGCATTTACCGCGAAGATGGCACCGGGCTGACCGCCGATGAAATGACCGCCCTGGTAAAAGCCGCCAACTGAGCGGCAAATTGTAACAATTTGGAACAACCTTAACCAAAACACAAAAGGGTGCGCAGCGAACGGTTTGCTGCACACCCTTTATTTTTGCTTTTTACACTTTTTGTTGCTGCGGTTTTGCAAAGCGTGCTTTTAAAATGCATGGAATCCCGTCAGTATCTTACGAAACAGCGCTGTTATTGTTCAACTCCATCGCAATCATGCCGTGATGTTCCCGCTATAAAAAACTGCACAAAAGGAAATCCCCGCCTGAGGGAAAGGCGGGGATTTGAGAAAGGAGGAGAAGAACACATGAAAAAGATTTGTTAATATTTATCTTTCGCTTGCAACTAAATTGTAACCTTTTTGAAACCTTTTGTCAAGGCCAAATTGTAAAAGATTTGTAACCAATTTTGTGTTTTTTGTGTGAACGCTTCATCCTTCTCTTTGTTGCCCCGTCAATCCGCGTTATCCTGCAGGGGTGCCAGGGTAATTTCGGCTTCAAAGTTGCAGGTATCCCCCTGCCACCCGGCCATATACCAGTGGTTTTCGCCCACTGCGGCGCGGTACAGGCGGGTGCTTTCGCCCATGGGTACTTCCTTGTGATAATATAGGATCACATCCGTTACAGTGTGGGTCCGCCATACTTCCAGCGGCAGCGCATCACAGATCAGGTCCGCATACACGGTATTGTTCATATGGCCGTTCCGATCGCACCGGCTGTACACAGCGCGATGGGTGCCAAGCTCTTCACAATCCTCCCGCTTGACTTTGTCAGCTTGATGGGCAGTTCCCGGTCCAGCTTATCCACCCAGCCCGTTGTGGGGAAACCTTCCGGGTGCTTGCGCAGGATCATCCGCTTGTCGGTATCAATCAACACCCAGCGGCTGTCCACACACGCTTCTTCCCTGCCCTGTGCATCGCAAAAGGTGGTAAAGCGGCGGTTGACGGCGCGGTGCAGGGCTTCCGGCTCGGTCTGCACGGTAATGGTTTCTTCCACGCGCGGGGTACGGGTAATGTGCAGAGCCAGCTTGGCCAGCACGTAAGACGTGTGGGTTCTGGCATACAATTCCGGTAATGCCGTAATGTTCCGCACCCTCGGTGCCAATTTGCTGGCAGTAGCGCAGCAGGGTGCCAAGGGTCGCCATTTTGCGGAAGTCAACATCATTTTCGTAGATCCTATATTCCTGGGTGTATTTCATCTCTGCCCTCTATTCATCTGTATTGTTTTTGCACACAAATCTTTTTTATAGTATAACACAAGCCCCGGTTCATCACAAAGGACAAATCGGGGCTTGTGTTTCAAATTGATTTTAAACGGTGCCGGGCTGCTTAATAATTGTCCCGCACCTTTTTGCTCATCTTGCGCCAGATGTTAAAGCCGGAAATTGCAATGGCCCCCAGCAGGAACACCACGATCAGCCAGCCGCTGCCGGAATCATCGTAGCTCTTCATCTCACTCCATTTAGCGTCCATTTCGGCGTTGATGTCATCCGGCAAGGTCACAAAGACTTCCGCCTTATTCATCACTTCATCGCTGGGGTAAGCGATCGGGCTGTACTTCAAATCATCGTCCAGCCGCTCCCACACTTCGGTGATGGGGGTGGAGTAGCCGATGAAGTCACAATTCTGGTAGCCGACATCCGGTTCACACATAAAGTTGATGAACATTTCGGCGGCTTCCTTATGTTTGCTGGAAGCCGGGATGCACATGCTGTCCACAAAGAAGTTGACGCCCTCCTCCGGCGAAACGAACGCCAGATCCGGGTTTTCATCGATCATGGTCAGGGCATCGCCCGCATAATACGGGGCCATGGCAGCTTCGCCGCCCTCCATTTTATCGAAGATCTCATCCATAACATAGGCCTGCACTACAGATTTCTGAGCCTGCAGTTCCTTCATTACGTCGTCTACTTCTTCCACGCTGGAAGGGTTCAGCGAAAGGCCCATCTTTTTAGCTGCAATAGCGTAAGCATCGCGGGAGTTATTGAACATCAGCACATTACCGGCGTACTCCACATCCCACAGGTCCGCCCAGGATGTGGGCGGTTCTTCCACCATGGTGGTGTTATAAATAATGCCGGTGGTGCCCCAGGTATACGGCACACTGTAAGTATTATCAGGGTCATAGCTCCAGCCGAGATAATTCTCGCCGATGTTGGCCATATTGGGGATGTTATCGTAATCCAGCTCGGCCAGCATGTTTTCGGCAATCATTTTGCCCACCATGTACTCAGACGGCACGATCACATCATAGCTGGCGCCGCCGGATTTCATTTTGGCGTACAGGCTCTCGTTGGAGTCAAAGGTGGTATAGTTGACCTTGATACCGGTCAGGTCCTCGAAGGCCGAAATCACGTTCACGCTGTCATCGGAACCATCCGAGATATACAGGCCCCAGTTATACACGTTCAGGGTCAGATGGTCGTTGGCAAAGCGGGTCCAATCGTAATCGGCAGAAACCGAGATATCCTCGTTGACCTCCAGCATCTCCCCTTCCGCTGCATAAGCAGGCAGGGTGCAGGCAAGGCTTAGGGCTGCGCACAAGGCAGCGCTGACAACCGCGCGGGTAAACTGTTTCATCTCTGCTTACCCCTTTACTGTTCACGCAGCGCGGCGGATGGCCTTCTGGTTGCGCTTGTAGGCGCGGGAATCCATAGCGTTGGAGGTAAGGATGATTGCCAGAATGACCAGGAATATGATGGCAGACAGCGCGTTGATCTCCGGGCTGACCTTTTTGCGGGTCATGGAGTAGATGGCAATGGGCAGGGTCTGCATGGTGCCACAGTTGAAGTAGGAGATCATGAAGTCATCAATGGAGTAAGTCAGGCAGATCAAAAATGCCGACATGATGGCCGGGCTGAGCTGCGGCAGAATGACCTTGAAGAACGCCTGGCGCGGGGTGCAGCCCAGGTCCAGGGCGGCATTGTACAGGCTGCCGTCCAGCTGGCGCAGCTTGGGGCCGACATTAAAAATAACATACGGCACATTGAACGTAATGTGCGCAACCAGCAGGGTGATCCAGCCGAACACGCCATTTTCGCCGCCAATGCCCATTTTTTGCACGATGACGAACAGCAGCATGAGGGAAACGCCGGTGATGATTTCCGGGTTGACAACCGGGACATAACTGATGTTATTGATAATCAGCTGTGCCTTGCGGCTCATGGAGTTGATGCCGATGGTGGCCAGGGTGCCCAGCACCGTGGCAATGATAGCCGAAACAAATGCCAATACCAGTGAAAGCCCCAAAGCGGAAAGGATCATCTCATTATGGAACAGGCTGGCATACCATTTTAAGGAAAAACCGGTAAATACCGCACGGCTCTTATTTTCGTTAAAGCTGTAGGCGATGAGGACCGCGATGGGCAGGTACATAAACCCGAACACCAGCACCAGGTAGGTGCGCTGCAGCAAATGCTTATACTGTGTTTTCATTACATCACACCCTCCATTTCCTCTTCGTCAAAGCTGGAGGTAAAGCTCATGCAGAGCAGAACGATCACCATCAGCACAAGGCTCATGGCAGAGCCGAGATTCAGGTTGTAAGAGTTGCCAAGGAACTGCAGCTCGATCAAGTCGCCAATCAGCAGGTTAGCGCCGCCGCCCAGCATACGGCTGATAATAAAGGTGGAAACTGCCGGAACAAACACCATGGTAATGCCGGTGGCAATGCCGGGCTTGCTCAGCGGGATCAGCACGCGGCCTAAAATCTGGAACACATTGGCTCCCAGGTCCTGCGCAGCTTCCACCACAGAATTGTCGATCTTGGTCATGGCGGTGTACAGCGGCAGGATCATATACGGCAGGTAGTTATACACCATGCCCAGTACCACGGCGCCGGAGGTATTGATCATATTAAAGGGGCCGATGCCGAACAGGCCCAACAGCTTGTTGATCAGGCCGTTTTTTTCCAGCAGGGTCATCCACGCATAGGTGCGCAGCAAAAAGTTCATCCACATGGGCAGCATGACCAGCATCAGCATAATATGCTGTTTATTGGCGCGCAGCCGGCTGAGGAAATACCCCACCGGGAACGCCAGCACCAGGCAGATGATGGTAGCCTCCGCCGCAAGCAGCAGGCTGCGGCCAAAAACCGAGGCGTACCGCCCAATGCTGGTCAGGTTGGCAAGGGTAACCTGGCCGTCACTGTTGGTCAGGGCATACCACACAACAATGCCCAGCGGCACCACAATAAACAGGACCATCCACACCAGGTACGGTGCGGCAGCCCAGCGCGAAGCTTTGGAACGCAGCATCCCATCACACCTCCTCGCGGGACATGATGTGAATTTCATCCGGGCCAATGTTCATGCCGATCAGCTCGCCCGGCTGGCTGGCCTGGGTGGAGTGGATCAGCCATTCTTTGCCTTCCACGTCAACGTGCATTTCAAAATGCACGCCCTTGAAGATCACCTCGCGCACAAGGCCGGTCAGCTTGCCGGCGGACGGCGGAACGATATCCACGTCCTCCGGGCGGATAACCACCTGCACCGGCTCGCGCGGCTTAAAGCCGCGGTCCACGCAGGCAAATTCCTGCCCGCCAAAGCTGACAAGGAAGTCTTTTTCCATAATGCCGTCCACAATGTTGGAATCTCCGATGAACTTGGCAACAAAGGCATTGCGCGGCTCGTTATAAATATCCTGCGGGCTGCCGATCTGCTGGATGTTGCCCTTGTTCATGACAACAACGGTATCGGACATGGTCAGAGCTTCTTCCTGATCGTGGGTAACGTACACAAAGGTAATATTCATCTCACGCTGCAGGCGTTTGAGTTCCAGCTGCATTTCCTTGCGCAGCTTCAGGTCCAAAGCACCAAGCGGTTCGTCCAGCAGCAGAACACGGGGCTGGTTGACCAGGCTGCGGGCAATGGCCACGCGCTGCTGCTGGCCGCCGGACAGCTGGTTGATGCTGCGGCGCTCAAAGCCGCGCAGGCCCACGGTTTCCAGCATTTCCAGCACTTTGGGGCGGATGGTTTCCTCCGGCAGCTTTTTCAGCCGCAGGCCAAAGGCCACATTCTCGTACACGTTCAGGTGCGGGAACAGTGCGTATTTCTGGAACACGGTATTCACCTGCCGCTTATACGGCGGTACCGAGGCGATATCCTTGCCATCGAAAAAGACATTGCCCGATTTTGGGGTAATAAACCCGGCGATCACACGCAAGGTGGTTGTTTTGCCGCAGCCGGAAGGGCCAAGGAACGTAACAAACTCCTTATCGTGGATGTCAAGGGAAAGTTCGTCCAGGATTCTTTCCCCGTCAAAATCGACGACAATGTCTTTCAGTGATACAATTTCATTCATTTTTACTGCATCCCCCTTTGCGGAATTTAGTCCCACCTCGGGCCTCCTTGATGCCGGCTCGCCGGCTTTTCCCGGTGGGTCAGCGCCAATTATGCCGCCCCGCAAAAGGTTTGTTACACCACCGCAAACGCGGCAGCTACAGCAGCACATACAACGCCAATGTGTTCTGATGTTTAACAGATGCAACACACAAGCTTCATTATACATTGTTTTGGGGGGCTGTCAACAATTATTTCACATTTTCCCGGTTTTTTACATGGGGATGGCAAAAAGTCAGCTTGTTTCCTGTCTTGCTCCACCGTTTTTCCCCTGTCCGTCCGGTATTATCCCCTGTTCTCCCGCTGCCGTCTGCATCAAAATTAACAGGTGTCGTTCGCAGTTATTTTTGTCATTTCACACCACAGGGGCGCGCATTGTGCGCCCGCGACCGTTTACAATATTTCAGGGTAAAATGCCACTTTCTGCCCGCCATGCAGGCCGATGACGAGCATCGGCCCCTACAAATAAATTTTATGCCCGGTGCTTTCCCTGTAAGGTGAGTAACCCCATTATTTCTGCCGGGCAAAATGCAGATTTTTAAGGCAATACCGCATAATTCTAAGTGCCGATACGGCGAGCGAGGTGCGGCAGCTGCTAAGCCAAAAGCGCAGATAATACTTTGTGTATTATCGAGCATTTTGGCAACGCAGATGCCGTGCCGCAGCCGCCGAAGCGGTGCTTAAGCCGTAAGGCGGGAATTGTGCGGTGTTATATAAAATACCCGTACAGCTTTCAGGCTGTACGGGTATTTGCATTTTATTGGTGATTCAGCAGTGTTATGCCCTAAATCGCTTAGAAAGCAACCTTCTTGGCAATGTATTCTTTCAGCTCGCTGATGGGCATACGGATCTGCTCCATGGTGTCGCGGTCACGCACGGTCACGCAGTTATCGGCTTCCACCTTGTCATCGCCGACAGTCTGGAAGTCCACGGTGATGCACAGCGGGGTGCCGATCTCATCCTGGCGGCGGTAACGCTTGCCGATGGAACCGGCATCGTCGTAATCCACCATAAAGTCTTTGGCCAGCTCGTTGCGGATCTCCATGGCCTTATCGCCCAGCTTTTTGGACAGAGGCAGCACAGCGCACTTGAACGGTGCCAGGAACGGATGCAGGTGCAGCACGGTGCGCACATCCTCCTTGCCCTTGGAGTCGGTCAGATGCTCTTCATCATAAGCTTCGCACAGGAAAGCCAGTGCCACACGGTCACAGCCCAGGGAAGGCTCAATGACATAAGGAATGTAATGCTCGTTGGTTTCGGGGTCAAAATATTCCAGGCTCTTGCCGGATGCTTCCTGATGGCGGCCCAGATCGTAATTGGTACGGTCTGCAATGCCCACAGCTCGCCCCAGTCGGTGAACGGGAAAGCGTACTCGATATCGGTGGTGGCGCGGCTGTAGAAAGCCAGCTCGGCAGGCTCATGGTCGCGCAGGCGCAGGTTTTCCTTGTTGATGCCCAAGGACAGCAGCCACTTTTCGCAGTAATCTTTCCAGTAGGCGAACCAATCCAGGTCGGTGCCCGGCTTGCAGAAGAACTCGCATTCCATCTGTTCGAACTCGCGGGTACGGAAGGTGAAGTTGCCCGGCGTGATCTCATTGCGGAACGCCTTGCCCACCTGGCAGACGCCAAACGGCAGCTTGCGGCGGGTGGTACGCTGGATGTTGGCAAAGTTGACGAAAATGCCCTGTGCGGTTTCGGGGCGCAGATAGCAGGTAGAGGAAGAATCCTCGGTTACGCCGATGGCCGTTTTGAACATCAGGTTAAACTTGCGGATGGGGTAAAGTCATGCTTGCCGCACACAGGGCAGACAACTTCAGGATGGGTGGCAATAAATTCATCCATCTGGTCAAAGGTCATGCCGTCCACATCCACGTTCTTGCCCTGCTCGCAGTCAGCAATCAGCTTGTCCGCACGGTTGCGGCTCTTGCAAGCGCGGCAGTCCACCAGCGGGTCGCTGAAGTTGCCCACATGGCCGGTGGTGACCCAGGTCTGCGGGTTCATCAGGATAGCGGCATCCAGGCCGACGTTGTAGGGGCTTTCCTGCACAAACTTTTTCATCCATGCTTTTTTGACGTTGTTTTTGAACTCAACGCCCAGGGGGCCATAGTCCCAGCTGTTGGCAAGGCCGCCGTAAATTTCGCTACCAGGGTAGATGAAACCACGATTTTTGCACAGGTTGACGATCATGTCCAGGGTCTTTTCGCTGTTCTTCATTTTCTAACTCCTTCCGCATGGCTGGCTGCCACACAAAGCGATTTAACCGGCGCACGGTGCGCCGTCAGGCCTATTATAGCACGGGCCGCGGGCAGTGGCAACACTGCCGCCAAAAAAGCCGGAACAAATTTGGCACAACTGCTGAATTATGGCAATACCGCATAATTCTAAGTGTCGATACGGCGAGCGAGGTGCGGCAGATGCCAAGCCAAAAGCGCAGATAATACTTTGTGTATTATCGAGTATTTTGGCAACGCAGATGCCGTGCCGCAGCCGTCGGAGCGGTGCTTAAGCCGTAAGGCGGGAATTGTGCGGTGTTGCCTTATATCAATGCTCTCTGCACGTCACAAAATTTCAGCCGCAATCTGCCTGGCCAGCTGCAGCACCATTTTGCGGTCCCGTAGCGCGGGGTCCGCTGCAATCAGGCGCTGCAATTCTTCCCGCACGCGGGGGATTTTGCGCGCTGGAATGCCAATGCGGGCCATTTCTTCCACACTGATGGGCAGCACGATGCTGCTGTCCGCCTTGCCGCGGAACGGCTGCGGGTTAGTGCCCCAAACAAAAAGGTGATGTTTCATTGGGTACCTCCTGGATGCCTTTGGGCTGACGTTTTTGGTTATTATAGCAGAAATTTTCAAAAAAGTGTTTATTTTGCAGCGAAAAACCTTTATAATATAAAAATCATAGCGCCATGCGCCAAACGAACTGATTGCCAGGCTGGCAGCTGCGGCTGCGCCTGATTTTTTTGAGGTGAAACTTATGTCTTTTATCGGCAGCTATAATCCCCATTTGCTTGATGGTGTGCAGCATGTGCATTTTATCGGCTGCGGCGGTTCCGGAACCTATCCCCTGATCCAGATCCTGCACAGCCGCGGGCTGACCATTTCCGGCAGCGATGTGGAAGAAACCAAGATCACCAAGGCCGAGCGCGCCATGGGCGTGACAGTATATCTGGAGCATGACGCCGCCCATTTGGGCGATGCCCAGCTGGTGGTTTACAGCGCCGCCATCCATGATGAAAACCCTGAGCTGAAAGCTGCCCGCGCCCGCGGCATTCCCGCCGTGGAGCGCAGCGTGATGCTGGGTTATGTCAGCCGCATGTATTCCCACAGCGTCTGCGTTTCCGGCACCCACGGCAAAACCACCACCACCGGCATGATCACGACCATGCTGGAACTGGCCGGCAAAGACCCCGCCGCCGTAATCGGCGGCAAGCTGCCACTGATCGGCGGTTACGGCAAAGCTGGCCACGGCGATGACGTTGTGATCGAAGCCTGCGAATACAGTGAGACCTTCCTGCATCTGACCCCGTTTATAGGCGTTATTTTGAACATTGATAACGATCACCTGGAGTATTACGGCACGATGGGCCGCCTGAAGATGGCGTTCCAGAAGTTTGCCCTGCTTTCCCGCACGGTCGTGTTCAACATGGACGACCGCAACACGGTGGATGTGGTCAACTCCATTGACCGCCCGGTGCTCTCTTTCGGCATCAATGAGGAAGCCCGCTTCCGCGCAGTGAACATTCAGGAATACCGCCCCGGTTTCTATGAATTTGACGTTCTGGAGCTGGGCGAGCAGTTTGCCCACATCAAGCTGGGTGTTCCGGGCTACCACAACATTTACAATGCGCTGGCCATGTGCTGCTGCGTGCGCCCGCTGGGCCTGCAGCCCGCCGATGCCGAGCGCGCCGCGGCAGAGTTTCACGGCACCGGCCGCCGGTTTGAGATTAAGGGCGAATGCAACGGTGCCCCCGTGGTAGATGATTATGCCCACCACCCCACCGAGCTTGCCGCCACCATGGCAACCGCCAAAAAGATGGGCTACAAGCGCATTATCGCTGTGCACCAGCCGTTCACCTACAGCCGCACCAAGGCCCTGATAGATGACTTTGCTGCCGTGCTGCGCCAGGCCGACCAGTGCGTACTGCTGCCGATCATGGGCAGCCGCGAGGTTGACGACGGCAGTGTGAAGAGCGAGGACCTGGCTGCCAAGATTCCCGGCAGCATTGTGGTTGACGGGCTGGAAAGCGCTGCCAACTGGGTCAAGCAGAACGCCCGCGAAGGCGACCTTGTGGTTTGCATGAGCTGCGGCGATCTGTACAAAGCCTGTGATATGATGGTGGGCAAGGCGTAAAATTTATGCTGCGCCACCATGCCGTTATCGCTATATAGACGCTATTATCCCATAAAATAATAATATCTGCCTGTTTCCCCGGTATGATGCGGGGAAGCGGGCAGATTTTTTGTTGGTGTATTCCGTTTTTATTTTTGGATTGCATTTAAGGCAACACCGCATAATCCCCGCCTTACGGCTTAAGCACCGCTCCGGCGGCTGCGGCACTTAGAATTATGCGGTATTGCCTTAAGGCGTTTTTCTTCGTGTTTTGGTTTCCAATATTTGCAGCGTTCCGGAACGGTCAAGACCGTTCCCTACAGAATGTTTTGGGGCGCATTGCTAAGGCAACACCCCTAAACCCCATTTGTAGGGGCCGATGCTCGCCATCGGCCCGCCGGGCTGCCTGCACTGCTCCCTGTCCACTGACCACTACCCACTCTCTCACGATGCGCACGCCGCCACATCCCCCATTGTCAGGGTAATGTGTCCGTCCGGAGCGGCATCCGCCACAAACAACACGCCGGGGCGGGCGGTACCGGCGGCAATGCGGTCGGCCAGGGCCTGCTCCACGGCGCGGCTCACCTTGCGGCGCAGCTCCCGCGCACCATAGGCGGGTACGGTATCACCTGCCAGCGCCGCGGCAGCCGCCGGGGTATGGCGCAGGGTGTAGCCCTGGCGGGCGGCGCGTTCTTCCAGCTCGCAGAGCAGACGATCCGCGATCGCGGCCAGCTGGGCGGGGCCAAGCGGGTCGAACAGCACCACATCGTCCAGGCGGCCCATCAGCTCCGGGCGGAAATAATCTTTGGCTTCCTGTAATGCCTTTTTGCCGCGGCGGGCGGTTTCTTCGGCGGCAGCGCCGAAGCCCAGCGGGCTGGCCTGCCCCGCCAGGCAGCGCGCCCCCAGGTTGGAGGTGAGCAGAATGATCGTGTTGGAAAAATCCGCCTTGCGCCCCTGGGCATCGGTCAGGGTGCCATCTTCCAAAATCTGCAGCAGAATATTCTGGATATCGCTGTGGGCCTTTTCAATTTCATCAAACAGCACCACGCTAGGGGCGGCGGCGCACGGCTTCGGTCAGCTGGCCGCCCTCATCGTGCCCCCATAGCCCGGCGGTGCGCCGATCAGCCGTGCCACCGTGTGCTGCTCCATATATTCGCTCATATCAAACCGCAGCAGGGCTTTTTCGCTGCCAAACCAGCTTTGGGCCAGGGTACGGGCCAGTTGGGTTTTGCCTACGCCGGTGGGACCTAAAAACAGCATTGCGCCAATGGGGCGGCCAGCTTCCCGCAGGCCGGTGCGGCTGCGCCGGATAGCCGCCGCCACGGCATGCACCGCGCGCGGCTGACCAATCACCTGCGCGGCAAGGCGGGCTTCCAGCTGGTCCAGGCGCACACGCTCCGCCTCCCCTACCCGCTCGGCGGGCACGCCGCTGGCCTTGCCCACCACCTTGGCAATTTCCGCCGAGGTCAGCACCGGCATTTTGCTGCCTGGCAGCATGGATTGCTCCCCGCCTGAAATCCGCAGCGCCGCGGCGGCTTCGTCCAACAGGTCAATGGCCTTGTCCGGCAGGTAGCGCCCCGGCAGGTAGCGCACGCTCAGCTCCACCGCGGCGCGGATCGCCTCCTGCGGGATGCGCACCCCGTGGTAGCGCTCATACCGGGGCATCAGGCCGGTTAAAATTTTTTCCGCCTGCTGTGGGGCCGGTTCCTCAATATTCACCATGCCAAAGCGGCGGTCAAGGGCGGAGTCCTTCTGGATGGTCTTGCGGTATTCCTCCGGTGTGGTCGCACCGATGAGCTGGATTTCCCCGCGGGCCAGCATCGGCTTTAAGATACTGGCCGCATCGATCGCGCCTTCCGCCGCACCGGCCCCGGCGATCACATGGATCTCGTCAATAAACAGAATGGTGGAACGGTCGCGGTAAAGTTCTTCCAGCAGGTTTTTGAACCGCTCCTCAAAATCGCCGCGGTACTTGGTGCCCGCCACCATGGACGCCATATCCAGCGCCAGCACCCGCTTGCCCTTTAAGCTGGGCGTTACCTGCCCGGCGGCAATGCGCTGGGCCAGGGCTTCGGCCAGGGCGCTTTTGCCCACGCCCGGCTCCCCCAAAAGGCATGGGTTATTCTTTTGGCGGCGGCACAAAATTTCGATCATGCGTTCCAGCTCATCATCCCGGCAAAGTACGGGATCCAGCTGGCCTTCCTGCGCAAGGCGGGTCAGGTCACGGCCATATTTCTCACTGGGGCGGCTGCCGCGGGTACTGCTCATGCGGGGGCTGCTGGGCAAAACCAGCTGGCCGGAAAGCTGGCGGCATTCCCGCGCGGCGCGTGGAACTTCCAGCCCAAGGCCCGCCAGCCACACGCTGGCCGTGCAGGCGGTATCTTCCAGCATGGCGCAGAGCAGGTGTTCGTTCTCCGCTTTGTTCACGCGGGCGGCATGGGCCCCCAGAACAGCGAATTCCAGCGCCTTGCGGCTTTCGGGCGCAAGGTCCCGGCCGCGCAGGTGCAGCGGGCGGCCCGTGCAGGCCCGCTGGGAGGCACAGGCCGAAAGTGCCGTTACCGTGATCTGTTTGCGGCGCAGAAACTCCACCGCAGTGCCCCGCCCGGTTTGCAGCATGGCAAGCAGCAGGTGCCCGGTATCCACCGCCGTACACCCCTGCCGGCCTGCGATGGTGATCGCGGTGGCGACGGTGCGCCGTGCGGCGCGGGTTAAACCTTTATGATAATAAAACATAGTGACCTCTGCCCTCCTACATGTTGCAGCGTTGCGGGTTACCCCACTGCAAGTATAGGCGGACAGGGTGCAAATAATCATCGAAACCGGGCAAGGCGCTGCCATCCGGCCTGTTTTTGTGGCTGGCCGCAAAAAATATTGGTTTCATTGGTTTTATTGCGTTTTTCAACTTGGCATTTAGACGCATCTGTTGTATGATTAAAAAGTATGCTCTGTTTTAGGGCAATACCGCATAATTCTAAGTGCCGATACGGCGAGCGAGGTGCGGCAGCTGCTAAGCCAAAAGCGCAGATAATACTTTGTGTATTATCGAGCATTTTGGCAACGCAGATGCCGTGCCGCAGCCGCCGGAGCGGTGCTTAAGCCGTAAGGCGGGAATTGTGCGGTGTTGCCTTAGGCATATAATTTGATATTACAAAAAGGTTGGTGCGTTCATGCGGAACATGCTGCGGTTTTTGAAAGGATACGAGAAAGAATCCATCCTTGCCCCGCTGTTCAAAATGCTGGAAGCCTGCTTTGAGCTGTTGGTTCCCCTTGTGGTGGCCAACATCATTGATGTGGGCATCAAAAACGGGGATTTGGCTTATATTGGCAAACGGTGCGGCTTGATGGTGCTGCTTGCGGTTGTGGGTATGGCATCCAGCCTGACGGCGCAGTATTTTGCCGCCAAGGCCGCGCTGGGCTATGGCACGGCGCTGCGCGGGGCGCTGTTCCGCCACATTGATACCCTCTCTTACACGGAGCTGGACGGCATCGGCACGCCCACGCTGGTCACCCGCATGACCAGCGATGTGAACCAGCTGCAAAACGGCGTAAACATGACGCTGCGCCTTTTGCTGCGCTGCCCGTTTATTGTCATCGGCGCGCTGATTCTGGCGTTTGTCATCAGCCCCACCATGGGGTTCTGGTTCGTGCTGGTCACGCTGGCCATCTCGCTGGTGGTCTGGCTGATCATGCGGGTGACGGTGCCCCAGTACCGCGCCGCCCAGAATACGCTGGACAAAGTGACCCTGCTGACCCGCGAAAATTATGTGGGTGCCCGCGTGGTGCGCGCCTTTGCACGGCAGGATGACGAAATTGCGGATTTTACCGCTGTGAACGACAAACTGAAAACTTTCCAGCTGACCGCCGGGCGCATTTCCGCTTTGATGACCCCGCTGACCTATCTCATCGTCAACCTGGGCGTGATCGCCATCCTGATGCGCGGCGGGCTGCAGGTAAACAGCGGCGCGCTGACCCAGGGCGAGATCATTGCCCTAATCAACTATATGAACCAGATCCTTATCAACCTGCTGCGCATTGCCGATCTGGTGGTTTCTGTCACCCGCGCACTGGCCAGCGGCATCCGTGTTTCGGAGATTCTGAACACCAAATCCACGATGACCGACCCCGCCGCGGCCGCCCTTGCCCCGGCAGCGGGCGCCCCGGCCGTTGCATTTGACCATGTGGGCTTTACCTACCACGGTGCCGGTGCCCCCAGCCTGACGGACATCAGCTTTGCCGCCCAGAACGGCCAGACCATCGGCGTGATCGGCGGCACGGGCAGCGGCAAATCCACCCTGATCAACCTGATTCCCCGCTTTTATGACTGCACCAGCGGCAGCGTTGAACTGTTTGGCCATGCCGTGCAGCAGTACGGCTTTGCCCAGCTGCGCCAGATGATCGGCATTGTGCCGCAGCGCGCCGTGCTGTTTACCGGCACCATCCGGGACAACATGCAATGGGCCTGCCCCGATGCCACCGATGAGCAGATCTGGCAAGCCCTGGAGATTGCCCAGGCGGCGGACTTTGTGCGCGGCAAGCCCAAAGGGCTGGATGAACCGGTGGAGACCGCCGGGCGCAATTTCAGCGGCGGCCAGCGCCAGCGCCTGACCATTGCCCGCGCGCTGGTGCCTCACCCCCAGGTGCTGATTTTGGACGACAGTTCCTCCGCACTTGACTTTGCCACGGACGCTGCTTTGCGCAAAGCGCTGAAAGAGCAGACCCATGGCATGACGGTATTTATTGTTTCCCAGCGTGCTTCCGCTGTGCAGCGTGCGGACCGCATTCTGGTGCTGGATGACGGCAATCTGGTTGGCAGCGGCACCCATACCAACCTGCTGAAAACCTGCGATGTTTACCGCGAGATCTGCCTGAGCCAGCTGAGCCGCGAGGAGGTGGAAAAGACCCTATGAGCAATGCAAAGAAAAAGCGTGTTTCCCTGCGGGGCAGTAAAGGCACCATTCAGCGCGTGTTAAAGCTGATCCAGCCGTACCGCGGTTTGGTGCTGTTCACCCTGCTGCTTGCCGCCGTTACCGTTCTTACCACGCTGTACGCCCCCATTCTTTCGGGCCGCGGCGTGGACCTGATTGTGGGCCAGGGCAATGTCAACTTCCCTGCCCTGGGCAAGATTGCCATCCAGTTTGGCGTTACCGTGTGTGTCACCTCCATCTGCCAGTGGCTGATGAACATGGTGAACAACCGCATCACCTTCCAGGTGGTGCGCGACATCCGCGTGCAGGCGTTCCAGCACATGGAGATTTTACCCCTGAGCTATATGGATGCCCACAAGCCCGGCGACGCCATCAGCCGCATCAACACCGATGTGGAGCAGTTCAGTGACGGCCTGTTGATGGGCTTTACCCAGCTGTTCACCGGCATTCTGACCATTGTGGGCACTTTGGGCTTTATGCTTTCCATTGACTGGCGCATTACCCTGATCGTTGTGGTTCTCACCCCGCTTTCCATCTTTGTGGCAAAGTTCATTGCGGAGCATACCTATGATATGTTCCGCGTACAGAGCGAGACCCGCGCCGAGCTGACTGGTCTGGTGGACGAGCTGATCGGCAACGAGCATCTTGTCCGCGCCTTCGGTTACGAAAGCCGCGCCGAGGAGCGCTTTGACAAGATCAACGCCGATCTGCAGATCTGCGGCGTAAAGGCCACCTTCTTTTCCTCCATCACCAACCCTGCCACCCGCTTTGTCAACGCGCTGGTGTATGCGGCGGTCGGCGTGGTGGGCGCGCTGGTTGCCATTGGCGGCGGCATTACGGTCGGCGAGCTTTCGGTTCTGCTGAACTATGCCAACCAATACACCAAGCCGTTCAATGATATTTCCGGCGTTATGACCGAGCTGCAGAACGCCCTGGCCTGTGCGCAGCGTGTGTTCGACTTTATTGACGAAGACCCCATCCTGCCCGATGCCCCCGATGCCGTTACCCTGCCCCACGGTGCAGGCAGTGTGGAGTTTGAGCATGTCAAGTTCCGCTATGTGCCGGATGTGCCCTTGATTGAAGACATGAACCTGCGCGTTCAGCCCGGCCAGCGTATTGCCCTGGTCGGCCCCACCGGCTGCGGCAAAACCACCCTGGTCAACCTGCTGATGCGCTTTTACGAGATCAACGGCGGCACCCTGAAGGTGGACGGCCACCCCATTGACACCGTAACGCGGGATTCGCTGCGCGGCAACCTGGGTATGGTCTTGCAGGAAACCTGGCTGAAAGCCGGTACTGTGGCAGATAACATTGCTTACGGCAAGCCGGACGCCACCCGCGAGGAGATCATCGACGCCGCCAAGCGTGCCCGCGCCCACAGCTTTATCTGCCGCCTGCCCCAGGGCTATGATACCGTAATTGCCGAGGACGGCGGCAACATCAGCCAGGGCCAGAAGCAGCTGCTTTGCATTGCCCGTGTTATGCTGCGCAAGCCGCCCATCCTGATTCTGGACGAAGCAACCTCCAGCATTGATACCCGTACCGAAGTGCTGGTTCAGGATGCCTTTGAGGAACTGATGAAAGGCCGCACCAGCTTTATTGTGGCGCACCGCCTTTCCACCATCAAAAACGCCGATCAGATCCTTGTGATGAAAGCCGGCAACATTATTGAGCGCGGCACCCATGAGGAGCTGCTGGTCAGGGGCGGCTTTTACGCCAACCTGTATGCAAACCAGTTTGCCAAGGCGTAACGCCTGCCCCGCTGCATAACCCCAACTAAGGCAACACCGCACAATTCTAAGTGCCGATACGGCGAGCGAGGTGCGGCAGCTGCTAAACCAAAGCGCAGATAATACTTTGTGTATTATCGAGTATTTTGGCAACGCAGATGCCGTGCCGCAGCTGCCGGAGCGGTGCTTAAGCCGCAAGGCGGGAATTGTGCGGTATTGCCCTAAATATCAAATGGCCCGGCTGCAAATGCAGTGCGGGCCGTTATTTTTAGTTTTGCTGTATATCCTGTACGTCATCGGCGGATTTTGTTTGACGCAGACAGACGCAGGGATTATAATAAATGCGGTGTAATTTGCCGGAATTTGTCACAGCCTGGCGTTCCGGCTCAAGGTGCAGTCATACGCTGCCCTGCAAGTAGAGAGGAAAAGAGGAATATTTATGTCCAAAACGTCCATTCCCAAAAACTATCATGATCTTTTGGGCCTGTACGATACCCAGCGGGCCATCGGCATCATCAAAACCATCTTTCAGGAAAAGCTGTGTGCCGCCCTGCACCTGAAGCGCGTTACCGCCCCGCTGTTTGTTTTGAACGGCAGCGGCCTGAACGATGATCTGAACGGCGTGGAGCGCCCCGTCAGCTTTGATGTACCCTGCCTGGATGAGCGCGCTGAAGTTGTGCACAGCCTGGCCAAATGGAAGCGCTATGCCCTTGCTGAGTATGGGTTCCGCCCCGGCCAGGGCCTTGTGACCGACATGAACGCCATCCGCCGCGACGAAGAGCTTGACAACCTGCACAGCATTTATGTAGACCAATGGGACTGGGAGAAGGTCATCACCGCGAAGGACCGCACCCTGCCCTTTTTGCAGGAAACCGTGCGCGATATTGTGGATGCCGTTTGCTCCACTGCGGACGAGCTGCGCTGGAAGTTTCCGGAGCTGAAAGCCATCCGCCTGACCCGTGAGCCGACCTTTATCACCACCCAGGAGCTGGAAGACCTGTACCCCGACCTGACCCCCAAAGAGCGCGAAAACGCCTTTACCCGCGCCCATGGCACCGTCTGCATCATGCAGATCGGCGGCCAGCTGAAAAGCGGCATCCGCCACGATGGCCGTGCCCCTGACTATGATGACTGGACGCTGAACTGCGATATTCTGTTCTGGCACAAAGCGCTGGGCTGTGCACTGGAGCTTTCCAGCATGGGCATCCGTGTGGACCCGGCCGCCATGACCCGCCAGCTGGAAGCCTCAGGCTGCCCGGAGCGTGCGGAACTGCCGTTCCACAAAATGCTGCTGGAAGGCAAGCTGCCCCTGACGATGGGCGGCGGCATTGGCCAGAGCCGGCTGTGCATGTTGCTGCTGGGCAAGGCCCACATCGGCGAAGTGCAGGTCAGCCTGTGGGATGCCGAGACCAAAGCCGTGTGCGAGCGCGCTGGTGTGCAACTGCTGTAATATTTGCAGTGGGCGACCTTCTTGATGCCCCGGACAAGCTGTTACGGCTTTGGGAGAATATATAAGGCAACACCGCACAATTCCGCCTGACGGCTTAAGCACCGCTCCGGCGGCTGCGGCACGGCATCTGCGTTGCCAAAATGCTCGATAATGTCGGGTTGCGGTACCCGCATCGTGCTTCGGGGGCAAAAGCCCCTCGCACTCTGCGACCGCTGCCCCTGCTTCGGTTCGCTGCATCCGCCACTGGCGGCGCTCACCTTTGCAGCATCCAGTATTATCTGCGCTTTTGGCTTAGCATCTGCCGCACCTCGCTCGCCGTATCGGCACTTAGAATTATGCGGTATTGCCATAAGTGACCTGCCCAAAGTGCTTTGCAGGTCGGCCATCTCCGCCTGAGAGCTGTCCCTGCGGTCCGTTTTGCCCCAAAGGCATCCCCCTTCTCCAAACGAATCAGTCGCCCAAAATAAAAACGTAATCCCTCGGATTCTATACGATCCGGGGGATTTTAACATTTCTGCGGCAAGCCAGGCCCTCTATGGCCAGGAACAAGGGTCTGCCACAAAATCTTCAATTACATCCATCAAATGGATGGGTTCCAGCTGCCCCTGTGTGCACAGCTGCGCCAGGCGCTGTGCCTGTTGGGCATTGGTGCAAATATCTGGGACAAATGCAATCTGCCGCCAGCCATCCGGTACCCGCTTTTGGGCCGCAATTCCAAAAGCAGTATAGCGGCCAAGTTCACAGCTGAACAGGGTTTGTTCCACCGCAAGATACTGGTAAATCGTTCTCGGCCCCCCTTCCACAGCCCAAGCAGTTTCCCCACCATACCGCAGTCATCCATTTTTTAACAGTTCTTACAATTCTTGACAAATTATAAAAGTCATACTAAAATAGTGGCATGTTTTGCGGCACATTTCGGGATGCTTCCTGCCGGGGGATCACGTTGTCCCTGGCAGCGGTGGGGTCTTTCCTGTTTCCCCATCGCCTTATGGAAACATCATGTGAATTGTAGCAGAGGCTGCCGGAATTGTAAACCATCAAATCTGAGAAACGCCCTTTTAGGCTTTCCCAGATTTGGGAAATGGAGGAGGTTCATGCAAGAATCTATTGTGGAAACGTTGAAAAATATGAAATTCGAACAAAACCTGACCCTGCAGCAAATCTCCAGTGCAAGCGGGGTGCCCCTCAGCACCGTAAACCGCATTTTGAGCGGCCAGACCGAGAATCCCAGCTTCCGTGATGTCGCCGCGATCGTTGCCGCCATGGATGGCTCGCTGGATGCGATCACCGGCCTACAAAAGTTGGATAGCGAAACGGCCAGTTGCTGGATTCCAACGTGATGCAGCTGCTGCTTTCCATACAGAACTATTATGCCAAAACCCTGGACGCCACCCGTCAACAGTACATGCGGGAGCTTGAGAGCAAAGACAAGCAGTACCGGGATATCCTTACCGATAAAAACCGCTGGCTGCGCCGCATGTTTTTCTGCCTGATCGGCATGCTGGCTGTCATCTCGTTTTTGCTCATCGTTGATTTTATCAACCCCACCATTGGCGTTTTCCATCCCTGAGCCATTCGGCGGCCTGCCTTTTGCAAGGCGGCGTTCTTCCCTGTCTATATCTCACTTATCCCTGTTTTATTTTTCGGCACCGGCGGTGTACCTGCTTTCACCGCCGGTGCCTTTTTTCATCCTTTTTTGCTCCGCGATGCCTTGACGAAAGCCCTGATTTTTTCGTATAATAAAAAGGTTGTCGCCCAATAAAAACCTTTGCGGCGGGCGGCGGCAATTTATTGTAATTCATTGGAGGGTATCACGTTTTGAGCTTGAACACCGAAACTTTGAACACGATCCTGCCCCGTATATCCGCAGCCTGACCGATGGCGAAACCGCAGAAAATGGCGTTTGGGAAGCCATCAACTGCTTTGGCACAAAATGGGATATCGACGCGGTGGATTTTCCCGCCATGTTTGCCCAGGCCACCCAGCAGGCCCGTGCCGTGATGGACACGCCCGCCCTGCAACCCATTGGCGGCATGCAGGCCCTGATGATGCGCCCCACGGAAGTTGAGCTTGTGCGCGAGTGTTTTCGCTGGCTGTTCAATGATGATGACGGTGACCTGAAAAAACGCCAGGGCCGCGTGGAAATGTTTGCCGACCAGGTCAACGGCCGTTTCCGCCGTTGCCTGCCGCGCATGGCCAAGTTCACTCAGACGGCCGGCAGCGCCGCGCTGTACCTGAGCCTGCTGGAGCCGGAGGATAACTACTTTGTTCCCGCCGAAGCCAAAGCCTGGGCCGCCTATTTCGGCTATGACGAAGACTTTGGAACCGGCGCGGCCTTTAACCTGACCCAATATTACGCCATGTGCGATGACCTGCTGAACGAGCTGCCCAAATACGATGAGCTGACCCGCCTGCACACCGAGCGGCTGAAAAACACCATGCACGGCATCAATGACCAGCTGCATCTGCTGGTGTATGATATCATGCACAGCGCCTATGTAAACGGCTATTACCCCAAGGGCTTTTCCCGCACGGCAACCGCCAAGGAACGCACCAAGGCCGTGAAACAGAAAGCCGAGCGCGCCGACCTGTGCATGCAGATCGCCGAAAAGGAGCAGAAATTGCAGGAGCTGCTGGCAAGCCCCACTGCCCTGCCCGACCTGACCGGCTGCGAAGTAACCCACAAGATGTTCGGCGTGGGCAAGGTACTGCCCTCTACGGATCAGTTCCTGGTGATCGACTTTAACGGCCAGCAGAAAAAGTTCAGCACCACCACCTCCATGACCAGTGGCTACCTGACTGCCAGCGACCCCGCCGTGATGGAGCAGATGCAGGACTACCAGGCATACACCAAAGAAAAAGACCAGTTGGAAAAAGAGCTGAAAACTATGAAGAGCAACTTGCTCAATATGGGCTAAGATCTGCTTCTCGTATTTGCCATTCAGTCCATCTCATTTTCCTGAATATACCGCCCCCGGCTCAGGGCTGACCCTGTGCCGGGGGTACTTTTTACCTTTTTTGTGCTACAAAATATAGGATTGATACAAAAATATCCCGGCAGTTATAAAACTGCCGGGATATTTTGGAGCTGGCGACAGGAATCGAACCTGCAACCTGCTGATTACAAATCAGCTGCTCTGCCAATTGAGCTACGCCAGCACGGCTAAGAAATCCTTAGGTTGTATCTGAAAAGTCGAAAATATCGTCTATTTCTACAAACGTAGCCGGATTTTGCGTTAAAGAGCCTTAAATCCTGCTTGTGTTTGCGAAATCTCCGTCATTTTCTTTGCTTCCAGATATACCTTAGGAATACCTAAGTATTCTAGCACATGTTGCGGCACCTTGTCAATGCCGAGTTATGGGGCAGTAGCGCTCCGAACGGCGCTTATTCTGCCGCGGCCAGGGCGGCCTGCAGCGCGCAGTAATCTTCCAGCGTCAGCTGCTCCGGGCGTAGGCGGATATCCAACCCGGCGGCCTGCAATGCAGCGTTCACTTTAGCTTTGGAAATGCCCAGGCCGTTCGCCACGGCATTGGCCGCGGTCTTGCGCCGCTGAGAAAATGCTGCCCGGATCAGGCGGAACAGCCCGGCTTCGTCCCCGTTGGGCGGGGTAACAGGCGGTGTGGTGTGGACATCCAGCTGGATGACCGCGCTGGTCACTTTGGGGGCAGGGTAAAAGCTGCCCGGCTGCACAGTAAACAGCAGCTTGGGTTTGGCGTAATAAGCCACCGCATAGCTGATTGCTCCCGCCTCACGCGTGCCAGGGGCGGCACACAGGCGCTGTGCAGCCTCTTTCTGCACCATGACGGTAATGTTGCGGATGGGCAGTTTTTCTTCCAATAAGCGCATCAGAATGGGGCTGGTGATGTAATACGGCAGATTGGCGCAGACGGCAACGGGCTTATCACCAAATTCTTCCGCCAGTAGGGTGCGCAGGTCCACTTTCAGCACATCTTCCAGCACCAGCTTAAAGTTCTCGTACTCGGCCATTGTCTCGGCCAGGATCGGCGGCAGGCGCTTGTCCACTTCGATCGAAACTACCTTATCCGCGCGTTTGCACAGCTGTTCTGTCAGCACACCGATGCCGGGGCCGACTTCCAGCGCACCCCAGCCGGGGCCAATGCCGGCGGCTTCCGCAATGCGGGGGCAGATGCCGGGGTTGATGATAAAGTTTTGGCCGAACCCCTTGGAAAGTGCAAAGTCGTGCCGTGCGCACACATCACGAATGGTGGAAAGGTCCGTCAGGTTTGGCATGGGGCTGGCACTCCGTTTCTTCTTATACTGTGTTTAGGGTATATCTCAGGCTGGGTCTCCCCTGCCCGCTTACTGGCCATTGGCACCGGAAATGGCATTGATAGCCTTGGTGATCTGGGGGTCGTTATCGACAGTAAAGTCGTAATAGCTGCTCTGTTCATCGTTGGTCAGGCTGGCGTCCACATCCGGGGTCAGGCCGGTGCCGTTCCAGTTTTTGCCCTCGTTATCCAGCAGAATGCCCACGGTGATTACCACCGCGCTGCCGTCCGAAAGGCTCTGCGGGTCGCTGAGCAGAACACCTTTGCCCGCCGTGGTGCTGCCCACGATGGTGGCCCCGGCCATTTTACGCAGAGCGTTGGCAAACAGCTCCGCACCGGATGCCGTGCTGCCGTTGACCAGGCAGACCATGGGCAGGGTGATCTCGTTTTCGTCAGACATACGCAGGTCTGTCACATTGCCGCCCTTATCCTGGCTCTGGGCAATCAGACCGGAGGGCACGCAGTAATCTGTGGCAACAAGGGCAGCGTTCAGGTTTTCGCCGCTGTTATCGCGCAGGTCAAAAATCAGCGAGGTAGCCCCCTGGTTGGTCAGGCTGTTGACAGCATTGCGGAATTCCACCGCCGTGCCTGAGGTAAAGGAATCAATGCGCAGGTAGCCAACGCCGTTATCCATCAGGCGCACCGTGCTGATGCTGGGGGTGGTATAGTTGGCGTGGGCAATTTCAAAGCTCTGCTCTTCCCGCAGGGGGGTCAGGTATTTGATGTTGACGGTGCTGCCTTCCTCCCCCAACAGGGCGGAGGTCATGGCGGCGGTATCGCTCATGCTGCGGGTGCTGGTATCGCCGATAGCGGTGATAAAGCCGCCGACTTCCAGACCAACGTTGGTAGCGGGGGTGTTATCATACACACGGATGATGCGCGCATAGCCGGAGGACGGATCCTTGACAACGGCAACGCCAATGCCCATCAGGCGGCCATTGGCAAGACCGACTCTTTCACTGTAGGCCTTGGCGGAATAATAGCGGGCGTACCGGTCGCTGATGCCCAGCATATAGCCGGATGCAATGGTATCGTTCAGCGTATCATCGTTGATATCAAAGTACTCATTGGCGCGCACATAGCGGTCCACTTCGGACAGCTTGTTATACATGCGCTCCTTGTTTTTAACACTGGAAACCGTATTGTTGAACATGTTCATGGATACGGTCATGGTCATGGAAAAGGTCACGGCCATTGCAATCAGCGTGACGGTTGCGGCCACACCAAGACTGACTTTTTTGCTCATAGCGAAAATGTGCTCCCTTGCGTAAAAGTTGTGCGTTGCTGCCGGATCAAAGCAGTGCCATAAACGCCGTTGCGGCAAGGCTTGCCACCATCAAGACGGCGATCACCAGGCAGACAATGCGCACAACAAGCTTATGTTTTTGCTGGTTCATCGAAATTGATCTCCTTCAGGCTGTCAGGCCTAAGGCATAACTGAAAATAAAGTGTCGGCTGGCGCTTTTTCAGCTACACCATAACATTAGTGCGGAACATAGTTCAGCGGGTTGGTGCGCGCACCGTTCACACGCAGTTCCAGGTGCAGGTGGTTGCCGGTGGAGTTGCCGGTGGTGCCAACATAGCCGATGACATCCCCCTGCGAAACGCTTTGGCCCACACTGACCGGCGGGGTGCTGTTCATGTGGGCGTACAGGGTAGCATAGGTGTTGCCCTGGTCGTCGGTGCCGTGGTAAATCATGACATAGTTGCCATAGCTGTAGTGCCAGCCGGACACGGTGACAACGCCGCTTGCCACAGCGCGGATGTTGGTGCCGCCGGGCGCGGCAAAGTCAACGCCCTTTGGCCGCCGCTGCCATACTGGCAGGAGATATACTTATAGCTCGGCAGCGGGCAGATAAAGTTCAGCGAGCAGCTGATGGGTGCATTGGCGTAGTTCCTTTGGGTCTGGGCAATCAGAGATTTCAGGTAAGCGTCATATTCATCAGCAGCCTTATCGAACTCTGCCTGTTTATCACTCTTGGCTTCTTCCAGAGCCTGCTCCTGCGCTGCGGCGGCGGAGATGCTGGCATCCTGGGCCTGAATGTTGCTGGCCAGCTCCTGGGTTTTGCTGTCCAGCTGGCTTTCTGGTTCTGCAGCTCTTCTTCGTCCGCTTCCAGCGATGCCTTCGCTTCTTCCAGCTGGGTGCGCTCGTTGGTCAGCTCAATGCCCTGCTGTTCCAGATCCTCGCAGGCCTGGGTGTTGGCATCCGAAATATCCTGCAGCACCTGGTCAAAGGTCAGCAGCTGATAAATGTTTTCCGCCGTGGAAAGCAGCGCAATACCGCCGCCCTGGTCCAGCATCTGCATACTGACGACCTGCTCTTTATATTTTGCCCAGCGGTCATCGTATTCTGCCTGCTTCTGGTCAATTTCAGCCTGCTTATCGGTGATCTGCTGTTCTTTTTCCACGATCTGTGCGCTGATATCATCAATTTGGTCATTCAGCGCATCGATCTGGCCCTTGATGGTGTTTTTCTCCTGCACAAGCAGCTGTTTTTGCTGCTCGGCTTCGGCTTTATCGCTGGCAACGTCTTTCAGCTGCTGGCGGATCTGGTCCAGTTCCGACTGCAGCTCGTTCTTTTTGTTTTCCAGCTCTTTTTGCTTATCATCGGCATGGGCCGGCATGGCAGCATTCAGGCACAGCGCCGCGGCAACCACGGCAGCCATCAGCGCAGCCCCTGCGCACCGCACATTGCGGCGGATGGCAATGGACATTTTCAACTTTCCCCCTTTGGTGGGACGCGGGTAAAACGGGTTTTGGCGGTTCAAAAAGCTCAAGGCAAGCGCCGGGTGCTCAGACCTGCAGATGTTTGCGGATGCTGGTTGCAGTGCCAATGCCGCACAGCACAAAGCCAAACAGCATAAAGCCCAGCACAACATAATACCACAGGTCCTGCAGCGGCAGCAGTGTGCCGCCAAACATTGTCGTCAGGTTGGTGGGGTTCTTGCCGTACCATTCATACACGGCATAGTATCCGCCGCACACAATGGCGGAAGCGATCAGCGCGGAGATCAGGCCGGAGGTAACACCCTCCACAAAGAACGGGAACCGGATAAAGCCGTTGGTTGCACCAACCAGCTTCATAATGCCAATCTCCTTGCGGCGGTTGAACACGGTAATTTTGATGGTGTTGCTGATGACCACCACGCTGACGATGGCCAGCACGATGACCAGGCCATAGCAGACATAAGTAACCGCCTTTTGCAGCGAAACAAACAGATCTGACATGGCCTGCGGCGAGTTGACCGCGCGCACGCCGTCCACATTCTGTAATGCTGCGGCCACGCTGGAGATGTTGGCCGGGTCATCGGCACGCACCACATAGTTGGCCAGCAGCGGGTTATCGTTCTGGAACATCTCTTTCAGGTTGGTGTAGCCTTCCAGGCGCTGGCTGTACTCGTCCAGCATCTGGTCTTTGGAGATGAACTCCACCCCGGCCACATGCGGAATGCTGCGGATGGCTTCCTCCACGGCGGCGGTATCAGCGTCATCATTGATGAACGCAACCGTTTCGTTCTGCTCACCGATATAGGCCACCATGGAATCAATATTAGCGCCGAACAAAAATGCTGCGCCAACCAAAATCATACAGACGATCAACACGCCCATAGAGGCAAGCGTCATCATTTTGTTTGCCTTGAGGTTATGCAGGCCCTGCCCCACGAGGTAGGTAAAACTGGAAAAACGCATGGTCTACCCCTCCTTAATCCTCATACTCGTATTCATCATCGTTCTGGCGGGCAGCAAGCCATTCTTCGTACTCCTGCGCCACTTCGGGGTGGGCGGTATCAGATGCCACATGCCCGTTGGCCAGCGTGATGATTCGGTTGTTATACTTGGCGGCCAGCTTGTGCACCAGCTCATGCTCATGGGTAACAACCACAACGGTGATATGCACTTTATTGATGGCCTCGAACAGCTGCATGATATCCATGCTCATTTCGGGGTCAATGTTACCGGTAGGCTCGTCCGCAATGATCAGCTTGGGGCCATGGGCCAGGGCGCGGGCCACGGCAACGCGCTGCTGCTCGCCGCCGGAAAGCTCATCCGGCAGGCGGTCCATCTTATCCTCCAGGCCAACCAGGCTGAGGGCGAACGGTACACGGTTCTTGATGGTTTTGTTATTGATGTTGGTCACGCGCATGGCAAAAGCCACGTTCTCGTACACCGTCATGGTGGGGATCAGGCGGAAATCCTGGAACACCGCGCCCATCTGGCGGCGCAGATAAGGCACCTTGCGGCGCTTGATGGTGGTCAGGTCCTGATCGTTGATATAAATTTTGCCCTCGGTGGGCTTTTCTTCCATCTGGATCAGTTTGAGGAATGTGGATTTTCCCGCGCCGGAATGGCCCAGGATAAAAACGAATTCCCCTTCATCAATGTGGATGTTGATATCTTCCAATGCCACATTTTCATCATTTTGGGTTTCATATACTTTGGTAACATGTTCAAAATCGATCATGAATGGCGCTCCTAAAGCAATACAGCACTTCCCGGCCATGGCGTGCAAAATGGTACACTACACCCCAGGGCAAAACGATACATTTAATAATGTACCATAGGAAGCCCGCCCCGTCAAGATTCCGTGCAGCGGGTGCCTTGTGGAATATATCGCATTTTCGTCAATTTTGTGTTTTTGGGCAATTTGTGGAAACTTTGTAAATTTTACGACCTGTGCGGGCTGTGTATGGCTATAGACTTGCCTTTATGCTTAGGCAATACCGCACAATTCCCGCCTGACGGCTTAAGCACCGCTCCGGCGGCTGCGGCACGGCATCTGCGTTGCCAAAATGCTCGATAATGTCGGGTTGCGGTACCCGCATCGTGCTTCGGGGGCAAAAGCCCCTCGCACTCTGCGACCGCTGCCCCTGCTTCGGTTCGCTGTTTCCGCCACTGGCGGCGCTCACCTTTGCAGCATCCAGTATTATCTGCGCTTTTGGCTTAGCATCTGCCGCACCTCGCTCACCGTATCGGCACTTAGAATTATGCGGTATTGCCCTTATTCATCCGCCCCTTTTTCCGTTCTCCCCTCTCCTATTTTTCTTCATCCATCCGTTTTGTTTTCCTGCATTCCACTTATCCGCTCATCTTCTCTTCCAGCAAACCTGCAACAAAAAACGCGCCCACCAAGTAGGGGGGCGCGGAAAAAGCGCTTATAGGATATTTTAGTAACGGGCAGGGTCAGAGGAAAGATACTTTTTGACCATCAGGGCTACCTTGAACACAATCGCATCGTCAAACTTGCGCAGATCCAGGCCGGTCAGCTTCTTGATCTTTTCCAGGCGGTAAACCAGCGTGTTGCGGTGCACAAACAGACCGCGGCTGGTTTCGGAAACGTTCAGGTTGTTCTCAAAAAAGCGCTGGATGGTGAACAGCGTTTCAGAGTCAAGCGAATCAATGCTGTCCTGCTTGAATACTTCACGCAGGAATGCTTCGCACAGGGTGGTAGGCAGCTGATAAATCAGGCGGGCAATGCCTAGGTGATCATAGCTGATGACCTGCTTTTCGGTATCAAATACCTTACCAACTTCCATGGCGATCTGCGCCTCCTTAAAGGAGGAGGCCAGATCCTTGATGTTGTTGATGGGGGTGCCGATGCCGACAACTGCCTTGATATAATGTTCGCCCTGCAGGGTATCCACAATGGAAGCTGCCAGCTTTTCCATATCGCGGGTATTGTTATCAGGGCGGATTTCTTTCACCAGCACGGTATCTGTTTCGCTGATGTTGAACACGAAGTCTTTCTGTTTATCCGGGAACAGGCTGCTGACCACATCATAAGCGGAAATATCATTGCCGGAGGTAACGCGGATCAACAGAACCACGCGCTGCACATCCGAAACAAAGTGCAGCTCCCGCGCTTTGGCGTAAATATCACCGGGCAGGATATTATCCAGCACCACATTCTTGATGAAATTGGTTTTATTAAACTTTTCATCGTGGTACTGCTTGATGCTCTGCAGGCTGATGGACAGCAGCGAAGCAAACTGGGCGGCAGTGGGATCGTTGCCTTCCACAAACACAGCATAATCGTTATGTTTTGCGTTAGAGAACTGGTGGTAGGCATAACCGTCCTTTTCAAAGGCATCCCCGGCCGTCAGGCGGGCAACAGCAAAGCCTTCCCGCATTTCGCCGATCTGCCCCAGCTCGGAGCAGGCGATGACGGCTCCCGTTTCGTCCACCACGCCTACCACGCGGTCGATCGCGTCCTTCATCTGGTAGACCACGTTCTGGAATACCCTGTTTGCCATAATACTGCCTCTCCTTCATGTTTATATGCAAATTGACAATGGCCGAACAGAAGCTCCCATCGGCTCATTGCTGTTATTTTGACACAAATAGATTTAACTACAATGTATATTTTACACAATCAGGTTGACTTTTGCAACATATTTCAACGAAAAACTCAATATTTTCTTGGTTAATTTGGATTTTTTAGCAAAATATGTTGGTTTTGCAGTGGTTTTCCATTTGGTCAAATTGCCAAAGCGGGGATTATTTCTGCTCTTTTTGGCTGTTTTCGGCCTGCTGCATGGTGCCGGTGCCGCCTTCTACCACGCCGCGGCGCTGGAACACATAAGTAATGCTATGCAAAAAGATTTTTGCATCGTTCAGGAAAGTGATGTCAGCGGCATACTCACCGTCATAGCGGGCTTTCACATCAATCGGCAGCTCATCGCGGCCATTGATCTGGGCCAGACCGGTCAGACCGGGGCGGATGTCATTGGCATGCACGGCATCGCGCGCGGCGATCAGGTCATACTGATTATACAGCGCCGGGCGCGGGCCGATGATGGACATCTGCCCCGCCACAATGTTATAGATCTGCGGCAGCTCATCCAGGCTGGTGCGGCGCAGGAACGCCCCGCTTTTGGTGATATAGCTGTCTGCGTTTTTCAGCAGGTGGGTGGGCACATCGTGGGGGGTATCCCCACGCATGGTGCGGAACTTTAAGATATTAAAGCATTTTTTGCCGCGGCCAACCCGGCGCTGCTTAAAGAACACCGGTCCCGGCGAATCTTTTTTGATCCACAGGGCAATAATTCCCATTGGGATTGCCAGCACCACACAGGCTGCCAGCGACAAAATCAGGTCAAGCAAACGCTTGATGCAGGATTCATACATAAGTCAAGCCTCCTTGGGGAAGGTTTTGCGCCTGCGGGCCCCACCAGACCGCCGTCACTGGGCGTTCTGCTGGGTGGAATGCTGTTCGTCCAGCGCCTTTTGCAGCTCTTCCTTATCAATGGTTTCCGTGTTGCCATGGGCGGCGCTTACGGTGTGGTCCTCGTTCACCACGCGGTTGGGGTGATAAGTGCCCACCATGCGCTGCAGGCTGAGCACCACGCCCTCGTCATTATGCTCTGCATCGTGACGCAGGTTCTGCAGCTCCTCATAGAATGCCGCCAGGTCAATCTGCATGGGCGGCGCAATAAAGATTTTATCGTGGGCGGTTTTGGTCATGCGGTCCTGCTCGGAATCCAGCATCAGCTCCTCGTACAGCTTTTCGCCGGGGCGCAGGCCCGTTACCTTGATTTCCATGTTTACGTTCGGCTCATAACCATAGAACCGGATCAGCCGGGTGGCCAGGTCCATGATTTTGACCGGCTCACCATATCCAGCACATAGATGCTGCCGCTCTGGGCCAGACCGCCGGCCTGCAGCACCAGCTGGGCAGCTTCCGGGATCGTCATAAAGTAGCGCACGATGTCCGGGTGGGTGATGGTAACGGGGCCGCCGTTCTTGATCTGCTCTTCAAACAGCGGGATCACGCCGCCATGGCTGCCAACACATTGCCAAAGCGCACGGCCATGCACTTCATGGAAGTGTTCTTAGCAAAGGTCTGGATCAGCATTTCGCAGATGCGTTTGGTGCAGCCCATAACATTGGTAGGATTGACCGCCTTATCGGTCGAAAGCTGCACAAAGCGCTCCACCCCATGCTCCGCCGCGCTGGTCAGCAGGTTTTTGGTGCCGAACACGTTGTTTTTAACGGCTTCCGCCGGGCTTACTTCCATCAGCGGCACATGCTTGTGGGCAGCTGCATGGAACACAACGGATGGATGATAGGTTTCAAACACTTCATCCAGACGCTTGATATCGCGGATGGAGCCGATCAGCGTGACAACGTTGATATCTGCACCGTATTTATTGCGCAGCTCCATTTCCAGCTCATAGGCGCAGTTTTCGTAAATATCGAAAATCAACAGCTGGCGCGGGCGGTAGCGCATGATCTGGCGGCACAGCTCACTGCCGATGGAGCCGCCGCCGCCCGTGACCAGAACCACCTTGTCATGCAGGTATTCCGAGATCTGGGCGCTGTTCAGCTGCACTTCATCGCGGGAAAGAAAGTCCGAGGTGTTCAGTTCACGCAGACCGGCCACCACCGGCTTGCCGTTGGCATCCACCGCCTGCGGGTCAGACAGCATCCGCACGCGGCAATGGGTGGAGTTGCACAAGTTGATCACTTCGTTCAGGCGCTCGCCTTTCAGCGTGGTGATGGCGATGATGATCTCCACAATATGGTACTTGCGCACCAATTCCGGGATATCCGAAATGGTGCCGCGCACCGGCACGCCCTGCACGCGCAGGCCTTTGTTTTGGTCAGGTCGTCATCCACGATCACGACCGGGTTGCCAAAGCTGGAGTTTTTGCTTTTGCACAGGTTGACCGCCCAGGCACCGGCGTTGCCAGCGCCGACGATCAGCAGCGGGGTTGCATCCCGCGGGGCGGCGTTGCTTTTTTGTTTGGCGCGGTTATCCTTGCGCAAGCGGGTAGCGGTGCGCACAAAGCGCCACAAAAAGCGCACTCCCGCAATGGCTGCCGTGTTGAACACCGCACCCAGAATCAGCACCGTACCGCTGATGGGGCGGGTGCGGAAGATCAGATCAAACAGCAGGATAAAACCCGTTGCCAGGCCGGATAGACAGGTCAGGCGGGCAAGGTCCCGCATGCCGGCATACTCCCACATGATCTCATACAGGCCGCCAAACCAGAACACGACCATATAAATAACCAGCACATACGGCAGCATGGGAGCCATGGCACGGATCACTTCGGCCCGCAGCACCGCGGCGGGCACAATGGAATCCTCACCGTCAAACCGCAGCAGAATTGCCAGATAATAACAAAACACAATCAGCCCGCAGTCCAGCAGCATTAACAAAATGCGGCGCGGCAAGCCGTTGATGAGTTGCCTGTTTTTCTGTTTCATTGCACTATCTTCCTGTTTCTTCAATAATGTCGCAGCCGGCTGTCCCCTGCACAGCTGCCGCGCAGCGCCTGCGCCGCCCGCGGCCGTTCCTTCCAAAACCAAGGCGCAGCGGGCATTTTCTATTTTCTCAAATCTTGTTTGATTTGTGGCAATACCGCATAATTCTAAGTGCCGATACGGCGAGCGAGGTGCGGCAGCTGCTAAGCCAAAAGCGCAGAGCAAAAAGTAAAAGTAATTATCAGAACATCTTACAGCATTATGGGCAAAGCAAGTTATTCTACCACATTTTCGCCACTCCGGGCAACTGTATTTGCATAATTTCTGTTATTATAACACAAATTTACTCCGTTTGTCCTGCTTCCGGCAGGGCAAACGGAGTAAAAAATGCACAAAATGCAGCGCTTATTTTTGTCAGGCCAGCAGCATTGCTTCAACTGACGCAAGATTTATTCAACCGTAACGCTCTTGGCAAGGTTGCGGGGTTTATCCACATCCAGGCCTTTGGCGCAGCTGACATAGTATGCCAGCAGCTGCAGCGGCACCACCGAAAGGCTGGTGGCAAAGTGCGGGTCTGTTTTGGGCACATATACGGTAAAGTTGGCGGTATCTTCAATGCTGTAGTTGCCGTAAGTGGTCAAGCCCATGATATAAGCGCCGCGGCTCTTGGCTTCCACCAGGTTAGATACCATCTTCTCGTACAGGTCCGGCTGGGTCAGCACACCCACCACCAACATGTTCTTCTCGATCAGGAGATCGGGCCGTGCTTCATCTCGCCCGCAGCGAAAGCCTCCGAGTGGATATAGCTGATTTCCTTGAACTTCAGGCTGCCTTCCAGCGCCACGGCGTAATCCAGCCCGCGGCCGATGAAGAAAGCGTCCTTTGCGGAAGCATACGGAAGCAAACCACTGGATGCGCTCGTTATCCGTCAGCGTCTTGGCGATCTTATCCGGCAGGATCTGCAGCTCGGCCACCAGCTCGGCGTATTTTTCTTCCTCAATCTTGCCGCGCACACGGGCAAACTCAACAGCCAGCAGGTAGCAGGCCGCCAGTTGGGTGCTGTATGCCTTGGTGGTGGCAACGGCAATTTCGGCCCGGCCCAGGTGTTCAGGGTTGCATCGGCCTCACGCGCAATGGAAGAGCCCACCACGTTCACAATGCCGATGGTACGCACGCCGCGCTCCTTACATTCGCGCAGGGCAGCCAGGGTATCGGCGGTTTCGCCGCTCTGGCTGATAATGACCGCCATGGAATCCGGCTCCAGCACGGGGTCACGGTAGCGGAACTCGCTGGCCACATCCACCTCCACCGGCAGGCGGGCCAGGCTTTCAAACACATAGCGTGCCGCAACGCCCACATGGTAGGCGGAGCCGCAGCCAATGATATAGATGCGGCGCACATTTTTGATGGCTTCTTCATCCAGGCCCAGCTCGCTCAGATCAATGCGGCCATCCTTGATGCGGGGGCTGAGGGTATCCCGCACAGCGGTGGGCTGTTCGTGGATCTCCTTCATCATAAAGTGCTCGTAACCGCCTTTTTCGGCGGCTTCGGCATCCCACTCGATGGTGCTGGCTTCTTTTTCAACCGGTTCTTTATCAATGTTGAAAAACTCAATACTGTCCGGGGTCAGGCGGGCGATTTCCAGGTTATCAATGTAATACACCGTGCGGGTATATTTCAGCAGAGCCGGAACGTCCGATGCGATCAGGCTGCCGTTTTCGGCCTTGCCGACAATCAACGGGCTGTCTTTCCGCACTGCGTATACCACGCCGGGCTGGTCTGCAAACAGGATGCCCAGCGCATAAGAACCACGCACATGCATCATCATGCGGGTAATGGCATCCAGGCTGTCCCCCGCTGAAACGCCGGTGTAGTAATAGTCCAGCAGCTGGGCCACTACCTCGGTATCCGTCTGGGATGCAAAAGTAAAGCCCTTGTTGATCAGGCGGGTTTTCAGTTCCTGGTAATTTTCAATAATGCCGTTATGCACAACCGCAATTTTCTGGTCGCGGCTGTAATGCGGGTGTGCGTTCACCACACTGGGTTCGCCGTGGGTTGCCCAGCGGGTATGCCCGATGCCGCAGCAGCCCTGCACGGCTTTTCCTTCATCGGTCATTTCGCTCAGCACGCGCAGGCGTCCCTTGGCCTTGACCACTTCAATTTTGCCGGTGGCGTTCTGCACAGCAAGGCCGGCAGAATCATACCCGCGGTATTCCAGCTTAGAAAGCCCATCCAGCAGGATCGGTGCAGCCTGTGCGCTGCCGGTAAAGCCTACAATTCCACACATATATTTGGCCCCCTTGGTTAATGGATTGGGTGTATTTCATGTTATTTTACGTTCGGTTTGTTTTTAGGCAATACCGCATAATTCCCGCCTTACGGCTTAAGCATCGCTTCGGCGGCTACGGCACGACATCTGCGTTGCCAAAATGCTCGATAATACATCCAGTATTATCTGCGCTTTTAGCAGCTGCCGTACCTCGCTCGCCGTATCGGCACTTAGAATTATGCGGTATTGCCTTTAATAAACGGCTCGGTATTTTTGTTGCAGCCGGCCAACATGAGGTAGGCGGACAATATTTATTAAGTATATGCTATTTGCCGCAATAAGTCTACCCCCTACATAACAATATGACAAAGATTGTGCATGAATTTTGTGGGATATGTATACAAAGGAGGGACATAGCGGGATGTTTCAGCGGCGTATGGGGCGGCATAGCCTGCTCGTGGTGGGGCAGGGTTGCGGACTCCACCCATTCGCCGCCTGTTCGGCGGCGTGAGGGCAGAGGAACAGCCTCGCTCAGCGCTCCGGCTGTTTTTTGCATCGCGCTTTGCGCGATTGCGCGGCATAGCCTGCTCGTGGTGAGGCAGGGTTGCGGGCTCCATCCATTCGCCGCCTGTTCGGCGGCGGGAGGACAGAGGAACAGCCTCGCTCGGCGCTCCGGCTGTTTTTTGCATCGCGCTTTGCGCGATTGCGCGGCATAGCCGCGCAGGCAAAAAAAACGGCAGCCGTCAAGGGCAACGGCTGCCGGGCGCCATGCTCCCTTTCCGGTTTCTTACACCATAAGACTCCCTGCGGGAAGTATTTGCGCAAGAAATATCATACCATGGTTTTGCCCGTTACGCAAGTATAAAAAGCAAGGATAGGCCCGATCGGCACACATTTCCCCTTTTTCCTGAATATTCTTAAGTTTTCATGTAGTACTTTCATCGTTTGTTAAGTCGTTTTTTCATTTTCTGCTTCAACATCCTATTCAAAAATTGCGGCTCCGGCCACTGTTGTGTGCCCTGCAGCGTGAAATTCACAAAAAATTCAGACAGCATCTCTTCCTTATTGCCCCAATAATATGTTACACTATTATCATATTAAGATTGAGTTAAGATTGGAGGCTATCCGTGTGCTACGTTCCCGCTTACAATTACGGGAAAAGCTGAAAGAAAAACTGGTGGAAGCACTGCAGGCTGTTTTGCCTATTGTTGCTATCGTGCTGGTTCTCAGTTTTTTCATCGCACCCCTATCCCCCAGTGTGCTGCTGTGTTTTCTGCTTGGGGCGGTCATGATTATTTTTGGCATGATGTTCTTTACCCTTGGCGCCGAGATGAGCATGACCCCCATGGGCGAACGGGTTGGTTCCGCCATGACCAAAAGCCGCAGCTTGCCCAAAATGATTGTGATCGGCTTTATTCTCGGTTTCATCATTACCATATCGGAGCCGGATTTACAGGTGCTGGCCAACCAGGTGCCGTCGGTGCCCAATCCGGTGTTGATCCTTTCGGTTGCCGCCGGTGTGGGGGCTTTCCTTGTTATCGCGCTGCTGCGTATGCTGTTCAGTATGGCGCTGCCGCCGCTGCTGGTAACACTGTACGCCATTGTATTTGTGCTGGCCGCCTTTGTTCCCAAAGATTTCCTTGCTGTGGCGTTTGACTCTGGCGGCGTGACCACCGGGCCCATGACGGTACCGTTCATCATGGCGCTCGGCGTGGGCATTTCCGCAATCCGCAGTGACCGCCACGCCGCGGATGACTCCTTTGGCCTGGTTGCCCTGTGTTCCATCGGTCCCATCCTGGCCGTGCTGATTTTGGGCATCGCCTACAGCCCCGGCGAAAGCAGCTACACCGCCGCGTTCCTGCCGGATATTCAGGACTCGGTGGAGCTGTGGGACCTCTTCATGGTGGGGCTGCCCGCTTATTTTAAAGAGATCGCGCTTTCACTTTTGCCCATCATGGTCTTTTTTGGCGTTTATCAGTTTGCCGTCCTGCACATGAGCCGCAAAGCGCTGGGCAAAATTCTGGTCGGCCTGTTTTATACTTATATCGGGCTGGTTCTGTTTTTGACCGGTGCTAATGTGGGCTTTATGCCTGCCGGCAACTATCTGGGCCAGGTTCTGGCTGCCCTGCCCTACCGCTGGGTACTGATCCCCCTTGGTATGCTGATTGGCTATTTCATCGTCAAGGCCGAGCCCGCCGTGTATGTGCTGAACAAGCAGGTGGAGGAAGTGACCGATGGTTCCATTTCCGCCAAGGCAATGGGGACCAGCCTTTCCATCGGCGTAGCCCTCTCCGTTGGGTTGGCCATGCTGCGGGTGCTGACCGGCATTTCCATCTTGTGGATGCTGGTACCGGGTTACGGCATCGCCATCGGGCTTTCTTTCTTCGTTCCCAAAATTTTTACCGCCATCGCGTTTGACTCCGGCGGCGTGGCTTCCGGCCCCATGACGGCAACGTTTCTTCTGCCGCTGGCCCAGGGTGCCTGCCTGGCTGTGGGCGGCAACATTGTAACGGATGCGTTTGGCGTGGTGGCCATGGTTGCCATGACCCCGCTGATTACTATCCAGATTCTTGGCATGACTTACCAGCTCAAGCAGCACCATGCTTCCCGCACGCAGCAGGCCTATGTGGATGCCTTTGCCAGCCTGCCCGAAGACGCTATTATTGAGCTGTAACGGAGGGATGTTTGAATGAGCCAGCTTTCCTGGATGATTACCATTACTGACCGCAAAAAAGCGCCGGATTTTGTGGCGCTGTACCAGCAACAGAACATACATGTAAGCCTGACCACTGTTGGAGCCGGAACCGCCGTGAGCGAAACGCTGAACTATCTTGGGCTGGAGCGCACCGAAAAAGCCGTAATTTTTACCACCGTTACCGATTCCCGCTGGAAAGCGGTAAAGCGGCAGCTGGAGCACACGATGAACATTGATGTGCCCGGCACCGGCATTGCGTTTACCATCCCTGTCAGCAGCATTGGCGGCAAGCGCGCGCTGCAATTTTTGACCGAAGACCAGGATTTCCAGATTGGGGAGGAAACCACCTTGAAAGATACCAAGTACGAGCTGTTGATTGTGATTGCCAACCAGGGATACAGCGGCCTGATTATGGATGCGGCCCGCAGCGAAAACGCGGGCGGCGGAACCGTCATCCACGCCAAGGGTACCGGGATGGAACGTGCCGAGCAGTTTTTGGGCGTTTCTCTCGCTGCCGAAAAGGAGATGGTGCTGATCGTGATCAAGCGCGAGGATAAGAACCGCATCATGCGCGCCATCATGGATCAGGCGGGTACCGCCAGCAAGGCACGGTCGGTCATCCTTTCCCTGCCCGTCACCTCCACCGCCGGCCTGCGCCTGTTGGAAGACGAAGAGCCGGAAGCGGGGATTGAGGAATAAACAAAGTCTTTTGTAATAAGTCTTTTTTGCCCTATTATTACGGTGTTATTTTTCTAAGGCAATACCGCATAATTCCAAGTGCCGATACGGCGAGCGAGGTGCGGCAGATGCCAAGCCAAAAGCGCAGATAATACTGGATGTCTTATCGAGCATTTTGGCAACGCAGATGCCGTGCCGCAGCTGCCGGGCGGTGCTTGCTTGCAAGGCAGGAATTGTGCGGTGTTGCCTTAGCTCCACATCACGGGGATTTTGCAGGAATGTGTATGCTTTACCACACACATCAAAAGCGCGGTAGGGCGGGGTTACCCGACCCTGCCGAGGAAGCGGCCCCTTTATTGCTCAATAAGCCTTTTATTTTCCAACTGTTTCCAGCCGAACCACCGGCCACCCCAGCAGATCGGCGGCGTGTTCGTCGTGGGTCACCAGCACGGTATCCCGCCTGGCGGCCAGCCGCACCACCGCGGCAGCGGCGTGGCTGACCAGCTCCGGATCCATGCCGGTAAAGGGTTCGTCCAGCAGCAGGGTCTGCACAGGCTGGCACAGCAGCGCCCGCAGCAGCGCCGTGCGCCGCTGCTGCCCGCCGGAAAGCCGTGCCACTGGCAGGGCCAGTTCCGCCTGCGTAAAGCCGAGGGTCTGCAATTCCGCTTGTGCCTGCGCTGGGTTCACCCCGCCCACCAGGCAGATATTGCCCACCGCAGTCAGCTGGGGGCAAAGGCGGCTTTCCTGAAAGACCGCACCAATATTTCCCACACCCTGCACGGTGCCGGAATCCGGTGTTTCCAGCCCCATCAGGATACGTAGCAGGGTGGTTTTTCCGCAGCCGGAGGGTCCCATCAGCACCAGCGGACCGTTTACCGTCAAGTTCAGATCCCGCAAAACCGGAATACTGCCAAAGGCTTTGTTCAGGTGTTTTACCTTGATCATCCTTCCACCTCCCCGCAAAGGGCACGCTTGGCGCGGCGTAGCGCCCAGGCCGCCAGCGTGCTGAGCGTGGCCGACAGCAGCACGATCACCAGCGTCCAGGCGAACACTTCCGGCGTGGAAATGGTAATCTTAGCGCGGTAAAGCGCATCGCCCACGCTGTAGTCCGGCAAACCGATGACTTCCGCCGAAACGCCGCTTTTCCAGCACATGCCCATGGCGGCAATGCAGCTTTCGCAGAAGGACGGGAACATCCCCGGCAGCCAGATATACCGCAGCCGCTTGCCCAGCGGCAGGCGATAGACCTTTGCCATTTCCAGCAGGGCCGGGTCCGTATCGGCAATGCCGCCCACCGTACCCGCATAAACAACCGGCAGCACATGGGTAAAGCTGACAATGACCGAAAGGTTTTTTCCGCTGACCCACAGCAGCGCCAGAATGACAAAGCTCGCCACTGGCATGGCGCGGATCAACTGCATAACCGGCCCCACCAGGGTGCCGAACCACCGCCACCGGGCCCCGCAGGCCCCCAGCAGCAGCCCCACTGTGACCGCCAGCGCAAAGCCCGTTAAAATGCGCAGCGCGCTGAACCCGACCCTGTGCCAGAAATCCGCCGTGGGCAGCAGCCGCCACAAGGTCTGCACCGTTTGCAGGGGGGTGGCCAAAAATAAGCCGTTATGACCAATGCAAACGGCAAGACCCTGCCACACCGCCACCCAAAAAGCGACGGCAAGCAGGGTTTGCCACATTGGTGTTTTGTTGTTGCGCGCCTTAGCCGGCATAGTAGAAGTCATCTGCCGGGAGCTGGCCGCCCACGCTGGTGGGGTCAGCTGCGTACAGAACATTGAAGTAGGTTTCCAGGTCCGTCTTCATCTCGTCGCCGGTCTCAAACACAATGTTGCAGTTGGGCAGGGCTTTCTGGGCCAGGGCAGCCTTGGCTACAATGCCGTACTGCTCGCACAGGGCAGCAGTGTTTTCCAGGTCGGTGTTGGCAGCTTCCACGCTGGCTTTGTAGCCGTCCATAAAGGCGGCAAAGCGGGCGGGGTCAGCTTCCACAGCATCCTTGCGGGCGACCAGAACGCCGGTTACCAGCTTGAGCCGGCAACTTTTCCCACTCTTCGTTCATATCCAGGGCAACGCGCAGGCCTTCGACCTGAGCCAGTGCGCTGGTCACAAAGGGCTGGGGCAGCATGGCGATCGTGCTGGTTCCGGCCTGCAGCTGAGCCAGAGCCTCGGTTGCTTCGCTGTAGAAGTCAAGGGTCACATCGTTATCCGGGTCAACACCGTTTTCAGTCAGGATGTAGCGCAGAACATATTCCGGGGTGGTCCCCTTGCCGGTTGTCACGATGGTCTTGCCCTTCAGGTCCTCCACGCTGTTCACAGTCTCGCCGTTTTCCACAACGTACAGCACGCCCAGGGTGTTGATGCAGGCAACCTCAATGGCGCCGTTGGTTTTCTGGTACAGGGTTGCGGCCAGGTTAGCGGGCACAGCGGCTGCGTCCAGCTCGCCCTTTACCAGCTGCGGCACGATTTCATCGGCCTTGCCGTACATTTCAAAGTCATAATCAGCGGCATCTTCGCCTGCCATCAGGTTCACAAGGCCCATGGTGGTGGGGCCTTTCAGGCCGGCAACGCGCAGGGCACCGTCAGCAGTTTCAGCGCTGGCAGTCTCTTCGGCCGGGGCTTCGGTAACAGCTGGGGCCGGGGTGGCGGTTGCTTCAGCGGCAGCTTCACTGGTAGCCGTTGCACCGCAGGCGGCCAGCGAAACACACAGGGCCGCCGCTGCAACAGCAGACATCAACTTTTTGAACATAGTATATCCTCCTGATTTCATACAGCACCATGCCGGGCACGGTGCTCTTCCCTCTTGCCTGCCATTTCGGCAGTACAAAAGCGCCCGGTATCGCCGGGCGCACTTGCTTTTGCGGTGTTACTATACTATAATTAAATCATCTTGTCGGTTGCCGTGGCAACAAACTGTTGCGGCACACCTGCCATTCCAAAAACAGAAAGGCTGCACCGCATGGATCTGCACCCGTATTACCCGCTATTGGCCCGCACGCCGCTGCTGCGCGGCATGCGTCCGGACGAACTGGACACCCTGCTGGACTGCTTTGCCCCCCGTGTGCGGCGCTATGCGCGGGACGAAATTTTGCTGCTGACCGGGTACGAAACGCGGGAGGTCGGCATTTTGCTGGAAGGTAGCATTACCGCCGTAAAAAGCACGCCGGATGGGGCCAGCGTTGCCATTACCCACATGAGGCCGGGCGGCTTGTTCGGGGATGTGCTTTCCGGTTCCAGCCAAAAGAGTCCTGTTACGGTCATGGCCACCACCAGCTGCCTTGCCCTGTACCTGCCATACCAGAAGATCATCCGCCCCTGCGCCAAGCTGCACAGCGCCCATTTGCAGCTGATGCAAAACCTTGTGTTGACCATCAGCGATAAATATTTTGCGCTGGACCGCCGGGTGGATCTGCTGATCTGCAAAAGCCTGCGCGCCCGCATCAGCCTGTGGCTGCTGGACGAAGCCCACCGCGCCGGGAGCGATACCTTTACCACCCCGCTGACCCGCGCCGGGCTGGCCGAATACCTGAACTGTGACCGCAGCGCCCTGAGCCGGGAGCTGAGCCGCATGCAGCAGGACGGCCTGATTGAAACATGGCGCAGCAGCTTTAAGCTGCTGGACAAAGACCGGCTGAAAAATGTCTGACCGCCACAAGCTAGAATGGAGATTCTTATGCCCACCCCACTGCCAAATTCCGCCGCCATGGACGCCCTGGTGGAAGAATTATTAACCAAAGACGTTTATATTGTGGATTACCTGCCCCGCACGGTGCCACAAAACAGCGGCGGGCAGTATTTTGATGTGGAATACTATCTGCTGAACAGCCCGCGTTACACCGCGTTAAAGACAAATTTTCCAGCGTAATTTTCGCTGATGTGCTATTACCGCGTCTGCATCCCGTGGACGGCGGCTGGGTCGACCAGCCAAATCCGGAGCTGATCGACCACATCATTGCCGAAATTATGGACTGCCATTCCGGCACGCTGACCTGCCTGTTCCCGGATGAGCTGGCTCTGCTGGTGTTTGATTGGGACTGCCTGAACCTGAGCATCTACCACCCCAGCGCCGAAATGCAGCAGCTGCTTGCACCGATTGCGGCTTCTGAAGGGCTGTTTTTCCGCGCGGCGGAAACGTAATGCCGGTAATACCTGTTATTCGTGTGCTAACCGCCGCACTTTTACCCCGTTAAGACCGTAGGGGCGCACCGTCCGATATAGGATATATCTTATAAAAATGTAATGATAAAGCAAGGAGATACACTATGAGCCGTCAAGTATGGAAAGGTTCCACCCTTTTGAACCCTGAACCGCCGGTGCTGGTAAGCTGCGGCCCTGCTGGGGCGCCCAACCTGATCACGGTTGGCTGGTGCGGCACCATCTGCACCCAGCCCAGCATGGTTTCCATCAGTGTGCGGCCGGAACGGTACAGCCACCATTTGATCAAAGAAAGCGGCGAGTTTGTCATCAACCTGCCGACAGAAAGCCTGGTACGCGCGGTGGACTGGTGCGGCGTAAAAAGCGGCCGCGATGTGGATAAATTTTCCGCCATGCACCTGACCCCCTCCCCCGCCGCCAAAGTTGGCACCGTGCTGGTGGAAGAAAGCCCCGTCAATCTGGAGTGCAAAGTGACCCAGGTAATCCCCTTAGGCAGCCGCGACCTGTTTTTGGCTGAAGTCGTTGCCGTGGATGTGGACGAGCGCCTGTTGGACGAAAGCGGCAAGCTCTGCCTGAACAAGGCAAATTTGATCGTATATTCCCACGGGGATTATCTGGCACTGGGCCGCAAATTGGGGTCGTTTGGGTATAGTGTTAGGAAAAAGCCGCGGAAAAAGTAAATCATTGGTTTTATGCAGCTTCACAGATGGTTTGCAAGCACAACACAAAACCAACAAGGTTTCTCCGCGGCGGGATGAGGGTATCCCGCCCTACAGAACATGTAATCCGTTCATTGCACATTATATAACGCTCTGTAGGGAACGGTCTTGACCGTTCCGAAACCGTACAGAACACAGAATTCCAAAAATATTTCCAAAACAAATATCCCCTGCAGACGCAGAATCACTTCCGCATCCGCAGGGGATATTGTTTTAGGTTATTTGTACAGCATTGCTGAACGCTTTGCGCTTAGCGCAGGACCAGTTTGCCGTTTTCGGCGTCCACGGTCAGGGTATCGCCGGGCACATGGTTGCCGCCGATGATCTCTTTTGCGATCATGGTTTCCACGTTGGCCTGGATATACCGCTTCAGCGGGCGGGCACCATAGATGGGGTCATAGCCGTCATCCACAATCACGCTCTTGGCTGCATCGGTCACAACCAGCTTCAGCTGCTTGTCAGCCAGGCGGCTGCGCAGGTCAGCCAACATCAGATCCACAATGCCGCCAATCTCATCCTTGGTCAGGCTCTTGTAGTAGACAATATCGTCCAGACGGTTCAGGAACTCCGGGCGGAACTGGCGCTTGAGCAGCAGGTCGATCTTGTCACGCGCTTCGGCGGACAGTTCGTTCTTGCCGTTGGCACGGTTCTTTTCCAGGTCTTCCAGAATGATGTCAGAGCCAAGGTTGGAGGTCAGGATGATGATGGTGTTCTTAAAGTCTACGGTACGGCCCTGGCTGTCGGTAATACGGCCATCGTCAAGGACTTGCAGCAGAATGTTGAACACATCCGGATGGGCTTTTTCCACCTCATCAAACAGCACAACGCTGTAGGGATGGCGGCGCACAGCCTCGGTCAGCTGACCACCCTCCTCATAACCCACATATCCCGGAGGCGCACCGATCAGACGAGACACACTGAATTTCTCCATGTATTCCGTCATATCGATACGAACCATGTTCTTTTCATCGTCAAACAGGGCCTGGGCCAGCGCTTTGGCCAGCTCGGTCTTGCCAACGCCCGTGGGGCCAAGGAACAAAAAGCTGCCAATGGGGCGGTTCGGGTTTGCAATGCCGGCGCGGGAGCGCAGGATAGCGTCCGAAACCTTCTGCACGGCTTCGTCCTGGCCGATCACGCGCTGATGCAGCACTTCGGGCAGGCGGAGCAGCTTTTCGCGCTCGCCCTCCACCAGCTTCTCCACAGGGATGCCGGTCCAGCGGGCCACAATGCGGCTGATCTCTTCGGCCGTCACGCGGTCACGCAGCAGGCTTTGCTCCTTCTTGTCGGCAGCAATCTTTCTTCGGCTTCCAGCTGGCGCTGCAGGTCGGGCAGTTTGCCGTATTGCAGCTGACCAGCCTTGGCGTAATCGCCGTTGCGGGTCGCCTTTTCAATTTCGGCCTTGGTGGTTTCTACCTCGGCGCGCAGGCTTTGCACCTTATTGATGGCGTTCTTCTCGTTCTCCCACTGAGCTTTCTTGGAATTGAAGGAATCGCGCAGTTCGGCCATTTCTTTTTCGATGGCGGCAAGGCGCTGCTTTGACATTTCATCGGTTTCTTTCTGCAAAGAAGCCTGCTCGATCTGCAGCTGGGTGATCTTATGGTTCAGGTCATCCAGCTCTGCGGGCATGGAGTCCAGCTCGGTCTTGACCATTGCGCAGGCTTCATCCACCAGGTCGATGGCTTTATCCGGCAGGAAACGGTCGGTAATATAACGGTTAGACAGCGTTGCTGCCGCAATCAAAGCGCCATCCTGAATTTTAACGCCATGGTACACCTCATAGCGCTCTTTCAGGCCACGCAGGATGGAGATGGTATCCTCCACCGTGGGCTCCTGCACCATAACGGGCTGGAAACGGCGTTCCAGAGCGGGTCTTTCTCGATATACTGGCGGTACTCGTCCAGGGTGGTGGCGCCAATGCAGTGCAGCTCACCGCGGGCCAGCATCGGCTTTAAGATGTTGCCGGCATCCATTGCGCCGTCGGTTTTACCGGCGCCCACAATGGTGTGCAGCTCATCAATGAACAGGATGATCTTGCTTCTGCTCTTTTAACTTCGTTCAGAACGCTCTTCAAACGTTCCTCAAACTCGCCGCGGTACTTAGCACCGGCGACCAGAGCGCCCATATCCAGGCTGAACACGGTGCGGTCTTTCAGGTTTTCGGGCACATCGCCGCGCACGATACGCTGGGCAAGGCCCTCAGCGATAGCCGTTTTACCAACGCCAGCTTCACCGATCAGCACAGGGTTGTTCTTGCGCTTACGGGACAGGATGCGGATAACATTGCGGATCTCGGAATCACGGCCAATGACGGGGTCCAGCTTGTTGGCACGGGCGGCTTCCACCAGATCCTGGCCATATTTTTTCAGGGCGTCATAGGTGGATTCGGGGTTATCAGTGGTCACGCGCTGGTTGCCGCGCACGGCGGACAACACCTGCATGAACTTTTCCGGTGTGATGCCAAACTGCTTGAACAGCTCGCCAGCCACGCGGCCGGGGCGCTGCAGCATGCCCATAAAGACATGCTCCACACTGATATATTCATCCTTCATCTGCTGGGCCTGCTTTTCAGCGGCGGTCAAGGCCTGGTCCAGCTCATTGGAGATATAGACTTTATCAGGGTCACGGCCGGAACCCGTCACATGCGGCAGCTGGGAAATTTTCCGCTGCGGCAGCTTCAAAGGTACCGGGGTCAACGTTCATCTTGGTCAGCAGCTGGGGGATCAGGCCGTCCTGCTGCTGGGTCAGGGCCACCAGCATGTGCCCTGTTCCAACGCCTGGTTGGAATATTCAATTGCCAAACGCTGGGCAGCCTGCAGGGCTTCCATCGTTTTTTGGGTAAATTGGTTGGTATTCATATCGCAAACCTCCTTTATCGGCAACGATAATGGTTTTCTATCTATTAGCAGCGAACCGGTTCAAGTGCTGCTTCGTGCCCGGCGGCTTGATATCCTTGCAGGTTCAAGGGCGTTATGCGGAAGCGTTATCTTTATTAGCACTCTATCTGTTCGACTGCTAATATTGTAGCACATAGCCAACTGTTGTCAATAGGGTAAATTGAAAAAGATTTATGAACTGTCAAAAAGTTTCCTGCTTTTTCGGGCGTTTTCCATCTTGCAAGATTTTGGATACAAGTATACAGTAGAATTAGAAAGTGAAGAAGCACAAAAAGCCAAAACGACAAAGGATCCGCCCATGAAACCTATTTTGATTGTGGATGACGAAGCGCCCATCCGTGCGCTGATCCGCCTGACGCTGGAGCGCGCGGGCTACACCTGTGACGAAGCTGCCACCGGCACCGAGGCCGCCGATAAAATTGAAGCAAACACCTATGATCTGGCCCTGTTGACATTATGCTGCCCGGCCCCGATGGGTACGAGCTGCTGGACTACCTGCGCAGCGTGCAGACCCCGGTGATTTTTTTGACCGCCAAAACCGCGGTGGCGGACCGTGTGCGTGGGCTGCACCTGGGCGCGGATGATTACATTACCAAGTTGTTCGAGCCCACCGAGCTTGTGGCACGGGTGGAAGCGGTGCTGCGCCGCTGTGGTAAAGCCCAGGGTACTCTTGCTGCTTTTGATGTGGTGCTGGACCCGGCTGCCCGCGGGTAACGCGCAGCGGCACCCCGCTGCACCTGACCCCGCGGGAATTTGACCTGCTGGAAGTATTGCTGCGCAACCGCGGCATTGTGCTGTACCGCGAAGTGCTCTATGAGCGCGTGGGGCTGGATGCCGAGTATGACAGCCGCACGCTGGATCTGCACATCCAGCGGCTGCGCAAAAAGCTGGGCTGGAAGAACGAGATCCGCACCGTATTCCGTGTGGGCTATGTGCTGGAGCGCGGGAATGAGCGCCGCTTTGCCTATCCTTTTATATAAATTATATAAAGCAGGAGTTTTGCCATGAAGTTTGCCCACAAGCTGACCCTTGCCCTGCTGGTGGTGCTGGCAGTTGTGCTTTCGCTGTGCAACACGGTGCTGATCGGGCAGCAGTTCCGGCAGGAGCTGCACACCGCGCAGGAAACGTTATCTGCAGACTGGCAGCGGGAAAGCCGCGCCATGCAGCGCACCTTGGTCACACCCGGCAGCGGCAGCCTGGCCGCACGGGTGGGCAGCTATTTGCAGGCCATCACCGAGCAGAACAGCCTTGCCTGCGCCGCTTACAGTGTGGATGGAACCTCCCTGTATTATGCCCTGCCCACCGCGGTTCCCTTATCCGAAGTGGAAGCCCTGCTTGCCCAGGATGGCGAGCCGCGCATGGTGCTGGCGAACAACCATACCCTGCTGTGCGCCGGAACGGTCGTTCTGCCGGAACGCTGCATCACCTTGGTCATTGCGCAGGATGCCGCCCCCGTGTGGCAGGCGCGGCAGGCCCGCACCCGAAATGCACTGATCGTAGAACTTTTGGCCATGGTGCTGGCCGGGGGCCTGGTTCTGCTGCTCTGCCGCCGCATGACCCGCCCGCTGGAGCAGCTGGAGCAGGCCAGCCGCCAGATTGCCGCCGGGGCCTACAGCCAGCGCACGGCCATCCATGGCAGTGACGAAATTGCCAGTTTAAGCCGCAGCTTTGACGAGATGGCCCAGGCGGTGGAGGGCACCGTGCAGACCTTGCAGCAGAACGCCCGCCAGAAAGATGATTTTGTGGCCGCGTTTACCCACGAGCTGAAAACCCCGATGACGAGCATCCTCGGCTTTGCCGATATCCTGCGCAGCGGCGAGGTGAGCCCCGCCACCCGCCGCACCGCCGCTGATTATATCTACCACGAAAGCAAGCGGTTGGAAGCGTTGAGCGGGAACCTGTTGGCTTTGATGGGGTTGGAACAACAGCCCCCGCAGCTGGAAGCCGTACCCCTGGGCCGTGTGCTGCAAAGCCTGCGCCGCGCCCTGCCCCAGGGCAGCCCGGTGCCCACCCTACCCCGCAGTGACGCCGTGGTGCTGGCCCAGCCGGAACTGTTGTGCGATATGCTGTACAACCTGATTCAGAATGCCCGCAAAGCCACCCCGGCGGATGGCAAAGTGGAAGTGCTGCTGAACGAAACACCCACCCGGCTGACCATCCGCGTACAGGATACCGGCTGCGGCATTCCGCCGCAGGAACTGGCCCGCATTACCGAGCCGTTTTATATGGTAGATAAATCCCGTGCACGGAAGCAGGGCGGCAGCGGCATGGGGCTTGCCCTGTGCGCCAGAATTGCCGCCTTGCACGGCACAACGCTGCAATTTGCAAGTGTGCCCAGCCAGGGAACCACGGTCAGCTTCTGCCTGCAAAAAGCGGGCAGCCAACCGGAGGTGGAGCCATGAGGGAAAGGAAAATGTTTTTTCCGCCTGCACTGCGGTTGGCTGCTGTGGCTATTGCACTTTCTGCAGCGGCTTTGGCCCTGCCGCTGCCGGTTTTTGCCGTGCTGGACCGTGCCGCCGGGCACAGCATTGCGGTGCAGCAGGATGCTGAAGCGTTAAGCCCCGCCGGGCGCAGCTGTGCTGCCGCACGGGAGCTTTACTGCTGGCGTATGACCTGGCAAAATACATCCCGCACCATGGTGGAGCCTGATTCAACTCCAGCCAGCACTGCCCCCACCCTTGCCGCGGTGCAGCAGCTGCAGGCGGCCGGGGTACTGCCTGCCAGCATGGCGGATGTGCTTCTTTCCGCCATGCAACAAACAGACAGTTGTACTACCTACACTGACGATACCGGCCAGAGCGAATATGTTTTTACATCCGATGAGAACCATGTCACCCTCACCCTGACAGCCAGCGGCCTACCCGTTGGGTTTACGGTGGAGCAGTGCAGCTTTGCGGATTCCGCGCTGGATGAAATAGCGGATGCTTACGCCGCATTTTTAGGCGGGGATGCGATCACCGATTGGGAAACGCTGCCCCTGCAGCTGCACGAGCCCTGCGCGGTACGCTACAGCGTCAGTGCCCAGCTTTACCTTTGCGTGGCCCGCAGCGGGCAAGGGCTGCGGGTGTCGGCAGCATCGCTCTCCCCGCAGGATGCCGCCGCTTACCGCGGGGATGTTACGTCATAAAGGAGGTCTGCCCCATGAAAAAGACGTTCAACCAGACCATGCCGTGCGCTGTGCGCCTGGCTGCACTGTTGCTTGTGCCCGCCGTTTGTGTTGCCTTTTCCGGCTGCAGCGCTGTGCCGGGCTCTTCCGGCAGTTCTGCGGCGGAGCCGTCCCCCTCCCCTGCCGCCGCGGAACCGGCAGCGAAACCTGATTTGCCCAGCCTGCGCCCGCTGTACCAGGGGGATGAAAACGGATATTATACCTCCATGACTGCTGCTTCGGGCGATTACCAGCAGGTGCTCTATGCGGACTACCAGACCGGCACCCAGGCCCCGGCCTGCCATATTACCGGCTGCACGCATGACAGCCCAAGCTGCCCGGCCTGCTTTTTTACCGGCGTGCCCGTCACGCTGCCCTGCCCGGTTGGGGACGGCACTTATCTTTCCTTTGTCTATGGATATGATTCCGACGGCATGTCCATCGTGCGGCTGAATCAGGATTACGGCGTGGAACAGGTACTGTACCACTGCAATTACATTTCAAGTTTCTATTGCTACACGGACGGTTCTTCCCTCTGGTTTTCCACCTGCCCCAGCGGAGACAGCTATGACCGCATCAAACGCCTCGATCTGTCCACCGGCGGCATCACCACCCTGTTTGATGCCGGGGATACCAGCGGGCAATCCGCCAACATCATCGGCTGCACCGGGCGGCAGCTGGTGGTTTCGGTATCTCCTTATTATGACAGCAGCGAGCCACAGACTTCCTGCCTGTATCTGGTAGATGCCGACACCGGCGCGGCAGAACTGCTGCGGGAATACCCGATCACCAGCGCTTCCACCGGGCGCACCACTAATATAAGCACCGCTGTGCTGGACGATACTTTATATGAATATGACTACACCACCGGCGAGCTGACCGCCACCGGGCTGGCTGACCGGCAGACCCGCACCGTAACCGATGCCCTGCCGCCTGACCCATATGAGGGGCGCGGTGCGTTTGATGTGACAATTACCCGCATCCTGAGCGGCAAGCTGGTTGTGGAGTACTATTCCAACGACTGGACGGACGACAACGCCGAAACAAAAACACCCGTCTACCTGGTTGACCTTGCCGCCGGCACCGTAGCGGAAAAGCCCGCCCTGCCGCCGCTGAACTGGAACGGGTACGACCACACCAGCACCACCATCCTGGCCCAGCTGCAAGACCGGCTGCTGGTGCTCTGCCGTGCGGAGCCATACACCCGCGCCACAACCGGAACGGACGGCGCACCCTACACGATTCAATCCTCCCACCGCTATTTTGGGCTGATCTCGTATGCCGATTACCTGACCGGCACCCCGAATTATACCGAGGTTGGGATGCTGGATTAAGCCGGGTATTTTGTTCCAAATTCTGCGCTTTTATTCTGCAAGAAAGCCGATGCTAGGGCAATACCGCACAATTCCCGCCTTGCGGCTTAAGCACTGCTTCGGCGGCTGCGGCACTTAGAATTATGCGGTATTGCCCTAAATTTCTGCAACGCCTCCAGCAATTTGCAGGGGACGATGCTTGCATCGTCCCGCTGGATGGGCCTTGTTGCATTGCTTGCTTTCCAAAAAACAATCTCCCTCACACACCATGCATTTTCCCAAACGTCCCCGCCGCCTGCCGCAAATCAGGCGGCATTTTTGTGTTCCTTTCCTGTTTTATGGCAACTATCCCCCACCGCCCTTGATTTTACCCACCAAAACCTTTACAATAAGATTAAATATTACCGCTTTTGCGGAAAGGAAGTAAGATCATGGATCAGTCCAGCAAATACAGCATCAATACCCTGTGCGTACAGGGCGGCTATACCCCCGGCAACGGCGAACCCCGCCAGATTCCCATTGTGCAGAGCACCACTTTCAAATATGATAGCTCCGACGATATGGGCAAGCTGTTTGACCTGCAGGCCAGCGGTTATTTTTATTCCCGCCTGCAAAACCCCACCTGCGATACCGTCGCCGCCAAGATTACCGAACTGGAGGGCGGCACCGCCGGTATGCTGACCGGTTCCGGCCAGGCAGCCAACTTCTTTGCCCTGTTCAACATCTGCAACGCGGGCGACCACATCGTTTCTTCCAGCTCCATTTACGGCGGCACCTTCAACCTGATCTCCGTCACCATGGCAAAGATGGGCATTACCGCCACCTTTGTCTCGCCTGACTGTACCGAGGAAGAGCTGAACGCCGCGTTCCAGCCCAACACCAAGGCTGTCTTTGGCGAAACCATTGCCAACCCCGCCCTGACGGTGCTGGATATTGAAAAGTTTGCCAATGCAGCCCACGCCCACGGTGTGCCGCTGATTGTGGATAACACCTTTGCCACCCCCGTCAACTGCCGCCCCATTGAATGGGGTGCCGATATCGTGACCCATTCCACCACCAAGTACATGGACGGCCACGGCGCAACCCTGGGCGGTGCCATTGTGGACGGCGGCAAGTTCGACTGGATGGCTCATGCCGATAAGTTCCCCGGCTTGTGCACCCCTGATGACAGCTACCACGGTATCACCTATGCCGAGCACTTTGGCAAGGAGGGCGCTTTCATCACCAAGGCAACCGCACAGCTGATGCGTGACTTTGGCTGCGTGCAGAGCCCCATCAACGCCTACATGCTCAACCTTGGCCTGGAAAGCCTGCATGTGCGCATGGCCCGCCATTGCGAGAACGGCCAGGCTGTGGCAGAGTTTTTGGCCAGCCACCCGAAGATTGCCTATGTGAACTACTGCGGCCTGCCGGGCGATAAGTACCATGCTGTTGCCGAAAAGTACCTACCCAATGGTTCCTGCGGCGTTGTCAGCTTTGGCGTAAAGGGCGGGCGCGAAGCCGCCGCTGCCTTTATGGGCCACCTGAAGATTGCCGCCATTGAGACCCATGTGGCCGATGCCCGCACCTGCTGCCTGCACCCGCCAGCTCCACCCACCGCCAGATGAACGACGAGCAACTGATTGCCGCCGGTGTTCAGCCCGACCTGGTGCGCATGAGCTGCGGTCTGGAAGATAAGAACGACCTGATCCACGATATTGCCCAGGCACTTGACCAGATCTGACCGTTAAGGAGTTTACTGTTTATGCCTTTGATCATTCCCAAAGAGCTGCCCGCCTATGGCGAACTTTCGCGCGAGAACGTGTTTGTCATGCACCAGCAGCGTGCGCAGACCCAGCAGATCCGTCCCCTGCGCATCCTGATTTTGAACCTGATGCCCACCAAAATTGTAACGGAAACCCAGCTGGCACGCCTTTTGGCCAACAGCCTGCAGGTGCAGCTGACCTTTTTGCAGACCAAGACCCATGATACCACCCACACCCCGCAGGAGCACATGAAGGCGTTTTATAAAACCTTTGATGCGGTGCGCAATGAGCGCTTTGACGGTATGATCATCACCGGTGCCCCCATTGAGGACCTGGACTATGAGGACGTGGACTACTGGAACGAGCTGTGCGAGATCATGGATTACAGCCGCGAAAACGTATATTCCACCATTCATCTGTGCTGGGGTGCGCTGGCCGGGCTGTATTACCACTTCGGCGTGCGCAAGGTACACCTGCCGGAAAAAATGTTCGGCGTGTTCGAGCACCGCGTGGTGCGGCCCTCCAATCCGCTGGTGCGCGGCTTTGACGAAGTATTCTATGCCCCGCACAGCCGCTGGGCCGGGCTGAACCGCGCCGATATTGATGCCGCCCCGGAGCTGCGCATGCTGGCCGAAAGCGATGTTGCCGGCCCCATGCTGCTTTCTACCGAGTCCGGCCGCCAGATTTTTGTCATCGGCCACCCGGAATACGACAAGTACACTTTGGATGCCGAGTACCGCCGCGATGTAAAGGCGGGCAAGGAAATTCATGTACCGGTCAACTATTACCCGGACGATGACCCCAACAAGGACCCCATTTTCCGCTGGCGTGCCCATGCGCACCTGCTGTATACCAACTGGCTGAACTACTATGTCTACCAGAACACCCCCTATGACCTGGATGATCTGGAAGCCGTGGTGGATCCGCCCCGCACCTGAGGAGGACGTATGCCGAAGATCAGTGCCTGTATTGTGGCATACTGTGATTATGATGAAGTGTGCGCCGCTGTGCGCAGCGTACTGGCCAACACCCCCGGCGATGACTTTGCCCTGTATGTGGTGGATAACGCCAGCCCGGATGGCTGCGGCCCCCGCCTGGCACAGACAGATTTTGGCGATGCTCGCGTGCAGGTGATCTGCCTGCCCAAGAACCTCGGCTTCGGCAAGGGCCACAACAGCATTATGGACCGCCTGACCAGCGATGTACACTTTATCCTGAACCCGGATGTGATCATTCACGATGACATCCTGCCCCAGATGGCGCAATGGCTGCTGGACCACCCCGGTGTTGTGATGGCCACGCCGCAGCTCTATTTTCCGGATGGGCGCATCCAGAACCTGCCGCGCCGCAAGCCCACCCCGTGGCTGCTGCTGGCCCGCCAGCTGGCCCCGCGCTTTGGCGGTGTGATGCAAAAAGCTGACGAACATTACACCATGCAGGATGAGGACCTGACGATCCCCCGCCCCATTGAGTTTTGCACCGGCAGCTTTGCCGCCATCCGCACCGATGTGTTCAAAACCATCGGCGGTTTTGACCCCGAATACTTTATGTATGTGGAGGATGCCGACCTGACCCAGCGTGCTCTGCGCCAAGGGCTTGTCTACCTGCTGCCGCAGTTCACCGCCACCCACGCCTGGCACCGCGACCCCATGCGGGACGCAGGCAAGTTCAAAATGCAGTTGAAGAGCATGGGCCGGTATTTCAAAAAATGGGGTATCGGCAAGGGGAATGTGTAAACGGGTTATTGTTTCAGCAAAAAACACTTGCACTTATTGAGACCGCAGGAGTGCATATTGTGCGCACCTGCCGCCTCTTCCTTGTCATCTCCCGCCGAGATATTAGAATAAGTGCGAAAGAAGTTGAAAAACTTCTTTCGCGCTTATTTTTTTTTACCCAAAAACAGCAAGGAGGGAGGACGACACCATGAAGTATAAGCATTTAAGTTACAGTGACCGCCAAGAAATGGAGAAGCTCTACCTCCAAGGTTGGCACATGAACGACATTGCTGAAAAGCTGGGTGTTAGTTTGGCAACGGTCTACCACGAGCGGGCGCGAGGCGACACCGGGCGGATGGACAAGAACGGGCGCGGCGGTTACAGTGCCGAACTGGCACAGAGCAAAATCTACGCCCGGCGGAAAGAGTTGCAGGAATACAAGCCATGAAATTTGTGTTTGACTGGCACAGCCAAGATAGCAGGGCCGCCGGCCCGCTGGAAGTTGCCAACACCGTAACCGCCCAATATGGCACGGGGGGGTAATACCCCGATTGTGGTACAGGAAATGCCTGTGTCGCGCAAGCGACAATACGAACGCGGAGGTAGTCGAGAACATGGCAACGACACTGAAAGCCTGCAATGTGCCGATTCTTGCGGCGGAGGTTGAGAAGTGCATTTGCATACAAGGCTCTATGGTAGGGCGGGCGGACACAAACGGCCCGCAAGGAAGTGGACTGAACAATGAGGTGTCTTTTACTTTGAATACGATTGACCGCCATGCAGTGGCGTACACATTCGGGAAAACCAGCCGCCCGCATTTTAAGGGCGACGCGCCTACATATCGGCAGTTAGACACTGCCAACACAGTGAATACATATAAGAAAGTGAAGAAGAACAAAAGCGCCAGCCGCGCCCCGGCGGGTGAAAGCATTGAACAGCGCCCGGAGGAGATCGACGGGCGGGAGGAGTTCGGCCATTGGGAGGGCGACACTGTGTACAGCGGCAAGGGAAAGCGCAAGACCACCCGCGCCCTACTGACACTGACCGAGCGCAAGACCCGGAAAGAAATCATTATAGCGATACCAAACCGCAAGGCTGAAACGGTGGTCAAGGCACTGGACGCACTGGAACGGAAACTTGGTGCCCGGCGGTTTAGGGCAATCTTCAAAAGCATTACCTTTGACAACGGCACCGAGTTTGCGGCGGCGGAGGAGCTGGAACGCTCTTGCATCAACAAGCACCTGCCCCGGACTAAAGTGTATTTCTGCCACCCGTATTCCTCTTGGGAGCGAGGCACCAATGAGAATACCAACGGCATGATTCGGCGGCGGTTTCCCAAGGGAACGAACTTTGCGGCGGTGACGAACGCGCAGATCGCGCAGGCCGAAAACTGGATAAATAATTATCCACGGAAGATATTGGGGTACAGGTCAAGCGAGATCGTATTTAGGGAGTGCCTGCGGGAACTGGGCATTGCGGCATGATGGGTAGATAAAGAGAGCAAAATATAGATAAATCGTTGAAAAAGGCGTGATGTGGTATAGTCGGTGCAATAGAATAGGCGTTATAACAGGCTGCCAACAAAAGAGTGGATGTTGACGGCCTTGTTGTGGTATGATAAAATGTACAAAAATATAAGCAAAAAGTTGTTGCATTTGACTATTGAATTTTCTCCTTGTCATCTCCCAAATTTAGCACTTGACGCACACGGCGTGAACAGATATAATAGAAATGTTCACGAGGTGTTGCGCAGCTGGTAGCGCGCGTGGTTTTTGGGAGAATACGGCCAGCCGGATCACCTAACTTCATAACGGGGTGTTGCGCAGTTGGTAGCGCGCCTGCTTTGGGAGTGCCGTGGCGGTATCCGGGACAGGGTAAGGTGAAACGCCGCAGAGCCTTGCGACGCCTGCGTTTGCGGGGCTTTCCCTGGTTGCTGAAAGCGGTATAAAATCGGCTTTGACCACAGGAATGACCACAGACAGAAAAATCTTTGATTTTCCCCTTCGTCGTGGTATAATGACAGAAATTGAATATCCGGGTATAGCGAAGTTGGTATCGCGCCTGGTTTGGGACCAGGAGACCGTGCGTTCGAGCCGCACTACTCGGACCAAAATCCCTCTGAAATTGTTGATTTCAGAGGGATTTTTCTTATTCTTTGTCTATTGCGGCGCAGACATTGAGCTTGTCATTCTTAACATATCTTTTCAACGAGTGCGGACTTAATATTGTAATTTTTGCTGAATTGCAGTATAATCGACTAACAGTATAACTTTCGTCTGCAAGGCCTACTGCACGGAAAATTCATCCAGCTTCTCGCTTTCTATAGCGTATAGGAGGTTGTATGCAGAAAGTAATTTCGGAAAAGTATCTGATGCTCCCCCTCTATCTCTACGACCACTCAGGTCTTGCCATGAGTACAGAAAGTTTCTCAGGCAGGGCTCCTCATGCAGAATGGGACAGCGGACAGGTCGGCTGGATCTATGTTTCCAAAGAAGATGCCCTAAAGGAATTTGACGCTGACAAGATGACCGGCGCCATCCGGCAGAAAGCGGACGCACTGATGCGCAGCGAAGTCGCCGCTTATGATTCCTATCTGCGTGGCGAATGTTATGGGTTTGAGCTTTATAAAAACGGGGAGCTGTCGGATAGCTGCTGGGGCTTTATGGGTAACTTTTCCGATGTGTTGAAAGATATGGCGGCATACCTCCCGGATGAGTGCAAAGGGATGGTCGATCATCTGGAGGAACAGGAACGCCCGGCTACGATCATCAAGACGCTTTTGAAACATGCTAAAATTCAGGTCGATCAGGCAGCAAAAGCCTTTGAACACGCTTCCCGACAGCAGGTTCTTGGGGAAAGCCGGTAAAAAGTTATTTCCATATTATAAATACCGATTTTATCAGAAAGGAGGATGCTCTTGCAGGAAGAACTCGAACAACGAACGGTTTCTGTTTCTATACAGGCAGCAAAACTGTCAGGGCGGGTACTGCGTGCAGCTATTGCTGCGGTACTCAAAAGATGGAACAGGAACGCACAATGCCAAAGTCGGGCGCAACAGCATGAAGCGGCTGACTTATAAAGACCCCGAGCCAATACCATTGAAGTTTCAGGGCGAATCCGCTCTTTTGAACGGTATGCCAGAAAACATCAGGTACGCTACCATATAGAAAAGGAACTTGGGACCGATCCCCCAAAATGGACGGTATATTTCAAGGCAAACCAGGCGGATGCACTGACGGCAGCTTTAAGGAATATACAAAGAAAGACCTTACACGCAGCACCAGACCGTCGCTGCTTATACAGCTTCATAAGTTCAAAGAACTGGCACAGTCGCTTGGCCGTGACCGTGTAAAGAACAAAGAACACGGAGGACCGGAACGATGAAGATTGATGCAGAAACATTGAAAAAACAGGTCATTCTCCATCTGCCTTATGTTCTGTTCCTTCTGGTATTTGCCAAGCTGGGCGAAGCGGTGCGGCTGGCTCCCGGAGCAGACGCTTCCCAAAAGCTGTTAGGACTGTCCGAAGGCTTTGCCCTTGCGTTTCAGAGTATGTGGCCGGGGGCGGCAATGGACTGGCTGATCGGTTTCTGCGGTGCAGCCATTATGCGGCTGGCAGTCTATCTTAGAGGGAAAGACGCTAAGAAATACCGCAAAAATGTGGAATATGGTTCTGCAAGATGGGGAAATAAAGCCGATATTGCCCCGTTTATGGACCCAAATCCGGAAAACAATATCATTCTTACCCAAAGTGAAGGACTGATGTTAAACGGAAGGCCCAAAATCCGGCCAATGCAAGAAATAAAAATGTACTGGTAGTCGGAGGATCAGGTTCGGGAAAAACGCGCTTTTTCATCAAGCCCAATCTGATGCAAATGCACAGTTCCTACGTCGTCACCGATCCGAAAGGTACAGTCCTTGTGGAATGCGGAAAGATGTTGCAGCGAGGCACACCAAAGCTGGACAAGGACGGAAAGCCTGTGCGTAATGAAAAAGGAAAGATCATCTATCTGCAAAAAGCAAAGGAAGTGAGGATATGAAGCAGATTTTAATTGTCGAGGACGACAGTTTTTTGAATAAGATGTTGGCCTATAACCTGACCGCAGACGGCTACGGCGTGACTTCTGCCCTAAATGCCAGAACCGCAGCCGAAGCTATCCGTCAGCGGGAATTTGATTTAGTGCTGCTGGACATCAACCTGCCGGACGGCAACGGTTTTGAGCTGTGCAAGCTGATAAAGCCCCAGCACCCGGACACTATTGTAATTTTCCTGACCGCCAACGATCAGGAGAGCGACCAGATACGGGGCTATGAGGTGGGCGCGGTGGACTACATCACAAAGCCCTTTGTGATCGGGGCCTTGCAGCGAAAAATCAAAGCCATGTTCGCCATGCTGGAACACCACAAACCGGCCAAGGACATTTACGACGACGGGCGGCTGTTTCTGGACTCTCGGAGCAGACGGCTTCCTTAAACGGCAAGCCCCTGACCCTATCCCCGATGGAGTACAAAATGCTGAACCTGTTCCGTAAAAATCCCCGGCAAGTGCTGACCCGTGGGCAGCTTTTGGAAAAGCTGTGGGATATAGACGAAAGATTTGTGGACGAACACACCCTGACAACTTCCATCAGCCGGATTCGCAGCAAGATTGAAGCCGACGGCGGCGCCCTACATCAAGACCGTTTACGGCATGGGCTATCAATGGACGGGAGGCGAGGCAAAATGAAGTTGCAAAACCTCTCGGTAAAGCGGCTGTTTGGCCGGGTAGCAATGGGGCTTGTCCTTTCCATGTCCGGGATCACCATAGCCCTGTTTCTTGTGACAAAACAGACGGCGGTGCTGCTGACGGGCGGGCGCTGCTGCTGTGCGCCCTTGTGGGGATTTTTGTACTGACGCAGGCGTTTGGAAAGCGGCTGTCGCAGTTTACCGCTGACCTATGCCAGACTTTAGACCACATGATCGCCGGAAATGAAGCGCCCCAGCGGCCAGAGGACAGCGAAACCCAGCTTGCCAGAATTGGACACCGGCTGGCAAGGCTCTATCAGATCATGCAGGAGAACCGCCGCCGGGTGGACGAGGAACGGCAGGAGTTACAGACCCTTGTATCGGATATTTCCCATCAAGTGAAAACGCCGGTAAGCAATCTGAAAATGGCGACGGACACGCTGCTGGAAAAGCCTATGACCAAGGCGGAGCGCACCGACTTTATCCGGGGAATCCGCAGCCAGACGGATAAGCTGGACTTTCTCTTTCAGGCCCTTGTGAAAACTTCCCGGCTGGAAACGGGCGTGATCCAGTTGGATAAGAAACCGGGCCGCCTCTTTGATACCGTGGCACAGGCCATGAGTGGAATTGTGTATGCAGCAGAGAAAAAGGAAATCGTCGTGTCCGTGGACTGCCCGGAGGATTTGACCGTTTTCCATGACAGCAAGTGGACATCCGAAGCCCTTTTTAACCTGCTGGACAATGCGGTGAAGTACACCCCGGCAGGCGGGAAAATCGCTGTGTCGGTGGTGCTGTGGGAAATGTATGTGGAAATCAAAGTAGCCGACACCGGCAAGGGCATTTCCGAAAGCAATCAGACCGCCATCTTCCGGCGCTTCTATCGTGAGGAAGAAGTACACGAACAGCAGGGCGTGGGCATTGGCCTGTATCTGGCCCGCGAGATCGTAACACGGCAGGGCGGCTATATCAAAGTGGTTTCGGAGCCGGGCAAGGGTTCGGAATTTTCCATTATGTTGCCGACTAAATAAAGCACACTTATAACAGGAGAAAACACCATGAAAAAAATCAATTTTTGCAAAGCAACAACAATCATCTTAATAATCAATGTTATTTTATCTATTGTTTTATTTTTCGTTGTTCCTGATAAAATAGCAATTCAATGGGTAGGTACATCCCCCAGCAATGCAGTAGATTCTTACTATGTATTTTTGGTGCCGGTATTGTCAGTGCTTTTTGCTTTTACGGGAAAACCTATTTTTACAATGTTCCTGTTTAGATTGTGGAATAGAACTAACGAGCATTTAGTGACATACTTAAATTTGTGTCTGCAAGTTGTATTTCTTACTTGTGAAATCTATATCGGATTATATAACCTATGTAATTTTAATGTTGCCATTAGTATAATTCTCATTGTGGAACTTATGATAGATGTGGTGATTGGATTGAAATTATTTCACAATCAATCTATCTAAAAGATTGTGTAGTATGATTCGGCGGACGACCATTTCCGGCTGTCCGCCGTGAATTTTTTTGAAATGTCCGAGCGTTGTAACATTTCACCCCGATTTTCAATGAAATTTTTTGGCCGCTGTAACATTTCGCGGACATTTGGGTTTTACAATACCCTTATCAACAAAAGTGAGGAGGCGACGCAATGGAACTGACCCCGACATTGATTTTGAATCTGGCGCTGCTGATCGTCCCGCCCGTTGCCATTGTGCTGGTGTTCCGGCAATGGCTGGCCCGGCACATCCGCTGGACGGTTGCCTTGACTGCTCTCTGTGATGTTCTCCTATTTTGGGATGAACTGTTCTACTATGAGAGCTTCGGCCTGTTCGCTGTGCTGATTCTGGTGCAGTTGGCGGCCACCGGCGCAGCAGCGTTCCGCATTTACAACAAACAAAAAAAGGATTGAATTTTATGAGCATTTTACAGACTATCGACCTGAAAAAGTATTACGGCACAGAGCCGAACATCACCCGCGCCCTTGACGGTGTGAACTTCTCCGTGGAGGACGGCGAATTTGTGGCCGTTGTGGGAACCTCCGGCAGCGGCAAGTCTACCCTGCTTCACATGATGGGCGGGCTGGACACCCCTACTTCTGGCAATGTGATTGTCCGGGACAAAGAACTGTCGAAGATGAACGACGAACAGCTTACCATCTTTCGCCGCCGCAACATCGGCTTTATCTTCCAGAACTATAACCTTGTTCCGATCCTGAATGTGTATGAGAACATCGTCCTGCCGGTGGAGCTGGACGGGGACACGGTGGATCAGAAGTTTTTGGACGAGATCGTTCACCTGCTGGGACTGGAAGATAAACTGAAAAATATGCCGAACAATCTTTCTGGCGGACAGCAGCAGCGTGTGGCTATCGCCCGGGCCTTGATCACCAAACCGGCTATTGTGCTGGCCGACGAGCCCACCGGCAACCTTGACAGCAAGACCAGCGCCGAGGTGCTGGGGCTGATCAAGCGTACCAGTGCGGAGTTCCGACAAACCGTTGTGATGATCACCCACAACAACGACATTGCCCGCCTTGCCGATCGGATCGTCCGCATTGAGGACGGTAAGATCGTGGAGTAAGGAGGTGGCAGGCTATGACATGGCCTTTTGAAAATGATACCAGCGGCATTGTAAAGCGCATATCAAACCGCAGTATATCGGCAAATCGAAAAAGAAATATCTTTATTGTTTTGACGATTGTACTTGCCAGCGCATTGCTATCTGCTATTGTACTCTATGGCTTTGGGGTTATGCAGGAAACGCAAAACCGCAACCAAAAAACAGCGCAGATTATGTATCATGCGATTTCTGAACAACAGGGACAGGAACTATACAAGCAAGAAGAAATTGCGTGGGTTGGAGAATTTTTCAACGCATTTTCTGAACAGGTAAACCATTCAACCGTGAACTTTACTTATGCAAATGCAGATATGCTAACATCCCAAAGTATGCCCTATTCGGGAGATTTACCAGCTTCGGAGAATGAAATTGTAGTGCAGGAATCCTTTTTGGATAGTTTGGGCTATTCAAATGAATTGGGACAGACAATTCAAATCCCCTTTTCTGACGGCACTACCCATGATTTCAAATTGACGGGAATCTTAGATGTGAAAACCGGCGATATTGGGCGCTATACAGCCATTATATCGAAAGAATTAGTAAGACAGCAGTATGGCGACGGAGGCATGATTGATTATTACATTGGGCTGAAAGGCGCTCAAAACATGAGCGAGGAAGAAGCCACCAACTATGCAAACACTCTGGCGCAGCAATTAAAAATTTCCGATGATAATGTGATTGTCCGTTCCACATATTTTAACTTAAAGGACAAAAATCACGGAAGCGATATGCTGTTCTATTTCTTGATCGGTTTTGTAACTTTCATTGGTTCCGGCATTGTGATCTATTCGATTTTTTATATTTCAGTAGCAAGCAGTATCCGTAACTATGGACAGCTTCGCACAATCGGAACTACAAAACGACAGATCAAAAAGATGGTTTACCGCGAGGGGAAATTACTTGCTGCCATTGCTATCCCGATTGGTTTGGTTATTGGAAATGTGATTGGGTACTTCCTGATTCCTGCCGGTTGGTACTGGCTGACTACTTTATGTGTGACGGTCGGGGTTGGCCTTTTTGCATTTATTATTGTGATGATTGCCATTCATACTCCTGTAAAAAGAGCTGCGGCAGTATCTCCGCTGGAAGCATTGCGATATTCCGATTATCAGGGGAAAATGAAAGAAAGTTCCGTGTTGCACCGTAAAATAACGCCTGCTTCACTTGCTAAAATGAATCTGTCCAGACAAAGGCAAAGTCCACTTTAACAATACTTTCTCTTTCACTCGGCGGAGTATTGGTTGTATTGATTTCGACAATGTTAGTTTCCTATGATGGCGTTGCAGAGGCAAGAGGCAGGGCTTTCCCTGTCGGTGAATTTAACATTCAGCTCAACGCAAATCAATCGTGGGACACTGCTGGTATTTCTTTGTCTGGATTGCAGCAAAAGAATTTTCTAAATGCCGATTTTATAAATGCAGTAGAATCTATTGATGGCGTTACAGGAATCAAGCACTGGTATTACACGGACGCAGAATATCGTGTAAATGGTAATTCTGGAAAATGGATTCAGGGCTTTTGCCGAGATGAACAGCAGAATTTGGAGAAAGAGCGAATTGCGGGAACGACTGATTATGATGAACTGGTGGCAGGCAATGGAATTGTCTTGCTTCAAGAGCGTGCCGATCTCTATGATATTGAGGCTGCGTTGGGTGATACCGTCGAAGTGGACTATAAAACCGAATCCGGCCAAATTCGCACAAAGGCCTATACCGTCATGGGCATTGTAAACGAATATTCTTACTCCGGCTTCTCAAAATGCTTTGCGCTTCCGGAGCAGTTTATGAATGAAGCGACCGGGATAGATTGCACAGGTACGATTTCCGTAATTACCGATATGAAAAAATATGATACGGTAGAAGCTGCATTAAATCAACTGATAGACGGAAATAGCGATTTGGTTATGGAAACCATAAAAGAAAGTATCACTTATTATAGCGGACTTCAACAACTTTCTTTCGGGGTATTGTTGATCGTGGCTGTTATTGTTGTGTGCTTTTCTTTAATCAACCTTGTCAATACGACAATCACAAACTTCTTATCCCGTAGGCAGGAAATTGGAATGTTACAGGCGATTGGTTTGAGTAAAAAGCAGCTTATCAAAATGCTGTGCTATGAGGGGTTAATGTATTCAGTTTTTGCTACGCTGGTAACATTGGTTTTGGGGACTGGACTGGGCTTCCTATCCGTACAGGTCGTTGTGAAAACGATGAATCCATACTTTTACTATTCATTTCCGTGGCTGATCGTATTGATATATTTAGCAATCCTGCTGATTGTGCAATTCACCTTGATTTCTTACACAACTGGAAATCTGAAAAAGCAATCTCTTGTTGAGCAAATCAGGACGATGGAATAGCCGTATGGGATCGGCGGCGCGTGCTGCCCCGCTTTTCGCCATTTCTCAAAGAAATTTTTGAAATGTCCGAGCGTTGTAACAATTCAGCCTGTTTTTCTGTCGAAATCAAAGGCACCTCGGACATTTGTGTAACATTTGTAGTTTATGCTTGTGGTAAATCAATATTGGGGGTGAGGACACATGAAAAAGATACTGCTGATCGACGACAGCGACACCTATACATGGTGCCTGCAAAAATACTTACAGCACCGGGGCTACCCGGTAAAAACGGCTTGTACGCTGAAAGAAGCGCGGGCCGCCATCCAAGAGGAAATGCCGCTGGTGGTCTGCTGTGATCTCGACCTGCCGGATGGTTCTGGCATGGACTTTCTGGACGAGGTGCGGGCCGCAGACAAGGAGCTGCCTTTTGTTCTGGCGTCCTGCCATGACAAGGACGACTACGAACAGGAGGCTATGCGCCGGGGCGCGACGCTGTGCATGGACAAAATGAAAGGGCTGCTGCTGCAAGATAAGCTGGTGGAATACGCTTACCGGCAGTTATCCGGCGAAAAGGCCCCGACTTTTCACAAGCTGCTCTTTGTCTATGCAGAAGATACCAGCGCCGAAGTGCTGCGGGCTGCTATGCTACAAAAGGGCTTTGACCTGATTCTGGTTTCCTCGATTTGGGAAGCCAAGCGCCGGATTTTTGAGGATAAGGAAATAGAACTGATCTTGTGCGATCTGGAACTGCCGGACGGCACAGCAATGGAGCTGTTTCATACGCTACGGCGGGTGGCGGGGATGTTCCAAATGAAGAATCCCCCTGTCCGGCTTCTGCCGTTCTTTATCCTCACCGAGAACAACGACCCTGCCACGGAATATGAATACCGGCATGAGGGCGTGAACGACTATATCACCGCCCCGGTCAATATCCCAGAGCTGATCCGGCGAGTTTTGTTCTTTGTGGAATGAAGCTTTTTTATTCGGCGGCTTTGTTAAGCAAGGCCGCCATTTTTAATTCATTTATTCGATTGAAACGGTTGAGTAGAACACTATTTTTTGAAATGTCCGAGCGTTGTAACAATTCAGCCTGTTTTCTGTCGAAATCAAAGGCACCTCGGACATTTGTGTAACATTTGTAGTTTATGATGATTATAAATCAAAGATAACTTTCACTTAGGTATTAAGACATAATATGGAGGTGATGATGTGATGGGACATTAGCTGTTTTTGATATAGAAGAATCCGGCAAGCAGATCGGAGAAAAGTTATTTCTGCTTCTTAACGAGGAACAAAAGAATGCTCTAATGCAATATATTTTGGAACAAGGAGTCTGTCATGGAACAGTATTCAATTCCTGTCACACTTCCTTTGCTGCAGAGAAGAATCCTCTTACAGAAATACAAGAAGGCGAGCTTTATCTATGCCTGGAACACCGTACTGTCAGAGTTCGTGAACGGATTATCAACCTGACAAGTAAAGAGTTTGATATTCTGGCATTGCTCATTGCCAATCCCAAACGTGTTTTTACTTATGAACTGATTACCGATTTGGTTTGGAAAGAGGATTGTGATTTCTATTCGAGAAAAGCCATTCATAATCATATAAGTAAGCTGCGTAAGAAGTTGCGTTATGAACCGGATCTTCCAAACTATATTGAGAGTGTCGCCGGGATCGGCTATAAATTTGAACATTTGTAAGCTAAAGCCACGAGATTTTCTTGTGGCTTTAATTAACATCCACTTCCAAACGCTTAATATTGAAGGTTGTATTGTTCGAGCTAAAGAACTATAATAGATTCTATGGAGGTGCGATATGGAATATATGACATTAAAAGAGGCCGCCGAAAAATGGGGTGTGACGCCTCGTAGGGTAAATTATTATTGTGCTGGTGAACGTATTTCTGGAGCAGTAAAGATGGCCGGTATTTGGCTGATTCCCAAAACTGCAGAAAAGCCGATTGATGGCCGGACAAAACAAAGAAGGTGCAGAAAGCATGAAACGATCTAAAATTATGATAATTGAAGATGATCCTGTGATACAGGGAGAATTACAAACTTTATTGAATGGAAATGGATATACAACGCTTGGAGTAAGGAATTTTTCTGCTGTGACAGAACAGATTCAGGATGAAAAGCCACATCTGATTTTGTTGGACATTAAGTTACCCGGAGAGAATGGTTTTGCTTTATGCTCTAAAATTCGTACCTTTTCCGAAGTGCCGATCATCTTTGTGACAAGCTGCAACACGGATATGGACGAGCTGAACAGCATTATGCTGGGCGGAGACGCTTTTATCACGAAGCCCTATAATACAGCGATCCTGCTTGCGAAAATCGCTTCTCTGCTGAAAAAAGCCTATCCCACACAGCAACGGGAACAGATCGTCTATGGAGATGCGGTGCTGCGTCTGGAATCCAGCAGTCTGGACTATCATGGACAGAGCGTAGAGCTTACCAAAAACGAATTGAAAATTCTCTATTACCTGTTCAAGAACGGAGGAAAAATCTGTTCTCGTGGAGATATGATTGAATATTTATGGGATAATCAGCTATATGTGGATGACAATGCTTTGAGCGTCAATATCAACCGCATCCGGGAGAAACTGGCGGGCATCGGTCTGACGGATTTTATCAAGACAAAGCACCGACAGGGGTACACGATATGAACAGCAGACGATATTGGAAAAACAGGCTTCCATTTCTGCTGACGAACCTTGTTTGTATGGCTGCACTTACTGTATTTTTACTGGTGTGCGGCAATTCGGTTTCCGCAGTAGTATTGATCCTGATTGTATGGGCATTGATTTTGCTGACGGGACTTATCCTCACTTACTGGAAACGGAAGCGGCAGATGAGAAAACTTCTGGATATGGCGAAACAGCTTTCCGAAAGATACCTTATTTCCGAAGTGATGGAACTGCCGGAACAGGCTGAGGATCAGGTTTACTATCAGCTTTTGAAGATGGCAGGAAAATCCATGTTGGAGCAGATCGGGGATGTCGAGCGGGAACGCCTGGAGTACAAGGAATACATTGAGCAATGGATTCACGAAATCAAAACGCCCATTACTGCCATGAAACTTCTATGTGAAAACCATCGGATGGACTGGACAAAAGAACTTCTGCTGGAACTGGAAAAGACCAACCGCTTTACCGACCAAGCTCTTTATTACGCCCGCAGTGAGCATACAGAGAAAGATTATTCTGTCCGGGAAATGGCACTGTCCCAAGTGGTGCATCAGGCGATTGCAGATAATAAATATCTGCTGCTCCAAAGTGGTATGCGTCTGGAAGTGGAGGAAATGCAGGACACGGTTTATTCAGATGAAAAGTGGGTGCGTTTTATCCTAAATCAACTGATCGCCAATGCGGTCAAGTATCGTATGGAACAGCCGGTTCTCCGCATTTCTACTCATAAACGGCAGGATCAGGTGGTTCTTGTCGTGGAGGATAATGGAATCGGGATTGCTGCGTCCGATCTGCCCCGTATCTTTGAAAAGGGATTTACCGGTCAGAATGGTCGTATGGTTCAGCAGTCCACGGGCATTGGTCTGTACCTATGCAAACGGCTTTGTGAAAAGCTGGGTATTGGCATTATGGCGGAGTCGTCGGAACATGGCACAGCCATTTCCCTTTCTTTTCATATTAACTGTCTGATTCATGAAGTGCAGAGCTGAGAACCGTTCTGCACTTCTTACATTTTTGTTAGAACTTTGTAAGAAAACTTGATACAAACGAAGCCGTTCTTATTCTACAATAGAGATCAGAGGTGATAACAATGAAAGAAATTTTGAAACTGGATCATATCCAAAAATATTACGGAAATGGCGGGAATGTTACAAAAGCAATTCAGGACATCAGCTTTTCCGTTCAGGAGGGGGAATTTGTAGGAATCATGGGAGCATCCGGTTCCGGCAAGACTACCCTGCTCAACTGTATTTCCACCATTGATACCGTCAGTGCGGGACATATCTATCTGGACGGAACCGATGTGACGGAAATCAATGAAAAACAGATTGCCCGGTTTCGTCGGGAGAATCTTGGATTTGTATTTCAGGATTTTAACCTGCTGGACACTCTGACAATCTCGGAAAACATTGCCTTGGCACTGACTATCAACAAGGTTCCTGCAGGTGAGATTGATGGGCGGGTGCGGGAAATGGCCGGAAAGCTGAATATCACGGATATTCTGGATAAATATCCCTATCAGGTGTCCGGCGGTCAAAAACAGCGGTGTGCCTGTGCCAGAGCTATTATCAACCAGCCAAAGTTGATCCTGGCGGACGAACCTACCGGCGCGTTAGATAGTCACTCGTCACAAGCCTTGCTCTCCACAATCCAGAGTATTAACGAAAGCCTTGACGCAACAATCCTGATGGTAACACACGACGCTTTTTCGGCAAGCTATGCCAATCGTATTCTCTTTTTAAGAGATGGTGCGATCTTCGCGGAAATTCTCAAAGGCAGTGATTCTCGTAGGGTTTTCTTTGAAAAAATCTTGGATGTCCTCACCATGATGGGAGGGGGTGTGAATGATGTACGCTAAATTAGCACTTGAAAATGTAAAGAAATCTACAAAAGACTATTTGATATATATTGTCACTCTGACGGCGTGTATATCTATGTTTTATGCTTTCCTTTCCATTTCCAGCAATTATTATGATCCGAATATAGGAGCAGAATTTAATTTAGATATATTAGGTGACGGAATTAAATATGCGATTCTATTGATTACTGTATTGCTGATGTTCCTTATGCAGTATGTAAACCACTTTATGATACAACGGCGGAAAAGAGAATTTGCAATTCAGAGTATTATTGGAATGGAGCAATCAACGATAGCTCGACTTTTCTTTGTAGAATCACTAATAATGGGAATTTTTTCGCTTATTGTGGGGATAGGATTAGGTGGTGTGTTTTCTCAATTCATTACTGCTATGCTGCTTCAAATGTATCATAAACCATTTGAATTTTCATTTATGCTTTTTCCAGATACAATCATTTTGACGATTCTATTTTTCTGCATATGTTTTGCGACAGTTGGTTTATCTCAAGTTCGCACGATACGAAAAATAAAGATAATTGATATGCTAAATGCAGAACGAAAAAATGATATATTGGGAACCCCCCACAAATGGATATACAAACTCTTTCCAGTAAATTTTGTCCTTTATCTGCTGATTACCTTTTATAATATTAGAACCCTGTCTTACTACTTTAACGGAGAATTTGAAATGGTAATCAAAATATGGTCTGCAATCAGCATTATTGTACCAATTCTGATGTTGATTACGCATATAAGGGAAAAGTTCAGAAGAAAAGAACAAAACACAGTAAAGCAGCTCTTTTTGATTGAATGTATTTGCCTGTTGGAACTGATTATTCTTTCCATATTGCCAGTTTTCAAAGTGTACCTTGCAATGCCGATGGATAAAGGTGCTTTTAATGTTTATATGGGATTTCTGTTTTGGTGTGTTGTATTTGGAGTGAGTGTATTTTTCGTTTTGTTTAGTAATTACTTGTTGGTTATCAAAGAACGCCAGAAGTATAAAGAAGAAAATCTGTTCTTTTTTGGACAACTGCTATCTAAATTAAAATCGAAAACACTTTCAATGACTTTGATTTGCCTCACACTTACATTATCCATGGCATTATTTTTTGTAACACCACTCCTTGTTGGATGGGCACAAGGTTTTTTGGAAAAAAGAGTTCCTTTTGATATACAGATTTCTTCGGACTACATTGGTATGCAGTCTGGTTATATCGGCATACAGTCCGAAAAAGAGCTGCCTGTAACGGATTATAGTTTTCTTGATTCTTTCATTGAAAAGAATATTTCTGTTCGTGATGATTGCTCTTTTAAGACATACTTTGTAAACAAAACTGACTTTTATAACCAACTGGAGAATAGCAGGAAAAATGCCTCACCCATCACAGCGATTTCTTTGTCCGACTATAACCATCTATTAAAGATGGCAGGTTATGATGAAATTTCTTTACGGGATCATGAATTTACAACCCAGTGGCTTTCCATAACGCCCCAAGATTCAATTTCGGAGTATCTTGAAGCTCACAAATCTATTAAAACTGATGGAGGCGATTTACAGCTTGCTGATATTTCTGCACATACAGTAGACTTAGGCGAAGATTTTTATAATTTTCAAAGTGTGATATATATTGTACCAGATCACATTTGCAATAAACTGACATCAGCTAATACATTCCGGTATATGATGGCAGATAAAACAATTTCTTATGATATTGCTCAAGAATTAAAATCATACTTTGAAAATTCAAGTCTTACTGATTCGCTTGTAACTTATAACATTACCATGCGGACAATCGAGGTTAATGATAATTCTGCTATTATTTTCATTATGCAAACTGGATTGACATATAGCGCAATCATCTTGTTTGTAACCTGTTTTACTATCTTGGCTTTGCAGCAATTATCAGATTCCGGGAAATATAAATATCGTTTTCGGGTTCTAAGAAATATGGGCGTAGAAGAACCCCATATACGAAAGTTGATTTTGAAACAATTAGCTGTATGGTTTGGTGTTCCGGTTATACTGGCCCTTATCTTGTCTGGCGCATTCCTTGTATTTTTGTTTGTAGGATTCCATATGCAGATTGCAGTGTATATCGGAGTACAGCGATTGGTACAGCAGCTTTGATTGTGTTGGCTATTTTAGGTGTCCTTTAATAAGTTACTTTATTAGTACATGGGTCTTGTTTAATAAGTCTGCATCTGCCTGACCTTTTTGTATTTTACAATGACCTTATCAACAAAAAGCGAGGAGGCGACGCAATGGAACTGACCCCGACATTGATTTTGAATCTGGCGCTGCTGATCGTCCCGCCCGTTGCCCTTGTGCTGGTGTTCCGGCAATGGCTGGCCCGGCACATCCGCTGGACGGTTGCCTTGACTGCCCTCTGTGATGTTCTTTTGTTTTGGGATGAACTGTTCTACTATGAGAGCTTCGGCCTATTCGCTGTACTGATTCTGGTACAGTTGGCGGCCACCGGCGCGGCAGCGTTCCGCATTTACAACAAACAAAGAAAAGGTTGAATAGAAAATAGGTATCATCAATCAAAAATATCATTGGAGGTAACTTATGGAAAAAGAAACAATGGGAACTGTAATTTCAGTTACAAAACAATGGTGGTTAAAAGTGAATCGTAAACCTGTCCGCGCTCATGCTATGGATGGCGCAGCCTTTCCGCATACTATCAAGGTCAAATATACGATAGACGGTAAAGATTACATCTGCCGAAAATGGATTGGTGCAGGAAACAACGTTCCTGACAAGGGAACAACGATTAAAGTTACCTATTGGGAAGATAAGCCATCGAAAGCAAGAATTGAGCTCTAATCAATAAATTTATCAAAATATGGAGGTGATGATGTGATGGGACATTAGCTGTTTTTGATATTGAAGAATCCGGCAAGAAGATTGGTGAAAAGTTATTTCTGCTTCTTAACGAGGAACAAAAGAATGCTCTAATGCAATATATTTTGGAACAAGGAGTCAGTCATGGAACGGTATTCAATTCCTGTCACACTTTCTCCGCAGCAGAGAAGAATCCTCTTACAGAAATACAAGAAGGCGAGCTTTATCTATGTCTGGAACATCGTACTGTCAAGGTTAGGCAACGGATTATCAACCTGACAAGTAAGGAGTTTGATATACTGGCATTACTCATTGCTAATCCCAAACGTGTTTTTACTTATGAACTGATTACCGATTTGGTTTGGAAAGAGGATTGTGATTTCTATTCGAGAAAAGCCATTCATAATCATATAAGTAAGCTGCGTAAGAAGTTACGTTATGAACCGGATCTTCCAAACTATATTGAGAGTGTCGCCGGGATCGGCTATAAATTTGAATATCTATAACATGAGCCCACAAGGTGTCATTTTCTCCTTGTGGGCTTGCTTTTTGCAACATATATTCTAAGAGCAGAATATGTAGAAAATTGCGAATATAAAGAGTAAAAAGCGAATGTCTGCGGACTGATACAGGAAACATAACCGATATAATTTTCTCCCAAGGAGGTATCAAGCAGCCGATTCAGGTTCCTCCTTGATGGGAGGAAATGCCTATGCGTCTATGCAACACAGATTCGCAGATAAACTGTCTTACATTCAGTCACCTATACGTCGTAATCCAGCTCGTATGGATTGCGGCGTTTTTGGTTTCGACAAAATTTGAGCATTTTCGCTGTCAACCTCCCGGAAAAATTTCATACTGTTGCTTTGGCGCGCCTGTTCTTTGTACGGGCGCGCTTTTTACCCTTTTTAATCAGAAAGAGACTTAGACCTTATCGCTGCCGCAGCCCCCTCTGATTTCGATTTTTTCCATCAACTCAAACATCGAAATTGGAGGAAATTACTATGAAGAAAATCAATCTTCGGGATTATTACCCGTATTATACACAGGACATGATCGTTGAGGTGCCGGATGAAGTTGCTTTGTTGCTTCGGGAATATATGTTGCTGGAGGAAGCCTATCGGATTCGTACATACCGTTATAAAGCATTTTACTCTCTGGATCGAGACGAAGGTATTGAGCGTGAGATATTGCAAAAACCTCTTAACCCGGCAGAAATTTGGGAACAGCGTCAAATGACGGAGTTGATTTATACAGACCGAAAGGATTGCAAATGGTCTGCAACTACAATCATCCGCATTTTACAGGATGAAACTTACACCGGAACACTGGTCCAGGGCAAGCAGACAACGCCCCATTTCAAATTAAAAGAGCGTGAGGACAAACCTTCTTCGGAATGGATTCGTGTGGAGGGAACCCATGAAGCGATCATACAAAAGCACGATTTTGATCTGGTGCAACGGCTCCGCAGGATTGACACAAGGACTTCTCCCAAATCGGATAAGGTTTACCTTTTTTCCGGTATTTTGATCTGCGGCTGCTGTGGCTGCCGTATGACCCGCAAGACGAACCGCTATAAAGATAAAGAGTATCACTATTATTACTGCCCGACCGGCAAAAAGGAATGGCTGCACATCGTCGGTCATGCTGAAAGAGTCGGATCTGATTGAATGTGTGCAGGACAGTTTGAAAGGACATATTGAAAATGTTGCTTCTCTGGATGCCCTGCTGTCCAGTATCAGTCAGGAACGGATCAACCGGGAATTGGCACAGGAATATGCCGCACAGATCAGAGTAAATGAAAAGCGTGTAGCACAGACCGAGGGCTTTAAGGCAAAACTCTATGAAAATCTGGTGAGTGGAATTCTGACAAAGGAAGAATTTCTCTCTTATAAGCGAAAATACAATGCAGATATTGAACTGTTCCAAAAGGCAATCGCTGAATGGAACGATAAACTTACAGATGTATTGGAAAACCGAAGCGAACGAAATCGTTGGATCAACCATTTTATGAGATTTTCTACTATGGAGGATATTGACCGCCGGGCAGTCATGCAGCTTATCCGAAGCATACGGGTAATGGGTAAAGATGAACTGCATATTGAATTTAATTACCAGGATGAATATCAGAAAGCAATCTCTTTGGCGGAACAGATTGCTACAAAAAATGAAGAAAGGATGGTGGGCTAAATGGCAAGAAAAAGCAGAAAACAGACGGCGGCACCTATGCCGGCACCATCTTTATATGTACATGTGGCTCTGTATTCTTGCATTGGATTCCTCCTTTATAATTTTTGATGTTTGTTGACGGAAGCTACAACGCAGCCTATAGGCATCACTCCTTTCAGTTCGATTTGAATACAGAGAATTGCTCCCTGCTAAATGCCTTAAAAAAATCCCTCCACTTATCGCGGAGGAAAACATGTTTTGCACACCCTGTTTTATTAAATTTTTTCTTTGTTTATCGCGGCGTATCTTTTAAGCCGGCAAATACAAGTTTTATACCATCCAACAGCTTCATGAGGGATAATTCTAACATTCCTCTACTTATCGCCGTTCTTCAGCAATTTTTTGAGTTTTTTCTGTGCGATTCACACACTTAAAAATCGTTTTCATGTTCATGCCGGATATCCTAAAATATAAGCCATTCCGTTTCTTTGAATCCCATACAAACCATGGACGCAAAAAGGGAGCCGCGCCAATTGGCGCGGCTCCCTGAGTTGAGTGTTCGGTTTTACATTCCCTGCGTCGGTGAGGTATGATGCTCCTGCTCCATCAGAAGTTCCAAGCTGTAATCCAAAATCTTCTCCTTGCGCTCGGTCAGCATGGTCAGGTAGAATTCACGCTGGATCGGCAGCAGTTCAGGGACACCTTCGAGAAAGTTATGGATCGCATCGAGGTCGATTCTTGAACAGACACGCTTGAGCGCCTCATTGCAATCAGGATTCTTCAGTGAGGAGATGTAATCAAAATAAGATATCTTTTTCCCACCTTCTTCGATAGAGGAAGTTGGGAAGGTATAGATGCGCTGATCGATTTCCGCTTCGTCTTGCAGCACAGTTTTCATCCGTTCCAAATCAAGCTGCGGGTACAGGCAGGAACCGCAATCATAGATCGGCGCTAACTCTGCCTGCTGCTTTTCCTCATCCACCAGGAACCCCCAGTTGCCGTTGTGCCGGTCGAAGTTTCCAAGGAACGCATCCGCAATAAACATGTCCCAGAAAAAATGCCGCAGCTCATCGGCGGGATAAATACTCTGCTCCTCAATGGCCTCCAGAATGGAGGACAGTTCTTTTCCATAACCGTTCTGTTCACTGTTGATGCAGGTGTTTTTCAGATGGGCAAACTCGATGAGCCGTTTTCCGTCCTCTGTAAAATCCCGACAGGCAACTACCAGCTTTGTTTTACTGCGGCTGTCCGTATAGTTTCCGAGGAGCGTTTCCTGCGTCCGAAAGCCCAACATTTCAAAGATATGACAGGCGATATATTCGCTGATGCAGCCGTTGCTGTAGCTCATATCCCGATTTCGGCTGGGCTTTGGCGGGAACTTGAGCATATAACTGTGTCCTTGATAGGTGATATTGATTTTATTCCCATTGGCTCCGCCGTAGGCGCGGAAGCGGTTGACTGGGCAGTTGGTAAAATCAATCACGGGTTCTCACCCCCTTATAAATATTTTGCGCGAAGATAATCTGCCTGCTCCTGTGTAATGGCGTTGCTCCATTGATTGGAATTGATCGCGCTATATAATTCTCCCCACAGGCAGTCCATATAAGACACTTTGTCTTTTTCGCCCTGAATGTACTCACGGAGCGCTTTATCCAAACTGGCGGGCAGATTCTTTTCCAAATAGGTTCGGTCAGTCGGCTTGCCACCATGCATTTGCGGTTTCTCCACGGTCAGCGTAATGAGCTGCTCCATCGGGATACCCAGTGCGGAGGACAGCTTCATCAATGTTCCGGCACTGCATCGGGAAAGCGTTGTCTTGCCGGAGCAAATGTCCGCCAGCGTTGCCCAAGGCACACCGCTTTTCTTGGAGAGCTGGTAGCGGGAAAGGTTCTTTTCCCGCAGTATCTGTTGGATCGTCATATACATCACCACTCTTATTATATCGGTGTGCCGATAATCAGTCAAGAGAAAAGCTCCTAAACCTCTGACCGGTCTATATGTCTGCATTTGCGCTACTGCCGATTATTACGATAGAGCGGGACAAGCCTTTACGACCTGTCCCGCTATTTTTCTGTCTGGATTTTGAAAGTATTTTCCTTGTCTATAGTGGCTCAACCACTGAACTGCTGCCCATGATTTACTCGTCATCATCGGGCCATGACGAGATCATGTGAATATCGCCGGTGTCCATATCCATTGCCATGTGATCGCCCATGCGCATCATGAGATCCCCGTCGGAGTCCATCGCCATATTATCCGAAATGCTCATGGCGAAGTCTCCGTCATCGTAGTCAAAAAATCGATTGCACACTGTACCCGCCTCCTCTATTGAAATATCTGTTATAAACCTCATTCACCGCTTCCACATACACCACAAAGGATGGATGGTTATGATCCTGCCAAGACAGATACATATTTTTCTTCTCAAGATACTTGTCCCGAACCTCCTGCCATAAGCCTTCTTCCTTTATATCATCCGCTCTATCTTTCACTTGATGTGAGCGTGGCACTTCATTCCATGTGTACTGATTCCAAGGTTTATTATGTACTAACCGCATATAGTTCCCGTTTGGATTTTTCTTGATAATCGCAACATCAAAGCTGAATTCAACATTTGGAGTATCCTTAAAATGCAGCAGTGCAGTCAAGCAAGAAGTTGAATCTTGTGCATCCGAAAAGAACTTTCCGCCCACCGCTTTGTTAAGGGCGTTTCTAATTGTATCTTTCAGTAATCGCGGGTCGCGATACTCGTCATCTGCTTTCATGACCAAAAGGTTGTAGTCCAAGTCATACGGTCCATTTCCATCTCTCGTGATCATATTCCTTGCCCCGCTTCCGACAAGCGAAAACTGCGCAGAAATGCCTTTCTTTTTCAGCAACTCGCAGGTTTCCTTCAGAACATACGAACAATCCGAACGATATTGCTTTGCCTCAGACTCACGAACAAACTCATACGCCATACATACTCTCCTTCTTGCCCATGCCACCCATTCAACATCGAGGTTAAATCATTATAGAATAGCATAGAAAGTTTGATTGTCAATAGCGACTTGACCCCATTTTGAATGTTTTCCGCATATTTCACCCTATGGTCCCAATTTTGTTGCCGTTTTCGTAAATGTCCGTGCCATCTTTGCTGTGATTAGGTCCCTCGTACTCTACCCATCCGAAGCCCGCCACATAGACTTTGTCGCCGGGGTGCAGTTCTTTAGAAGGCTGTGGCGGAGTTGGCTCTGGTGCGGAATTCTTAGCGGGTGCTTGCCCCGTGGAAAGCTGGAGTTCGGAAGCTACGGGTGTTTCAATAGGCCCTGTCTTCGGTTCAGGTTGCTCTTCTTGGGGCGCTTCTTGTTGCGGGATCGTTCTTTTTTCCTTCTCTGCCAGTGTTGCTGGTTCCTCAATTTCCGCAACGGTCGCTTCCTTGGCGCTCACAGCGGTTTCTGCGGCTGGGACGGGTGTTTCCTCGACCGCGTTGCCATGTGGCCACACAGCGGCGCACAGGGCGACACATGCGGCAATCATTGTCACTATGATGAGTTTCTTCATTTCTCTTCCTCCTTAGATGCGAAACGAGCGCCTGATCCCATTGCCGTTTGGCAGGAGACTGAGCGCTCATTTTCGTAGTGATTCAATTCTACGGAGAGTTTCCACGCCAGTTCAAATCCAGCGATAAAGCTGTCGATGGAGGTCTCCTCCGCAATACGGTCTTTTGCGTCGATGATCTGGAGCACCAGCCGACGCTCCAGTTTGCCCAGTACCTTGCTAAGTGCTTGATGGCATTCATCAATTTCCTGTTTCTGAGCCTGGAGTTCAGGCGGGGTACAAAAGCAATCGTATAGGTCTTTCAGCAGCTTGTATTTCATGCGCTCGCCTCCTTGCAGCATAAACATATACCACAGTTCGACGGAAATAGCTACTGAAACTTTTTCAGAAAATAGCGGCTGGAACATTGTGTTTCAGCCGCTATTTGCGATGCGGGGTACTCGTGGTGCGGGCTCGCAGGTTAACTATACCCCTAAGCAATTTTTACTTCTGTTTGCATCCATGCTAAGAGTTTTTATGACGATGACAGCCCTGGGCAATTCGTGGTGACATTGCGAATGATGATAAGCGATATCCTGGCACCACCAATTTCCGCAAGGCATGATCAAGTCAACGCGCCGTTATTCTCTACTTTTTCTGCTTCGGACAGTTCTTCCCAATCCTCACAATTCCCGCATCTGCGAAAGTAGTCGTGGCCGCCGTCCACGGCGCATGAACCGCAGCTGCAAAACTTGAAATCATGGACAGTTTTGCTTTCGATGACGTCTCCACATTTCTTGCATCTGATTGCGTTTCTGATAATTCTCGGCATAATCATTCTCCCTTTAGTGCAGTCCGGATTTTTTCTCCACTGCCGTCTGTACGGAGGCCCAGGAACGGAACAGCGCACTTCTCCAAAACGGAGTTCTTCTTCATATCTCGCTCTGCCTGCTTGCTCCCGGCCTCATGGAAACCACTTCCGGCCATTTCAATAGCCAGCACAAACTGTCCACGCTTACATGGTTTGAAACATTTTTGCCAACTGCATAAACGACGAGTTCGGCATGATTTGCTTGGACGGAATGAAAAGATACTTCCACTGCTTATAGCCGTTCGCCTTTCCCCAGCGAGAGGCAACTTCACAGTAATGAATGCCGCGCCTTTTCTTGGCGATAACATCCGGGTCACTGAGCTTGTCCTCGCCCTTTACCTCCACGAGATAAACCGTATCATCGGTCTCCACAACGAAATCCGGCTCATAGTTATGCCCGTGATTGTAGGTGATATTGAATTCTGTGGAGCAGGGCGAAGCCAGTTCTGCACATCGGTGTCCGTCTCCAACACCCGTGCAAGTACCAGTTCGGGGCGGCTGTCAAACTTGGCGGCGCTGAATACGCCCCGCTTGACACCTTCAAACAGAACTGATTGGATATTCCCGGTATAATCATCGGAGAAAAGATTGACCCGTTCGGCACAGCTGTAAGACTGCTGCAGGTTGTAATCTCTTGTGCCGACAACCTCTTCCTGCAAAAAGCCGTTCTCACAATAGAAGTGCTGCAGCATTTGCGTATAGATCTTGTTTCCGATATCACGCTTATACATCATAATGATGTTCTGCATTCCATTGGTGCCGTACTGTATTTCGTAGCGGTCGCAGACTTGTGTAATCAGCTTGAACAGCAGCTTGGAGCATTTTTCGTAGTCGATCTCCGGCTTCTGTCGGAGTTGCTCCAGTATGACCTTTTTCGGATTGTAGCCCTCAAAATCGATTGCATCGCCCTTGATACGCTGCCGGTCCTGCATATCCTCCAGATTCTGAACGAGCAGCTCATTCTTGATCGGCACATGGGTAAAATCTGCCATGTCCAAATCAAAGTCTACGAACACATATTCCTCAACACCGGCATCCGTTACCTTGATACGGGGAATCGGAATAAATTTGTTCACGGCAGCTCTGTGCGTTTCCTCGGTTTGGTAGAGCATCCATGCTGCCAGCGGCATTTCATTCTCCTTGAAGGTCTGTCCCAGATCCTTATCCTCAGCGACCTTCTGTTTGACTGTTTCTACAATTTGCTGTGCCTGCAGGGGTGACCGTATGCGCCGGGGTATGCTGAATGTGCTGCTCAACCTCTGCTTTGATCAAGTCAGCTGCCTTCTTGATCAGTGCATCTGTGGTATCCGTCTTTTCAATTTGAGTATGAGCATACGCTTTTTCCAGCTCGGCATCCGGATTGGTTTCTATTGTCAGCTGAGTATAGACCACTTCTTCGGGCTTGATTTCTTCTGCTTTAATGACATTCCCAGCCTTAAAAATAGAATCACCCTTCTGTGCCTCCGCCAGAATATCATTGAATTTATCATGAGCAGTCAGCATGACGGCATCCACATCCCGATCACCGGTGCGCTCTCCATAGGGTAGGCGCAAGCCGCGACCGACCATCTGCTCTCGCAGAATTTTGGATGCGGCCGTCCGAAGCGGAACGATGGTATAGAGGTTGTTGACGTCCCAACCTTCTTTGAGCATATTGACATGGATCACGATCTCCACCGGATTTTCGGGTTTTCCACATCCAGAAGCAGACGAGTGTTCGCTTCGGTCTCTTGCCTTCTGTTTAGAGTGGACGATTATCGTTTTGTTGCGATATGCGCCACTACGGAATTCGTCTGACTTTACGAATTGCTCCACCCAGGTTGCGTGATCTGTATCCTTGCAAACTACGAGCATAAACGGCTTCACCACAGGCTTGCCGTGATTGGCAGCGTAGACTTCCAATTTGCGCTTTGTGCTTTCATGGCAGGTGATGCCGTCCAGCAGCATCATTTTATCCAGCTGTTCATCACCGAAGTTATAGAAATCAATGTCCGAGCGGGTCACGGCATATGGGGTGCGGGTATAGCCATCCTCGATTGCCTTGGACAGCGGGTATTCATATACCACATTTTTGAACGGCACCTGCTTGTTCCCCTTGGTCACCAATGGTGTCGCTGTCAATTCCAATCCCAGCAGCGGATGCAGCTCGTTCAGCGCCTGTGCCCCCTTTTCTGCCCGGTAATGGTGCGACTCATCCATAATGAGCACAAGATCCGGCAAGTCGGACAACGCCTGATAGAACGAGTCCCCAATGAGCTCGTTCACCTTTTTCATGTTTGCGCCCTCTTTGTTGAATTTGTCGATGTTATACACGAAGATGTGAACATCGGATTCAAACAGGGAGAGCGTTTTTTCACGGTAATCGTCATCCGTAATGATCTGCGGCGGCGTGCTGAAACAGCCAAGCCCCTTGAACACATACTTGGCACTGTTGTTATCACTGAGATCTTTTTTGAGTTTTTCAAAAATCGTGGTATTGGGAGCAACCACGAAAAAGTTCCTGATATGGTGCTGTGTGTAGAGGTAGGCGATAAAGGCTCCCATTAAACGAGTCTTGCCGACACCGGTCGCCAGAGCAAAAGTCAGGGACATAAAATCGCGCTCAAAATCGGAGCAGATCGGATACATAGCGTGGACAGCACCCAGTGCCGCTTTCAGATTCATGCCCTTGCGGAGCTGTACGGCGTTGGTGATCTCTTCAAGAATCTTCAACGATTGCGTCTGCGGTTTGCGGAGGGACATGACGCCACTGATATAGTCTGTGGTATAGAGCGGAAAATCGTTAGACATCCTCTTCCTCCTCGTCGCAATCATCATACACCGGCGGGTGTACGATATTCAGGTTGTAATCCGCTTTGCCGAACTCGCAGCGTTCCAGCAGCATTTGCGGGATCTTCTTCACTGTGATATTATCGTAAGCCTTGTCCAGTCCGCTGTCAAAGGAGCGGCAAGCGATGATCAGATACTCGCCCTCCTCCATGGTGTCCTTGATGGAGTCCAGATAGGGGCTGTTCAGGTGGCGGGTAGTCACAAAGAGGTAGCTGTTCTCGTTGCCTACAGACTGTTTCCAGAACAGGTCACCATCCGGATGATAGCGAAATCCCTCATGCAGGGCGACCGCAGCTGCCAGCATATTGGCGTCGTAGTCCTCGTTGATGACATATTCGTCAAAGGAGTCTTTGTTGATTAGGGTGGGTGCTACCTCATAGAAACGATAACCACCACCGCCTTGCCAGTTCTGCGCCTTGGTAATGCCGCCGGGGTCCTCCCCGGCAATGACCTTATCCATGCGCACTTTGCAATGGGTATAGGCGTGATTGCCCATTTCCACGCCGATCCAACGCCGCCCCATTTTCTGCGCGACGGCAGCAGTCGTGCCGGAACCGAGGAAGGAATCGAGAACCAAATCGCCGGGATTGGAGGCTATGTGGATGATGCGTTCAATCAGACGCTCAGGCTTGGGGGTATCAAACGAAATATCACTTCCAAACAAAGCATTTACTTCGTCCTTAGACTCACCAGTGTGGCCGACTTCGTCCTGCGGCCACCACGTCCACGGTACAATTCCCTTTGCTTCTGATAAAAATTGTTTTCTGCGAGGCACGCCATTTCCGTCACTTCCGAAGGTCACTCGTCCGTCCGCAAGCGCTTTCTTAAATTCTGGCTCTACAACTTTCCAACAATTTCCCGGCGGCGGTGTATGTACTTTCCCATTTGGGGCAACAATCTCGTACATTTGATTGGGCCGGTATCCTTGCGCAAGCAACGAAACTGATTGCCATGCGCCTCGAGGGTCATTATCCGGATTTTTGTACGCTTTGAGTTGTTTTTCTGCAAGTGGAAGATAATTTCTGGCCTTTTTAAATGCATCCTTGTCTTTTACATAAACAAGAATATATTCATGTGAGTCGCCAATTGCCTCTCGGTTCTCGCGTGAATAACGTTTTTGCCATACAATAGAGGCAAGGAAAGATGATCGGCCAAATACCTCATCGCACAAAACCTTTAGATAATCACGTTCATTGTCATCAATGCTTATCCATATGGAACCCGTATCACCCAAAAGCCTCCACATAATTTGTAGGCGCGGGCGTATCAGATTGAGCCAAAGACTATGTTCAATATTGTCTTCATATATGTTTGCGGCATTTGCGTTGTACGGCGGATCGATATAGATGCACTTTACCTGTCCGGCAAATTTGCTCTCCAGCGCTTTCAGTGCCAGCAGATTATCCCCATGGATCAGCATATTCTGCGTATCCGGGTCGGCGGCAGTGTTGGAAAGCTCCGTATTTTCAATCAGCAACCGAGGCTCGACTCGAATCGGCTCGTCTTTGCCATACCACGTCAGCTCCAATTTATTAGCCATTGGTTGGCCACCCCTCTTTCATGGCAAGTGCCTCGAGTTGTTCCCCCAAATTATATCGTATATCGTTTTCTGTTACCTGATCAAAAGGGCGAATAACCGTTGTTGGTAGCGCCTTGATTGCGGCAAGAATCTCCGGGTGTTTTGCGTTATTCTGCATAATTTGCAGTTGCGCAGAACTGCGGTCAAATGGGGATTTCTGAAGCTCGTTCCATGTATCCAGAATATCCTTTCCAAATCCGTAATATATTGTTTCTGCCGCAAATAGGCAATCAATAAACTGTAATCCATCCGTTATCCTCCTCTGTGTCCGTTGCTTGCGAAATCCGTATCAGCAACCAATTGAACTTTTTCAACTGCCGCTATGGTGCTGTTTTCCTCTCGCTCCAAAGCCTCATCCAGCTCGTACATTAGCATACTGGCAAACATTAACTGCCGTGCCGCATTCTCTGCTGTAATGAAATCATTTTCGTGAGCCTTTGGATTTCGCAAGGCAGCCGCTGCTCCGGCAAACATATCCATAAATCCTCGTTGAACATTTTCGCCTGTATCCGTTGAGGTGTCTGCAATCACAAGCTTATGATTGTTTCCTATTAGGAACGCTGTAAATACAAGGCTTTTCGGAGCCTACGAACCACAAAAAATAATATTTGATCTACCACATTACACAAAAAGCCGTCCGGCGTTCAAATCGGGCGGCTTTTTTGCGTGGATAGACCGGAAGGAGGCGGAAAAATAATTACAGAAATTTAACCAGCAAAATTGTGCAACTTTCACGAAAAGGAGGTTAGTGAATGGCAGATGAAAAATTGAACACAGGCCCCGGTGAGGAGAAGCTCCCGGAGGCTTCCGCCCTGTTACGGTTGACGGGCCCCAGGCTCCGGCTCCCGAACAGACTGCCGCTCCCACACCCCAGCAGGAGGGGCCTGCCCAGCCCGAGCCCGGTGATGTGGTGGTGTCCTTTGACAAAATCAATGAGCTGATGAATGAAAAGCGGCAGACAGCCCGGGCCGAGGTAGAAAAAGAGGAGGCGGCAAAAGAGCCGGAGGAGAAAACGCAGGAGGAACCTCCCGCCGCTGGGGATGGCGAACCGAAAAAGGCCCGTCGGGGCCGTCCTCCAAAAGAGGAAAAAGCGGAGCCTGCTGGCAAGGAGGCGGCGAAGCCCCGCAAGGGCCGCCCACCCAAGGCGGATAAGGCGGCCCCCGGCGAGGCCACGCCGACTAAGCGAGACAAATTGTCCCGAAGTGGGAAAAAGGCTGCGGAGGTTAAAGCTGCCCCGGAACCCGAAAAGGCCCCACCCGAAAATGCGGCTCCGGCCCCGGAACAGGCTCCGCCTGAGCCAGCCGCTCCACCCCGTCCTGTGGAGGAAGGAAAGCTGGTCTATCTGAAACTTTCCGAAATGCATCCGTTCCACACATTCCGCCCCCACCCGTTTAAGGTGCGGGACGATGCCAAAATGCAGGAAACGGTAGCGTCCATCAAGGCAAACGGCGTAATGGTTCCTGGTCTTGCCCGCCCGGAAAAGGATGGCAACGGTTATGAGATCGTGGCGGGCCATCGCCGCCATCATGGTTGTGAGCTGGCCGGGCTGGAGGAAATGCCCTTTATCGTCCGGGAAATGACTGACCACGAGGCGGTACAGGCCATGAAGGACAGCAACAAGCAGAGGGATCAGACGCTCCCCAGCGAACTGGCCGCCCTGTTGGAACTGGAAGTGGAGGACATCAAGCACCAGGGCGGGCGGCTGAAAAATGTGGCCGAGGGCGATATTGGAAAACGCTCCGTTGAGATCGTGGGCGAGGCGCACGACATGAACTATAAAAAGGTCATGCGTTATCTGCGGCTGAACTCCCTTGTGCCGGAACTGCTGGACAAGGTGGACGATAAAAAAATGGGCTTTATGCCCGCTGTGGAGATTTCCTATATCCGCCCCAAAAACCAGCGGCTGATCGCTGTTTCCATTGACGGAGAACAGGCATCCCCCTCTCTGGCCCAGGCGAAAAGCTCCGGGAGCTGGACAAGGACGGAAACTCAATGGTGATGTCATTGATGGCATCTTATCAGAAAAGAAAAAGGAGGATCGAGGCGTGATTATTTCTACCGCTGAACTGGAAAAGTATTTTGGCAAGGAGGCCACTCCCGCCAAAATGAAGGAGCAGATCATGACTTTGCTGGACGAGTGGAAAGAGAAACAGCCGCCCGAACTGGCGAAGGCTCCGAAAAAGATGGAGCAGGACAAGTAACCACTTCGAGACATTTTGTCCCGAGGACCCTGCCCTCCGCATCATGGCTCTGGTGGTATATATCCCCCGTCGCCGCCTGTTTTTTCGTACAGCCGGGAGCGGGCTGTCAAGGGTGCATCGCACCGCCGTTTTACGGCGGCCTGCCCTTGACGGTCTGCCCCGGCTGTGCTATTTCCCCGGCAAGCGGCGGGGGTATATCCTCCAGAGCCGCCCCCTTTCCCATGATTGGGAAAGGGCGGGGGGATTGGGTTGAACTTTCTTATTAAAATATCGGAGGTATTGACTATGAAGCGTCCCCTTGCATACATTACCGCCGCATGGCTTGGCGGCGACAGTGAAAACGCAGAACAGGCCGCCCGCTACTGCCGGGCGGTTTATGAGGCAGGCTTTTCACCAATCTGCCCGCCCCTTTATCTGCCCCTGTTTCTCAATGACGCAGTACCCGAGGAGCATAAAAGCGGCATCGACATGGGCCGTGACCTGCTCCGCCGCTCCCATGTGCTGGTGGTCTGCGGCCACACCATGACCGAGGCCATGAAAAATGATATTGCCGTGGCCCAGCGGCTGGGAATTACCGCCACCACCCTTGAGGGCATCCTGACCGTCAAGGGACAGGGCAAACGCTGATGGAGTCTGTTTTTGAGGCTTTCATTTCAAATCCTGCCCTTTACAGTGCGGGGCATCTGGTGGGGGAAACGCTGCATTTCCCCACCAACACGGAGGAGGTGCAGTCCCTCTTAAAGCGGATCGGCATGGACGGGGTGCGCTGCCAGGAATACTTTATTATCTCCTTTGACAGCGACATTCTCGGCCTTTATGACTATCTGGGCGAGTATGAAAACATTGACGAGCTCAACCACCTGGCCCATCTGCTGAAGGAGCTCTCCCCATCAGAACGGGAAACGCTGGAGGCGGTTATGGACAGCGGCCAGCATTGTGGCTCGGTGCAGGACTTGATTAACCTTACGCAAAATCTGGACTGCTACGACCTGCATCCCGGTGTGGACAATGAGGAAATGCTGGGCCGCCTTTATGTGGAGGATATGGAAAGTCTCGAAGTGCCGGACAATATAAAACCCTACTTTGACTTTGAAGCATACGGGCGGGACATTTCCATCAACGAAAACGGACACTTTGCACCGGGCGGCTATGTGACGAAGGTGAGTGACGATTTCCGGGAGGTCTACCACGGCCCCCAGGACATCCCCGCTGAACACAGGGTTTTTGCTTACCCTCAGCTTTCGATCCGGGAGCAGATGGCCGCTTATCAAGAAATTATTGACGGTTCCTCAAAGGAGGGGTTCCGGCGGCTGGCTGAAAAACACCATGAGGAACGGTAACGGGACTTCGAGACAATTTGTCCCAAGGCGAAAGGAGGCGGTGTAACTGATTGATGAGGAAATTTCCCGGAGCTCCATAGCGATTTCTGTCCGGGCCAGCAAGCTGACAGCCCGGGGGCTGGCCTATGTACTCCGGGCGGCGGGCCGCCAGATCGCCAAACGGCATAAGAAAGCCCAAAGGCCCCACGGCAGACAGAGCGTGAAAAAGCTCATGGCCCACGGCGAAAGTGTGAACAGCATCGAGGTGGAGGCCCCGAAGCTCTTTGACCGTATGGCCCGCCGTTTTCATGTGGACTATGCCTTTTACAAAACCGGGCCGGACAAATACCTGCTGTTTTTCAAGGCAGGACAGGCGGATGCAATTACCGCCTGTTTTGAGCGGTACTCCCGCAGGCTACTGGAACAGTCAAAATCCAGCCGCATCCCCATCCGGGAACAGCTCAAAAAAGCGGCGGAACAGCTTGTAAAGGAACCGCCCAAAACACAGGAACGGACAAAGGAGGTGGTTCGTGAAGAACGATAGCATCAAAAAATACCTTATTCCCAACATTCCGTATCTGTTTGTCCTGTGGGCCTTTCTCAAGCTGGGGACGGCCTACCGTCTGGCGGCGGGTGCGGATTTTGCTCATAAGCTCATGGGGCTGGGCCAGACCATTGGCCCGGCCTTTGCCGACTTTGCCCCGGGGCTTGCTCCCTTTGACTGGCTCGTTGGCATTGTGGGGGCTGTGGCGTTCCGGGTAATGGTCTATGTAAAAAGCAAAAACGCCAAAAAATTTCGGCGGGATGAGGAGTATGGATCAGCCCGTTGGGGCTGTCCGAAAGATATAGCCCCTTTCGTAGATCCAAAGTTTGAAAACAACATCATTCTGACCGGGACGGAGTTCCTTACCATGAATACCCGTCCGAAAAATCCGGCCAACGCCCGCAACCTCAATGCCTGTGTGATCGGTTCGTCCGGCTCCGGCAAAACCCGGTTCTGGCTTACCCCGCAGATTTTGCAGGCCAGCGCAGACAAAAACGGCGGATGCAGCTATGTGTGTGTCGATCCCAAAGGAGGCGTTCTCGGGCAGGTGGGCCACTTCCTGCAAAAGCGTGGGTATCGGATCAAGGTGTTCAATTCCATTGATTTCACAAAATCCATGCACTATAACCCGCTGGCGTACATCCGCAACGAGGCCGACATCCTTAAATTTGTGGACGCTCTCATTTCCAACACAAAAGGCGAAGGCAAGGAAGTCGATCCATTCTGGACAAAATCGGAAACCCTGCTTTACTGCGCCCTCATCGCCTATATCATTTTTGAGGGCCCCGCCGAGGATCGGAACATGAACACATTGGTTGACATGATTTCCGGGATGGAGGTCAAGGAGGATGACGAGGATTTTATGAACGCCGTGGACTATATGTTTGCGGGCCTGGAAAAACGAAAGCCGGATTGCTTTGCGGTCAAGCAGTATAAAAAGTACAAACTGGCCAGCGGCAAAACAGCAAAGTCGATCCTTATTTCCTGCGGTGCAAGGCTGGCTCCCTTTGACATCCCCCAGCTTAGGGAGGTCATGGCCTATGACGAGCTGGAGCTTGACCGCATCGGGGATCGAAAAACGGCGGTGTTCTTTATCATCTCGGACACTACGCAAACCTATAATTTCCTTGTGGCTCTGGCCTTTTCGCAGATGTTCAATCTGCTGTGTGAGAGGGCCGACAATGTTCACGGAGGCCGCCTGCCCCATCATGTACGGGTGCTGTGGGACGAGGCCGCCAACACAGGGCAGGTTCCCCAGCTTGAAAAGATCGTGGCTGTCATCCGTTCCCGTGAGATCAGCTTAACGCTGTTCTATCAGCAGTTGGCGCAGTGTAAGGCGATTTACGATAAACACGCCGAAACCATTTTGGGAAATATGGACAGCGTGATATTCCTCGGGGGCCGGGAGGCCAGCACCATCAAGGAAATATCCGAGAACTGGCTGGGTAAGGCTACAATCTCCATGCAGACCGACAGCCGCTCCCGTGGCCAGTCGGAAAGCTACAGCCAAAATAACCAGCGGCTGGGCCGGGAGCTGATGACACCCAGCGAACTGGCGACCATGCCCGGGGATAAGTGTATTTTACAGCTTCGGGGCCTGCCCCCGTTCTATTCCCCAAAATACGATTTGAAAAAGCACCCGAACTACCGATATACGGCTGAAGCCGACAAAAAGAAAAACGCCTTTGACCTTGACCGGCTCATTAACCGCCGCAGGCGGCCCGGGCCGGACGAGCTGTGAGGTGTATGCCGTGGCTGTGCCGGACGATGGGCTCACAAGCGAGGACGAGGACATCCTCAATTATGATGACATCGACGATCCGGACGCCTTTGCATAAATAGGGCTTTGGGACAAAGTGTCCCGAAGTATGTAACCTGCCGCCAGAAATGGCGGCTTTTTTCATGGCCGGGAATACCCCCGGAGAAAAGGAGGCTCTATGCAGTTTTTCACTTCCGCTATTGATACTTTGCAGACTCTTGTTGTAGCCCTCGGCGCTGGACTTGGCGTGTGGGGCGTTGTCAATCTGCTGGAGGGCTATGGATCGGACAACCCAGGTTCCAAAAGCCAGGGCATGAAGCAGCTCATGGCTGGCGGCGGCATCATCCTTTTGGGAACCACGCTGATCCCCCTGTTGTCTGGCTTGTTCTAAGGAGGGCTTATGGATTTTCTCACCGACTGGCTCACGAACTGGCTGAAAGAGCTGTTGATCAGCGGCATCATGGGGAACCTCGAAGGGCTCTTTGATACCGTCAATGCCAAAGTCGGAGAGATTGCGGTACAGGTAGGGACTACCCCGGCGGCATGGAACGCCGGGGTTTTCTCCCTCATCCGCCAGCTTTCCGAAACGGTGATCCTGCCGATTGCCGGATTGGTGCTGACCTTTGTTGCCACCTACGAGCTGATACAGATGCTTTTGGAAAAGAACAATATGCACGAGTTTGATGTGGCGAATATCTACAAATGGGTATTCAAAACCGCTTGTGCCATCCTCATTCTTTCCAACACCTTTAATATTGTCATGGCGGTGTTCGATGTGTCGCAGAGCGTGATTGCAGATGCGGCGGGGCTCATCCAGGGCTCCACCGACATTACACCGGATATGCTGGCGGAGCTGGAAACCACGCTGGAGGGCATGGACTTGGGGCCGCTCCTTGGACTGTGGCTCCAGTCCTCTGTAATCGGGCTGACCATGCAGATCATGGGGATCATCATTTTCGTTCTGGTGTACGGAAGAATGATTGAAATATATTTAATGACCAGTTTAGCACCCCTGCCCGTTGCCACGCTTTCCAACCGGGAGCTGGGCGGCACAGGGCAGAACTACCTAAAATCCCTGTTCGCCGTAGGCTTTCAAGGGATGCTCATACTGGTCTGTGTTGCGATCTATGCGGTGCTTATTCAAGGCATCGCCACAGGCGGCGATCCGATTGGAGCGATATGGGGAACCGTGGGCTATACGGTTCTTCTGTGCTTCATGCTGTTTAAGACAGGCGGCATCGCCCAGCGCATCTTCGGGGCGCATTAAACGGACGGACTTCGGGACAAAGTGTCCCGAGGCCGGGAAAGGAGGAAACAATTTTGAGTAAGGATGTCATATTAACCCCGGAACAGATCGCCGCCGAGGAGCGGCGCTGGCTGTTTGATGCGCCGATTGCGGAGCTGGCCGAGGTAAAAGGCGTGACGGTGGACGAGGCAGTTAAGCTGCGGACGGACGCAATTTTGCAGGAGGCCGCTGTTCCCATCGAAGTTACGGTTCGCCCGATTGAGCCCCAAGGCAAGCTCATCGGCTTTGCCAGCGTCAACTATGGCGGTGTAGTGATCGACGATTTCAAGGTGGTGGATGGCAAGAACGGGATTTTCCTCGGGGCTCCCAGCAAACCCGATCCCACCAGCAGGACGGGCTACCGCTCCACGGTGCGGGTCAATGACCGGCCACCCAGGAGCGGCTCAATGCGGCGGGAGCCCAGGCGTACCATTCAGCGGTGGAAAAGCTCATCGCCCGGGCCGAGGCAGTCCGCCCCACCCCGATCAAGGAGCAGATGGCACAGGCCGCAAGGGAGGCCGGGAAGGAAAATGCCGCCCGAACCGCCCCGGCAAAGAAAAAGGAGGCCCGGGATGACAGGTGATGTGACTTCGAGACAAATTGTCCCGAAGTCTCCAGCCTGCCCGGAGGGGCTGTTTTTGATGGACGGGATTGAAGGGCTGCGCTCTTTGCCGAAGCACTCGGTTGATATGCTCCTTACCGATCCACCCTATGGCACTACCCGGAACTTTTGGGATGTGCCGCTCCCGCTCCCGGAGCTATGGGAGGCGGTCAAGTGGGCGGTCAAGCCGGATGGCGCAGTGCTGTTTTTCGCACAATGCCCCTATGATAAGGTGCTGGGGGCATCCAACCTCTCTATGCTCCGCTATGAATGGGTGTGGTACAAAAGCAGGTGTACTGGCTTTCTCAACGCAAGGCGGGCTCCCCTAAAGCGGACGGAAAACATTCTGGTGTTTTATCAAAAATTGCCCTATTACGATCCGCAGTTTGAACAGGGCAAGCCCTATAAGAAAATTTCCCGTGAGGGGAGCAACAGCCCCAACTATGGAAAATTCCTGCGTTCCAGCAGTGGATCAGAGGATGGCCTTCGTTTCCCCGGAAACCTGCTGCCTTTTCTTCCGTACAGCGCACCGTCCACCCTACGCAAAAGCCCGTGGAGCTGTGCGAGTATCTCATCAGAACCTATACCCGGCCTGGGGAGCTGGTGGCAGACATCTGCGCTGGCTCCGGCACGACTGCTGTGGCTGCTGTCAATACGGGCCGCCGCTTTGTATGCTTTGAAACCGCCCCGGCCTTTTACGCCCCGGCTACAGAACGCATCCGGCTGGCTACTGAGGCGGTCAAAGCCGGGCAGAAAAGTCTGACTATCGGAAACTATTCTATCATTTACGCCGATCCCCCTTGGCAGTACCAGCGCAACAAGGTACAGGGGGCGGCAGAAAACCATTACCCCACAATGGGGATTGACGAGCTGTGTGCGCTCCCGGTGGCTGATCTGGCCGCCCCGGACAGCGCACTTTTTTTGTGGGCGACTTTCCCCCAGCTCCCGGAGGCCCTGCGGCTCATAGAGGCGTGGGGCTTCCGCTATAAGTCGGTGGCCTTTGTCTGGCTGAAAAAGAATAAAAAGGCTGACAGTTGGTTTTATGGCCTTGGCTTCTGGACGAGGGGAAATGCGGAGATCTGCCTGCTGGCTACCAGGGGCCATCCCAAACGGCAGGCGGCAAATATCCATCAGTTTATCATTTCCCCGATTGAAGCCCACAGCAAAAAGCCGGACGAGGCCCGGGAAAAGATCGTGGCCCTTATGGGCGACCTGCACCGGGGTGGAGCTCTTTGCCAGACAGTCCCCGCCCGGCTGGGAGGTGTGGGGAAATGAAGTGAAAAGCACGATCCCGGACTTTGGGACAAAGTGTCCCGAGGTTAAAGGGGCCGGAAAGGAGGCTGATCCATGCCCTATGTGAATGTACCCAACGACCTGTCAAAAGTAAAAACCAAAATGGCCCTAAACCTTACCAAGCGCCAGCTCATCTGTTTTGGCTGTGCGGCGGCGGTAGGCATCCCGTCCTATCTGCTGGCCCGGGGCTCTATCGGCAATACCGGGGCCATGTTCCTTATGCTGGCCGTGATGCTCCCGGCGTTTCTTCTGGCCATGTATGAAAAAGACGGGCTCCCGGCGGAAAAGGTGCTGAAAAACATCATACGGGCCCGGTTTCTGCGTCCCGGAGTCAGGCCCTATCAGACACAAAACATTTACGCCCCCTTTGCCGGACGGGGCGCTGTGAGAAAGGAGGATGTGATTGCGAAAGGCAAATCCAACCAGCGGAAGAAAAACCGCAAAGGCTAAAAACCGGGCGGCCCTGTCCGCCCAGCAGACGATCCCCTATGTGGCGATGCATCCGGACGGGTATGCAAGCTCCCCGGCGGGCTCTACACAAAGACCGTGGAATATGAGGACATCAATTATTCCGTGGCATCCACTGAGGATCAGACTGCAATCTTTGGCGGTTGGAGCTCATTTCTCAACTACTTTGACAGCTCCCTGCCGTTCCAACTTTCCTTTATCAACCGCCGCTCCCACTCCCGGAGCCGCTATAAGGTAAACATTCCCCAGGCGGATGATGATTTTAACAGCGTCCGGGAGGAATTTACCGGGATGCTGAAAAACCAGATCGCCCGGTCTAACAACGGGATTGAACGCTCCAAGTACATTACTTTCGGCATCCCAGCCGGAGGGATCGTGGAGGCCCGGCCCCGTCTGGAGCGTGTGGAAGCCGATGTGATGGGCAACTTTAAGCGGCTGGGTGTTCCCTGTGAACCGATGGACGGACGGGCAAGGCTGGCCCTGCTTCACAGCCAGATGCATCCGGGCAACCGGGAACCGTTCCGCTTTTCATGGAAGGACATCCCGCAGACGGGGCTTGGCACCAAGGACTATATCGCCCCGGACAGCTTTGACTTCCGGCACTCCCGCCTGTTCCGGGTGGGCCAGTATTGGGGCGCTGTTTCCTACTTGCAGATTTTGGCGTCTGAGCTCTCGGATAAACTGCTGGCAGAAATTCTGGAGCTGGATGCGGAAATGACCGTAACCCTCCATATCCAGACGGTGGATCAGCTAAAGGCCATCAAAACCATCAAGGGAAAAATCTCCGACATCGGGAAAATGAAGGTGGAGGAACAGCGGAAGGCTGTCCGGGCCGGGTACGATCCCGACATTCTCCCGCCCGACCTCATTACCTTTTCCAAGGATGCGGCGGAGCTCCTTGCCGACCTCCAGTCCCGCAACGAGAGGATGTTCCTTTTGACTTTTACGGTAGTCAATATGGCCCCTACCCGCCAGCGGCTGGAAAACGATGTGTTTACTGTGGGCGGCATCGCACAGAAATACAACTGCGCCCTCAAGCGGCTGGACTGGCAACAGGAGCAGGGCTTTGTGTCCTCGCTGGCTCTCGGCTACAACGGAGTGGAGATCCAGCGTGGTATGACAACCAGCTCCACGGCAATTTTCATCCCCTTTATGACAAGGGAGCTGCGGATGGACGGGCAGGCCCTCTACTATGGCATGAACGCCCTTTCCCACAATGTCATTATGGCTGACCGTAAAAAGCTGAAGTCGGCCAACGGAATGTACCTCGGCTCTACGGGCTCGGGAAAATCCTTTGCGGCAAAGCGGGAACTGCTCAATGTCTTTCTGACCATCCCCCAGGATCGGATTATCATTGTTGATCCGATGGGTGAATATGCCCCGCTGGTTCGCAGGCTGGGCGGACAGGTGATCGAGATTGCCCCGGACAGCCCCCACCACCTAAACCCGATGGATGTGGAGCTCAACATGGCCGCCGGGGAGAGCCCTCTTTCCATGAAGGCGGATTTCCTGCTTTCCCTGTGCGAGCTGGTGGTAGGCGGAAAGGAAGGCTTACAGCCCATCGAAAAACAGTTGTTGACCGCTGTGCGGCTGGTGTACCGGGAACAGGCCCTTGGGCTTGATACGGGAAAAACCCCGCTTTTGCAGGACTTGTACGAGGAGCTCTTGAAACAGCCGGAGCCCGAGGCCCGGCGTGTGGCAACTGCCCTTGAGCTCTACTGCACCGGCTCCCTCAACCTGTTTAACCATCCCACGAATGTGAAAACCGACAGCCGGGTGGTGTGTATCGTGCTGAAAAACATGGGAGAAAACCTCCGTAAAATCGCCATGCACATCACAAATGAATTTGTGTCCCAGGCGGTAGATACCAACTTCCGGGAGGGCGTGGCGACATGGTGCTATTTCGATGAGTTCCATGTCCTGCTCCGTGATCCGCTGACCGCCAGCTATTTTGTGGCGGTATGGAAAATGCTGAGAAAGAAAGGCTGCGTTCCCAGCGCCCTCACGCAGAATGTGAAAGACCTTCTGGCCAGCCGGGAGATCGAGAACATTCTTGATAACACCGACTTTATGATTTTGCTCTCGCAGGCTCAGAGTGACCGGGCGATTTTGGCAAGACAGCTCGGTATTTCCGAGCACCAGCTTTCCTACATTACCCACTCTAATTCCGGCGAGGGCCTGCTGTTTTACGGGAATGTGACCATCCCGTTTGTGGATCGGTTCCCGAAGGGGGAAATCTATGACCTCTTAACCACCCGACCGGAGGATATGAAGAATGAAGCGAAAACCGAATAAACCACGCCCGGAGGCCCAAACGCATATCGAACCCGGAAATGGGGCTGCCGAGCCCGGCGGCTCTGCTTTTGGGGCTGGCTCTGAACAGGAGCCCGGGGCGTCTGGCACTTTGGGACAAAGTGTCCCAAAGTCAAAATTCCGGCAGAAAAGCCAGCAGGAACAAGCGGCGGCATCCAAGCTCCGCATGGAAAAGCGGGGCGAAAAACGGGAGGCCGCCCAGGAAAAGCTGGCAAAGCAGAAGCCGCCCAAACAAAAAGGCCCGATCCGTAAGGCGGCGGGGGCCGCCGGATGGGGCGTTCACGGTTTTGTGCATGGCAAGCTCTACGAGGTGGAGCAGGAAAATGTGGGAACCGAAGGGGCCCACCGCTCGGAGCTTGCCGGGGAGGTTGTCCTGCGGCATGGCTCCCGGTTTGTAAAACGCAAAGTCCGGGAGCATCCGGCAAAGGCGGCCAGCCGGGCCGAGGCCAGGTATCAGAAAGCAGCGGCGGATTATCATTTCCACACCGCCGCACAGGAGCACCCGGAGCTTTCCCAAAACTATTTTACCCGGTACTGGCAGAAACAGCGGCTTAGAAGGCAATACCAGAAGCGGGCGAAGGAGGCCGCAAAACAGGGAGCCAAAGCCGCCGGGAAAACAGCCGCCGCCACGGAAAAGCTGACAGCCCGGGCCGCCGGGTTTGTGAAGCGCCATCCAGTCGGATGCCTGCTGGCTCTGGCCTGTGTCCTTGTGATCGTCCTGCTCCAGTCCTGTTCGTCCTCGCTGGTGTCCATCGGCAACGCCGGAGCCGGGGCGCTGGGGGCCACCACTTACCCCTCTGAGGATGAGGCGATTTTAGGGGCGGAGGCGGCTTATGCCGGGCTGGAGGCAGAACTGCAAACCTACCTTGATACCTACGAAAGCACCCACGATTATGACGAGTACCACTTCGATCTGGACGAGATCGAACACGATCCCTATGTGCTCATTTCCCTGCTGTCGGCGCTCCATGAGGGGGAATGGACGCTTTCACAGGTGGAGGGCTCCCTGCAAATGCTCTTTGACCGCCAGTATATTCTGACGGAGCGTGTGGAGGTGGAGACACGCTACGACAGCGACGATGAACCCTATTCGTGGTACATCTGCTATGTGACGCTGGAAAACAAAAACCTGTCCCACCTGCCTGTTTCCCTGTTGAGCGAAGAACAGATGTCCCGGTACTCCATCTATATGTCCACCCTCGGCAACCGTCCCGACCTGTTTCCCGACTCCCCCTATGTAGACAAATACATTACCAACCCGCCGGAGGGCTATGAGGTTCCGGGGGAATATCTGGACGATGAAACATTCGCCGCTATTTTCTCGGAGGCAGAGAAATACATCGGCTATCCCTATGTGTGGGGCGGCTCCAGCCCGTCTACATCCTTTGACTGCTCCGGCTATGTGTCATGGTGATCAATCATTCCGGCTGGAATGTGGGCCGCCTTGGGGCGCAGGGGCTTTACAACATCTGCACCCCCACAGGCTCCCCAAGGCCCGGCGACCTTGTGTTTTTCAAGGGAACCTATGACACCCCGGGCGTGAGCCACTGTGGGATTTATGTGGGCGATGGACGGATGCTCCATTGTGGCGATCCCATCGGATACGCAAACTTAAATACAAGCTACTGGCAGTCTCATTTTTACGCCTACGGGCGTTTACCATGATTGGAGGTCATTTATGGCAACAGCAAAAAGCATGAAAATCCAGGCCGAGATTGATAAGGTCAAGGCCAAAATCAGCGAACAGCAGGCCCGGCTCAAGGAGCTGGAGCAGAAAAAGCTGGAGGCGGAAAACAGCGAGATCGTGGACATCGTGCGTGGCATGAGCATCCCCCTTGCGGAACTGCCCCTGCTGTTTGAAAAGCTGAAAGGCGGCGGGGCTTTGGGACAAAGTGTCCCGAAGTCCGAGGATGAGGAAAAGGAGGAAACGGAATATGAAACGGTTTCGAGTTTTGACAGCGGCGCTTTGTGCCGCTGTTTTGTTATGCGGCTTTAGCGTTCCCGCCTATGCTTACGCAGGCGGCGGCGAGGGCGAGGACTACGGCGATCCCACAATGGAAACCCCGGCCCCGGAGCCGACTATTACGCCGGGCGAGGGCTTTGACCAGGAGGGAAACCTTGTAACCCGTGATCTGCTCTATGACGAGCACACCAACAAGCAGTTTATTACCGTCCAGACCAGCGGCGGCAATACCTTTTACATTGTCATTGATTATGACAAGCCTGTGGACGAGGAAGGCGAACAGTATGAAACCTACTTTTTCAGCGTTGTGGATGAGGGGGATCTGCTGGCCGCAGCCGAGGCCGCTGGCGTGGAACAGGCGGTCTGCTCCTGTCCGGAGAAATGTGCGGCGGGGGCTGTCAATACCGACTGCCCGGTATGCTCTGTCAATATGGGGAAATGCGTAGGCGCAGAGCCGGAGCCCGAGCCTGCCCCGGAGCCTGAGCCGGAACCCGAGAAGCCGGGCAACGCCGGGATGATCCTTTTGGTGCTGGCTGTCATGGGCATCGGCGGCGGGGCCGCATGGTATTTCAAGATTTACCGTCCGAAACACCAGCAGGCTGACCAACCCGAGGAGGACGATGGCGAGGAGTACCCGGACTATGACGAGTTTGAAGATGACGGCCCCCCGTGGGACGAGGAGGACGAAACCGAAGAAAAGGAGGAAATCAGATGAATTTTACCAGCAGTCTCTTTGAACGAATGATGAAAGAAAAACCCCGTCCCCAGGCTCCCGCTGAGAACAGGCCGCCCAGGGGCTCCGCCTGTTATGGCTGCTGTTACTGGCGGGGGATCGCCTGTGTGTCCTGCTACAAGGAGCTTTTGAAGGCCGGGGCTGGCGGGAGGTGATGGATTGTCCCGTGAACTGACACGCAAGGAAAAGACAGCGATCCGCTCTCTTGTGGTAACATGGTGCGCCAACTATGACCGGGAATACGGATGCCTGCCGCTGGATAGCGATTGCTATATGCTGGGTAAATGCTGGACGGGATCATACTGCCGCTATTTCCGGGAGTCCGTCCTGCCCCTTGATCCGGCGCTGGAAGCGTCCCTTATGAGCGAGGGCCCAAGGCCGGATTTTAAGATATGCCCGGTATGCGGCGGGCCTGTTCCCCCGGACAGGCGGCAGGCGTACTGTTCGGCGGCCTGTGCGAAAGCCCACCGCCGCCAGCAACGGGAATATATGCGGAAAAGCGGGTGCATCCGTTGACAATTAGGGCCTGCAAAACCCGCTTATAGCAAGGCTTTCCGGGGCCGTTCCGTTGGCCTGCCGTATCATTCTACGGTCTGGCCCCGTTTGCCCTGATGCTGTCAACATCCATACAGCGGGACTTTGGGACAATTTGTCCCGAAGTACCTGCTTTCTGAGAGGAGGTACTATGGACAAAAATCAAGGCTATTCCATTTTGAAGGCTGTGATGCTGGAAAATGGCAGGGGCTTTGCGCTGGGGCATCATCCCACAGCTCCATCCCCCTATGTCACATGGGCTTGTTACGATGATAAGAACGGCCAGCGGCAGTATGAATGGGGACATTACGGCAACGATCTGGCCGCTATGGAACAGGATTTTTCAGACCGGGTAAAGGACTATCAGCGGCTTTACCATGTGGGGATCGTGCAGACCGAGGCCCCCGGCCTTTACAAGTATTACTCTACCCAGCGGCCTGTGGACATCGGGACATTCCCCAAACCACCCCACAATGCCCCGGATGAGATCGTCAACTATGACCGCCGCATCCCGGTGGAGGGCGGCGCATTTCTGGCATGGGGGCATCTGACTTATACAAGGCCGCTGACCGAAAAAGAGGCGTCTGACTATGAGCTCCGTCCTGCCCCCGTCATTTCTGAATTATCCCGAAAAAATGATAACAGGCCCCTCTCGATTGCCCAGCAGATGAAAGAGGCCGGAGCTCTGGCTGAAGCCAGCCAGGGCGATCCCATCCATAAGAAAAAGGCCCCCAACCGGGGCGACCGATAGGAGGATTTGTATGGAAGAAATATATAACCCGATGAAAAGTGCGGAGATCGCCACCGAGCACAATTACAATATGCTGGACGGTGTTCTCAATAACCAGGCCCCACCCCCGGAGGAAAAGGAGCTGGATAAGGTTAAGGAACCACCCCACAAGCGCCGGAGCCGGGAACGGGAGGAACGATGACAAAGAAACGCCGCCGCCCGATCCATCTCCATATGATGGTGTCCGAGGAGGAGCAGGCCCTTATTCAACAGCGCATGGCCGAGGCGGGCATCCGCAATATGGGGGCCTATATACGGAAAATGGCCCTCAATGGCTATGTGCTCCATGTTGACCTCTCGCCCGTCCGGGAGCTGGTATCGCTCCAGCGGCGGTGCTCAAACAACCTCAATCAAGTGGCAATCCAGGCCAACACCTACGGCGGGATTTACCCCGAGGAGATCGCCGCTTTGCAACGGGACTATGCCGCCCTGTGGGGGCCGCTGTCCGATTTGCTGAAAAAGCTCTCCGCATTGGTGGAGCTCTGATCCTGCCGGGGAGTGGCGTATGCCGCTCCCCGGTTTTCACTACTTCGGGACAATTTGTCCCGAGGTGCTGAAAGCCGGAGGCATCCTTGTTGTCCCTCCCGGACAGAGGTATAATTATCATGTAAGGAACCATAAACCGCACTTTTCAAGGAGGTATCAAGCGATGCGGATCATTCTGAAACTTTTAGCGGCCCCCTTTGTTCTGGCACTCACGCTCCTTGTGGCAGTATTGAATTTTGCTTTTTCCTTTGCGTCATGGGTGTTCTGCGCCCTGTCCTTTCTCTGTCTGATCGGAGCCCTGTTTGCTTTATTCACGGGGGATCGCTGGGGCATACAGGGGCTTGTGATCGCCTTTGCTGTTTCGCCCTTTGGCCTGCCCGCTGTGGCGGAGTGGCTCATTGACAAGCTGGACAGTCTCAACTACTCGCTAAAGAGTTTTATCACAGGATAACGCTTTGGGACAATTTGTCCCGAAGTCCCCTGCGGCGGCTGGACGGACAGCCGCCGTTTTCTTTTGGAAGGAGGTGTGCTCACGGCTACAACTTATATCCGGCCCTACAAGGTGGCGGCTGGGAAAGGCGCTGTCCAAACAATGGAGGAACGCTTTGACTATGGGTTTAATCCGAAAAAGCTGGGAGCCCTGTCCTCATACCTCTGCGATCCGGCCACGGCTCCCGCTGAGTTTCTGCTGGTAAAGAGCCAGTACCAGGCGGAAACAGGTCGGGCCGTAGAGCGTGGAGCTCTGTTCTTTCAGATCCGGCAGGCGTTTCCGCCCGGCGAAGTGACAGCGGAGGAGGCTAACCAGATCGGCTATGAAACAGCCATGCGCTGGACGAAGGGAAAGTATCAGTTTTTTGTCTGCACCCACACAGACAAGGGCCACCTCCACAATCACATTTATTTCAATTCAACGGCCTTTGACTGCTCCCGGAAGTTCCATAATTTTATCGGCTCCAGTTTTGCCCTGCGGCGGCTCTCTGACCGGGTGTGCATTGAGTATGACCTCTCTGTGATCCAAAATCCAAAACAGCACAGCAAGGGCCGGTATCTCCATTATGGCCAGTGGATTGGGGAGAAGCCACCCTCTGCAAAACAACGGGTGCGGCTGGCCATCGTGGAGGCTCTGAAAAAACAGCCCGCCGATTTTCCGGCGTTTCTGAGGCTCATGGAGGAGTCCGGCTTTCTGGTAAAGCATGGCCGTGGCGGTGTGATCTCCTTTCTTGCTCCCGGACAGGATAAGCCCACCCGCCTGCGGGCATCCACTCTCGGGGATGGTTTTGATCCCGAGGACATCCGGGCTGTGATTGCCGGGGAGCGTCCAATCCCGGAGCTCCCGCAGGAGGCCCCGGCTCCTGCCCGGCGTGTCAATCTGATTATAGACATTCAAGAGCGCATGGCACAGGGCAAGGGCCCGGCCTATGAACGGTGGGCCAAGGTTTATAATCTGAAACAGATGGCTGCTGCGCTCCAGTACCTGCGGGAAAATGATTTGATGGACTATGAGGCGCTGGCGGCCAGTACAGAAAAGGCAGTAGAGTGTTTTCATGCGCTGTCCGAGGAATTGCGGCAAACGGAGGCGGCGCTGGAAAAGACCACCGGGCTCATGGCGGCTACAGTAGACTACGCAAAAACCCGGCCCGTGTTTGACGGTTACAAGGCGGCCCGGTACAGTAAAAAGTATCTGTCGGAGCATGAGGCGGAGCTTGCCACTTACCGGGCGGCCCGGGCCACTATGAATGAGCTTTTGGACGGTGCAAAGCTGCCAAAGATGGCGGATATGAAAAAGGCCCGCCAGGAATTGGCGGGAAAGAAAAAAGCCCTCTATGCGGAATACCGCAAGGCTCAAGCGGATATGCGGCAGGCTGTGGCGGTCAAGGCGAACCTTGATCATCTGCTCGGCGTGACGGACGAGCGGGAAAATAAGGCCCAGGAGCGATAGCGACAGGCCGCAGACAACAGGCGCATAGCGCCGGGACTTTGGGACAATTTGTCCCGAAGTTCAGCGGGTTTGGGGAGTTCCCCAACAAGCATTTTTGCGGGCCTGCGGCCAGCAAAAATTTCGGAGTGTGGCCACACCCGAATTGCTTGCCGTGTTCGTGCGCTTCCGCTACATGGCGCAAAAAAAACGGAGGTCACGCTTTCTTACGCTTCCTCCGTTTCTCTGGCTTTCTTAATTCCCTCGGCTGTGGCTTCTATCACGACAAGCCCTTTTTCATTCATAGAATTTAGGAGCACATCAATGTGTTTTCTGCAAGAACTTGTCTGCGCCCCTCCGTCCGCATGAATAAACTGGTCTACTGAAATGTCAAACATAGTAATGAGTTTAACAAAAAGGTCGAAGCTGGGATATTGACCTTTATTCTCAATATTCATAATGGTACGGGAGTCACGGTCTACTAATTCCGCAACATAGGCTTGTGTCCAGCCCTTTTCTTCTCTGGCTCGTTTGAGTGCCGCCCCGAGGCCGTGAAAGTCAAACCTTCTTTCATCTTGGTTCATTCTCATATCACCCTATATCATTCTACATTTCGTGTTAGATTATGAGAATGTAATGAAATTTTACATCTGGTAGTATTTAATTTCATCTATCCGTTCAGATTGACTTGCCCGGACCAAATAAGTGAATTATAATTTTCTTATAGCAATTCATCTCTCATTTTTGTGCAAACATTGAGAGGAAAATAGCAATTATATTCGCTATGATAAGGGAGGAAATAAATTTGGATTGGGTAAAACAGCTTAATATTGCGATTAGATATATCGAAGATCATCTGACAGGAACCATAGAGTATGACGAACTGGCAAAAATGCTTTGTTGCTCTACTTATCAATTTCAGAGAATGTTTGCCTTTATGAATAATGTTCCTTTATCCGAATACATACGCAGAAGAAAATTGTCGTTAGCTGTGGCGGATATTCAAAAAGGAGAGCGAGTCATAGATGTTGCTTTGAAATATGGCTATTCTTCCCCAACGGCATTTAGCCGAGCATTTCAATGTCTCCACGGGATTACCCCCTCTGAGGCAAGAAAAAAGGGAACATTATTAAAACATACCCTCCAATTAGTTTCAAGCTGACTATCACAGGAACAGAAGAACTAACTTATCGGATTGAGGAACGATCTGCTTTGAAGTAGCAGGTGTCTCTATGTTATTGGATAAATCTCTGGAAAAAAATTTTTGTACTGTTCCACAGTTTTGGGATAACGCTGTACAGGATGGTACTCTTGCAAAACTTAATTCCTTAGACAAAGACGAAGTTTGCGATTTGCTGGGGATAAGTGTTTGCGGGGATTATGAGACATGGAAATACTATATTGCAGTTGCAACATCTGAAACAGCAAAATTTGAATTTGAGAAGTTAATTATTCCTGCGTCAAAATGGGCAATTTCTCGGAAAAGGAACAAATGTATCTTTGCAAGACTTAGAACGCCGTGTCATTACTGAGTGGCTCCCATTCTCTGGATTTGAATATGGAAATGCTCCAGATATTGAACGCTATATACAGGCTGATCCGGAAAATGCTGAGTATGAATACTGGTTATCTATCCGAAACGAGAAGGAGTAATTTATGGCAAGATCAAATATTAAAGCTGTTTTTGAAAATGATGTTCAAACAGTTTGGAATGTTATAACTGATGTAAAAAATTATATATGGCGTACTGATTTAAGTAAAACTGAAATTATAAGTGACAAACAGTTTATAGAATATACAAAAAATGGCTACGCCACTACATTTACAATTACCCTTTTTGAACCATACAAGCGATGGGAGTTTGACGTGGAAAATAGCAATATAAAAGGTCATTGGATTGGAATTTTTACTCAAAAGGGCGAAAAAATAGAAATTGATTTTACTGAGGATGTAACTGCAAAAAAAGTTTTAATGAAACCATTTGTTAAGGCCTATTTGAAAAAGCAACAGGCAAGATATGTTAAAGATTTGGCGAGAAAATTGAAAGGTAATTATGAATAGCAAAGAAATTATTGATTATCTAAAATCTGAGGCTTCAGAAAAATATAAAGAAAATGTTATAAAAATGGGGATACCAGAAAAATTTTGCATTGGTGTATCAACATCTACACTGCGGAAATTTGCAAAAAAGCTGGATAAATCTAATGAATTGGCCTTTGAATTATGGAATACCCATTACCACGAGGCTCGTTTGCTTGCAGTGCTAATATTCGATCATAAATGTTTATCTTACGACCAAATTGACACACTTATGTCAGAAGTTTTATCATGGGACTTGTGCGATCATTTATGTAAGAATTTAATTATAAAATTAGATTACTATGAGGACTTTATTTTTAATTGGATAGCTGCTGACCATATCTATAAGAAACGGGCTTCGTTTGTTTTAATTGCTGCGTCTACTATACATGATAAAAGCATGACAAAGGAAACTCTTGACATCTATTTGAAATTGGTATACGAAAATTCTTGTTATGAACATGACCATATAAAGAAAGCTGTTTCATGGGCGCTAAGAGAAATAGGAAAAACAGACTTTGAATATGCCGAAAAAGTTCTTTTGACTGCTTACGATTTATTAGCCAGCGGAAACAAAGTTCAAATTTGGATTGCCAAAGATGTCATAAAGGAATTAGAAACTGTCGTGAAAGTAAAAGAACGGAAACGCTTAATTACTTCTAATTCCAAAATGGGCAGAGAACGATGAAAGAGTAGCCACCCGCAACGGAATAAAAAAAACCGTTGTTTCGGCGGCTGGGTATCTGTGCGCCTAAACAAAATACAAGTAGCCTTACGGCGGTTTTGAAATAACAAATTTCAAGCCGCCGTTTTCTTTTTGAAAAAATGAGAATACGGAGGGTGTGTTAAAGTCGCCCTTTTTTGAGGATACGGCGGTGCTCAGGAGGTATCGCCGTGTCCATTTTTGCCTTTTTTTACAGTACCCATGACCTGCACCAGCTAAAAAAAGCATAGCTCCCCCTCCGGGACAGTCTGGTTATGAATGTGAAATTGAGCAGTACATAAATGAATATAAAACTTCATGCGTCTGTGCGGCTTGGTGTCGCCCAGGCGCTTTTTTGTACTTCGAGACAAATTGTCCCGAAGTGCGGGGCGGCTCCCCGGGGTGCCGCTCCCCGCCAAGCCCCGTTTCGGTCACTCATCCACCCAACACCGAAACGGAGGTTTATTTATGACTACAATCAATCTGAAGGATTTTATTATTGGTACACACAGGATCAGTTTATCGAGGTTTCTGACGAGGTAGCCGAAGTGTTTGTGGCCGATGCCCGGCACGAAATGGCCTACCAGCGGCGGCTCTCCCGGCATAAGGCGCAGTATTCTCTGGACTGCGATGACGGGATCGAATATTCCGCCTGCCTGATGAGCCAACGCCCCAGGAGCTTCTGGAGCGCATGGAGCTGTTCATCCGTCTGTGGAACGCACTCAACTCTTTGCCGGAGATCCAGGGCCGCAGGATTGATGCCCACATCATTCTCGGAAAGAGCATCAAGGAAATTGCCGAGGCCGAGGGCGTACATGAGGAGTCTGTCCGCCAGTCGATCAAGCGTGGCCTTGAGCGTATGAAAAAAACTTTTTGATTTTTTCATTTTCCCCACTTGGAAATGATGAAAAAATGTCTCGGTTTATGAAAGGAGATATTCTTCTTTTCGCAGATAAACAGCGGCGACCCCGGGCATAGTCCGGGGAGCCGGGCGGCGGGTGCGCTGTGACTTTTTCTATGGAAGAACGAGCGAACAACACCAACGCCGCAACTGGGCCGGGCCAACCCACGGCCACGATCCGGCATAGGACAGGCTGGCCGCCTGACCCTCCGGGCCGCCCTCTTATCAGAGGGAACGCCGCTCTGAGCATGGTTGTCTTTGACAGGGCAAGAAAATGGGAGCGGCGTTCTCTATTTTATACTTACATGGAGTGAGGCAAGAGGGCAGCATCGTTTGGGTGCTGCCCTCTTGCGTTTCCCCATGATATGCGGGAGGCGTATCCTATTTTTGATAAGGAGGTTTTACCGTGAGATTAACGGCAAAGGAACTGGAACAAATGAAAAGCGTTGACATCGGCGCAGTGGCTCCCGAGTCCCTGCCGGATGTGAGCGGTATGGCCTTTGACACCTCCCTCCCTCGGGAGGAGCGGATCGCCCTGTTTTTGCAGGCGGTAGAAAATCCATACTGCTTTTGCATCGGCGGGATCGGTGTGAAAATTGAATTTGCGGAAAGCGGGCCGTCTTTGCAGGACACGCTGACAGACTTTCTGCTCCGGCAAAAAAGCGGGCTGTAACTTCGGTTGCGGCCCGTTTGCTACTTCGAGACAAAGTGTCCCGAGGCGGAGGCATCCTTGTTGTCCCGCCCGGGCAGAGGTATAATATAGATGTAATGTGATAGGGAAGGAGGAACAATGGCACGAACAAAAAACAGAGGATTGCAACAGAGTTTCTCTCCCTCTTATACCGTCCGCCGCTGGCGGCTGGGCAAATATATCCGGCTCTCCAAGGAGGACTTGAAAAAGGGAAAGGACGACAGCAACAGCGTCATCAACCAGCGTGATCTGCTCAATGACTTTTACCAGAAGCATATCGGAGAATTTGAAAGTGTCTCCGAATATGTAGACGATGGACACACAGGAACGGACGCCAACCGGGAGAATTTCCAGCGGCTCCTTTCCGATGTAATGAGCGGGAAAATCAACTGCGTGGTAGTAAAAGACCTTTCCCGTTTTGCAAGAAATTACAGTGATGCGGGAAGCCTGATTGATAACCTGTTTGTTCAGATGGGCGTTCGCTTCATCAGTCTTGCTGAAAATGTGGACAGCTATCTCAACCCGGACAGCGTTTCCAGTATTATCGTCCCGATTACAAATGTGATGAACGATCAATACTGCTATCAGACCTCAAAGAAAATTCGCCAGGTATTTGACTACAAGCGGCGCAACGGTCAGTACATCGGCGCATTTGCTCCTTATGGATATGTGAAGCACCCAAAGGACAAGCACCGGTTGATCATCGATCCCGATGCCGCTGAAATCGTCAAACTTATTTTCTCTTTGTTCCTAAAGGGGACATCGAAACGGGCCATCGCTTTGTATCTGAATGAACACGGCGTACCCAGCCCCTCGGCTTATAAACTGCAAAAGGGCATACCCGTTTCAACAAGAGGATATGACGATCCTATGTGGGGAGCCCGCATGATCCACTCCATTCTGACGAACCCCACCTATACCGGGGATTTGGCACAGGGCCGCAGTCGGGTAAAAAGCTATAAGGTACACGAGGTTGAAAGTGTTCCCCGTGAAGAATGGGTGGAAGTAGCTGGTACGCATGAGGCAATCATTGATTATGAAACCTTTGATAAGGTACAGGCCCTCTTACAGCGTGATACCCGCACTTCTCCAAAAGGCCGGGAAGTCCACCTGTTCAGCGGTTTTCTGAAATGTGCTGACTGCGGGCGGGCAATTACCCGGAGCGTAGGCAACAACAATAATGTGTACTATGCCTGCTCCACCTACAAGAACCGCTCCCGAACAGCCTGCACAATGCACTCAATCAAGCATAACCGTCTGGAGGCCGCTGTCCTCTTTGCGGTACAACAGCAAGTCCATCTGGCTGTTTCATACTCGGAAATGATTGCCCGCATTAACACCGCCCCGGTCAAAAAGAGCCAGTCCATCCGTTTGGAAGAACTGATTGCTGCGAAAGAGCGGGAACTGGCAAAAATCAGCCGCTACAAGCAGTCCCTTTATCAAGACTGGAAAGACGGAGAAATTACCCAGCAGGACTACCGGGATATGAAAGCCGATTATGAACGACAGACCATCGCTCTCACGGATGTGCTGACCCGGCTGAACGCTGAACGGGCGGAACTGGCAAACGGAGTAAAGAGTGAGCATCCCGCATTGGTGGCATTTACAAAACATCAAAATATCGACCAGCTTTCCCGGGAACTTCTCGTTGAGCTGGTCGACCATATCAAGGTTTATGAGAACGGAAACATTAGTGTGAGATTTAAGTTTGCGGATGAATTTAGACGCATAGCAGAATACATTGAAATCAACACCACAAAACCCGCAGTAGCGGGCTAACCTCCGCTACATACCCCTTTGACAGTGTGTTTTCCTAATAGGAGCTAATCATAGGAGTTTTGGCCGAAAAAACTGTTTGCATAAGAGGGTAGCCATCCAACTGCTTTCCGTCCTTTCCTCTAAGCTCTGGGAAAGCTTTGACTCTGGCATTTATTTCGATAAAGGCACTGCGTGCAGATTCAAAATAATGGCCATCTTGATACAGTGACCGCGCCACCCGAATAATATCCGGGTGAACCAGCTTCCAGTCAATCGCAAAACGGAGTTCCAGTTCCCTGCGCTTCAAGGCATCTAATTGAATCAAAATTGTATTTCCTTCTCCGGTTGCCATTCTTTGCGTTGAGGTGTAAACAAGATTACGGGAAATGATTTTCCACTCATCGCTTTCTTCAAAGTGATTTTCGTAAATGTACTGAATTAGGTCATTATAAAATTGAATATACTCCGGCGTATCGAAGCGAACTGGTGTTTTAATGGCAAAAAGGCTTTTCATCTGCCCAATTAAAGAATCAATTGTAATCATTGCGGGACCCCTTCCGTGCCATGTGAGTTCTAAATATTGGATATAACATCTCCCCCGGTTTCTGTGTACGGCAAGCAACCACCTCGAAAGACTTTGTTTGTAAATATCACTCACACAGTCTTTGATAAGCCTTGCGAACAGTTTGCGCCATCAAGATTCTGCGCTGGCTTAGGAACTCCATGTAGTCCATATTTTCGAAGTTATCCGGCAGAGCGTGTTCCTTGCAGGTTTTGCGATAACCTTCTTCGCCCAGTTTTTGGCGGTAATGAGAGACATAGTCTTGGGGCGCCTTATCTGAAATCTCGATGTTGGTGGCGTAGTCGAGATAGGTAAAGTTTGCGATCTGGTTCCGGTCACGGTCGCTGGTAAAACCAATGCCGGTCAGGTAGTTTTTCGGGAAAATGTGATGCTTGTCGATAGCATTCTTCGTTCCGCTGGAACCCAAGATGAAATACTTCGATACTGGGGTGTTGCTGAACAACATAGAGTATTCAGCACGATCTGAGCTGCCACATATCCATACCACGCCGGAGAAATAGCCGCAGCGCTGTTCAGCTCGTTAGGTAGAGTCAAACTGAAATAATCGTCTGTGAAGTGTGTTTCGATTACACGGTCAGTATAGGCAATGAACTCTGCCGCCGTATGAACATCACGCAGATCTGCAAATTGCTTTTCCACTTCGGACTCCGTGGAGCCAGTGTAGAAATATGTGATGGTGCTCATAAAGAACCACTTGCTGGTGCATTTCTTCAACTGCGCCGCATCCAGTTTGTAGTCGTATTTGGCGATCAGGTAAAGGACATAACTGAAAACGATAGCGTTGGACGATGCAATCAGCTTGTCGCTGATATATCCGGCCTCTGCCACGATGTTAATGAAACTGTGCCAGTTGTTAAGGTTCATGACCTTGTCCAAAGCGTCCTTGAAAATCTGGAGATTTTCATGCCGGACTTCATCAGAGAACTTTCCGGTCTCAAGATTTTTGCCTCTCAAAAGCATGTAGGCGTATCTCAACCGGGCACGCTTGAAACCAACGCCAACGGCCATGCGAATCAGATGAGAAGGTTCAATTGCCAAAAGTGTGTTGTAAGAGGTGTTGGCGGCTGGTACTCTGGATGCTGCTGCAAACGCATTGATCTTATTGCTGGTTTCATTCTCGTAAACGGAGATAAGAGTCTGAATGAAGTTGTTCTCCGTCAGACTCTGTCCGCCAGAATTGACTCTGACGAAAATATCTGCGACATCTTCTTCGTCTGCCGTGTAACTGATTTCCAGAGTAGGTAGAGAATAATCAGACAAATTCAGAAGCGCATTGATGTTATCTTCGATTCTATCTTCTTCCTCGTCTGTCAACAAGGGGAGTTCTTTCTTACCGCGGCCTTCGTTGGCTTCCTTGATAAAATGTCGCCGCAGAGAACTGATGGAATTGTCCTCTTTTGCCAGGAACACATCACTGATGCGACTGATCCACTCGGTGTCCTTTTCGTATGCCTGGGACCACACGGCAAATTCGCGAGTCAGCGGATTATAGGAGATTTTTATTTCACGATCTGCGAAATTCTTGTCCTTCACCTTGACCGCATACATAGCCGCAACAAGGGCAGTCAAACGCTGCTGACCGTCAATGACGAGTTCCTTAGGTTCTTCATAGGTTTTTGAGTTATCTCCAATCGCGCTCTTTTTGCTCTCATAATCAACTGGAGACTCCCACAGCATGATATAGCCAATGGGATAGCCCTTGAGCATAGAGTCAAACAACTCACGAACTTTATTGTCCCTCCAAACAAAAGGACGCTGAAGATCAGGCAGACCGATGCGGCCATTGCGTACATCCTTGACCAAATCCCCGACTTTACTGGGGATATTCTTAAACAGTTCTTTTCCCATATAGATCTCCTAAAATCGTCTTTATCTGTTTATCGATTGTCAGGCACAATCTCCACAATATCCTCTATCCGGCAATCCAGCGCCGCACAAATCTTCACGAGTATCTCTGTGGTAACATGTCCATTCCGTCCCATCTTGGTGACGGATGCTGGGCTAATACCTGCCTTTTCACACAGGTCCTTTTTCTTCATGTCCTTATCGATGAGCAGCTTCCAGAGTTTTTTATAACTCACAGACATAAATATCTCCTCCGTACCGATATACAAAAAATGCTCTGCCGCTTGGCAGAGCATTCGGTCTATTGCAGCCATACTGCCAAGGCCTATTCCAACACTTGACAGCGTTGTTTATAATGATAGCACATTTGGGCAGGAAAAGCAAGAAAATGATAAATCCGCACGAATTCCGACTCTATTCAATTTCTTTTCAAGCCGCGAAAGAAACGCTTGAACCTCCGGGCAGTCAGAGCTACAATGCCAACACCTCATAACGAGGACAAACTGATTGGAGGTCAAATGATGAATTATGAAGTAAACCCGTTTCAGGACTACGAATCGATTACCGTTGATGAGCTGAAAGATCAAGCTAACAGTTTACTGAACCTGGTAACGGAAGAACGGCGGCCGCTGCGCGTATTCATGAACAATAGCAAGGAGTTTCTGCTGTTCCCCCAGGACTTGCTCGCCCTGATCTGCGACTCTGACTTTCGCTTGATCCTGCTGTCGGCAATGCGGTATGCGATGGGCAGGAATACTTGTATGCCTGTGGTGATTTCCAATTATATCAAGCGTCACATCCGGATTCTGGATGATAAGTTTCTCGTACTGGCTGCCGACGATATCCGGCGGCACCTTGAAGACTATGCAGAGCATGAACTGAATCCAAATCTTTGGCAGGGTCTTTTAGATGCACTTGAAACAGAGCAGAGAGAGCGTGCCACTCGTAAGGCGAGGAAGATTAGACCCTGCCCAGCCTGCGGGAAGCCCTTGGAGGTCATGAGCATTGCCGATAACCAGCATTCACCCGGCGGGTTCGATGTGATTGCTCACTGCCGGAACTGTCTCACCGATTACGAATGGTTCTGCGATAAGGATGGCGGTGTCTCAGATATGAAACAGTATTTTTTGGGGTAAGGCAGTGTAAAAACCGACGCTCACATGAACAAGCGCATTCTCGTATTTCAATATACTTTCCCTTAAAATGTCCCTCAAATTACGGGAATGCGATAGTTATTGAGGGAAAGCGAGTTTCACCTTTAGAGAGCAAATGCGTGATAGTATTCTTTGTCTATAGCGCTGCAACTGCTGAGCTGCCACCCTCGCAGAAACCTCTTGCATAACAGCCTCCTCAGAGTTACAATGCAGACGCCCTGAAACACAAAACGCTTCCCATCCGGCACCGGTGAATCTTCACCGAAAACCGGGCGGGAAGCGTTTTTGACCACATAGATTACCACATACGGCTCCGGAACACTCGGGAATAGCGGAGATAAGAGCGTCAAAGAGTAAGTGAAACAAATTAAAAAGCGCCGAAAACCGCTATAAACAAGCGAAAAAAGTGTTCAGCATCCCTTTGGGAGCAGGAGGCCCAGGGTTCGAGTCCCTGCACTCCGACCAGCTTTCTTTGAAAAACCGCCTTTTTAGGCGGTTTTTCTGCGTTAATAGTTCGTTTTTTGGCGTGTATTTGACCACATTTCAACTGTGGTCAGAGAGGTGAAATGGCGGTAATAACTGCGGTGCAGAAAAACTGTGAGAACCGTAAAATCCCTAACCCATCCCTAATTGGCATAGCTCAAGTTTTTTCACCCCAAATTCGACGGAAACTTGAATTTTCCAGCATTATCCCCTATAATGATTCTACGGTGAGCCTTTGCGCCACCAAGGCAGCCGTGTGGGTGTATTCCCATGCGGCTTTTTTAGAGGGTGTGTTATGGATATTACGATTAATATTAATGCTGATGTGATTTCAATCATCGGTGCTGTGGTTGCGTTTTTGTCTATGATTATTTCTTGGCGACAGGCACACATTGCCAAGAAATCTCTAAAGATGGAGACCGCGATTTTTAATGACCGAAAGCCAAACTTCACCTTTGACTCTATCGTTGACTCTTATTGTATCAATGATAAGAACGAAGACGATGTGCACCTTCGTTTTCTTATTCTACTTACGAACCGATCGGATCGCCCCATGACAATCAATCAGATTCGCTTAAGAGTTCGTGGGGAATCTCTCGAACTGATTATACGCCCAACACTTGCTGACAGTTCTCTAAATGGTGGTGATAACATCGAGGGAAATCACTCTATGAGAAACTGGGTTCAGTTTGATCTCCCTCGCCAGCACTATCTGAATCTGGGCATACTCGACTACACCATTGAAGTACAGGATGCACATGGCAATCTGCAAAAGAACAACGCCATCTTTCTGAGAGAAGAGGTTCGTAACTATGAAGATCATGTGGAAACCTAAATCTGCTAAAACAGATGATATTATTGCTACAGTTGTCAATACCGCTGCGTTGTCTGTCGTCGGAGTTGCTAACGGGCGTACAGTACCTGTAGTAATTCTCCAGCCCGATGACGAAAACAAAATTGATGCAGTTATTACTGCGCATTCTGGCATTTCCGAGGGAAACTGCGAATCCCAGTGGGGATGCTCCTATGACCGTAACACAATATTGCTTCATTTGGAGTTTACAGAGCCAGTAGCATTAAAAATCATTATTCCGCTTGATATTATTCATAATGGAGCAACTATTGACCAGATAATTCATACGCAATGCCTTTATTTGATGACCGGAAATCCAGGGATGAAACTGTCTCAAAACCTGCGTAAAGAGCGAATTCTGTTAGAAGTTCCAAGTCGAGAGTTTGCTGATGAGTGGAGGAAGTTATATAAAAAGAAATACTGCAAGCATCTCAGGAAAACTCATCATATCTCCTCTAAAGCCGCAGAAGAGGTCTTTGATAAGTTACAGGACGAATTTAGTTGTATCAAAAAATTGCGAATGAAATAGTATAAGCGCACCATCGGCCACCTTTCAGTAGCCGATGGTGCGCGTTATAAATTATCCCACCTTCTCGAACGGTATCACCTTGCACCGGCTTTCCTCCGGTGGGTCGGGAGGTTCCGGGGTGGTGGTTGCCGTGACCGATTCCATGAAGCCGCCGATTTTCTCCGCTGCGCCTCGCTGCATATCGTTGGTGATGTGCGTATAGGTGTCCAGTGTAAACCCGGCGCTGAAATGACCCAGCATACTGGACAGGGTTTTCACATCCACGCCACTGGAGATTGCCATCGTTGCGAATGTGTGCCCTTACGGTATAATTACGACAAACCGGAAAAGCCCCGTATATCAAGGGTTTTCGGTTATCTGGCAAGGTTTTCATCCTTTCCAAACCGAAAAATCGAGCCGCGAAGTAGTTATTTCGTAGGGGGTGTTATAGTAACGACAAAAATAAAATACCGTTTGGGCGGGCTGTCAGCCCGTCCAAAAAATCAGGACATTTCCTCTGCAAAGAAGAAATGTCCTTTTTTTGTACCCAAAATCAGATGCCAACAGGAGGAACACAATGCCTGAAAAAACCGTGCAGAAGGAACCGGGCAAAAAGCCCGCGCCATCCAAAAAGCCGAAACCGCAGCAGGAAGTAGTTGTTCAGATTTTGCTCTCTGAGCTGCATCCGTTCCCGGATCACCCCTTTCAGGTGCGAGAGGATTTTGCTGTTTATGCTGCTTGTTGGTGTTCCGCTTGTTTGCTGGGGAGAACAGCTTTGGACCGTATATCCCTGGCTGGAGCCTGTAGCTGCAGTGCTTAGCGCATTGGTTGTGGCTGTCATGTTCCAAGATTCCTTTCGCAGAGAAGCAGAAAGTCTGCTGCGCCAGCACTGGGCCAGCTTGAATGGGTCGCGGAAAAAAGAATAACAAAAAGGAGTGAGACACCATATGCCTCACTCCTTTTTGATTAGTTGAATAGCGGTATCAAGACTTGCCTTATGGAAGAATCACTTGGAACCTCTCGCACACCATAACCAACTATCGTTCCATTCGCGTGCTTTCTCAAATGAGGTAATACGAATTCATTATAGAGGTCTGTAGCGAATGTGTAGTCTCCCTCGACTCATAAGATGCTTACGGAGATAACAATTCATTATACCTACTGCGTAATCAGCCAACTGAATTCCTGTGCTTTGAGAGCTACATTCTGTCAGCACACCGTGATACACATTTTCGTATTTCACGAAGTCACCTTCGACCGTTATCCGATGACAGGCATCTTTGAGTTGCTTGACTTTATCCTGATTTAGCTCATCCATAATCATTGTGTCAAAGCCGTCGGGACGGGTATCCATCTGGATACGCTGAAATGCCTCTTGCATGTGAAATTTCAGCACCTCGTTCTCCGCCTGATAGCATGGCTGGGTATATACGCAAGTCACCGTGAATATGAACAGCAGAGAGGGCTTGTCCACCACACGGTTGAAGAACCGGCGATAGTACCCTTTGAGCTTGTCAGGAGTAAAGGATTTCAGAAAATCGGCACGGTATTTTCCTTTTGAGATTTCCCACAAATCTGACCACTTGATTTCTTCGCCAACCGGGACACCATACTTAGTATTGAACTCCTGAATCTCTTTTTGGAACACACGATAATCGCTGGCAGATAAACGGACATTTGCCCGTATGTAGAAGGGATGGCTGCGACGGAACGACTCAGATGGTCGCTTATTATATGCACCAGCTTCATCAGTAAAAATGTAGTATGCTTCGGCCATCTGCTCACCTTCTACTCTTGTACTTGTTATAATAGGGTTTACTTGGCAGAATTCTTTTGAATGATATCGACCGCAAAATCTTTTGCACCAGAAAGTAATTTGCGACGAAGTGCTTTTTTATTATTTGCATCTTGTTCAGACGCAAACATACTTTTATTCCGCTTAAAAACACCGTTCACCTTATCACTATCTGCTGGAACTTCAAAAACGTTAACTAATAGATGAATAATGTCATCTACAGCAAACCACTCGCCCTTTCCTTCATTGGTGACGATGTACATTGCCATTATAACCTGTTCCTTTGCTCCAGAGAGGTCCTTTACAGCAGGGTAGCTTTTGGTATTCAAATCGTCAGCCGTAATGGATACATACATTTCGGAAATATTGGAGGTTGACTTTTTCACTTTGGTGCGAGGTTTCTTCTCTCCGGAGTTTTCTTTCGGGACATATGTTTCTATAAATGCAATACCGGCTTCCGTTAACATATAGCACTTACCACTCTTTCCTTCGTCTGCGGTAGCTGCATCCATAATATATCCTTTTTCAGCCAGTCTATTGAGCGACATGCTGGGATTCTTTGGTAATGACCGTCTGGCCTCGGCGTAATACCTTTTCACGTCTTCAATGGAGAAGCACATATTCCTGTTTTTCTTCTCATCGAAATATGCAGCAAACAAGGTGAAATCCTGTTCAGTAAGTTGTCCATATTTTTTCAGAAGAAGAAAGGCCGACTCGGGAATAGTCAACGGCATCAGACACCGGTTCCGCTTCTGTATGCCCTGCTTCAAGGAGCGACTGCTGTGGTGCTGTTTCGATGTATGCTTTGTTTTCAGAAACAGATCGGGTTTGCACCATAGCGTTCACGGCAGCAGGTAAAACGGCGTTCATAAAATTAATGCGTTGCTGCTCTACGGCATCGGCCGGGCCTTCGGCTTCAAATTCAATTTCGCCGACTTTATATTTCAGCTTTAAGGTATCGCTCACTTGTTCAATCCTCCTTACATCAAACCGGCTCGGTTATATAAATCTTCCATCATGACGCGGTAATCCCGGGCTATATTGTCAATATCGAGCTTTCCTGCGGTATAAGTAATGCTGTGAGCAGAATTGTTTCCCACTTCGCGGAACGCATCGAAATTCTTGGATATTCTTGCAGGAACTCCGAGCGCTTTATTCTGTACGGCATCTTTTACAATGCCTTCCAACATCTTGTGGCTGCCATCTGGTTTGGTAATATCCGCCTCAATACCTTTATTTTGATATGACAATATCAGCAGTACCTCAAAAAGCCTGCGCATCAGAACTGCACACGCATCGAAGCAGTTGTTCCCATAAGTAAAATTGATTTGCTGGATAAGCCGTGTCAGGAACGGGCGTTTTCCACAGAATTTTGCTTCCTCGATCAGTTCGTCATGGGATTCAATGGTCACGGTATCTGTCCACAAATCACCGAAGTCACGTTCCAATGACTGAAGAACAGCGGGAACGAACTCTATAGCCCCTTTGATTGTTTTTGAGGGGCGGAAAGATTTGCCCTTCCCTTTGGTCAGATGCTCCTTGAGGCGAGATGTGTTTGGCTTGCTGAAATTGCATTCCTCCAACCAAAGAACAATTTTCGCCATTGTAAACGTAGTTTCTCCGTCCTCTTTGTAGTGGTAGAAACATAGCAGCGTCGCTCGTTCTGTTTCCGGTTTTGCTGCAAGATCTACAGCTTCCATAAATTTCAACAGTTGCACACTTTCACCTCATTCTACTGTAGCTTGTCCGTTCATCAGCATCGGAAGGAGCCAATCGCGGAGTTTTGTGAGTTCGCGATTTTCAGTGCCCTTTTGCTCCTTGAGTGCAAGTAATGTTTTAACTTGAGTGGTAAATGCAGTCACAATATCTTTTGGAGGTATCACAGCAGCAATGTCTAAAAGCGTGTTGATTCGGATGCCTTTGAAAATGCTGCCCGTCGAACTGGATGTTGCGGCCTTTATGAAGGTGTCACTTATAAAGTACATATACAGAAACTCCGAGGTTACGCGGGATGCATTCCGACGAATCGAGAAAACGGATTCGTTGATGTCCCACTTTTCGGGGGGATTTTGGATCAAATAGCATCTGCCGAGTGGTGCAATGCTTGCAAACAAAATATCCCCCACCGAAACATCAGAGCGCTTATGGATGATCTCTCTCGCCTGTTCGTCCACTGTGTCGCAGCCACTGAAATCAATCGTTCCTGAAGTGGTTAAGTTCTTGACTGTGAGATACTGGATGTCACCATTTCCAAGAATAAAATTATCTCTCGGATTCAATCCCGTATTGATGCTGGAAATGACATGGGATAATGGCCGAACATCCCACCTCTTCGGAATCTCCCGCTTGAGCTGGTCATTCCAGACCATCTCACCGCCGGAGGAACAATAGGGCTTGCCGTTTTCATCCGGAAAGTCAAACTGCGTAAACCAGTAGTCGTAGAGTGTTTTGGCCATGGCTTCCAACTCCACACAAACAGAAAAATTATTTTCGATTTTTCCGTTCAGCGCAACAATCGTTTTTGCAATTTTCTCTTGTTCCGTTATATCCGGCAGGAAAATTAACATTTCCTCTGCAGAGTGAACATTGAAGTGCTGCTGAATAGCCCCCACCTTGTTATTCTGGATTTGCCGCTGACCCCAAAAATTGATATATGCAGCCAAATAGTGCGGATTAACAAGTTCTGTATTTGGGTGAACAATAACAACATCAGAGCAGTTACAACCGTCATACTCAGCTGGGACTACGCAACATGTGCCAGGAATTCCGGTTCGGACAATTACAACATCACCTTTATGCAAAATCGACTTGGAGAGGCTATTTGAAAACTCAGCAGAAACATATTTCATATCATCGCTTATGATTTTGAAAGGCTTGATATTAAGTGAGCGAAGGAATGGAATGCCTTCGTCTTCATAGTGCTTCGCCATCGTTCCAACAAATCCTACGGTCAATTCTGCAATGCTTGACAGTTTGACGAATTTACTCATATCGCACCCGCCCCAGCTGCGTCTTAATCTCGCTTTCTAAGCGGCGACTTTCTGCAAACAGTTCATCCAATCGCGCAGTAAATCCGGTCATCTTCTCGGCAAATTCTTCCGGCGTCAGCTCCACATATTCGATCTTGACTTCAAAATACTGACCGGCAGAAAGGAGCTTCTTTCCCTCAATATCAGCATAGCTGACAGTTACACAGAAATCGTCCTCAGCCTTTCCGGCATTAAAGGTTTTGATGATATGCGTGATCTCATCAACGCTCAACACAGTACGCTGATTTTTGCCATCGACCTTTTCTTTCGTCCCCAGTTTGGATGCATCCATCAGAATCACATTGCCGTCCTTGTTTTCACGGTTCAGAAATAATATGGAGACATTAGTGCCGGTGCTCGCAAAGATGTTGGATGGCATAGAAATAACGCCCCGAAGCATCCGTTCTTTCACCAGATGCTCCCGGATCTTCTTCTGGATACCGGAACCAGCGGTCAGAAAGCCTGTAGGAACGACCACTGCCGCTTTGCCTTTGGGGCCAAGGGAATAGATGATATGCTGCAGGAACATCAGATAAATCGCCATCTTATCCTTGTCCTTGTTGGGAATGTTCGGAACGCCTGCCCAGAAACGTTTCTTATAATTATCGCCAGCCAATGTATCCCTACTGTCAGAAGTCCATGTTAAAAGGCGGATTGCTGACAATATAGTCAAAAGTGGCAAGCCCGTCGCCTTTGGCGTTTTTGTGATAAGGCCGCAACAAAGTATCGTCATGTACGACATTGGGCAGCGAGTGGACGAGATTGTTGAGAATCAGGTTCAAGCGCAGGAACTCGTTGGACTTCTGGGATATATCCTGGGTATAGATGGTGCAGTTGCTTTCGCCGATTTCGTGGGCCAACGCCAGCACCAGTGTGCCGGAGCCTGCGGCTGGGTCATACACCGTCACATTCTTTGCACCGTTAGGCACCATGATTTTTGCAATGATGCTGGCGATGGAATGTGGCGTATAGTATTCGGCGTACTTACCGAAATCCTTATTGTAGTCCTTGATCAGATACTCGAATATTTGAGCAAAGAAATCGTACTTCTGCTCAAACACACTATCGAAGCTGCATTCAGCAATCTTGTCGATGATAGCACGGCAGAAATCGTCCTTCTTCTCAGCCTCAATCACATGCTGGGAGATACCGCTGAACAAGCGCATCTTGGACTGGCCGCCAGTCCGGACAGAAAAAGATATCAATGTTGTATGTAGCAATATCCAGCAGAGTATCATCAAAGACCGTATGAAAATTTTCTTCATTTTTTCGGTTGAACAGGTAAGAGATAAAGTGAGTCTGCTTCAGTTTTGCAGTATCCGGGCCAAAACCAAGCAGGAACAGTTCATAGTCATCATCGGTCATCTGGGCGAGTTGCTTTTCGGCATCTGCCGGGGACAGCTTTGCCAGCGCAGGCTCTACTCGCTTCGCTTCGAAAAGGAACTTGTCGTTGAGAAACTTGTAAAGGAAAACCTCAGTGATGATTTTGTATTCGCTGGAGGCATTGCCCAAACCGAAATTGGTACATACAGCCTTCAGGCTATCGATCATCTGCTTGGTTTGCAGAGTAATATTGGAATCCATTATGATGCAAAATTCCTTTCCGTAAAGTATTCGTTGGAAATACAGGTGCCGATATACTTGATTTGCGCAGCAGAGTATTTCAGATGCTGGGCGTCAAGCTCCTGCTTAATCATCGGGAACATGCCCTGCATGAAGTAAGGCTCATTGTCCATCAAGTGACTATTGGAAAGCACCTGGGAATCCACCCGGTGCTTCAGGTGCGTAAGGACCTGATGCAGTGCGACATCCCCAGCAATGGGAGACGGCGTTTCACGCAGGCGTTTATGGGTACGCATAAATTTCACATCGCCATCGTATTTGGCAGCCAGCATCTGGTCAGCAAGATTCTTTTGCTCGGCCAGCTTGCGGATGCGCTCCAAGGCTTCGATATCCGCTGTCATTTCGTCAGCGGTCAATTCCTCGATATTCTTCTTAGCCAGCAAACGCTGCAGTTCTTCCAGTAGTGTGATGTACTCAGGGTCTTTTGGGTCGAGCGTATGCAGAACGGCCTTGCGGGTCCGATTGAGGGTATCCTGATATTTATCAGCAATCACCAGTTCTTTCTCGGAAACCTTGCGGAAATGGAACTCAATTTCGTCCATAGCAAGGTTCAGAATAGCGCTCATATCCTGGGCTTCTTCAAGGAGCTTCTTCCGGTTAATAAGTGCAATTCTATTGCAGACCTCGCTATAAAGGGCACTGATGTTGTTCAGGTCAAATTGGTCAGCCAGTTCGTCATAGCCGAACAGTTTTGCAACATTGAACAATTCTTTATACAGTTCTAATGCACGGCGGAGCTGTATGAGATCCTGTTTATCGTCTATGGCAGAAATCTGCTGTGAGAACACCTCCGCATTTCCAGTATCATACAGGAACAGTACGTCCTTAATGTCCTGCAAGTCTGCTTCAATTGTCTCCGGGGATTTGAAGATGTTATCATACTGCTTGAACTCATCGCCCAGTTCGGCCTGAAGCTCATCGAAATATGCTTTATTGGTCTTATCAAATTCCGCACGGATATCCGCAAAATCGACCACATAACCGTATCGATAATTCTTGTAGGGCCGGTTAACCCGGGTCAAGGCCTGTAACAGATTGTGGTCTTTGATCACACGTCCCAAGTAGAGTTTCTTCAGCCGAGGAGCATCAAAGCCAGTCAGCAACATGTTGTAGACCACGAGAAAGTCAATCGTGCCTTTTTTGAAGGCGTCTATATTGTCTTTTCGGGTCTCTTTGTCGTCTGCATCATGCAAAATCAATGCCGCAGAATAGGGATAGGATTTTAACTCTTCAAAAATCGCACGCGCCTGCTCGGAAGAATCGCAGACGATCATACCACCGATGGATTCATCGTTCATGGCGATACGGCTCTTGCGGAAATCGTCCGTAATATACTCGACCAAGGCAGAAACATATTTCGGATGCGCGTACATCTCTTTCTTATCGAGAGAGCCTTTGAGCATCTCAATTTCCAATGCTTTTTGCAGCTTTTTCTTATAGCTAGTTTCAATGCCTTCGCGAATCAACTTGAGAGTATATCCATCAGCAATAGATCGATTGTAGTAATATTTGTGGATATAATTACCGAACACAGACTTGGAATCATATTTTTTGCCTGCAATCGGCTTTCCGTCATCATCGTAAATCGTACCAATCAGTGGCGTGCCAGTCAATGCGATCATAACCGCTTCTCGGTCGGAGGAAAGTAGATTGGCAAGGAAGGATCCGGTAGGTTTATAGCTGCGGTGGGCTTCATCCAAGAAATAGATGCGCTGTACATTTACTGCATAGTCGGACTGTTTCGCAATGGATTCCTTGGAGAACTTCTGAATATTGACCACCGTGATCGTAGGTTTGCCGGTGTTGTTGACTGTTCCGGTGGAATGGATGTTTTTGATGAAGTCTTCCTTGGAATTGGTTTCCTCTACATGAAGTCCACGAGCACGGAACTCATTGGCTGCCTGTGTCAATAGGTCAAGACGGTCTACGATGAAATAGAATTTTGCAATCGTTCCATGCTTCTGATAGTAGTCAGTCAGATAACGGACATTGTAATAGGCAAGCGCTGTTTTACCACTGCCCTGGTATGCCAAATGATGCCGTTTTTTACCCCGGCATTCAATTTGTTTTCGATTGCTTTAGTAGCAAAGAACTGTGGATACCGCATCAGATGTTTTTCCAGATGGGTGATACCATTTTCATCTGTCCGTTCTACATAAGCGATTGCATATTTCAAGAAAGTTAGAATACGCTCAAACGAAAAAAGCGAAGTGATAATTCTATTGGTAGGCGAAACTGGGGAACTATTTGTTACATACTCCGGGCTATACTTGATGCTACTCAGATTGTTATCGGTCAGAATGAAATTTTCAACCGCCTCATCCTTCTCTGGCACGGAAGTCAAGAGCTTTTCGTCTTCCTCTCGGAAATGACTAAAAAACAGCTTCTCATAGCTGATGGTGGAGTAGAATGCTCCTTCCAGAGGGACGGCTTCGGTGTCATCATATTCGCTATTATTGGAGAACACCATGATCTGAGTCAAGTTGATAAACCGTCTAAACTTCTTATTCTTAACCCGCATCAACATGCGATCATATTCGGCCTTGATGCCGCCCTTGTTGTTAGGCTTTTTTACTTCGATAAAAGCCAAAGGAATACCATTGATAAGTGGAGTGATATCAGGACGAAATTCATCAGAACCATTCTTGCAAGTCATCTCTGTGACCACATGATAAGAGTTGACTGTCCCTCCGAAATCTTCAAAATCAATCAGTTTCAAGCCGTTGTATCCATTGATGAGAACTGAATAAAACTCCCTGCCCAAATCATCGTTTTCCAGCATTGCTTTCAAAGCATTGACAATTTTCTGGACATCTGTGGTAGTCAAGGAAGTAGCATTGATCCGATTGATTGCATCACAAAGAACATCGACCAAAATGTTGGTATCGTCGTCGATGACTCCTTCATATTTTCTCAGAGAGATGTATTTATATCCCAGACGAGTGAAATGCACCAATGCAGGAATTTTGACTCGAGAGTTTTCATTGTGCGGCATTGTGCAATCCTCCTTTGTGGCAGAATTAGTTTTTTCCTTATGATTTCAACTTATAAATGCGGTTTCGATTGCCGCCCTCTGTAACAATCGTTCCCTCAACGATCATCTCGCTGAGTATCCGTCTTGCTCTTGCGTCTTTAACGCCGAGCATATCGGAAATATCTGAGCATTTTGCAGAAGCATGATCTGTAAGATATTCAAGGATGGCGATTTTTTGTGAGGCGGTTTTTGTACCTTTATCGCCATTCTTTATCGCTACTTTTTTATCGCTACTTTCTTTTTTGAGTAGCGATAATGATAGAATAATTCTGTCCGGTTCAGAGAGCTCCACGATAACTGGCTCTTTCCACCCCTGCTCACGCCAGACACGGAATATATTCGGAATACCACTTCCAGCACGCTCACCAATATCAATCAGATTGAACATCTTCAGCATCGTTCCGTTCCGCGGATCAGAAACACCACCGCTTTTTGCGGCATCAATTTCGATGCGGAAGCTGCCCGGATTAGACATCGTAATGCTATTACGCTTTTTGATGATGACCAGCCCCTGCCTGCCGTAATAATCAGCATTGACCAAACAGTTGGCCAGCGCTTCGCGCAGTGCCTGATGCACCGTAGTATCATCCACCCGAACGCCCCCGTCCATCTTAAACGGCACCTTGATGTCCTGGATCAGCTTGTTATAGACACGGAAATAGAAGTCATACACATTACCGCTCCAGTCACCGGAAGACGAAATGATACGATCTGTCCAACGGGTATCAGCATCATACTGTTCTTGGTAATCCAGAAAGTAAGCGTTGAATTCCCGCACAATATCGTACTCGTTGCCAAACATGAGAAGTCCTGCGGAGGTAGGATGCTTCTTTCCGTCAGGGCCGATGCCCACAGCACCCAGCTTCAGGAGGAAATCTTCATCCTCCAAGGCTTCCCACACATGGCCGGGTCGAGAAAGGCGCATTCTCTGACGGTAGCTGCGGATGCTCTCCTGGTTGAACACCGTCAAGTCCATTTCGCTCAGAATGAGCATGTCTTGCGTTTTCTGGATGCGTCCCGCACCATGGCCTGATATTCTTCCTTGGTGCAGCGGTAGTCGCCCTCACCGTTACGGCGGTATGTGCAGAGCGGATTGCCGTCCACATACACCGGTTTATAGGAGCGCTCGGCACGGGGGACATTGATGACCACGATATGGTTGCCGTCGACTTCCTGAACAAATACATCCTTGGATGACAGCACATTCACGCTGGTCTTGTTGGGATTGTTGACGATATCCCAGAACTCCTTGATGAGTTTCTCCGGGTCAGGCAGATCCACAGTGCGGAAGGATTTGTCGGTCAGCTCCTCCACGCCCAGCAGGATAATGCCGCCGTGGGTATTGGCGAAGGCAGAATAGGTTTCCCAAATGCTTTTGGGCAGGCCACCAAGAGCTTTCTTCGCCTCAATACGGTTGTTCTCCCGATACTGCTCGATTTTGGAAAAGTCAATCATGGTTTTCCTCCTTTACGAGCTCTATGATATCGCAGAAGTCGCAATCCAGTACGGTACAGATTTTCGTCAGAATCTCTGTACTGACATGCTGGTTCTTGCCCAGCTTGGCAAGGGCGGTCGTAGACATGCCGGTAGCCAGACGCAGATCCTTTTTCATGTTTTATCAATCAGGAGTTTCCACAGCTTATTATAACAAATCGTCATCGTAACACCTCGTGTCAGAGTATACACTAATACGGGTTAATTCTAACACAGCAGCTTCAGTTTGTCTATTGAAAATCCAATTTTCAGATTCGTGATGTCCTTTCCAGACAAGAGATTTTGAATTATAAACTGGCAAAGGATAACCACAGGAATGCTTTTTTGCTCCCCTGCGGTTATTTCTTTGTTTATGCGGCGCAATTTTTGAGGTCAACCCATGATGCCGATTTTGTTCCCATTTTCGTAAATGTCCGCGCCGTATTCGCAGTGATTTGGCCCTTGGTATTCCAGCCAACCGAAGCCCTCCACATAGACCATATCGCCGGGTTGCAGATCAGTGACCGCCTGCGCCGGGGCGGGTACGGGAGTAGGTTCGAAGCATGTTCCGATTCAGCCGTTGGTCGTGCGTTTGAAGCTACGGATGCTTCCACTGGTGCAGGCTCCGGCTCATTGGTGGTTTCATGGGGAGGCTCCGGCTGCAGACTCTCAGTTTTTTCTTTCTCTGACGGTGGTGTTGCTTCGAATTTTTCTTCGCGTTCTGCAACGGTCGCTTCTGGAGCGCTTACGGCGGGTGATTGGGGCGGTGCGGGTGTTCCCCCGACCGTTTCAGCCTGCGGCCACACGGCGGCACACAGGGCGAGACAGGCGGTAAATACTGCGGCGATGGTGATTCTATTTTTCATTTTGTTTCCTCCTCTTTGGATGTAAAATGATTGAGTTCTGTGGACAACTCACCTTTGCGGAATAGCTATCAGAACTTCAGAAGACTATCCAGAATATTTGCCGCCTGCTGCAGTTCGCTCTGGGTGGCTTTATCAGGCATTTCCTCATCCTTTTTTGCTGTGCGGGGCAGATAGGGTTCATAGTTCTGCCGGGTGATCGTGGGGCGGTAGTGTCCAAGCATCTGCGCCAACTCCTTGGCATCCATGCCGTTCTTTAGAGCAAGGATGGCGCAGGTATGGCGGAGATCCGTGAATCGGATATGGTCGATGCCCGCTTCCCTGATGATCTCCTTGTGCATCCGGCGCACCATCTGCGGCGAGTAGGGCTTCAGCGTGGCCGGATGCATAAACATGAGCGGGCTGCTGGGGTGCTTGTCGTGTTCCCTGATTAGGAGGTCGATTACCTCTGGTGTCAGTGCTATCGTCCTTGTCTGACTGCCGTACTCCACCAGCTCTCGCCGTACCACGGCACGGTTTTCCGCAACGGTCAGCGACCTTTTTTTCATATCCAGGTCACTCCATTTCAGGGCGATGAGCTCGCCTTGGCGAATGCCTGTCGTCAGCGCCAACATGAACATGGGGAGGTAGCCCAATTGCTCGGCGGCGTCAGATAGTCCTCCATCTCCAGAGGCGTCATGATATCTGCCTTCACCGTCGTGGATTTGCGGTAGTGGAACGACTTGGCAGGATTCTCTGTTATGAGGCCATCCCGCATGGCTTGGTCCAGGCATTGCTGAAGCAGGCGGTGGATGTGCCGCATGGTTTCTTCTCCCAAGCCAGAGCTGCCGGGTCGATGATTGCCGAAGCGCTTCCGTTCCTCCAGAAATTCTCCAACCATCTCCGATGTCAATTCAGAGAGGAGCACATCTCCCAAGCCGGGGAGGATATGGTTCTTGAATACATAGTTGTGTGCCGCATAGGTGGTCGGCCTGCTCTGATGCTTATCATAGGTTCCCTGCCAGAAGCTGATGTATTCCCGAAGTGTCATATTCCCACCTCCATACATTGGCGCTGCAGATCCCGGAATGCTGCCCACGGGGCCTGGCCTGTTTCAGGATTTTCTTGTGTAGATAGTAGAACTCGTATAGCTTATACGGCGCTCCGGTTTTGGAATTGAGGAACACATAGGGCGAGTCAGCTTCCGGTATCTGCTTCAGCAGATGCACCGCTTTTTCGTTGAGAGTCAACAACCGCCGGCCTTTGAGGATGTACCTGTAGCGGACATAAAAATCGGCCCACGACAAGGTGATCAGTTCACATTGCCGCAGGCCGCTTGATAGTCCTGTATAGATGACGGGAAGTACTCCGAGCTGCTCCGCTGCGTTCAGGTAACGCTGGAGCTGCCCCAATCGCAGAGGGGCTGTTTTGTATTCCTCTGCCTTGGGCTCCTGGCAGAGCCGCACCGGGTTGTAGGGAATAAGTTGGTCCTGTGCCGCTTCATCCATACACCGGCGCAGGAGCAGGTGGACACACCAGACGCTTCTGGCGCCGAGTCCCTGGCTTCGCAGGCTGTTGTAGAAATCCGTTACCACCTGCTCCGTCAGGTCAGAGAGTGCCACACTCCCGATACCGGGGAGGATGTGGCTGTAAATCAGATTGCGGTACCCGCCCTCGGTGTTGCCGTTCCATTTGCGTCGGTTCGCGGTGAACCAGTAGTCGCACCATTGCCCGACCGTCAGCTTGTTTTCTTTCTGCATATCATTGCCTCCTTTTGGCAAACGAACAATATCACAGAAAGCAGGAAATAGCTACTAAAAAGAACAGAATATCCGCAGAACAAAGCTGTTCCAAATAATGCCGTTATCATTCGGAATAATACAGTTGATTTTATTCGGAATAGTGGTTATAATGTTCTTGACGAACTGCAATGGAGGTGTTCCAATATGACGATCAAAGAAGCGGCTGCCGCTTGGGGGATCACCGAACGGCGGGTCAATGCGCTTTGCAAAGCCGGACGCATTTCCGGCGCGTATAAGGAGGGCAGGCAGTGGTTTATTCCGGACAGCACGCAAAAGCCGATGGATAAGCGCGGTCACCGGAGTGCGATGGAGCCCGCAGTATCATCTGCGCGCAAGCCGTTGCCCATTGGCGTATCTGATTACCGGGACACCTGCAAAAGCTACTACTATGTAGACAAGACCTTAATGATCAAAGAGTTTCTGGACGAGCGCCCCAAAGTATCCCTATTTACCCGCCCCAGACGCTTTGGCAAGACGCTTAACATGGATATGCTCCGCACTTTCTTTGAAAAGACGACCGAGGACACTTCCGTTTACTTCAGAGATAAGAAAATCTGGTCCTGCGGAGAATCCTATCTTGCCCACCATAGAAAGTACCCTGTGATCTTCCTGTCCTTCAAGGATGTTAAATACACCTCTTGGGAAGAAACCTATCAGACGCTCCAAAAGCTGATCGCACAGGAATTCCGCCGTCACGACGAGTTGGCATCCAGCTCTGCGCTTAGTGATTACGAAAAAGAGGAATATTCCCTTCTTGCAACAGAAGCCGCTGACGAAGTGGAATATCAAATGTCCCTGCGGACACTGACGCTGCTCCTCCATAAGCACCACAATGTCGCACCTATCGTCATCATTGACGAATATGACACTCCCATTCAACAGGGCCATGTGAGCGGCTTCTACGACACGATCATCGGGTTCATGCGAAACCTGTTCTCCGGTGGTCTGAAGGATAATCCGCATCTGAGCTATGGTTTCCTGACCGGCATCCTGCGTGTTGCCAAGGAAAGTATCTTCAGCGGCCTGAACAACTTGAAGATCAACTCGATTTTAGACGAACGCTACAGTGAATATTTCGGCTTCACTTCAAGCGAAGTACATGAGATGGCGGACTACTATCATGCTTCTGATAAATATCAGGAGCTTTGCGAGTGGTATGATGGTTACCTTTTCGGCAATACCGAGATTTTTAATCCCTGGTCTGTCATTGGATACTTCAATAATAACTGCCGTCCCAAAGCATTCTGGCAGTCTACGGGAAGCAATGACATCATCCGCGAGGTGCTGGCTTCTGCAACGCCGGATATTATGGAGCGTCTGGAGCTGTTGATGAAGGGCGAATCCTTCGTTACGCACATTGACACCGGCGTCATTTATCCGCAGATCCAGAATGATCCGTCCTCCGTTTACAGCTTCCTGCTGGTGGCAGGTTATTTGAAGGCTGTGAGCTGCGGCCAGTCTTACGGCGAGGATTATATGTGCGAAGTGGCTCTGCCCAACAAAGAGATTTCTTTCGTCTACAGCAAGGAGATCCTCTCTCAGCTTGAGAATATTATTCCTCGTTCCGTTGCTATTGCTATTCAGGAAGCTATCTACAAGGTAGATAGCGACTCACTGCAAAAAACCTTGGAGAAGTTTCTGCTCCAAACAATAAGTTTCCACGATGCTGCCGACGAAACATTTTACCATGGTCTGATATTGGGTATGTGCGCTGTGATGGACAACAGCTATCGCATTACCTCCAATCGCGAAGCTGGTGATGGACGATTTGATATTCAGATGCTTCCTTTGAATAAGCGGCTTCCTGGTATTCTGATTGAATTAAAGGCTGGAAAAGACCGCTCTGAAGCACAGCTTGAAGCCCTTGCTAATGTTGCATTGCAACAGATTAACGACCGTGCATACAGCGTTGATTTGCAGGCAATGAATGTTACGTCAATTATAAAAATCGGCATTGCATTCTCTGGTAAAAGAACACGCATTGCTGCTGAAAGGCAAAACATCGAATAAATATCTTCGCTCAGCAGGCTGGCTATCATCCAAGTCAGCCTGCTGTTTCTTTGTCGTCGGGTTTATTTCCTTGTTTATGCGGCGCAGTTTCTGAGCTGCTCTCTGCGGCAAAAAGCACCTGCTGTTGGAGGTAAACCCGGTCGGAAGCACTTTTAATATACAGAATTCAATCCCACACAAATCCCAAAAGCCGAGAGCGGTGGCTGAAGCAAACAGGGCAAAAAAGTTCCAAAGAGGAACTGTTGGAGCGACAGAAAGCGCCAAAGAGGGCGCAACAGGGCTTCCTGAAGGTTCAGACATAGGTTTGGGTCCACGAGGCCGCAGGTTCGAGTCCTGTCACCTCGACCAAAATAAAAGCCGCAAATTCGTTAGAGTCTACGGCTTTTATTATTTTGAGTACACACTTTTATAGCTTTTTCGCAAATCAACTTTCAGGGAATCCACTTTTTACTATTTTGCAGTCCCACTATAAACGCTATGTAATGGTTACAGCATCCATCGTTCCAGCATCTGGATGATATTTAAGCGCGATCGTTGTTTTCCGCTGGCGAAGGAATCCATCTGTTCCGAATTGAAAACAAAGCACGTTTCAAATTTATCCTTATCCTGATCGGGAACCAGCGCACAGATTTAAATATAATCGTAGAGCGGGCAGATACTTTTTGTTATCGTTTTCTTTCTTGTGTATTTTCCCCTTGGCTGATACAATGTAGAAAAAACAGTTAAGGAGCATCCCCCAATGATTCGTGAAATTTGCAAAGACAAGACTTTTCTTGCGCAGAAAGCCGCGCCCGCCACGGCGGCGGATCTTGGCGTAGCGCAGGATCTGATGGAAACTCTGATTGCCCACAAGGATGGCTGCGTGGGTATGGCGGCAAACATGATCGGCATGAACAAGCGCATCATCGCTTTTGAGAATGACGGCGAATACATGGTCATGTTCAACCCGGTCATCGTCAAACAGTCCGGAGCCTATGAAACGGACGAAGGCTGCTTATCGCTTACCGGCACGCGGAAAACCAAGCGCCACAAAGTCATCAAAGTGCAGTGGCAGAATGAAAAATTCCAGACGCGGCTTAAAACGTTTACCGGCTGGACGGCGGAAATCATCCAGCACGAAATTGACCACTGTGAGGGAATTTTGATTTAACCTTTTTCTTTTTCCTGCATTTGGCTTTCGTTCAGCAGGTTCAGTGGTTTCAAACCTCTTTCCAGTGTGCCTCAATGGCAGCGCGTTTCAGCTGCTCACCGATCACGATGATCACTTCCTGCGCTTTGGCAATGGGCTTTAAGGTCATGGCGTCACGGCTGGCGTTCAGCTCCAGCCAGCCATTTCCATCCGAAGTAAAGCCCTTAATGCGCATAATGCGGCCGCAGGAGGCATCGGCAAACAGTTCATTCACCACTTCTTTCAGCCGCGGCAGGGGTAAGTGACGGTCGATAAAATAGAGCGAAGAAAACACATCGTGCTGGTCAAAGTGCATTTTTTCATAGCTGGCCTGCTTGCTGCCGCAAGCGGCAACGGCGGCCAGGTCCTGCGGGGTCAGGTCCTCCCAGTTTTTGCGCAGTACATCTGCTCAAAGCGGCGGGCGCAGCCGTTTTGCTCCAGCGCGTGGTTCAGGTAGTTTACCGTGGAATCCATCTCAGCCGGGGTAGCCAGCTGGCTGCGGCTCAGCACCACCATGCCGGCATTGGCGGTTTCGGACGCCAGCAGGTAGGCCGACTGGGGCGAAAGCTGCTGCTCCTGCTTGGCATCCACAATAGCAATCACGTTGCCCATACGGTACCACTTATCCAGCGGTTCGTCGTGCAGAATGTCAAAAAATTCATCTACATCAAAAATACCGCTCGGCTCAATAATGACCCTGTCAAAGCCCTGCATGGCCAGCGAGATCAACTTGGTGCGCATCCGGCGCTGGTGGGTATCGCAGTCGCACCCGCCGCTGATGCTTTCCATATCGCAATGGTCGCCCAAAATATCCTGCAGCAGCATAACATCCACATTGACCGCGCCAAAGTCATTTTCCAAAATGCAGACATTCCAGCCCTGCTGAACCATATAGCGGGCATAGTGCCGCATAAAAGTCGTTTTGCCGGAGCCAAGAAAGCCGGTGATCAAATCGACCTGTACCATAATTGTTCCCCTCCTGTTGGTGGTAAATTGCTTGTGCCTGTTATTATATCACATTTTTATTCAGTTTGCTTCATCAAACCCAAATTCAAAAAGAAAAGCCGCCACACAGGTCCCTGTTCCTGTGCGGCGGTTTTTCCTTGAAAAGAAGAAAAAAGAGAAAGAGGAGTGGATGAAAGTCTGCGTTGTTCCCCTGAGCATTTGGCAATGCCCCAACGGTGTTCGGGTCCCTGTTCCCTGGCACCGTTCCTTTTGGGAACAACTATAGAATACCCGATAGATGTGAACAATTCGTGATAAAAAATTCAACATTTTGCAAAAAACGCCGCGCAATTTTCCATATTTCAAAGGCTGTGGCGGTTATTCTTCCTGTGCGGGGTGTAAATTTGCCCAGCAATACGCTATAATGGGGTTAGATTGCGGCAGCAGCCGCTGCCATGCAGGAGGGAAAACACCATTGGCAAACCGAATCAATTATGAGCGCGTGATGGAAGAAACCATCGCCGCATTAGAGCGCGATGGCCAGCGCCCGCAGCTGCTGCTGCACGCCTGCTGCGCGCCCTGTTCCAGCGCCACGTTGGAACGTCTGGCCGACCATTTTGACGTTACCATTTTATATTATAACCCCAACATTGCCCCACCGGAGGAATACCACCGCCGGGAAGCCGAACTGGAACGTTTTGTGCGCGATGCCGGGTACGCTGCCCGCGGCATCACGGTGGTGGAGCTGCCGTATGACCCGCAGGAGTTTTACACTGCGGTAAAAGGGCTGGAAAACGAGCCGGAGCGCGGCGAGCGCTGCACCGTGTGTTACCGCATGCGGCTGGAACGCGCCGCCCAGTACGCCAGGGCACACGGCTTTAACTGGTTCACCACCACCCTTCCATTTCCCCGGTCAAGGACCCTGTGCGGCTGAACACCATCGGCTGCGAACTGGCCCAACAGTACGGCCTGAACTACCTGCAAAGCGAGTTCCGCAAAAAGGACGGTTACAAGCGCAGCCTTGCTTTGAGCGCAGAATACGGCCTATACCGGCAGGATTACTGCGGCTGCATTTTCAGCAAGCAGGAACGCGGCGTTTGATTGCAAAGTTTTAAGGCAATACCGCATAATTCTAAGTGCCGATACGGCGAGCGAGGTACGGCAGATGCTAAGCCAAAAGCGCAGATAATACTGGATGTCTTATCGAGCATTTTGGCAACGCAGATGCCGTGCCGCAGCCGCCGGAGCGGTGCTTAAGCCGTCAGGCGGGAATTGTGCGGTGCTGCCTTAATTGCAAGGAGAAATGTTTCATGCCAAAACATGTTTTAGTGGCTCTTCCATTGAGCGATGCCCAGCGCAGCGCTTTGCAGGCCAGCGTGCCGGAATATGAATTTACCTTTTCCCAAACCGAAACCGTTACCCTGGCCCAGGTGCTGGAGGCAGATATCATCATGGGCAATGTGCCGGTAGAGCTGATTTGCCAAAACCACCATCTGGAATGGTTCCAATCCAACTTTGCGGGACCGGATACCTATCTGGTGCCGGGCGTGCTGCCGGAGCAGTGCCTGGTGACCAACGCCACCGGCGCTTACGGGCTGGCCATCAGCGAGTGGATGCTGGGCTTGTGGCTGGGGCTGCAGAAGGATCTGTTTTTGTACCGGGACCGCCAGACGCAGCACAAGTGGGATGCCATCACCCGCCAGGTGCGGCCGGTGGCCGGGTCCTGCGTGTTATGCGTTGGCATGGGAGATATCGGCTCTAACTTTGCCATGCGCGCCCACGCCCTTGGGGCCGAGGTTGTCGGCGTGCGGCGCAGCGTGCGCCCTGGTGCCCCCTGCCCCGATTACTGCCTGCGGGTGGTACCCCAAAGCGAACTGGACGCCGAGCTGCCGCAGGCAGACTTGGTTGCCTTGAGCCTGCCCGGCACGCCGGAAACGCTGCACATGTTTGATGCCGCCCGCCTGGCCCGCTGCAAGCAGGGGGCAATTCTGCTGAACGTGGGCCGTGGTTCCACGGTGGACTGCCTTGCCCTGGCCGATGCCGTACACAGCGGGCATTTGTTCGGTGCAGCGCTGGATGTAACTGACCCAGAGCCGCTGCCGTCAGACCACCCGCTGTGGAGCGAACCGAATGTGATCATCACGCCGCACATTTCCGGGCGGTTCAGCCTGGCCAAAACACTGGATAACATTGTAGAAATCTTTATCCATAACCTCAAGCTGTACGCTGCCGGGCAGCCGGTGGACAACCAGGTCAGCCGCACCACCCACTATGTCAGCGGCGGCAGTGGCGGCCAGCGGCTGGTTTGCGGCATGCCGTAAAGGTTCTTATTTTCAACCATTCTGCGCCAAAATATTGCATAACTCCTTTGGGTATTGTAGAATAGTGGTGTTCGCTGATTCTGCAACACACAGAGGAGTTTTTATGTTATACCAACTGTTCTGGCTGTTTTTGGCCTTTTCGTTTCTGGGCTGGTGCCTGGAAGTTGCCGCCACCGCAGTGCGGCTGGGCCAGTACCGGGACCGCGGCGTGCTGCACGGGCCGCTGTGCCTGGTTTACGGCATTACCGGCTGCCTGATCACCATTGCCCTGCGGGAATTGAGCGGCGGGTGGTTCTTCCTGTTTTTGTTCAGCGCGCTGTATGCCACGGTGGTGGAATGGATTGCCGGGCATTTGCTGGAGCACTACAGCCACACCCGCTGGTGGGATTACTCTGACCGCAAATGGAACCTAGATGGGTACATCTGCCTTTCGGCTTCCGTTGTCTGGGGTGCCCTGGGCCTGGTAACCGTCAAGTGGCTGGTGCCGCTGCTGATACGTTTGTACCAGCTGGTACCCGCCGGGCTTGCGCATGTTCTGTTGTGGATCTTTGCCATTTTGCTGGTCATTGATCTGCTGGGCACCGCGCTGACCCTGGGCGGCCTGCGCTACAAGCTGCCCAGAGTGGACGAGGTCAACAACCGCCTTGCCAACCTGACGCTGCGGATGGGGTTGTGGATTTTTGACCGCACCGAGCGCCGCATGCGCACCAAGGCCCCGCAGCTGGACCTGATACGCCCCAAGCGCACCAAAAGCACGGTGTTTGCTGCCGGGTGCAGCTTTTACAAAATCTTTTTGCTGTTTGTAATCGGCGCGTTCCTGGGCGACATTACCGAAACGATTTTCTGCCGCATTACCGCTGGGTATTGGATGAGCCGTTCCAGCCTGGTGTGGGGACCTTTCTCTATTGTTTGGGGCCTTGCCATTGCGCTGGTCACCCAGGTTTTGTACAAGTACAAAGACCGTTCGGCATTCTGGCTGTTCGGCATGGGCACCCTGTTGGGCGGTGCTTATGAATATCTGTGCAGCGTGTTTACCGAAATCGTGTTCGGCGCGGTATTCTGATTACAGTGCCCTGCCGTTCAACCTGGGCGGGCGTATCAATCTGCTGTACTGCTTTTTCTGGGGGCTGGCCGCTGTGGCATGGTTCAAGGTGCTGTTCCCGCCGTTGGACCGCTTGATTGAAAGCCTGCCCCGCCGCGGCGGTACCATTTTGACCTGGTGCCTGGTGGTATTTATGGCAGTCAATATGATCGTCAGCTCCGCCGCGCTGATTCGTTATGACGCCCGTTTGGAGGGCGTTGCCGCCCAGACCAGCCTGGATACCCTGCTGGACGAGCATTTCGACGATTCCTATATGCAGCGGGTCTACCCCAAGCTGGTGCACATGAATTAAATCATTTTAGTCACAGATTGCCATAGATAAATAAGGCAATACCGCATAATTCTAAGTGCCGATACGGCGAGCGAGGTGCGGCAGATGCTAAGCCAAAAGCGCAGATAATACTGGATGCTGCAAAGGTGAGCGCCGCCAGTGGCGGAAACAGCGAACCGAAGCAGGGGCAGCGGTCGCAGAGTGCGAGGGGCTTTTGCCCCCGAAGCACGATGCGGGTACCGCAACCCGACATTATCGAGCATTTTGGCAACGCAGATGCCGTGCCGCAGCTGCCGGAGCGGTGCTTAAGCCGCAAGGCGGGAATTGTGCGGTGTTGCCATAACAGGCCCACGCCGGGATGTTCTCCTGCGGCGCGGGCCTGTTGTTGTTTAGTGGTTGTTTTTTATGTGAGTAGGTTTGGAGTTGGTTCGGGGAATTTGCTCACAAGTTGAATCGTGGGGATACATGTAAAACGTTTGATACAGCCCGTCACCCGGGACGATGCGAGCATCGTCCTCTACAGATTGTTTTTAAGGCAATACCGCATAATTCTAAGTGCCAATACGGCGAGCGAGGTGCGGCAGCTGCTCACTCCTACCTCCTAACTCCTACTCGTGTTCCGCCCAATCGCGGCTTCGGCCCACGGCTTTGTGCCAGCCAGCCAGCAGCTTTTCGCGTTCCGGAGCTTCCATGTTGGGAGTAAAGGTCATGTTGCAGTGCCACAGGCTGCGGATTTCCCCACGGTCTTTCCACACGCCGGTGGCAAGGCCCGCCAGGTAGGCAGCGCCAAGGGCCGTTGTTTCGCGGATGGCCGGGCGCAGCACGGTTTTGTTCAGGATGTCCGCCTGGAACTGCATCAAAAACTGGTCGCGGGAAGCACCGCCATCGCGGGGCATCGCTGCACCATCCAAGCTCTGAAGCGTGGACTCCTCCGCCGCGCGGATGATATGGTTCTGGGTGGTGCCGCGGGTAATGCCCACAATGGCCCCGCGGGCGTACATATCCCAGTAGGGTGCGCCCAACCCGGTAAAGGCCGGAACAATATACACCCCGCCGTTATCCGGCACCTTCTGGGCGTAATACTCCGAATCCCGGCTTTCTTGGATCATGCGCAGGCCATCGCGCACCCACTGGATGACCGCTCCGCCCACAAACACACTGCCCTCCAGCGCATACTCCACCTTGCCGTTCAGGCTGATGGCAATGGTGGTCAGCAGGCCATTTTTGCTGCGGCAGATGGTATCACCGGTGTTCATCAGCAAAAAGCAGCCGGTACCATAGGTGTTTTTGGCTTCGCCTTTGGAAAAACAGCCCTGGCCAAACAGTGCAGCCTGCTGGTCGCCCGCAATACCGGCCACCGGCACCTGTACGCCGCACAGGTCGGTGTAACCGTAAATCTCGCTGGAATCCGTCACACGCGGCAGCATGGCGCGGGGGATATCCAGCGCGTTCAGCAGTGTATCATCCCAGTCCAGCTTGTGGATATTATACAGCATGGTGCGGCTGGCGTTGGTTCGGTCCGTTACATGCACCTTGCCGCCGGTCAGCTTCCACACCAGCCAGCTGTCCACCGTGCCAAACAGAATTTCTCCCGCCTGTGCGCGCTCCCGTGCGCCCGGCACATGGTCCAGAATCCACTTGATTTTGGTTGCGGAAAAGTAGGAATCCGGCACAAGGCCGGTATTCTCTTTGATATACTCTGCCATGCCCGGCTGACTGAGCAGCTCATCCACCAACGGTGCAGTGCGGCGGCATTGCCACACAATGGCGTTATAAATGGGGCGGCCGGTCGCTTTTTCCCACAAAATCGTGGTTTCGCGCTGGTTGGTAATGCCGATGGCGGCAATATCATGCGCATCCACGCCGCTTTGGGCTACCACCTCGTTCATCACGCCATACTGGCTGGACCATATCTCCATGGGGTCGTGCTCCACCCAGCCCTGCTGGGGGTATAGCTGCTCAAATTCGCGCTGGCGCACGGCAATAATATTCTGCTCATTATCAAACAGGATTGCCCGGCTGCTGGTGGTACCCTGATCCAGCGCAAGAACATATCTGCTCATCTTCAACCTCCCTGTTGATGGGTAACGGGGCTAAGGCAATACCGCACAATTCTAAGTGCCGATACGGCGAGCGAGGTGCGGCAGCTGCTAAGACAAAAGCGCAGATAATACTGGATGCTGCAAAGGTGAGCGCCGCCAGTGGCGGATGCAGCGAACCGAAGCAGGGGCAGCGGTCGCAGAGTGCGAGGGGCTTTTGCCCCCGAAGCACGATGCGGGTACCGCAACCCGACATTATCGAGCATTTTGGCAACGCAGATGCCGTGCCGCAGCCGCCGAAGCGGTGCTTAAGCTGTAAGGCGGGAATTGTGCGGTGTTGCCCTGACTACCCGCTGTTTTTATTTCACTTTTTCCATGTCACGCGTTGCCACAACATCCACGCCGGTGCCGCACACGTTAGGCAGTACCACATCCCCGGTATGCACGGGGGCTTGCAGAGCCGCGGTATTCAGCGCAGCCATCACGGAAAACATCTTTTCCTTTGGCACCGCCTGCGCGGTTTTGACCGGGCAGCGCGGGTACAGCCCACCCGTAATGCGCACGGTGCTGGTAATGATGCGGGTGGGGTGGGTCAGTTCCTCTTTGCCGTATGCAGCGCCGTTGGGGCAGGCATTGCCGGTCACGGCATAGTCATTTGCGGTGTCCACCCGCAGATGGCACCCCTTGGGGCAGCAGATGCAGATCAGCTCTTTTATTGTTTCTGTCATGATTCCGGCACCTCCACAGCAACGATCAGCGGGCCGTCCGCTTTTTGCAGCAGAGCTTTGGGCAGCGTAATGTGCTCCATCTCCCCCGGTGCCAGGCGTTCCCGCTTAAAGGCGGCAATTTTGTTTGGTCCGCAGCGCACCGTTATGGTGCTGGGCCCATAATTGCGCCGCACACGGAACGATACGCTCACGCTTTTCTGCACGCCGTCCAGCCGGATATGCTGCGGCACGGTGTAGCCAATGCCCTCCCCCACTGCCAGCGGCAGAACGGTTTCGGTTTCTATCTCGCCATTTTGCACATAGGCTGCCGCGGCTGCACCGGCGGTTTCGCTTTCGCCGGAAACAAAATCCACCAGATCGTGCACATGCACCACGTTGCCGCAGGCAAATACACCGGGGATCTCGGTTTCCATATTTTCATATACCACGGCCCCCTTGGTGTGGGGGTCCATGGCAATACCTGCCTGGCGGGTCAACTCGTTTTCGGGGATCAACCCCACACTGAGCAGGATGGTATCCACATCAAACTCCATCTCGGTTCCAGGGATAGGGCGGCGGTTTTCATCCACCTTGGCAACGATGGCTTTTTCCACTCGCTTTTTGCCCTGAATTTCCACAATGGTGTGGGATAAGTACAGCGGAATATCAAAATCCTGCAAGCACTGCACAATGTTGCGGGTCAACCCGCCGGAATAAGGCATCACTTCCACGCAGGCGAGCACTTTGGCTCCCTCCAGCGTCATACGACGCGCCATGATCAGGCCGATATCGCCGCTGCCCAAAATCAATACCCGTCTGCCCACCAGGTAGCCTTCCATATTTACATAGCGCTGGGCTGCACCGGCGGTATAAATTCCCGCCGGGCGGGTGCCGGGGGTGCCGATGGCCCCGCGGGTGCGCTCGCGGCAGCCCATGCACAGGATAATGCTTTTGGCCTGAATGATCTGGTAGCCCTTGCTGCGGCTGACGCAGTGTACCTGCTTATCGGGGGTCACTTCCAGCACCATGGTGCCCAGTTCCACCCGCACGCCGGTTGTGCGCAGCATCTCGATATAGCGCCCGGCGTATTCCGGGCCGGTAAGCTGCTGGCCAAACCGATGCAGGCCAAACCCGTTGTGGATGCACTGGTTCAAAATACCGCCCAGCTCTGCATCGCGTTCCAAAATCAAAATATCGCGCAGGCCATGCTGCCACGCGCTGTACGCCGCCGCCAGGCCCGCCGGGCCGCCGCCGATGATAACAAGTTCAACCATGGTTGCACCCCCTTCCGGTTTTGGTTTCACACAGCAGCACATTGGTGCCGGCTTTGTCCTGCAATACATCCAACGGGTCAATGCCTAGTGTTTTGCTGATCAGTTCCAGCACGCGCGGCCCGCAAAAGCCGCCCTGACAGCGGCCCATGCCCGCGTTGCACCGCCGCTTTACGCCATCAATGCTCACGGCTGGGATCTCGCTCTGCAAGGCATCCAGAATCTCGCCCTCGGTGATCGTCTCACACCGGCAGATCACGCGGCCATAGGCGGGATTTTTGGCAATCAGCTCCGCCTTTTTCTCCGGCGGCAGCTCCTTGAACCGCACGCGGGTACGGCCATCCTTATAATCCGTCTTTGGCTCCGGCAGGTCGTTGTGGGCTGCCAGAATTTTAGTTACCTCTTTTGCCACAGCCGGTGCACTGGAAAGCCCCGGCGATTTCATGCCCGCCAGGTCAATAAAGCCCGGCGCGCCGTCCGCTCTGCCGATCACGAAGTCCCCGGTATCCACGTTGGCGCGCACACCGGCAAAGTTGCGGATGGACTCGCCAAAGCGGATCCCCGGCACACTGCGCCTGGCCGCTGCCGCCACAAAGGCAAGGCCGTCTGCCGTGCAGGCAGTATCATCCCCCGCTACCGGCTGGGCGTTCGGCCCTACCAGCAGGTTGCCGTGTACGGTGGGCGTTACCAGCACCCCTTTGCCGTTCTCGTTCGGGCACTGGAAGATCACATGGTTCACGCGGTTGCCTTCGCTTTTGTCCAGCAGATAGTATTCACCGCGGGTAGGTTCCAGTGTAAAGGTGTGCGGCGCGGCCATCTCATGGATGGCCTGGGCGTTCAGTCCCGCCGCATTGACCACATAGCGGGCCGCAAAGCTGCCATTTGGCGTGGTCAGCTGCCAGCCGCCGTCAATCTTTAATGTTGGTTACAGGAGTGCTGCGGTACAGCTCTACCCCGTTGCGCACAGCCACCTCCGCCATGGCCAGCGCAAACTCCCACGGACTGACGATGGCTGCGCTGGGGGCAAACAGCGCCCCGGCCACTGTGGGGGCAAGCTGCGGCTCCATCGCCAGGGTTTCCTCCGCTGTCAGCAGCCGGATGCCCGGCACGCCGTTTACCACGCCATTCGCGTACAGCTTTTGCAGGTGGGGCAGCTCTGCCTGGCTCAGCGCCAGCACCAGGCTGCCGCACTGGCGGTAGGGCACATCCAGCCGGGCGCAGATTTCCTTTGCCAGCGCCACGCCCTGCACATTCAGGCGGGCCATTTGGGTGCCCGGTTCCGGGTCATACCCGGCGTGCAGGATAGCGCTGTTTGCCTTCGTTGTTCCATCCGCCACATCGTTTTCTGCTTCCAGCACTGCCACATGCAGCGGATAGTGCGACAGTTCATACGCTGCAGCTGCACCAACCACACCACAGCCAATGATTGCTACATCCAGCATAACTACCTCCCAGTTGTATTGGTCATTCAGGATGCAAAAATCCATCCTGTCAACATGGTTTCCATTGGTTTAATCATAGCGTTAAATGCACAAAAAATCAAGCTCAAGTTGATTTATTTTGCGCATTTCGTCGCCATTGTGTAGACAGCGGAATAGAGGTCCGCTGCTTTGGTTGCTGCTGCCTTTCTATGCAAAAAGCTGCCGCACCTGGCTTTCCCGGTGCAGCAGCTTTTGATATGATGATATATTATAACGACTGTCTTTTCACTTTTGCAGGCGGTGTCATGCTGCACTTTCCCGTTATGCTGCCGTGCGCTGTTTGCGCTGTTCGGCACGGTTCAGGTACATGTAAAACGCAATGTTCAGCACAACGCCCACTGTGGTAGATACCGGGGCGGCAAGGCCGATCTTGGTCAGGCTGGCGTTCGGCTGAATGCTCATGAAATATGCCATCGGCAAACGCACCAGCAGCGTCTGGACCAGGCCCTGAATCATAACCCAGAGGGTTTTATTGTTGCCGTTAAAGTAACCCACCATGCTGAACAGAATCGCCGTCACAATAGTTTCGGGTGCAAAGCCTTTCAGGTACTCAAAGCCTTCTGTACAACCTCTGCATCGGTGGAGAAAACGCCCGCCAACAGGTCGCCCCTGAACATAACAAGGGCAAACACCGCGCAGCCAAACATCAGCCCCACCCCAATACCGGTCAGCATCGCCTTTTGGGCGCGCTTGGGGTTACCGCACCCACATTCTGCGCCACAAACGAAGCCATCGACTGCATCAACGCGCTGGGGATCAGCATGGCAAAGTTAACGATCTTGCAGGCAACGCCATAGCCGGAGGATGCAGCCAGGCCCAGGCGGGTGACAAAGGCGCAGAGCGCCAGAAAGAAAGCTGGGTCAAAAATTCCTGCAAGGCCAGCGGCAGACCGATCTCCAGGAATTTCCGGCACTGTACGTCGAGGCGAAATCCGACTTTTGATGGTAAACGGGAGATCTTTCTTCATCAGCATTACAATGGCGAACACCACGCTGACAGCCTGTGCCAGCACCGTTGCCGCCGCAGCACCGGCAGCATCCATCTTGAGCCCGGCCACCAGCAGCAGGTCGCCCGCAATGTTGACAATGCAGGCCACCAGCACGAACAACAACGGGGATTTGCTGTCGCCCAGACCGCGGAAGATGGCGGCCATCAGGTTGTATGCCACAATAAAGAAAATACCGCTGCCGCAGATGCGGATGTAGCTTGCGGTAAGGCCAATGGCTTCCTCCGGCCTGCATCAGCACCGCAATGGGCCGTGCAAATGCGACCAGCAAAATAAACAGAACCACGGACATAATGGCAAACACCACCGCGGCACCGCCAAGCACCGCCCCGATCTGCTGGGGTTTCTTCTCACCAATATAGCGGGCGATCAAAACCGTAACGCCCATGGCAAGCTGCGTTACCACAAAGGTGACCAGGTTCAGCAGCTGGCTGCCGGTAGAAACCGCCGAAAGCCCCGCCGTGGAGCCAGAGTGCCCCACCACCAGCAGGTCAACCGCGCCATATGCCGCCTGCAGCACCAAAGCTCCGAGTACCGGCAGCATAAAAAGGGAAAGTTTTTTTAAAATGCTCCCTTGCGTAAAATCTGTTTTATCTGTGTTCAAGTGAATTTTTCCTTTCCGACATGATTTTGTATATCTTTCAATCGTCTGACCGTGCAGGCTGCATCCGCATCCGAAATGTCAGCCACAAGCGGCGCCAGCTGCGCAAAGAACTCGGTGTTGTGCACCTGCGAAAGCTGGCGGCCGCTTTCCGTAATAGAAAGGTAGGTCACGCGGCCATCCTGCTCCGATGCGATTTTTTTCAGGTAGCCTTTATCCTCCATCTCTTTGACCGTGCGCGTAACGCCGGGGCGCGGCAAGTTCAGCGCATCGCTGATGTCCGAAACCTTTACCCGAACGCCGCGGCGTTCCAGTTCCTCGATGGTATCCAGATAGTGAATATAAGAAGGGCTGACCCCTTTTGGCAGCGCCGGCAGCAGCTCCCGCACCCGCTTTGCCTGGTAACAGGCATCCAGCAGCGCCTTCATGTTCTCTGTTGTCATATTTCCTCCTTGTAATTGCCTTTGATAATTATCACGGTTAATTATAGTGAGAATGTATAGGTTTGTCAACAGGGTTGTAGGGGAAATTTTGCGACAGGTTACAGATATAGAAAAAAGCCCGTTGAAGTATACACCAACAGCGGCGGCCAGCTGGGTTTTATTCAGCTCACGGCACTGGTAGCGGGTGTACAGAGCATCAAAATCCGTCGGCAGCTGGGCAGGCTTGCGGCCTTTATACTGCTAAATTGCTCATAAATTCAACGTTTTCACGTTAAATTTATGAGCGATTTTGGTTGGCTGGCCGGATTTGGCAAGCGCCCTAAAACAGTCCGCTGGACTGTTTTTACCCGGCGGGACGTGGGACGCCGGACACGGGCTGTTCAAATTCGGCCTATGTTCTCCCGCCGCCGTTTATTACAAATAAAAAGATGCAACCCCCTGCGAGGTTGCATCTTGGTTGGGCCGGCCGGATTTGAACCGACGCAATGGAGGAGTCAAAGTCCTCTGCCTTACCGCTTGGCGACGGCCCAGCAAAAGAAAAGACCGCGCAGCATAATCACTGTGCGGTCTTTGGTGGGGTGCCTAGAGAGATTCGAACTCGGCCTCCAGAGCCACAATCTGGCGCGCTAACCAACTGCGCCATAGGCACCATAGAATGCGCCCGAAGGGACTTGAACCCCTGGCCCACTGCTTAGAAGGCAGTTGCTCTATCCACCTGAGCTACGGGCGCGCACGGGTCAGTTCCTGTTGTCTGGGAACATGCTGCGTGAATTATAATATCACATGGGGCGCATTGTGTCAATAGTAAAGTTCAATTTTTTTGAACTTTTTTATTTGTGTTTTTATCGGGGCTTTCTGCCCGGCTTTTAATAGATTCCTGCCGGGGCCTGGGTGTTTACGAAATACAGCTCGTACCACAAAATAAAGGAATAGAAGCTCCAAATCTTGGTCATGTTCTTGGCCTTGCCCGCCTTATGATCATCCAGCAGGCGCATGATTTCGTCCACATTAAAGAACTTTTCGGCAACGGGGCCAGTGAACTTTTCCTTTACCATATTATAGTACTTATCTTCCCGCAGCCAGTCGTTCGGCACGGGAAGCAGCGATGGGCAACGTCCGGCAGCTGCTTCATGGCGGCACCGCGCAGAGCGATCTTGGTGGACTCTTTGCCGGAGCGGTATTTCTGCGGGATGGACAGTGCCACATCCAGCATGTTGCGGTCCAGGAAGGCACGCGCAGTTCCAGGCTGTTGGCCATGCTCATGCGGTCGGCTTTCAGCAGGATATCATACAGCATCCAGGTGTGCATATCCACCCACTGCAGCTGGGTGGGTTCATCCAGACCCTGCACTTTATCAAAATAAGGCCTAAAGAACTGTTCCGGGCGGGGGCTGTGGTAGTTCTTTTTCAGGCAGCGGTCACGTTCAGCCGGGTCCAGGAAAACATAGTTGGCGCGCATATAGCGCTGCCAGGGTTCTTCTGCACCGCGCACCAGGAAGTGCTTGCCCTTAAAGTCCGGCAGTTTGATGCCACTGTGCCTGCGGCCTTACGCAGCGCTTTGGGCACCTTATGCTCGTAATCCATAAAGTGAACCGCCTGGCAGTACATGGGGTAGCCGCCAAACAGTTCATCGGCACCTTCGCCGGAAAGCACGACCTTGACGTACTTGCGGGCGTTCTGGGCCAAAAAGTAAAGCGGAACTTCCGCCGGTTGGGCATGGGTTCATCCAGGTACCACTGGATCAGGCGGTTGGCTTCAAAGAACTGTTCGGCATCCACCTTATTGGCAATGCTGGGCACACCGATTTCCTTACTGAACTCCTGGGCATACGGCAGCTCGGAGTATTTTTCCTCCGCATAGCCGACCGAGAAGCTCTTGACATGCGGAGTACCCTTAGCAACCTCGTTGACCACAAAGCTGGAATCCACACCGGAAGAAAGGAAGCAGCCAACCTCAACATCGGCAATCTGGTGGGCGGCAACGCTTTCGGCAAAGGTATCGGTGATGATTTTTTCCCACTCTTCCAGGCTCTTGGAATCGTCCACATGGTACTTGATCTCATAGTAGCGTTCCACTGTCAGCTCGCCATTTTCCCAGGTGAACATACATCCGCTGGGCAGCTTGTAGACATTTTTGAACATGGTTTCCTCATTGGGGATATACTCAATGCTCAAATATTCCGGCAGGCGTTCCTCGTTTAGTTCCTTTTTGAAACCGGGATGAGCCAGAAAGCTTTTGATCTCGCTGCCAAACAGGAACAGACCATCCTGATTATAATAATAGAACGGTTTGATACCGAAGATATCCCGCGCACCAAACATGGTTTTGGTTTTCTGGTCCCAGATCACGAAGGTGAACATGCCGCGCAGTTTGCCGGGCAGCTGATTGCCCCACTGCTCATAGCCATGCAGCAGCACCTCGGTATCGGACCGGGTGGCAAAGGTATGGCCTGCGGCGATCAGTTCCTCGCGCAGGGTCTGGAAGTTATAGATCTCGCCGTTAAAAATGCAGACAAGACTGCCATCCTCATTGAACATGGGCTGCTTGCCGCCCTCCAGGTCAATGATGGAAAGGCGGCGGTGGCCCAGTGCTACCTGGTCGTCCACATAGTAGCCTTCGCCGTCCGGGCCGCGGTAGGTGATCAGGTCCGCCATTCCTTTACAATGCGGCGGGCGGTTTCCGCTTTATGGTTGCGCTCAGCAAAGCCGGTAATGCCACACATAGGCGCTTTCCCCTCTCTATATTATAATGGTTTGTTTTGTTACAGGCTGGCGTTTCTATGATTGCCAAAAGGGCGGCGGGTGCACAATGTGCGCCCCTACGGGGGCCAGCGATTTTATTTATAGTGTGTGATAGCTTTTAGGCAACACCGCACAATTCCCTGCCTTACGGCTTAAGAACCGCTCCGGCGGCTGCGGCACGGCATCTGCGTTGCCAAAATGCTCGATAATACACAAAGTATTATCTGCGCTTTTGGCTTAACAGCTGCCGCACCTCGCTCGCCGTATCGGCACTTAGAATTATGCGGCATTGCCTTTATTCTATCATCAATCCCGCAGGCCCTTATTGCCATAGTAGCGGGCGGTTTTGCGGTAGTAGTTCAGCTGGCTGCGGATGTACCAGAGCCAGCGCTTCAGGTTCCAATCCTCTTTGCAGAACAGCTGGTGGGCACATTTGCCCTCTTTTTTCAGCTTATCCGCACGGGCCAGCAGATCCGGGTCCTTCAGGTATTTTTTGATCACGCCGTAGGGGGCAATCATCCACAGGCTCTTGGTATCGGCAATGGTCAGGCCAAGTTCCTTGTGCTCCAGCACATCCTCCACCAGCCACTTGGACAGGTTATACCCTGCCGCGGTGACAAAGTAGCTGGAACGGCCCTGACGGGGATTCATCTCAAACATCTTGTATTCGCCGGTGCGGGCGTCGTACTTGATGTCCATATTGGCAAAGCCTTCCCACTGCATATCTTCCAAAAAGTTTTTCAGTTTTTCCAGCAGGGCAGCATCATTGTATTCGGGGTCAGACAAGATGGCCGCATAGTTGCCAATGCCTTCAGGGGTCTGCTCTTCCAGCAGGGGGCGGCCCAAAGCCATCAGCTTGACTTTGTGGTCCAGGCCGCAGTAGGCGTTCAGCACACGCATGCAGTTGTCATCGCCGGGGATATACTCCTGCAGAATCAATTCGTCCTGGTAGCTGCTGCCGTAAATGGCGGCGGTGATGGCGTCAAATTCTTCGCGGTTATTGGCAAGGAACACCTTTTTCTTGTGGGGGAAGGTGCAGTTCCAATACGCCGGGGAATTGCTCGCCTTGATGATAACGGGGAACGCAAACGGCAGTTCTATATTTTTATAGTTCTGCGCATTGCAGGTTGCCGTTTTGGGGTAGCTCAGGCCGTGTGCTTCGCAGGCACGGTAAAAGTTTTCCTTAATATCCAGGTCCAGCACGGTTTGCAGTTCCGGGCAGGCAAAGTGGTAATAGGGTTTCAGGGCATCGCGGTGGCGGCCCATCAACACGGTGTAACCGTCCGCGCAGGAAACCAGCACCAGCGGCTTGTCCGCATGGGCTTTTGCGTAATCGGTCAGCGTTTTTACAAACGTTTCATCGTTTTCCAAATCAGGTTCCAGCACGGCAATTTTTACAAGATTGGTGTTGGAAGTTGCAACCAGCGCACCCTTGCAGATGGCGACGCTGCGCACGCCATACTGCTGGTAAAAGCTGCGTGCCATACCATAAACATTGGCATCGCTGCCAAGAAGTACCGGTAAAAAATCAGACATAATACCAAACCTTTCCCATTTTGGTTATCCTTTATTTTACCGCCATTGCCACCACATGTCAAACGGCAATATCGCCTGCTTTGGGGGTGCGGGCACGGCGTTTTTTGTCTGCGCGGGCGAAAATTCCAGCAGCATTCGCCGCAAAATGCTTTTCTTTACGGCGCGAACCGTGTATAATAGGGCATATCGTACAAACAGTACCGGTTCCCGCCGGGGCAAGAAAGTAATAACCTGCGGTTTGTTTTTAACTCCGCAGCCAGTTGAGGATTATAACCATGTGTGGAATTGTTGGCTTTGTCGGCGCACGCGCCGACATGCAGGAAATTTTGCAGGGCATGATGGATGCCATCGCCCACCGCGGCCCCGATGGCCAGGGCCAGTTTATTGAAGGCCCGGCAGCCCTTGGCCAGCGCCGCCTTTCCATCATTGACCTGGAGGGCGGCAAACAGCCCATGTTCAATGAGGACCAGAACCTCGCCGTCATCTTTAACGGCGAGATCTACAACTTCCAGGAGTTGACCGCCGAATTGATGCGCGCCGGGCACCTTCGCCACCCGGTCCGACACCGAAGTTTTGCTGCACGGGTACGAGCAGTGGGGCAAGGAGATGCTGCAAAAGCTGCGCGGCATGTTCACTTTTGCCATCTGGGACCGCAAGAACGAAACGTTGTTCTGCGCGCGCGACCATTTTGGCATCAAGCCGTTCTATTATTACCAAAACGATGCCGGAGAGCTGCTGTTTGGCAGCGAGATCAAAAGCTTTTTGGCCCACCCCGGCTTCAAGAAAGAGCTGAACGAAGAGCAGCTGCCGCTGTACCTCTCTTACCAGTATTCCCCCGGGGAGGATACGTTCTTCAAGGGCGTCAAAAAGCTGATGCCCGCCCACTGGCTGGAATGGAAAGCCGGGCAGCTGACGGTGCAGCGCTACTGGCAGCCCAAGTTTGACCCCGATGATTCCCGCACACTGGAAGAGTGGGAGGACGAGATCAGCGCCGCCATGAAAGAAAGTGTGCAGGCACACAAGATCGCGGATGTTGAGGTTGGCAGCTTCCTTTCTTCCGGCGTGGATTCCAGCTATATGGCTGCACTGGCCCATGTGGACAAAACATTCACCGTTGGCTTTGCCAACAAGCAGTATGACGAAACCGACTATGCACAGGAATTTTCCAAGCACATCGGGGTCAAGAATTACGCTTACCGCATTACGCCGGAGGAATACTGGGCCAACCTGGGCAAGATCCAGTACCACATGGATGAGCCTCTGGCAGATGCTGCTTCGGTCGCGCTGTACTTTGTCAACCGCGAAGCATCCAAGCAGGTCAAGGTCTGCCTGTCCGGCGAGGGCGCCGATGAATTTTTCGGCGGGTACAACATTTATAAAGAGCCGTTTACCGTAACCTGGTATGACAAGATTCCCCTGCCCATCCGCCGGGCCATCGGCGCGGTGGCGGACCTGCTGCCGCCGGTGCATGGCATCAACTTTTTGGTGCGCCGCGGCAAGCCGCTGGCGGAGCGTTACATCGGCAACACCAACCTGATGGATGAGCACCGCAAGAAAAAGCTGCTGAAAAACTACCACCCCGGCAAGCTGCCCACCGACCTTTCCCGCCCGTACTTTGAGCTTTCCAAAGGGCAGGACGCTGTGACCCAGATGGAAACCTGCGACCTGAACCTGTGGATGGTGGGCGATATTCTGCTGAAAGCCGACAAGATGAGCATGGCCAACAGCCTGGAGCTGCGCGTGCCGTTCCTGGACCGCAAAGTATTTGAACTGGCAAGTCATATTCCGACCAAGTGCAAGGTGAACGCCAACCAGACCAAGATTGCGATGCGCGGTGCGGCAGAAAAGACCATTCCCGCCAAAACGGCAGACAAAAAGAAGCTCGGCTTCCCTGTTCCGGTACGTGCCTGGCTGCGGGATGAGCAGTATGCGGGCGTTGTGCGCAAGGCATTTAACACCCCCGCCGCGGAGCAGTTTTTCCGCACAAAAGAGCTGAATGCCATGCTGGACCAGCATATTTCCGGCAAGCGGGATAACTGGCGGCAGATCTGGTGCATTTTTATGTTCTTAGTCTGGTACGATGAATACTTTGTAAAACGCTGAGGTGATAACAACATGCTGTTAAAACAACTGCTGAAAAATCTGGACTATACACTTGTTCAGGGCTGCCTGAATACCGAAGTGACTGACATTTACTATGATTCCCGCAAGGTAACGCCGGGCGGTCTGTTTGTCTGCATCGTCGGCACCCAGCGGGACAGCCATGATTACGCCGCGGACGTTGCCGCCAAAGGCGCCGCCGTGCTGGCCATCCAGCACGACCTGCCCGCCGAGGTGCTGGCCGCTTTGCCGGATGTGACCGTGGTCAAGTTCGAGAACACCCGTTACGCCATGGCGCTGCTTTCCACCGCCTATTTTGGCCGTCCCGCGCTGGAAATGACGATGGTTGGCGTGACCGGCACCAAGGGCAAAACCACCACCACCCACATGATCAAGGCTGTGCTGGAAGCCGCAGGTCACAAGGTCGGCATGGTCGGCACCAACGGCGTGTATTACCCCGGCCACCACTATGACCTGAACAACACCACCCCCGAGAGCTATGAGCTGCAAAAGATCCTGCGCCAGCTGGCGGATGCGGGGTGCGATGCCTGCGTGATGGAAGTTTCCAGCCAGGGCGTGATGATGGACCGCGTGGCGAGCATCCATTATAAAGTGGGCGTGTTCACCAACCTGTACCCGGACCACATCGGCCCCGGCGAACATTCCAGCTTTGAGGAATACCGCAGCTGGAAGGGCAAGCTGTTCCAGCGCTGCGATGTCGGCGTGGTAAACGCCGATGACCCCAACACCGAAGCATTGCTGGAAGGCCACACCTGCAAGCTGGTTACCTATGGCATCCACGCCCCCAAGGTAGACTACCGTGCCAGCGAGCAGTACCGCCTGCTGCGCAACAAGGAGATGCTGGGCGTTGAGTTCACCCTGACCGAGCCGGACGGCCACACGCTGGACGTACAGGTGGGCATGCCGGGACTGTTCAGTATTTACAACGCCCTGGCCACCATCGGGGTGGGCAAGGTGCTGGGCCTTGCGGATGCCCCCATCCATGAGGGACTGAAAAAGGCGCTCGTCAAAGGCCGTGTGGAGCTGGTGCCCATCAGCCACAAGTTCACCATCCTGATCGACTATGCCCACAACGAAGCCGCCACCGAAAGCCTGATTGAAACCCTGCGGGAGTACAACCCCAACCGCCTGGTCGTGGTGTTCGGCTGCGGCGGCAACCGCAGCAAGCTGCGCCGTTACGGCATGGGCGAAGTGTGCGCCAAGTTGGCGGATTTCAGCATCCTGACCGAAGACAACAACCGCTTTGAAAAAGTGGAAGATATTATCGCGGACATCAAAACCGGCATGGCCAAGGGCAACCCGGACGCCAAGTATGTGGAAATTCCCGACCGGCTGGATGCCCTGCATTACGCCATTGACCACGCGCAGGAGGGCGACCTGATTGCCGTAATTGGCAAAGGCCACGAAGCCTACCGTGACCGTGAGGGTGTTAAAACGCCGTTTTTGGAGCGCGAGCTGATTGAAGAGTACGCCGCTGAAACGGGGGTAGAATAAATATTTTTGCAGGGTTGTGCTTTGCCTTTTGCTGCCTTACGGCAAAAGCGGCACGGCCCTGCTTTTCTTTTGCGCAAAATTGTGGTATACTGTTTGTGTATACTAAAAAGTATAGGCAACACCGCACAATTCCCGCCTTACGGCTTAAGCACCGCTCCGGCGGCTGCGGCACGGCATCTGCGTTGCCAAAATGCTCGATAATGTCGGGTTGCGGTACCCGCATCGTGCTTCGGGGGAAAGCCCTCGCACTCTGCGACCGCTGCCCCTGCTTCGGTTCGCTGTTTCCGCCACTGGCGGCGCTCACCTTTGCAGCATCCAGTATTATCTGCGCTTTTGGCTTAGCATCTGCCGCACCTCGCTCGCCGTATCGGCACTTAGAATTATGCGGTATTGCCTATACACAAAATTCAAACCGAACCAATGCGGAAAGGAGGCCGGTTTGATGACCACACAACCACCTGACCGGCTTTTCCGCCCGGTCAGCCCAGCAGCACAGGCCAAGGGCGAGCGTGTGTTCTGCGCTGCCGTGGCGCTGCTGCTGGTTTTATCGGAGGTATTCAGCTCCAACATTCAAAACACACTGCCCACATTCAGCCATGTGTGCCGCATTGCCTTAACCGTTACGGCGGCGGTGCTGCTGGTTGTCAAAAGCCTGCTGCTGACCCAGTGGCAGACCAAACAACAGGCGCTGACGGCTGCCGCGTTGGCCGCTTTTGCGGTGTTTACCACCGCATACGGGCACGACCAATGGTTTTTATTTGCCGTTTTGCTTGGCATTGGTGCCAAGGATGTTGATTTGCGCCGGGTGCTGCGGGTCTACCTTGCCGCAGCGGCTGGCGGGCTGCTGGCGGTGCAGCTGCTGCACGCCGCAACGCCGCTGGTGCCCTACCTGTACTACTGCCGCAACTGGGATTACGGCTATGGCCATTACAACGGGTACGGTGCCCGGCTGGCCGGTGTGTTTTTTGCCTGGGGCTGGCTGCGTTGGCCGCGCCTGCGCTGGTGGGACTGGGGCGGCCTGGCTGCCCTGGCAGCCTACACGCTGCTGGTGCCCGGCTGCCGCGGGGCAGGCATTGCCATGGTACTGCTGCTGGTTTTGTTTTTGCTGCAGCGTGCCTTGCCCGCCTTTTTTGAAAGCCGCATCTGGCACGGCATGGCTCTGGCTGCCGCACCGCTGGCGCTGGGGTTCAGCCTGTTGGCCGGGCGGCTGTTTGACCCGGATCATCCCACCGCCACCCCGCTGCTGGACAAACTGAACGGCCTGCTTTCCGGCCGGTTCGAGATCTGGCACCATGTGTTCTGGGGGTATCCCCTCTACCACCCGGAGCAGGACGGGGTGCCCGGCTGGTACCACGATGCCATGCCCAAGGCCGTTACCCTTTTGGGTGGCCTTGCCACTGATGGAGACGAGCACCACGCCATTGATAACTCTTTCCTTGCCATCCCGATGAACAAGGGTGTGTTGGGCGCTGTGGTGATTGGGGTCATTTTCCTGCTGTTGATGTGGCGGCTGTGCCAAAACCGCTGCACGGGCGAAACTTTGTTTTTGACGGTGATCCTGGTTTACTTTTTGATGGAAAACAAATGCTTTTTGTTCTCCGCCGACCCGTTTATTCTGCTGCTGCCCGCAGCGCTGTTTCCCGCAAAGGGCAAGCCTCTGCCGGTCGTCTGTCCGCCGGTAACACGAGGGTGTATCTGAAAGAATAGAAAGCTGCCTGAACCTGTTTGCAGTGTGCAAACGATCCAGGCAGTTTTATTTTTATCCAATTTGTTTTTTGTCAAAAGCGGGCTTATCTCACAGCTCGCTGAGGATATTGCCGTCAATGGAGATGGTGATGACCTGCCACGGGATAAACTTGCCGCTGTTCTGCAAGGCCACCTTGGCGGCGCGTTCCAGCCCGCCGCAGCAGGGCACTTCCATCCGCACTACGGTCACGCTCTGGATGTTATTTTCGCGGATGATCTGGGTCAGCTTTTCGCTGTAATCCACATCGTCCAGCGGGGCAGCCCACCAGCGTGATATGGCCGCGGATGAACTTTTGATGGAAGTTGGCGTAAGCATAGGCCGTGCAGTCCGCTGCAATCAGCAGTTTGGCCCCATCAAAGTAGGGGGCGTTGACCGGAACCAGTTTGATCTGCACCGGCCATTGGGAAAGCTGAGACCGCAGTGCTGGCATGTCCTCCCCTGCCGGTTCCGGCTTATGCTGCATCTGGCGCATCTGGCTGCCGGGGCAACCGTGGTGCATCTGCGGCGCAGGCTGGTGGAACACGCTGCGGGCCGCGCTGCCGGGGCAGCCGCCCAGCGGCTTTTGGGCGGCTGCGGCTTTCTGGCGCTTGTTTTCCTCCACAGCCTTTTCATCATAAGCGGCGGCTTCGCGCTCCACAAAGGTGATAGCTCCGGTGGGGCAATGGGGCAGGCAGTCGCCGAAGCCATCGCAGTAGTCATCCCGCATCAGTTTGGCCTTACCGTTGACCATGGCGATAGCACCTTCGTGGCAGGCATTGGCACAGGCACCGCAGCCGTTGCATTTATCGGTATCGATCTGGATAATTTTGCGAATCATAGGGTGTTCCTTTCTCCGCGCCGTTCAATGCCGTGCATTGCTGTGCGGCGCGCTGCTCTTTTCTTTTTGCTGTGCTTGTATTATAATGCCATCAGGCCAATAAATCTGTGGTTATAACCACAAAAAGCGAGGAATCCCATGGAAAAAACAGCCAGCACCCCCATCCAGCTTTTCCGTGGCATGACGGCGGACGAACTTGCCACCCTGCGCGCCGCCCACTGCATCCGTGTGCAGCGTTATGACAAAAACGCTCTGATCTACCATGCGGGCCGTGTGGTACATGAGATTGGCATTGTGCAAAGCGGCAGCGTAAACGTAGAATCCAACGACCTGTGGGGCAACAAAAGCATTTTGAGCCATGTGGAAGCCGGGCAGGCGTTTGCCGAAACTTATGCCCTGTGCGGCGAGCCGCTGATGGTGGATGTGGCCGCCGCGGAGCCGTGCGAAATTTTATGGCTGGATCTTGTACCCATGCTGCAGCAGCAAAACACTGCCGCCAGCTGGTACCCCAAGTTTTTGCACAACCTGTTACTGCTTTCTATGCAGAAAAACCTGGCGCTCTCCCAACGCATCCGGTGCACCACACCAAAAGTGCGCGGGCGGCTGCTGACCTATCTTTCCGCGCAGGCAGTGCGGGCAGCACGCATTTTCCATCCCGTTTGACCGCCAGCAGCTGGCGGACTACCTGAACCTGGACCGCAGCGCACTTTCCAAGGAGCTGGGCAAAATGCGGGACGATGGGCTGATCCGCTGCCGCAAAAACGAATTTGAGCTGTGCGGAACGGAATAACGCCCCCTTATCCCCTATCCTTAAGGCAACACCGCACAATTCCCGCCTTGCGGCTTAAGCACCGCTCCGGCAGCTGCGGCCTGCTTCGTCCAGCTTGTTGGCTTTCAACAGGCGGATCACTTCGGGGATATTGGTCTGGATGGGGCACCCCTGCTGGCAGCGCGGCTTTTTGCAGCCCAGACACTGGTTGGCTTCGTCCATGACATGTAGTGCCATTGTTTTTTCTCATTTCGCAACGATTTTGCGTGTTAAAAGCGCAACAAAGTTTCAATTCCGCGCACTTTTTATCCATACTTATATTATAATAGCACTACATGCGCCGTGTACGCGAGCCCCATGGGCTGTATTTTGTACCGGCAAAGTAACGAAAAATCAACCGCTTTGCTGTGCATATCAGCAGCAATTTGCAGTTTTTGGTCCTGCCCCGCCAAACCCGCAAGGCTGGTGCCCGCCGGAATTTTTGCGTGCTTTAACAGCGGCAGCGCGCTGCGCTTTGCTCCCAGCACCAACAGGTACGGCGGCAGCGCGGGCAGGCCCGCGGCGGGCACATCCAGCACAGCATCCAGTACCAGTCGCCGTAGGCGGGCCGTGGGGTAGCGCTTGGTTTTCAGGCGGTCATACAGATCATTTACCGTTTCTGCTTCGCGGGCTGCGGCATACAGGCGGTTTTCCAGCCCTTCGCCCGCGCCGCGTAAGGTACTCAGCTGCTCCGGCGTTTTGGTGCGCAGCAAAGTCAGCACTGCGGTGCTGAACTTTTCCGGGTCCGCCAGCTGACCTTGTTCCGCGGCCTGGCGGTACAGCTCCATGGCTGCCTGCGGCACAAAGGGGCTGGCAGCCTTGATTCCTTGCGTATGCACCAACTGCCGGATATGGGAAGCCGAAGCCAGTGCCTGCCCCTGCACCTGGCCGGTCTGGGCGGTGCCATGGGCTGCGCCCAGACGCGGCAGGGGCAGCAACTGCATGGCTGCCCCCTGCCGCAGAATGGCCTTGCAGTATTCGATCCCCAAAATGTTGTTGGGCGTTTGCAGCAAATCCGCAGCACCGGGGCACAATGTTTCGGCGGCTGCGGCACGGGCGGCGGCAAAGGGCAGGCCGCTTTCCAGCTGGCCGCGCAGCGCCGCCGGGAACGCCGCACTGCACAGCGCGGCAGCCGCTGCCTGCAAGGGGGCGGGCTCCGGGTTCTCGGCACCGAACGCAAGGGTATCGCACCCCAGCGCGGCCAGCAGATGTACCCCGGCAGCGGCAAACTGTTCTGCGCTGGCGTTGGCATAGGGCGCAGGCAGCGCCACCACCAGGTCCGCCCCGGCAGCCAGCGCTGCGCGCACCCGCACAGCTTCCGGCAGGATGGGTACCCCACCGCGCTGCACAACGCCGGTGCTCATGCACACCGCGATGGTACTGGCCCCCCGCTGCCGCAGCATGCGCAGCTGCAATGCGTGGCCGCTGTGGAACGGGTCATACTCTGCAATGATGCCGACAAAATTCATATCGTCTACCCCTGATTCTCTGCAAATTCTGTTCGCTTGTGCCGAAAAGAGCCTTGCAATGTTTTCTGCTTCATTATATAATAAAATTGTCTGATACAAAAGGGCCAATACAAAAACCGGGTCCCGCCCGGCATGGTTCTTAAATTTTGAAGGAGGACAAATCCAATGAAGATCCTTGTTATCAACTGTGGTTCTTCCAGCCTGAAATATCAGCTCATTGATATGCAAGGCGAGAAGGTGCTGTGCAAGGGCCTGTGCGAGCGCATTGGCATGGAAAGCAGCATGATTACCCATGAAGCCAACGGCAATAAAGCCACCACCCCGGCCATCTTCCCCACTCACACCGAAGCATTTGCTGAGGTTGTGAAGAAGATGACCACCGGCGATGGCAAGGTCATTGATGATGTCAGCGAGATCAACGCCATCGGCCACCGCGTGGTCCACGGCGGCGAAAAGTTCCAGGCCAGCTGCCTGATCACCCCCGAAGTGATCGAGACCCTGCGCGAGCTGAGCCCCCTGGCCCCGCTGCACAACCCTGCCGGCATCCTGGGTATCGAGGCCGCCAAAAAGGTCTTTGGCGATATCCCCAATGTTGCCGTGTTTGATACCGCTTTCCATTCCACCATGCCGCCGAAGGCTTTCATACGCCATCCCGTATGAATATTACGAGAAGTACGGCGTGCGCCGTTACGGCTTCCACGGCACCAGCCACAAGTACGTCAGCTACCGCGCTGCCGAATATCTGGAAGAGCCCATCGACCGCCTGAAGCTGATCACCTGCCATCTGGGCAATGGTTCTTCCATTGCTGCAGTTGACCAGGGCAAGGTTGTGGATACCTCTATGGGCATGACCCCGCTGGCCGGCCTGATGATGGGCACCCGCTGCGGCGATATCGACCCTTCTGTGGTCAACTACCTGAAGTACACCCTGAACATCACCGGCCACCAGCTGGACGAGATTCTGAACAAGAAGTCCGGCCTGCTGGGTGTCTCCGGCGTTTCCAGCGACAAGCGTGACGTTGAGGCAGCAGCCGCCGCCGGCAACCCGCGCGCACAGCTGGCCAGCGATATGCTGAACTACCAGATCAAGAAGACCATCGGCAGCTACATTGCCGCTATGGGCGGTGTTGACGCCATCGTGTTCACCGGCGGTATCGGCGAGCATGACGCTGACTCCCGTGCCAAGATCTGCCACCACATGGATTGGCTGGGCATCCGCGTGGATACCGACAAGAACGCCAACGCCCACAAGCAGAACAAAGATGTTGTGGAAATCACCGCTTGGGGTGCCAAGGTTCGCACCCTGGTCATCGAGACCAACGAAGAGCTGATGATTGCGCGCGACACCAAGGAAGTTCTGGGCAACGAAGGCTTGCTGTAATTGCACCTATATTCCAGCTCAAGCGCCTAAAACTGAACTAAGCTAAAAAATCCGCTCCTTTTGCAAAAAAGGGGGCGGATTTTTGTCAGTATATATTGCTTAAAATGCGTTCATTATTTATGGCAACACCGCACAATTCCCGCCTTGCGGCTTAAGCACCGCCCGGCAGCTGCGGCACGGCATCTGCGTTGCCAAAATGCTCGATAAGACATCCAGTATTCTGCGCTTTTGGCTTGGCAGCTGCCGCACCTCGCTCGCCGTATCGGCACTTAGAATTATACGGTATTGCCTTATGTTTTCTACATCCGTTTAGTATACGAAATCTTCACAACTTATTTGGACATTGCAATAAGCGCAATATACTATACGCTGGTATACACGTTTCATATTATTATCTATCCACCAATAGTAATCCGCCTCTCTAATCACTGTATAAGTCTTGTCTCCATGTTTATTTACCCCATCGCATTTTATATATCGTGCATCTGCTGTCATTGTTTCTTCTAAAAAATCATTAATCTCTTCTATCGAATAAAACATCCCCTTGTAGTTTCCATCACTATCATATAGACCATACTCCTGATAATTTTCTGCTAATGCAGGAACTGCTAAAAAGATGTTCATCGCCAGCATCATACTAATTGCTATATAATTTTTTTCATTGTTATTGCTCCTTTACAAAGCTATCGTATCCCCTGCAAAATCTCCACCACTTCCGCTTTATCCTGCCAACGGTACACCGATGCCACATAGTAGCTGTCCCCTGCTGTCCATGCCACCACACTGCAATCCTCAATCTGCTCCGCAGTCAAAGCAGCAATGTCATCCACAATCATGATTTGTTGTTCTATGTTCGCTTTATCTTCCTCGGTAATGGCATCATCCGGCCCGCGGCCCTGAATGTTGACTTTGTTTTCCAGCGGCATTTGGGCAATGCCCAGCACCTGGTGTTCTTTGCTCTGCTTGCCGTTATCGATCAGGCAGGAGTACGCGCCGTATTCCTGATAGGTGCTGTCATCCCATGTCACGGTGCAGCCATCCGGCAGCCAGGTCAGCTGCATTTGTTCCATGGGGATGCTGTTCTGCGGTGCTTCCTGCACGGCAAGGTATGCCCGGCTGCCCTCCAGGATCACGGCAACTCTTGGCCAAAAGGCATAGGCGGTTGTTGCCAGCACTGCGCAGACGGCGGCTATGATGACCGTTTTAGTAGCCGCCGGGTGTGCGGCGCACCTGCGGCACAAATGGCATTGGCACATTGGCTGGTTCCAACTGTTCCAGCGCCGCCAGATCCGCGCGTTGCTGGGCGGCGCACGCCTGCACCAGCAGTTCATCCAATGGTTCTTTCATAAGGTCAGGCCCTCCTGTTCCAGTAATTGTTTCAGCTTTTGCCGGGCGCGGCGGCTGCGCTGGCGCACCGTAGCGGCGTGCAGCCCCAGCGCTGCCGCAATTTGTGCCCCGGTCATGCCCTGCCCATATTGCAGCTGCAAGATGGCGCGGTCGGTTTCTTCCAGCGTCTGCATTGCCGCCAGCAGGCTGCGTACAGCATCGCTGCGTTCCAGCTTTTCCTGCGGCAGCGGGTCAGCATCCGGCAGGGCGGCAAATACTGCATCTTCTGCCGGTTCGGCCCGCTGGCTCCGCCGCATGTTCAGGGCCGTATGGCGCACCGTGACCAGCAGCAAATGGCGCAGCTTTTCCGCATCGGTCGTATCGGGCCGTGCCCGGTTCAGCCGCAGCCAGCTTTCCTGCACAGCATCCTGCGCCAGATGGCTGTCCTGCAAAATTTTATTTGCCAATGTACACAGGCGGCCATAATCCTGCACCAATGCCTGCTGCAAGGTATCTGCCGAGAACATTCTCTTCTCCTCCTTTTCCTTTATTCAGAAAGGCCTTTCACTTCTTTAACACGCCGTCCCCATATTTTGTGATAGCAAAGCGGCACCCATGTTATCGGGTGCCGCTCTGTTTCCTATGTTTCTTCTCCCCTGCAATAATATTCAATCGCCCTGGCGGCAAATTCTGCCGCACTGGGCTGCCTGCGGCGTTGATGTTTTTGGTAAACTCACCGCCCGCCGCGTACATCTGTCCCAGCTGGGCCAGAATCTGCTTATTGCAGGTGTAATAGTGCCGGGTGATGAAATCCTTCAGTGTTTTCACCTGTGCCTGCACCGCCGGGTCCCTGGGCGGGTCTGCAGGGTACCAAACGCCGCCACAATGGCCATCAACTGGGCATTGATGGTATTGCTTTCTTGTGGGGTACGTTTGGTGCTTTTCCCTCAAATTCTGGTACTCCGGAGTTGTGCCCCACGCCTGTTTTGCCTGGTGGGCGTATTCTTCCAGTTTTGTGGTATCAAATGCGGTAAAATCCATTGGCTTTCCTCCTGTCTGCTGCATTCTGCGGGCAAGGTCTATCAGGTTTTCCAGGCGCTGCTTTTTCATCATCAGCAGCTCCATTTGCTGTGTCAGCGCCTTTTCGCGGTCAAATCCCGGCTGGGTCATGATCTGTCTGATATCTTTTAAGGGGAATTCCATCTCCCGGAACAGCAGGATCTGCTGCAAAGCTGCCAGCGCTGTATCGTCATACAGGCGGTAGCCCGCTTCGGTGTGCCCGTTTGGGTGCAGCAAGCCGATTTTATCGTAATATTGCAGGGTGCGTATACTCACGCCGGTCAGGCGGCTTACTTCACTTACGGTCATCATGGGTTTCCTCCTTCCCTTGCGGCAATTCCAGCGTACTCTATTACGCAGCGTCAGAGTCAAGAGGTTTTCATAAAAATTTTCATAACACCGCACAATTCCCGCCTTGCGGTTAAGCACCGCCTGGCAACTGCGGCACGGCATCTGCGTTGCCAAAATGCTCGATAATGTCGGGTTGTGGTACCCGCATCGTGCTTCGGGGCAAAACCCTCGCACTCTGCGACCGCTGCCCTGCTTCGGTTCGCTGTTTCCGCCACTGGCGGCGCTCACCTTTGCAGCATCCAGTATTATCTGCGCTTTTGGCTTGGCATCTGCCGCACCTCGCTCGCCGTATCGGCACTTAGAATTATGCGGTATTGCCCTACCTTTAGTAACACAAAGCCTGCGGCGGATTGCAGTCGCAGTTCCACCACAGGCTGTATATTTTTATGTTACAGGCTGGAATAGCCAAAGCTGTTGACCAGTGTCAATGCGCTTGCCCTGTTTGCACCACGGGCAGTCGCGGGAATCATAGCTCTGGTAATCGGCAAGGGCGGGGGGGTCAAAGATGGAAGTAACGGGGTAACCCGCGCACTCTGTCTGTGGCAAAGATTGCGCCAATGCCAACCACCTGGCCGCCGTAATAATTGATCGCTTCCACAGCAGCCTGCGCGGTATAACCGGTGGTAACGGATGCTGCCAGGATCAGCACATGTTTGCCCGCGATCATGGGAGAGGTATTTTCGCGGAACAGCAACTGGCTGCCGGTGGTGTGTTCCGGCGTGACCACATAGATGGTCTGGTGGGCGTTCATGTTTACATAGCCGTCGCGGGTCAACTCGCTGGCCATGCAGGCGCCGATCACCTCGGTGCCGTCCAGGCAGAGGATGGTATCCACGATGGTGGTGTGGGTATAAGAACTGACCAGTTCCAGTGCCACGGCGCGCGCTTCAGAAAGGCGGGTCTTTTGCATGGTAACGTCAATGTAATAATTGATATGGCTGTGGCTTGTGGCAAAGTGCCCCTTTGCCACGCGCAGTACAAGATCCTGTTTTTGGGTGGGTAATTTGACCATATTGATTGCCATGTGTCTCACTCCTGTTCTGTCATTTCAACCGATAAATCGCTCTTCTTTTATTTTATTGTAAAACATCCCCATATGCAAGAGCTTTTTTGTGGCAATTCCGTACAAAATGCCGGGCTGCAATTTGGTTGAACTGCTATTTTTTGCGTTTTTGCTGTCTTGTTTTGCCGCTTTACACCCTACCCTGCCAATGGTATAATATTTAATATTATACTGGGGTAAAAGGGGGATCTGACGCCATGGGTTACAGGCTGGCGGAACAAAATGGGGAAAGTGTTGCCGTGCCGCGGCTGGTGTTCGCGCACCTGGCCCGCGCAGACGGCGATACCATCCGCGCCGCGTTGTATCTTTTGGGCGGCGGCGGAACCGACCCCCGCACCATGGCGCGGGATCTTGGCATGCCCAGCATTGAGGCCGCCAAGCGCGCCATGCAGTATTGGGCCGGTGCCGGGCTGCTGGTCAGTGACCGGGATGCGCCCCTGCCCAAAACCGAAATGCAGAAAGCTTCCGCCATCGACCTGACCACCCTGAACGACCCTTATGTTTCGGTCCTATGCGAGGAAGCGCAGACCGCATTCGGCAAGGCACTCAGCCGAACCGAGATGCAGCGGCTGGTCAGCCTGTATCTGAATGATGGCTGGCAGCCGGATGTTGTGCTGCTTTGCTGCGCCGAAGTTGCCCGCCAGAGGCCGCCGCACCGTTGGCGCGCTGAGCCGCGAACTTTGAAATGGCGGGATGCCGGGTGGAAACCGGCGAGGACGCCGAACGTTACTTAAAGCAACAGGCCCAGCGGGAAAGCTGGTGCATTGAGTCTGCCGCCCTGTTTGGCATTGCCCCTGCGCAGCTCAGCCGCTGGGAGCGCGGGGCCATTGCCCGCTGGCACGAGGACTGGCGTTTTGGCGCGGACATGATTGAGGAAGCCCTGCTGCGGGCGGACAATCACCGCACGGTGCGCTATGTGGACGGCATTCTGCGCCCTGGTACGCGCAGGGACTAACCACGGTATCGGCGGTGCGCGGTCAGGGCCAGCTGGCGGGCAGCAACATTCTGACCACCGGGGCAAAGCCAGCCGCCCCCAAAACCGACTTGTTCCAGACCAACTGGAATGATGTTTTTGACGATGACACGGAGGGATAAGCCATGCGCACCAAAGATGAACTCTTCCGCGAAGCACTGCGCCACATTGCGGCCCGCCGCCAGCAGGCCGTAACAGCAGCCGAGCGTGACCGTGCCGCAGCGCTGGCTGCCCACCCGGAGCTGCGCGCCGCCGAGGGCGCCCGCACCCACGCCGGGCTGACCCTGACGCTGGCTGCCGCCCGCGGCGCGGACCAGACCGTCGCAGCCGCAGCACTGAAAACGGCAGACGAGCGCTTGACAGCTGCTTATGCCACGCTGGGCCTTGGGCCGGAGGGTTTTGTTCCGCACTACACCTGCCCCACCTGCAAGGATACCGGCATGGTGAACGGTCGTCCCTGCAGCTGCGTGGCCGAAGCAGCCCGCACCCTGCGGCGGGAGGAGATCAACGCCGCAAGCCCGCTGGCCCTGTGCAGCTTTGATACCTTCGAACTGGACCGCTACCCCGCCGAGCCGGAGCCGGAGCTGGGTGGCACCCCGCGGGACTACATGGGCAAAGTGCTGGCCTACTGCCGGCGGTACGCCAACAGCTTTACGCCGGAAAGCCGCGGCCTGATGTTTATTGGCAGTGCCGGGCTGGGAAAAACCCACATGGCGCTTGCCATTGCAGACACAGTTTTGAACCGCGGGTTTGATGTGCTGTACACCAGCTCCGCCGCGCTGGCCGCTCAGCTGGGGCGCGAACACTTTGACCGTGCCGCCGAAGACCCCTGGCTGGATGCCTGCAAGGAGGCCGACCTGCTGATTCTGGACGACCTGGGCACCGAGTACATCAGCCAGCTGACCATCAGCGTATTGTATGAGCTGATCAACACCCGTATGCTCTGCCACCGGCCCACCATTTACACTTCCAACATTGTGGATAGTTCCATTTTTGAAGCCCGCTACACCGAAAAAGTAGCCAGCCGCATTTTGGGCAGCTGCCAGATCTTCAAGTTTTTTGGCACCGACCAGCGCTTAAAGCGCGGCGGCGCGCTGACCCCATACAGAAAGGAGCTTGGCATGCTTAACGCTATTTTTGATTTTAACGGCACCATGTTTTTTGACGAATCATTCCAGGAGAAAGCATGGCAGCAGTACATGACGGAAAAACTGGGCCGCCGCATTACACCGGAAGAGTTCCAGACCTGGATCCACGGCCGCAACACAGGCGACACCTTGGAGTATTTCCGCCCCTTTACCCAACAGGAAGCAGACGAGGAAGAGGAAGCCGAGGAAACGATTTACCGCGCCCTCTGCCGCCAGAGCCCGGATTACAAACTGGCGGACGGACTGGTGGAATTTTTGGATTTCCTTGCGGCGCATAAGATTCCCCGCACGATTGCCACAGCATCCTGCGGGAACAATGTCCGTTTCTTTTTTGATACGCTGGGGCTGGACCGCTGGTTTGATTTGGACAAAGTGATTTACAACGACGGCACCCTGCCCGGCAAGCCTGCGCCGGATCTGTACCTGAAAGCCGCCCAGCGCCTTGGCGTTGCACCGGAAACCTGTGTAATTTTTGAAGATTCCGGTGCCGGCATTGAATCCGCCCAGCGCGCGGGAGCCAAAAAGGTGGTCGGCATTGCTTCCATGAAAAGCCCGCCGAGTTGGAAACGCTGGGTGTGGATGCAGTGATTGGGGATTATACGGATTTGGGGAAACTGGCAAAAATTTTGGAAGTATAATTTTTTTAACTGCCCCCCTTCACAGCTGCTTCCCGGATAACCAAAAATGGCATGTACTGCACTCTTGTGCGTGAGCAGTACATGCCATTTTTATTTATTGTGCTCCTGCGCGGAAATTCAGTCGTTTTCTTCCGCTTTGCTCTTTCGCGGCAGACGCTTCCACACAAGCGCAGCGGCATCGCCAACGGCGGTCAGGCCGCGCTCCATGCTGTGCAGCGTCTGCACAACAAGCAGCAAAAAGACGATCAAAACCAGCATACCGCGCATATCCAGACGTTCCAGGCCGAGGAACCCGCCCAGCAGCGCGATCGCCGCACCGGCCAAAATCAGCATACCGCCCCACAGCACACCATGAGCCACGGTGAACGGCTTGCACACATCCCACAATACCGCCATGCCAACAGCCAGCAACAGCAGCGTTGTCAGGGTGGTCAGGGTGCCGATGGGCAGCTCAAATGCGAACACAAAGGCTTCGATACCCAAAATGAGCAGCAGGTCGCTCAAACCGCCGGGCAGGGCCGCGCGCAGAACATTCTGGATGAATTTGCCGTGCACCATCTCGTGGTTGGGCTCCAGCGCCAGAATAAAGGACGGGATGCCGATGGTGACCATCGACAGCAGCGAAAGCTGCAGCGGCTGCAGCGGATACGGCATGGTGATGAACAGCGAGATAAAGGTAAGCAGGAACGAGAAAATATTCTTGACCAAAAACAGCGATGCCGACCGCTGAATGTTGTTGATCACGCGGCGGCCCTCCGCCACAACGGCAGGCAGGCCGGAAAAATCCGATTCCAGCAGTACCAGCTGGACCTGGCTGGCGGCCTGGGCACCGGATGCCATGGCAATACCGCAGTCCGCATCCTTCAGGGCCAGCACATCGTTCACGCCGTCGCCCGTCATCGCAACGGTGTGGCCATCCGCTTGCAATGCTTTCACGAATTTGCGCTTCTGGGCGGGGGTTACACGGCCAAACACCGTGCAGGTGCGCACGGCTTCGGCAACTTTTTCGTCGGTATCCAGCGTTGCGGCGTCCACATAACGCTCTGCGCCCTCAATGCCCGCCTGGCGGGCCACCTCGCTGACGGCAACGGGATTATCGCCGGAGATGACCTTAACGGCAACGCCCTGTTCGGCAAAGTAGCGGAACGTTTCCGGTGCTTCTGGTCGGATGCGGTTGGCAACGGGCAGCAGGGCCACAAACTCCAGCTTGTCAGCATCCAGCCCGACCTTGGGGTCCGGCTCAGCATCACAGCGAGCCAACAGCAGCACGCGGCTGCCTTTTTCCAAAAGCGGCTCCACCTGCGCAGCAAGCTCGGCATAGCGGGCACCGGCCACAAATTCCGGTGCCCCCACCACAAAGCTGCCCTCGGCAAAGGTCGCGGCGCTCCATTTGTATGCGGAATTGAACGGCACCACGCTTTGGCGCGGCCAAGGCGTGCCGTTCTGTTTGCCAAAGCGCTGTACCATGGCGCGGGCGGTATCGTTATCCGGTTCAGTCCCCGCGTAAATACTATGCAGCACGGTGTATACCCTGTCCTGCGGCCAGGCATCAGGGGTCAGCAGCAGCGGCTCCCCGGCTTCCATCCGGGCCTCGGTAATGGTACCGGTCTTGTCCACGCACAGCACATCCACGCGGGCCAGCGTTTCAATACAATTCATATCCTGCGCCAGTACCTTGCGCTGCGCCAGCCGTACCATACTGACGGCGAGGGCCACACTGGTCAGCAGATACACCTTCGGGGATCATGCCGATCAGCGCCGCCACCGTAGCTTCCACCGAATCCCGCAGCGGCAGTTCCAGGCTGACATATTGCTTTAGGAACATTACCACGCCCATCGGGATCAGCGCAATGCCGATTACCCGGATCAGCCCATCCAGCGAGCGCATCATCTCGCCCTTGGCGACCTTGTGGCCGCCCTCGCGGGCTTCGGTTGCCAGCTTGCTGGCATAGCTTCGGCACCCACATGGGTCAGGCGCACGGTGCACCGGCCAGATACCAGAAAGCTGCCGGACCGCAGCACATCGCCAACGTTCTTGGGCACCGGCTCTGCTCTGCCGGTAATCAGGGCTTCGTTCGCCTGAGCGCTGCCGGTGCACACAACGGCGTCTGCACAGATCTGCTCGCCGGAGGTAAACTCCACAATGTCATCCCGCACCAGCTCTTCGCTGGGCAGCAAAATGCTTTTTCCGTCCCGCAGGCAGCGCACCTTATGCGCCGCCACAAGGGTCAGCTGGTCCACCGTACGCTTGCTGCGCAGCTGCTGCACCGTGCCAATGATGGTATTGGCAATCACAACCCCCAAAAAGGTCATGTTCGCGAAGGACCCCACCAATGCCAGGCAAAGCGCCAGCACGATAAAAACCAGATTGAAAAACGTAAAAATATTATCCCGAATGATCTCGATTTCGCTCCGGGTCGGCGAAGCCGCCGCACGGTTATCCAGCCCCGCCGCCATGCGCTGGGCTGCCTGTTCCGCGGTCAGGCCCTTGGCTGGGTCTGTTTCCAGCAGCGGCACCTGCGGGCGTTCGGCTTGATTAGCCGCGGCCGGCTGTTTATTCGCCGGGCGCGGCAACTGTAATTTTGACAAAGCGCTCTCCCCAGTTTTACAACAATATTGGAATGTCTTTTATTATAAACGATTGTATGAATAAATATAGCGCCCACTCCATAATTCCTGATTTTATTTATGCCCTGAACTTTGCCCTTGTTGCGCACAGTTCCCGCGTTTTGCCTTTTTTACAAAAAAATCCCTGCCCAACGCTTGACAAACACCTATTTCCCGGCTATAATATTACTTGTTCGTTATGGATGATTAGCTCAGCTGGTTAGAGCGCTGCGTTCACATCGCAGAGGTCGAGGGTTCGAGTCCCCCATCCTCCACCAGAATAAACACCGTAGGTTCGTTAGAACCTACGGTGTTTTCTTGTTGCAGGTACACACTTTCGCACCCACTATATTCCCCAGCAAAGCAACCGTATAGCCCCCCAAAAAAGCTCGTGCTGTCAGATACAATAACGGCAAGACTCTGTTTCGGCCGATTTCCACTCCTCTTTCCTCACTCCATAGAATGTTATAAATTTCTCACATTTCTATTGACACCGAAGCTTTCGTGTGATATATTCATCACATAGCACGTGCGAAATTTCTCACTTTCTGGATGCAGATAAAAGAAAGGGGCTTACCATGAAAAAGGTGTCATTACGGGAACTGGTTGCTGATAAAATCATTTTTTCTATCCTGATTGCCATGTACTATTGGATGTGGGCACGGAACGACTGGAAAGATTATTACACGACCGTTCAAGACGTTATTTTTGCTTTCAGCTTTTATTATTTCGTTTCCCGCGCCATCCGGGTCAAAAAATACAAGCAGGAATCCCCCGATGAAATGGCTGAAGCCAACCTGTGGAGATGCGATGCCATCTGCTTAAAAATCAGCGTGGCAGCTTTTATTGTGATTGGCTTTACCTGCGCTGTCGGCCGTATGGTTCTTACCACAGAAATCATCGGTTATGGCTTGATGGCCGCACTGATTTTGATTTCGGTGGTGCGTACGATCATCTTCTATCTTATGGATAAGAAAGGGCTTTGAACATGGCCTTATCAACCAAACTGAAAGAATACCGGGAAGCAAAGGGCCTTAAGCAGGCAGACCTTGCCGAGCTGGTCGGCGTCCGGCGCGAAACCATTGTGAACCTGGAAAAAGGGAAATACAATCCCTCCCTCAAGCTGGCAATGGACATTGCAAAAGTGTTCCATACCACGGTAGAAGAGCTGTTTTTCTTTGATGATTAACCCACAAGGAGCGTGCTTTTATGCCTGAAACAGTTTTGGTAAATGGCAATGCCTACTCCCTGCTCAAACTGCTGGGCAAGGGCAAAGGCGGGTATTCTTACCTGGCGCAGATGGCGGACGGGCAGCAGGTCGTGGTTAAGCAGATTCACCATGAACCCTGCGTCTATTACCAGTTTGGCAATAAGATCGAAGCCGAACTGCGGGATTACAACCACCTGCAGGAAATCGGCATTCCGATGCCGCGTATGCTGGATGTTGACACCAAAGCGGAACGCATTGTGAAAGAATACATTGCTGGCGAAACCGTGTATACCCTTGTGCTGAAAGATGCCCTGCCCGAAACCTGCCTCCGCCAGGTGCAGGCCATGTGCCGCCTGCTGTACCCGGCGCACACCAACATTGACTATTTTCCCACCAATTTCATTTTGCAGGGCGATACGCTGTACTATATTGACTATGAGTGCAACGACTACATGGACGAATGGAACTTTAAAAACTGGGGCTGCAAATACTGGGCAAAAACGCCGGAATTTTTGCAGTATGCCGCCGAACACCCGTAACGTTTGCCCATTGCCAAGGGGGTTGGAAAAGGGTATAATCTGTTCTGGTTCTGCTTTTCAGATATAGGCAACACCGCACAATTCCCGCCTTGCGGCTTAAGCACGCTCCGGCAGCTGCGGCACGGCATCTGCGTTGCCAAAATGCTCGATAATGTCGGGTTGCGGTACCCGCATCGTGCTTCGGGGCAAAGCCCTCGCACTCTGCGACCGCTGCCCTGCTTCGGTTCGCTGTTTCCGCCACTGGCGGCGCTCACCTTTGCAGCATCCAGTATTATCTGCGCTTTTGGCTTGGCATCTGCCGCACCTCGCTCGCCGTATCGGCACTTAGAATTATGCGGTATTGCCTTTAACATTTTATACTTCTCTTCCCTGCTGTTTGCTACGGCAGGGATTTTTTGTATCTGCCGCGCTTCTCCGCCCCATTGCAAAGCGCCCCCCTGCACGGTATAATGGGGCCAGATAAATAACCGCCGGGGCTGCCCGGCAGTTGGAGAAACGCCATAGGAGGGTTCCACCATGAAAGATAACTTGAACTGGGCTGTGCTTGGCACCGGTGTGATTGCCAACGAGATGGCACAGACTTTGCAGAAGATGGGCAAAAAGCTGTATGCCGTCGGCAACCGCACCCACGCCAAAGCTGTTGCCTTCGCGGAAAAGTACGGTATTGAAATGGTGTACGACTGCATTGATGATATGTTCCTGGATGAAAATGTGGACATCATCTACATTACCAGCCCACACAACACCCACTTCCAGTTTATGGAAAAGGCTCTGACCCACGGCAAGCATATCCTGGTGGAAAAATCCATCACGCTGAACAGCACTGAGCTGGAACGCATGGCCGCCCTGGCCGATGCCAACCACCTGATTATGGCGGAAGCCATGACCATCTGGCACATGCCGCTTTACAAAAAGCTGTGGGAGATCGTGCAGAGCGGCGCACTGGGCAAAGTGCAGATCATGACGCTGAACTTTGGCAGCTACAAAGAATACAACATGCAGAACCGCTTTTTCAATATGAACCTGGCGGGCGGTGCCATGCTGGATATTGGCGTGTATGCGCTTTCCATCGTGCGCAGCTTTATGGAGGAAACGCCCACCAACATCCTCAGCCAGTGGAAGCCCTCCCCCACCGGGTCCGATGAACAGGCAACCGTTTTGCTGCAAAACAGTCTGGGCCAGATGGCCACAGTAGCGCTTTCGATGCACTCCAAGCAGCCCAAACGCGCAATGATCAGCTGTGAAAGAGGCTATATTGAAATCATGGAGTACCCCCGTGCCGATAAGGCCGTGATTGTGGATGCTGAGACCGGTGCCCGCACCGAAGTTGCCGCAGGCAGCACGGCGGATGCCCTGTATTATGAAATGTTGGATATGGAGCACGCCGTGCAGACCAAGGATGCTTCCGCTATGTGCCTTGGCTACAGCCGGGATGTGATGGACATCATGACCCGGCTGCGCAAGGAGTGGGGGATGAAATATCCGGGGGAGAAGTGGGATTAAGGCGGCGGAGCGAGCGGCACATTTGAGTGGCATGTTTGCCGCAACGTTCCGGAACGGTCAAGACCGTTCCCTACAGGATTATTTTGCAAAGAGCAGCCAACATAAAAAATAATTCGTAGGGGACAATGCTTGCACCGTCCCGGATGTTGTGCTGTACTGAATATCTCACCCCGTCATCCGCCCGCAAACTCGCGGGCGCAATGTGCACCTCTACGGCAAAAGCGCAATTTTCTAACACATAACCAAACGGCCCACCGGCACAAAGCAGTCACACGCTTTATGCCGGTGGGCTGACGATATCTCGCTTTCCTGCTTACTCGCTGGGATAATCTGCCTCGTCCGGCAGGGCGGCGCTGGTTTCGGCGGCCTGCTGTTCGGCTTCGGCGGCGGTTTGGGCCGCGGTAATCAGGCCGCTCACCTCGCCGGAGGGCTTTTCCAGCAGGTAGGCGCCAACCGGCTTTGCTTTATATACCAGCAGCACACAGTAGGTGTCTGTTGCGCCATCTGAGCGCGCCGGGCAGAGTACCGTCCATTTTTCCACCGTTTTTCCCTTATAGTCCGCCAGGGTCAGGCCGCTTTCCCCCACCACCTGGTTAAAGGCAGTAAAGCTGTCGTCCCACTTTTTGGGAATCTTCACTTTGTCCACCGCGGCGGTGCTCAAGTCCACCTCAAAACCGTAGCCGGTAAAGTAGGTGCCGATATCCTGGGTATTTTCAATTGTGGTTTGCACTGTAGCGCTGGCAGCCACGCTTTTGCCCGCCAGGCGCACCGCCGCCGTAACCGTGCCAGCCAGGCAGACAGCGCAAAGGGCAAGCGCCCCCGCCTGCCGCAGACCAGGTTTGGTAACTGTAAATAAAAACATAAATGCAGCCCCCTCAAAAACGTTGCAATGCTTTTACGCAACGATATGAGGGGGCTGCTGTATTTAGAACCGCGGTTCTTATTTGTACTTGACTTCCGGGTGGTACCACTGGAAGATGACGGCATCGTACTGTTTTTCCAGCGCGGCCTGGTCATGCTCCGGCAGGGCGGTCCACATAACCATCATGGCACCAAGGCGGGCGCACAGCCGCACGGCCCAGTTCTGTTTGTCCGGGCACCAGGCAATAAAGTCCGGCCGGGCCATAAAGTTGCCAAAGCAGTGGCTGATGACAAACGCATGGATGGGGTTCGCGCCTTCCTTACGGTAAGCACGGTAACTATCCACCAGCTGGCCACGCAGTACCTGCGGCGCAATTTACGGATGCGCCTGACCACGCGGGGGTCAAAGCTTTCAATGCAATAGGGGCCGTTGTAGCCTTTCAGGCCGTCCAGCGTGGCGTGGCACAGGGCGTCCAGATATTCGCCGGTATATTCATGGCGGCTCTTGATCTCGATAATCAGCGGGGTTTTGCCGTCCACTGTCTGCAAAAACTCACTGAACAGCGGGCGTGCTCGGCGCTGCCTTCAGCGGCATCTGGCATATCTGGTCATAGGGGTAATCCCGCACCCAGCCTTTGGTGCCGGTCATGCGGGTCAGGGTATCATCATGGAACACCAGCAGCTTACGGTCGCTGCTGAACTGCACATCCATCTCCATGCCGTATCCGTTTTGCACGGCGGCGGCAAAGGCGGGCAGGCTGTTTTCCGGCGGGCGCTGATCCTTGCCAAAATAGCCGCGGTGGGCAAAATTGCGGCCCGCAAAGGTGCGCAGTTCCTTGCGGCCAGCGGCGGGAGCCACCAAAAACAGCACCAGCGCGCACAGTGCCGCCACAACAATCAGCAAAATCAACCAGAACATGCGATCAACTTCCTTTTTTCATCCGGCGCACGTTGTAAAATATGTACCGGGCATTGCATCCATATTGTAGCGCATTGCCCGCGGGCTTGCAAGAGCTGGCGGAGCAAAATTGCGGTACAGTTTGCGTAATAGACCGTGGCGGATAAAAATTTGAAAAAAGCTTAAAAAGTTTTCACAAATTCTCCACGGTTCGCCGCTATTATGGTATAGTAATAGTAACTCAAGGGTGATTTGCGCCCAGATGAGGTGGATTAGAAATGGCAAGAGTATTGATCGTTGACGATGAACCGCGCATTCGGGATTTGATCCGCGAGCACCTGCAGTACGCGGGCTTTACCTGTGCCGAAGCCGGGGACGGCACACAGGCGCTGGCCGAGCTGGCAAACGGCGGCATTGACCTGGTGATCCTTGATATTATGATGCCGTTTATGGATGGCATGACCTGCCTGCGCGAGATGCGCACCCGCAAGATCATGACACCGGTGATCATGCTGACCGCCCGCAGCGAAGAATATGACAAACTGGCCGGGCTGGAGGGCGGCGCGGATGACTATGTGGTAAAGCCGTTCAGCCCGCGGGAGCTGGTTGCCCGCGTGAAGGCCGTACTGGCCCGCACCATGCCCGCCCCGGTTGCCGAGGGTAATGTGTATACCTTTGGGAATCTGGTGATCGACACCGCCAGCCACAGCGTTAAGGTGGCCGGGCAGGAAGCCCCGCTGACCCCCAAAGAGTTTGACCTGCTGGTGTTTCTGGTCAACAACAAGGGCATTGCCCTTCCCGCGAGAAAATTTTGCAAAAAGTGTGGAACTATGACTATTATGGCGAGGACCGCACGGTAGATACCCATGTTAAAATGTTGCGCAGCCACCTTGGCAGCTGCCGCGGCTATATTGTTACCGTGTGGGGCGTGGGGTACAAGTTTGACCCCGATACCGCACAGTAACGTTAGGGGCGCGTTTGCGTACTTGTGCTGACCCTTGGGCTGGTGTGGGGGCTGATCACCTATGGCCTGCAGCCCATGTACAACCGCAACATTCAAAAGCGGCTGGAACGCGAATCCAGCGTGATCGCCGGAATGATTGATTCCGCCGGGGGCCAGATTTCCAGCCGGGATTATGGTTCCCTGACGCTGCAGAACGAAACGTTCTGGTCCAACCTGAAAACCGCACTGGAAAACGGCGTGATCAATGTGGACAACTGCTGCATTGATATCAGCGATAACACCTGCCGCAGCGTGCAGTTTTTGGAGGGGCTTTACCCCTGCATTTTACACAACAGCATGGCCACTTTCGGCGATAACATGACGGTATATACCCCAGACACCCGAACCGCCATCCTGGCCCGCCATGCCCTGTACAATGAGGGTTCGCTGTACAAAATTATTGAATCCGGCGGCAACCGGCAGATGCTGGTGGGCTGCCTGACCAAAGACGGCAGTTACGGTGTGATCGTATCCGCCAGCCTGGCACAGATTGAAACAGCCGCCGAGGTCATGCGCAGTGTGCTGATTCCGGTTGCCATCTTTTTGATTGCGCTCAACCTGTTGGTGGCGGCGCTGTTCAGCCGGTGGTTCACCCGCCCGATGCGCCAGCTTTCGGAGGGTGCCCGCGAGATTGCCGACGGCAACTATGATGTTCAGGTGCCGGTAGTCCGCAATGATGAGCTGGGCCTGCTGGGGCGGGAGTTCAACCACATGGCGCAGGAAGTCAAACGCTCCGCCCAGCTGGAAAAAGATATCCTGGCTAATGTCAGCCATGACCTGCGCACCCCGCTGACCCTGATTAAGGGCTATGCCGAAACGGTGCGCGATATTACCGGCGATGACAAGGCCAAGCGTACCGAACAGTGCAGCATTATTGTGGACGAAACTGACCGCCTGAGCGCGCTGGTAAACAGCGTGATGGAGCTGAGCAAAGTTTCCAGCGGTGCAGAAAAGCTTAACCCCGTTGATTTTGACATGAGCCAGCTTTGCTTTGAGGTCGCGGGCCGCTATGACGCCGTGTGCGAGCAGAATGGCTGGACGCTGCAGCTGGAAGCCAACAAGGAATGCATGGTACGCGCAGACCCCGCCATGATGGAACGGGTGCTGCACAACCTGTTGGGCAACGCCACCCACCATATGGGTGCGGACGGTGTGTTTGTGCTGCGGGCCATCCCCATGCCAAACGGCGGTTGCCGGGTGGAAGTGGAGGACCACGGCCCCGGCATCCCGCCGGAGGAACTGCCGCACCTGTTCGACCGCTACTATCGCGCCCGCCAGGATGCCGGCAAGACCGGTACCGGGTTGGGGCTTTCCATCACCAAGGCCATTTTGCAGCAGCATGATTTCCCTTTGGGGTAAACAGTACGGTCGGCAAAGGTTCCACCTTCTGGTTTGAGATGAAAGCCCCACAGTAACCAAAGCATGCCGCATGCAGCCCACACAAGAGAGGAGTTTTGCCCCATGGAAAAGCTGAACAAACAGATGGACGATGCCCTGAACACCAAAGTGGCCGCCCTGAATGCCACTGACGATGAAACCGGTGACGGCAAGGTGGATGCCCTGGACCTGAAGCACCAGCTGGACCGCGTGGAAGCGCAGCTGGAATTGCAGGATCAGCAAAACCGCGCCCTGCTGCGCAGCCAAAAGCGGCTGCTGTGGGCCGCTATTGCCATTGTGGTGGTGCTCTGCCTGATTATGGGCGGGCTGCTGCTGCGGTTCAACACGGCGTATAACCAGGTGATCACCACCTGCGCCCAGGTGAACGAGATTGCCGGCACCTTGCAGGACAGCCTTGCCAAGCTGGACACCGAACAGCTGGACAGCATGATGCAGACCCTGCCCGACATTGCTGATAAGCTGAGCCAGATCGATGTGGACGCCCTGAACGATGTGATGGCCAAGCTGCCCGCCACCATGGACGCAGTGGCCCAGCTGCAGCAGCAGTTGAACAGCGTGGCATCTTTCCTGGGCAACGTGGGCTCCATCTTTGGGTAAGCGGCTCCCCTGCTGTTTTTGAAAAACGGTTATCCATAACGCAAAAGCGCATGTGCATCTTTCCCGGTTCGGGAACAGCACATGCGCTTTTTGTTACAATTTTACGGCAGGATGTCAGCCGATAACTTCGACCTTTTCCATCACGACCGGGGTGCGGGGCTTATCGTTCCAGTCAGTGGCAACTGCGGCGATTTCATCCACAGCGTCCATGCCGCTGACAACATGGCCAAATGCAGCATACTGGCCATCCAGATGCGGAGCATCCTGGTGCATGATGAAGAACTGGCTGCCGGCAGAGTTGGGATCCATAGCGCGGGCCATGCTGATCACGCCGCGGGTGTGCTTGATGGGTTGTTCACGCCGTTCTGCAGGAACTCGCCCTTGATGTGCAGCCGGGGCCGCCGGTGCCGTTGCCGGACGGGTCGCCGCCCTGGATCATAAAGCCGGGATGACGCGGTGGAAGGTCAGGCCGTTATAAAAGCCCTGATTGACCAGTTTCAAAAAGTTTTCGCAGGTGATCGGTGCTGCAGTAGCATCCAGTTCAATGTCAATGGTTTTGCCGTTCTGCATCGTAATACGAACCATAGGTGTTAGTTCCTTTCGTGTTGTAATAATCTATCCTCAAAGGTCGGGCGCGGGGATGTCAGGCGGTTTCGCCTGCCTGTTCCGCATCCGGCGCTTGTTGGCTTTTGCTTTGCTCGGTTTCGGTACCGGTGATGTAGCTCATGCTGCCAAGGGTCTTTTCCAAAATTTTCTCGTCCAGCTTGCCCATCCAGTGGCCAAGGGCGGCCGTCATAAACAGCTCGCAGCGGTGCTGGGCATCCTTCAGCAGGGCAAAGGCACCGCCGTGGCGCTCTTCGCCGGTGGCGGGGTCAGTCCAATCCTCCGGCAGGTTCAGCTTGAGGTGTGCCGGGGATACATGCCCGGTGATGAACCCGCGCCCGCCAAAAAACAGCTCCAGCACCCAATAGAACGCCCGCCGCACGCCGTGGCGGCTGGTGAAAAGGCGGCGCAGGCGGTAGGTGTAATAAAAGCTGTCCGCCAGGGCTTCCACGCTGATATCCTGCCCATATACCTCCAGAATACACTGGTGCAGCAATGCGGCAATTTCCGCCAGGTCCTGCCCGACCGGCACCGGGCTGGAATCATCCGCCGGGACCTCCGAAACGCCGGTATCCTCGGCATGCAGGGTGGAATCCAGCGCAATTTCAAAGTAGCCGTGGCCGCCTTTCATGCCGTAGGGCTGGCCGGGGCTGCTGACGAACACAATGTAAGGGTGCATAACGGTATCCGCCGCATAGTGGCACAAAAAGCCCAGCGTATACTCGATCTGCGCCTGGGTGTGAGTGTGGTGCAGCAGGGCCAGCAGAAAGGCGCCGGTCTTATCCTCGTGCATACGGTTGCCAAGCAGCGGCAGGTTATAGGTGCGACTTTGGCCCTTTTTCCACACTTCATAGCAGAAAAAGCTGTCCGGCCCATTGGCACCGGCGGCAAACGCTGCGGGGCATTGCAATTTATAATGGATGGCATGCGCGGCCTTTTGGGCGGTGCGCACATGGGTGTAGCCTTCCGGCATAGGGGGGGTCACTTCCTTTTGAGATAGCCCTAAGGTGTCTCTGAAACGTCGAAAATATATTGGCAGCACCGCACAATTCCCGCCTGACGGCTTAAGCACCGCCCGGCGGCTGCGGCATGGCATCTGCGTTGCCAAAATGCTCGATAATGTCGGGTTGCGGTACCCGCATCGTGCTTCGGGGGCAAAAGCCCCTCGCACTCTGCGACCGCTGCCCCTGCTTCGGTTCGTTGCATCCGCCACTGGCGGCGCTCACCTTTGCAGCATCCAGTATTATCTGCGCTTTGGCTTAGCATCTGCCGCACCTCGCTCGCCGTATCGGCACTTAGAATTATGCGGTATTGCCATTCTGTTTCTACAAACGCAGCGGGATTTTGCGTTAAAAACTCTTGGAATCCACAAAGAATTCCTGCGGCTCTTTGCCTTAAATCCTGTCTGTGTTTGCGAAATATCCGGCATTTTCTTTGTTTTCAGATATACCTTAAAAAGGGGTATATTCCCCAGGTGTACCTGAACAGAATATACCCCTATATTGTAATGCGAATCGAATATCTTGTCAAATTTACTGCTTGGCGTGCTCTGCTTTGGGCAAAAAGCCGAAGTACAGCACCGCGCCCACAATGATGATAATAATGATGGACAAAATGCCATAATGGCTGGACTGGGCGTTGATCGCATCGATCTGCTCCGCCGTTGCGGTCTGAGCGGTCAGCCCCTGGGCCCCCAGCATTCCATTTGCCACCACACTGCTGACAACGCCGACCAAAGCCGGGCCCATGATGGAGCTGAACTTGCCAAAGATATCGAAGAAGCCGAAGAACTCGCCGGAGCGGTCCTTATCCGGGATCAGCTTGCCGTACATGGAGCGGGACAGCGCCTGAATGCCGCCCTGGCTGGTGGCGCACAACACAGCCAGCACCCAGAACTGCCACAGGCTGTTCATAAAGAACGCAAAGATGCAGATGAACATATACACGCAGATGCCAAAGCCCACCATGGTGCGGGCACCGAACTTTTCGCTGCACTTGATGTAAAGCAGGCAGAACGGCAGGCCCAGAATCTGCACCAGCAGCAACGCCAGCATCATGCCTGTGGAATCCAGCCCCAGGTTGGTGCCATAGGTGGTTGTTATGCTGATGACGGTGTGCACGCCGTCAATATAGAAGAAATACGAAAGAATATAGATCAGCATCGGCTTGTTGGCAATGATCTCCTTGATGGTGGTACCAACGCCCTTAATGCTGCGGGCAACATCGCCCTTTTCATACGGCTTGCCAGAGGTCTGCTCGCAGTTTTTCAGCAGCGGCAAGCTGAACGCCAGCCACCACACAGCGGTCAGGCCAAACACAAACGCCAGGCAGGTCAGCATGGGCACGCCAACCAGATTCATGATCAGAAAAATAAGCAGCGGAATGGTGGAGCCGCCGATGTAACCCAGGCCGTACCCCATGGTGGAAACTTTATCCATGCGGTCCTCGGTGGTAACATCGGTCAAAAAGGCATCGTAATAGATGGCGGAAGCATCAAAACCAATGACGCTGACGATGTACAGAACCAGGATCAGGCTGGCCACCTTGCCTGCTGCCACCGGGCCGGAGGTAAAATCCATCACAGGCGTAAACGCCATGCCCGCGCAGGCTGCAACGCCCAGCAGCATGAAAAAGCTGAACAGCTTTTTGCGCATACCGCGGATATCGCCAAACACGCCCAGGAACGGAGCGGCCAGCGCCACGATCAGCATGGCGATGCTGGTTGCATAGCCCCAGGTGGACATGCTGGAAACACTGTCCGCCGTATAGCCCGCAACCGTGTCAAAAAAGATGGGGAGCAGCGTTACAATGATAACGGAATGGGCGCTGTTGGCCCAGTCGTACATCATCCAACTGATTTCCAGCTTGGTATAGCCTTTAAGCATGGGGTACCTCCTGATTTTGCATCCCGCCGCCGGGCAGGCCGCATTTACAGGGCAAAATTGCCCTTATTGGTATTGTAGCATTTCAGGCAGGCAAAAACAACAAGCCCCGCGTATGCGGGGCGTAAAAATCTGGTCAACTTTTCCGTCGTTTTAACGAAATTGTACAAATATATTATTCTTGTTCAAATGTCAGTTTGCATTTTCAGAGGCAGCTTCCGCAGCGCCCGCTGCGGGTTCAGTGGCTTCCATCGTCACATCGTCCTGCGCTGCGGGTGTTCCCTCACTGGCTGCGGTTTTCAGCGTTGTCCGTGTCCGTCAGGTCCTGGCCGGCTTCTGTTTTCCACGCGGTTCTGCATGTACTCTTCCAGCTTATCACCAAATTCAACGGTGCCGTATTCATTTTGGTAATCGGTCAGCGGGTTGGTGCCAAAGGCGGCCATGTAGCGGTTCAACAGTTCATCGCCGTCCTTTTTGGGCACATCATCCAGGCTGGTGTAGGCATCGCCGTCCACATAGTACACGGTATCAACATGGGCCGCAATGTTTTGCAGGTTGCCGTGCATTTCCCACTCATCCAGCCATACACTCCACACTTCTGCCATCGGTCAGGTTGCTCTGGTCCACATCAAAGCGATAGTATTCTACCGGAATATCCGTGGCATTTACCGCATCCATTACCTTCATGCAGTCGCGCACAAATTCTTCGGCGGTGGTCTGGGCACCGTAATTCATGGTCAGGTACACCGTTGCGTGCATCGTCCCCACCGGCATATCCATGAACCAGCTCTCGCTACTGACATCGATGGAATAATCATGTACAAAATCATGGGCATTGGGGATATTGCTCAGTGCCTTCTGAACAGACTTCTTGTACTGTTCCTCGGTGGTAACACGCTTGGTCACGTTTTCGGGAGTGAATGCCTGGGCTACTGCGGCCACTGCACCGGAAGCCCCCGCCGTGAGCATGATGATAATGCAGAGGAAGATGGAAATGACGTCATACTTGATCTTTACATCGGGGCGTGCGGCGTAAATCAGCACCTCAATGCCCAGAACGATCAGCACCATCGGGGCATACTTTACCACGCTGAGCACATTGACATTCGGCATAAAAATCTGGGCCAGCTGGATGGCACCGATGGCAACCAGCATCAGGCCAAGGCTGAAGGTGCCCACCCGCCGCACTTTGACCGGGGGCTTGGGGGCCGTTTCGGGCGCGGCCTGCGCGGTGGTTTCCTGGCTGGCATCCTGGCAGGTATCCTGGGTCGGTTCCTCCGGCACAGGGATATTCTGGTTAAAATTGTTTTCCATAGTTAATCACCATTTTCTCTTTTGTCTGTTGAATCATTGTCAGGCTATCGGGCGGCGCTGCTTTTATTCCAAATGGCCACAGGTTACCAGGCGGTGCTGTGCTGCACCCTGCCCTACACTTTCTTTTCAATTTTCTTTTCAAATTTGCTTGCTTTGCCGGTTCAGCCCTGGTACGGGGGCAGGTCGTCAGTATCGTTATGGTGGGCATGTTTGCCAAAGCCCAGCAGGCGGCCGCCAAAGACGATCAGCAGCACCGCCACCACAACGGAAGGGATCGCGTTGTTGAGGGTATAGATTATATCCCAGTAAACGCCCAGCTGTTGCAGAATATTGCTCACGATCGGCCATACCACGCTGTCATACATCACATAAACGCCCGTAAGCAGCAGGCACCAGCCGATGATCTTGTTCATTTTGGGGGTCATTTTAGCTTTGGCACCGCCAAACTGTTTTTGCCAATCTGGCGGGAGCAGGAATTCATCTGGCTTAGGGTCCCCTGCTACCAGGTAGCGGATAAGGTCATAGGTGTCAAAAAAGCTGAACATATACACCACGGCAACGCCCACCACCAAAGGTGAGATGATGGTGCCCAGCATGATGAACAGGCAGAAGTAAACCAGCAGCGAGGTGCCGCGCTTCATATATCCGTAATACATCTGCCCTGCGCCGGGGATGCAGGCAAAGATAAAGGTCAAAAATGCGTTTTTCTTCATAGTGTATCACTCTCCGTGGGCGGGGCTGCCGCCGTTATTGGTGGGGTTGCTGCGGGGCACAACCGGGTCAGCCAGCTGGGCCAGGCCGCTGTTGATGGTGAGCTGCATCCCGCTGAACATATCGCTCAGGCCGCTGCTCATGCTGTCAAACATACCGCCAAGCGCCTGGATTACCGTCACTCTGGGGGTAACGTCCGGCAGCTGCTGCACGGGCTTTTGCACCGTACCAACGCCGCCAAAGAATCCGAACCGCCACAGTGCAAAGGCCAGCATTACGGCGGCAGCCGTGGAAACATAGCGGTTTGTCATAATGCGGAAGCTGCGCAGCCGCATCAGGGCCTGCACCTGGGGGATCAGGTCCCGCATGGGTTGTTTCAGCTTTTCGGGGACCGATTCAATCAGGGCGGTATAGCGGGCAAGGCAGTAATCACAGAAGGTCAGGTGCTCTGCGGTCTCCAGGCTGCCCAGTTCATCCAGGCGGCCCTCCTGCAGGGCGTGCAGCCCCTCATCCGTCAGGTGGCCTTCAGCATCAAACAGGGCTTCGTTATCAAATGGGGTGTTATTTTCGTTTTGCGGAAACATTGCCTGTTCCATTATTCCTGCCTCCTTTCCATGATCTGTTTGCGCAGGATCGCTTTTGCGCGGAACAGCTGGTTCTGAACAGTGGGTGCCGGGCGGCCCAGCTTTTGGGCTATGGCCGCCACGGGCAGCCCGTCCAGCAGATACATGGCCGCGGCCCGGCCATAGGGTTCGCGCAGGGTGCGCACCATCGTTTCCAGCTCTGCGGCATCGGTCTGGCGCATAAATTCATCCTGCGGGTCCGGCTCTGCGCTTTGCAGGCCGCTGCCGGGCGGCGGTGTGCCGCGGGGTTCCGGCATCGTTTCGTCGGACTGTGCCTCCACCCTGCGCGCCCAGGAGCTTTTCAGGTGGTCCTTGCATTTGTTGGCCGCCACACGCACCAGCCATTGCTTATAGTATTGGGGCTCGCACCGGTCAATGGACGACCATGCCGAAAGGAAGGTATCCTGGGTCAGATCCTCGGCGGTGTGGGGGTTGTGGACAAACTGCAGGCAAACGGTATAAACCAGTTTTTGGTATTGCTGCATCAGCTGGGTAAAATCTGTTTGGTTCAGTGTCCCACACCTCCTTTCGCATTCATCTGCCGGCGCGCTTTCTTTGTTGGAAGCGCTTCTGTATACTAATACGAAAAATGCTCCCGGCATTTTGCAGCGGGAGCAGATATTTTTGAAAAAATCATGAAAATTTCAGATTGTCGAAAAGGTTTTCATAGGGGGCGCATTGTGCGCCTGATGCCTTGCGGAGAATGATGTGGTGGAATATATGCCAAGGTCCGACATGCGGGACGATGCGAAGCATCGTCCCCTACAAATTGGCGTTAGGTCCATCACAAATTTGTAATGTGTACCGGGGCAATGCCGCAGCGGGGTGAGATCGTGCACCCCTACATGTTTTATACCCACATGCTCTGCAAAAGAAAGGCACAGTTTTTTCGACACACCGAATATTTCTTGGACGTTTTGCAGCTTTACAGTTCCAGCAGCACCGGGCAATGGTCACTGCCCTGCACATCCATCAAAATCTCGGCCTTTTGATCTGCGGGCCTGCCGGTCCGATACCAGGAAATAGTCAATGCGCCAGCCTGCGTTCCGCTCTCTTGCGCGGAACCGCATGCTCCACCAGCTGTACATGCCGGTGGCGTCAGGGTACAGGTAGCGGAAGCTATCGGTAAAGCCAGCGGCCAGCAGCTCGTTCAGCTTGCCGCGCTCCTGGTCCGAAAAGCCCGCAGCACCGCGGTTGGGGCCGGGGTTCTTCAGGTCAATATCCTCATGGGCCACGTTCAAATCTCCGCACAGGATTACCGGCTTTTACCGTCCAGTCTCTTCAGGTAGGCGCGCAGGTCATCCTCCCACTGCATGCGGTAATCAATGCGGGCCAGCTCATTCTGGGAGTTGGGTACATAGACATTGACGAGGTAGTAATCCTCAAATTCCAGCGTGATGGCACGGCCTTCGTGGCTGTGGGCTTCCACCCCAATGCCGTCCCAGGCGTTCAGGGCTTTACACGGGTATAAATCAGCGTGCCGGAATAGCCCTTTTTCTCGGCGCTGTTGATGTATTCGGTATAGCCTTCGGGGGCAAAATCCGCCTGGCCGGGCTGCATTTTGGTTTCCTGAATGCAGAACACATCCGCATCCAGCTGGTTAAAAGTATCCTCAAAGCCCTTTTTCAGGCAGGCGCGCAGGCCGTTCACATTCCAGCTGATAAGCTTCATCGGGGGTTCCTCCTGTTATTTTGCCACACATTTTTTCTTCCATGCACCGGTGGCAAAGCGGACCACAAAGCAGGTCACACGGCACACCCAGTCCACCACCATGGCGATCCAGACGCCGACAGCGCCCATTCCCATCTGAACGCACAGGATGTAAGAGAATGCCAGGCGCCAGATGCCCATGGACAGAATGGAAGTAAGCATGGTAAAGCGCACATCATTGGCTGCACGCAGGGCGTTGGGTAGAACAAAGCCCGCCGGCCACAGGAAGATGGCGCTGCCCGCATGGATCATAACCAGCAGCCAGGCCAGGTGGCGGGTTTCATCCGAAAGGGTGTACACGCTGAGCAGCGGGTTCAGGAAGATCAAAATCAGGGCATTGGTAGCGCCCTGGGCAATGTAATCCCACAGCAGCAGCTTTTTGGTAAAGTAGCTGGCCTGGTCCAGCTGCTGGGCGCCCACGCAACGCCCCACCACAGTGATCATGGCAAGGCCGATGGCCTGGCCCACAATGCAGCCCATGCCGTCCAGGTTGTTGGCCACCGCATTGGCGGAAATATGCACCGTGCCGAACAAAGAGATCATACTGACGACCAGCACACGCCCCAGCTGGAACAGGCTGTTTTCCAGCGCGGAGGGGATGCCGATATACAAAATGTTCTTTGCCATCTGGGGCTGCAGGTGCTTGACGCCATCCCAGGTAACGCGGGCGACATTATCATGCCGGGTGGTCAGTTTCAGGATGATGACAGCGCCCAGCACGCGGGAAACCAGCGTGGGCACCGCAACACCGGCAACCCCCATGCGCAGCACAAAGATGCAGAACGCATTGCCCACAATATTGGTAATGTTCATGATAACGGATACCCGCATGGATACCTCGCTGTTGCCGACGGAGCGGAAGATGGCCGCGCCCGCGTTGTACAGCGCCAAAAACGGGTAAGAGATTGCCGTGATGGTAAAGTAGATCATGGCTGCCTGGAACACATCGTCCGCAATGCTGCCAAAGAACAGCCTCAGCATGGGCCCGCGCAGCAGCAGGCAGAGCGCCATGACAGCCGTACCCAGGATAGAGCTTAAAGTAACCAGCTGCCCTGCGCTGCGGAGGCTTCCCCGGCTTTTGCTCCCAGGAACTGGTTGAGTGATAACCGCGCCGCCGGTGGCCAGCGGCAAAAATATTCAGGATCAGGTAGTTGATCATATCCACCAGCGAAACACCGGAAATGGCGGCTTCGCCTACGCTGGATACCATCACGGTATCGGACATGCCCACCAGCACGTTCAGCGCCTGCTCCACCACCAGCGGCCACAATAGTGTTAGCAGCATACGGTTGGTAAATAGTTTTTGTTGTGTCTGCATTGTCAGACCTTCCTTCCTCCTCTCCGCTCTAAGGTGTGTATCTGAAAGAAAAGAAGATGCCGCATTTTGCAAGCGCAAAATCCGGCTGTAACTGCCGAAACAGACTGTACTTTTGACTTTTCAGATACACCCCAGGGCAAAAACTACCCCATTTTTATCATTCAGGCAGAAGTATACCACAAAAAATGCTCCCGTGCAACGGGAGCATGCCCGCCAGTTCGTCATCGTCTGCTTTATGGATATCCACCCCGTCCAGCGTATACTCGCCAGAGGTCGGCTTGTCCAGCACGCCGATAATATTCATCAGGGTACTTTGCCGGAGCCGGATTCACCCACAATCGCAACGAACTCCCCCCGGCCACACAGTCAAATTAAAAATGTGTGATGGGCCATGCCGGACATCACTCTCCGAAATCCGCCAATCCCCCTACCCTTCCCCCAAAAACAAAAAAGCCCCATTTCCAATAGGAAACGAGGCTTTGATGCAAAATGAGCAATTTTTTTGCGAATTCTGCAAAAATATTTTTTACCGCTCCTCGCGGAAGTAGGAAAGGCCCAGATGCTCCGGGGGCTGGTTTTCCTTCTTTTTGCGCAGGCTGACCACGATTAGCACCACAATGGTAACCACATAGGGCAGCATTTGGATCAGATCGGTCATGTAGCTGGCAACGGTAATGCCAAGCAGGCTGGGCAGGAACTGATACAGCCAGTACAGCACGCCAAACAGGTAAGCGCCCCAAATGGCGTTCAGCGGCTTCCAGGTGGTAAAGATGACCAGCGCTACAGCCAGCCAGCCCAAGGCTTCGATCTGGCCGGTGGTTGCCCAGATGCCCTGGTTATAATCCAGAACATAATACAACCCCCCCACACCACAGATGGCAGCACCCGTGCAGGTAGCCACATATTTATACAGCGTAACGTTAATGCCGGCGGCATCGGCAGTGGCGGGGTTTTCGCCAACCGCGCGCAGGTTCAGGCCCGCGCGGGTGCGGGTAAAGAACCAGTGCAGCACAACTGCCAGCACAATGGCCGCATAAGCCAAAAAGCCATAAGAGAAAAGCACCTCGCCCACAACGCCAAGGCCGGAAAGTACCGGAATCATGGCACTGAATGCTTTATAAGCCAGCGGTGCCGCGGTGTAGCTGGCACCGTTCAGGATAAACACACCAAAAAAGTTTGCCAAACCCATGCCAAAGGTGGTCAGCGCAAGGCCGGTCACGTTCTGGTTTGCACGCAGGGTGATGGTCAGGAAGGCGTAAATCAGACCGCCCAGGGCGGATGCGATCAGGGCGCACAGCAGGGCCAGAATTACGCAGACAAAGGCGCTGGGGTTGGCGCTGAGTTTTTCGTAATAATAAGCGCTGGCAAAACCGGCAAAGCCGCCCAGGTACATGATACCGGGAACGCCTAGGTTCAGGTTGCCAGATTTTTCTGTCAGGGTCTCGCCCAAAGCGCCGTACATAATGATGGTGCCAAACGGGATGGCACGCAGGATCCATGCAATCAGACTGCTCATACTTACTTGCCCTCCTTACCATCATGATGGCCGCGCCAGACCAGGCGGTAGTTGATGAAAAATTCGCTGCCCAGGATAAAGAACAGGATAATGCCGGTGATGATATCCGCTGCATATTCGTTCAGGGAATAAGCAGAAGCAATTTCCGAAGCGCCGCGGTCCAGGAAGATCAGCAGGAAAGAAATCAGCATCATATAGAAGGTGTTGAACTTTGCCAGCCAGGCCACAATAATGGCGGTGAAGCCGTTGCCGCCTGCCGAGGTAGTGGAGATCGTTTGGTCCTTACCGGCCACAACCAAAAAGCCGCACAGGCCGCAGATGGCACCGGACAGCAGCATAGTACGGATCATCACGCGGCTGACATTGATGCCGGCATAGCGGGCGGTATTTTCACTCTCGCCCACAACGCTGATCTCGTACCCCTGCTTGAGTATTTGAGGTAAGCGTACATCGCAAAGGTCAGCACCAGCACCACAATAATATTGATGGTGTAGCGCTGGCCGTTGATCACGGGCAGCCAGCCAGCCTTGGTGGCTTTGTTCAGGGTGCCCAGGCTGGATGCCTGGCCGCGCATGATATTCGTCATGCAGGCCACAATGCTGGTGGCAACGTAGTTCATCATCAGGGTGAACAGCGTTTCGTTGGTGTTCCAGCGGGATTTGAACCAGGCCGGAACAAAGGCCCAGATGGCACCGGCCAGCACACTGCCGATGACCATGGCGGCAAACAGCAGCGGTGCGGGCAGGCTGCTGCCAAAATACACCATGATGAGCGCCGCGACCAGGCCGCCGATCAGCACCTGGCCTCTGCCGCCGATGTTCCAAAAGCGCATCTTAAAGGCGGGAGCCAGTGCAATGGCAATGCACAGCAGGCTGGAAAGATCACGCAGCGCCCAAGAGAAACGGGTGGTGTTCATAAACGTGCCGTTCCACATAACGCCGTACACGCTGATGGGGTTCAGGCCGGTAACAAAAAAGATGAAGAACGCATCCACAACAAGTGCCAGCAGGATAGCAATGGCACGCACCAGCACTTTTTGCACAAAGGTGGTACCCTCCCGCTTGGAGATACGCACAAGCGGTTCAGCTGCAGTTTTGCTCATCATTTGCCCTCCTTTTGTACAAGGTTGGTCATGCGCAGGCCAACTTCTTCCTTGGTGGTGGTGCGGGCATCCAGCATGCCGTTGGCTTTGCCGCCGCACAGCACCAGAATGCGGTCACACAGCTCCAGCAGAACGTCCAGGTCCTCGCCGACGTAAATCACGGCAACACCTTTTTCTTTCTGCTCATTCAGCAGGTTGTAAATGGTGTAGGATGTATTGATGTCCAGGCCGCGCACGGCGTAAGCCGTCATCAGCACAATGGGCGAAGCCGCCAGCTCACGGCCAACCAGCACCTTTTGCACGTTGCCGCCGGACAGGCGGGAAACGGGGGTGTTCAGGCCGGGGGTAACCACGCCAAGCTCCTTGCGGATCTTTTCGGCCAGTTCACGCGGGGCACGGTGGTCCACCAGCGGGGAGCGGCCTTCGCCATAGCTTTCAGCATCATGTTGTCCGTCATGCCCATGGTGCCAACCAGGCCCATGCCCAGGCGGTCCTCCGGCACAAAGCTCAGGTGCACACCGGCATCGCGGATGTCCTTGGGACTCTTGCCCAGCAGCTCCATCGGCTTGTCCTCTTCGCCGGGGGCAAAGAACTTAACGTCGGAGCCGGATTCGGTATGCTGCAAACCGGCAATGGCTTCCAGCAGTTCTTTCTGACCGTTGCCGGAAATACCGGCAATGCCCAAAATCTCGCCGCCATACACATCAAAGCTCACATCGTCCAGCACGTTGGTACCTTCGGGGCTGCGCACCGAAAGGTGGCTGATAGCCAAACGCCGGGTGGGGTCCTGCGGCGTGGTGCGGTTGATGTTCAGCTCCACCTTCTGGCCCACCATCATCTCAGTCAGGCTGGATTCCGTTGCGGTGGCGGTTTCCACCGTGCCAACGTATTCGCCCTTGCGCAAAATTGCCACGCGATCCGAAACCGAAAGCACCTCATGCAGCTTGTGGGTAATGATGACCACGGCCTTGCCGTCCGCCTTCATGTTGCGCATCACGGCAAACAGCTTTTCAGTTTCCTGCGGGGTCAGCACGGCAGTGGGTTCGTCCAGGATCAGGATATCTGCACCACGGAACAGCACCTTTACGATTTCCAGCGTCTGCTTCTGGCTCACGCTCATCTCGTACACTTTCTGGTCCAGATCCAGCGCAAACTGGTATTTTTCGCAAATCGCACGGGCTTTGTCCCGCACGCGGCGCAGGTCAAATTTTTCGCCTTTGTCCATGCTCAGGGCAATGTTTTCCACGGCGGTAAACACATCCACCAGTTTGAAGTGCTGGTGAATCATGCCAATGCCAAGGGCAAGGGCATCGCGCGGGGAACGGATATCTGCCGGCTGGCCGTTGACGATGATCTGCCCGCCGTCCGGGTAATAGATACCGGCGATCATATTCATCAGGGTGGTTTTGCCGGAGCCGTTCTCGCCCAGCAGGGACAAAATCTCCCCGCGGCGGATATTCATGGTAACATCATGGTTTGCAATGACCGGGCCAAAGTTTTGGTTACATGTTCCAGCTGGATGGCGTACTCAGTCTGCGGCATGGGAATGCTCCTCTGTAAAATCCATCATGCGGTGCCGTAACACCAATAGAGGGAAGCTCTGTTCAGTAACAGGCAGAGCTTCCCTCCATGTCAGTTCAGTTTGTGGGATCAGGCAACCGGGTCTGCATCCTCGGTAATGCCGTCAATGCGCAGGGAGAAATACGGAGCGCTGCGCAGGGTGGATTCAGAGAAGTAACCATCGGTGATGGCTTCCTCGGTATCGCCCTGGTACACAGCAACCGGGGTGCCGGTGGAGTAATCATAGAAAGTCAGGTCGATGGGAGCGGTGGTAACAGTCTCACCGTTGACGGTGAACTTGCTGGTATCAAACACATGCAGGCTGCCATCTTTCAGGGCTGCTTCCACTTCGGCAACCTTCTCGGCAGTGCCTTCGGCAACTTCGGGGCCAAGGTCAGTGATGGCAACAGCGCCTTCGTTGTAACCCTCGGACCAGTTGGTAGCCGGGTTTTCACCGTCCATCATGCTCTTGAACAGGTATTCATAGTAAACTTCCCAAACGTTGGTGGCGGAGGTCAGGGCAGCGGTGGGAGCGGTCTCCAGCATGTCGATGTTGTAACCGACAGAGTAGCAGATCTTGCCAGCATCCTTCTGCTTCTGGGTGGCAGCGGGAGCGCCGGTGGAGTCAGCATGCTGACCAATGATCACGCTGCCGTTTGCAATCAGAGCTTCGGCAGCAGCGCCTTCCTTGTCGATATCGAACCAGGAGTTGGTGTACATAACTTCCATGGCAACATTGGGGTAAACGCTCTGCACGCCCAGGAAGAATGCAGTGTAGCCGGAAACAACCTCAGCATAGTTGTAAGCGCCGACATAGCCGATCTTGACCTTGCCGTCAGCGGTAAAGCTGTTGGGCTGGGTCTCCGGGGTCAGGGTGCCGGACTCAACCAGTTCCTGCAGCTTCATACCGGCAACAACACCGGCAACATAGCGGCTCTCATAAACATTGGTGAAAGCGTTCTTGAAGTTATCCAGGCCAGTCAGGGCAGCAAAATCACCGGTCATGGAAACAAAAGTGACATCGGGATACTTTTCAGCTTCTTCTACGATATAGGTCTGGTGGCCGTAAGAGTTGGAAACAACAAGGTTGCAGCCCTGGCCAACCAGGTCTTCTGCAGCGTCAGAGCACTCAGCACCTTCGGGAACCTTGTACTTCCAAACGATCTGGCTGTCGCTCATGCCAAGCTTCTGTGCAGCAGCCTTGATGCCGTTGATATGCGCAGCAGTGTAGCCTTCCGTCTCGTCGCCAATCGTGATAACGCCAACCTTCAGGTCGCTGGCAGCTGCATCGGTAGCAGTGGCAGCGTCAGCGGTAGAATCTGCTGCTGCGCTGGATGCAGCAGTGCTGCCGCAGGCGGCCATGCTGAGCAGCATAGCTGCGGACAACACAATACCCAACAATTTTTTCATGTGTAAGTGCTCCTTTCTTTTTACGTCTGGCCCGGCGGCAGCTGCCAGCCGGAGCCACGGTCCTGAAACCAAAAATGCGCCGTTTTGCTGCATGCTTGCAGGAAATCCGACACATTCTTTTCACATATGCTATTGTATACGCGGCGGGGACATTTTTCAATGCTTTGTGAATACATTGTTAAAAGTTTGTAAATTACGGAACATTTTTTACATTACGGCTGTGTTCTGCCAGCAAAACGCACAATCTTTTAGCCGTAAAGTATGACTTTTGAACAAAAATACATTTTAGCGGCGGGGATGCAGGTAGCGGCGGTCCAGGCCGTGTTTTTCTGCCGCGTTCAGGGCCAGCCACATCAGGGCAACCTCAATGGGGATCATGATGGTGTTTTTGACCATGCCGGTGCTCAGGTAGTACAAATAGCCCTTGCCGTACAGCATAGCTTTCCACACACTGCCCAGCAGCACATTGCTGCCGTAATTGATCAGCAGACGGGTCACGATCAGGCGCGGGATGGTGGGTTTGCGCTGGTAGAGCATAACGCCGTAAATCAGGCCGGACAACATGGCCGTAATCAGATAGCCGGGGAAATACGGCTCGCCATAGCTGGAAAGCAGAAAGCCCAGCGTATCAATGACCGCACCAACGCCCATGCCCACCAGCGGGCCATAACAGGCGCACCCCAGCGAAACCACCACAAAGCTGAAATAGATCTTCAGGCTCTGGCCCAGCAGATAGATGGGGAAGCTTTCCAGAATAATGGCCAGCGCCGTGACCATACCGGCAAAAGCCAGAACGCGGATGTTCTTAAACTCATCGGCGGCCTGCTGCCAATAGGCCGCGGCATACAGCGGGGTACGAACTTGAACGGATTTTTGCATAATAAAATACCTCCATCGTGCGTGTTGCCGCACAAGGGAGGGTAAAGGGCAGGTGTGCAACCACACCCGCCGTTGCACACCTTTATGCAGCAGTGGGATGCGAAACCAGCACCGCGTGCCGGCAGCGGCGTGCACATTGCACTCCCCTGCCCTGCATCTTCGTCCTGCCACAACTCCCCGTTGGTCAGGCACTGCGGCAAAGCGGCGTCATTGCCGCTTTGCCTAACGCGCGGGTTTCTACTCTGCGTAAATATTATTTTACTGCTTTAGTATACCGCACTTTATGCAGATTGCAATAGTTTTTGCTGATTTTTTGTGGAGGATGGGGGTGGGCTATAAAATTGGGAACGATGCGCATGCGTTTGAGAGTTTTATATGGGGAGGGTGGCGTGGTCAGGTGACCCCGCCCTACAGGAAATGGCAGAGCACATCACACTTTTTATCGTTTGCTGCAAAGCCAAAGCCCGCGGAACGATGCGAACATCGTCCCCTACAAATCATTTGCAGCGTTTGTCACAATCGGCAAAATTCCACCCCGGCGGAATGAGGGCATCCCGCCCTGCAGCCACTTTTACTGTTCAGCACATACTTCACAACCAGCACCCTCCCCCAAAATTCCTAATTTCTCATTCCTAATTTCTAATTTTTCGTCCCGCCCTCTCCCCTACCACCGCCCCCCATCAGTTCCTACTTCCTAACGCCTAACTAAAAACCGCCCCGGTCAGCCATGCATGGCAAACCGGAGCGGTTGATTTTGTTTATGTTCTGCTGTTCAGCAATTACTTGCCAACCTTTTCCTTCAGGCGGCCGCTTGCCTTAAAGCCAGGGATAGCGGTGGGTTCCAGCTGGCTGGTGACCTTGGTCTTTGGGTTGGTGAAGTTCTTGGTCTGGCGTTCGCGCATTTCAAAGCGGCCAAAGCCTGCAATGGTAACCTTATCACCAGCCTTCAGCACATCGCCGATGGTGCCGAAAATGCCGTCCATGATCTTTTCAACTTCAACGGCAGAAATGCCGGTATCGTTTGCAACTTTGGTAATCAACTGTGATCTGGTCATAACTCGTTATCTCCCTAAACATATATTTTATCATCAGGCAAGTAACTGCCCCACGTTTTAGTACGCTGATTATTATAAGGAAAATTTCGCGCAGAATCAAGTGATTCTGCCAAAACCTAGCCCAAAAAATCAAAAATTGGCATATCTCACAAAAAGATGCAACAATCCCGCGTTTCTTTCGGGAACGCGTGCATAGCGCACGGGCACCGCCGCAAAACATTTGCTGTACGGCACAAAAACAGGGCAGCAAAGCTCCCCGCAGCACAACGGCTGCCGGGCTTTGCTGCCCCAGGTTGTTTTTCTGTTTTACCCTTGGTTATTTGCCGTTGGCGGCATCGCGGTGCAGGGTGGCGATATCCACCAGCTCCATGCCGCTGATGTCATGGTCGCTGTGCAGGGCATTCACCAGAATGCGGGCGGTATCCAGCGCCGTGATGCACGGGATGGACAGTTCGGTTGCCTTGCGGCGGAACTTGACGGAATCGCGGTGCGGGTCACGGCCATGGGGGCTGGTGGAGATGATGTAATCCACCAGACCGCTTTCCAGCAGATCCAGCACATTCGGGCGTTCTCCGCTCATCTGGCGCACAGTGCTGCAGGGCACCATCTGGCTGTTCAGGTAGCGTGCCGTGCCGGGGGTGCCATAGATCTTATAGCCGTAGTCATGCAGCTTCCAGGCCAGCTCGGCGGCTTCTTTCTTGTCGGAATCCTTGACCGAGATAATTACGCAGGAACCGGGGCCGGGGGTCTTGAACTGGTAACCGGCGGCAACCAAGCCCTTGATCAACGCTTCGTGCATGTTGGGAGCAATGCCCAAAACTTCGCCAGTGGACTTCATTTCGGGTCCCAGCATGGTATCCACACCGTGCAGCTTCAGGAAGCTGTAGACGGGTACTTTAACAGCCACATAGGGGCTCTTGCCGTTGCGCCACAGGCCGGTGCCGTACCCCATATCTTTCAGCTTTTCGCCCAGGGTGCAGCGCACGGCCAGATCGACCATGGGCACACCGGTGACCTTGGAGATATAGGGCACGGTACGGGAAGAACGCGGGTTGACCTCGATGACGTAAACCTTGCCGTCCTGCACAGCGTACTGCACATTGACCAGGCCCACAACCTTCAGCTCGCGGGCAAAGCGGCCGGTGTAATCCACCAGGGTATCAATCACATCCTGCGGGAAATCATACGGCGGGTAGACACAGATGGAGTCGCCGGAATGCACGCCAGTGCGCTCGATCTGCTCCATGATGCCGGGCACCAGGTAATCGGTGCCATCGCAGATGGCGTCAACTTCACATTCTGGTGCCGTAGATGTACTTATCCATCAGCACCGGGTGGCTCATGTCCACATGCTTGGTGATAACGCCCATATACTCGATGACATCGCTGGAGTTATAGGCCACAATCATATTCTGGCCGCCCAGAACGTAAGACGGACGCATCAGGACGGGGTAGCCGACCTCCTGGGCAGCCTGCAGGGCTTCGTCCAGGGTAAAGACGGTGCGGCCCGCCGGGCGGGGAATGCCGCAGCGTTCCAACAGCTCATCAAAGCGTTCGCGGTCCTCGGCTTCATCGATGGCATCGGCCGGGGTGCCGTAAATGGGCAGGCCGATCTCATCCATATGCTTTGCCAGCTTGATGGCCGTCTGGCCGCCGAACTGCACCAGGCAGCCGTCCGGCTTTTCGGCAGCGATAATATGGTCAACGCTTTCGGGGTTCAGCGGGTCAAAGTACAGGCGGTCACCGGTATCAAAATCGGTGGAAACCGTTTCGGGGTTGTTGTTGACCAGAATGGCCTCGCAGCCGTGCTTTTTCAGCGTCCAGACTGCGTGGACAGAGCAGTAGTCGAACTCGATGCCCTGGCCGATGCGGATGGGGCCGGAGCCAAAGACGAGGATCTTCTTTTTGCCGGTCTTATGGGCATTGATGAACTGCTCGGCCTCGTTCTCCTTATCGCAGGTGGAGTAGAAGTACGGGGTCTTGGCGGCAAACTCGGCAGCGCAGGTATCGACCATCTTGAAGCCGCAGACATAGTTGTCCATCGGCAGCTTTTCGGCACCGGACAGGCGCAGGATGGTTTTATCCAGGAAGCCGTAATGCTTGGCCTCCAGATACTTTTCGCGGGTCAGGGGGCCGTTTTTCAGGCCCAACTCCAGGTTCGCCAGGTGCTGCATCTTATCCAGGAACCACCAGTCGATCTTGGTGATGTCATAGATGGTCTGGTGCGGCACACCGCGCTTGAGGGCTTCGTATACGCAGAAAGCGCGCTCGGAGTCCTGTACATGCAGGTGCTCAATGACTTCCTCGGTGGTCAGCTTTTCAAAGTCGGACAGGGTCAGGGTGTCCATACCCAGCTCAATGGAGCTGACTGCCTTCATCATGGCGTGTTCAAAGTTGTTGCCAATGGCCATCACTTCGCCGGTGGCCATCATCTGGGTTCCCAGACTCTTATCGGCGTAAACGAACTTATCAAACGGCCATTTGGGGTATTTGACGACCACATAGTCCAGCGCAGGCTCAAAGCAGGCGCAGGTTTCGCCGGTCACATCGTTGGTGATCTCGTCCAGCGTGTAGCCCAGGGCAATCTTGGTTGCCACCTTGGCGATGGGATAGCCGGTTGCCTTGGAGGCCAGCGCCGAGGAGCGGGACACACGGGGGTTGACCTCGATGACCGCATACTCAAAGCTGTCCGGCTTGAGGGCAAACTGGCAGTTGCAGCCGCCCTCAATGCCCAGCTCGGTGATGATATCCAGCGCGGCGGTACGCAGCATCTGGTATTCCTTATCGGACAGAGTCTGGCTGGGTGCCACAACGATGGAGTCACCGGTATGCACGCCGACAGGGTCCAGGTTTTCCATGTTACATACGGTGATCACATTGCCCTTGTGGTCACGCATCACTTCGTATTCGATCTCTTTCCAACCGGCGATGCACTTTTCCACAAGGATCTGATGGATGGGGGAAAGACGCAGGCCGTTGGTTGCGATCTCGTGCAGCTTTTCAGGGTTTTCGCAGATACCGCCGCCGGTACCGCCCATGGTGAAAGCCGGGCGCACGATAACGGGATAGCCGATAACATCGGCAAACGCCATGGCGGAATCCAGGTCCTCCACCACCTTGGAGGGAATGCAGGGCTGGTTCAGCTTTTCCATGGTATCCTTAAACAGCTGGCGGTCCTCGGCACGGTCAATGGTGTCCGGCTTGCAGGCCAGCAGGCGCACGCCGCTGCGGTCCAAAAAGCCGCTGCGGGCCAGTTCCATGGAAAGATTCAGGCCCATCTGGCCACCCAGATTGGGCAGAATGGCGTCCGGCTTTTCCTTTTCAATAATGCGTTCCACAACTTCGGCGGTCAGCGGCTCAATATAAACATGATCCGCAATATCCGGGTCCGTCATGATGGTGGCCGGGTTGGAGTTGACCAGCACGGTCTCAATGCCCTCGGATTTCAGAGCACGGCAGGCCTGCGTGCCGGAGTAGTCAAACTCGGCAGCCTGACCGATGATGATAGGGCCGGAACCGATAACCAGCACCTTTTTGATTCTAGGATCTTTCGGCATCTCAACGGCCCCCTTTCACGCGGTTGATGCGGCGGACATTCTGCAAAAAGCGGTCAAACAGGAACTCGGTATCCTTGGGGCCGCCGTTTGCTTCGGGGTGGAACTGCACCGTAAAGCAGTTCCACTGCAGGTATTCAATTCCCTCACAGGTTTTATCGTTGGCGTTCACATGGCTGACGCGGCCGGTACCTGCGGGCAAAGTATCGCCCAGAACCGCATAACCGTGGTTCTGGCTGGTAATAAAGGTACGTTCCAGCGCAAAGTCGGTCACAGGCTGGTTGGCGCCGCGGTGGCCATACTTCATTTTGCAGGTTTTGGCGCCTGCAGCCAGGGCGGTCAGCTGGTGGCCCAGGCAGATGCCGAAAGCTGGGATGCCGGTATCCAGCATATCGCGGATATTGGCGATGACCTGCACGTTTTCTGCCGGGTCACCGGGGCCGTTGGAAAGCATCAGGCCATCCGGCGCAAGGGCTTTGAGCTCTGCCAGGGTGGTAGAAGCAGGCAGCACCGTTACACGGCAGCCGCGCTTACACAGGCAGCGCACAATGTTCTTTTTGCAGCCAAGGTCCAGCAGGGCAATGTGCAGCGGTTCTTCGCCCTCCGCCACACCGGCAGTGGGGGCAAAGCACTGCGGCTCGGTGCAGGTCACGGCATCCACCGCGCCGGTCACGGCATAAGCCTTGATGATGGGCATCAGGGCAGCCAGCTTTCCGGCTCGGTTTCGGGGTCAAACTCGGTGGTAATGGCACCGTTCATAACGCCGCTTTCGCGCAGGATGCGGGTCAGGTTGCGGGTATCAATGCCCTCAATGCCGATAATGCCGTTTTCTTTCAGGAAAGTATTCAGCGTTTCCTCGCTGCGGAAGTTGGAAGGGGTCGTGCATGCTTCGCGCACGATGTAACCCTTTGCCCAGATCTTGCCGCTCTCTTTGTCTTCGCTGTTCATGCCGTAGTTGCCGATCAGCGGGTAGGTCTGGGTAATGATCTGGCCATAGTAGCTGGGGTCGGTCAGCGTTTCTTCAAACCCGACCATACCGGTGGCAAACACAACTTCGCCCACGGTAGTGCCCTGGCAGCCCAGGCTTTTGCCCTTTAAGATCCGGCCATTTGCCAAAATCAGATATGCCTGCATGTTTTGCCTCGCAATCCTTTGTTGTATCGAAATCCGGTTCCGGTTAGAGTTAGGAAGTAGGAGTTAGGATTTTATGGTCGGGCGCACACCGTGCGCCCGCCTTTTGAAACAGCCAAGGCCGTTTCCGTCCGCGCAGAGCCTATCTCCCACGCAATAACTCCTACCTCCTACTGCCTCTCTTTTACAGCGTCTGCTTTGCTGCTTCCTTCATTTTGCGGCTGCCCAGGTGGACCAGGGGCAACTTGCCCTCCTTGCAGATGGGGCATTCTTCGGGAGCATAGTTGGGCAGATCCAGCTTCAGGGCACTGGCCAGGATGGGGATCGGGGACGGAGCTTCGGGGCGGGTACGGTCCACCACGCAGGTGATGCCCAGGCAGATACCGCCGGCTTCTTCGATGACGCGCTTGGTTTCCAGGCTGGAAACACCGGTGGTCACAACATCCTCGGCGATGATGCAGCGCTCGCCCGGATGGATGGCAAAGCGCTTGAGAGTCATCACGTTATCCACGCGCTCGGTAAAGATGGCGCGCTTGCCCAGCTGGCGGCCCAGCTCGTAAGCATACACAATGCCGCCCATGGCAGGGCCAACGATAACGTCAACATCAGTATCCTTCAGCTTTTCTGCCACATGAGCCATAACCTCGGCACACTTATCCGGGTACTGCTGCAGATAGGCCATCTGGCAGTATGCGCCGGAATGACGGCCGGACGAAAGGAGGAAGTGCCCCTCCAAAAATGCTTCACATTCCTTCAAAACTTCGATCGATTCTCTTGCCATGATACTTTCCTCCGTTTATAAAAGCTGTTTTACTATACCACAAGTTGCATAAAATTGCAATATCTCGAATGTTTATACAGGCGAATTCAAAAAATAATGAATAAATAATAAAGAATCCTTGTGGTGGACCGCCGCGCGGTGCGCACTCCACCATTTTTTCATTATTCTTTATTCTCTGTTCTTTAACCCGCTTATCCTCTCGCGCACCCGCGGATCTCATCCAGCATTTTCACGCCGTGGGCGTCCATCCATTCCCCAATCTCGGCAGTAATGCGAGTGCAGGCTTTCGGGTCCAGGAAGTTTGCGGTGCCCACCTGAACGGCGGCTGCACCGGCCATGATGAACTCCAGCGCATCGCGGCCGGTCAGGATGCCGCCCAGCCCGATGACCGGGATATTGACGGCCCCCACAGCCTGCCACACCATGCGCAGTGCAATGGGGCGGATGGCCGGGCCGGAAAGCCCGGCAAAGGTGTTGTTGAACACCGGGCGGCGCTTTTCCAGATCAATGGCGCAGGCCTGGAAGGTATTGCACAGGCTGATGCCATCGGCACCGGCAGCTTCCACGGCCTTGCACATATCGGGGATGCTCTCTGCCTGGGGGCTGAGCTTGACCACCAGCGGCACAGTGCACACTTTGCGCACAGCGGAAACCACCTCTTCGGCGTCCTTGGCGCGGATGCCGAACGCCAGGCCGCCCTGCTTGACGTTGGGGCAGCTGATGTTCAGTTCCAGCACATCAATGCCTGCGGCGCACAGCTTCTGCACGCCCTCCACGTTTTCCTCAATGGTATGGCCGCCCAGGTTGACCCAGACGGAGGTGCCGCAGGTTTTCATGGCGGACAGCTCGTTTTCAATAAAGTGCTGCACGCCGGGGTTCTGCAGGCCGATGGAGTTCATCAGGCCGGAGGGAGTTTCCAGCAGGCGCTCGCCGTCGTTGCCGGGCTGACCGTTCAACGTCAGGCCTTTGCCGGAAATGCCGCCCAGCACGCGCAGGTCCTCAATGCCTGCATATTCCGGGCCGAAACCGAAGGTGCCGGAAGCGGCAATGACCGGGCCGGCCAGCTGCTTGCCAAACAGATTTACGCGAAGGTCTGCCATCAGTCAAACACCTCCTCAGCTTTGAACCTGGGGCCGTCTTTACATACGGTCTTGGCCCCCACCTTGGTGCGGCAGGTGCAGCCCAGGCAGGCGCCAAGGCCGCAGGCCATCTTGCGTTCCAGGCTGGCCACGCAGGGCGTGCCGCTCTGGGCGCACAGCTGGTATACGCCGCGCATCATCACCATGGGGCCGCAGGTCAGTACCATGGCGAACTGTTCCGGGTGCAGGATGCCGGTTACCAGGCCGTGGTAACCCACCGCGCCGGAATCCGTTGCAATGCTGATGGCGGCGCAGTAAGGCAGGAAAGCTTCCAGCACATAGGGCTCATCACGGAAGCCGCAGTACAGTTCCGGCTTGCAGCCCGCCGCAGCCAGCTCCTTGCAGAGCTGCAGCAGCGGCGCGGTGCCAATACCGCCGCCCACAACAGCGATCTTGCCGTTTTTGCCGCCTGCCGCCCGGGCGATCGCGGCCACATCAAATCCGTTGCCGCATGGGCCGGTCACCGTCAGGGTGTCGCCCTCTTTCAGGGCGGCCAGCTTCTGGGTTCCCTCACCCTTGACCTGATACAGGAAAGTCAGTGCGCCGGTCGCGGCGTCAAAATCATGCACGCTGATGGGGCGGGACAGGATGGGCGTTTCGTTGGCAGCCCAGGCGCGCAGCATAAAGAACTGCCCCGCCTTGGCCGGGCGGCTGGCATCCGGCCACTGCACCGTCAGGCAGCGGATATCCGCTGCAACGGTACTCTGGCGCAGGACCGTTACCTTACAGCTTGTTGCATTCACCCTGGATATCCTCCTTCATTCGCACGCATTCATTATAAGCAGCTTCATCAAAGGCAACGCCGGGCTGCTTTTTGTAAGCCAGCAGGATGCCGCGGCTGGAGTTGACCACACCGCCGTTGCTGTTGTTCATATACTGGGCAATATCGGCAGCTTTGCCGCCCTGTGCGCCGTAGCCGGGGATCAGGAAGAAGGTCTGGGGGTAAGCAGCGCGGATGGCGGTTGCTTCCTCGGTATGGGTGCCACCGATGACCAGACCGATGCTGGAATAACCAGATTCGCCGATGTAATCCCTGCCCAGCTCGCTCAGGCTGTCGCCCACCAGGTCGTACACATGGCGGCCGTCCTCCAGCTTTTTATACTCAAAATCTTTTGCGCCGGGGTTGGAGGTGCGGCACAGTACAAACAGGCCCTTGCCCTGTTCCTTGCAGTACGGCAGGTAAGGGCTGATGGAATCCAGGCCCATATAGGGGGCCAGCGTGATGATATCAGCCTCAAAGTCGCCGGTAAAGTGTGCCTTGGCGTACATCTCGGCGGTTTTGGCAATATCGCCGCGCTTGATATCGGCAATGACCGGCAGGCCGGTGGCGCGCACCATCTTCAGGGTTTCGGCGTAAGCGCGCATGCCATCCAGACCAAGGGATTCATAATAAGCGATCTGAACCTTGTAGCAGCCTGCGGAAGCCTTGGTGGCTTCAATAATGCGGCGGTTGAATTCCACCACATTTTCACCGGCAGTCTTGGTGTCGTCCACCACATCGGCGGGCAGGTAGCTGAACTCGGTATCCAGACCCACGCACACCGGGCCGTTGGCTGCCACGCTGGCATACAGTTTATCCATGTTGGTCATTGCTGTTCCTCCGTTTTCTGTATCAAAAAAGCTCGTTCAAACCTTGCTGCGGGTTACTGTTTATCTTTCTGGTAGGTCACTTTGCCGCCCTTGATGGTCATCATGACCTGGCCATAGAAGCTTTCGCCGTCATAGGGGCAGTTTTTGCTCTTACTGTGCAGCTCGTCCGCATGTACGGTAAACATGTGGTCGGTATCCACCAGAACAATATCGGCATCAAAGCCGGGCACCAGGCGGCCCTTATGCTCATCCAGGCCAAGCACCTGAGCGGGGCCGGAGCTCATCAAAAAGCTCAGCATTTCCAGCGGCAAGCCCTCCATGCGGCACAATTTGGTGTAGCACACGGCAAAGGCGGTTTCCAGCCCAACCATACCGGCAGCGCCCTTGGCTTTATCCTCGGCGCTGTGGGGGGCGTGGTCGGTGCCGATGCAGCTGACTGTGCCATCCTTAATTGCCGTCACCAGGGCGGCCACATCGTCCGCCTTGCGGATGGGTGGGTTGACCTTATACTGCAGGCGGGAATCATCGAACCACAGGTGGTGCGGGGTCACTTCGCAGCTGACCATTGCACCGCGGCGGCGGCTCTGGCGCACCATATCCACAGATTCTTTGGTGGAAACATGGCACATATGCAGGCGGGTGCCGTAATATTCGGCCAGGTGGCAGTTGCGCACCGTCTCAATGTTTTCGGCCAGGCGGTAATCCCACGGGCTGATCTCGCGGTCCTCTGCGTGGGACATCACGGTCAGACCGCGCTCGGCTGCCACAGCAAACACGCGAGCCATCGTGGCGTTATTCATCACGCCGTTGCCGTCCTCGGTGATAAACTTGATATCATCCGGCAGGTCTAGCAGATGGTCAATGGTGTGGCCGTCAAAGTTTTTGGTAATGGAAACGGTCTGGTTGGCATCACACAGGCCAATCTCGCGCGCTTTCTCCTCCACCTCATGCACGATCTCTGCCGAAGAGCAGACCGGCTTGGTGTTGGGCATCAGGTTGACGAAAGTATATCCGCCTGCCGCTGCAGCCGCAGAGCCGGTGGCAATATCCTCTTTATATTCAAAGCCGGGGGTACGCCAATGGCAGTGGGTATCAATAAACGCGGGCAGAATGGTCAGCCCTTTTGCATTGATCACCTCGCCTGCTTCCGGCAGATCGGTTCCGATTGCTCTAATTTTGCCGTCCGCGATCAGATAATCGCAGATGCGGCCCTCGTAGTCCCGTGCATTTTTAATCAGCATGGCTGGCCCTCCTTTTGGTGTGGGGTTACAAGATTCTGTGTGAGAATTTGTGGTGGTTGTGGGCGCGGCAGGAACAGCCTATCCTCACGTTAAGTGCCAACTTTGCGCGGCGTGGCGATAGCTTGTTGGCGGTGGTGCGGGGTTTGCTGCTTCCCCAGCAGTAGGGCCAGGTTGTCTCCTTCACCCATTCGCCGCCTGTTCGGCGGCGGGTGAACAGAGGAACATCCTATCTCCGCGCCAAGTGCCGCCTGCGGCGGTTGCGCTCCGAAACGCGCCTGCGGGCGCAGCGCTCTGCGCTCCGGCTGTTTTTGCACCGCGCTTCGCGCGATTGCGCGGCATAGCCTGTTGGTGGTGGGGCTGGGTTGCTACCTCCACCCATGCGCCGCCTGTTCGGCGGCGGGTGAACAGAGGAACATCCTATCTCCGCGCCAAGTGCCGCCTACGGCGGTTGCGCTCCGAAACGCGCCTGCGGGCGCAGCGCTCTGCGCTCCGGCTGTTTTTGCACCGCGCTTCGCGCGATTGCGCGGCATAGCCTGTTGGTGGTGGGGCAAGGTTGCTACCTCCACCCATTCGCCGCCTGTTCGGCGGCGGGTGAACAGAGGAACATCCTCGCTCTGCGCTCCGGCTGTTTTTGCACCGCGCTTCGCGCGATTGCGCGGCGATAGCCGCGCAGGCAAAAAAATAACTTTTCCCCAAAAGAGGAAAAGTCAAAAAGAAGCACCTGATACAGCGTGGGGAAGAAACACTGCACCGTGGGTTTTATCGCAGCAGGACAAGCCTTCGCGGATGGATACCATGGCACAGTTCACCCTTTCACATATGATTTTAATTATTGTACCATGCCGGGACAATGGTGTCAACACAACACGAAATGTTGCACCAAGAAGGATTTTTTGTATTTTTGTGTCAACTTTTGGGCAATATGTCAAAAGGCCGGGTTCTGGTTCGCGCCGCACACAAAACAGCGCCGCGCCAGACCCGGCACACGATCCTATTCTTTTAATTTTCTCCAATCTGTTGGTCGATGTATTCATCTAATTCGTTGATTGCATCTTCCCACATTGCATCATCCATATTGACCTTTCTCCCCTGCAGCACTGGTTCCGGCAACGCCGATTCCGCCGTGCTTTGTGCTGGTTCTGCCATTTTATTAGGTTTACTTATGACCTCTTCTGTATTTGTGGAACCTTTGTTCATTGCATTTGTTGCTTCCAAAGCAATCACTGCTACAAGTATAAGAATCCCACAAATCAACAACAGTCTTTTCTTCATTGATTTTATGCTCTTTCTTTATTCCCTCATATACTAATTAAATCCATAGCATTCAATATATGGTTCTCCAATCTTTGTGTTGCTTATATGTTCCTGATACCTACACACCTGACATTCTACGTATCTTACCAAAATATCTTGCTTCACTACGTCATGTCCAGCATGATATCCATGCATACATGCTGCTGTACGTGCATAATAGGAGTTTTGAGTTTTGTACCTAATGTCAAAACTTCCGCACTGTATACATTGTCCCGCAACTTGTTCTGCTACGTCATTCGAATGTCCACTCTGATATTCTTTTACATCATCATCAAAATCTTTATAAAGTGCTTCTTCTATTTTTTCAATTTTGCTATTTGTCCCGGCCCAAATTTTGTCTTTTTCTTGTGCATGAACAGGCAAAAGCATTCCCATTCCAAAGCAAATAGTAAAAATAATTACTATCCATCTTCGTTTCATTATTGTCATCTCCCCTCTGCTTATTTCAGGCATGTCCAACCCAAATCTCTTATCTGGTTACGATTCATCATCGAACGCGTTCCGCATTCCGGGCAATCTGCATAGGTATAACTAACCTCAAAGCATTTTTGATCTCGCGCATTTACATTTCCATGGATACATGGCGTTGTAAAAAATTCATACCCAGTTTCAACCGAAGTCGTCATTGTCGTTCCACATTTTGGACATGGATAAGTTGGTAATGCTCTGTCTTCTAGAGCAGCCGCCGGCAACGCCATACTAATTGCAAAAGCCAACATGCCGATTGTTGTTAAACACCTACTTAATGTCTTTTTAGTCATGTCTTGCTCCTTTCTAAGTCAGTTTGTTGCATTTTAACTATTTTGTTTCAACCATAGCGTTTATTATATGTATATAATAGCATTAAGGATAATAATTGTCAATAGTGTTATTTACTTTAAGCTCTATAAACACAAAAAAAGCAGCCCCTCCCTTGCGGGAAAGGCTGCTTTTTAGAACAAATCAGTTACAATCAGTTCTGCTTCATCTTAGCGAAGCACTCGCTGCAGTAGACCGGACGGTCTTCGCGCGGCTGGAAGGGCACCTTGCAGGTCTTGCCGCAGCTTGCGCAAACGGCGTCGAACATCTGGCGCTCACCACGGGTAGCGTTCTTGCGGGCATCGCGGCATGCCTTGCAGCGCTGGGGCTGGTTCTCGAAACCACGGCTTGCGTAGAACTCCTGCTCACCGGCGGTCCAAACGAACTCTTTGCCGCAATCTTTGCATACCAAAGTCTTGTCTTCGTACATAGTGGGTATCTCCTCTTTGTTTACTTGCCCGCGGAAGAATTTCAACCAACGCTTGGGGTCACCAATGAACTGATTGCTAAGCTACTGGGGGCATTGTTTATATGTCCAGGCCAAAACGCCTGAATCCAAATTCATTCTCGCACTTCATCACTGCGCAGCTTTTTGCGGGCGCGCATCAGGGCGTTTTCCACCGCTTTGGGGGTGCAGTGCAGCAGTTGGGCTGTCTGGGCGGCGGTGTGCCCCTCCAAACTGGCAAGCAGACTGCCGCGTTCCAGGGGCGAAAGCTGCGTGTTGATGCGTTCCAGCACGGCGGCGCAGCGCTCGTTGGCAATGGCAAGCTCTTCCGGCCCCGGCGCGGCAGAATTTTCCGGCAGGGGCACACTGTTGTTCAGCGGAGCATGCTTTTTGCGGGTGGCACTGCGGCGGGCATCCTGCTGTGCGTTGGCAATACAGGCTGCGGCATACGCGGTAAAGGGGACTTTTTTATCCGCCCGGTAGCTGCGCACGGCATGGAACAGGCCAATCAGCCCTTCCTGCACCGCATCGTCAAAGTCAAGGCCGGGTGCTGCAACGGCAGCGGCGCCTTTGCGTATGGCAGGCATCATGGCGGTGATCAGCGCGGCAATAGCGCTTTCCTCCCCAGCCTGTGCCTGCTGCAGCAGCTCGTCATCCATCTGCTGCGGCATGGCTACTTTCCTCCCTGGATAAATGCGATTGTCCCTATTTTACCGTTTAACGCCGCGTTTGTCAATAAAATTTTGCCCTGTACGTTAAATAATCCCTTCCTCAAGAGAGGGATTTGCCGCACTGTGGCTGCGCCATGCTCCTACCTTCCTTTAAGAACCCCCATCGTCGGCAGATCTCCGCCAATGGAAACGGTTTCAGAGTTGTTCGGCAAATCGGACATTTTACTTTTTTCGGTTTGTAAAATGCTCCAGCAGCTCCACCGCCGCCACAATGATAATTGTTACCGCAAAAACACCCAGCCAGCCAAGGCCCGCTTTGGGCAGCACCTGCATAAACAGTGTTAAATTCATCTTGTTCTCCCCTTTTGTTTAGCGTGTATCTGAAAAGTCGAAAATATCCGTCATTTTTTTTGTTTTCAGATACACCTTAGGCAAACAATGTCAGAATCATACCGCCCGCAATCACGGACGCGATCTGACCGGATACATTCACCCCAACGGCGTGCATCAGCAAAAAGTTCTGGTTGTCTTCCTGCAGGCCCATCTTGTTCACCACACGGGCCGACATCGGGAATGCCGAAATGCCCGCTGCACCGATCATGGGGTTGATTTTTTGTTTGGCAAACAGGTTATATACCTTGGCCACCAGCACGCCGCCGATGGTATCGAACACAAAGGCCACCAGCCCCAGCGCCAGAATCATCAGGGTCTGCCGATTCAAAAAATACTCTGCCTGCATTTTGGATGCCACCGTCAGCCCCAGCAGCAGGGTAATGAGGTTTGCCAGTACCTTTTGTGCGGTTTCGGACAGGCTGTCCAGCACACCACATTCCCGGATGAGGTTGCCGAACATCAAAAAGCCAACCAGCGCCACACTGCGCGGCACAAACAGCCAGCCACCATGGTAATAATGATGGGGAACAGGATTTTTGCTGTTTTTCTGACTTGCTTTTCGGCATATGGCATGCGGATCAGGCGCTCTTTTTTGGTCGTCACAAGCCGGATGACCGGCGGCTGGATGATGGGCACCAGCGCCATGTAAGAATACGCCGCCACAATGATGGCCCCCAGATAGTTGGATTCCAGAAAGTTTGCCACAAAGATGGAGGTCGGCCCGTCCGCCGCACCGATCACGGCAATGGAAGCGGCATCTTTGAGTTCAAAGCCCATCAAAGTCGCAGCCCCCAGCGTGAAAAAGATGCCAAACTGCGCCGCCGCCCCAAAAATCATCAGCTTGGGGTTGGAAAGCAGCGGTGTAAAATCAATCATTGCACCAATGCCCACAAACAGCAGCAACGGGAACAGTTCGTTGGCAATGCCAGCATCAAACAGCACATCCAGCGGGCCGACCTCGGTGCCGGTGGACAGCACCTGGGTAACAGCACCGGACAGCGGCAGGTTGACGAGAATGGCCCCAAAGCCCATTGGCAGCAGCAGGGATGGCTCCATCTCCTTTTTGATCGCCAGCCAGATCAACAGGCCGCCGATCCCCCACATAACCACCTGCTGCCATTGCAGGTTCCATAGATTTCCAAACAGTTCTTGCATCCATAGCCCTCCTTGTCTTAATGCAATCTTAACACAAACAGCAAAAAGAAAAAGACTTCCGCCGCGCAGGGGTACTACACCCATGCTCGGCAAAAGTCTTGCGTTATTTCATACAAATTACGGGCTGTCAGCCGTCTTGACGTAACTTGCAGACGCTGCGCGTCCGCTACTCCCTTTTGCTGGTTTCATTATGCAATATTAATACCGGGATGTCAAGGGGATTTTTGCCGCCGCGCAAAATTCTTTTTCAGCAGCCTGACTTTTTACACATCCGGCCAACGGTGGATCTGGTGCAGATACAAAACCAGACCAAACTCACCGGAGATGGTTTCGGAAAGCGGGAACGCCCACCAGGTCCACCCCAGCCCCAAACGGGACAACAGCCAGAAAATGGGGATCAGGCAGATGATTTCCCGCATAACAGAGATTGCCACGCTGACCTTTGCCGCACCGATTGCCTGGAAAAATACCGGCGTGATAAGGGAAAACACCGCCGAGAAAAAGCTGAGCCCAATAATGCGGGAATGTCAAGGATGGATTTTGAGCGTATTTGAGGCGTAAGGCAACACCGCACAATTCCCGCCTTACGGCTTAAGCACCGCTCCGGCGGCTGCGGCACGGCATCTGCGTTGCCAAAATGCTCGATAATGTCGGGTTGCGGTACCCGCATCGTGCTTCGGGGGGCAAAAGCCCCTCGCACTCTGCGACCGCTGCCCCTGCTTCGGTTCGCTGTTTCCGCCACTGGCGGCGCTCACCTTTGCAGCATCCAGTATTATCTGCGCTTTTGGCTTAGCATCTGCCGCACCTCGCTCGCCGTATCGGCACTTAGAATTATGCGGTATTGCCGTAAAATCAACGCAAAATAAATCTTGATTTTTTGACAGGCCTGTAGTATACTATACAAGCAACATATGAGCCGGTGTGTTGGAATTGGCAGACGAGACGGACTCAAAATCCGTTGGTGGTGACACCGTATGGGTTCGACCCCCATCACCGGCATTCCTTATACCTAAGCCTTTTAGCGGCTTAGGTATTTTTTGTTTGTGGCAGACAAGATTTAGGCTTGTCTGCCATTTTATCTACCACTTTTACCCAAATGGCAGACAAAACGGATTTATTTTCCGTTGGTTTTGGCGGACAAGTTCGCCCAACGGAGTTTTTCTCCTAAGCGATTTTTCGTTTGGGAGATTTCTTCTTTTCGGGAAGTTCGCCAAGGTTGATTTTGCTGGCAATCATATTCGCGGCTTCCATCTTGCTGTCCACGTCAATGTGGGCGTAAATATTGGCCGTGGTGGAAAAGCTGGAATGCCCCAGCCACATCTGTACCTCTTTCATCGTGACTTTGTTCTTGATGAGCAGACTGGCGCAGGAGTGGCGGAGGTCATGATAACGAATCGGGCGGAAACCATTCTTTAAGAGCATTTCGCGGAAAACCCGTGTCACATAGTCCGGGGTCACAAGATGACCCATATCATCCACGCAGATGTAGTCCTTATATTCCTTGCAGTAGCTGCCGCCGCAAAGTTTCATTTGCTGGTGCTGGCGTTTTTGGGCTTTCAGTAAAGCCTGTTCTACTGCGGGAATCAGAGGCAAACTGCGGAAGCTGGCCTTGTTTTTTGTACGGCACTTGGAAACGTCCACCATTTTGCCATCCACATTGATGCGTTCAAAGGTGCGTGAAATCGTGACGATTTTCCGTTCAAAGTCGATGGCCGACCATTGCAGACCGATTACCTCGCTACGGCGCAATCCATAGAACGCAGCAAGCATGACAGGAAGTTCCATTTTGGTATTTGCAAAAATAGGCAGCACTTCCATCAATTCATCCGCTGAATAATAGCTGGCAACAAAGTTGTCTTTTTTGGGGCGCTCCACTTCGGCAGCAGGGTTATAGGGAATCAATTTGAGCTTTGCCGCGTCAGATAAAGCCTTGCGGATGTTGGCATGGTAATGAAGTACGGTGTTTCCGCTTACTCCGCGCTGGTTGATTTCATGTGTGTAGAACATTTCAATATCCAGCACTGTGATTTCGTTCAAACGTACTTTCCGTTTAGCAAAATACGGTCCAATCCACGATCTGACATTCTGGCAATAGCCTGAATAAGTAACTTCTTCCCAGCTTTTGCGTTTCCATTGCAACCAAAATTCAAGATAATTGGAGAACAGCATATTGGGATGTGGTGTATTCCAACTTTCCTCGGTATCTTCTGTGGCGGCTGCGGCGACGCGCTCTTTTACACCATGCACTTCTTCTCCGGCGCTGGCCGCGCAGATCATCGTCTGGAGCAGCGCCTTGGCCTTAGTTGCATTGCGGTCAGCTGACAACCCCGTACTTAGCGTTTTGCGGTTTCGTTTTCCTTTTTCATCCGTGGGCAGATTCAGAACCACATAATAGAATCCGTGTTTTTGCGTAAGATAGCCTGTAACTTTCGTTTTCATTGCGTTGCTCCTTTCCGGCTATCCAACGGTATTGGCAACACCTATATGATAGCGGATATGTACCTCTTATTCCACACTGTCGATTGCCGCATTGACAGTGTTGCAATCTGCGGGTGTTTCTTTCTGCAAAAATCGGATTACATTCACCTTGGGGATGCGGTAACTGCGCCCAATGCGAAACGCCTTGATTTTTCCGGCACTCAGCATACGGTACGCTGTTTTCTTGCTCACTGGATGTGAACCGCCCAGCATTTCGCAAAGCTGTGGCACGTCCACCACATCGGGATATTTGCGGAAAATTTCTCGCTTTCCAAACGGCTCTCCCATAGTCGTCAACTCCTCTCGAAAAATAATTGCGGATTTGATTCCACAAGCATGGCGACCACTTGTGGAAAACAAGTGACCGCCATAATCTGAAATCAAATTTATATCCTATTCGACACTACTTCCCGGATATAGGGGCAGACCATTGGCCCGGCTGCTGGAGCAGCGCCCGCGTCCTGTACCACATTGTTGGCAGTACCGCCGATTCCTTGAGGGTATCGCAACGGTGCGTATCATGATGATCGACCCTTTCATCGCATAGACAGTGTTCCATGCTGCCCCTCTGAGCGCCTGTGAGCGCGTTTATAGCAATAGGAATATCCTATCATAGCTCTAAACCGTCACGTGGGCCTTAGAGCGTGCTTGCCGTCGCTCCGTGGGTTGCGGCAAGGTCGAATTTATGTAGTCAATGGTCTGGTTGTTCTGTTTTCAAGGTTCTCTCAAGGGGAGAGGGGCTTTTCAGCACCCTCTATAACTTATATACTCTGCAAGAAGAAAAACCTTGAGGGAAAAATTGAAATTATTTTTTTGCGGCTTACATACGGAACTTGGAAACCGCAATCAGAAATTCAATGACCTGTACTTGAAACAAGTCCTCATCGAAACGGCCATTTACAAAACTATAACTGCGCAGCAGCGTGTAGTAGCGCTCGTACAGCTTTTCGATGGCAGGGTGGTTGCCTTTCTTCGCCTGTGTCAGCAGTTCTCTATATGCGCCCATCAGTGTTCCTCCATTTCCTTGCGGATTTTATTGATTGCGTTGTGCTTGTGTGTGCTTACGGTATCGGGTTTGATTTTCAGTTTGGCCGCCGTATCGGAAATCGAAAGTCGGTCAATGTACAGGCAGATCATAACCTCACATTCTTTCGGGGAGAGCTTGTGCAGATAGGGTTTGATGGCTTCCCACATCAGCTTGGATTCTACGGTGGATTCCAAGGATTCCTCCCGGATGGAATCGATCTGTTCAATGGTTTCGGCCATATCCTCGTAGGAATATTCCTTGGCTTGAATCTTATTCAGATGGCGGATATAGGTTGACCGGCGGTTCTTCAGCACCTTACCTAAATATGCGGTAAACTGCGCGGCCAGTGCGGCGTCCTCACCGTAAATCCAATATTTATTGGCATTGTTTTTCTTTGCCATTGTTACCTCCAAAATTTCGAGTTTCATTAAAAAGGCTCAAAATTTTGGAGGGGCGCGAGACAGATATATAGGACGCTTAGAAGTGTATAAACAAAAAAATGTACCCACATAGCGTAACGCCATGTGGGTACACGAAATAGGATGACCTGTATTATACTGAAATATTGTACCTACGAGGGTAAGGGCTACCTGATTAGAAGATTTGCTTTTTTTAGTTGGTGAATTTCTTGGCTATCACAAAAATATGAAATAGGCACAGCAAGGTTCCCCATAGGCCGCTGTGTCTCTATAAAATGGCTACTCCATTTTGCGGTAGTCTATAAAAAAACGGCGGCTTTGAATCAAGCCGTCGTTTTTTATAGACATCCTAATATAACTGCTGTACGACGGCTTTTTTTCTTTTGCCGTCGTGCGGCAGGTGTTTTTACTTTTTATTCTTTTGTGCTACATGGACGATTATGGCAACTAAAATAATTGCGGCGACCATGCCAATTAAAGGGAGTCATGTGTCGGTGAAGCTTTGCAATACGGCATTCCAGTTTACATTTTCGGGCAACATAGTTTAGACCTCCAATTCTCGCTGTTCTGTGACAATACGTTTACAGGAAAGATACGTTGCAAGGAAATAACTTCCGTAGACAAGCAGAAAAAGAACGATTGTCAGTCCGATATTGGTTGCGATATGGATGTTCATAAATTCTTCCACCACAGCCATTGCTTTGCCAATCAGGAAAGCAGAATACACGCCAGCGACGACTAGCGGAATGGCAAAGAACACGGCTGTCTGCACAAAAAGCGTATGATCGATTTGCCAGCGGCCTGCACCCAGCTTTTGCAGCAAGCCATAACGATACACATTGTCGGTCGTTTCGGTAAGCTGTTTTAACGCCAGAAGTGCGGCGCAAATCAGCAAAAAGACCAACCCGATATAGCAGCAAAGGAAACTCACCAAGGCATCGAGGCCGTAGAACGTCTCATACATCATGTTCTTTTCGGCATACCGATAGCCGTGTGTACTATCCAATCCAATCGGAATCATCTTTTGCAGAACTTCATTGGAATCTGCATCTGGTTTATATTGCACCAAAAGCACATTTACGTCTTTTTCAAGAGAAGCGGTGACAAAATCGGGAACAATCAAGGTGCCGCGGTCATTATTGCCAACCGAAGTCATAACGTATGTTTCCTGCAAAACGTTATCTTCTGCACGCTGTAAAGTCGCCCCGCCAACCGTGATTTCCGGGTGGCTCTGCAATGCAGCAGCAACATACTGATACGTTCCATTGTAGTTGCAGTTCAACAGGTATTGGCCATCGTTCAGCGTGATGGGTGCTTTGTTCTGCATGGCTAAGGCACGATTCAAGTCCGAAATGGAGATTACGGAAACCTTGCTGTCAGGAACTTTTTCATCAATCGGCCAAAATTTGACTTTCTGTCCTTCAAATAGTTCAGAGTAGGTTATATCGGCCTCGTAAACACTGATTTGCTCTGTAGCTTTGGCGTAGTTGCTTATGGTAATATCGTGTGCAGCGAGATAGGCAGCAATATCGCTGTCCCCATCAACAGAAACATTGGAAAGCACGTTCAAATCATAGGGCGTTGCAGATCGAGACATTTTGTTCATAGCAAGCGCTGTGCTTGCGCCAATCGACACGGCGCAGATCGTGATGGTCAGCAATCCGCATACAACCGTTACCACAAGATAATTGGTTCGGATTTTACTGCCAATCTGACGGACAAGGAACGTATTCAGACCTTTCAGGTAAAAGCATTTCCTTGCACTTGCTGCTTGCATGAAAACGGCTGACAGCGAGTAGAACAGCAGAAAAGTTCCCGCGATCAATGCCGCCGCTGCCAACTGGAACAGATTATTTTCATGAGATGGCAGAATCCCGTTTTTGTTGAACAGTGCAGCAGAAATTCCGATGCAAAGCAGCGAGAGCAGGAACAGACAAACCGGCAAGATACGGTTTTCAGTCTGCATACTTTCGTTTTTTCTGCTGTCCGTCAATAGGTCAATCAATTTAACATTGGTGACAGACCGAATATTGAAAAGCATAACGATAAAAAAGATGATTGCGAAGCACAACACGGTCTGGCGAAGCGCACCGGCTGAAAACACGATCCGAAACTTTTCAAGATTGATTGCAAAAAGTCGCAATGCAATCAAAGAAAAACCTTGCGAAAAGAAAAAGCCCAAAAGCAATCCTGTGCCCAGCGCAATGACGCCAACACAAAGCGTTTCGCCTGCAAACAACCGGGAAATACGCCCTTTTTTCATGCCGAGCATCATATACACGCCTAATTCCTTTTTGCGGCGTTTCAATAAAAACTGGTTAGCATAAAGAATCAGAAAAGCCAGAACAACCGCAATCATAGTGGAAAGCGTAGAAAGCATAATGCCGAGCTGACGATATAAGAGCGTACCGGTCATGCCCATATTGGAAAAAGCCGGCTGGTCAGAAATGGAATTGAACGCATAGAACAAACTGACCGAAAGGGTCAGCGTAAGAAAGTAAATCAGATAGTCACGAATGTTCTTGCACACATTTCGGAAAATCAGCTTACATGTGTTCACTCTGTTCACCTCCCAAGACGGAAACTACTTCCAGAATTTTTGTAAAAAATTCTTTGCGCGTATCCGTCCCACGGTGCAGTTCGTTGAACACCTGCCCATCTTTGATAAACAAAATGCGATTGCAATAGCTGGCAGAAAAAGCATCATGCGTTACCATGAGAATCGTTGCGGAAAGCTGTTCATTCAATTCGGTCAACATTGTCAGCAGCATGCGGGAAGAATTGGAATCCAGTGCGCCGGTCGGCTCATCTGCCAGTACGATGGCGGGATTTGTCACCATCGCTCTTGCGGCAGCTACTCTCTGCTGCTGACCGCCAGACATCTGATAGGGATATTTACCCAATACATCCCGAATGTTCAGCGCTTGGGCAATCTGTGGAATACGCTGCTCTATTTCACTGGGTTTGGCACCTGCGATGGAAAGGGCCAGAGAGATATTTTCATAGGCGGTCAAGGTGTCCAGAAGATTGAAATTCTGGAAAATAAACCCCAGCTTTTTTCCACGGAAATCTGCAAGCTGTGCCCCGTGAAGCGCCGTGATGTCCTTTTCTTCTACATAGATATGACCGCTGGTGACGGTATCAATCGTGGAAATGCAGTTCAGCAAGGTGGTTTTGCCAGAGCCGGAAGCACCCATGATGCCGAGAAATTCTCCTTTGCGAACAGAAAAAGAAATGTGGTCGATGGCTTTGTCAAGTTGCCTTTGTTTCCGTAAAATTTTTGGATGTCATCCACCCGTAAAATCGTATCGCCCATAGGTCAGGCTCCCTTCTCAAAAGCGCTTTGCTTTTGTGCTTTTACTCTACCACAAGGAATTTTCTGATGCCATTAAATTGGATTACATTTGTATTACCAAAATGTAAGGTTGAAAAAAGCGAGGCTTTACAGCCCCGCCGCCTGCAAATAGCTTTCCGTAGGAAAAACCATCGTCACAGTCGTTCCCTGTCCCGGAACGCTGGAAATAGAAAGTGAGATATTCATTTTTCGACATAGCCTTTGGCTCAAGTACAAACCAATGCCGGTTGATTTGGAATAACGGCGGCCGTTTTCACCGGTAAAGCCTTTGTCGAACACGCGCGGCAAGTCAGCAGCAGAAATACCAATGCCATTATCGGAAATGAAAAGAGATACCGTGTTTTTCTCTGCTCTGGCTGAAAATTCAACTTGTAAATTATCTTTCCGATACTTAATGGCGTTGGACAGAATCTGTCCGATCACAAAGGTGCAGCTCTTGCTGTCTGCGGCTACGGGAATATCCAGTTCCTTTAGAACCGGCTTTCCACCGACCTGAATCAACGGCTTTGAGTACGTTTTAGCGCAGCGTACACCAATGCCTGCAAGGTGGTTTCTCCACCTTAAAGTCCTTTTCAACATCGGTACTGCGGGCGTAATATAGCACCTGCTCCACATAAGCATCAATTTTCCGCAGTTCATCGTCAATTCGCAGTGTGGTGGGATTCTTTTCATTTTCAACGATCAGCCGGGCAGAGGTGATAGGCGTTTTGATTTCATGCACCCATGAATCAAGGTATTCCCGATATTCACGGTTTTCCTGTTCTGCACAGGCAAGCTGGTCGTTCTGATATTTGTTGCAGCACCGCAGAACATCTACCAAAATCTGCCCCTCTAAAAAATGAGGCGGCACCAGTAACTCACCTAAAAGTGTTTTTATGTCCATCTGCTCTGTCATTTTTTGAAGCAGATTATAAAAACTCTGCTTGCGGAAAAAATCATATAGCAGCGCTGTACTGTACGCTGCAAGTAAAATCACCTCGGCAAACAGAATAAAAACAGCAGGTGTTTCAATCAGCCAGAGGAGCGCAAGCAGCACGAGTGCAGCCACCAGCATACAAATCAGGGAAAAGATACGGTCAAGCAGATACTCTGATAACTTCATACGCAATACCCTAAACCACGTTTCGTTTCCAGATAGTCCGGCAGACCGATTTCGGTCAGTGCTTTCCGTAACCGAACGATATTGACATTCAATGTGTTTTCGTCTATAAATTGTTCACTCTGCCAGAGTTCATCAATAATAGCGTCACGGGGAATAATGTTGCCCTTATTCACCATAAGCAGGCGCAAAATCCCAAGTTCATTTTTGGTAAGTGATTTTTTGTTCCCTTGATAGCTGATTTCCGCCTTGAGCAAATTTAAGGTCAAGCCTTTGTGCGTGAGAACGATGTTGTCCTGTACTTCATAGGTCCGAGCCAGAAGTTTTTGGATTCGCGCCAAAAGAATCTGTGCATTGTACGGCTTTGCAATATAATCATCTGCGCCGATGTTCAAGCTCATCAATTCGTCAAAATCGCTGTTTCTGCTGGTAAGTACAATGATAGGAAGATTGGATTTCTGCCGGATTTACCTGCACTTGGAAACCATCCTGATAGGGCAGATTGATGTCTAAGAGAATCAAGTTGGCTCCCGATGAAAGAGCAGCTTGCACAATGTGGTGAAAATCATCGCTGCTGTCGCATTGGTAGCCGTACTTTTGAAGAAGCTGAACAAGTTCCTCGCGGATTGCCGGTTCATCTTCTATAATGAAGATTTTCATGCTCACACCTCCATTTTACCTTGCTACTCCATTATAGAGTAGCGTAAGTTGGAAGGCAAGGGTGATAAAACAGCTTTTCCATCAAAAGAGGACAATAAAATACTACCTCAATATAAAATTTCTTTTCGTTCTCAGAGTCAAACCCGAAATGTAAAATAATATGTGGGTGATATGAGAATGTACCAAGACGAAAGACGACTTGACTTTCATGCATTAGGTCGAGAAATCAAGCGAAAAAGGGAAGCCAAAGGTTGGACGCAAGAATACCTTGCACAGCTTGTAAACAGAACTCCGCGCTCAATTATGTATTTTGAAAACAGAGGGCAGCATCCGAGCCTTAATACTTTTTACCAAATCATCACCCTGTTGGATATTTCTGTAGACCAGTTTTTTTATCCAGATAGACACAACAGCGAAAGTGATTGTCGCCAGCATATTGATAGAATGCTTAACTCAATGGATGAGCGAGAATTGATCGTTGTAGAAGCCACTGCGGAAGGCCTTCAAAAGGCTAAAGAAAGTCGCGATTGAGGAGTTCTTCGTAATATCCGCCCAACAAAAGACCGAAATAAAAATGGTATTTCGAAAACAATTAAAATAAGCTCATCGGATTCACACGTACACCATTCTGCATTACTTCGAAATGCAGATGGAATCCTGTACTGTCGCCTGTGTTGCCAACATACCCAATAACTTGCCCTGCCGTTACCGCTTCCCCTGCGGTAACGGCAGTTTGCGTCATGTGGGCGTACCGCGTGGACAAGCCCGCGCCGTTATCCAGCAGAACCTGATTGCCGTAGCTGTCGTTCCAGCCGCTGACCAGCACCGTACCGCTGTGGGCAGCCAAGATGGGTGTACCCTCCGGCGCGGGAATGTCCGTACCGCGATGCCCGGAGTTACCGTAAGCGTCGTCGTCACCAAAATTGCAGGAAATATAGGTGGCCGGGCAGCGGCCAGCATAACTCGCCATCTGCAACAGAAGTCCCGCCGCAAAGTGCCAACAGGCTGGGGCGCATTTCATCGGAGAGAAGTTCGTGCAATATATCGTTTTGGTCTTGGGTGAAATTGTATAGCTCGGCCAGTTCGTCCACAGTTTTGCTGCTGACGGTAATATGCAGGATGTACTCGGTTTGCTGCTCCGGGTCGGGGTCATCCTCGGTTGGTTCGGGGGTGACATCTACTTTCTCGACTTCGTAGGTGATGTTATGCATCGCCCAAAAGGTGTCTTGGATGCGCTGTTTTTGGGCGGCATTGATAACGACAACATCGCTGTCAGAATTGAGGTTGGTATGCACCGCGAACACGGCCAGCACCTCCGGCCAGTAGCCTGCCCATGTGTGGCCGTCCTCGTAGTCGTAGGTGATGGTAGTTTCGCTGCACTCGGGTGGGCAGATACGATGTCATTGATGGCCGCGCCGAAGTCGGCGTTGGTGTCGGCTACGATTTCGGCAATAGGGATGCTGTTGGGATCGCCGGACTCATCGGCAAACAAGATGCCCATCGGGGAGCCAATCACCGCCGCAGCCGCGCCTATGACCATCGCCAGCAACAGCACCACGCCGCCCGCGCCAAGCAGCGCCAGCAGCGATTGCGCGGCGCGCCGCACAGTTTGGGAGAGCAGGGCTTTGATTTTGGCTGCGATATAATGAACGCCACGGCTGATTGCTTCAACCGTGGCTTGTTTATTGCTGATTGTGGGCAGCTTGGGTGCGTGGGTAACGATGGGAGAGGTATTGCCCGCCGCTGTGGCAGCCGTCTGCTTTTGCAGATAGCGGCGCACAGCCTCGCGGGTCAGGTGCTGCCGCTTTAAGTGTTGCTGCATTTGGGCTTGGTAAGGCGGCGGTGCCGGTGTGGCCGATGACGGCACAGGGGCTTGCGGCGCTGGTGTTTTGGCTGCGATGGCCTTTTGCCGGAAACGCTGCTTTTTGAACATTTCCCTGCGCTCGGTCTGCGTGGGAACAGTGACTTTCTCTTTTTCAATCGGCTTTGATGCAGATTGGGTGCTGCCCTGCAAGGTGAGATTCTTCCGCTTCTCCTGCATTGCACGAAACTTGCGGTAGCTCATGCGGGCGGTGCTTTTGGTGGTGTTGCCTGTACGGGCAGCCACATCGGAAATGCCTTGCTGCACCTCGGTTTGTGCGTATTCTTCGGGTGATTCTTGGCGTTGCTCGGTGGCGGGCGGATGGGGTTTTCTAGCCGATATGAGCAGCTTTTGGCAAATTAGCATATTGTGATATCGCTCTTTTTTCTTCATCTGATTTCCTCACTTACTATAATTTATGGTATAATATAAAATACAGATAAATCTGCTTGCCTTAATAGAATTGATTCTTTTCCCTTTCAAAAGACGACAAACTCTACTTGCAGGAGATACTTAGATGACTGTATTGGATTTAGACATGGATTATTTTATGACAGAAATAGCCCATACAGATTTTTCAGTGAAAGAGCGCCTTGATGAAGAATTATATGGACACTCCGTATGGCCAGCCGATAAAGTACGCGATTTTTTAGAAAGAAATTTAGGGCTGTCAAAAAATCATAAAATAGCGGGCAGAATTGTTCATGAGCATTGTGAGTCACTTTTTTTCTGGGAAGAACTTATTAAATGTAATAAGTTGAGCGCCCCATTTGATGTTATCCATGTCGATTCACACGCAGATTTAGGGCTAGGATGTGGATTTGCCAGTGATTTCTTGCAAGGCCCATTTTTGACATTATCCACTACAACAAGAAGAAAAGTTCGTAACTATAGACATAATGACAAACTCTACGAAATAAATATCGGAGACTATTTGCTTTGGGCTGTTGGGTATAAGATGATTTCGTCGATAACTTATTGTGCAAACCCCAATGGAGATAAAGATGATTACTTATTGGACACAATGAGAGACTATTCTGAAGAACGCGTTTGGGATGAACCCGTAAAAAACCACATTCAGCTCAAATATAATAAAGATATGGCTCCGCCTCCACGCAATGCCACCCCAAAATATATAAAAAAATATCTAGCTGGAGCGATAAAAGATCCCGAAGTTGAGTTATTAATAATTCCAACTATTGAAGACGTTTCTTTTCGTGGAGACTTTGACTTTGCTGTTCTCGCGCAATCTCAAACTATACTCCGGCAAGCGCTGATTTCATAATGGACATATTCAGAGAATATATCGAGAAAATTTAATATGTTTTAGTTTCTGAGACTACAATGTCCAATCGTCCAATAGGCGCGTGTATTCCGGGTAGCGCAGTTTTACGGCCTCGTACATATACGGCGCAAAGGAACAGTCGAACAGGTCATAGGGTGTGCAGGATTTGTCAGAGTACCCATTCCAAAGGTTGTAGGCAAAACGGGTCAGCTTGACTGTGCCGCCGGTCTGCCAACCGGCGACCAGCGATTCCGGCTTGATTTCGTCCTTTTCAAAATTGAAACAAGCGTCAATGTTATTCCGAAGTGCGGGTACTGCGGTCAAAATGTAGATCAGTGCGCGGTGGTAGCTGTCCATCACCTTGCAGCGGTTAAGGTGGGTTAAGTATGCCCTACGGTGAGGCGGGGTCATAAATTTGGGGTCGGTCATGGTGGTATCCTCCTATTTTATATAAAAGTTGTGCTTCTTGATTTCTACGGCGAGCGGCACCCCGCTTTTTGTTTGTGCAGAATCATGGTGTTATCGTTCTCCGTGGTCGATGGGCTTGACTTTCAGCTTGTTGCCGTCACGCTGGAACTGCTCATACTGTTCGGGGGTGTATTTCATCGGCAGTAGGCCGTGCGGCGTGGGGAGAAAGACAACAGGGTTATGATACAGCCTTTCATATAAGAAAACCTGTCTATCAGTCAAACTGATAAAGTCTTCTCCGCCATTGCCGCAGACCACAAAAGAACCTGCAAGAAAATCTGTATGTCCGTAAAGCCGGTTAGGCGGCAAACCGTCAATCTTCCCGGAGTCGTTGCAGATAACGCAAACGCTATCTCTCCACGGACGGCAACATTCAATATCACCGCCGACCAAGCTCCTGCAATGCCCTTAATGTGTTGGAAATCGTGCGCTCCTCCGGGTATTTACCGGGCTGTACATACAGCACGCGGATTTCATTTTCACTCATAGGATTCACTCCATTTCACCGGGTTTAGTCGTGAGTAATTTGTAAGTCTTAGTATCCTTGGGTTGGGGGTTGTTGAATGGGATAAGGCTGTTGCCCATCTTGATAATGCCCTCGCCGGGTTGTGCCAGCAGCAGATATTTCCGCTGCGGCTCGGACAGGCCGTACAGTTCTACCACGCTGTCAATGTCCTTGGTTTGGCGCAGCATGACCACAAATTCGGAGTTTGCCAGCATGGCATAGGCGGTGTCATTGGTAAGGCAGTCCTGCACATTTTGCGTGATGCCGGTGGCGTAGGCGTTGTACTTTCTGAATCGCTTCCAACTTGTGTACAGGAAATTGGCGCTCAAAGAATCGCGCAGCAGCAGATAGATTTCGTCAAAGTACACCCATGTGGCGGCCTTGGGGTCGTTGCGTTCGTTGCTCATAACAGCGGTGTTGATGTACTCCAGCATAGACAGCATGGCAACAGGCTTTAACTGCTCTCCCAAACTTTGGATATTGAAGCAGATCAGGCGGTTGCTCATGTCCACGTTGGTGGGCAGGGCGAACGCTTGCATACTGCCGGTGGCGAAAATCCGCAATGCAAGCGCGATTTCCTTTGACCGTTTATCGCGCTGATTGTTCAGTGCCATCCACAAGTCCTTGATGGTCGGGCATGGCGCGGTATAGTGGGATTCCATCAAAGGTTTATAGATGTTTTCAAGGGCATCGTCAATCAGACTTTTATCACCGGCCAGAATATGCTCCTTGCCCATTATCTGCTCACACAGGCTCAATACAAATTCTGCCTTAGCAACATGGGGAGGTATTTTCGTTGCCTTATCGTATTTGAAGTCCAGCGGATTAAAGTGCGTAGCGCTGTCCACCGAGATATTCACAACCTCGCCGCCCAATTCCTGCACAAGCGGCGCGTACTCATTTTCGGGATCTACGACATAGAATCTAGCCTTAGTAAACCGCAGATACAGCATCAAAATTTCTAGCTTAACAAACATGGATTTACCGCCGCCGGAGGTAGCGACAACCATTGCATTGCCGTTCACAAGGCTAGTGCGCAGCCCGATGATGAGATTGCCTGTCACGGCGTTTCTGCCGTAACAAATGCCGCCCGGTGTGAGAATTTCTTGCGTATTGAACGGTACAAGTGCTGTCAGCGATTTCGTCAGCATCGTGCGCACATCTCGATGCGGCGCAAGCCGTAAGGCATGGCCGTGTTAAAGGCGCGTTCCTGCTGAAAATACAACTCGGTGAATCGGCAGTTATAGTTTGCCGCCGTGGTTTTCAGTGCATCGGTTTCCAACGCGAGATCTTCCAGTGTGTCAGCAAAGTAAGTGACGGTGAGCAGGCTCAAAAACATTTGCTGGTCATTTTCCGTCATTTCTTTACGGATGCTGGCAATGATGCGATCCTGTTCCTGCGTCCGCTGCGGTACGGAGGAAGTGAAGTCCAGATTTTCCACGGTTTTCTTATTGAAACGGACTTTCTCGGCATCGGTTTTCATCTGCGCATTGTCAATTTCCTTGAAAGCATCCTCGGTTTCCACCGGCTCAATGTCGATTGATAACACAATGTATGGCACTTGCTGAAGCAGTGCGGAGATAAACTTATCATCAAGCTGCTGCGGGTACTCGCTGATCGTCATGCACTTGGCATAAAAATCCTCGATTTCAATATGCTTTTTGCAAAAGCGGATGCAGTCCGGGGCGATAGAATCGCGGAAGTCCTGCCCCAGTTTGGCGCAATTATCAAACTCGAAGTTAAAACGACCCTCCTCGGAAATGCGGAAAAACTTGTGCAGTACCTCCAGCCGTGCGCGGTTGTCCAGCGGCGTGACGGCACATTCCAAGGCAGAAAATGCAGACAGCAAATGCCCCTGCACCTGTACAAAGCGTTCGCGGGCCTCTTTTACGCCGGGTTTGTTCGTGGACACGATGATGTACTTATGCTGCACCACATTTCCATTTTCGCGGGCGTTGGCCTTGATTTGGCGGTTACGCTCGGCGCGGAGGGCATCAAAGCCGTCGTTCTCGCGGTGGTACAGCACATCACGGGCAAAGGCTTTTTCATCCATGCGCTGGCTAACGATGCAGACTTGCATCCAGCAGTCGGCGGGGATGCCCGCGTAGACCGTACCAAGCTGCGTTATAATATTCTGCTTGGCCGCGTCACTCTGCATGGCGTAATTGATGTCGCTGATTTGCCACATCATGCTGAACACATTTCCCGATTGCCAAACACCGTCTGCATAGATTCTGTCAATCGGGATACTTTGCTGCACCGAACGCGGCATTTTATAGCTGCCGCGTGTTTTTCGCGTAGATGCGTACTCACTTAACCTCAATGTCTATCACCTTTCTTTCTGCTTTTCTTCTTTATGTGTTTGTTTTCAGTTTTCCATAGCCGCCAATCGTTTCTGATAACTGTGCTGTCTATTACAACAAGCAGAAATTTTTCAAAGGTCAGACAGTCATAAGTAAAAAATCCTGTTGCTGCAATCGGCGCAGCGGCCACAATGCAGACCCAGCCCGCCGTTTCATGCCCCAGCAGCGGGGTCAGCCCCAAATAAACCGCAACTGCCACGGCAATGGCCGCGCCAGAGCAAATCATCTGCCGCAGATTCAGCCCCAAAAAGATTTCCTCTTGGTAATGGCGGATTTCTTTATTTATCGGAATTTGCATATTACAACCCCATCATTTCATGGATAATTCGGTCAGAGCCTTTGATAAGGCCAACCAATACGAGCATATTGAACACGGTTTCGGCAAGGTAGCTCCACACGATGGTAGTGGCCTCACCGCTGGCTACTGTCGGCGTACTGACAAATGCCGAGTAAATCACACAGGCCAGCACAATGACCGCACCCTCTAAGCACACGCCGACATAACTTTTCAAAAATGATATGCCCACGGATTGTGTGCTTTCCCCCGCAAAAGCCGCCAGCGGCAGCGGAGCCAGCGCTGTGTACATATACAAGCGGAAAAAACGGCCATACACGGTAAGGATCATTACAAAGGAAAGCACCGTAATGAACAAGCTGCCGAGAATCGTTACGAGCCATAGCGGTATGCTGGCGAGAAATCCCACATTTTCGATAGCCGTTTGCATTTCTGCGGGCAGCGACACCATAGCTTCTGAGATACCGCCCATGCTGTCGGCCATATCTGTGACGATGCCGTTACAGATGGAAAACACATTCAGCATAATGTCCATGCCATATCCCACAAGTGCCTTTGCCGCCACAAAGCGGAGAAAGTAGTGGATAGCAGCTTCGGGGCGTTTTAACTCGTGAAAATTCATTGTGTTTTTGCATAGCGATATAGCAAAGAACAGCACGACCAGTGCATAGCCAATGCCAACCATACCATTGTGCAGTGTCTGCATCACGCTCCACACTGCGCCGCCCTTAAAAGTTTGGGGGCCGGTTGTCACCAGCCCCCATAACTCGCCCAGCTTTCCATTCCATGTGGAAAAAGCATTGTTCAGATTCTCAACGATCCAGTTTTGATTCAAGTTTTCACCCACTTTCAGATAAAAGAAAACAGCCGACAGAAAGTCTGCCGACTGCATAGCTTAATTAAAAAAATTGTTTGTTATTAGGGTGTCCATTGTAGAAGCAACTGCATCACACACTTCATCAAAGCTGATGGTGGAAGCGTAGTCGAAATCTTTTCGGTAATTATCCCATTGCCTACGCATAATCTCGCTGTTTCGCACCGCTTCCACAATTGCTCTATAATCTTGCAAAATCGAATCAGAGCCTCGCTTACTGGCTGTAGCCATCAGTGCCGCCCCTAAAGCGGGAAAGTCTATATTTTCTGCTTGCAGTTTGGTAAGGATATAGACATCATAATAATCTCTTGGCCGGGTATTCTGGTCACTGCGAGATATTACAGTCTCCAGCTTTTCCGCCAGAATGGTGGCCAAATTGTATGCCATAACTTGAATATGACGATCTTCCAGCATCAACTTGTAGTCATATTGAATTTCGCGTGGTGTGATTTTATCGCCAGTAGTAATGTCCAGCTTTAAGGGAACTGCCATAGGCGGAAAATCGGCTGTCAAAGCTACGCGGTATCCAGTATATTCATCACCCTCCCGGATTTCACCAATGCTTTTGAATGTAAATGTGATGTCATCGTCAACAGGAACGGTGAGAATCTTCTCTATCATTTTTTGGACGGTATCCTGCGTAACTGGATAACCCTTTATGGTAGCATCCATATCCATTGTCGCTCTGGAGTTCAGCCCCACCATAGAGGAAATTAAAAAGCCACCTTTGATAATGTAATTATCCCGATACGGGGATAATGATACCCGCTCCAAGAATCGTTCCAGCATATAATTTTGCAGAACAAGCTGTGCGGAAATCTGGTTTTCTTTCGCCAGCTTTTTCATAATCGCTTTCAGCTGCATAGCGTTTTTCATAATAGTACCTCCAAATAAGGACGCAGCCGCTTTTCTACGCGTAGTTGATGAGCATATTCCGAAAGCAAAGGAATGTTCTTGTCTTTACGGCCAGCGTACCGTTTGAATGCATCTGTAATGATCTGAATATCCGTGTGGCTGATGGGCTTTAGAATTTCACATAGGGTTTTTTCTGCATTGTAGGCCCGGACTGTATTTCCGGCAGGGGTGTCAACCAACGCGATTCCAAGACTGTAATAAGGCTCTTTCTTGCAAGAGCATAAAATCCCCGCTGCTTTTGGACTGGATGTATTATATCCATAGGGAAATGCCATGTGAAACTTGTGTGGTGTCCTGTCAGTCAAATCATGCAGAAACAGTGCGGTATCCAATGCAAATACACCACGCTTATATCGTTCTTGAATGGATACAAATTCATCCTCCCAAACTTCCGGCAGGGTATATACCCCACGGGAGACCTGATCTAATCGGCCTATATCGGCCAAATATTTCAAACTTCCGCGTGATATTCCGGCAGAAGAAATCATAGCAGCAGTTACGATGCCATTATTTTGGGAAGCCAACTCTATAATCTTCGTTGTAGAATCCATAGCACACACCTTCTCTTGAATTGACTTTTATGCTAAACATTATACGCTTATTTAGCATAAAAGTCAACGATACGGCATCGCTTACAGAATCATATCAAGAATATCCTTTGCAAAGTAAATGACCACACCGCCGAAAAAGGTCATAAAACCTTGCGCCCTCTGGCTGGCATCGTGGCCTTTGAGGGCAAGGCCGATTTGCACGATGCCGAAGCCCAGCAGGATTGCGCCGATGGCTTTGATGGCGCTGAACACAAAGTCGCTCAGATTGTTGATGGTCGTCAGCGGATCATCTGCAAAGGCAGGCATGGCCATAACAAAAGCAGCGGCAACCACCGTCGCCGCCACAAGATAAAGGCGCTTGATTTTGCGGTCAGTCACCTTGGTCGTATTGAGAGAAGTTTTCTTCATTTTCATAATAATTTTCCTCCGGGTGTTTTTCTAAGTAGTCGAGTTGTTCGTACATTTCTTCGGTGATTTCGGGTGCTGTCGCTGCGGCAACAGCGTCCATTGTGATAGTGACGGCGTCACCCATATAGTCGGGCGGCATTACATAAGGCTCACCTCCTGCATCGGGTGTATATTTTACATTCGGGTGGTGGAGCAGATTATACTTTTTGTCGATGACAGGGTCCTCGCTTCGCATCAGCAGCAGGCACTCATCGTCACGCATACGGCGAATTTCATCTGGCATACACAGTTCACGACCAGCGGTTTGCAGGCTGTCGCTGCTGCTGCCCCGGCTGCCTTTGCCAATGCTTTGGCTTTTGGTGCGTTCGGTTTCCTTGCCGAGAATTTTGGAAAGATATTCGTAAGTACCGTACTCGTTGCCGCCGAGGTAAAGCAGGGTGTCACAGTTTCCGATTATGCCTTCCCAATCGTCTTTGAACAGGCTTTTTAGCTGGGCGATGTTCTGCAAAATAATGTCGCAGCTGATATTTCTACTTCTGCAAACAGCAAGAATATTCTTGAAATTCTTCGGTAGTGCAACATTTGCAAACTCGTCCATCATCAGCCGCACATGAACCGGCAGCGCACCGTTGTATTCCGGCGTGGAATCGGCCAGCCGAAAAAGCTGGTCGAAAAGCTGCGTGTAGAGCATGGTGGCGATGAAATTAAAAGTTGTATCATTGTCGGGCAAAACAATAAATAATGCCCGCTGCTCCAGCCCCATACGCGGCAGGAACATTTCATCACGAGAAGTCATTTCCGCAAACTTACGGCTGTTGAACATATAGAGATTGGCCGCAGCGGAAATCAAAATAGATTGCAGCGTCTTTTTCGCACCCAACATAAAAGACTTGAATTGCAGGACAGCGGGGTGCTGCGGGTCGCGGCGCTCCAGTTCTCCAAACAGCATCATCAAGGGGTTCTCGACCATTTCATTTTCGCTGACTTGGCAATTCAGAATCATATACATCAATGTGGAAAAATTCTGCTCACTGGCAGGGGCTTCGTACATGAGATAGAGAATCAGTGCGGAGATCAGCAGCACAGAAGAATCATCCCAGAACTTATCACCGCCGCTGGGGGCATCCTTGGGTTTGGTGTTGTTGACAATGGCGAATGCCAGCTTGATGGCGTCCTCATCGGTTTCGAGATAGGCCATCGGATTGTAATGACCTTGAAAATGCACAAGGTCAAGCACTGTCACGCTGATACCTTTCGTTTCCATGATTCTGCCGAGGGTGCGTGTCAACTCCCCTTTGGGGTCCAGAAAAAGATAAGAGCCAATCAGTTGCAGCGCGTTGGGCTTCACATAAAAGCGTGTCTTGCCGCTGCCGGATCCGCCGATTACGATAATGTTGAGATTATGTTTATGCGCGTGGCTGTCGGTGCTGAAGCGTACATTCTCGGTCAAGATGTAATTTTCTTTGGAGTCTTTGGTGTTGCGGTACTTGATGTTTAGTCTGTGGGCGCTGCCCCACTTGGCCGTACCATGTTCCGCGCCGGGGTGGCGGTCTGCTTGGTCGAGCATATAGCAGTAGACGGCCAACGGATAAAGCACCAGCACCGCCAGCAGAAATTTTGGAGTGCTGGCGCACCAGCGCAGCATGGATGGGGTGTGCAGAATTTCGGACATCACTGCGGTGATTTCTGCCAGCCCCTGCGCCTGTTCAGTTGCCTGTGCCAGCGCTGCGGCAGCAAACAGCAGCGGTATCAGCAACAGCCCGTACAGAATAATTTCTGTGCGGCGGTCTTTATTCGGGCGCATGATGTTTAGCGGGCCTCGTCCCGCTGCGGTGAGCTTTGGCCGCGCTGCAAACCGAGTGCCTTTTCCACAGTGTCTCCAATAGTCACAGACAGTTCCCGAATTTCTTCCAGTGTTTTGCGTTCCTCACCGGGTGGAATGTGGGTGTCCATCCCGTCCAGTGTAGCGGCAGCGGTATCGGGCATCGGCAGGGAAAACCGCCCGCAAAACTCCACCGAAACGGCCATTGCTGTTTTTCGCAGATAAGGCGCTTGGGAGATACCCGGCGTGTGCTGCTCTGCGGTTGCAATGACGATTTCGGCGGGCAGTCGTGCCAGCACTTCACGCTGCGGCATGGCCGTTGGGAACACAATCGCGTGTTGCTCGGCATCGTACCCGACAACGCCCTCATTTTGAAATATGATGTTGACCGGGGAAAGGCGCTCCAGTTCCTTGATGGCCTTGTCCATCTGCTCTGGCTTAATTTCAGGAATCGGATACGGCTTATTGCCGTAGGTCATGGACACATCGAAAATTGAGCCGACATTATAATAACCATTGACGCGCACAAGCTGCGGGATGCCTTTTGCTCCTTTGTTTACGCGCCGCCCGAATTTATCCCAGTCTTTGGCGGTCAATACGGCCCGCGCTTGCGGCAGGGTTTGCAGCACAAGTGCTGCATTGCCGGATGTGATATGACTACCAAGCCGCCCCCTGCCGTACAGATAGTCGGCAAGGCGCTGGCCATCCTGCACAACTTCCTGCAATACGGATTTTTGCGCCGCAATGGTTTCTTTAAGTTCGGCTTGCTTTTTGGCTTTCCACTCCTCGATGGGCAATCGCTGTTCGTACATTTATCGCTCCTCCTTCGCAGTAATATCCTGCACTTTTTCCTGTGCCTGTGCTGCTGTACGGGCGGCTTTTTTCAGTGCCATAATGGTTGCCCGCACAGATGGCCGGGGTCAATATCAAAGGATTCTTCCCGCGCGTCAGCAAGCTGTCGCCGGATTGACGGCAGGTTGGGTCTTTTCGGTCTGCCGTAGTGACCTTGGGAATGGCATACCCAAGCTGCTCATAGATACGGTTCAGTTTAGCGACATCTTCGGCTTTGAACATGACATCTACTTTTTCGTTCTGTGCCTTATCTTTCACAACAGCAAACAGAACGCCGTACTGCTTGGCCAATTCCTTAAACTGTCCCACGTCTTTGCTTTGCAGGGCAATAATTTTCAATTCTTTGCCCTACCGCAGCAGACGGTCAAGGCTGGTTTTGCCTTTCACTTTAGGATTTTCCTTGGCGTAGGCCAGCGATAAAGGCCAGTGCATTTTAATACCCAGCGCAGACAGCTTAATGGCTACTTCGGTAACCTGTAAGGCTTCCCGCACCATCTGATCGGCTGCTTCGCCTCCGTTGTTCATCCTGTTTCACCTCATTTCGTTCTTCTTGTGCGGCAAGTTCTGCTTGCCGTAGTATTTTCCTGCACCTCGGCGGCATCTGTTTCGATGTCGGAACAGATGTAAACCTCATGGCGCAGGGCTTTCATTTGCTGGGTCAGTGATTTGATTTTCTCATCCCGCGCGGCACGTTCCGGCTCACGCTTTTGCCGATATAGGACTTTGCGCTGGCGGGCAAGCTGTTGGATTTGGACTTCTGCATTTTCCTTGTAGGCCAGCAGTTCATCCATAGTTTCAATATGGTTTTCCCATAGGAATTTCGTTTGCTGCTGGTATCGGCTGAACAGCAGAAAATCCTCACGCAGCAAAAAGTAGCAGCGCTTTGTGCGCTTGCCGTGGTAGGCTTTCCGCAGCAGGGCGCAGTAGTGATAGTAGCAAGCCATAAAGCCGGACACCTTGGGATACCGGCGCGGCAGCTTGCCGAGATACCGCGCTCGCCGCACAGTGGGCTGCCATTTCGGTTTTGCCGGGGCGTATTCCTGCCGGTATTCCTGCTGCATTTCGGTGGGCATACGGTGCAGTTGGCGGTAATACTCCCGCAGCGCTGTCTCGGAAAAGCGCGGGTCGAGCCGGTCAATGCGGATATTTCGCTGGGCGTCTTTATGGCGCACAGCCATGTGTTCCACACGCAGGCCGTATTTGACCGTGTAGCCCATGTTCTGCAATTCCGTGATAAGGCCATCAAAGCTGTCGGCGGCAGCAATAGCCTGTTCCACATCTTTGCGTACCATACCACGAATGGTAGGCTTGCCGGTTTGCCCGCTCAACCATTCGTCATAAGATTTTCCCTTCCGTCCGTTTCGATGACGGACAGCCGATTCTCTCTGCAAAGTTCATCCGATACCTGTCGGATTCCGTGGTAGTAGGTGTCAAAGTTGTTGCGGAACATTTTTCCGTCCGCATAGGATACCGAATTGACGACTATATGATTGTGCAGGTGGCCTTTGTCCAAATGGGTGCTGACCGTACACTCAAACCGATCCGCAAGAAACCGCTGTGCAAATTCACAGCCAATCTCGTGTACTTGGTCGGGCGTGGCTTCACGGGGCTGAAACTTTGTATGATGTGGTAGGCCAAAACTCCCTTATCCGTGGGTTGCTCCCACAATCGTTTGGTTAATTCCATGCTCATACAGGCTGTCTCCGGGTCACAATGAAAGCCTGCCACATACAGTTGATGCTCTGTCTTATCTTGGTCCTGCGTATAGGATAAGAGCCGCCTTAAATCATCATCAGCAAATTTTTCAGTTTTGTTTGGATTGCTGGTATAATCCAGACATCGTTGCAGATGATGCTTTACTGCTTTGATTTTTGTATAAGCTATTGGACCCCACCTCCCTTAATGTACCTCCATATTTGCTCCATGATTTGTTTTGCAGTCAGCAAGTCGGTATTACTTACTTTTCCGCTGGCGTTGGCAATGTGGGCAAGCTGGTTTAGATTGTTGCCAAGGGCTGCAATTTGGCGTGACATTTTTATGTAGTCGGCTGTCGGACGCTCCAGAAGTGGAGCGTCCATCAACACTTTGCGCAGCACTTGCTCTTGATTTAGCCCTGTGCTTTTACTTAAATACCGCAGTCGTTCCTGCTCGTCTTGATTGAGCCGTAGGAGTTTTTTATAGGTTCTTGCTTTCATAATTCACCATCCGATGCAGGGGTTTTAGGGGTATTCCCCTAACAAGTGGGCGATGTGATATCACATTGCCGTGCTTGCTCGTACTGTGCCATAGGCACAGTACGCCGCCTGCTGAAAATCACCACGGCAGTTGCCGCCTCTTTCAGGTCGCATAACGTTCGACACGACGAGCCAGCCGAAACATATTAACCCGGTCACGCAGGCTGTATTCCATCGCCGTGACCTGTACACTGTGCTGCATAAGCCGCTTGAAAAAGGAGTACAAGTGGCGCTCCTTGCCGCTGACCTGACGCATACGGCAGATGTAAACCCGGTCAACTTTTCCGGCCTTAATTTGCCGCAGCATATCACGGTAGCCGGGACGCAGCAGCCAGCCGCCGCGCTCGTCAATGCTTCCACCGACAATATCACAGCCGTCATGCAGCGCCTGCATTGAGCAAACTTTATAGCTGTTCATTGTGCCATCGTAGTCGCCAGGAATTCTCGCGTACACCCACGCGCGGGTCTTTTCTGTTCGTCCATTGTTCACCGTTCCTCATAAAAACTTAGTTGTTCGCCCTCCTGCCGAAATCGTTCGTCTATCTCACGAAAAGTGCGTCGCCAACTAAAACGTTCGGTGGGTTTATTCGGCACGTCCTGTAATTCAAGCAAAAGCTGCCAGAGTTCGGGGTGGTATCTGTAGAGATGCCGCAGTTCGCTGATTGATGCGTTCGGGCAAAACCAACAACCCCCGCGTTTAGTGAAGTCATACAGCGGGGACAGCAGCCCCTCAGCTGCGCACATAGACCTCGCTTCTGGTTCGGCCACATGGTACTTGTCCAGCAAAGAAATCTGACCGGGCTTTAATCGTGCCAGTCGCTTGGTTCATCTGCGGCGATGCCGATGTACTGCACCGTGTCCGGGGGCAATGCCTTCTGATATGCCTTGATCGGCGGCAGCTTGCAATCCCGCTGAATTGTACAGCGCCCACTCAGAGGGAATCCCGAAAGCATCCCCTTGGTTTTCCTCGTGTGACAACATGGTAAAAGCAGGATAGATAGGTCTTTCGAGCGCAAAACCCGTGTCGGGATGCCGCGCTGTTCAAAATACGGGATTGCCGTTTCGTGGATAAATCGGTTGTGTTCGGGCAGCTCGCCGGATATTTCCTCGCTGAACATGACCTCGCAATACACAAGTTCGTCCAGCGGTTCACCATGCTGCAAGGCCAGCAACGCGGTGGCGATACTGTCTTTTCCGAAACTGCAACTTAAAATGTGTTTTGCCATCTTCTCTCCTATAAAAATAGGGAGGGCCACGCGGTCCTCCCTGTAAAAAAGTATATTTCATTTTCCGATTATTCCTTAGTCCTCGGTGTCCTCGTCATCATCGTCACGGGGCGCAATATCTTTGCGGCGGGCGCTCTTGTGGACCAGAACGGCCAGCCCTGCAAGAGAGATTCCCGCAATCGCCAGCTGCAGTCCCAACGAAGAATTGTCGCCGGTCTTAGGAATCGTCAGCAGCGGCGTGGGTGTTGCAGTGGGTGCAGCGGGCACGGGTGTCGGCGCTGGGGTCGTGTTCGGCGTGGGCTGCGGAGTATGGTCCGGGGTCGGCGTGTTGTCGGGGGTAGGTGTCGGTGTGTCCTCGCGGGTATCTTTCATTACCACGGTCTGAATCTCGCCGGTGGGCAGGACGGTAAAGCTGATACTTTCTGCAACCTTGTAACCGTGGGGTGCGGTGATTTCCGTCAGTGTATAATCTCCTGCGGGCACTTTTCCACATAATGTGGCTCGTTTGTGGAAATCCAACGGTCAATCACGGTGCCGTCCTTGTCTTTGATAACCAGTTCTGCGCCGGGAAGTTCTTCGTTGGTGGTAAGGTCTTTCTTGGAAATCTGCACCTTGGTAATATCATCCTGCATAATAACGGTCGCATCGTCCAGCAGTTTCCAATCATCCCACTTCCAGAACAAAATGTTCTTGGTGGTCAGATAGTAAACTTCGCACTCCTCCAGATGATTGCCGTCCTCATCGGATTTCTGAATCAGGCGGAAAGTAATATCATTGGCCAGTGCGTACCCATCAGCGGCGCGGATCTCCGTCAGTGTGTAAGATTCACCGAAATGCAGCCCGGTCACGCGATGCGGCTCATCGGTGGACACCCATGGTTACGGTATTGCCGTCCATGTCCTTGATAGCAAGGGTGGCGCCGGGCAGTTCCTCATCGTTGGTAAGGTCACGTTTGCTTACCCACATTTCCGTAGGCTTGTTGGCACAGGTGTTATCCAGCACCATAATAGCTTGTCCATCATAGGTGAAAGTGACTTCCATCGGCTCCTCGTTGACGTAATAGCCGAGAGGGGCGCGGAGTTCCTTGACGATGTAATTACCGCTGTTGGTGGTGGCGTCCTTGCGGATGCTGCTGCCGTAATACTCGCCGCGAATAGACTAACTATTAAAAGTCAAGCCCGAAATGCGGAGAAGTGGTGAAAAAATGCAGGCGGTTCAAAAAGGGTATAGCAAAGCAGACATCCAGACGGACGCCTAACTGAACATATAGAAGAATGGATTTACGCAGCGTTACGATATGACTGTCTGGATTTCTCCATCGCGTAAATTAGACGCACCAATTTCTTTGCCGCATGAGAGAGCGCAACATTGTAGTGCTTGCCCTCAGTCCGCTTCTTAGCAAGGTAAGCGGCAAAGACAGGATCCCAAAGGCAGACATATTTGGTGGCGTTGTAAAGCGCGTAGCGCAGATACCGAGAGCCTCGCTTTTCCATGTGCGAGTAGGCTCCAGACAGAGAAAGCTGCCCGGACTGGTAAGTAGAGGGAGACATACCGGCATAGGCGAGGATTTTATCCGGCGAGTCGAAACGGGAGAAGTCACCAATCTCGGCAAGGATCATAGCACCCATACGAACGCCAATACCAGGGATCGTCATAATGGGAGACTGCATTTCGTCCATCATGGACTGAATAGCGGCTTCGATGTCCTCAATTTCGGCATCCAGTTCGCGGATCAGGCGGATCGTATGCTGCAATTCCAAAGACTTGGTCGGCATGACAGAGCCAACAGAACATCGGGCTGCCTCCCGAAGCGTTGTTGCCATATCTCTCCCGTAGCGACCTTTGGAGGCATCGTATAAGACTGCTTTCAAATGCGTCAGGTGTGCTCCGGCGACCTGCTTGGCACCGGGAAACTCGCTGAGAAGTGCGTAAACAGATGCCATGTGAAGTGATGGAACCAGCTTTTCCAGTTCAGGAAATAGGATCGTGACCAGACGGAAACCGACTGCTTCAGCTTTGCCCGTTCACGAACTTTGTCAAACCGGTATCTTGTGAGTGACTTTAGCTCCTCGTTGTGGTATGCTGTGTCTGTGTAGGACTTGAGGTCCACATCAGACATGAGCATAGCTGCAATGGTCCGCGCATCGACACGGTCTGTCTTCGTTTTGCGAAGGCTCAGGCTTTTTCGGTAGAGGTTGGTGTGCAGCGGATTGATGACGTAGGTGTCCAGGCCTTTGTCAAGCAGAAATCCAAGAATGTTGTAGCTGTAGTGTCCGGTAGCCTCAAGCCCTACTTTTATTTTATCTCCTGGACAGACGCAGCGGCGAATAGTTTGCAGCAGTGTGTCAAAGCCCTCTGCATTGTTTTGAATGGTGAATACATCCGCCAGGACTTCGCCCTCTGAGCTGAGGATGAAGCAGTCGTGCTTGTCCTTGGCGACATCAATACCCACGCAAATCATAATGGTACCTCCGGTATGTTTATTTGATGCTGGGTCCACAGGACACTTCACTCTTGTAACCTTGTTCTACATAAACCGTCTGGCGGTATCTAACTGATCAACAATACTGTAAAGGACTGTGGTTGGACCCTATTCGAAACCGTCTTGCGGTAGGAGAATTTAACCAATCCACAGCATCCTTTACAGTAGCCACGCCCCTTGGGTAGGGGCTATAAACTACTACTTTATAATACAAGGAATATCGCAGCCAAAATAGGTGTAGCCGTCTGCGCCGGTTTCGGGGCTGGTGGCGACCAGTTCGCCCGCTGCAAACAGCAGTTTGCCGTCAACGCTGTAAATATCATCAGCCGTGTACAGGTTGAATACTGCACCCGCAAGGTATTTGCCGGTTTCGCGGTCAACCTTGTAAACGCCGACTTTGGCTTTTTCGCGGTCATTGTAGAATTTCAAGGTCTGCTGCTCGATGAAATCGGCGTTGGCATCCTTGCTGCGCACGACCTCAAAACTCTGGGAAGATGCAGCGCCATCATATTTGGCAATGCTCGTGGCCATAACCACATCGTTCAACTGGGCATCCCAAACGAAAGTGACATCATAGCTGTCAGAAGTGCCGACATAGCCGTAAGGCGGTTTGGTTTCCTCGATATGGTAGCTGCCCAGCGGCAGGGTCACGCTGACTTCGCCAATCGTGCCGTCATGGATTACAGACAGGAAATCGTAGGTGGCCTTAGTGCGGGTCGGGGCAAAGGTGGCAATATCCGCGCTGCCGTTGCCTGTAGTGACTACGGCGACTACATCGCCCTTGGCATACCAGAGCGTGCGGTTGCCATAATTGTCGGTCTGCCGATCCTGCGTATAAATATCCTCGGCGGCGGTGATGGTGTATTCCGCACCGGCCAGCGGGCGGGTTTCATACAAAATTGCCGTCCTCGGCCTCGCCGGTCATCCACGGGTCAAGTGCGCCAGCTTCTGTTTTCCAGCCAGCTAAGACCTCGCCTGTTTTGCGGATCGTCAATTTGCCCAGCGTCTCATGGTTAGAGTAGTTTTCACCAATCACAAGGGTATCCATGCCGTTCTCGTTTTTATCGCCGGTGGCTGCATAAATGCGGTCTGTGGTGATTTCAAAATCCACATAGTAGATGCCATCTGCATCGTCGGTCAAAATGCCGTTTTCATATCCGGCAGAATCCAGCCATTCGTTGTAGAATCCGTTCGGGCCGGTGACTTCCACAATGCGATATTTACCCAGCGGCAATTTTTCAGGCAGCGTCAAGATGCCCTCGCTGTTGGTGTAGAAAGTGTCTACATCTTTTGTCAGATGGCCGTTGACGGTATCGGTCATCGTGACGAGTTTCGGGTTGCCGTTGCTGTCATAACGGTAATGCCCCTGCTCGTCCAGCCAATAGATTTGGAAAGCGGTGTCGGGCAGCAGTACCGGTTTGCCGGTTTCCTCGTCAACTTTGGTGATGCGGAGATAAACTTCGATTTCCTCGTCCAGTACGGTGAATTTCTGATAACTGTCAGAGCCTGTCATTACGCTGTCCTTGGGGGTGGCCATAGCGCCCCACGGGTTGTTATCCTGTTCGGGGTCAACGGTGACAATAAAAGGCTCAGCTTGGAACAGGTCGTGCGGTACGGTGGTTTCCACGACCAGATAAGTGCCATAGGGCAAGCCCTGCACACGAATATTCCCGGTGTCATTGCTGAAGATTTCGGCAAGCTGGTATTCGTTGGCGCTGCCGGTGGGCTGCCAGCCATCGCCCTTACCGTTCTTGTTTTCTCCTGCGGCAGTCAGCGTTTTGTTGTACGCGTCAATTTCGTCAGCGTTGACCTCATAGGTCTTTGCGATGGCCTGCGTTTCCGCAGAAAAATCCCACTTCGGATGCTCGTTATCGTAGGTCTTATCAATGTAGGCATCCAAAATGCTTTGCAGGGTGTAGCTGCCGCTGCGGGTCTGCTCAAACTGCTTCAGTTTGGACAGGTCGGACACAAGGAAGAATGTAAAGCCTGCGCCCTCCAGTTCCAGTCCGTTGCTTTGGCCGCTGGAGGATACGATTTTACTGATTTCCACATTGCCTTTTGCTACTTGGTCTTGGCTCTCGGCCAGTGCATTGTCAGCATGGATGTGGTAATTGGCGCTGTAACTGGTCTTGTCGATCTGTTCACCGGCTGCCTGTCGGTTGTCGGCAAAGGTGGTCTTTTCTACATACCAACCCTCATCAGAATAGGCGGGCGTGATGTAGTAGTTATGTTCATCGCAAAGGTAGCCGCCTGCAAAGGACAGGTAGTAGGCATCGTAAGTCCAAGAGCCATCCAACGCTTTACCTTTAGAGACTGTAGAAAACTTGTTCTTGTACACCCAATCCGTGTACTGCCCGCTGCCGTTCTTGGCAAACGCGGCGGTCTGCCCGGTGGCTGCCTTGATGCGGCTGTCCACGGTGGGATAGGTGCCGGAAACAGCAAGAGCGCCGTCACGCAGCGGGATAACCACGCCGGTGGAGCGCTCTACGACATAATATTTGCCGAGGTACAAATTGCTGAAGCACAGCCAGCCATTCTCGATTTTAGCGCTGGCTACAAGGTGGTCTTTTTTCAGAACGGGTAAATAATCAGACACCCACTGCCCGCTGTTGTCGCGGATTGTGGTGTGCCAGATGGGATTGCCGTCTGCATCCACGATTTTGGAGTAGTCCACTACGCCGGTCACGCCATCGGGGTGCGTAATATCTTCGGCGGCGTAAAGGTCGTACACCGCGCCGTCCAGCGCGGCATCGCCGTGAGCTTGCCCGCTGGCAAGGGCTGTGCCGTGGGCGGTGCTGCCGCCCACATACCGCACGGCATCAAGGTCAACCTTGGAGATGCTGATTTCGCCCAAGGTGCGGTCATTTTTCATAACGCCGTCTGAGGGCGTGATTGTGTAGCTGTCCTCATTGGCCGCCTTGCCGCTATTGTCGGTGTTATAAGTACGACGGGGATCCTTGGCAGTGTCGTAGATGGTAACGGTGGTTTCTACGCCTGTACTGGTGACAAGTTTGGTGCCGCCTTTGTCGGTAGCGGCAATATCGGCATTATAGTCAGCGTTGTCCAGCCAGATTACAGAATTGTCGCTGTCCTCGGTGATTTCGATATAGTAACCGCGCTTGCCCAGCGGAGTGTTGGCCATGCCGGGATGATTGATGTCTGTCCAATCGCCAAAATAGCCTGTGGGCGCTTTGCTTTCCACGATGATAAACTTGCCCGTATTACGCTGGGTGTAGTAAAGGGTATGCCGCATGGAATCCGTGGTCACATAGGCTGCACTGTTGATGACCGCATAAGTGCCATCGCCTTGGCGCTGCACACTGTAAGTGTTGTAACCGCCGGTGGGCTGGTATTTGCCTGTTACAGTATCCCACTGGAAAATCTCATATTGCGCGTCGGCAGCAATCTGATTGCCGGTTTCACTGTCGGTTTTCTTGATGTTGACCTGCAAGGACCATTCATCGTTTTTCATCAGATAGGCATTGTTGGAATTGGCCGGTACAGAAATAGTCTGGTTGCTGCCGTTGCTGCCCCAATACATTGCAAAACCGTAAGGAACACCCACTTCCTCATAGCGGAATTTGACGTTCGCCAGTTCTGCCTTTGCAGATGCAACCGCATTGTCCACCATGCGCTGAGCCTCGCCCTGCAACTCGGCAATCGCAGCATCGCGGGCGCTGTCGGCGGCTGCATCGGCTTCATCCTGCGTGGTGTAGGGGCCTACTCGCCCGCTGCGGCTGTCGGTGGTTTTGCTTACGGGTAGTGCAGCGTCCAACTTGCGGATTCAGCACCGCCATTGTTTTGGAAATTGTCATCGTTGGTGTGGCCAGAAGTGGTAACGGTCTGTTTATCTGCGGGAGAAATATTCCATGTGCCGCCGTCAATAGTACCGCTTTTGGTGATGGGTTCAATCTCGATGGTCGCGCCGTCCACCTTTTCATTGGTTTTAAGCTGCACCTTGTCGGTGATGATGCCGTAGTCAAAATCAAAGCTGCCGCTTGCGGTCTGCGCAGGGGCTTCCCAGTTGGCGTAAATTTCCTGCACGATGGGTTTGGGATTCGGTTCGTCATCGGAGATTTCGGGGCCAATCACAGCCACAGTCTGCCAGCCCGCGCGGCCTGGCTGATAGATATAGGTGTAGTAGCCACGGGCGGATGCGTAGGCGTCTGTGCCCTCCAACAGCGCCTGTGCGGATCCCATAAGAATTTTAGCGGCGGTGCTGTCGGGGTAATTCTCGATAATCTGCATCTGCGCATCTGTATAGATCGTGCGGCAGGAATCCAGCAAACTCGGCGCTTCTGCGGAGAGTGCAACCGGAGGGAGCTCCTGCATACCGAGCGAAAGCTGGGTCAAACCGCCCCAGATTCTGTACTGGTTGCCATAGTGGTCGCCGGTACATACTGGTCTGCGCCAACCATAGAAGTATTGACATAAGTGTACGTTGGACAGTTCTTGGGCTGGCCGTCTGCGCCGGGGGTGCAGCAGTAGGCGGGTTCGCCGTTGAACCAGATCAGCCAAGTGCCGTTGACCTTGGCAACCTTGGTGATCTTGCCACTTGTTACGTCGGGGATAGGGCGTTCGCTGTAGGCAGCAATACCGGCATCAGCAAACGGAGATGCCACCGTGTGTTCACGGTCAATGGTGACATACAGCGTTTTAGTCTGCGTGCTGCCGTCCGAGCCGGTGTAGACAAGCTGTGCGTTAAAATCGGCAGCGGCCTGTACATATACGCCCATGACGGCGGCAGAGGTTTCATGGTAGCTATTGTGCAGCAAGGCATCGGCATCAGTGGCGGGTTCGCCGTAAAAGTCCAGCAAGGTCACGCCATCCGGCAGGATCATGTCGGTGCTGCTGCCGTCTGCGGGATATTCGACCTGCGCCATAATGGGAACAATGGCATAGTCTGCGCCGTCCAACAGGGGCGCTGCCATGGTAAGACCGTCATTGTCCAGTGCAGCGGCGGTCAGATAGCTGTCGCTGGTTTCTTCCAGTTGGCTTTCGGGCCACTCGGAAATACCGATTTTAGTTTCACCAGTGGCAACCGGCAAACCCTCGCTGCCGATGTAGGAACCAATGGGTGTATCGGGCAAGTCAGTGTACAGTTCCGCGCCGACAACGGCAGCAGAGATTTCTTCTTCAGCGGGCTGCTCTTCTGCCGTTTCCGGGGTAGCTTCGGTTACATCCTCACCGGGGTCGGGGCTGCTCTCGTCGGTCTGGCCGTTGTCTGTTTCAGACGGCTCGGTCTGCTGCTCCATCTGCACGGTTTCCTCGGTGGGCTGCGGTGTGGGTTCCTCCGCAAACGCCGCACCGGGCAGCATGGAGCAGAGCATTACCGCCGCCGCAAACAGCGCGGTAACGCGTTGCTTCAATTTATAATGTGTTTCTTTCATTGTGAAATCCTTTCAAAACAGAGATTTTTTCACGAAAAAAAGCGCCTGCAAAATGCAGACGCTGCGGTTATCTTTCGGGGGTATCTTGGGCGGGCTGGCCTTTTGCTTTTTCAAATTTTCGCACTTGGCTTACAAAACCGTCCAATAGGCAGGTATGCGCTTGTAGGTCAGCGTAGTAACAGGAACGGTCAAATCCACGGCGATCCATATCTTTGATCGTGCGAATGGAATCTGCCCATTTTCTATTTATGAGCGAAATGCGACCATCTCCATCACGGGTTTGAATGGCCGCTGCCAACACATATTTTGTGCGCTCCAAACCATATTCCGCCACTACCTGTTCAACAGCGCCAGCGCCCAGCCGCATACCATCAAAGCGCTGTGCAAGCGCTGCGTCAATCTCGTCCCGACACCTTTCATTCAAGTGGCAAGACGCATGGTACTGCTGCAATTCGCCGTGTTCGCGGGCATAAGTGACGGACTGTCGATATACTTTTGGTGGGTTCTGCTGCTGCTCCTTTTTCAGCAAGTCATCTGCACGGTCTTCCACGCACTGAGCCACAATGCTCATATAATCGGTTTCCAGCTTGGAAAAATCCTTATACACATCCGCCAGCGGCGCGGGAGATTTCAGCAGCGCCCGCACCTGTGCAGGGGTGAGGTTCATTTCTTCCGTTGCAAGAATAATGTCCTCACGGACGCTGTACTCGTAGGCGTGATGTAGAATTTCTTCTGGCGGCTGTGCGGTCAGCCATAGGCAATAGGCGCTCTGCTCCACCCGCATTTTTTCGCAGAGCTGCTCCTGCAGGGTCATTCTTTTACCTCGCACACCAAAGAATTGGTTTCCAGCACATGACGCCAAAAATCGACCTGCCTGTCATAAGACATATTTTCATAGCAGACATCAATCAGCGTTGCATACAGCTTTTCCTCATCTTCAGGGGAAATGGCAAGAGAAATATTGTTTTGCGAACAATAGCACAGGTAATCAACAAGGTCGCCCATAGTATCTGCACCGCTGTTCTCCAACAATTCTTCCCACTCGTGCGGAAAACCGAGATCTTCCAGCACAATATCCACCGTGTCGTCACACATAGGAATGCTTACGGTTACTTCCTCTCCCGGATGCGGGCTGAAACAGTCCAAAATAGGTAAACAGCCAGCGTGTCCGGCTGCATCTGCCAATGTGTTGGCTAACAGACTCATCATTTCATCGTGCGTCATAAAATCCTCCGAAGCAGATAAGATCCCACAAAAATTACGACTGCATACTGAATAAATCACTTCGTGTATGCAAATCATTCAACATCTCTCCATTCCAAGGAGTTGTTTTCAAGCATATCTTCCCAAAATACCATCTTGCCGTCCATGTCCATATTCTCATAGCAGATTTTGAGCAACGCAGTAAAAAGAACATCATCGGCACTTGAATTTTCGGATTTGCTTTTGTTTAGATAATCGGCAACGTCTCCAATCGTTTCAGCACCGATTTTTTTCAGTAACGGTTCGCACTCTTCCGGCCAGATTTCGCTGCCCACCGGCATGATGCGCATAACACCGTCAATAGGATACTCTATGCGAGTTTTATCCTCCTCGCACTGTGAGAAACCGGCTATAACGCTAATACAGCCCTCATACCTTGCCTTTGTAAGCAGGGTCAACGCTAATTCTTCAATAAGTTCGTCATAAATCATGTTTTCCTCCAATAGAAAAAGCGCCCACAAAAGTGAGCGCCCAGATAAAATATTCGGTTATGAGAACACCGGTAAACTTCCGTTTGCTGCATCTGTTTTCAGAATGGGGATCCAGTTGCTTTTGCCGTAGAGAAACCGCACGATATGCACCGTTTGCGTGGCATCGTCCACCGTGTAAAACGCAAGGTAATTCATAACGATGGTGAAGCGGATTCCCCATAAGGAAAGCAGTTTGTCGGAAACGACTTCAAATTTGTGCGGGAATTCTGCCAGTGCTCCGATTTTTTCGTCGGCCACATCCAACAGCTTGTCGGCGGCAGTTGGATTTTTCAGTACAAGGTCGATATAGTCGTAGGCGTTCGCCATATCGCGCTCGGCAGCGTGGGTAATGTGAATGTTGTATTTCATCTGCGCTCCCTGCGGTGGCGCAAATCAGCCATAACATCGGCAAAGGGGCGCGTGTTCCCAGCGTCAATGTCGGCAAGGCCCTCTTGCAGCTTGCTGTACAGTTCAATGCGGCCCGCCATTTCCTCATAGGTTTCCATGCTCATAACGGCAAGGTCGCCCTTACCGTTTTTGGTAATAAAGACAGGCTCGTTGTAGGCATGGCAGTAAGAGGAAATGTCATTGTAGTTGTTTCTCAAATCTGCGCTGGAACGAATGTTCGGCATAGATAGCACCTCTCTTTCATACAGAAATTATATCATAATTTGTGTATGAAAACAAGTGGGAGTTTTAGTTGAATGTGACAGTCCAGTAGGTATACTGCCCCTCGGCGGTGGAGCAAAACCAACAGGCCACACCCATGCTCGTAAAGCTGGCGTTGGTGATGTTGGCATAGTGGGCAGGACTGTTCTGCCAATAGCTGCATACGCTGCTGGCCGAGCCGATAGGCCCTGCCGCGCAGATTTCGCTGCGGGTAGTCATGCCGCTGTGGTCGAACGCACCGCCCGCGACAAAACATTCGCAGCGGGCATCTGCCGCCGCGCTCAGCCCGCCGTCCATTGCCAGCGGGAAAGTCCGCTGCTGCGCGGATGGCGTTGATGTTCTCCTGCACGGCCCAGTATGCGCTGTCGCTGCTGTCGATGCTCCACCATTGCTCCGTACCGGCTGCGAGGTCGAACGGCACCGCACCATAACTCATACTAACCTGTGCCGGAGTGGCGGCTACGGTTTCCTTCACCGGGGCTTGCGTGGGTTCTGCGGTGGGGACTGCCGTAGGCTCTGCTGTCGGCGCGGGCGTGGGGGCCTGTGTCGGTTCGGGTGTCGGCGCAGGGGTTGCAGTCTGCGCAGGTTCGGCGGTTGCAGCAGCTTCCACCGGCTGCGCAGTTTCTTCGGTGGCCGGTGAGATTTCCACCAGTGCAGCCGGTTCAGCCGCAAGAGTTTCATCCGCTGCCGATGCACACCCGGACAGCGCCAATGCTATGCCAAATGCAACAATAGATTTTTTCATAAAAACTACTCCTTTCATCCTTGGGGTGGTCGCGTATACGATTGGTCTTTCTGCCTTTAATCATAAAATTTATCGTTCCTCCTGTCCACGCTGTCGATTGTCGGTCTGACACTGTTGTTCCGGCTCGGTGTCGGTCACAATGTCTTTGTCGTTCATGTTCAGCAGTCCCTCCAGCACCGCAAGACGCTTACTCTTTTCAGTCAGTTCCGTTGCCTGTGGAAATGGCCGCTTGACTTCTTCCTCGGCGCTGGCAAGCTGCTGTTCCAACTGGATTTGCATATTGCGGGTCTTTTCAATGCTCGGTTCAATACCATTTGCCAAATTGGAAAGGCGTGTCAGATTGCCCAGCACATCAGCTCCCAGCTGAGTGCTATATGTACCAGAGCCAACCAATCTTGCATGGTACTCGTTGCCAAAAGACAGATGTTGGATTTGCAGTTCCATACCCTTGAAATACCCGATAGGTACGGGCTTTTCGCTATTCAGTGCCAAGCCCAGCAGACCTAACAGGGCTTTCCCCGCAGGTTCTTTTTCGTAGTAAACTTTCTTTTCCAACTGGATACAGAAAACATCTTTGCCATCCGCATCCACTACGGAGTGTTCCTTTACGGTGGCGGCGTCTACCGTGGCATTTTCAATCTGTTCTTTGCATTTTCGGATTTCAGCCGGGAAGCCGATGGCAATTTTATTTTCCAGTTCATAACGCTGGCTGTCATGAGCAGCTTTCAGTGTTTTAAGACGGGTCAACTGCACGTCCAAGTCCATCTTTTCCTTGATAAGCGGATTGCCTGCCGCCAATGCCTTTACCTCGGCGTAGGACAGTGCGGCCTCGTCCATATCATCGCAGCTGCGAGCCGGAGATTTTGAGGTCATGATCTGTCCGATGAATTTTTGCTTATTTTCGATAAGCTGCCATGAGTAGGCATCAAATGTACCTTCGGTGACATAACGGAAAACATAGACCTCCTTATTTTCATTGCCCTGTCGTAATATTCTGCCCTCACGCTGCTCAATATCAGATGGCCGCCACGGTACATCCAGATGGTGCAACGCAATCAGCCGCTTTTGGACATTGGTTCCGGCTCCCATTTTGGCGGTGCTGCCCATCAGCACACGCACTGCACCACTGCGAACTTTTCCGAAAAGTTCCGTCTTGCGGGCATCGGTGTTCGCTTCATGGATGAAGGCAATTTCTGTTTCGGGGATTCCGCGTTCGATCAGCTTTGCTTTCATGTCATCGTAGACATTGAAAACGCCCGCCTTGGGCGTAGACAGATCGCAGAAAACAAGCTGCGCACTGCGTTGAGGCATGGTCTGCTCCCATATCTCAAAAATTTTGCCCACACAGATATTGACCTTGCTGTCAAGATCGTCGGGCAAGTCGGTAGATCAAGCGCTGATCCAGCGCCAACTTGCGTCCGTCGTTAGTGATTTTAAGCATATTGTCCTCATAGGGCTTTACCATTTTATTGCGGATTTTGTCGGCCCGTTCGCCCAATTCCGCTACCATCTGTTTTTGTATTTCAGAGGGCTTTAGCTGGATGTTGGTCGGCTTGCCGCCCACAAGGGCAGGGACAGGCAGTTTCAGCATATCTGCTGTTTGAATGTCAGCGCATTCCTTGAACATTGCCATAAGTTCCGGCAGATTGAAAAAACGAGCAAAGCGTGTTTTTGTGCGGTAGCCGGTTCCCTCCGGCGCAAGTTCGATGGCTGTGACGGTTTCGCCAAAGGTGGCCGCCCAACTATCAAAGTTTGCAAGGCCGTTGCGTTCCAAGGTGTACTGCTGCAAATAGCGCTGCATGGTATACAGCTCGGTCATGCTGTTGGAAATGGGTGTGCCTGTGGCAAACGTTACGCCGCGTGCTCCGGTGATTTCATCAAGGTACTGGCACTTCATAAACAGGTCACTGGCCTTCTGGCTCTCGGTAGTGCTGATACCCGCGATGTTGTGCATCTTTGTAACGGTCATGAGGTTCTTGAAATTGTGTGCTTCATCGACCATGAGGGAGTCTGCGCCCAGTTCCTCAAAAGTCACCACATCATCCCGCTTCGGGGCGTCCAGCAAATTTGACAGCTTGGTTTTCAACTGCTTTTCTTACTTTCCAACTGCTTGACGGTCAGACGGCTGTCGCTGTTGTCCATGCTCCAACTGCATCTCCAGTTCGTCAATTTGCTTGCGGATAAACTCGGCTTTTCTGGCATCGGAAAGTGGAATCTTTTCAAACTGGCTGTGACCGATTACCACAATGTCATAGTTGCCGGTGGCGATTTTGGCACAAAACCGTTTACGGTTTGACTTTTCAAAATCGCGCTGCGTTGTCACCAAGATGTTTGCGTTGGGGTATAGCTTCAGCGCTTCACTGGCAAATTGGCCTGTCAGATGATTTGGCACGGCGACAAGTGTTTTGCTGCATAATCCCAATCGCTTTTTCTCTATCGCGGCGGCGACCATCTCATAGGTCTTACCTGCGCCGACAGTGTGCGCCAGCAGTGTGTTGTGCCCGTACAAAATATGTGCAATGGCATTGCGCTGGTGGGACCGCAGTGCGATTTCCGGGTTCATGCCGAAAAACTGGATGTGGCTGCCGTCGTACTCACGGGGGCGGATGCAGTTGAACTTTTCATTGTACAGCACTACCAAACTTTCCCGGCGTTCACGGTCCTTGAAAATCCAGTCTTTAAAAGCATCTTCTATCATCCGCTGTTTGGCCTGTGCTTCTTCGGTGGCAGGACCATTGAGTTTATGCTGCTCCTTGCCGTTTTCGTCATAGATTGTATCGTAAATTTTGGTGGCCCGCAGGTTGAGTGCGTTCTCCAACAAATGATAGCCGTTGATACGTTTTGTGCCGTAGGTGTTCGTGACGCGGATATTATCGTTGCCTAGGCTCTTGTTGGAAATATACCAGTTATTCAGATATTCATTGTAACGGACAGCTATTTTCTGTTCGCGGTAGGTTGACTGAAAAAGTTCATCGGCAAACTGCTTGATGATTTCCGACCCGATCCATGTGACACCCAACCGAACCGTTATCTCGCCCGCAGTCAAGTCCTTGGGCTGCACCTGTTCCAACGCTTCTACATTGATGCGGAATGCCGGGTCTTGGTCGGCGGCAACATGAGCAATACGCAGCTTTTCGCGTACATTGCCGGATAAATACTCATCCGCCATAAGGTAAACAGGGCTGCCGTCCTCCTGTTTGCGGAAAGGCTCTACAAAAATAACGCCCGCCAGTTCCTTAGCAAGCGTTGCTTCATCTTTCCCGGTAAGGTGCATCATGTAGGGCATATCGACCTTGGCACGTTCCCCGATGCTCAGTGCCAGTGCATCCGATGCCGTGTCGGCGTGGTCGGGTATCTGCGCAGAGCGGATAGTCCTTTTGGTGAACATATCCGACTTGCTGATAAAGTTTCCTTTTTCATCGACATTTTCCAGTGAACACAGCAAATAGTAGCTGCTGTCATCCGGAAAGACAACCGCGCTGCGGCTGTTGATAAGGCCGTGCTTGGCGCTGAAGGCATCATACTGGCGGTTAAGCTGGGCTTGCAGACGGTGGATTTCCTCGTCCGACAAGTCCTGCAACTGCGCATCGATCAGAGCGCGGGTGGTATCGCGCAGTTCCACCAGTTTGCGGATACGCTCGGCAGATGCTGCGTTGGGATTACATTCCCGCATGACTGCGCCTTCGCGGTAATAGATTTTATCGTCCTTTACCGTGTAGCTGAAATTACGCACAAAGGGATCGGCATCAATGTACTTGGTGTCCTCGCCGCTTTCTTCCTGCACAGAGATTTCGGCTTTTGTCAGCGTGGCGGTCAAGTGCTGCATAGCAGTGTCGATTTGCGTTTCCAGCAACGGCTTTCCGAAACGGTCCACCGCATCGGGGTCTATTGGCTGGCAGGTGGAAGTCGGGCCATACGGACCGGCGACTATCTCCATTCTGCCGCAAATCATTTCAGGGTGCTCCACAAAGTAGCGGTTCATGGTAATGCCGTTGGCATCTTCTGCAAGGTGCAGCCAAGGCTCGTCCTGCTGGCGCAGCGTATCGCGCTTTTGCAGAAATATTACATCGGTCATGATCTTTGTGCCGCTGCCCTTGAACGCATTGTTGGGCAAGCGCACCGCACCGATGAGGTCGCAGCGCTCGGCAATGTACTTGCGGGCGCGGTCATCCTTTTTGTCCAATGTGCCGCTGGAGGTGATGAACGCCATGATGCCGCCGGTGCGCAGCTTGTCGATGCTCTTGGCAAAGAAATAGTCGTGAATGGGAAAATGCAGCCGGTTATACTGCGGGTCATTGACTTGGAAATTGCCGAAAGGGACATTGCCAATAACGCAGTCAAAATAGTTGTCGGGGAGAAGCGCATTTTCATAGCCGGTTACTTGGATATTGGCCTTTGATATAGCTGCTTTGAGATGCGGCCTGTGATGCTGTCCAATTCTACGCCGTAGAATTTGGCATCACTGCTGCCAAAATGTCCGTGTGCGAGAAATGCGCCTGTGCCCATGCTGGGTTCTAGGATTTTGCCGCCCTTTACGCCGAAGCGCTCCAGTGCGCGGTAGATGGGGTGGATAACGGTGGCAGGGGTATAAAACGCCGTCAGGGTGCTGCTGCGGGCAGCTTCGTATTCGGATTCAGACAATGCTGCTTTCAGCTGGCTGTACTCGTTCGACCATGTACTTTTGTTCGGGTCGAACGCATCCGAAAGCCCGCCCCAGCCCGTGTACTGCGCTAAAATTTTCTGCTCATCCTCAAAAGCAGGGCTGCCGCCGTTCGCTACGCGCTGCTCAATTTCTTTCAGCTTTTGGATAGCGGCAATGTTGGCTGCAAACTTTCGCGCGGTGCTGTCGGCAGGTTGTCCAGATAGGGTGCTTCATAGGTAATGGGTTCACGGTGGTAAGGTTCATCTTCTGCCGAAAGCCGTTCTGCGTCCGCCATAACCTGTGCCACAAAGGGGCTGGGTTCTTCGATGACTTCGCCCACGATGGGTTCGGCAGTTTCTTCCGGCTGCTCTTGGCGGCTTGGAACTTCCGAGTGGCGGATAGTGCTGCATTTTTGGTGGTTGGCAGCAAGCAGCCGCGCAAACTCTTCGTGGCTGACGGCACGGCCTACCAGCGGGAAACTTTCATCCCGCAGATGAATGTTTTCCCTGCCGATTTCCTCCACGGTAAAGGGTCTGGCATCTTCCAGATAAACCGTGCTGCCGATAGTTACAGGTGATTTTTCGACTTTTCTTGTAGTCGGATGATGCTTTTCAAACTCTGCTTCGGCGGTATTGATAAAATCCGAGAAAGCGCTGTTTTCAATACCTGCGCGGCAAGCTCGTGGTTATCTTGGAAGTAGTCGATATGGACAATGTTACCGTCAACCTCATAGCGGATTTCGTTCCGCAGAAGATTGGCATACACTTGGATTTCGTGCTCATCGTCCTCGGTGGTAGAGTAAGCAAACTCCACGCGGGTCAAGTCGGAGAAATTCGGCTCGTTTAGCCCCTCATTCTCACAGAAATCCGTGATGGCGTGTTTTGCATGATCGAGGGCGGCATCGTTCGCTGCACGGGCGGCTTGCTGTTCTGCTGCCCATGCCTGATAGGGGGCTTTTTCGGCATCGGTCAGATACTGGTCGTTGTAAACCAAAAGCCGCAGGCGTTGGGCAACCTCTTTCCACTTCAAAACGCGGCGATACTCGCCGTCCTCTGTACGTCGGGTGATTTCAAGATTTTTGCCCATGTGGTCAAGAAAGCCATGCCCACCATCGCGGAAGATCCATGTGCCGCCGCCGATGCCGTATTCTTTTTTCAGCCAGCGGGCTTGATCTTCCTCGATAGGAAGTACCTGTGCAGAGAGATATTGCTGAATGCGAAATTTGCTATCTTCAAACCCGCCGCCTTTGCACAGTGCATCGGTAATGTCCTGCTCCGTAATGTACTTGCCGGATGCATCAATGACGGGCTTGTTCCACTTTTTGACTTCTGCCGCAAGGTCGATGTTTTTAACCTGTTTCTCATGGCTCGGCAGCCCTGCCTTTTCAGAATCTTCGGGGGTAAGGGTAAGCTGCTCCATCTGCTGCTGCACGGGTGCTGCTTTGATGGGAACAATCAGCCGCCCTTCCTCGATAAGGTCAGCAATCTTTGCTGCAACAGCATCCCATGTCAGATTGACCTGTGCTGTTTTGGTAAGATAGTTGCCCTCCCAAAGTTCAAGGTACATATCATGCCGGATAAAACCCACGGTATGGTCATCCACGAACAAATATGTATAAATTTGCTTGTAACAGTGCTTGCAAAAGGCGCTGCGCTCGGCAAGGTCGGGATGCTCATTGAAATATTCCAGAATAGCCGCATTGTCGGCACGGCTGGAGGAGTCCTTCGCCAGCAAGCCTAGAATCAGTTCATCGCTCAGCGGCGGCAAATCAGAAATGGTATAGAAAAAGCGGAGGGCGTTGTATCGCTCTCCGCTTGGGGCTCTTGTGTTACAGGCTGTAAATCTGCTGCATCGCCAGTTCCTCGGCTTGGGCCTGCAAGGCGTTCATCCACTGCGTCCAGCCCATCGGGTCGGTCTGCCGGTTCGGGGCGGTGCTCTGCTGCATCAGCGTTTGCATGGTCTGCTCGATCTGCCGGTGTACTGCGTTGTCCATCTCCGCCAGATGCGGATACAGCGTTCCCTCCAGCATCATCTCGTCGAACACCATCGGGGCGTTCTCCTGCAAGAATTTCCGGCGCAGGCTGCCGTACTTGCCGATCTCCGGCATCGGCGGCTCGTTCAGCGTCAGCGCCGGGATTTGGTAGCCGTTCACCATCATGTACTCCATTGTTGACCTCCTTGGTGTTATTGGTTTCTTCCTGTTTGTCACCATAATAGCGGACTTTTTCGGCGCGTGCAACACTGTCGATTTCTCTCGTGATGCTGCCGATCTGCTGCATGAGAGGCCGTGCCGCCTGTTGGCAAGCGCTGCCCAAACACAGAGCAATGCGGTTTGTGTCAAACTGGTTCACGGACTCAAGCGCAGACAGGTCCAGCCGCGCAGTATCCACGCCGCACCGCAGCGCGGCCATATACAGACAGCTTTGGGTGATAAGCTGTAAAAATAGCTGCCGCTGTTCGTCTGGCTTGGCCCACTGTAAGCTGCTGCCGTCTATGGCCTTTTCCAGCGCGGTTGTGAACATGGCGCTGCGCTGGGCAACGCAGGATGTGGAGAGCATGAGGAGGGCGCTCTGGATGCTGTCGGCGTGATTATCCGCTACAATTTTATCCCAAACAGGCCGCCAGTTCTGGTCTGTAACGACCCACGGCAGCGCTTCGGGAATCTCTGCGCGGGGGATGGTATCGGAAATGTCAAACAGATACCGCAGCCGGGAAGAATTGGCGCGAGTGTCAAATACCGCGATACCGTGCGCGCCGCGCTTGACCCAGCGGCCCGCATTATTATTCCAGTAGGCTATGTCGGCCACAGCTGTGGCGGTGGGGCTTTGCTCGTGAATCAAAAGCTGGTTCGGGAAACTATAATTATAAGCAATGGCCGCTGTCCGCAAAAATGCTTTCCAGCGGTCACTGCTCTCCGTGACGGCGTGCAGTTGCTTTTTGGCAAGCGCACGGATATTTTCGTATTTAGCCATAGGCTGCTCCTTATCGCTCGTGCTGTTCTGCTTTTGACGGTGTGGCATTTTCAAGTTCCGGCAACAAGTTATCTACCTGCTTATACCCAATCGGCTGAACATAAAAAGCGTGTGTCTCGTTATCTTTGTGTGTCACAATAATATCGCTGACAGAGACGGAACGCATAGTTTTGGCGTTTGGACGGTCATCCCGATTATGCCGTGAATAAATTTTCTCTAATTTTGCGTCCTGCCGCTCCTGCTCACTCGAAAAGAGATTATCGAGTGAGGGCAGATTGATGTTGCTGCCGTACTCTCTCATTCTCCGTCACCTCCTTGGCAAGCGCTTTGTATGCCAAACTGGCCGGGCCGTTGGCATCGTAGGTCAGCACGCTATGTGTACTGGCGGCGCTTTCTGCTGTGCGCGTACTGACCGGGATTTCTGCACGGTAGATTTTCAGCGCGTGACCGTAGGCGCTGCGCAGGGCAGCACACACATCTTTGGAAAGGTTTGTCCGCTTGTCCACCATCGTCAGCACAATGCCGTCAATATCCAACCGGGGATTGATACGGCGCTTTACTTGGTTGACGGATTTGAACAGGGACACCAGACCTTTGAGGGCGAAATGCTGCGCCTGCACAGGAATCAACACCCTGTCAGCCGCAACAAGCGATGCTACGGTGATGATACCCAGCGAGGGCATACAGTCGATCAAGCAGTAGTCATATTTATCCTTAAACGGCTCCAGTGCCTGTTCCATGATTTTTTCGTGCGCCATAACGTTTACAAGGCTCACTTCCATATCGGACAGACCAATGTCGGAAGGAATGAAATCCACCTTTTCTTCATGGTGAATTACTACTTCTGGCGGCTTTTCGTCCTTGATAACAGATTCCATTAGGTCACTGATTGTTGCGCCGTTTTCGGTGCCCGCATAGCCGAGATAGCTGCTCAAATCACCCTGCGGGTCGGCGTCCACCAACAGCACCTTGTAGCCCATCGCCGCAAGTGCTGTGCCAAGATTTACGGTGGTGGTCGTTTTACCCACGCCGCCTTTTTGGTTTGCAACTGCAATAGTTTTCATATTCCGCTCCTTTACCGTTCCATGCTGATAAGTCTACGAGCCGCCAGCAGATAGTCGTTATAATCCTTGCCTATGGCCGGGGGCGCGTCCTGTACGATATATCCGCGTTCTGCAAGCTGTTTCGCAACAATTTTTGTGAAGTTTCGTCCGGGGTCGTCACGGTCAAAGCAAAGCGACACGCGCTTTACTTCGGGATGCTGCTGCAAAAAGTAGTCAATCGGCTGATGGTTCAGCCCGCCCAGCGCCAAGTAGTGGACACTGCGCCACGGGGAATCATGTTTGTACTGCCGCAGTGTTGCGCCGGACATAGCATCAATGGGGGCTTCGTAGATTTCCACGGTATCGCAGGTTTCCGATTCGGCGGGAATCAGAAAGCCATACTGTTTTTGGCTGCCCGCGACATCTCCGCGAAAGCTGCCTTGACAGCCGCGCTGAAAAGCAGAGCGAGGTACGCCGTTTTCATCTTTGCCTACAAAAACACAGTTGCGGTAGTTGCCGCGCGTAGTTTGGTATAGGATTCCACTACCCACACAGTAGCGCAGCACTTTCGGGCTGATGCCACGGTGCATCAGATAGGCCGTTGTAGCTTCGGCGTTCCTGTCCGCAGGCGGCAGCACAAAGGGGCGGGATGTCTGCTGCTGCACAGGTGCTGCCTTAGCCGTCTGAACAAAGACCGGCATCGGTGTCATTTCGTTCAGCAACCGTACCGCTGAGACAAAATCCATGCCCTCGACCTTTACCAGATAGTCGAGTGCATTGTTGCCACCCTTGCTCTGCGAAAACCAGTGAAACAGCCCATTTGCGGGCGTGATAACAAGGCTGCTGTGCGTCTTGGTGCAATACTCCTTGTCCGTTTTGCGAACCAGTTCGCCGGGGTGATAGGTTTGAAGATACTGCATCACGCTGATACGCCGCGCAGCTTCGATATTTTTCTGATATTTGCCCATGATGACCTCCGATTTTTGAAATAAAAAAAGCACCTTGCCTGTGGACAGGTAAGATGCTTATAAGAACCGATATTCTCTTTTTCAGTTGGCTGTTTCTTCAGCCAGCTGGAGAGGGGGTGTGGGGGAGAGGAACGCGCCGCGCCCTATTCCTATAAAAAGATATAGTTTCCCCTTGGATGGTTGGTATGATGTGACATAGTGGCAGAATGACATTTCTTAAATAATAGCGGGTCGCCAAACCGTTAGATAGTAAAAAAATGTCCGCTATTGGGTACTGCCGTTTTTTATGTGCCTCTACTTTCCGAATGCGTTGTTTTTTTGTCTGCCATTTTTGAAAGATTGTCCACAAAGCGAGAATGATTTCTCAACTACATTGGTCTGTCAAATTTTCAATCGTGAGTACGTCCGAAAATCAAAATTGTATCGTGGATAGGTGCTTTTCACTAAAAGGGCAGGTAATAAGTTCCTTGAAATTCCTAAAAAATCCACCAAGTTCTTCTCACTTGGGCCGACTCAAAATCCGTTGGTGGTGACACCGTGTGGGTTCGACCCCCACCACCGGCACTGATATAAAACCCCAAAAGGCGCAGAGCTTTTTGGGGTCTTTTTTTGCATGGTCACGGGGGTCGAACAGGGCGGCACGGCTAAGCCGCGCACAAAAGTCTCCGGTGGAGACTTTTGAGGCCCACGCCCCCCACCACCGCTTAACAAAACAGCCCGGAACTGCCGCCTGCATTTGCGGTGGTTCCGGGCTGTTGCTTTACCTATTCACCTTGCAGCTGTCAACGTGCAGGTATGGGTTTCTGGAATGCCTTATGCCTTTTTGCTGTAATCGCGTGCGCCGTAAATGGCGGTGCCGATGCGCACAATGGTGGCACCCTCGCGGATGGCATCGGGGTAATCCCCGCTCATGCCCATGGAAAGGATATCCATTTTGGCGTTCTCATAATGGCGGTCAACAGCTTTTGCCAGCAGTTCCCGCATTTGGGCAAAGAACGCGCGGGTCTCATCCGGGGTTGCAGCTGCCGGTGGGATGGCCATCAGGCCGCGCAGGCGGATATGCGGCTGTGCGGCTGCCATATCCAGCAGGGGCCACAGGCTTTCGGCAGAAACGCCAGACTTGCTCTCTTCCCCGCCGATGTTGATCTCGATCAAAATTTCCTGGGTCAGGTTTGCGGCGGCAGCGGCGCGCTCCACCTTTTGCAGCAGGTGCTCGCTGTCCACGCTTTCAATCAAAGCAGCACGGCCCACCACTTTGTTGACCTTGTTGGTCTGCAAATGGCCGATAAAATGCCCCGGCTTACCGCAATAAGCGTTGGCGTCGGTCTTTTCCACCAGTTCCTGCACATGGTTTTCGCCAAACAGGTCAATGGGCAGAACGGCGCTGGCAATCACCTCTTCCACGGTGCGGGTCTTGCAGGCGGCGCACAGCAGAATATCTGCCGGGTCGCGGCCGGCTTCACGGGCGGCGGCGGCCATATTTTCACGGATGTGGGCCACATTTTCGGCCATCATTGTCAGTTGTTCCTGTGTCAGCATGGTTCACATCTCCTGGTAAACGGCGCGGCTGCCGCCGATGTATTTGGGGCGGGTGCGGGCGCAGATGATGGGTGCAGCGCCGATCTGCTTGATGGTCAGGCGCACCGGCACGGCCACGCGCTTTAAGTGCATGCCAATCAGCGTACCGCCGATATCAATTCCGGCAGCGGCACGCACTTCCTCCACCAGAACCGGATGTTCAAACGCCTGCCAGCAGTTGGTTGCCCAGCTGCCGCCCGCATGGGGCTGCGGCACGGCGTTCACCTGTTCATAACCATACTTTTCGGCAGCTTCCTGCTCGATGACAATGGCGCGATTCAGGTGTTCGCAGCACTGGGCCGCCAGATAGACGCCCTGCGCTTTGAGCACCGGCAGAATACCCGCCAGCACAGCCGCGGCGGCTTCCATGCTGCTGTCCTTGCCAATATGCCCGCCAACGATCTCGCTGGAAGAGCAGCCGACTACAAAAATATCCCCGGCGCGCAGGTGTGCAGCCGCCAGCAGTTCTTCCGCTGCCTGGCGTGCCTGCGCCGTAATGGCGGCGCAATCCGGTTTTTGAACGGTGTTTTGTTCCATAATCTACCCACCTTTTTCATTTATTGATCCGGCATTATTATAACACGGGATGCAAGGTTTGTACATTCTTAAACGGTTCTAAACCAATCTTACCCCCATACAAAAACGGTGCAGCAAAGCCGCAGCCTGCTGCACCGTTTTGGGGCACTGCTGAAAACAAACTTATTCTCAGCGCTTGATATCGTAATTCATGTTCATCAGGTTGCGGATGGTGGAAACATCATCGGTGATGTTGGCATCGCCATGGATGGTGTGCTTGATGGCGGAGCTTGCCACCGCAAAGTTGACCATATCCATCGGCTTGTAGTTGTGCAGCATGGCGTAAATCAGGCCGCTGGCAAATGCATCGCCGCCGCCTACACGGTCCAGAATATTAAAGGTAAACAGCTTGCTTTCAAAGGTATGGTCCTCATACCACATAAAGGCTTTCAGGCTGTTCTCGGAGCCGGAATGGGCATAACGCACATGGCGGGCAATGCACTTGATGTTGGGGTAACGCTCCACAAAGCGCTGGAAGATCTCATCCTGCTGTTCATAGCTGGGCTGTAGGGGCACGCCGTCTTTCCAGTCGCCCTGGGCGTGGTCGGCATCGTCTTTCCACAGGTGGTAAGGCTCAATGCCAAACAGAACATCCACATAGGGCAGGCACTTGGTGCAGTAGTCACGGGCTTCTTCCCAAGCCCACAGGGTGGAGCGGAAGTTGCCGTCAAAGCTGACGGTCAGGCCCTTTTCCTTGGCTTTTTTCAGGCAGGCCATCACAAAATCGGCGCAGTTCTGGCCCAAAGCCGGGGTAATGCCGGAAAGATGCAGCCAGTCAAAGCCGTCCAGCAGGGCGTCCAGATCCACTTTGGAAAGGTCATACTCAGTAAAAGCGGAGTGCTTGCGGTCGTAAGTAACCTTGCTGGGGCGGATGCCGTAACCGGTTTCCAGGTAATAGGTGCCCAGACGATGGGTCGGGGTTTCCTCCGGGGTGGAAAGGATCATCGGGGTGCAGTGCACATCATTGGAGCGCAGCCAGCGCACCGCACTTTTGCCCAAAGAGTTGTTGGGCACCACGCTGAAAAACGTGCTGTCCACCCAGGTTGGCAAGAGCCAGGGCAATGTTGGCCTCGCTGCCTCCATAGCTGGCTTCAAAGTTGGAAGCCATACGGATCTTTTCATAGTTCGGCGGGGTCAGGCGCAGCATGACCTCACCAATCGTAATAAATTTAGCCGGGCTGTCGTTATGCAGGAGCAGGGGGTTAAAATGTTCCATAACATCTACCTCTCTTTTCTGGTCCCACGGGCAAAACCAGGTCATGGCCCGCCGCAGGGTTTGTTATGTCGTATTTATTGTACCGTATTTTCGTCCCGGTTTCAACGATTTTTACACAAACTGCGCTCATATTTTGCGTTCCTTTTCACTGTTGCACAAAAAGGGCGGTACCGGGCGGCAAAAAACATCGCACACCCATGATTTTTTGTCGCCCGGTTCAATTACATTTTAATGTCTTTTATTGTATAATAGTAGAAACTGTGCCCTGGCGGCGGCTGCCGCGCGGGGTGTTGATACAAGTGCCGCACAAAACAGCGTTCTGACGTTTTATGCGGGCCATAAATCTGAAGGGAGCCAAACATGGCCGAAACAATGCAGGTCTCCGCGCAGCTGCCTGGACCCACCTGAAAAAATACCAACCGCTGATCCATGAACTTGTCAGCCGCGATCTGAAAGTCAAATACCGCCGCAGCTTTCTGGGTTACATCTGGAGCATTTTGAACCCGCTGCTGATGATGCTGCTGCAAAGCATCATCTTTTCGTACATGTTCCGCAACGATATCCCAAACTTCCCGCTTTACCTGATCTGCGGCAACACCTTGTTTACCTTTTTCAATGAGACCACCAGCATGGGCCTGACTTCTGTTATCCAGAACGCCCCGCTGATCAAAAAGGTGTACATTCCCAAGTTCATCTTCCCCGTCAGCCAGGCGGTTTCCCGCTTTGTCACCATGCTGTTCAGCTTTGGTGCGGTTCTGCTGGTCATGATCTTTACCCGTGCCACCTTCTATTGGACCATCTTTTTGAGCTGGCTGCCGCTGGTGCTGCTCTTCTTTTTCAGCTGCGGGCTGGGGCTGCTGCTTTCCGCGCTGGCGGTGTATTTCCGTGATATGATGCACCTGTACAGTATCCTTACCATGGGTTGGATGTACGCCACCCCGCTGTTCTACCCCATCACCGCCCTGCCGGAAACCCTGCAGAAACTGCTGAAGCTGAACCCGCTGTACCACTACATCAACCTGTTCCGCAACCTGATGATGTACGGCAACATTCCCGGCCCCAACACCTGGATTGCCTGCATTTTTTGCGCCGTTGCCTCTATGGCTATTGGCCTGTTGGTGTTCCGCAAGCTGCAAAAGAACTTTATCCTGTATATCTGACGTGAGGTAACGTATGGACGAGATTATTAAAGTCAATGACGTTTCCATGCGCTTTAACCTTGCGCAGGAAAAAACTGAGACCCTGAAAGAATACACCGTAAAACTGCTGACCCACAAGCTGTTTTTTAACGAATTTTACGCACTGAAACATGTTTCTTTCAGCATGAAGCGCGGCGAATCCCTGGCGCTGATCGGGCGCAACGGCAGCGGCAAAAGCACCATGCTGAAAGTGATTTCCGGCGTGATGTACCCCTCCGGCGGCAGCGTTGCCGTCAACGGCGAAATTGCCCCCATGATCGAGCTGGGCGCCGGTTTTGACATGGATCTGACCGCGCGGGAAAACATTTTTCTGAACGGCGCGGTGCTTGGCCACGACCGGGACTATATGATGGAGCATTTTGACCGCATCATTGAATTTTCGGAGCTGAAAGATTTTGTGGATGTTCCGGTCAAAAACTTTTCCAGCGGCATGATCGCTCGTTTGGGCTTTTCCATTGCCACTGAAGTACAGGCCGACATTCTGGTTTGTGACGAAGTGCTGGCCGTTGGCGACTTTATGTTCCAGCAGAAATGCCACCGCCGCATGGAAGAGATGCTTTCCAACGGCACCACGCTGCTGTTCGTCAGCCATGATATCAACCAGGTGCAGCAGCTGTGCCAGCGCTCCATCTGGCTGGATCACGGTGTTCTGCGCGGGGATGGGCCATCGCGTGAAGTCTGCGCGGACTATGTGCGCGCTATGGAGGCCGGTGAAACCTGATGGAAAAGCTGCTGACGGTTTCGGTTGCCGCCTATAACGGCACTGCCACGCTGCAAAAAGCGCTTGAATCCTGCCTGGTGGCGGATGAAAGCCTGCAGGCGCTGCTGGATGTGATCATTATTGATGATGGCTCCACCGATGGCACCGCCGCGCTGGCGCAGGCCTTTGTGCAGGCACACCCCGGCAGTTTCCGGCTGGTGAGCAAGGTGAACGGCGGGTACGGCTCCACGCTGAATACCGCAGTGGAGCTGGCCTCCGGGCGGTACTTTCGCACGCTGGACTGCGATGACTGGTTTGACACCAATGCTTTGCAGACCCTTTTGCGCCGCCTGCAAAACTGCACGGCGGATGCGGTATACACCAACTACCGCACCGTGCAGGAAAACGGCAACGGAAAGGCCTTTGATGTCTGCTGCAAATTTGATACAAACCGTGTGTATGCTGTGGGTGAAGTGCAGCAGGCCACACCTGATTTGTGCATGGAGATGCACGCGCTGACCCTCTGCACCAAAACTCTGCGCGCCGCATGGCTCCATACCGAACATTGCAGCTACACTGATATGGGCTATACGTTTGTTGGCATGGCTGCGGCGCAGACCATCTGCTTTGTGCCGGTGGTTCTGTACCAGTACCGCCTGGGACGGGATGGCCAGAGCGTAAGCATGGCCAGCTACCGCGCCACACGCAGGATTACATCCGCGTAGCGCGCATTCTGTTGGATGCTGCCGAACCGCTGGCCGCACAGCCTGCCCCCGCCGGGCGGGACCTGCTGCTGGTGCAGCGGGCGCGGGATGTGGCGCAGTACCTGATTGAGCTGTACCTGCGCTTTCCCCCCGACCGTGAAACCGGCCTGGCCCTGCGCCGGTATGACGAGATGCTGTGCCAGACTTACCCACACATCGCTGCCATGATGACCAACAAAAACACCCGTCTGCTGCGGGCCGGGCGTTACCTGCCCTACCGCACATTGAGCGCATGGGCGCGCGGAAAACAATCCAACGGCGGCATTTTATAATGCTGTGCCGGATGCTTGAATACTTTGCCGGATATGATAAGGCAAAAAGTGAAAGGAGAATACCGTATGCTGCTGCAAAAGCTGCTTTGGCCCCGCGTGGGCATATGCACCGAGGACCGACTGTATTACCGTATGAAAGCCCCCAGCTTCCGCGATGAGGGGGATATCCTGCGCATTGAACAGGGCGAACGCGTCTGCTTTGATACCTACTTTAACAGCGTCAGCGCAGACAAATGGCGCCGCTACACCGCCGCGCAGAATTTTTCGCTGCGGCTGAAACTGAGCGGCAAGCTGCGTGTTGTGCTGTGCAGCCGCCATTTCATCAACAGCCAGGCGTGCGCGCCGTGCTGGCCGAAAAGTAGTGCAGGCGGATTCCGTGCAGAATTCTGCTTCGATTTTCCCAAGGGCGCTGACGGCATGCTGTTTTTTGAGCTGCAGGCCCTGAGCGGCAATGCCGCCTATTGCGGCGGCGCTTATGAGTGCGATGCCGCTGAAAAGGATGTGCAGCCCGTCAAAATCGGCGTGGATATCTGCACCTTCCGCCGGGAGCCGTTCGTTATGGGCAACATTGCCCGCATGCGCAGCGATATTTTGGAAAACGCCGCCAGCCCGCTGCACAACCACCTGGAAGTGTTTGTTTCCGATAACGGCCAGACGCTGGATTACGATAAGCTGAACAGCGATACCGTGCATGTTGTGCCCAACGCCAATGTGGGCGGTGCCGGCGGCTTTACCCGCGGCATGATCGAGATCCTGAAAGCCAACGAAAATGGCGCAGGCGTTACCCATGTACTGGTCATGGATGATGACATTGTGCTGGATACCGATGTGCTGCTGCGCACCTACACCCTGCTGAGCCTGCGCAAGTCGGAATATGCGGATGTATTTGTCGGCGGTGCCATGCTGCGGCTGGACCGCCCTAACATTCAGGTAGAAAACGGCGCCGCCTGGAACCAGGGCCAGTTGATCAGCCACAAAGCCAACTTTGATCTGACCAAGGTTGACCTGTGCGTTGCCAATGAGCTGGAAGAACACCATGAGTATAACGCCTGGTGGTACTGCTGCATCCCCATTGCCGTTGTGCGGCCGGACAACCTGCCCATGCCCATCTTTATCCGCGGCGATGACATTGAATACGGCCTACGCAACTGCAAACGCCTGGTCACCCTGAACGGCATCTGCGTATGGCATGAGCCGTTTGAGAGCAAGTATTCTTCCTCGATGTACTACTACATCCTGCGCAACCAGTGCATTGACAACAGCATGCACTGCCCCGGCTATGATGCCAACGCCCTGAAAGCCGACCTGCGCAGTCAGGTGATGGGCAGAAGTGAACCGCTACCGCTATAAGAATGCTGACCTGCTGATCCGCGGCGTGCGCGACTTTTTGAAAGGCATTGACTGGCTGGAACAGACCGATGCCGAAGCCCTGCACAAAGAGATTATGGCATATGGCTACAAGGCCCAGCCGGTGGACCAGCTGGATGTTCCGTTTGATTATTCCCGCTACCTGTACGCCACCAAAGAGGAAGAAAAAAACAAGGGCAAGCTGAAAAAACTCAAGGTCAAGCTGACCCGCAACGGCTGGCTGGTGCCCCCCACCCGCGAAAACACCGTTGTGAGCATGATGCACATGACCGCCTACAATGCTTACCGCGTGCAGAAGGTACTGAACTATGATTCCAACTCCCAGAAAGGCTTTGTGACCGAGCGCAGCAAGGAAGAATACAGCCGCTGCGTGCGCGAGATGAAAGCCTGCATGAAGGAGATCGACGCCCAGTTTGACGCTGCCGCCCGGAGCTACCGCGAGCGCTGCGGCGAAGTGCGCAGTCTGGACTTCTGGAAAAAGTATCTGAACCTGGACAAGTAATTTTACCGGGCCTATCCCCGGTTTTCCCTGGAAAGGAATCTTACACTTATGGCCAAAAAAAAGGCAAATTCGTTTGTTCTTACCATTGCGGGCATTGCTGCTGCCACCGTGATCGGCGTGGTCGGGGTCAAGCTGACCCCTGCCCCGCATGTGATTTTCAGCCTGGCCCCCAGCGCAGAACCACAGGCTACCGCTGAGCCGGAGCCCATCGGCTGCGTGCTGGCCGGTACCGGGCAGGTTGTGGATTTTGCGGATCCCGGCGCAGAGGAATATGTTCCCCTGCTGGATAGCGACAGCCAGAGCCTGACCGAGCGCTATGCCCTGCCCGCTTTGGAGCGGATGACCCAGTCCGACACCGAAAACCTGATTGCCCCTTTGCAGGTCATCCAGCGCATTCAGACCCTCGGTATTGCCCCTGCCACCTTTGATACCCCGGAGGCCAACTGGAAAAACCTGTACAACGCTGTCATGACCCGGCTGGCCCCCCTGGCCACCGCCGAAACCGCCCAGACTGTGAATTTTACCGGTTCCAGCCTGGCGGAACTGAATGCCTTTCTGGCAGCCAACCCCGGCAGCACGGTGGAGGTCATCTCCCCTGCTCTGGTGATGGATGCCACCCTGGTGGTACCCACTGGTACGATCCTGCACGGCAACGGCGCAGTGCTGACCCCCGGCAATGAAACGCTGGACAAAGCCATTGTTCTGGACCAGGCGGAAAATACCGCCGTGACCGGCTTTGTCATCAACGGCGGGTGCAATTACGGTGTGTATGTCAAGAATTCCAGCAGTTTCTATCTGGCTGACCTTGACATCAGCAATGTTTCCCTCAAGGGCTTTTGCGTTATGGGGGAGAACACCGGCTTTGCACTGGTCAATAACAGCATCCATGAAAACCAGAATGGTGCCATCTTCCTGAATGGCGAAATCAGCGACGGCGTAATCGAGGGCAACCGCATTGAAAATAACTCTGGTGCCCGCAACCTGACCGCCGGGCTGGTGCTCTGCTCCATGCCCATTGAGGACATTGAGACCGCCACAATCCGTTCCCGGATGAAATGCTGTACGATATTTTACAGTCTCCCCATCAGCTGGTTGTGCGCGGCAACACGGTTGCGCAGAACCATTCCTCCGGCATTTATTCGGAAAGCGGCTACCTGAACTATTATGTAGAGAACACGATCTACAAGAACGAAAGAGGGCATGTGCCTGGATTACGGCTCCTTCGGCAACTACATTTACCGGATGTGAGATCCGCCAGAACGGCGGCCGCAACCGCATGAGTGATGAGGATCTGGAAGCTGACTTTATTCTGGATCAGGGCCGCATGGCGGATGGTTCCTCCCCCGCCAAGCTGCCCGGCATCTCGCTGGATAACACCGCCTACAACACCATTTACGGCAACATTGTGCGGGACAATTACGGTTCCGGCATCAAGGCTGTGCGCTCGGCGTTCAGCAACACCATTCTGTGCAACCAGATCATTGACAACAACCGGGGTGCCAGCGATACCTTCCACTTCTTTGGTATTGAGCTCAGCACTGACCTGAACGCGGACGAAGCCGTGCAGGGCCTGGATTTTACCCCCTGCTATGAGAACATCATTGCCCGTAACACCATTTCCGGCGGGCATTACGCCGGGGTGTTTATGGGCGAAGATGCGTTCATGAATGATATTTTTGACAATACCTTTATGGACTGCACTGACTGGGCTATGGAATCCCTGGGTGAAAAATACAACTCTACCCTGAACAATATGGCAAACATGCCCACCCGCGGGATCGAACTTTCTAACGGTCAGGGCTGATGCCGCGAGGCTGCTACATGAAACAAACACTGCAAAATCGTTTCCCGCGCTGGTGGCTGCTGCTGGCTTTTGTGCTGAACTTTGCCATTGCCGCGGCTGCACTGCTGCCCTACATGATACGGGACGGCGGCCTGCTGTTGGTTGCGGCGGATTTTGACGCAGAACAGCTCTCCTACAACATGCTGTGCAACAACGCCATCAAAAGCGGCGAGGTGCTGTGGAACTGGCGCATTGATATTGGTTCAGACTTTGTATCCTCGTTCAGCTTTTACACCCTTGGCAGCCCGTTTTTCTGGCTGAGCTTTCTCTTCCCCGCCAGCGCGTTTCCCTATCTGGTCGGCTGGATCTATATGCTCAAATATGCTGTTGCCGGGCTGACCTCGTTTGCCTACTTCCGCCGCAATGCCAGCGAGAAAAGCGCCCTGCTTGGCAGTGTGTTGTATGCATTTTCCGGTTTTCCTGCATCAACGTGGTGTTCTATCACTTCCATGATGTGATTGCCCTGTTCCCGCTTTTGATGCTGGGGCTGGACAAACGCATGCAGGAGGGCAAAAAAGCTCCGTTCCTGTTTGCCGTCACCATCAACGCGCTGGTCAACTATTACTTCTTTATCGGGGAAGTTTTCTTCCTGGTGTTTTACTATATTACGCGGTATCTTTTTGGCGGCGAGGACGCACGCCCCGGGGCGGATCTGCGCAAAAATGCCCGCAAAATTCCGGCCTGCATCCTGGAAGGCTGTCTGGGCGTCGGCATGGCGGGGGTACTGTTCATCCCCTCCATTGCGGCGGTGCTCAATAATCCCCGCGTATCGGATCACATCAGCTTGAGCCAACTGACCTTTGACTGGCCCAATTACCTGCAAATGCTGCGGGCGCTCTTCTTCCCGGCGGAGAATATGTTCAATTTTTCCGCTGTGGTGCATGATAACTGGTATTCCATCGCGGCGTACCTGCCCTTGGTAGGCGTCTGCCTGGTTCTGGCTTATCTGCTGCGCTGGAAGTGGGACTGGCTGCATGTGCTGCTGGTGGGGCTGTTCCTTGTAGCAGCCAGCCCGGTCAGCAACAGTCTGTTCGTCATGTTCACCAGCGAGCCGTACCGCCGCTGGTATTACATGCTGGTGTTCCTGCTGGTGCTGGCCACCATCAAGGTGCTGGACCATCTGCAGGACTACCCTTGGCGTGCGGGCTGCGGTATTTCGGCTGCAGTCATCGCCGCTATCACGCTGTATCTGTACGTCAAGCGCGATACCATAGTGTACCGCAAATACTGGCTGGTTGTGTTGACATTGATTGCCATCGGCGGCGTGGTTCTGCTGTTTGCTGCCCTGGGCGGGGTGCGGCGGCTGCGCCTGCGCCGCCCCATGGCTGCCCTGACGGCCTGCACTGCTCTGGTTGCTGCACTGACCACCGGTTTTACCGTGGGCACCTATCAGCGTGCCTACACCCAGACGATCGGCCTGACCACCACAGAAATTTATGGTGACGTTATCCACAGCGGCGACGGCCTGCCTGATGCCCTGCCCTACCGCTATTATTTCTGGGAGCCGTATTCCAACCGCGGCATGGCAGCTTACCTGCCGGACCGTACCTCCTTTTTGAGCACGCTTTCCCCCTCCATCTTTACACTGTATGATGCCCTGGGGGACGAGCGCCACGCCATTACCCCCGCCGGGCCGGAGGGCACCAACGAGCTGCTTTCCGTTGGGTATTATATCCGCAACAACTCCGACTGGCCGGATGAAATCTACACCAGTTTTTCCAACGGTCACGAGCAGATCAACGTCTATCAGGATTCCCACGCCCTGCCCATCGGCTTCTGCTATGATACCTACATGACCCGCAGTGCGTTTGACGAGATTGACCCCGCCGAGCGCGCCCATGCCATGTTAAAGACCCTTGTGGTGACAGACGAGGACAAAGCCACGGTTTCCACCATACTGCGCCACTATGATGCCGTGCTGGATGGTGAGATCAGCCAGGAAAACAAGTATGCCGACATGGACAAGCGCCGCGAAGCCTGCACCGATGTGTTTGATTATGGCACAGACTATTTTTATTCCGAAATCACATCCGGCAGCGAGCAGTACGCGTTTTTCAGTGTTCCCTATGACAAAGCGTGGAGCGCCACGGTCAACGGCGAATCTGCAGAGATTCTGAACATCAACGGCCTGATGGCCGTCAAGGTGGATGCCGGTAAAAACTGTATTCGTTTCCACTACTCCCCCACCCCGCTCTGGTGCGGGATCGGGGTCAGCGCCATCAGCATTCTGCTGACGGCAATTTACCTGCTGGCCGGGCGGCGCAGCAGAAAAAGCAAAAAAGAGGTGCTGTAAACCATGAAGGCTACCCGCGAAAATCCGATCCTGTACATCGTGATCCCCTGCTATAACGAGCAGGAGGTTCTGCCCATTACCAGCAAGCTGTTTTTGAAAAAAATCACCGACCTGGTTGCCGCCGGTAAAATCAGCGATGACAGCCGCGTGCTGTTTGTCAACGATGGCTCCAAGGACAAAACCTGGTCCATCATCTGCGACCTGGCCAAGAGCGACAAGCACTACATCGGCATCAGCCAGAGCCGCAACCGCGGTCACCAGAACGCAGTGCTGGCCGGTTTGATGGAAGCCAAGGACAAGTGCGATATCACCATCTCCATTGACTGCGACGGTCAGGACGACATCAACGCCATGGACGCCATGGTAGATGCCTATGTGAACGATGGCTGCAGAGTTGTGTACGGCGTGCGCTCCAAGCGCGATACGGATACCTTCTTCAAGCGCTTTACGGCAGAAAGCTTCTACAAGCTGCTGAACGCCATGGGGGCCGAGGTTGTTTACAACCACGCGGACTACCGCCTGATGAGCGCCCGCGTGCTGCATGAGTTTGCCAATTTCAAGGAGGTCAACCTGTTCCTGCGCGGCATGGTGCCGCTGGTGGGCTTTAAATCCACCAGCGTTGCTTACGAGCGCCACGAGCGCATTGCGGGCGAAAGCCACTATCCCCTGTCCAAAATGCTGTCCCTTGCGTTTGACGGCATCACCAGCCTTTCCGTCAAGCCCATCCGGTTCATTACCGGGTTTGGCGTTATTGTGGCGCTCATCAGCTTTATCGGTGTGATCTGGGCCATTGTGGAAGCGCTGCTGGGTGCCACCGTATCCGGCTGGGCCAGCATGACCAGCATCATCTGCTTTGTTTCCGGCGTACAGCTGATCTGCCTGGGCGTGATCGGCGAGTACATCGGCAAGATCTACATGGAAACCAAGCGCCGCCCTCGCTACATCATCAGTGACCGCACGTGGGATGAGGATGAGAAGTAATCGGCTGGGCAGAGTTACGCCTGTTTGCTTTACCTAATATAGCACCAACAAAATAAATTTGTGCCGCGCGTTTTACCCCTGTATGGGGGGTGGGACGCGCGGCTTTTTTTGTTGTTTCGGAGGTTTCCATGCTCACGGTTGTCTCATTTTGCAGGAGAGTATCATAAAACTAAGGCAACATCGCACAATTCCCGCCTTGCGGCTTAAGCACCGCTCCGGCAGCTGCGGCACGGCATCTGCGTTGCCAAAATGCTCGATAATGTCGGGTTGCGGTACCCGCATCGTGCTTCGGGGGCAAAAGCCCCTCGCACTCTGCGACCGCTGCCCCTGCTTCGGTTCGCTGTTTCCGCCACTGGCGGCGCTCACCTTTGCAGCATCCAGTATTATCTGCGCTTTTGGCTTGGCATCTGCCGCACCTCGCTCGCCGTATCGGCACTTAGAATTATGCGGTATTGCCTTTATTATTTATTCATTATTCTTTCTCATCCCCCACCCCCGGCCCCTCTCCTTCCATAAAAAATTCCCCGATATTTTTTGCCTTCCCCTATTGACAAACGCCCCTGTTGGCAGTATTATAATATTAACATATGAACAATCATTCATATGACAAAATGTTTGATGCCGAGGTGATACTCCCAATGCCTGATACCAAAAAGTTCCCGCAGCCCGCCACAGCACCGGATGGCCAACGCCCTGCCTGATGTTCCGGTATGTGACCCAGACTGCCACGGTGAGCCGGATATCGTTGCCAGGCTGCGCAGCGATCTGCCGGACGACGAGGTTCTGTATGACCTTTCGGAGCTGTTCCGTGTGTTTGGGGATACCACCCGCATCAAGATCCTGTACGCGCTGTTTGAGAGTGAGCTGTGCGTAGGCGATTTGGCCCAGCTGCTGGATGTTTCCCAAAGCGCCGTCAGCCACCAGCTGCGGCTGCTGAAAGCCAGCAAGCTGGTCAAGTTCCGGCGGGACGGAAAAACGGTGTTCTATTCCCTAGATGATGATCATGTGCGCAGTATGATTGCGCTTGGCATGGAGCATGTGGAGGAATAAAACGCCCCAACTCTTGTTACCCTTATTTTTCAAAAAATATTGATCATAAAACCAAAGGAGATATTATCATGCAGAAGAAATTCAAAATCGAAGTTGATTGTGCAAACTGCGCCGCCAAAATTGAAGATGCCGTTAAAAAGCTGCCCGGCGTGAACAGCGCTTCCGTCAGCTTTATGGCCCAAAAGATGGTTCTGGATGTCGATGATGATAAGTTCGATGCCGTGCTGAAGGATGTTGTTAAGACCGCCAAGCGTGTTGAGCCGGACTTTGAGATCGAGCTGTAAGCTCCTTGCATCAGCATTTTCGGACGGTTTCCAACCGCCTGAAAGTTTCGGAATACCTTGCAAGCAAAAAAGCAGGTCCGAGTGCCGTCCAGGCATGAGAACATGCTTCTTTGCGGCAGGGTGGTTCCAAAAAAAAAGGGGGGGCAGGAGCGTGGCGCAACCACACTGCGGCGAACCCCACCTTTGTAGCGTGGAGCTTTTGTGACACGCTCAGGGCGGTTTCCAACCGCCCTTATTTTTGCCCCTTTTTTCCTGACGAACACCCAAAAGAGAGGTCTTATCTTATGACAAAGAAGCAGAAAAAGACGCTGAAACGTATCATTATTTCAGCGGTGCTGTATCTGGCCATTATTCTGGCTTCCAAACTGGTGGCTATCCCCTGGTATCTGGAGCTGGTGCTCTTCCTGGTGCCGTACTTCATCATTGGCCACGATGTGCTGCGCAAAGCTGTGCTGGGCATTGTTCACGGCGAAGTTTTTGACGAAAACTTTTTGATGGCCGTTGCCACTGTGGGAGCGCTCTGCCTGGGTGAGTTCAGTGAGAGCGTTGCCGTTATGCTGTTCTACCAGATTGGCGAACTGTTCCAGAGTTACGCCGTCGGCAAAAGCCGCAAGAGCATCAGCGATTTGATGGATATCCGCCCCGACAGCGCCAACCTGGAAACTGCCGACGGCACGGTAAGTACCGTTGATCCCGACGATGTGCCCATCGGCTCTGTGCTGGTCGTGCGCCCCGGCGAGAAAGTTCCCATTGACGGCGAGGTCATTTCTGGCGAAAGCACGCTGAACACCGCCGCCCTTACCGGCGAAAGCAAGCCTCGCTTTGTGCATCCCGGCAGCGAGATCATCAGCGGCTGCGTGAACGGCGACGGCCTGCTGAAGCTGCGCACCACCAAGCTGTACGGTGAATCCACCGTTGCCAAGATCCTGGACATGGTGGAAAATTCCAGCCTGAAAAAGGCCCGCGCTGAAAACTTTATTACCAAGTTTGCCCATTATTACACCCCCGCCGTCTGCATCGGCGCTTTGGTACTTGCCATTTTACCACCGCTGGTGCTGGGCGGCGGCTGGCTGACCTGGATCAGCCGTGCGCTCACCTTCCTGGTTATCAGCTGTCCCTGCGCGCTGGTCATCAGCATTCCTCTGAGCTTCTTCGGCGGCATCGGCGGCGCTTCCCGCTGCGGCATCCTCATCAAGGGCGGTAACTATCTGGAAGCACTTGCCAACACCTCCATTGCTGTGTTTGATAAAACCGGCACCCTGACCAAGGGCGTTTTTGCCGTCAGCCAAGTCAGCCCGGCCAACGGCTGCACCGAAAAAGAGTTGCTGGAACAGGCTGCTTTGGCCGAAAGCTTTTCCAGCCATCCCATCAGCAAGAGTCTGCGCAGAGCCTGCGGCGAGCTGGATGCCGCCGTGCGACCGATGCTCAGGAAATTGCTGGCCACGGTGTCCGCACTATGGTGGACGGCCATGTGGTGCTGGCAGGCAACGCCCGCATGATGGACGACAGCAAGATTACCTACACCAAAATACCGGCACCGGTCCTGTGGTTTATGTGGCGCGTGACGGCCAGTTCCTTGGCTCTGTTCTGATTGCGGACGAAGTGAAGGAACACTCAAACAGGCCATTGCCGCCCTGAAAGCCCAGGGCGTGCGTACCATCATGCTGACCGGCGACAGTGAAGCCGTTGCCAGCGAGATCAGCGGCCAGCTGGGGCTGGATGAATACCATGCCCAGCTGCTGCCCGCCGATAAAGTCAACCGCGTAGAAGAGCTGCTGGCCACCAAGGGCAAGAACGATATCCTGACTTTTGCCGGTGATGGCATCAACGACGCCCCCGTGTTGATGCGCGCCGATGTCGGCATCGCGATGGGCGCCATGGGAAGTGACGCTGCTATTGAGGCCGCTGACGTTGTTCTGATGGATGACGACCCGGCTAAGATCAGCTTGGCTATGAAGATTTCCCGCAAGTGCATGCACATTGTGTACCAGAACATTGTATTCGCCCTTGCCGTCAAAGCCATCTTCCTGCTGTTGGGAGCCTTTGGCATTGCCAATATGTGGTGGGCCGTCTTTGCCGACGTTGGCGTTATGATTCTTGCCGTGCTGAACGCCATGCGTATGCTGATTGTTGAAAAGAACTAAGGCAACACCGCACAATTCCCGCCTTGCGGCTTAAGCACCGCTCCGGCAGCTGCGGCACGGCATCTGCGTTGCCAAAATGCTCGATAATGTCGGGTTGCGGTACCCGCATCGTGCTTAGGGGGCAAAAGCCCCTCGCACTCTGTGACCGCTGCCCCTGCTTCGGTTCGCTGTTTCCGCCACTGGCGGCGCTCACCTTTGCAGCATCCAGTATTATCTGCGCTTTTGGCTTAGCATCTGCCGCACCTCGCTCGCCGTATCGGCACTTAGAATTATGCGGTATTGCCCTAAGCGAGCGTTTTTTCCGGATCTTATCAAATAACATTAAAACATCCCGGAACGGTGTGCCGCCTGCTGTGGGCGGCTCCCATTCCGGGATATTTTGTTTCTTATTGGGAGCCTTCCTCTTTCACTTTGGGGACATGCTATCTTTTCAATCAAACCGATCCATATAAATCATGGTTGGCTTCGGATCTCTGTGGACCTTTTCCTCCGGTCTTTATTGTTTCTTCTTCACTCTCCACTTTTCTGTTCCGGAAATTTCTCTTTACATAAAAAGCGCCTGTCTATTGCCGCCTACATACAAATTTTGCACTTATTACGGTACAAAAAGTGTTCTTTCCGCCTGCCGTTTTTTATTTTACACGTATACGTATTTTGCAATTTTGCTGTTAGGCTGCAATGGAATGATTTTCCTCAATACGGAAGCGCAACGCTTTGCAGGTTCCAACAAGCGGAACAAAAATAGTGCTAAATGCTCTTATTTTTGTCAACCCTGCAATGGTATCCCATATTAAAAATGTTACACTAATTATGACATAATTGTGCATAGGCGGCCCGCCTGCCGCACGGCATACAAACAGCAGTGCGCACGGCACCGCCGAAGGAGATTATTTTATGGCAAAATGCGATCGTCGGTCAATCCGGCGGCCCCACCTCAGTCATCAATTCCAGCCTGGCCGGCGTTTATGAAAGCTGCAAGCGCCGCGGTGCAGGTAAGGTGTACGGCATGATGACGGCGTGGCCGGCCTGTTGGAGCGCCGCGTCTGCGTACGGGATGACAAGTTGAAAAGTGCTATGGACATTGAGCTGCTCAAGCGCACACCGTCCAGCTATCTGGGCAGCTGCCGCTACAAGCTGCCCGATTGGCACACCGCCGAGGGCGAAGCCGTATACCAGAAGCTGTTCGAGATCCTGGGCGAACTGGATATCGGCTATTTCTTCTACATCGGCGGCAATGACAGCATGGATACCATCGGCAAGCTGGCTGATTACGGTGCCCATATTGGCAGCGATATCCGCTTTATGGGCGTTCCCAAGACGATTGACAATGACCTGATGGTGACCGACCATACTCCCGGTTACGGCAGCGCCGCCAAGTACATTGGCGTTGTGATGAAGGAAATCATCCGCGATGCCACCGTATATGGCACCAAGTACGTTACCATTGTGGAGATTATGGGCCGCAATGCCGGCTGGCTGACCGCCGCTGCCTCCCTGGCAAAGGGTGAGGACTGCGAGGGCGTGGATATGATCTGCCTGCCCGAAGTTCCCTTTAATGTAGACCGCTTTGTGGAAAAAGTGGAGCGGATGCAGAAAGAAAAGCCTTCCATCGTGATTGCTGTTTCCGAAGGCGTTAAACTGGCTGATGGCCGCTATGTCTGCGAGCTGGCCGACGATGTGCACGCAGTTGACGCGTTCGGCCACAAAGCCCTGACCGGCACGGCACGCTTTTTGGCCAACACCGTTGCCCGCCGTCTGGACACCAAGACCCGCTGCATTGAGCTTTCCACCCTGCAGCGCTGCGCTGGCCACCTGACCAGCCGTACCGATATCACCGAGGCATACCAGGTGGGCGGTGCTGCCGCCAAGGCCGCTTTTGAGGGCCACACCGGCGAGATGGTCGCACTGGACCGCATTTCCAACGCACCGTACCAGTGTACCACCAGCCTGCACCCCATCAGCGAGGTTGCCAACCTGGAAAGAAAGTTCCGCTGGAATGGGTCAACGCCGACCACACTGCCATGCTGCCGGAGTTCCTGGCTTATGCTATGCCGCTGATCCAGGCCGAGCTGACTCCCATCTATGTTGAGGGCTTGCCCCACCATATCTACCTGCCGGAAACCTGATTTTTGCCGCGTAAGCCTCTACCTTGCGTGAAGATCGGTACTTATCGCATATAGAATATTGATTGGCCGCCGCCCTGATTGGGGCGGCGGTTTTTGTTTGGGGGATCTTCTAAAGTGTCAGTAGGGCGGCCAAGTCGGAGCGCCAGGTTAGAGATGCACTCTAAAAATATTGCTTTTTCTTCAAATTCTCCTGCACACAAAAATGTGCGGCCCCGCTGCATTCACCGCCCGGAGCCGCACATTTATTTTATATAATGTAATTAGGGCAATACCGCATAATTCTAAGTGCCGATACGGCGAGCGAGGTGCGGCAGATGCTAAGCCAAAAGCGCAGATAATACTGGATGCTGCAAAGGTGAGCGCCGCCAGTGGCGGAAACAGCGAACCGAAGCAGGGGCAGCGTTCGCAGAGTGCGAGGGGCTTTTGCCCCCAAAGCACGATGCGGGTACCGCAACCCGACATTATCGAGCATTTTGGCAACGCAGATGCCGTGCCGCAGCTGCCGGAGCGGTGCTTAAGCCGCAAGGCGGGAATTGTGCGGTGTTGCCTTAGTGAAAATAATTAAAGTTTTTCGCCAGGCCTTTTTTCAAAAAAGGCCGAAAAGACTCCCCGTAACTGCCTTAATAGAACCCGTAACTCGGCAAAATCTTGGTGCTCTGCGCCCACAGGGTCGGCACGGGCAAGCCGGACAGAACGGGATAGAACCAGGCAAAGCACATCAGCGCCGCAATGCACAGCCCCGCGCCAATCTTTTTGGCGCGGTCCTGCCGCTTCATCTGCGTTAAAACCAGCACAACGGCCGTCAACGCAAAGACCGAGCTGGGGAAGTAATGGTACATGAAAGTGCAGCGCGATACCAGCATCCAGGAAAGCAGCTGGCTGGCGTACAAGATCAGAACGCCCGCTCCTTTGCCGTGCCGCGAGCCGAAACCTGGCGCCACAGCAGCAGCAAAATGCAGAACAGCCCCGCCCAGCAAATGACCGGATTATAAAAACCCGCAATGCTGCCCTGAAGCCCAGCTTCCAGGTAAGAATTTTTGTAATACCACACTGGGCGCAGGTCCAGCAGCCAGGTGTACCAGCGGCTTTCAAACGGGTGGGTTGCTTTCAGGGTGGAATGATACCAGTACATGTAGGTTTGGCAATCCCACCAATCCCGCAAACCAAAGGTAGGGTCTTTCCACCAATAAGGCAGGTAGGATGCAAGATAGATCAGGAACGGCACAACGATGTAAAACGCCACACCGCCCACAGCAGCCATCCGGAATTCTTTCCAGAAGCCCGGCTGTTTTTGCTTCCAGCGGGCATACAGCACACCCAGGTACAATACCGCAAGTCCTGCCCCGGCATAAATTCCGGTCCACTTGGATGCACACCCAAGCCCAAATGCCACGCCGCCCAGCGCCATGGGCAGCAGCGAGCCGTCTACGCCGTTTTGCAGCACGCTCTGGCAATACCATACCATAAAATATGCGCCTAACAGGATAAAGAACGTACCGTAAATATCGATTGTGGCAATGCGGCTTTGGGAAAATCGCATAAACCCAGCGGCAATCAGCGCACCTGCCATGGCCCCGGCCCAGCGTTTGTGGGTCAGACGGCGGGCAAAGCACCACATCAGCGGCACCAGCATCACGCCGAACAGCGTTCCGGCACAGCGCCAGCCAAAGGCTGTCATTCCAAAAATAGCAATGCCCAGCATGATAAAATCTTTGCCCAGCGGCGGGTGGGTGGTTTCGTATGCCGTCATGCGGTGCAGCATTTCGTACCCAGTACGGCCATGATAGATTTCATCGAAATACATGCTGTTCAGCTGGCTGATGGTATCTGGCACTTCGCTCTGCTCATCAAACAGAGCATCGCCGCCCGTTACCGGCACCAGCGCACCGGTGGCATCCCGCAGGGCCAGTTCAAACATCTGCGCATTTTCAATCGTTGCGGTCAAGGTCTGCCCTGCCGGAGCCGTGATGGCCGTTTTGGTCCAGCAGAACGGCGTTGCATAGCTCAGTTCCTTCTGGTACAGCTCATTGCCCGCTGCATCCGTGATGCGCAGGCTGCCACCGGTGGAAATGCCGGGGTACACCCAGATTTCCACCGCGTCCTGCTGCGGGGTAAAGTCGATGGTTGCCGTGCTGTCCGTAGCATCCACAGGGTTCTGCGGTGCTTTCATGCTGCCAAGGTAAGCAAAGCTCACCACAGCAACGATCAACGTCAGCGTTGCCAAGGCTTTCTTCTCTTTAGCCGTCCAGGCAGGCTGCGGATCAATGCGCAGGGTGCACAGTCCCAGCTTTTTCTGCACTGTTTTTGTTTTATCTTTTTCGATGGTTTCCACTTTTGCCAGTGGAGAAATCGCTCCATGGCGGCAGATGGCCCACGCGGTGAAAGCCAGCAGCACAAAGGCTGCCGTTTCGGCAAAGCCGACTGCCATGGCAAACTCGCGGCTGGTATCGCTGCTGAGCCACTCGTCATCGCTGCCTACCAGGGTATACACAGTTTCCAGGTTCAAGAAGCCCGTTATCGACAGACCAAACCCGGCGCCATACAGACGGATGTCATTCCAGCGCGCCGCAGCAAGCAGTACCAGCAGCATGCCCAGCACCAGGTAACGCTCGTGCATGCAATGGGCAAAGGTAAAAATCCCCACCGTGTAAAACGCTGCCAGCAGCAGCGGGGAAAACTGCCCCGCCCGCCAGCTGATGACCGCCAGCACCACAAGCAGCACCGTGATAACAGCGATGTTGAAAATGCCCAGCACTTTCCAGCTCAGGTTAAACACCGGGCAAGCATCCAGCGCCTGCCAGTTGCCGCCCAGCGCTGCAAACCAGTTGAACGCATTGATGGTGGCATACTGGTAGCCAGACGCCGTGGTGATGTACTTATCGATCAAGGACGGCACCAGATTTTTTGCCCCGTAAAACGGCAGGCCCGCCAGCAGCGGCGGCAGCAAAGCCAGCGCAGCACCGCAAAAAATCTGGCCGACCGATTTCAGCGGGCTTTTGCCATCCCGCACGGCATCCGCAATAGCCACCAAAAAGCAGACGGCCAGCACCGGCCCAGCCAACAGTGCCTGCGGCTTGATGGCCAGCGCCACGCCGTACAGCACCGCAGCGAGCAGGTAGCGGCGCTCTTCCAGCAGCCAGAAGCAGAGCAGCAGCGGCAGCGCAAAAGCCCCATCGATCTGCTTCCAGATGCCGGTATCAAACAAGGTCAGCGGGCAGAATGCCGCAAACAGCACCAGGCAGCGCTGTGCCCTGCCCTGCCCCATATACCGGCGGCTGATATGGTCCAGCAGCACCACGGCGGCACAATCACAGATTGCGGGGATCAGTGCCAGCAAAAAATAAGTCCAGTGGGATTCATAGCTCAGTTGGAGCGCCTTGCGCACCAGGCTGACCAGCCCCAGCACAAGGATGTAGCCGGGCGGGTAGTCCGCAAAATAATCGGCGCTGTAAAAGGCCGCGGGACCTTCGCTGGCCAGCTTATCCCCCCAGGCCACAAAGCAGCTCATATCATAGGTGTAGCCTTCAGTAACAAGGGCCAGCAGCAGGCGCGCGGCAAGCGCTGCGGTAATATAATATACAGCGTTCGCTCTTTCTGTTTGGTTCTGGTATTTGTCATTCTGAACTCTCCAGATCATGCAGCGTATTTGCCGCTGCAATAAAATAAGGAACTGGAAGCAGAGGCAGATGCTTCCCTGTTTCCAATTCCTTTGTTTTGCCGTGATTGTGCAGTAATAATTATAGCTTGGTCAGCTGCGGGCCCTTGGCGGTGTCCATCACATTCCAGCCCAGCTCAGTGATTTTGGCGCGCAGAGCATCGGCGCGGGCAAAGTCCTTGGCCTTTTTGGCTGCGGCGCGCTCTTCCACCAGCTGCTTCACTTCGTCGGGGGCTTCCTCGGCCTTGCGGTTGTACATCAGGCCCAGCACACCGGTCAGCTCGTCAAACGTGGCGGCGGCCTTTTCCAACGTAGCCTTATCGGCAGCATCGGACATGGTGTTGATGTCCTTGACGAACTCAAAAATGGCGGCCAGAGCATCGGGGGTGTTCAGGTCGTCATCCATGGCGGTCTTGAACTTTTTGCGTGCTTCTTCGCACTTTTCAGTCAGGGCAGTGTCAGTGCCATGGGCATTGCGGATGGCAAAATCCAGGTTATCGCGGCAGGTGTACAGGCGCTCCAAGCTGTTCTTGCAGCTCTCGATCAGGTCCACCGTATAGTTCAGCGGCATGCGGTAACCAGCGGTGAGCATAAAATAACGGATCGGCTCATAGCCGTACTTATCGGCAATTTCACGCACGGTAAAGAAGTTGTTGGCGCTCTTGGACATCTTCTGGTTGTTGATGTTCAAAAAGCCGTTGTGCATCCAGTAATGGCTGAAGGTGCAGCCGTTGGCGCACTCCGACTGTGCAATCTCGTTTTCGTGATGGGGGAAGATCAGGTCCTGGCCGCCTGCATGCAGGTCGATGGTCTTGCCCAGGTGCTTACGGGCCATGGCGCTGCACTCAATGTGCCAGCCCGGACGGCCCTGGCCCCAGGGGCTGTTCCAGGAAGGCTCGCCCGGCTTGGCGGCCTTCCAGACAGCAAAATCTGCGGGGTCTTCTTTCAGGTCGTCATCCATCTGGCTGCGCAGTTCGCGGTTGCCGCTTTCCAGGTCGTCCAGGTTCAGGTGGCTCAGCTTGCCGTAACCGGGATCAGACTTAACGCGGAAGTAGACATCGCCGTTGTGGGCAACGTAAGCATGTCCGGATTCGACCAGGTCCTTGACGATCTTGATGATCTCACCGATATGCTCGGTTGCGCGGGGGCGCACGGTGGGGGCCTTAACGTTCAGGCCCTCAGAATCTTTGATGTACTCGGCCTCGAACTTGCGGGCAACCTCCTGCATGGTGGTGCCGTCCGCCTGGCCTTTTTTGATCAGTTTATCGTCAATATCGGTGATATTGGAGACATACAGCACCTTGTTGCCAAGGTACTCCAGATAGCGGCGCAGCGTGTCAAACACGATCATGGGGCGCGCATTGCCGATATGGATATAGTTATACACCGTAGGGCCGCAGACGTAAACGCGATAAACGCCCGGCTCCTGCGGGATAAAATCTTCCTTTTTGCGGGTCATGGTATTAAAAATCTGCATGGACAGGAACTTCCTTTCCCAACTTTGCTGGTACGGCGCGGCTAAACCTGCAAACCGTTCAGATTTATTATAGCCGCCCTGATAAGCGGTTGCAAGGGGGCAGCATCATTTTGCCTGCATAAAGCAGGAACGATTCTGCCACAGGTAGATGCAGCCGGAAAGTGCGGTAACGGCAGCAACGGCCCAGCATAGCACCTGGGTGGTAAAGCTGATAACCCCAACGCCGTCCGCCGGGCGAGCGCCATGGCAAAGTAATAGAAGATGATGGTGACCATCTGCAGCACGGTTTTGACCTTGCCCCACATGTTTGCGGCAATGACGGTACCGGACTCTGCCGCAATCATGCGCACACCGGCCACAGCAAACTCGCGGAACATGATGATGGCCAGCACCACGGGGGAGCAGACACCGTCCACCACCATATAAATAATGGCGGCGGTGGTGAGCATTTTATCAGCCAGTGGGTCCATAAACTTGCCAAAGTCCGTTACCAGGTGGTTCTTGCGGGCCAGGTAGCCATCCAGGAAATCCGTAAAGCTGGCCACAGCAAACAGAATGCCCGCTATCAAGGCATACGTTGCGTTGAACCGGGGCGTGCCCATATGGCTCATGGCAGCAAATACCATAAAGAACGGCACCATGATGACACGCATCATCGTTAATTTGTTAGGCAGATTCATGGTTTATTCCTCCACTTTGCTTTCCGCATAACCATAAAGATCATAAGTATCGGCATCGGTGATGGTAACGTTATAGAACGCGCCGGCTTCCAGCGGGGTATCTGCCGGGGTCATGATGCTGCCATCAATTTCCGGGCAGTCTGCTGCGGAGCGCAGCAGGTACATGCCGGTTTCATCGTCCACGCCATCGCAGATGCACTCATAGGTCTTGCCGACCTTTTCTGCTTCCTTTTCCGCGCTGATTTCGGCCTGCAGCTCCATAATGTGGTCTGCACGGCGCTGCTTGACTTCCTCGTCAATCTGGTTGTCCATCTTGGCGGCCACGGTGTTTTCCTCGGCGGAATAGGCAAAGCAGCCCAGGCGGTCAAACTTGACGGTTTTGACAAAGTCGCACAGCTCGCTGTACTGTTCCTCGGTCTCACCAGGGAAACCTGCAATCAGGGTGGTGCGCAGCGTGATGTTGGGGATGGCCGCGCGCAGGCGGCGGATGGCATCCTCAATTTCTTTGCGGCCGCCGCGGCGGTTCATGTTTTTCAGCACCTCGTCATCGCAGTGCTGGATGGGCAGATCGAGATACGGCACAACCTTATTGTTGCGCACAAGGGCTGCGATGAATTCATCGGAGATACGCTCCGGGTAGGCGTACAGCACACGGATCCAGCGGATGCCCTCAATGGTGTTCAGCTTATCCAACAGTTCACAAACTGCGCCGGGTTTGCCCCAGTCCTCGCCGTAAGCGGTGGTGTCCTGCGCCACCAGGATTAACTCTTTCACGCCCTCCCCGGCCAGCCAGCGAGCTTCGGCAACACAGTCGTCAATGGGGCGGCTGCGCAGCGGGCCGCGGATGAGCGGGATGGCGCAGTAATGGCAGCGGTTGTTGCAGCCTTCGGCAATTTTCAGGTAAGCATAGTGGCGCGGCGTGCTGATAACACGGGCACCGCCAGCTCCATATCGCATTTGGGGCCATAGCTTTCCACCTGGCCCGCGCCGTTGGCGGTCAGGCGCTCCACAATGGCGGGCAGAGCGGCGTTGGAGCCAATGCCCACGACGGCGTCCACTTCCGGTATTTCGCTCACAATCTGGGTTTTATAGCGCTCAGCCAGGCAGCCGGTCACGATCACCTTCAGGTTGGGGTTCTGCTGCTTATACTGGCAGGCCATCAAAATGTTTTCGATGGCTTCCTCTTTAGCGGACTGGATAAAGCCGCAGGTGTTGACAATAATAATGTCCGCCTGTTCGGGGTCCGCAACCGTCTGGTGGCCCGCCTTGATCAGCGCGTGGCAGAATACATCAGCATCGACCTGGTTTTTGGGGCATCCAAGGGAAATAATTGCAATATTCATGTATGGTTGTTCCTGTCTCTCTTTTCAGTATGTTATGTTGGGCTCTGCCGCTTGCTTGGGCAAAATTCAGGCAAAGCTATCCGTTCGGTGCATTGATACCACAATGCCGCAGGAGCATTTTTTGCCCCTGCGGTGTGTACTTTTTTTGTGTTACGCTTCGGTTTCTTCTGTCTCGGCATCTGCCAATGCCTGGCGGATCACGCTGTGGGAGAACCCGCGCCGTGCCAAAGCGGCAGCTACCTGCTGCCATTTGCCCTGTGCCAGCTTTGCGGCATAGTGGCGTTCCACCAGTGCGCGGGCATTGGCCAGCTCCGGGTTTTCCTCCCCGTCCTCCTCGCTTTGGGCAAACAGAGCTTCCACCGCTTCGACGGCCGCGCCGCGTCAATGCCTTTGGCGTGCAGATCATCCAGAATTGCACGGCGGCGCTTGCGCAGCAACTCCGCCGCACGGCGGCGGGCAAAACCGGCGTCATCCAGCAGGTTCAGCTCCTGCATTTTTGCCACGGCGGCGGCAGCGCTGTGGGGGTCAAAGCTGCGGCAGAGCTTTTGATAAAGCTCCCCGGCTGCATGGTCCCGCAGGGCCAGCAGGTCCATGGCTTTATCCACAGCCTTGCGGGTGTCGCTTTTGGTCTGCAGGTCATGGATCTGCCATTCTTCCAGCTCATCCCCGGTATGCAGCCCCGCCATGGCAAAGGTGTCCTCGTCCAGCGAAAAGGCAAACTCGCCGTCAAAGAACAGCGCATAGCGGCCTCTTTTGGTTTCTTTTACCTGTGTCAGCTCCGGCATCGCTTATTCGTCAACCATGATATCGAGGTCCATCTCGCTGCCGGTGGTCTTGGGTGCATCCGCCATGGGAGCGGCAGGGGCATCTTCAGCAGCAACGGGGGTAACAGCCGGCTTCTCCAGCGGCTTCACGGTTCCCTTTTTGCCGGCCGCCAGCAGACGGTCCGCATTTTCGCGCACCTGCTTTTCAATCTCAGCAGCCACATCAGGGTGTTCTTTCAGGTAGAGCTTGGCGTTATCGCGGCCCTGGCCCAGGCGGATATCGCCATAGTTGAACTCATGCGCCGCTCTTTTGCACAATGCCCAGCTTAGCACCCAGATCGATCATTTCGCCCAGTTTGGAGATTCCCTCGCCGAACATGATGTCAAACTCGGCCTCACGGAACGGGGGTGCCACTTTGTTCTTGACGATCTTGGCGCGGGTACGGTTGCCGATAAAGGAACCGCTGGCGTCCTTCAGGCCCTCAATGCGGCGCACATCAATACGTACAGAGGAATAATATTTCAGGGCGCGGCCGCCGGTGGTCACTTCAGGGTTGCCGTACATCACACCGACTTTTTCGCGCAGCTGGTTAATAAAGATGCAGACGGTGTTTGTTTTGCCGATGATGCCGGTCAGCTTACGCAGAGCCTGGCTCATCAGGCGGGCCTGCAGGCCAACGTGGGAATCGCCCATTTCGCCTTCAATTTCGGCTTTGGGCACCATGGCAGCAACAGAGTCCACAACAATAGCGTCAATCGCGCCGGAGCGTACCAGAGCTTCGCAGATTTCCATGGCCTGCTCGCCGGTATCCGGCTGGCTGACCAGCAGGCTGTCAATGTCAACGCCAAGGGCGCGGGCATAGGTGGGATCCAGGGCGTGCTCAACGTCGATAAAGGCAACCTCGCCGCCCAGCTTCTGGGCTTCAGCCAGAACATGCAGGGCCAGGGTGGTTTTACCGGAAGATTCCGGCCCATATACCTCAATGATGCGTCCGCGTGGCGGGCCGCCGATGCCCAGCGCCAGATCCAGCCCCAGGCTGCCGGTGGAAATGGCATCCACCTGCATGGCAACGTTGGTCCCAAGCTTCATCACGGCGCCTTTGCCAAACTGCTTTTCGATCTGGGCCAGTGCCGTCTCCAGCGCTGCCTTTTTATCCCCTGCCGGGCCGGTGGGGAGCTGCTTGGATGAACTTTCCTTTTTTGCTGCCATAAGTTTATATCTCCTTATCTGAGCGATCGTGCGTTGTATCCCATATGCACCACAGGCAACTGCGGTGCTGTTTTTATTTTGTACGGCAGGTGCGCCGCTATCCAAATGGTCGTCCTGCGTTTATCAGGTATTATTATAACCAATCGCGGCACGAATTACAACCATTTGTTGTCATCTTTTCAAAATTTTCTTCGCATTTTCCACATTTTAGCTGCAAAACGTTGAAAATCAGATTTATTTCACCCGTTGAGCGTACACCACACGGTCGTTGCCGCCGTAATCCTGCCTTGCCTGCACCTGCTGCCAGCCGTTTTGGCGGCAGATCTCCATCACATCCGCCCGCTGGGCACAGCCAATCTCAAACACCAGCCACCCACCGGGGCAGACAATATCACGGTAGTGGGCGGCAATGGCGCGGTAAAAATCCAACCCATCCGTTCCGCCGTCCAGCGCCATAGCCGGCTCGTGGGCGGTCTCCGGCATCAGGGCCTGCATCTCCGCCCCGGTCAGGTACGGCGGGTTGGAGATGATCAGCTGCACGCTTTGGGGCATAAGCTCTCGCCAGTATTGCAGCACATCCGCCGCCTTTGCCTGCACACCGGTGCCATGTACGTTGGCTTGCAGGTATTGCAGCGCCTGCGGGCTTTTTTCCACGCAGATCACGCTGGCACTTGGCACAAAATGGCGGATGCCAATGCCCAGGCAGCCAGTTCCGGCGCACAGGTCCAGCACCCGGGGCTCAGGTTTTCCCATCTGCTGCAACAGCTCAATGGCAGTTTCGCACACCACCTCGCTGTCTGCGCGGGGGCAGAGCACACCGGGGCCGACTTTGAAGGTCAACCCCAGAAAGTCCCACTCCCCTGCCAGGTATTGCAGCGGCACCCGCTGCATGCGCTGAGCCGCCAGTTCTGCCAGGCACTCAGCCTGCGGCCGGGTAAGCGGGTCAAACAGCAGGCGCGGATCTTTTCCAGCGGCAATGCGCAGCAGTTCGCGGGCGTCGTAATCAGCGTCGGGGCAGCCTGCGGCCTGCAGAGCATCCTGCACCATGCGCACAGCCTGGCGCGGCAGAATGCCCGCCAGCTGCTGTGGGGCAAGCGGCGTTACCATTGGCCGTCCTCCGGCTTTTTGGGCAGTACGGGGGTAACGGCGGCGATGGCCACTTCAATCATGTCATCTTCCGGCTCAAAGGTCGTCAGGTGCTGCAGCCAAAGCCCCGGCACCGAAACAGCCCGTGCCAGCAGCGAGTTGGAACGCCCTGCCCACTTCAAAATCTCATAACAGATGCCCACCAGCAGCGGCAGCATGGCCAGCTTGTACAGCACGCGCAGCATGGGTACCGCTCCACGGCAGCACCGCATACAGCACAATGCTGACCAGAATGACCAGAATCAAAAAGCTGGTGCCGCAACGGGGGTGGAACCGCGTATGTCTGCGGATGTTAGCAACCGTCAATTCCTCACCTGCCTCATAGCAGGCAATCGTTTTGTGCTCAGCCCCGTGGTACTGGAACATGCGGTGGATTTCCTTCATGCGGGTGCAGAGGAACATGTAACCCAAAAGATTGCCAGCTTGGCACTGCTTCAAGATGACCCGCGGCCAGCATCCATGGGGATCACTTTTGCCACCAGCCCAGTCAGGAACGTAGGCAGAAAGGTGAACAAAAAAATTGCCAGCACTACACCTGCGCAGGCGGAAAGGGTCATCAGCGCACTTTGTACCTTGGGGCCGGCGTGTTCGTCCAGCCAGCGGTCCAGCTTGCTCTCGTTCTGCTTCTCTTCCTCTTTTTCCTCTTCCGTCATGGCAATATCGGCCGAGTGCATCAGGTATTTGTACCCGTTCATCAGGTTTTCCACCATATTGCACTCCGCGCACCAGGGGAACTTTATTGTACCAGTGGGTAGTCACATCGGAATAGCTCAGATCAATCGTGCCGTCCGGGCGGCGTACCGCGCAGCAGATTTTTTCAGGGCCGCGCATCATAATGCCCTCCATCAGGGCCTGGCCGCCCACAGAGGTACGGAATTTTTCAGTTGGACGTTGTTCATGCGGCATGGGTTCTCCTTTATTTTTGCGGTCAAATCGGCTCGTGCAGATGTTCCTGCCCAGCGTGGTAGATGGGCAGGGTGATGGTAACGGTGGTACCCTGCCCCAACGTTGAGGTGATATCCGCCGTACCGCCCAGTGCTTTGGTGATCTCATCCACCACCGCCAGGCCGATGCCGGAACCACGCACGGCGTTTTTGGCTTTGAAGAATTTCATCTTTACGTTTTGCAGGTCATCCGGCGCAATGCCGCGGCCCTGGTCCCGGATGCTGGCCGTTACGGTGGTGGCGGTGCGGGTCAGGGTAAAGAAAATGGTTCCTTCCGGCGGCGAATATTTGATGGCGTTATCAAATACGTTGACAAACACCTGGCGCAGGCGGGCGGGGTCAGCCCAAACGGGATACGGCTCCGGCGGTTCGTCATACACAAGGTGCAGCCCCTCCTGCCGGATGCGGGCTTCCACAAACAGGGCAGCGTCGGTGGCTTCGGCCACAAAATCCAGCACCTCGCAGTTCAGCTTGATGCCGTTTTGCAGGCGGGAAAAATCCAGCAGTTCCTCCACCATATCATACAGGCGGTCGGTCTCACTGCGGATAATGGTAATACCCTTGCGGTAGTTTTCGTCATCGGGGTCACGGATGTTGGCGATGGTTTCCACCCAGCCTTTGATGCTGGTCAGCGGGGTGCGCAGTTCGTGGCTGACAGAGGAGATGAACTCGTTTTTCATCCGTTCCGTTTTTGTCAGGTCCTCGGCCATCTGGTTGATGGCTTTGCACAGGCGGCCGATCTCATCGTCATACGGGGCATCCGGCAGGCGGGTGGTCAAATCGCCGTGGGCAATGCGATTGGCGGTGGCTTCCACCTGGCCCAGCGGCCGCACAATGGTGCGGATAAAAAACAGGCCGCTGAACACCGCAAACCCCAGCACCACCGCCGCCACGCCGAACGAAACCATCAGCGTGCTGTACCACTGGCGGTCCACCAGCGTCAGGCTGGTAACAAGGCGCATGGCCGTCACATTGCCCGCCGCATAAGGCACCAGGCTGGTAACAGCCATCACGTGTTCGCCGTCCGCTGTGCGGAAAGTGACCATGCCGCTGCCGGTGGAGCCGGTGACAGCCTGATAAAAATCCCTGCCCTCGCTCAGCAGATTCTTGTTCATGGTGCCGCTGGAGGTTGCCAGCACCACGCCGGAGGAATCCAACAGCATGAACTCGAACTTATCTTTTTCATCAAACTGTTCCACCGTGCGGCGCAGGGACTGGCTGCGGCTTTCAGACGTTGCCTGGCTGCTGCCGGCGGTGCCAGTTATACAAACGTCCCTCCACGGTGGAAAACCGCGCCTGCATGGCACGCTGCACCCGCCATTACAAATTCTGGTGGCTGTAATACAAAACAGCCCCAGCGCCGCAGCCAGGATGCAAATGGTAATCAGCAGGCTGCCGCGCAGCCAGCGGCGGGTAATGCTCTGCACAGGCGGCAGCCCCCTTTCCATAAAAATGCGGTAATTATGCGTTCCAGCGGTAGCCATAGCCCCAGACGGTCAAAATGTGCTGGGGGCTGCTGGGTTCATCTTCCACTTTCATGCGCAGGCGGCGGATGTTGACATCCACGATCTTGACATCGCCGAAATACCCCTTGCCCCAAACGCCTTCCAGGATCTTTTCGCGCACCAGGGCAGTGCCGGGGTTGCGGAAAAACAGCTCCATGATCTGAAATTCCACCTGGGTCAGGTCAATGGGCTTGCCGGATTTGTACAGCACGCGGCTTTTTTCATCCAGCACAAAGGGGCCGCTGACCAGCTGATCCGGCTCGGAGCCTGCCTGTTCATCGTCCGCAGTGGCGCTGCGGCGCACTCGGCGGGCCAGCGCTTCCACGCGGGCCATCAGCTCCGACACCGAGAACGGCTTGGTGATATAATCATCCGCGCCGATGGAAAGGCCGCGAATCTTATCGCTCTCCTGCCCTTTGGCGGACGCCATAATAATACCGATGTACGGGTCGCTGTGGCGGATGGTTTCGCACAGCGAAAACCCATCCATGCCCGGCAGCATGATATCCAGCAGCGCTACATCGCAGGGGGGATTTTTCTGGATCAACTCCAGCGCACGTTCCGCGCTGGGGGCTTCCAATACTTCCCAGCCTGTCATTTTCAGGTTCAGTGCCACAAGTTCGCGGATGCTGGCTTCGTCTTCTACGACCAGAATACGTTTCATTGTTTTTCCTTTCCCGGTCGGGGTTCTGTTTCCCGCCGCCTGTTGTTATGGCGCACCGCCCGCAGATAGACATGCGCGTTTTACCGTATATTTTTAGGGCAATACCGCATAATTCTAAGTGCCGATACGGCGAGCGGGGTGCGGCAGATGCCAAGCCAAAAGCGCAGATAATACTGGATGCTGCAAAGGTGAGCGCCGCCAGTGGCGGAAACAGCGAACCGAATCAGGGGCAGCGGTCGCAGAGTGCGAGGGGCTTTTGCCCCCGAAGCACGATGCGGGTACCGCAACCCGACATTATCGAGCATTTTGGCAACGCAGATGCCGTGCCGCAGCTGCCGGGCGGTGCTTAAGCCGCAAGGCGGGAATTGTGCGGTGTTGCCTTAGTTTTTAACGGAACACGGTTGTTCCGTGGATGATATCGTCAATACTCAGGCCATAATGCAGGGTCACCACGCGGGCCTGCAGCTGCTGGCTGCCAATGTTGGCAATGCGGCGGTACTCCCCGGCTTCGGTCTGTTCCCCGTCGATGTCCGGGGTTTGGGTTTCTTTGGCGGGGTCGGTCAGGCGCAGTTCGCAATAAACTGTGGTACCCTCGCGGTTGCACACCATCCAGCCGCTGCCATCCCGGTTGGTGCGCAGCAGCACCGAACCGTGCATGGATTCCGGCAGCTCCAGAAAGAAGCTGTACTCGCTGTCATACACACCAAAGTGACTGCCGGTCTCATCCGCCGCGGCAAAATCCCGCCACAGGATAAAGCGCAGCCGCTTGTCCATTCCGGTGGAAATTTCGCCGCCGTCATCGATCATCGTGGGAATCTCGATCGTTCCGTTGCCGTCAGATCGGTGCTGACCAGTGCGGCATCATACCGCAGGGTCGCTTTAGTCAGGTTGGCCACGCCCGCCGGGCGGTAGGTCTGCAAAAATCGGGTTTCCGGGTCATACACTACAATAGAACTTGCCAGGCTGGTGCCGGAAGCACCGGTCCAGCCATCCACCACCAGATAGTTGCCATCGTCCGCACCAATGCCCGCGTGCAGGGCCGCACAGCCGCTGTAATCACCAATCGCAAGGGTCTGGGCGGGCGGAAGCCATCCTCGGTGTTGGTCAGCAGCTGCAGGTTCAAGCCGCCGCCCTCCTGCTCAGCAGGCAGGGCCAATACCAAATCCTGGGTGCCCTCTCCGCCCGTCAGGTTGGCAAGGATCATTTCGGTGTATGCCTGCTTGATGATGATCTGCAGGCCATCCTCGGTGTACAGATACACCACCATATAACGGTCGCCCTGGGCGCTGGCATAGCCGACAAGGATCTGCAAGGAATTTTCATCCCGCAGATGGGCGGTGTTCACGCTTTCCACCTCGCTGGAAAGCCCTTCTGCCGTCTGCGTCACCCGCCAGCCGTTTTCCTCGGTCGGTTCCAGAACAGCCAGGTACACATTGCCCGCAGAGGCATCCAGCGTGTACAGCACGGCGGCTTCATCCTGGCCGTCACCATCCCAATCGCCAAACAAAAAAGGGGAAAGAAAATCGCCGCTGGCAGGGTATTTCAGGGTCGCGGTTACACCAAGGGCGCTGTTGAGCGCCTTTTGTACGGCGCTCGTCTCGCCGGAAGCCTGCGGCGCGCGCAGCAGGGATTCCACATCGCTGCCGGTTACGGCAGAACAGCCGGAAAGCAGCAGCGCGGCTGCCAGTGCGCACGCGGCGCAGCTGCGGCGGTATGGCATGGATATTTTCCCTCCCCTGCATGGTTTCCAGGCACTATTTGCACCCCAGACAAATACAGGTTATAGTATACCACAATCAAGCCAACGCTGCAATGCCAAGAATCATCATCAGCACCCCCACGCCGCAAAAAGCCTGTCACCCCCATTTTGCGCCACGCCGGTTCAAACGCCGCGGGCAGCAGCTGGGCAGCCGCCACCCACAGCATAATGCCCGCCACCACAGCCACAATGCCGTTCAAAAGTCCCGGCGTCAACAGTGGGGCCAGCACCAGTGCCGCCAAAACGGCCCCCGCCGGTTCCGCAAGGCCGGATACCAGCGCAGCCACGGCACCCTTGGCCCGGCTGCCGGTGGCGCAGGCAAAAGGCACCGCAACAGCCAATCCCTCCGGGATATTGTGCAGGGCAATCGCCAGTGCCGTGCGCGCCCCCAGCTGCGGGTCCGAGACGTTGGTCAGCAGGGTCAGGATGCCCTCCGGCAGGTTATGCAACAGCAGGGCTGCCCCCGTTACCAGCGCAGCCCGCATGGCAGAGCCCTGGGTGCGGGAGCCAAAACGGTCGGCCAGTGTATCCTCGTCCGGCAGAGCACAGGCCAACAGCCAGGCTGCCAGCATACCCCCCAGCAGCAGTGCCGCAGCCGCAGCCCCACAGCCAAAGGGTGAAAGCAGCGCCCCGTAAAAATCCAGCAGCGCCGGAGCCAGGTCCGCCAAACTGACGGTCAGCATGACCGCCCCGGCAAAGCCGCCGCAGAACGCCATCAGCCTTGGCGTTGGCCGGAACAGCGCCGCAATCAGCCCGCCCAGACCAGTGGACAGACCGGCGATGGTTGTCATGAGGAGAGGAAGAAGCATAGTGAACACCCCAGTTTTAGTTAGGAGTTAGGAGGGAGGAGTTCGGCGTTGGGCGCAAGCAATTAGAAATTAGCAATGAGGAATTAGGAATTGGAGATGGGGTTGGGTTTATTATGGATTTTATATGCGGGGTGGTGGAGCGGTATGCGGGTGATTTTTATATTGCAGTTTTTATGTGTTATGTCGGGCATTTATTGGCATCTCACCCGTAGGGGCGCACATTGTGCGCCCGCCAACCTAAGGCAATACCGCATAATTCTAAGTGCCGATACGGCGAGCGAGGTGCGGCAGATGCTAAGCCAAAAGCGCAGATAATACTGGATGCTGCAAAGGTGAGCGCCGCCAGTGGCGGATGCAGCGAACCGAAGCAGGGGCAGCGGTCGCAGAGTGCGAGGGGCTTTTGCCCCCGAAGCACGATGCGGGTACCGCAACCGACATTATCGAGCATTTTGGCAGCGCAGATGCCGTGCCGCAGCCGCCAGGCGGTGCTTAAACCGTCAGGCGGGAATTGTGCGGTGTTGCCTAAATAAACAATACTTTTCAATGGTCCCGCATTGGGCAAACCGCCACGGGACGATGCTCGTCATCGTCCCCCTACAGATGATTTGCAGGTTTGCGTCAACTGCTTTACGTTTCTCTGCGGCGCGATGAGGCATCGCGCCCTACAATTTTTTCATTGTTCGTCTCACATTTCAAAAGGCTCAATCGCCTAATATTTTTGAGCGGCATGTTTGTGCCGCGGTCCACCACAATGATTCACTATTCTTTTTTTAAGCGAAAAACGCCTCCCGGCCCGGACCCACGGTCCGCCGGGACGTTTTAACTTAAATCAATCAGTTATTTTTGTAGTAGTTGATCAGGCAGCCATCGGCCAGGATCTGGCGCTCGGCATCGGTCAGGGCACCAAGCTTTACGGTGAACTCCTTCACACTGCCATCGGGCTTAACAGCCACGGCGGGCATGGTATCGGCAACTTCCAGCAGAGCCTTGCGCACGCCGGGCAGGTAGATGCAGTCGCCCAGTTCAAACACGCTGGGGTCCTCCACCAGGAAGGGCAACATGCCCCAGTTGATGCAGTTGGAGCGGTAGCGCTTGGTTGCATACTCCTTGGCAAAGTTGGCCCGCGCCCAGCACGCGCTGGCAGGAAGCCGCCTGCTCACGTGCGGAGCCATCGCCAGGCTTATTGGCAAAGATGGCGGAGCCAATGTTGGTGGCTGCGGCGTTCGGCTTGTAACCGGCCTTTTCCAGCGCGGCATACACAGCCTGTACTTCTTCCGGCAGAGTGCCTGCGGTGCGGGCTTCGTCCAGAGCCTTGACTGCCTTGGCGCGGCCGACATAGGCCGGGTCCTTGCGGGACAGGGTGAACTCTGCCAAGCGCAGCGGGTTGGAGCGGAAGGAAGAAGTCTCACCGGAGGATCAGCTCATCGGTGGTGGTGACAGGGTCAGTGATGTAGCTGACAATCTTGACCAGCAGGTCATCCGTCAGTTCCGGCTGCTGCGGTAATCCTTGATGTTGGGGCCAAAGCGCAGGGCGGTTTCCGGTTCGGGGCTGCCCCAGCCGTTATAGATACGCTTATCGTACACACCCCGGTCAAAGTGATACTTGGGTGCGGTGTAGTCGTGGTCACAAACCTCGCTGGCTGCGGTCAGAATGCCGCCGTTGGCTGCGGTAGCCGCAATGGAGCGGGCATCCATCAGCGCCACGCCGGAGATTTGACCCTCGCCGGGCTTGGAGCCTTCGCGGTTGGGGAAATTGCGGGTGGTGTGGCGGATGCTGAACTCGCCATTGGCCGGGGTATCACCTGCGCCGAAGCAGGGGCCGCAGAAGCATTCGCGGAAGATGCCGCCAGCGGAAACGATATCGGCCACCACGCCGTTCTTGACCAGCTCCAGGTAGGTGGGCATGCTGTCCGGGTAAGCGCTGAACTTGAACTCGCCGTTGCCGCAGCTCTTGCCGCGCAGGATGTCAGCCACAGCGCACAGGTTCTCATAAGTGCCGCCGGAGCAGCCAGCCACAATGCCCTGATCCACATAAATGCTGCCGTCGGCGCGCACCTTGCTGACAAGATCCATCTTGACCTTGCCGCTCAGCTGCTCATTGGCGCGGGTTTCGATCTCATGCAGCAGATCCTTGGCGTTTGCCTTCAGTTCGCGGATGGGGTAAGCATAGCTGGGATGCATGGGCAGTGCGATCATGCACTCGATCTTGGAAAGATCCAGCTCGATGCAGCCATCGTAATAGGCAACATCGGCGGGCTTCAGCTCTTTATAAGCATCGGCACGGCCATGACCTGCGAGGTATTCCTCGGTCACGCCATCGGTCTGCCAGATACTGGACCAGCAGGTGGTCTCGGTGGTCATACAGTCAATGCCGTTGCGGCAGTCTGCGGAAAGGCTGGCAACGCCAGGGCCAACAAATTCCATTATTTTATTCTTCACATAACCGTTGGCATAGGTTGCGCCAACCAGGGCCAGCGCCACGTCATGCGGACCAACGCCGGGGTTCAGTCTGCCGGTCAGGTAAACGCAGATCACGCCGGGCATGGCCATATCATAGGTACGGCCCACCAGCTGTTTGGCCAGCTCGCCGCCGCCTTCGCCCACGGCCATAGTGCCCAGTGCGCCATAGCGGGTATGGGAGTCAGAGCCCAGGATCATGCGGCCGCAGCCTGCCATCATCTCGCGGTTATAGCTGTGGATAACTGCCATGTTGGGCGGAACATAAATGCCGCCGTATTTATGCGCAGCGGAAAGGGCAAACTGATGGTCGTCCTCGTTGATGGTGCCGCCCACCGCACACAGAGAGTTGTGGCAGTTGGTCAGCACATACGGCAGGGGGAACTTTTCCATGCCGGAGGCGCGCGCCGTCTGGATGATGCCCACATAAGTAATATCGTGGGAAGTCATCGAATCAAACTTGATGCGCAGGTCTTTCATATCCGGCGCAGTGTTATGGGCTTTCAGAATGCCGTAAGCAATGGTGCCCTTGCGGGCCTCTGCTTCGGTCACATGGGCCGGTGCGGTATCGGTCAGCTGGCCGTTGACCAGGTACACGCCGTGGTCGTGCAGTTTCATTTTCATGCTCCTTCCTGCAAGACGGCTTTATTACAGCCGTGCCGCAACAGCGTCAGTAAATTCGGTGGTGGTGGCGGTACCGCCAATATCCGCGGTAACAGCCTTACCCTCGGCAACCTGTGCCAGAATGGCGGCGTTCAGCCTGGCGGCCTTATCCGTCATGCCCAGGTCGTTCAGCATCATGGCAAATGCCATCAGGATGGCGCTGGGGTTGGCCTTGTTCTGGCCTGCAATGTCGGGGGCGGAGCCGTGGACAGCCTCATAGATGCGGGTCTTGGCGCCAATGTTGGCAGAGGGGCAAAGCCAGGCCGCCCACCAGACCGGCGCACAGGTCGCTGATGATATCACCGTACAGGTTGGGGGCAACCAGAACGTCAAACTGCTCCGGCTTCTGCACCAGCTTCATGCACAGGGCGTCAATAATGCAGTCGTCTGCTTCAATGGCGGGGTAATCCTTGGCGACCTCGCGGAAGGTGGACAGGAACATGCCGTCGGTCAGCTTCATGATGTTGGCCTTATGGACTGCAGTCACCTTTTTACGGCCATTGGCGGCAGCGTAATCAAAGGCAAAACGGCAGATGCGCTCACAGGCGGGCTTGGTGATGAGCTTTACGCCGTTGGCGATCTCATCGTTCAGCATGTACTCGATGCCTTTATACAGGTCCTCGGTGTTTTCGCGCACAATAACAAGGTCCACATTTTCAAAGCGGGTGGGCACACCGGGCAGGGTGCGCACGGGGCGCAGGTTGGCGTAGGTATTAAAGCGCTGGCGCAGCTGCACGTTGATGCTGCGGAACCCTTTGCCGATAGGGGTTGCGGTGGGGCCTTTCAGCGCCCAGCCGTATTCTTCAATGGCATCCAGTGCGCCGGGCTGCAAAAGCTCACCATGCTCTGCGGCGTACTCTGCGCCAGCGGCGTATTCTTCCCATTCAATACCGGTTGCCAAAACATCCGAAATTTTGCGCACGCTCTGCGCAATTTCGCGGCCAATGCCGTCACCAGGAATCAAAACTGCCTTCATATCGGTTTGCCTTTCTAAAAAGCGGCAGGGGTGCGGCGTGCCGTGGCCGTTTACCCCGCCCTGCCGGACTGCTTTTTGCCGGTGGGCCGCGCCTTAACGCAGGACAAACCTGCCAAAAGCTGAACCACACCTGCAAAAAATTTGTTTTAATAGCATTACAGTTTGAGTATACCCATTTTGGTCAGCCTTGTCAACGTAATTCATTAAAGTTGCACCTGTATTTTGCGGATTCAAACTTTATTTTATAAAGTCATGTTTCATTCACATTTACAATTCTTTAAAATTCATGCTTGACTACGGCGCTCAACTACTTTAAAATTGTAACTGTTCAGCACTTTGAATCGTTTTTGGCCCACATGGCGGCGGGCAGGGCGCGCTGCGGGCGCTATTGCCCGTTTTTGCACGTGCTGGTAATGGAGTGCAGGCAAAGCCCCAGCGGCGCTTTTGCAGGAAAGTAAGGAGGGCGCATCTGATGTATTACCCGGATGTTCCGGCGCTTGACCCGGAAGATATTGAACTTTTATTGCAATGAGTATATTGCGCACAACAAGCATCTTGACCCCCACATTGCGGACCGCCTTGGCGTTAAGCGCGGCCTGCGCAACCCGGACGGCACCGGTGTTCTGGCGGGCATTACCAATGTTTCCAGCGTTATTGGTTACGAAAGCTGCCCGAAGGCACCATCCGCCCATTCCGGGCCGCCTGGTTTACCGCGGCATTGATATTGACACTCTGGCCGCCGAAGCCGACAAGAATGACCGCTTCATGTTTGAAGAAGTGGTGTGGCTGCTGCTGTTTGGCGCACTGCCCACCCAGGAACAGTATGCCCGGTTCTGCAAGCTGATTGATGAGCACCGCGAACTGCCCAAGGGCTTTGCGGACGACATGATCATGAACTCGCCCTCCCCCAATATTATGAATAAGATGGCGCGCAGCGTGCTTTCGATGTACAGCTATGACGAGCACGCCGATGATCTGAGCCTGCCCAACATCCTGACCCAGAGCATCAACCTGATTGCCGAGCTGCCCACCATGATGGTGAACGCCTACCAGCTCAAGCGCCGTGTGTATGACCACGAAAGCATGTACTTCCATTACCCCATCGCCGGGCAGAGCACTGCGGAGCACATTCTGAGCTCCTACCGTGCAGACCAGAAGTTCACCCACGAGGAAGCACGCCTGCTGGATCTGTGCCTGCTTGTTCACGCAGACCACGGCGGCGGCAACTGCTCCACCTTTACCACCCGTGTGCTGTCCTCCTCCGGCACCGATACATACGCAGCCATCTCTGCGGCCATCGGTGCCCTGAAACTTAAGCACGGCGGCGCCAACCTGAAAGTTATGCACCAGCTGGATTACATTCTGGCCAATGTGGAGCACCCGGAGGATGACGGAAGTGCGCGAGATGCTGCGCAAGATCATCCGCAAAAGCCGGTGACGGCAGCGGCCTGATTTACGGCATGGGCCACGCGGTGTACACCCTGAGCGACCCGCGCGCCCAGATCCTGAAAAACCACGCCCGCAGCCTTGCCTACAAAAAAGGCTACGATGAAGAATATAACATGCTGTGCAGCATTGAGCGCCTGGCCCCGGAGATTTTTGCCGAAGAAAAGCACGGCCCCAAAAAGGTTTGCGCCAACGTGGACCTGTTCAGCGGCCTGATCTACCGCATGCTGGGCATCAGCGAAGATTTGTACACCCCGCTGTTTGCCATTGCCCGTGTACCCGGCTGGTGCGCCACCGCGTAGAAGAAGTTGAGTACGCCAACCGCATCATTCGCCCCGCTTATAAATACCTGGGCGAGCCGCAGGAGTACCTGCCGCTGGAAGAGCGCTGATTTCTGCTTATATCATCATGAACTGGCACCCGGATTTTCCGGGTGCTTTTGTTTGGGGTGGCGCAGGAGGCGGTTATCTGATATACTGGAAAAACCCTTATTCCATTGGAACATGACCAGAAAGTGAGAGAAACATGGAAAAATTCAAACAGCTGCTCTTCTCCGAAAACGGCATTAAAATTGTAAACATGCTGTTCTTCTTGGCGTTTCTGGCCCACAACCTTGTGTTTCTGGTTGTGGCATACCTGGTCTGGATCCTTTTCTGGCGTTCTGCATCAAAGCTGCGAGTCGAACCTCCAGGATTATTTACGGCTGCTTTATTGCTTTTGCTGTTGTTATGGTCGTGCTGAATGTTGTGCCGGTACTGCTGGGGCTATAACTCAGCGGGCGTCCGCCTGTTTGCCGCACAGACCGTTTGATTTTGTTGGGAGGTCGATGTTATGCCATGGTGGTACCCTTTCGGCTGTATTGCATTTATCGTTGGCGGCATCCTGATTTTCCTGAAACCGGAATGGCTCTGGGCGCTGACAGAGCAGTGGAAGTCCTATGCGGCAGACGGACCGTCGGACTTCTATATCCTGAGCGCAAAAATCGGCGGTGTGCTGTTTGCGGTATTTGGGGTCGTCGCACTGGTTCTTCCGCTTTTTCTTACTTGATGGTTCCGGCTTTGGGCAATACCGCATAATTCTAAGTGCCGATACGGCGAGCGAGGTGCGGCAGCTGTTAAGCCAAAAGCGCAGATAATACTTTGTGTATTATCGAGCATTTTGGCAACGCAGTTGCCGTGCCGCAGCCGCCGGAGCAGTCTTAAGCCGTCAGGCGGGAATTGTGCGGTATTGCCTTTTTCACAAAATAACAGCATCCGTATGGTGCCCCTGCCCGTGGGCCGCCATGCGGATGCTGTTTTCGTTGTTATGCTTTTCTGGTAGTGACACCGTACAGGCTGTTCCAGGTTGCGCGGCCCAGCATGCCGTCCGGTTTCAGGTCATGCACTACCTGCCAGGCCAGAACCGCTTCCCGCGTGCTGGCACCGTAACGGCCATCGGTGGTCAGTTCCGGCACCAGGGTTTTCAATTTCTGCTGGGCGCTTTTCACGGTTGCGCCCCGGCTGCCGCGGCGCATGGTAACACCGGGCCAGATCTCCCCTTCCCCGTTTTTATCCGCCCAGGCGCGGTACAGGGCATCCCAGGTATCGCGGCCCACGTGGCCGTCAATTTTCAGCCCCTGTTCCCGCTGGAACCGCCGCACTGCGGTTTCGGTGCTGGTGCCGTAGCGTCCATCCACATTCAGTCCGCCCAGCCAGCGCTGTACCAGGGCAATATCCGGGACGGATGCCCCCGGCCGCAGCACGGTTCCGCCATATTCCGGCATTGCATTTGCCATAAAAAAGCCCCCTTTGCTGTGTGTTGCAGGCTTGCCGCCCGCCCTCATTTCACACTATGCAAGGGGTTCGTTAATGTTAAGATATTCTGTATTTTTAAGCAATATAGCCGCCGCTACGCAGCACAAAGATCCAGAACGTCAGCGATAGCGCCGAGAACAGCGTGGTTGCCGCCACACAGCTGGCCGTCAGCACACCCTCATGGCCCATGTTCTTGGCCATAACGTAAAACTTGGCGTGGTGGGGCTACCAGCATGATGAGCAGGGCAATCAGCTGCTGGTCCCGGAAACCGAGCTTGACGGCAATGGGGATAAAGATCGTGGTCAGCACCATCAGCTTGCAGCAAGCCGCCACCAGGGTGGGTGCCAGCTTTTTGATGGCCTTGGCTCCCTCAAACGAAGCGCCGATGGAAGCAGCGCCAGCGGGTGGTCAGGCTGGAAAGGCTGGTCAGGGTTTTCTGCGCCAGGGTAGGCAGGCCAAAGGGCAGCAGGCTGTACAGCGTACCCAGAATAATGCCGTCCAGAATGGGGTTGGTCAGCACACCGTACAGCAGCTTGGAGGTCACTTTGCCATGCTGCTGCGGGCTTTCCACCGTCAGGATAATGACCGCAAAAATGTTGAACAGCGGCACACTGCCCAAAATCATCAGGGGGGCCATGCCGGAAGTGCCGTAAATGTTCTGGATGAACGCCACACCCAGAATGGCCGCGCTGCTGCGGTAGCTGGCCTGTACGAACTCACCCACCAGGGTTTTATCTTTCAACAGGCGGCGCGCCAGCGCAGATGACCACAATGGCAATGGCCGTTACCGCAAAGCAGAACAAGACAAACTTTGCATCAAAGCTGTGGGCAAGGTCCAGGGTTGCCATATCACAGAACAGCATGACCGGCAGCGTTACCTTGAACACCAGCTTGTCGGCCACGGTGCAGAACTGCTTTGGCAAAAAGCCTTTTTGCCCCAGCACCCATCCAATGACCATCACCAGAAATACCGGAAGGGTCGCGTTCAGGCTGAACATTAAATTATCCACATTGATCCCTCTTTATATTACGTCCTTACATTCCCGCAGCCATGCTTGGGGCAGGCCCGCAGGATTGTTTTGATGATACGATTATACCATATCATTCCGGCAAAAAACATGCCGAGAATGACCACATTTGCACGGCTTTCCGCCGCACTTTTTGCGCAACTGGCCTTTAATTCGTACCCACTCTCACATCACCGCACAAGCGCGCCGTTACAAGGTCTTTGCAGCGCTCACGGTGGGCAGCGTGCAGCGGATGCTGCTGGAAGCATTGCAGCGCCTGTTCATCCCGCAGTTCTGCATAGAATATCAAGTCATAGTCCCCTCCGGCCAGGTTGAGGCCAATTTCAATGCACAGCAAGCCGTCGATTCTGCCCGCATGGTGGCAGCGGAATTTTGTAAAACTTCAAAGCTTCAGCTTCTTGATGCTGTGCTTTTACAGCGTCGGTATATTTCCAGAACAAAATATGGCGGATCATCTCAGCTGCCTCTCTTTCGCCGCTTTTTATTTTTAAGTCAACACCGCACAATTCCCGCCTTGCGGCTTAAGCACCGCTCCGGCAGCTGCGGCACGGCATCTGCGTTGCCAAAATGCTCGATAATGTCGGGTTGCGGTACCCGCATCGTGCTTCGGGGGCAAAAGCCCCTCGCACTCTGCGACCGCTGCCCCTGCTTCGGTTCGCTGTTTCCGCCACTGGCGGCGCTCACCTTTGCAGCATCCAGTATTATCTGCGCTTTTGGCTTGGCATCTGCCGCACCTCGCTCGCCGTATCGGCGCCAGAATTATGCGGTATTGCCTTAAATTATACCATACCGCCAGGCAAAAAGCACGCTGTGGAACCTGACACTCCCGGCGAACAAAATGCGGCTGTATTTGGCAGTTTTTCAACTTGTGTTTTACTGTCGTTTCTGGTAGACTAGATAAAGTATGTGTGTCTTTTTGTCCGGCCGGTTTCTGTTTGCGGCATTCTGCACGCCGGCCGCACACACATACACGGTAAGGAGGATTCATTTTATGAGCAATCCCATTGATTATTCCCAGGGCATTTACGATGCCAAAAAACTGGGCACGCCCCGGCTGCTGATCCTGGGTGCGCAGCACATGTTCGCCATGTTTGGCGCAACCGTGCTGGTTCCCCTGCTGACCGGCCTGAGCGTTTCCACCACGCTGCTGTGCGCCGGCCTTGGCACGCTGCTGTTCCACATCATCTGCAAGGGCAAGGTTCCCGCATTTTTGGGTTCCAGCTTTGCCTACCTGGGCGGCTTTGCCATTGTCAGCAATGACGGTGCCAACCCGGAAAACTTGCCCTACGCCTGCGCAGCCGTTGCGTTCAGCGGCCTGCTGTATGTGCTGGTCAGCGGGCTGATCTCGGTGTTCGGCATCCGCCGCATCATGCGGTTCTTCCCGCCTGTTGTCACCGGCCCCATCATCATCTCCATTGGCCTGATCCTGGCCCCGTCCGCCATCACCAACTGCCAGAGCAACTGGCTGCTGGCTTTTGTGGCGCTGGCCGCCGTTATCGTCTGCAACATCTGGGGCAAAGGCATGGTCAAGATCCTGCCCATCCTGATCGGTGTTCTGGTCAGCTATGCGGTTGCCCTGGTAACTGGTGCGGTTGACTTTGCCGCCATCGGCGAGGCCTCCTGGATCGGTTTCCCCATCCACAAAGAGGCCATGGGTCTGTTTGCCATTGACGGCAGCGAAAAATTCATCAGCGCCCTGTTCACCATCATGCCCATTGCCATTGCAACCATGATGGAGCACATCGGCGATATTGCCGCCATCAGCGCCACCACCGGCCGCAACTATATCCGTGACCCCGGCCTGAACCGCACCCTGATGGGCGATGGCCTGGCAACCGCCATGGCCGGCCTGCTGGGCGGCCCCGCCAACACCACCTACGGCGAAAACACCGGCGTTCTGGCCCTGACCAAGATCTATGATCCCCTGGTCATCCGCATTGCCGCTGTATTTGCCTGCATCCTGAGCTTCTGCCCCAAGTTTGAAGCCATCATCAACACCATTCCTTCCGGCATCATCGGTGGTATCAGCTTTGTGCTGTACGGCATGATCTCCGCCATCGGTGTTCGCAACGTAGTGGAAAATCAGGTCGACTTTACCAACAGCCGTAACCTGATCATTGCTGCCGTTATCCTGGTGTGCGCTCTGGGCTTTAACTCCGTGGGCGGCATCACCTTCGGCATCGGCGGTGTCAGCGTTACCCTGTCCGGCCTGGCCATTGCTGCCCTGGCCGGCATCCTGCTGAACGCCATCCTGCCCGGCAATGATTACGAGTTCGACTCCAACCCCGGCACCGGCAGAGGCACCAGCCTGCGCGTCTGATCCTGCGCTTATCTGACGGGTGTGTTTTAAATAGCATCCCAACCATGATGGTGGCCGCGGCCCCGCGCAGAAATTGCTTTTTCCGTTATCCCAACTTCGTAAAGATGTGGTATAATGACACTAAGCCAATTTCCCACCATCATTTTTTATTTGTGTTGGAATTCCGCGTTCCCTATAATTCCTAACTCATACCTAACCACCGGAGGTACCTATGCCCACTACCCTTACCGTGGCAGATTTTCTTTCGCTGCGCATGCAGTACAAAGCCGAACAGGCGGAAAACGAAATTCCTGCCGTGATCGAACACAACTTCAAAAATGGCCGCATGGTGGACCATTATTTTGTGGTGCCCGGTCCCGCCCTGCTGGCTGATGAAGCCGTGCAGGACTTTGGCGGCAAAATCGAGAACATCCTGTTTCTGCAGCAGAGCGAACCCGGCGCACCGTGGCAGGTGCTGCTGCACGAACCTTCTATGATCCGGGAGATCACCTTTGAAATGCCGGAGGAAGAGTTCCGCGCCATGCTGGCCAAGAACAACCTGATCCTGCCCGGTGACCCCGGCTTTGTGATGCCGTAAGCTCTAGGGTGTATCTGATAAACCAAAATTCAGTCTGGTTCTTTTGTTTTCAGATATGCCTTTAAGCAGTGCAAGTTTTTGCGGGATTAAAGTTCGTTTTTTTGTCTATTCTGCCGCTTACCCACTTGCATAGCGCGGCAAATGCGTATATAATAGAATGAAACAGCATGTGGGATATTGATAGGCCCGATGCAGAAGGGGGTTGTTGCTAATGGCGATTTCTGAACCTACCGCGGTATTCTCTATCCGCGACGATAAAGACCAGGAGATCAAGCAGGTTATGCAGCTTGTTTACGGTGCACTGGAGGAGAAGGGCTATAACCCCGTCAACCAGCTGGTCGGCTATATTCTTTCGGAGGACCCGACTTATATCACTACTTACAAGAACGCCCGTTCGCTGATTCGCCGCATTGACCGCGACGATCTGCTGCAGGCCCTTGTGCGTGATTATGTCCGCAACGGCTGATTGCTTATCTACAAAAAATAACGCCCCGGAACACATTCTGACCAGTGTTCCGGGGCGTTTTGCATTGTACGGGTTTGCTTTTTCTGTTGCTCAGCCTTGCTGTGCCGCTATCAGGCAAAGAAAGCCTTCTGCACAGCGTTCAGCACAGCGGCGCGGCCTGCGGTAAAGTTTACGCCGCCCTGCAAATAGCAGGTGTAGGGGGCGCGCAGCGGGCCGTCACAGCTGATTTCAATGGTAGAGCCCTCGGTAAAGGAACCGGATGCCATAATGACCTGGTCGGTATAGCCCGGTTCGTCTGCCGGTTCGGGGCTGACAAAGCTGTCCACCGGAGAGCAGGACTGGATGCCTGCGCAGAACCCCTGCAGCGCGGCGGCACTGCCGGAATCAAAGCAAGTCACAATATCGTTATGGTCGGCGGTATAGCGGGGCACGGGGTTCACACCCACCAGCTCCAGCAGGCACTGGACATACACGGCGGTTTTCAGTGCTTCACACACAACGCCGGGGGCGTAATAGAAGCCGAGGAAAGTATCACGCAGGCTGTCCTGCGTGCAGCCAAGGTCCTTGCCGATGCCGGGGGCGGTAAAGCGGTGGCTGATTTTTTCCACCAGGTCGGCTTTACCGGCAATATAGCCGCCAGTGGGGGTAATGCCGCCGCCGGGGTTCTTGATAAAGCTGCCCTCGATAACGTCCGCGCCGGCGGAGGCGGCTCCCGGATTTGGGTGAACTCGCCATAGCAGTTATCCACAAAGATCACCACATCGGGGTTGGCCTTGCGGGCGGTATCGGCCACTTTCTGGATGGTATCCAGGTCAAAGGCGTTGCGCTGGGTATAACCGCGGCTGCGCTGGATATGCACCACGGTAGCGGTCTTGGCGTGCTCTGCAATGGCGGCATAGTCCGGCGTAAAGTCCGGCAGCAGGGGCACCTCATCGTAATGGATGCCGTATTCCTGCAGCGTGCCGCAGCCCGCCAGCCTCGCCAATACCGATCACGCCTTCCAGCGTATCATAGGGGCGGCCGGTGGCGGCCAGCAGGGTGTCCCCTGCGCGCAGCAGACCGAACAGCGCCACTGTCAAGGTGTGGGTACCACTCATGAACTGCGGGCGTACCAGAGCGTCCTCGGCCCCATGCAGCGAGAAAATGCTTCCTCCAGCTTATTGCGGCTATCGTCCCACACGCCGTAACCGGTGGAAGGAAATGCCGGGCTTCCACGCCGCAGTCCGTAAAGGCGCGCAGCATTTTCAGTTGGTTATAATCGCGGATCTCTTCCAGGTGGGCAAACTGATCGCGGCAAAGTTCCAGCGTTTTGCGGTCCAGTTCCAGCACCTGGGGTTTCAAATCATAGAATTGTTCAATCATAGTGTATCCTGTCTGTTTTACTTATTATAATTTATACTTAACGTACTGTTTTTGCAGTACAAAACCAAGGCGTTCATAAAAGCGGCAGCGCTCTGCCGCGCACAAAAATGTCACGGTCCAGCCCTCCCCTGCCAGCTCGTTGGCCAGGTAGGGAATCAGCCAGCCGCCGATGCCCCGCCCGCGCAGCTCCGGCAGGGTTTCCCCCATTGCCATATAGGCTTCGCCGTTGGCCATGGCATAAGCCCCCACAGTGCTCACCGGGCGGCCTGCTGCATCCTGCAAAGCCAGCACACGGGCAAAGCCGTGGGCCAGCGCGGTACAGGTTTCGGAATAATAGCAGTCCTGCCGTTCCGGTTCCTGCGGGAAAAGCTGGGTTGCCAGGCGCAAGACAGATGGGCTGCGATTCAGCATATAGCCCTGAGGTTCCTGCGCCAGCGGCAGACGATCCTGAGGTGGCATACTATACAGGAACAGCGGCTCCCCCGCTGCAGCGGGCAGTAGGGGCGTTTCTTCCGCAATCAGATGGGCGATGCCCGCAAACTGCAAAAAGCTTAGCAGTTCCTCCCAGTCCTGGGGGGTGCCGCACAGCTGGGCGGTGCTGCCGTTCAGGGTCAGGGCCGCACCGGGCAGGGTGAAGAGCCGCACCGGGGCACCGGGGTTATCTGCCCACAGGGCCAGGTCACGCCCCATCACGGCACGAAAATAAGGAGCCCCTTGAATGGCCGTCGCAAACGCCTGCTTGTGCGCGGGGGTGGTGACAGCTTGAATCATGGGGAACTCCTTTAGGTTTGATTTTGAGATTGCGGAGATTGCTTTGGGGAAGTGAGTTTTGTCTCCGCTATGGATAGGGCTGTTGGCGCAGGGCGCGCGGGCGTACAATGTGCGCCTCTACGGTCTCTATTGAGCAAACATCAAATAAAAAATATCCTATCTTCTGTTCCGATTGCCCTAAACCGTCTGTTTTTTACCCTTTTGCAACCCACCTTGCCTCAATATAAAATATCTATTATATTAAAGTTTTTTCGGTTCCTTTTTTAAAAGGAACAAACAACCCGTAATCCCGTAATTACTGAAGCTCGTTGACAATACGCTTGTAGTCACGGCCGCGGACCTCAAAGTTGGGGTAAAGGTCAAAGGACGCCGATGCCGGCGACAGGCTGACGATGTCACCCGGCTTGGCTGCACCGCGTGCCAGCTCAACGGCATGCTGCATGCTGTCTGCGTGCAGGATCGGCAATGCCTGCGGGTCAAAGTTCGGGTCCTCGCGCACAGCCTTTTCAATGCGCGGTGCGGTTGCCCCCATCAGCACCAACACTTTGACATGTGCCACGATTTCCGGTGCCAGCGGCTCATAGGGGATTTTTTTGTCATAGCCGCCCGCAATCAGGATGATCTTCTGGTCAAAGCTGCGCAGGCCCGCAATGGTGCGGGTGGGGCTGGATGCGATGGAATCATTGTAATACGTTACGCCATCCAGCACGCGAACCGGCTCAATGCGGTGTTCCACGCCGGTAAAGGTAGAGCCAACCTGACGCATGACATCCACCGGAACGCGGCCCCAGACCGCTGCAATGGCGGCCAGCAGATTTTCCACGTTGTGCAGGCCGCGCAGCTTTACTTCTGCACGGGGCAGCACGGGGGTCACAACACCGTTTTCGGCATAGCAGAGGGTATCATCACTCTCTCGCAGGAATGCACCGTGGTCGGTCTCGTGCAGGCGGGTGAACCAGAACTGTTCACCTTTGCAGTCAGCGGCCATGCTCCGGGTGATATCGTTCTCATAACCCAGTACGGCGCGGCAGGGTGGCTCCTGCCAAAGCAGAATGTTGCGTTTGGCATCAATATACTCCTGCATATCCTTGTGGTGGTCCAGGTGGTTGGGGGTCACGTTGGTCACAACCGCCACCTTGGGACTCTTGCGCATGCTGATCAGCTGGAAGCTGGAAAGTTCCACAACAGCGATATCAGCCGGGGTAACGTCCGGCAGCTGGGGCAGCAGGGCTGCGCCAATGTTGCCGCCCAGGAACACCTTGCGGCCGGCAGCCTCAAACATTTTGGCAATCAGGGTGGTGGTGGTGGTTTTGCCGTCAGAGCCGGTCACAGCCACGATCTCGCAGGGGCACAGCTCAAAAAAGAGTTCTACCTCGCTGGTCACAAGCGCACCGGCCTGTTTGGCGGCCTGCAGCTCCGGCTTAAAGAATTCATAGCCGGGGGTGCGCATGATGATATCCTGTCCGGCAAAGCCATCGGTATAATGCTCGCCAAGGCTGAGCTTTACGTTCAGCTTGCGCAGCGTATCGGCGTAATCACCAAAATCATCCAAGCTCTTTTTCTGGTCGCAGAGGGTGATATCTGCCCCCAGCGCGGCAAGCATGGTGATGCACGGTTTGTGGCTGACGCCCGCACCGATGAATGCCACCTTTTTGCCAGCGACCATTGCTTTAAGTTGTTCCATGGGAGTCATAATGGAAAAACCTCCTGACAAATAAATTTGGAGCCGCGCTGACAATGCAGCAGCCCCACAAAAATGCCCTTGTACGCAACTATTATATACGCATTCCCCGCCTGTTGCAATCAATCCGGGCAAAAAGTTTGCCTGCGGCCGGTTACAGCCGCAGGCAAACAACTTATTCCGTCAATTATTCCTGGTTGCCGATGGGAATACCGTGGTTATCCAGCAGATGCTTGATCTTGGTCATCGGGTCGATGATGCTGGATACGCTCATATCATGGTTGATGGCAGCGATGAAATAAGCGGTGTACTTAGACAAATCAACATCAAAGTACCAGGGGCGCTCCAACAGCTCCGGCTTGCGGTAGGTCAGGTTGGTGCCCAGCACAGCCTTGATGATGCCGTCATTGTAGGCTTTGTCGAACTTATCCAGACCGGCAGTGAACAGCGGGAAGGTGGCGCAGGTAAAGATGTTCTTGGCACCGAGCATCTTCAGCTCATAGCCGATGTCCAGCATGGACTCGCCGGAAGCGATAATATCATCGGCAATGAAGACGTCCTTACCCTTGACATCCTCGCCCAGGTATTCATGGGCAACAATGGGGTTGCGGCCATTCACAACGCGGCTGTAATCACGGCGCTTGTAGAACATACCCAAGTTGCAGCCCAACACGCTGGAGTAGTACATGTTGCGGTTCATGGCGCCTTCATCCGGGGAAACGACCAGGAACTGCTCCTTGCTGAAGTCGACATCCGGTACATGGTGCAGCAGGCACTTGAGCACCTGATAGGTGGGCATAACGTTATCGAAGCTCATCAGGGGCACAGCGTTCATTACGCGGGGGTCATGAGCATCAAAGGTAATAATGTTCTTAACGCCCATGGTGCGCAGCTGCTGCAGAGCGTAAGCGCAGTCCAGGCTTTCGCGGCTGACGCGGCGATGCTGGCGGCCGCCGTACAGACTGGGCATGATCACGCTGATGCGGTGCGCACGGCCGGAAACAGCCTGGATCAGGCGGATCAGATTCTGGAAATGGTCATCCGGGGAAAGATGGTTTTCGTAACCAAACAGGTTGTAGGTCACGCTGTAGTTGCCCGGATCGACAAAAATGTAGATATCATCGCCACGAGTGGAAGCCTTGACAAGGCCCTTAGCATCACCGGATTGGAAACGCGGGCAGTCAGAAGGAATGATGAAAGTGTCCACATCCATTCCCACTTCACGCGCCCAACGCACCAGATGGCCGTCTACCAGGTTGCAAAGCTCCTCTGCACCCGGGCAAGCCAGCAGTGCCAGATCAGCGATCGCGGCTTCTTTGCGGAAAAAGTCGCGGGGGCCCATCGATTGTTCTGCCATAACATTAGCTCCTTTATCGATTTTCATTGTGCTTTTGTTTGTGCATACTGCGGCGGTTTTTGCCGCACTTCTAAACATATTCTAACACATACCCACCGCAAAAACAGCCCTTATTTTCTCTTTTTGCTGTGTTTCCGCCATTTTCCGCGCTTTGCACATTCGTCAACTTTCTTTTATCAAAAAATTCTGTATGATTTTACAATTTCTTAACAAAGCGTTGTGTTTTCTGCCCGCAGCAGTCCGATTATGCCTGTCCCTATGCAGGAAATCCTCTTTCTTGTGTCCATTTGGTTCGGTTTTGCCATGAACTTTTGGTGCATGGTGTACCTGTATTGTTGGCATTTTCCGGTTGGGTAAACAGTTCAGCCTGCCCCCTCCCCTGCCAACCATGCACAAATCTACCCATATATAAACGCATAAAGGCAACACCGCACAATTCCCGCCTTGCGGCTTAAGCACTGCTCCGGCAGCTGCGGCACGGCATCTGCGTTGCCAAAATGCTCGATAATGTCGGGTTGCGGTACCTGCATCGTGCTTCGGGGGCAAAAGCCCCTCGCACTCTGCGACCGCTGCCCCTGCTTCGGTTCGCTGTTTCCGCCACTGGCGGCGCTCACCTTTGCAGCATCCAGTATTATCTGCGCTTTTGGCTTGGCATCTGCCGCACCTCGCTCGCCGTATCGGCACTTAGAATTATGCGGTATTGCCCTTAAACAAAAACAGCGCCCGCTTATTCAGCAGGCGCTGTTCTTAATTCATGCTATCTGTCGATCAGACCAATTCGATAATGGCCATTTCGGCAGCGTCACCGCGGCGCATACCAGTCTTGATAATGCGGGTGTAACCACCATTGCGGTCAGCGTACTTGGGTGCATAAACGTCCATAACCTTCTTGGCAACATCCTCTTTGGTGATGTAGCTGAAGATCTGGCGCTTGGTATGCAGGTCGCCGCTCTTGCCGAGGGTGACCATCTTTTCGGCCATAGCGCGAACTTCCTTAGCGCGTGTAACGGTGGTTTCAATCTTGCCGTTCTCAAACAGGTAAGTGACCATCGCACGCAGCATGGCGTTGCGGCTATCGGTAGCGCGGCCGAGCTTTCTAGTACCGGGCATTCCGTTTCACTCCTTTACAAATCAGTTGTCTTCGTCTTTGGTAAGCGTAAAGCCCAGGCTGTCCAGCTTTGCCATGACTTCCTCGAGGCTCTTGCGGCCAAGGTTGCGCACCTTCATCATGTCGTCCTCACTCTTGTTCACAAGGTCGCCCACGGTGTTAATGCCGGCACGCTTGAGGCAGTTGAAGGAACGGACGCTCAGGTCCAGCTCTTCAATCGTCATCTCAAGGGCCTTTTCCTTGCCCTTTTCGTCGTTTTCGACCATGATTTCGGTCTCAGCGGCTTCATCGCACAGGTTCACAAACAGGTTCAGGTGCTCGGTCAGCACGCGTGCAGAAGGCTCAAAGCCTCCTGTGCACTGGTGGTGCCGTCGGTCCAAACCTCAATGGTCAGCTTATCATAGTCGGTGATCTGGCCAACACGGGTGTTTTCCACCGTGTAGTTGCATGAGCACCGGGGTATAAATGCTGTCCACCGGCAGGGTGCTGATATCGTTTTTCTCAATCAGCGCCTGCTTGTTGCGCTCAGCGGGAACATAGCCACGGCCTTTATCAAAGGTCAGCTCCATAACCAGCTTAGCGCCATCGCCCAAGGTGGCAATGTGCCATTCCGGGTTCAGGATCTCAAGGTCATCGCCCTGCTTGATGGTGCCGGCCGTGACTTCGCACGGGCCAACAGCTTCAACGCGGACGGTCTTGGGGCCGTCGCCATAGATCTTGGCGGCAATTCCCTTGAGGTTCAGCACGATTTCAGTCACGTCCTCGCGCACGCCCTCAATAACAGAGAACTCATGCACGACACCGTCGATCTTGACGCTGGTAACTGCCACCGGGCAGGCTGGAGAGCAGCACACGACGCAGGCTGTTGCCCAGCGTGGTGCCGAAACCGCGTTCCAGCGGCTCAACAACGAACTTACCATAACGGCCATCCGGCGAAAGGTTGGCCATCTCGATCTTGGGGCGTTCAATCTCCATCATAAAAACCCTCCTTGATCAGCCTGCGGCCAATACCTGGCGCGCAGGTTCGTAGTAAATAGCGGTAATGAAAAGAGAGCTTGCTTGGGTACAACTCGACGATGAGGTGTTCCTGAACGTCGAAGTCGATATCACTGCGCTCAGGCAGCTTGGTGACAACACCCTTCAGGCTACCGGTTTCGCGGCTCAGCCAGGAAGGCAGAGCAACAACAGCAGCATCAGCGCCGGTCAGCTTGGCAAACTTTTCAATCTTGCGGCTGCCTTCAACAACGTCGATCACATCGCCGGCCTTCACCTGGTAAGAGGGGATGTTAACGCGCTTGCCATTAACGGTGAAGTGGTTGTGAGAAACGAGCTGACGGGCATCGCGGCGGGTGGAAGCGTAGCCCAGACGGAAGACCACGTTGTCCAGACGGCATTCCAGCAACTGGAGCAGGTTTTCACCAGCCTGGCCCTGACGGCGGGAAGCTTCTTCAAAGTAGTTGGAGAACTGCTTTTCCAGAACGCCGTAGATAAACTTCAGCTTCTGCTTTTCCTGCATCTGGGTGGCGTATTCAGACTTCTTCTTGCGGAAGTTGCCGTTGGAATTGCGGGTGGTGTTCTTCTTGGCATAGCCCATGACTGCAGGAGAAATGCCGAGAGCCTTGCAGCGCTTTGCGATCGGCTGAGTATTTTTAGCCATAATTCAGTTTCCTCCTTCAATCAAATACGGCGGCGCTTGGGCGGGCGGCAGCCGTTGTGGGGGATCGGGGTGACATCACGGATCATGGTGACCTCCAGGCCGGTAGCCTGCAGGGCACGGATTGCGCTTTCACGTCCGGAGCCAGGGCCCTTAACGTAGACTTCAACAGTCTTCATGCCGTGTTCCATTGCAACCTTTGCAGCGGTTTCAGCGGCAGACTGAGCAGCGTAAGGAGTGCTCTTGCGGGAACCGCGGAAATTCAGAGCGCCCGTGCTGCACCAGGAAACGGTGTTGCCCTGGGTATCGGTAATGGTGACGATGGTGTTGTTAAACGTGCTCTGGATATGAGCAGTGCCAGCAGCAATATTCTTGCGCTCTTTCTTTGGTGCGGGTATTACGAGCCGCACTAGCTTCGTAGCAGCCATTTCAGTTCCTCCTTACTTCTTCTTGTTAGCAACAGTGCGCTTCGGACCTTTGCAGGTACGGGCATTGGTCTTGGTGCGCTGGCCGCGGCAAGGCAGGCTCTTGCGATGACGTACACCACGGAAGCACTGGATTTCGGTCAGACGCTTAATGTCCAGCGCGACGTTCCGGCGGAGATCGCCCTCAACGATGATATTGTTTTTGTCAATGTAGTCACGGATCTTAGCTTCATCGTCAGCAGACAGATCCTTGACGCGGGTATCAGGGTTGATTCCGGTGCCGGCGAGAATCTCGTCAGCAGTGCTCTGACCGATACCATAAACATAAGTCAGACCAACCTCGATCCGCTTCTCGCGAGGCAGATCAACACCAGCAATACGTGCCATAAAGCACCTCCATTAGTAACATCCCATGTCCTAGTCGGGGCCTGCGCCGGGAATCTACGCACTTGGCCCCCAAGCGTTTTGGGTACGGTTTCCAGGGTTTTAACCCCGGACCTTTAGCCCTGACGCTGCTTATGCTTCGGATTGGCGCAGATGATCATCACGCGGCCTTTGCGCTTGATGACCTTGCACTTCTCGCAGATGGGTTTCACGGAAGGTTTTACCTTCATGATGTTAACCTCCTTCTATAAACACAAGGCACTTATTTGGAGCGCCAGGTGATTCGGGCTTTGGTCAGGTCGTAGGGGGACATCTCCATGGTGACTTTATCGCCAGGCAGGATGCGGATAAAATTGGTCCGCAGTTTGCCGGAGATGTGTGCCAGCACCGTATGGCCATTGGGCTTGCCCTCTTTGTTGAGCAGCTCGACCTTGAACACAGTGTTGGGCATAGCCTCGCGGACGACGCCTTCTACTTCGATGACATCTTCTTTAGACAAGCTGATTGCCTCCTTGAAGGTTCATTCAGAACGGATGTTCGGCATCATATGCCTTGATCGCGTCACTGATCGGTTGATCGCTTTTCAGAAGCTCGTTGCCAAGAACGGTTGCGGTGGGGGCAACGTGCCGGCTCTTTTTGCGCTTCGGGTTTGCCACCGTGCGGTGGCTGCCATCGGCCAGGGCCAGTATCTCACCCTCCACATCCAGAACGGCATAGGTGCGGGTTTTATCCCGTCCGGCCTTGGAGCGTACCAGTTGGCCTTTCACAAAGTCCATCCGGGTTCCTCCCAGCCGTGGGTCAGGACTTCCGGCCCGTTGGATGTGATCGCCAGCGTGTGCTCAAAGTGAGCAGCAAGGCCGCCATCACAGGTCTTGACCGTCCATCCATCTTTCAAGGTCTTTACCGCGCATTTATATTGGCAGATCATCGGTTCAATCGCGATGCACATGCCCGGCATCAGGCGCTGCCCACGGCCCGCGTGCCCATAATTGGGAATTTCGGGGTCTTCGTGCAGCTCCTTGCCAACGCCGTGGCCAACATATTCACGCACAACGGAGAAACCGTTCTCCTCCACGTAGCTTTGCACTGCGTGGCCGATATCCCCCACTCTTGCACCTGCCTGCGCGGCAGCAATGCCAAGGTGCAGACTCTCTTTGGTCACATCCAGCAGGCGCTGGGCTTCCAAGTCGAGCTTGCCGCAGGCAAAGGTACAGGCGTTATCACCGTTAAAACCATCAATCTTGCAGCCGGTGTCAATCGAAACGATATCGCCGGGGCGGATCTTCTGGTCGCGGGAGGGGATGCCGTGGATGACGGTGTCATTCACGCTGATACATGCCGTGGCGGGAAAACCGTACAGATGAAGGAAGTTCGGTCTTGCACCATGGCGCACGATAAAGTCGTAAATAATTTTGTCAATCTCTGCCGTGGTTATACCCGGTTCGATTGCTTCGCCGCCTGCTTTCAATGCAGCTGCGCTGATTGCAGCAGCTTTGCGCATTTTTTCGAGTTCGGCAGCATTTTTAATCTGAATCATGGAACGCTTACGCCTCCAACTGCTTCAGGATGTAGGCGTTGGTTGCTTCAATCGAGCCCTGGTCCGGAATATCAACCAGCTTGCCGCGCTTACGGTAAAATCTACCAGCGGCTCGGTTTGCTGATGATACGTTACCAGACGGTCACGCACGGTTTCAGGGCGGTCATCCTTGCGGATCACCAGCTCGCCGCCGCAGCGGTCGCACACGCCTTCCACCTTGCTGGGTTTATTCTTGATGTGGTAGCTGGCACCGCACTTGGCGCACACACGGCGGCCTGCCATGCGTGCTTCGATCGTGGAATCCTCAACCAGCAGGTTGACGACCTTATCGATCTCGATACCAAGCTGCTCAAGCGCTTCGGCCTGAGCGATGGTGCGCGGCACACCATCCAGAATAAAACCGTTCGCACAGTCGGAAGCGGTCAGGCGTTCCTTGATGATGCCAAGGATGACTTCATCAGGAACGAGCGCACCCGCGTCCATAAAACTCTTTGCTTTCAGCCCCATCGGGGTACCGTCCTTAACGGCGGCACGCAGGATGTTGCCGGTGGAAATGGTGGGGATGTTCAGCTTATCGGACAGGATCTCGGCATTGGTGCCTTTGCCGGCGCCAGGGGCGCCCAACAGGATCAGTTTCATAGGTGTTCCCCTTTCCATTCAAGCTCCACCAGTGACCAGTCGCCTCTGGCGGAGCTGGTCAATTACTCCAAAAAGCCTTTGTGATGGCGCGCCGTCATGTAGCCTTCCAGAGAACGGGCCGTATCCAGTGCCACGCCGACGATAATGAGCAGGCTGGTACCACCCAGCTGGATGGAAACGCCGGTCAGATCGCCGATGATCATCGGCACAGCCGCAACGATTGCCAGGAACACAGCGCCGATCAAAGTGATCTTGCTCAGGGTCTTGGTGATGAAATCGCTGGTCGGCTTGCCCGGACGAATGCCGGGGATGGTGCCGTTGTTCTTGCGCAGCTGGTTGCTGATGTCTACCGGATTGTACTGGATTGCAACATAGAAGTAGTTGAAAGCCACAATCAGCAGAACATAAACAACGAGATATAGAACACTGTTGTAGTTAAAACGCGGAAGAATACTGTCCAGTACGGATGCTTGGTAGCGTCCAGATTCAGGAAGCTGCCAATCATATTGGGCAGACCGCACAGGGTAGAAGCGAAGATGATGGGCATAACGCCGCTCATGTTCACTTTGATGGGAATATAGCTGGCCTGACCGCCGTACATTTTGCGGCCAACCACGCGCTTTGCGTACTGCACCGGAATGCGGCGCTCAGCGTTGGTCAGGATCACTACAAAGACCACAGCAACAAGGGCCAGAATGACCATGGCGGGGATCATAATGTAGTAACCGGAAGCACCAGCCTGTGCACGGGTGAGCATATCCTGGAAGGAAGAGCCCACGCGGGACCAGTCAGCCACGATACCGGCAAAGATCATCAGGGACAGGCCGTTGCCAATACCCTTTGCGTCGATCTGATTGCCCATCCATGTGACAAACTGAGCACCGGCGGTGAAGCAGGCCACGATAACGATACCGGAGAAGATACCAGCAAAGCCATCGGTGTACTTCAGCGCGCCCATGCGGCGGATGATAAAGTAGTAAGCGATGCTCAACAGCAGCGCGATTGCCGCACCGGTGTAGTTGCTGATCTTGGTGAGCTTTTGACGGCCCTCCTCACCCTCTTTGGAGAGATTCTCCAGATAAGGGATCGCAACACAGAGCAGCTGAATAATGATCGTTGCGTTGATATAGGGCTGAACACCCAGCGCAAAGATCGTGCAGCGGCTCATGGCACCGCCGGACATCATGTTGAGGTAAGTCAGCATGCTACCGGTGGTGAACATGGATTCCAGTGCACTGCTGGTGATATAAGGTACCGGAATTGCGCAGCCAAGACGGAAAAGAATCAGGATCAAAAGCGTGTACAGAAGGCGCTTACGCAGATCTTCGGTCTTCCAGGCGTTGCGAAACGTTTCGAACACCTTAGATCACCTCAGCCTTCCCGCCTGCTTTCTCAATCTTTTCCTTGGCCGAAGCAGTGTAAGCTGCAACCTTGACATTAACTGCCTTGGTCAGCTCACCATTGCCCAGGACCTTGACGCCATCCAGCGTCTTGGAGATGATGCCGGCATCCAGAAGAGCCTGTGCATCGACGGTTGCACCAGCCTCGAACTTTTCGAGGTCAGACACCTTAATGGTGACATACTTGGTGGCGAAAATGTTATTGAAAAGGCGACGCTGCAGGGCATCTGGCCGCCTTCAAAGCCTGCTTGACGCCGCTGCGATGGCCGTAGCCGGCGGTCTTGCCGTTGCCGGAGCCAGCGCCGCGGCCCTTACGGGTCACAGCCTTGCGGGCACCTGCGGGCGCGTTCAGTTCATGAAGCTTCATGCTTGCACCTCCTTGCGTTATGCCTTGGTCACAACAACCAGGTGGGCGATCTTAGCGATCTTACCCTGGGTAGCTGCGTTGTCAGGCTGCTCGGTAACCTCACCGGGGCGGTTCAGGCCCAGGGAGTGCGCAACGGCGATCTGCTCTTTGCCGCGGCCGATCAGGCTCTTGGCCAGACGAATCGTAACTTTCTTCCATTGTAGCGCCCTCCTTAGCCCAGGATTTCCGCAACAGTCTTGCTGCGCTTGGCTGCGACGCTCTCGGCGTCGGTCAGGCCGCACAGACCAGCAAAAGTGGCAGCGGTAACGTTGATGGGGTTATTGGAACGCAGGCTCTTGGTACGACTGTCCTTGATGCCAGCGCATTCCAGAACAGCACGGACCGGGCCGCCGGCGATAACGCCGGTACCGGGGGCAGCGGGACGCATCAGAACGCGGCCTGCACCATACACGCCAACGATCTCGTGGGGGATGGTGGTGCCCTTCATGGCAACCTTGTGCATGTTCTTCTTAGCGGCGCCTTCACCCTTGCGGATGGCCTCGGGAACTTCGCCGGACTTGCCAACGCCGTAACCGATGTTGCCCTTGCCGTCGCCAACAACGATCAGGGCAGCGAACTTCATAACGCGGCCGCCCTTGACGGTCTTGGAAACGCGGTTGATGGAGACGACCTTGGTGATCATGCCGTCATCTTGTTCTCTGTTTCTCTGCATGGCCATTGTATCTTCTCCCTCCTTACAGTTTCAGGCCGGCTTCACGGGCACCTTCAGCAAGTGCCTTAACACGGCCGTGGTATACGAAACCGCCGCGGTCATAGACCACTTCGGTAATGCCTTTTTCAAGGCACTTCTTGGCGATGCGCTCGCCAACCTTCTTGGCAGCGTCGCAGTTGCCGCCGTAGTCCTCAAAGTCCTTTTCCAGGGTGGAGGCGGAAGCCAGCGTAACACCAGCTTCATCGTCGATCACCTGGCAGTAGATGTGCTTGGCAGAGCGGAAAACATCCAGACGAGGACGCTCGGCAGTGCCGCTGATCTTGCCGCGGACGCGGCGGTGACGGCGAAGACGAGCTTCGTTCTTATCAGCCTTATTGACCATAATGTTTCTCCCCTCCTATTATTTGCCCTTGCCGGCTTTGCCTTCCTTACGGATGACAAACTCGCCGACATAGCGGATGCCCTTGCCTTTGTACGGCTCAGGCGGGCGCTTGCTGCGGACTTCGGCCGCAAACTGGCCGACTTCCTGCTTGTCGCTGCCCAGGATGCTGAAATGCAGAGCATCCTTGACTTCGATCTTGATGGTCTCGGTTTCTGCAACCTCAACCGGGTGAGAGAAGCCCAGGGTCAGGACCAGCTTGCTGCCCTGCTTTGCGCAGCGGTAGCCAACGCCCTGGATCTCCAGGTCCTTGCGGAAGCCTTCGGTAACACCGACAACCATGTTGTGGATGTTGGTGCGGGTCAGGCCATGGAGACTACGTGCCTCCTTCTCGTCATTGGGGCGGGTAACCAAAATCTCATTGCCCTCGACCTTAACGGTCATCAGGGGATGGAATTTGGAATGCAGGGTACCCTTGGGGCCCTTCACGGTGATGGCGTGATCGGCCTCGTCGACCTTCACTTCCACGCCCGCGGGAATGACGATGGGTTTTCTTCCAATTCTCGACATTGTCTTATGCCCCTTTCTTACCACACAAAGGCGAGCACTTCACCGCCGACATGAGCTGCGCGAGCAGCCTTGTCAGTCATGACGCCCTTGGAAGTGGAGATGATTGCGGTGCCCAGGCCCTTCATGACCTTGGGCATATCTTCGCAGTTGGTGTAAATGCGCAGACCCGGCTTGGAAACGCGCTTCAGGCCGTCGATGACCGGAGCACCATTTTCCTGATACTTGAGGGTCAGGGTGATAACACCCTGCTTGCCGTCGTCGGTGACTTTCATACCCTTGATGTAGCCCTCTTCAACCAGGATCTGGCAGATTGCCTTCTTCAGGTTGGAAGCAGGAACGTCCACGGAAGGGTGTTTGGCAGTGCTGGCGTTGCGGATGCGAGTGAGCAGGTCCGCGATAGGATCGGTGATTTGCATGCCACTAACCTCCTTAGGTTGTGATAAATTTGTTGTTGATGTTTCGTTATGGGAGCAAACGCTCCCTTACAGTGAAGAAAGCAGATTACCAGGACGCCTTCTTGACGCCGGGGATCTCGCCCTTATAGGCCAACTCGCGGAAGCAGATACGGCAGACGCCATACTTACGCAGGTAAGCATGTGGACGGCCGCAAATCTTGCAACGGTTGTATTCACGGGTGGAGAACTTGGCAGGACGCTGCTGCTTGATCTTCATAGAAGTTTTTGCCATTCGTTGTTCCTCCCTGATCAGTTGGCGAACGGAGCGCCCAGAGCCTTCAGCAGCTCCTTGGCTTCCTCGTCCGTCTTAGCGGTGGTGACGAAGCAGATATCCATGCCGCGGACTGCATCGACCTTATCAAAGTCGATTTCCGGGAAGATGATCTGCTCCTTCAGACCGAAGGCGTAGTTGCCGCGGCCGTCGAAGCTGTTGCCGTTAATGCCGCGGAAGTCGCGGACACGGGGCAAAGCAACGTTGAACAGGCGGTCAACGAACTCGTACATACGCTCACCACGCAGGGTGACCTTTGCGCCGATGGGCATGCCCTGGCGCAGTTTGAAGTTTGCAACGCTCTTCTTGGCCTTGCAGACAACGGCCTTCTGGCCGGTGATCTGGCCCAGGTCAGCGACGATAGCATCGATAACCTTGACGTTCTCTTTTGCCTCGCCGGCAGCCACGTTGATGATGACCTTATCCAGCTTGGGAATCTGCATCACGCTCTTGTAGCCGAACTTTTTGTTCAGGGCCGGAGCGATCTCATTGACATACTGTTCTTTCAAACGTGCCATAATTAACTCCTCCCTTACAGTTCAGCACCGCACTTGCGGCAGATACGGACGTTCTTGCCATCCTTAACGGAATGGCCCACACGGGTGGCCTTGCCGCATTTGGGGCAAACGGGCATGACCTTGCAGGCGTAGATAGCGCCTTCGGCCTTAACGATGCCGCCCTGCTCGCCCTGACGGCGCGGCTTGACGTGCTTGGTAACCATGTTCAGGCCTTCGACAATGACCTTACCCTCTTTGGGGCTGGTCTGCAGAACCTTACCGGTCTTGCCCTTGTCCTTGCCAGAGATGATCATCACGTTGTCGCCGGTTTTAACATGAAGATTATTCATTCTAAAACCTCCTTACAGCGATTCGGGAGCCAGGGACAGGATCTTGGTGTAGCCGGCGTCGCGGAGTTCGCGAGCGACGGGTCCAAAGATACGGGTGCCCTTGGGGCTCTTGTCGGCCATAACGATAACGGCGGCGTTCTCATCGAAACGGATGTAGGAACCGTCGTCACGGCGCAGGCCCTGCTTGCTACGGACGATAACGGCCTTGACCACATCGCCCTTCTTAACGGTGCCGCCGGAGCAGCCTTCTTCACGCTGCAGACCACGACGTCGCCGATGTTTGCGTATCTCTTGCGGGTACCGCCCAGTACACGGAAGCACATTAACTCCTTGGCACCGGTGTTGTCGGCCACTTTGAGATAAGTTTGCATCTGAACCATCTTTCAGGTCCTCCTTTCAAAGTACCAGGCTTATTTCGCTTTCTCCAGGATCTTGACGAGACGCCAGTTGACCTGCTTGGAAATCTTGCGGGTCTCCATGATCTCAACGCGGTCGCCGATGCCGGCTTCGTTGTTTTCGTCATGAACCTTGAACTTCTTGGTACGCTTCAAGATCTTCTTGTAGAGGGGGTGCTGAACGCTGTCCTTAACAGCAACAACGATGGTCTTATCCATCTTGTCGGAAACGACAACGCCCACACGGGTCTTTCTCAGATTACGTTCCATGTTTTACCCTCCCTCTTACGCGTTTTTAACGTTCTTCTCTGCCATGATGGTCATCACGCGGGCGATGTCCTTCTTCACAGCATCGATGCGAACGGGGTTATCCAGCTGGTTGATGGCGTGCTGAAAGCGCAGGTTGAAGAGCTCGGCCTTCAGGTCCTTGAGCTGCTTGTTCAGTTCGACATCGGTCATTTCACGCAGTTCCTTGGCTTTCATTCAGCGTCACCCTCCTTTACGGTGTCAAGCTCTTCGCGCTTGACAAATTTGCAGCGGATCGGCAGCTTGTTGCTGGCCAGGCGCAGAGACTCACGAGCGGTAGCCTCATCAACGTCGGCGAGCTCAAACAGCACGCGGCCCGGCTTAACCACAGCAACCCAGTACTCCGGGCTGCCTTTACCAGAACCCATTCGGGTGCCGGCCGGCTTTTCAGTAACGGGCTTATCGGGGAAGATCTTGATCCAGACCTTGCCGCCACGCTTGATATAACGAGTCATAGCAACACGAGCAGCTTCGATCTGGTTGGAAGTGATCCATGCCGGCTCCAGAGCAACCAGACCGTACTGGCCCTGGTTGACAGTGTTGCCACGCATGGCCTTACCGGTCATGCGGCCACGCTGAACGCGGCGGTATTTAACACGCTTCGGCAGTAACATTACTGTTTGCCTCCTTCCTTCTTAGCAGGGGCTTTGGCGCCCTTCAGGATCTCGCCTTTGTAGATCCAAACCTTGACGCCGACCTTGCCGTAGGTGGTGTTGGCCTCGGCGAAGCCATAGTCGATATCAGCGCGCAGGGTCTGCAGGGGATGGTGCCCTCATGGTAGCTCTCAACGCGGGCGATATCAGCGCCAGCCAGACGGCCGGAGCAGGTAACCTTGATACCCTTGGCAGGCACGCCGCCGCGGGGCTGCATTGCATTGCGGATAACCTGCTTCATAGCGCGGCGGAACGCAATGCGGCGCTCCAGCTGGGAAGCAACATCCTCAGCAACCAGCTGAGCGTTGGTGGTGGTGCCCTTAACCTCAACAATGTTCAGGTTAACGTTCTTGCCGGTCAGCTTAGCCAGCTGCTTTTCGATCTTTGCGCTCTCAGCGCCGCCCTTACCGATAACGATGCCCGGCTTGGCGCAGAAGACGTTGACCTTAACGCGGGGGGTGCCGGTCTGGCTGTCCACGGTGCGCTCGATCTCGATCTTGGGAACGCCAGCAGCGTACAGCTGCTTCTTCAGGGTCTTGCGGATCTTGTGATCCTCAACGAGGGTGTCGCCGAATTCCTGCTTAGAGGTAAACCAGCGGCTGTCCCAATCTTTAATAACGCCCACGCGCATGCCATGGGGATTAACTTTCTGGCCCATTTGTTTACCTCCTTAGTTTTTCTCTTTCAGCACAACAGTCATGTGGCTGGTGCGCTTCAGGATGCGGTATGCACGGCCCTGTGCGCGCGGCATAATGCGCTTCAGGGTCGGGCCGGGGCAGACATAGCATTCCGCAACATACAGGTTGTTGCGGTCCATATCAAAATTGTTTTCCGCGTTAGCGGCAGCAGAGTTCACCAGTTTGAGAAGGGGCTCACAAGCGGCCTTCGGGGTGTACTGCAGAATCGCCTGAGCTTCAGCCAGCGGCTTATTACGGATGAGATCCATCACGATAGAAACCTTGCGGGGGCTGATGCGGGCGTAACGGAGCGTTGCCCGTGCTTCCATGTTGTGTTCCTCCTCTCTTATTTGGCGACGGTCTTACCGCCGCCGTGGCCAGTGAACTTGCGGGTGGGAGCAAACTCACCCAGTTTGTGGCCAACCATATCCTCAGTAACGTATACGGGCACATGCTTGCGGCCGTCATGGACAGCAAAGGTGTGGCCGACGAATTCGGGGAAGATGGTGGAGGAGCGGCTCCAGGTCTTGACGACGCTCTTCTTACCGGCCTCGTTCATCGCTTCAACTTTCTTCATCAGAGAATCCGCGACGTAAGGGCCCTTTTTGGTGCTACGAGACATATCTTATTTCCTCCCTTAACCGTTGGCGCGCTTCACAATGAACTTGTTGGAGCGAGCATGATGTTTGCGAGTCTTGAGACCCATTGCCGGCTTGCCCCACGGGGTGCGCGGGCTGTCGTGACCAACCGGGGCGCGGCCTTCGCCACCGCCGTGCGGGTGATCGCAGGGGTTCATGACGGAACCACGGCTGCCGGGGCGAACGCCCATGTGGCGCTTGCGGCCAGCCTTGCCCAGGTTGACGTTCTCGTGGTCGAGGTTGGAAACAACGCCGATGGTGGCGATGCAGTTAACGGGGATGTTGCGCATCTCGCCGGAAGGCAGGCGAACCAGTGCATAACCGTTCTCCTTAGCCATCAGCTGAGCCATAACACCAGCGGAGCGGACCAGCTGGCCGCCCTTGCCCGGGTAGAGCTCGATGTTGTGGATCATGGTACCGACGGGGATGTTCTCAAACGGCAGAGCGTTGCCCGGCTTGATATCGGCGGTGGGGCCAGCCATAACCTTATCGCCAACCTTCAGGCCGTCCGGAGCCAGAATGTAGCTCTTGGCGCCGTCTTCGTACTCAACGAGCGATGAAAGCGGAGCGGTTCGGGTCATACTCAAGGGTCTTGACCGTTGCGGGAACGCCGAACTTGTTGCGCTTGAAATCGATCACGCGGTACTTGGTGCGGTTGCCGCCGCCGTGATGGCGAACGGTGATCTTGCCGGTGTTGTTGCGGCCGGCATGCTTCTTGTTGGGCTCCAGCAGGCTGCGCTCGGGTGCAACCTTGCTCAGCACGCTGTAGTCAGTAACAGTCATGCCGCGGCGGCCCGGGTAGTCGGCTTGTACTTTTGATAGCCATTGTGGTACTCCTTTGATCTTATGACTTATTATCGGGGTCATATCCCCATATGTGGCCCCTCATGCGCCCGGCGTTTACCGGGCGGCAACCAATTAGACCATGCTGTTGAAGAACTCGATCTCCTTGGAGTCGGGCTTCAGGGTAACGATGGCCTTCTTGGAAGTGGCAGTGTAACCAGCATGCATGCCCTGGCGGCGGTAACGGCCGCGGACGCTGATGGTGTTGACCTTAGCAACCTTCACGCCAAACAGCTCTTCGACTGCCTGAGCAATCTCAACCTTGGTGGCGTTGGTAGCAACCTTGAAGGTGTACTTCTTATCGGCAATGCCTGCCATGGAGTTCTCGGTGATGACGGGGGCGAGAACGATATCCCGTGCGAACTTCATCACGCATATACCTCCTCAAGTTTCTTGGCGGCGTCCAGGCTGACGATCAGCTTGTCGGCGTTCACAACGTCGTAGGTGTTCACACCGTCAACAGCAGTCTTGACACCGGGGATGTTGGCAGCGGAAGCAACGAACTTGACATCAACGGTATCGTTGAGGATCAGGTTCTTCTTGCCGGCGCCGACAGCAGCCAGGAAAGCAACAACGGTCTTGGTCTTGAACTCGTCAGCAGCGATCTTGTCAACGACGATCAGGTTGCCGTTGGCAGCCTTGTCAGACAGGGCGCTGAGCAGAGCCAGGCGCTTGACCTTCTTGTTGATAGTGTAAGAGTAATCACGCGGCTTGGGGCCGAGAGCAACACCACCGTGGGTCCACTGCGGAGCGCGGATAGAACCCTGACGTGCGTGGCCGGTGCCCTTCTGACGCCAAGGCTTTTTGCCGCCGCCGCGGACTTCCTTGCGGATCTTGGTGTTCTGGGTGCCCTGGCGCTGGTTAGCCAGGAAGTTGACGACTGCCTCGTGGACAGCCTTCTCGTTCGGGGTGATCCCGAACACGGCGTCGGAAAGCTCAACGGTGGAAACTTTCTTGCCGCTCATATCAACGACATCAAATTTAGCCATTGTGTTTTCCTCCTTTACGCTTTGACGCTGTCACTGACGCAAACCACAGAACCCTTCGGGCCGGGGATGGCGCCCTTGATGGCGATCAGGTTGTTTTCGGCATCGACTTTAACGATGCTCAGGTTCTGAACGGTCACGCGCACAGCGCCCATGTGGCCGGGCAGACGTTTGCCCTTGAACACGCGGGACGGGGTGGAGGTGGAGCCGTTAGAGCCGGCATGGCGGGCAACGGGGCCGGTGCCGTGGCTCTCGCGCAGGCGGTGCTGGCCAAAGCGCTTGATAACGCCCTGATAGCCCTTACCTTTGCTGGTGCCGATGACGTCGACCTTATCGCCAGCAGCGAAAACGTCAGCCTTGAGGATATCGCCGACGTTCATGCCGGAAATATCGTCCAGACGGAACTCACGAAGGGTGCGCTTCGGAGCGACGTCTGCTTTGTCGAAGTGGCCTTTGGCTGCCTTGTTGACCTTCTTGGCGCTCACTTCGCCAAAGCCAAGCTGGACTGCCTCATAGCCGTCGGACTCGACGGTTTTCTTCTGCACGACGGTGCAGGGGCCGGCTTCGATGACGGTTACGGGAACGACCTTGCCGTTTTCATCAAACAGCTGGGTCATGCCCAGTTTCTTGCCAATGATACCTTTTTGCATTTGTGTAAATCCTCCTGTAAAGGTTATTGGTTGGCGGCGGGTTGTCCGCCAACATGACCTCTCCGCTTAATGAACGTTTTATGCGGATCGTGTCTGAATTCATTCAGTATGGGAACGCGGGTCCGGCGGTTAATGGATCACGGCCATTCGGGCCGGGTTCCGGTTCCCGCCTGATTGCATCAGAGCTTGATCTCGATGTCAACGCCAGCGGGGAGCTGCAGGCTCATCAGAGCCTCGACCGTCTTGTTGGACGGCTTCAGAATGTCGATCAGACGCTTATGGGTGCGGGTCTCAAACTGCTCACGGCTGTCCTTGTACTTATGAACAGCGCGCAGGATGGTGACGACTTCCTTGTCGGTCGGCAGGGGGATCGGGCCGGACACGCGAGCGCCAGTGCGCTTTGCGGTCTCCACGATCTTTGCTGCAGCGGCATCGATCAGGGATGCATCATAGCTCTTCAAACGGATTCTGATTTTTTCTTTGACTGCCATTAGATTCGCCTCCTAAAAATTTGTGTTGCCTTAGGCGGCCGATAAATTACACACGCTTCCGGGTGTTCAATAGTTTCGCATCAGAAAATCCGGTGAACCGCGCACCGCAGTTCCCCCGGAGAAATACATCGCAAGAAACTATGGAAATTGGTCCGTGCCGCAGAATGCAGCGCCGTACATATCCCTTCGCATTCGTAATTCTTTCGCCCGGTTCTAAGATCGGACATACTCCGCGGAAAAACCCGTCCGCCCCTATGGGAGCAGCGGCAACCTCCCGCATCAACGCATATCGTGGCTGGTGCCGAACGCCCGTTCTACACCAGCCGTTCGCAGCCAAGAAGTATGATACCACAATATACCGTAAATTGCAAGTGTTTTTTCAGCAAATCGTAAAATATTTTTTGAAAAATTCTGCATTTTGCCGAAATTCATTATCCCGGCCCTTTCCGGCATTTCCTCTTTGGGGGTATCATCTTCTACCGTGGTATATTATACACGTTCCTGCGCAAAAAGCAAGGGTCGTTTCACGCATATTTTGCCTGGCATGGTGCATTTTCTGTTGTCTTGGAGTTGTTGAGATTTTTGGCGAAGAAATGTTATCTTTTGGAGCGGTTAGAGTTTCCCGGGAGAGAAACAGCCTGTATCAGGGCATGTTTATATTTTTTTCTATTTTTATAAGGAACAACGCCTCGGGACAATGCAAACATCGGCCCGCGGGAACTCACTTGCCGCCAAATATCCCACCTCAGCCAAGCCACCATCTAAAAAGTCAGGGCCGTGCTTTTCTGCACAGCCCTGACTTTAACTTATCTTCCTTATAATATTATATGCGCTTTACTTCGGTGCAATCAATGCGCCGGTGCGGCTGTCGAACCAATACCGGATGCCATCAATCATCACAACGCCTTTCGCCATTGCGCCGGTGACGGGGTCAAAGTAGAAGCGGTCCACGCCCTGGGTATCCCAGCCTTTGATCATGTGGCCGTCTGCATCATAGCGCACCCACTTGCCACCATCGGATTCCTGGTAAACATCTTTGCTCACGGCTTTTTTGCCGTTGTCCACCGCATCCAGCCAATACCAGGCATCGCTGGCAAGATCATAAATTTCCTTGCCGCGGCCCTCGGTCCCCTGGCGAATACCGTCCTCGTACCAGTAGTCGCCCACTTCGGTATGCAGCCACTGGCAGTCCAGCATGGTTCCCATGATGGGGTCAAAGCCGTACTGCACATCATCCAGCAGCAAGGCACCCTTGGCCATAGCGCCGGTGATCTGGTCAAAATAGTAGGTGCCGTTTTCGTTCACATCCCAGCCTTTTACCATGTGGCCGTTTTCATCGTAACGCACCCACTTGCCGCCGTTGGATTCCTGATAAACGTCCTTACTGGCTGCCATTGCGCCGTTCTGGATATTATCCAGCCAATACCAGGCATCGCTGGCGGGGTCATAAATCTCTTTACCGCGGTAGCTGGAATCGTATGGATTGTAACCCTGGCGCTTCCAGCTTTCAAACCAGTAGCGCTTGCCGCCCCATTCCAGCCAGAACAGGCCATCCGGGCCGCTGCTGCGGCTGCCATTCACCGTATTAAAGGTAAAGGATGTTCCGCAGATCGTCCGCTTACCATACAGCATTTTGCCGTTGGTCAGGCTGTAAAACACCTGGCGGCCATCCGGCAGCACCACAGGCCCGCGGCACTGGGCACCGGTCTTTCATCGTAATAGTACCAGCCGCCGTGCTCCAGACATTCGCCAAATGCCATGCAGCCATTTTCATCAAAGTAGCAGAGCCGGTCTTCATCCAGCTGCACCTTGCGGTTTTCCGCGCGGGCTCCGCTATCGTCCGGGTCCAGCCAGTAGCGGCAGCCGGTATCGGGGTCGGTGAACTCCAGGCCGCCTTTCTGCAAGCCCTGGCGTTCGCCATCCACATACCAGTAGTGTTTGCCGTTTTCTTCATACCAGCCGTTGCGTGCCTCATCGTCGATTATGACATTCACGGTAGCGGAAGCAGCGCCCGCCCGAACCGTCAAGGTCGTTTCCCGTTCTGCACGCCAGTCACCACAAAAGTTCCTGCGTAAGTACCAATTTCAGCTTTCGCAACTGTAGGGTCATCCACCGTCACCCGCACGGTATCGCAGGCGCTGGCAGGGGTCAGGCGGAAGGTATACTTTTTGTTCTGCCCTGCCCCCAGTTTAACGGCGTTATCGTTCAAGCCGCCAAGGGTCATACTGTCAGCCTGGTTGCCTCGGCGGACAAATTCATCGTCAAACCGCTTTGTCATATACGCCGTGCGCTGGGCGATCCAATCCTGCAGTTTGTCAACATCCTGCTGCCAGGTGCCGCTCTCATCCGCACGCGTGGTGCCGGGCTGATCTTTCAGATCCCAGCGGACAAATTCCATCTTGGCGGAGTTTTCCAGCGTGCTGCGGTAATCGTTGCAGGTTTCGCTCCAATTTTCCAGCAGAGGGCGCATGGTGTGCTGGTAGCGCTCCTGCACTACTTCACGGAACTGCTGGCATTTCATCAGCTCAGTGAACCAGGTCAGCGAGATTTCCCCGCGCTGCTGGTCCTGAATGTTCATGGCATAGTCGGCATGTGGATCGCTGACGCCATAGCTTTCATCTTCATTGTTCAGGGCGGAGTCATAGTCCCACACGGGGCCCATATGCAGCACATCGTCGGCACCGTCCCGGTAGCAGAAGGTACTGCTTTTGAAGGTATCCCAGTTTTCGACCCATTCCGAAATGAGGTAATAATCCGCAAAGCTCTGCACATCAATTTTGGAGCTGATGATGTTCCAATCTTTATCGGATGCGTACAGCACATCTTCAAATTCATCCAGCGCCGTTTCAAAGCCGGACCAGGCTTTCAGGGTGGCAGAGTCCTGCTCGTCCAAGTCATCGGCGGCGGAATCCTTTAAAGTAAAGTGGGTGCCGCTCTGGTTGCCGGTAAACCAGTACTCTTCACCATTATAATAAATGTTGTCCGCTTCAGCCAGGATGCCATCCTCCTGCTCCAGTTCCACGCGGTTGGTGCCCACCTGCACTTTTTCGCACAGCAGGTAGCAGCCCTGATAGCTGCCATCGATCCACACATCCACCCAGCGGCCATCCGGAGCCCATTCGCTCATGGCGGTGGCAAGGTCATACACTGCCTTGTTGCGCATCATGGAAGTATCCTGCCGGTTGGCGATCAGCAGCCAGGTTTTGGCTTTATCCATGCCCAATACCTTGGCTTTGCTGCTGAGCTTGAACTGGTAGGGACGCTGGTCCAGCGTCCAGGTGGTGTTGCCGCGGCCCTTGAACTCAACATCGGTATCGGTCAGGTCGCTCCCGCCTGCCTGGCTGATCGTCACGCTGTTGCCCTTGTATTTGACATCCTTGGAGCCAGCCTGGATTTCATCCAGGGTCACACCGTTCAGGGTAAAGGATACGCTGGGCAGCTGGGATTTGTACAGTTCCACCCGCGCCGCTTTGCCATCCGTAAAGGTCAGGTTCAGGGTTTCGATGTTGGTAAAATCGCCGCTGACAGTGGTTCCGTCCACAGTCAGTCCCTCTGCATCCGCGGCGGCCAGCTCGGCACCAGTTTCAATCGTAAGAGCTGCCATGTCCGTATTGACGGGCAAGAAGAGGCGGTACGCTTCATCAATAAACTGTGCCGTGCAGTCTGCTGCCGTAACGGTCAGTGATGCTGCGGTTTCCCCCGTTGCCACTTCCTGCGCATCAGCCTGCTGATACACCGGTGCTTCTTCTGCTTCGGTCACATCCTGTGCTTCGTCTGCCCATTCTGTGGGGTCGGGCTGGGCTGCGGTTTCCGGCGTGGCCTGTTCCGCCATTGCCGGGAGTGCCGCCCCGCAGGCAAAAGCCGCTGCCAGCAGCAGCGCTGTCATTTGTTTCAACAATCCGTTTTACCCCTTTCCGCTTTCCGCATCCAAGTGTTTTTTTCTTGCATTAACCGTATCAGTTTACCACATCCATCCCAAACAGGCAAGTAATCGCAGGCAAAAATAACGTTCTGGCAAAATAAACCCGGCACAAACTCAAAAATTTGTGCCGGGTGCCATTTTGGATTTTATTAAGGTATATCTGAAAACAAAGGAAATAGCGGATATTTCGCAAACACAAGCAGGATTTAAGGCATAGAGCCGCAGGAATCCTTTGTGGCTTCCAAGGCTTTTTAACGCAAAATCCGGCTGCGTTTGTAGAAACAGACGATATTTTCGACTTTTCTGATACACCCCAGTTTTACTTTGTTTCTTTTTCCACTGCCGGTTCAAAGCGGTACAGCTGGGCGCTGTAGGGGGCAAGTGTCAGCTTTACGCTGCCGGTGGTTGTTTTGCTGCGCAGGGCTTTGGGGCGGGCGGTCCTGCCGCCAAAGCACTTCCAATCGCTGTTCAGCAGCGGGGTGATCTTGCCCTTGCCGGGCAGGGTGAGCTCATAGTCTTTCAGCTCGGTATCACCAAAATTGAACGCCGCAAACACGGTGGCTTCCTGCCCTTTGCGCAGGATGGCGCAGGCATCCAGTTCCGGGTGGTCGCAGTCCAGCCACAGGAAATGGTCCGGTTGTATTCTCCGCTCCAGAACGCATCATATTTCCGGTACAGTTCGTTCAGGGTGCGGCGGTAGTTGGCGAAGGCCTCGTGGATGGGGTAATCCAGCAGCAGCCAGTCCTGCTCGCGGCTTTCATCGTATTCCCGCAGCTGGCCAAACTCGTTGCCCATAAAGTCCAGCATCTTGCCGGGGTGAATTGCCATATACAGATAGAGCGCACGCCCCTGGGGGAACTTATCCTCATACTCGCCGTACATCTTTTGCAGGATGGTCGCCTTGCCATGAACATTTTCATCATGGCTGAACGGCAGGATGTAATGCTCCCGCCAGAAATACATCATCGAGAAAGTCAGCTTGCCCAGGTTGGATTTGCGTTCTTCCGGTGTTTTTTTGAAGTAGTCCAGCGTATCGTTCATCCAGCCAAGGTCCCACTTGTAGTCAAAGCCCAGGCCGCCGTATTCCACGGGGGCGGTCACTTTTTCAAAGTTGGTGGAGTCCTCGGCAATCAGCATGGCGGTGGGGTGGCGCTGCTGCAACCCCTGGTTCATATTCTTCAAGAATTCCAGGGTAGAGCCGTTCACACCGCGGGCGGGTCGCCCTGCCAGTAGATCAGGCGGCTGACGGCATCCATGCGCAGGCCGTCTGCGTGGAAGGTGCGCAGCCAGTAATCAGCAGCCGACTGCAAAAAGCAGCGGATTTCGCCGCGGGAGTGCATGAAATTGCAGCTGCCCCATTCGCTCTCCCCCACCGCTGCGGCGGGGTATTCGTACAAAGCGGTGCCGTCAAAGTGTTTCAGGCCGTATTCATCCACAGCGAAGTGGACCGGCACAAAGTCAAAGATCACGCCAATGTCCGCCGCGTGGCAGGCATCGATCAGGGTACACAGCTCGTCCGGCGTGCCGTAACGGCTGGTGGGGGCAAAAAAGCCGGTGGTCTGGTAGCCCCAGCTGCCGTCAAAGGGGTATTCGCTCAGCGGCATCAGCTCCAGGTGGGTGTAGCCGTTTTCTTTCAGGTAGGCGGGCAACTGTTTGGCCAGTTCAGAATAAGTATAGGGGGTGCCATCCTCCTTGCAGCGCCAGCTGCCTGCCTGTGCTTCGTAAATGTTCAGCGGAGCATCAAAGTTCTTGCTGCGCTTTGCCATCCAGGCGGAATCCGTCCACTGGCAGGTGGGTGCGCCCCACACAATGCTGCGGCCATCGGGGCGCAGTGTCATGGCCGTACCGTAAGGGTCGCAGTGGTCCACCACACTGCCGTCTGCGCCACACACACGGTATTGGTAGCAGGTGCCGCGCGTTACCCCGGCAGCGTCTGCCTCCCAGCAGCCGGAATAGCTGCGGTGCATCTGCCATTCTGCCCAGCTGCCATCGCTCAGGCCGCTGGTGATAACCTTTACATCCCGTGCAGACGGTGCCCACACAGCAAAGTGGGTCCCGCCCTCATAGGGGTGCGCACCAAAAAAGGTATCCGCGTCAAACTCCCTGCCGGTATAAAACCCCTGAATATTCATAAAGCATATTCCTTCCTTTATATAGTAGCATAATAATGCAGCACCGGCAGCCGCCGGGCCGTGCAGTGGGCATCTATTGTTTCTTTTCAAATTATGTTCTACAAAAAATTATACCATGCCTTGCGGCATGGTACAATTAACAGTTGTTCGACTTTGTGTTCAAAACTCTGCATCAGATATGCAGCACCATCTTAGCCACGTTGAGTAGATCAACAGCGTGGTGGTATCCACGATGGTAGTGATCAGGGGCGAAGCCATGACCGCCGGGTCGATCTAGAACTTTTCCGCAATCACCGGCAGCAATACGCCGATCAACTGGGAAAGCAGCACGGTAAAGATCAGGGTGACGCAGACGACCAGCGCCACCGGAGCCGCGATGCGGTCCAGCAGCAGCATTTTGGAAAAAGTTGCACACGGCCAGCGTCACACCGCACATCAGGGCCACGCGGCATTCACGCCAGATAATACGCGGCAGATCGTGGGGGGTAATATCGCCCACCGCCATGCTGCGGATGATGGTGGAGGTACTCTGGCTGCCCGCGTTGCCGCCCGCATCGGTCAGCATAGGGATATAGGCAGTCAGCACAGTAACGGCGGCCAGCGCGCTTTCATACCCGCGGATCACCAGGCTGGAGAAGGTTGCGCTGAGCATCAGGAACAGCAGCCAGGGGATACGGCTTTTGTAAACATCCCGCATGGACTGCTTGAAATATGGCTTATCGCTGGGGGTCATAGCGTTCATCTTCGCGATGTCTTCGCTGGCCTCATCCTGCAAAATACTGATAGCGTCATCAACCGTCAGGATACCAACCAGGCGGTTCTCTTTATCCACCACCGGCAAAGCCAGGTAGCCGTACTTTTCAATCAGCTGGGCGGCATCCTCACGGTCAGTGCTGGTTACAACGCTGACCACATTGGGGTTCATCAGCTCTTCAACCGGGCGCTGCTCGTTCTTTTCCAGCACCAGGGCACGCAGGCTGACCACGCCAACCAGGGTACGGTCCTTGCGGGTAACGTAACAGTTGTTGATGGTTTCCTTATCAATGCCGTTCTGGCGGATAGCATCCATGGCGCTGCGCACGGTCCAATCGGGGGCAAGCTCCATGAACTCGGTCGTCATAACGCCGCCGGCGGAATCTTCCGGGTATTTGAGCAGTTCGTTGATCATCTTGCGGGTGTCCGGCTCTGCCTGGGCCAGGATACGCTTGACCACGCTGGCAGGCATTTCCTCCACACGGTCGGCGGCGTCGTCCACGCACAGCTCCTCCACCACGCTCTTCAGCTCGCGGTCAGTCAGGCCGCGGATCAGCTTCCTGCGTTTCGGGGCTAAGCTCCGCAAGCACATCGGCCGCCAGGTCCTTGGGACACAGACGGAACAGCACCGGCATTTTTCTTCGGGCAGGTCCTCAAACACGGCGGCAAGATCCGGCGCGTTCATGGTAGACATGACATCACGCAGGCTCTGGTACTTTTTGGCATCGTCAAGGCTGGCCAGCATCTGGCGCAGCACAGCAATGGTGTTGTTTGCCATAAAAATCCTCCTGTGCAGCCGTTGTTTCAACGCAGACGCACAAGGAGGGTGAAATCTTCAAAATGAAGCAAGCGTGCCGTGCGCTAAAAATGTGCGCACAAACAGCAAGTGGCTCCGCATAGAGCCACCGCCTGCACCTCTGCACCGAAACAACGGTTGCCATTATATTCAGTTTTACATCGGTTCACAGGACTACCGGGAATCTCCATGCTTAACCACCTGCCTTTTGTGTTGATTTTTATCATCATGGTTCCATGTTTTGCTGCAAAAGCGCTATGAAACCATTTAAACTTTACCATTCCACCGCGGGTTAGTCAACCCTTTTTGTGTGTTCTATATAAAAAAATAATATCCGTGGGCTGGTAATTTCTGCCGCAGGAATTTTGGGGCAACATAGCACAAAAACCCCGCACCCAATCGGATGCAGGGCTTGCTTTGGCCAGCTCAGCAATTTTCAGCGCAGGCAAAACTTCAACTTCCGTGTCAAAGCCATTGACCAGGTTAATGCTGTAAGCGATCTGAGCCATACGTTCCAGAATTTTTTTCATAACTGATATACTCCTCTCGGCACGGCAGCTTTCCCGGCTGCGGTGCAGGTGCCGCCCTCTATTGCAGCACCGTCAAGTTTTCTCTTGACGGCTCTATCATATCAGTTATGCACAAATAATTTGTTATCTATTTGTGAATTATGCTGTAAATTCGAGACATTTTCCGGTTTTACAGGTTTCACGGCCCAGTTTTCACCGCTTTTTTGTGTATTTTCACCTCGCTGCACACGCCCGCTGCACATCATTTTGAATGCAGCATTAAAGGGCTGCCCCTGCACGGTTCCCCGTGCAAAGGTAGCCCCAGTAAAAGCTGTTTTGGTTGATTATGCCATCAGTTCCTTTACGGTTGCAGCGATCTTTCATCCTTGCAGTCTGCAAAGAAATGCTCGGCAAAATGTTCCCCGGCAAAAGCGCCCTTGACCAGATCGCGATCCAGATCTTTCAGGATATCGCACAGGTCACGGAACGCCACGGAACGCACGCCGTCCAGGATCTTCTTGTTGCGCTGTTCGGGCACAACGCGCTCCTTCGGGTAGCCCTGACCATGGCCAAAGCCGAACAGTTTTTCAAACACATATTCCAGGTTCAGCTCGCCGCCCCAGCCAAAGCCTTTGGCAAACGGCAGGGCAACAGCATTGCCATCGTTCACATGAGCAAAGGTATAGGCATCCACGGGATCTTCCACATGGCCGCAGATCACGCCGGGGAAGCTGTTCAGCGCCAGCATGGCACCCTCGCCGGTGCCGCAGCCGGTGATAACATAATCCGCTGCGCCGGCGTTCAGCAGCACCGCTGCCAGAATGCCGTTCTGCACATAGGTCAGCTGGGCGGCATCATCGGCTGCGTACATACCATAGTTGACAACCTCATGGCCCATCGGCTCCACAACCTTGCGCAGGGTGGCTTCGATCAGGGCGTTCTTGGCGGCCTGGCTGTTTTCATTGATCAGTGCAATTTTCATGGCTTGATTTCTCCTTTTTATTGTATCCTTGAAGGGAGCAGGGTCGTCTGCAGTGGCAATCCCATTTATTACATTACAAGTTCGCGAAAATATTTGGTATTCACCGTCTGATCCGCTTCGGCCAATTTGGCAATGCAGCCATCCAGTGTTTTGGCAATATCGTCCAGCGTATGCCATCTGGCGGCTTCGGGCTTGACGTACTGCTCCAGATATGGGGCAACCTCAGTATGGGAACAAGCGCCTTCGATTAGATAGGTGCCGTCCCTGGCTGGCTGGGTCTGCGGGGCATAATCCTCCGTGCTGGCCAGCATCACCAGTTGGAAATCACCCTTGCGGCCGCGGCCGCCCACCAGCAGCCGCACCCCAACTGGGGCACAGGGCGTTTGCTGGGCTGCCTGCTGCAATACCTTGACCGCCTTTTCCAGCGTCATATACTGCACATCGTATTCATCCAATTTATTGATGATCTGGGCTGCTGCCACAGCATCCCCTGCAAAGCCGACCAGCACGTTGCGGTTCAGCTTGCGCACTTTGGGCAGTGCATCCGTCAGCACCTTGATTTTGCCGTCTGTGATTGGTTCTTCCACCATGCGGCCATCGCTGACCATGGCACAGAACGCCGTACCACATACTGCAAGAATTGCGCTCATGTTATCGTTCCTTCCTGTTCCGCCGGGTTGTCGGCGGTGTATCTATCTGTATCTTACCATAGTTTTGCCCCAATGGGAAGAGCCGCGCATCAAAAAGCCCAAAAGCCCAAAAGCGGCACAAGCCCAAAGCCTGTGCCGCCTGTATTTCTCAAATCTGCCGGATTACTTGTTCACCTTCATCATGTCATCGCCGGGTTGACATTGCCGGAAGCAACCACATCCACGCTGGCAAAATCATCGGTGTTGGTAACAACGGTGATAACCACCGCCGGGTGGCCCGCTGCCTTGATCTTATTCAGGTCCATCGTCAGCAGCAGCTGGCCCTTGGTGACCTTGCTGCCCAGCTTGACCTTGGATTCAAAGCCGTCGCCTTTCATTTCCACGGTATCTACGCCCACATGGATCAGCACTTCCACGCCGCCGGGGGTGGTAATGCCAAAGGCATGCAGGGTATCCGGTGCCTGGGTGATCTCGCCGTCACAGGCGTACACCTTGCCCTCCGAAGGGTCAATACCGCAGCCCTGGCCCAGAATGCCCTGTGCAAACACCTCGTCCGGGATATCTTCCATCTTGACAAAAGCACCAGCTGCATCCGCTGCCAGCACAACCGGGAAGGACGGTGCAGCATCCTTCTTTTTGAACATATCAAACAGTCCCATATGAAAATCTCCTTCTGCTCATGGCCCGCTACGCAGGGCGCAGCAAAGCCGGATTTATGCCTTAATTTATCACGGCGCAGCCGCCGCACGCACAGCGCGCACAGCCTGCCATGTGATATCTGCCATTTCATCTACCGTTTCAGGCTTACCGTTTTGCAGCCACAGGTCAATATTGCCAAAGCACCCTGAACGGCAAATGCCACCATATAGCGCTGCAGCTGGGTTTCTTTCTCCCGCGGGCGCAGGTAGCCAAGACAACTTTCTTCAATCACGCCTTTCAGCCGGTGCACAAATGCAGTATCCCCATTTGTGCCCAGCAATACACTGCAAATACCATCGTTTTCGTCCAGATAACTGAACAGCGCCCTCAAAGCTTCCGGGGTGGAATCTTCTTCCAGCCGCGGCAGGATATCATCCATCAAAAGCTCCAGCGTGTGGATTTGCTCCCGCTCCACATGGTCCATCAGGTCATAAATATCGGTATAATGGAAATAGAAAGTTCCCCGGCTGACGTTAGCCAGTTCGGTCAGCTCCCGCACGGTGATTTCCCGCACCGGTTTTTGCATCAGCAGCGTGATCAATGCATCGGACAAGCGCTTGCGGGTCAGCCGCACGCTGCGGTTCTCCTCACCCTTGCTGTTCATAAGCGTATGTTCCCTTCCGTCAGGAACCCGCACCGTGCATTCCTGCGCTGGCCGGGCAACTGTTTGGTTAATATCTTAATAGTAAAGCCGCACGGCCTTTTTGTCAAGGAAAAACTGCACTTTTGTATAGATTTGCACCCAAAGAGGATTATGTTTTTGTGCGCAGTATACGATTTTGCTGCTTTTTGCGGTTTGCGGCGCTGTGCCCACGGATTTGTGCTATAATCACAGCAGAATCAAAACCAATCAGGAGATGGATATCGTGACTGTTGACCGCCAAAAGGTTCTGGATGCTTTTGCCGCCTATATCAGACCCTATGATGCGCAGGATCCCAAAGTAAGCCTGAAAATCCACCACACTTACCGTGTGGCCGCCCTATGTGAGCAGATTGGCCGCAGCATTGCGCTGGAGGGCACTGCGCTGGATCTGGCCTGGCTATGCGGCATGCTGCACGATGTCGGCCGCTTTGAACAGCTGCGCCGTTTTGGCACCTTTGATGACAGCAAGAGCATTGACCACGCCCGCGCCGGGGTACAGGTATTGTTCGAGCAGGGGCATATCCGGGATTACCTAGACGATGATTCCGAGGATGCCATGCTGCGTACCGCCGTGGAATGGCACAGCGCCTACCGTCTGCCGGACGGCCTGGACGAGCGCACCGTAATGTACTGCAACATCCTGCGCGATGCCGATAAAATTGACATCCTGCGGGTCAATGTGGAAACCCCGCTGGAGGATATTTATAATGTAACCACAGCAGAACTGCTGGCCTCCCCTGTTACCCCTGCCGTGCAGCAGGCTTTTTATGAGCACCACGCCGTACTGCGCAGCATAAAGCAGCACCCAGCGGACCACGCGGTGGGGCATTCCTCTCTGGTTTATGAACTGGTTTACCCCGAAAGCCGCTGCATCGTGGCAGACCAGGGCTGGCTGTGGAAGCTGATGGACTTTAAGACACACAATCCCGAAACCGCCACTGCCTTTGCCCTGATGCGGGAACACATGCACCAATGGCTGGCAGAGAACACCTGACCCCTTAGGCAACACCGCACAATTCCGCCTTGCGGCTTAAGCACCGCTCCGGCAGCTGCGGCGCGGGTGCCGCTCAAAATATCAGGGTTATTCATACACAAAAAACGCCGCCGGGCGGGCATGAAAGCAGTTCTTGCGGCCCGGCGGCGGTTTTGTTTTGGCGTATTACTTTTTCTTTTTGTGGGGGATATGCACCTCTGGGATGGCCACGTTTTCGTAGTGGATGTTTTCTTTCTCCCCGGTATCCTGTTGAGCGGCCTGCTCATGTGCTACCTTGCCGGTATGTACTTCCGGTACGGCAACATCTTCATTGCCAACATGATAAACCGGTTCCTTTTTCTTGCTCCATTTCCAAAACATACAGATGTTTCCTCCAAGTCATCTCTTGATGCTTTTTCATGCCGTGCACTGCTTTGCACAGCGTGGTTCAAATAAAGTTGATAAAAAATGTGGTAACAAGGCTGTTGATAAAATCCGCAAACAAACTGCCGACCAGGGGGATCAGCAGGTATGCCTTAACTGAGGGTGCATATTTTTCGCACAGGGCCTGCATATTGGCCATGGCGTTGGGGGTTGCGCCCATGCCAAAGCCGCACACGCCGGAAGATATCACCGCAGCGTCATAATCACGGCCCATCACGCGGAACACAATAAAGTAGGCAAACACAAACATCAGCATCGTCTGGCCAGCCAGCAGGATCAGCAGCGGCAGGGCCAGTTCGGCCAGCTGCCACAATTTCAGGGTAATCATGGCGATACCCAGAAACAGCGAAGGCTGATTCCGCCGATATCGTTGATCTCGCCCATATAGATGGTGATTTTTCCGGTATACTCGCCGATATTGCGCATACAGGCGGCCGCAATCATGGCACCGATATAAATTGGGAAGGTCATGCCGGTCAGCGAGAGCAGCTTGGAAACAACGGTTCCAATGCCGATGGCGATGATCAGCTGGAACACCGCGGAAGGATACATGCTGGCGTGGCGTTCGTGCTTGATTTCTTCTTCCACCAGCAGGCTGTCGTCCTCCTGCACCACGGTATCCAGCAGCTTGTGCTTTTCAATCAGGCGGCGGCCAATGGGTCCGCCGATCATGCTGCCTGCAATCAGGCCATAGGTTGCCGCAGCGGTGCACAGCGTGGTTGCACCGGAAATGCCAAAGTCCTCCAGCACAGGGCCAAAAGCGCCCGCTGTGCCGTGGCCGCCAACCATCGAAATGGAACCGGTGCAAAGGCCCACCAGCGGGCTGATCCGCATCACGTTGGACAGCCCCACCGCCAAAAAGTTCTGGGCCAGAATCAGCGCAATAACCAGGCTCAGAAACACCAGCATGGATTTGCCGCCGCTTTTGAGCACCTTCAGGTTTGCCTGGAAGCCGACCGAGGTAAAAAAGAATACCATGCAGACTTCTTTCAGGATATCATCAAATGTAAACTCCACAATGCCGGTCACATAGCACACGCAGGTGAACACGGCAAACAGCACGCCGCCCACAACGGGCGCAGGGATGCAGAACTTTTCCAGCAGGCTGCATTTTTTACGCAAAAACTTTCCCAACATCAGTACCACGACCGCAATGGCAAGGGTCTGGTACATATCCAGCTCTATGATCATGCTGCGTCCTCCCCTGCTGCCATGCCGTTCTCCTGATAATACGCCGCCGCACCGGCGTGGACCGGCACCCCAATTTTATCCGCGGGGCCCAGCTCCAAGGGGAGGCCAAGCTCTGCCTGCAGGGTATCCACCCCGTCATACAGCGTCTTGGTCAATGCTTTTACGGTGTTTTCCGAAAGTTCATCACTTGCCAGCAGCACGGCCTTGACCCCAATGGTCGGCACATCCTGGTCCTGGCCATTGTAGCTGCCCGCCGGGATCACGCCCTGGCTGTACGCCGGATAAGCGGCCAGCAGACGGGCCGCTGCGCTGCCATCCACCGGCAGCAAGGCAATGCCGCAGCTGTTGGCCAGTTCTTCAATCATCGCGGTCTTTACGCCGGACGTACAGAACAGCGCGTCGATCTCACCGCTTTGCAGCTGCTTGGCCGCATCGGTGTAGTTCAGGTTGACCTCCTTGACCAGCTTTTCGTCCAGGCCATAAGCCGCCAGAATCTGTTTGGCGTTCTGCTCCGTGCCGGATTCTTCCTCGCCAATGCTGACGGTCTTGCCTTGCAGCTCCTCCACGGTGTTGATGCCGGAATCTGCCCGCACAACAATATGGCATTCTTCCTGATACAGTACCGCCACGGTGCTGAAGTTATTTTCTACCTCAGATTCCGCAAAAGCGCCGGTTTGGTTGTAAGCATCCTGGGCCATATCCGCCTGTACCACCGCCATCTGCAGGTACCCGCTGGACAACAGCCGCAGGCTTGCCGCCGAACCGGCGGTTTCACGCACTTCCAACTTCCGACCGCCGTTCTGGGCCTGCAGGGCGGCGTAATCCTCACCAAATACCTGGTACACGCCGCCGGTGCCGGCCACACCCAAACGGATGGTTTTGTCGCTGCACGCAGCCAACAGCAGCACCATCATCAGTGCCGCCGCAAGCGCAAGGGCGATTCTTTTTTTCTTCTTCATCGCTTTCCTCCCCTTATATGGTGCCCCTGTCAGTAACTTCGAAGCGCTAAAAATTATTGTACCACTTTTCCCCTTACAGAGAATATAGGGGCGCACATTGTGCGCTCCTATGTTCTCTACAGGATAAAGTGCCGTTTTTAACGCCTTAAGCCTGCTGTCGGACCACCGAATCTGCAATCATGTGCCGCACAACACACGCTTACTTCTTTTGTTTTGCCAGCCATTCCACAGCTGACAGGGCTGCAACATTGCCCTGCCCCGCCGCCTTGATGTACTGGTACGGCTTCCCCGCCAGATCGCCGCAGGCAAAGCAGCCCGACAGGTTGGTTGCCATGTTGGCATCCACCCTTACATGTGCCCCCTCCACGGCAAGCCCCGGCACCAACTTGTCCGGTGCAACAGCATCCCGCAATACAAACACACCATCCACCGCATAGGTATTCTGCTCCGTCTGCACGCCTTCGGCATGGGTCTGGCCCAAAATGGCAATGGGACGCTCATTAATGACCTGCACATGGTCGTTCACAGCAACCTCGTGGGGCACAACAGGGAAATACAGCAGCCTGCCCGCAGTTTCTGCCAAAAAGTTCGCTTCCCGGCAGGATTCTGCGTTGTATCCCAAGACTGCAACGGTTTTTCGGGTAAAATGCGCATCGCAGGTTGCACAGTAGCTCACACCGCGGCCTAGCAGCTCATCCTCTTTCGGGAACGGTTTGCCCATCACCACACCGCCAGGATCACGCTGGATGCTTCCAACATGGCATCCGGCGTCTGACAAAATAGCCGCCCATGGCATACACCGCCGTGACCTGCTTCTCTGTGATTGGGATTTCCAGCACATCCAGGTGCTTTTTTAACGCCTGGGCCAGCTGGACACCATCAATATCCGGCAAACCGGGTAGTTCTGGATTTTATGGGCCTTGGTCAGCTTGCTGCTCAGCTCTCGGCTACCAAACAGCAGCACTGTTTTGCCACGTACCTTTGCCGTAATGGCCGCCGAAACGCCCGCCGGGCCGGTGCCGACAATTGCAATATCCGCACGCTCCATCGTTCCTCACTCTGTTCTGCCCCATGCAGGGCACAATTCTATTTATAATTATTGTAAATTATACCACCGATAAGCCGCCTGCGTCAATTTATGGGGAATTTAACAGAGGGAGATAGAACTTTCTCCATACTATGTATAGAAATGCACAACTGGATTAAAAGCAGAGAGCCATCCCCGTAAGAGGATAACTCTCTGCTATTTTGTAAAGCCTTTCTGCAAGTTTTGTCAATGTGGTGTCAAATCAGCCAAACAGGGTTGATAAAAGGCGTGGAATCAATGCTTTTTAGTCGATGGGCTCCATCGTGGGGATGTTTTCCGAAATCAACTTACAATGCTTCGTAACGCTTCACAAAGCACTTTTGTCTGTGTACCCGGTATTACAATTCTTCGTAATTCGCCGTCATTCTCGTGTTTTGCTGTCAATTTGCTGTCCTTGGAAGAATTTTGCTGTCAGACGAAACGCTCGGTAAGAGCCCTTCTTTGATGATTCAAAAAATATCCAGTGTTGCAGCCAGACGCTCAAAAGATTCCTGTTTTTTCTCCTCGGTCGCTTCAGCATAAATATCCATGGTTGTCTGGATGTCCTTATGCCCCATGACCGATTGGATGACCTTCAGGTTGGTCTCTTTCTCGCAAAGCCTCGTGCAGAACGTGTGCCGCAGGTGATGTGGATGTGTCAAGTATAGGACAAAAAAAATTTTATTTTTTTCTGCCGAAGACTATCTGACGCTTCCATCAGGTAGTCCCAGCACCTTTATTATCTTTTGATAAGTCATTCTTGTCCTGCTCAAGTTATCTCTGTTCTGAAAAAATATCGTCAAAATTCCATTCGATTTCAATTTCATCCTGACTATGAACACGGATCACCTTGATAACCTCACGCAGCTTCTCTGTATCGAACTTCTGAATTCCCAAGAAATCTTTTAGTTTTATTTTATCAGAAAGTTCATTTTGTTCAAGAAACTTTTTGCTATTCTCCGCATCTTCTATTTTTCGTTTAATTTCATCCAGCTGTCCACTTATCTTTTCCGCTCTCTGCTTATACAAATCACGATCCATACGACCATCTTTGTAATCATCATAGAGTTTCATCTTTTCCGAGGTCAACTGTCGGCTCTGCTTTTGCAATTCTGCGGTATTGATCTCTTTGTAGTCGCATTGCCTGTTGTAAGATACTTTCTTTTCTTTTTCCAACATTGACGCTGCATACTGATGAACAAGCCCAAGGATATTCTCCTCCAGCGGTTCCCGTCGGATCACCAGACTTCGACACACAGGATCTCCATTGGTTCGAGCATCTGAGCATTTCAGCAGATGCTCTGTTTCTTTTAAACAGAGAATGCCCACAGTTGGCACATAGCAGCAATGCCGGCTGTTTTTTACGTCTTTCCAGAGTAAAATTGGTGCGTGATTCCGCAACACTTCTCTTCTTTTTCGGATGCATTTCATTTGCTTTTTCAAACAATTGCCTGTCTATAATTGCCGTATGATGATTTTCCAGGCGAACCCATTCTGTTTCATCATTCAGAACAGCTTTATGGCCAGTATGCATACTACAACGCGTTTTGCCCCAGATTCTGGTTCCAATATAAATCTCATCCCGGACAATTGCCGCTACTGTCGTAGGGCTCCAGTGTTTCTTTTTGATCGTCTCAAACCTCTGGAACTGTACCTGGTCCCCTCTTGATAATTTCTGCTCATCACAAGTGACAATCTCCTGTCTGTTCAATTCCCTTGTAATATCTGCAAAACTTGTTCCCTCCGCTGCCATCCGAAAAATCATTTTTACGACTTTTGCAGCCTCTGGATCAACTTCCAGCCTTCCATCTTTTCCTTTTTTATAGCCATATCTGGCATTTACCGGAAGGCGTGTACCATTTCTCGTTCTTGTCTGCAATGCTGATGAAATTTTCTTGGACAAATCCAGGCTATACATATTGTATACCAGATTCTGCAATGCCACATTCATTCCACCAGTCATTCCGCTGCTTGCAGCACTGTCATAGCTGTCATTAATCGAAATAAATCGAATCTGTAGAAGTGGGAAAATATATTCAATATAAAATCCAACTTCCAGATAGTCTCTTCCAAATCTGGAGAAGTCTTTTACAACTACACAGCCGATTTCTCCGCTTTTCATGTCATCCTGCAGCTGTTGAAATCCCTGCCGTTTAAAATGAGTACCGCTGACACCGTCATCCACATATTCCAGGATATCTGACTCAGCTACACCCAGCTGATCAATCACAAATGATTTTAACAGAATTCTCTGAGAAGTTACACTGTCGCTCTCTTTTTTGGCTCTGCCATCTACATTGTCATCTTCTGCGGATAAACGGATGTAAACAGCTGTTTTTCTATGATCTGTCATCTTGTCTGCGCCTCCTTCTCTTTCTTTAATTTCTGTAAATCTGCAAACTGATCGTCATATACCAGCTTGATCTCATAATCATACTTACCATGGATAATAATTGAATCCACAAAGGCATCTGCCATTTCTTTTGTCAGCTTACGCTTTGACATATAAGTATGTATCACATTTCCCCAGCCTTCTTCAATGTGGTAATCCTGGGAATACCGAACCTGTGCCGCCAATACTGTGTCCAGACGGCTCTTGATATTCTCAATTTCATTGGAATAGATCCGAGAAAACTGTATGTACTCTTCTTCTGTAATCAAACGTTCCGAGTAATCTTCATATAAATCCGATTTACGCTTACTGATACGGCTCAGTTCCCGTCGAAGTTTCCCCACTTCTTTATCCAAAAGCAGGTACTGTGTCTGATTTTTGGAAGCTGTATTCATTTCCTGAATCATTTTTTCCGTATCCAATACGGTTTTCATATGCGTTTGGATCAGGCGAAGAACATCGTCATCCACATATTCTTTTCTGACTCTGTGCCCTTTGCATTGCTTTCCTCCGGATTTATGGTTAGTATTGGCTCCGCAGATATAAAAGAATGTGCCATTTCTTTCTCTGGACAACGTCATGCGGTTGCCACAGCCTCCGCACCATATTTTTCCTGTATAGAAATTATGATTTCGAATAGCCCCATTGTTCTGCTGATGTTTCTTCTTATAAGCTTCCGTATATTCCTGAATTTTAGATTGTACCTGTTGAAACAACTCTCTATCTATAATCCCTTCATGCGTGTTCTCCACATGCACCCATTCACTCTCTGGTCGATTTCTCTGTTTATTTTCCTGGAAAACACTTTGCTGATATTTTCCAAATACAGAATCACCTGTGCAATGAACATCCTGAAGTACTCGCTTCACTTCATAATTATTCCAGGGTTTAGACTCCGGAAGCGGCTTTTCACCGGTTTTATAGAATTTTCTCTGTAAAGTCGGCGATAAAACTCCATCTTTATTGAGCTGTCTTGCAATATCACTATAATTCCTGCCATCCATATACATAGAAAATATACTTTTCAGATGTTCTGCAGCTTCATCATCAACAATCAGCTGATGATGGTCTTCTTCTGACTTTCTGTAACCATACGGTTCCCAGGCACTTGTAAATTTTCCTTCTTTCCACAGGGCTTTTTTTGCACTGCTGCTCTTTTTTGCAAGGTCTTTGGAATAAAATTCATTGATGATATTCTTCAGTGGAACTGTAAGATCCACACCTTCTCTGAAAGAATCGAAATCATCTGTCACAGCCAGGAATCTTACATGGAAAAACGGGAATACTCGTTCAATATAATTGCTGGTTTCGACATAATTTCTGCCAAGTCTGGACAAATCTTTTACAATAACACAATTGATTTTTCCATGCTTGATATCTTCCATCATCTGTACGAATCCAGGACGGTCAAAATTTGTACCTGAATAGTCTGAGTCCTTATAAACTTTCGCAACCGAAATATCTTCCGTATCTGCTACAAAGTTTTTCATCAATTCCACCTGGGTTTCTATCGTTCCTCTTTCTAGTGTTTCTTCTGTTTCCATTGAAATTCTGGCATACAATCCTGCCCGGAATGGTCTGCTCATCTCTGTCTGGACGGTTGCACTGCTGACTACTTCCGGAATGTTTTTCCTGCTCTTTCGTGCCATTTTATACAACCTCCTTTACCTTGACCTGCAGATTATTATCATCATCTATTACCGTATCAACTCCCATAGCCGGTAATTGACTCAGCAATGTCTGATAACAATCATCAAAATCAAAAGTGATCTCTATATTCTTTTTATCATATACTCTGATTTGCCTGATCAGTTCTACCACCACAGTGCGGGACAGTTCTTCAATATCCTGATATTTCACAAAATAATCCAGCCAGGTATTGGCATTGTCTGCTTTTTCCAGCTCGTTATCCATTTCTTTCTGGATCGCACGGATACTCTCTTCCGCATTTTTAAGCCTCTTTCCATAGGCTGCATGAAGCTCTACATAGTCTTCTTTTGATACAATGCCCTCTTTCATATCCGAATAGAGCATCATCCGTAACTCCTTACAGCGTTCTGTCTCCTGTTTTTTCTTCTCCAGCCTGTCCTGCAGCTTTTTCATATTGATCTCCTGAAATGGCACAGTACCGATAAATTCCAGGACTCTTTTCAGGTGCAGGATATTCTGGATATGCTGTTTCAACATCACTAATACGGCATCTTCCAGATCCTTTTCCGGTATTCTATGACTGGAACAGCGTTTTGTTTCTTTATTTGTGGAACATAGATAATAAGCATATTTTTTTCCTGCCACAGTAGAAACCTTTCTTGTCATAGGTGCTCCACAATCCGCACATACAGCAATTCCGGATAACAGATATACCTGCTTTTGGTCAGGTGAAGTACGTGTATCCATGCCAAGAAGCCTCTGAACAATTTCAAAATCACGGTCACTCACCAGAGGTTCATGATTTTTCTCAATCCGGATCCAGTCATCTTCCGGTTTCACATAAGTCTGCTTCACTTTATGGTTTGGAGTTGTCCTTTTCCCTGTACAAGGTTTCCGATATAAACCTCGTTTTCCAGTATCCTGCGGACCGTAACGGAACTCCAAAGTGCCTGTTCTTTCTGCCGGAAACCTGTTTCATAACGACTGCCGCTGCTTATTTTATACTCAAATGGGGAAAGAATACCCAGTTCATTTAAACGATTAGCGATCGCATCCTGACTCATTCCCTGCAGCTTCATCTTAAAAATATCCTGTACTACACTGCCTGCAGATGGATCAATCTCTAATTTATGCTTATCTGTCTTTGTCTTCCTGTATCCAAAAGCTACAAACGGAGTCACGCATTCGCCTTTTTTCCTCTTAATCTCAAGATTACTCCTGATCTTAATAGAAATGTCACGGCAATAAGCATCATTGATTAAATTCTTAAATGGGATAATGATTTCGTCTGCCTGATTCTTTCCCTTGAGACTGTCATAATTGTCATTGATGGCAATGAAGCGCACACCAAGAGCCGGGAATAATCTCTCGATATACTTCCGGAATCAATATATTCCCTTCCAAATCGTGATAAGTCTTTTACCACTACGCAGTCTACAATCCCACGCCGGATATCTTCCAGCATTGCCTGGAATGCTGGGCGCTCAAAATTAGAGCCTGAGTATCCATCATCAACTCGGACTGAAACAACTTCAATATCTTTTTTGTCTTTCAGGAAATCCAGAATCAAAGCTTTCTGGTTAGAAATGCTGTTACTTTCCAGTTTTGCTGAACTGGAAATATCGCCATCTTCTTTAGATAATCTGACATAGATGGCGGCATGATAGATTTTATTGATATTCTGATACATATCTTACCTCCTTTTATTACGTCAGAAAATCCATGTAATAAAGGGCTGCATAATTTGTCCTTACCGACATTCTAACACAGTCCCCTCAATCTTGCCAGTACTTTTTCAGACACTCAGAAGCATATTCTCAAATGCCTGCTCCATAGATATACCGTTATTAGCAAATCTGACTTTTACTTTCATATTACCGATCCGGACCAAATATGGATTTCCTACTTTATTCAGAAAAATATCTCTCCGTTCCTGAAGCGATTTATTTCTGTCTGCTTTTATCATCCGTAGGTCAGTCATTTCATTGATATCTACATCACTGAAATCCTGCTCCAGATAGTTTCTATATTCCTCTGCCGTCATGCCCTTCTCCCTCCATTCCCATCTGAATCCGTACTGCTTTCAGTACCCGATCCAGGCTCCACTTGTTCACTCTTCCGCATTTCTCAATAATACATTTCGTAGAAATGCTCATAACCTGTTCAGCCAGTGCCAGGCTTCCTTTTCGGATTCCTGTCATATCATATTTGCTGATAAATACATGTGTTGGCAAATACCGTTTCTTATATATTCTTGATGTCAGCGGAACTACCGTTATGACTGAACTGTATGTATTGGCTTTATTATTGCTCACTACGATCACCGGTCTTACACCACCCTGAACAGATGTTGTAGGAAACATACCGAGATCTGCCCATAAAATATCTCCTCTGCGGATTGTCATTTGTCCTCTCTCCAATCTATTATTTTTATTTGTAAAGCATCCATAGCGCTATATTGGCTCCACAGGAATACGGCAGAGTTTCTTTCCCATAAGGAAAGCTCTGCCGCATAACCTCTATAGCCAATTTGATTATTAAACAGTGCTCGCTCGATTCTATTTATCCTCGATACCCCGAATCGTTACTCCCGCATATGCAGGAAGGGAATAATAACCTGCCCGGATGCATACTCCGGACCACAACCCGGAAACTCTCGTTTCCAGGCTCCAGCAGTTCATAGGTTTACCAGTTACAGACTTCTCAGGATCTGCAAGTGTATCGCATCTCATACATATCATCGCATCACCAGCCTGCCAGCTGGCTTCGGTCAGTGCTTTTTCGCAGCATTACGGACTGAACTAAAAATCTTGGTTTTGTCTTATAATCCTATAGCGTCATCTTCCTCGTGCTCTCTGCATGAAATGTCACGTCAGTTATTATTGGATATTCAGTTATCATGGTTCATTTTAGGAAGTCATTTAACTTCCTCTAATTACTAAAGTCAAATGACTTTGGCAGATGCAAAAGATTTTGAAAAATTTTTTAAAAAAATTTATTCATATACATTTCACGCATTTTATTAAGAATGGATTTCAGCTTGTATGACAGCATCTGTCTGGAAATCCCCATAATTTCCGCCATCTGTGTCTGTGTCTTGTTTTCAAAGAAAATGCCATAAATAATCATGCGTTCCTCTGAGTTCAGCTGATTGATTACTTTGTGAATATCCTGCTGTTCCATTTTTGTCAGTACACAGTGCTCCACATCACAGTTCAGATCTGGAAAATCCTCAATCATGAAACCTTCTCCATCAATAGACTGACCGCTGTAAGGTACTTCTCTCAGCATCTTATCCACGACTTCCCCCAGCTCGTTCTTAATCTCAACTTTTTTTGCCTTGCTGCTTCTGTAAAAATTGTTCATCGCATACGCAACTTCTTTTGTAATCTCGATCATTTCTCCATCAATATTTGCGTAATACTTTCCTTCGTAAAAATATGGGTGTTCAATATACATATCCGTTTCTCCTGAATTTGAAATCTTGTTGCTCGTTTCAAATCCAGAAGGCGGACCTCTGTTTAGGATCATGCCTGCTCCGCCTTTATCCTGCCGGGATATGCCCGCAGTTATTGGCTGAGAAATTCAGGCACGAAAAAAAGCCCCAGTAGTTTTTTCTTAACTACTGAGGCTTTCGTCTCTTTCTTGTATTCAGTTATCTATGCCTTCTTTCATCAGCATAATCATTGTATCAGGATAAAGTTCACAAAGTATCCGCAATATATTCCCATAAGTTCATGTCATTATTGAAATCGTACATATTTCAGTATAAAAAGTTCACTGTATTATTCTTCTACTTCTTTTCCATCTATATATAGTTGAAATTTATCAGGATGATTGACAACATCATAGTCCTTTCCATATTCTACAGTTCTGTATTCGGCTGTCATTACCGATTCCCCATCTTCAATATCCTCTTTCCATAAATAGATGTTCATATCAAGACTCGTCGCATATCCCCTGTCTGTGGAGAATTTTGTCGAATGAAAAGAATCATCCTTGTACATCTGCAAAAGCTCTCTTGCAAACGCTTCTCTATCCTCAATATTTTCCCGGTTAGCGATTACGGTTAGATTTTCATCCCGATTTACGGAAAATGTTCCTACCACATCCGGTTCACCTTCCTTATGACTTGATTCGGGTTTCCCATAAATACTTCCTGCAGCAATTATCAAGATGACTGCCCCTGAGATCACTGCAATTATCTTTTTCTTCATATTTTTATTTTCCTTTTAGTTTTTTTTACTGCGTAATTGATTACTTCTTCCGGTGTAGGTCTTTCTCCTTTAAGTGTCATTTTCTTCCATTCTTCCTGCACGGCCGGATCAGGATTATCAAATCCTGTATCTATGGCTATCTGCATTTCTCTGCGTACTTCTTCTGGTGTCGTATTGTACTTTTCTGCAATCTTCTCATAAATATTTTTTTCTCTCATTTACCCGCCCTCCAGTTTCAAAGAATTATTTATAGTTCTTTAGAACTACTATATCATGATTATCACTATGAAAAAAGATTTTTTCACAAACGAATCCATAAAAAAGAATAAAAAAAAGAAGAGCTTAATGCCCTTCGATTTCAATGCCTATTTCATTAGTCTACCAAAGCTCTGACCGCATTTAAAATTCTTTTCTGCTCGTCCTTTGGCAATTTTTCTATCATATCAGATAATTCATTAGTAACACCTGTGACAGAATGTGTCACAACATCTATCAGTAGCGCATCAGCCGATACATCAAGTGCATTGGCAATTGCTACAAAGGTATCCAACTTTGTTACTTTCAGTCCTCTTTCTATCACACTGACATGTGTTGTACTTAAATTTACCAGCGCCGCCAGTTCTTCCTGTGTAAGATTTTTTGCTTCTCTTGCTGCTTTAATTCGCTGACCAACCGCTTTTAAATCCATCATAGCACCTCCTTCAGAACGATAATTCGGTCTAAAATTAGTATACTGATGGATAATTGAAAGATACAGAATCCGCAAATCAAGTTGTAGTTCTATAGAACTAATTTTCATTTTTTATACATGCAACACACAAAAAAGCCACCAGAAGAATTAGTATCCTCTGGTAGCTCCATTAAAATTTATCATTTGTTAATGTGCAACACTCATGCTCTCATCAATCCATTTCTGCACCATTTGAACACTCACATTAAGATAGTGGGCTATTTTATCAACTTTCATTCCATCCGCAGCCATGGATAATGCTGAGGCTTTTGCTTTTTTCAGCTCACCACTTTCAATACCTTCACTATAAATCTGTTCCATCTCACGGCACATGAATTCCACCCCTTTCTGTGTTTCCTTCAATTCGTATACTCTGTCAGCAAGTATCTTACTGTGCATATCTTCTGCATTCTTACAGTGAAGATCATGCATCAGTCTGCCTAATTCTGTATCCTCTTGTTTCTTAGAATTTACATAGATAATATGAGCTTCATCCTTAAAATTCTCACTGACTTCTTCGATTTTCCTGTCTATATGATAAATCGGAAGTCCGTATCCAAGTGCATCGTCTCTGGTGATAAAAATCACGTAGCTTTCCGGAAGGTCATCAAAATCCTGTCCTGGATTTAATGTGTTCATATCCATCAGACCACTATGATACCTTGCTCTTTTGGGAGATGCCCCTTCGTTGTCCTGTTGGATTTCTACATCCATCTGCTTGCCTTCAGAATCTCTGGCAACACAGTCCAGAATAGCTGAACGCCCCTGCAAATTCTTATAGTCTTTCTGCAGAACTTGATCAATCACTTTCAGATCCTTTTTATTCATAATTACCTGCAGAACATATTCTGTACATTCCCGTTTCTTGAATACATTCCGCATAAACACATCGCTCATGATGGTAAGGTCTTTTAAGATACCCTTGTATCTTTCGTAACGTGTTTCCAATTCTTCTGTTTTCACGATTTCTTCTTTCGCCACGTCCATTCTCGCCTCCATTCTTTGCTATGTCAGGATAGGTTCCTAAATGTCTCCTATCCCAATTTCATCTTAACATCAAAATCAGCTTTTCACAAGCCACTATTTTATCCTACACCACTTGAAAACAATAATTTCCAATCAGTTTCATCCAACTATTATATTTATTCTTTTCACACACCTTTCGGCAAATTTCATTTTCCATCAATACACAGAACATCTTATCATAATCAAATGCCCAAACAGCACCATTCACATGGTTTTCCACTGCTTTCTGATCTATGCTTTTCAAGCGTGTGACCATTTTCTCAATTTCTCCATTTCCCAAGTTACCGATATTTTTGCAGATAAACCGAAAGAAATTCAACGTTGCATATTCGTCATGCCAATGGAACTCTTCTGGATTGTTTTTAATTTTACTGACTCGCTGCTGTTCTTTGATTATCTGAGCAGCTACACCTTTCATCGAATCTTCGTATCTCATATTATTCACCTACTCTTCCTCAACGCCCAGTGACGGTTTAAATCTTTTATCCTTTGCCTGCGGTACCACGATCTCATAAAAATAAAATCCTAAATACCCAAGTGCCTGCTTCTTCATTTTATAAAAAGAAGTCCTGCCTATTCCCAACTCCTGTTGTACTTCCACATCTGTCTTATTATAATGACTGCAAAAACAGGAATGAAGGATTTCACTGAGCATCACACCATTCGGTGCATAGAACTTCACCAAAGTCATTCCCCGATAGATCATGTCCGACAATCCATAAATAATCATCAGATTATTCATCTCCCGGTGCATCTTTGGCACATTCAGCTGGTTGTTATAAATGCTCAGATAACTCAATACATATGCCATATCTTCATTGATTTTCTCCTGGCATTCCATATCCAGTTCTTCTAACACAATCTGATTTTCCAAAATCAATTTCTGATAGCTTGTCATCAATTCTTTAATGTCAGTATAATGTCTTTCGATTGTAACTTCCAGATAATCCTGTGCATGACTTGCCATCTGGAAGGTAATTTCTTTCATTGATTTAATTGCATAATCTCTGTCTGTCATCAGTTTCAAAATCTCCTTATCATCATCACACTAACTGGCGGTCTTTCAGACCAGTTCGCTTTCCCCATGATTTTGATGGGAAGCAATTACTTACTACAACTTGCAGAAGCGGATATCCAAAAGGCATTGTGGGAGCTGCCTTTGCTGACCGGAATCCATCTTCTTATGTAAAACCTGCAGGAATATAAAGGGAAAGTGACTATCCCTGCCGGTTAATAATCCAAATAATATCGTCTATACCAATCTCTCCTTATGCTGTTTTTCTCTCCATAAACCATTTATCCACTTCGTAAAACAAGTGGCTTTCCTGCCCCTGTATCATACAGGTGTACATCATTCCTACACCGCCTGCCTTTCTGCTGGCGCATCGCTCGATTTTCAAAATTCTGTCAATGCTATACTTTCTTCCATCCTCCCATGTAAAAAATATAGGAACCAGCTGTCCGTCTTTCCGAAACTCTGCTACTACATCTACATATACTTTGTTCATGCCGACACCTCACTATAAAATCTCAATTGCTCTTGGCGATGCCGGGATTCTGCGGATATATCCATTTAACTCCAACTGCTTGATTCTGGAAAATGCTGATGATGTTGATTTCACCCCGATCAATTTTCCAAATTCCCGTACTGTCGGCGGATATCCATGCTCCTTCGTATAATCCAAAATACACTGATAACTTTCTTTCTGTTTTCTGGTTAATGCTTTTTTCAAATCTATCCCTCCAATTACCCATGAAAATAACTGTGTGGATGGATCGTGTGCGTACCAGCGTCTAAGTGGGATAAGACTTTATCCTGATACATTGCCGCTCGCTGTATACTGAAATAACCAAACCGTCGTCTGATCTCATCTACAGTACGATCCAGCTTCTCTAACTTTTCCTTTTTCTCCTGATTTCCAAATAAATCCAACTGCACGGGAATATTATCTAACACAAGATCCGCAGCTCGAATTCCCAGGCTTCTAATGGGATGTTCCCATTTATAATTATCTTTAAATAGCTGAAATGCTGCAGTTACAATCTCGTTTGTAATATTCGTTGGCTGTCGTAAATGTATCTGTCTGGAAAAACTATACAATCCATTATCTCGGACTGTAATTTCTACTGTTTTGCATTTAAATCCATGTTTCCGCAATCGTGCAGCTACACTTTCTGCCAATGCTATTTGAATGATCCAGACATCCAGATCATTTTCCAGATCTCTCGGTGTTGTAGTGCTATTACCTATCGACTTTACTGGTGCTTCATATCCTTCCTTGCAAACCGGATCTTCATCCCAGCCATTTGCGAAAGCCCATAATACATTTCCTATTTTTCCAAAATGACTCTCTAACAACTTTTCGTCTGATTCCGCAAGTTGCCCGATTGTCCGGATTCCAAGTTTTTGCAATTTCTTATTTGTCTGTCTTCCGACATAAAGCAAATCTGACGCTGGAAGCTGCCATATCCTGTCTTTATAATTTTCTCGATTAAACTCTGTGATTGCATCCGGCTTTTTATAATCCGAACCAAGTTTCGCATAAATCTTATTCCAGGAAATTCCAATACTCACAGTTACTCCAAGTTCGTATTTAATTCGATGGCTGATTTCTCTCGCAATCGTCATTCCGCTTCCTTTCAGATTTCCACTGTCTGATACATCCAGCCAGGCTTCATCAATTCCATATGGCTCAATTTTGTCTGTATACTCTGAATAGATTTCTCTTGCCATTTGTGAAAATCGCAAATACAAATCCATCCTTGGTGGTACAAAAATAATTTCCGGGCAAACCTGTTTCGCCTGCCATAATGCCATTCCGGTCTTTACACCTTTTTGCTTTGCAATATAATTTGCTGTCAATACAATTCCATGTCTGGCTTCCGGATTGCCACCGACTGCCAGAGGCATTCCGGCAAATTCCGGATGATGCAGCATTTCTACACTGGCATAAAAACAGTTCATATCACTATGCAGGATCACACGCTCACTCAAACTTTTCACCTCCCAGCTGTTTCCTTCAACATGATGTCTTATCAATTTCTGTATGTTTAGTATATATCGACATTCCGGAGATAGTCAAGTGACATCTTGGTTGTATTTTCTCCATTTTGGAGATTATTGTTGATTTTATTTTTAACATACGGTATAATGCATATAGAAAATTCAAATAGAAATGAGGCGAACAAATGCGTGATTTCGGGGAAATATTAGCAGAAAATAGAAAAAAGAAAGGATACTCTCAATCAGATCTGGTAGACCTGCTTTCTCAGGAAGGTATTCAGGTCACTACAAAAGCAATCTCCAAATGGGAGACCAATGCACGAGAACCAGCTTTACATGTTTTCCTGACACTTTGCCAGTTACTTGATATCGAAGATATATATGAATCCTTCTTTGGAGAAAATCCATATAACATTATGAGTGGATTGAATGAAGAAGGCAGAAATAAATTGATTGAATTTGCTGATATTTTAAAAGCTTCTAAAAAGTTTTCTCCACTATCTGCAAAGATTATCCCATTCCATCATCCTGTAGAAATTACCTGGGAACCAGTTTCTGCTGGTACTGGAAATTACCTGGAAGATTCTGTAAAAGAAACCTATGACGTAGGACATCTTGCTCCTGAGCAGACTGACTTTGGTGTACGGATCTCCGGTGATAGTATGGAGCCACTTTATCATACAGATGATGTTGCATGGATTCAGAAAAAAGATTCTCTTGCTAATGGTGAAATTGGAATCTTCTATCTCAACGGCAATACTTACATCAAGGAATTACACGATGAGCCAGATGGTGTTTATCTGATCTCTTTAAATCAAAAATATCGTCCTATCCAGGTTTTGGAATCTGACTCTTTTAAAATTTTTGGAAAAGTAATCGGGAAATGCAAAGGTGCAGAAATTCCGGGATTTCATTAGATTTCAACAGCAGGTTCATGATCCTGCTGATAACAATAAGCAAAGGAAGTGATTGAATGGCAATCAATAATACATTAAAAGATATTCGTGAAGAACGGAATCTCATTCAAGCAGATTTGGCTGAAGCCATAGGTTCCTGCAGCCAGACGATAGGCCGCATCGAACGTGGAGAACGTAATCCCTCTCTTGAGATTGCAATCCGGCTGGCCCATTACCTGAAAGTGCCTGTAGAAGATATTTTTCAAGTTGAAGACTGAAGCATAACAGCCGAAAAACCGAGGAGTAAAATCCCCGGTTTCCCTTTTGCTCAAAAATCACTGTAAACCACTTACATTTTCTTCTTTTCTGCCTGCTCCATCAATCAGGTCATAACTCATATCCAAAAAGTCCAGTATCTTTGCTTCACTGACCGAACCATCCAGTAAAATCGTAATCCAGTGCCGCTTGTTCATATGGTATCCAGGTAAAAATCCATAAGTCTGAATAATCATGCTGGTCATTTCTGGATCGCACTTTACATCCATGATGTCAACCAGATCATTTCCCTCTAATCCCAGTTTCGATTTTTCAACCGTCATGATCACTGCATACCATTTCCCATTCTTATGTCGAAGTACTGCACTGTCCGGTAGTTTACTCCATAAATATTCCGGAATCGTGCCATACTGTTTCTGCACATATTCAAAAATTTCTTCTTTCTTCACAATCTATTCAACTCCTGATTCTTCTGATATCCTGCCCCTAATCATACCACATTTTTGTATGCCATACTACCTGCCAAATTCTTTTGCATTTCTCTTATTCTTCTGACTTTAGCTAATAGAGGGGTAAAACAGCAAGGACAGGAAGTGAGGATACACTTCCTGGAAATCCCAATTTAGGGAACCCTGCCCTAAATTGAAAAAAGCTGAAAGCAACGATACTACTACCTTCTCAGAAAGGAGAACACGCCAATGGCTGAAAGAAAGAGAAGCAAAGAAATCCATTTCTATGTCACAGAAGAAGAACGGAAGCTTATCCGCAGAAAGATGATTGAATCAAAGACCAAAAACATGGGAGCTTATCTTCGTAAAATGGCAATCGACGGTTACATCGTCAACACCGATACTACTCCACTGAAGAAACAGTATGAGGAAATGCATAAGATTGGTGTGAATATTAATCAGATTGCGAAAAAAGTAAACAGCACCGGAGATCTATATCCGGAAGAAATGCAAGAATTGAAAGAGATGGTGAAAGAATTATGGCGTATCTTAAGATCTTCCCCATTAAAGTAACAGACAAGAAAGCTCTGGACTATATTACGAATCCTGATAAGACTGATGAAAAACTGTTAGTTTCCAGTTTTGGCTGTTCCCCGGAAACTGCAGATCTTGAATTTTCTATGACAAGAGAAATGGCAAAAAAGAATGGAATGGACAAAGGTGATAACCTGGCATTTCATCTGATCCAGTCATTTAAACCTGGAGAAGTTGATGCCGAAACTGCCCATCGCTTAGGGCAACAATTTGCAGACGAAGTACTGAAAGGAAAATATGAATACGTGATTAGTACCCATGTTGACAAAAACCACATTCATAACCACATCATCTTGAATGCAGCAAGTTTTGTTGATCATCACAAATATATTTCCAATAAGCGGAGCTACCATAAAATCTGCCGGATCAGTAATCGTATCTGCCATGAAAATGGACTTGCCACCAGTATGCCAACCGGAGAAAAAGGTAAAAGCTATAAAGAGAACATGGAATACCATCGTGGCACCAGTTGGAAAGCCAAGCTACGTGTTGCAGTTGATAAAGCAATCTGGACTTCCATCAACTATGAGGAATTTCTACAAAAAATGCAGTTAGCCGGATACGAAATCCGCCAAGGAAAGCACCTATCCTTCCGTGCGCCTGAACAGAAAAACTTCACTTATATGAAATCTCTCGGAAGCTATTATTCAGAAGAAAATGTTCGCATTCGCCTGGCTAAAAATCGTAACAAAGTGAAAACTCCGAAGCATCTGTCCAGAGAAGCTCGCCTGTATATCAATATTTCCACTTATGTTACGACCGGCAATCGAGAAGGATTTGAACGATGGGCAAAGCTCAATAATCTGAAAGAGGCAGCCCGCACCTTTAACTATCTTTCCGAAAATAACCTGTTGAATTATGAGGATTTCAAGCAGCATGTATCTGACATTGAAGTTTCTGTGAAAGTTGCCGACCAAAAAATAGCACAAATCAACAGTGAGCTGAGCACACAGAAAGTCATTCAAAAGCACTGTGATTCTTATCGGCTCTGCCGAAAAGTGATTGAAGATTGCAAATCTGCTAAAAATCCAAAAGCTTACCGTACCAAGCATCAGGCAGAATACCAGCTACACGATTCACTAAAAAAAGAGCTTCAGGATCTCGGCGTTACCAAAATCCCAAGCTCTAATAAAATCCAGAAGCAGATTGAAAATCTTGAATCTGAACAGGCTGCTACCGTCCGAGAAAAACAGGAGCTGCAGAAAAAGCAAAAGACACTTGATATCATTCGGCAGAATTTCACATCACTGCTTAATGCTCCAGAGATGCAAGTTCCCGTATCAGGAAAAGAGCTAGCTCTTTAAAGAAGAGGTACCTACTTAACGGTGCCTCTTCCTTTCCATCTAATCTATTCTTGCGCTACCCTATCACACTCGCACCCAAAAGTAGTCCACGCATACTTATTTCAATCAAAAGAAAAGAGCATATGAATTTGATTGATTCCATACACTCTATATTTATAATCTTCATACTTATTTTGCCATTTCAAAAAAACCGATAATTCCTATTCATACATCTTTCTTCATAGGCGACCACAGCGTATGTAATTTCAGTTTGTACATCTGACTGTCATTTTCCACTGTTGCTTTTATCTGCACAGAAATTTCTTTATTTTTCACAGATGTCTGACGCAACAAAACACGAATATATTGAACATCTTCTTCAATTACTCCAAATTCTTTAAACAGATCAAATTCCGGATTCTTTCTCTGACATAATATCTTCTGTTTTCCGTTTAGTATAGTTAACTGACCTGAAATCGTATTGTAATCAATCGAATTCAATCCACTGTTTGATTTGAAGAAATCTATCTTTTCCTGCATGACCTTGACAACACTCTGTGAATAGTTTTGATTCGGCAGGGATTTATCATTGAGTATTTCATTCGAAAGTCTCTGTATTTCATGAGAATATTTATTATCGTCCATCTCTTTATTAAGCATTTTTGAAAGCTGAATACTCAGTTCTTTCAGACACTTAAGAAGGATGGGATTAAATTGTCCACATTGTCCGTCCAGGATCATTTGAATCGCTGTATCATGATCAAAAGCTTTCTTATAGCATCTTTCACTTGTAAGTGCATCATAAACATTAACAATCGATACCACCTGTGCGGAGATTGGTATTTCTTCACCTTTCAATCCATCCGGATAGCCCTTTCCATCCCATCTTTCATGATGCCACCTGCAGATTTCCCATGCGGTATGTACCAGTGGATGATCTTGCGGAAAATCCATGTCCTTAATTATAGCCGCGCCAAGCTCACTATGGGTTTTCATAATCTTAAATTCTTCATCGGGAAGTCTGCCTGGTTTATTCAATATTTCTTCCGGAATACGAATCTTACCAATATCATGAAGGGAAGAAGCAGTTGTAATCAAAGCAATATCTGTCTCTGTCAAAGGATAAGCATCTGTTACTTTTACCAGTTGTCTCAGCATCATCTCCGTTGCTGTTTTAATATTTTTCTTGATATTTCTTTAGTTTAAGGAAAGATTCGTCACTGATACAGTATTCAATACGGAAGACCTCCGCCAGATGAAGATTATATCTTTGTAAGACTCCCTCCTTCTTTCAGAACATTGATTGCTATACATACACTCGGCTTAGATACTTCTATATACCGAACCGCATCTATAAAGCAAATCATTCCCTTTATCTTTTGAGGGATTAAAATTGTTTCAAGATAACCCTCACCTGGCGCATAAAGTTCAATTCTTCCTCTTTATCCTCTCTTTACCACTTCCCAAGTGTCAACAGTTATCGCAGGCTGATCGCAGCCGTGACACCCTTTGCAATTTTGAGTACAGTTTGATTGACTGGTTACTTTGTGTATATAGCCTTGATTTTCCAGATATTCAAGCTCTACCCGCACACTGTCCATATCTTTATGCAAAAGATCAGCCAATTCCTGAATACTGTATGTTTTTCCGCTTTGCAGATAATCTAATAATTGAATCAGCACAATATCTCCTCTCCTTTAGAAAATGACACAGCCAACATGGTATGCGATTGTTGCCAAAATCAATGCAGAAAGGATATAGTAGAGGGCAATCCTTACTGTCCATTTCATAGAATGAGTTTCCTGTGCGGTCGCTGCCAATGCCATTAGACAAGGCATATTGAAGAAAAACGCAAACAGGAAAGCCAGAGCTTCCGGCTGAGATATTGTAGACAGCAGGTTTGTACTAAGCGCCGCTGTATCTACCGCGCTTGTTCCCTCAATCGCTCCCCAAATACCAGCCGTATTGAACAGGGAGGCCATAACACCGAGAGCTGATTCTTTTCCCATTGCAGAAGCAACAAAGGCCATAAACAACTGCCACGGCAAACCAAAGAACATTGTTACCGGCTCAATAAAAGTTCCAATGCGATAAATAATGCTGTTCGTCACATTTCCGTCCGGCGTATAAGAAAGAAGCCAGAATATTACGGAAATGCAAATGATGATACTAAGCGCCCGTTTGAGAACGCTTCCCATTTTGTTGAATACAGAGCCTAACAGGGTTTTCCAGTGCGGCTTATGATATGGTGGTAATTCCATAATCAAGCCGGTACGGTCATTTTCCTTGTTTAAAGAACGTCCAAAAATTTTGTAGGTAATGTAAATGTGCAAAAAGGCCACAGCAAACAAGGACAATATTACAAAAACGGCTTTTCCTCCAAAGAATGTACCGCTGATAAGACCAACTACACCCCAGGTAGAAGCACAGGGAACTACCCAAGAAAGGGCAATCGTTAAAATACGCTGTCCCAAGAATCAATAACTCTTGTGCCGGTGACACCACCTATATTGCAGCCGAAGCTAACAAGAAAGGGCATAATCGCTTTCCCCTGCAAACCAAGTTTCGTCATGGTATTATCAAACACATAGGAGATACGGGCCATATACCCGATGTCCTCCATAAATCCGAAAACAAGGCTGATTCCAAATACATAGCAAGCCATTTGCAAGGCAAACGTAACAGCCGTTAATACAGCATTACACAAGAGCGATACAATGACAGAGGCAACTCCAACACTAAGGAGCCAATTTGCCAGCGGCGTTGAAATGCCGGAGATCAGCGCACCCTACCAGTTCCATAAGGGGCATACCAATCAGCATAGAGCAGATCAGCCCCAGCACAATCATACCAATGGCAATAGGCTTTCCCCACCGTTTGCTAGTGGCTGCTTTATCAAACCGGCTACGGCTGGTTTTCTTTTTGCTGCTTGTCACATTTTCTTGAATCAGTGTGTCAATCCACTTAAATTTGCAATCTGCCGTCCGCAAATTTCCATCTTTTACACAACTGATTAAACTCTTTATTTTTTCAAATATCCCCGGTTCTGTTTTCCCTTGAACAAAAGAGAGTGCGAGCTTATCTTGTTCCAACAGCTTTTCAGCCAGCCATGAGGCAGAGTATATTTCAATTCCCTGCTTTGGTAGCAATTCTAAAATTGCAGAATATTCATCGCCAATATTTTTCCGGCAAAGCTGCTCCAACTTTGCAGCATTTAGAAAAGAGGCTCTTTTTTCAAGATTTTCCAACAGGTTAAAGAACGGCTGGTATTGCTTTTTGTCTGCCGCAACCATAGGAACAACAGGAACCCCCAAGGATTTTTGCAAACCCGCTACATTGATTTTCTTTCCCTGTCCCTCGGCTATATCCATCATATTTAAAAGCAATACGACAGGAACATGGATTCCAGCATAATCAGCCAGCATAAATAGACTTCTGTTTAACTGTGAAGCGTCGGCCAGAATACATACAAGGTCGGCCTCTCCACTGGAAATATAGTTTCTCGTTACTACTTCTTCATCGGAGTTAGCAGAAAGGCTATATGTACCCGGCAAATCCACGATTTTGTAGGTTATGCCATTATGGGAAAAGAAGCCATCTTTACGCTCCACAGTTTTTCCGGGCCAATTTCCAACGTGTTGACGGGAACCGGTCAATCCGTTAAAAAGAGTTGATTTTCCAGAATTAGGCTGCCCCAGCAGGGCAATCGTTTTTTCAGCCATTATTACCTCACCTCCACCATGATTTTTTCTGCTTCATTTTTATTCAGCGCAACCATTGTATCTATGTTATACAGAAGAACCGGCTGCTTTTTAGGATTCTGTATAACTTCAATCCTGCTTCCTATAGTAAGCCCGATAGAAGTTATCCGGCTTTGAAAATGGCTATCCCCGGTGATTGCGACAATCGTTCCGCAGGAGCCATCATCCAATTCATTTAATTTTTTCATTCGTTCCAATTCCTCCAATCTTTTTTGTCAGCCCATAATAAAAATCCGTACCCTGATTAAAACTAAAATTACACCGCCTAATATTCCGGCCCGGTTTCCTAACCGATCTCCGAAAAAATGTCCAATCCATACGCCGACAAACGCAATTAAGAATGTCGTGGTTCCTATCAGTGCGGCCGAGGGAAGAATTTTTACATTTAAGGCCGTCAGCGTTATGCCGACTGCGAAAGCGTCAATGCTTGTAGCAATCACAGCCGGAATCATAACGGTAAAGCCTAATTCTCTGCTTGTTCCTTTACATTCACCTTTTAGATTTTCACGAATCATGTTGATACCGATTATGCACAGAAGAAACAATGCGACATATTTAGAAACCGCTTCAATATACTGGCGAATTGTTCCGCCTCAGATATATCCGAGTGTAGGCATAAGCGCCTGGAATCCGCCAAAATATACTCCTGCTTTTTGGTATTCAAGCCTTTACAGACCGAAACAGCGAAAGCGTCCATTGATAACCCAACAGCAACCAGTAATAGGTCAAGCAGTCCCATCGGTATCCCTCCTTTACCGGCCTTTCTTTATGCCCCATTTACAATCCATTTCTTTGCTTTTTCCTGCTCCTGAACCATTTCATAGTAATGGCCTTTTTTCGCAAGCAGTTCCGTATGGGTTCCCATTTCTTCAATGCGTCCCTGATTTAACAAAATAATCTGGTCTGCATTTTGAATGGTATTCAGCCGGTGGGCGATTACAAATACCGTTTTTCCTTTCATCAAGCGGTCTAACGCCTGATTGATTTTTGCCTCGTTATCCGCGTCAAGTGAAGCCGTCGATTCATCCAAAAGCAGAATAGGCGCATTTTTCAGAATGGCCCTTGCGATAGCAATTCTTTGTTTTTCGCCGCCAGAAAGCGTATTGCCACCCTCGGAAAGCCGGGTCTGATACCCCTCCGGCAACTTTTCGATAAATTCATGGCAACGTGCCGCCTTTGCTGCCTCTATGATTTCTTCCTCTGTTGCGTTCTCCCGGCCAGCCTTGATATTATTATAAATCGTGTCCGACAGAAGCGTATTTTCCTGAAACACCTCGCTGATATAGTGCAGAAGCCCGTCCGGGTTTAAATCTTTTATATCCTTGCCGCCAATGCGGATAGTTCCTTTTGACACATCCCAAAACCGGGCAATCAGATTTGCAACTGTGGATTTCCCGGAGCCAGACGGTCCGATCAGGGCGGTAACGCTATTTTCCTTTGCAAAAAAGCTAATATCCGTCAAAACATCAGCCTGCTTATTATAGGAAAAATCGACGTGTTCAAAGGCAATATCAAAATGCGACAGCTTTACATCTTCTTCCTTGTAAGAAAGCGGCTTCGTGTCATACGCCTGTTCCAGATTGTGTACCGCCAAGTTCAGGTCTTTCAACAGATTATAAGAGTGTTCAAAAGCAATCAGCAGAGCAGACAGCGCAAGGCTCATCAACATAAAAGCTACAAGCTGATTGGGGGCAATCGTACCTCCAAGAAACAGATAGCTGCCAACCAACAGAACAAGAGGAAGCAGGAAATTGGCTACAATCGAATACATACTGGTGGGAGCCGCCATTTTTACCTCTGCTTTTACATTTGTCTTGCGAATTGCGTCCAGCGTATCTGTCATTCTGGAAAAGTGGGAGCTTGTCATGTTATGGGATTTAAAAACTTTCATTCCTTTGACATACTCTAAGACAATCGAAATCATTTTGCGGTGAGATTCCTTTCTGTGTCCCGTATTTTTCCACAAGACGGTTGCCCCAAGAGAGAACCGGCATGGCAATTAGAAGCACAACACATTCGGCAAGTGCCAGTTTCCAGTTAATAAAGAATGTTCCGATCAGCACCAGAGCCGCCGTTACTACGGTCTTTACAATGGACGGGAGTGTATGTGTAATCACAAGTTCAAAATTGGTTAAATCCTTTGTCAGTGTTCCAAGAAGATAGCCGCTGCTGTTCTGGTTGAAATAGCCAAGACTTAATGAGCGATAATGATTGGCAAGGTCAAGCCGCATTTCGCACATTTCTGCGCCTCTTGCGAAGCACAGATAATAGGCGCTCCGATAGATTACCAACCGGGCAATCACACTGATAAAGCAAATCGCCGTGTAGATAACAATTTTACCTGCCGTAAGCGTGTTGCCTAAAAGCTGAATGACTGTCATATAGAGAACAACATATAAAACGATACTAAGAACAGCGTCCGCGCCCATTAAGGCAATCGGAAACTTAATCTGGTTGCTTTTTTCTCCAAGCAGCTTCCTAATGGTACGCAGCATTTAAACCGCCTCCTTTCCGATAGTGGCCTGTGTATAAATTTCCCACATCCGGCCATATACGCCGCCTTTTTTTACCAACTCCTGATGGGTTCCCTGCTCGGCCACAGTACCGTCCTGAAAAACAACAATTTTATCTGCGTCCCGGATAGTATGGAGCCGGTGGGCGATCATAATTGTGGTTTTTCCTTTCAGAAGATTTTGCAGGGCAAGCTGGATTTTATGTTCATTCTCAATGTCAGAGTAGGAAGTCGCCTCGTCGAAAATGACGATAGGAGCATCTTTCAAAATTGCTCTTGCAATCGAAATCCGCTGCTGCTGGCCGCCAGAGAGTTTTACACCCTCGTCGCCAATCCGCGTCTGATAGCCTTTCGGCAGGCCCATAATGAAATCGTCAATCTGTGCTGACCTTGCTGCTTGCCGTACTTCTTCTTCGCTGGCATTGGTTCCCATACGGATATTTTCCAGTAATGTATCTTCCAGAAGAAAAACATCCTGAAAGACGAAAGCCGTCAAATCCATCAGATTTTCCGTTTTTAGGTCAGTAATTGGTACTCCACCTACTTTGATGGTTCCGCCTGTGGTGTCCCAATAGCGCCCAAGAAGCTGAACCGCCGTTGTCTTTCCAGCCCCGGACGGGCCGACAAAGGCGTTGACCGTTCCCGGCTCCAAGTGCAGGTTTACAGAAGTGAGCGCGTCTTTTCCTCCGCTGGTATAATTGAAAGTTACATCCTCAAAATCAATTCCATAGCAGCCGTCTTTTTTCAGGGTCTTGCTTCCGCTTTTCATTTCGTCCATATCCATAATCTTTTTGATATTGTCCAAACCACTGCCAAGCTCCATCGACTGCATAACAATCGTAACCAGATTTAGGAACGAAGTGAAAAAGCACATGGTAAGCAAAATAAACAACAGGTAAGAAGCTACTGACAGAGAGCCTTTTGAGTATAGCCAGCCGCCAAAGGGCAGCGTAAAGAGGATGGCGGAATCTAATACTACAAGGGCAATCGACAGAGGATTGCAGGAGGACACGCACATCTTTTTCCAACAGGTCGTATAAAGGTGAAGCGCGTTCCGATACTGCTCGAATTTTTCCGCTGTCAAGTGGTACATTTTGATGACTGGCATGGCCGTGATAAATTCATTGGCAGAAGCATTGAGTTTTTCCGTATCTTCTGCAAGTTCCGCCGACATATCCGGGTAATTCTTAACCATCATCATCGGAACAGCAATTCCCAAAATCATAGGAATCAGCATAACAAGGGCCATAACCCAGTGCAGGCGCAGCATGAAAATAAACATCATAAGCGGAACGACAATCGCCTGTGCCAGTTCCAATGTACTGTGCGCTAAAAATTGTTCTACTCTGTCCACATCGTCAAAAAGCGTTGTCTTGATCTGTCCGGGAGAGCGTTCCTGAAAAAAGCCCAGGTTGAATCTGGATATATGTTCCAGCACCTTTACTTTGATTTTGTGCATGGTATTGAACGCCGCCACATGGGAGCAGATACCCGCAAAAGACATGAGGATGGCTTGCCCGATGGCTGCCGCAATTCCAATGCAGGCCCACATAGCCATAGCGCCAAACGTCACTTCATTTTGGATAATCAGAAGCAATATCTGATACACCACCAGATAAGGAATCAGCGATAAGGCCGAGCAAAGAACAGCCAACAACATTCCCACGCCCAGCTTTCCACGTTCCCCTCTCGCAAGGGTAAAAACATAGGATAATCCGGTTCGTTTTTGTTCCATAAGAAACGAACCTCCTTTCTCTTTTTTTGAGGTTAGAAATTACTAACCTTGACACAATTCATTTTACAGGTTAGAATAAAAAAATCAACAGCTATACTATTTGGGAATTTAATTTTTAAAAGCAACTCAAAGTACTGTATTTTCGGTGCTTTATGGAGTTTTTTAATTTATTTTTTTATAAAATCGTGACTAATAAAAATTGGATTGTGACTTTTTTATTGAAGCTCTAAAGGAGGAATGAAAAAATGGCTCTTTCGATTGCAGACTACTTGTTACAGCTTCCAGAAAATATGAACTTTGCAAAAGTACAGGAATTATCAGGAGAGGATTCACTCTACTATCGTATGCTTTCCGACTACGGAAGCGGCTCATTTCAGTTGATACGCTTTGAGAATGACCTGCTTATGATTCTGATTGCAGACTACACGCCAAAGGAAACCTTTGAAAAAATCGCAACTATTTCTGAAGAATATATGGAAATCAGCCAGTTTGAAACAGACAGCAGTTCTTTCAAAATCGGGAGACGGAAAACACAGCCCGTCGGTAAAGGGATTTACTGCTATGTGAACACCCAAAAGACCACCTATGTCTATTGCGAAAAAGGAAAGCCGGTAAGATTTACAAAAATCATTTTGACAAGAAAGTATTTTGATACTTATTTCCGGGTGCATTATGGAAAAGATTATGAACAATCAAAAGTGGCAAAGGAATACCTTTTGAAAAATCCAAATCTGCCGGAGCTTAACTTTGTCTTTCAGCAGATCAGGGATTGTCAGGCGGTAGGACAAACGCTGCACTTATATCTGGAAAGCAAAGTTCTGGAATTACTCTCTCTTGTCATTAAGGGCATGGAGCAAAAGGAAAATCATATTTCTGTCAAGTTAGATTATAAGGACATCCGTGATCTGAAAAAAACAGTTACCTATATGAAAAAGGATTTGTCTGCTTATCCGTCCGGGGAAGAACTTGCGCAAATCGCAGGAATGAGCCCTGCCCGGTATCAGCTTGCTTTTCGGAAGTATTACGGCACTACTCCCTATGAGTATCTAAAAGAAATGCGACTGAATCAGGCGCTATTCCTGTTGAAAAACTCTGATTATGGGATTGCTACGATTGCCGCAAAGGTTGGCTATCACAATTCAGGCCATTTTGCAAAGCTATTTAAAAATGCCTATGGTATGGGGCCAAAGGAATACCGAACTAATCATAATATAAAATAAATTTATTTCTCTTATAAAAACAGCCATCTAAAAGAATGATGGCTGTTTTATACTTCCACTAAGTTTTCTAATCGCTTATTTAATTTTTCTGCAACTTTTATAATACACTTCTAAATACTTCACTTCTATCAAGTGCTTTTTCAAATTCTCTACAATTGTCTATCCATTTTTCTACCTGTTCACCGTTATAAATAATTGCACGCTGTACCCAAGAACTACAATAGGAACAATAATTGCTATCTGTTACATCTATATTTTGTTTTGAGACACATATTTTATGATTACATGCATAATCATCTACAAATTTTTTAAGGAATCCATCTAATTTAGTATTATCAATATAAATATTTGGAAGATCAAATATCTTACTATAATTAAACATTTGAGAAATATTATATAGCTCTGCCATAGTTTTCATTTCCTCAGCAGTAGGCTCTGTCTTTACGACCATATCATCCGACTTTGGCCATAACAATATATCCAAAGATTCCCCTTATATTGTCTCCTCGCATATGCTTCGACAACTCTTGTTAGAAATTTTGTTGATTTAGTTCGCTCTACCAATTTTATCGACAAATTAAAATTATCGGTTTCCTCACATAATTTCTCGTAATAGCATAAATCTTCCGGTCTTATCCAATCTGAACTTATCAAATTTGACATATCTTCAATTTTAGTACTCAAACATTTCATCAAACAGTAGTCAATATCTCCCCGAGAGCAACTATCTGAACAACTAAAATGTCCCTGCACTGTCCCATGCATAATACTGTATGGACACATATGTAAGCATAAATTATTCGCAATCAAACGTAACGTCACATTTTTCCCTTTTGTATATAACAACATTTTTTTTAATAATTTAAAATCTCGATTTACATGATGTGCTAGGGTTATCTCATCTGCACCTAATTCAATCCATCTTTTAATATGGTTCAAATCGAATGCATACGCATATAAACCAACTGTAACTTTGAAACGTGGAAATTGTGTTTTTATCAGTTCGCATAAATAGGGCGATGTTATTGTGATAGCATCAACACCTATTTTATCCAATTCTTTTAATAACTCAATTATCTTGAAATGGCTATCAGCCTCAAGTTCCTTATTTTCCATGCACATCGCATTAATCAAATAGTTAAATTCCAACTTATTTTTATGGCACAGTTCAATATAATCTCTTAATTCCTCCATAGTAATATCGGGCAAAAAGGCTGAAGAACGTCCGCCACCCAAAAAATCTGTCTTTAGTTTTCCAAATACTGAGGAAAATTGATTATTTTTATTATTCTCTGCAATCACATTTATCAAGTTTTTGTCAAAATTTGTACCCACATCAAATGTTAAATGCTTCATAGTTGGTCTCCTTTTTTATTCATCATTATTAAAATTAGTGCAATATCTAATATCTACTGGATGGGGAAATGAACTGCTTCACTTCCCCATAACCATTAGTCAAAAAAACCTACCTGTTTTCCATAATCTAAAAGATTATCTATGATTTCCTGATCAGGTTCTTTCCATGCAAAACCCATTTTTTCGAGAAGAATTTTAGTCTTATCCTTTACAAATCTAAACATGGTTGGCATATGCCACGGTAGAAAATCAATATATGCAATAAGATTATTTATCTCTTGCATTTTTGAGTTATCCGTTCCTTCTTCATATATCGGTAAAAAATAATCCCACATATCTTCATAAGGTCGTAAAACAACATTTTCCCCATATTTTTGTATCATTTTTCCCATATGTGTAAATGATAAAAGTTCCGTGTTCTCAATATGATAAGTTTCATTATTTAGGTTTTTTCTAGTTGCCAGTAAATAAATAGCTCTAGCTGCACTGTCCACATATGTCAAATCAACCGTTTTTTGTTCAGATAACGGAAGAATTCCTAAGCGTAAAAAGCTTCTCGTTAAAATGTAAAATGCATTCTGTTCTATATTTTTTTGGAATTTTCCTCCTTTCAACTCACAAGAAATATTTCCCATTCTAAAAATATTAATATTGTAGCCTTCATCTCTCGCTGCACGCATTAAAGTTTCAGCCTCATACTTTGTTTTTGCATAATTATTATCAATTACCTGTCCAACATTGAATTCGCTCTCTGAAAACAGCACCTCCTTTTTATCTGGCACAGAACCAAATCCTACATGCTTGGTTGAGATATGAAAAATCTTTATATTTTTCTTTTTCTCCGCAAATTTTAGGATATTACTACAGGTTAATACATTACTTTTATACATTACTTCGTATAGTCCCAAATGTGATACAATTGCTGCACAGTTAAAAATGCAATCTACTTTTGAACGTAAAATTTCATATGTTTCTTCCTCCAATCCGAATTTTGGGATAGATGCATCACCAACTACAACATGTATTCTTTGTTCCCATGCAGGATTATACTTATCGAAGAACTCCAAAGTCTCTCTTAAACGTTTACCTGCACTTTCTTTACTTTGTCCACGTATTATTGCATAAATCTCCACATCTGTATTTGATAAAAACTCATATAAGATATGAGAGCCTAAAAATCCTGTCGCTCCAATAAAAAGCATCGTTCTATATTCTTCCTCGGTTTCAAGTTCAATCTCATTATAGTCTTTATCAATTTTTTCTAAATAATTTCGATAAGACTCAAGATACTCTGTAGTTGGATATTGTAAAACATGCTCCATTTCCTTAAACTGATTTTTTAAAAAATCGAAATATATCTGAGGTTCTTTTTTTCGTAACATTTTACTCAGAGAAGCAATATTCCTATATAAGTACAATTCTTTTATACTTATTTGATATTTCTGTGTTAGTTTTGAAAATACTTTCATTGCAGAAAGAGAATCCCCGCCCATCTCATAAAAGTCATCATATATACCAATATCAGATAAATTAAGAACTTCTTTCCATATTTTAAGTACTTCTTTTTCTTTTTTTTTTTCTAGGATCTATGCATTTTCCTATTTGCTTGGTTTTAAATTCAGGTTTTGGCAGTTTATTCCTGTCTACCTTTTCATTAGCCGTAAGGGGAATTCCTCCAATTTGTTCAAAGCATTTTGGAATCATATAATCCGGCAATTTACTCCGAAGCATATCTTGCAATTCTTTAGAATCTATATTGTTTTCAGATACAAAGTACCCACATAAATATTTCTTTCCGAGATCATCCTCCCAATCAACTACTACACAATTTTTAACTTTCGGGTGTTTAAGTAATTGATTTTCAATTTCACCTATTTCAATTCTGTGCCCTCTAATTTTAATCTGAGAATCTTTTCTTCCTTGAAAAATGATAATTCCACTTTTTAATAAAACACCATAATCACCCGTTCTATAAATTCTTCCATATTTCGGATGTACAATAAATGCTTTATTCGTTTTCTCCTGATCTTTAAAATATCCTTGTGCTACCCCCTTTCCTCCAATATATAATTCTCCCGATACTCCTACCGGGCACTCCCTACCTTCATAGTTCAGAACATAATAAGTCTGGTTTGCCAATGGTTTACCATATGGAATACTTTTCCATTCTGGATCCACGTAATCCACTGGGTAGTAGATAGACCAAATTGATCCTTCCGTTGCTCCGCCAAGACTAACCACTCTGGCATTTTCACATACCTTTTTTATAGCATTTGGCATATTTACTGGAATCCAATCACCACTTAAAAGAACCGTATTTATCGTTGGAAACAGCCTCTCATTTCCAATGCCATTAAGGAACATTTCCATAATGGCTGGGACAGAATTCCAAACTGTGATTCCTTCTTTCTCCACTATTCTTTCCAAATATGAAATATCATGGATATCTTCAATTTCAACTAACTTTGCTCCCGTTGATAAACTTCCGAATATATCATATACCGAAAGATCAAAGCACATTGATGATAAACCAATTATCTTGTCTGTGTTATCAATGCTAAATTTTTGATTAATGTCTAGCACTGTATTCATTACAGCACTCTGCGTAATTACAACTCCTTTAGGAACACCTGTACTTCCCGATGTATAAATCAAATAAGCAATGTCCTCCGGATGATATGTAATATCTAATGCTGTATCAGAATACTGATTAATATTATAAGTTTCATAAAATTCAGGCTCTAATAAATACGCGCTTCCACTATTTGACAAAATATACTCTTGGCGTTCTTTAGGATAAGTAGGGTCTATAGCTACATAAGCTGCCCCAGCCTTTAGAATACCAACTATGTTCATAATAGTTTCTTTTTCTTTTGCCCATAACACCAATAATATCACCTGATTTTACACCACTACTTATTAAATAATGTGCTATCTGATTTGACTTTTTATCTAATTCTACACATGTCATTTCACCTTCTATATCTGATACAATTACATGTTCTGGATATTTTGAAGCTACTTTTTTAAATTCTCTCTGTATTGTTGTCTCCTCAATATCGCATTGTGTGTCGTTATATTTTTGTATAATAGCTTCATCGTCTTTCGCAGGTCGTAACAGCTCACTGTACGGCTTATCTAAATTTTTTAATGCGTTTATATACTGCAAAAACATGGTGCCGATTACTTCTTCATCAAAAAGTTCTTCTATATAGTCCCATGTTATAGATAAGCCCTCCTTCGTTTCCATAACTTGATAATCCAAATATACTTGCGATGTCTGGCTAACCCCCATCTTTATTTCTCCGAGATCATTGATTGTCGCATTATCCTCTGAATCTATAGAGAACAATAAACTTGTGAATACTACCGGCATAATAGCCTGCTGTTGCATATTCTTTCGTTTTGCCAGTTCTCGAATTACATTTATACCATCATAGTGTCTATGCTCCAAAGCGTCCATCATTTGCTTCTGTACCCGTTGTGCAAGATCCCATAAATTAGACATTTCTCCGAGTTTAACATCAAGCAGTATTACAGAAGTAAAGTCACCTATAATATTATTTACATTAGGATTAAATGGATATCTTGTAAATACAGTTACATTAATTGTTAAATCTTTTTGGTTACTCCAATATCCCAATACTGCAGCATATACGCTACACAGCAAAGCAGAGGTGGTAATTTCTCTGTTTCTTGCTTCTTTCTTAATATTCTCCCATATATTATTATTAATAATTTCTTGCTGCCTTTTGAAGTGTGGATTTTTTACTTCAGACAATTCTTTTTTCAAAGGCAACTCTGGGGCTGGTGCCAGTAAATCAATTCTATCTGTCCAATAGCCTTTATCCTCCATATATATATCACTATTCTTAAATTCTTCTAATGCATGCACATAATCTTTATAATCAAATTTCTGCTGCATACTTGATGTCGCTTCGTAGTCATACTCTCTTTTCAACTCTCTGACAAGAATCCGCATGCTACTTCCATCCGCAATCAACAAATCAATCCCAATGAATAAGTAATATTCCTGAGAGTTAATTTTAAATGCTTTAAACTCAAATAAAGGCCATTTTTCTACATCAAATACATAATGGGACATTCTGGAGCGTTCCATTAGAATCTTTTCCTGCTGTTCTTTTTTACTGCATAAGCTTAAATCTTCCACTGTGATTGAGTACTCTGGAACATATTTTAAGACTCTTTGCATACCACTTTTTGAGAAAACCGTCCTAAACATCGATTGTTCTTTAATTGTCCTATTAAGACTTTTTTCCAATTTTTTTATATCTAATTTAGTCAATACTTCATAATAGCCATGTGTTGAAATACCTCCCAAATCAAATTCATCATTTCTTCCTAATAGATACGCCATCTGAACATCTGTTAAAGGGAACTCCTCATATTCATCTCCCGTAGTATGAGAATATTTCGGATATTCATACTTCTGCTTCTTGCTTTTTCCATTCTCAATAAGTTTTGCCAGCTTTTCAGGTGTATTAGCGTATAAAAACTCTTTATAGGAAATCCCCACTTTTAGTCGCTCAGAAATACAGCTCATAGCCCTAACCATTTTTATAGAATCTCCACCATTTCCTAAAAAACTATCCTTTATACTAACCTCATCAAGATTTAAAATCTCTTTCCAAATATTGACAAGCTCTCTTTCGGTTTTTGTTCGAGGATAAATAATCTTTCGAGATTCGTTGTTATTAAAATTATGTTTAACTAATTTCTTTTTTTCTACCTTTCCATTTAGATTTAAAGGAATTTCTTCAATCCGTTCAAAGAACTTCGGCACCATATACTCAGGCAGAGTTTCTCCCAGAAAAGAACTTAATTCCTCGGTATCAATTTCGGTGTCCGATACTACATAGGCGCATAAATATTTCTTCTTGTTTTCGTCTTCCCAGTCTACCACAGCGCACTTTCTAACTGACTTATGCTGTAACAGACGGCTTTCTATTTCTCCCAATTCGATTCTATGACCGCTGATCTTTACCTGGTAATCTTTTCTTCCCTGAAAAATGATGTATCCTTTCTCTGTCATTACACCATAATCACCTGTTCTATATATCCGTCCATATGCCGGATGTTCGATAAATGCTTCTGCTGTCTTTTCCGGGTCTCGGTAGTATCCCTGTGCCAATCCTTTTCCGCCAATATATAGTTCTCCCGTTACTCCTATCGGGCAATCCTCCAGCCTATAATTCAGCACATAATACGTCTGGTTAGCTAACGGCATGCCATACGGGATGCTTGTCCATTCTGGATTCACTTCTCCTATCGGATAATAAATAGACCAAATCGACGCTTCCGTAGCTCCTCCAAGGCTGACTACTTCAGCATTTTCATATTCTTTTCTAATTCTATCCGGCAGGTTTACAGGAATCCAGTCTCCACTGAGAAGCACCAAACGAAGACTGCTCTCCTCCAGGCTAACGTTAACCTGGCTGCTTTCCTCCATTGACCAGAAATCTGTTTCCTCCTGTACTGTATTATCCAGCATCATCTCCATAATCGCAGGAACAGAATTCCATATAGTGATCCCTTCCTCTTTGATAACTTTTGCCAGGTTATAGACATCATGGATATCCGGAACCTCTACCAAGGTTGCACCTGTTGAAAGGCAGCCAAAAATATCATACACCGAAAGGTCAAAACACATAGATGACAGGCCTATAATCTTGTCCTCTGCTGTGACATGAAACTTCTGGTTTATATCAAGTACAGTATTCATAACTGCCCCTTGAGTAATTGAAACACCTTTTGGGGTTCCGGTGCTGCCTGATGTATAAATGATATAAGCCAGATCGTAAGGAGTATATCCAATGGCTGGCGGTTCAGATGAATATTCACAAATTTCTTCACGTTCATAAAAATCTGCATCTAAACACATCACACTTTCGCTGTGAGACAGTATGTATTTTTTCCGTTCTTCCGGATATTCCGGATCTATCGCCACATAGGCAGCACCCGCTTTTAAAATTCCAAGGATATTAATAATGGTTTCTTTTCTTCTATTCCCTAAAACAGCAATAACATCCCCTCTCTTTATTTTCTGGTTCAATAAATAGTTTGCAATTTGTGAAGATTGCTTATCCACTTGATGGCAAGTTACACCCCCAGTATTATCTGCAATAAGAATCTTTTCAGGATATTTTTCTGCTATTTTTTTAAATGTTGTCTGTATCGGCAATATTGGCATATCCAGCTTCGTATCATTATAGGCTGTAAATACTTCCTGTTCTTTTGAATCTAAATGAGGCATGGAAATTACATTCTTTGATAAACTTTCGACAATATTAATGTACTGTTTAAACATAGTACTTATCATATTTGGCGTAAACAATTCCTTAATGTAGTCCCATGTAATCAACAATCCTTCTTTAGTTTCCATCACTTGATAGTCCAAGTATACCTGAGAGGTTTGACTAACTCCCATTTTAACTTCACCCAAATCTTCTATGGTTACTATATCACCTTCCTCCATAGAAGACTCGTAAAGACAACTGGCATAACTGCCTGTTCTTTCATTTCTGCTTGTTCTGCAATTTTACGAATCACATTCATTCCATCATAATGCCTATGCTCCAGAGCATCCATTAATTGATTTTGAATCTCACTGGCTAATTTCCAAAAATCACTTCTACCAAGCAAATTAACCCGTAATAAAATTACTGAAGTAAAATCTCCAACTATGTCTGTAACACCTTCATTAAATGGATACCTGGTAAAAACTGTAACATTAATAGTCAATTCAGGTTGATTGCTCCAGTATCCTAAAACTAAAGCATATGCGGTACATAAAAGTGTAGATGTTGTTATGCCTTTCTTTTTTGCTTCCTTTTGAAGAACATTCCATTCTGATTTTGGTATCACTTTCTCAATTCTTGCAAACTGAGGTTTTCTAATTACACTTGGATCTTTTTGTAATGGAAGCATTGGCGCCGGTGGAATCAGAGATATTTGTTCCATCCAATAATCTTTATCTTCCTTATATGTACTGCTTTCACTAAAATCATTTAATGCCTCTACATAGTCTTTAAATGTAAAAGCATTCTGTCTATTCTTGTCAAACCTATCGTAGTAAAAGTCTAACAGTTGTCTAATAAATATTCTAACACTTCCTCCATCTGCTATTAACAAATCAATCCCTACAAAAAGATAATATTCCTCCTCATCAGTTCGAAATGCTTTAAACTCAAATAGAGGCCATTTTTCTGTATCAAATACATAATGGGACATTCTTTGTCTTTCTGTTTTAATAACATTCTCCTGTTCTTCATCCGTATACCCTCTAATATCATTTTCAGAGATTCTATATCTGGGCACCTCTTTCAATATTTTTTGTGTACCGCTTTTACTAATAATTGCCCGTAACATTGGCTGGATTTCAATAACTTTATTAAGGCTTTCTTCTAATTTTCTTATATTCAAGTGTGTCAATATCTCATAATATCCGTGTGTAGAAATACCACCTAAAGCAATTCCCTCGTTTCTCCCTATTAAATAAGCCATTTGGACATCTGTTAAAGGAAACTCATCATATTCAGTATCCACATTATGTTCTTTATGCTTATAAATAGTCTCCTTTAAAATTCCTTTTTTTCCTTCTATTAGTGATGCCATTTTTCTATTGTATTAGCAGTTATAAATTCTCTAAACGATATTTTAACGTGAAATTCTTCAGTAATTTTTCCTAGAACAGCGACCATCTTTATAGAATCTCCACCTATTCTTAAAAATTGATCTTTAATCCCTATTTTCTGTATTCCAAGAATTTCTTCCCATATAATTGCCAATCTTTTTTCTGTTTGTGTATGTGGAAAAACTTTCTCTTGCGTCTTGATTGTCTGTTTGGGCTTTTTTAGCTCTTTCCTTAGAACTTTTCCATTTAGATTTAAAGGAACTTCTTCAATCCGTTCAAAGAACTTCGGCACCATATACTCAGGCAGAGTTTCTCCCAGAAAAGAACTTAATTCCTCGGTATCAATTTCGGTGTCCGATACTACATAGGCGCATAAATATTTCTTCTTGTTTTCGTCTTCCCAATCTACCACAGCACACTTTCTAACTGACTTATGCTGTAACAGACGGCTTTCTATTTCTCCTAATTCGATTCTATGACCGCTGATCTTTACCTGGTAATCTTTTCTTCCCTGGAAAATGATGTATCCTTTCTCTGTCATTACACCATAATCGCCTGTTCTATATATCCGTCCATATGCCGGATGTTCGATAAATGCTTCTGCTGTCTTTTCCGGGTCTCGGTAGTATCCCTGTGCCAATCCTTTTCCGCCAATATATAGTTCTCCCGTTACTCCTATCGGGCAATCCTCCAGCCTATAATTCAGCACATAATACGTCTGGTTAGCTAACGGCATGCCATACGGGATGCTTGTCCATTCTGGATTCACTTCTCCTATCGGATAATAAATAGACCAAATCGACGCTTCCGTAGCTCCTCCAAGGCTGACTACTTCAGCATTTTCATATTCTTTTCTAATTCTATCCGGCAGGTTTACAGGAATCCAGTCTCCACTGAGAAGCACCAAACGAAGACTGCTCTCCTCCAGGCTAACGTTAACCTGGCTGCTTTCCTCCATTGACCAGAAATCTGTTTCCTCCTGTACTGTATTATCCAGCATCATCTCCATGATCGCAGGAACAGAATTCCATATAGTGATCCCTTCCTCTTTGATAACTTTTGCCAGGTTATAGACATCATGGATATCCGGAACCTCTACCAAGGTTGCACCTGTTGAAAGGCAGCCAAAAATATCATACACCGAAAGGTCAAAACACATAGATGACAGGCCTATAATCTTGTCCTCTGCTGTGACATGAAACTTCTGGTTTATATCAAGTACAGTATTCATAACTGCCCCTTGAGTAATTGAAACACCTTTTGGGGTTCCGGTGCTGCCTGATGTATAAATGATATAAACCAGATCGTAAGGAGTATATCCAATGGCTGGTGGTTCAGATGAATATTCACAAATTTCTTCACGTTCATAAAATCTGCATCTAAACATATCACACTTTCGCTGTGAGACAGTATGTATTTTTTCCGTTCTTCCGGATATTCTGGATCTATTGCCACATAGGCAGCGCCCGCTTTTAAAATCCCTAAAATATTAATAATAGTTTTTCTACTGCGTGTTCCAATTACCGCTACAATACTACCTTTTGAAATATTTCTTTTCAAAAGATAATTTGCTATTTGAGTGGACTTTTCATCTAGCTCAGCACATGTTGTTCTTCCCGTAGAGTCTACGACAATATACTTATCTGAATATGCTTTAGCTATTAATTTAAACATATCCTGAATCGTAGTTTCTGGTATATCAGTCTGAGTCTGATTATAAGTATTGATAGTTTTCTTATCATTTTTTGATATCTCCGGATACTGTAAATTTTCATCCATGATACTTTTTACCAATGCTATATATTGTCTAAACATCTTCTTAATCATTTCCGAATCAAACAGTTCAGCCATATAGTCCCAGTTAAGTACTATTCCATTTTTCGTTTCCGAAATCTGAGCGTCTAAATATACCTGAGATGTTTGACTTATTGAATATTTTATCTCTCCCAATGCATCTACTGTTAAATTTTTATCCCCATATAACATACTTGTAAATACAACTGGCATAATACTGCCTGACGGAGTATCACTTTCCCTCATCAAATCTCTAATAAACTCTATTCCATCATAACTACGGTGCCCTAATCCTCCTAATAACCGTCTTTGAATCATCTTTGCATTTTCCCAAAATGATTTTGTAGCATCAACAGAGGAATCCAGTAATACAATTTTAGTAAATTCACCAATAGCATTTTTAGCATCTATCCCCGTCGGGCGATCCATTGTTGTAAGATTGATAGATAAAATTTTTGATTACTCCAAAATCCCAAGATATAGGCGTACGCCGTAATAAAAGCAATAGAAGGACTAACATTATTCTTAGCTGTTATTTCACAGATTTCGTTATATGTCTTTCTATCTATAATTTCCTGAATTCTTTTAAAGTTTTTCGCTTTTACATCCCTAACATTTTGCCTTAATTTTAGATTTGGTGCTGCTGGGAAATCATCTAATTTAGAAAGCCAATATTTCTTGTCAACTTTATATTTTTTTGAGTCCCGCATTCCTTTCTGCTTCAAATAATAATCCTCTATATCAAAAATATTTTCTAATTTTCCTTTTCCTTTTGCATAATCATTCCATTGAGACATAAAAATGCCAATACTTGCACCATCCATAATTAACAAATCTAAATGGACAAAAAGATATGTTTTATTTTCCTGTATTCCTGTTAAAGCTACAATCTTAAACAACGGCCATTTATTTGCTTCTAGTACACACTGTGATAATGTATTACGGATTGTGATTATTTTATTTTCTATAATCTCCGCTGAACAATTCTTACAATCATCACTTTCAATAATATATCGAGGCGTCTGCTCTAAAAGCATATGTTCTCCATTTTCCAACACTAAAGTTCTTAAAACTGGTTGCTTTTTTATTAATTCATTTATTCCGTTTTCTAATTCATTGATCGTATATTCTGTGACTATTTCATAATATGCATGTGTTGAAATTCCGCCTAAATCATATTCTTGATTTCGCCCAATATAATAAGCTTCCTGAACAACGGATGGGGGAATTATTTTACCTTTATCCTTTAGCTTTTCATTTTCTTTCTTATTTAATATTTGTGCAATATATGAAGCTATATTTCTTACTGAAGCCATTTCAATAAATTCCTCTGGTTCTATCTCTAATGAAAAAACCTCCGAAATTTTACCTAGTAATTGAAACATTGTTAAAGAACTTCCACCAATATTAAAAAACTCATCCTCTGCTGAAACTTCCTGTCCAAGTACTTCTTTCCAAAATCCTAATAGGGTTTTTGTAATTGTTTCTTTATCCATTTCTCTAGTCATCTTTTAATAGCCTCCTTCTGTTTCTTTTGATCAATTTTCAAAATTAATTCTTTGATGCTAAATTGCTCTAATGGTTAAAAATTCCTAGCTTCTATTTTCTTAATGTAATCTTCAAATTCACCTTTTTCATATCGTTCTTTCATTTCTTTTCGTTGCTTTTCCCAATTCTATTTCTACTAAGTTTTTTAACTGGAATTACATATTTAACCGGTTGATGAATTGTTGTACTTATTGTATCTTTAATTCGTTTTTCTATAAGTTCACTCTCAAATAAATTATTTTCTACAAATATTACTAATTCATCTTTCATAAGCTCTTTATTTTGTATCGCACATGCTATATAGTCTACGCAAATTTCTTTTAATTTTTCTTTACACAGCTTTTCAATATCTTCCGGATAATAATTAAGTCCATTAAAAAACATAATGTCCTTTTTTCTTCCTGTAACTATGAGTTGTCCGTTTATCATAGTTCCCATATCTCCTGTTTCCAAATAATTATTCTGCCCTATTAATGGACAATATTGCTTATTACTAAGAATCTGTTTAGCAACATTACTTCCGCTCACAAAAATATTTCCAATTTCCCCTTGTTTAACCTCATTTCCGTTTTCATCACATATTTTAATACTTACCCCATGTACCGGCTTTCCTACATATGCTATATCGAAATATTCCTTTTTTTCTGCACTATTACATTCTATTAATATATTTTCTGAAAAATATTTTTTCTTATCAATTCTAAGAAATCTATCTTCACATTTAGCAGGATCATGTATTGTTACTGCTGTTGTTGTTTCCGTCATCCCATATACAGCAACCATCGCATTTTTCCTGAATCCGCATTTTTATACAACTCAATAAATTTATACATATTCGTACAATTTATAGGTTCTGCACCATTAAAAACACATCTCAAACTACTAATATCAATACTTGATATATCATTTTTCTTTCCATAGTTTACTAACATTTCAACAGCAAAATTCGGAAACATAGTTACGGTTCCTTTATATTTCTTAACATAATCGAAAAATCCCCTTGGATTTCTCAAAAAATCCTCTGTTGATACAACAACTTCGTTTGCCCCACTACATAGAGGTATTAAATGTAGAAGAAGTAAGCCTGCCACGTGAGTTAAAGGCATCAATTAATTATTACATCTGACTTATTGTAGTGAATTTTTTGTATTACTTGTTCAATTCCATTGAGAAGATTCTCTGTTGTTAAAACCACTCCCTTGGGCAAAAATACACTGCCTGATGTAAATAAAATTACCGCTGGATATTCTGTATCAATTACTTTAAACCAATTTTTCTTCCAATCTCTTTTAATATTTTCTATTTCTGGAAAAATAAATATATCGCTGCTTTTTATATATTTATTTTGAGATATAATTTCATATTGTTTTTTGTCAGTAATTACTTTATTGTTAGTTATATTTTGAAATACATTTTCGACATTTTTTATTCCCCATGATTTATTCCATGCTGAAATATAATCCACCGGAATTGCTGTATATCCAAATATCAAACAAGTCCAAAAAGTTGTAATGAAATTTTTGCGGTTTTGTAGCAAAATTACCAAAGATTCCCCCGGTTTCATCCCTTTCTCTTTTAGCCACTCTCCTAATCCTATTGCGTCATTATATAGTTCCTTATAACTTACAAAAACCTCCGTTGTATGTTCTATAAATCTAATCCCTTCATTAGTGGATTCCTCAACAATCTTTTTTAGAATTTCTGATAACAATGTACCTCTCTCCTTTATTACTTTTTAATACCAAATTCCATGCTATGAAGGAACGACATATTAGAAGTTAATGGAAAAAGGGGCTTTATCTTCTTGTAATCCATTTCTCCAATAGAGCAACTTCCAACTTCTTCTGCTTCAGCAATATAAGTTAATAGCGAAACCATTATCCCCGTATCTATACATGCATAAATATATGCCATTCCACCATATTTAGGCATCGAAACATCTGCATCGTAAATAAAATATATACTAAATGCTGAATGTGAAAAAATATCCTTATTCATAAAATATTGAGATTCCTCGTTTATAACGTTCTCTTTTTTTATTTTCTGTAAACAATTTAATTTAGGTGAATAATAATAAAGTCCACCGGTATTTCTTTAATTCTGTTCTCTTTAATATAGACATAAACATCAATAGGATATAATCCACCTGCGCTTGCATAATAATAACGATGCGTAATAGCATCCCTTTCTCTTAAAATAGATATTATTTTGAAAAATTTTTCCTTATCCATCAGTGTTTCATTGTCAAAAACGCGAACACTTTTTCTCTTTTCAATCATATGAGAAAAATTGTTTGTGGGTATCTTAATTTCATCCATTATTTTTTGTTCCATGACCGGATTTCTAGTTAACTGTATTTCTTTAAAATTCTCCAGAGTTTCCGCATCATATTTAATTTTTCATCATACTTATTATCAAAAAGATAATTCTGTATATGTACCTGTTGTTGTATCTCTAATGGGCTATAAATCAAAATCTGTCTTTTAATTAAATCTCTTATAAATTTCTTAATTAAGGGATTATTTTTATAACTCATTTTTTCAATTAAGTCTTCTTCTAAAATCCCTTTCTGTGTATAAAAGTAAAATTCTGGAAATAATCCAGAAAACTGCTGACCATAATTAAATAATTCAATTTTCAGGCAGCCGTCCACAATTTCCCATCGAAAAACAGGCGACCAATATAATAATTTATTCGTATCCATCTTATCTCCTTTATAATAGCTAATTTATAATTTCCTTTTCTAATTCTTCCAAATATTTTGTATAGCTATGTGGAAAAAAATGTCCTCCACTAAAAGAAGTTATCTTAAATTCTTTTAATGTTACTTCTTTCCATCCTAGCATAATTGTTTCGTTTGCCTCTATATCTTCTGTACCACAATGAGCAACTATAGAAGAATTTATCATTTCCCCATGATACTTAAAACCCTCATGTAAAACATAATCATTCATAATTTCCGGTAACATATATTCTCTAAAAATATCGCTTTCTAATAATTCTCTTGGAGTTCCTCCTGCATTTTTTAGTTCATCTAATAATGCACTTAGTCCCATACTGCTTCTAAAGCTTTTTGCACACGGATCAAAAGGAGGTTGTCTTGCTGCAACAATCAATTTTTCTGGAAAATAATTGTATTTTTTTTCAATATAATACGATACAGAGAACGCTAATGCAGCGCCCATGCTATGTCCCCAGAAAAAAAATGGTCTATCATCTAGTATGGCTATTATTTTTTCAGCTATTATACCTACTAAGTTATTATAATTATTTTCTTTACCTCTTTCTGAAAGACTTATGGGAATAATGTCTATTTTACTACTACGATCTACCCATTTAGCAAAAGTTAAGCTATTCCCTCCAGCATGAGGAAAACAAAATAATTGATATGGCTTTTCTTTTTTCATTCTTTGAATATAAGGAAATATCTCCATATTATTATCTCTCTTTCTCAATTTTATTTTTCCTTTCATAGTTTTATTTTTGAAGCACGACACATGCTACATATTCCTCGTTTAATTTTATGTTCTTCAAAAACCACCCTTCTTCTATTTTGTTATTCTCTTTTATTATGTCTTCACTAACAGAAAAAGATTTGAACTCTTTAAAAAGTCCTATTCCTATCGCTTTTACATAAGCCTCCTTTGCTGTCCATAGATTATAAAACTTTTCTATATTCTTACTTTTATTAATATCCTCTATCTCTTTTTTAGAAAGGAACTTATCGCTTATACACTGGTATTGAAATGATAAATTTATTTTTTCTATATCAACTCCTATTCTTTTTTCATATGCAAATCCCATAAAAACAAATTCTCCAGAATGCGAAACATTAAACTGTATAAGTCTTTTATCTTTTATTGGCATATGATATGGTTTCCCATTTTTTTCATAGCATATTTGAATATCAAGACAATCTACTTCTAAATAATGTGCTAATAGTAATTTTGTTAAAATTTTTCCTGTCATACATCGCATTCTATCTTCATAAAATTTAAAAGAATATACTCGTTGTTCTTCCTGTATAGAAATTAAATTTTTATATTTATGTATATAATCTTCTAATTCTTTCCAATTAATACTCCATAAATGAATTTCATTCGGAAGTAATTTTATTCTACTTAGTTTGAATAATCTTTCGTTACAATATTGTTTAATACTTATCATTAATTACTTTATTCTCCATAATTTATTTTCGGGAAAATACACATTATCCTCCACATTTTATAAAATTATCCTGTTTTAAATATTCCACAATTTATAAATCCGAGATATATTGTTTTACAAGAGCATATTGAGGTATTGTCTGTGTAATCCATGTATTAGCCCCAATAATACTGCCTTTTCCTATTACCGTATCTCCGCCAAGAATAGTAGCTCCTGTATAAATAGTTACATCATCTTCTACTGTAGGATGTCTCTTAATATATCTTAGTTTCTGACTATCCTTAGTAGATAACGCTCCCAAGGTTACTCCTTGACACATTTTTACATTCTTTCCAATAACTGTTGTTTCGCCAATTACCACACCCGTTCCATGATCTATAAAAAAACCTTTACCAATTATTGCTCCTGGGTGAATATCAATTGCCGTTCTTGAGTGTGCATATTCCGTCATGACTCTTGGCAAAATAGGAATATCTAATTCATACAGGCAATGAGCTGTTCTTTGAACCAATACTGCTAATGGCCCCGGATAAGCTATTATAATCTCCATATAGCTCTTTGCCGCCGGATCTCCTTCATATGCTGCTATCATATCCGATATAACCAACTGTTTTAAAACAGGAAGTGTATTTTTAAACTCCACTAGTTTTCTTTCATCTTCACTTCTTCCCATATTTAGCAATTCTAAATACTCCTTTAGTAAGTTACATATTTCTTGCTCTATCTTTCTTTCATCTTCCTGTCCAAATGGACAATATTGCGCATAAAAGAAACCCTGTAATAAATTTATAAATTTTTGAATCCATTTATCATTAAAGTTCTTATTTATCATCAATCCCATCTTTTCTGTATCTTCCTTACTACCTAATCTTTTTACTCATTTTACTTTTCTTTCCTTTGTTGGTTAGGTATTTCTAACTCACATCCAAAATTTTTTTACACTTCCTATTATTAGTCCAGTAGCTAAAACCAAATGCGCTGTTGCAATTCCTTTTGCCAGCAAAGAGAATCCATATATCCCTAAAAATATAGCCATTATAAATTCAATCGCTAATATTATTCTTGCACGTTTTCCATAAATTCTTGTCTCTATCTTGTCTAGTTTCTTACCTTTAGTATCTATTGGTACTAACATGAATATAACTAAAACCGCAATAAGCCAAAGAAAGAAAAAAGAGAATCCAATGTCTGATGTTACCGCTAAATATTGCCCACATCCGAAAACGAGGAAACCAGAGAAAATAATACAGCTCGTAGGCTTTTCTAAATGAATTCCCCCTGCATACTGCCTTAAAACAGTAAACGGCAGTAAAAAGCTAAACATTTCTATCCAGTTTCCTGTTGTCGTACCAACTATAGCAATAATGGCATATATAGCTATCTTATTCAGAAGCAAACCGTAAGCATATGTATAAAACCTACGCTCTTTTTCCCCAAGAATTCCCCGCTGGCTTTGTAAAGTGAAAAACCAGTCGATTATCCTTTTTCGCATTAAAACTTTCTCATCTTCTTAACTTCGTCCGGTTCTTCATCCTGAAAATATAACCAGTCACATGCAAGATTTGCGGAACGTGCTGTCAATTTGAGCGCAAGCAAATTGATGCCCTCTAATACCTTTGTTTTTACTTTGTCTAATATTTTCTTCATGATTTTTGCCTCCTTTTTTCAAAATTCTACTAAAAAATCGCCTCTACTACAATTACCTCGGCCAAAACGGTAATTTTTTGGGCGATTTTTGCATCGTCTTACTTAATTGTAAAGATTATCTCAACAGAAAACTCCTGTTCTCCTGCAACAATCCTCATGATTCCTCCATATCTTTCCACCAGCTTCTTTACCGTATGAAGCCCGATTCCATGACTGCCGGAATCTCTTTTTGTACTTATATATCGCTCCTTCTCTTTTATTAAAGGCACAATATAATTATTGCGAAATTCCATTACCAGGAAATGATTTTCATTCCCCATATACATATTACAAATCACATACTTATCTTTCTCTGTCTTTTCAGCAGCCTCGATTGCATTATCCAAAAGGTTCCCCACAATAGAAATCAAATCCAGGTCTTCTATAAAATCTGTTCTAAGATTATTTCCAAGTTTGATTTTATACAATATGCCTTTTGATTCGGCGACAAATTTTCTTTCACATAAAATACTGTTTAGAACCGGATCAGCGCAGCAACTATAATTTTTCATTTCCTGTATCCGGATCCCCAAATGTCTTACCATGTTATCCAACTCAAGATTTTTTCCATTTTCTATCAAGTTCGCTGTAATACAAAGAAATTTATTCACATCATGCAAAAAAGCCCTTTTATCTTCGTTTACTTTATTGATATATTTCTGATTGATATTTTCAGCTTTACTTTTCTGATAAAGCAATTCCATCTTTTTTACTTCTTCAGACCTTTCAATTAATTTATCAAAGACTGCAAATATACAAATATTCGTCATTAACAGCAATGCTGCTCCAATAGGAATCATGATACGATTTACACCGGTAAAAGAAATATGCGAATAGTATATACACATAAAAATGATAATTGTCGCTATCGGCAGAGTTAACAGCACAGTAAACAATTTATTTTCAATCGTCAGATAATTCTTCTTTCTTGTTATCTGGTTAATACATTTCACGAGTAAAAAAGTCATCGTTTTCATCAGCAAAATAGCCAATGTTTTTTCCAGCTCAGACTGAAATTCGTTTGCTGTTCCAGTTACTCCATAGGCTTCAGTAATCGCAGCAAACAAAAACTCTGGTATGATTGCCAACATATAATAACAACAGGCCATGATAACTTTCTTCCACTTACTGCCTTGAAAAATAATAATGGCAGCAATCGTATAACTTACAGGGATAATCGTAATATTAAATAGCGTCGTTCCCATATGATTTGCAATAAAAATACAAAGTGCCGCAGCAAAATACACCCCAATTCTTTTCCATAAAGATCCTACCCTATATGGAAACATATTTTTCCCAAAATCATTCAGCATCCATACCTGAAGGCTGCAAACTAAAACATCTCTTAGTAAATCCATCAGATCAACCATTCCTTTCCCTCAGATATTCAAACAGCGCCTCGGTAAACTCTTCTTTCTTTGCTCTTGAAACATTCAGTTCTATTCCGTATTTCAACCGTAGTACGCCTTTTTCTAACCCTTCTACTTTTCCCAAATTAACAATGTAACTATAATGCGCCTGTGCAAATCCCTGATCTTTTAACTGTTCACATAATTCTCCAAACGATTCTCTGCACCGAACTGTCTCTTTTTCTTGCTCTTTCACAATGGTTATCACACATCCTCTTTTGGCTCTGGAAACATATAAGATATTTTCCACATGTATGCGTATTATCTTCCCCGCCGATGTCACCGTTACCGCATAGTCATTCAGAAAGCGTCTCTTTACCTCAGTCATAATAGCTGCAATTTCCGGCGTAAGCTGGTATCGTGTAAGTCCTTCATAATATACCGGAAGGGCTGCCCAAAATTAATACTGTCCACTGTCGGCTCAAAATAACTAGAACAGAAGATTAAAACTGCATCTTTGTTATAATTTCTCAATTTTAATGCTGTTTGGTTTCCATCCAGCCCCGGCATACGGATGTCTATAAAGACCAATTCGTGGAGAATATCCGTATGTTTCAAAAGTTCATTTCCAGATTCGTATTCATAAAATCTGATTTCATTTTCATGCAAACTATTTTCATGCTCTACAATCTCCCTGATCGTTTTTCTATATCTTTTATCATCATCGCAAATAGCTATCTTATACATAATCCTTCCTTTTGTTAGTTGCAACTAACCTCATTTCATAAAAAAAACCATCCCGCAGAATTTTGCCATGAGATTATCTCTTACTTCTATAACTCCGGTTCCAACTCTGCAAAGATGGAATCTCCAAAAAATTCTGGTATTGTGATTTCTAATCCATCACACAATTTCTTGATTGTAACTACGCCTACATTCTTACTCTGCCCATACAAAATATTCTTCAGCGTTGATGGCGGAACACCAGAACGTATCGCCGCCTCATTCACGGTAATATCGTTTTGCCTTATCAATTCTTCAAGACGATATATAACTGCTGTTTTCATATCCATGATTTCTACCACCTTTTCTCTATTCTATATAAATTGCCCGTAAAAGGTCGCCCATATATAGTCTTTTTGAACAAAGATACATCTTTGTAAGCTTTGTATACTTTCGTGGTAGATAATTCAGCATTTTTACCAAAACAAAAAAAGCCGAAAGCCACATTGTTATCCGTGACCTCCGACTCCTTTCTATCTCATACTACACCGTCCTTACATCCAAATCAGCCCCTCTCTCCGGCTTATCTTTTCCCTGTTTTTCCTGAATGATTCTCTTATTGATTTCCAAGCGTTCATGGATTGACGGTTTTTTCTCTTTTTCTGTCATTGCTCTCTTTTGTGCTACTGGCTTTCTTTCAGCTTTCCCTGCGTCCTTAACTGCTGTATTTGCTTCAATGCCAGCTCTTGGCGCAGCTTCTCTGCTCTCAGTTTTCTCTGCTACCTGCTGTTCTCGTCTCTCCTGCACACTTTTTCTTTCAGGCTGCAAAAGCTCTGCAAATACGGCAACACATGATTCTGCATATCCGTCAGATCTTCCATATACTTCTGGTACTCTTCATTGCCTTTTCCTTGCTGATAGCTGATCCAGCTTTCATCTGTCAGTTTCATTTCATTCTGCATCTTTAACTGACTGATGATACCGCCGTTTCCGGTACCAATATCTATCTTACCTTGAAAATGGTGCAACATCTTGTCACCTTTCTCAGCATAATATACTGTAAAAAACATCTGTGCTGTCGTTTTTGGTTCGTTTGTGTTTTGATCACGATCAGCATACCAGGTTTTGTCCTGTTCTACGGTTCTTGAATCCAAATCAGATAACTTCTGGCATCTTGGCTTCCCTAGCTCACTTTTCTCACAATAATTCACATACACCATTGGTTCCATATCTTTTGGAAGCTCCGGTTCATAGGCTTTCAGCCTTTCAATCAATATACCTGCACGCACAGACTGGTCACATCCTTCATCTACAATATCCTTCAGATACGAAATATAGGAATGAATATTCCCGCTTCGCAAATCCAGCATTACTTCCTGTACCGTATTTTCTCCTATCTCCACATTATCCCGATACTCATACGGATCAAATGCTTCTGCAATCTCATCCAATGCCTCTGCCAGCTGTTCTGTGGTCATCTTCTCAGGATACATTGCTTCTCGAACATCCCGCATCGGTATATACTTATAGTCCGGCAATGCTTCATGAATTTTCTCAATCCCTTCCCGTACCAGTGCAAGTTCTCCATAAAACCGAACATCATCCATCAGATTTCCAAATACAGTATTTCCTTTTACGATTGCAAATTCGGCTTCATCGTAGTAACTGTCTTCCGGATCACGATAGATAATTCCCATTGAGCATCCGAGATAAGCTGTTTCTGGATTCTCCCTATATTTTTCATAGACTGCAGCTATCTGATTAACATCGGTACTTTTTTCATATGCTCCCATATCGTGAAACTCATCGCATTCTGTGGCGAAATATTCCAGATAAGGTTCTTTCTTCGGTGACATATTATTAAGGACGTTATCAATCATATTATAATTTGCCTCTTCCAGTTCCTCCACCTTCGCCAAAGGCTTATATTCGCCCTGGCTTTTCTGAATCTCTGCCATTACAACCTCATCCATTTCTTCCACTTTTTCCATCAACTGATCATAATCCCCACGGATGCGTTCTCCAGTCCAGCCTTCGTCTTCCAGAAGTTCCTCTGCCGCTTCTTCAATAGAATTTTCATCATTTTCATAGACGCCACCATCCATCAGACGGAAATCTTCATCGTAAAAGGAATAATCGTATCCTTCTTCTGTCCTCTGAATAGCAAAATACCGTTCTCCTACCTCATATGCCAGTTCACTAAGAACCTGTTCTTCCAGATTCAAGAAAGAATCCAGCTGTTCAAAACTGATACTGTCTACAAAATGAGCGGTTACTTTTCCCCGTCATTCAGAACTACGATATCACTGACTGACAGGGAATGCCCACGGAAATCTTCCGGTCTATCAATGTTGAACCTTTCAAAAATATCATCCAGTGACATATTTCCCAGTAATTCGCCAACATAGACCAGCTTATAATCTTCTTTTTTTATCTGCATACCATGACTTTCAATAAAACGCATATTCATAAATGCATAGTTTTCGCCCGGTGAATCATCCTTGATCTGATAAATACCAAAGGTTCGCCTTGTTCCTAACAGCAGGTTTGCCTCTTTTAAAGACTGAATCTGCGGATATTTCTGCATTTCCCATTCCAGGTTACGGAAACGCTCCAGTTCTGTCATAGACATCTGATAATACTCTGGTCCTCGTTCAATTTCCATGCGTTCCGTGACATAGACCGGTGAAGAAAAATTAGTGATCAGATAAATATCTGCTCCGGCATCGTATAATTTCAGTGCTTCTTCCTGCTCAATGACACTCATAGGCTCCTGAAATGCTCCAAAATCTTCATCTGCATAATCCAGATCCTGATCCCTTATCCGTTCCCACATCTGTAATTCCATGCCAAACAGCCCTTCGTGTGCCTGTATCATTTCTTTACTTGCATACTCTCCCTTACCGCCATCGCTGCCCAGACAATAAATCTTAGAACCCATCCTGTGATAATCTAAGGCTGCTTCCTTTCTAAGCGGTACCATATCCTCTGCTGTATATCCATAATCCTGAAGTTCCAGCTTGCCTATGGTTGGATCTGGTAAGTCCTGAATATCCATTCTTGCATCATCCAGTAAATCCTCTACACTTTCTTCATCTGCTTTGCTCAATACATCTGCCAGATTTCTTACCAGAGTCCTAACCTTCTCTTCCTCACCGATCAGATTCGCATATTCAAAAAGCTGTTCTTTTACATCTGTTGAAATTTCTATACCTCTACGCTCTGCCTGACTGATCTGTTCCTGCGTATATTCCTGCATTTTCTGTGTTTCTCTACCCGTTATCCTGTTTCTTGCCATATAAACTCCTCCTGTGTTCTAAAAAATGGCATAACCGGCAGAACATTCTTTCTGCCAAATTATGCCATCTTTCCTGTTTATTTATTCCAGACCGAAGTCCCGTTTTCTAGTTTCCTTTCCAGTTTCACTTTCCCGCTGACTCTTTTCTTTATAAATCTGCAGTTTCTCATGGATAGAACCTCGTGCCGGTCTTTCTTCTTTCTCTTTGATTCCGCTTGCTCTGTTTCTGTATCTTCCCGTTCATCCATATTGAGAAGTGCATTTAATTCTGATAGCCGCTCCAGTTTTTGGTTCAGTTCCTCTTCTTTTGAAAATGGCTTCCCGACTTCCTCTTTGGCATTTGCCATCTGCTCCTGTACCGTTTCCAGCCGTTGTTCTGCTTCTGCCAGTTTCTCCGGATAACTTTCCAAAAGATTATTGATACGAGTGATATTTCCTAGAGCATCGGCTCCCAACCGAACTTTAGCTACCGATTCATGCTTTACAGACAGGATAAACTCTTTACTCCAGCTGTCGATTGGATTCTCATGTTAAATCCCTGATAGCTTCCAATGTCCATAGCTGCATCTACAGACTTAATGTCTTTGCAGACCGCCAGAAGTGCCGCACCTGCCTCTTTCTTTTCTGTGAACACTTTGCCACTGATTTCCATAGAAAACTGCTCTGGATCTGTGATTTTATACTCAGAAAAATGAGCGATGTCTGCCTTGTAGCTGTCAATGATCTCTGTCAGTTTTGCAATCTGTTGCGGAAAATTCCTTACAATATCATCTTCCAAACGATACTGGTTATTCATGTGATTGGCTTTTAAAAGTTTCAGCTTTGCCACATCCACGTCCAGTGCCATCTTCTCCTTTACTGCCGGATTTCCAGTTGCCAGTGCTTTGACCTCTGCATAGGAAAGTGCCGCTTCGTCCACATCTTCGCAGCTTCTGACCGGTGCTTTGCTGGTCATGATCTGGGAAATGAATTTCTGCTTGTTCTCGATCAGCTGCCACATGTAGCTGTCGAATGTGGATTCTGTTACATATCGGAAGATATGAACCTTTTTATTATGATTTCCCTGGCGGATAATACGCCCTTCCCTCTGTTCCAAGTCAGATGGTTTCCAGCCAATATCCAGATGGTGCAACGCAATCAGACGATCCTGCACGTTGGTCCCGGCACCCATCTTTGCTGTCGAACCAATCAAAAAACGAACCTGCCCGGATTTCACTTTTCCAAACAACTCCGTCTTCTTTGCTTCTGTATTTGCATCATGAATGAATGCAATCTCTTTTTCCGGTACACCTTTTTCCATCAGTTTCTGCTTCAAGTCGTCATAAACATTGAAACTGCCATCACCTTTCGGTGTGCTCAAGTCACAAAAAATCAGCTGTGCCGATTTCTGTGCTGCTGTGTCTTTCCAGATCTCATAGCTTTTCTCTGCACAGACTGCTATTTTGCTTTCTGGATTATCTGGCAATAGTTCGTTCACCAAACGCTGATCCAATGCTAATTTTCTTCCATCATTGGTGATTTTCAGCATATTATCAACTGAGGCATCTACCCCTCCGCTTCTGACAACTTCTGCACGTTCCCCCAGACTTTCTACGATTTCTTTCTGCTGTTCCGTTGGTTTCAGCACCACTGTTTCATATTCTGCTTCCGGCACAGGAAGTTTTAACTGATCGGAAGTCTTGATATCTGCAATCTCCTTAAACATATTCATCAGTTCCGGAATATTATAAAATCTTGCAAATCTTGATTTTGCACGGTAGCCTGTTCCTTCCGGTGCAAGCTCAATGCTCGTGACTACCTCGCCAAAGGTGGAGGCCCAGGAATCAAACAGTCCAAGTCCCATATTTTGTAATTTGCTGTTCTGCAGATACCTCTGCATAACATATAATTCCGTCATGCTGTTGCTAATCGGTGTGCCCGTAGCAAAGGTAATGCCTTTTCCTCCGGTAATCTCATCCAGATACTGACATTTATTAAACATATCCGCCGACTTCTGTGCTTCATTCTGTGCAATCCCGGCTACATTTCTCATTTTTGTATAAAGAAATGCGTTTTTATAACTGTGTGCTTCATCTACATATAAATGATCCACTCCCAGTTCTTCAAACGTAACTACCTGATCTTTTTTCTCTTTCTGATTCAGTTTCTCCAGCCTTGTCTGCAATGTTTTTCTTGTCTTTTCAATCTGTTTGACGGTATAACGTCCACCATCCTGTTCATACCTTGCACTCTGGATTGCCATTTCCAGATCATCAATCTGCCTCTGAAGCATGGCTTCCTGTTTCTCATCAGAGATTGGAATACGCTCAAACTGGGAATGACCAATAATAACAGCATCGTAATTTCCCATAGCGATTCTGGCACAGAACTTCTTTCGGTTTGCCGGTTCAAAGTCTTTCTTGGTTGCTACCAAAATATTTGCTCCTGGATATAACTGCAGGAACTCCGCTCCCCACTGCTCTGTCAAATGGTTTGGCACAACAAAGAGATTCTTTTGTGATAATCCCAGACGTTTGCTCTCCATTGCCGCCGCTACCATTTCGTAAGTCTTCCCAGCTCCTACTACATGTGCCAGAAGCACATTATCACCGTATAACTGATGTGCGACTGCATTTTTCTGATGCGGACGAAGCTCTATTTCCGGATTCATTCCTGGAAAACTCAAGTGACTACCATCATATTCACGGGGACGGATACTATTGAAACGCTCATTGTACACGCTTACCAGCCTTTCTCTCCTCTGCTGATCCTTAAAAATCCAATCTTGGAATGCAGCCTTCAAGGCATCCTGCTTTTGTGATGCCAACATAGTTTCTTTTTTATTCAAAACTCGCACTTCATCCCCATTGTCATTTACGACTTTATCATAGATTCTAACATCTTTTAGATTCAAGGTATCTTCCAGAATCCGGTAGGCATTTGCTCTCTCCGTTCCATACGTTGCATAAGCAAACGCATTTCTTGGACTGTCGGCGTTCTTTCCTGTAATCCTCCACTCACCATTTACCTCAGAGAATTTTACCTGTATTTCCTTCTGTGCAAGATACCTCGGCGTATGAAGCAGTTCCACCATAAAATCCTGATAATCCGAAGGTTCAATCCAGGTGGCTCCAATACGCACTTCAATCTCCGACGCTTCCAGATCTCTTGGCTGAACTGCCTCCAATGCACGCACATTCGGTGTGAATTCCGGATGATTCTCTGCAAAAGTTCTCGCTGTATTTAATTTATCTCTGACGTTTCCAGACAGATATTCATCTCCGCTTTCCCACTGGTCTGTCAGTGGATTTTTGAAGATAACTCCAACCAGCTCTTCTGTGATTTTCTCTTCGGTCTTTCCGGTCAACTGTGCCATATATGGAAGATCTACTTTAGCCTTTTCATTTAGGGACAGAGCAAGTGCTTCTGTGGCTGTCTCCACACTTGTCACAGCGACCGCCTTTTTAATGGTTCGTTTGGTGAACATGTCCGCTTTCCGCTTCAATGTTCCATCTTCATTCAAGTCTTCCAGGGAACACAGCAGACAATAAGAAGAGTCATCAGAAAATGCACGTTTGTTAGCATTACTTCCAATAACTCCATACTTTGCTGTGTAGGTATCATACACCTGATTCAGTTTTTTCTGCTGTTTCTGGATTTCTTCGTCTGTGACAAATTCTTCCATCTGCATGGCGATCAGTTCACGAACGGTATCACGGATTGCAACCATGCCTTTTACACGTTCTGCAGTGGCTGCAGGCATTTTCACCTGATTCATCAAAGAATTGACACGGTAATATACCTGATCATCTACCACCGTATAGCTGTAATTTCGGACATTCGGATCTGCCGGAATACTCTCTGGCATCTCATCCAGTTCTGCCTCTATATCTACTGCCGCTACCATGCTTCCTCTGATGTGTTTTACAGCTTCTTGTAACTGTAATTCCAGATCAGCTCCTTCCATTGGAGCACAGGTTGTTTCCATACCATACGGACCGGACACTTCTTTCATCTCACCAAGAATCAATCCCGGATGCTGAACAAAATACTTGTTAATGGTAATCCCATTTGCATCACTCTCCAAATTCACCCAGTCTGGCATCTCTTTTGTGAAACTCTCACGCTTCTGGAAAAACAAAATATCAGCACTGACTTCTGTTCCTGCATTTGCCTTAAAAGCTGTGTTCGGCAGTCGGATAGCCCCCAGCAGATCTGCACGCTCTGCCAAATATTTCCGGACTTCCGGTGATTCCTTGTCCATAGTTCCCTTTGTTGTGATCAACGCAGCTACACCACCTGGACGTAACTGATCTATAGTCTTGGCAAGAAAGTAATCATGAATCATAAAATTGTAGCGGTCATATTGACGGTCATTGACCTTATATGCACCGAATGGCACATTTCCGATTGCCACGTCAAAGAAATCATTGGGATAATCCGTCTTCTCAAAGCCTTTGATCTGGATATTGGCATCTGGATAGAGAAGTTTAGCAATTCTGCCACTGATGCTGTCCAGTTCCACTCCATAGAGTTTGGACTGGTTTAGATTCTCTGGAAGCTTTCCAAAGAAGTTCCCGACTCCCATAGATGGCTCCAGGATATTTCCCTTTGTAAATCCCAGATTCTCCAACACCTGATACATACTTTCAATCACAATCGGCTGTGTATAATGAGCATTTAATGTGGAAGCTCTGGCTGCAGCATATTCTTCCGGTGTAAGGACGGTCTTTAATTCCAGATATTCTGTCTCCCATGCAGATTTTGTCTCATCAAATGCATCTGCAAGACCTCCCCAGCCGACGTACCTGGATAAGATTTCCTGTTCCTCTGGTGTCGCATTGCGGTTCTCATCCTCACATTTTTTAACAGCTGAATAGCCATAATATTGGCTCGGAATTTCTCCTTCGGTGTTCCCTGTCCAAGTTCATCATCTGTGATATGGAAGTTCGTTGCTGGAATCAGTTCTGCTATTCCGTTAATCTCTTCCAATGATTCTTTTTCTTCCAATACCTCAACTTCTCCCGACAGTTCTTTTTTTTTTATCATAATCTGTCCACACACGTTTAGAAATAGCAGTAAAATAGGAAGACTCTTCCTCCATGATTTCTTCCTTGATTTCCCGTAATTTATCTAAGGTATCCGCATTTACTGTTTTGTTGTGATAATGATAATAAAGTACTTCTTGTCCAAGTTTTACATCCAGACGTTCCAATTCTTGTGTTGACATTCGCTCCCAAATATCATCTTTTTCCGTATGAATCGTGAAACCTTCTCCATCATCATGATATTCTAATGTGTATTGAAGTCGATTCTCTTCTCCCTTAACTTTGCAAGCAAAATCATAGATTTTTGTTCTGGTACCGGACATATATTCTGAATCAACTAGTCGCAGATCCGTTATATCTTCCGCTGTAAAAGTATCCTGTTCCAGCTGTTCTCCTAACATCTGCTGTGCTTCTTCCAGGTCTGCCAGTCTTTGTGCTTCCTGTCGTTCTTCGTACTTTTCCATTTCTTCCGGTGACAAATAATCATCTGTGCGGATTAACTGGCGAACACGTTCTGCAACCTTGTTCCACTTTAATAAAACTTCTACCTCTGGACTGCCAATTTTCCCTTTTGCAAGTTTTAATCCTTTTGCATCATGGGATGCGTCGGAAGCATCTGCTCCTGGTATTCCGGGTGAGGAACCACCTGTTCCATACTCATTTTCAGGAACTCAGCTGCATCTTTCATATCATGATGTTCCATGAAATACTCATAGATTCGGTTACGTCCTCCTGCAGTAATGCCGCCTCTTCTTAACACTGCGTCAATTTCATCCTGTGTGATAAAGGATAGTGCCGGACGTTCGACCGTAAATTTCTGATCTACCCAGGAACGCTCCCTCTGAAGATCCTGAAAGCGTTGGAAATATTCCGGATTATGCTGAATCTCCCAGCGGTGATAATCTCCCGGATTCTCATCCATATATTTCTGCAGCCATTCAAAACGATAGACAATCGCATCTGCTTCCTCTTGATCTGTCCATGCTCCACTCACTACATCCTGCCAGTCTGAATATGATTGTTTCTTTTCCCAGTTTCTGCAAGTATCCCGAAAATGAAGTGCAAGAAGATTGGTCATTTCTTCCTGCTCCTGTTCAATGGCATTATTGGAAATCAAATTATCCACGTAATTTCCATCCTCATACATATCCCGAATTCTGTTCGCTGCTTCTTCCCACGTAACCATGCGGTCAAAGTTTCTTCTGGCAGAGTCCCCTCGCCGGATACGGATACCATCATTGTCATACCAGATACTGATTTTCTGACCATCTATGGTAAATCCTTTGCCACCAGTTCCATATTCATCTTTCAGAAAACTCCGCATTTCTTCATTATCCAGACCTTCAATCAGTCTTGCTGTAATATGAAACAGCGTATTTTTCTGTCCGCTTCCTGTTCGGAGAATATCGTCTACCACTTCATCAGAAATAAGAAAAGCGGCTGGCTGTTCTAATGCAGCTGCCGCTTTCCTTATTTCCCCTAACTGTTCCTCTTCTGTTGGGAACAGGCTTAACTGTAAATAATCTCCTGAATCACCAGTTCCTCTGCCTGTGCTTTGATCTGGTTCATGTGTCTGGTCCACGCCATTGTGTCTGCCATCTTGTCCGGTGCCGGATCTTTCTCCAGAAGTTCGTTCATCAGGTTGTCTACTCTCTGTCTTGCCTGACTGTCGATCTCCATCAGATGACTGTCCAGACGGTTCTGCAGAGTCAGAATGTTGAACCTTGCTACCTTGTGATTTCTCAGATACTCTTTCCTCATCATTCCATACTTCCCGATGGTTCCTCTCGTCTCTTCCAGGCTGATATCTGGAATCTGATACTCTCCGTTCTGGCTGTAAGTGATCTCTCTCATAGTCTGTTTCCTCCTTATTTTCTTCTCTATCTTCTGTTTTATTTGTACTGTTTTCACGCATTAACGTGTTAAATTCATTATAGACTACTTCTTTTCTTTTGCAACCGTTTTCAGTTCATTTTCCAGATTATTCAGCACATATCGTCCAATCTGCATCAGGACTGGTCTGCTGATCTCATTGACTGCACTTCCCAGATGTCCTAATACTATCAGCTGATTAAAGTCCGTAATATGCCGAAAATCCTCTGCATCCAGATATTCCTGTGCATCCAGTCCACACCGGTTTAGTAATACATACCAGACACTATTGGTCATCAGTTCCCGAAATTCGACTTCCTGATTCTGTTCGTCCAGTTCTTCCAGAAATGTCCCTGTTACGTCCAGTCTCAGTTCTTCCAATGCATCTGGAAGCCATTCTTGCATACTCTCCTTCGCTGCCTGATGCAGACTTTCAGCAAGTCCTCCTTCTGTATCTTCCAGTGATAACTGCTCCTGCAGATAATCTGCCACCAGCTGTTCTCCTTCCACCGGAAGATTCCATAACTGAGGATCCTTTCCAAGATTCCGCACTTTATAAGTGTCCTGCACATCAAATACATACCGAAGTTTCGTTTTCGGTCCGGAAGTATTGTCAATCAAGGCAATCCCTTTGGATCCCTTTTTGATCCAGCGGTACATCTTCTGATTCCAGATTTCCATGGATGCTACGGCAGTTGCTTCCGGTCGCTGTGCATAAATTAAAAGCTGTTCTGGAAAAGTGTATTTGTACAGTCTGGATGCAGTGTTCAGGAACTGCATCCATTCCTGCGGACTGGCAGCTACATCTTTTGCCACCTCTTCCGTCAGCTGTTCCATTGCATATAATTTATTTGCCATGCGCTACTCCTTTTCATAAAATCAGGGACTGCTTAGCACAGTCCCCTTAAAATCATCGTTGTTACTCTTTATAATGCTGTGGCAAGCTCTTTTGACTTATTCTTTGGCACTTTGTCTCCCTCTTTTGCCTTGATTTCTGCCTTAGCTTTCTCCAGTCTTCCATGGATTCCACCTTTTACTTCCGCTTTTTCGGCTGCTTTTTCTTTCTCCAAACGAGCTTCCCTACGCTCAGCATTTTCCATAACTGCCGTTTTCCCATCACAAAACTGAACTTTATCGGAAAGCTGCTCCTGTCTCTCCACCTTTGTCTCATTGACTTCCTGTACCATCGCATTTAATTCCGGAACCTGAAAAATGCCGTTATCAGGAAGAATCAGCACTTCATGAATGGAAGATGGGATGACAAAGTAATCACTTCCCAGGCATTCCCCAATCTGTTTACGAATATCTTCCTGCAGTAACAGGGAAGCTCCATTCATCTTAGCTTTGTTTGTCAGACAGAACATTGGGTTTTCCATGGCTTCCATATCCATTTTTTCATTCAGCAGGTTTTCTGGTTCTTCACCAAAAATCATAGATTTGATAATCTCATTCATATCCATAAGTGTGACACCACGTTTTCGGTCTGCCACCATCGCATCCGCTAGAATCTGTTCGGCAGATACTCCCCACTCGTTCATCAGAGAAACAGTTACCGGAATACTGCTGATCCCTTCTCCATTTTCCTCCAGATTTACTGCATAATAAGCTGCAAAATCTCCGTGTTCTGTGACTACTTTATCTGCAAGAAGATCGGTATTCCATTCCTTATCACAAATTCTCATCTGTAATTTGTCTTTCATCTTTTCATAATCCAGGATATCTGGAACTCCCATATCAAAAAATTCTGCCTTGCCCTGTGCCTCAATACGCATATCAGCTACATCCCCAACACAAGAATCTACATCTTTTCCATGGATATATTCCTGATAAAGGGAATCCAGATAGACTGTCGGTACGATTCTTTGATCTCCATTCGGAATCGTAATACCTGTCAGCTTCAAACCATTGTTTTTCAACTTCCTGAAGTTTAATTTCTGCGTCCTTATAAGACTCTGGCAGATACTCCTTTACATTGTCTTTGACATATTCATAAAATTCTTTTCTGTTCATCATACGCTTTTACCCTTTCTGATCATGTGATGGTTCATTCTTTTCTGCTGATCATCTGCTCAGCTTTTTTCTGATAAGCCATCATTCTCTTTAAAGTTTTCTCCTGGTTTTTTTGCTTCCTGTCTTTTTCCATTGTTTTCATCATAGTTTTCTGTTCCTTTCTGTGTTTTGTATGAAAGGGAGCCTCACATAGAAGCTCCCAATCATAACCGTTGGTTTTAGTTTCCTTATTTGCTTTTCCTTTTCCTGCTGATATAAAGTCCTGCCATACCTCCTGTGGAGATTACCAGAAGCAGGATCGGCAGCCATATATTCGTGCTGTCACCTGTTTTCGGTGCATTTGATACCTTTGTCTCTTCATGCGACTGTGGTGTATCCGGTGTTTTCGGTGTTTCTGGAACTTCCGGTTTCTCATTTGTCAGATTAAAGGTAACTTCTACAACCGGTGTACTGTCATCTGCATAGGCAAATTTCACTTTATGCTTGGTCTGATCCAGTGTGTATCCGTCCAGTGTCTTTGTTTCCACCAGATAATACTTGATAGCGGTATCATATTTGCCGTTCTTAAATGTGGCAATCTCATACAGCTTACTTTCTGCATGACCGGCAGCATCTGTCTTTAAGGTTTCCAGAACTTTTCCTTTGCTGTCACGAAGTTCAAATTCTACCCCTTTCAGCGGTTCTCCTGATGATTTATCTGTCTTATTGAGAATCACTTTTCCCTTGGCAGTGTCATCTTTCATAGCTACTTTCTGGATTTCTCCAGTATCCTTTACTTCAAAACTAACATCCGATGTCAGAAGATATCCTTTCGGTGCCTGCTCTTCACGTAAGGTATATTTACCGATTGGAAGTTTTTCGATATAGTGTGCTTCCTCTGTGGAAGTCCAGCTCTCTACTACCTGATCATCCTTATCGAGAATCGTCAGTTTCGCACCTGGAATCTCAGTTTCTCCTGTGATATCCGTCTTACTGATCTGCACTTTTGTCACATCATCTTTCATCTCTACTTTCTGAATCTCGGCTGTATTTTCTACTGTAAAGGTAATACTTTCTGCAGTGACATATCCATCTGCCGGTTTTGTCTCTGTCATGGTGTATTCCTTACCAACAACCAGTTCTTTGATCACATGGGATTCTTCCGTAGAAGTCCATTCATCCACTGTATTGCCATCTGAATCCGTCACTTTCAGGTGTGCACCTGGAAGTTCTTTACCTGTTGTCAGGTCTGTTTTGGTCAGCTCCACTGTAGTTGGCTGATTCTCAAAAGTAAAGTCGTAGCTTACTTCTGCCTGGTCTTCTCCGGCATATTCAAAGGTAAATTCCTGTACTTCTTCTGTTGTAACAAATCCGTCCGGCGCAAAGATCTCTTTCACATAGTATTTTCCGTCTACCGGAAGATCTGCCGTAAAAGTAATCTGTCCTTTTTCATCCGTTACCCGCTGCTCGATCAGACTATCTTTCTCAAGGAGTACCTCGCCCTTTGCATTTTTGATATCTTCACTGGTATAAAGACCAAAGACACCACCTGCAAGAACACGTTCTGTATCTTTTTCTTTCTTCAGAACCGTAACCTTTACTTTCTGACGGGCATTCTGCCATTTCTCATCATAAGTGATGACTGGTGTGTCCTGATCACGGTAGGAAAGGTCAACATATCTCGGCTCTTTGTCCAGCACATAACCGTGAGCTGTTTTTACTTCCTTCACATAGTATTTTCCAACCGGGAGATCTCCCATCTGTGCAATACCATTGGAATCTGTGGTAATGGTTCCTACTTTTTCATCTGCTTTGAAATAATCTTCACTGACACCATCTGCCGCTTTGATATCTTCCGCAGCAAATACATCGAACGTCACATCTGTAAGGCTTCCGGTTACATACTCAAAAAGATGCTCCACGGTACCTTTTACATGATCCAAAAGTGTCACCTTATCCAGAAACTCTCCATTTTTGTTGATGATCAGAAGTCCTGTTGGAACTTCATCTTTCATCTCTACTTTCTGAATCTCGGCAGTATCTTCCAGTGTGAACTTCACATCCGTCGTTTTCAGATATCCATACGGTGCCATTTCCTCTCGAAGGGTGTATTCTTCACCCACAGTCAGTCGTTTGTTCACATGTGGCTGATCTTTTACAGAAGTCCACTGATCCACAACATTTCCTTCTTTATCAAGAACGGTGAGTTTTGCCCCATCCAGTTCCACACCTGTTGTTACATCAGATTTTGTGATTTCAACTGTTGTCGGCTGGTTCTTTTTCACTGTTTTCAGTTTTACTGTCTTCACATCCTGCCCTGGTAAGAAGCATCCAGATTCAGAACTTCATCAGAGGATACAAATCCCGCCGGTGCTTTTAACTCTTTCACATAATACTGTCCAAGCGGCAGATCCAGCGTACATGCTGCAAGACCATCGTTATCAGAAGTCATTTCCTGCAGAAGTGTATCTGCCTTTACAATGATCTCACCTTTCTCATTCTTCAGATCTTCTGTGTTATAGATGCCAAAGACAGCTCCTGCTACGGTTGCACCATTTTCTGCATCCTGTTTTCTACCTGGATTGCAACTTTCTGGCGGTCATCGCCAACCATCACTTCCTGTTCGATCACAGGTGTATCCTGATCCGCATAGACAAATGAGACATCCGATCTGTCATGGTTCAGGACGAATCCTTCCGGTGCAGTCTTTTCTACCACATAGTAAGAACCAAGCGGCAGGTTATCAGCAACTGCTTTTCCGTCTTCCCCGGTCGTTACCGTTGTTACTAGTGCATCTTTTGCATAGATCAGCTGTCTGTTCCCGTTTTCATCTTTCTGATAATCCGGTGTATAGATATTTTCAGCTGCATAGACATGAAATGATGCACCCTTCAGGTATCTTTCTTCATAAACAAAATCCTTTTTAAATCCGGTCAGCATCTCACCTTTTTTATAGATCGTCAGCTTTCCTTTTACCGGATGGTTCTCATAGTCTACCGTAATAATGGCATCTCCGCTCTCAGAATCCATCTGGTATGCTGTATTTGCATCCACCGCAATCTCTACATAGTTCTTATTGATTGTGTACCCTTCCGGTGCGTTGACTTCCTCAATCCGGTAATGTCCGATCTTCAGATTCTTCGGCATAATCAGATATCCCTGGCTGTCCGTAAAATAGGACTTATGAGTGGTTGTCACTGGGTAAGTTGTTACCTGCTCCACATACTTCTTGTTGTCCAGGTCATATACCTTAAATTCTGTTCCGGCAATCAATACAGATTTCTTTGTTTCATCGTCTTTTTTCACGATTTTCAGTTTTGCCTTAAACTCTTCATCCAGAAGCACTCGCCAGATCTGTGGCTCGTTTGGATGATGTTCTGTGATATTCACTTCAAAATCATCGACTGGCTTGTAATTGTGCGGTGTTGTAGTTTCACGCACGATATAGCTTCCAAATGGTAATGGAATACTGCAGGCATACCCTTTTTCATCTGTAAAAATCTCAGTTGCTCCGTTTTCTCCACTTACTACTGGTTTTGCAGAATCAAAATCATAGCTTCCGTCTGCTTTCTTTGTAAGGGAAGATTTCAGATAAACTGTAAATCCGGCTCCGGATAACAGATCTGCATCGGTCTTTCCATTGTTGGCTGCTTTGATGATCTGAAATGGCTGTTTGATGACCTGCTCACTGGAAGTGCACTCTCTTTTTACTTCTGCTGTCATATCTCCTTCATAACTGCACACAAGATCATGCTCTTCTGTATCTGCCAGGTATCCGGTCGGCGGTGTGATCTCTTTGACATAATATTTGCCAAGATATAAACCTTTTACAGAAGACTGTCCTTTGTCATCTGTTGTAAGAGATGCTACCTGTTCTCCTGCTTTATAAATAGTTCCGGTTTCTCCGTCCGGATGCACGATATCTTCACGGGCATACAGACCATAAACTGCACCTTTCAGTGTGGCATCTCCCTGTGGTACTGCTTTTCCTGTTTCTTTATCAACTTTGAATAAATTGATCTTTGCTGTCACACGGTCATTGCTGAAGGTATGGGCAAAAGATACGGTTGCTTCTTTATCATTGGTGTAAGAAAACTTGAACGTATACACATCTTCTGTATTTCTTACATAACCTTCCGGTGCCTGATCTTCCTTTACAGAATAGGAATATCCAATCGGAAGATCTACTGTGAATTTTGCAGTTCCATCTGCTCCAGTAGTTGCTTTCTCAATCAGTGTTCCTTTTTTCACAACAACGGTTCCGTCTGCATTTCTAATATTATCGGATGCATACAGTGCAAAAATACCGCCATTCAGTGGTTTCTTTGTATCTTTATCCTGTTTTACTACGGAAACGTCTGCTTTCTGTCTTTCGTTGTTAAAAGTCACATCTGCAAATACAACTTCTTTATTCTGTCCGGCATAAGTCAGAGTCACTGGCTTTTCTTCGCTGCCGTTATAGAAATTGTCCGGTGCTTTTGCTTCTTTCACCACATAGCTTCCAAGATGCAGGTTCTTCAGTGTAACAGAACCATTCTCTCCCGTAGTCAGATTATCTTTACCAGGTCACCTTTGCTGTACACTTTTGTGCCATAAGCAGTTACGATATCTGCCCCGGCATACACGTTATACACTGCATTTTCTGTCTGCGGTTTTCATACTGGAATACCGTTCCATTTTCACTGACATCTGCTCCGGTAAGAACCTGTCCTTCTTTGTAAATGGTAAGCTCTGCAAGCTGTTCTTTATTTTCTACAGTCACAGAGGAAGTCTTACTTGCTACCAGTTTTACATTTGTTGCCGTTGCATTTACTACATATCCCTGTGGTGCTGTGATCTCTTTCAGATAAACGGTATCCTGTGTCTTGATGATCGTAACAGAAGATTTTCCATTCTTATCTGTTGCCGGCATCTGAGTGATCAGCTTTGTACAAGCCTCATCGCTGTATACACCGAATACTGCACCTGCAAGATTGACATCAGCTGTATCGTCTTTCTTTACGATTTCGATCGTAGCCTGTTCAATCCAGGACACCTTTAAGCTTACATATTTTCATCAGCGACACCTTCTCCAAACACAAATGCCAGATCCTGAACACTTGCATTCGTAGTCAGTTTATATGCTGAATAATCTTTTGTAATACTTCCCTTCATTTTTGCAGAAAAAGTAGCACTTACATCTCTTGTCTGTGTCAGAGGAGCTGAAAGATAAAACGTGGTTCCGCCTCCAATTGTTACGCTTTCACCTGCCGCTTACATTTCCAGTAGATACATTATGGAGCTTTACACCCTTTGGTAAGTCCATTGTAATTTTCTGCTGGGAAGATGCATTGAACTTAATGTTCTCCGTTCTCTGAACATTTCCATCTACATAAGCTTTTACATTCGGTTTTGAAAATGACATTGCTACATCTGGTATTTCCGGCTTATTCACACAATAATTATAGAGTTCTTTTGCCAAAGCCTCGCCTGTAGCATTTGTTCCATAGAATGCATCACTGCTTCCATTGGCATACGATGCAGCCATGTGAATAATAATGAATCTTTTTCCTTCTGAAATCCGTGTGTTTATTCGCAAAACTTTCGCTCCTGCGGCATCTGTACCGTAATAACACACTTTTGCTAACGCCTGATTGTCCCCGATCTTTGTGATTGTATAATTTCCAGATCCTGGTCCTGGTTTTGCTGGCTGTACACAATACGCAGTTGCTCTGACGCTTCCGTAGCTGATATAGTACGGCTCTGTCAGATAGGTTCCAAGATTATAATCTGCATATCTATACAGAGGTCCTTTTTCAATCGTTACCTGCTGTGTAGTTCTTGCTGAATAAGCCGAAACTGCTTCAAATGTTGCAATCTCCTCTTCCATAGAATCAAGATCCACACCTTCGTCTCCTGCCTGTTCCAAAACATCGTGAAGCTCTAACCCTGATTCTTCATCATAGGTATCCTGATTCTGTGCCTGCTCTACTAAATCATCAAATTCATCAGCATCAATATCGGTAATTTCCGAGTCTGCTTCGGAATCCTCCGCTTTCTCTGTCTGCTGTTCACTGCCAGCTGCTTCGGATTCGGTTACCGCTTCACTCCTGCAGTTTCTGTCTGCACTTCTGTCTCTTTCTCACGCACAATCAGCTTTCGGCTGATCTGATACTTCGGATGCTCCTGATTTACCGGTTCCACATAATAGACCGCTTTGTAAGTGTCCGCATGATCTGTCGTAAAATCCTCATCCTTGTCGTTCTTTGCTTCCTCGAATGTGACTTTAACCTTGTCAGCATCCTTGATTTCCAGTCCTGTGTAGTCTGATTTCACATCAAATACACTGCCTGTTTCGATTTCATAATCTTTGGCAGTCACCACCTCATCTTCATCCAGAAGGTCTTTCACTTCCTCATAAAGTGGCGGTTTTTCCTCTGGCTGAATCTCCGCTGCATATGCAGTCATCGGAGACAACACGGTACTAAGCATTGTCATGCCTGCCAGCAAGCCAGATACTACTTTTCTAAAATTACCTTTTTTCTTCATGCTAAGGTCCTCTCTTTCATAATATTTGTATGAAAACAGACAGTCCTTAGACTGCCTGCCATACACTACTTATCGTTGTGGGAAAATCAGATTGAACTGTACATTCCCTCGCGGGATCAACCATTTCCACAGTTGCTTCATACTGTCTCCTGTTTTCTGGATACCAGATCTTTATAATGGATTTTTCCTTTAGACAGGAACTTCTTTGCTGCCGCCTTATCCATCTTTTTTCCCTGGCTTGCAAGGAATTTATCATTCTTCCACAAGGTAAAAGCAGTTCCGATCAGAACAGTAAAAGTTTACTTTTCCTTCCCTGACATCAGCTCCACAGCGGGGACATTTGCCAATGACTTCTCCTTTTGCTTTTCCCTGAAACTGCTCTTTCTTTTCTTCTGAAATACCCTGATATCTGGCAACCAGTTCCTGCATCAGCTCTGTAATCCCATTTAGGATTCATCTGCTGTCTCTGTATTCTGGGCAATGTGATTCAATGCCATTTCCCACTCTGCTGTCATCTTCGAGATTTAATCTCATCCGGCAGAACCGTAATCAGCACATTGCCATCATCTGTCGGCACCAGATTTTCTTTTCCCTTTTCAAAACCAGACTGAATCAGTTTTTCAATGATTGCTGCCCTTGTTGCTGGAGTACCTAGTCCTTTCTTTTCTGTATCTTCGGTCAGTTCTTCATTCCCTGCACGTTCCATCGCAGAAAGCAGGGTATCTTCTGTGTACTGTTTCGGTGGCTGTGTAAAATGCTCCGATACAAAGAGATCACAGGGACCATAATGCTTGCCTGCCCAGATATCCAGCTCCGGCTCTTCTTTCTCACTCTTTACGCCAAAGAACTGTTTCATTTTATTTTCGATTGCCTTGAATCCTTCCTGCTTTGTTTTCTTTGCCGTGAGATAAAACGTATGATAATTACAGGTAATCTGGCTTTTATGACTCTCATAAATATAAGGATCTGCGGTTGCTGTCAGTACCCTGGCACTGATCAGGTACAAAATCTTGCAGTTTCGTTCTTTCAGTTTACCTATATCTGCCTTTGCTACTTCCATGGTCGGGATAATCGCATGGTGATCAGATACTTTCTTTGAATTTAATACCTTACTCACGTCCGGCTGATATTCCAGGCTTTCAGCATAAGGCATTTCCCCAAGTAACATCTGAATCAGAGTTTCTGTGCTTTCTCCCATCTCATCTGTCAGATACTGGCTGTCTGTTCTCGGATAAGTGACAAGCTTCTGCTCATACATCTCTTGCACGGCATCCAATGTCTGTTGAGCGGTATAGCCAAATATTCTGTTTGCTTCCCTCTGCAGGGTGGTCAGATCATAGAGTTTTGGAGGGCGGACTGTTTTCTCTTTCACATCATCCTTTTCCACTTCGCACATCCGCTCCATGCAGTCCGCAGCCACTTTATCTGCATCCTCTTTTTTCTGAAAATGCTCTGTAACTGCATCCATATCATCAAACTTGATATGAGCCATATAATATTTTTCTTTGGTAAATTCCTTGATCTTCTGATTTCGATCCACGATCATGGCAAGTGTTGGTGTCTGCACTCTTCCGACTTTCAGATTCTGGTTATACAGAACAGAAAAAAGACGGCTCGCATTGATTCCACCAACCAGTCAGCCTTTGCCCTGCAAAGTGCTGACTGATAGAGACTGTCATAACACGAACCGTCTTTTAATGACGCAAATCCATCTTTAATTGCCTGTTCTTCCATAGATGAGATCCAGAGCCGCTTCATCGGTTTTTGCATTCTGCCTGCTCATATACCAAACGAAAGATTAACTCACCTTCACGTCCTGCATCAGTAGCACAGATCACCTCATCTACTTTGGAATCTCTCATCAGTTTCTTTAAGATTCCGAACTGCTTCTTTGTGCCCTCAAAATCTTGTGTTTCCAACATTCCGGCACAATCGGCAGATACTCATATCTCCCTTTTTATATTTTTCATCGTATTCCGATGCAGTGCATAATCCCACCAGATGTCCGCACCAGGAAACGATATAACCGTTTCCCTCCACGTAGCCATCTTTTCTTGTTCTGGCTCCAAGAACGGAAGCCAGTGCCATCGCAACCGATGGCTTTTCTGCAATCACTAATTTCATTTACTCCTGCTCCTCTTCTTCATCTTCCAGCACATTATCATCAAAATCTTCATCTCTCAGGTTTCCGGTTCTGTACTTTCTTCCTGCTCATCTGCATCATCTACTTCCCGTTTTTCTGACTCTGAATCTTCGGTTCATCTTCATCCTCTTCCATCTCATCCTCGTCATCATATTCATGTTTTGGTTTATAGACTTTGAAGTAATATCCTCCTGCCGCAGCTCCGACTGCAACCAGTGCAATCAAAGATACGTTCCAAATGGACTTTTATCTTCAGGCATCTGAATATCATCCTCTACCTTATCTTTCTCATCTGTCTCTGTCGTTTCCGGTTTTCTTTCTCTGCTTTTTCTCTGGTTCTGCATAAACCGTATCCACTTCCGGAAGTGTCACCGAATCAGAAAGTGTGAAGTTCATCAGATCTTTTTCACTAACTTCGGTAAGAAAATACACATTATCCTGAGATTTTGAATTGTCAATAATCAGATAGAAAATCTTACCACTCTTCGTTGAAATGGTATAAAACTCTTTTGTGCCTTCCGTAGCTGTTTTAGTAACAGAATCTGCTGTCTCGCCTTCTTTATTAAGCTGTTCCTCAATACCTGTCACTGTCCGATCATCCACGGTTCCTTTTGCATCTGTCGGCTCAGACCTGTGCATCCTGCGGAAGCGGTGAAGTCATTGTTTTCTCAGTCCCAGTTGCATCTGCACTGGTCGTGGTTGCCATTGCACCATTACTGTCAATGGAAGTTTTCTGTTTCTCTGCCTGCTTCTTTGCCCATTCATAATAAGGATTCTGTAACACATACTTTTCAGACGTATTTCCGGCACCGTCTGTTACCGTAATCTCAATCTGTTTTGTAGTAAAATCTTTCTGTGTCAATTGCACTCTCAGCATTCCATCCTTCAAGTCTGTATAAGTGGTGCCATTGACTGTTACTGCAGTAATCCCTGATACTGTATCATTCCCCTGAATCGTCAGCACACCATCTGTCAGGGAAGCAGAGAGTGTAGGCTTTTCCGTGTCATAACACTTAATAGAGCGATTCTGCTCATAGACCTTCCCCTCACCATCTGTCACACGCACATACACTGTCTGGTTTCCAGTGATCGTGATACTTCCACTTCCGGTTACATCCTGCCAGCTTCCATCTTTTCCTGCTTTTGCTTCAATCTTTGCTATTGAAACCTTCCGGCATATGACTGGCATCTACCGTAACAGCAATGGTTGTTTCTCCCTGTTTCCATCCGGTTTCTCAATCGTGATTGCAGGCGTGGTATTCTCAGCTGCATAAGCAGTCTGTGTCTGGAGCAAAGGTGTTGTCAGGCAAAGAAATGTCGTTGCTGCAAGCAAGCTCTTTTTTACCCTGCTTTTAGTAATTGTTCTCTTCTTCTGTTTCATTTTTTCCAGATTCATCATCGGCTTTTGTTTCCTCCTTCTGTATTTCTACCCTGCCGGGCAGTTCATTTTTCATTCTCTTTTTGAAAGCTTCCAATTCAGGAATACTCATATCCATTGCACGGATAATTCTTACAATTTCCAGATTTTCCGCTTCTGTTTTTGCAATCTCCGCAGCCTTGAACCGCTTTAAATCTGCTTCATATCTGGCTTTGGAAGCTTCCATTTTCTCTTTGGCTTTCTCATAATCTGCCGTAGCTTTTTCAAGACTTTTCATCGGTTCTCCTTTCCGGACGGCTGATGCAGCCGCCCTTTTTTCTTACCATCGTCCAAATCCATAGAAATGGCTCTGCCAGTATGGGGAATTGATGGACGTATACTGCACCGGATGTCCACAATGGATCATCTGACCATTGCCTACATAGATTCCTATATGCGTTACCGGCTCCCCTCGTAAGTTCCAGTAAAGAAAATCAAATCTCCCGGCTGCGCCTCCGACTGGGATACTGGTGTACAAATGTTGTACAGTCCCTGTGCTGTTAATCTTCCTGTATTCCTTACACCAGAGTTTGTCAGACAGTAGCTTACAAATCCGGAACAATCGATCCACTTGGGGAATATCCACCCACATACGGTGTTCCGAGATATTTTGCCGCTTCTTCTAGTAATCGCTGTGCCGCTTCACTGGTGTATATTCATTTGCCAAACTGGAACCTTCTCCTGTTTCCAGATAAAAGATCGGGTTCAACCGTTCTCCATTTTTTAACAGTTCAATATGAAGATGGCTTCCTGTGGAATTTCCAGTATTTCCTACAAGACCTATCTCATCACCTTTCGTGACGGATGCTCCTGCAGATACACTCCGGCTGCTTAAATGTGCATACCGTAGTTCATAGCCTTTACTGTCCTTGATTACAACATAATTGCCATAGCTGTCGTTATAAGCAGAAGTTGTAACTGTTCCTGTCAGTCCTGCCATCACTTTTGTTCCTTCCGGTGCCCCGATATCCATGCCATTGTGTAACTGATTAGCTCCAGAAATCGGGTGAATCCTGTATCCATAATAGCTGGTCACACTGGAATACCAGTTAAAATCAACCGGTGTCGCAAACATCTGCAAGTTGCCTTTTGTATCGTTGTAGGCACTGAACAGTTCTTTCTGGAAAATCCCAGCCTGTCCTGACAGATCGACATCAGATTTCCGCTGTTTAAGGTGACATTCAGCACATCTACATCTCTTGTCCTGGTCACTTCCACTTCCTGGCTTCCATTATCATCTGCCAGATAGCATTCCCAGGTCTTATGACCATGTGCGGATGCTGCCGCATGACTGTCATAATAGACATCAAACTGTACACCGTATCTTGCGAAAGCTCCGGTATCTTCTACCGTATATTCGACACCATTCATGACCACCTTTGTTCCCATTGGAACAAACGGATTGGAAGCATCTACTGCTAAGGTATGATTGGCTGTTGGATATGCTCCACTGGCAGTCGGTCCTCCACTCCAAATACCACAACAGATTGGACAGTTACAATATCCGCTTGTTACAACCTGTCCCAACGATTCTCCAACTCTTACTGTTGCTGTCTCTGTCACAGTTTCATTGACTGCTTCAGTAGTCAGATGATATTGCTCTGCAAACAATGCATCCAGTTCAGGCTTGACCTGTTCAAAAGTAAACTCCTCATACTTTGCTGACAGATAACTGATTAGGATAAACGGATCATGCTCAATAGGTCCGATGTTATATCGGTATTCCTCATGTCCCGTTCTTCAGACTCCATGTTGTTAATCCGCTCCTGCAGATTAGCTTCCAGCTGTGTATAATACAGTTCCGCTTCCCGGATTGCTTGATCCGATGACAGATAACTGGTTCCCGTGTAAGTGATCACATTTTGTAAAAACACTGCAGAGCATGACGTGACATTCGTTATAATCAGAAACATCAATCCGATCAGAACTGCCACACTGATATACACCTTCCGGTTTTCTTTAAAGAAGTTGGTGACTTTGCCGCCAATCTTCTTGATATAATCAATCGTACCTTTTGTAGCTGTACCTACGGTCTGTTCACTTCGCTTTGCTTTGGCATAATCCCGTTTGATCTGTTGCTTCTGAATCTGTTTTTTTAGCTTCTTCTGCTCCTGACGGGCTGTCGCCTGTGTCTGTTTCTCTGCCTGTCTCTCCAGTCTGCTTCTCTTTCTGGAAGCCCTCTGTTTCCTTCGTCTGGCACTTCTCTGTTCCAGCCGGTAAATACCTTCGCAGCCTTCTTCCAACTTATGGGCACCTTCTGCCGCATTATCGTCTTCATTTTTACTGATCTCACGGTGCAATGCTGCGGAAGTTGCACTTCCTGCTTTCTTAACAACAAAAGCTTTTTCTGTTTTCACAGATTCCCCTTCGCCAAACTTCAGGCGGGATTTCTTCTTTCCAGAACCCTCTCCTTCATTTGCCTGATAAACCTGTGCCTTCTTGGAATGCTGCTTTGCTTCCTTTCTTTCTTGCTTCCTCATAAGAAAACTTTTTGGCTTTTTCCTTCTGTTTCTGATGACGGAAATTGACTCCATCCGTATCCATCTGGTTCAATTTCTCCATATCTTTGTCATTTTTCACAGAAGCACCAGTCTCTTCATAAGCAAATTTCAGACGCTGTTTCTGCTTTGGTTTCTTACTTCCACCATTCTTCTTACTCCGGCTGTCTCCTCTGTTTTCTGAAAGATCCGCACGTTTTTCTTTCAGTCTCCCTGACTGGCTGGCTTCGGATTTTTCCGCAAATCTTGATTCTTTTCTGTTCTCAGCACGGATTCTTTTCCGGTTTTGTTGCTTTCTATTTTGTCCAAAATCCTCACTTTGGTTCTCCGTTCGCATCAGTTCCGGTGCATCCCTGGATTTTTGCACAGAGGGACGGATATTTTTCCCACTCCGCTTAGACTGGCGGGGAGACTTATCCACAAGGTTTTCTGCTTTTTCCCCTGTTTTATTCCCATCTGCATCACTGGCACGGTTACTGACACGAACAGAAGATTTATCCGTCAGGTTTTCTTCCACCAGACCATCTTTGGTCATCTTCTGGACCTTCTTATCCCTGACTTTCATTCTCTGTTCTGCCACTGATTACTCCTCCTTCTTCGGATACCCTTTCCCTGCCTGTAATAAACAGAAAAGCGATGCCAAATACAGCACCGCCACTAAAAGTTAATACATATGAAATTGCTCGTAACATTGTCTTCTCCTTTGATTTAACCTGCTTCGGGTTTCCTCCAAGCGGGTTGTCATGATTTTATAGAGGGAATTCTTCGGGAATCTGTCTACGAATGGAATAATGACATTTCCATAGAACAGAAGTCCTTCCCCCTCATTACTGTTGGTTACATAGGACAGCTGGGTTGGTGAGATATTCAGCTGTTTTGCAAGAATCTGCCTGTCTCCGGAAGCCTGGTTGAGCATATAAATGAAATCAGAGTTTTCAAAAATATTCTCGATTTCTCTGGTAAGACCGTAAATCCTTAATATTCTGGGTGATACCAGTTGGAATACCACCCCATTTACGAAATCTCTTCCAGATTTCCACACTATAAGCTGCAGTCTGCTCTTCCTTCAAAAGAAGATGGAACTCATCCACATAGTATCTGGTGGACTTATGGGCAGAACGGTTCATCGTTACCCTGTTCCAGACCTGATCCTGGATTACGAGCATCCCAATCTTTTTCAGCTGTTTGCCAAGTTCTTTGATGTCAAAGCAGACAATACGGTTATTGATATCCACGTTCGTCTGATGGTTAAATACATTCAAAGAACCTGTAACATAGATCTCCAATGAAGTGGCCAGTCGCTGTGCTTCTGGCTCTTCCTGTTTTCTCAGAAGGTTGTATAAGTCCTCCAGGATTATCTTCTCCGGTATTGGATCGGCAAGGTATTCCTGATATACTAACCGAACACAACGGTCAATAATCGTTTTTTCTACCGGCTCCAGTCCATTCTTTCCACCAACAATCAACTCACACAGAGATAAAATAAAATCTGCTTTTAATGACAGCGGATTGTCTTCCTCGGAATAATTCAGGTTCAGATCCATCGGATTGATATACTGGTCAGATACCGGTGAAACCCGAACCACCTGTCCATGCAGCGCCTGCACAAGTGCCGAATACTCGGCTTCTGGATCGCAGACAATGATATCGTCTTCCGTAATCAGAAAACAGTTCGTAATTTCCCTCTTTGCTGAAAATGACTTACCAGAACCTGGTGTACCAAGAATCAGTCCATTTGGGTTCTTCAGGCGTTTCCGATCAACCATGATCATGTTATTGGATAACGCATTCAATCCATAATAAAGAGCTTCCTTCCTGAAACAGTTCCTGTGTCGTAAATGGCACAAAGATTGCGGTTGATGATGTGGTAAGCCCTCTCTGAATTTCAATTCGATTGACTCCAAGCGGAATACAGGACATGAGTGCTGCTTCCTGCTGATAATCCAGCTGTTTTAAGGAACAGTTATATTTCTGTGCGATTCCCTGTACCTGGAAAATATTATTATCCAGCTTCTGACGCTTCTTTGCGGTATTCATAACCAGAACCGTCACAAGAACATTCGCTCATTTCTGGACTGCAGATCTTCCAGCAGGTTCTTCGCTTCTTCTCCATAAGTCACAAGGTCCGATGGAAGCACGTCCATATCATAACCGGAACGTACCGCTCGTTTCTGCTCTTCGATCTTCATCTTATCCAAATCTGAAATCTTGCTCTTGATCATCTTGATCGCTGAACTCTGGTCAATAGACTGGATATGGATGTTGACATTAATACTATCATCTACATCCAGAAAATCTGCAAGCATCCGGTCTGTCAGCTCCGGTGCAAGAATCTGCAGGTAACTTACACTTCCCATCGTTCTTCCCATCAAAAATGTCTGATTCTTGGAAAAGTTAAAGGAAGTCGGTGCAATAAAATCTTTGGTCTTTAATCCGGTTTCCGGAAGCATCTTATACTGGAACTTAAATGGTTCGATCCGATCCTGGTTGAACACATGATACAGAATCTCCAGCCTTTCCAGACCATTTAGGGAATGTGCCTGTGCACCCAGAATCTTAAAATTATTTAAGATATCTGTTTCAATTCTTTCAAGCCTCGGTCTTGCCACCTTCAGGCTTTCTGCTTCGATTCCAAAAGTGATATACTTTGTCTTCACCAGACCATTATTTCCTTTGGAAGCTGATTTTTCAGCATAGTACGGTACTCTTCACGAATGGCATTGAAGTCATCGTTCTGATCCGGAATGTCAATGCTTTTCTCAAATTCTGCCACATCCACCTGCTGATTGATAAAGGACAGCTGCACACTGATGGAAGAATCAAAGTAATTTAAGAAATCACAGTAATTCTCAAATATCGTGGTCTTATCCTCATTTAAAGCAAGCTGATAATTGATGTCATAAAACTGAATTGTCTTGGAGAAAAAGGTCTTTGTCACCTGGCAGATACCATCCTGCAGCATCCGAATATACGGAATACTCTGCTGTGCAGTTGTAGGAATGTTTTCTGTTTCCTGCGGTCCCGTTCCTGTTTCTTCCTACGCTTTTTCCTGTTCTCTTTCTTTT